>Ga0209672_100006_pt1 | contig 1004497 bp, 950 predicted proteins | sample AraplaCol_mMS_r2_FD_184273 | JGI IMG/M metagenome (GOLD analysis project Ga0209672, IMG submission 184273) | Arabidopsis root microbial communities from North Carolina, USA - plate scrape CL_Col_mMS_r2 (SPAdes) (version 2) | ecosystem: Host-associated > Plants > Roots > Endosphere | place... | reverse complement strand
ACAAACAGATCGCGATCAACGCCGACATCGATATCTACTTCTGCGACCCGCACGCACCCTGGCAACGACCCACGAACGAGAACACCAACGGGCTCCTGCGCCAATACTTCCCCAAAGGCACCGACCTCTCCGTCTTCAGCCCCGAAGACCTCGCCTACGTCGAATGGGAAATGAACGACCGCCCCCGCAAACGACTCGACTACGCCAAACCCAGTGAGATCATCGAAAACGTCCTGTTGCAATGACCGACTGAATCCGCCGCGGTCTTAGGGGCGTTTACGTGCCCTTCGACCGTGGTGGGGCTATTGGGTGATGGTGACTTTGCCGGCGGAGACGGTCGCGGTCAGCTTCGTCAGGGGCGTGCTCGCCGGTCCGTTGATGACGTCGCCCGTCGCCGCGTCGAAGCGGGAGCCGTGGCACGGGCAGTCGAACTCCTTGCCCTGCGGCGCCACGGTGCAGCCCGCGTGCGTGCACACCGCGCTGAAGGCGACCACCGAGCCGGCCGAGGGCTGCGCGACGACGATCGGCGTGGAGCCGAGCTGTGCGGAGACAGCGCCGCCGACCGGGATCGACGAGAGAGCGACGGTGGCCGAGCCGCCGTTCCCCGATCCGTCGCCCGACGACGCGCCCGAACCCTGCGGAGTGCATGCCGCCAGCAGCAGCGCCCCCGCGCCTGCTGCGGACACGCCGCCGATCTGAACGAGGGTGCGGCGCGTCAGCGGCGCGGATTCGGTCATTGTGGATCCTCCCGGTCGGCAGTGCTTTCTCTTAGGTTAGGCACGGGAGGGTGGCGACATCGGTTCACACATCGAGTTCTGAACTTTTCCATCACCCTCTCCGTGGTTAGTGCAGGAGGTGACCATGCCGGATGAGGACGCACGCCTGCTGCGGGAGCTGCACGACCAGCACGCGCAGGCGGTCTGGCGTTACGTCGTCCACCTCACCGGCGACCGAGCGATGGCCGACGACGTCGTGCAGGAGACCCTGTTGCGCGCCTGGCGCAAGCCAGCGGTGCTGGATCAGACCCAGCAGTCCGCGCGCGCCTGGCTGTTCACCGTCGCCCGCAACATCGTCATCGACGACAAGCGGAGCGCGCACTCGCAGCACGAGTTCGGAACCGACACCCTCCCGGAGCGGCCATCGTCGCTGGACGACGGCGCCGACGCCGTCCTCGACGCGTGGCTCGTCTCCGACGCGCTGGCCGAGTTGTCGGACGAGCACCGTGCTGTGATCGTCCACGCGTACTACGGCGGCAGGTCGATCGCCGAGATCTCCCGTGAGCTGGAGATCCCGGAGGGCACGGTCAAATCGCGGCTGCACTACGGCCTGCGGGCCATGCGGCTCGCGCTCCAGGAGAGAGGGGTGACGGAGCGATGAACCACGACGAGTTCGCCACCTGGGACGCCGCCTACGTCCTCGGCGCCCTCGCTCCGGCGGAGCGCAAGGAGTTCGAGGAGCACCTGCGCGAGTGCGGGCGCTGCTCGGCCGCGGTCGCCGAGCTCGCCGGCATGCCCGGGCTGCTCGGCCGGGTGCCCCGGGAGCAGGCGTTCGCCCTGCTCGACGAGGAGGCGCCGCAGGACGCCGGGCTCGGCGCGGAGGTGCTCCCGTCGCTGCTGGACGCCGCCCGGCGGCGCAGGCGGCGGTCGCGCTGGCTGGTGGGCGGTCTCGCCGCTGCGGCGGCGGCCGTGCTCGTGGGGGCCATCGCGATCGCCGTCCCGGCGCTGGAGCCCGGCTCGCCCGCGGGCACGAGCGTCGCGATGGAACAGGTGGAGCCGAGCGCGCTGTCCGCCGACCTCCACCTCACGTCGGAGCCGTGGGGCACGCGGATCGACTCGCGCTGCGCCTACGCGAAGGTCGGCGGCGACGACGGCGGCCGCACCTGGACCTACGCGATGGTCGTCACCGACAAGTCCGGCCACCAGACGCAGATCTCGACCTGGACGGCCGCGGAGGGAACCGTCGTCGAGCCCGCGGCCACGACGAGCGTGCCGCTGCCCGACATCGCCGCCATCGACATCCGGTCGGCGGCCAACGGGACGGTGCTGCTGCGCAGCACGTTCGGCTAGGTCAGTCGCGCAGCTTCGCCGCGTCCGGGACCCGGATGGTCGCCTCCTGCGCGACGCTCGCCACGAGGCGCCCGTCTCGGCTGAAGATGCGTCCGAGCGCCAGCCCGCGGCCTCCGTTCGCGCTCGGCGACTCCTGCGTGTACAGCAGCCACTCGTCCACCCGGGCCGGCCGGTGCCACCACATCGCGTGGTCCAGGCTCGCCGCCTTGAGGCCCGGGGTCGCCCAGGCGACGCCGTGCCGGCGCATGACCGACTCCATGATCGTGTAGTCGCTGGCATACGCGAGCGCCGCGCGGTGCAGCGCCGGGTCGTCGGGGAGGTCTCCGATGGAGCGGAACCAGACCGCCTGGTGCGCGACGTGCGCGCCCTCGACCGACAGGAAGATGGGCGAGGGCACGTGCCGCATGTCGAACGGCCGCTTGCTGGCCCAGTACTGCGCGACCGGGTGGTCGATCTCCTCCAGCGTCTCCGCCGAGTTCGGCAGCGACTCCGGGTCGGGCAGGTCGTGCGGCATCTCGACCTGGTGCTCCAGGCCCTCGTCCTCGTCCTGGAACGACGCGATCATCGACAGGATAGGCAGCCCGTTCTGGTACGCCTGGGTGCGCCTGGTCGAGAACGAGCGCCCGTCGTGGATGCGGTCGACCGAGAAGGTGATCGGGTAGTTGACATCCCCTGGCCGCAGGAAGTAGCCGTGCATCGAGTGGATGCTCCGATCGTCGGCGACCGTGCGCGTCGCCGCGACGATGGACTGTGCGAGCACCTGGCCGCCGAACACGCGGCCCAGCGGCATCCACTGGGACGGGCCGGTGAAGATGTCCTCGCTGGTGCGGGCACCGGTGTCGGTGAGGTCGAGTGCGGTGAGCAGCGATTCCAGGGGCTCTGTCACAGTGTCTCCGTCCGGGGTCTCTAGTAGCTTAGAGGTCAGATGAGCCAGTCGTTTTCCCTCCAGGACACCCTCGCCGCCGCCGACCTGCAGACGTACCTGTCGCGCGCCGCCCGCGTCGAGGAAGGGTCGGTGCGCCTGATCGCAGGATCGGGCGTGCTCGCCGTGTACACCGCCATCCTCTATCCGAGGGGGCTGCTCGACCAGACGCCGACCGTGCTCGGGCTGCGCACCTTCCTGACCGGGCACGACGTCGAGTTCGACGTCGTCGTGCCGATCCGCTCGCTGCTCGACCGGCTCGCGCGCGTGCGCGAGGCTGCGGAGAGCGCTGCGGCCGCCTCCGAGACCGGCGCGGTCGAGGAGGAGGGCCGCGACGGCGACGAGTCCGGAGCGGTGGACGGCGCCGTCGAGAGCGCGCCGCTGGAGGTCCGGCTCCCGATGGAGGCGCCGTCCGTGACGTGGGCGGGCATCTCCCCGCCGCGCGGCGGCTGGCGCCCGGTCGGCGAGACGAGGTACGAGCTCCTGCAGGCGACCGCGGCCGCCGGCATCGCCGAGGTCGCGGAGGCCGTGCCGACGGGGACGGGCGAGCAGCTCGTCCAGCGCGTGCGAGCCGAGGTGTGGGGCCGTCCCATCGACCAGCTGGAGTACGTCCCGGCGGGTGCGGCGTTCGCGGCGGAGAGCCTCGGCTTCCTGGCGGCGGGCGAGCCGGTCTCGATCCTGGAGACCGGGCCCTGGACGCGACTGACGACGCGGCGCGGGCACACGCTCATCCGTCGCCAGTCGTGGAGCCTGCGCGGTTAGGTGTAGTGCGGGGCTAGGTGTCCTCGGCGGTCAGACCGCCCGCGCCACCGCGCGCCCGGCCTGCCGCCCGGAGAACAGGCAGCCGCCGAGGAAGGTGCCCTCCAGCGCCCGGTAGCCGTGGACGCCTCCGCCGCCGAAGCCGCTCGCCTCGCCCGCCGCGTAGAGCCCGGGCACCGGTGCGCCGTCGGCGCCGAGCACGCGGCCGTCGAGGTCCGTCTCGATGCCGCCGAGGCTCTTGCGGGTCAGGATGTGCAGCTTCACCGCGATCATCGGCCCGGCCTTCGGATCGGTGAGCTTGTGCGGCGACGCCACGCGGATGAGCTTGTCGCCGCGGTAGGCGCGAGCGCCGCGCACCGCCGCGAGCTGGAGGTCCTTGCCGAACGGGTTGTCCAGCTGACGGTCGCGCTCGCGCACGTGCCGGGTGACCAGCCCGGTGTCGAGCGGGACCTCCGACAGCCGCTGCATCCCGGCGAGCAGCTCGTCCAGGGTATCCGCCACGACGAAGTCGGCGCCTTTCTCCTTGAACGCCTCCACCGGGCCCGGCGCTCCCGGGCCGACGCGCCTGGCGAGCAACCCGTAGTCCTTGCCCGTCAGGTCGGGGTTCTGCTCGCTGCCGGACAGCGCGAACTCCTTCTCGATGATCTTCTGGGTGAGGATGAACCAGGAGTAGTCCGAGCCGGTCTTCCGGAGGTGCTCCAGCGTCCCGAGCGTGTCGAAGCCGGGGAACAGCGGCGCGGGCAGCCGCTCGCCGCGCGCGTCAAGCCAGAGCGACGACGGCCCGGGCAGGATGCGGATGCCGTGCCGCTGCCAGATCGGGTCCCAGTTCTGGATGCCCTCGGTGTAGTGCCACATCCGGTCGCCGTTGATCAGGCGCGCACCCGCCGCCTCGGCGATGCCGAGCATCCGCCCGTCGACGTGCGCGGGCACCCCGGAGAGCATGAATTCCGGGGGAGTGCCGAGCCGCTCCGGCCACGCGGCGCGGACCAGGTCGTGGTTGCCGCCGATCCCGCCGCTGGCGACGACGACCGCGGGCGCGCGCAGCTCGAAGTCCGCGATCCGCTCCCGGTTGCTGGCCGCACCGCGCACGGCGGCGTCGGGCTTCAGGACCGTGCCGCGGACCCCGGCCACGCGGCCGTCCTCCACGATCAGCTCGTCCACCCGGTGGCGGTGCAGGAGGTGGGCCTTCCCCGTCGCCGCGGCGGCCTGCACCTGGCGGACGAACGGCGCGATGACGCCGGGGCCGGTGCCCCAGGTGATGTGGAAGCGCGGCACCGAGTTGCCGTGGCCTCCCGCGGTGCCGTCGCCCCGCTCGGCCCAGCCCACCACCGGGAAGAACCGGACGCCCTTCTCGTGCAGCCACGCGCGCTTCTCGCCCGCGGCGAACTGGAGGTACGCCTCGGCCCAGCGCTTCGGCCAGTGGTCCTCCGCGCGGTCGAAGCCGGCGCTGCCGAACCAGTCCTGGCGGGCGAGGGCGAGCGAGTCGGAGACGCCCATCCTGCGCTGCTCGGGGGAGTCGATGAGGAAGAGCCCGCCGAACGACCAGAACGCCTGCCCGCCGAGGGACGCCGCGGGCTCCTGGTCGAGGATCGTCACCGTCTTCCCGGCGTCAAGGAGCTCGCACGCGGCGACCAGTCCGGCGAGTCCGGCTCCCACGACGAGGCAGTCGGGTTCTGACGTCATGGCGTGTCTCCTTCGGCACGGCGGGAGGGCGAGGGGCGCGCTATTCCTCGAATGTGTTGACCATAGCGAACGCGGCGCGCTCCAGGTAGCTCCAGAGCGTCTCGTCCAGCAGCGGCGGGAGCGCGAGCTCGTCCACCGCGACGCGCATGTGCGCCAGCCAGCGGTCGCGCGCGTCCGGGTTGACCCGGAACGGGTTGTGCCGCATCCTCAGCCGCGGGTGGCCGCGCTGCTCGCTGTAGGTGGTCGGGCCGCCCCAGTACTGCTCCAGGAAGAGCGTGAGCCGCTCCTTAGCCGGGCCGAGGTCCTCCTCCGGGTACATCGGCCGGAGCACCGGGTCGTCCGCGACGCCGCGGTAGAAGTTGTCCACGAGGCGTACGAACGTGGCGTGGCCGCCGAGCTGCTCGAAGAAGGACGGTCCGGCCGGAGGGCCGACGGGGATGGTGGTCATGTCACTCGGCTTCTTCCGCGGGAGGCCGATCGGCCGCCGGAGGCTTCGGGGTGCGGGGCTTGGGGGTCGCCGTGGGCGGGGTCGCGGCGGCGTCGTCCGGCGATGCCGGCTTCGCGGTGGTGGCCGGCTTCGCGGCCGAGGCGGGCTTCGTCGTCGCTGCGCCGGGCTTCGTCTCGATCGCCGGCCGGATGCGGATGGCGCCAGGATCGGGTGCCCGGGTGGCGGTGCGCTTCGCCGCAGCGCGGGCCTTGCGCCCGGTGAGCGGCCGGTCCGGGACGACCGGCGTCGGCCGGGTGCGGGGCGGCTTGGCGCCGCCGACGCTGCCCGCACCGTCGAAGCCGGACAGCACCACGGCCGAGAGCGACGGCAGCGTGACGCCGAGCTCGTCGGTGGCCTGCTTGAGCCGGAGGCGCAGCTCGCGGGAGACGTCGTCCTTCGCCGTCGTGCGGGTCTTCAGCACGATCCGGATCACGATCGCCTCGGCGGAGATCGACTCCAGGCCCCACAGCTCCGGCTTGTCGAGGATGCGCGAACGCCACTTGGGGCTCGTCGCGAGCGCGGTCGCGGCCTCCATCATCTTCGCCTGCACCGTCTCGATGTCGGCGTCGTACGGCACGGCGAGGTCCACGATCACGCGCGACCAGCCCTGCGACATGTTGCCCACGCGCAGGATCTCGCCGTTGCGCACGAACCAGAGCACGCCGTTGACGTCGCGCACCTGGGTGATCCGGATGCCGACTCCTTCCACGACGCCGGTCGCGGGGCCGAGGTCCACCACGTCGCCGACGCCGAGCTGGTCCTCCATGACCATGAACAGGCCGTTGAGGACGTCCTTGACGATGTTCTGCGCGCCGAAGCCGAGGCCGGCGCCGATCGCGGCGGTGAGGAGGGCGAGCGAGCTGGACGCGCCGGGCGCGACGACCCCGAAGATCAGCACGATGGCGATGATCCCGATCGTCACGTTGACGATGTTGCTCAGCACGGAGCCCAGCGTCCGGGTGCGCTGCACCACCCGCACCGCGGCGAGAGGGGAGGCGACGAGGGCCTGCGTGTCGGTGACGCTCTGCCCCTTCTTGACGCCGCTGACGATCTGCTTCACCACGCGGCGGATGATCACGCGCAGCAGCCAGCTCACCAGGACGGCGCCCGCGATGATGCAGACGACGTTGACGAGGGTCCATCCGGTGCTGACGGCCCAGTCGCCGAGTGAGGTCCAGAAGTTCGCTTTCAGAATGCTCATCGCAGGAAATCCTATCGAGAGCCGCCTTGGCGTCGTCTGGAACGCCTCGCGCGCCTCAGCTCTCCACGAGCCCGTTCTCGTAGGCGAAGATGACCGCGTGCACGCGGTCGCGCAGTTGCAGCTTGGCGAGGACGCGGCCGACGTGCGTCTTGACCGTCGACTCGGTGAGGAAGAACTTCGCGCCGATCTCGCCGTTGGTCAGGCCGTCCGCCATCGCGAGGAGGATCTCGCGCTCGCGCGGCGTGAGGGCTGCGGTCGGATCGGCGGCCGCGGTCGCGCCCGCGCCGCTCGCGGGCAGCCGGTCGGCGAACAGCTCCAGCATCGAGCGGGTCACGCGGCCGGACACAGCGGCGTCGCCCGCGGCGACGGCCCGGATGGCCGCGGAGAGCTCGGCCGGGCGCGCGTCCTTGAGCAGGAAGCCGCTCGCGCCCGCGCGCAGACCGCCGAAGGCGTACTCGTCCAGGTCGAAGGTGGTGAGGATGATGATGCGCGCGCCCGGGTTCGCCGCGACGATGCGCCTGGTCGCCTCGATGCCGTCCAGGTTCGGCATCCGGACGTCCATCAGGATGACGTCGGGCCGGGTCTCGACGGCGAGCCACACCGCCTCGACGCCGTCGGCCGCCTCGCCGACCACCTGGAGGTCGGGCTCGGCCTCCAGCACCATCCGGAAGCCCAGCCGGACGAGCGCCTGGTCGTCGACGAGCAGGACGCGGAGGGGCTGTGGGTGGCCGGGGTCGGTCATTCGGGTCTCCTGACGGGGTCGGTGGCGGGGGTGGGTTCGGTGGAGGCCGGTTCGGCGGATGCCGCCTCGGCGGAGGACGGCACGGTCGCGAACTCCGCGACGAGCCGCCAGCCGCCGCCGCGACGCGGTCCGGCCTCCAGCGTCCCACCGTAGAGCGCGACGCGCTCGCGCAGTCCGAGCAGCCCGCTCCCCGAGCCCTGCACCGACCCGGCGTGCACCGTGGCGTCGTCCTCCACGGTGATGCGGGTCACCCGCTCGCCGAACTCGATGGTCACGGCGACCGTGGTCGCGAGGGCGGCGTGGCGGAGGGTGTTGGTGAGCGCCTCCTGGACGACCCGGAAGACCGTGAGCTGCTGCCCGACGTCGGCGGTCGGCGTGCCGGAGACGGTGATCCGCACCGGGAGGCCGGCCGCCCGGAACCGTTCGACCAGTTCGCGCAGGTCGGCGAGCCCGGGCTGCGGGGCGTGGGCCACGGCCTCCTCGTCGCCCGCGCGCAGCATCCCGAGCAGGCGGCGCATGTCGCCGAGGGCGCCGCGGCCGGTCTCCGCGACCAGCCGCATCGTCTCGGCGGAGCGCTCCGGCGCCGTGCCGACCAGGCCGGCGGAGCCGTCGGCGAGGGCGATCATCACCGTCAGGCTGTGCGAGACGATGTCGTGCATCTCCCGCGCAACCCGGCTGCGCTCGGCCGCGGTGGCGATCTCCGCCTGCTGGTCGCGCTCCCGGGCGAGCTGGCGGGCGCGGTCGATGAGCGCGTTGAGGTAGCGCCGCCGGTTGCCGACGTTGCTGCCGATCAGCACCGCCACGATGCAGAACGCGAGCGCGGCGAAGCCGGACGGCACGGCCTCCGTCGACAGCGGAGCGAAGTCCGGCACCTCGGACACGATGGTCGCGATGGCCAGGGAGACGACGGTCACGACCACCGTGATGCCGTAGCCGATCCACGCCGAGCGCACCGTGCGGTAGACCGCGAGGGCGTAGAGCGCGAACACCGCGGGCACGAAGTCGAGGTTGCGGCCGAGGAAGACGCTGACGACGAGGACGACGATCGCGATCCCGAACACCGCGCGCGGGTGCAGCCGCCGTGCGAAGAGCGCAGCGCCGGCGACGACCACGAGCAGGAGCTGGATCGCCGACGCCAGGCTCGGCGTCCGCACCATGTGGACGATGCCCTCCGCGAGCGACGGCACCAGGTAGACGCCCGCGACGATCGCGTCCACCACCAGCGGGTGCGCACCGAAATAGCGCCGCACCGCCCCGGGCGGCCTCGGGAGTTCGAGGTCGGCCGGGGCGGCGTCGGCTGCGGTCACCGGTGTCGTCACGCGTCCCGTCGCTGCAGCAGGACGGCTCCCACGATGAATGAGACGGCGGTCCAGATGCAGACGGTGAGCACGTTCTGCCACGGCTCCAGGCTGCCGTTCGCGAGCCCGGCCATTCCGTCCCCGTTGTTGTTGATCAGGTAGTGCGACCAGTCGGCGAGCCAGGTGACCTTGGGCAGCAGCCCGATCGCCACCTGGACGAGGATCGGCACGACGAACAGGATGCCGACGACGGCCGCGATACCTCCCGCGCTCGCCTTGATGATCGTCCCGATCCCCAGGGCGAAGACGGCGACCAGGCCGAGATAGACGGCGGCGCCGAGGATGGACCAGAGCGTCGACGCGGCGAACAGCTCGCGGTGGTAGCCCTTGCCGCTCATCACGCCGATCGCGATCGACCAGGACGCGGCCATGCTGACGAGGCCGACGACGAAGGACACGGCGAACAGCATGATCGCCTTGGCCGCCAGCACCGGGAAGCGGTGCGGGACGGCGGCGAACGACGAGCGGATCATCCCGGTCGAGAACTCGCCGCTGATCACGAGGACGCCGAGCACGGCGACGACCAGCTGGGCGAACCGGAGTCCGAACGTGGCCGCCGTCGCGACGATGTTGTTGAGGTCGAGCGTCGCGCCGCGTGGTCCGGACTCGGTGGCGAGGGTCGTGGCGTTAGGGATGGCAGCGCTCAGCAGCGCCGCGAACCCGACCACCAGGACCACGACGGCCACGAGCGTCCAGAACGTCGACCGCAGCGAGCGCAGCTTGATCCACTCCGAGCGCAGCACGCGCAGGAAGCTCAGCCGCCCGACCTCGGCGTGGACGTACCCGGTGGCGGGTGCGGTTGCGGTGCTCATGAGGCGACCTCCGAGTGGTATTCGACCTCGTCCTGCGTGAGTTCGAGGTACGCCTCCTCGAGGGAGGCGCTGAGCGGGGTGAGTTCGTGGAGGGCGATGCCCGCGCCGGCCGCCGCGTCGCCGATCTGCGCCGCGCTGAGCCCGGTGACCTCGATGAGCTGGGCCTCCACGCCGGTGATGGTGACGTCCCCGCCCTGGATGGCGTTGGCGAGCCGCTCGACCTCCGGCGTGCGGACCCGGACCGCGCTGCGCGTCGCGCCGGCGAGGATCTGGTCGACCGGGGCGTCGGCGAGGATGCGCCCACGGCCCAGCACGATGATGTGGTCCGCGGTCTGCGACATCTCGCTCATCAGGTGCGAGGAGAGGAAGACCGTGCGCCCCTGGCCGGCGAGGTGCCGCGCGAACTGGCGCACCCAGAGCACGCCCTCCGGGTCGAGCCCGTTGACCGGCTCGTCCAGGATGAGCGTCGCGGGGTCGCCGAGCATGGCGGCGGCGATCCCGAGCCGCTGGCCCATGCCGAGCGAGAACCCCCCGACGCGCTTGCCCGCGACCGACTCCAGTCCGGTGAGGCCGATGACCTCGTGCACGCGGCGCTTGGAGATCCCGTGGGTCGCGGCCATGGCCAGCAGGTGGTTGTAGGCGGTGCGGCCGGTGTGGACGGCCTTGGCGTCGAGCAGCGCGCCGACCTCCCCGAGCGGCGACCGCAGCTCGGCGTACCGCTTGCCGTTGATGGTCGCGATGCCGTGGGTCGGCCGGTCGAGTCCCATGATCATGCGCATGGTGGTCGACTTGCCCGCGCCGTTCGGCCCGAGGAAGCCGGTGACCTTGCCCGGCTGGATGGTCGCCGAGATGTCGTCGACAGCGGTCTTGCTGCCGAACCTCTTGGTGAGGCGTTCGAGTTGGATCATGGCTCCGAGAGTAGGGCCGGGGGAGGCCTCCCGTCATCGAACCTGAGTACCACCTGCGTGTCGGGAGGGTAGGGCGGTGGGAGGAGGCGTCCGCAGTGTATGTGAAATGCATTACGTGCGATGGGTTGATTTGTCCAAATGCATGCACTTAGGTTGGCGGGCGACGACGTAGTCGACCGATTGGACAACGATGAAACACCGCACCACCTTCGTCATCGCCGCTGCCATGACGGGAGCGCTGACCCTGGGACTCTGTTCGCCCGCGCACGCTGAGGATGAGACGAGCGACGTCCTGGACGCCCTCGCTTCGGTGAGTGAGGGCGCGGGGACCTCACCCGCAGACAACTCGGACGTGCTCAGCCGTGTCGCGGACGTCGAGACGACGGAGAGCGGTGAGCTCGCGATCGCCGAACGTGTCGGCGCGACCGACGTGGCGATTCCGACGGACCCGCGCGACGCCCTCTCGCTTGCCGTCGAGCACGTCGGTATCGAGATCTCGATCGGGCTGCCGTTCGCCGACCAGGCGAAGCGAGCCACCGTCGAGGCGGACGGGATCGTGTCCTACGACAACCGCAACGGCACGACGACGGTCCCGGTCGTCAAGGACGACGGCAGCGTCCAGATCACCACCGTCATCGACAACGCCTCCGCGCCGACCCGGTTCGACTACACGATCGCGCTTCCCGCCGGCGGCTATCTGGAGCAGCTCGACGGCGGCATGATCGTCATCCGGGACGCGGACGGCGGGTTCCAGGGCGGTGTCCTGCCCGCGTGGGCGAAGGATGCCGACGGCGCGGACGTGCCGACGCACTTCGAGGTCGACGGTGGCGTGTTGACGCAGGTGGTCGAGCACGATGTATCGACGGCGTACCCGGTGGTGGCCGATCCGGAGGTGGGTGGCGGACTTCTCGCCGGCTACTGGCAGAACCGGCACGGTACATACAAGGGCAAAGACGTGTGGTCGACGCACCTCTCGGCGTGGGGCGCTGCGCTCTACACCCAAGGCATCGTGGGCATCGAGATCGTCAAGAACCAGGGCTGGACGGAGTGGCGCAACTTTCCGAGGACGCCGGTCACAGCGACCATCGAGCAGCAGTACAAGTGCCACGCCCAGTTCGGCTATGCCGTGTGGTTGTCAGGTGTGTGGTGGGATTTCGAGACGGTGCGTTATTCCCACCCGAACTGGCTGTGGGACCCGCGCCAGTGCAATTGGGAGTGACTCATGGTAGGGCGCAGCTGGAAACGGACGACGGTGGCCGGGGGTCTGGGGATCGTGTGCGCCTTGGCGTTCGCCTCGTGCACGTACTTCGACCCGCGCGCCACAATTGATCCACAGAAGGACTTGGGGTCGGACGCCTACTTGCTGCCGCCCTTGGAGCAACCCGTCGACGTGACCGATGAGGTGTGCCCTAGCCGCTTGGGCTGCGAGAAGGCAGCCCAGTCGGAGCGGGTGCGGATCATGAAGTTCAGCACCTACCCCAAGGCGCAGCTCGAGACCTACAAGCTGGCCCGATCTGGATTCCGCTCGGACCGCCTCGTGATCGAATTCCTGGATCCCGCCATCACGGACGAGGAGTGGAGGTTCGTCACGTCCGGCGTCGACGGAACGTGGACAGCTTCACCCGACTAACAGCGACAAGACGGGGAGCCCGGCATCAGCCGGGCTCCCCATGAGCGTGTCAGCAGCGGATTACCCCTGCGCGTCCCGCGCCTGCGCCGCGAGCGCCCGCTCCACGCCTGCCAGGTTCTCCACCACGAGCCGCCGCAGCGCCGCCGGCTCCTGGTTCGCGTCGAGCCACGCGCGCGTCGCGTCCCGCAGCTCGGCGTTCGCCAGCGGCGCCGGGTACATGCCGGCGACCAGGTACTCCGCGATCTTGTATGTGCGCGACACCCAGACGTCCTGCAGCGCGGCGAAGTACGGCGCGACGAACGACGCCAGCACCTCCTTGTCGGCCGCGCGCTGGAAGCCCAGGCCCGTGAAGCGGACGATCGTGTTCGGCAGCGCGTCCGAGCCGAACACCGAGTCCCACGCGGCCTGCTTGCCCGCGAGCGTCGGGATGGACGCGCGCGCCTGGGCGGCGAACTGCGCGCCGTTGGCGGTGTTGTCCTCGGCGAGGGCGGCGTCCACCTCCGCGTCGCCCGCGACCCCGCCGGCGACGAGCGCGATGAGGAGCTCCCAGGCCAGGTCGGTGTCCACGGTCAGACCCGGGAGGGTCACCGCTCCGTCGCGCAGGGCGGCCACGTTCGCCAGCTGCTCCGGGGTGGAGGCCAGCGCGGCGAAGAACTTGACGAACTGGAACTGGGCGTCGCTGCCGGCCTCAGCCTGCTGGGCGAGCTCCCAGAGCCCGGTCGCGGCGTCCTCAGCGGTCTGCTTCTGACGCGCCGGCGCGACGTAGCTGCCGGCGGCGAGCACGAGCTGCGTGAGCGTGGTGCGCAGCGTGGTGGACTCGGTCTCCGACGCGATGTTGCCGAGCACGAGGCGTACGTAGTCGCTCGCGGGGGTCTCGGCGTCGCGGGTGGCGTCCCAGACCGCGCCCCAGACGAGCGAGCGGGCGAGCGGGCTCTCGATCGAGGACAGGTGCTCCAGCGCGACGCGGTGCGAGTCCTCGTCGAGGCGGATCTTCGCGTAGGCGAGGTCGTCGTCGTTGAGGAGGATCAGCGCGGGGCGCTTCTGGCCGACCAGCTCGGCGACCTCGGTCCGCTCGCCGTCCACGTCCAGCTCGACGCGCGAGGTGCGGACCAGGCGGCCCTCCACCAGGTCGTAGAAGCCGACCGCGAGGCGGTGCGGGCGGATGGTCGGGTAGGCGGCGGCGGCGGTCTGCAGCACGGCGAACGCGGTGATCGTGCCGTCGGCGTCCACCGTCAGCTCCGGGCGGAGGGTGTTGACGCCCGCGGTCTCCAGCCACAGCTTCGACCACTCGGTCAGGTCGCGGCCGCTGGTGGCCTCCAGCTCGACCAGGAGGTCGGTCAGCTCGGTGTTGCCGTGCTGGTGCTTCTTGAAGTACTGCGCGACGCCGGCGAGGAAGTCGTCCTGGCCGACCCACGCGACGAGCTGCTTGAGCACCGACGCGCCCTTGGCGTACGTGATGCCGTCGAAGTTGACCTGCACGTCCTCCAGGTCGTTGATCGTCGCGACGATCGGGTGCGTGGAGGGCAGCTGGTCCTGGCGGTACGCCCAGCTCTTCTCCATCGCGGCGAAGGTGGTCCAGGCCTCGGTCCACTCGGTGGCCTCGGCGGTGGCGAGGGTGGAGGCGTACTCGGCGAACGACTCGTTCAGCCAGAGGTCGTTCCACCACTTCATCGTCACCAGGTCGCCGAACCACATGTGCGCCAGCTCGTGCAGGATCGTGACGACCCGGCGCTCCTTGATCGCGTCGGTGACCTTGGAGCGGAACACGTAGGTCTCGGTGAAGGTCACCGCGCCGGCGTTCTCCATCGCGCCCGCGTTGAACTCGGGGACGAAGAGCTGGTCGTACTTCTCGAACGGGTACGCGTAGTCGAACTTCTCCTCGTAGAACGCGAAGCCCTCGCGGGTCTTCTCGAAGATGTAGTCGGCGTCCAGGAAGCCCGCGAGGCTCTGACGCGCGTACACGCCGAGCGGGATGGTGCGGCCGTCGCGGCTGGTCAGCTCGCTGTGCACCGACTCGTAGGGGCCGGCGATGAGCGCGGTGATGTAGGAGGAGATGACCGGGGTCGCGGCGAAGGACCAGGTCTTGGCGCCCTCCCCGGCGGCGACGGGCTCCGGGGTGGGGGAGTTGCTGACGACCGACCAGTGCGCGGGGGCGGTCACGGTGAACGTGAACTCGGCCTTCAGGTCGGGCTGCTCGAACACCGCGAACATGCGGCGGGAGTCCGGGACCTCGAACTGGGAGTAGAGGTACACCTCACCGTCGACCGGGTCCACGAAGCGGTGCAGGCCCTCACCGGTGTTGGTGTAGATCATGTCGGCGTCGACCACGAGGGTGTTCTCCGCCGCCAGGCCGTCGAGCTGGATGCGCACGCCGTCCGAGACCGCAGCCGGGTCCAGCTCCACGCCGTTGAGCGTGACCGAGTGGACCGTGCGCGTGATCGCGTCGATGAACGTCGAGGCGCCCGGCGTCGCGGAGAAGCGCACGGTCGTCGTGCTGCGGAAGGTCTCCGGGCCGGTGGTCAGATCGAGGACGACGTCGTAGCTGCTGGTGCGGACGAGCGACGCGCGCTCCTGGGCTTCGATGCGGGTGAGGTTTTCTCCGGGCAACGCTGACTCCTTGGAAAAAGCGGGATGGGTGTGGATCGTGTCCACCGGATCCACCTTAGTGAGGTGCGCCGGGGAGCGTCGGCGGCCTTCCCTAGACTGTCTCCATGCGCATCCACATCGCCACCGATCACGCCGGTCTCGAGTTCAGTCAGCACCTCCAGGCGCACCTCACCGAGGCCGGCCACGAGGTCGTCGACCACGGCCCGACCGAGTACGACCCGATCGACGACTACCCGGCGTTCTGCATCAATGCGGCCAAGGGCGTCGTCCGCGACCAGCAGGCGGGCGTTGAGGCCCTGGGCGTGGTCTTCGGCGGCTCGGGCAACGGCGAGCAGATCGCGGCCAACAAGGTGCTCGGCGTGCGCGCCGCCCTGGTCTGGAACGAGAGCACCGCCGAGCTCGCCCGCCAGCACAACGATGCCAACGTCATCTCGATCGGCGCCCGCCAGCACACCGTCGAGGAGGCCACCCGCTTCATCGACCTCTTCATCGCCACGCCGTTCTCGCTGGAGGAGCGCCACGTGCGCCGCATCGCGCAGCTCGCGGAGTACGAGGCCACCGGCGACATCGCGGGCAAGAACGTGGACCGCTGATGCCCGAAGGCCACTCCGTCCATCGGATCGCGAAGCAGTTCGCGGTCAACTTCGTCGGTCACCGCGTCGCGGTGTCCTCCCCGCAGGGTCGTTTTGCGGACGACGCGAAGCGCATCGACGGGCATACGATGATCGCCGCGAAGGCGGTCGGCAAGCAGATGTTCCTGGAGTTCGACAACGAGCTCTGGCTGCGCATCCACCTCGGCATCTACGGCGCCTGGGACTTCGCGGGCGACATCAGCATCGACCCGACCATCGCGAGCGCGAACGGGCGGATGGGCCAGACGAACCAGACCGGGACGGTCCTTGATGAGGCGGGCGAGAACTCCCTGCACTCCATCGGCGCTCCCCGCCGAACCCGGCTGCGCATGTCGGAGTCGGAGAAGGTGGAGGCCGACATCGACGTCTTCCCGCCGGAGCCGATCGGCCAGGTCCGCGTGCGGCTGCTGACGGACACCGCCGTCGCCGACCTCCGCGGGCCGACGGCCTGCGAAGTGCTCGACCCCGCCGAGGTGGACGCGGTGATCGCGAAGCTCGGCCCCGACCCCCAGGTGGACGACGGCCCGGAGGCCGAGGAGGCCTTCGTCGCGAAGGTCCGCAAGAAGCCGACCGCCATCGCCCTGCTGCTCATGGACCAGAGCGTCGTGAGCGGCATCGGCAACGTCTACCGCGCCGAGCTGCTCTTCCGCGCCAGGCAGAACCCGCACACGCCGGGCAAGCTCGTCCCGGAGGACACCGTCCGGGAGCTGTGGCGCGACTGGGTGCACCTGCTGAAGATCGGCGTCGAGACCGGCCAGATGATGACGATGGACGACCTGGACGAGGAGTCGTACCGCAAGGCCATGGCCAAGCGCGAGGACCGGCACTGGGTCTACAAGCGCGAGGGCATGCCCTGCCGGGTCTGCGGAACGCACATCCTGATGGAGGAGCTGGGCGGCCGCAAGCTGTACTGGTGCCCGAAGGATCAGAAGTAAGCCGGATCAGAAGTAAGGAGCGCTCCGTGCGTCAGAACCCCAGCTTCACGCTGACCGACCGGGCCGAGATCGAGCGGATCATCCGCGAGAACCCGTGGGGCACCTTCGTGAGCAACGCCTCCACGGGACTGGTCGCCTCGCACTACCCGGTCATCCTCGACGACACCCGCGAAGAGCTCAGCATCGTCAGCCATGTCGGCCGCCCCGACGAACAGCTGCACGAGCTGGGCGAGCACGAGCTGCTGGTGATCCTCCAGGGCCCGCACGGCTACATCTCGTCGTCCTGGTACGACGCCGACCCGGCCGTGCCGACCTGGAACTTCGTCGCCGTCCACCTCTCGGGCGTGCCCGAGCTGCTGAGCCCGGAGGAGAACCTCCAGGTGCTGGAGAAGCTGGTCGACCACTTCGAGCGCGAGCTGCCGGAGCCGCGGCGGATGCGCGGGACGCTGGAGGACGAGCGCTACGCCGAGCGCATCTCCTCCGGCACGGTCGGCGTGCGGCTGACGCCGACGAGGATCGTCGCCAAGCAGAAGATGAGCCAGAACCGCCCCGACCACATCGTGGACTCGATCATGACCGAGCTCGGCGGCGGCTCGCCGTACGCGAGCCCGGCGCTGCTGCGTGAGATGCAGCTCGTGCACGACCGCCGCCGCGCGGCGCGATGACGCTCCTGCTGGCGGACGCGCGGCTCCCCGGGTCGGGTGACCTGGTCGATCTGACCGTTCGTGCCGGCAGGATCGCGTCCATCGCCCCAGCCGATGCTTCCGGCGAGCGTGGCCTGCAGCGCCTCCGGCTCGACGGACGGTGGCTCATCCCCGGACTGTGGGACCAGCACGTCCACTTCACCCAGTGGGCGCAGACCGCGCGTCGACTGGACGTGTCCCGCGCGTCGTCGGCGGCGGAGGCGGCCGGCCTGGTGCGCTCGCGCGCCGAGCGGGATCCCGGGACGGACGTGCTGGTCGGCTTCGGCTTCCACGACGCGCTGTGGCCCGACCTCCCGACCCGCGGGCTCCTCGACGCCGCCGCGGGGGACCGGCCCGTGGTGCTGATCGCGGGCGACCTGCACTGCTCGTGGCTCAACACGGCCGCGTTCGAGCGCTTCGCGCCGGGCGCGGGCGGTGCGCTGCTACGGGAGGACGAGAGCTTCGCCCTGACGAGCCGGCTCACGCCCTCCGACGAGGCCACGCTCGACCGGTGGGCGGCGGAGGCCGCTCACGCCGCCGCGGCGCGCGGCGTGGTCGGGATCGTCGACCTGGAGTACGGCGGGAACCTGGAGGTGTGGTCGCGACGGTTCGCCGCAGGGTTCCGAGGCCTGCGGGTCGAGTTCGGCGTCTACCGCGACCGCCTGGCCGACGCGGTCGCCCTCGGACTGCGCACCGGCGCCCCGGTGGAGGGCACGGACGGTCTCCTCACGATGGGCCCCTTCAAGGTCATCTCGGACGGCTCGCTGAACACCCGCACCGCGCTGTGCCTGCACCCGTACCCGGACGGCGGCCACGGCGTCGCGAACCTGACGCCGGCCGAGCTGCTGGCCGACCTGCGGTTCGCGGCCGGGAACGGCATCGAGCCCGCCGTGCATGCGATCGGCGACGAGGCCAACCGGCTCGCGCTCGACGCGTTCGAGGCGCTGGGCGCGGGCGGCCGCATCGAGCACGCGCAGCTCATCGACCCGGCCGACATCCCCCGGTTCGCCGCGCTCGGGGTCGTGGCGAGCGTCCAGCCCGAGCACGCGATGGACGACCGCGACGTGGCCGACCGGCTCTGGGCCGGCCGCGCCGCCGACGCGTTCCCGCTCGCGGCGCTGCTCGCCTCCGGCGCCCGGCTGGCGTTCGGCTCGGACGCGCCGGTCGCGCCGCTCGACCCGTGGGCGGCCGTCGCCTCGGCGGCCGGGCGCACGCGGGACGGCCGGGAGCCGTGGCATCCCGAGCAGCGCATCCCGGTGGAGGCCGCCCTGGCCGCCTCCACCCGGACGCGCGTCGCCGTCGGCGAGCCCGCCGACCTCGCCGTCGTGGAGAGCGACCCGCTCGGCTCGACCCCCGACGAGCTGCGCGGGATGCGCGTCGCCGCCACCCTCCTCGCCGGCCGCCTCACCCACGACGCCCTCTGACCCGCCGAGGGGCACGTCGTTGTCACTTCGGACGCCCGAAAGCGACAACGACGTGCCCCTCGGCGCAGGGGGATAACCCCCGCACGTTTCGGGAGGGTCGCGGGATGGGGCCGCGCCCGCCGCGTCGCGAGGCTGGATGCATGAACGAACAGAGCACCGTCCCGCTGCCCGCGGGCGACATCCCCGGCGCGGCCGCCGCTTCTGCCAGTCTGGATGCCGTGACCGCACCCTCCGCCGCCCCGCGCGCCGTCTCCCGTACGTCGTACGGGTCGCTGTGGCGCGGGGTCCCGCGCGAGCTCGGCTTCCTGCTGCTGACCATGCCCATCGCGATCATCGGCCTCTCGGTGCTCGCGTCGCTGTTCTGGACCGGCCTCGGCACCATCGTCATCTACGTCGGCTTCTTCATCGTCGTCGCGACCTTCTACACGGCGCGCGCGTTCGGCGTCGTCGAGCTGACGCGCCTGGACTGGGCGGGGAGGCCCGCCATCCCGCGCCCGGTGTGGGACCCCGCCGACAAGCCGCGAACGTTCTGGCGCATCCTCTTCGGCCCGTGGGCGAACGGCCACTACTGGCTGTACCTGCTGCACGGGATGATCATCAACCCGATCGTCAGCGTGGTGAGCTGGAGCATCACGATCGCGTGGACGTCCGTCGCCCTCGGCGGCCTGACCGGCTGGCTCTGGCTCGGCTTCATCCCGAACGGGAACCGCGAGTTCTTCCTCTCCCGGGTCGTCGTGGATGCGGTCTTCGGAGTCCACTCGACGTTCGACCCGGTCGCCGGGGACCGCATCCTCTACCTGATCGCCGGCATCCTGTTCGCCGCGACCCTGCCGTTCGTCACCCGCGCCCTCACCCTGTTGCACCACGCCGTCGCCCGCGGCCTCCTCGGCGCCTGGCCGTCCGAGGCCCTGCAGCGCGAGGTCGCGGACCTGTCGGCCCAGCGCGGCGCAGCCGTCTCCGCCGAGGACCAGTCGCTGCGCCGCCTGGAGCGCGACCTCCACGACGGCCCGCAGCAGCGGCTCATCCGGCTGCAGATGGACATCGCCGCCGCCGAGCGCAAGCTGTCCGACGACCCGGAGGCTGCCGCGTCGCTGCTCCGCGAGGCGCGCAAGCAGGCCGGGGACACCCTGGAGGAGCTGCGCGCCCTGTCCCGCGGCTTCGCCCCGCCGATCCTCCAGGACCGCGGCCTCGGCGCGGCGGTCGACTCGCTCGCCGCACGCAGCACCATCCCGCTGACGGTCGAGTCGACGCTGGAGCCGGGGGAGCGGTTCAGCCCCGAAGTCGAGCGCAACGCCTACTACGTGCTGGCCGAGCTGTCCGCGAACCTCGCCAAGCACTCCGGCGCGACCGCCGGCCGGCTGGTGCTGGAGTGGACCGTCGACACGGCGGGCGCCCCCTGGCTGTCGGTGTGGCTGACGGACAACGGCCACGGCGGCGCGACGATCGTGCCGGGGCACGGGTTGAGCGGGCTGGCCGAGCGGGTGCACGGCCTCCGCGGCGAGCTCGTGGTGGACAGCCCCGAGGGCGGCCCGACAGTGATCGGCGCCCGCCTGCCGCTGACCTGATCGCCGCCACATTCGGCCCGAATCTCCGGATTCGCCGCCGCATTCGCGACATTCGGCACGAATCGCCGGGCCCTAGGGTGGAGGGGTGCGTGAACCCGGCCCCCTCCGCCTCGTCGTCGCGGACGACTCCGTCCTCCTCCGCGAGGGCCTGGTGCGCCTCTTCGACGAGGCCGGCTTCGAGACCGTGGGAGCGTTCGGCGACGCGGACTCGCTGCTCGCCGCCCTCCCGTCCCTGACGCCCGACGTGGCGGTGCTGGACGTCCGGATGCCGCCGACCTTCCGCGACGAGGGCGTCCGTGCCGCTCTCACGCTGCGATCGAGGTTCCCCGCGGTGGGTGTCCTGCTGCTGAGCCAGTACGTGGAGGGCACCTACGCCCAGGAGCTGCTCGCCAGCGGCCGCGGGGGCACCGGCTACCTCCTGAAGGACCGCGTCGCCTCCCTGGACGAGCTGCGCGACGCGGTCACCCGCATCGCGGCCGGTGGCACCGTCCTCGACCCGGAGGTGGTGCGCGAACTGCTGGTCCGGAGGACGGACCCGCTGCAGTCGCTGACCCCGCGCGAGCGCGACGTCCTGACGCTGATGGCGGAAGGCCGCACGAACGCCGCGATCGGCGCGCGGCTGGTCATCGGGGTGGGCGCGGTGGAGAAGAACGTGACGTCGATCTTCCAGAAGCTGGCGCTGGAGGACTCGGGGGACGACCACCGGCGGGTGCTGGCGGTGCTGGCGTACCTGCAGCGGTGACCCGCAACGACCGAAGGGCACGTAAACGCCCCTAAAACTGCGGTTCAGGGGCGTTTACGTGCCCTTCGGCGTGTTTAAACGAGGGGATGACGGGAATCGAACCCGCGTAATCAGTTTGGAAGACTGAGGCTCTACCATTGAGCTACATCCCCGAAGGCCGTCCTGGCGCGGATGGCCGACGACCATCGTAGTACACGCGGGGGGATGCCCGCGTGCAGTAGACTTGCGCACGGTCTTTCGCACCGCTTGAAGCCGGGGCGTAGCTCAGCTTGGCTAGAGCGCCCGCTTTGGGAGCGGGAGGTCGCAGGTTCGAATCCTGTCGCCCCGACGAGGACCTCGTTCCTTGCGAGTAGACCATCGTTCGAACATTCAGGAGAACCCAGACATCGTGAAGACCACGGTCGAGAAGCTCAGCCCCACGCGTACCAAGCTCATCATCTCGGTGACGCCGGAGGAACTGCAGCCGTCCATCAAGCACGCCTACGAGCACATCGCGGAGCAGGTGAGCATCCCCGGTTTCCGCAAGGGCAAGGTGCCGCCGCCCATCATCGACCAGCGGGTCGGCAAGGCCGCCGTCCTGGAGCACGCGGTCAACGAGGGCCTCGACACCTTCTACCGCCAGGCGGTCGAGGAGAACGACGTGCGTCCGCTCGGCCGGCCGCAGGCCGACATCACCGAGTGGCCCAGCGAGAGCGACTTCTCGGGTGACCTTCTGCTCACCATCGAGGTCGACACCCGCCCGGAGGTCACCCTTCCCGACTTCGGCGACATCACCCTCACCGTCGACGCCGCCGAGGTGTCCGTCGACGACGTCGAGGAGGAGCTCGACCGCCTGCGCAGCCGCTTCGGCACGCTCGTCACGGTCGACCGCCCGGCCAAGTCCGGCGACTTCGCCCAGATCGACCTGACCGCCGTCATCGGCGGCGAGGAGGTCGACACCGCCGCGAACATCTCTTACGAGATCGGCTCCGGCGAGCTCATCGACGGCATCGACGAGGCGCTCGACACGCTGACCGCCGGCGAGACCACCACCTTCGAGGCCCCGCTCATGGGCGGCGACCACGAGGGCGAGAACGCCCAGATCACCGTCACCCTGAACGCCGTCAAGGAGCGCGAGCTCCCGGAGGCCGACGACGACTTCGCGCAGATCGCCAGCGAGTTCGACACCATCGGCGAGCTCCGCACCAGCCTCCGCGGCCAGGTCGAGCGCGCAAAGTCGTTCGGCCAGGGCACCGCGGCGCGCGACCAGCTGGTCGACAAGCTGCTCGAGCTGGTGGAGATCCCGGTCCCCGCCTCGCTGGTCGAGGACGAGGTGCACCGCCACCTGGAGCAGGAGAACCGCCTCGAGGACGACGAGCACCGCGCCGAGGTCACCGAGTCGAGCGAGAAGACCTTCCGCACGCAGATCCTCCTCGACGAGGTCGCGCAGGCGGAGGACGTCAAGGTCAGCCAGGACGAGCTCACCCAGTACCTCGTGCAGGGTGCCGCCCAGTACGGCATGGACCCGAACGAGTTCGTCAAGATCCTCAGCGAGAACGGCCAGATCCCGTCGATGGTCGGCGAGGTCGCCCGCAACAAGGCGCTCGCGATCATCCTCGGTAAGACCGAGGTCGTCGACACCAACGGCAAGAAGGTCGACCTCAGCGAGTTCGTCGCCCTCCCTGGCGACGAGGACGAGGACGCTGCTGCGGACGAGACCGCGGCCGACGAGCCGGCCGAGGAGCCGGCCGCCGAGGAGAAGCCGAAGAAGCGCGCCGCCAAGAAGAAGGCGGAGTAACTTCCCCTCATCCACGAAGGCCGGGCACCCCTCTGGGACGCCCGGCCTTCGTGCGTCTAGGGGACGCGACACGCCGTCTGGCACGATGGGTGACGGCGAGTTGCGACCCCTGCGTGGCGCATCGCGGCGAGGAGGGCGACATGGACGACTGGCGACAGCGGGTGGACGCGGTGTGGGCCGCGGCCGACGACGCGGGGGAGGCCGCGACGGTGGCGGCCATCGACGCACTCGTCGCCGAGCGCCCCGAAGGCGACGCCGAAGCGCTCTTCGAAGCTGCCGGCGCGCGCGATTTCGCCGGACGGGAGGCCGAGGCCGAGCCGCTGTACCGTGCAGCGCTGGCGGCGGACATCGGCGAGCCGGAGCGCGGCCAGGCGATCGTCCAGCTCGCGAGCACGCTCCGCAACCTCGACCGCCCGGACGAGGCGCTCGGCCTGCTGCGGGACTTCCTCTTAGCCGAGCCTGAGCACCCGCTCGCCGACGCCGCGCGCGCCTTCGCGGCGCTCGCCCTGTTCGACGACGGCTTCCCCGCCGATGCCCTGCGCGAGGCGCTCGGGGCACTCGCCCCGCACCTGCCGCGCTACCGCCGGGCGGTGGAGGCCTACGCCGCCGCGCTGGACGACGACTGACGCGCCGCGGCAGGCGCCGCGCGACACCCGCTCTGCCCAGGGCGAACAGCGCGGAAATGCGTTCAACGCTCCGATAGATTCGATGCCAAGCGACAAAGGAAACGGAGCGAACAATGGCCGACATGGGTATCCAGCCCAATGTTTTCGACAGACTGCTGAAGGACCGGATCATCTGGCTCGGTTCCGAGGTGCGCGACGAGAACGCCAACGAGATCGCCGCGAAGCTGCTGCTCCTCGCCGCAGAAGACCCCAAGCGTGACATCTACCTGTACATCAACTCTCCCGGCGGCTCGATCACCGCGGGAATGGCCATCTACGACACCATGCAGTTCGTCCCGAACGACATCGTCACGGTCGGCATCGGCATGGCCGCCTCGATGGGTCAGCTGCTGCTGACCGCGGGCACCAAGGGCAAGCGGTACATCACGCCGAACGCGCGCGTGCTGCTGCACCAGCCGCACGGCGGCTTCGGCGGCACCGCCAGCGACATCCAGACCCAGGCCCAGTTGATCCTCGACATGAAGAAGCGTCTGGCCGAGATCACCGCGTCGGCGACCGGCAAGTCGGTCGAGCAGATCAACGCCGACGGCGACCGCGACCGCTGGTTCAGCGCCCAGGAGGCCCTGGACTACGGCTTCGTCGACCACATCCGGGAGTCCGCGCTCGACGTCTCCGGCGGCGGCGGCACCGACCAGGACGCCAAGTAGCAGACCGCCGGAAGGATAAGGACATCACTATGAACACCCCCATGCTCGGCGGATACGCCGCAGGCGGCCAGGCCCTCGGCGGCCTGCAGGCGCCAGGCTCCCGCTACATCCTCCCGTCGTTCGAGGAGCGCACGGCCTACGGCTACAAGCGCCAGGACCCGTACGCGAAGCTGTTCGAGGACCGCATCATCTTCCTCGGCGTGCAGGTCGACGACGCCTCGGCCGACGACATCATGGCCCAGCTCCTCGTGCTCGAGAGCCAGGACCCGGACCGCGACATCGTCATGTACATCAACTCGCCCGGCGGCTCGTTCACGGCCATGACCGCGATCTACGACACGATGCAGTACATCCGCCCGCAGATCCAGACCGTGGTGCTCGGCCAGGCGGCCTCCGCCGCGGCCGTGCTGACCGCCGCCGGCACCCCGGGCAAGCGCCTGGCGCTGCCGAACGCACGCATCCTGATCCACCAGCCCGCCGTCGGCGAGGCCGGACAGGGGCAGGCGTCGGACATCGAGATCCAGGCGAACGAGATCATGCGCATGCGCACCTGGCTGGAGGAGACGCTCGCAAAGCACTCCAACCGCTCGGTCGCGCAGGTCAACAAGGACATCGACCGCGACAAGATCCTCTCCGCCGAGGAGGCGCTGGAGTACGGCCTCATCGACCAGGTGCTGACCAGCCGCAAGACACTGCCGGCGCTCGTCAAGTAGCTCCACACGGATGAACGAACGGGACGGTCTGAACGACGACCGTCCCGTTCGCCGTGTCTACGCCGCCCCACGGGAGGAGGACGAGGCGCCGCTCGACCCCGGCAGCTGGCCATACGACATCCCGGCGGTCAGGCAGCTGTTGCGCGACGGGCTGGAGCTGTCCCGCGGGGTGACGTTCCTCGTCGGAGAGAACGGCAGCGGCAAGTCCACCATCGTCGAGGCGATCGCAACCGCGTACGGCCTTCCGCCGGAGGGCGGGAGCACCAACGGCTCGCATCGCACCCGGCCGACCGAGTCGCCGCTGGGCGCCCGCCTGCTCATCGAGCGCACGCCGGGAGCGCCGCGGTTCGGGTTCTTCCTGCGTGCCGAGACGATGCACGGCTACTACACCTATCTGGAGTCCATCGGGAGCCCGGACCGCCTTCACACCGTGAGCCACGGCGAGTCCTTCAACGAGTTGCTGGCCACGAAGCTCAACCATCCTCGCTACGTCACCGGATTCGCGTGCCTCGACGAGCCGGAGGCCGCTCTCTCGTTCGACTCGACGCTGAAGTGGCTGGCCGAGCTGAACGACATGGTCGCCCGAGGCACCCAGATCCTCTGCGCGACGCACTCGCCGGTCCTGGCGGCTCTGCCCGGCGCCCGCATCCTCGAGGTGGGCGACTGGGGGATGCGCGAGGTCGCGTGGGAGGACCTGGAGCTGGTGAGGAACTGGCGTCTGTTCCTCGACGCGCCCGGCCGCTACTTCCGGCATCTGCTCTGAGCGGTCCTTCGGGCGTGTCTGCTCCTGGCATAACCACCCCGCGTGTCGAATCGCCTCCGGTGCGCCCCAATGTCGCCGTCTCGGGTTAGGCTCGACGGAGAGACCCGAAGAAGGAGGGGGAGACGGATGGCACGCATCGGGGAGAGCGCCGATCTGCTCAAGTGTTCCTTCTGTGGCAAGAGCCAGAAGCAGGTGCAGCAGCTGATCGCCGGTCCTGGCGTGTACATCTGCGACGAATGCGTCGAGCTCTGCAACGAGATCATCGAGGAGCGGCTTGCCGAGGCGGGCGAGGAGGCCTCCGGTGAGTTCGACCTCCCGAAACCGAAGGAGATCTTCGGCTTCCTCGAGGAGTACGTCATCGGCCAGGAGCAGGCGAAGCGCGCCCTGGCCGTCGCCGTCTACAACCACTACAAGCGGGTGCGGGCCAAGCAGACCCTCACCTCCGCGGACGCCATGGACGACGTCGAGATCGCCAAGTCGAACATCCTGCTGATCGGCCCCACCGGCTGCGGCAAGACGTACCTGGCCCAGACGCTCGCGCGCCGGCTCAACGTGCCGTTCGCGGTCGCCGACGCCACGGCGCTGACGGAGGCCGGTTACGTCGGCGAGGATGTCGAGAACATCCTGCTCAAGCTCATCCAGGCCGCCGACTACGACGTCAAGCGCGCTGAGACCGGCATCATCTACATCGACGAGGTCGACAAGATCGCCCGCAAGGCCGAGAACCCGTCGATCACGCGCGACGTCTCCGGCGAGGGCGTGCAGCAGGCGCTGCTCAAGATCCTTGAGGGCACGGTCGCCTCGGTGCCGCCGCAGGGCGGCCGCAAGCACCCGCACCAGGAGTTCATCCAGATCGACACGACGAACGTCCTGTTCATCGTGGCCGGCGCCTTCGCCGGGCTGGAGGACATCATCTCCTCGCGTGCAGGCAAGAAGGGCATCGGCTTCGGCGCCCCGCTCCACTCCAAGGGCGACGACATCAACCTCTTCTCCGAGGTGCTGCCGGAGGACCTGCACAAGTTCGGTCTCATCCCGGAGTTCATCGGCCGCCTCCCGGTCGTCACCACGGTGACCCCGCTCGACCAGGACGCGCTCATGCAGATCCTGACGGTGCCGAAGAACGCGCTCGTGCGGCAGTATCAGCGCATGTTCGAGCTCGACGGCGTGCAGCTGGAGTTCGAGCACTCGGCCCTGGAGGCCATCGCCGACCTCGCGGTGCTCCGCAAGACCGGCGCCCGCGGCCTCCGCGCGATCATGGAGGAGGTGCTCGGCCCGATCATGTTCGAGGTGCCGTCCAGCTCCGAGGTCGCCCGGGTCGTCGTCACCAGGGAGGCCGTGCTGGAGAACGCGGCTCCGACTATCGTCCCGCACCGCCCGCGGCGCGAGGAGAAGTCGGCGTAATCGTCGCCGGCTTGATCAGGAACTCGGGCGCCTTCGTCACCATCAGCCACGCCGGGAGCACGGCGAGCGACAGGATGGGCAGCACGAGCAGGTTCTGAGTGACGGCGACGCCGATGAAGATGGCGATCCAGCCGTCCCGGGTGACCGCGAGCGTGATTCCGAAGACCCCGGCGGCGACCGCCACGGGCAGCGGGATGCCCGGCACGAGCGCAGCGGCCAGCGTTCCCACGGCCGCCCCGATGAACACCGCAGGGAAGACGCGGCCGCCGCGGAACCCGGCGCCGGCCGCCACGAGCAGCGCGGCCAGCTTGACGCCGATGATCAACGCCAGCTGTCCCACCGAGTAGTCGGCGCGGTTCTGGACGAGCGTGCCCATCTGCTCCAGCCCCTTGAAGAGCGTGATCGGGCCGCCGAGCGCGCCGAGCAGGCCGAGCACGACACCGCCGGCGAGCGTGATGAGCAGCGGATGGCGCAGCGCGTGGAACGCGCGGTGGACCAGCGGGAACAGCACGGCGCCGAGCAGACCGAGCGCGGTGGACACCACCCCGATGATCAGCGCGGCCAGCACGTCCCAGCCGGTGATCTGCGTGTACGCCGGCATCGGGATCCCGAAGTGGGGGTGCGCCAGCAGGGTCATTGTGAGCGACCCGGCGGCCGCCGAGACGAGCGGGAGGAACAGCTTGTCCCACAACGCGCCGCCGCCCTTCACCGCGGCGACGACGCCCGTGAAGACCAGCGCCGCGGCCACCGGGGTGCCGAACAGCGCTCCGATCGTGCCGGCGGCGGCCATCAGCATGACGATGCGCGCCGGGACGGCCTTCCAGAGCCGGCCGACCAGCGCGACCAGGAGGCTGACGTTGATGGCGATGATCGGGTTCTCCGGCCCGAGGCTCACGCCGCCGGCCAGCCCGAGCACCGCCGCGAGGGCGAGCGATGGCACTACGCCGACCTTCAGCGGGGCGGAGACCAGATCGGTCGTCGCGGAGTCGGGTCCGGCGTGGCCGGGGACGAGCCAGACGGTCAGCCCGACCGCGATGCCGGTGGCGGTGAGGATCAGGAAGATCCACCAGCCCGACGACGGGTCGATCCCGAGCGCCTTCGGGAGCGAGGTCCAGATGCCGTCGTCGATGACGGCGGCCAGCTCGTCCACCGCCCACAGCGTGAGCGCGCTGACCACGCCGATGACGACGGCGGGGATGGAGAGGAGGAGCAGCGACCGCACAGAGGGTGCGGCCAGTTCCGGTTCCGGTGCCGTCGAGGTCATGATGCCCCCTTCTCACGTTGCGCTCAGGCTAGAGGGCGCCGAGGGAAGGGGGCTAGGTGCAGTTCGGGACCGCCGGCTCAGCCGTCGAGGCCGCGGCGCTTCAGCAGCGGCTCGATCACGGCGTCACGGCCGCGGAAGTCGCGGTACGCCTCCAGCGGGTCCTTCGAACCGCCGACGCCGAGCAGGCGGTTGCGGAACCGGTCGCCGTTCTCTCGGCTGAGGCCGCCGTTCTCCGTGAACCACTCCACCGTGTCGGCGTCCAGGACCTCGCTCCAGATGTAGGAGTAGTAGCCCGCGTCGTAGCCGCCGGAGAAGGTGTGCGCGAAGTAGGTGCTCGCGTAGCGCGGCGGCACGGCGGGGTTGTCGAGTCCGACCGCCGCGAGGGCGGCCGCCTCGAACGCGGCGACGTCGGTCACCGTGTCGTCGGCGGTGATCGCGTGCCAGGCCTGGTCGAGCAGGGCGGCGGCCAGGTACTCGCTCGTCGCGAAGCCCTCGTTGAACGACTCGGAGGCGTGCAGCTTGTCGATGAGCTCCTGCGGCATCCGCGCGCCGGTCTCGTGGTGCACCGCGTAGTTCGAGACGATCTCGGGCCACAGCATCCACATCTCGTTCACCTGGCTCGGGAACTCGACGAAGTCGCGGAAGACGTTGGTGCCGGCGAACTTGGGGTAGGTCACGCGCGCGAACAACCCGTGGAGGGCGTGGCCGAACTCGTGGAACAGCGTGTTGGTCTCGTCGTAGGTGAGCAGGGTCGGCTCGCCGGCGGCCGGCTTCGGCACATTGAGGTTGTTGACCACGACGGTCGGGTAGCCCAGAAGCTCGGACTGCGAGATGAGCGGGTTCATCCAGGCCCCGCCGCGCTTGGAGTCGCGCGTGTAGAGGTCGAGGAGGTAAAGGCCGAGCCCGGAGCCGTCCTCGTTGCGCACCTCGAAGACGCGCGCGTCCGGGTGGTAGGCGACCAGGTCGGGCCGCTCCTCGAAGGTGATGCCGTACAGGCTGGTGGCGGCGAAGAAGACGCCGTCGCGCAACACGCGCTCCGCCTCGAAGTACGGGCGCATTGCCGCGAAGTCGACGTCGTAGGTCGCCTGGCGCACGGTGTCGGTGAGCTTCGCCCAGTCCCAGCTCTCGACCGTCTCGCCGTCGCCGAGCTGTCCGGCGAGCACAGCGTGCTTCTGGAGGTCGGCCTGCTCGGAGCGCGCGTTGCGGGCGGCGGGAGGCGCGAGCCGTCCGAGCATGTCCGCGACCGCCTGCGGTGTCCGCGCCGTCTCGTCCGCCGTGACGAAGGCGGCGTGCGTGTCGAAGCCGAGCAGGCGGGCCCGCTCGGCGCGCAGCCGCGTGATCTCCAGCACCAGGTCGCGGTTGTCGTGCTCGCCGCCGCGGATGCCGCGGGAGCGGGAGGCCGCCATGATCCGCTCGCGGGAGCGGCGGTCGGTCAGGCTCGCGAGCCACGGGTGGCCGGTCGGCAGCACGAGGGTGACGACGTACTTGCCGTCGAGCCCGCGCTCGCGGGCGGCCTCCGCCGCAGCCGAGAGCTCGCCCTCGCCGAGGCCGTCCAGCTCCTCGGCCGAGCCGAACACGACCGCGAGCTCGTTGGTGTCGGCGAGCAGGTTCTTCTCGAAGCGCGTCGTGAGCGTGGAGAGCCGCTGGTTGTACTCGCGCAGGCGCTCCTTCTGCTCGTCGTCGAGCCCGGCGCCGGCGAGCGTGAACTCGGTGAAGTACCGCTCGATCAGGTACACGCCCTCCGCGTCGAGCCCGAGGTCGTGGCGCCGCTCGTGCAGCGACTCGATGCGAGCGTAGAGCGCGGGGTTCAGCCGGATGGCGTCCTGGTGCGCGGAGAGCAGGGGAGCGATCTCCTCCTCCAGTGCGTTGGTGAAGTCGGTGCTGTCGGACGAGCTCTTGTTGAAGAACACCTCGGCGACGCGCTGCAGCACCTGCCCGGAGCGTTCCAGCGCGACCATCGTGTTCTCGAACGTCGGCTCGTCGGGGGAGGACGCGATCGCCTCGACCTCGGCCAGCTGCTCCGCGAAGCCCCGCTCGAACGCGGGACGGTAGTGCTCGTCCCTGATGTCGGCGAACGGCGGGAGCTGGTAGGGGAGCGGACTGGGGGAGAGGAAGGGGTTCGAGGAGTCGGCCATGCCCTCAGCCTAGAGGCACCGAATTATTCACCCAGCGCGCCGCGGCGGCGCTCGGGGTCGAACCTAGGATTGCACCATGAAGATTGTCGATCGCTACATGCACGGTCATCACGAGAGCGTCCTCCGATCCCACGAGTGGCGGAATCTGGCCAATTCAGGCGCGTACTTCGCCGGCCTCCTCCGGCCGGGGATGACCGTGCTCGACGTCGGAAGCGGCCCGGGCACGCTCACGTTCGACATCGCGGCGCGCGTGGCGCCCGGCTCGGTGATCGGGGTCGACCGGAGTTCTGACATCGTCGAGCACGCCACCGAAGCCGCGACCCGTCGCGGTGCGGCGGGAGTGTCTTTCGCGGTGGGTGACGCGTACGCGCTCGACTTCCCGGACGACTCCTTCGACGTGGTGCACGCGCACCAGGTGCTCCAGCACCTGTCGGACCCTGTGGCGGCGCTGCGGGAGTTCCGCCGGATCGTGCGCCCGGGCGGCTTCGTCGTCGCGCGCGACGTGGATTGGGGCGGCACGATGTGGGCGCCGCTGCTCCCGGGCCTGGCCGAGTGGATGCGGATAACCCAGGCCGTCCAGCGCGGCAACGGCGGCGAACCCTCGGCCGGCCGCTTCCTCCGGTCATGGGCGCTCGACGCCGGCTTCGCGGACGTGACGAGCTCCGCGTCGGTGTGGTGCTTCGCGTCCGACGAGGAGCGGCGCTGGTGGGGCGGGCTCTGGAGCGAGCGGGTGACGGATTCCGACTGGGGCGCCCAGGCGCGGGAGGCGGGCGAGGCGGACGTGGACACGCTCGACGCGGTCTCGCGGGCATGGCTGGAGTGGGCCGCGGACGCGTCGGGCTGGTACGGGATGCCGCACGGGGAGATCATCGCGCGCGGCTGAGCGGGCTCCTCCGAAGGCTCTCTTGCAAAGAGTCGATTGCAAACGAACAATTGCAAAGTAGTGCTTGCAAAGAACTCTTTGCATGGCTACTCTGGTCTCATGTCCACCGATGACGAGTACGAACCGCACTTCGAGTCCCTCGGCATGCCCGCCCTGCGCGCACTCGCGCACCCGCTGCGCGTCGAGATCATGAACGAGCTGTCCGACTTCGGCCCGGCGACGGCCTCCATGCTGGCGGAGCGGCTGGGGGAGTCGAGCGGGGCCACCAGCTACCACCTCCGACAGCTCGCCAAGCACGACATCATCGTGGAGGACACCGAGCGCGGCAGCGGCCGTGAGCGCTGGTGGCGGATGGCGCCGGGCGGCGTCACGATCGGCGGCCCGGAGACGCTGGAGACGCCGGCCGGCCGCGAGGTCACCGAGCAGATCTCGCTGAGCTGGGCGCAGAACAACGAGCGCCGGCTCAACTCATACCTCCGCCGCGGTCTCGACACGTTCGGGACGGAGTGGGTGGAGGCGTCGGCGCTGTCGACCTCCCACCTGGAGGTGACCCGCGAGCAGCTCGCCGAGTTCGCGACCGAGTACTACAAGCTGCTCAACCGCCTCAAGGAGAAGTGGAAGGCCGAGCCGGCCGGCGAGCGCAAGCGCATCCAGGCGCAGTTCAACGCGTTCCCGCTGGTCGAGCAGGAGCACCGCACAGAGGAGCGCCGCACAGAGGATCGGCCATGAGCGCCTCGACGACGGAGAAGACCCGCCTCGGCGACGGCTTCGGCCGGCTCTGGAGCGCCGCCATCGCGAGCAACCTCGCCGACGGCATCGGCCGCACCGCGGTCCCGCTGATCGCCACCACGCTGACCCACGATCCCGCGCTCATCGCCGGGCTGACCGCCGTGACCTTCCTGCCCTGGCTGCTGTTCGGCATCCCGGCCGGGATGCTGCTCGACCGCGTCGACCGGCGGGCGGCGATGGCCGTCGCCAACGCGGTCCGGTTCGCCGTCGCCGCCGTCGTTGCGCTGCTCATCGCCACGGACGCGCTGACCATCTGGAGCCTGTACGCCTGCATCCTCGCCTTCGGGCTCGGCGAGACGGTCTTCGACACCGCGACAACCACGGTCACGCCCAGCATGGTGACCCGCGGCCAGCTCGACCGCGCGAACGGACGGCTCCAGTCCGCCGAGATCGTCGTGGAGAACTTCATCGCGACGCCGATCGCAGGCTTCCTGTTCGCCGCCGCGATCGCGCTGCCGCTCTGGCTGACCGGCGCCGGCTTCCTCATCTCGGTGCTGCTCGTCCTCACCATCCCGGTGGCGGCGGCGCGCGCGCACCTGCTCGGCGAGGAGGGCGGGGAGGCCGCTCCCCGTCCGCGGCTGGGCGCCGTGGTGCGCTTCCTCTGGGACGACCGCTTCCTGCGCAAGATGATCGTCCTCACCTCGATCACCGCGTCCGCGCTGGCGTTCGCGCAGGGCAGCGTCGTGCTGCTGCTCCTGCAGACCTACGCACTGCCCCCGTCGCTGGTCGGCGTCGTCACCGCGGTGATCGGCGCCGGCGCGCTGGTCGGCGCGCTGTGCGCCAGCGGGTTCGTGACCCGGTTCGGCCGCGGACGCGTGATGTACGTCGCCATGCTGCTCGGCGGCCTCGGTCTCCTCGGTGTCGGGCTCACCGACAACATGGTGGCCGGCATCCTCGCCTACGCGCTCGGCGCCTTCGGCGTCGCGGTGTGGAACGTCCCGTGGGGCGCGCTGCGCCAGGCGATCGTCCCGGGAGCCATCCTCGGCCGGGCGATGGGGATCGTCCGCACCATCGGCTGGGGACTGACGCCGATCGCCACCGTGCTCGGCGGCTTCGTCGCCCGTATCGATCTGCGCCTGCCGTTCCTCATCGGCGGCGTGGTCGTGGTGGTGCTCGCCTTGATCGCCACGCGCCTCCTGCTCAGCGCCGGCCGCTACGGCCAGGCGGCTGAGACCGCAACAGCAGAGACCTCAACAGCAGAGACCTCGACACCAGAAGTCCAGACCATCCCGGAAGGAACCGCATCATGACCGCCATCGCCGTGCCCGTGCACCGGCCGTTCAGCCACCGCGCAGCACTCCGGCTCGGTCGCGCCCTCACCGCGTGGGGGATGCGCCAGCCGGCCCGCCACGACCGTCACGCAGAGCTCGTCGCGACCGTCGAGCAGACCCGCGACCGGGCCGCGCGGACGCTGCCGCAGCTCCCGCGCTGACCCGCCGTCACACTGACCCGCCGTCCCACTGACGCGCCGGCCCGTTACGCCTCGTCGTAGTCCGAGGGCTCGGTCTCGACCACCTGCGTGATCGTGGCCGAGTCCTCGCGCGCGTTGTAGCGGATGATCGTGCCGTCGTCGAGCTCGACGACGGGGTTGCCCTCCAGCCAGGTCAGCGTCCAGCGCCAGCCCGCGGTCTCGATGTCCGTCGCCGCCAGCTCCTCCTCGACGGTGGAGACGGCGTAGGTCACGACCTCGGGGAGGTTCGCCGGCGGGGTCTCGCCAACGGCCCAGCGGGTTCCGAGCTGCATCAGGCGCTCTCGGCGTTCTGGGCGGCCGCGAGGTCGATCTCGTAGGTGACCCACGCGGTCCTGCTCGCGACCGAGTCGTAGACGCGCTGCGCGTCGGCGTTGTCGTTCGCGGTGATCCACTGCACGACGCCGAGGCGGCGCTCCTCCGCGAGGGCGCGGACGGCCGCGATGAGCTGGTGGCCGACGCCCTTGCTGCGCTCGTCCTCCAGCACGTAGAGGTCGTCGAGGAAGAGGCCGCGGTCGCCCTCCAGCGGCCGGGCGAACTCACGCACGTTGGCGAGGCCGACGATGCGGTCGCCGTCCACGGCGACGAAGCCCTGCTCCTCGTGGTCGGGGTCACTGAGCCAGGACCACAGGACGAGCGCCCTCTGGTCGGTCAGCTCGGTGTCGTAGAACTCCGCGTACTTCGCGTACAGGTCCAACCAGGCGAAGAAGTCGCCATCCTTGACCGGTCGAACTACCGTCGACATCAGCCCCTCCGTTCGCCTTGCTCCCCGGCTCAGGAGTCCGGGAGTCGTATCGACCCTATCGCGGACCCGTTCAGGGGACGAGGTCGTAGGTGACCCACTTCGTCTTCTCCGCCACCCGATCGTAGAGGCGGCGGGCCGTCTGGTTGTCCTTCGCGGTGATCCAGCGCACGACCGAGAGGCCGCGCTCCTGGGCCAGATCGCGCAGCTTCTCGAGGAGGGCGGTGCCCGCCCCTTCGCCGCGCGCGTCCGGGAGGACGAACAGGTCGTCCAGGTAGAGACCGGTGCTGCCGTCGAGCGGGCGGGCGAACTCGCGCACGTGCGCCAGGCCGATCGGGGTGCCCTCCGCGTCGACCGCGAAGTAGGCCTCCAGGCTGTTCTCCGCGTCGGTGATCCAGCTCCACACGAGGAGGGCCTTCTCGTCCGTCACGGGGGTCTCGTAGAACTCGCCGTAGCCGGCGTAGAGGTCGAGCCAGGTGAAGAACTCGTTGTCCTCCACGCGCCGGACGTCAGCCGTCATCGTTCCTCCTCGCTCAGCGTCTGCGCAAGGAGGATATCCGTTACTTCGAGCGTGTCGGCGGCTACGAAACGCAGTTCTGCGATTCTGCCCACCGAAGCCAGGTCGGCCGAGGCCGACTCGATGGCGGCCAGCTCGTCCGCCGGCGCGCCGATGACGGCCGAGTCGACGGGCGTGCGCTGGGAGGCCTTGGCGGCCGTCTTGGCGCCGCGGATGCCGGTCAGGGCGCGGCCGACGACGGTGAGGACGGCGCGGGCGTCATCCCAGTCCCCGGCGACCTCGGCGGTCTGCGGCCACGGCGCGAGGTGCACCGATCCGGTCTCCGACCAGCTCCACGCCTCCTCGGACGCGAACGGCAGCACTGGCGCGAACAGGCGCAGGAAGGCGGACAGCGCCGTGCGGAGGGCGACCACCGCGGAGACCTGGCCGGCGTTGTGCTCGCCGTAGGCGCGCTCCTTGACCAGCTCCAGGTAGTCGTCGCAGAAGGTCCAGAAGAAGGTCTCCGCCGTCTCCAGCGCGCGGGCGTGGTCGTAGCCCTCCAGCGCGGTGGTGGCGTCGGTCACGACATCCGCGAGCTGCTGCAGCATGCTGCGGTCGAGCGGCGCGGTCACCTGGGCGAGGTCGAGCGACTCCGGGGCGTCGAAGCCGTGGATGAACTTCGCCGCGTTGAGCAGCTTGATCGCCAGGCGGCGGCCGATCTTGATCTGGGTCGGGTTCTGCGGGTCGAACGACGCGTCGGTGCCGAGCCGGGACGACGCCGCCCAGTAGCGCACCGCGTCGGAGCCGTGCTTCTCCAGGATGTCGGCCGGGGTGACGACGTTGCCCTTGGACTTCGACATCTTCTTGCGGTCGGGGTCCACGATGAAGCCGGAGATCGCGGCGTTCGACCACGGCGCGACGCCGTGCTCCAGCTGCGAGCGCAGCATGGTCGAGAACAGCCAGGTCCGGATGATGTCCTGGCCCTGCGGGCGCAGGTCGAACGGGTAGACCGTCTGGAACAGCTCGGGGTCGTCCACCCAGCCGCCCGCGAGCTGCGGGGTCAGCGAGGAGGTCATCCAGGTGTCCATCACGTCGTGCTCGCCGACGAAGCCGCCGGCCTGGCCGCGCTGCGACTCCTGGAACCCCGGCGCCGGGTCGGAGGACGGGTCGACGGGGAGGTCGTCCTCGGAGGGCAGGATCGGCTGGTCGAACAGCGGGTTGCCCACGCCGTCGAGCGGGTACCAGACCGGGATCGGCACGCCGAAGAAGCGCTGGCGCGAGATGAGCCAGTCGCCGGTGAGGCCGTTCACCCAGTTCTCGTAGCGGACGCGCATGAAGTCGGGGTGCCAGTCGAGGCTGCGGCCGAGCTCGATGAGGCGCTCGCGCAGCTTCTCGTCGCGAGCGCCGTTCTTGACGTACCACTGGCGCGTCGAGACGATCTCCAGCGGCTTGTCGCCCTTCTCGAAGAACTTGACCGGGTGCTGGATGGGCTTCGGCTCGCCGACCAGGTCGCCGGAGGCGCGCAGCAGCTCCACGACGGCCTGCTTGGCCGAGAACACGGTCTTGCCGGCGAGCTGCGCGTAGGCCTCGCGGCCCTCGTGGCTCTCGATCGCCGCCGGCGACTCCGTGATGATGCGGCCGTCGAAGCCGATGATCGCGCGGTTCGGGAGGTCGAGCTCGCGCCACCAGGTGACGTCGGTGATGTCGCCGAAGGTGCAGATCATCGCGATGCCGGTGCCCTTGTCGGGCTGCGCGAGGTGGTGGGCGACCACGGGCACGTCGACGCCGAAGACCGGCGTGCGCACCGTCGTGCCGAACAGCGGCTGGTAGCGCTCGTCGTCCGGGTGCGCCACGAGCGCCACGCAGGCGGGCAGCAGCTCGGGACGGGTGGTCTCGATGTAGATCGGGCCGTCGGCGCCGTGGAAGCCGACCCGGTGGTACGCGCTCGGCTGCTCGCGGTCCTCCAGCTCGGCCTGCGCGACGGCGGTGCGGAAGGTGATGTCCCAGAGCGTGGGCGCCAGGGCCTGGTACGCCTCGCCGCGGGCGACGTTGCGGACGAAGGCGAGCTGCGAGGTGTGCAGCGCCTCCCGGCCGATGGTCCGGTAGGTCTGCGACCAGTCGACGGAGAGGCCGAGCGTGCGCCAGAGCGCCTCGAACTGCTTCTCGTCCTCCACGGTCAGCCGCTCGCACAGCTCGATGAAGTTGCGGCGCGAGATCGGCTTCTGGTCGGCCGCCTTGGCGCTCTTGTTGTCGCCGCCCTCGTACGGAGGCACGAACTCGGCCTCGTAGGGGAGCGACGGGTCGCAGCGCACGCCGTAGTAGTTCTGGACGCGGCGCTCGGTCGGCAGGCCGTTGTCATCCCAGCCCATCGGGTAGAAGACGCGCTTGCCGCGCATGCGCTGGTAGCGCGCCACGATGTCGGTGTGCGTGTAGCTGAACACGTGCCCGATGTGGAGGGAGCCGGAGGCCGTGGGCGGCGGGGTGTCGATCGAGTAGATCGCGGCGCGGCCGGCGGCGATGGCGCCGTCCCGATCGAATTCGAAGGTGCCGTCCTGCTGCCAGCGGCCGCCCCAGACGGCCTCCAGGCCTTCGAGTGCTGGCTTGTCGGGCACGGGGTTCGCGGCGGTCATGGCTCTCCGATTCGATATGTGCGGCACCGTGTCAACGGGGTGCCTAAGTGTGTGGGTCGCGTTAAAGCGTACCGGAGCGCGCCGAAGGGCACGTCGTTGTCACTTCCAGGCTCGAAAAGCGACAACGACGTGCCCCTCGATTGGTCAGGAGGCTGCGGAGGACTCCACGGCCTCGATGGTCTGGGCGTCGGCGGTGCCCTCGTCGATGATCGGGCGACGGCGTGCGGCCGCCCAGGCCGCGACCAGCGTGATGATCGACATGACCGCGAGCACGACGCCCGGGTGCCACCACGCGTTGTGCACGGCCTGCCCGAACACCAGCGTCAGCGCGGGCACGAACGAGGTGACCAGCGCCGCGACGCTGTACGCCACCGAGAGCGCGCTGTAGCGGATCGGGCTGGGGAACAGGTCGGACATCAGGCCGCCGAGGCCCGCCCAGGACAGCGTGGGCAGGATGCCGCCGATGATCATGCTCCCGACGAGGACGCCGAACGACGCGCTCTGCAGCAGGAAGTACATCGGGAAGGCGACGACGAGCGTGCCGATCGCGCCGATGGCGACGACGCGCGCCGAGCCGATCTTCGCGGCCCACAGCCCGAACAGCGGGATCGTGACCAGCTGCAGCAGGCCGCCGATCGTGGTCGCCACCAGCAGGTCCTGGAACTTGAACCCGAGCACGGCGGTGCCGTAGTCGACCATGTAGGTGTTCATCAGCGAGTACGAGCCGATGCCGAGCACGGCGGCGCCGATCGCGATGACGAACGCGACGGGGGCCTTGGTGAAGACGTCGAGCACCGGGAAGCGGTCGCGACGGCCGGTCTCCACGAGCTTGCGGAACACCGGGGTCTCGTCGATCGACCAGCGCAGGTAGAGCGAGACGAGCAGCAGCGGGAACGCCGTGAGGAACGGGATGCGCCAGCCCCACGAGGCGATGTCGGCCGGGGACATGGTCAGCGTCAGGACGATGAACACCACGGCGCTGAGGATGGAGCCGACCGGCGAGCCGAGCTGGGGGAGGGCGGCGTAGAAGCCGCGGCGCTTCGGGTTGGCGTACTCGGTCGCCAGCAGGATGGAGCCGCCCCACTCGCCGCCGAGCGACAGTCCCTGGACGAGACGCAGGAGGACGAGCACGACCCCGCCGACCCAGCCGGCCGCGGCGTAGGTCGGCAGCACTCCCACGAGGCCGGTGGCGACGCCCATCAGGAGGATCGTCATCAGCAGCACGGGCCGGCGGCCGATCCGGTCGCCGAGGTGGCCGAAGACCACAGCGCCGACCGGGCGGATCACGAAGCCGGCGGCGATGGCCAGGAAGCCGGCGAGGACGCCGCCGAACGGGCCGAGCGGGGTGAAGAACAGCGGGCCGACGAAGAAGGCGGCGAAGTACGCGTAGAGGTAGAAGTCGTACGATTCGAGGGAGGTCCCGACGAACGATGCGATGGCGACGCGGCGAGCGGTGCCCGGCGTGATGCCCGGGCGATCGGTCTCGCTGACGGCGAGCGTGGGGGTGGAGGTCACTGGTGTCCTTCTGACGGGGGTATTTGAACCGGGTCCAATATTAGGCGTGAGGAGACAACGCATCGTGACACCGCGGCATTCCGACGGCCAGGGCGCGCCCGGATCCGGCCGGCCCCGCGCCTCCTCGCGCGGCATGCTGGCCGAGGCGGCGGGCGAGCTGTTCCTGGAGCAGACCTACGCCGGGACGACCGTCGACGACATCGCCCGCCGGGCCGGGGTGAGCCGGGCGACCTTCTTCAACTACTTCTCCGCCAAGAGCGATCTGCTCTGGCTGGAGGTCGACGAATCCCTGGCGGCGTTCCCCGCCATGCTCGCCGAAGCCGGCGACGACGTGGAGCCGATGGCGGCCGTGCTCGCCGCGGTCCTGCGCCTGGCCGACGGCTTCGGGCCCGAACGGCTGCCACTCGCGGTGACGCAGGTGGAGCTGATGGGCACCGACGCCGAGCTGCAGGCGTCCGCCCTCCCGCGCTTCCTCTCCGTCGTGCGTCAGGTGGCCGCCGCGATCGCCCGGCGGTCGGGCGACGATCCGGATGGCCTCCTACCCCGGGCAGCCGCCACGGCGGTCGTCGGGGCAGCGGTCGCGGCGGCGGGCGTCTGGGCGCGCGCCGGCGTGGGCCGCGGCCCGTTGACCCCGGTGGTGCGCGACGCCGTCGAGCCGGTGTGCGCCGGCTACGCGGCGGCGCTCGCGAACCGATAGAATGGTGCGAACGACGTCGACCCGGCTATCACCGGCGAGTCTTCGGAAGAACGGCGGGCCCTCGCCCGCTCAGTAGAACCGAACGGGGCAGGCCCGTCACAGCCGCAGAACGAGAGGCTTCATCCGGCGCCGCAGGCGGAGGGGGCAAGCGGGGTGGTACCGCGACGGGCGTGCGAGCGCCCGGCGTCCTCGTGCAGATCACGACTGCCAGGAGAGACATGCCGTACCCCAAGTCCTCACCGGACGGAGCGCCCGAGCCCGCTGGGCGCCAGCCTCAGGACGTCACGCCGTCCCCGGTCTTCCCGGAGATCGAGACCGACGTCCTCGCCTTCTGGGCGGAGGACGGCACCTTCCGCGCCTCGGTCGAGAACCGCGAGGGCGCGCCCGAGTGGGTCTTCTACGACGGGCCGCCGTTCGCCAACGGCCTCCCGCACTACGGCCACCTGCTCACCGGTTACGCCAAGGACGTCTTCCCGCGCTTCCAGACGATGCGCGGCAAGAAGGTCGAGCGCCGGTTCGGCTGGGACACCCACGGGCTCCCGGCCGAGCTGGAGGCGGAGCGGCAGCTCGGGATCACCGACAAGAGCCAGATCGAGGAGATGGGACTCGCCGCCTTCAACCAGGCCGCGAAGGACTCCGTGCTGCGCTACACGCGCGAGTGGCAGGAGTACGTCACTCGCCAGGCGCGCTGGGTCGACTTCGACAACGACTACAAGACGCTCGACACCTCCTACATGGAGTCCGTGATCTGGGCGTTCAAGCAGCTCCACGAGAAGGGGCTGGCTTACGAGGGCCATCGCGTCCTCCCGTACTGCTGGCGCGACCAGACCCCGCTGTCGAACCACGAGCTGCGCATGGACGACGACGTCTACAAGATGCGCCAGGACCAGACCGTCACCGTCACCTTCCCGCTGACCGGCGCGAAGGCGGAGGCCCTCGGCCTCACCGGCGTCCGCGCTCTGGCCTGGACGACGACGCCGTGGACCCTGCCGACCAATCTGGCGCTCGTCGTCGGGCCCGACATCGAGTACGCGGTCGTCCCCGCAGGCCCCAACGGCGCGGCGGACGTGCACGGGCGCGCGAGCGGCCGGCACAGCGCCGGGCTGCGCGAGGAGGACTCGCTGAGCGGCGAGTACCTGCTGGCGGTCGACTTGGTCGGCAACTACGCCAAGGACCTCGGCTACGGCTCCCCGGAGGCCGCGCGCGACGCGGTCAGCCGCACGGTCCGCGGCCGCGAGCTGCGGGGCGTCACCTACGACCGCCTCTGGGACTACTACGCCGACACCGAGAAGTACGGCACGCAGAACGCCTGGCAGATCCTCGTCGACGACTACGTGACCACCGAGGACGGCACCGGCATCGTCCACCAGGCCCCGGCCTACGGCGAGGACGACCAGCGCGTCTGCGAGGCCGCAGGCATCCCCGTGATCATCTCGGTGGACGACGGCGCGCGCTTCCTCGCCGAGGTGCAGGACGTCGCGGGCCTCCAGGTCTTCGAGGCGAACAAGCCGCTCACCACGCTGCTGCGCGAGGATGGCCGGCTGCTGCGCCAGGCGAGCTACGAGCACTCGTACCCGCATTGCTGGCGCTGCCGCAACCCGCTGATCTACAAGGCGGTGTCGAGCTGGTTCGTGCGCGTGACGGAGTTCCGCGACCGCATGGTGGAGCTCAACCAGGGCATCAACTGGGTGCCGGAGAACGTCAAGGACGGCCAGTTCGGCAAGTGGCTGGCCGGCGCCCGCGACTGGTCGGTGTCGCGCAACCGCTACTTCGGCTCGCCGATCCCGGTGTGGAAGAGCGACGACCCGGAGTTCCCGCGCATCGACGTGTACGGCTCGCTGGAGGAGCTGGAGCGCGACTTCGGGAGGCTGCCGGTCAACGCCGCGGGCGAGCCCGACCTGCACCGCCCGTTCATCGACGAGCTGACCCGACCGAACCCGGACGACCCGTCCGGCCGCTCGACCATGCGCCGCATCCCGGACGTGCTCGACGTCTGGTTCGACTCCGGCTCGATGCCGTTCGCCCAGGTGCACTACCCGTTCGAGAACCACGACTGGTTCGACAGCCACAACCCGGCCGACTTCATCGTGGAGTACATCGGGCAGACCCGCGGCTGGTTCTACCTCCTGCACACGCTCGGCACCGCGCTGTTCGACCGCCCGGCCTTCACGAACGTGATCTCGCACGGCATCGTGCTCGGCAGCGACGGCCAGAAGATGTCCAAGTCGCTGCGCAACTACCCGGACGTCAACGAGGTCTTCGACCGCGACGGCTCCGACGCGATGCGCTGGTTCCTGATGTCGAGCCCCGTGCTGCGCGGCGGCAACCTGATCGTCACCGAGGAGGGCATCCGCGAGGGCGTCCGCCAGGTGCTGCTGCCGCTGTGGAGCACGTGGTACTTCTTCTCCCTCTACGCGAACGCCACCGGCTACGAGGCGACGCGCTCGACCGCGTCCACCGACGTGCTCGACCGTTACCTGCTCGCCAAGACGCGCGACCTGGTGGAGGCCGTGACCGCCGACCTGCAGGGGCTCGACTCGACGCTCGCCTCGGCCAAGCTGCGCGACTTCGCCGACGTGCTCACCAACTGGTACGTGCGCCGCTCCCGCGACCGGTTCTGGACCGGCGTGACCGGGGACGGCTCGGGCGCCGAGGCGTTCGACACCCTCTACACGGTGCTGGAGACCCTGACCCGGGTCGCCGCTCCGCTGCTCCCGCTGGTCAGCGAGCGCATCTGGAAGGACCTCACCGGCGGTCGCAGCGTCCACCTCGCCGACTGGCCGGACGCGGCCGAGTTCCCGGCCGACGACGCACTCGTCGACGCGATGGACCGCATCCGCGCGATCAGCTCGACCGCTCTCTCGCTGCGCAAGCAGTCCGGCCGCCGCGTGCGTCTGCCGCTCGCGTCGCTGACCGTGGTCGCATCCGACGCGGACGCGCTGCGGCCGTTCGAGGGCATCCTGCGCGACGAGCTCAACGTCAAGGCGGTCGAGCTGGTCGAGCTCGCCGACGACAGCGCGGACGCCTACGGCATCACCAGCAAGCTGACCGTGAACGCCCGCGCCGCGGGACCACGCCTCGGCAAGCAGGTGCAGCAGGTCATCCAGGCCGCCCGCGCCGGCGACTGGTCGGAGCACGACGGAGTCGTTACGGTGGGCGGCGTGGAGCTGGTCGAGGGCGAGTACGAGCTGGTCCTGGAGACCGCTCAGGCCGACGACGAGGCCACCTCGGCACTGGCGCTGCTGCCCGGCGGCGGCTTCGTCCTCCTCGACACGGCAACGACGCCGGAGCTGGAAGCCGAGGGCCTGGCCCGCGACGTCATCCGCGCCGTGCAGGACACCCGCAAGGCGGCCGGGCTCGACGTGAGCGACCGGATCGAGCTGAGCGTCGCGTTCGAGCACGACGACGACGTGGCGGCCATCGCGCTCGCGGGGGAGGCCGTCGACATCGCGGCCGAGACCCTGGCGCTGGAGTTCGAGTTCGTCTCGGCGGGCGACCGCTCCGGCGACGGCCGCGACGACTTCAGCAAGGACTTCGCCGCAGGACTGTACGCGAACGCGGGCCGGTTCACGGTCGGCGTGACGAAGGTGGAGGTGACCCGATGACCGACGACGACGACCTGCGCGAGGAGGCCGAGGCGGTCTACCAGGCGCTCCTCGCCCGCGTCGGCGAGGGCGCCCCCGAACGCCGCCTCGACGCGACCCGCCGCGCCGTCGAGCTGCTGGGCGACCCGCAGCGGGCGTACCCGATCATCCACATCACCGGGACGAACGGGAAGACCTCGACCAGCCGGATCGCCGAGAGCATCCTGCGCGCCTACGGCCTGCGCACGGGCCTCCTGACCAGCCCGCACCTGGTGCGCTTCAACGAGCGGATCATGATCGACGGCGTGCCGATCACCGACGAGGCCCTGGTGAGCAACTGGGAGGACGTCCGTCCGTACCTGGAGATCGTCGACGCCGAGCTGCAGGAGCAGGGCAAGGCGCCGCTGACCTTCTTCGAGGCGCTGACCGCCTTGGCGTTCGCCGCGTTCGCCGACGCCCCGGTCGACGTCGCCGTGATCGAGGTCGGCATGGGCGGCGAGTGGGACTCCACGAACGTCGGCGACGGTCAGGTGGCCGTCTTCACGCCCATCTCGCTCGACCACACCAAGCAGCTCGGTAACACTGTGCGGGAGATCGCACGCACCAAGTCGGGCATTATCAAGCCGTCCGCCGACGTCGTGACCTCGGCGCAGGCCCCGGAGGCCATGACCGAGCTGGAGGAGGCCGCCCGGCTCACGGAGTCGACCCTCGCGGCCCAGCCGCAGGCGTTCGATGTGGTCAGCACGCAGGTCGCCGTCGGCGGCCAGCTGGTCACCGTGCGCGGCCGCGCCGCCACGTACGAGGACGTCTTCCTCCCGCTCTACGGCGACCACCAGGCGCAGAACGCCGCGGTGGCGGTCGCGGCGGTCGAGACGTTCCTCGGCCGCGGCACCCAGCCGCTCAAGACGGACCTGGTGGAGGAGGGGTTCGCCACCGCCACCTCACCCGGCCGCCTCCAGCTGATCGGCGTCGAGCCGACCATCCTGGTCGACGCCGCTCACAACCCGGCGGGCGCCGCGACCCTCTCCGACGCGCTGCGGAGGTACTTCGACTTCGACGAGCTCACCTTCGTGGTCGGCAGCCTGGGCGACAAGGACGCCCGCGGCGTCATCCGCGCGCTGACCCCGGTGGCGACGCAGTTCTTCGTGACGGAGCCCGCGTCCGACCGCGCGCTGCCCGCCGAGGACCTCGGCGACATCGTGCGCGAGGAGGCCGGCGACGAGGCGACGATCGTCTACACCGACTCGCTGGACGCCCTGGAGGCCGCCCGCGAGTGGGCGGGCGAGGAGCCGCGCCGCGCCGTGGTCGTCACCGGCTCCATCGTGCTGGTCGGCGCCGCGATGGCGTACGCCGACGAGCAGGGCTGGAAGGACGCGACCGCGTGAGCGACGCCAAGCAGCCGCGCGCGCGCCGGCAGCGCTCCCTCCGCGAGAGCCTGGGCTCGATCGTGCTCGGCTTCGAGCTGATCGTGGTCTTCCTCGGCGCCCTCGTGCTCTTCGGGCTGAACGCCCTGCCCGCGTGGGCCGCGCTCGGCGGCGGAGCGCTCGTGGTCGTGCTGATGATCGCGGCCATCGGGCTGATGCGCAACCGCGTCGGCGTCGTCCTCGGCTGGATCGTCCAGCTCCTCGTCGTCGCCGCCGGCTTCCTCCAGCCCGCCTTCTTCATCGTGGGGGCGATCTTCACGGCCATGTGGACCTACTGCATGATCGTCGCCTCCCGCATCGACCGGAACAACATCGACCGGAACAACCGAACGGAGACCAGATGACCACCGCCGTCGAAGAGACCCTCGTCCTCGTCAAGCCCGACGGAGTCGCCCGCAACCTCACGGGCGAGATCCTGCGCCGCATCGAGGCCAAGGGCTACTCGCTCGTCGACCTCCGCATGCTGCAGGCCGACCGCGAGCTGCTCGCGAAGCACTACGCCGAGCACGAGGGCAAGCCCTTCTACGAGCCGCTCGTGGAGTTCATGGAGTCGGGCCCCGTCGTCGCCCTGCGCGTCGCGGGCAACCGCGTGATCGAGGGCTTCCGCTCGCTCGCCGGCGCCACCGATCCCACCACCGCGCTGCCCGGCACGATCCGCGGCGACCTGGCCCGCGACTGGGGCCTGAAGGTGCAGCAGAACCTCGTCCACGGCTCCGACTCGCCCGAGTCGGCGCAGCGCGAGCTCGCGCTCTGGTTCGGCTGAGCAGTCGCCGAAACGAGAACGGCTCCCGGCCTTGAGGCCGGGAGCCGTTCTGCATGTTCGAGCCGATCAGACGAAGGCGCGGTGGATCCAGTCGAGCTGGATCTGAGCCAGCACCGCGACGATCGCGTAGCTGACGATCGTGATGAGCGGCACCCAGCTGTAGAGGGTCCCGAAGAACCGGCGGGCGCGCTCGGGCACCGGGATGTGCCCCTCCTTGAGGTTGTAGAGCGTCACCGCCCAGAACGTCGGGATGGTCACGGTCCAGGTGACCATGCACCACGGGCAGAGCACGTTGAGCACGGTCAGTGACTGGGTGATGAGGAAGATCACCAGCACCAGCGCGAGCACGACGCCGACGTTGAACGCGATCCAGTACCAGCGCGCGAAGCGCCCGGCGGCGAACAGGCCGACGCCGACCGCGATGGTCGCCGTCCAGCCGGCGAGGCCGAGGAGCGGGTTCGGGAACCCGAGGAGGGAGCCCTGCCACGAGTTCAGGTTCTTGCTGCAGCCGACGAGCACATTGAAGTTGCAGGAGAGCTGGGCGTGCGCGTTCTCGAGCAGGTGGAACTTGTCCTGCGTCAGCATGAACGCGGCCCAGAAGCCGATGGCTCCGGCGACGATCAGGAAGATCGCGAGGGCGGTCGGGCGGCGGTACTCCACGGGAGCGGGATCGGTCGTCTGGTCGGCGGTCGCGGTCTTCGAGGCAGGCACAGTCGGATTATGGCATGACGCGGCGCGCCCGATCTGTGAACGCGGGTTGCGCCGGTCCACGGCCCCCGACATGCGATAATCATTGGATACGTCGTCCCGGCAGCATGCCGGCCGACACGAACAGAAGGCTTGAGGGCGCCAGGTGCGCCCGAATGAACAGCCGGCCACGCAGGCCGGCACAAGACAAGGGAGAGCCGGACGCGGGTGCCACGAGCACCGGCAGTCCGAGCCAGGATTACGGCAGGCGCCGCGTGCGGCGCCTCCGACGGAGAGTACCCGGTGAGCGGGTTGCCGCCACCGGTCGAGGAGTGCACCAGCGATGGTGGAAAACGAGAATATCGACAGCACGAGCAGCAACGATGAGGGAGCGGGAGGCCGCAGGCGCCGGGGCATCTTCGGCAGCAGACGGGTGACCCGTCCTGCCGGGACCGCTGAGACGCCGGTGTTCGCCGGTGAGCGCGAGATCGCCGAGCAGGAGGTCGTCGCCGAGCAGGCGGCGACCGACGTGACGGTGGCGGTCACCGAGGAGACGGCCGCGGCCGTCCCCGCCGCGGAGTCCGTCGTCGACGTCGCGACGATCGCCGCCGACGGTCACGAGCCCCCGGCCCTGCCGGAGCGCCACGGCGAGGAGCCGGAGGCGGCCGGCGCCGTCATTCCCGGCCTGCCGCCGACCACGCTGCTGTTCCAGGCGCCTGACATCCTGCCGCTGCCCCCGCTCCCGGACGAGGAGCCGACCGGCACCATGCGCCGCCGCTCGCGCCGTCGCGCGGGCGAGAACGGCCGCACCGAGGCGAACGACCCGGCGAACACCGTCGTCAAGGTCCGTACGCCGCGTGAGCCGGAGCTGATCACGGAGCCGCAGAAGGTCAAGGGCTCGACCCGCCTGGAGGCCAAGAAGCAGCGCCGCCGCGACGGCCGCGACGCCGGCCGCCGCCGCCCGGTCATCACCGAGGCGGAGTTCCTGGCGCGCCGCGAGTCCGTCGACCGCCAGATGGTCGTCCGCTCCAAGGCGGGGCGCATCCAGATCGGCGTGCTGGAGGACAAGGTCCTGGTCGAGCACTACGTCGCCCGGTCGCAGGAGGCGTCCCTCATCGGCAACGTCTACCTCGGCCGCGTGCAGAACGTGCTGCCGAGCATGGAGGCGGCCTTCGTCGACATCGGCCGCGGCCGCAACGCCGTGCTGTACTCCGGCGAGGTCGACTGGGATGCCGTCGAGACCGGCAACCAGCCGCGCCGCATCGAGCTCGCCCTCAAGGCGGGCGACCGCGTGCTCGTCCAGGTCACCAAGGACCCGGTCGGCCATAAGGGTGCGCGCCTGACCAGCCAGATCTCGCTGCCTGGCCGCTACCTCGTGTACGTGCCGAACGGCTCGATGAACGGGATCAGCCGCAAGCTGCCCGACACCGAGCGCTCGCGGCTCAAGAAGATCCTCAAGGAGGTGCTCCCGGAGAGCGCCGGCGTCATCGTGCGCACGGCCGCCGAGGGCGCAACCGAGGAGCAGCTCACCCTCGATGTCACCCGCCTCACCGCGCAGTGGGCGGACATCAGCCGTCAGGTCGAGACGCAGCAGGCGCCCGCGCTCCTGCACAGCGAGCCGGACCTCCTGATCAAGATCATCCGCGACGTCTTCAACGAGGACTTCCAGAAGCTCGTCATCGCCGGCGACGACGCGCGCCAGACGATCGAGAGCTACCTGCGTCAGGTCGCGCCCGACCTGATCGACCGCGTGGAGGCCTACACCGGCGACCGCGACGCGTTCGACGAGTACCGCGTCACCGAGCAGATCGAGAAGGCGCTCGAGCGCAAGGTCTGGCTGCCCTCCGGCGGCTCGCTGGTCATCGACCGCACCGAGGCCATGACCGTGGTCGACGTCAACACCGGCAAGTTCGTCGGCTCCGGCGGCAACCTGGAGGAGACGGTCACCAAGAACAATCTGGAGGCGGCGGAGGAGATCGTCCGCCAGCTCCGGCTGCGCGACATCGGCGGCATCATCGTGGTCGACTTCATCGACATGGTGCTGGAGTCGAACCGCGACCTGGTGCTGCGACGCCTGATCGAGTGCCTGAGCCGCGACCGGACCAAGCACCAGGTGGCGGAGGTCACCTCGCTCGGCCTCGTCCAGATGACCCGCAAGAAGCTCGGCCTCGGCCTGCTGGAGACCTTCAGCGAGGCCTGCGAGGTCTGCGCCGGCCGCGGCGTGATCGTGCACCACGACCCGGTGGTGAAGCACCGCCAGCCGCAGCAGCAGCAGCCGCAGGGCGAGCGCCGCCGCGGCCGTGGCGGCAGCGGGAACGGGAACGGCGGCGGTCAGCAGCAGACGAGCGTGCCGCACACCACCGGCACCCACGCGATCACCGACGACGCCAAGAACGCGCTCGCGCAGATCGCGGCCTCGACCATCCACCCGCACCACGAGGGGGAGGCCGCACCGGCCGAGGCCGCGCCCGCTCCCGAGGCGCCCGCCGCCGACGCCGCGCCCAAGAAGCGCCGCCGCAAGGGCAAGGGCCCCCGCGACGAGCAGCGTCCGGCCGAGACCCCGGCCGTGGAGGTTCCGGCCGCGGAGGTTCCGGCCGCGGACGCCACTGCCGCGCAGGAGTCCGCTCCGGCCGCCGACGAGCACCCGCACCTGGACTTCCCGGTGATCGAGCTTCCCGAGCCGACCGCCCCCGTGGCGCATGCCCCGGTCGCGACCGCGGTGGAGACCGAGCTGCTGCTCGACTCCGTGCTGGACTCCCTCCCGCAGCCGAAGGCGCCGGGCCAGGGTCGCAGCCGCGGCAGCCGCCGGGCGAGCACGGCCGTCATCACCGGCGGCCAGATCGCCGGAGAGCCGCGCGAGGACTGATCCGCCTCCCGTGCGCCGCCGCCGACCCTGTCAGTGACGGCGCACGCGGTCGCGCGCCCGCACGCGCAGGCCGCTGGCGATGAGCCGGGCGACCAGCTCCTTGCCGCCGACCGCCACCGCTCCCGCCGCCACGAGCTCGTCGTAGCGGCGGTCCGGCACGTCGTAGTGGTCGAGGTCGAACGCGCGCGCCGGGACGTCCGCCGCCGCGGCGAACGCGTGCAGCTCGTCCAGCGAGGAGTCGCTGACGAGGTGCGACCACAACATGCCGTGGGCGGGCCATGCCGGGGGATCGATCAGGACCGTCATACAATGATTGTAGGAACCGGTCCCGTACCGGGTTCCGGTCGGTCTCGACGCCCCCTCGCTGAATTGACGGGTCGTGCGGCGTCGGGTAAAGTTGACCGTTGGTGTGTGCCGGTAGCCTGGTGCACCTCCACGGTTTTCTGAGAGCCACCCGCCGCCATCGGTGGGCGAGAAGCTCGCCAGTAACTCCCTGAACAAACAAGAGCAGGACAGGTCCACGGCATCGCCGGGGGAGCTGATCCCCGACGAAAAGGTACGTGAAAGTGGTTTACGCAGTTGTGCGCGCCGGTGGCCGGCAGGAGAAGGTCGAGGTCGGCACCATCGTGACGATGGACCGCATCAAGGCCGACAAGGATGGCAACGTCGAGCTGGCCGCCGTCCTGCTCGTCGACGGTGACAAGATCACCTCCGACGCGAAGTCCCTCGCCAAGGTGACGGTGACCGCCGAGGTCCTGGGTGACCTGCGCGGCCCGAAGATCCACATCCAGAAGTTCAAGAACAAGACCGGCTACAAGAAGCGCCAGGGCCACCGTCAGGAGCTCACGCGCGTCAAGATCACCGGCATCAAGTAGCCGACAGAGAACCTCTCGAGGAGAAGAAGACATGGCACACAAAAAGGGCGCGAGCTCCACTCGCAACGGTCGTGACTCCAACGCGCAGCGCCTCGGCGTGAAGCGCTTCGGCGGTCAGACCGTCAACGCCGGCGAGATCCTGGTCCGCCAGCGCGGCACGCACTTCCACCCGGGCGCCAACGTCGGCCGCGGTGGCGACGACACGCTGTTCGCCCTGTCGGCCGGCGCGGTCGAGTTCGGCACCAAGGGCGGCCGCAAGGTCGTCAACATCGTGGCCGTCGAGGCCTGAGCCTCACCCCACGACAGCACTTCACGGATGGGCGGGCTTCGGCCCGCCCATCCGTCGTTTCACCGATCTAGAGGAGCACCCATGGCCACGTTCGTGGACCGCGTGACATTGCATCTGCGCGCGGGCAACGGCGGAAACGGGTGCGTCTCGGTCCGCCGCGAGAAGTTCAAGCCGCTCGCCGGCCCCGACGGCGGCAACGGCGGCAACGGCGGCGACATCGTGCTCGTGGCCGACCCGCAGGTCACCACGCTGCTCGGCTACCACCGCGCACCCCACCGCTCCAGCGACAACGGCGGCTTCGGGATGGGCGACCACCGCAGCGGCCACACCGGCGGCGAGCTGGAGCTGCCCGTGCCGGTCGGCACCGTGGTCAAGTCACCCGACGGCGAGGAGCTCGCCGACCTGACCGAGCCCGGCATGCGCTTCGTCGCGGCCGCCGGCGGTCTCGGCGGCCTCGGCAACGCCGCGCTCGCCACCACGAAGCGCAAGGCGCCCGGGTTCGCGCTGCTCGGCACGCCCGGCTGGGAGGGCGACGTCCTCCTGGAGCTGAAGACCGTCGCCGACGTCGCGCTCGTCGGCTACCCGTCCGCGGGCAAGTCGAGCCTGATCGCCGCGCTGTCGGCGGCCAAGCCGAAGATCGCGGACTACCCGTTCACCACGCTGCACCCGAACCTCGGCGTCGTGCAGGCCGGCGACGTGCGCTACACGGTCGCCGACGTCCCCGGCCTCATCGAGGGTGCGAGCGAGGGCCGCGGCCTCGGGCTGGAGTTCCTGCGCCACGTCGAGCGCTGCTCCGCCCTCCTGCACGTGCTCGACTGCGCCACGCTGGAGCCCGGCCGCGACCCGCTGAGCGACCTGGAGGTCATCCTCGGCGAGCTCGCCGCCTATCCGGTTCCCGAGGGTCAGGTGCCGCTGCTGGAGCGCCCGCAGCTCATCGCGCTCAACAAGATCGACGTGCCCGAGGGTCGCGAGCTGGCCGACTTCGTCCGCCCCGACCTGGAGGCCCGCGGCTACCGCGTGTTCGAGATCTCGACGGTCAGCCACGAGGGCCTGCGCGCGCTGTCGTTCGCACTGGGCGAGTTGGTCGAGGAGGCCCGCGCCGCCGAGGCGGCGGAGGCGGAGATCCGGCCCCGTATCGTCATCCGTCCGAAGGCCGTGGACGACTCCGGCTTCACCGTCAAGGTCGAGGGCGGCTCGGACGGCCCCGTCTACCGCATCCTCGGCGCGAAGCCGGAGCGCTGGGTCGCCCAGACCGACTTCGCCAACGACGAGGCCGTGGGCTATCTGGCCGACCGGCTCGCCAAGCTGGGCGTCGAGGACCGGCTGTTCACCGCGGGCGCCGTCGCCGGCTCCACGGTCGTGATCGGCCGGAACAACGGCGTGGTCTTCGACTGGGAGCCCACGCTGACCTCCACGGCGGAGCTGATCGCCTCGCCGCGCGGCACGGACGCGCGCATCGACGCGAGCGCGCGCCCCACCCGCAACCAGCGCCGCGAGGACTACTTCGACCGGATGGACGGCAAGGCCGAGGCCCGTGCCGAGCTCCTCCGCGAGAAGGAGGCCGGCCTCTGGCAGCACGACGACTACGACGACTACGACGGCCAGGACTCCGGATCCCGGGGTGAGGCGGAAGGCGGGACGACCAGGTCATGACGATCGACCAGCGCGCCCAGGTCCCGACCGCACGACGGATCGTCGTCAAGGTCGGCTCGTCCTCGATCAGCGGCGACAACGCGGGGCAGATCGGCCCGCTGGTCGACGCCCTCGCCGAGGCCCACGGCCGCGGCTCGCAGGTCATCCTGGTGTCCTCCGGAGCGATCGCCACCGGCATCCCGTACCTCTCGCTGGACGGCCGCCCCACCGACCTGGCCACCCAGCAGGCGGCCGCCGCCGTCGGCCAGAACGTGCTGATCTACCGGTACCAGGACAGCCTGGACCGCTACGAGATCGTCGCGGGGCAGGTGCTGCTGACCGCGGGCGACATGGAGAACCCGACCCACCGCAGCAACGCCAAGCGTGCGATGGAGCGCCTCCTCGACCTGCGCATCCTGCCCATCGTCAACGAGAACGACACCGTGGCCACCCACGAGATCCGGTTCGGCGACAACGACCGGCTCGCCGCGCTGGTGGCGCTGCTGGTGGAGGCGGACCTCCTCGTCCTGCTCTCCGACGTGGACGCGCTCTACACCAAGCCTCCGCAGGAGCCCGGCGCGGAGCGCATCGGGCACGTCGGCTGGCAGGACGAGCTCGCGGGCGTCGAGATCGGCTCCACCGGGCTGTCCGGGGTCGGCACCGGGGGAGCGCTGACCAAGGTGTCGGCCGCGCGTCAGGCCGCCGAGCGCGGGACGGCCGTCATCCTCACCGCGACGACCCTCGTGGCCGAGGCGCTGCGCGGCGAGACCGTCGGCACCTGGTTCGCTCCGGCGCCCAGCTCGGACGCCGTGGCGACCCCCGCTCCGGCGCACGACGCCGAGGCCGCTGAGGCCGCCACGGCCTAGACTTGAGCCATGTCCTCGACCGTCGCCGCCCCCACCTCGCTCGCCGATCGCCTGACTGCCGCCAAGGCCGCGTCGCTGCCGCTGGCGACCGCGACGACCGAGCAGAAGAACGCGGCGCTGCGTGCGATCGCCGAAGGCGTCGTCGCGGCCGAGGAAGGCATCCTCGCCGCCAACGAGCTCGACCTCGCCAACGGACGTGAGAACGGGCTGTCCGCCGGCCTGCTCGACCGGCTCACGCTGACCCCGGCCCGGCTGCAGAGCCTCGCCGACGCGGTGCTGGAGGTCGTCGGGCTCACCGACCCGGTTGGGCAGGTGGTGCGCGGCAGCGACCTCCCGAACGGCGTGAAGATCGCCCAGACCCGTGTCCCGTTCGGCGTGGTCGGCGCGATCTACGAGGCCAGGCCGAACGTCACCATCGACATCGCGTCGCTCGCGATCAAGAGCGGCAACGCGGTCGTCCTCCGCGGCGGCACCGCGGCGCTCAACACCAACGCCGTGCTCGTGGAGGTCGTCCGCGACGCCCTCCAGAGCGCCGGCCTCCCGGCCGATGCCGCGCAGACCATCGACGAGTTCGGTCGCGACGGCGCCGCCGAGCTGATGCGCGCCCGCGGCCTGGTCGACGTGCTGATCCCGCGGGGGAGCGCCGACCTCATCCAGGCCGTCGTCACGCAGTCCAGCGTCCCCGTGATCGAGACCGGCGCCGGCGTCGTCCACATCGTGCTGGACGAGAGCGCGCGCGAGGACTGGGCGGTGGACATCGTCCGCAACGCCAAGGTCCAGCGTCCCAGCGTGTGCAACGCCGTGGAGACCCTGCTGGTGCACCGGAACGCCGCGGAGCGCCTGCTGCGCCCCGTGCTCGGCGCGCTGGCGGAGGCCGGCGTCATCATCCACGCCGACGAGACCGCGCTGCCGTACGCGCCGGGCGGCGTCCCGGTCACGGACGAGGACTACGCGACCGAGCACATGAGCCTCGACATCTCGGTGCGCGTCGTGGACGACCTCGACGCCGCGATCGCGCACATCCGCCGCTACTCCACCCAGCACACCGAGGCGATCGTCACCAACGACCTCGCCAACGCCGACCGTTTCCTCGCGGAGGTCGACTCGGCGGTCGTCATGGTCAACGCCTCCACCCGGTTCACCGACGGCGGCGAGTTCGGCTTCGGCGCGGAGGTCGGCATCTCCACGCAGAAGCTGCACGCGCGCGGCCCGATGGGGCTGCCGGAGCTGACGAGCACCAAGTGGATCGTGCGCGGGTCCGGCCAGATCCGCGGCTGAACGACCGCTAGACTGAGGAACGGCCTCGCGCCACCGCGCCTTCACCACAGCGCCCGAAAGGAACACCACCGATGTCCCAGTTGACGACCATCATCGCCGCGGCCGCAGCGGAGACCCACGTCGAGCTGCCCATGCCCACCTGGGCCTACGGCACGATCGCGATCGTCACCTTCCTGTGCCTGCTCGGTGTCATGTTCAGCTTCCGCGACGTGTCCAACCGCCACGCCCACCGCTCCGCGCCCGACGCCGCGTCGCACGCCGCCGCCCCGGGCGCCACCCACCACGGCACCGGTCACCCGACGCAGGGGCACTGAGGCCTCACCGACCCCCACACATGGAGCTGACCGAGAAGAGCCGTCCACGCATCGGCGTGATGGGCGGCACGTTCGATCCGATCCATCACGGCCACCTGGTCGCCGCGAGCGAGGTCGCGCAGTCGTTCGACCTCGACGAGGTGGTCTTCGTGCCCACCGGCCAGCCCTGGCAGAAGGGTGAGGTCACGACCGCCGAGCACCGCTATCTGATGACGGTGATCGCCACGGCCTCGAACCCCCGGTTCACGGTCAGCCGGGTCGACGTCGATCGGGTCGGGCCCACCTACACGATCGACACCCTCCGCGATCTGCGAGCGGAGCGACCGGATGCGGAGCTCTTCTTCATCACCGGCGCCGACGCGATCGCGCAGATCCTGAGCTGGCGCGATATCGACGAGCTCTGGAAGCTCGCGCACTTCGTTGCTGTGAGTCGCCCGGGACACGACCTCAATATTTCTGGATTGCCGAAACAGGACGTAAGCTTGTTGGAAGTTCCGGCCCTGGCGATCTCGTCCACCGACTGCCGGAGCCGGGTGAGCAGGGGATTCCCCGTCTGGTACCTCGTCCCCGACGGGGTGGTCCAGTACATCTCCAAACATCACTTGTATCGGAGCGTGGAATGACGTCATGGCCTGAACAGCCAGCGGAAGCGAGCCAGCCGCCGCAGACACGGCGACAGGCCAGAGAGAGCGAGCGTACGGCGGCTCGTCAAGCGGCGCGCCGCGCGGGCACCTCCGAGACGACCCCGGCGGGGGAGATCCCCGAGACGTCGGCGACGCCCGGCGCCGAGGCCCAGCCCTCCGATGAGGAGCAGGCTCCCGCCATCCCCGCCTCCGCGTTCGCCGAGCCCGGCGTCTCGTCGGGCGGCAGCTTCGACAACCTCCTCTTCAGTGCTCCGCAGCGTACGGCCGCCGACCCCGGCGCCGACGCCTCGTCGTTCGACCTGTTCCGGCAGGCGCCGGACACGTCCAAGCCCGAGCCGGTCACGCAGCCGATGTCTGTGCTGCCGTCGTCCGCCTCTGCTCCGGTCCGCGCGACCTCGCAGCAGATCACCACGGCTCCGTCCACGGCGTCGGACGACGAGTCCGACCCGACCGGCGAGCGCACGCTCACCCGCCGCGAGCTGCGGGCGATGCTGCAGGCGCAGGCGGCGAACCAGGCGAGCCACTCGCCGGCCATCGCCGAGCCGATCATCCCCGTGACCTTCACCGACGAGGCAGCTCCCGTGTCGGCGGCGCAGCAGGCCGACACCGCCGTGACGTCGTCTCCCGCGTCCGTCTTCACCGGCTTCGGGTCGCAGGCCGCCGCCGCTCCGGCGCCGGCCGCTGCCGTGCCCGCCGAGGCGGAGGAGGACGTCTCCGCCCAGGAGCGCCGTCCGTTCACTCCGCCGACCGGCCACTGGTCGACGGCGGCCGAGCTGGAGGACGGCTCCGAGCCGATCACCTCCCGCAACGTCGGCCACTCCACGGCGGCCACCACGACCAACGCGCTCATCCTCCCGTCGCTGCCCCAGGCGGACGCGACAGGCCCGCTCACCAGCACGGGCGAGATCCTCGTCACCGGCTCGATCGACCTCCCGCGCACGCTGGGGGCGACCGGCGCCCACGACCGCATCGACTCCTCGGACATCGACCGGCTGCTGGACAGCGAGGAGAACGAGTTCAACACCTCCGAGGTCGCGCCGGTGCGCGCGTCGCGCGCGATCAGCACGCACACGTCGACGCGCGGCGTGATCGCCCCGCCGAAGAAGCGCGGCAACGCCCTCCCCGTCGTGCTCATGGTGACCGCGGGTGTCCTCGCCGTCGGCGTGATCGGCCTGCTGATCGCGGCGTACGTTCTCCACGTCTTCTGATGACCCGCGAACGCCTCTTCTCGACCCGCACTCTCCCTAAGGACTCTCTGTGACCGCATCCCCGCACGCCCGGGACATCCTCCAGCTCGCGGCCGCGGCCGCCGACTCGAAGGGCGGCATCGACCTGGTGGCGCTCGACGTCTCCGGCCCGCTGCCGCTGACGGACGCCTTCCTCCTGGTGTCGGGCTCGGTCGAGCGCAACGTGATCGCGATCGCCTCCGAGGTGGAGGACCGCCTCAATGACGCGGGCGTCCGCACCCTGCGCCGCGAGGGCAAGTCGGAGGGCCGCTGGATCCTCCTCGACTTCGGCGACCTGGTGGTGCACGTCTTCCACGAGGAGGACCGCATGTACTACGCCCTCGAACGTCTGTGGAAGGACTGCCCGGTCCTCCCGCTGGAACTGCCCGTCCACAGCGCGGAGTAGCCTCCCACCCGCACACGCCCGGGCTGCACGACCGATTTACGTTGCGCCGCCCGCGTGTAGTACGCTTGATGAGTTGCCCGGGGGAGCCCGGCCAACGCGAAGAAATTGAATACGGGTCTGTGGCGCAGCTGGTAGCGCACCTGCATGGCATGCAGGGGGTCAGGGGTTCGAGTCCCCTCAGATCCACTTCTGGAAGGTCGTCTTCCGCGTGATCACGCGGAAGACGATTTTTTTTCGTTGTCAGGCGTCATTCTCGCGCTGTCAGGCGATCTCTTGGGTGAAGCTCCACCCCGCACTCGCCGACACCCGTAAAGGAACGACCATGACCATCACCGAATCGAGCAGTAGGAAGCGTCGCAGACTGACGCCGCTGGCGCTCATCGCCGGAGCGGTGGGAACCGTGCTGCTCGCGCTCAGCCTCACCGGGACCCTGTCCGGATTCGTGGCGAGCATCACCAACACGACGAACACGGCCGGCGCCGGCGCGCTCGTGATGCAGGAGAAGGATTCGACCGGCACCATCACCTGCCTGAGCACGAACGGCGGCTCGGTGTCCACCAACGCCGCGACGTGCTCGACCATCAACAAGTTCGGCGGCAACCTGGCCATGGTGCCGGGCACCGCAGTCTCGACCAACATCACGATCACGAACACCGGCACGGCGCCGGCGAACACGTTCACGCTGACCCCGGGCGCGACGTGCACCCAGTCGGCCAACGGCGCCGCGAACGGCACCGCGACCGACCTCTGCGCGAAGCTGAACGTGGTCATCACCTCCGGGGCGACCACGGTCTACTCCGGGACGGCGGCGGCCCTCGCCGGCCACGCGCCGTTCGCCCTGGCCGCGCCGGTGGCGCCGGGCAGCACGGTGCCGTTCACGTTCGCCGTGACGCTCGCGTCGACGGCGGACAACACCTACCAGGGCCTGCAGGCGTCGCTGCCGCTCACCTGGGCCTTCGCCAGCTGAGTCCCGTTCCCCCTCCCGACCCGAAGGGCCAGGCGGTGCAGCGTGCCACCCCCGTCGCGCTGCACCGCCGCCACCACCATGAACGCACCCACCCGCACCCCTGCGCGCGTCGCCGCGATCATCGCTGCCGGCCTGGCCGGCGTCGTGATCGCGATCCTCGCCGCGTTCTGGAGCACGGGGTGGCGCTGGTTCATCGTCGAGTCCCCGTCGATGGGCCGGACCGCCCCCGTCGGCACGCTCGTCGTCACGAGTCCCGTCTCGGTATCCGCCGTCCACGTCGGTGACGTCATCACCTTCCACCCGCCGACCTCCCCGGACGAGACCTACACGCACCGGGTGAGGGACGTCACTCCCGCCGGGACGCTCGTCACCCGCGGCGACATCAACGGTGCGACCGACCCGTGGCAGCTCAGCGGGCATGACCTCGTCGGCAGGGCGGCCGCGATCCTCCCCGGGTGGGGCTGGCTCATCCGCTGCCTGCCGTTCCTCTTCGTCGGCAGCCTGCTCGTGTGGGCGCTCACCGGCTGGTTCGCCACCGCACGATGGCGGGCGCCGCTGCGCGTCATCGGTGCGAGCCTGGTGTTCGCCGTCACCGCCGCGATCGTCCGCCCGTTCGTCGGCGTGATGGTCCTCGCCACGCAGTCCACCCACCACGGTGCGAACGCGACCCTGGTGTCCACCGGCCTGCTGCCCATCCACGTGCAGGCCATCGGCGGCACCGGCGTCGGGCTGGTCAGCGGGCAGGTCGGGTCCGTCCACGTGCCCCGCCTCGCCGCCGACGGCTACTACCACCTCGCCGCCACGCCCAGCTTCAGCCTCGTCGGCTGGATCGTCGTCGGGATCGTCTGCGCAGCACCGCTCCTCTGGTGCCTGATCGTCGGCCTTCCCGGCGAGGAGGCGCAGGCGGATGACGCGAAGCGGCAGGAGCCGAAACGGGAGGAGCCGCCCCGGAGGGAGCCGAGAGTGGGGGAGGCGACTGCATGACGCTCACCGCTCGCGTCGTCCGCCGGCTGTCCTTCCGCTGGCCCCTGGTCGTGGGGCTGGCAGCGGTCGTCGCGCTCGTCATCACGTTCGGGCTCGTGCCGTCCACGTCTGGCGGCTTCCTCGCGCAGGTGACGAACACCACGAACACCGCCGGCACCGCCGCCTACTTCACCTGCCGCGCGGCGATCAGCGACCCCGCCCTCGGCCCGCTGGTCGCGCTCCCGCTCACCGAAGCGGCAGGGTCCACCACCGCGACCGACATCTCCGGCACCGCGAACACCGGCACGTACCGCGGGCCGATGACCACGACCGGCGCCCTCACCGCGTCGGACGCCTGCCCGCGCGATCCGGGGACGGCCTGGCAGCCTCGCGCGACCGTGAGCTACATCACGACCGCGACGTCGCGCACCGCCCCGACCCAGTACACGCTGGAGGTCTGGTTCAACACCCTGGCGACCGGCGGCAAGCTCATCGGCTGGGGCGACAGCAACACCACCTCGGCGCCGCTGACGACCGACCGGCAGCTGTTCATCAACAGCACGGGGAACCTGGTGTTCGGCGCGCTCGACTCCAGCAGCGTCAAACACACCATCGCGTCCCCGGCGGCGCTCAGCATGAGCACCTGGTACCACGCCGTCGCGACGTTCTCACCGGCGACCGGGATGCGGCTCTACCTCAACGGCGCCCTGGTGGCCTCCGACCCGACCGTCACGACCTCCTGGCCCTACTTCGGCTACTGGCGGTTCGGCTACGACTCCCTGACCGGCTGGGCGACCCCCACGCCCTCGTCGTTCTTCCACGGGTCGATGCGATTCGCGGCCGCGTACTCCACGGTGTTCACGCAGGCTCAGGTCACCGCGCATTACAACGCGGGCCGGTGAGGTCGCGGCGGCTCACTCCGCCGCGACCGGAGGCGACCGGCGGGCGCCCTTGTGCCGGGACGCCGGCTTCTCCCGCCGCCGCCCGAACACGATCACCGCGACCAGCGCCGCCACGTACGTCGCCACCGCCGCGATGCCCAGCGGAGTCCGGGCGGCGAGCGCGATCGTGCCGGCCACCGGGACGACGCCGACGAAGCTGCCCACCGATGAGACCACGTACGGCAGCGGGTCCTCGGTCGCGTTGGCGTCGCCCTTCAGGCGCAGCGTGGTCACGCCGCCCTTCGTCGTGACCTCTTTCACCCGGTGCGTGATGAGTCCCGTGGCGCCGTCCTGTCGCGGGACCGTCACGATGTCGCCCTTCGCGACCTCCGTCGCGGGGACCGTGCGGTAGAAGATCAGCGATCCGACCGGCAGCGTCGGCTCCATCGAGCCGGAGATCACCACGACCGGGCGCAGGCCGACCACCGCGCAGACGGCGACGGTGACGATCGCGATCACGCCCAGGACGGCCGAGAACGTGAGCAGTGCCGAGCCGAGCCACTGCCACAGCGAACGACGGGGACGATCACGACGTGGACGCGCCATCGAACTCCACCTCCAAAGCGGTCTGACCGAAGTTGTAGGCGACGGTGGCCGGAGAGTCCACGTAGTAGAGGCTGATGGCGAGGTCGTGCCGGCTGCCGGCGTTCCCGGGCGCCCACGTGCTCCCGTCGCTGAGCGCGGGGGCCCCGCGCGGCGCGAGCCGGCCGATCACGCCCGACGCGTTCGCGACCGGGACGCCCTGGGTGGGGTCGGTCGCGCTTCCGCCGACGAGGAGCTGGCCGGTCGTGGTGTCCACCACGGTGACGAGCAGGAACCCGGTGAGGTTGGGACTGCTGCCCGCCTGGCCATAGCCGGCCGGATCCGACGGCTTGACGGCGACCGTCACGGCCGCGGCGAGGTCGGCGCTGTTGTTCGCCACTCCCAGGTTCACCGTGACCGTCCGGCCGGGGACGAAGCTGTCGTCGCCGGCGATCGGCACGGTCACGCCCTGGCCCGGGTGTGCTTCGGCGACCTGCTCGCCCGGGAGGATGGAGACGATGTCGAACGGCGCCGAGCCGATGCCGTCCGAGCCGGCGTTGAGCAGGCCCGCGTCCGTGAAGGCGCTCATGGTCTGCCCTGTCGTGATCAGCGTGGCGGTCACCACCAGCGTGCCGGCGGCGACGGTGGCCAGCGCGATCCGTCTCCTCGTCGTCTTCCTGTGCTTCATCACGACCCCGGCGGAATCATGGTCGTCAGCCCTTGGACGGCGTTCGTCGGGGTCGTGTTCGCCGCCCAGTTGTTGATGACGGACGAGTACGTGTTGTTGTTGCCGCCCGCGGTCCCGCCGCCCCAGTTGACATAGGAGCCGTCGGCGTTCAGCGCCGTGCCGGAGTAGCCGAAGGCGCCGACCGCGGTGACCGTGCTGCCGAGCGGGAGGAGCTGCGCGGGAGTGACGATGTTCGTCGTGGAGGGCGTTCCGAGGGTCGGGTCCGGCCCCCGCCCGAACGAGTAGCGGCCGTAGATGTAGACCTGGCCGGACTCGCCGAGCACCTGGACGTAGTCCTGGCTCGGGGCGACCGCTGCGACGGGGTCGTCGTTCGGCAGCGTCAGCGCCAAAGGCTGAGCGCTGACGGCGCCCGAGACGTACGGCCGACCGGTGCCGTAGTTGGTCGCGTCGCCCCACGTCACCAGATGACCGCCGTCGAAGACGAGCTGGTTGCCGTAGTAGTGGCCGGTGAGGGAGGTGATCGTGCAGGTGTCGGCGGCGGAGCCCATGACGACGCCGACGGTGTCGCACCCGGACTGCGCGAACGCCGACAGGATGGTCGAGCGGAACGGGGCGTTCCGGTTCACGCCCAGGTTGTCCCCGGACGGGTCGGACGCGAACGATGCTCCCGAGTTCGCCCAGCCCCACCAGAACACCCCGGTCGTCGCGTCGTTGGGGTTGAAGTTGCCGCGGACCGCCCAGCCGTTCCACATCCCGGCGCCGATGCTGTGCACGCCGGACATGATCAGGGACGGCGTCGGCGAGGACGCGGTCGCCGTGCCCTGGCCGGTGATCCCGCGAGCCTGCGGGTATCCCCAGGTGTAGAGATCGCCCGTGCTGGTGAGTGCCATGAAGACGCCGGAGGACGAGCGCAGGTCCACGACCGTGCCGGGGATGGAGACCGGACCGGGCTGCGTGTAGGGGATCGGCGAGCTCGGGCGTCCCATCACATTGTTCGAGTTGCTGCCGCCCCAGGTGTAGACCACGCCGTCGTCGGACAGCGCGGCCAGCCCGGTGTAGTTGATGTCCGTCGGGTAGTAGTCGTCCAGGCTCGTGCCCGCGACCCGCACGATGTAGCGGTTACCCCGGCCGGCGTAGCCGTCGTTCGGGAGGACGACGGGCGTCGGCGGCGCCGTGGAGGGGACGGTCAGCGTCCCGCTCCCGGAGAGGCCGTTCCCGCGGAAGCCCCACACCCAGAGCGTGCCGTCGTCCTGGAGCGCGGTCGCGGTGTTGGCGAGGTACGTGTTCGTCGGGACCATCCGCGTGCTCTGGGTGGTGAGCGGCGACTGGACCGCCGAGGTCTCCGCCTGGGCGGTGTCCCGGTAGGCGGCGGACGTGGACGGCACGACGAGGAGAGCGGCGAACGCCACGGCGACGAGGCCGACGACGCCGGCGAGGCGAGGGCCGCCGCGTCTCAGCACCGGGCGTCTGCGCGCCGCTCGAACCAACGATGGGCGTTTCATACCTGTTCACCGGCCTTTCGACGGCGGAGGCGGAGCAGGACGCCCACGACGATGAGGGCGAGCGGGACGCCGACGCCGACGACCGTGAGCCCGGTGTCGGCGAGTGGCGGGGTCGGAGTGGCCTCCAGCGAGCTGAGCCGGAGCGTGAACTGCGCGCTCAGCCCCTGGTACTCGTTCCCCGCGGTCGAGGCGAGGACGACGTCGCCGGAGACGGTCTTGACGCCTCCGCCGGCGACCGTTCCGAGGGGAACGCCCTCGCCGGAGAGCAGTCGGCGCAGCGGGGTCTGCGGGATCACGGTGACGCCGTCGACCTGGACGCTGACCTGGAGCGCGTCGTCGATCCGGGAGGCGTCGCCTGCGACGTCCAGCACCGCGAGGGAGACCGCCGACGGAGAGGACTCGGGGTTCTGCACAGTGGCCGACCACTCGCTCCGGTGGCCCGGGGCCGGCATCTGCACCGTCACCGGCTGCGAGGAGGCCGGGACGGCGGCAACGGCCGCCGGGGCGCCGCCCAGGCTGAGCAGCGCAGCGGCGGCGACGATGAGTGCGCGCCTCACGAGGTGCTCCCGTCGAACCGGACGCCGATCACGAGGGCCCGGTTGAAGACGTAAGGGTTCCCGATCGCGTGCGGCAGGGACACCTGCACCTCGATGGTCTTCGGCACGGACTGGGTCCAGCCGGTGACGACGGGCGGGGACGCGGCGATCGCGGCGGCGGTGGACGCGCTCGCGACGGCCGTCCCATCGACCGAGATCGTGTAGAGCGCGTAGTCGTACGGGTCGGCGCCCGGGCCGGTCCCGCCCGGGTCGCTCGGCCTGCTGCCGGGGTACGCGTTGTAGAGCGTGATGCGGACGGGGCCGGTGGCCGGGGTGGTCGTGACGACCCGCATGTCCACGGTCGCGGCCGAGGCGAGCGTGATGGCGCCGCTTCCCGAGGTGTCGAGCGCGAACGGGGTGGGGTTGCCCTCCTGGACGGCCCCTCCCGGATCGAGGAATGCGATGTTGTAGCCGCCGCCGACGGCGCCGTTCGTGCCGAGCCCCGGCGCCGACTGATCGGTGAACGCGGCGGAGGTCGTGCCGATCGCGGAGGCCCCGAGGACGACGCTGAGGCCCAGGAGCCCGGTCGCGGCCAGCGCACCCCGCCGGGATCGGGTGGCCGTGGAGCGGACCCGCCGCCCGCTCACAGGCTCGCCCCCGTGAACATGAGCTGGATGGGAGTCGACGTCCCGTTCACCGACGCCGGCGCGTCGGCCGGCAGCGTGACCTCGACGTCCAGCACGCGGTCGGCGCCGGGCGCGGTGGCCCCGGTGAGCGGGATGTCCGCCGCGCCGGTCGCCGGTACTGCGGCCGCGTACACGTGGCCTCCTTCGGAGATGGTGAAGCGCAGTTCGGGGAACAGGGGGTTGGGGGAGACCGGGTCGACGAGATGGACGCTGATCGCTCCGGCGAGTCGCGGGCTGTTGTTGCGGACCGCCACGCGGGCCTGGACCGAGGAACCGGGTTCGAGCACCGTAGCCGGCAGTGCGACCACGACCGGGTCGGGGCGGCCCTGCTGCCATTCGGCGGCGGTCGGCGCCCAGCCGGGCAGGTCGCTGCCCGCCGTCTGCAGGTCGAAGGTGTTGCCGGTTCCGTCCAGCGCGACGGTGACGTCGGCCCAGTTCACTGTGCTGGCGGCGGTGACGGCGATCGCGGAGGCGACGCAGACTCCCGCCAGCGACAGTGCAGGACGACGCCACCGTCGCGCCGGCGTGGTGGATGAGGGCATCAGGTCAGGGAGTCGAGGTGCCGTTGAACTGAGCCTGGATGTAGGCCTTGGAGCCGTTCAGGTCGTTGTCGGTGTAGGTGGACCCCGACTCCGCCTGGGTGAGCAGCCGCACCTCGATGGTGACGTCCGATTGCTCGCCGGCGGCGAGGCCGTTGAGCGCGAGGGTGCTGAGCTGGGCGTACGTCTGGTCGGTCACGCTGATCGGCGTCGCCCCGAGGGAGGTCGCCGGCTGCGTGATCGTGAACCGCAGGCTGGCCAGGTAGTTCGGATCGGTGACGTCCGGGGGTGCGTCCGGGAGCTGCATGAGCCCGAGCGACAACGTCGAGTTCAGCGTCGCGGACGCGTTCCTGACGGGGATGTCGACCGAGATCGGGGTGCTCCCGGGGAAGAGCGTGTTCGCTCCGACGAGCTCGATCGGCGCGCCGGCCGGGGTGTTCGCCTCCTGCCACGAGCCGGGGATCTGCGCACCGGTGACGGGGTCGGTGTCGACCACCTGGATGTTGTACTGATCGGCGCCGATCCCGTTCGCCCCGAGGTTCAGGTTCGCGAAGTCGGTGAAGGCGGCGGCGGTGATCCCGGCCGCGACGGCGACGACGGCGCCGAGGCCGATCACCGCCTTGGTTCTCCTGGACATTCTGCGCTTCTCGGGCGCGGCGGCTTGCTGCGTCATTTGCTCTCCCTTGGTGTCTCGGACGGCCTCGCCGTCATCAGGGACGTGACGGTAGCACCGCGTGAATCCGATGCTCCGGCGCGGAAATCCGGGATTCTCCGCGGAGTGGACCGGCGGCGATCGCAGTGGGAGGCGCGGGAATCGTCTGGGCTTTCACCCGTGCCGCGCCCGGGCGTGTCGCGGGGGTGGTCGCGGCTCACGTACGGGTGAGATTCGCCGGCGGGGAGGGGCCGCGGGCTCTCACCTCACGGGTGGGGACTCGACCGTGACGCGGATGCCGTCGGTGGTTCCGCGGATGCGCGCTGTGGACGCCGGCGACCCTCCCGGCGACGGGCACCCGGCGCAGGGCGTCCGCGGCCTCCGGCGCCGCCGACAGCCGCGCCGTGCCCCGCGCCTCCGCTGTACCCGCGTGCCCCCGCAGCGCAGGAAAGCGCCCATCGCTTAGGATTCACCCAGTTCCGTTCGTCGAACCGCACCGGGGGATCCGCATGACCGACCTGCCTCGCCGTCAGCAGCGTGCGCGCGGGCCCGCGCCGGTGCGGCACGGGAGGCTGCCCCGGCGGAGGCTGATCGCCTCGCTGTCGAAGCTGCTCGCGGGCGTCGTCGCGGTGGCCGTGGTCAGCAGCTTCTCGGTCGCCGCATACGCGGTGTGGGACGTCGCTCGCTCGGTCAAGCACGGCGTCACCCTCGTCACGCTGCCGGGTCACACGGCCGTACCGCAGGACATCCCGAACGTGGGCGCTATCCCGGGAGGCGTCAACCTGCTGCTGGCGGGCACCGACAGCCGCACGGGTCTCGGCGGCGTCTACAACTCGGCCGCGGAGCAGGACGCCAGCTCGGGCGCGGGCAACAACGACGTGACGATGCTGCTGCACATCGCGCAGGACCACAAGAGCATGATGGTGGTCAGCTTCCCGCGCGACCTCATGGTGCGCATCCCCACCTGCCCGACGCCGGACGGCAAGGACACGGTGAGCGGGTCGTCGTATGCGCAGTTCAACACGGCGCTGTCGCGCGGCGGGCTGGCCTGCGTCGTGCTGACGGTCGAGAAGCTCACCGGCGTGACGATCCCGTTCGCAGCCGTCATCAACTTCGACGGCGTGAGCGCGATGTCGACGGCGGTCGGCGGCGTGACGGTGTGCCTGGCGTCGAAGGTGAAGGACGACTACACCAACCCGCCGCTCGACCTCCCGGCGGGGGAGAGCACGCTCGTGGGGGACCAGGCGCTCTCGTTCCTGCGCAGCCGGCACGGCGTCGGCGACGGCAGCGACCTCGGCCGCATCTCCAACCAGCAGGTCTTCCTCTCCGCGCTCGCGCGCAAGATCGTGAGCGGGGGAGTGCTCGGCAACCCGGTGCAGCTGTACGCGCTCGCCAAGGCCGCCGTGCAGAACGTCACGCCGTCGGAGACGCTCACCAACCCGACGACCCTGGTGGAGATCGCGCTCGCGTTGAAGGACACCGGGCTGCAGAACATGGTCTTCCTGCAGTATCCGGCCGTGTCCGATCCGCAGAACGTCAACCGCGTCATCCCGGACGAGGAGGCCTCCACCGCGGTGAACAACGCGCTGGTCAACGACCAGCCGGTGGCCCTCACCGGCACGACCGGACGCGCCGCGGAGGACCCGAGCGCGACGGCGACGCCGACGCCCACCGCCACGGAGAGCGCTGCCCCGCAGACCGCGCCCGCCGCACCGACCGGCACCGGGACGCCCGCGCCGACGAACTCGTCCGGCGCGGTCGAGCTGCCCTCCAACGTCACCGGTCAGACGGCCGCGCAGCAGACCTGCACGAAGGGCAACAACTAGTCACACTGTCGGCGGCGTGACCAGGAAGTGCCAGCCGATCCACCACCAGAACAGCAGGATGGTGACTCGCGCCGCGCGGTCGGCCATCACGCGGTCGAGGAGGCTGCCGAGCGGCGCGATCCGGTCGGGACGGCGCCGGGACTGGACGACGAGCGCCACGATCAGAAGGCCGCACAGCACGAAGCCGCCGATGGTGACCCACCTCATGCCGGCCTCCCGCGCCGCAGCAGTGCGTACCCGCCGAGCAGCCAGCACGCGACCAGCAGCACCCGCGCCGGCGGCCAGGCCAGCACAGGGTCGAGCAGATCGGAGAGCGCCGGGTAGGCGGTCGTGCTCCCCGAGAGGTCGCGGCCGAGGAAGAACACGCCGATCTCCCACAGGCAGCCGGCGACGAGGACGATCGACCACAGGATCGCCGCGCGGCGCACGGCCGATCCGGGCGGACCCGCCTCCGCCCTGGATCGGTCGGCCCAGGCCACCGGCAGCAGCAGAACGCCGAGTCCGACGACGATCGCCGTGTCCGCCGCGCTGTAGAGCGGGGTGAAGCCGAGCGTCAGGGACGCGACCGCGATCAGCGTCCCGGCGAGGACGCGGCGGGAGACGGTGTCGCGGGCGGCGGGCATCCGCAGCGGGACGCGCAGCCAGCCGAGCGCGTCGAGCGTGAGCACCGCCGCCCCGGCGACGTAGATCGCGGAGTCCACCGGCGCGCCGCGCACGGCGTGGAAGACCGCCGTGATCACGAGCACGCCGATCCAGCCGGCCCGCATGACCGTGGTCGGGTCCGGCCGTCGCCGGCCGGAGGATCGCTCGGAGCGCGACAACTCTGACACGACGCAAACCGTACGCCCGGCGCGCGTGCTTGCGCGATCAGCACGCCGGGACGTTGAATGAGCACATGGCCACCGAGAAGATGACGTCCCTGCAGCTGCGCGTCCTGCTGATCGCGATCCTGGCCAGTTTCGTGGCGTTCCTCGACGGCGCCGTCATCAACGTGGCGCTGCCCGCGATCGACCGGGAGCTCGGCGGCGGCCTGCCGCTGCAGCAGTGGGTCGTCGACGCCTACCTGGTGACGCTCGGCTCGCTGATCCTGATCGCCGGCTCGCTCTCCGACGTGTTCGGGCGCAAGCGCATCCTCTACGTCGGGCTGATCGGGTTCGGGATCACGTCGCTGCTGTGCGCGTTCGCGCCGAGCGGGGTGTTCCTGGTGCTCTCGCGGGCCCTCCAGGGCGTGGCGGGAGCGTTGCTCGTCCCCTCGTCGCTGGCCATCATCATCTCCCGGTTCGAGGGGCCTGCCCAGGCCAAGGCGATCGGGCGCTGGACGGCGTGGACCGGCATCGCCATGATCGCGGGCCCGGTGGTCGGCGGGTTCTTCGTGGACGCGCTGTCCTGGCGCTGGGTGTTCGTCATCAACGTGGTGCCCATCGCGGTGACGCTCGTGCTCATGTGGACGCTCGGCGACACCGACAAGGGGATGGGCGGCCGCGTCGACATCCTCGGCGCCGTGCTCGGGTCGGTCGGTCTGGCCGGGACGGTGTTCGCACTCATCGAGCAGGGCACCTACGGGTGGGAGAGCCCGCGGGTCTGGATCCCGTTCGTGGTCGGAGTGCTCTCGCTCATCGGGTTCTTCTTCGCCGAGACGCGGGTGAAGCAGCCGATGCTGCCACTGGGCCTGTTCTCGGTGCACAACTTCTGGGTGGGCAACCTGGCCACGGCGTTCGTCTACGGCGCGCTGTCCTTCGGGCCGCTCATGGTGACGCTCTTCCTGCAGCAGGTCGCCGGGTTCTCGGCGTTCGTCGCGGGCTTCGTGTTCATCCCCTCGACTCTCTGCATGCTGCTGCTGTCCAGCTACTTCGGCGGCCTGGCCGGGAAGTACGGCCCCCGGTTCTTCATGGCGGTCGGGCCGATCGTGGCCTCGGCCGGCTTCCTCTGGCTGCTGATGGTCGGCACCAGCGTGGACTACTGGTTCGAGCTGCTGCCCGCGGTGCTGCTGTTCGGCGTCGGGCTGTCGATGACGGTCGCACCGCTGACCAGCGCGATCCTCGGCTCCATCCACCCGGGCCAGGCGGGCATCGGCTCCGCGGTCAACAACGCGGTCGCCCGCATCGCCGGGCTCCTGACGGTCGCGATGGCCGGCATCGTGATCGGCCAGAAACTGGACGTGGACGGGATGCACCGGGCGATGCTCGCGACGGCGGGCCTGCTCATCGTCGGCGGGGTGGTGTCGGCCATCGGCATCCGCAACCACGAGCCGGCCGCTGAGCCGATCGCGACGGCGGTCGAGAGGCCTCCCGCTATCCCGAAGTGATCGACTGGCCGGCCAGGGCCAGCATCGCCACGTCGACGACCGCGCAGGTCATGATGAGCTGCATGAGCAGCCGGGTCGGGCTGCGCCGCAGCAGCAGCACGACGCCCGCGACGACGGCCGCCAGCCCGATCGCGAGGCCGACGAGGAGCAGCGGACGCACCGGGAGTCCCGGCCCGAACGTGATCAGCACGGTCGCGACGGCCAGGCAGCCGAACGCGAGCAGCCCGCTGGCCCGCGCGCCGAGGCGGTGCGGGAGGCCGCGGATGCCGGTCCGGGCGTCGTCCGCGAGGTCGGGCAGCACGTTGGTGACGTGCGCCGCGACGCCGAGCAGCGCGCCGGCCGCGAGGACCCACGGCGCCGGCCACGCCGGCTGCTCCTGGCCGAGCGTCGCGATCGCGGGGAGGAGCCCGAAGCTGACGGCGAACGGGACGAAGGACGCGGCGGTCGACTTGAGCCCGAGATTGTAGGCCCAGCCGCCCGCGATCGCGACCGCGTGCGCGATCAGCGCCCCGACGCCGAGGAACGCGGTGACGGCCAGCGAGAGGGCGAGCGCGACGAACGCGGACGCGCGCACGAGGCCGAGCGGCACGTCGCCGCGCGCCGCGGGCTTGTCCGCCCGCGCGACCTCCCGGTCCCTGGCGGCGTCGAGCCAGTCGTTGGACCAGCCGATCGAGAGCTGCCCGAGCAGGATCGCGAGGGCGAGCACGGCGAGCCGGCCGGGCGGGTAGCCGAGTCCGACACCGAGGCCGACGGCGACCACCGTCACCACCGCGGTGGGTTCCGGGTGGCTGGCGAGCAGCAGCGAGATCGGCTTGGACGCCATCCCGTCATCGTAGGACGCGCGGGGCGGGGAGGGCGACGGCGCGACGGGCACGGCGGCACTCGGAGGGGCCGTCAAGGGCTGAGGGCTACCATCGGGGGATGCGCCGCGCCCGAGGGATGACGGCCGCCGCCCTCCTGGTGCTCGCGACGACGCTCGGCGGGTGCGCGGCCAGCCGCTCGGCGCACCCTCGGGAGGCCACGCCGACTCCGGCAGTGCGGGCCTCGTCGGCGCCCGACCCGCTTCAGGGCTACGCGGACGAACGCCTGCGGAATATGACCCTCCGCCAGAAAGTCGCGAGCCTGTTCATGCTGCACGCGCCCGGCACCGATCCGGCGGCGCTGCGCCAGTTCGTGGACCGCTACGGCCTGGGCGGCGTCATCCTGATGCCGGACAACATCCCCGCGACGCCGCAGGCACTCGCGGCGGAGACCGCGGCGACCCGCGCCTCCGACCCCGCGCTGCCCCCGCTGGTCGGGATCGACGAGGAGGGCGGCGACGTGACCCGGTTGCCGTGGGACGGCCAGCCCGGGGCCGAGGCACTGCGGTCGCTGCCGCCCGCGGCGACGCAGCAGGCGTTCGCCCAGCGCGCCGCGCTCCTGAAGCAGGCCGGCGTGAACCTCAACTTCGGGACGGTCGCCGACGTGACGGCCGACCCGCATTCGTTCATCGCCGACCGCATCCTGGGAACCGACCCGGCCTCCGCCGCAGCGCGGGTGGCGGCGTCGGTGACCGGGGAGCGCGGGACGGTGCTCAGCACGCTCAAGCACTTCCCGGGCCACGGCGAGACGGAGGCCGACTCGCACCATACGGTCCCGACCGCCGCCGTCGACCACGCCGGCTGGGCCGCGCAGGACGCGCCGTCCTTCCGCGCGGGCATCGCGGCTGGCGCGGAGGTGGTGATGTTCGGCCACCTCGCCTACAGCGGAGTGGATGCGGCCCCGGCCTCCCTGTCGCCCGCCTGGCACCGGATCCTGACCGACGAGCTGGGCTTCCACGGCGTGAGCATCACCGACGACCTCCGAATGCTGCAGGACACCGGGCTGGCGCAGTACCAGGACGCCGGCGCGAACGCGGTGGCCGCCCTCGCGGCGGGCAACACGATGGTGCTGATGATCCAGGGCGCGGAGGACCCGGACGCCCTGATCGACCCGGTGGTCGCCGCGGTGCAGTCCGGGCGGCTCCCGCTCGCCCAGGTGGACGCAGACGCCCGCGCGCTGCTCGTCCTGCGGGCGTCGCTCGCAGCACGCGGGTGACCGGCCGGGCGGTGGTCGTCAGTACTCGATGAGCCACATCGCGCGGTACTTCGGGAACCGCGGGAAGGTCCAGCTGAAGAACGCCGATCCGCCCGGGTTGGCGGTGTTCGACCGGGTTCCGCGCACCGCGGGGACGACCCTCATCAGGATGAGTCCGCCGACGCTGGAGCTGCGTCCGGACTGGAACGTGCCGCCGATCGGCATCCCGGAGAACGCGAACCCGGACTGCTCCTTCCAACACAGGTTCGGGCTGGCCGTCGTGTGGACGTCGAGGCGCCAGTCGATGCTGCCGGTGATGGCCTTCGGGGCGCCGATGCCCCCGCCGAAGAGGGTGCCCGCGGGGGTGAAGGTGTTCGACGCGGAGGTCGACGCGTACTGCCACCGTCCGGTCCAGGTGTCGGTGATCGTCCCGTCCGCCGACACGGTGCGGAGGCCGTGCGAGGTCGTCGGCGTCAGGGTGTTGCTCGATGACGAGACGCCGAACGGCGAGTTGCGCGCCATGAAGAACAGCCCGTCGTCGTACGTGACCGTCAGGGTGGTGGTGGCGGGCAGGTAACCGGGCGCGCTGACGGTGATCGTGGTGGAGCCGTTCCTGTCGAGGCCGGTCACGGGGAGAGCGATGAGCGTCGCGCCGCCGGTGGCGACGGCGGTGGGGCCGTCTACGATGCCGGGCGTGCCGTAGCCGACGGAGACGGAGGCCGGCGGCCGTTCGCCCGGCGCAGGGGTGAACCGGACGGCCAGCTGTGCGGTGTGCCCGCTGCCGATCAGGTCCTCCGGGTCGACGAACGCGATGACGCCGGGGGTCGACGTCGCGTGCGCCGGGGAGGCTGTCGTGAGGGCGATGGCCGGGGCGGCCCAGGCGGCCGCGCCGACGATCGTCCGGCGTGTCGGGCGCGGATCCGGGCCGTTGGGGAAGGGTGTCGACATGGTCGGTTCTCCTGTACTCGCTCTGGCATGAAACATAACAACGCTGAAAATGCTACGGATCGCCGCGCCGAGACGCATCCGTCCCCAGGATGAGAATGGATGTCGTGTCAACTTTTTTTCGCGAGTTCGGAATAGCCCCGGAATCCATACGGTTGCATGAACCTGACAGCGTCCGACATGCGCAAGCTTCGAGCAAGGAGAAACCGAATGAGCATCGACATCCCCGGATACAAGGCCGGCACCTGGACCATCGACCCCGTGCACAGCGAGGTCGGCTTCAGCATCCGCCACCTCATGATCAGCAAGGTCAAGGGCGTCTTCGAGAACTTCGACGCGACCTTCGTCACCGCAGAGAACCCGCTGGAGTCGACCGTCTCCGCGAAGGCCCACGTGGCCTCCATCAACACCAAGAACTCCGACCGTGACGCGCACCTGCGCACCGGCGACTTCTTCCTCGCCGAGGAGTTCCCGACCATCGACTTCGTCTCCACCGGCGTGCGCCACGAGGACGGCGAGTTCCTGGTCGACGGCGACCTCACGATCAAGGGCGTGACCAAGCCGGTCACCTTCGAGTTCGACTTCGGCGGCTTCGGCCAGGACCCGTACGGCAACTACAAGGCCGGCGCGACCGCGAAGACCAAGGTCAACCGTGAGGACTTCGGCCTCACCTACAACGCCGCGCTCGAGACCGGCGGCATGCTGCTCGGCGACGACGTCACCATCACCCTCGAGCTCCAGGCCGTGCTCGCACAGGCCTGACCCCCTCTCTGAAGGGCACGTTGTTGTCACTTTTTCCCCGTGAAAGTGACAACGACGTGCCCTTCGGCGTTAACGGAAGTCGCGGGAGGTGGTGCGGATGGCGGTGTCGAGGGGTTCCAGGCGATCGGCGATCACGTTGACCACGCCCTCCTCGCTGCGCTCCAGGATGCCGCGCACGATCATCGCGGGCGCCTGCCTGGCGACCCGGCGGTAGCGATTCCACACCCCGACCGGGCAGATGACGTTCACCAGGCCGGTCTCATCCTCCAGGTTGAGGAAGGTCACCCCCGCCGCTGTCGCCGGCCGCTGCCGGTGGGTGACCACGCCGCCCACCTCGATGCGCCGCCCCGACTCGGCGACCGAGAGCGTGTCCGCCGCCCGGACACCGCGCGCCGCCAGCCCGGGGCGTAGGAAGCGGATCGGGTGGTCGTCCGTGGAGATCCCGGTGGCCCACAGGTCGCTCGCGAGCTGCTCGGCGGGGGAGAGCATCGGCAGCAGCGGCGGCTGCACCGTGATCGCGGTGCCCGCCAGGAACTCCGGGCGCTCCTGGGCGGCGTTGCCGGCCTCCCAGATCGCCTGCCGCGGAGACAGCCCGAAGCCTTCGAAGGCGCCGGCCGCGGCGAGCGCCTCCAGCTGCGCCACCGTCAGCCCGACCCGGCGGGAGAGGTCGCTCAGGTCGCGGTAGGGTCCTGACGCCTCGCGCTCGGCCACGATCCGCCCCGCGAGCGTCTCGCCGATGGAGGTCACCCCCGCCAGGCCCAGCCGCACCGCGTGCCCGGCGTCGCGGCGGTGCGCGGCGAAGTCGAGCGGCACGGCGCGGTCGAAGCCGCCGACCGGGGGCTGGTCGTGCTCCAGGCACGGGTCCGTGCCGGTCGGTCCCTGCCGCGCCGGGTCGATGGCCTCCAGCAGCGGGAACACCCCGGAGAGCTGGATGTCGGGCCGGCGCACCACCACGCCGTGCCGCCGGGCGTCGGCCGTGAGCGTGCGCGGCGAGTAGAACCCCATCGGCTGCGCGCGCAGCAGCGCCGCGAGGAACGCGCCGGGATAGTGCAGCTTCATCCACGAGCTGACGTAGACCAGCAGCGCGAAGCTGATCGCGTGGCTCTCGGCGAAGCCGAAGTTGGCGAACGCCTCGATCTTCTCGTAGATCGCATCGGCGTCGTCCCCGACGATCCCGTTGTGCGCCATCCCCTCGTAGAGCTTCGCCCGCAGCGCGCCGATCTTCTCGACACCGCGCTTGGAGCCCATCGCCCGGCGGAGCAGATCGGCGTCCTCCGCGGTGCAGTCGCCCACCGCGACGGCCATCTGCATGAGCTGTTCCTGGAACAACGGCACGCCCAGCGTTCGCTTCAGCACCGGCTCCAGCGCGGGGTGCAGGTAGGTGACAGGCTCCTTGCCGAGCTTGCGACGGATGTACGGGTGCACGGCGCCGCCCTGGATGGGGCCCGGACGGATCAGCGCGATCTCGATCACGAGATCGTAGAAGCTGCGCGGCTGCAGGCGCGGCAGCGTCCCGATCTGGGCGCGGCTCTCCACCTGGAACACCCCGATCGAGTCGGCGCGGCACAGCATGTCGTAGACGCCGGCCTCCTCCTTCGGGATGCTGTCCAGCGTCCACGCCTCGCCGAGCGACGCCTCGATGGTCCGCATGGAGTAATCGAGCGCGGAGAGCATCCCGAGCCCGAGCAGGTCGAACTTGACCAGGCCCATCCAGGCGCAGTCGTCCTTGTCCCACTGCAGCACGGTGCGGTTCTCCATGCGGGCGTGCTCGATCGGGCACACCTCGCCGACGGGCCGGTCGGTGAGCACCATCCCGCCGGAGTGGATGCCGAGGTGCCGCGGGAACTTCAGCACCTGCTGCGCCAGGTCGACCACGGCCTCCGGGATGTCGTGCTCGTCGGTGGTCGTGACCTTGCTCCACGAGTCGATCTGCTTGCTCCAGGCGTCCTGCTGACCGGTGGAGTGGCCGAGCGCCTTCGCCATGTCGCGCACGGCGTTCTTCGGCCGGTAGGTGATGACGTTGGCGACCTGGGCGGCGTTGTGCCTGCCGTACTTGGCGTAGACGTACTGGATGACCTCCTCGCGCCGGTCGGAGTCGAAGTCGACGTCGATGTCCGGCTCCTCCTCGCGCATCGAGGAGAGGAAGCGCTCGAACGGGAGGTCGTACTTGATCGAGTCCACCGCGGTGATCCCGAGCAGGTAGACCACCGCCGAGTTCGCCGCCGAGCCGCGGCCCTGGCAGAGGATGCCGCGCTCGCGGGCGAACCGCACGATGTCGTGGACGATGAGGAAGTAGCCGGGGAAGTCCTTCGCCTCGATGACGTCGAGCTCGCGCTCGATCCGCTCCCGCTTGGCCGGATCGCGGTCGAGGTCGGGATAACGCTCGGCGGCGCCGCGCCAGGTGAGCTCGCGCAGCCAGCTCATCGGGGTGTGGCCATCCGGGACCTCCTGCTTCGGCAGCCGCGGCCGGGCGCTGCGCAGCCGGAACGCCAGGTCGTCCGCGATGTCGGCCGTGCGCTCGACGGCGCCGGGGTAGCGCGCGAACCTGGCGGCCATCTCCCGGCCGCTGCGCAGGTGGGCGGAGGCGGAGGCCGGCAGCCAGCCGTCCATCTCGTCCAGGCTGCGGCGGGCGCGCACCGCAGAGATCGCCGTCGCGAGCGGGTACTGGGCGGGCGTGGCGTAGTGGACGTTGTTGGTGGCGACGACCGGGAGGCCGAGCCGGCCGGCGATCCGGGCGAGCACGTCGTTGTCGGTGGTGTCGCGCGGGCCGCCCTGGTCGATCAGCTCCACCAGCACGTTGTCGCGGCCGAACAGCTCGGCCAGCCGGGCGACCTCCCGCTCGGCCGCCTGCTCGCCGTGCTCGGCCAGCGCGAGGCGCACGTCGCCCTTGCGGCAGCCGGTGAGCACCATCCACTCGCCGCCGGACTGCTCGGCGAGGCTCGGGAGGTCGTACACCGGCCGGCCCTTCTCCTCGCCGGCGAGCTGGCCGGCGGTGATCGCGGCGGCCAGCCGGTGGTAGCCGGCCTGCTGCCGGGCGAGCAGGACGAGGTGACTGCCCTCCGGGTCGGCCTCGCCGTTCTGCGGCCGGCTGAGCGAGAGCGACAGCTCGGCGCCGAACACGGTCTTGACGCGCTCGTAGGCCTCCGCGGCCTCGGCGAGGCGGACGACGCCGTACAAGCCGTCGTGGTCGGTGAGGGCGAGGCCGTGCAGGCGGAGCCGGGTGGCCTCCTCCAGCAGCTCCTCGGGCGCGCTGGCGCCGTCGAGGAAGCTGAAGGTGCTGTGCGCGTGCAGCTCGGCGTAGGGGACGTGGCCCTCGTCGGGCTCGTCGGACATCGGCTGCGCGACGTACTTCTGCCGCTTGCGGGAGGACGGCCGCTCCGGCTGCTCCTGCTCGCTCGTGCGGCGGCCGCTCAGCCGCCTCTCGAACTCGGCCCACGGGATCGGCGGGTTGTTCCAGCCCATCAGTCGCCCTCCATCGAACTGACAGGACACGCCGTCTCGACGATCGCCCGCGCGGCGTGTCCTGTCAGATAGGTGTCAGTCATAGCGGGCCTCGGCGAACCAGGCGGTGCCGGTGAGGGAGAGCAGCCAGGCGGTGCCGTCGGCGTCGACCAGCTGGAAGCGGTGCATGGCGCGGGCGAGTGTCGCGTCCCACCAGCGCTCACGCACCGGCCACGGCCCGGCCCAGGAGTCCACAGGGCGGGCGTCGCGGGCGGCGCCGGTGGGGGAGAAGGACACGATCGGCGCGATGACGTCGCCGCGGTCGGTGACCTCCACCGGCTCCCCGGACGCGCTCAGCACCGCCACCGGCCGCGGCACCTCGAACACCGTGGAGGGCGCCGGCGCCGGCAGCGACCCCGGCCACGGCCGGTCAGAGCGGGCGACGCCCACCGGCCGGTCGCCCCACGGCACGAGCACCTGCCGGTCGGACAGCGCCCGGCCGCCGCCGATCGTGGCGGTGACGACGGCGTCGTGGCCGAGCATGCCCTGCACGCGGGTGAGGCCGTGGTGGATGCGCTCGTCCGCGCCGCCGCCCCAGAGGCCGTCCTCGTGGTGGCCGATGTCGTCCACGGCCTCCGGCGCGACGGCGACCTTCGCGATCGGGGAGGCCAGCCCGGAGTCGATGGAGCCGGAGCCCTGCAGCTGCCAGCGCACCCGGTCGACCACGTCGGAGGCCGAGAACAGCCGGGGGTGCTGCCAGCTCCGCTCGCTCACGTGGCCGCGCTCGTCCGTCACCTCGATGCGCAGCGACGTGCAGACCAGCCCGGCCTTGGTGAGCCCGGCCACGAACTGCTCGGCCGTGCCGCGGAACGCGAAGGTCACCTGGTCGACCCGGTCGAGGGGAGGCTCGAACTCGATCGCGCGGTCCAGCACCTTGGGCGGGGTGCGCGGCACCACGGCGGCGCCGTCCATCCCGCTGGCGAGGTCGTGGGCGTGCTCGCCGCGCTCCCCGAACCGCTCCCGGACGTCCAGCCGGTCGAGCCGCGCCAGGTCGCCGAGGGTGCGCAGGCCGAGCCGGCGCAGCAGCGGGGTGAGCTCGGCGAGGCCGAGCTGCGCGACCGGCAGCGGGGCGAGGAAGGCGGGGGAGCCGCCGGGCGGGACGACGCGGACGCGGGGCGCGGTCTGCGCGATGCCCGTGGAGCGCGCGGCCTGCTCGGCGGCGAACGGCCCGTCGGCGATCCCGATCCGCACGTCCCCGAGCGCGAGCCCGAGCTCGTCCTCCAGCCCCTCCAGGCAGCGCAGCAGCTCGGCGGCCGCGGCCTCCTCGCCGCCGTAGTAGCGCGCCGGACCGCGCGCCCGCAGCACGCAGGTGCCCGGCCGCACCGCCTGGACGCCCGGCGTGATCTCCTCGATGGCGGTCAGCACCGGCTCGAAGGCGCGGGCGTCCAGCACCGGGTCGTAGAGGACGATCTCCAGCTGCGGGCAGCGCGACTGCGCCTCCCTGACCCGCAGCCCCCGGGTGACGCCGTCGGCGCGCGCGTGGGAGGAGCAGGCGAACACCATCCCCTTCTCGACCAGCGCCAGCGGCACGTCCGCCGGCAGCTCCAGGCGCTGCCGGGCGGCGATGACCGGCCAGTCGGGGCACCAGAGCACGATCGCGCGGGTGACCTGCCGCACCTAACTCACCGCCTCCAGCCGGGTGGGCGCGGAGGCGCGGAACGTCTCGTCCACCGCGGGCAGCCACAGCTCGGCGCGCCGCCGCGGCCCCGCCCCGCCGCGCGGCGCGGCCTCCACCGTCACCCGCCGGGAGGAGAGGTAGCCGGCGCCGGCGCCCAGGCCGTCCCAGCCGCTGCGGACGACGGAGAGCGCTGCCTCCGCCTGCGGCCAGTCGCCGGCCACGACGAGCGTGGCCTCCCGCTGCCGCAGCCGCGCGGTCAGCCGGGCGACATCGCCGCTCTTCGGCCGCTCCGGGGGCGCGACGGCGATCACGCCGAGCACGTCGGCCATCGCGGCGGTGACGGTCAGCCACTGCGGCCCGGGATGCGGCACCAGCACGAGCCGCTCCAGGTCGATGCCGAACCGCCCGGCGGCCTCCGCCCCGAAGTCGGGCATCCCGACCACCCCGCACCAGGCGCCCGCGGCGCTCGGCCCGGCGAGCATCGCCATCAGGAGCGTGGTGGAGCCGTGCACCGTGTAGGCGGCGCCGGCCTTGAGCGCCCCGCCGGGCAGCAGTGCGGCGAGCGCGGGATGCGTCTCCAGCGTCCGCGCGTCGAGCTTCGTCGCCTGCATCTGGCGGATGCGCGACTGCAGCTCGTGCACCTGCGCCCGGTCGGCGACCGGGTCGGGGAAGGCGGGTGCCACGGCAAGGGACATACCTCTATTTTCGAACACATGTTCGAATACCGCAAATGTATTCTGGCGCGCTGAAGTGCGCGGTTCGCCTCTAGCGGGAGACCGGCTCCGTCACGAAGTCGATCAGCCGCTCCACCCGCCCGAGCAGCTCCGGCTCCAGGTCGGCGAACGTCCGCACCCGGCCGAGGATGAGCTTCCAGGCCCGCGCGATGTCCGCCTGCGTCTCGTGCGGCAGTCCGAGCGCTTCGCAGATGCCGTGCTTCCACTCGATGGAGCGGGGGATGGCCGGCCACGCCTCCAGCCCGACCCGCGCGGGCTTCACGGCCTGCCAGATGTCGATGTACGGGTGGCCGACCACGAGCACGTGCGCGCCGAACGGGCCGCGCACCACCTTCTCGGCGATCCGGCTCTCCTTGGACCCGGGGACCAGGTGGTCGACCAGCACGCCGACGCGGCGGCCGCGATCGGGAGCGAACTCGCGCACGATCGCGTCCAGGTCGTCCACGCCCTCCAGGTACTCCACGACCACGCCCTCCACCCGGAGGTCGTCACCCCAGACGCGCTCCACCAGCTCGGCGTCGTGCCGGCCCTCCACGAAGATGCGGCTGGCCCGGGCGATGCGCGCCTTCTGCTCGCCGACCGCGAAGGATCCGGAGGCCGTGCGCCCACGCCCGGCCGGGGCCCGGCTCGGCACGACCAGCCGCACGGGCTCCCCGTCGATCAGGAAGGAGGCGCCGATAGGGAACACGCGCTTCGCCCCGAAGTAGTCCTCCAGCTCGACGGTCTGCGCCTCCAGCCGGACGATGGCGCCGCAGAACCCGGTGCCGGCCTCCTCGACCACGAGGTCGCGAACGGCCTCCACGGTCGGCACGGCCTTCCGGCCGGCGTTCTTCCAGTCGGTGGCCAGCACATCGGAGCCGTAGCGGTCGTCGTCCATCACGTTGAAGGAGGGTAAGGGATGGGCGGGGTGGGGTGGGGGAGGCTCCCCGCGTGAAGGTGGGATGCGCGCCCCAAGCCTCAATCGAAGATCCGCACCAGCCGCCAGCTCCGGTCGTCCGCGTCGTGCCGCACGTCGAACACGTGCGCCACCCCGCCGTCGCTGGTCGCCTGGAAGCGCCAGCCGCCGATCTCCCGCGGCAGCACGCCGACGCCGTACCGGTGCTCGCCGAAGGGGCGCCACCACGCGCAGATCTCCGCCCACACGGTCGGGGTGTCGCTCACCCGGTAGCGCGTGGAGCGCCAGACCAGGCGGGTCGGGATGCCGTCCTCGGTGGTCCACACGGCCACCGCCTCGTCGATGTCGGTCATGGGCTCGGGTTCCTCTCGAATCGAACGTATGTTCGAATGCAAGTGTAAACCCGTCCGCGCGATGTGTGTGAGACTGACCACCCGGGGAGACGGCGAGGAGACGACGTGGTCGTAGTTGACGATGTACGGGAAGCGGATCCCGGGTGGCGGCTCGGAACTCTGCGAGTGAGCCGGATGGGCTTCGGGGCGATGCGGCTGGCATCCGCTGCGGCTTTCGGAAGCGGACCGAGCCGCAACCGCGCCGAATCCATCGCGGTGCTGCGGCGCGCTCGCGAGTTGGGCGTGACTCACTTCGACACGGCCGCGTTCTACTTCTCCGCACTGCGATCGGCGAACGAGTTGATCAACGCGGCGTTCGGCGACCGGGACGACGAGCTCGTCATCGCCACCAAGGTCGGTCCGTCCCGGAACGCGTCCGGCGAATGGGCGGACCCGGCCCGGCCGGATCAGTTGCGAGGGCAGGTCGAGGAGAACCTGCGCCAGCTCGGCCGGGACCGGCTCGACCTCGTCTATCTGCGAGTCTTCGGCTCAGGCTCCGTCGGTGAGCACTTCGGCGCCCTTGCGGAGTTGCAGGCCGAGGGTCTCATCGGCAATCTGGGCCTCTCGAACGTCTCGACAGCACAACTCACCGAGGCGGCCGGTATCGCCTCGGTCGTCAGCGTCCAGAACCGCTTCGGGCTGGACCAGCGCACACCGGAGGCGCTGGCCGTCCTCGACGAGACGACCCGCCGGCACATCGCCTTCGTGCCGTATTTCGCGATGGCGGGGACGGCAGGAGAGCGCGGACGCTCCGCGGAGACGAACCCTGTCGTCACGGACATCGCGAACCGGCACGGCGCGAGCACGGCGCAGATCAGGCTGGCGTGGACCCTCCACCAGGGCCCGAACGTGTTGGCCATCCCCGGCACCGGCGACATCGCGCACCTCGAACAGAATGTCGCCGCCGCACGCATCCGCCTCAGCCGCGAGGAGCTCGACAGGCTGGAAACCGCCCGGTAGCCGGAGGCCCCTCGGGCACAAAAAAGTGCCTGGTTCAATCTTCTTCTCGTTCCTGCGAACATGGAGGTCTCTGAAATACTGAACGGAAGAATATGCCTTCGATCCTCCATGTGAACGCCAGCCCGCGTGACGCCCGCAGCCACTCGTTGGCACTGGCCGAAACGTTCCTGACCGCCGTCGCCGAGCACGCGCCGACCGTCGAGATAACCACCCTCAATCTCTTCGAGCGGAGCGCGCTACCGGAGTTCGGAACGGCCGCCGCCCACGCGAAGATGGCGACCTTCACGGGCAGCGACCAGACGGAGGAGCAGAGAGCGGCGTGGGCCGACGCGCGAGCCGTGTTCGAGCAGTTCGCGCACGCGGACGGATACGTCTTCAACATCCCGATGTGGAACGCCGGCGTCCCGTACGTGCTCAAACAGTGGATCGACATCGTCACCCAGCCGGGCTGGAGCTTCGGGTTCGACCCCGTGGCCGGGTATTCGGGCCTCATGGCCGGCAAGAAGGCCGTGGCGATCCACACCTCGGGAGTCTTCGCGCCGGGAGTCCCCTCGGCGTTCGGCTCGGACTTCTCGGTGCCGTTCTTCGAGGATTGGCTCTCGTTCGTCGGTGTCACCGATGCCGATCATGTGAGGTTCGCGCCCACGGTGCTCACCCAGGACCCCGAGGAGGCTCGTCGCGCCGCCGAACGCGAACTCCGTGCCTTGGTCGCTGATTTCAGCGCTCACGTCACGCTGGCGTAGCCGGCGAGTACCGACGTGAACGACGGAGACGATGCCGGCCCTCTGGTGCTCGGCGACTGCTCTGCACGGCAGCTCCTGGCGGCGATCAGCAGCAAATGGGTGACGCTGGTCCTGCTCGCGTTGTCCGGCGACGATCTGCGGCACAGCGAGCTGCGCCGGCGGATCGGCGCCAGCCAGAAGATGCTGACCGCCACGCTGAGGGCTCTGGAGCGGGATGGACTCGTGCGACGGACCGTGACGCCCAGCGTGCCGCCCAGAACCGACTACGGCCTGACAGAGCGCGGTGCCTCGCTGCTACCGGTGCTGGAGTCGATGAAGGCGTGGGCGGAGGCGAACATGGACGACGTCGGCGACAGCAGGCGGCTGCATGATGAAGCCACGTCAGGTCCACGCTGATCGTCCCCCTGCCATACTGACCGCATGACAGACTTCGGGGATCCGTCGAACGCGTCGTTGCGCCTCAGCCACGACGAACGGGAGCGCGCCGTCGCCGCGCTGCAGTCGCACGCCGCGCAGGGGAGGCTGAGTGAGGCCGAGCTGGAGGCGCGCGTCGCCGCCGCACGGTCGGCCGTCACGCGCGGCGACCTCCAGCCGTTGTTCTCCGACCTCCCGGGCGTGCTGCACCTGGATGGTGACGGAGCCGCACCGAGCGCGCCGGCTGCCGCCGCGTGGCAGGTGTCCCAGCCGGGGCCGAGCCCGTGGGGCTACCCGCCGGCGCCCGGCGAGCACGGCCGGCCGGTCACCCGCTGGGGGCTGCTCGTCGTCTCGATCATGCCGTTCGTCGCGGTCATCCTGTTCTTCCTGACCGGGATGGCCTGGGGCTACGCGTACAGCTGGCTGTGGTTCCTGCTCATCCCGCTGGCCGGCGCCCTCGTCTACGGCGTCGACGGGGGCCGGAGGCGCTGACATTCGGCACGAATGGCGGCTTTCGCGCCGTCATTCGCGCCATTCGGCACGAATGTGCGAGCGCGTCAGCCGACGGTCGCGCCGAACAGCAGCCCCAGTAGGTACGTCGCGGCCGCCGCGCCGTAGCCGATCGCGAGCTGCCGCAGCGCGCGCTTCAGCGGCGACGCGCCCGACAGCAGTCCGACGATCGCGCCGGTCCCGAGCAGGACCAGGCCGACGAGCACGGCGGCGACCACGATCGCCGCGGTGCCGGTCAGCCCGAAGATGAACGGCAGGATCGGGATGAGCGCGCCGGAGGCGAAGAAGCAGAAGCTCGACACGGCGGCGCTCCAGCCGTTGCCGACGGCCTCGTGGTCGTCCTCGACGGCGCCGGGCACAGCGACCGGTGACGTATAGGCGCCAAGGGTCGTCAGCACCTCGTGGGCGTGCTCCTGCGCCTCCGCCTGGTCCATGCCGCGCGCCCGGTAGACGAGCGTGAGCTCGTTCGCGTCCACGTCGAGGTGGGACAGCGCCGAGCTGGTCGCCGGGTTCGGGCTGGAGGCCTCCAGCAGCTCGCGCTGCGACCGCACGGACACGTACTCGCCCGCGCCCATCGACAGCGCGCCGGCGAGGAGGCCGGAGACGCCCGTGAGCAGGACGACGTGGCTCGGGACGCCGCTCGCGGCCACACCGAGGACGAGCGCGAGGTTGCTGACCAGGCCGTCGTTGGCGCCGAACACGGCCGCGCGGAACGTCCCGGAGAGCCGCTGCCGGCCGCGGGCGGCGAGCGCGCGCACGACCTCTTCGTGCACCTGCTCGTCGGCCGCCATCTGCGGCGTTGCGTCGGCGTCGTCCGAGTATGGCGAGCGCGCCTCCGCCCGCTGTGCGAGCGCGAGCACGAACACCGAGCCGAACCGGCGGGCCAGGAAGCCGAGCATCCGGGTGCGGATGTCGCCGCGCAGCGGGCGGCCCACCTGGTCGCCGAGGAGGTCGACCCAGTGCTGCTCGTGGCGGCGCTCGGCCTCCGCGAGCGCGAGCAGGATCTCCCGCTCCTCGCCCTCGCGACGGCCGGCGAGGTCGCGGTAGACGGCGGCCTCTGCACGCTCGTCGGCCAGGTACTGGCGCCAGCGCTTGAAGTCGGCGTGCGTGGGGGTGCGCGGGACGGGGGAGGGCTCGGGGGTGCTCATCGGGTGACGAGTCTACCGGCGGCGGCGAACCGGTCGCCCCAGACGGCGGCCAGCTCGCGGACCTCGGGAGGCCCCTCGATCGTGAAGGGCGCGGCGACCGCGGCCAGCCCGAACAGCGCCCACTCGGAGGAGTCCGCGGTGATGCGAACGCGGGTGCGTGCCGTGCCGTCCGCCGCCGCGGCCTCGGGTGAGGCCTCCGCCCAGCGCCCGATGGCCTTCTCCACGTCGGCGAGCGGAGCCGCGATCACCGCGTCCACGACGAGGGATTCAACCGCCTCGGCGAGCGAGTCCCGGACGTACTCCGCGGCGTCGGCCGCCGGCAGGGTCCGCGGCCGGAACCGCGCTCCGGTCGGCCGCGGCTCGGCCATCCGGTCGAGTCGGAAGCTCCGCCAGTCGAACCGGCCGAGGTCGTACGCGACGAGGTACCAGCGCCGCCCGACTGAGACCAGCCGGTGCGGCTCCACCGTGCGCTCCGACGGGTCCCCGTCCCGCCGCACGTACGAGAAGACCAGCCGCTCCTCGTCGCGGCAGGCCTGGGCGACGACGGTCAGCAGCTCGGCGTCGACCACCGGGCCGGGCCGCAGCTCGGAGGCGAGCGTGGCGACACGGAGGGCGTCCACCCTGCGGCGCAGGCGCGGCGGCATCACCTGCACCACCTTGGCCAGCGCCCGGACGGACGCGTCCGCGACCCCGGCGACGCCGCTCTGCGCCGCGGTGCGCAGGCCGACCGCGAGCGCCACGGCCTCCTCGTCGTCCACGACGAGCGGAGGCAGCGAGGCACCGGCGGCCAGCTGATAGCCGCCCGCGACGCCGCGCGTGGCGTCGACCGGATACCCGAGGTCGCGCAGCCGCTCCACGTCGCGCCGGAGGGTGCGCGGCGACACCTCCAGCCGGTCGGCGAGCTCCTGGCCCGGCCAGTACCGGTGGGTCTGCAGGAGCGACAGGAGCTGGAGGGTGCGCGAACCGGTGCTGGCCATGCGCCCAGTCTGCCGCGTGAACCGGTCAGGATGTGTCCGCTATCGAAGGTCCTCCGTGTCGGAGTCCCACGGGAGGAGGGCGGGAGCGCCGCGCTTGGACAGCGTCAGCACCGCCTCCGCGACGTGCTCGTTGCGCTCCAGCGACTGCGCGACCGCATACAGGTCGTCGGCGACGTCCGCCTCTCGGTCGTCGCCCACCAGGTCGACGGCCGCGACCAGGAACACCCGCTCCGGCCCCACGTACTCCAGGTGCAGGTAGGTGACCCGCTCGACCTCCGGGTGCTGGAGGATCGCGGCGAGCGCCGCTTGCTGCACCCGGTCCGGAGCCGGTTCGCCGAGCAGGAAGCGGCGGTTCCGGTCGATGAGCACGACCGCGACGACCGCCAGCAGGATGCCGACCAGGATGGAGCCGACCGCGTCGTACACCGCGTTGCCGGTGAGCTCGTGCAGCAGAACGCCGAAGAAGGCGATCACGAGCCCGATCAGCGCGGCGGCGTCCTCCGCGAACACCGCGCGCAGCGTCGGGTTCGACGTGCTGAGCACGTGCTCCAGCGTCCCGGTGTCGCGTTCGGCCGCCATGGACCTGGCCTGGCGGAAGGACTGGGCGAACGAGATGCCCTCGAACACGAAGGCCACGGCGAGCACGATGTAGTTGATCAGATAGTCCTTGTCCGGCTCGCCGGTGCCGAGCTGCGAGAGCCCGTGCAGGATCGACACGACCGCGCCCGCGGTGAACAGCCCGACGGCGGCGAACAGCGACCAGACGTACGCTTCCCGGCCGTAACCGCTGGGGTGGAGGTCGTCGCTCGGCCGGGCCGCGCGCCGCTCGGCTTGCAGCAGGAAGACCTCGTTCCCGGCATCCGCCCAGGAGTGCGCGGCCTCCGCCACCATCGACGCGGACCCGGTGATGATCGCCGCGACCGTCTTCGCGAGCGCGACCACGATGTTGGCGCCGAGCGCGAGCAGCACGGTGAACAGACTCTCCCCGGAGCGCTTACGGTTCGCCATGCCCGCCACACTACGACCGAAGGCCCCGATCTTTCGATCGGGGCCTTCGGTGTCTGTGTCCGAGGGGGGACTTGAACCCCCACGCCCTATACGGGCACTAGCACCTCAAGCTAGCGCGTCTGCCATTTCCGCCACCCGGACGGGTGTTTTCCGGCCGCCGAAGCTTCTGGCTGCCGAAAAAAGACATTAGCACGAAACCGACTTCCGCTCTGACATCGTCGCGCACCCCGGGCGTGGCGTGACGGGCCGCCCGGTAGCGTGGGGGGATGACCGACTCCACCGACACCGCAGCGACCGGGCTGGACGAGACCGCGATCATCGCGCGCGACCTGATCCGCTTCGACACCACCAACTACGGCGAGGGCCGGTCCAACGGCGAGACCGAGGCCGCCGAGTACGTGGAGGCGCGGCTGAGCGCGATGGGCCTGTCCCCGCAGCTCTTCGAGTCCGACCCCGGCCGCACCAGCGTGGTCGCACGGGTGCAGGGGCGCAACTCCGCCAAGCCCGCCCTCGTGGTGCACGGCCACCTCGACGTCGTCCCGGCCGACCCGCGAAACTGGTCGGTGGACCCGTTCGGCGGCGTCGTCAAGGACGGCCTGCTCTGGGGCCGTGGCGCGGTCGACATGAAGAACATGGACGCGATGATCCTGACCGCGGTCGGCGACATCCTGGCCGCGGGCGAGCAGCCGGAGCGCGACCTGGTGCTCGCCTTCTTCGCTGACGAGGAGGACGGCGGCCGGCGCGGCTCGCACTTCCTGGTGGACACCCAGCCGCAGCTCTTCGCCGGCGCCACGGAGGCCATCAGCGAGGTCGGCGGCTACTCCATCGACCTCGGCGGACAGCGTGCCTACCTGCTGCAGACCGGGGAGAAGTCGCTGGTCTGGATCAAGCTGATCGCCCGCGGCCGCGCCGCGCACGGCTCCCGGCTCATCCGCGAGAACGCGATCACCCGGCTCGCCGAGGCCGTGCTCGCGATCGGCAGGCGCGAGTGGCCGATCCAGCTCACCGACACCACGTCCCGCCTGATCGCCGAGCTCGGCCGCCTGCTCGACGTCGACCCGGAGCAGGTGGGCCCCGACGAGGTCGTGCTGCGCACCGGCACCGCGGCGGGCTTCATCCTCGCGACCCTGCGCGCCACCAGCAACCCGACGCTGCTGGACGCCGGCTACAAGCACAACGTGATCCCCGACACGGCGGAGGCGCTCATCGACATCCGCACGCTGCCCGGCGACGAGGACCGCGTGCTCGCCGAGGTGCGCGAGCTGGTCGGCGACGACGTGGAGATGCAGATCATGCACCGCGACATCGGCCTGGAGGCGGAGTTCGGCGGCGAGCTGGTCGACGCCATCACCGGCACTTTGGAGCGGCACGATCCGGGCGCTCCCGTGCTGCCGTACCTGCTCTCCGGGGGCACCGACAACAAGGCGCTCAGCCTGCTCGGGATCACCGGATACGGCTTCGCGCCGCTGCGGCTGCCGAGCGACCTCGACTTCCCCGGGATGTTCCACGGGGTCGACGAGCGGGTCCCGCTGGAGGCACTAGTGTTCGGCAGGTCCGTCCTGCGCGACCTGCTGCGCAGCTACTGAAGGAGCCTTCGTGGAATTCCTCAACGCCCTGATCCTGGGTGTCGTCCAGGGACTCACCGAGTTCCTGCCGATCTCCTCCAGCGCCCACATCCGCATCGTCGGGACGCTGCTCGGGACCGGCGCAGACCCCGGCGCCCGCTTCACCGCGATCATCCAGCTCGGCACGGAGGCCGCCGTGCTGCTGTACTTCTGGCGCGACATCACCCGCATCGTCACCCGCTGGTTCCAGGCCCTCCTCGGCCGCATCCCGCGCAACGACCCCGACGCGCGGATGGGCTGGCTGGTCATCGTCGGCAGCATCCCGATCGTGGTGCTCGGCCTGCTCTTCCAGGACGCGATCGAGACCACCTTCCGGTCGCTCTGGATCGTGGCGACGACGCTCATCGTCTTCGGCGTCCTGCTCGGGATCGCGGACTGGGTGGGAGCCAAGACCCGCCGCCTGCGCGAGCTCACCTGGGGTCACGGCATCATCTTCGGCTTCGCCCAGGCGCTCGCCCTCATCCCCGGCGTCTCGCGCTCGGGCGGCACGATCACGGCCGGGCTGTTCATGGGCTACCAGCGCCGGGCTGCCGCGCGGTACTCGTTCCTGCTGGCCATCCCCGCGGTCTTCGGCAGCGGCCTCTACCAGCTCTACAAGGCGTTCAAGGAGCCGTGCACCGCGGCGCTCGAAGCCGCGGGCACCTGCACCGCTGAGGTCTTCGGCCCCGTCGAGACGGCGGCCGCGACGGTCGTCGCCTTCGCGGTCGGGCTCGTCGTGATCGCCTTCTTCATGGGCTACATCTCGCGGCGCAGCTTCCTGCCGTTCGTGATCTACCGGATTGCGCTCGGCGGGCTGCTGATGGTGCTGCTCGGGACCGGCGTGCTGGCCGACTGACGGCGTCCCGACACGCCCGGGGAGCCAGGGCGGCCGGGTGAATTCGCGCGGGAATCAGCCCCGGCGCGGGTCGTCGCCCGCTTTGCCGTCGCGTCCGTCCCTGCCGTCGCCGCGGCGGCGGAGGTAGCGCTCGAACTCCTGCGCGATCGCCTCGCCGCTCGCCTCGGGGGAGTCGACGGTGTCGCGCGCCTGCTCCAGCTGCTGGATGTAGGCGGCCATCTCCTCGTCGTCGGAGGCGAGCGCGTCGATGCCGGCCTCCCAGGCAGCGGCCTCCTCGACCAGCGACCCGCGCGGGATGGTGACGTCGACCAGCTCCTCCAGCTTGTCGATGAGCGCCAGCACGGCCTTCGGGCTCGGCGCGTTGTGCACATAGTGCGGCACGGACGCCCAGATCGAGACGGTCGGGATGCCGACGTCCTCCGCACCCTCGGCGAGCGCGCTGAGGATGCCGACCGGCCCCTCGTAGGTGGAGCGCTCGATCCCGAGCTCGGCCCGGACGGCGGCCGACTCGCTGGTGGCGAAGACGGAGATCGGACGGGTGTGCGGGACGTCGGCGAGCATCGCGCCGAGGAAGACGATCACGCCGATGTCCTCGGCGAGCGCCGCGTCCATGATCTCGGCGGTGAAGCTCTTCCAGCTCCGCGACGGCTCGGTGCCGAGCAGCAGGAAGATGTTGCCCGCGTTGTCGCCGGTCACGTCGAGCTCGGCGTCGCCGGCGAGCGCGTCGCCGACGCGACCGGGGCGCGCGGGGCCCATCACGACCGCGGACGGCCAGACCAGGCGCCGGCGGCCGTCGTCGTCCGTGACCACCGGACGGTTGAACTGGAAGTCGAAGTAGAGCTCCGGGTCCACCTCGGCGATCGGGACGACGTCGAGCTGCTCCTTGAGCGTCTTGACGGCGCCGCTCGCCGCTTCGCCTGCGTCGTTCCATCCTTCGAAGGCCACCACCAGGATGCGCCCGCCGAGGATGCTCTTCGCGTCAGTCACGTGGCCTACTCGTCCTCTCGTCGGCGCGCCGGTCGGCCGCCGTTCTCACCAGGATAGGCCCCGACCCCGTCGCGATAGACTTGCCGGTCGTGACCGATCTGACCACGAACCCGCTGCCGGCCGCTGTCTTCTGGGACATGGACGGCACCCTCGTCGACACCGAGCCGTACTGGATGGCCTCCGAGCAGGAGCTCGTCGGCTCGTTCGGCGGCGTCTGGACGCACGACGACGGTCTGCTGCTGGTGGGCCTGGGGCTGTGGAACTCGGCCGAGATCCTGCGCTCGCGCGGTGTGGAGCTGGAGCCGGACGAGATCGTGCACTGGCTGACCGAGCGGGTGCGGCAGCGCCTCGCCGAGCAGGGCGTCCCGTGGCGCCCGGGCGCGCGGGAGCTGCTCCGCTCGCTGCGCGACCAGGGCGTGCGCACGGCGCTGGTGACCATGTCGGTCCGCAGCATGGCGGAGCAGATCGTCGCGGCCATCCCGTTCGACGCGTTCGACATCATCGTCAGCGGCGACGAGGTCGCCGACCCCAAGCCCCACCCGGCGCCGTACCTGCGCGCCGCCGAGCTGCTGGGCGTCGAGCCGGGCGACGCGGTGGCGATCGAGGACTCCCTGGTCGGGCTGTCCTCCGCCGTGGCCTCCGGCGCCGCGACGATCGGCGTGCCGCACATCGTGCCGCTGCCGGAGTCGGACGAGCACACCCTGTGGGACACGCTGGAAGGCCGCACGGCCGAGGACATCGCGGCCGTGGCCGCCGGGCGCCGCGCTGCGGCTGCTGATCAGGAGGACGCACGATGACCGAAGAACGACGCAATTCCGGCCCGTTCCGGGTGGGCGACCGCGTTCAGCTGACCGGACCCAAAGGTCGCATGAACACGATCACGCTGGAGCCGGGCAAGCTGTTCCACAGCCACCGCGGCGTCCTCGCGCACGACGCCATCATCGGGCTGCCGGACGGATCGGTGGTCGTCAACAACGCCGGCGTCGAGCACCTGGCGCTGCGCCCGCTGCTCAACGACTTCGTCATGTCCATGCCCCGCGGCGCGGCGATCATCTACCCGAAGGACGCCGCGCAGATCCTCGCCCTGGCCGACATCTTCCCCGGCGCCACGGTCGTGGAGGCCGGCGTCGGCTCCGGCGCCCTGTCGCTCTGGCTGCTGCGCGCGATCGGCCCGCAGGGCCGCCTGCTGTCGTTCGAGCGACGTGAGGAGTTCGCCGACGTGGCGCGGGCCAACGCCGCGACCTTCCTCGGCAGCGACCCCGAGAACTGGACCGTCACCGTCGGCGACCTCCAGGAGGAGCTGACCGCCGCCGTCGAGCCCGCGAGCGTCGACCGCGTCGTGCTCGACATGCTCGCGCCGTGGGAGACCCTCGACGCGGTCACCGCCGCGCTCAAGCCCGGCGGCGTCGTGCTCTGCTACGTCGCGACCGTCACCCAGCTCTCCCGCGTCGCCGAGGCGATCCGGGCCACCGGCCACTACACGCACCCGCAGTCGAGCGAGACGATGGTCCGCGGCTGGCACGTGGAGGGCCTCGCCGTGCGGCCGGACCACCGGATGATCGCGCACACCGGCTTCCTGATCACCGCGCGCCGCCTCGCGCCGGACACCGTCCTCCCCGAGCTCAAGCGCCGCCCGTCGAAGAGCGACTACGACGACGCCGACGTCGAGGCCTGGACGCCGGGCGCGCTGGGCGAGCGGCAGTCCAGCCCGAAGAGCCTGCGCAAGCGGATGCGGGAGGCCGCAGCCAGCGCGACTCTCGCGCGCGAGGGCGGAGCGGACGGCCCGGCCGACGCCGACGCGCCCGGTGACGAGCGGGACCCGCACGTCGACTAGCATGGTTGAGGTCGTGAGGCGCGCCGCCGAGACGACCACCCCCCACCGCTCGCATCCAAGAACGCTCGCATCGAGAATGCCCGCATCGAGAATGCCCGCATCGAAAGAGGACCCGTGCGCAGAGCTACCGCACTCGGAAGATCGTCCGTCGCCCTCGTCGCCGTCGGCATCGTCGCCGCAGCGCTGACCGGATGTTCGTCCAACCCGAACGCCGACTGCGGCTCCGCCCTCAAGAGCGGGCAGGCGTCGGACCTGGTGAAGGCCTCCGGCCCGATCGGCAAGGAGCCGAAGATCAGCTTCCCGACGCCGGTGGACACCACGACCTCCGAGCGCTCGATCCTCACCACGGGCACCGGCCAGCCGGTGATCAACGGCCAGATGGTCGAGATCCAGTACACGCTGCTCGACGGCCAGACCGGCCAGGTCGGCGAGAAGGGCAGCTACGGTGGCGACACCACGCCGATCACCATCGGCAACTCCAACGCGGCGATCAGCAAGGGCCTGCTCTGCGCCCCGGTCGGCTCGCGCGTCGCCGTCGCGATCTCGCCGAAGGACTCCGGCGGGGCCGGCTCGGGCAACACGACCATCCTCGTCGCCGACATCGTCCACGCCTACCTCCCGGCGGCCAACGGCGCCGTGCGCCCCTCGGTCTCCGGCTTCCCGACCGTCGTGCTCGCGCCGACCGGCCAGCCCGGCATCACGATCCCGTCCTCCGGCGGCGCCCCCAAGACCGTCCGCACCGAGACGCTCAAGCAGGGCGACGGCGAGGAGGTCAAGGCCGACTCGCAGGTCGTCCTCCACTACACCGCGGTCGGCTGGGACCAGAAGAACGTCGTGATGAGCAGCTGGCAGAGCAAGTCGCCCGACATCGTGGCGATGAGCACCGGCCAGAGCGCGCTCAACCAGGCGCTGCCGCAGGAGGTCCTGAAGCCGCTGGTCGGCCAGAAGGTCGGCTCGCAGCTCGTCATCGAGGCCCCCGCGAACGGCAACGTCCCCGCCGCGGCCTGGGTGGTCGACATCCTCGGAGTCCGCTGAGTCCCGACTAGGATGGTCGGGTGCCCCGATCCTCGTCTTCGCCCGCGCGCGTCCCGGTCGAGGAGCGTCTCTTCAGCCTCGTGCTGGCGCTGCTCGCGACCGAGAACGGCCTGACGAAGAACGAGATCCTCTCGACCGTCCAGGGCTACCGCCAGCGCTACGAGGCGCACGGCGACAACAGCAGCCTGGAGCGTCAGTTCGAGCGCGACAAGGACGACATCCGCGAGCTCGGCGTCCCGCTGGAGACGGTCGAGTCGCCGGAGGCCGCGGGCAACAACCAGCTGCTGCGCTACCGCATCCCGAAGGGCGCATACGACCTCCCGGCCGACGTGGTGTTCTCCCCGATGGAGATCACCCTGCTCGGGCTCGCCGCCACGGTGTGGCGCGAAGGCTCGCTGTCGGGGGAGTCGCGCCGCGCGCTGATGAAGCTGCGCTCGCTCGGCGTGGAGGCCGACGAGCCGGTCGTCGGCTACGCACCGCGCCTGCGAGCGCGCGAGAGCGCCTTCGAGCCGCTGAGCCAGGCGCTGGAACGCCACGCGATCGTCCAGTTCCCGTACCTCAAGCCCGGTGAGAGCGCGTTGCGCGTGCGCACGATCGCACCGCTCGCGCTCGTGCAGCACCAGGGCCGCTGGCACCTGCAGGGCATCGACCAGGAGGCCGGAGGCTCGCGCACCTTCCTGCTCTCGCGCATGGTCGGGCCGGTCAAGGTCACGAACCGCACGTTCGCCCCGGAGGGCGACGACTTCGCCGAGCGGGCGCTGGAGGACCTGGAGCGGATCTGGGCGGCGAACGTCGCCGAGATCGAGGTGACGGCGGGCACCGACGCCGCGACCCGGCTGCGCAAGCGCTACGGCGACGCCGTCCCGGCCGAGCACGAAGGCGAGGCGTTCCGGCTCACGGTGAACTTCTCGGACATCAACATCCTCGCCGACCAGCTCGCGGCCTTCGGCCCGGAGGTGCTGGTGCTGGCCCCTGAGGAGCTGCGCGGCAAGGTGGTCGAGCGGCTGGTGGCGGTCGCCGAGGCGCACGAGAGCGCCGCCGACGCGGGGGAGGGGAGCGCCCGTGGCTGAGCGCAGACGCCCGATGCAGGCGCAGGACAAGCTGGCGTTCCTGCTCGCCCTGGTCCCGTACCTGATGGACCGCGACCGGGTCACCGTGGCGGAGGCGGCAGAGCACTTCGGCGTGGACGAGGAGAGCATGCGCGACGCAGTGCGGCTCATCGCCGTCTCCGGCATCCCGGGCGAGACGAACGCGTACCAGCCGGGCGACCTGTTCGACATCTCCTGGGACGAGTTCGAGGAGAACGACCGCATCGTCCTCACCCACCAGGTCGCGATCGACGACTCGCCGCGGTTCTCCGCGCGGGAGGCCGCCGCGCTGATCGCCGGCCTCCAGTACCTCACCGCGCTTCCCGAGAACGCCGACCGCGACGTGATCGGCTCCCTGATGGCCAAGCTGGCCCGCGGTGCGTCCGCCGCGCCGAGCCAGGTCGCCGTCGCGCGCTCCGAGTCGGACGAGGCGCTCGCGACCATCCGCGAGGCCGTCATCGCCGGCACCCAGCTCGAGTTCGACTACCTCAACTCGCGCGGGGAGCGGGAGCGCCGCCGCGTCGACCCGCTGCGCGTCGAGTCCGTCGACCAGGACTGGTACCTGCGCGGCTGGGACCACCTCCGCACCGCCATCCGCACCTTCCGCCTCGACCGCATCGACGGCCTGATGACGACGAAGGAGCCGATCACCTACCGGCCGGGCGACCTCAAGCTCCCGGAGACGCTCTTCGAGGGCACGCCGGAGGATCAGCTGGTCACCGTCGAGGTGTCCGCCTCCGCCATCCCGCTCATCGAGGACTACATCCCCGAGGGCGCAGCGCGCGAGGAGCGCGACGGCGTCATCCGCACGAGCGTGCGCGTCGCGCACTTCCACGGCCTGAAGCGCCTGGTCGCCGGGCTCGCCGGAGTGCTCACCGTGCTCGACCCTCCCGAGGCCCGCCGGCTCGTCGCAGAGTGGGCGCGTGCGGGCGCCGACCGCTACCGTTAGGCTCCCCGCATGCCGTGGTGGTCGTGGGTCGTCATCTGGGTCGTGCTCGTGCTCGGCCTCCTCGGCATGCTCGCGTTCTTCGCCTGGTGGCTGTTCCGCAAGGTCATGGCCGCAGGCCGCGAGGCGAGCGCGCTGATCGAGAAGGCGGACATCCTCAGGCAACGCTCGGATGACATGCGGTACACTGAGTTTCACAGCGCGGTCTTCGCCGACGCGGACGTGCTCCGCGCCGAACGCGAGCAGGCGGTGGCCGACCGTGAGGTCGCACGGCAAGCTCGCAGAGACCAGCGGGTCAGGCGCGGTAAAATACTCGTCAGGGCGGATCCGTTCCGCTACTCGTACTTGAACAGAAGGACGTAAATCATGCTCGGCGGCCTCACCGGATGGCACCTGCTCATCATTCTCGCGGTCATCCTCCTTCTCTTCGGTGCGCCCAAGCTTCCCGCCCTCGCGAAGAGCATCGGCCAGTCCATGCGCATCTTCAAGGGCGAGGTCGACGAGATGAAGAAGGACGGCAAGGACGACGGCGCGAACACCGACGCGTCGACCGCCGCCCCCAGCGCCTCTGCGCCCACCACCACTGCGCCGACCGCCGACTCGACCGAGTCCAAGCCGAAGCAGTAGCTGCGTGGCCTCCACCAAGCGAGGCAAGAACCGCGAAGGCCGGATGTCGCTGGCCGAGCACTTCGTAGAGCTTCGTAAACGTCTGTTCCGCGCTGCGATCGGCCTGCTGGTCGGCGCGGTCGCGGGCTGGATCCTCGCCGGTCCCGTGATGGACGCGCTGCGCGCTCCGATCACGGAGATCGCGAAGCAGCAGGGCCGCGAGGCGCTGCTGAACTACGGCAGCATCACCGGCGCGTTCGACCTGAAGATGCAGATGGCGATCACCATCGGCGTGATCATCTCCAGCCCCATCTGGCTGTGGCAGATCTGGGCGTTCTTCGTGCCGGCGCTGACGCGCAAAGAGCTCAAGTACGCCTTCGGCTTCTTCTTCACCGCGGTGCCGCTGTTCATCGCGGGAGGCGTGGCCGGCTGGCTGCTCGTGCCGCACATGGTCAGCCTCCTGACCAGCTTCGCCCCCGAGCAGGACGCGGCGATCATCGACGCCAAGACCTACATCGACTTCGTGACCAAGCTCGTCCTCGCGGTCGGCGTCGCCTTCGTGCTGCCGGTCTTCCTGGTGCTGCTCAACTTCGTCGGCGTGCTGAGCGCCAAGTCGATCATCGCCTCCTGGCGCTGGGCGATCATCCTGATCGCGCTCTTCACCGCCATCGCGACTCCCGCGGCCGACGTGCTGTCGATGTTCCTGCTGGCCGTGCCGATGGTGCTGCTCTACTTCGGCGCCTACGGGGTCGCCTGGCTGCACGACCGCCGCGCGGCCAAGGCGGCGATGCGGCTGGAGGCCGAGCTCGCGGCATAGGCTGGTCGCGTGACCGACCAGCAGCAGCTCTCCCCGGCCGAACGCTTCGCCGCCTCGCGGCAGCGGGCGCAGCAGCCCGTGCTGGAGACGTTTCGGGCAGGGCTGCGCTTCGACCTGGATCCGTTCCAGCGCGAGGCGTGCGCGAGCCTGGAGAACGGCCGCAGCGTGCTCGTGGCCGCCCCGACCGGTGCGGGCAAGACCATCGTCGCCGAGTTCGCGGTGTTCCTCGCCATGCGCGAGGCGAACGCGAAGGTGTTCTACACGACGCCGATGAAGGCGCTGAGCAACCAGAAGTTCCAGGAGTTCGTGGAGGCCTACGGGCCGGAGTCGGTCGGGCTGCTGACCGGCGACACCAACATCAACTCGCACGCCCGCATCGTCGTGATGACCACCGAGGTGCTCCGCAACATGCTGTACGCGGACTCCGACCTCCTCGGCGATCTGGCCTACGTGGTGATGGACGAGGTGCACTACCTGGCGGACCGGTTCCGCGGGGCCGTCTGGGAGGAGGTCATCATCCACCTGCCGCAGGCGGTGCGGATGGTCTCGCTCAGCGCCACGGTCTCCAACGCCGAGGAGTTCGGCGACTGGCTGCAGGCGGTGCGCGGCGACACCGACGTGGTGGTCTCCGAGGAGCGCCCGGTGCCGCTGGAGCAGCACATCCTGATGCGCTCCAAGCTGATCGACCTGTTCGACTCGTCGGGGCTCGCCTCGACCAACCGGGTGAACCCCGAGCTCGTGCAGATGGCGCGCTACGGCGGCAGGACGCTCTCCAGCCGGCAGATGCGCGATGTGGGGCGCTACCACTCGCGGGGTGGCCGCCCCGACACCTTCCGGATGAACCGCGCGGACTTCGTGCGGATGCTGAACGAGCACAACCTCCTCCCGGCGATCTTCTTCATCTTCAGCCGCAATGGCTGCGACGCCGCCGTCCGCCAGACCCTCCGCGAAGGCGTCCGGCTCACCGAGCAGCGCGAGCGCGACGAGATCCGCGCCATCGTCGAGGAGCGCTGCCGCACCCTGCTGGACGAGGACCTCGCCGTTCTGGGCTACTGGGAGTGGCTGGAGGGCCTGGAGCGCGGTGTCGCGGCTCACCACGCCGGCATGCTGCCCGCCTTCAAGGAGGTCGTGGAGGAGCTCTTCCGCCGGAAGCTGGTCAAGGTGGTCTTCGCGACCGAGACGCTGGCGCTGGGCATCAACATGCCCGCCCGCACGGTCGTGCTGGAGAAGCTGGAGAAGTTCAACGGCGAGGCCCGCGTGCCGATCACACCGGGGGAGTACACCCAGCTCACCGGCCGCGCCGGGCGCCGCGGCATCGACGTCGAGGGCCACTCTGTCATCCAGTGGGAGGACGGCCTCGACCCGCAATCGGTCGCCTCGCTGGCCTCCCGCCGCAGCTATCCGCTCAACTCCAGCTTCCGCCCCACCTACAACATGGCCGTCAACCTCATCGACCAGTTCGGGCGGGTGCGCACCCGCGAGATCCTGGAGTCGTCGTTCGCGCAGTTCCAGGCCGACCGCGCGGTGGTCGACCTCGCCCGCAAGGTGCGCCAGCAGGAGGAGTCCCTGGCCGGCTACGAGAAGGCGATGGAGTGCCACCTCGGCGACTTCCGCGAGTACTCGCGCATCCGCCGTGAGCTCAGCGACCTGGAGAAGAAGGGCCAGCGCATCGAGAACGCCTCCAAGGCCGACCGCGAGCGGCGCCAGCGCCAGCTCGCGGCGCTGCGGAAGCGGATGCGGGAGCACCCGTGCCACCGCTGCCCCGACCGCGAGCAGCACGCCCGCTGGTCGGAGCGCTGGTGGAAGCTCAAGCGCGACACTGACCGGCTCAGCGCCCAGATCCAGTCGCGCACGGGAGCGGTCGCGAAGGTCTTCGACCGCGTCTCCGACGTGCTGCTGGAGCTCGGGTACCTGGCCGAGGAGGACGGCGAGACGGTGCTGACCGTGCACGGCCGCACGCTCAAGCGCATCTACGGCGAGCGGGACCTGCTCGTCGCCCAGTGCCTGCGCCGCGGCTATTGGAAGGAGCTGGACGCCGCCGGCCTCGCCGCGATGGCGTGCGCGCTGGTCTTCGAGCCGCGCCGGGACGACGGTCTCGCCCACGACCGCAACCTCCCGCGCGGCGCCTTCCGCCCCGCGCTGGAGCGCACCACCGACCTCTGGGCCCGGCTGGACGACCTGGAGCGCGACAACCGCCTCCCGGGCAGCGAGCCCGTCTCCACCGCGCTGGCGCTGGCGATGCACCAGTGGGCGCGCGGCGCGGCGCTGGACGTCGTGCTGCGCGAGGCCGACATGGCCGCCGGCGACTTCGTGCGCTGGGCGAAGCAGACGATCGACCTCCTGGACCAGCTCTCTCTCGTGGCGCAGGGCAACGTCGGCCGCACGGCACGGCAGGCGCTGGAGTCGATCCGCCGCGGCATCGTCGCGTACTCCGCCGTTGCCTGAGCGCACGGGAGCGGCGCCTGTGCGGGACACAGGGCCGGATGCCTTAAGCTCTCCCTTCGTGACCCGACGCCCACGCGCGCCCCGACGGCGGCCGCCCCTGCCGGCAGCGCCCCTGCCGCTCTGGCTCGCGATCGTCGTGGCCGTCGGAGCCGGGCCCGTCCTCGCCGCCGGCTTCCCCGGGCAGAACCTGTGGCCGCTCACGTTCGTCGGCATCGGGATGGTGCTGCTCGCGCAGCGCGGCCGCACGGCCGGAACCGCTTTCCTCGTCGGCTGGCTGGCGGGCGAAGCCTTCTACCTGGTGCACGTGTCGTGGACGTCGCTGTACCTGGGGCCGGTGCCGTGGGTCGCGCTCTCCACGCTCGAAGCATTGTTCTGGGGCGCGGGCGGCGTCCTCCTGACGCTGGCGTACCGCTGGGTGCCGCGGGCGTGGCCGGGGATCGCGGGGCGTGTGGGGCTGGTGCCCGTCGTCGTGGCGGGACTCTGGGTGCTGCGGGAGTACGTGACGGGCAACTGGCCGTACGGCGGCTTCTCCTGGGGCCGGGTCGCCGAGTCGCAGTCGCTGAGCCCGTACGCGCCGCTGGTCGCCTGGCTCGGCATCTCCGGCCTGAGCTTCGTCATGGTCTGGCTGGTCGCGCACCTGATCGAGCTGTTCTTCGCCGTGGACGTGCGCGCCGTCCTCCGCGGCGCGATCGCTCTGGGCGCGGTGGCGCTGGTGCTGGCCGTGCCGTCGTGGCCCGCGACCACGCACGGGACCACGCGGATAGCGGCGGTCCAGGGCAACGGACCCGCCGGCTACTTCGACAACGCCCCGGTGGGCGCGGTGCTGGACACCCAGATCACCGAGACGCTGAAGATCCCGCTCTCGCAGTCGTCGGGCGACAAGAAGGTCGACATGGTGGTGTGGCCGGAAGGCGCGGCGCTGCCGGATCCGACCCGCGACCCGGGGACGGCCTCCGTCCTCGACGCGCTCAGCCGGCGGTTCGGCGCGCCCTTCATCGTCGGGACGATCACGTACCGCGACGGCAAGTACTTCAACACCTCGCTGCAGTGGGAGGCGGGCAAGGGCGCCGTCGACTACTACGACAAGAAGCACCCCGTCCCGTTCGGCGAGTACGTGCCGGACCGATCGTTCTGGCGGCCGTTCGCGCCGTCGCTCATCGACCTCATCGGCCGCGACTACACGCCGGGGACCCGCGACAACGTCTTCGACGTCGGGGGAGTGCGCGCCGGCATCTCGATCTGCTTCGACATCGTGGACGACCAGCTCCTCACCGACATGATGAACGACGACGCCCAGGTCATCCTCGCGCAGACCAACAACGCGGACTTCGGCCAGACCGACGAGAACGAGCAGCAGCTCGCGATCGCCCGGCTCCGCGCGATCGAGTCCGGCCGGGCTCTGGTCAACATCTCGACCGTCGGCAGCAGCCAGATCATCGCGCCGGACGGGAGGACGATCACCATGATCCCGCCGTTCACGCCCGGCCACATGGTCGCGGACGTGCCGCTCGGCACCACGACGACGCCGTCCACGCTGCTCAGCCGCGGCATCGAGTACCTTGTGGCGGGCCTCGGGCTGTTCGGCCTGCTGGCGGCCGCGCTGTGCCGCAGGCTCCCGCCTCCGGACACGAGAAAGCCGCTCCCACCGGAACGGTGAGAGCGGCTGTTCGGGATGCCGAGCGGCTGTGCCTGAAGATCAGGCGGTGTGCTTGTGCTCGGTCGTCCCGCGGCGTGCGCGCAGGTACTGCAGCCGCTCTTCGAGGAGCTCTTCGAGCTCGGCCCGGGTGCGACGCTCCAGGAGCATGTCCCAGTGGCTGCGCGGCGTCTTGACGTCCGAGTGGTCGATCTCGACGGGCTTGTCGTCGACCAGCAAGCGGGCCTCGTGGCCGCAGTGCTTGCACTCCCATCCCTTGGGAGGCTCGGCCTCGGCGGCGAAGACCATATCGGTCTCCGTGCCGCAGTCGGGGCACAGGTACGTGTAACGGGAACGCGGAGAGTAGACGACGCCTTCTTCACTTTGTAAGCTCTGGGCGCCAAGCCTCATTCCGCGCAAACTGCGATCTGCCATCGTGTGGTCTCCTCTTCGCGCGAATCCTCACAGTTATAAACCAGCAAGCTGGGGATTCTCTTTCCGGACGCCGCCTTCTCTCAGTGGGCTCACAGCGTCGAGCGAGGCACGACGGCCTATTTCCGCGCGTCGACCAGGGCTTTCAGGAGGTCGCAGCGGTTGGTGACGATTCCGTCGACTCCCAGGTCGAGCAGTCGGGTCATGTCGGCGACGTCGTCCACCGTCCAGACGTGCACCTCGGCTCCGGCGGCCTGGATCGCGCGGACCGTGCGGGCGGTGACCAGGCGGACCGGGCCGCGGCGCTCCGGGATCTGCACGGCGGCGAACCCGTGCAGCGCCCGCCGGGTGAGGGGTCGCACCCCCAGTTTCGAACCGAGCAGCGCCGGCACGAACTCCGAGACCGAGGGCGACACCGCGACCTCGGGGAGGGCGGAGGTCGCGGCTCTCCTGCGCGCCGCCGAGAAGCTGGTGAGGAGGACCCGATCGGCCGCGCGCGTCTTCACGATCGCGGCGGCGGCCGGGGCCGCGGCGCGCTCGTCCTTGATGTCGATGTTGAAGCGCGCCTGCGGGAAGGCGTCCAGCGCCTCGGCCAGCGAGGAGAACGACTGGCCGTCGCCGAGCGGGAAGCGCCGCAGTTCGGCCAGGGTGAGCTGCTCCACGCGCACGTCGCGGCCGGCCACCCGGGTCAGGTCGGGATCGTGGCTGATCACGGCCTCGCCGTCGGCCGAGGCGTGCACGTCCGTCTCCAGGTGCGTCGCACCCGCGCTCAGCGCCTTCAGGAACGCGAGCAGCGTGTTCTCCGGCGCCTCCACGGCCAGGCCGCGGTGCGCGATGATGCGCGGCCGCGGCCCGTCGAGGAAGGTCACGCCGGGGGAGCGGGCGGGGGAGTAGGACCGGTGGCGCCGGCGGTGGCTGCCTCCACGGACGGTGCGGCCTGGGTGCCGGCCGGGACCGCATCCAGCCCGGCCGCGGCCGCGCCCTTCGGTCCGAGCGCAGCACCGATGCCCTTCAGCGCCTCCGTGAGCTCGCTCGGGATGATCCAGAGCTTGTTCGCGGAGCCTTCGGCGAGCTTCGGCAGCGTCTGCAGGTACTGGTAGGCCAGCAGCAGGTGGTCCGGGTTCCCCTCGTGGATGGCGCTGAAGACCGTGGTGATCGCCTTCGCCTCGCCATCCGCGCGGAGCACAGCCGCCTTCGCGTCGCCCTCCGCCTTGAGGATCGCGGCCTGCCGCAGGCCCTCCGCGTTGAGGATCTCGGACTGCTTCGTGCCCTCGGCCGTCAGGATCAGCGCACGACGGTCGCGCTCGGCGCGCATCTGCTTCTCCATCGAGTCCTGGATGGACACGGGCGGGTCGATCGCCTTCAGCTCGACGCGGGATACTCGGATGCCCCACTTGCCGGTGGCCTCGTCGAGCACCAGGCGGAGCTGGCCGTTGATGTTGTCGCGGCTGGTCAGGGCGGCCTCGAGGTTCAGGCCGCCGACCACGTTGCGGAGGGTGGTCGTGGTGAGCTGCTCCACGGCGCCGAGGTAGTTGGCGATCTCGTACGTCGCGGCGCGGGCGTCGGTGACCTGGAAGTAGACGACGGTGTCGATCGAGACGACCAGGTTGTCCTCGGTGATGACCGGCTGCGGCGGGAACGAGACGACCTGCTCGCGGAGGTCGATGAGCGGGCGCACCTTGTCGATGAACGGGACGACGACGTTGAGGCCGGGGGTGAGCGTCTTGTGGTACCGACCGAGCCGCTCCACCACCCCGGCCCGCGCCTGCGGGATGATCCGGATGGCGCGGAACAGCGTGACCAGCACGAAGATCGCGATCACCAGGATGATGATCGAGACGACGATGGTCACGACGAGCTGGGTGACTTCGGTCACGTCAGGCTCCTCTCGGTGAGGTCGCCGGCTCCCGCCGACACCGGTGACGGGGCGACGACGGCCGTCGCGCCCTCGATGCTCAGGACGATGACATGCTCGCCGGGCACCAGTTCGGCGGGGCCGGACTGGGCGGGCGAGAGCCGCGCGGTCCAGGTCTCCCCGACGGACAGCTTGACCAGGCCCGCGGTGCGCGAGACGGTCGAGACGACGACGCCGTTCATGCCGATCAGCGCGTCCACGTTGCTCTTGGTGGGGTCGCCTCCGCGCTTGAGCCTGTGCAGCAGCGGCGGCCGGATGAAGAAGACCAGGACCACCGAGATCGCGGCCGCGATGATGAGCTGCAGCCACCATGGCGCGCCGAACAGCCCGGCGATCAGCCCGCCGAAGCTGCCGATCGCGATCATGAGGAAGACGAAGTCGAGCGTCAGCATCTCGATGATCACGAAGACGAGGATGAGGACGAGCCAGGCGATCCAGGCGAAGGACGTGATGTCCATGAGCGGCCCCCTCTCTACACATCACCATGTGTCTACACATCACTATGTACTTGCTAGAACGCTAGCATTCCCGCGGCCCACCGGACGGAACGCACTTGGTAGTCTCAGAAAGCCGTGTCGTCAATCGCTCTAGGAGTACCCGTGTCCAACGCTTCCGCGTCCGCCAGCCCGCTCGAACAGGGCAGCCTCACCGGCAAACGCGCCCTCGTCACCGGTTCGTCGCGCGGCATCGGCGCCGACACCGTGCAGTACCTGGCCGACGCCGGCGCCGCGGTCGCGATCAACTACCGCAACAAGGAGGCGCGCGCGGTCAAGCTGGCCGACGCCATCCGCGAGCAGGGCGGCTCCGCGATCACCGTCGGCGCCGACCTCACCGACCCGACCTCGGTCGGCGCGCTCTTCCGGGCGATCGACGCCGAGTGGGGCGGCCTCGACATCCTCGTCCTCAACGCGTCGGGCGGCATGGAGTCCGGGATGGCCGAGGACTACGCCATGCAGCTCAACCGCGACGCGCAGGTGAACGTCCTGACGTCGGCGCTGCCGCTCATGGCCGCCGGCTCGCGCGTGGTGTTCGTCACCAGCCACCAGGCGCACTTCATCCGCTCGACGCCGACCATGCCGGAGTACGAGGCGGTCGCGCTGAGCAAGCGCGCGGGCGAGGACGCGCTGCGGGCGCTGCTGCCGGAGCTCGACGCGAAGGGCGTCGAGTTCGTCGTGGTCTCCGGCGACATGATCGAGGGCACCATCACCGCGACGCTGCTCAACCGGCTCAACCCGGGCGCGATCGACGCCCGCAAGGAGGCCGCCGGCCGCCTCTACAACGTCGGCGAGTTCGCCGCGGAGGTCGCGTCGGCCGTGGTCGACCCGGTGCCGGCCGACCATACCCGCCTCGTCGGCGACGTCTCCAGCTTCGAGCCGATCAGCGAATGAGGGCCGCCGACCTCGAGCTCCTGACCGGGGTCTCGCGTCCCACCGTCCACCCGGCAGGAGGCCGCGCGGTCGTCTCGGTGACGCATCCCTCGCTCGCCGCCGACGCGACGATCGGCCAGCTCTGGAACATCCCGCTCTCCGGGCATGCGGCGCCGCGGCGGCTCACGCGCGGCTTCCGCGACAGCGCCCCGAAGTTCTCCCCGGACGGGCGCCTGATCGCGTTCCTGCGCGGCGGCCCGAAGTCGCCGTCCCAGCTCATGGTGGTCGACGCCGCGGGCGGCGAGCCGGTGGTCGTCACCGACCGCAAGCTGGGCGTGACCGAGTTCGCCTGGGCTCCGGACGGCCGCTCGCTCGCCTTCGTCAGCCGCGATCCCGAGCAAGGGCGCTACGGCACCGTGGAGGGCATCGACCCGAACGGGGAGCGGGCCCGCCGGATCGAGACTCTGAAATATCAGGCCAACGGACTCGGCTACGTCACCGACCGGCGCTCGCACGTCTACCTCGTGGCCGTCCCCGACGTCTGGGCGGAGCCTCCGGTGGCGCCGATCGCCGAGGCCGACGGCTCGACCCGCCCGGCGCCGGCAGTGGCGACGCCGCGCGCGCTGACCGGCGGGGACTGGGACGACTCGACGATCGCGTTCTCGCCGGACGGCTCGACGCTCGCGTTCGTCTCCTCCCGTCACGACAGCCGGGACGACGACCTGCGTTCGAACGTCTTCCTGGTGCCCGTCGACGGCGGGCGCGAGCCCTCCGACGCGACGGGGGAGCACGGCAGCTTCTCGGTCGTCGCCGTCGCCTACGGCCTCAACGGCGCGCTCTACTTCAGCGCGCAGGACGTGGGCCAGGGCGGCAGGGACTTCGTGGCCAAGAACACCGCGCTGTACGTGATCGACCACCCGGGGGCCGCTCCGCGCCTCCTGACGGATCCGGAGACGGTCGACCTCACCGAGTCGGACATCGTCGCCTTCCGCGACGACAGCGTGCTGGTGTGCGACCGCCGCCGGGGCGCGCTCGTCCTGACCGAGGTGAAGGCCGACGGCGCCACACGCAGGCTCACCGACGACCTCACCGTGGTGAACGGCGTCGGCGCGTCGGGCGAGACGATCGTGGTGAGCGTCTCGGACGCCGGCACCGCGGGCGACGTCGCCGTGATCGACGGCGACGGCCTCCGGCGGCTCACCGACTTCTCCCGCGCGCTGCGCGCGGCCGGCGTGATCGCCCCGCGCGAGCTCACGGTGACGGGCCGCGACGGCTATCCGATCCACGGCTGGGTGGTGGTGCCGGAGGGCGCAGGGCCGCATCCCGTGCTCCTGAACATCCACGGCGGGCCGTTCGCGGCCTACACCGCGGCGCTCTTCGACGAGGCGCAGGTCTACGCCGCGGCGGGCTACGCCGTGGTGATGAGCAACCCGCGCGGGTCGGCCGGCTACGGCCAGGAGCACGGCCGCGTCATCCGGCAGCGGATGGGCACCGTCGACCTGGCGGACGTCCTGGACTTCCTGGACGGCGCCATCGCCGAGACCCCGGGCCTCGACGCCGAGCGCGTCGGCGTGATGGGCGGCTCCTACGGCGGCTACCTGACGGCGTGGACGATCGCGCACGACCACCGCTTCGCCGCGGCCATCGTGGAGCGCGGCTACCTCGACCCCGCCGCCTTCATCGGCACCAGCGACATCGGCAGCTTCTTCAGCGACGAGTACACCGGCACCGATCCGTCCGGGATCGCGGCGCAGAGCCCGCAGGCCGTGGTCGACCGAGTGCGGACGCCCACCCTGGTTATGCACTCGTCCAGCGACCTGCGCTGCCCGCTCGGCCAGGCCGAGCGGTACTACGCGGCGCTGAAGCGCGGCGGCGTCGAGGCCGAGCTGGTGATCTTCCCCGGGGAGGACCACGAGCTCAGCCGCAGCGGCCGGCCGCGGCACCGTCGCGAGCGGTTCGAGATCATCCTGGACTGGTGGGACCGGTACGTGCCGGTGAAGCCCCGACGCTAGGCGGCGGCAGGCGCGGCGGGCGCCGCGGTGGTCTTCAGCGCCTCGCGCCCGAAGGTGAACGCGCGGACGATCCCGATGATGCCGAGCACGATCAGGGCGATCGCGGCGAACAGGATCAGGAACACCGCCGACGACGCCGGCAGGAACAGCACCACGAGGCCGGCGACGATGCTGAGGATGCCGTAGGCGATCGCCCACCCGGCGGAGCGGGCGCGCCCTGCCTCCACCAGCGCCATCACGCCCTCGATGATCCAGCCGACGCCGATGAAGGCGAGCGCGAAGATCACCAGCACGGTCGCCGCGGTCGACACGTTCTTCAGGGTCACGACGGCGAGGAACACCAGCAGCACCCCGAGGATGATGTTCAGGGTGCGGATGCCGCCGCCGATGCCGCGGGCGAAGATCCCGACGCCGAGGCGCATGATGCCGGCGATGAGGAAGTAGATGCCGAGGAACACCGCCAGCACGGCGATGGTCTTCGCGGGCCAGAACAGCAGCACGACGCCGAGGATGACCGCGACGGCGCCGCTGACGCCCATCACGGCCCGGATGGCGTTGATGGCGGAACGCGTCATCTCCGAGGCGTCCAGCGAGAGGTCGCGGCCGGCGGAGTCGAGAGGACCGGTGGAGGACATCGCACACACCTTTCAGTCGTTCGGCCACAGTGTCGGATGGCCGCTTACGCGCAGAATACTGAAAATCTCCTGTGCATATCAGACCCATTCTCGCGAGGCCGCGGTCACGGGGGAGGGGAGCGGGTCGTCGGCACCTGGTTAGATCGGAAACACACCGAAACGGACGGAGCAGGCGATGACCACGGCGACCAGCGCGACCACGGCCGAGGGCGGACAGGAGCGGGCGGACAGCCACGACGTCATCCGGGTGCGCGGCGCACGTGAGAACAACCTCAAGGACGTCAGCGTCGAGCTTCCGAAGCGCCGGCTGACCGTGTTCACCGGGGTGTCCGGCTCCGGCAAGAGCTCGCTGGTGTTCGGCACGATCGCCGCCGAGTCGCAGCGTCTCATCAACGAGACCTACAGCGCGTTCGTGCAGGGCTTCATGCCGTCGCTGGCACGGCCCGACGTGGACGTGCTGGAGGGGCTCACCACGGCGATCCTCGTCGACCAGGAGCGGATGGGGGCCAACGCGCGGTCGACGGTCGGCACGGTCACCGACGCGAACGCCATGCTGCGCATCCTGTTCAGCCGGCTCGGCCGGCCGCACATCGGCTCGCCGCAGGCCTTCTCGTTCAACATCCCCACCGTGCGCGGCGCCGGCGCCATCTCCATCGAGGGCAAGGGGACGGTGAAGCGCAGCTTCGAGCAGACCGGCGGCATGTGCCCGCGCTGCGAGGGGATGGGCACCGCCTCCGAGATCGACCTGACCCAGCTCTACGACGAGTCGAAGTCGCTGTCCGGCGGCGCGATCACCGTGCCCGGCTTCACGGCGGACGGCTGGTCGGTGCGGATGTTCAGCGAGTCCGGCTTCTTCGACGCGGCCAAGCCGATCCAGGACTACTCGGAGACCGAGCTGCACGACTTCCTCTACAAGGAGCCGGTGAAGGTCAAGATCAACGGAATCAACCTCACCTACGAGGGACTGGTGCCGCGGGTCCAGAAGTCGATGCTGTCGAAGGATGTCGAGGCGATGCAGCCGCACATCCGGGCGTTCGTGGAGCGCGCGGTCACCTTCGCGCCCTGCCCGGAGTGCGCAGGGACGAGGCTCAACGAGGGCGCGCGGTCGTCGCTGATTCGCGGCGTCAGCATCGCGGACGTGTGCGCGATGCAGCTCAGCGACCTGGCGGAGTGGGTGCGCGGGCTCGATGAGCCGTCCGTCGCGCCGCTGCTGGCCAACCTCCAGGGCACGCTCGACTCGTTCGTGGACATCGGCCTCGGCTACCTGTCGCTCGACCGGGCCTCCGGCACGCTGTCGGGCGGGGAGGCGCAGCGCACCAAGATGATCCGCCACCTGGGGTCGTCGCTCACCGACATCACCTACGTCTTCGACGAGCCGTCGGTCGGCCTCCACCCGCACGACATGCGACGGATGAACGAACTGCTCGTCCAGCTCCGCGACAAGGGAAACACGGTGCTGGTGGTGGAGCACAAGCCGGAGATGATCGTCATCGCCGACCACGTGGTCGACCTCGGGCCGCGCGCGGGCACGGCCGGGGGAGAGATCGTCTACGAGGGGACCATCGAGGGACTGCGTGGGAGCGGCACGCTCACGGGGCGGCACCTGGACGACCGCGCGCGGGTCAAGGAGTCGGTGCGGACGCCGTCCGGGCTGCTGGAGGTGCGCGGCGCGACCTCCCACAACCTGCAGGCCGTGGACGTCGACATCCCGCTCGGCGTGCTGGTCGTGGTCACCGGCGTGGCCGGCTCGGGCAAGAGCTCGCTCATCCACGGCTCGGTGTCACCGCGCGATGGCGTCGTCTCCGTCGACCAGGCGGCGATCCGCGGCTCGCGGCGCAGCAACCCGGCCACGTACACCGGCCTTCTGGAGCCGATCCGCAAGGCGTTCGCGAAGGCCAACGGCGTCAAGCCGGCTTTGTTCAGCGCGAACTCCGAGGGCGCCTGCCCGAACTGCAACGGCGCCGGCGTCATCTACACCGACCTCGGCGTGATGGCCGGCGTCTCGACGGTCTGTGAGGTCTGCGAGGGCAAGCGCTTCGACGCCTCCGTGCTGGAGTACCGGTTCGGCGGGCTGGACATCAGCGAGGTGCTGGGGTTGTCCGTAGAGGATGCGGAGACGTTCTTCGCGAGCGGCGAGTCGCGCATTCCGGCCGCGCACGCGATCCTGCAGCGTCTGGCGGACGTCGGCCTCGGCTATCTGACCATCGGCCAGCCGCTGACGACGCTGTCCGGCGGCGAGCGCCAGCGCCTCAAGCTCGCGACGCACATGGCCGAGAAGGGCGGCGTCTACGTGCTGGACGAGCCGACCACCGGCCTGCACCTGGCCGACGTCGAGCAGCTCCTCGGCCTCCTGGACCGGCTGGTCGACTCGGGCAAGTCGGTGATCGTCATCGAGCACCACCAGGCTGTGATGGCGCACGCCGACTGGATCGTGGACCTCGGCCCGGGAGCAGGCCACGACGGCGGCCGCGTCGTGTTCGAGGGGACGCCCGCCGACCTGGTCGCGACCCGTGCGACGCTGACCGGGCAGCACCTGGCGGAGTACGTCGGAGCGTGACGTCCTAGTGGGCCGCTACCGCGGTCCCGGTGAGCTCGTGACGTGAGTACGTGTCCACGAAGCACTCGTAGGCGCGGTCTCCGGAGGTCCACTGGGTCGCGCTGTCGGGATAGCGCAGCTCCACCTGCACGTCCTCGTTCCACACCGCGACCCAGTCCCAGTCCAGCAGGCCGGGAGCGGTGCAGAGGTCGCCGACCTGGGCGTTGAGCGCCTGCGCGCCGGGGAACGGTGCGTCGGCGGACTGGGGGAGGACGCCCTTGGAGAGCACCTGGGCGATGTGCGGCGACCCGCAGTCGATGACGGGGCAGGAGCTCGCCGACGGCGACGGGAAGACCTGGAGGCACGCGCCGACGGCGATGCCGCCGACCGGTTGCTCGGGGACGGTCGCGACCGGCGTCGTGTGGGTCGGGCGTGGCGGCAGCCCGAGCGGCGTGGGAGCCGGGTCCAGCGGGTGCGGCGGAGCGGACGAGGCCGCCGTTGTGTCAGCCTGCGCGTGGCCAGGAGATCGGCCGTTCGCGAAGGCGGCCATCGAGAGAAGGGCGACCGCGGCGGCGGCGGTCGCGGCCACGAGGACCGTCCAGCCGCGGCGCGACAGGCCGTCCTGGCTCGCGGGCGATCGGCGGTCTCTCACCGCCTCATCCTACGTTCGGCCGTCGAGATCGCGAGCGGTGCCGCAGAAGGCGCACACCAGGGTGAACCGCGGGCTCCGGTCGACGGTGACGATGGACGGGTAGGCGGTCCGGCCCTGGCAATGCGGGCAGCTGCTCGTGGTGTCGGGCGCGCGGGTGTCGAGGGTCGTCATGCGTAGGAGACCCGAGCGGAGCGTCGTCGTGACGCGGGTGGGTAGCCTGGAGCCCGTGGAAGAATCCGAACCGACCCGGCTGAGCGTCGGCGGAGCCTCCCGCGCGGACCTGCGTACGGCCCTGCAGTCGCACGGTGTGCTGTTGAACGCGCACGCCGAGACGCTGCTCGATCACGAGGCGTTCGATGTGCGGGAACCGGTGGAGCTGACCGTCGTCGTGCGCGACTTGGCCGAACTGGGCCTCGGCGACGGAGGGAGCCTCCCGGAGGTCTTCGCGGCGGCGCGGGAGCAGGGATTGTCGCTGTGCCCTCCCGACACCGGCCCGTATCTCCGGCTGGCGCTGCGGTCGCAGCCGAACGCACCCGATTCTGTGCTGTCGGCGGGACGCTCGCCCGCGGGCGCGATCAAGGTCGCCGCCGCGCCGCTCAGCGACGACGTCGAGTTCCCGAAGGGCTTCTACCTGCGCGTGGTCGACGGCGCGCAGTGGCTGCGCGGCTACCGCTGCGACGACGAGTACCGGTTCGCGGCCGGCGACCGGTTCGCGTTCACGCTGCCGTCTCTGTCCTGACATTGATGTGCGATATGCTGCGAGTGAACGCATAAGTGCGTGCTCACCAGTAAGGAAACATCGATGCGAAAATCAATCACCAGAGGGCTCGTCGGAGCGGCGGTCGTCGCTCCGATCGTGCTGAGCACCGGCGTGTCCGCGGTTGCCGCCCCCGAGAGCGACCAATGGACGCAATCGAACATCGCCATGAACCTGGGCGCCGACGCGTCAGGGGCGTACACGGATGCTGAGGGTGCCCGGTTCGACGGGGCGGGCCAGTTCGTGTTCGACCTCGATGGGGCGTTCACCGGGGGCAACGCGCTCATGAACGACGCGGACGGACGCTCCAAGGTCGCGGACGAGCTCTGCTTCGGGCTTGTCGCCGACAAGACTGCGTGGGGGAACCTCTGCGATGAGGCGAACGTGCTCGACAAGCCGTACCTCTACACGGGACCGTCGTACTTCAGCGTGGGCACCGGCAGCGCAGCGCCGTCGCCGCAGTGCGTGACTTCGGGGGGCAAACTCTGCCACGACTATCACGGCACGGCGACGGCCGGAGCTGTCGTGGGTCAGCCGGGCGTGCGGTGGGAGCTCAACGCGGACGGCTCCTACACCCAGGTCTCCACGGCGGGTGCCGCGACCGGCGCGAAGGTGGTCGCGGTGAAGGTCGGCGGGGGCGCGACGTCGGGCGAGGATGACGAGCACGGATGGTCAGGGGAGTCCATCGTGAACGCCCTCAACTGGATCGACAACGTGGCGACCGACGAGCCCGTTTACCGCGGCAAGATCGCCGCCGTGACCATGCCGGTCGCCGCGAACCCGATCGGGGTCGGGGGCACCTGCTCCGCCATCGGGCGGGCCATCGACGATGCGGCCGGACGGCTCGCGGCCAAAGGCATCGCCGTCATCATGTCCGCCGGCAATGACGGCCTCGACTCGCTGGGCGCCTGGAACTGCGGAAAGAACGTGATCACGGTCGGCGCCACCAAGACGCTCGAGCCGCATGTGCGTGCCAGCTACTCCAACTATGCCGCTAGTACGCGCCTGTACGCTCCGGTCGGCGAGGGCAATCACCTGACGCGCGACGGCGTGCTGCTCCCGTACACGAGCGTGGGCACGTACTACGCGATGGGAACGTCCTTCTCCGCGCCGCAGGTGGCGGGCGCCTTCGCCGTTCTCCGTGAGAAGTTCTCCACCGGCCCGACGGTCGACCAGCTGGTCGAACTGCTCGCGACAACCGGAACGCCGGTCACGGGTCCCGACTCGCCCGCCTCCGCTCGCGACATCGACATCCGGGCAGCGCTCAACGCGACCCCCTGAGACCGCCTGTCGCCTTCGGTCGGCCGTTGCCCGCGTGACGCGGCGACGGCCGACCGCGGTGTTTCATGACCGGTACTCGGGGTTCGGGAAGTCGAACCGCGCCCCTGCGTCCCACTCCTTGCGCTGGTTGCCGTAGTCGGGGAAGCCGCCCGAATCCTTCAACATCCGGGCCAGGTGCAGCAGGTTCCAGGTGAGGAAGGTCGTGTTCCGGTTCGTGAAGTCGTTGTCGAACCCCACGCGCCGGCCGTCCTCGAGCTCGTCCCCGTAGCTGGGGCCGGGGCCTGCCTCGCCGATCCAGCCGGCGTCCGCCTGCGGAGGGATCGCGTAGCCGATGTGCTGCAGGCTGTAGAGGACGTTGGACGCGCAGTGCTTGATGCCGTCCTCGTTGCCGGTGATGAGGCAGCCGCCCGTGCGGCCGTAGTAGAGCCACTGGCCCTTCTCGTTGAGCTCGCCCGAGTGCGCGTAGAGCCGCTCGATGATCTTCTTCGTCTCGCTGCTGTTGTCGCCGAGCCAGATCGGGCCGGCGATCACGAGGATGTCGGCGGCGAGCACTCGCGGGAACAGCTCGGGCCAGGCGTCCACCTCCCAGCCGTACTCGCGCATGTCGGGGTAGACGCCCGTGGCGATCGGGTGGTCGACGGCGCGGAACTGATCCACCTGCACCCCCTGGTCGGACATGATCGACGCGCTCACGTCGATCAGCGACTGGGTGTGGCTGCGCCCGGGGGAGCGGGTGAGGGTCGTGTTGATGTAGAGCGCTTTCAGATCGCTGTAGTCGGTGTCCCGTGGGCTCATGGGTCACACGGTAGACAGCGGGCGTTCAGCTGTCCAGCGGGAATCTTTCGCGGATCGTGAGCGTTTGCAGCAAACGCATATGTGCATTCGTGTATGATTGCAGTGTCTGCAAAAAAGCATCGTCCAAAAGGAACCCGTCTTGTCTACAACCACTGCGCCCGTGAGGGTGCAATCCGCGGCTCCCGCGCCGCGCGAATCGAAGCCGATCATGTCGCATCGGCAGATTCTCCTCGTCATCTACGGCCTCATGGCCGGGATGTTCCTGTCGTCGCTGGATCAGACGATCGTCGGCACGGCCATCCGCACCATCGGTGACGACCTCCACGGACTCAACGACCAGGCGTGGGTCACCACGGCGTACCTGATCACGTCCACGATCGCGGTCCCGATCTACGGCAAGCTGTCCGACATCTTCGGCCGCCGCCCGCTGTACATCTTCGGAATCGTCGTGTTCCTGCTCGGCTCCCTGCTCTCGGCGTTCTCGACGTCGATGATGATGCTGGCCGCCTTCCGCGCGTTCCAGGGGATCGGCGCCGGCGCGCTGATGTCCCTCCCGCTGGCGATCATGGGCGACATCCTCGCTCCGCGTGAGCGCGCCAAGTACCAGGGCTACTTCCTGGCCGTCTTCGGCATCTCATCGGTCATCGGCCCGCTCATCGGCGGCCTGTTCGCCGGCGCGAACCAGATCCTCTTCGTCACCGGGTGGCGCTGGGTCTTCCTCATCAACGTCCCGATCGGCATCGTCGCGCTGCTCATGGTGCTGGCCTTCCTGCACCTGCCGAAGTTTCACAAGGCCGAGAAGCCGCGCATCGACTGGTGGGGCGCGACCGCGGTCATCGTGACGCTCGTCCCCGTGCTGCTGGTCGCCGAGCAGGGGCGCGACTGGGGCTGGAGCTCCGCCGCGTCCATCAGCTGCTACGTGATCGCCGCCGTCGGCCTGATCTCCTTCATCCTCATCGAGCGTGCCATGAAGGACGACGCGATCATCCCGCTGCGCCTGTTCCGGTCCCGGGTGTTCTCGATGGCGACCGTGCTCGGCGTGCTCGTCGGCTTCGGGATGTTCGGCGCCATGCTGACCCTCCCGCTGTACCTGCAGATCGTCTTCGGGCTGAGCCCGACGGCGTCCGGCTTCGCCACGCTGCCGATGATGGCGGGCCTGATGATCGCCTCCATCGCGTCGGGCCAGATCATCGCCCGCACGGGCAAGTACCGGATCTTCCCCGTCACCGGAACGCTGTTCACGGCGGGCGGCTTCTTCGTGCTCACCTTCCTCACGATCGACAAGCCGCTCTGGTTCCTGATGATCGCGATGTTCCTCATCGGGCTCGGACTCGGCCAGATGATGCAGACGCTCACCCTGGCCAGCCAGAACGCGGTCGCGCCGAACCAGATGGGCGTCGCGACCGGCGCGTCCACCTTCTTCCGCCAGATCGGTGGAACGCTCGGCGTCGCCGTGCTGCTCTCGGTGCTCTTCGCCGCCCTGCCGGGCAACATCGTCACGGCGACGGCCGACCAGAAGACCCTGAGCTCCGCGCTGGATGCCGCCCTGACGCCGGAGGTGGCGACCGCGCCCCACAACAAGGCCATCATGAAGCAGCTCTGGACGCCGATCGTCACCCCGGTCGAGAAGAGCATCCAGGACGAGCTCACCGCTGGCGCGACGAAGGCGAAGGCCGCCGCCGGCGCCGCCGTGACCCAGAAGGTCACCGCGGCCGTCGACGCGCAGGTCGCCGCCGGGACCATCCCGGCCGAGGCCGCGGCGCCGATCATCGCCCAGCAGGTCGCCGCGGCGACGCCGCAGGCCGAGGCCGCAGCACTCGAGGCGGTCGCGAAGGCGGCCCACGCCACGGTCGTGAACGGGACAGTCGAAGTGAACTGGGCGAACGCGAGCCAGCGCGCCTTCTACGTCGACAAAGTCACCCCTACGCTCGCCGACAAGCTGAAGAAGGGCGACTCGAAGGCGAACAGTTCGAGCAGCAGCTCGACGAGCGACACGTCGTTCCTCGACGGCGCCGACCAGCGCCTGAGCAAGCCGTTCATGGTCGGGTTCAACGACTCCGTGGTCGTGGTCTACACGATCGGACTCGGAGTGATCCTGCTGGCCTTCGTCCTCACCCTCTTCTTCAAGGTGCCTCCGCTGCGGAAGACCTCCGCGCTGCAGCAGCAGGTCGACGAGGGCGGCGCGACCGTGACCGGGAGCATCCGGGCGGTGCCGCAGACCTGATCGGGGGAGTGGGCGGCGTCCCCGTGGCGCCGCCCACCCCGCTCGGTCGGAAGCATCGGATCATGACCGCAATCGACATCCACCCCGAGGCTGTCGGCCTCCGGGAGCGCAAGAAGTTCCAGACCCGCACGGCCATCCACGAAGCGGCGTTCCGCCTCATCGACTCGCAGGGGTTGGACGCGACGACGGTCGAGCAGATCTGCCACGAGGCAGACGTCTCGGGCCGCACCTTCTTCAACTACTTCTCCTCCAAGGCCGCGGCGGCCCTGGCGTTCCAGGAACCCACCATCCACCCGGACGTCGAGCAGGCGTTCCTCGCCGACCCCGGCAGCCTGGTCATGGCCCTGTGCGAGGTGATCGGCAGCGGCTCCGAGCACGGCCCGGACCTGGTCCGGATGAAGCAGCTCCTGCACCGCCGCCCCGAGCTCCTGACGACCGCGACCCGGATCATGGTGGAGGTGCGGGAGATGTACGTCGACCTCGCCGCCCGCCGCGCGCGCAGCAGATCGGAGGCGGAGCTCGCCGTCATCCTCGTGATGGCCGCACTCAGCAAGGTCCTGCACGACGACAACGCGTCGGAGGAGCCGATCAGCGCGCAGCTGAAGGCGACGGTGCGGCAGCTGCTCGCCCTCCGGTGCGACGAGGCGTGACCGACGCCGAGGGGAGCGGGCGACTCACAGGCGGGGGGAGCGGCCTCCAGGGGTCGGTTCTCCGCCGCTGTAGCGTGGTGGGGTGGGTGAGGCGCGGCGAGCGGTGACTGTCGAGGACGGGACGACGATCGCGTATTCGGTCGTCGACGGCGCCGGCCCGGCGATCGTGCTCCTGCACGGACTGGCCGGCAGCAGCCGCGAGTTCGTCCCGACCGCTCGTGCGCTCTCACCGCGGAGGGTGATCCTGATCGACCAGCGCGGCCACGGCTCCAGCACGCGCCTCCCCGCCGACACGTCCCGGGCGGCGTTCGTGAGCGACATCGTACGCGTCATCGAAGCGGAGGAGTCGCAGCCGGTGGACCTCGTCGGCCAGTCGATGGGCGCCCACACCGCGATGCTGATCGCGGCCGCTCACCCGGAGCTGGTCCGCCGCCTCGTACTGCTCGAAGGCGACGCGGGCAGCGGATCCCCGGATGACCACGCCGCGATCGGTGACTTCTTCCGGTCGTGGCACGTCCCGTACGCCAGCCGGGAGGAGGCGGGCGAGGCGCTCGGTGACGGTCCGCTGGCGCGGGCGTGGGTGGCTGATCTGGAGGAGGTCGAGGGAGGCTTCGCTCCGCGGTTCGACGCCGACGTGATGGTACGGGCCATCACCGAGGTGGCCGTGCCGCGTTGGAGCGAGTGGGAGAGCGTCACCGCGCCCACGCTCGTGGTGTATGCCGATGGCGGCATGTTCAGTGAGGAGCAGAAAGCCGAGTTCGTCGCTCGCGGCACGAACGTCAGGCGGGCCGACCTCGTAGGCGCATCGCACGACGCGCACCTGGACGCGTTCGAGCAATGGTCCAGCGAATTGTGCGGGTTCTTGCTGCCCGCGCCACGCTGATCACCCACGCCTCGGCTCCCGGGCTCCGTGACGCCCGCGCAGTACGCTCGGCCCATCGGCGGGAGGAACCCGCCGCGAGCCTGGAGCAGAGCGATGTCGCAGCCGTCTTCCCGAACCGGAACATCCACCTCCGCCGCACCCGCCCCCCGGCGCCGGCGCCCGTTCCTCCGGCCCAGCCGTCTGCTCGCCAACGCTCCTCATGAGAAGCTGCATCCGGCGGTGCTCGCCGAGGCCGAACGGCGCGCGTCGAGCGTCCAACTGCGGATCGCCGACGCGATCACCGCGTTCGCCGGCTCGATGATGTTCGTCTACCTGCACATCGCGCTCTTCGCGGTCTGGATGCTCGTGTTCGAGAAGAGCCCGTGGCCGACGCTGACACTGATCGTCTCGCTGGAGGCGATCTTCCTCTCGACCTTCGTCATGATCGGCCAGAACCGGCAGGCCGCCTTCCAGCAGGCGAAAGCCGACCACGACTACATCGCCCAGCAGAAGCTGCTGGAGGAGAACACCGAGCTCACGCGCACGATCCACCGGCTGACGCAGGAGATCCACGCCAGGATGCCCGAGAGCGGCACTCCGTCGGCCGGCGCCTGACGCGAGTGCAGGTAGCCAGTGCCGATGGGGAAGACAGCGTCGTCGTCCCGTTGATCGACCCGCTTGTGTGCGGCGGCCGGGAGCGGCCGCCGCACACGTGGCATCTCTGTCAGGCCTGAAGCCATTCGAGGATGTCGGCGTTGATGATGTCGGCCTGCGTCGTGGGCATGCCGTGGGGGAATCCGGGGTAGGCCTTGAGTGTCCCGTTCTGCACGAGTTTGACCGAGAGCGCCCCTGCGTCGGCGAACGGGACGATCTGGTCGTCTTCGCCGTGCATGACAAGGGTCGGGACAGTGATCTTCTTCAGGTCTTCGGTGAAGTCGGTCTGTGAGAAGGCGACGATCCCGTCGTAGTGCGCTTTGGCGCCGCCCATCATGCCCTGGCGCCACCAGTTCTCGATGATGGCTTCGGATGCCTCAACGCCGGGCCGGTTGAATCCGTAGAACGGGCCGGCCGGGAGGGCGCGATAGAAGTTCGATCGGTTCGCGGCGAGCTGGGCCTGGAGGTCGTCGAAGACGCTCTTGGGCAGACCGCCGGGGTTGTTCTCGGTCTGGACCATGATCGGCGGGACGGCGCTGATCAGAATGGCGCGCGCCACACGCTCCTCGCCGTATTGTGCGATGTAGTGTGCGACCTCGCCGCCGCCTGTCGAGTGGCCGACGTGGATCGCGTCGTGCAGGTCGAGGTGGGCGGTCAGGGCGGCCAGGTCGGCGGCGTAGTGGTCCATGTCGTGACCTTCGGAGGTCTGCGTCGAGCGGCCGTGGCCTCGGCGGTCGTGCGCGATGACCCGGTAGCCCTTGCTCAGGAAGAAGAGCAGCTGGGTGTCCCAGTCGTCCGAGGAGAGAGGCCAGCCGTGGCTGAAGACAATGGGCTGACCCTGGCCCCAGTTCTTGTAGAAGATCTCGGTGCCGTCGTCGGTAGTGATCGTGCTCATCGGTTTGCTCCTTTTCCGTTGTGTAGCGGGTTCATGGTTCTGTCGGCAGATGGGTTCTAGAAGACGAAGGTGTGCAGCTCGACGATCCGGCCGCTCCGCGTGAGTGCGATGGGTGCAGATGGGCGCGCATCAGCTCGGTGACGGTATCGGTCATGGTGGATTCCCTTCGGTAGACAAGAAGCTAGCGGTGCCGCATTAACGCGTCGTTACGCGGTCCGGCCCCCGTCCACCGTGACAGCCGAACCGGTGACGTAGGCAGCCTCATCCGAAGCGAGGAATGCAGCGACGTTTCCGACGTCTGAGCTTGAGCCGAGGAGTTGCAGAGGACTGGCGGGATCGGGAGCCGATGAGGCGGGAATAGTCGCTGGTCCGCGCACGGACCCGGCGTCCTACTCTCGGTACCACAGGGCGAGGGGTGAACGGATGGCCAGGTCGTGGTGGGCGCGAGCGATCGTCGGCGCGGTCTGCGGTCTGGCGTGGGCGTGCGCGCTTCGTGCCTACATGGCTCTGCTCGCCGGATCGGAATCGCAGTTCAACTGGCCGCGGACGTTCTTCGGCATCCTTCTGCCCGGCGTGCTCGTCGGCGCAGCCCTCGGTTCCGCGTCGTCACTGAGCCGTGATCGCCGGGCGATCCTGCGGTGGACGGCCGCGTCGCCGCTGCTCTTCGCCGTCTTCACGCTCCTGTTGCCCGGTGTGTTCGTCGCTCTCGTGACGACCGGCATCGGAGGAGGCGCGATCGCGGTCCCGCTGGCGGGCATCCTCGGCGGATATGCATTCGCGGGCCGGCGCACGTGGCTGCGAGTGGTCGGGGCCGTGGTGGCGGCCGGAGTGCTCGCCGGTCTCGTGTGGGCAGTCCCGCTCATCGCCGGCCTGCCGCTCGCCACCCCGCACGGCGCATGGGCGGCGCTCCTGATCGCGTCGCTGCTCGTGGTCGAGATGCTGGCCGCGTCTATCCCGTTCGCGCGACTTCGGGCTGAGAGTAGCGCGGAGACGCCGGTAGCGACGTTGTAAATGGATTGCCACAGCGCGGACTTGAAAACGGCCGTTAGTTGACTGGCAGGAGCGGGAGTTGCACAGGAGTGAGTAGGTTTCTCCTTCGCGGATCGAAACTACGGCGGCCACCGCACCGTGTCCGACCCGCAGACTGTGAGCATACGGGTGACTAGTGAGCAACTGGTGCTCGTTCGACCTTCTACGATCGTGCTGTGACGTTCAACCTCGATACTTCTCGTGCCTTGCGCACTCACGCCCAGCTTGTTGATTTGATTCAAGCTGTCGTCAGTGCCGCGCCTGAAGACGAGTCTCGGGCGGTCGAGTGGAAGAGCGGATATTCCGACTTAGGTAGTAGTGAAGCATCGTTCGCTCTCGCTCGCGCCATTCTCGGGATGGCCAATCGATCTGTGTCCGTCTCAGCCGCCACCTTCGAGGGAGTGGGATACGTGGTTGTCGGAGCAGAGCCCGGCGGGATCGAGGGCCAGGCAATCCCTGACAGCGCGGAACTTCTTCATGCGATTCGACGGTATACGGGCCATGGTTGGCCGCTCTGGGACCCACGCAGCGTTGACGTTGAGGGCGTCAGCGTGCTCGTTATCACTGTAGAGCCGCCGCGAGACGGTGACCGTATCGCCCTCCTGCAGAAGGGCTATCAACCATCGAGGGGGCCTCTTGTCCCTGAGGGGGCCATCTTCGTGCGCCAGCCGGGCTCCACGGAGCGGGCGTCAAGAGCTGACTTGGAACTGCTCCAAGATCGGTTGCTAGCGGCTGTCTCTAGTCAGGAGGCAGCCGTCCGCGCTGATCGCATCGAACGGGCACGCCAGCTCGTTGGCGGCGCGGTGAGCGCAGCCCATCGCTGGGCAGATTCGATACAAATCCTCACCATCATGTCTGCCGGCGATCGCTGGAAGAGCGGAGACTGGATGGAGTACGTCAACACCGACTCCGGTCGCCAGATGGCTGAAGACATGCAGACGATGAAGGACTCGGCCCGGCAGCTCCGACTACTGGTGAGTGATCCTGAGCTACTTGCACCGCTCGCGGTCGCGATGCAGGAGCAGAGCAACGGCGAAGCGTTCTCTGGACTCCATAAATCCCCCGTAACGGGCGAGGCTCGATCCGTCGCGTACGCGCACATCAACCGGGTGAAGCGCGCATGGGACTCGGTAGAAGAAGCCGCGGTGCGGGCTCTAGCGGAGTAGAGCCCGCACGACAAGGTACAAACCTTCGCTAGGGTGCCGTCATGGACGATGAAGTGCTTGCATACCTCAACAGCCGCCAGGGAGCGGACGAGGCTTCAAGGGTCTCGACCTACCGGGTCTGGATCCACAGTCGCGATGTGACTGTCGAGGTCTACGATCACGGTCCGAGCGCTGACGCTTTACGGTACAGCGTGGCCGCTTACTTGTCTGATCTCCCCGAATCAGACCGAAATGCGGCAACCCGCGGTTACAGCCTCGGCAACCCCGAGCCGCGGCTCCGCGACGCTCTGAGCAACGTTCACTGGTGGGAATTCGACAACATTGAGGAGTAGCAGTTATCACTGGGGCTCCTGGGCGCTCGGCTAGCAATCGTAGCCGGCGGTCCGGTCGTCATACGGCGAGGGTGGCCCAGATGAGGCCCGCGGTGCATCCAACGAGCCCGATCGTCGCTATCACAAGGGTCCGTGATGCGATGGAATCCGTTGCAGCCCTGAGAGGCGTCGCTCCGTGGAAACCTGCATTAGATGCAGAAATCCACGCCGTCAGCGGCACCCCGGCGTTGCGTTGCCCCGGAATCACAGGACAGCGATCCGTACGGAACCATCTGCCATCAGCAATTTGCCCGCCGCGACCGCACCGCGTGAGTTCCTGCATCTAATGCAACTCCCGCGAGTTTCTGCGCTGTTAATATTTATTATGTCGCGCGTGCCTTGAGGGGTTTACCTGGGAGCCCGGGGGACGTTGACCCGCGAGACGCCGCGGACGGCCTCTCTTTTACCGCGCTCGGTTGACCCCACGCGGGTCTTGGAGCTCGACGGCACGCCGGTTGGTGATCCGCGCTGCGACGATCCCTTGAGTGCGTGAGCGCAATCACCGAGATTTGCCCCTGAGGGCTGCGGGATTCTGAATGAACTCATATGCACGACACCATGTCCCGTCTCATTTGATCTTTGGTGTTCCCCAAACGGGGGTCAGGCATATCTGAGGAATTACTCATATTTCTGCTTGGTGTTCGGCTGTCGGATAGGGAATTCTCATGGAACCGGCCGTTTGGTTCCGGGGGAGTGGAGCGGTCGTGTCGGTTTCATTGCGTGTGCGTTGGGTTCGCTTTGTCGCAGTGCTCGCCGCTGCTGGGTTGCTTGCCGGGTTTGCGGTGGTGGCGTCGCAGGTGGCGCAGGCGGCGGTGACGGGTACGGCGGGGGAGTACGTGCCCGCCCAGGGGCGCATCTTGGACACCCGCAACGGGATCGGCGGTTACAGCACCCCGATGGCAGCGAACGTTGCTCGTCAGGTGCAGGTGACGGGGACCGCGGCGGTGCCGGCGTCGGCGGTCACAGCAGTGCAGGTGATCGTCTCTGCGGTGGATCCGACGAGTCAGGGTGTGCTTTCGGGAGGTGCGGACGGTGGCGGTACGGCTGCGTTGATGGTCTATGACGGCACCAGCGGCGGCAACACCTCCAACAGTGCGATCCTCGCCGTCCCATCCGACGGGAAGATCCAGATCACCACCCAGACCGCTGTGAACGTAGTCGTTGACGTGCAGGGCTACTACACCTCCGGCAACGGAACCACCGCGCCGGGCGGGTACTCCCCGGTGGCCGGGACTCGCATCCTCGACACCCGCTCCGGCACCGGCATCAAAGTCGGCACTATCGCCACCGGCACGGTCGTCACCGTGCAGGCCACCGGTCTCGGCAGCGTCCCGGCCGGCGCCGCCGCCGTCTACGTCAACCTGACCGTCCGCAACTTCGGCCCGTCCGCACTGATCACCCCATACGCCGCCGACCAGTCCGCTCCGAACATCGCTTTGGACGTCCCAGCCTCCAACAACCAGGCCATCCCGCTGGGAGCCCAGATCGCGCTCAGCCCATCCGGCGCGTTCAAGCTGTACCTGAACGGACACAACACGACCACCATCGACCTCTCCATCGATGTGGAGGGCTACTTCACCCCTGGATCATCTACCGGCGCCTTCACCCCCGCCACCGGGCGACTGTTCGACTCACGGGTGAAGCCGCACGTATCGGTAAAGCCCAACCAGACCATCACCGTCCCCATCGGTGGACAACAAGGCACCCCGACGCCCGGTGACGGTTTGGAGGCTGCCGTGGTGAACCTGACCGCCCTCGACGGACAAACCGGCGGCGGCTACGCCCGCGCCTGGGCCGACGGCACCACCGAACCCACCCCCTACAGCGAGATCAACTACTCCAACAGCATCCAAACCAACCTCCTCACCGTCCCCGTCGGCACCGATGGTGCGATCGAGATCCACAACGTCTCGAACGACACCGTCGACTACGTCGTCGACCTCGAAGGCTTCTACCAAGCCACCTCCACCACGTTGTGCGCGAAAGACGCGCTCACCCTGACCGGGGACACCCAGGTCGGCGCTGACCAGGGCGACCCGACCGTGTCGGCGGTGCTGATCAACTCGCTTGGCAACCCGGTCAACGGGGAAGTGTACGTTCAAGACGCCAGCGGCAACCCCATCGGCGGCGCCCCGACCGCGACCGGCACGATCGACTCCGGCACCCGCCTCACCTACCACATCCCCGCCAGCAGTCTCACCGCCGGGCAGACCTACACCTGGTGGATCCACGGGTACATGCCCGACAAATGCGCTGCCCAAGCCACCAGCCCACACCACACCTTCACCATGGGCACCACCCCCACCGTAGACACCACCCCGACACCGGGCCCGAACACGCTCACCCTCCCCGCGTCGGCGATCACCACCACGGCCGCACCACAGGGCACCACCTGCAACAACCTCGCCTGCCCCCTCACCACTGGGGTCACGAAGGTCGGTTCCGACGGCACCGGCGACTGGATCACCGGTCTGAAAGCCGACCTCAGCTCCATCCCCGCCGGTGCCACCGTAAACACCGCCACCCTCACCCTCACCAACACCGGCTGCTTGACGGGAACCACCTGCGACCCGTCGACGACCGCGCTCACCCCGGCCAGCGACGACATCAGCACCGCCAGCACTGGCGGCGACCTCGCCGGACTCGAAGCCGGCAGCGACAGCAACCTCCCGATCGCCGCCGACGGCACCGTCGACATCACCGGCCTGCTCTCGGATTGGTACACCTCCGGCGGTGCCACCAACAAGGGCGCCATCCTCACCACCACCAGCCTCAGCAACGGCACCAACTACACACCCACAATCACCATCACCTACACATCCGCGACGATCCCGAACCCGGTCAGTCAGCTCTCCGTTACAGCTGGTGATGGGGGCGTCCTCGCCACCTGGGCACCCCCTGCAAATACCGGGTATGTGGACACGACCGGGGCAACGAACGGAATCAGCTCGTACACGGTTACGGTCACTGATTCGACCGGACAGTCCGTGGCCACGGTCAACACCCCGGGAACCAAGTCTGTGCTCACGGGACTCACGAACGGTGCTGCGTATACCGTGAATGTGACTGCGACGAATCCCGCTGGTACCAGCGCAAGTGCTTCGACGGGCAACATCATCCCTATTGCTGTCGCGAGCGGCCCGGCCACGTACACAAGCGAGGTCAGCAAGCTCGCCAACGCCCAAAACGCGTTGACAACCGGCGCCGCGACCTCGACCCAGGATGCTGTGACCCAGGTGTCAGGGACAACGGGCACCACCGCCGAACTCGGCGTGACCGCGACCACGTTCGAACAATCACACGACACCATGAGCAACGCCGACGAGCAGCACAGCGGAGACAGCACGACGTTGTCGAACACGTTGGTCGTGCCCTCCGCCGACGGCAAGACGGCAACGGTGTTCACTACGGCTTCCACCTCTGGGACCCTCACCGATACCTCGACAGGCAGCACGGTCTCGATAGCTACAAACGACGTCGATGACGCTGCCTTCACTATGACCACGGGCGCCACACCGACCGTGGTGAGTAGCGCGGAAACCGCAGCCCTCATGGCTCCCATCACGACTAGCGACGCACCAACTGCCTTTAGCGCCACCGACGCCGCGGCAGGGGACAGCTCGCAGGCATTCACAACCGACCCTGCAACGGGCCTACTGAAGGCTCCAGACGGCACGGTCGCCGCACCCGCTATTTTCCGCACCGCTGCACGCGGCGCAACATACCATTCAGCAAACCTCGCCGGCGTGCAGCGATGGGCACACTGGAACTATGGAGTCGGCACCGGCACCATCTTCGCCAAGGACTGCACGGACTTCGTCAGTCGAGCGCTCTACTACGGCGGCGGGCTGCCCATGGTCTACAGCGGGACTCGGGATCTTTTCACACGGGGCAACTCGAGCCTGAACAAGTTCTACTACCACGGATACGCAGGGTGGTCCTTGAGCTGGAGCATGGCCGACTACAGCGCGCTGTGGCAACGGAACCAGGGAAGCAGCATTTACACGACCCTTCTGTCGAAGTCAGTCGTTCCCGGCGATGTAATCTATGCCAACTGGTACGGCACCGGATTCGGCCACGGGATCGGCCATGCCGGCATCATCGATCAGGTCGTAGGCCGGAACTTGGTAATCGATCAACACGACGGAAAAGGCCGGGACACCCTTTATGCCTCCTCCCTGCGCGGCATTCATGGTGTTTGGATGACGCAGAGGACGGACCAGTTCTGGATCATCAGGCCAGGAGAGCAGTACTAATGACACCTCAGGGGTACGAGAACACAACACGCAAGCGCCGCCTCCGAATCACCGGCGGAAGCATCGTTTTAGCGCTGGTCGTTCTTGTCGTGCTTGCGCTCATCGGACGTCCGTGGATCGAAAGCATGACGATTCGAGGCCTCAACCTGACGGTCACCAACGATACCCATCACGCGATCACCTGGAAATGCGGTACCGGCGACCGTTCAATGCAACCAGGCGAAACGGACGTACTGCGCTTCGCGATCCAGCCCGAGGACACCAGCGGCTGCGACTACGCGAACAACGTTGAGATGTGTGTAAACGAATACAAACCGAACCCGGCGATGCCCGTTACAGCGTCCTACGCGATCAACGAATGGGCCTGCAAATAGGGGATGCTCCACCACACCTTCACTATGGGCACCGCCCCCACCGTGAACACGACCCTGACACCGGGAGCGGGAGCGGGACCGAACACACGCCTTCTTGATCCGTCGGGCCACGTCGTGGCCTGGCCGCCGCTATCGCTCGAGCACTGACCGATCCGGCTGCGGGCGGCCGAGTAGGGTCAGATCGTGATGGAGACCCGATTCGTCCGCCCCGATGCGGGGCTGGTCGACAAGATCGTCATCGAGGTTCTCCGTACGGCGGGCGCACCTGTCGACCCGGCCTCGTGGACACGAATCGAGCGTGGATCAGCGAATCTCGTCGTCCTCGCGGGCGAAGTTGCGGTGCGTGTGAGTCGATCAGTCGAGTCGGTCCCGGACTTCATGCGCATTCAAACCCTGGTCGATCGGCTTCCCGAGCTTCCGTTCTCGGTACCGCGTTCGCTCACCGACCCAGTAAAAGTGGGCGATATTGTCGCGGTCGGACAGACTCGGTTCCGCGGCGCTCCCCACCCGAGCGGAGACGGCGACCCACGCCAGCTGCGGGTGCTGCTCGACGCGATCCACAACATCCCCCTCGACGCCGTGCGGGCCGACCTCGCACCGGCGCGAGCCTTCATGGGAGGTGCGAGCTGGTTCGACGTCATGACCGAGCAGGCGATCCCGCTGCTGGCCGCGCAGGTACAAGATCGGGCACGGAAGGTAGCAGAGCGGCGCGCTGCCCTCGAACCTGCCTCTCCCGTGTTCGTCCACGGCGACCTCGCCGGAGGGAACGTGCTGTGGGAGAACGGCCACGTTTCAGCGGTGCTCGACTGGGACCTCGCCAGCGCTGACGACCCCGCCGAAGACGTCGCCGCGCTCGGCACCTGGCACGGCTGGGAAGCCGTCACCCGCGCCACTGATGCGCACATCATCAGGCGCGCACGAGCCTTCGCAGCCACATACCCGCTCCAACTCATCTGCTTCGCACTCATCAACTCGCGCCCGGCAATCGAACTCGCCCGCGCCGTCGACAACGCCAACAGGCGTCTCCTGACCTAATCGACCTCCGCCCGCCCCAATCGCCCGGTTCACGTCGGGCGCGCTGAACGAACCCTCTACGGGCCGGCGGGCTCCGATTCCGGCCATCCACTCTGCCGCATCTCGTGGAAACCTGCATTAAATGCAGGAAACCAGCGCCTCAGTGGCGACGCGGCGTAGGAAAGCCAAGGCGGCCCGCCAGAAGAGAGCCTGGGAACCCACGCTGACCGGCGGAAACACTTTCACGCCCATAACACGGGCGTTTTTGCATCTGATGAAACTCCCGTGAGTAAATTGCTGATAATGCACATTATGTCAGCTCAAGAGTCGTTCACCCGAGTACCCTTCCAGAATGACGCCGGACAACGACTTCCCCGGCGACGCTGAACTGACGCACATCCTGGTCGTGAAGGACGCCGACGTCTCCCGTGACTTCTACCGCGACGTCGTCGGCGCTGAGATCGTCCGCGCGTACGGCGGCACCAGCGTCGTCGCCCGGCTGGCCGGCACCTGGCTGTTGCTGGTGACGGGTGGCGGCCCGACTCCCGACAAGCCCTCCGTGACGTTCTCCCCGCCGGATGACCCCGACCGGGTCGCTCACGCGATGACGTTCCGCGTGCCCGATTGCGCTGCCGCATACGAGGTGCTTCGCACGCGCGGCGCCGACTTCCTGACCCCGCCCATCGTCAACGGCCCGGAGGTCCGCTGCTTCTTCCGCGATCCGGACGGGCACCTGATCGAGCTCTCCGAGTACCGGGTCTGATTCGACATCCTCAGAACGCCGACCCACACCCGTACGGATGCGCCGCTAGCGAACCACCTGGTAGACGACCTTCTGCACCCCGTTCCCGTACGTCTCCTCCTCGACCACGGCCAGCTTCTCGATGCCGTGCTCCGAGCCGCTGAACAACCGCTCCCCCTCGCCCAGGAGCACCGGGAAGACGAGCAGGTGGTAGCGGTCGACCAGTCCCGCGTCGGCCAGGGCGTGGCCGAGCGCCGTGCTGCCGTGGACGATGATCGGGCCGCCGTCGGTCGCCTTCAGCGCGGCCACGTCGTCGAGCGAGCGCAGGATCGTCGCGGGCCAGCGCTCGTCGTCGCGCTCCAGCGTCGTGGAGACGACGTAGCGCGGCATCGCGTTGTAGCCGGCGAACTCCTCCATCGACGGCCAGACCGGCGCGAAGAGCTCGTAGCTCCTCCGGCCGAGCAGGACGGCGGCCGCCTCCTCCTGCTCGCGGCCCTTCAGCTCGTAGGCGGCGGGGTCGAACTCGACGCCGTTGAAGGTCCAGCCGGCGTTGCGGTAGCTCGCGTCGCCTCCGGGAGCCTCGGCGACGCCGTCGGCGGAGACGAAGGCGGAGATGATGAGGTCGCGCATGGGAGTCATTCCTCTCGGTGCAGGTGAACGGCAGGATGTTTGCCGTATTCAACCTAGCAGTTCTGAACCGGATAGTTCAATACCGGGAGGAAGGTCGATCAGGCTTCCGCGAGCTCCCCGAGGACGTCGAGGAAGGTCAGCCAGCCGGCGATCGTGCCCTGCCGCTGCTCGTCCGAGAATCCAGGCGTCTGCTGGGTCATGCGCAGGCGCGTCCCCACCGCCGACGGGGTCAGCTCGACCGTCAGCAGGGCGCGCTCCGGGACGGCAGGCCGATCGGTGAGCGTCATCACCAGGCGCGACGGCGGGTCGACCTCCAGGAACTCCCCCGCCCAGTCGATGGTGCTGCCGTCCGGAAGGACCATCATCGCGGACCAGGCCCGGCCCTCCTCCGCGCGGTAGTCGAGCCCGTCGAGCGGGACCTGCACCTCGCGGCCGCCGAACCAGCGGGCGAAGGACTCCGGGGTCGTCCAGGCGGCGAACACGGCGGCCGGCGGCGCCGCGAACTCCCGGTCGATCTCGATGCCGTCCTCGGTGATGCCGGTCACTCCTGGTCCTTCTGTTCGGTGTTCGTGGCCGCGAGGAGGTCGTCGAGCGCGTCGAAGCCGGCCTCCCAGAACCGCTGGTAGTCCTCGATCCACGCCGAGGCGGCGAGCAGCGGGCGCGCGTCGAGCATGGCCGGACGGTACTGGGCCTCGCGGCCGCGGGTGACGAGGCCCGCGCCCTCCAGGACCCTCAGGTGCTTGGAGACGGCGGCGAAGCTCATCTCGAACGGCGCCGCGAGATCGCCGACGTTCGCCGAGCCCTGCGCGAGTCGCGCGAGGATCGCCCGCCGCGTCGGGTCGGCCAGGGCCGCGAAGGTCCTGCTCAACGGATCATCGATCGACGTGGTCATCGCCACCTCCCCATCGACGTACTGAACCGAGTGGTTCCATACGACGCCAACGGTAGCACGCGGGCTGCTCCCCCGCCGGGAGGCGCTACGCGCCCAGGAGGCGGGCCTTCTGCGCCTCGAACTCCGCCTCGGTGAGCACCCCGGCGGCGCGCAGCTCCCCGAGCTGGGCGAGCTGATCGAGCACGGACGGCTCGGCGGCCACGGCCGGCGTCTCGGGAGCAGCGGGCTGGTGCTGCCCGGCAGTCGCGGCGTCCTGGGCGGCCCAGCGCTGTTGCTGGCGTCGGTGGGTGCTTCCGATCACGCGCGTCGCGACAGAGGCGCGCGCGGCGGTGCGGAGGAGGCTCATCGGTCCGTTCCTTCCACATCGAGGGCGTCCGCGAGATCGATGATGTCGACTCCCCCGGCGAACAGCTCCTCGCCGCCCGCGGCGATCCAGGCGTCCGCCGCGGGGGCCAGCGACCGGTCCTCGTAGACGAGCGCGATGGCGAAGGCGCCGGGCTCCAGCGCGTCCACGACCCGCTGGACGTCCTCCGCGTCGAGGATGCCCGAGTACGCGCCGGCGAATCCATCGGCGCCCGGGAACCGGTCGAGCGGCTGCCGGACGGGCGCGCCGGTGTCGTCCACACGGATCAGTTCGAGGTCGAGGACCTCGATGACCCTCTCATCCACCCGCCGCAGCACGGCGGCGAGACCCGCGCTGACGGAGGCCTCGGCGGGGAAGGCGAACACGAGGTAGTCCACGGGTCCGGCGAAAGCGTCGTTGGCCATGGCGTTCCTTTCTCTGGAGAGGGCACGGCGAACGCGACGCTAGCGGCGCGCGGGACTCGCTCCCCCGCCGCCGGCCCGGATACCGCGCCGTCGCGGCCGAAGTTTCACCGGGTCGGCCATCCGCCCCCCGGCGCTGTCGCCCGCGCCCTCACCCGGTCGGCGCTCACGCCTTGCGGCCACCGACGCCCGGCCGCGACGTGATCTGCCGCATCCAGTCCGCGACCTGCTCCTCGTCCAGGTCCGCGAGCGTCGCCAGCTCCACCCCGCGGGTGGCCTTGCCCATCGCCACCGGGGTCACCGGTGGCACGGGATCGAGGGTCACACCGTTCACGAACATGAGCTTCACGTGGTCGTCGAAGGCGCCGCAGCAGAAGCACCAGCCGTCGCCGACGCCGTAGTACGACATCCCCCACTTGATCGAGCGGGTGAGGCCCGGCAGCGTCCGAGCCGCCAGGGCGTCGACTACCTCGGCGATCGCGCGCTGGGCGTCGGGGAGGCTCGCGATGTAGGCGAACACCGGCTTGTCGCCGACCGCCGCCTTGGCCGGGCTCGCGCGGCCGGTCATGAGCGCTCCTGAACGGTGTAGGTCAGGTGCGTCGCACGCGGCGACGCCTCCGAGGCGGTCTGCTCCAGCTTGATCCGGGAGTCGTCCACGGACTCGAACAGGCGGATGCCCTTCCCGAACAGCACCGGCGAGAGCGCGATCGAGAACTCGTCCACCAGGCCCGCGTTCAGGTACTCCACGATGATCGCTCCTCCCCCGGCGATCCGGACGTCGCGCTCCCCCGCGGCCTCGCGCGCCCGGTCGAGCGCGACCCGGAGGTCGTCGACGAAATGGAAGGTGGTCCCGCCGAGGCGCACCCAGGGGTCGCGGCGTTCGTGGGTCACCACGAACACCTCGCTGTGGAACGGCGGGTCCTCCGGCCAGGAGTGCTCGCCGGCCTCGAACATCCGCTTCCCCATCACGCTGGCGCCGGTGCGCTCGAAGGTGCTGCGTGCGATGTCATTGTCCAGGCCCTCCTCGCCGCCGGGGCCGAGCCCCAGATTCTGGCGGAAGAACCGGGTCGGGAACACCCAGTGCTGCAGCTCCATCCACTGCTTCCCCATCAGCTCGTCCGGGGAGTCCGGCGCCATGAACCCGTCCAGCGACATCGAGACGCTGAAGAACACCTTCCCTGCCATCAGTCCTCCTTCACATTCCTCATCGTGGTCTCGACGTAGCCGGCCAGCTTGGCCAGCGTCTGCCTGCCGCCCTCGGCGGCGTGCGAGCGTTCGAGCGCCTGGTCGCGCAACTGCGTCGTCGGGAAGACCGTCCGCAACTCGATGCGCGTCGCCGCTCCCTCGGGCGTGAAGGTCAGCGCCGACTCGAACGCGTCCGGGTCGTCGCGGCGCTCGCCGTGCAGCAGCTCGATGCGCTCGGGCGGGGCGATGGCGGTCCAGGTGATCCACTCGGGATGGACGGTGCCGTCCGGCCCGCGCATCGTGAACACCCACTCGCCGCCCACGCGGAACTCGAAGGACCGCGTTGTCGTGCTGAAGCCCTCCGGACCCCACCACCGCGCGAGATGCGCGACCGACGTGAACGCCTCGAACACCAGCTCGGGCGGCGCGTCGATCAGACGCGTGACCACGATCTCGCGATCGGCCGTCGGCGACTCCACTGCTTCCGGTTCGCGCACCCGCTACTCCCCTGCCCTCTCGGCTTTCAGCTCCTGCAGATAGGCGTCGAGCCGGTCGAAGCTCTCGTTCCAGAACCGCTCGAAGCCGCCCGTCCACTCGTGGACCGTGCGCAGGCCGCCGGCGTCGAGGCCGTAGACCCGCTGCTTGCCCGCTCGGCGGTCCTGGACGAGCCCGACCTCCTTGAGCACCCGCAGGTGCTTGGACGCGCCGGGCTGCGGCATCCCGAGCGCGGCGGCCACCTCGTTCACCGGCCGCTCACCCGAGCGCAGCAGCATCAGGATGTCCCGGCGGCGCGGCTCCGCGATCGCGTTGAAGACGTCCGAGGTCGTCGCTGCCCGTGCCATGCGCCCGATCATATACCCATATGGGTGCAGATAGACAGGTGAAGCTCGTCGTTAAACCTGTTTTCCACTGAGCAGAAGGATGCGCTCGGTCCCGCGGAACGACGCGGGCCTGCGGCGGGATCCGCCGGGTGACGTCGGTACGTTTCGACGGACTTTTCACCGACGGGGAGGCATCGATGAAGTTCTTCACACGCAGGCGCTCGAAAGCGCTTGCCGCGCTCGTGAGCGTGCTGATGGCGGTGGCCGGCGTCATCATGTTCTCGCAGCTGGCCGCGGCCGCGCCGACCGACCAGCAGTGCTCCTACGCGGACGCCGGCACGGGGACGTACGCACGCACGCTGTGCTGGCTCGACCAGAGCGGCTACGACCCGGCAGTGGCCGGCAGCACCAGCGGCCAGCCGATGAAGGTCGCACTGGCCGGCGGCTACACGCTCGAATACACGGCCTTCGCGAGCGGCCGCGCGGTCGTCCCTGCCGCCTTCCCGACGTACGCGAGCGCCTACCTCGGCCGCAACAACGGCGGGTACCGGGGCGTGGCGGGCATGCCGGCGCTGTACCAGGCGGGAGCGACGGGCGGGTACTCGTCCGTGCTGATGAGCGGCATCACCGTCCGGGACGCCGACGGGAACCCTGTGAAGGCGTTCTCGATCGTCATGGCGGACGCCGAGTCCACTGACCAGGGCGAGACGCTGCGGTTCACGGCCGATCAGCCGCTGCGGCAGATCGCGCCGCTGGGCACCGCGTGCGACTCGGCGTTCACTGGGGTCGGCACGAATTCGGTGACGTGCTCCAGTGCTCAGAACGTCATCAGGAGCGGCACGGCGATGCTGGCGGCCGACGCTCCGTTGGGCGCCACGATCGACCTGAACTCGGACCGGCGACAGGGCGTCGCGTTCGGCATCCTGCTGTCGAAGGTCGTGCTGTCCAAGACCGTCGCCAGCCGGGTGAGCCCGTCCGACTCGTTCGGGCTCAGCGTCACCGCCCCCGGCGGCATCCAGCTCGCCAGCGCGAACACCGGGACGGCGACCACCGCCACCACCGGCGAGGTCGAGACGATCGGCGCGGCGACCACCTCGCCGTTCACGCTCGCGGAGACCGCGACCGGCACGACGCCGATCGGCGCGTACGCGCAGTCCTGGTCGTGCGCCAGGAACGGCTCGGCCGATCCCGGGCTGCCGTCGGGCGCCGCCGGCCCGTCCGCCACGGTCGCGCTGGCGATCGGAGACCTCGTCGACTGCACCATCACCAACACGGCGCTCGCGGGAAACCTCCTCGTCCAGAAGGAGGCCGGGACCGTCGACGACGTCAACGGCAACGGCGTCCGCGACGCAGGCGACACCATCGCCTACTCGTTCGCGGTGACGAACACCGGGCAGATGACCGTCGAGAACCTCGTGGTCACCGACCCCTCGGTGGGAGCGGTGACCTGCCCGGCGACGACGCTCGCGCCCGGAGCCTCCACGCGCTGCACGGCGAACTCGCCCTACACCGTCGCGGCCGCGGACGTCGCCTCCGGCGCCTTCACGAACACCGCGACCGCGCAGGCCAACCCGCTCGGCGGCACGACCGTGATCCGCTCCAACACCTCCGCGACCACGACGACGCTCGAAGCGGCGAACGCCGCGCTGACGCTCAGCAAGACCGTCACCCCGTCGACCGCCGCGACGGCCGGGACCGCGCTGACCTACGACTACAGCGTGACGAACACGGGCAACGTGGATGTGCACGCCCTCGCGATCGTGGAGAGCTCCTTCTCCGGCAGCGGCACCGGCCCGGCGCCGGTCTGCCCGGTGACGTCGCTCGCCCCCGGCACCTCGACGGTCTGCACAGCGACATACACCCTCACCCAGGCGGACGTGGACAGCGGCTCGGTGACGAACACCGCGCACGCGACGGCGACCGACCCGGAGAGCGGCACCGTCGACTCCCCTGCCTCGTCGGCGACGGTGACCTCGGCCGCCGCGCCCGCGATCGCGCTGGAGAAGTCGACCTCGCCGGACGACGCCGCGTCGTTCGTCGTCGGGCAGGTGCTGACCTACTCCTTCGTCGCCACCAACACCGGCAACGTGACGCTCACGGACGTCGGCATCGACGAGCAGGGCTTCACCGGCAGCGGAGGCGCGGTGAACCCGGTCTGCCCGGCCGGCGCGCCGATCGCGCCGGGCGGTCAGGTGACCTGCACGGCGACGTACACGCTGACGCAGTCCGACATCGACCAGGGCGACGTGACGAACACGGCGACCTCGCACGGCACCCCGCCGGCCGGTCCGGCCGTGAGCTCGGCGCCCGACACGATCAGCGCCCCGGGCAACCCGGCGCCGGCCATCACCGTCGAGAAGACGGCGACGCCCGCGACCGTCGCGGCGCAGGGCGACGTCGTGAGCTACCAGTTCGCGGTCACCAACAGCGGGAACGTGACCCTGAAGGACGTCGCGGTCGATGAGACCGCGTTCTCGGGCAGCGGCGGGACGCCAGTCGTCACCTGCCCCGCGGAGGCCGCGACGATGCTCCCCGGCGCCCGGCTGGTCTGCACGGCCAGCTACACCCTGACCCAGACGGACGCCGACGGGTCCCAGCTCGTCAACACCGCCACCGCGACCGGCACGCCGCCGGCCTCGGCGGGCGGTCCGGTGACGAGCCCGCCGTCGACGGCGACCGTCGCGGTCGCCGAGAACCCGGCGCTCACACTGGTGAAGACGGCGAGCCCGCTGCACGCGACGGCCGCGGGTGACACGATCACCTACTCGTTCGCGGTGACCAACACCGGCGACACGACGGTGAACGGCATCGGAATCGCGGAGGGCGCGTTCTCCGGCACCGGCACGGCGCCGTCGCCGACGTGTCCGGCGGGCGCGGCCTCCCTCGCACCGGGCGCGACCGTGACCTGCACGGCGACCTACACAGTGACGCAGGCGGACGCGAACGCCGGCGGCATCGACAACACCGCCACCGCGACCGGGACGACAGGAAGCGGCGCCGCCGTCACGTCGGGCGACGCGCAGACCGTGGTGCCGATCGCGCCCGACCCCGCGGTGACCCTGCAGAAGACCGCCTCCATCCGGAGCGTGACGGGCGCGGGCCAGACGGTCACCTACGAGTTCGTGGTCACCAACACCGGAAACGTCACCCTGCAGACCCCGCAGGTGGTCGAGGCGGCGTTCAGCGGGTTCGCGGTGCTCGACCCGGTGTGCTCTGCCGGCGTCACCTCCCTGGCCCCCGGCCAGTCGGTGACCTGCACGGCCGACTACGTCACCACCCAGGCCGACATCGACAAGGGCGGGATCACCAACCGGGCCGTGGCGACGCTCCAGACGCCGGGCGGAGCGACCATCACCGCTCCGCCGTCGGAGGTCGACATCACCGCCGACCCGGCACCGGCGCTGACGATGGAGAAGACGGTCGACCCCACCGCGATCACCGCAGCGGGGCAGCCGGTCACGTATTCCTACCTGGTGACTAACACCGGCAACGTGACGCTCACGGGCGTCGCCGTGGCCGAAGGCGCTTTCACCGGCAGCGGCAGCACGCCGGCGCCGAGCTGCCCGGCCGGCGCTGCGTCACTCGCGCCGGGCGCCACCGTCACCTGCACGGCGGCGTACACGCCGACCCAGGCCGACGTCGACGCGGGCACCGTGACCAACAGGGCGACCGCGAGCGGCGCACCGATCGGCGGAGGCGCCGCGGTGGACTCCACGCCGTCGTCCACGACCTTCAGCGCCACCGCATCGCCGGACATGACCATCACCAAGACGGCCGACCCGGCCACCATCACGCGAGCCGGTCAGACCGTGACCTACAGCTTCGTGGTGACGAACACCGGCAACGTGACCATGTCCGAAGTCGAGGTGATCGAAGGGACCTTCACGGGGGCCGGCGCCGCGCCGGCCGTTCAGTGCCCGGCGTCGCCGATGGTCCTGGCGCCCGGTGACACCGCGACCTGCACGGCGACCTACCTCGTGACCCAGGCGGACGTGGATGCGGGGACCGTGGACAACACGGCGACCGTGCAGGGCACGATCCCCTCGGCGCCCGGCGTGCCGCTGACCTTCGGGCCGTCCGGGAGCACGGTCGACGCACCGGCCCAGCCGGCGCTGACCATCGTCAAGTCGGGGACGCCGAGCGACGCCCCGTCCTTCACGACGGGGGCGGTGATCACGTACAGCTTCGTGGTGACCAACACCGGCAACGTGACGCTGGACGACATCCAGGTGGCCGACTCGGGCTTCACCGGCAGCGGCCCCGCCCCGGTGCCGGACTGCTCGGGTGCGCCGACCTCGCTCGCGCCGGCCGAGCAGCTGACCTGCACGGCGACCTACACCGTCACGCAGGCGGACGCCGACGCCGGAGGCATCACCAACACGGCCACGGCCAGCGGACTCCCGCCCGCGGGCGGCGAGCCGGTGGAGAGCGAGCCGTCGACGGTCACGCTGCCGCACGACAGCGCGCCGGAGCTCGCCCTGGTGAAGAGCGCCACCGTGAACGCCTCCACGATCGACTACCGCTTCACGGTGACCAACACCGGGAACGTGACGGTCACCGGCGTGGCCATCGCGGAGGGCGACTTCACCGGCACCGGCGGCTTCCCCGGGGTCGACTGCCCGGCCGGGGCGGCCTCGCTGGCACCGGGCGCATCGATCGCCTGCACGGCGACGTACACGCTCACCGACGCGGACCGGCGGGCGGGAACCGTGACCAACACGGCGGTCGCGGACGGCACGGCCGGCTCCGGGCGGGTCTCCTCGCCTCCGTCGACGGCCCGGGCCGCAGTGGGCGGTCTCGCCTCGACGGGACTGGACGTGGACACCCTCGTCTGGGTCGGCGCGATCCTCCTGGCCCTCGGCGGAGGCGCGTTCGGGTTCCGCGTCCTGCGGCGACGCCGGGCCTGACCGTGAGGTGAGGAAGGCGGGGACGACTCAGGTCGTCCCCGCCTTCTGGCGTGTCAGGCTTCCGTGCTCAGGCGTCGGCGCGCGCCATGAACGGCTCGTGGTGGTAGCCGTCGTCGGTGAGGATCGCGACGGTGGACTCCCCCACCTCCAGGAACGCGCCGGGGATGTCGTTGAGCGGCTCCGACACCACGACCTTCGCCTTGTCGCCGAACACCTCCAGGCGGGCGGCGTCCGGGTACATCTCACGCAGTTCCGGGATGGCGACCGAGTGGTACAGGCTCCGGCTGCGGCCCGAGGTGGAGTGACGGAACGCCCACAGCGTCTCGCCGTCGGAGATCGCGATCGTCCCCTGCATCGGGAACTGCACGCCGTTCGCCTCGCCCGTCTCCTCGATCCGCTGGACGGTCTTCGCCATCGCGCCGATCGGGTCGTCCTGGAGGCCGAGCGTGAGAGCCAGGTAGAACATGACCTCGGAGTCCGTGGTGCCGTGGATGAGCGGGTAGAGCGACGGGTCGACCGCGAACGTCAGGTCGCGCTTCATCTTCGCGAAGCCGCCGAGGAAGCCGTTGTGCATGAACAGCCAGTTCTCGTAGCGGAACGGGTGGCAGTTCGTCTGCTGGATGGGCGGCCCGGCCGCCGCGCGAACGTGCCCGAAGAACAGCGGGCTCGCGATGGAGTTGGTGAGCTCGCGCAGGTTCTCGTCGTTCCAGGCGGGCTCCGTGGAGTGGAACAGCGCGGGAATGCTGCCCGCCTTCGAGCCCTCCGGGTACCACCCGAAGCCGAAGCCGTCGCCGTTCACCGTCTCGGCGCCGAGCGGCGAGTTCAGCGATTGGGCGACCAGCGAGTGTTGCGCGTCCAGGATCAGTTCGGCGGGTTTCAGCGCCTCCCCGGAGTACGCGAGCCAACGGCACATGACGTCTTCCCCTCCCGGATCGACCGGCTCGATCCGCGAGCACCATAACGCCGCGGGGCCTCCCCCGGGAATGGCGGTCGAGCGACTCCCAGGACCGCTCTCAGGCGGTCGGCGCCGACCCCGCGATGTTCACCAGCCACTGCACGCCGAACCGGTCGACCAGCATCCCGAAGCTGTCGCCCCACGGCGCCTTGGAGAGCGGTTCGACGACCGTGCCGCCGTCGGCAAGCTTGTCGTAGTAGCCGGAGAGCTGGGCCTCGTCGTCGCCGCTCAGCGACACGGAGATCTGCGAGCCCTCCTTGAGGTCCATGTGGGCGGGCACGTCGGCCGCCATGAGCGTGAAGCCCGCGTCGGTGGTGAGCTGCGAGTGCATGATCAGGTTCGCGTCGTCCGGATCCTGGCTCATCCCGAACTCGGAGAAGGTGCTCTGCTGGAGGGTGCCGCCGAAGACGGACTGGTAGAAGTCCATCGCGTCGCGGGCCTGCGTGCGGAAGTTGAGGTACGGGTTCAGGATCGACGGCATCGTGGGGACTCCCTTCGTGCGCGCGCACGGTGCGCGGCTCAGGGTTCAGGCTAGCCAGTGGGCCGCCCGGGCGGGAAGGCCGCGGGGGGCACGTCAGGCGAGGTACGCGGCGACGAACAGCTCGCCGCGGATCGCGCCCAGCGCGGCGAGGACGCGCTCGACCACTGCGTCCGTCACCCCGGACGCGACGACGTCATAGGGGCCGAGCGGCGCGAGCGGCGAGCAGCGCACCCGCACGACCTCCCAGCCGGCGGCGCGAAGGAGGCGGTCCTTGCGGCGGTCGGAGGCCTCCCGCGGGCCGACGTGCTCCAACCCGTGCCTGCCGATGGTGTCGTACTCGATGGCGACGCGCAGCTCGGGGACGACGATGTCGGGCCACACCTCGAGCTGGTTGTAGAACGGCCGCGCGACGCGCACCGCGTTGAGGCTCAGGTCGACCGCGAGGCGGGCGGCCAGGCGGCGCTTCAGCTCCGGCTCGGCCGCGGACGCCGGGCGCGGGGCGAGCTCGCTGAGGAAGGCCTCCCCGACCGGGACCCGGTCCGCCCCTTGGCGCGCGTTCCGGCACACCGGGCAGCGGCGGCCGCCGAGGATGCGCTCGACGGTCGCGGAGTAGCTGGGATGCCCGTTCGCGCACTGCCACGAGTAGCGCGTGGCGGTGCCGTTCTCGTGCGAGAGGGCGACGCGCGAGCCGGGCGCCGCCAGCGCGACCAGCTCCTCCCGCGTCACCGACGTCCGGTCGAGCCTGCGGCACAGGTAGCAGCGGTCGTCGTCCGGGTCGTTCTCGATGCGGCGCAGGTCGCGCGCGTGGCCGCAGACGTGCAGCCCGGCGTCGGGCTCCGGCGTCCGGATGCGGCGCGGGACGGCCTCCTCGCTGCACCACGGGCACCAGGCCGACCGCCGGCGGGTGCCGCCCGGGCGGGAGCGCTGCTCCTCCGGTGTGGCGATGAAGCGATGGCCGGCGTCGCACTCCCACTGCACGTAGACGTCGGCGGCGGGCGGGATCTGGCTGAGCACGATCCCGGCGTTGAGCTCGGGATGGAACTGGCGCACCACCGTCGGATAGCGCTGCCAGTCGGCACGGTAGGCGCCGACGGCGTACGGCACTGGGAGGCCCTTGGACCACTGCCGACGCGCCCACCACTGCGCGACGTTCTCGGTCACGTCACCCCGTCCTTCACACGCCAACGGTACGGCGGGCCTCCGACAGCGGGGCGGTCAGAGGACGAACGGCAGCAGGGCACGACGGTCGGGCGGGTAGTCGGGGAAGGTCTCCCGGTACCAGCGCTGGTTCGCCATCGCCCGCGGCGCGAGATTGGCGACGGTGTAGAGCGCGAAGGCGAGCCCCGCGAGGGACCAGGTGGCGACGGCCCAGCCGGACCACTCCACCATCTCGCCGAGGTAGTTCGGGCTGGACACGAACCGGAAGCCGCCGCCGTACGGGATGCGGTACCCGGCTCCGGTGCGGCGCAGCCTCCGGAGGATGCGGTCGGACCCGATGTTGAGCGCGTACCCCGCGGCGAACAGGGCGACGCCGATCCAGAACCGCGGATCGCGCAGCCAGGACACCGGGTAGTCGCCGTACTCGGAGATCCAGCGCGCGTTCACCCACGCGTTGAGGAGGTTGAACAGGATGGCCAGCAGCATGACGAGCACCGGCATCCGGGAGCCGGAGCGCATGAGCAGCGGGTAGACGAAGGCGCGCTGCACGTAGTGCGCCTGCCAGAGCAGGAGGAACAGCAGGGGCACGAGGTCGGCGCGGTGCGAGCCGAGCAGGTAGAAGGCCAGGAAGGCGAGGCTCGCGGGGGCCTCCATGACGATCCAGCCGACGCGTGCGGGGACCGTCGGGCCCCAGCCCGGGCGGCCGTGGCGGCCGCCGTAGGGGGCGACGACGAAGAGGAGGGCGACGAAGGTCACGGCCGCGAGGAGGAGCTCGGCGACGACGAACCAGCGGTAGGGGCCTGGCGGCATGTGCTGGAGTCTAAAGGAGTGGGCCCTGCTGCGCGGCGCTGCATCGAACCCACGACAGCGCACTAACGGTGGGCCCTGCCGGGATCGAACCGACGACATCCACGGTGTAAACGTGGCGCTCTACCAGCTGAGCTAAAGGCCCTGACCTCACCAGCCTACCGGGCGAGGCGTGACGCTCACACGTGCGCCGGCAGCAGCTCCAACGCGGCCCGGTACGCCTCGATCGAGCGGGCCTCCCCCGGCGCGGTGATGAACGACGCGCGGATGATGCCGCTCTCGTCGATCAGGAACGTCGCGCGGTTGGCGAAGCCCTTCTCCTGCAGGAAGACGCCGTACTCCTTGGCGGTCTCGCCGTGCGGCCAGAAGTCGGCCAGCAGGCTGAAGTCGTAGCCCTCCTGCTCGGCCCAGGCGCGCAGCGTGTACTTGGAGTCCACGGAGATCGCCAGCAGCTCGACCCGGTGGTCCTGGAACATCGCCAGGTTGTCGCGCAGCGCGCACAGCTCGCCCGTGCAGGTGCCCGAGAACGCCAGCGGGAAGAAGACGAGCGCGACGGCCTTGGAGCCGCGGAAGTCGCTGAGGCGGACCGAGCGGCCGTGCTGGTCGAGCAGTTCGAAGTCGGGAGCCTGGGTGTCGTTCTCCAGAGCCATGTGACGTGTCCTTTCACGCGCTCCGGGGACGATTCCACCCGGCCGGCGCACGAGGACACAGCATAGACCCGGACGCGGTGAGCGCCAACCCGTGGCCTCCCTCCGAGCGGTCACCGGTCGTCCCGAGTTGCGGCTAGGCTGAACGATGGTGCCCGCGGATTTGTCGTGACCCGACAAGCGGATGCGCTCCTTCCACGATCCATCCGACACAAGAAAGAGGTCGAGGGTGACTGTAAACGACCAGGACCCGTACTCGATGAATAACATCGACTCGGACCCCGAGGAGACCGCCGAATGGCGCGAGTCCCTCGACGCACTGGTTGCGGCACACGGCCACGAGCGCGCTCGCGAGATCATGCTCAGCCTGCTGAAGCGCTCGAAGGAACTCCACCTCGGCGTGCCGATGGTGCCGACCACCGACTACATCAACACCATCTCCCCCGAGAACGAGCCGGACTTCCCCGGCGATGAGGAGATCGAGCGCCGCTACCGCGCCTGGATCCGCTGGAACGCGGCCATCCTCGTGCACCGCGCGCAGCGCCCCGGCATCGCCGTCGGCGGCCACATCTCGACCTACGCGTCGAGCGCCGCCCTGTACGAGGTCGGCTTCAACCACTTCTTCCGCGGTCAGGACCACCCGGGCGGCGGCGACCAGATCTTCGTCCAGGGCCACGCGTCCCCCGGCACCTACGCCCGCGCCTTCCTCGAGGGCCGTCTGAGCGCCGACCAGCTCGACGGCTTCCGCCAGGAGAAGTCGCACGCCGGCGGCGGCCTGTCGTCGTACCCGCACCCGCGGCTCATGCCGGAGTTCTGGCAGTTCCCGACCGTGTCGATGGGTCTGGGCCCGATCAACGCGATCTACCAGGCGCAGCTCAACAAGTACCTCACCAACCGCGGCATCAAGGACGCCTCCGACCAGCACGTCTGGGCGTTCCTCGGCGACGGCGAGATGGACGAGGTGGAGTCGCGCGGCCAGCTCCAGGTCGCGGCCAACGAGAAGCTCGACAACCTGACCTTCGTCATCAACGCGAACCTCCAGCGCCTCGACGGCCCGGTGCGCGGCAACGGCAAGATCATCCAGGAGCTGGAGAGCTACTTCCGCGGCGCCGGCTGGAACGTCATCAAGGTGATCTGGGGCCGCGAGTGGGACGACCTGCTCGCCCGCGACACCGACGGCGCGCTGGTCAACCTGATGAACCAGACGCCCGACGGCGACTACCAGACCTACAAGACCGAGAACGGCGCCTACGTGCGCGAGAACTTCTTCGGCCGCGACCCGCGCACGCTGGAGCTCGTCAAGGACTACACCGACGACGAGGTCTGGGGCCTCAAGCGCGGAGGCCACGACTACCGCAAGGTCTACGCGGCCTTCAAGGCGGCCGTCGAGCACAAGGGCCAGCCCACCGTCATCATCGCCAAGACCATCAAGGGCTACGGCCTCGGTCCGTCCTTCGAGGGCCGCAACGCGACCCACCAGATGAAGAAGATGACGCTGGACAACCTCAAGACGTTCCGCGACGCCATGCGCATCCCGGTCAGCGACGCGCAGCTCGAGGAGAACCCGTACCTGCCGCCGTACTACAACCCGGGGCCGGACGATGAGGCGATCCAGTACCTGCACGAGCGCCGCCGCGCGCTCGGCGGCTACGTGCCGGAGCGCCGCGTGAAGTACACGCCGCTGAACCTCCCCGACGACTCGGCCTACGCCATCGCCAAGAAGGGCTCGGGCACGCAGGAGATCGCCACCACGATGGCGTTCGTCCGCCTGCTCAAGGACCTGCTGCGCGCGAAGGACTTCGGCCACCGCATCGTCCCGATCATCCCGGACGAGGCGCGCACCTTCGGCATGGACGCGTTCTTCCCGAACGCGAAGATCTACAACCCGAACGGCCAGCACTACACCTCGGTCGACCGCGAGCTGCTCCTGGCCTACAAGGAGAGCCCGCAGGGCCAGATCATCCACGTCGGCATCAACGAGGCGGGCGCCCTCGCGGCGTTCACCAACGTGGGCACGTCGTATTCGACGCAGGGTGAGCCGCTCATCCCGGTCTACGTCTTCTACTCGATGTTCGGCTTCCAGCGCACCGGCGACGCCATGTGGGCGGCGGGCGACCAGATGGCGCGCGGCTTCATGATCGGCGCCACCGCCGGCCGCACCACGCTGACCGGCGAGGGCCTGCAGCACGCCGACGGCCACTCGCTGCTGCTCGCCGCCACGAACCCCGCCGTCGTCGCGTACGACCCCGCCTACGGCTACGAGATCGGGCACATCGTCCGCTCGGGCCTGGAGCGGATGTACGGCGAGTCGCACCCGAATCCGAACGTCATGTACTACCTGACGGTCTACAACGAGCCGATCGTGCAGCCGGCCGAGCCGGAGGGCGTGGACGTGGACGGCATCGTCCGCGGCATCCACAAGCTCCGCGACGGCGAGACGGGCGGCCCGAAGGCGCAGCTCCTCGCGTCCGGCGTCTCGGTGCCGTGGGCGCTGGAGGCCCAGCACCTGCTCGCGCAGGACTGGGGCGTGTCGGCCGACGTCTGGAGCGTCACCTCGTGGGGCGAGCTGCGCCGCGACGGCCTCGCGGCGGAGGAGCACAACTTCCTCTACCCGCAGCAGGAGAAGCAGGTGCCGTACGTCACCCGCAAGCTGCAGGGCGCCGAGGGACCGTTCGTCGCTGCGACCGACTACATGCACGCGGTGCCGGACCAGATCCGACAGTTCGTGCCCGGCGAGTACGCCACGCTCGGCGCCGACGACTTCGGCTTCTCCGACACCCGCGCCGCCGCACGCCGGTTCTTCAAGATCGACGGTCCCTCGATCGTGGTCCGCACGCTCGAGCTGCTTGCGGCCCAGGGCAAGGTGGACCCGAACGCTCCGGCCTGGGCGATCGAGAAGTACCTGCTGCACGACGTGAACGCCGGGACCACCGGCAGCGCGGGCGGCGAGTCCTAGACCGCGGACCGTGCCGACGACACCGGAGCGGACCAAGTCCGAGACCCTTGCGTGGTTGCGCAAGATCTCGGGCGAACTCGCCACGACCACGCTGAAGCGGCTGGAGGACACGCTCCCCTGGTACCGGGACATGCCCCCCGGCCGCCGCAGCGCGGTCGGGCTGGTCGCCCAGGCGGGCATCTCCTCGTTCATCTCGTGGTTCGACGACCCGCGGTCGACGCCGTGGATCGCGGCCGACGTCTTCGGGGCGGCTCCGCGTGAGCTGCTCCGGAGCGTCAGCCTGCAGCAGACCCTCCAGCTCATCAAGATCACCGTTGAGGTGGTCGAGGAGCGCGTGAAGAGCGGCGGCAACGAGTCGCTCAAGGAGGCCATCCTCCTGTACTCGCGCGAGATCGCCTTCGCCGCGGCCGACGTGTACGCCCGCGCCGCCGAGGCCCGCGGCCTCTGGGACGCGCGCCTGGAGGCCCTGGTGGTCGACAGCATCCTCACCGGCGAGTACGACGACGAGCTGCCCAGTCGGATCGCCGCGCTCGGCTGGCACGGCCACGGCGAGGTGAGCGTCCTGGTGGGCACCGCCCCCAAGATGCTCGACGTGGACCAGCTGCGGCGTACGGCCAGGCACATGTCCGCGGATGTGCTGATCGGCGTGCAGGGCAGCAGGCTGGTGCTCGTCATCGGCCGCGCCCTCCCGGCCGACGCGGCGAACGAGGAGGCCATCGGCGCCGCTCCCGCGGTCAGTTTCCTGGAGATCGCGCAGCAGCTCGAGCCGGGCTTCGGACCAGGTCACCTCGTGCTCGGCCACGAGGTCGCGAGCCTGGTGGACGCCTCCAAGAGCGCGAAGGCGGCGCTGGCCGGCTTCGCCGTCGCCAAGGCGTGGCGCAACTGCCCGCGGCCCGTGCACGCCGACGACCTGCTCCCCGAGCGGGCGCTCGCGGGCGACGGGCTCGCGCGGGCCACGCTGATCAGCCGCATCTACCGGCCGCTTCAGGCCTACTCGACGGAACTCCTCACCACGCTGTGGTGCTACCTGGACAACGGCAGGTCGCTGGAGGCCACCGCACGCGAGCTGTTCGTGCATCCCAACACGGTGCGGTACCGGCTCAAGCGCGTCTCCGAGGTGATCGGCTGGGACGCCACCGGGGCCAGGGAGGCGCTCATCCTGCAGGCGGCGCTGATCGTGGGCTCGATCAACGAGCCGGACGCTCCGCGACGGCACTGATATCCCCTCGTTGTAGACATCCACAAAGCTACGGCGCATAGTTCATCCACATCCGACACATCCGCTCGGCGGAAGATTGGCAGACTTGAACCCGTGATCGTCATCGTGTGCCCGGGGCAGGGTTCCCAGACCCCCGGCTTCCTCGACCCGTGGCTCACCGAACCGTCGTTCCGTGACCAGCTCACCCGCATCTCCGACGCGGTCGGCATCGACCTCGTCGCGCACGGCACGGTGAGCGACGCCGACACCATCCGCGACACCGCGGTGGCCCAGCCGCTGATCGTGTCCGCCGGCCTGCTGACCCTGTCGGCGCTCCTGGCCGATGGCCGCCGCGAGAAGGTCGGCGGCATCGCCGGTCACTCGGTCGGCGAGCTCACGGCCGCGGCCGGCGCCGGCGTGCTGTCCGAGACCGACGCTGTCGCGTTCGTCCGGGAGCGCGGCGCCGCCATGGCCCGCGCCGCGGCGGAGGTCCGCACGGGAATGAGCGCCGTGATCGGCGCCGACGAGGACGAACTGCTCGCGAAGCTCGACGCGCTCGGCCTGTCCCCCGCCAACTACAACGGCGGCGGCCAGATCGTCGTCGCGGGCGACCTCGACGCGCTGGCGAAGCTGGCCGAGGAGCCGCCGGCCCGCGCCCGGGTCATCCCGCTGCAGGTCGCGGGCGCGTTCCACACGCGCTACATGGCCCCTGCGGTCCCGGCGCTGGAGGAGTTCGCCGCCACCCTCGCCACGAACGACCCGACCCTGCGGCTCTGGACGAACAAGGACGGCTCCGAGGTCACCGACGGCGCCGAGTTCCTGCGCCTGCTCGTGGGCCAGGTCTCCTCGCCGGTGCGCTGGGACCTCGACATGGCGGCGTTCCAGGAGGCCGGCGTTACGGGCATCATCGAGGTCGCGCCCGCCGGCGCCCTCGTCGGACTCGCCAAGCGCGGACTGAAGGGCGTCCCCGCCGTCGCGGTGAAGACCCCCGACGACCTGCCCGCCGCGTTCGACCTCATCGACCAGGCCGCCTAGGAGGACCGCAGACCATGACCCACCCCACCCTGCAGCAGTCCCACGGGCCGCAGTACACCCGCATCCTCTCCATCGGCGCCGCCCGCGGCGACCTGGTGGTGCCGAACGACGACCTGGTCGGGCCGATCGACTCGTCCGACGAGTGGATCCGCCAGCGCACCGGCATCATCACGCGCACCCGGGCCAGCCACGACGTGTTCGCCGTCGACCTCGCCACCGAGGCGTCGAAAGAGGCGATCGAGAAGTCCGGCGTCGACCCGAAGCTGATCGACGCGGTGATCGTCGCGACGATCTCCAACCCGCAGCAGACCCCCTCGCTGGCCGCCGTGCTCGCCGACCGCGTCGGGGCCAACCCCGCCGCCGCCTACGACATGAACGCGGCCTGCGCCGGGTACGCCTACGCGGTCGCCCAGGCCGACGCGCTCATCCGCACCGGGCAGGCGCACTACGCGCTCGTCGTCGGCGCGGAGAAGCTCTCCGACGTGGTCGACCCGACCGACCGGACCATCTCGTTCCTGCTCGGCGACGGCGCGGGCGCCGTGGTCATCGGCCCGAGCGAGTATCCCGGCATCGCCAAGACGGTCTGGGGCTCGGACGGCTCCAAGGCCGGCGCGGTCGGGATGGACGGCACGCTCACCGCGTTCCGCGACGGCGAGACCCCGTGGCCGACCCTGCGCCAGGACGGCCAGACCGTTTTCCGCTGGGCGGTCTGGGAGATGGCGAAGGTCGCCAAGCAGGCGCTCGACGCCGCCGGGGTCACCCCCGACCAGCTCGCGGCCTTCATCCCGCACCAGGCGAACATGCGGATCGTGGACGAGTTCGCCAAGCAGCTCAAGCTGCCGGAGACGGTCGCGATCGCGCGCGACATCGAGACGACGGGCAACACGTCGGCCGCCTCGATCCCGCTCGCCACGCACCGGCTCCTGCAGGAGCACCCCGAACTGTCCGGCGGCCTCGCGCTTCAGATCGGCTTCGGCGCCGGTCTGGTATTCGGCGCTCAGGTCGTCGTGCTCCCCTAGGGCCTGCCCTAGACTGATCAACGGTCAAAACGACACCCCCTCAAGGAGAAAACAATGGCATTGTCCACCGAAGAAGTTCTTGCCGGCCTGGCCGAGCTCATCAACGACGAGACCGGCATCGCGACCGACACGGTTGAGCTGGACAAGTCGTTCACCGACGACCTCGACATCGACTCGATCTCGATGATGACCATCGTGGTCAACGCCGAGGACAAGTTCGACGTGAAGATCCCGGACGAAGAGGTCAAGAACCTGAAGACCGTCGGTGACGCTGTCGAGTTCATCGTCAAGGCCCAGGACGCCTAAGCACCGCACGAAGAAACTTCCTACGCGCGGGCGGGCCTCCCCCGAGGTTCCGCCCGCGCGGGTAGCAGCGCGCTGCGCGTTGCACCGTTGTTCCTACCACACGGAGTTGCCGTTATGACCAAGAAGATCGTCGTCACCGGCGTGGGCGCATCCTCCCCGCTCGGTGGCACCGCCCCCGAGAGCTGGGCCGGCCTGCTGGCCGGGAAGTCCGGCGCCCGCAGCCTCACCCACGACTGGGTCGCCGAGCTGGAGCTGCCGGTCACGTTCGCCGCCGAGGCGATCGTGCGCCCGGAGACCGTCCTGGAGCGGCCGACCGCCAAGCGCCTCGACCCGTCCAGCCAGTTCGCGCTGGTCTCGGCGATGGAGGCCTGGGCCGACGCCGGCTCGCCCGAGGTCGCCCCCGAGCGTCTCGGCGTCGACTACGCCACCGGGATCGGCGGCGTGTGGACCCTCCTCGACGCGTGGGACACCCTGCGCGAGCGCGGCCCGCGCCGGGTCCTGCCGATGACGGTCCCGATGCTGATGCCCAACGCCGCCTCGGCCGCGGTGTCCATGCACTTCGAGGCCCGCGCGTTCGCCCGCACCGTCGCCTCCGCCTGCGCGTCGAGCACCGAGTCGCTCGTCAACGCCTACGAGCACCTCCAGGCCGGGCTCGCCGATGTCGTCATCGCCGGCGGCACCGAGTCGGCCATCCACCCGATCACGATCGCGTCGTTCGCGTCGATGCAGGCGCTCTCGCGCCGCAACGACGACCCGGCGACGGCCTCCCGCCCCTACAGCGTCGACCGCGACGGCTTCGTCATGGGCGAGGGCGCGGCCAGCCTGGTGCTGGAGACCGAGGAGCACGCGCTCGCCCGCGGCGCCCGCATCTACGCGGAGATCGTCGGCGGCGGCGTGACGGCCGACTCGTACCACATCACCGCGAACGACCCGGAGGGCCGCGGCGCCATCCGTGCTCTGCGGCTCGCCCTGGAGCAGGCGGGCGCCTCCCCCGACGAGGTCACCCACATCAACGCGCACGCCACCAGCACCCCGGTCGGCGACCCGGCCGAGTACGTCGCCCTGCGCGAGGTCTTCGGCGACCGCGTCCATGACATCCCGGTGTCGGCCACGAAGGCGTCGACGGGCCACCTGCTCGGCGGCACCGGCGCGCTGGAGGCCGTCTTCACGATCTTCGCTCTGCGCGACCGCGTCGCCCCGCCGACGATCAACATCACCGAGATGGACCCGGCGATCCCGCTCAAGGTGTCCAGCGCCCCGCAGCCGCTGGGCGACGCACCCCAGCTCGCCGTCAGCAACTCCTTCGGCTTCGGCGGCCACAACGCCGTTGTCGCCATCCGCTCGGTCTGAGCCCCCGAAACGTGACTAGATGCGGGAATCGCGTGGTCGATTTCGGCAACTAGTCACGTTTCGGTGGGCGTGAAGAAGGCCCCGGTCGCAGGACCGGGGCCTTCTTCTGTCACCGCGTGCGGACGGCTGAGCCTGGCCCGTCGCGGGAGCTCTGCTAGCCGACCTTGTGCAGCCAGATGACGGAGGTGTCGTCGTGGGCACGCCGGAACGGCTCCAGCTCGTCGTCCCACGCCTGGCCGAGCGCGAGCCGCAGCTCGCGCTGCAGTTCGAGCGGGTTGGGGCCGGCGACCTCCATCGCGTAGCGGATGCGGTCCTCCGGCACCACGGTGTTGCCCGCGGTGTCGGTCTGGACGAAGAAGATGCCGAGATCGGGGGTGTGCATCCAGCGGCCGCCGTCGGTGCCGAGGCCGGCGTCCTCCGTCACCTCGTAGCGGAGGTGCTCCCAGCCGCGGAGAGCGGTCGCGAGGCGCGCTCCGGTGCCCTGGGGGCCGTCCCAGAAGAACTCGGTCCGCTGGGCGCCCTTCAGCACCGGCTGCGTCTCCCAGGTGAAGTTGACGGCGCGACCGAGAGCGCGTCCTGCCGCCCACTCGATGTGAGGGCAGAGCGCGCCGGGAGAGGAGTGCACGTAAAGCACTCCTCGAGCTGCGTGAGCCGTCATGGTTTTCCTCCTTCGTCGGTACGTCTTCCCCTACGACCGCGAACGAGTGCCATGACTCCTATGAAGTTGACTACCGCGATTATGCCGGACAACGCGCCCGAGTTACAAGATTGTGATTCGGCGATTCCTGCGTGCCACACGGGAGGGAGCGGAATAGCATACCGGGTATGTCGGTCCAGTATGGTTTCCTCGCGGTGCTGACCCAGGGCCCCGCCTACGGCTCCCAGCTCCAGAACGAGTTCCTCCTGCGCGCGGCCAACCGCCGCACGCTCAACGCCGGGCAGGTGTACTCCACGCTCGACCGGATGACCGAGCAGGGGCTGATCGAGTCGGCCGGTGAGACGGACGACGGCCTCCCGCTCTACCGGCTCACCGCGGCCGGCGCCGAGGAGGCCACGACGTGGCTGACCGCCGGTCCGCGGGACGTGCGCCCGGACTGGGACGAGATGCAGGACCAGGTGCTCGTCGCCGCCTCGCTCGACGGTGCGGACGCGGCGGTGGTCGTCGCGGACTACCGCGCGGCGTTCGCGGAGCGCATCCGGGAGCTGACGCACGACGCGGACTCCCGGGCGGTGCTCGCCGCCAACCGTGCGGCCGAGCTGGGCGCACGTGCCGCGATCGAATGGCTGGACGAGGTCGCGAAGGCCCTCGCCGCGCACCCCGGCGCGCTGGTGCAGCCGCGCTGCCCCGAGCGCCCGCGCCGCGGCCGGAAGCCCGCCGCCGCCCTCGACTGACGGACTCCCCGCGCCGCCTGGGTCAGTGCAGGAGCTGGCCGTCCTTGTTCAGGACGTTCTTCTCGCCGGCCTCGATCGGCACCGCGAAGCGGTTCTGCGCGGGAGGCAGCGGGCAGTTGAAGTTGTAGCTGAACGCGCACGGCGGCAGCACGGCGAGGTTGAAGTCGAGGGTGACCGTGCCGTCCTCGTTCGGGACGACGAACAGGAAGCGGCCGACCGAGTACGTGCTCTCGCCGTTCGTGGTGTCCGAGAACACGAGCTGCAGCGCGCGGCCGGCCTTGAAGGCGGCGAGGTTGTAGTCGACGCCGTCCTTGCTGAAGGTGATCTCGCCCGGGATGACCATGTCCCGGGTCGCGCCGTCGTCCTTGAGGTGCTCGAAGCCGACCGTCTTGCCGCCCTCGATCGGCGAGAACGTCGCGGTGATGATCCACTCCGGGTTGAACGGGAAGGCGTCGATCGAGCCGAAGTTCTGGATGTCCTCCGACTGGGCGTCCCACACCCGCAGCGCGTACTCGCCCTGCTCGTTCGCGATGACGAAGCCGGTGACCGTGTCGCTGAACCGGATGGCGGACGGGTTGGGGTCGTCCTTGCCGCGCACGATCGCGGAGCCGTCGACCAGCACCTCGTCCACGAAGACGTTGTCCGTGGCGACCGCGGTGACCTTCAGACCGGACTGGCCTGCCGGCAGCGGCGACCAGAGGCCGGGAACGCCCCAGACCGGCTGCTCGGTGCCCGGCTCACCCGTGATCCACTGGGTGTTGACGAGCGCCAGGTTGCCCTGCGGCGCCGTGACGGCCTGCTCGCGGCGGGAGTGGTAGCGCGCGAGGACGGCGTCGGGATCGGCGGGGGCTGCGATGTCGGTCATGGTCTCCATCCTCTGTCAGGTCGGTGGGTGCAACCAAGCGCGACACTCCACCATTCCCGTCGCCCGCGGCTCACTTGGCCTCGCCGTAGCTGTCGACCACGGCCGCCGTGACCGGGAAGTCGACGGGGAACCCGCCGAACAGGAGTCGCCCTGCGGCCTCGGCCGAGGCGCGGACCTCGGCGGCGACGGCCTCCGCCGACTCCGCGGGGCTGTGGACGATGACCTCGTCGTGCAGGAAGTACACCAGGTGCGGTCCGGCGGTGAAGTCGGCGCCCTCCGGGGTCAGCCGGGCGAGCCGGTTGCGCAGCTCGGCCATCCAGCACAGGGCCCACTCGGCGGCGCTGGCCTGCACGACGAAGTTGCGGGTGAAGCGGCCCCAGTCGCGGGCCTGGCTGCGCGCCCGGCGCTCCTCCGCGGGGGTGGACTCGGCTCCGGAGGCCGCCGATTGGGCGGCCTGCCAGCTCCCGCCGGGCCGTGGCGAGCTGCGGCCGAGCCGGGAGGTCACGATGTCGCCCCGCTCCCCCGTGCGGGCCGCGTCCTCCACGAGCCGCACGGCCCGCGGGTAGGCGCGCGCCAGGCGCGGCATCAGCCGGCCGCTGTCGCCCGTCGTCGCCCCGTACATGGCGCCGAGCATCGCCACCTTGGCCTGGGCGCGCTCCTCCACCGCCCCGCTCGCCACGATGCCCGCGTAGAGGTCGCGCCCGCGCCCGGCCTCGGCCATCGCCGTGTCGCCGGCGAGTCCGGTGAGGATGCGCGGCTCCAGCTGGGCGGCGTCGGCGACCACCAGCTTCCAGCCCGGGTCGGCGACGACCGCGCCCCGGACCTCCTTCGGGAGCTGGAGGGCGCCGCCGCCGCGTGTGGCCCAGCGCCCGGTGACGACGCCGCCGGGGATGTAGTCGGGCCGGAAGCGCCCGTCGCGCACCCAGGCGTCGAGCCAGCTCCAGCCGTTCGCCGCGTGCAGCCGGGCGAGCTTCTTGAACCTCAGCACCGCAGGGATCGCAGGGTGGTCGAGCTCGCGCAGCTCCCACGACCGCGTCGAGGTCACCATCAGGCCCGCGCGCTGCAGCGCCTTGAGGAGCTCGGGCGGACTGTCGGGGTTGAGGTCGGGCGCCTCCAGGGCCGTGCGGATCTCCGCTGCCAGTGCCTCCAGCGCCTCGGGCCGCCCGTAACGCGGCCGCGGGCCGAGGACGGCGCGCAGCAGCTTGTCGTGGCGCTCGACGCTGTACGGCAAGCCCGCGTGCTGCATCTCGGCCGCGATCAGCGCCCCGGCCGACTCGGCGGCGAGCAGGAGGCGCAGCCGGCCGGGCTCCGCGCTGCCCGCGACGGCCTCCTGCTGCGCGCGGTACTCGTGCTCGATGGAGGGCCGGGCCGTCTCCGCCGGGTGGTCGAGGTCGAACAGAGTCGCGGCCACCGGCTCCGGCGCGTCCTCCAATACACGGGCCGCGTCCCACGGGCCGGGTGGGGCGCTGGCGAGCGCCGAGCCCGCGCTGAGCGTGGAGGCCCGCAGGATCGCGTGGCTGAGCCGCAGGTCCACGCAGCGCTCGACACGGACACCCGCCTGCAGCAGCCGCGGGTACCAGGCGCGGGTGTCGTCCCAGACCCAGCGCGAGCGCGACGCCGCCTCCTCGCGCCGGACGAACTCCGGCAGGTCGGCCTCCGCGAGCTCGATGCGACCGGTCTCGCCACCCTCCGGACGGATCGCCACGACCCGTCCGGGAGCGACGCGGTCGAGTAGGAGCTGCACGCCTCAATTCTGCATGCGACGGACGACACTTCGCGCTATAGTGAGGAAACGTCACTTTTAGCGATGCCGATCCGAAAGGCGAGCGACGATGACAGAGTACCTGCACGACTCCCAGGGCGTGTGGATCGCGTACCGAACCGATCCGCAGTCGCGCTGGCTGTTCAACTCCGAGGGCGACTGGATCGGCTGGTTCCCCTGGTCCGACGACATCGCGGTGACCCCGGGCGGCTCCTACCTCGGAACAGTGCACGGCGACCGTCTGTTCATGGACGACGAGCACCCGTACCGCGGGAATCCGGGCTACCCGGGCGCGCCGGGCTACCCGGGCCAGGCGCCGTATCCGGGAGCAGGGCCGTACGTCGGGCTGCCGGACGGCTGCGACGACGTCGCGCCCGCGCTGCTCTGGCCGCGCATCGCGTCCTGAGCGCTCAGCCCGCCAGCGCCGCCAACCGGGACCGCAGCTCCGGCCACGCCGCGCCGAAGCCAGGGTGCAACGGCAGGTCCGCGACCTCCGGCACCGACACCCAGCGCAGCTCGATGCTCTCCACGTCGGCCATGTGCGGCTCGAACGCGCGCACCGCCTGAGCGACGACGGTCGTGTACGACCAGAAGCCGAGGTCGAGCACGCTCTCGAACAGCACCTGCACCGCGTCCGCGGGCACCGCCGCCTCCTCCGCGGCCTCCCGCAGTGCGCCCTCCACCGCGGTCTCGCCCTCGTGCCTGGCGCCGCCCGGGAGGCCCCAGGTGCCGCCGAAGTGGCTCCAGTCGGCGCGGTGCTGGAGCAGCACGCCGCGCCGCAGGTCGTGGACGAGCAGGCCCGCGGCGCCGAAGCGGCCCCAGAACCGCTCGCCGTTCGGACCTTCCACCCATGCGTCGCCGGAGTTCACGTCTCCACGTTAGCCGCACGGCCGAACCCGGTGACGCCGCGTGACGGTTCTCGCAGACGGTCCTACTGTGTGGACATGACACTCCAACGCTGGCGCCACCTCACCGAGTGGCCACTCACCGCGGCCGCCGCGGTGTTCCTCGTCGCCTACGCCTGGGAGGTCATCGGCGACCTCCACGGGACGCAGCTCGTCGTGGCGGAGACCGTGATCTGGATCACCTGGGCCGTCTTCCTGATCGACTACTTCGTGTGCCTCGTCCTCGCCCCGCAGCGCTGGCGCTGGTTCTACACGCACCTGTTCGACCTCGCCATCGTCGTGCTGCCGATGCTGCGGCCGCTGCGGCTGCTGCGGCTGGTGACGATCCTCGCCATCCTGCAGCGGAGCGCGGGCGCCGCGTTCCGGGGCCGGGTGATCATCTACGTCGTCGGCGCGGGCGGCCTCCTGGTGTTCACGGCCGCCCTGGCGGCCCTGGATGCTGAGCGCGGGATGCCGCACGCGCACATCGAGACCTTCCCGCAGGCCGTCTGGTGGGCCTTCGAGACGATCTCGACGGTGGGCTACGGCGACTACGTGCCGGTCACCGAGGTGGGCAAGCTGGTCGCGGTCGGCCTGATGATCGGCGGCATCGCGACACTCGGCATCGTGACGGCGACGCTGGCCTCCTGGATCGTCGAGCGGGTCGCCCAGACCGAGATCGACATGAGGGCGGCCACCCGCGGTCAGATCCGCGAGCTGTCGAGTCAGGTGGCGGAGCTGAAGGCCCTGCTCGAGAAGCGGTCGGCCTGATGCCGGTGCGCAGCGCGGCGATCCTGCTGCACCGCCGAGGGACGGGCGGCAGGGAGGTCTGGATCGCGCACATGGGCGGCCCGTTCTGGGCGCGCAAGGACGAGGGCGCCTGGACGCTGCCGAAGGGGCTGGTCGAGGAGGACGACGTCGACGACCTCGCCGCGGCCCGGCGCGAGTTCGCCGAGGAGATGGGCGCGCCCTCCCCCGACGCCGTGTACGTCCCGCTCGGGGAGTTCCGCGCCTCGGGCAAGACGTTCGTGGTGTTCGCGGCGGAGGCCGACTTCGAGCTCACGGAGCTGGTCAGCAATGAGTTCGAGGTGGAGTGGCCGCCGCGCTCCGGCGTCGTCCGGACGTTCCCCGAGGTGGACGACGCCGGCTGGCATCCGCTCGCGGTCGCGCACACGAAGCTCGCGAAAGGGCAGCGGCCCATTCTGGACGCGCTCGTGCGGCTCCTCGACGAATACGGATCCGACTAGCGCGCACGGCACCCCCTCGGTCGTATCGTTGGCTGCACGTGCCGGACGGGACGAAGGAGGAGCAGGTGGCGAAGAAGAAGGCGGAGAAGGACGCCGAGAAGGCCCTGATCACCGCACGAGCCGCTGTCGACGAGGCGCAGCGGCTGGTCAAGAAGCTCGACAAGAAGACCCGCAAGGAGGCGGACGACCTCGCGGCCGCGCTGGAGCAGGCCGCGAAGGACGCGAAGAAGGCCGCCCTGCGCGCCCGCAAGACCGCGGAGGCGGCGGCGAAGGACGCCAAGGAGAAGGCCCAGGCGGCCCGCGAGCGGGCGCGCACGGCCGCGTCGGCCCCGGCGGCGAGCACGGGCATCCCCACGTTCCGCGACCTGCGCGACCGGGCGAAGGCGCAGGGCATCCAGGGCTACTCCCGGATGAACAAGGCACAGCTCCTGCACGCGCTCGGTGAGGGCTGATGTTCACCGGCCGGTAACCGGCTGCTTCTACGGTTGCCGCCGTGACTGACACCACCGCCGAGCCCGCGATCCTCTCGGCGCTGGACCGCGCGCCCGCAGCACGGACGCTGATCGACATCCTGCGGGAGTCCGCCGCCGCCAACCCGCAGGGCTCGGCGATCGAGGACGCCCGCGGCGCGCTCAGCTACCGCGAGCTGCTCGCGCGCGTGCTGGCCACGGCGGCGCGACTGCGGGAGGCGGGGGTGCGTCGGGGCGACCGCGTCGGCGTGCGGATGACCTCCGGCAGCCGGGACCTCTACCTGGCGATCCTCGGCGTGCTCGCCGCGGGCGCCGCCTACGTGCCGGTGGACGCCGACGACCCGCAGGAGCGCGCCGACCTCGTCTTCGGCGAGGCGGAGGTGCGCGGGGTCATCACCGACGACGGCTACCTCGCCACGGCCTCCACGGACAGCGCGGACGCCGTCGACGTGCCCGCCGGACCGCTCGCCGTGCAGGGGCAGGAGCCGCACCCGAGCACCTCCGGCCTCGCCGTCGTCGACCCGCCGACACCCGAGGACGACGCCTGGATCATCTTCACCTCCGGCTCGACCGGGACGCCGAAGGGCGTCGCCGTGCGGCACCGCTCCGCCGCGGCGTTCGTGGACGCCGAGTCGCGGCTGTTCCTGCAGGAGGAGCCGATCGGCCCCGGCGACCGCGTGCTCGCGGGGCTCTCGGTGGCTTTCGACGCGTCCTGCGAGGAGATGTGGCTCGCCTGGGGCCACGGCGCGTGTCTGGTGCCCGCGCCGCGGTCGCTGGTGCGCACGGGTATGGACCTCGGCCCGTGGCTGGCGGCGCGCCGCATCACCGTCGTCTCGACCGTGCCGACGCTCGCGGCGCTCTGGCCGACCGACGCGCTCGACACCGTGCGGCTGCTGATCTTCGGCGGCGAGGCCTGCCCTCCGGAGCTGGTCAACCGGCTCGCCGTGGACGGCCGCGAGGTCTGGAACACCTACGGGCCCACCGAGGCGACGGTCGTCGCCTGCGCGAGCCTGCTGACCGCGGGCGAGCCCGTACGGATCGGCCTCCCGCTCGACGGCTGGGACCTCGCGGTCGTCGGCCCGGACGGCTCGCCGGTCGCGAGCGGAGAGTCCGGCGAGCTGATCATCGGCGGCGTCGGCCTCGCCCGCTACCTCGACCCGGCGAAGGACGCCGAGAAGTACGCCCCTCTCCCCTCGCTCGGCTGGCAGCGGGCCTACCGCAGCGGCGACCTGGTGCGCTTCGACCCGGCCGGGCTGTTCTACCTCGGCCGCGCCGACGACCAGGTGAAGGTCGGCGGCCGGCGCATCGAGCTCGGCGAGGTGGAGGCCGCCCTCCAGCAGCTCACGGGAGTGTCGGGGGCCGCCGCGGCGGTGCGCAAGAGCTCGGCGGGGAACGACGTGCTGGTCGGCTACCTGGCCGTCCCCGAGCGCGCGGCCTTCGACCGGCGTGCCGCGCTGGCGGAGCTGCGCGCCGAGCTGCCCGCCGCGCTCGTGCCGCTGCTGGCGGTGGTGGACGACCTCCCGGTGCGCACCTCCGGCAAGGTCGACCGGACAGCGCTCCCCTGGCCGTTGGAGGAGTCCGACGAGGACGCGCCGGTCCTCGACCCCGTCTCGGAGCTCCTCGCCGCCGACTGGCGCAGCGTGCTCGGGCTGCCGGTGAGCGGCCTGGACGACAACTTCTTCGACCTCGGCGGCGGCTCGCTCGCGGCCGCGCAGCTCGTCTCCCTGGTGCGCAGGCGGCACCCGGACATCACGGTCGCCGACATCTACGCGCACCCGCGCTTCGGCTCGCTCGCCTCCGCGCTCGCGGAGAGCTCGCCGTCGGCCTCCGCCGCCTCGACGCACGTCGTGCCGCCGACGCCGCGGCGCATGCAGGTGCTCCAGACCGTGCTCGGCGTGCCGCTGTTCATCCTGAACGGCGTCCGTTGGCTGCTCTACCTGCTGACGGCGGCGGCCATCCTGCGGCCGTTCGGCGGGTTCGGGTTCCTCCCGGACGTGAACCTGATCTGGCTGATCATCGGGCTGATCGTGTTCGTCACGCCGTGGGGCCGGATGGCCATCGCCGTGGCCGCCGCCCGGCTGCTGCTGCTCGGCGTCGAGGCCGGCGACTACCCGCGCGGCGGGGGCGTGCACCTGCGGCTGTGGCTCGCCGAGCAGGTCGCCCACCAGATCGGCGCGGCCAGCCTGGCGGGCGCCCCGTGGATCAGCTACTACGGCAGGGCGCTCGGCGCGACGATCGACCGCGGCGTCGACCTCCACGCACTGCCGCCGGTCACCGGCATGCTGCGGATCGGCGCCGGCGCGTCCATCGAGCCGGAGGTCGACCTCGCCGGGTACTGGATCGACGGCGACCTCGTGCGCATCGGCGAGATCCGCATCGGCGCCGGGAGCTCCGTCGGCGCGCGCAGCTCGCTGATGCCCGGCGCGAAGATCGGCCGCGACGCGACGGTGGCGCCGGGGTCGGCCGTGTTCGGCCGGGTGCCCGCCGGCCAGAACTGGGCGGGCTCCCCCGCCGTCCGGGTCGGGAAGGCGCGCGAGTGGTGGCCCGGCGAACGGCCGCTGCGCCGCACCAGGTGGGTAGCCGCGTACGCCGTGGCCTCCCTGGTCGTCTCGCTGGTCCCGGTCGTCGCGCTCGGCGCCGGCGGGCTGATCGTGGCGGCGTTCACGCGCGGCGCGACCACGATCGCCGCTGCCATCCCCGGAGCAGCGGCCGCGCTCGTCCCGGCGACGCTCGCGGCAGGCGTCGTGCTCGCGGGCGTGGTCGTGGTCCTCGTGCGCCTGCTCGGACTCCGCCTCAGGGAGGGCGTCTACCCGGTACGCAGCCGGGTCGGCTGGCAGGTGTGGTCGACGGAGCGGCTGCTGGACATGGCCCGGACGCTGCTCTTCCCGCTCTACTCCAGCCTGTTCACCCCGGTCTGGCTGCGGATGCTCGGCGCGCGCGTGGGGCGCGACGTGGAGGCCTCCACCGTCCTCCTACTGCCTGCCATGACCAGGATCCGCGACGGTGCGTTCCTGGCCGACGACACGCTGGTGGCGTCCTACGAGCTCGGCGGCGGCTACGTGCGCGTCGCGGAGGCGGAGATCGGCGCCCGCGCCTTCCTCGGCAACTCGGGGATGGCCGGCGGCGGCAACCGGGTGCCGCGCGACGGCCTTGTCGCCGTGCTGTCGGTCGCCCCGCGCAAGGCGAAGGCCGGGACGTCCTGGCTGGGCTCGCCGCCGGTGAAGCTCCGGCGGCGCGCGCAGGACGCGGACCTCTCGCGCACCTTCGAGCCGAAGGCCTCCCTGCGCGTCGCCCGCACCGCGTGGGAGCTGCTGCGTATCGTCCCGGTGTTCGTGACGTGCGCCATCGGGCTCGCCGTGCTGCTGACGCTCGCGGCGCTCTCCGAGGCCTGGGGCGTCGGCTGGGCGATCGTCGTCAGCGGTCCGGTGCTCCTTGTCGCAGGGGCGGTGTCCGCGGCCGTGAGCACCACGGCGAAGTGGGCGCTGCTCGGGAGGCTGAAGCCGGGCGAGCATCCGCTCTGGTCGTCGTTCATCTGGCGCAGCGAGGTGTCGGACACCTTCACCGAGATGGTCGCCGCGCCCTGGTTCGCCTGGGCCGCCGCCGGCACGCCCGCGCTGGTCTGGTGGCTGCGCAGCCTCGGCGCGCGCATCGGGCACGGCGTCTGGATCGACAGCTACTGGCTCCCGGAGGCCGACCTGGTCGAGCTGGGCGACGCATCCACCGTCAACCGGGGCTGCGTCGTGCAGACGCACCTGTTCCATGATCGAATCATGAGCATGGACCAGGTGATCATCGAGCGCGGCGGGACCCTCGGCCCGCACAGCGTCATCCTGCCCGCGGCCGCGATCGGCTCCGACGCGACGGTCGGACCGGCCTCCCTGGTGATGCGCGGCGAGACGGTGCCGGATCGCAGCAGGTGGAGCGGGAACCCGATCGGCCCGTGGCGGGATGTGGTGGTACGCGAGTACCGTGCGGTGCGATGACCGAGGCCACCTTCGACGCCGACGCCGCAGTCCCCGCCGCGTCCCACGTCTACCTCCCGCGCTCCGGCACCGACGATTTCTCGGTGCTGTCCTACGACCTCGACCTGTCGTACAAGGTCGCCACGAACCGGCTCGACGGGACGGCCGTCATCCGGGGACGCGCGAACGTGCCGCTCACCGCGGTCTCGCTCGACCTGGTTCACCTGCGCGCCAAACGGGTCAAGCTGGACGGCGACAAGCGCACGCGGTTCACGCAGTCCCCGACCCACCTGCGGGTGAAGCCGGCCGCGCCGATCCCGGCCGAGGCGGAGTTCACGGTCGAGATCGCCTACGACGGATCGCCCGTCCCGCGCCGGACCCGCTGGGGCACCCTCGGCTGGGAGGAGCTGAGCGACGGCGTCATCGTCGCCTCGCAGCCCTCCGGAGCGCCGACCTGGTTCCCGTGCAACGACCGGCCGTCCGACAAGGCCGCCTACCGGATCACGATCACGACCGAGCAGCCGTACACGGTGCTCGCGACCGGCGAGCTCGCCGGCCACAGCGTCAGCGGAGGCCGAGGCACCTGGACCTTCGAGCGCCCTGAGCCGACGGCGACCTATCTCGCGGCTGTGCAGATCGGCCGCTACGTGCTGGAGCCCCGGCGCACAGGCGGCGTGGAGTGGGTCATCGCCTATCCGCCCGCCCTCGCCGCCCGCGTGCTGGCCGACTTCGCCTCGGTCGGGCGGATGATCGAGTGCTTCCAGGAGCGCTTCGGCCCGTACCCGTTCCCGTCCTACACGGTCGTGGTCACCGAGGACCCGCTGGAGATCCCGCTCGAGTCGCAGGGCATGGCCACGTTCGGCTCCTCGCACGTCGACGGCCGCGGCGGCTCGGAGCGCCTGATCGCGCACGAGCTCGCCCACCAGTGGTTCGGCAACAGCGTCGGCCTGGCCGGCTGGTCGGACATCTGGCTGAACGAGGGCTTCGCCTGCTACGCCGAGTGGATCTGGTCGGAGTACTCCGGCAGCCACTCCGCGAACACGCTCGCACGCACCCACCACGCCGTCCTGCGCGTGAAGCCGAAGGACCTCGTGCTCGCAGACCCGGGCGTCGACAGCATGTTCGACGACCGGGTCTACAAGCGCGGCGCCTGTCTCCTCCACGCCTTGCGCAGGAGGCTCGGCGACGACACGTTCTTCGACCTGATGCGCGGCTGGTCGGCCGCGCACCGGTTCGGCACGGCGTCGACGGCGGACTTCGAGGCGTTCGCGGGCGGGTTCTCCGAGGAGCCGCTGGACGAGTTCTTCGACGCGTGGCTGCGCGACACGCGGCTGCCGTCGCTCAGCGACTGATCGCCCCGCGGCTGACGGCTAGGGCCGGTCCTCCGGGCGGCGCTCCTCGCCGGTGATCCCGTCGATGCGCGGCGCGTCGTGCGCGGGCGCCGCAGCGGCGGTGGCCGGCGCGGCAGGCTCGGCGGCCGGCCGGGGCGGCGGGACGTCGTCGCGGCGGGTGTCGTCCACCGCGCCGTCGGCGACCACGCGGTTGCCGTGCCGGTCGGTCTCGACGTCCGGGTCGACGTCGTCCGCGCGGCTCAGCTTCTCCTGCTGCTCGCTGCGGGCGGCCGCGGCGGCACGCTCGCGCTCGTCGGCCTCCCGGCGCAGCCGCTCCGCGTCGACCTCGGCCTGCTTGGCGTCCGCGGCGGCCCTGGCGGACTTCGCCTCCCGCTCGCGTGCGGCCAGCTCGTCACGGGAGGCGGCCTCCCTCAGCTCGGTCGCCCGCTGCCGGTCGGCCTCCTGCTTGCGGCGGCGTCCCATCGTGGAGACCACGATGACGATCCCCACGACGATGACCACGATGACGACGATCAGCACGATCCATCCGATGGTGTTCATGCCGCGACATGGTACGCGGGGCACGCGGTGCCGGAAGGGCCTTGCGTCCGGGGGCGCGAGGTGCAGGGCGCGGCCCTCCCAACCCAGAACTGGGGGCGACGGAACGGCGGTCGCGTCGCCTACGCTGGCGCGAGGACCGCACGGGGGGATGGATGCGAGAGGTCGAGTACGACGCCTTCGTCGCCGCCTGGTCGACCTATTGGGGACGGCGCGAGCTCGGGATCGTCATCGAGAACGCCACGGCCGCCCGAATCGGAGCGGACCCGCACGGACTCCGCGCCTTCCACGAGCGGTGGCTGGACGCCGTGCGCGCCTACCCCGCCGAGTCGTCCCTCCGGCTGATGGGAACGCCCGTGCTGGTCCCGGAGCTCGCCGATGCCGCCGACGGGCTTCGGTCGGTCACCCCGCCACGCCCCGCGGCGTTCGGGGCGTTCGCCGTCGGCACCTCGACGGGCCTCCCCCAGTCCGAGCGGTCCGGCGACTACGTCCTCCTGTTCGACCCGGACAGCGAGGGGGCGCGAGCCGGCCGGACGCTGCGACGAGGGACCTGGGCGATGCCGCTCGCCATCGTGGCGCTGCTGACGTCCTGGTGGGCGCCGCTGCTCTCCGTCGCGGCGGCGGGCTGGGCGCTGGCGCTCGCCGTCCCTGTCAGCCGGCTGTTCCTCTCCACGCGCGTCCCGCTGCGCCTGCACTGGCGCCCGCTCCTCGTCCACGTGTTGGCGTGCCTCGCGATCGTGCTCGCGGTCGTGGCCGTCGTCCCGCGGTTCACCCATCCCCGCACCCCGTCGAAAGGCGCCGCCGCCATGTCAGAGTCCGTGGGTTCCCAGACCATCGCTCGAGTGCTCGGGCGAATCCGAGCGCACTGGCCGGACGCCCAGGTCGACTTCGTCCTCTCGCCGGACTCCCCCGACCAGCTGGAGAACGTGCGCGTGCGGGTGTCCGACCACGTGCTGCTCGAAGCGATGCAGACCGGGCCGATGTGGGCGGTGCACCCGGTGACCGACGCGAGCGGCCGGCTCGTGCCGCTGGAACCCGACCACCCGTACACGATCGGCGTCGACGTGTCCGCGCCCCCGGAGGAGTTCGCCGACCGATTCTACGAGGAGGTCTACTTCTGGTGGGTGAAGCTTCACCCCAGGCAGGACCCGGCGCCGCCGCAGCTCCCGTCCTAGGCTCCGCCTAGCCCTCGGTCGTCTCCGCCGACCGCAGCCCGGCGAGCAGCAGGCCCACCATCCGCTCGGCGCGCCCGGAGGCCGCCCCGTCCGGCCGGACCCCGTGGCAGAGGTCGGCGACAGCCGCGAGGAATTCCCCCGCGTCGACATCCTGGGCGATGTCGCCGGACTCCCGCGCCGCCGCGAGCAGCCCGGCGAGCGTGGGCGTGAGGTGGGTCGAGAAGTAGGCGGCCAGCGGCTCGTACGCGGGGTCTCCGGAGTGCAGCGCCGCCGCCAGCCCGCGCTTCGCGGCCACGAACTGGGTGTAGCGCATGATCCAGCGGTCGAGGGCCTCCCCCGCTGGATACGCCTCCGCGAGCGGGGCGGCGGCGGCGACGCAGGCGTCCAGCTCGCGCCGGAACACGGCCGAGATCAGGTCGGACCGGAGTGGGAAGTGCCGGTAGAGCGTGCCCACTCCGACCCCGGCGCGCGCGGCGATCGCCCGCGCAGGCACGTCGACCCCGGCCTCCGCGAACAGCGCGGTGGCCGCCTCCACGAGCGCGTCGGCGTTCTGGCGGGCGTCGGCGCGGCGGGGCCGGGTCATAGGCTCCCCTGCGCCCAGGCTGCTCGTGTTCGCGGGCATGCGGCGGTCCCCGGTGTCCTTCCTCTGGCGAATCGGCGGCGATCGGTGTAGCGTCGAAGAAGTAAACGGAACATTGTTCCGGTTAAAGTCCCACCGATCCGGAATCATGTTCCGATTGCTCGATCTTAGGCCTGCCGTCATCCCGGCGCCAGACCGCCGACCCCTCGACTCAGGAGCGAAAGTCATGCAGTACCGCACTCTCGGCCGCACCGGCATCACAGTCACCCCCTATGCGCTCGGCGCGATGATGCTCGGCTCGCTGGGCAACCCCGACCGCGCGGAGGGCGTGCGCATCATCCACCGCGCGCTCGACGCCGGCATCAACTTCGTGGACACCGCCGACCGCTACGGCGACTCCGAGGAGGTCGTCGGCGAGGCGCTGAAGGGCCGCCGTGACGACGTCGTGCTCGCGACCAAGTTCTGGGGGCCGGTGGACGACGACATCAGCCACCGCGGCGCCTCCCGCCGCTGGATCATGCAGGCGGTCGAGCGCTCCCTGCGCCGGCTGCAGACCGACCACATCGACCTCTACCAGTTGCACCGTCCCGACCCGGACACCGACATCGACGAGACGCTCTCGGCGCTCACCGACCTGGTCCGGCAGGGCAAGGTGCGAGCGATCGGCTCCTCGTCCATGCGCGGCTCCGAGATCGTGGAGGCGCAGTGGATGTCCGAGCGCCGCGGCTTCGAGCGGTTCCGCACCGAGCAGCCCAACTACTCCCTCCTCGACCGGGAGATCGAGCGCGAGATCCTGCCCGTCGCGCAGCGCTACGGCATGGGGACGCTCGTCTACAGCCCGCTCGCCGGCGGCACGCTCACCGGCCGCTACCGGGCCGGCGGCGAGAACGACAACTTCCGCTCGACCCGGACCGGCATGCGGCACTTCCGCGACGAGCGCCGGCTCGCGGCCGTGGAGGAGCTGATCGCGCTCTCCGACGAGGTCGGCGTGCCGCTCACCCACCTCGCCATGGCCTTCGTGATCGCGCACCCGGGGGTCACCTCCGCCATTGCCGGCCCGCGCACGATGGAGCAGCTCGAGGACACCCTCGCGGGCGTGGACGTGTCGCTGTCCGACGAGGTCCTCGACCGCATCGACGCGATCGTCCCGCCCGGCGAGAGCGTCGGGGCGATGGACATGGTCTACCGCGGGCCGGAGGTCGGTGACCCGGCTGCACGGCGGCGTCCGGCGGCGGAGCGGTCGGTGGGCTGAGCGGTGCCGCCCCGCCTCATCCTGATCAACGGCGTCCCCGCGAGCGGCAAGACCAGCCTCGCCTGCGCCTGGTGCGCCCGGCACGCGTCCGGCCTCCCGCTGGCCCTCGACATCGACGTGCTTCGAGCGATGCTGGGGTGGGCGGCTGGCAGAACGACCTCCCCTCCGCGGGCCTCGCCGCCCGCGACCTGGCGATCGCGGCGATCAGGGTGCGCCCGGCGAGAGCGTCGGGGCGATGGACATGGTCTACCGCGGGCCGGAGGTCGGTGACCCGGCTCGGGAGGCCGGACGCGTGCCGGGCGCACCAGGCGCAGGCGAGGCTGGTCTTGCCGCTCGCGCGGCTGGCAGAACGACCTCCCCTCCGCGGGCCTCGCCGCCCGCGACCTGGCGATCGCGGCGATCAGGGTGCACCTCGGCAGCGGCCGGGACGTGGTAGTGCCGCAGTACCTGCGCCGCGTGGAGTTCATCGAGCGACTGGAGGCGACGGCGGAGCGGTGCGGGGCGGTGTTCGTGGAGACAGCGCTGCGGATCGACGCGGCCGTCGCGGCGGAGCGGTTCGCGGAGCGGGCGGCGGCGCTGGGGAGCGAGGATGTCTATTCGACGTTGCCTGGTGACATGGGCGGCGTGGTGGTGGAGTTCGAGGAGTTCCTGGTGTCGCGGCCCGGAGTGCTTCGGATCGCGAGCAGCGACGGGGCACTGCGGGCGCTGGAGGCCGCGGTCGCGGCAGCGACGACGCGGTAGCGCTCAGGCGGGTGCGAGAACCCGGATGCCTGCCGCTCGGGCGGCGCGTGCCAACTCGTCGTCGTAGGTCACGATCTCATCTGCACCGATACGCAGGGCGGTCGTGAGGTGGATCGCATCGTTGGACCGGAGTGGAGTCTGCGTGCCGGCAGAGAGCAGATCACCCCGTGTGACATCGACCAGGACGACCGCGTCCAGAACCGCCGTGATCGCCTCGATCGGGACGAACGCGGGATTCCTTCCCGCGGCGCAGTGCAGTTCGGTGTGAAGCAGCCACGAGGATGCCAGGCGGCGACTCGGGTCCGAGATCGCGACGACCAGCTTCTGGGACTCCCGTTCCTCGACCACAAGCTTCATCGCCGCAGAGGTGTCCAGGTAGGCGACCGTCACAAGCGTCCCCTGCTGTCCTCGATGATCTGCTCCGAACTCAGCGGCGAGACCGTGCGCGTGATCCTCGCAAGCGCGTCGGCGCCGGTGCGCGCGGCGCGAGCCTCCCCGCGCGCAACGAGGCCGTCGAGCGGATCGCCGCCGGCCGGGACGATGATGGCCGCGAGGTGGCCGTTGTTGCTGACCTGCACCGACTCCCCCGCCTCGACGCGACGCAGGATCTCGCCACTTCGGTTGCGCATCTCCCGGTGCGTCACGGTTTCCATGAATCGAGCGTAGCACGGCGTAGCACAACAGGGGCGAGCCAGCGGCGAACCGTCTTGCGTAGGGCGGACGGGACTTGAACCCGTGACCGGCGGATTATGAGTCCGATGCTCTAACCAGCTGAGCTACCGCCCCGTGCCCTCTCCGGTCACTCCGGGGCGGTCACGCCGGGGGCCGCCGCCGTCACCGGGTCGGCCACCGGCTCTCCACGATACAGGCTCTCGAAGGTGCTGATCGTGGTCTGGATGTCGTGGGTCGCCACGATCCGCAGCGACGCGTTCTTGAGGACGTCGAGCTCCTCCTGCGGGAGGGTGAGCACGTTCTCCAGCTTGTCCGCCAGGTCCTGCGCGTCGCCCGGACGGAACAGGTGGCCGTTCTCGCCGTCGTGCACCAGGTGCGGGAGCGCCATCGCGTCGGCCGCGACCACCGGGAGGCCTGAGGCCATCGCCTCCATCGTCGCGATGGACTGCAGCTCGGCGATCGACGGCATCGCGAAGACCGTGGCGCGGGTGTACGCCTTGCGGAGCTCCTCGTCCGTGACGTAGCCGAGGAACTTGACCCGGCCGGCGATGCCGAGGCTCTCGGCGAGCGACTGGAGGTTCCGCAACTGGTCGCCGCCGCCCACGATCTCCAGCTGGGCGTCCAGCGAATCCGGCAGCAGTTTGATCGCGTTCAGCAGCACGTCGATCTGCTTCTCCCCCGTCACCCGGCCGACGAAGAGGATGCGGTTGCCGGTGCGCGGCGTGAAGTCGGGCGTGTAGTTGTGGGCGTCGATGCCGCAGGAGATCGCGTGCACCCCGCGCAGCCCGGTCGCCTTCTCCAGGAACTCGGCCGCTCGGCGCGTCGGGGTCGTGATCGCCTCGGCGCGGTCGAAGCTCTTGCGCGCATCCCGCCAGGCGATGCTCACGAAGGTCTTGTGCAGGAACTTCGGCAGGCGGGTGAACTCGATGATGTTCTCGGGCATCACGTGATTCGTCGCGACGATCCGGATGCCGCGCTTCTGGGCCTCGAAGGCGAGCCCGCGCCCGATGACGATGTGCGACTGGAAGTGCACGACGTCCGGTTTCACCTCGTCGAGCACCCGGCGGGCGTTCGCCTTGCTCATCCACGGCAGCGCGAACCGCAGCCAGTCGTGCGGGTACCACCGCCAGCTGCGCAGGCGGTGCGCCGTCAGCTTCTCGCCCTCGTGCTCCTCGATCCAGGTCCCGTGGCGGCGGCCGGCGGCGGGGGCGACGATGTGCATGTCGTGGCCGCGCGCGACCAGTCCGGCGGCGAGGCGCTCGGCGAAGCGGGCAGCGCCGTTCACATCCGGCGGGAAGGTGTCGCAGCCCATGAGGATGGTCATCGGCCGGTGCTCGGCCGGGGCGGGCGGGAGGTCGTTCGTTCCGCTCGTATCAGGCACGTGGTGAGTCCCTCACGGTCTTCGGCCGGGGCGGGTCGCCCGGCGACGGTCTGAGCGCGCCGGACGGGTCGGACCGGCGATTCATCGCTTCAGTCTAGGCCGGATTCCGGGACGGAGCCCGCAAGCGTGCCGGTGAGTGGCGCCTCGCCGTTGGTCTGCGGGTGGTGCTTGGCGAGCTGGAACACGCCGTAGATCGCCACGGCGCCGGTGATCGCGAAGCCGAGCATCGCCCACCACGGCGCCCCCGCGGCCTCGTTGAGGACGACGATGCCGATGGTCACGGCGACCAGCGGGTCGATCACGGTCAGGCCCGCGATGACGAGGTCGGGAGGCCCGGACGAGTAGGCGTTCTGGACGAAGTACGCACCGAGCCCGGCGGCCGCGAGCAGCGCGACGATGCACAGCACGAGCAGCCAGTCCCACTCCTGGTTGGAGATGCGGTCGATGACCACCTTGGCGAGGGTGGCGACGAAACCGTAGAGGACGCCGGCCCCGACGATGTACATGATCGCCTTGAACCGGTGCCGCAGGAACGCGAACAGCAGCCCGAAGACGATGAGGACGACGGCGAGGATGATCAGGATGACGACGAGCGCCTGGGTGGTCACCGGTTGGTCGCGCGCGAAGATCGCGGCGATGATCACGAACGCGCCGACGCCGCCGACGCACAGCGAGATGGCGACGATGGACTGCCGGTTGAGCTTCACGCCGCTCACCCGGGCGTTCAGCACGCTCGTGATGACCAGCCCGACCACGCCGAGCGGCTGCACCAGGATGATCGGCGAGAGCTTCAGGCTGACGAGCTGGAACACGATCGCGAGCCCGAGCAGCAGCGTGCCGATCACCCAGGAGGGCCGCGCGAGCAGCAGCCCGAGCTGCCGGACGCTGAGCCCGGCCTTCGCATCCTGGGTCTGCGCCTCCACCTTGGCGACGCCGTGGTGCTGCAGCTGCGCGCCGAGCGACAGGAACACCGCGCCGACCAGCGCGACCGGGATGCCCAGGAGCTGACTGGGCTGATAAGCCAGCTCGAGCGCGTCCATCAGTTCCGTAGCCACGCCACGACCCTACCCAACATGATCCCGATAGTCTTGCCGAATGGCCGTCCTTCCCATCCGGATCACCGGAGACCCCGTCCTGCACACCCGCGCGGCGGAGGTGACGGAGTTCGACGATGCCCTCCGCACACTGGTCGCCGACATGCTCGAGACGATGGACGAGGCGCCCGGCGTCGGCCTCGCCGGCCCGCAGGTCGGCGTGCCGCTGCGCCTGTTCGTCTTCGGCTGGACGGACGACGACGACGTGCTGCACCGCGGCGTCGCGATCAACCCTGTACTGTGGCTCAGCCCGCTGGCGGTCGGCGAGCCGGACGAGGACACCGAGTCGGAGGGCTGCCTGTCGTTCCCGGGCGAACGCTTCCCGCTGCGGCGCGCCGAGAGCGTCATCCTGGAGGCCACCGACCTGGAGGGCGAGCGGTACACGATCCGCGCCCACGGCTGGCTCGCACGCATCTTCCAGCACGAGTACGACCACCTGGACGGCGTGCTCTACGTCGACCGGCTGGAGCACCCGTACGGCAAGGCGGCGCTGAAGGCGCAGCGGAAGAACTCGTGGGGCGTGCCGGGGCTGAGCTGGCTGCCGGGGCGGGACCACCTGGAGGATTGAGGCGGCGGTTGGTCGTCACCGCACGAGGGAGTGCGAGAGTTCGCTGAAATCTCCGGGAATGCACGGGCCAGACATGTAGTAGACCGCTGCGAATCCCGTGATGTCAGCCTCGAAGAACACCCGATCGGCGTCCCTCGGATACCTGACTTCGTAACCGGTTCCTTCGGGCAACGGTTCGACGGTCACCCCGTGATAGCCCTCGGACTCCCACAACGCGGCGATCTCGTTCGCCACGGTCAGCGGTTCGAACGTCGCGTTCGTGGCCTCCTGTTGCTCGTATTCCGCCCCCTCGCTTCCGTCGGGCAGGTAGCACAGCCCGAAGCCCCTGCCGTGGACTCTCCAGTCCGTTCCCCCAATGACCTTCCTCGTCGCTTCGAACAGCGTGACGACCTTCTCCCGAGCCTCGTCCGCGGTCGGATATGCAGATGTCATGGATGTGGTCGCCTTTCCGTGATGAGGTGCATTCGATGCGCAGCCGTTAAGAGCAAGCGCGGCGGTAACAACGGCCGCGAGAGCGGTCGCACGCTTAGTCACTTCGCCGCCGATTTCGGATAGCCCATGGTTTGCGCGGCCAGGTTGTGAAGAGCGCTTGTACCCCTGTCGAAGTACCCGAATGCGTTGGGGTTGTTGGCGTGGACCGTCGCCGCGTGCTCGGTGGTCCCGGCCGTGTCTTTCCCGTCGGGGGTCCGGGCGTCGCCGGTGCTGAACGGCACTGCCCCGAAGTCGGACGGGTCTCCGCGACCGCCGGCGAGCCGGCCCACGGTGGCGACAGCGTCGGCGCTCGCCTGCCCAGCCGAGATGCCGCCCCGGGGCACGTTCAACGGCGTCGGGCGTGGGATCAGGTCCGTTCGATCACGTGGCAGACCCGTAGGTGGCGCACTCTCCAGGCGGATCCCCGCCGACCCGACGGACGCGAATGTGCCGGCGGACGCGCGCTTCAACGCTTCTGCGGCGACTGTCGAACCGTAGGAGAAGCCCACCACGGACAGCTGCTCCGACTTCGCTGGCCAGCCGCGGAAAGCGAGCGTGCCTTCCATCGCTGCCGCCAACGATTCCCCGCCCGCGCGAGCGCACTCGCTCGCCGTCACCTGTCCGGCATCCTGCGGGGCGTCGTACCCCAACCACGCCACTACCGCGATCCGGCCCGACCCTCCATTCCGCGCGGCGATGCGTTGCTGCTCGTAGTAGAGGTTCTTGCTCGCATTGGTCCACGCGGCGATATCCTTTGCGACCGTGGTCGTCATTCCCGGGATGTTGTAGGTGACGTGATCTGCGGTGTCCAGGTCCCCTACTGAGATCGCGGCCTTCGGGTTCGCGCCTGTCAGGTCCAGCAGCAGCAGTTGCAGTGGCGGCTTCTCGTCCTCCGGGTGCGGCCCGAGCGTCCTTTGGATCGCCTCGACCGCCCGCAATTTCACCTGTGCGGCGTCGTACCCGGGGTCATCCTTCGCGATCGTCTTCAGCTCCGCGGCGAAGCGGGCGAGCTCCGCTCGGTTCGCCGCCGAGCGGGATGCCCCATCCACGCCATCCAGAGACCCGATCACGCCGGGCAGCTCCGTCACGTACTTCTGCCGTGCGGCCGGCGTCAGCGACGACCACCATTCCGCGACCTGAGCCGGAGTCATCGAGCGGAGTCTCTTCGCTGGCACCAGGGGCGCGGACACACCAGCACCGGCCGACGCAGCCGGTGCGGTTACCCGGTCCCGTGCGGCGACGCGCACAGCCCGGATCGCGCGCTCGAACTCCTCCACGAATTCCTCGGCCGCCCGGTTGAACGCCCGCACCTTCCAGCGAGCGTCCTCCTCCAGCTCCACCGCCGCCGGGACCTCGTGGATCTCCGGGTAGTACGTCGCGCCATTCACGATCATCCACGCCTCGATCGCCGCGGGGATGTCGCGCGCGTACATCTCGTCGACCGCGAGCAGCAACGCGTCGCGACGCCGGGCTAGGTCACCGTGCGCGTTCCAGGCGGTCTCCAGCACGCGGAAGAGCTCGTCAGCAGTCGTGTGGGCGTTCTGAAGCGCGACCCGGCCCGGCTTCACGTATCGGGCGACGACGTCCGGCATCCTTCGCGACCGGAAGCTCTCCGCGAACGCGGTCTGCGCCTCCTCCGCCTCCTGCGCGAACCCGACCATCTGCGCAGCCGCGTCGCGGAGAGCGACGGCGGCCTCCGCCGCGCGGGTCGGGTCCAGCTCGGCCAGATCGAGCAGGTCGCTCTCCCCGATCACGGCGCCTCCACCGGGAGCGCAACAGCGCCCAGCAGCTTCGCACCCCACTGGTCGGCCGCTACCGCCCGCTCCACAGCGCTCTCCCCGACCTGTGCCAGCTTCCGGAAAGCGTCGCTCGTCTCAGCGGGGATGCCCACGAGGTCCTCGACGACCTCGCTCAACGCCGCCCGCACCGGCGCGCATCGCATCGCGTACACGACCTCTGAACCGGCAGCCCGGAAGACGGCCCCCGCACTCCCGATGCCTTCCGCCGCCGCAGTGACGCGTGCCGTCGCCGCCCGCGCCTCGTCGGGTCGAACCTCGATGTCTGCCATGACGTCAAATACTAGGGGCCGACATTGCACCACCTGAGGAGTGCAGGTGTTACTCCTACCGCAGCGGCACCCCGTGTACGCCGTTGTGGTGCCGCAGCGCCGGAAACACCACGGACAGCGAGAACCCGACCCCCGGGACGGGCTTCGCCTCCATCACTCCCCCGAACAGTGCCGCGCGCTCGCGCAGCTCGTTGAGGTCGGGGCCCTCCACGTACGCGGTCATGGCCCGCAGGTCGTCGTCGGCGCTGTAGGCGGTCGCCTGGTCGACGCCCGCGCGGTCGAGGCCGCGGCGACGGGCCGCGGCGCGGAGGCCGTCGTCGTCCACCGTGACCTGGAGGCCGTCCGGCGTCCAGGTCATCGCCACGACAGCAGTGGTGCCCGGGCCGCCGTGGTCCAGCGCGTTGCCGAGGCTGGTCTGCAGGATGCGGAAGACGACGAGCTCCGCGCCCTGACGGAGCTCGTACGGCTCACCCGTCTCGGAGAACGTCACCTCCAAGCCCGCCTCGCGCATCACCCGGAACAGGTCGCGCGCGGAGTGGAGGCCGGGCGCGGGCAGCACGTCGCGGCTGCCGTCCGCGACGGCGTTCTGCAGTCGGCGCAGGTCGGCCAGGGCGTCGCGCGCCGAGGTCTCCATCGCAGCGGCTGACCGCGAGGCCGTCTCATGGTCGGCGCCGGCCGCGTAGCGCAACCCCTCCGCCTGGTTCACCAGCCGGGAGACGGCGGCGACCGCTACATCCCCGAGCTCGCCGATGATCCGGAAGCGGCCGGCCTGCTCCGCCAGCTCCAGCTCGCGGTCGATGCGGTCCCACTCGCGCTCCTCGCGCGCGTTCTGCGCACGGCGGCGGAGGGTGCGCTCCCGGAGCCAGAGCATCGCGAACACGACGACGGCCGCCAGTGCGGCGGCCGTGAGAGCGAAGGAGAGCGGGGTCATACTGGTCCTTCCGGGCCGTGGGGGCGGACCGGTGCGCGGCCCGGACGATCATATCCGGGCCGCGCGGCCGGACGGGTGCCCGGCGAGGGAAGGGTCAGGCGCCGTCGCCGCGGTTGGCGCGCAGCACCTCCAGGCGGGCGCGGTACTCCTTCTCGTCGATGTCTCCGTTGGCGTACCGCTCGGCGAGGGTCTGCTCGGCGGCGCGGGTGGCGCCGTGCGGGCCGTTCGGTCCCCAGCCGTAACCTCCGCGTGCGGCGGCGGCGCGACGCCAGCGGCGGCCGAAGACGCCGAAGATGAGGAAGAAGATCCCGATCCAGAAGAGCGGGATCAGGAACCACCACCAGCCGAACCAGGGGCCGCCACCCCAGGCGACGACCGTGCAGGGGGCGGCGGCTGCGAGCGAACTGAACATGGTGCATCCAATCGGTGAGCTGTCCGCGGCTTTCGCGGAACCGTATCCAGCCTCGCCGTGCGAGCCGCCGGGCGAATCCGCCACCGGGAGACACTTCCACTACTCCGCCGGGAGCAGCGCGCTCAGCGTTGGCCCGGCTGCACCAGCCCCGTCTCGTAGGCGACCACGACCAGGTGCACACGGTCGCGCGCGGCCAGCTTGGTCATGATCCGCGAGACGTGCGTCTTCGCCGTCAGCGGGCTGAGGAACAGCCGCTCCCCGATCTCCGTGTTGGTCAGCCCGTGGCCCACCAGCGCCAGCACCTCCCGCTCGCGCTCGGTCAGGTCGCGCAGCGCCTCCGCGTCCGGCGCCGGCCGGAGCCCGCCCGCCACGCGCTCGATCAGCCGCCGCGTCGCGCCGGGCGACAGCAGCGCGTCACCGGCGGCGACCACGCGCACGGCGCGCAGCAGCTCCACGGGCTCGGTGTCCTTGACCAGGAAGCCGCTCGCGCCGGCGAGGATGGCCTGCGCGACGTAGTCGTCCAGCTCGAACGTGGTCACCATCACGATCCGGGTGCCCGCGAGGGCCGGGTCGGCGGTGAGCTCCCCCGTCGCCCACAGGCCGTCGCCGTCCGGCATCCGGATGTCCATCAGGACGACGTCGGGACGCGTCCGCCGCGCGAGGTCGACGGCCTCCCGCCCGGTCGCGGCCTCGCCGACCACCTCCAGGTCGTCCTCGGCCTCCAGCAGCGCGCGGAAGCCCGCGCGGACGAGATGCTGGTCGTCCGCCAGCAGCACCCGGATCATGCGTCCTCGGCCTTCCGCAGCGGGATGCGGGCCTCCACGGTCAGCCCGCCGCCCTCGGTGGTGCGGGTCTCGAACCGGCCGCCGAGCAGCTCCGCGCGCTCGCGCATCCCGATCATCCCCTTGCCGTCGGTCTCGCCCTCCGGGAGCCCGCGGCCGTCGTCGGCGATGGTCAGCACGTACTCGCCGCCGTCCTCGCCGAGCCGGATGGCGACGGTGCGCGCCTGCGCGTGTCGGCCGATGTTGGTCAGGGACTCCTGCACGATCCGGTAGAGCGCGAGCTGCGAGGCGGCGGACGGCGCTGTCGTCAGAGCGTCGTCGTAGCGCACATCGAGCCCGGCGCGCCGGTAGGTCTCGACCAGCACGGGGATGCGCGCCAGGTCCGGCTCCGGTGCGCGCGCCGCCGGGTACCCCTCGGCGCGCAGGAAACCGAGCACGCCGCGGACCTCCTCCAGCGCCTGACTGCTCACGGACTTGATCGCCTCCAGGCTCTCCCGCGCCTTGTCGGGCCGGCTGTCGAACAGGTGCAGGCCGACGCCGGCCTGCACGCTGATCTGCGACAGCGAGTGCGCGAGCACGTCGTGCAGCTCGCGCGCGATCCGCAGCCGCTCGGCCTCCGCGGCGGACTCCCGGCGCGCGGCGATCTGGCGGGAAACCTCCCGGTAGCGCTCGCGCCGCCCGCGGATCGCCTCGCCGACGCCCACCAGGAGGGTGAGCACGAGCGCGATGACGAGCGGCCGGATGACGGCCTCCGGCCTCCCCACCAGCAGGTACGCGCCCAGCGGCCCGACGACGGCGACTCCCGCCACCGTCCACCAGGCCCACACCCGCGCCGAGCGCACCACCGCGGCGACCACGGCGAACGCCAACGGCACGGCGGCGAGCGGCGGCCCCATCGTGAGGGCGATGGCCGGGGTGCAGAGCACCGCGATCGCGACCAGCACCGGGCCCGGGTACGCGCGGGCGAGCAGCAGCAGGAACGACGCCGCGAACGCGACCAGGACCGCGGCAAGCGTCAGCGGGTCGGCCGCCGCCGTGTGCGCGGCGATGAAGACGCCGGGAAGCTGCAGCAGGACGGACAGGACCACCGGGAACCAGATCGTCCCGCGCGGCCGCCGCCCCGACCAGCCACGGCCCTCGGCCCAGCCCGGCCCGTGCTGACGGGAGTCGGCGGACGGGTTCCAGGGCATCTCCTCATGCTAACGAGCGCGCGGAGGCGTGGCGTGGCCCGAAAGGAGTCTCGCGGCTACTCCCCCGGGAGTACGCGGCTGACGATCACGGATTGTGCTCCGCGTCGAAGATCTCCCCGTCGTCGCCTTCGCTCTTCCCGAACAGCGGCCCGAACGCGGGCCCGCCGAAGCTGGTCAGTCCGGCCTCGCGCTCCAGCGATGCACGCCGTTCGGCCTCGTCGTTCTCGTACTCCTCGACCGCGTGGTCCGGCTGCTCGGAGTCGCGCTCGTCCCGGTCCCTGTGTTTCATGGCCGCATCGTAGCGATTCACGCGTGGGTCGGGGTGTATTCCGTACGGAGCATGTGGACCGAAACGACGAAGGCCCGGAGGCTGTCACCTCCGGGCCTTCGCCTTCGTTTCCGCTCCCCGACTTGGACTCGAACCAAGAACCTGCCGGTTAACAGCCGGCTGCTCTGCCAATTGAGCTATCGAGGAATGCTTGATCAGCGAAGCTACTCTAGCAAGACTTCGCGCATCGAGTGAAATCGGCTGTGCATCCCGCGCGCGTCACCGTCAGTACCCGGCGGCCGGGTCCACGCGGCCCACGAACTCGCCGTCGCCGAGGAACGCGCGCACGTTCGCGCGGACCCGCTCGGCGAGCAGCGGAGCGACCATCTCGGACGTGTCGGCCTGGTGCGGCGTGATCAGGCAGGCGTCCTCCGACCACAGCGGGTGTCCGTCCGGGAGGGGCTCCGGATCGGTGACGTCGATGCCCGCTCCCGCGATCTCCCCGGTGCGGAGGGCCCGTAGCAGCGCGTCGCTGTCGACCAGGCCGCCGCGGGCGATGTTCACCAGGTACGCGGTCCGCTTCATGGCGGCGAACTCCGCGTCACCGAACAGGTGGCGGGTCCCGCCGGTGAGCGCGGCGGCGACGACCACCACGTCGGCGTCCGGGAGGACCTCCAGCAGCCGGTCGGAGCCGACGGTGCGCTCGGCGCCCGCCACGGGCTCGGGCGAGCGGCGCACGATGGTCACGCGGACGCCGAACGGTGCGAGCAGCACCATCAGCTCCAGCGCGATCCCGCCGGCGCCGATGATCACGACGTTCCTTCCGTAGAGCGAGCGGCCCTCCTCGACGGTCGACCAGGAGGTCGCCCGCACGCGCTTCGGGAGGACGCGCATCAGGGCCAGGGTGAGCGCCAGCGCGTGCTCGGCGACGGGCTGCGCGTACGCTCCCTTCGCGCTGGTCCAGATCAGGCCAGGGCGGTCCTCCGACGCGATGATGCCGGCGAAGGCGTCGACGCCCGCGAACGGGAGCTGCACCCAGCCGATGCCGGGATGCGCCTCCAAGACCGGCGGGAACGCGGCGGCGTCCTTGTTGGACAGCCAGACGACGCCGCGGGTGCGGTCGGAGAGCGGCTCGACAGTCCCGCCCGCGGCCTCCACGGCGGCGACGAAGGACGGCTCGGCGGTAGGGAGCACGGCGATGGGGCCGGGCTCCGGGCGCTCGCCCGGCGCGAGCGGCACTCCGCCCGGGGCGAGGACGGCGCGGTGCTGCGGGCTGGATTCGGTCATGGTTCCTCCTGTCGGGACGCTCGGCTACTTCGCCGCGATCTGCGGCCGGCGCTCCCGCCGGCGCTGCGGCGGCTTCAGCGCGTCCGCCAGCCCGCGCACGAACGGGTGCGACGGATCGGCCAGCACGTCCTCGATCGGCCCGTAGGCGATGGGACGGCCGCCCTGCAGCACCAGCGAGTTGTCCGTCGCGCGGCGCAGCACGGCCAGGTCGTGGCTGACGATCACGGCCGTGAAGCCCTCGTGCGTCCGCAGTTGGGCCAGGAGGTCGATCACCGCGTCCCGGACCGTCGCGTCGATGCCGGCGGTCGGCTCGTCCACGATCAGCACCTGCGGGCCGAGCACCAGGGCCTTGGCGAGGGCGACGCGCTGGCGCTGCCCGGCGCTGAGCTGGTACGGGTACTTGCCGAGCACGCTGAGCGGGAGGTGGACGGTGTCCAGCATGAGCGCGGCCCGCTCCCCCGCCGCCCGGCGGTTGTAGTGCTCGTCGCGCTCGAAGATCGGGAGTGTGACGTTGTCCTGCACCGACAGCGACGGCTCCAGCGTGGCCGCGGCCTCCTGCGGCAGGTAGCCGACGTGGAAGGTCACCTCGGCCAGGTCCCGCTTGCGCGCGTGCCGCAGCGAGTGGCCGAGAACGGTCGCGTCGCCGCCGCTGATCCGCGGGCCGGGCTCGCCGGAGCGGAGGGGAAGCCCCCGCCCGGCGAGCACCGCGGCCAGCGTGCTCTTGCCCGAACCCGTCTCGCCCAGGACCCCGAGCGACTGTCCGGCCTCCAGCTGGAAGCTCACCCCGCGGAGGGCGACGCACGAGGGGCTGACGCCCCTGGCGGGATATTCGACGGACAGGTCGCTGACGAGGATGGCGGGTTCGGAACTCACATGATCGACCCTAGGCGCTCTCGGCTTGGAGAGCGCGCAGCGCCTCCCGCCGGTCGGCCTGTTCCACCGGATCCGGCACCGGCAGGGAGGCCAGCAGCCGCTGCGTGTACGCCTCGCGCGGGTTGCCGAGCACCTCGGCGCCCGTGCCCTCCTCCACCAGCTTGCCGCGGTGCAGCACCGCGATCCGGTCGGCGAGGAGGTCGACGACGGCCAGGTCGTGGCTGATGAACAGCGCGGCGAAGCCGAACTCGCGCTGGAGGTCGGCGAACAGCTCCAGCACCCGCGCCTGCACAGAGACGTCGAGGGCCGAGGTGGGCTCGTCGGCGATCAGCAGGGTCGGCTCCAGGGCGAGGGCGCGCGCCAGGCTCGCCCGCTGCCGCTGGCCGCCGGAGAGCTCGTGCGGGAACCGGTCGCCGTAGCTGCGAGGCAGCTGCACGGCCTCCAGAAGCTCGTCCACCCGGCCGCGTGCGGCGGCGGGCGAGGACGCCCGGCCGTGCACGACGAGCGGCTCCGCCACGCAGTCCGCGATCGTGAGCAGCGGGTTGAAGCTCGACGCCGGGTCCTGGAACACGAAGCCGATGTCGCTGCGCACCTTGCGGAACTGGCGCTCCTTGACGCCGTTCATCTCGATGCCGAGCACTTCGAGCGAGCCGTCGGTGACCTTGCCGAGTCCGGCGATGGCGCGCCCGATCGTGGTCTTGCCCGAGCCGGACTCGCCGACCAGGCCGAGCACCTCGCCGGGGCGGATGTCGAAGCTCACGCCGTCGACCGCCACGAACCCGGGGCGGCCGAGCCGGCCGGGGTACTGGATGCGCAGGTCGCGCGCCTTCACCACCGGCGCCTCCTGCGGACGCTCGGCCCGGGCGATCGCCCGGTCCTGCGTGGCCACGGCGCCCATGCCGATGCGCGGCACGGAGGCCAGGAGCTTCCGGGTGTACTCGGCCTGCGGCGCGGCGAACAGCGTGCGCGCGTCGGCCTCCTCCACGACCTTGCCCTGGTACATGACTGCGACCCGGTCGGCGAGGTCGGCGACCACGCCCATGTTGTGCGTGATCAGCACGATGGCCGCGCCGAACTCGTCGCGGCAGCGCCGCAGCAGGTCGAGGATCTCGGCCTGCACGGTCACGTCGAGCGCGGTGGTCGGCTCGTCGGCGACGATCAGGCCCGGGTTCAGCACCAGCGCCATCGCGATGACGATGCGCTGCTTCTGGCCGCCGGAGAACTGGTGCGGGTAGTACTTGACCCGCTTCTCCGGCTCCGGGATGCCGACCCGGCGGAGGATGTCGACCGCCTGCTTCTGCGCGTCCTTCTTGGACAGCTTGCCGTGGGCGCGCAGGCCCTCGGCGATCTGCCAGCCCACCTGGTAGACGGGGTTCAGCGCGGTGGACGGCTCCTGGAAGACCATCGCCACGTCGGTGCCGCGCACCTCCCTGAGCTCCTTCTTGCTCAGCGAGACGATGTCCGCCTCGCTGGCGCCGTCCTTGCTGCGCAGCACCACGGCGCCCGAGGCGGTCGCGGTCTCCGGCAGCAGGCCGAGGATGGTCTTGGCGGTGACGGTCTTGCCCGAACCGGACTCCCCCACGATCGCCAGCACTTCGCCGGGCGACACGCGCAGGGTGACATCGTCGACGGCCTTGACGGCGCCGGCGTCGGTTGCGAAGGTCACCGACAGGTTGTCGATGGTGACGACGTCGCTCATGGCTTGACCTCGATTCCGTGCTCGTCGAAGGACTCTCCGCCCTCCAGGCCGTCGATGCCGCCGGGGCCCGCCTCCAGCGGACCGCCGGGGACGACCGACGTCTCGGCGACCAGACCCGACGCCTCTGCGGCGCGACGCCGGCCGCGCAGGCGCGGGTCGGCGAGGTCGTTGAGGCTCTCGCCGACGAGCGTGATGCCGAGCACGACGAGGACGATCGCCAGACCCGGGTAGATGGATGTCCACCAGATGCCGCTGGTGACGTCGGACAGCGCCTTGTTGAGGTCGTAGCCCCACTCGGCCGCCGCGGTCGGCTCGATGCCGAAGCCGAGGAAGCCCAGCGCCGCGAGCGTCAGGATGGCCTCCGAGGAGTTCAGCGTGAAGATCAGCGGCAGCGTGCGGGTCGAGTTGCGCAGCACGTGGCGGAACATGATCCGCCCGTTGCTGGCGCCGACGACCTTGGCCGACTCGACGTAGGCCTCCGCCTTGATCCGGACGACCTCCGAGCGGATGACGCGGAAGTACTGCGGGATGTAGACCACGGTGATCGAGATCGCCGCGGCGAGGATGCCGCCCCACAGGCTGGACTGGCCGCCCGAGATGACGATGGCCATCACGATGGCGAGCAGCAGCGACGGGAACGCGTAGATCGCGTCGGCGATCACCACGACGAGCCGGTCGACCCAGCCGCCGAAGTAGCCCGAGACCAGGCCGAGGATGACGCCGGCGAAGATCGACAGGATCACCGCGACGACGATCACCAGGATCGCGGTCTGCGCTCCCCAGATCACGCGGGAGAACACGTCGTAGCCGCCGACGGTGGTGCCCCAGATGTGCGCCGCGCTCGGCGGCTGCTGGGAGCCGAACTGGCCCTGCGCGTCCTTGAGCTGCGCGAAGCCGTACGGCGCGATCGCCGGGGCGAAGATCGCGACCAGGATGAACAGGCCGGTGAGCACGAGTCCCGTGACCAGCATCCCGCGCTGCAGTCCGACGGACTGGCGCAGCTGGTGGACGACGGGGAGCCGGCTCCAGATGGTGCCCTTGCGCGAGGCCATCTCAGTACCTCACTCTCGGGTCGATGAGCGCCGCGATGATGTCGACGATGAAGTTCGTGACCGCGACGATGACGGCGAGCAGGACGACCATGCCCTGCACCGCGACGAAGTCGCGCGCCTGAAGGTAGTGGGAGAGCTGGAAGCCCAGGCCCTTCCACTCGAAGGTCGTCTCGGTCAGGATCGCGCCGCCGAGCAGCAGGGCGATCTGGAGGCCGATGACCGTGATGATCGGGATGAGCGCGGGGCGGTACGCGTGCTTGCGCACCAGCCGGCTCTCGCTGACGCCGCGCGAGCGGGCCGCGTCCACGTAGTCGGTGGAGAGCGTGCCGATGACGTTCGTGCGCACCAGCCGCAGGAAGATGCCGGCGGTCAGGAGGCCGAGCGTGACGGCGGGCAGGACGGCGTGCAGCAGCACGTCGCCGATCACAGCCGGGTCACCGGTCATGAACGCGTCGATCAGGTAGATGCCGGTCTTGTTCGGGAGCGTCTGCATCTCGATCTCGGAGCTCGTGGAGGCGCGGCCCGCGACGGGGAGCACGTTCAGCCAGATAGAGAAGATCAGCTTGAGCACCATGCCGACGAAGAACACCGGCGTCGCGTAGCAGAGGATCGCGAAGATGCGCAGCGAGGCGTCGCCCCACTTGTCGCGGAAGTAGGCCGCGAGCAGGCCGAGCGGGATGCCGACGATGAACGCGACGATGAGGGCGTAGAACGCCAGCTCGAGGGTCGCCGCGCCGTACGTGATCAGCACCTGGGTCACGGGCTGGTGGTCGGTGAAGGTCGTGCCGAAATCGCCGCGGAGGATCTGTCCGAGGTACTCGAAGTACTGCACGATGAGCGGCCGGTCGTACCCGGCCTCGTGGATCCGCTGCTGGAGCTGCGCGGGAGGGAGCTTGCCGCCGAGCGCCGCCGTGATGGGGTCACCGGTGGACCGCATCAGGAAGAAGACGACTGTGACGAGGATGAAGATCGTCGGGATGATGAGAAGAGCGCGGATGACGATGTAGCGGCCCAGGCCGCCTCCCGTCCGTCGACGCGCCTTGATGCGTTCTGGCCCGGCAGTGGGGGCTGCCGGGGTACTGACCGTCGCTGTCATGGAAGCCAATCGTGGTGGTTCGTGGGTGAGGGCGGCTCGCGTCCGTCAGACGCGAGCCGCCCCCGTTCGGCCCTGTTGTGCGGCCTAGCCCTTCGAGAGGGCTGCGTAGCGGAACTTGAACGACGGGTCGAGCGTCTTGTCGGCGCCCGAGACGTTCTTGCCCACCACGGCGACCTGCGAGCCCTGGAGGAGCGGCAGGGTGGACAGGTCCGCCGCCACCTTCGCCTGGATCTCCTCGATCAGCTTGGTGCGCGCGGCCTTGTCGGTGGTGCCGAGCTGCTGGGTGATCAGCGACTGCACCTCCGGGTTGTCGTAGTGGTTCGCGAGGAAGTTGTCCTTGCTGAAGAACGGCGACAGGTAGTTGTCCGCGTCGGAGTAGTCCGGGAACCAGCCGAGCTGGTAGGCCGGGTACAGGTCCTTGACGCGGTCCTTGGAGTACTGGACCCACTCGGTCGACTGCAGGTTGACCTTGAACAGGCCGCCGTTCTCGAGCTGCTCCTTCACGAGCGCGTACTCGTCACCGGAGGACGGGCCGTAGTGGTCCGGGTTGTACTGCAGGTTGAGGGCGACCGGGGTGGTCACGCCGGCGGCCTGCAGCGCAGCCTTCGCCTTGTCGAGGCTCGGGCCTCCGTTGCCGTCGCCGTAGAGGTCCTTCAGCACCGTGGTGGCGCCGGTCAGGCCCTGGGGGACGTAGGAGTACGCCGGGGTGTAGGTGTCCTTGTAGACCTGCTTGGCGATGGTGGCGCGGTCGACGAGGTCGGCAGCGGCCTGGCGCACGGCGAGGGCCTTCTTGGCGTCGGCCTGCGGCGTGGTGGCGCCGTAGGGCTGCGTGTTGAAGTTCCAGACGATGTAGCGGAGCTCACCGCCCGGTCCCTTGACGACCTTGACGTTCTTGTCCGTGCCCAGGCTCTCGATGTCGGTCGCCGACAGGCTGCGGAACGCGACGTCGATCGCGCCCTTCTGGATGTCGAGCTTCATGTTCGACGACTCCGCGTAGTACTTGACGTTGACCTTCTCCGTCGCCGGCTTGCCGAGCAGGCCGTCGTAGTTCGGGTTCGCCTTGTACGCGATGAGGTTGTTGAAGTCGTAGCTCGTGATGTCGTACTGGCCGGCGAACGCGTGGCCCTTGACGATGGTGTTGTCCGGGGTGACCTTGTCGGCCGAGAAGACCTGGTGGTCGACGATCGGGCCGGCGGGGCTGGACAGCACCTGCGGGAAGGTCTGGTCGTTCGGGACCTTGAGCTTGAAGACCGCGGTCGTCTTGTCCGGCGTGCTGACGCTGTCGAGGTTGCCGAGCAGCGACGCGGGACCGTTGGGGTCGTTGATCTTGAGCTGGCGGTCGAAGGTGAACTTGACGTCCTCGGAGGTCAGCGAGTGACCGTTGGCGAACTTCAGGTTCGGCTTCAGCTTGACGGTGTACTCCGTGGGCGACGTGAACGCGGCGCTCGCGGCGATGTCCGGCTTGACGTCCGGGCTGCCGTACGGCGAGTTCAGCAGGAACGGGTACACCTGGTTCATCACGGCGAACGAGCCGTTGTCGTAGGAGCCGGCCGGGTCGATCGACGTGATCTTGTCGGTCGTGCCGATGGTCAGCGTGCCGCCGCCGCTGCTGGAGCCGTTATTGGCCCCGGAGCAGCCCGCGAGCACCAGCGCCGCGGCCGCGAATGCGGCCGACACGGCGAGCAGGCGCCGTCCGCCGATCTTTACGGATCTCATATCCGATTACCTCTTCCTTGGTGGGGTCACCGATCGACGGAGCGCACACGCGTGCCACATCGCCGAATCGCGTAGCCACAGTCCTAGCACGAATGCCGCGCCGAGTACGCATCTTGCCGCGGATCGCGGCGCAATCTTTACAACGGCGCAACAATTCCGCGCGCATTTGCGCACACTGCCCTGGATTCCGTCGTCGGAACGTGGCGATGATCTATTGTGCCGCGTTACTCGCCGCGCAGCCGCATCCGCTCGCGATCGATCGACGCCAGCGCCACCTGCAGCGACCTCCGCAGCTCGGCGTTCTGCGGGTCGGTGCGCGCCAGGCGGGAGGTGAGCTCGGCCTTCTCGCGCAGCAGATCGCGGTCGATCAGGCCGTCCAGGATGGAGCGCGCGTAGCGGCCCACATCGGTCCCGGCCTGCGGGAGAGCGCCGACGGCGAGGGCGTTCACGGTCGGCGCGTACGCCTGCGGCACTTCGGCGAGGATGCGGTCCACCCAGCCGGGGTCGGCCATGGACGGGAGCTGGATGGCGATCGCGTCGCGGACGACCGCGTGGGTCGGGTTCACGAACGGCACCTGCACGACGCGGGCGGCGCGCTCGGCTCCGACCTCGGCAGGGAGCTGGAGCAGCACCATGAGGCTCTCGCGCTCGGTGCGCTGCGTCGGGTCGCTGGGGTCGAGCTCGCGCACCGGCGCGGGAGCGTCGGGCGTCGGCTGCTGGTACTGCTGCCGCTCGCGCTCGCCGCCCTGCCGGGACCCGTCGTCGCCCCGACCTGTGCGCTGCGCCGACCGCACCGCGCGCAGTGCGTCCTGGAGGTCCGCGCCGGAGAGCCGCGCGAGCTCGCGCGTGTAGCCGTTCTGCGAGGCGGGGTCGCGGATGGTCGCCACGATCGGCGCCCCCGCGCGGAGGGCGGCCGTGCGGCCCTCCACGGTGTCCAGGTCGAACCGGTCGACCACCTGGCGGATCATGAACTCGAACATCGGCTTGCGGGCGTCGATCATCCGGCGCACGGCCTCGTCGCCGCCCGAGAGCCGCAGGTCGCACGGGTCGAGCCCGTCCGGGCCGACGGCCACGTAGGTCTGGGCCGAGAAGCGCTGCTCCTCGCCGAACGCCCTGGCGGCCGCCTTCTGACCGGCCGCGTCCGGGTCGAACGTGAAGATCACCGAGCCGGTGCTGCTGTCGTCCCCCATGATGCGTCGGATCACCTTGATGTGGTCGACGCCGAACGCCGTTCCACAGGTCGCGACGGCGGTCGTGATGCCAGCGAGGTGACAGGCCATCACATCGGTGTAGCCCTCCACGACCACGACCTGGTCGTTGCGGGAGATGTCCCGCTTGGCGAGGTCGAGCCCGTAGAGCACCTGCGCCTTCTTGTAGACAGCGGTCTCCGGGGTGTTCAGGTACTTCGGGCCGTTGTCGTCCTCCAGCAGCCTGCGGGCGCCGAAGCCGATCGTCTGGCCTGTCACGTCGCGGATCGGCCACACCAGGCGGCCGCGGAACCGGTCGTAGACGCCGCGGTCGCGCTGCGACACCAGGCCGGCGGCCAGCAGCTCGTCCGGGCTGAAGCCCTTGCCGCGGAGGTGCTTGGTGAGCTCGTCCCAGCTCTTCGGGGCGAAGCCGACGCCGAAGTGCGAGGCGGCCGCGGCGTCGAAGCCGCGCTCGCCCAGGAACCGGCGGCCGGAGTCCGCGTCCGGCGCGGCCAGCCGCTCGCGGAAGAACTCCTCCGCGGCGTTGTTCGCGGCCAGCAGCCTGGCGCGGTTGCCGCTCGACTCGCTCGGGCCTCCCCCGCCCTCCTCGTAGTGGAGCTGGTAGCCGATCCGGCCCGCCAGCCGCTCGACCGCCTCGGTGAAGGAGACGTGGTCGAGCTTCACCAGGAACGCGTAGACGTCGCCGCCCTCGCCGCAGCCGAAGCAGTGGTAGCGGCCGACGCCGGGGCGGACGTTGAAGCTCGGGCTCTTCTCGTCGTGGAACGGGCACAGGCCCTTGAGCGAGCCGACGCCGCCGGGCTTCAGGCTGACGTAGTCGCCGATGATGTCGGCGATGTTGGTACGGGCCTTGACCTCTTCGATGTCGCTCTGTCGTATCCGGCCCGCCATACGGACGAGTCTAGTTTGCGGGACCGACGCCGGCCGACCTCCCACGGGCTCAGTCGCGCGGAGGCCGCCTGCGCCGCGTGTTCTGGGCGATCTCGATGATCGCGCAGAAGACCTCGATGGTCACCCGGAGCAGCAGCACGCTCAGGATGGCGGCCACCAGCGTGACCAGGATGCCCAGCAGGAAGACGAACGCTCCGCCCGGGGACCGGGTGGCGATCGCGATGCCGAGGCTGTTGGAGAAGCCCACCACGATCCCGAGGCCGATCAGCACGAGCCCGACGACGTAGACGGGACCGGCGAGCTTCCGCGTCACGTAGCTGGTGAAGGTGAAGTCGAACAGCGACGAGAAGAACCGCGAGTCGTCCAAGCGGTCGGCGAGGTCGTTCATGGTGCGGCCGGGCCGCGGGGCGTGCGGGCCGGCGGCGGGAGGCGGCGGGGCGTCCTCGCCGACGGGGGCGCCGTTCGCGTGCGACGCGGCGGCCGCAGCCGTGGCCTCCGCGGCGACGTCTGCCGTGGCGTCCTCGGAGACCGCTCCGACCGGCACCGGCTCGGCCACGGGCGACGTGGGCAGGAGCTCGGTCTCGGCCGCGGGCGAGGTGGGCAGGAGCTCGGTCTCGGCCGGCTCCTCGCTCGCCGCAGCCGCAGGGCTCAGGAGCTCCGTCTCGGCGGTCGGGACGCGGTAGAACTCGTCCGCGGTCGGGAGGACCGCGGTCGTGGCCTCCGTCTCGTGCGGCTCGGCCGCGTCCGCCTCGACGGGAGGCTCCGCCGGCGAGGTGGAGGTGTCGGGCGCCGTCGCCGTCTTCGCGCGCGATGCGGCCGGGCGACGGCGCGGCTTCGCGGGCGCCGTCGCCGCCACGGTGTCCTCCGTCGCGGCCTTGCCGAGCATGGCGTCCAGAATCTCCGGGGCCTCCCCGTTCGGCGAGATGGGCTCCGTCTTCGGAGCCCGCTTGCGCGGGGAGGGCGCGCGCTTGGCGGCCGCGGGCCGCGAGCCGGGCGCGGATTCGTCGGGGGCGGGCGCGTGCTCCGCCGCCGCGCCGGACTCGGCCTCCGTGGGCCGGTCACCGTCCGCCGGTGGCTGTGGGCTGCTCATCGTCTCTCCTCCGTCGCCGTCTCTCAAGCATTCTGCACCCGGGCTGTCTATTCAAGCCCAGGCCCGGCGCGCCGGATCAGTGCTGCACGAGACGCTCGAACCAGCTCAGCGCCGACTGGTCGGTCAGGCTCGCGACCTGGTCGACGACCACGCGCTTGCGCTCCGCGTCGCTGCCGGCGAGGCGCCAGTCCTCCTGGAATCCCGGGTCCAGCTCCTCCGGCCCGCGCGCGAGCAGCACGTCGGCCAGCGCCATCAGCACCTGACGCTGCTGCGCGTAGATCGGCTGGCGCGTGTTGCGCGACATCACGAACGTGGCGACGATCCCCTTCAGCACGGCGATCTCCGCCCGGATGGAGTCCGGCACCACGACGTCCGCGCCGAACCGGCGCAGCTCCACGCCGCCCGCGCGGTGCTTCGTCTCGTGGACGGCGGCGTGCGCGAAGCGGCCGATGAGCTGGCTGGTGAGGTTCTTCAGGTGCGCCTGCGCGCGCCGCGAGCCGTCCCAGCGGTCGAGCCAGATGTCGAGGGTGTCGAGCCGGTCGAAGGCCGCGATCAGCTCGTCGTGGCTGAACTCGCCGCCCACCCACTCGTACATCGAGCGGACCAGGTCGTCGTGGTCGACGCGGCTGCCGAGCGCCGCCACGTCGATGTACCCGTTGACCACGGCGTCCTCGAAGTCGTGCACGGAGTAGGCGATGTCGTCGGAGAGGTCCATCACCTGCGCCTCGATGCAGCGCTGGCGCTCGGGCGAGCCGTCCCGCATCCACTCGAACACCGCGTGGTCGTCGGCGTAGAAGCCGAACTTGGCGCGCCCGCTCGGGTCGGCGACCGAGCTGGTCTCCGGCCACGGGTACTTGCAGCTCGCGTCGAGGCTGGCCCGGGTCAGGTTGAGCCCGTAGGGACGGCCGTCGCGGCCGAACACTTTGGGCTCCAGGCGGGTGAGAAGGCGCAGCGTCTGGGCGTTGCCCTCGAAGCCGCCGATGTCCTCCGCCCAGGTGTTCAGAGCGCGCTCGCCGTTGTGGCCGAACGGCGGGTGGCCGATGTCGTGCGCCAGGCAGGCGGTGTCGACGATATCGGGGTCCAGCCCCAGGCTCGCCGCGAGCTCGCGGCCGACCTGCGCGACCTCCAGGGAGTGCGTCAGCCGGTTGCGCGCGAAGTCGAGGCCGGCAGTCGGGCTGAGCACCTGGGTCTTCGCGGCGAGCCGGCGCAGCGCGCTGGAGTGCAGCAGGCGTGCACGGTCGCGGGCGAAGTCGCTGCGGCGGCTCGAGTGGTGCTCGGGGAGCCAGCGCTCCCGGTCGCGCTCGCTGTAACCGTCGGCCGGGACGCTGTCGATCATCGCCGTCGCACTATCCGCCACTGTTGTGCACCTCCGCCTCGGCGACCTCCGCACGGGCGCTGCCCGCCAGCTCGCGGCTGTCGAGCCAGCCCTCCGGGAGGGCGGGACGCTTGGGCGAACCCGCGCGTCCGCGCTGGCCCTCTGCCGCCTCGCCCGGGTACTCCTGGCTCCAGTCGAGCGTGGCCAGCAGGTCGTCGAGGTGCGCGAGCGTGTCGACCGTCGCGAGGCTCGCGCGCAGGTCGCCGCCGACCGGGTAGCCCTTGAAGTACCAGGCGACGTGCTTGCGGATGTCGCGGCACCCGCGCTCCTCGCTCTCGAAGAACTCGACCAGCAGCTCGGCGTGCCGGCGGAACGTCGCCGCCACCTGCCCGAGCGTCGGGTGGGCCTGCGCGAGCGCGGCCTCCTCGGCGCTGATCTCTCCCGCGCGAGCGCGGAACGCCGCCGCCAGGTCGCCGAACAGCCACGGCCGGCCGAGGCACCCGCGGCCGACGACGACGCCGTCGCATCCGGTCTCCTCCACCATGCGGACCGCGTCGGCCGCCGACCAGATGTCGCCGTTGCCGAGCACGGGCGTGCCGGTGATGGTCTCCTTGAGTTTCGCGATGGCGGTCCAGTCGGCGTGGCCGGAGTAGAACTCGGCGGCCGTGCGGGCGTGCAGCGCGATCGAGGCGACGCCCGCGCCCTCCGCGGCCTTGCCGGCCTCCAGGTAGGTGAGGTGGTCGCCGTCGATGCCCTTGCGCATCTTGACGGTCAGCGGGATGTCGCCCGCCGCCGCGACGGCGCCCTCCACGATCTCGCGGAAGTGGTTCAGCTTCCACGGCAGCGCCGCCCCGCCGCCCTTGCGGGTGACCTTGGGCACCGGGCAGCCGAAGTTGAGGTCGATGTGGTCGGCGCGGTCCTCCGCGACGAGCATCGTGACCGCCTCGCGGACCGTCTTGGGGTCGACGCCGTAGAGCTGGATGCTGCGCGGCGTCTCCGACTCGTGGTGCGTGATGAGGCGCAGCGACTCGGGCGTGCGCTCGACCAGCGCGCGGGACGTGATCATCTCGCTCACGTAGAGGCCGGCGCCGAACTCGCGGCAGAGCCGGCGGAAGGCGGTGTTCGTGATCCCCGCCATGGGCGCGAGGACGACCGGCACGTCGAGCGCGAGCGGCCCGATGCGCAGGGCGGGGCTCGTCTCGGTGTGGGGAGCTAGGGTTGCGGTAGTAGACATCTGCGTCGATTCTCCCAGAAAGCGTGCTGATACATGGCCGAGAGCCCCGAAGCTGTGGAAACCGGTGGTGGACGCCGGCGTGTGGAGGAGGATGCCCGGGCCCGCGGGATCCCCGTGCGGATCGTGGAGCGGCCCGCCGCCCGGAGCCTGGAGGAGGCCGCGTCGCTGCTCGGCATCCAGCCCGGCGACATCGTCAAGACGCTCGTGGTCAAGCGCAGCGACGACACCTTCGTGTTCGCGCTGGTCCCGGGCGGCCGCAAGATCTCCTGGCCGAAGCTGCGCGCCGTCCTCCACGTCAACAAGCTGCAGCTCCCCGACGCGTCGGTGGCGTTCGCCGCGACCGGCTACGAGCGCGGGACCATCACGCCGTTCGGCAGCACGACCGCGTGGCCGGTGATCGCGGACACGACCGTCGCCGGCCGCACCGTGTCGATGGGCGCCGGCGAGCACGGCTACTCGCTGTTCGTGGACGCGGACGCCCTGCTCGCCGGCTTCGCCGCCACCCTCGCCGACATCACCGACCCCGAGTAGCCGCCGGCCTCCCGCCCAGAGCGGGGTCGCAACACGCCGTTACCGCTCCGCGTTCGCGGCATGTTGCGACCCCGCTCCGTGACGGCGCCTGTGGATAAGTCGGAGGGCGCGTCGGGCGGCTGGCAGGGTGTGGGGATGCGTCGTCCTGAGCCCCTTCCGCCTCTGCTGCGTTCGCCGGCGTTCTCCGTCGCGGCGGCGACCGCCGCCGGTGTACCGTCGGCCCGGCTACGCAGGTCGGATCTCGTCGCGCCGTTCCACGGCGCGCGGGTCCCGGAGACCGAATATGACGGTGGCTTTCTGTCTCGATGCGTCGCGTACCGGGCGGTCATGCCGCGGACACAGTGCTTCAGCCACCAAACGGCGGCGATCATCTACGGTCTGTCGCTCCCCCGTCGACTGTACGAGAGCATCGACCTCCACGTCGCGTCCCTCGAAGGGCGCCGTGCACCCCGCGGTCAGGGCGTCGTCGGCCATAAATCCAGCCTGACCACGGAAGATCTCCGACTCCACACGGGCCTGCGCGTGCCCGGAGTCGAACAGGTGGTGTGCCAGCTCGCCGCAACGCTGACCGTCGATGAACTCATCGTCGCGGGCGACTCCTGCCTGCGACGTAAGAGCCCGCTCTCCACGTCGGCCATCCTGCGCGCTACCGCCGACGCCGCCCGGAATCGCCCGGGTGTGAACAGACTCCGTGCCGCGCTCGCGCACGTCCGCCCCGACACCGACTCGGCGATGGAGACGGTGCTGAGGATGTCTCTCGTCGGCGCCGGGCTCCCTGAGCCGGTCGTGAACCGTCCCATCCGCGTCGCATCCGGAAGGGAGCTGCACGGCGACCTTGTCTATGCGGAGCCGCAGATCGTCGTCGAGTACGACGGCGACCACCACCGCACCGACGCCCGCCAGTACTACGGCGACATCGATCGGATCTGGGCGCTGGAGAGCTCCGGCTGGCGGGTCGTCCGCATCAACCGCTCCCATCTCGACAACGGAGCCGCCGTCGCTATCGCCCGTGTCCGCGCCGCCCTGGCGGAGCGGGGACGCAACACGCCGTTCTGACTCAGACGTTACGGCGTGTCGGGACCCCGGTCCTGCATGGCGCCGGGGAGGACGCACGCGTCGCCCTCGCACGCGGCGGCCGCCGGGTCGCCCAGCGGCGTGAGGAGCGGGCGCGGCGCAGCCGCCGTCTCGCCGCTCACGCGCCGGCCGCCGCCGGAACCGCCGCGCGCTCGGACCAGACCTGCTCCAGCACCTGCGCGAACGTCGCGGCGTCCTGCGCGCCCGAGACGCCGTACTTCCCCTCGATCACGAAGAACGGGACGCCGTTGATGCCGTACTCGGCGGCCGTGCGCTGATCCTCGCGCACCGCATCCAGGTACTCACCGGACTCCATCGCGGCCAGCGCCGCCTCCCGGTCGAGCCCGACCGAGGCCGCGAGGTCGGCGAGCGACTCGGCGCGGCCCACGTGGCCGCCCTCGATGAAGTAGGCCTGGAACAGCCGCTCCGCCAGCTCCAGCTGCTTGCCCTGCGCCTTGGCGAAGTGCAGCAGCTCGTGCGCCTTCACGGTGTTGGTGTGCTGGAGGGCGCCGAAGTCGTAGTCGAGGCCGACCGAGGAGGCGATCCCGGTCACCCGGTCGAGCATCTGGTGCACCTGCTCGGCGGGGATGCCCTTGTGACCGGCGAGGAAGTCCACCTCGCTGCCGTCGAAGTCCACCGGGGTGTCCGGCGACAGCTCGAAGGAGTGGTACTCGACCTCCACCGCGCGGCCCTCGCCGGCGCCGGAGAACGTCGCACTGCCGTTCTCGAACTTCCGCTTGCCGATGTAGCACCACGGGCACGCGATGTCGGACCAGATGTCGATCTTGATGGGTTCGCTCACGTCAAGGGACAACGGTGCAGCGCTGCAGTTATTCCGCGGCTACAGGCGGTTGCCGGCGCGCTCAGTAGGCCAACATGGGGACCTTGTTGGTGAAGTTCTACTTGGTCACCACGCATTCACCAGCACAATCATTGATGTCGGAGCCCGGCCACTCCTTTGGACTCGCTAGCGTGACCAGGGATTTGACCGCCTCACCGCGTCAGGAGAAGTGTGAACTGCGAGCCTCAGGCAGACGAAAAGCGATCAACGCGACGTATCAGTCTCGTCTCTTTGGCGATCGCGCTCGTGAGCCTTCTCATCGGCGCCTACGGAGCCTGGCAGGCGACAGTCGAGAATGCCAAAGCCGATGCGCGTCCGGCAGGCGCGGTAGCTCGGTACTTCGTGAAGTGGGACGGTAGGCACGAAAATGGCGCACCAGCGCCCACTGCGCCCGGCACCGCGCTGAACATCTTTCAGCTGACGAACGTCGGTCGGTCAGCGACCTCGATAGTTGGCGTCGAGGCACGATCCGGTGTCCGCAAGGGCGCCGCCTTCCGGCAGGTAGGCGGTGACGGTCGTCAACTCACGGGCTGGAATGACTCGATCCTTGTCAAGGGAGGCGAAACAGTCACGGTCGCCGCACACACGTTTGTCTGGTCGGACACATGCAACGAACGAACCTTCGTCGATTGCCCCAGCATGTCGGTAGTGTTCGGCGATGGGCAGCGGATCGACCTTCATTCATATGTCACCGATGCCGGCTGCACGACTACTTCCTCCAGCGAGTTCTGCGAAAGGATTGATGTGATCGGGCGGGCGATCACCAAGCAGCTCGAGGAGTCCAAACATTTTTGCAGACTAATTGTGGCTGAGATCGACTCGCACGAACTGGCAAAGAACGGCGCGTGGAAACCCGCAGGCACACAGGGCGCTGAGGAGATTTGCGCCAACCATGTTGGCACCTTCTGAGTGCGAGTCCCGAGCTCCGTGTCTGTGCGACTTGTGGACGTAGATGTCAAAGCCTCCTGCAGCCGCAGCTAGAGCGCCACGTCGTCCGGCGTGTCCACCGCTCCCCCGAACCGCCGGTTGCGCCGCGCGAAGATCTCGACGGCCTCCCACAGGTCGGTCCGCGAGAAGTCCGGCCACAGCGTGTCGAGGAACACCATCTCCGCGTACGCGCTCTGCCAGAGCAGGAAGTTGCTGGTCCGCTGCTCGCCCGAGCTGCGCACGAACAGGTCGACGTCCGGCATGTCCGGCAGGTAGAGGTGCCGCTGGATGGTCTTCTCCCCCACCGCCGACGGCTTCAGCCGGCCGGCGGCGACGTCCTCGGCGATCGAGCGCACGGCGTCCGCGATCTCGGTGCGGCCGCCGTAGTTGACGCACATCGTGAGGGTGAGCACGTCGTTGTCTGCCGTCAGGTGCTCGGCGTACTGCAGCTCCTTGATGACCGACGACCAGAGGCGCGGCGTGCGGCCGGCCCAGCGGACTCGCACGCCCCACTCGTTGAGCTGATCGCGCCGGCGGTGCAGCACCTCCCGGTTGAAGCCCATCAGGAAGCGGACCTCGTCGGGCGAGCGCTTCCAGTTCTCGGTCGAGAACGCGTAGACGCTGAGGTGCTTGACGCCGACCTGGATGGCGCCGGCCACCACGTCCAGCAGGGAGGCCTCCCCGGCGCGGTGACCCTCGATGCGGGTGAGGCCCTGGCGGTTCGCCCAGCGGCCGTTGCCGTCCATCACGATGGCGACGTGCTCGGGCACCGCCTTCGCCGGGAAGGCGGGCGGGTAGAGGCCCGTCCAGTCGACCGGCCGGTAGGCGACCGCGTCCTTGTGCGTGTAGGGCTTGGGCGTCATCCACTCGCCTTCTGATCGTGCTGGACGTGCTGCAGGGAGCGCAGGCCGCGCTCCAGATGCCACTGGGTGTAGGCGGCGACGAGGCCGTTCGCCTTCGAGCGGGTGGTGTCGTCGGAGGCGTCGGCCAGCTCCCAGTCGCCGGTGAGCAACGCGCCGAGCAGCGCGATGGTCCCGGCGTCGATCCGCGGGGCGCCCTGCGGCGCGCAGTCGTCGCACACCACGCCGCCGAGCTGCACCACGACGTGGTCGTGCGGGCCGGGCGCCCCGCAGCGCGAGCAGTCCAGGAAGCTCGGCGCCCAGCCCGCGAGCGACAGCGCGCGCAGCAGGTAGGAGTCGAGGGTCAGCTGCGGGCCGTGCTCGTGCCGCGACAGCGAGCGGAGGGCCCCGACCAGCAGGAGGTACTGCTGCAGGGACGCCTCGGCCTCGGTCAGCCGGTCGGCGGCCTCCACCATCGCGTTGGCGGCCGTGTAGCTGGCGTAGTCGTCCGCGATCAGCGCGCCGTACGAGCCGATGGTCTCCGCCTGCGTGACGATGTCGAGCGTGCGCCCCTCGTAGAGCTGCACGTCCGCGACCATGAACGGCTCCAGCCGCGACCCGAACTTGGAGGCGGTGCGCCGGACGCCCTTCGCCACCGCGCGGATCTTGCCGTGCTGCCGGCTGAGCATGGTGACGATGCGGTCGGCTTCACCCAGCTTGTGGGTGCGCAGCACGACGACTTCATCACGGAATACTTTGGACACCATCACTGCCTACATGTCTGACATCTCTGACAAATGCCAACTTCGGACTGTCGAGGCGCCGACCGTCAAACCATACTGTGCAATAGTGGCGCCCAGTTCCAACGATATTCGAACCAGACGCGCCTTGGCTGTCAGCCATCCCGATGCTAGAGAAGCGATGATTTTCGCCCCACTTCGACCAGGTAGGAAACGAAAGCCGAGGACGAAATCAGAACATACTTTGCGATCGATTGATCAGCATCAGCCGCGTGTATCCCGGCATGACGGATACCGTCGGCGTCGGATGCCCAGCCGTACATCTTGCTCCATGCCTCTCTTAGAGCAGGGTGGATAGTTAGGCCTGCTCCTTCGAGTCGCTTCAGCCCGGCCCCAAGAGTTCCTTCGCCAGTTACTTTCATCACCACAGCTTCGACTGCTGAGATCGACTCCTTTATCGAGTTTGCGTAGTCGGGGCTTTGTCGATCGGCAAGGAGCTCGATCGCTCGGTTGAGGCTATGGCGGGCTCCCTCCAGCTTGTCAACTGATGTCATCGCCTCGACTATCGCGTTGGCTTCGGCCTCTGAATCCACAGGCGTGATTTGTTTTGCGATGAAGCGGTACCCGACGAGACAGTGCTCGAAGGTGTCGTTCAAGGCATTCACGATTCCCGTATCAACGGTGGACATGCGCCCCGTGAATGAACGCCCCAAGTGATGGACCATCGACTCGAGAAGATCGAACACTTCGTTCCAGCGACCGTCGATGACGAGGCTTTTGACGTGCGCCCAGACGTTTGTGATCCCCGGAAATGCGTCACGTGCGAAGTGAAAGTGATGGACCCACAGCAACATGCAAAAGTTCTGGTGCTCAGTCTGACGGCCGCGCATCTGGTCTAGGCCCGGTAAGACGTACAACACGTTCCAGATATCGATTCGGTCTCCGCGTCGAGTTCCTCGCGCTGAACGATGGAGCGGGGGGCTCTTATGCCCTGTCGCTCTGAGAATGACGCCATAGCTGCAGACTATCGATCAGAGCAGACAGTTCTTCCACGCGCGGTGGTGGTTGCTACGACGAATCCAGGCGAGTAAACGATTCGCATCTTCTGCTTCCGTCTGTCTCGTCCGACGAGGAGGCCTGACATACATCGCGTGAACTGGCCCAGTTCGTTCACTATGACCTGTGCTCGATGACGACATCAGCAGCAGCGTGGATCAGGTCCGCAGCAACCGCGAACGTTCCGTTGCATAGAGTCGCCGTCTCGTCCGCCGAACGATGAAAGCGACGCGATCTATTCGACGTCCCTACGTCGACGTAATCCATGCTGTGAGCAATGCTGTTACGGGCGATGAAGAACTCGTCGAGACTTTGCAGCGTGGCCGAGGGGACTCGGGAACCAGCGATGCCAAGGCTTTTCCGCACACGCCCCTCCAAATCACCGCTGCCCTGAAAACTCGCCCTGCTTCGTTCAGCGAGGTAGTACTCCACGAGTGCAGTGGCAGGGTCAACATGGATCATCGCGGAAAGTAGTCGTTTGTCAGGCTCTGGCTCTCGCAGCTTCCTCGCGAGGAATGCTTCATACTCGCCACGGGCTCCGGTACCAGCGATCGGGATCAGGTAGCGGCCAGCATCGTTGACGAGACGCTTCATGGAAGCATCGAGCCCACTTGAGGTGAAAACGATGGCTGCTCGCAGCAGGTCGACTTCCTCGCTGGCCATCCGGCCACGTGCGTCGCGATTTGCGGTGCGGCGAGACTGCGACATTCCTTGGACAACCTCAAACAGCCGGCTAACCGATGAATGCGCGCCACGAAGGAATCTGTACGCGTTGCGAACCTCGGGAACCCGGCCCTTCGGCGCATCGCGAAGAGTCTGAAACTCCACCATGACAGAGATGCTAGGGCCTTTGACGCCCAGTGACCACGAAGCTCCTGAAGGCTCCGATGCGATCCGCGCTCAGGTTCGACAGGCACACTTTCAGTGCCTGAAACTACTCGACTTCATCACGGTAGACAGGCACGACTCCAGTATCCCGCGTGATACAAGTGACTGGTGACATCCGCGGCCTTCACGATCCCCCTCTGGGGCGACCTGGTCGCCGTCGGCGTCGGCAGCCTGCAGGGCGCCATGTTCGCCTCCGGCTTCCGCGACCGGAGGCTCGACCTGCTCGGCATCGCGATCATCGGCGTGGCGACGGGTCTCGGTGGCGGCCTCCTTCGCGACATCCTGCTCAACGTCACGCCGGTGGCGCTGCAGTCCAACTGGTACCTGCCGGCCACGGTCGTCGCGGCGCTGCTCGGGATGCTGCTGGTGCGGCTGTTCCGGAGGCTGGACCCGATCATCACCTTCCTCGACGCGCTCACCATCGGCCTGTTCGGCGCGATCGGCGCGACCAAGGCGCTCGCGCTCGGGCTCCCGGAGGTGCCCGCCGTGTTCGTCGGCGTGGTCTCGGCGGTCGGCGGGTCGATCCTGCGCGACGTGCTGCTCACCCTCCCCATCGCGCTGATGCACGTCGGCTCGCTCTACGCGGTCGCCGCCGGCGCCGGGACGATCGTGCTCGTGGTGCTGGTCGACCTGAAGGTGCCCTTCGCCGTCGCCGTGCTGGTCTGCGTGATCGTGACGCTGATCATCCGCCTCCTCGCCGTCCGCTTCGGCTGGAGCCTGCCGGAACAGCGCGAGCTCGGCCGCCTCCGCGCCCCCGCCTGGATGGCGTTCGGGCGTCGCCCGAGCCCCGAGCGGACGATCGAGCGGACCGACACCGGGGCCATCCCGCGGTATCGCATCGAGGACAGGCCTGCGGACAACGGAGGAGATCTGCGCGGGTGACCGTCTGAATGGCGATTAACGGAGGAGATCCCGGTCGGTTGGACCGGGATCTCCTCCGCTGTTGCGGGCTCAGGCGCCGACGAGCTCGGCCTGGTCGGCGGTGTGGCCGGTGGAGGCGCGGACGGCGCGGTTCACGGCCGACACGACGGCCTTGAACGACGCGGTCGTGGTGTCGCCGTCGATGCCGACGCCCCACAGCCGCACGCCGTCGACATCCACCTCGACGTACGCCGCGGCCTGCGCCGACTCGCTCGCCGACAGCGTGTGCTGCGAGTAGTCGTACAGGTGCACGTTGATCCCACGCGCGTTCAGGATGTCGAAGAACGCCGCGATCGGCCCGTTCCCCTCGCCGGTCGCCTTCGCCACCGTGTCCCCGTCGCGCAGCGCCACCGTGAGGGTGACGTGCTCGCCGGTCTCGTTCGTGGTGCTCGTGCTGCCCAGCTCGAACCGTCCCCACTTGGCGTCGGGATCGGTGGCCGGGGCCGGCAGGTACTCGTCCTGGAAGATGTCCCAGATCTGCGCGCTCGTGACCTCGCCGCCCTCGGCGTCGGTCTTGGCCTGCACGACGCCGGAGAACTCGATCTGCAGCTTGCGCGGCAGGTCCAGCGCGTGGTCGGTCTTCAGCAGGTACGCAACGCCGCCCTTGCCGGACTGCGAGTTCACCCGGATGACCGCCTCGTAGCTGCGGCCCAGGTCCTTCGGGTCGACGGGCAGGTACGGGACGGCCCACACCAGGTCGTCCACGGAGACGCCCTCGCGCTCGGCCCGTGCGGCCATCGCCTCGAAGCCCTTCTTGATCGCGTCCTGGTGCGAGCCGCTGAAGGCGGTGAAGACCAGGTCGCCGCCCCACGGGCTGCGCTCGCCGACCGGCAGCTGGTTGCAGTGCTCGACGGTGCGCTTGATCTGGTCGATGTCGCTGAAGTCGATCTGCGGGTCGATGCCCTGCGTGAACAGGTTGACGCCCAGCGTGACCAGGTCGACGTTGCCGGTGCGCTCGCCGTTGCCGAACAGGCAGCCCTCGATGCGGTCGGCGCCGGCCATGTAGCCCAGTTCCGCCGCGGCGACGGCGGTGCCGCGGTCGTTGTGCGGGTGCAGCGACAGGATGACGTTCTCGCGGTGGTTCAGGTGCCGCGACATCCACTCGATCGAGTCGGCGTAGACGTTCGGCGTCGCCATCTCGACCGTGGCGGGCAGGTTGATGATGACCTTGCGCTCCGGCGTCGGCTCGAAGACCTCCAGCACCTGGTTGCAGATGTCGGCGGCGAACTCCAGCTCGGTGCCGGTGTACGACTCTGGCGAGTACTCGTAGTAGATCGCGGTGCCGGGGACCAGCGACTCGAACTGGCGGCACAGCCGCGCGCCGGCCAGCGCGATGTCGACGATGCCCTGCTGGTCGGTGCGGAACACGACGTCGCGCTGCAGGATGCTCGTGGAGTTGTAGAGGTGGACGATCGCCTGCTTGGCGCCGACCAGCGACTCGTAGGTGCGCTTGATCAAGTGCTCGCGCGACTGCGTCAGGACCTGGATGGTGACGTCATCGGGGATCGCACCCTCCTCGATCAGGCTGCGGACGAAGTCGAAGTCCGTCTGGCTGGCCGACGGGAAGCCGACCTCGATCTCCTTGTAGCCCAGCCGCACCAGCAGGTCGAACATGATGCGCTTGCGCTCGGGGCTCATCGGGTCGATGAGGGCCTGGTTGCCGTCGCGCAGGTCGACGGCGCACCAGCGCGGCGCCTGGGTGATGCGCTTCGACGGCCAGGTGCGGTCGGGCAGGTCGACGGTGATCTGCTCGTGGAAAGGCCGGTACTTGTGGATCGGCATGGCGCTCGGCGCCTGCGTGTTCTTCATGGTCTGTCTTCTCCTCGCGGAGTGGTGTGGAGAGCCAACGACGAACTCCGCGACGAGGGAGGCCCGGAACTAGGACTCGTCGCGGCAGCTAAGAAGGAGCAGACCGTACACAGAAACCACGGTACCACGACGCTGCGTCAGCCGCGTCCCACCGCCAGCGCGGCAGCCTGACGCACGGAGAGATCGGGCAGGTACGCGCGCACCAGGCCCACGCCGATCGCCGGGAGGGCGACCGGATCGGGGTAGGCCATGATCAGCGGGTGCAGCTCGGGCTGGAACTTCTGCTTGAACTTGAGTAGCGAGCGGAACCCGTACACCGGCTCCAGCGACGTGCTGAGGTAGCCGAGCACCCGGTCCATCCCGCTCTTGGCGTCGTCGGGCGTGCCGGCGGTGTGGGCGAGCGGAGCGGCCGAGAGGCTCATGAGCTCGACGCCGTCCTCCTTCATCCGGGTGGCGGCCTCCGCGATCAGGAACTCCATGACGCCGTTGATGCTGCCGGGACGCCGCCGCATGAAGTCCAGCGTCCAGCCCACGACGTGGCCGTCGCGGTAGCTCGGCAGCCAGGACGTCACTCCCTCGATGCGGCCGGACTCGTCCACCGCGAGCATCAGCCGAACGGCCGGGTCGCGCAGCTCGTCCAGCCCGCCGAGGGTGAAGCCCATCTCGGGGAGGTCCTTCTCGGCGACCCACTGCTCGGAGATGTCCGAGAGCTGCACCGCGGCGCTCAGCGGCAGCGCGCCGAAGCTGGTCCACTCCGAGCGGATGCCCGCACGCTGGGCGCGGTTGATCGAGCTGCGGACGTCCTGCCACTTCTTGCCGGTGGTCGCCCACTGCTGCGGCCGGATGACCGTCTCCTCCGCCACCGTCATCGTCGACCAGCCCATCTGGTCGAAGACCGGCTGGTACGCGGCGTCCACGCTGTAGAAGGTCGGGATCCAGCCGCTGTCGTCGCAGAACCGCGCGAAGCGCTCGATGATGCCGTCGTGCACGGCCTCGTCCGCGCCGAACGGCGCGCCGGTCGTGAGCGCCACGCGCCCGACGATGCGGTACGCCACCGCGCCCCCTGTCGCGGAGTCGAACCAGTAGCTGTTGCCGGGCCAGGTCGCCATGAACGAGATGGCGTCGCCGCCGCCGCGCTCCAGCAGCGTTCGGACGCGCCCTGCGTCGCCGATCGAGCGCCGCCACGCTCCGCGGCCGACCATGAACGGGACGGCGGCGAGGATGACGACCAGCCAGAACACCGTGCCGATGTTGTGGTACACCACGGTCGCCAGCGGCGTCGTCGGCAGGTACTGCAACGGCTCCCGGCGCAGGAAGCTCACCGGGATGAACCGCTCCAGCACGTCGTTGAGGAGGTCGGTGACGTCGATCGGACGGGTGAAGCCGGTGTCCTTCTGCAGCCAGCCGACCAGCACGTACAGCGCGATCAGGCCGACACCGGTCAGCGCCACGGTGAGCACGTAGCGCCGCACCGACCGGGCGGTGGCGAGCACGGTGAAGTGGCGGCGGTAGGCGACCAGCAGGATCGCCATCGTGACGGGCACCAGCGCCGACAGCGCCAGGATGAAGGTGACCTCCCAGTACCGCGGCGACACCGTCGGGCGCGGGTCGGCGAACGGGAGGATGCCGAAGTAGAGCCCGGAGAGCACGGCGAGCAGCGCATTGACCGACACGGCCATCCAGACCGCGAAGCGGCGTCCGCGCAGGAGGCCGTACGCGGCGACCAGCAGCGCGAGCAGCGGCAGCACCGAGATGAGGACGGGCCCGATGCCGTTGATGCGCTCCAGGGTGAGGTCGTGCACGCAGTCACGGGTGACCGCGAACGCCTGGCAGCGCTCCAGCACGCTGCCGGTGGCCGGGACGTCGTTGGAGAACAGCAGGCCGATCGGCGACAGCATCCCGTACCGCGACTGGCTCAGCAGGCCGATGACGGGGCCGAGCGCGCTGATCGTCACGGCCGACGCAAGGAGCACCCTGACCTCGTGATGGGACGACCGGCGCCAGCCGACGAGGCGCTCGTGCGGCCGCAGCAGCACGCCGAGGCCGAAGCCGGCGAGCACCGCGAGCAGCCGGTACAGGTCGGACGGGTCGCCCGAGTACAGCAGGTACATGATCGCGATGAGCATCGTGATGACGCGGATGCGGCGGCGCCAGAACGCGCCGGCGAACGCGCTCGCGGTCATGATCGTGCCGGCGATCCCCGTGAACACGTCGAGGACGACGAGGTGGTGGACGCTGCGCGACCACATCTCCCCCGTCTGCGAGCCGAGGAGCTGGATGCCGACGCCGGCGGCGATCCCCGCGGCCGACGTCGTGAAGAAGGCGAGCGCCGTCCGCCACGCTCCCATCAACTGCTCGGAGACGCCGACGAGCAGCACGGTGAGCACGAGCACCACGATCAGCTCGGCGAGATTGTTCGTGAACAGCACGGCGGTCACCGGCGCCCACCAGTGGCCGTCGATGAGCTGGTCGGGGCCCACGCCGAGCCACACGCGCAGCGGGCGGTGCGGGCCGTGGATCGGGCCGGTGACCAGTGCGAGCACGAGGATCAGCGCCGTCAGTCCTGCAGTGAAGGGATGCGTCGCGATCAGCCGGCCGAGGCGCCGGACCCCGCCGGCGAAGCCGGACGCCCGCACGGGTGGCTCCGGCGGGCGCGCGGGAGGCTCCTGGGTGCGCGCCGCCGCGTCCCCCGTTGTCACGGCATCGGTCACGGAGCCAGCCCCATGTGAGCGGCGACCGCGGGGAAGCCGTCCGTCAGCGTGTAGCGCACCGTGTTCCAATCGTGTGCCGTCCCGGGCGAGATCAGGAGCTCGCTGCGGATCCCGGCGGAGACCGCGTCCGAGTGCAGCGTCTTCGCGAATGCAGTGTACTTGGCGTCGTTCTGACCAGCGCCGAAGACGATCAGCGTGTTCTTGTAGGGGGCGTGCGCCTTCATCGTAGGCCCGAGCTGGGCGTCCTGAAAGGCAGTGCGCGACCCTGCGAAGCCGGTCGCTATCGTGAGCGCCTCGTTGCCGAGTGTCGGGCCCAGCTCGCTGGAGGACGACAGGGCGGAGCCGAACAGGTCCGGCCGGCTCACGGCGAACTGCGCGGCGCAGGTGGCGCCTTGCGAGTAGCCGAAGACGCCCCACGCCGCCGGGTCGCTGCTCACCCGCAGGTGCGTGGTGATCCACGAGCGCACATCCTTGAGCAGGTACGTGGCGGAGTCCCCGAAGGCCCGGGAGTCGATGCACATCGGGTTGCGGCCGGGGCCGCCGAGCTGGTCGGGCGCCACGACGATCGGCGCGTAGCCGTTGTGCTTGGCCGCATAGGCGTCGAGATAGCTGCCGATCCGGCCCGCCGTGAACATGTCGGCCGGAGCGCCGGGCTGACCGGAGAGGGCGTAGAGCACCGGGAGCGCCGGCGGGTTCGGGCCGAGGGCGACCGGCGGCAGGTAGACGACGGCCTCCCGCGCTGGGAAGTTCGACAGGGTCGCCGGGATCTTGACCTTGCCGATCTCGCCCTTCACCGGCGGGTCCGCCTGCGTGGTGGAGGCCGACCAGGCCGTGCCTGCGATGACCTCGCCGCGCTCGTGGTGCAGGTCGAGCGCCTTGTACGGCACGACGCCGATCGCGTCGTTGAGGTTGCGGTATGCACCGAAGTCGACGTTCACGCCCGCGAAGGCGGCGATCAGGAACACCGGGATGCTGACGCCCGCGATCACCTTGCGCCACCACCGCGACCGGAAGAAGTTGGCGATCGCGAGGCCGATGCCGGCGAACCCGAGGGCCACCCACATCGTCGTCACCGGCGTGAGCCCGACGCCGAACAGGTTGTAGACGTCGTCCGTCAGCCACACCAGGAACCAGCCGACCAGCGCGCCGCCGACGGCCGCGATCGCCCCGGCGAGGACGCGCCTCCACGTCGGGCGCACGAGCAGGTACACCGCCAGGACGGCGGCGACGACGTCGATCGCGATGAGGAACGGCGGTTTGTCGATCCTCAGGGTCATGAGCCAGTTCAGGGTGGGTCCTCTCACAAGTGCAGGAGGCGCTCCGGCACGGATGGTGGGCACGTCACCGGTGCGCCAGTCCCCCAGTATCGGATACCCAGCCTGCGGATAGCTGAGGCTTGATGAGCGTCCAGGAAACCTGGAGGCTCGCTACTCGACCGCGAGGGCCTCCACCGGCGCGACGCGGGTGGCCCGGCGGGTCGGCGCCACCGAGGCGCCGACGGCGAGCACGGCCGCCGCCGCGACGATCAGGCCGATGAACAGCCACGGGATCGCCGGCGGGACGAGCCCGCCGCCCGGGAGCTGCCCGAGCAGGGTCTGGGCGCCGATCCAGCCGTACAGCGTACCCAGCACCAGCCCGGAGAGCACGGCGGCGACGGTCAGCTGCGCGCTCTCGGCCAGGATCATCCGGCGCACCTGCGCGGCGCTCAGCCCGAGCGCCCGGAGCAGGCCGAGCTCCCGGCGGCGCTGCAGCACGCTCAGCGACAGGCTGTTGACGACGCCGACCGCTGCGATCACCGCCGAGAAGCCGACCAGCCCGCTGAACACCAGCATGATGACCGTGAGCACACTCTCAGCGCCTTGGTAGAGCTCCGGGTCCTTCGCGGCCGCACTGCGGATGATCGCGAGCCAGGTCTGCGTCGCGACGACGAACATCGTGATCAGGGTGACGCCGATGACCAGACCGATCGCGGTGCGCGAGCTGCGCTCCGGGTTGCGCACCGCGTTGGCCGCTGCGAGCCTCCCGGCCGCGCCCGCGCCGAACAGCAGTCCGACACCGCGGAGCACGGCGGGGAGGAAGAGCGGCGCGGCGACGATGACCCCGGTGAAGGAGAGCAGGCCGCCGAGCATCGCGATCAGGACCCCGTAGCGCCCGAACTCGACGAGCCCGGAGTCGCCGGACTTCGCGAAGGCGCCGAGGCCGAGCAGGAGACCGAAGCCGAGCAGCGCAGCGCCCGGGAGGATGAGCAGCGCAGCGGCAACGATCCGTCCCGTACTGCGCACGGCCGCGGACGGCCGCTCCTGCGCCGCGCCCAGCGCCTCCACGGGCGCGACGGTCAGCACGCGCCTGCTGCCGATCCACGACGCCGCCCAGGTGCTGAGCACCACGACGACCGGGGGCGCGAGCAGCGACGGCGTGACGACCGGGTACAGCGTGTTCGGGAGGACGCCCCACCAGATGAACGCGCGCACCGCGACGAGCGCGAGCACCGCAGCGATGACGCCGCCCGAGAGCGCGCCGATGACGCCGACGGCGAGGCCCTCCCCCGCGACCGAGCGGCGCTGCGCCTTCGAGGTCGAGCCGAGCAGGCGCATCAGCGCGATGGTGCGGGTGCGACCGGCGATGACGGTCGCGAACGTGTTCGTGGTGACGATGGCGCCGACGAACACGGCGATCACGAAGAAGATGCCGGCGACGAGCGCGAGCGCGAACCGCGCCGAGCCGTGCGCGCCCATCGGCGACGCCTCGATATATGCCCCGAGGACATTGGTGCAGGCCAGCAGGGCGACGCCGAACGCGGAGCTGAGGGCCGAGACGAGGACGCTGGCGCGGTGGTCGCGCGCGTTCGCCCGGAAGGCGCGGATCACGCCCGCGCCTCCGTGCCCTGGGTGGCCTCCATGCCGAGCATGAACGCGGAGATCTCCTCCGCCGTCGAGCGCTCCCGCTCGGCGACCACCCGGCCGTCGGCGAGGAACACGATCCGGTCCGCGTAGCTCGCCGCGACCGGGTCGTGCGTCACCATCGCGATGCTCTGGCCGTAGCTGCGGGAGGCCTCCTGCAGGACGCCGAGGACCTCCCGGCCGGTGCGCGAGTCGAGGTTGCCCGTCGGCTCGTCCGCGAACACCAGGTCGGGCCGGGTGGCCAGCGCGCGCACGATGGCGACGCGCTGCTGCTGGCCGCCGGAGAGCTCGTGCGGGCGGTGGGTGAGGCGGTCCGTCAGGCCGAGCAGGTCGATCAGGCCGTCGATCCACTCGCGCTGGACGAGGGTCGGCCGGCGGCCGTCGATCTCGAACGGGAGCAGGATGTTGGCCCGCACATCGAGCGTGGGGACGAGGTTGAACGACTGGAAGACGAAGCCGACCCTGTGGCGGCGCAGGACGGTCAGCTCGCCGTCGCCCATCCCGCTGATCTCGGTGTCCCCGAGGAAGACGCGCCCGCCGGTGACGGTGTCCAGTCCAGCCATGACGTGCATGAGCGTCGACTTGCCGGAGCCGCTCGGCCCCATGATCGCGGTGAACCGTCCGGCCGGGATGCCGACCGTCACGTCGTCGAGGGCGATGACCCGGTTGGTGCCGGAGCCGTAGGTCTTCGTCGCGCCGTCGACGCGAGCCACCATGATGTCGGGGTTGTCCATAACCTCAGGCTAGGAAGCCGGAGGCGCCGGCGGATCGGGCTGGGGAGCCACACCGGATCAGCCCAGAGGATGATCTGCGGGTGAAATCCCCGCCACGGTCACTCCGCCCGCTCCGGCGCTCCCCCGGTCAGCCCGTGCTCGAACGCGTAGACCACCATCTGGACGCGGTCGCGCAGCCCCAGCTTCGCCAGGATGCGGCTGATGTGCGTCTTGACCGTCGCCTCGCTGAGGAACTCCGAGCCGGCGATCTCGGAGTTGCTGAGCCCGCGCGAGGCGAGCACGAAGATCTCCCGCTCGCGGCTGGTGAGCGTGGCGAACGCCGGCGGCGTCTGCGTGGCCCGCTGGGTGTCGGAGAAGTACTCGAACAGCTCCCGGGTGGCCCCGGCGGCGATGACCGCGCTGCCGGCATGGACGGTGCGGATCGCGGCGAGCAGGAACTCCGGCTCGGCGTCCTTCAGCACGAACCCGCTGGCGCCGCTGCGGATCGCGCGCGCAGCGGCCTCGTCCAGGTCGAAGGTGGTGAGGACGATGATGCGCGCGGGCGCACGGCCCTCCCGCTCGGCCTCCTCCATGATCCGGGCGGTGGCGGCGATGCCGTCCATGACCGGCATGCGGATGTCCATCAGCACGACGTCGGGCCGCTTCTCGCGCACCAGCGCCACGCCCTCCCGGCCGTCCGACGCCTCGCCCACGAACTCCAGGTCGGCCTGCGATCCGATCAGCATGCGGATGCCCGCGCGGAACAGCGCCTGGTCGTCGACGAGGGCGACCGTGATCGGGGCGGTCATGCCCGCACTCCCGAGACCACCGGCAGGAATGCCGTGACCACGAACCCGTCGTCGGCCGGCCCCGCGGACAGCGAGCCGCCCGCCAGGGTCGCGCGCTCCCGCATCCCGGGCAGTCCGTGCCCGATGCGCGGGAGGCCGCCGGTGGCCAGTGGTTCCGGTGTGGGTGTCTTCATGCTGTTCCTCACGGTGATGACGATGCCCGGTCCTGCGTCGGCGCCGCCCGCCTGGGCGAGCACGACCGAGACCGGGCGGGTGGTGTCCCCGTGCCGGAGGGCGTTGGTCAGCGCCTCCTGCACGATGCGGTAAGCAGCGATCTGCTGCGCGGAGCCGAGCCCGTCGAGCTCGCCGCGACGCTCCATGACGACGGGGAGGCCGGCCGCGCGCACCTGCTCGACCGTCTGGTCGACGTCGGCGAGCGACGGCTGCGGGCCTTCCGGCTGGCTCTGCCGCAGCTCGGCCAGCAGCACGCGCACGTCGACCAGCGCGGAGCGCGCCGTCGCGGCGATGGTCTCCAGCGCGGTGTCGACCGCGTCCGGGTCGGCGTGCCTGGCGTAGCGGGCGCCGTCTGCCTGCGCGATGACGACGGCGAGCGAGTGCGCGACCACGTCGTGCATGTCGCGCGCGATGCGGGTGCGCTCCTGCTCGACCACCACGACCTCCTCGGCGCGGTTGCGGTCGAGCTCGGCCGCGATCTGGGCGTGCCGGGAGGCCCGGGCGTTGCGCCAGGTGCGGACCAGGAGGCCGAGCACCCAGGACAGCCCGAGCACGGTCGCGCTCACGACGAAGAGGAACGCGAACTGCAGCGCCATCCCGGTGAGCTGCGACGACAGCAGGTCGAAGTAGCCCTGCGCGAGCGCCGAGGTCAGCGTCAAGTACAGCGCGGCGACCAGCGCCCCGACCCCGGCCGAGATCAGCCCGGCGTAGCGGACAACCTTGTCGCCGTACAGCGCCGTCGCGTACAGCACGATGAGCACGGCGATGTCGCTGACCAGGATGTTGTGCCCGGTCGTCATCTGCACCGCGGCCGCGAGCCACGCGATCGCGAGCGAGACCGCCGGCGACATCCTGCGTAGCGCGACGGCGACCGCGAACACGATCAGCACGAGGAACGTCGACCGCCCGCTCGCGTCGGGCACCAGGCTGGAGGTGAAGTCCGTCACCAGGCAGAAGAAGACGTAGGCGACGGCGCCGGCGATGTCGAACGTGAGCTGCGGCCGGGTCAGCCGCCGCACGAGCCGCGGGCTGTCGCCCTCCTCCGCCGCCGCGGCCTCCGAGCCCCCGCCGGGCGAGGCCAGCCAGACCAGCAGTGACGGGACGGGGCCGGAGGTCGCGGTCGCCCGCTGCCGCGCGACGAGGTAGCCGAGCAGCCAGGCGCTGACGAACACGACGGCCAGCAGGAGGCTCATCATCAGCACGCCGACGCCCTGGCTCGTGTAGTAGCCGCCGATCACCGGCCCGAACTGCGGGAACTTGAGGTCGCCGCGCACGGTGAAGAGGTAGGCCATCGCCGGCGCCCACAGGATGGCGGAGCCGAACCCGAACCACCGGACGACCCTCCCACCGTGCGACGCGATCCCGAACAGCGCGATCGCGACGCCGACGGCGGAGATGAGCCGGTGCGGCAACGGCAGCGCGGACGACTCGCTCAACTCGGCGACGACCGCGAGCCATGCGATCTCCAGCGCCACCACCGGCAGCACCCGCGACAGCGCGACGGCCGCGCAGTACAGCAGCACCGCCAGCGCACCGGCCAGGTCGAACGGGAGGCCGGTGACCAGCCACACCCCGAACAGCACGACCGCCAGCGCGGGCTCGAGCACCCAACGGTGCGGCGCGAGTGCGCTCAGGACGCGGGTGCGATCTGGCATATCTCTACGTTACGGGGCCACGGGCCGCTCGCACGCATCCGCGGGGCGGAATCATCCTGGGGATGTACGGGCTCCTCCCCTAGAACCCCAACCGCCCCAGCTGCTTCGGATCCCGCTGCCAGTCCTTCGCCACTTTCACCCGCAACGACAGGAACACCTTGCGCCCGAGCAGCTCCTCGATCGGCTTCCGGGCCTCGGCGCCGACGTCGCGGATGCGGGAGCCCCCCTTGCCGATCACGATCGCCTTCTGGCTGTCGCGCTCCACGAACAGGTTCGCGTAGACCTCCACCAGATCCTTGTCGTCGCGCTCGATGATGTCGTCGATGGTCACCGCGAGCGAGTGCGGCAGCTCGTCCTCGACGCCCTCCAGCACGGCCTCGCGGATGTACTCGGCGATGCGGTCCTCCAGGCCCTCGTCGGTGATCGCGTCGTCCGGGTAGAGCGGGCCGGGCGAGACCGGCAGCAGCTTCATCAGCTCGGACGTGAGCGTGTCGAGCTGGATGCTGCTGGTAGCCGAGAGCGGGATGATCGCCTCCCACTCGCGCAGCGCGGAGACCGCGAGGAGCTGCTCGGCGACCTGGGTCTTGCCCGCGGCGTCGATCTTGGTGACGATCGCGACCTTCTTCGCGTTCGGGTAGTCGTCCAGCTGGTCGTTGATGAAGCGGTCGCCCGGGCCGATCTTCTCGTCCGCGGGGACGCAGAAGCCGATCACGTCCACATCGCCCAGCGTCGACTGGACGAGGTTGTTGAGCCGCTCGCCGAGCAGCGTCCGCGGGCGGTGGATGCCCGGGGTGTCGACCAGGATGAGCTGGCCGTCGCGCTGGTGCACGATGCCGCGGATGGCGCGGCGCGTGGTCTGCGGCTTGGAGCTGGTGATCGCCACCTTCTCGCCGACGAGCGCGTTGGTCAGGGTCGACTTGCCCACGTTGGGGCGGCCGACGAACGAGACGAATCCGGCGTGGTACTCGCTCATGCGCGGGCCTCCTTGTGCTGGCGGTCGGATTTGGGATGCTTGGGGCTCTTGTGCGGCTTGTCGCGCCGGTCGTGCTTCTCCGCCGCGTCCTCGTGCGGCTCCGGCAGCAGGGCGGTGTCGCGCTCCACGAGCACCGTGCTCACGTGCTTGTGCCGGCCGTCCATCCGGTCGACGGTGAAGCGGAGGCCGTGCACGGCGACCGTGGAGCCGACCTCCGGCAGGCGGCCGAGCGCCTTCGTGACGAGGCCGCCGACGCTGTCGACATCCTCGTCCTCGATCTCGATGTCGAACAGCTCGCCGAGGTCGTCGATCGGCAGCCGGGTGGCGACCCGGAGCCGGCCGCCGCCGAGCTGCTGCACCAGCTCGACCTCGTGGTCGTACTCGTCGGAGATGTCGCCGATGAGCTCCTCGATGAGGTCCTCCAGGGTGACGAGGCCGGCGATGCCGCCGTACTCGTCCACCACCATCGCCAGGTGGTTGGACTCCAGCTGCATCTGCCGCAGCAGCGCGTCGGCCTTCTGCGACTCGGGCACGAACAGCGCGGGCCGCGCCAGCTCGCCCATCGTCAGCGCGTCGGCGCCGAGCGCGCTCTCGTAGCTGAGCTTGGCGACGTCCTTCAGGTAGAGGATGCCGGCCACCTCGTCGGGGTCGCCGTCGATCACGGGCATGCGCGAGACGCCGGTGGAGAAGAACATCCCCATCGCCGTGCCGAGTCCTGCCGAGCTGTCGATCGTGATCATGTCGGTGCGCGGCACCATCACCTCGCGCACGACCGTGTCGCTGAACTCGAAGATCGAGTGGATGAGCTCGCGGTCGTCCTCCTCCAGCACGTCGAACTCGGTCGCCTCGTCCACGATGCTGAGCAGCTGCTCCTCGCTGGTCACCGGGGCCGAGCGCGCGCGGGACGGGGTCACCCGGTTGCCGAGCGCGACCAGGCCGTTCGGGATCGGGCCGAGCACGACCCGGATGCCGTGCACCAGCGGAGCGGTGAGCTGCAGCAGGATGCGCGAGTTGGCACGCCCGACGCTGCGCGGGCTGGCGCCGACCAGCACGAACGAGACACCGGTCATGATCGCTGCCGACAGGATCAGCGAGATCCACCACTCTTCGAAGATCTGCGTGAAGGCGAGCGTCACGAGCACGGCCGCGGTGGTCTCCGCGATGATGCGGCTGAAGTTGATCGCGTTGAAGTACGCGCCGGGGTCCTCCGCGATCGACGCGAGCGACGTCTTCGCCCGGGAGGTCTCGGCGAGGTCCGCGATGTCGCCGCGCGACTGCACCGCCAGCGCCGAGTCGACGGCGGCCATGAGCCCGCCGAACGCGACCAGGAGGAACGCGACGATGAAGAACAGCGTTGCGAGCATCCGGTGCCTAGCGCTGTCGGTCGTAGCGGGCGAAGCCCACCAGGATGTCGCGCTGGATGCCGAACATCTCCCGCTCCTCCGCCGGCTCGGCGTGGTCGAAGCCGAGCAGGTGGAGGATGCCGTGCGTGGTCAGCAGCAGCAGCTCCTCCTGCAGGGTGTGCCCGGCGGTCTCCGCCTGCACCTGCGCGACCTGCGGGCAGAGCACGACGTCGCCGAGCAGGCCGGCGGGGGCCGGCTCCTCCTCGGTGCCGGGGCGCAGCTCGTCCATCGGGAAGCTGAGGACGTCGGTCGGGCCGGGCTCGTCCATCCACTGCACGTGCAGCTGCTCCATCGCCGCCTCGTCCACCAGTACGATCGCGAGCTCGGCGTCGGGGTGCACGTGCATGATGTCGAGCGCGTAGCCCGCCAGCCGCTGCAGCGCGGACTCGTCCACCTCGATGGAGGACTCGTTGTTGATCTCGATGCTCATCGTGTCGGGCCCTGTCGTTTCGGGAGGTGGTCGCGCGGCATGCCGGAGCGGCGCTCGGCGCGGTTCGCGAACTCGCGGGCCTCCTCGCGCTCGTACTGGCGGGCCTGCTGCTTGGCGTCGTACTCGGTGTAGGCGTCCACGATGCGGCCGACGAGGCTGTGCCGCACGACGTCGTCGCTGGTGAGCCGGGAGAAGTGGATGTCGTCGATGTCGTTGAGCACGCGCGTCACCAGCCGCAGGCCGCTCGCGGCGTTCGGCAGGTCGATCTGCGTGATGTCGCCGGTGACGACCATCTTGGAGTTGAAGCCGAGCCGGGTGAGGAACATCTTCATCTGCTCGGGCGTGGTGTTCTGCGCCTCGTCCAGGATGATGAACGAGTCGTTGAGCGTGCGGCCGCGCATGTACGCCAGCGGCGCGACCTCGATCGTGCCCGCCGCGAGCAGCTTGGGCACGACCTCCGGGTCGAGCATCTCGTTGAGCGCGTCGTACAGCGGGCGCAGGTACGGGTCGATCTTGTCCGTCAGCGTGCCGGGCAGGTAGCCCAGCCGCTCGCCGGCCTCCACCGCCGGGCGGGTCAGGATGATGCGGCTGACCTCCTTGCGCTGCAGCGCCTGGACGGCCTTCGCCATCGCCAGGTAGGTCTTGCCGGTGCCTGCGGGGCCGATGCCGAACACGATCGTGTTGTGGTCGATGGAGTCGACGTACTGGCTCTGGCCGAGCGTCTTCGGGCGGATGCTCTTGCCGCGTGCGGTGAGGATCGCCTGGCTCAGCACGTCGGACGGGCTGAGGTTCAGGTCGCTGCGCATCATCCGCGCGGAGCTGGCGACCTCGGCCGGGCCGAGGTCCTGGCCGTTGCGGACCATCTGCAGCAGCTCCTCTAGCAGCGCGCGGGCGGCCGCGACCTGCGTGGGGTCGCCGGTGAGGCTGATCTCGTTGCCGCGCACGTGCACGTCGACGAGGGGGTACTGCCGCTCCAGCGTGGTGAGGAGGCGGTCCTGGGGACCGAGCAGCCGCACCATCTGGATTCCGTCGACGCTCAGGCGCGCCTCGGCCGAACCTCCCGGCGTGGTCGTTCCATCCGGGGTCGTCGGGTCACTCGCTGCCAAGGCTTCCTTCCTCGAGCCCGCCGGAGGGCGAGCCCAGAATGTGGGCGTGCACGTGGAACACGGTCTGTCCCGCGCCGGCGCCGGTGTTGAAGATCAGGCGGAAGTCGCCGTCCGCGTGCTCGTCGGCGAGCTTCTTGGAGGTCGCCACCAGCTCCGCGAGCAGCGCAGGGTCGCCGGCGGCCAGCTCCACGACGTCGCGGTACTCCTCGGTCTTGGGCACGACCAGCAGGTGCACGGGCGCCTTGGGCGCGATGTCGCGGAACGCTATGATGCGTTCGCTGTCGTACACGACGTCGGCCGGGATCTCCCCCGCGATGATGCGCGAGAAGATCGAGCGCTCCCCTGTCTCCATGTGGTCCATCCTATTCGTCCGATGCGACGTCGTAGCGGGCTACCAGCGCCCCAGCGCCGCGTTGAGCACCGCAAGCGCCGCCGGCCCCGCCGTCGACGTCCGCAGCACCGTGTCCCCGAGCCGCACCACCTCCGCACCCGCAGCGCGGAACGCCTCCAGCTCCTGCGGCGCGATCCCGCCCTCCGGGCCGACCACCAGCGCGAGCGGACGCCCGTCGGGGCGGATCGCCGTCAGCGCCTCGGTCGCGCCCGGCTCCAGCACCAGGACCCGATGCGTCGCCGCGAGCGCCGCCACCTGCTTCGTGGTCGCCAGCTCGCCGACCTCCGGCGTCCAGGCCCGGATCGACTGCTTGCTCGCCTCGCGCACGATCGCCGCCCAGCGGTCGCGGCCCTTCGCCACCTTGGCGCCCTCCCAGCGCGACACCGACCGGGAGGCCGACCACGGCAGCACCGCGTCCACCGCGAGCTCGGTCGCGGCCTGGACGGCGAGCTCGTCGCGGTCGCCCTTCGCCAGCGCCTGCACGAGCGTGATCGGCGGCTCGGCGCGCGGGACGCGCTCCACGGCCTCCACGTCGATCGTCAGCTCCGTGCTGGTCGCGACCAGCACCTCGCCCGACGCGACCAGGCCGCGGCCGTTGCCGATGAGGACGCTCTCACCCGGGCGCGTGCGGTTGACCGTCGCGGCGTGCTTGGCCTCCGAGCCGGTCAGCGTGAGCCGGGCGCCCACCTCGACGTCGGCGAGGTCTTCGCGCAGGTAGAGCGAGCTCATCCGTCCGCCCGTCAGAGGTTGAGGAACCGGTCGCGGAGCTTCGCGAACAGGCCCTGCTGGAAGCGCGCGAGCGACGGCTCCGGGTTGTGGTGGGTGGAGGCGAACTTCTTGATGAGCTCCTTCTCCTTGTGGTCGAGCTTCGTCGGCGTGACCACCTGGATGCCCACCCGCAGGTCGCCGCGGCCGCTGCCGCGCAGGTGCGTGATGCCGCGGTCCTTCACCGAGACGATGTCCGCGCTCTGGGTGCCGGGCTTCAGCTCCAGGCGGATGTCGCCGTCGAGCGCCTTCACGGTCGCGGTGGTGCCGAGGATCGCGTCGGTCATCGAGAGCTCCAGCGTGCAGAGCAGGTCGTCGCCGTCGCGGCTGAACACCTCGTGGTGCTTGACCTTGATCTCCAGGTACAGGTCGCCGTTCGGGCCGCCGGCGGGACCGGCCTCGCCCGAGCCCGGCATCTGCAGCCGGAGTCCGGTGTCGACGCCGGCGGGGATGTCCACCGGCACCGAGCGGCGCGCGCGGACGCGGCCCTGGCCCTGGCAGGTGACGCACGGCGTGGCGATGACGGTGCCGTAGCCGCGGCAGCTCCCGCACGGGCTGGAGGTCATCACGTTGCCGAGCAGCGAGCGCACCGAGCGCTGGATGCTGCCGGTGCCGTGGCAGATGTCGCAGGTGACGGGGGCGGTGCCGGGCTGGCAGCAGGAGCCGCCGCAGGTCTCGCAGACGACGGCGGTGTCGACGTCCAGGTCGCGGTGGGTGCCGAAGACGACCTCCTCCAGGTCGACCTCCACGCGCAGCAGGGCGTCCTGGCCGCGCTCGCGCCGGGAGCGCGGGCCGCGGGTGGCACCGCCTCCCCCGCCGAAGAAGGTCTCGAAGATGTCGCCGAAGCCGGCGAAGTCGCCCGCTCCCCCGCCGCCGAAGCCGCCGGAGCCGCCCAGGTCGTACTGCTGCCGCTGCTGCGGGTCGCTCAGCACGTCGTAGGCGTGGGTGACGAGCTTGAAACGCTCCTGCGCCTCGGAGCTCGGGTTGACGTCCGGGTGCAGCTCGCGCGCGAGCCGGCGGTACGCCTTCTTGATCTCGTCGGGGGTGGCGTTGCGGTCAACGCCGAGTACTTCGTAGTGGTCGGCCACGTAAGGCTGTTCCTTCTGTTCGGTGCGTCGGAGTTCGTGAGGTCTGGGGTCAGTCGCCGAGGAGGCGGGAGAGGTAACGTGCAACGGCGCGGACCGCCGCCATGTTCCCCGAGTAGTCCATCCGGAGCGGGCCGAGCAGGCCCACGCGGGCCAGGTCGGAGCCGGAGCTGTACCCGCTCGACATGACGGACGTCTCGGTCAGGCCGATGACGGCGTTCTCGCGGCCGATGCTGACCGCGACGCCGTGCTGGTCGAGCGCCATCTCGTCGAAGAGCCGCAGCAGGACGACCTGCTCCTCGATGGCCTCCAGCACCGGGGTGATGGACCCGGGGAAGTCGGTCTCGGTGCGCGCGAGGTTGGCGGCGCCGGCCATGACCAGCTTGTCCTGCCTGTTGGCGGCGATCTGGTCGAGCAGGGCGCCGGCGACCGGAGCGACCAGCGCGCGGGTGCGATCGGTCAGGTGCTCGGGAAGGTCGCGCAGCCGCACCGCCGCGTCGGTGAGCGAGAGGCCGGCGGCGGCGCCGTTGATCGCACCGCGGATCTCGGCGATCTCGGCGTCGTCCAGCTCCTCCTGCAGCTCGATCACGCGCTGCTCGACCGCGCCGGAGTCGGTGATGAGCACGCTCAGCAGCCGGCGGGAGCCGAGCGCCACAAGCTCGATGTGCCGGATACGCGAGCGCGCCACCGACGGGTACTGCACCAGGGCGACCTGGTTGGTGAGCTGCGACAGCAGCCGGACCGTGCGCGACAGCACGTCGTCCACGTCGACCGACTGGCCGAGGAACGCCTCGATCGCGGTGCGCTGAGCAGCCGACAGCGGCCGGGCCTCCGCGAGGTGGTCGACGAACAGCCGGTAGCCCTTGTCGGTCGGCACCCGGCCGGACGAGGTGTGCGGGGCGACGATCAGCTCCTCCTCCTCCAGGAGGGCCATGTCGTTGCGGATGGTCGCCGCCGAGACGCCGAAGGCGTGCCGCTCCACGATGCTCTTGGAGCCGACCGGCTCCCGCGAGGCGACGTAGTCCTGCACGATGACGCGGAGCACTTCCAGACTGCGTTCCGAGACCATGCGAACCGCCTCCTGTCGTCGCTTCGGCACCCGAGGATCGAGCACGGGAGGACATCGGGCGCGCTGGCACTCGATGAACCTGAGTGCTAATCATATCGCGTCGTCGTGGGAGGGCGGTCATGACGCGACACGGATCATTTACCGCGCGACTCCCGAGCAGTACCCTGTGCGCACCGGCTCAGGAAAGCCCCCGCAGCCGCCCACGAAAGGGTTCTCCTCATGTCAGACCCGAACCAGCCCCCGGCCGACGGCCAGGGCGAACAGCCTCCGCAACAGCCGTACGGGCAGCAGCCTCCCGCGCAGCAGCCCTACGGCGCCGCGCCCGGCCAGCCCGGCGCGGTGCCTCCCCAGCAGCCCTACGCGGCCCCCGCCGGTCAGCCCGCCGGCGCCGTCCCGCCGCCCCAGCAGTACGCGAGCGCCGCCGCCGCTCCCCTCGACCCCGCGCAGGACAAGCAGTGGGCGTCGTTCGCCCACCTCGGCGGGATCCTCTGGTTCCTGCCCTCCCTCATCATCTGGCTCGTGTTCAAGGACAGGGGCCAGCTGACCAATCAGGAGGCCAAGGAGGCGCTGAACTGGCAGATCACCTGGATCCTGGCCTGGGTCGTCTCCCAGATCCTCGGCGTGATCATCGGCTCGTTCACCTTCGGCATCGGCTACCTGCTGTTCAGCCTCCTCATCCCGTGGGTGCTGTACATCGTGAACCTGGTGTTCTCGATCCTCGGTTTCGTGCGCGTGAACAGTGGAGGGACGTACCGGTACCCGCTGAACTTCCGCTTCATCAAGTAGCGCGCCACAACGACGCCGCGGGGGCGGCCGATCCCGGAAAAGACTCTCGGCTCCTTCTCAGGATCACCGCCCGCCCCCTAGGCTGAGACCCGTCATTCCCACTCACCGGAGGAGAAACCGACCATGTCCGCAACGCCCCCGCCCCCGCCGCCGCCCCCGCAGCAGCCGTACGGAGGTCAGCAGCCGCAGCTGAGCCCGGCCGACGAGAAGCTGTGGGCGACGCTCATCCACGTGGGCGGCATCCTGTTCAGCTTCATCCCCGCGCTCGTCGGCTACCTCGTGCTGAAGGACCGCGGCCCGTTCATCCGCTCGCACACCGCGACGGCGCTGAACCTCCAGATCACGCTCGCGATCGCCTACGTGGTCGGGATCATCCTGAGCATCGTCGGCATCGGCGTGCTGATCTTCTTCGCCGTGTGGGTGCTGAACATCGTCTTCAGCATCATCGCGGCGGTGCGGGCCAACCAGGGCGCGTTCTACACGTACCCGATCGCGATCCGGTTCCTCAGCTAGCGCTCTTCCTCGGCGAGCAGCCGTCGCACGACGGCGTCCGCCAGCAGCCGCCCTCGCAGGGTCAGCACCACCGACCCGGCGAGGGCGGCTTTCGCGTCCACCAGGCCGTCGGCGATCAGCCCGGCGACGGAACGGCGTCCCTCGGCGGTGAGCTCCTCGGTGCGCAGCCCTTCGCGGATGCGGGTGAGCAGCAGCACGCGCTCCACCCGCCGGGTCTCGGCGTCGAGCGTCTCGCGGCCCGCGGCGGGCGACTCCCCCGCCAGCACGCGCTGGGCGTACGCGGCGGGATGCTTCACGTTCCACCAGCGGACGCCGCCGACGTGGCTGTGCGCGCCGGGCCCGACGCCCCACCAGTCGTGCCCGAGCCAGTAGGCCAGGTTGTGGCGCGAGCGGTGCGCCTCGTCGGTCGCCCAGTTGCTGACCTCGTACCAGCCGTACCCCGCCGCGCCGAGGCGGGCGTCGGCGAGCTCGTACATGTCCGCCTCCAGGTCGTCGTCCGGCTCCTGGACCGCGCCCGAGTGGATCTGCCGCGCCAGCTTCGTCCCGGGCTCCACGATCAGCGCGTACGCCGAGACGTGGTCGGGCTCGCAGGCCAGCGCCGCGTCGAGGGACCGCGACCAGTCGTCGAGGGTCTCGCCCGGCGTGCCGTAGATGAGGTCGAGGCTGACCTGGAGGCCCGCCTCCCGCGCCCAGCGGACGACGAGCGGGACGCGCTCCGGGTCGTGGGTGCGCTCCAGGGTGGCGAGGACGCTCGGCACGGCGGACTGCATCCCGAACGACACGCGCGTGAAGCCGGCGTCGGCCAGGCGCCGGAGGTCGTCGGCGTCGACCGAGTCGGGGTTGGCCTCCGTGGTGACCTCGGCCCCGTCCGCGATCCCCCACGCGTCGCGCACCGCGCCGAGCATCGCGCCCAGGTCGTCGGGCGGCAGCAGGGTCGGAGTGCCGCCGCCGAAGAACACGGTGGACACCTCCCGGGCCGGGACCCCGCTGCGCTCCAGCGCCTCGCGAGCGAAGCCGACCTCCCGGACCGCGTGGCCGGCGTAGTCGGACTGGGCGACGCCGCGCAGCTCGGTGGCGGTGTACGTGTTGAAGTCGCAGTAGCCGCAGCGCACCCGGCAGAACGGCACGTGCAGGTACACGCCGAAGTCGCGCCCGGCGGCGCCGTCAGCCGTGCTCGCCGGGAGGAGGCCGTCCGCCGGCGCAGGATCGCCGAGCGGGAGGGCGCCGGGCATCAGGCCGCCCGCGCGGGCAGCAGCGAGCGCAGGTACCGCTTCGTGAACCGCGCCTGCACGGCGCGCAGGACGGGAGAGGTGAGCCGGTAGAACGCGTTGGAGGGCCGGGAGAAGGCGCGCAGCACGAACCACACGGTCCCGTCGTCGCGCATCTCGACCAGGAAGGCCTCCTCGCCGCTCTCGGGGTGACCCTTCAGCGTGCCGTACGCGAAGCCGCGCCGGTGCGGCTCGTCCACCACGTAGACGACGCGGCAGGGCGCGGACACTTTGAACGGCCCGAACGGCACCTTGAGTACGGCGGTCATCCCGTTCTGGATGAAGGGGGTGCCGTCGTCGGCGAACACGGCCTCCGCCTCCTTGTGCTCCCGCATCCGCTTCGGGGTGCCGTCCGCGTCGAACTCGATGCCCTCGTACTGGACACCGGTGCCCTCGTTGACGTCGGTCACCCGGATGCCGCTGTTGCGCTGCACACCCCACGTCATCAGCACGGCCGCCGCGGTCTCGAACCGCTCCTCGCCGCTGCCCAGCCGCACCTTCCGCTCCAGCGGCCGGTAGCCCCTCGGCGGGTAGTAGAGCAGGTCAGCGGCCTGCGTGCCGCCGATGAACCCGTACGTGACGGGCTGGTCGGTGAAGCTGGTGCGGCGCATGCCCTCTATCCTGCGGCAAACCGCCCCCATCCGCGAACCCACCCCCGCCCGCGAGACGTGAGTCGCTGCGGAAATCCGAAGGAGGATTCCCGCGATTGCTCACTTCTGGGGGGGGTTACTTCTTGGTCTATTCAGTGCGTCCGAGTAGCGCCATGAGTGTGAGAACCAACACCGTCAGCGCAAGTCAGTCGTCATCCCACTCATCGCGTAGCTCCTTGGTCAACACCGCGACCTGGACTGTAAGAGCGCCGAGGAGTTCTTCTCGATTCAAGCGGTTCGTCGTGCGGTAGCCCCAGGTGACGTCGCCCTCCGAGTCCAAAGACTTGATCAGGACGAACGCCTCTATCGCAGTGTCGCCCGGCTCCAAGGCATGGATCTCCAAGCCCTTGAGCACTTCCGAAATCGGCAGGCGCCGCTCACCTGGATCCGGCGTTCCTGAATGACTCCCCATGCCGCAAGATGTTCGCACACGTCACGACAAATGACGGCTACTTGGTCTTCTTTGATGCTTCCGTGTCGCCGGAGAGCGCCGCGATGAAGGCCTCCTGGGGGACTTCGACGCGGCCGACCATCTTCATGCGCTTCTTGCCCTCTTTCTGCTTCTCGAGGAGCTTGCGCTTGCGGGTGATGTCGCCGCCGTAGCACTTGGCGAGCACGTCCTTGCGCATCGCGCGGATGTTCTCGCGCGCGATGATCCGGGCGCCGATCGCGGCCTGGATGGGGACCTCGAACTGCTGGCGCGGGATGAGCTCGCGCAGCCGGCCGGCCATCATCGTGCCGTACGCGTACGCCTTGTCGCGGTGGACGATCGCGCTGAACGCATCCACTGTCTCGCCCTGGAGGAGGATGTCCACCTTGACCAGGTCGGCCTCCTGCTCGCCGAACGGTTCGTAGTCGAGGGACGCGTAACCCGCGGTGCGGCTCTTGAGCTGATCGAAGAAGTCGAAGACGATCTCTCCGAGCGGCATCGTGTAGCGGATCTCCACACGGTCCTCGCCGAGGTACTCCATGCCGAGGAGGGTGCCGCGGCGGCCCTGGCAGAGCTCCATGATGACGCCGACGTAGTCCTTGGGCGCGAGGATGGCCGCCTTCACGACCGGCTCCTCCACCTTGTCGACCTTGCCGCCGGGGAACTCGCTCGGGTTGGTGACCGTGACGACCTTCTTGTCCTCGGTGGTCACCTCGTAGACCACGCTCGGCGCGGTGGTGATCAGGTCGAGGCCGAACTCGCGGGACAGGCGCTCGGTGATGATCTCCAGGTGCAGGAGGCCGAGGAACCCGCAGCGGAATCCGAAGCCGAGCGCGACGGAGGTCTCCGGCTCGTACACGAGGGCGGCGTCGGACAGCTTCAGCTTGTCCAGCGCCTCGCGGAGCTCCGGGTAGTCGCTGCCGTCGATCGGGTACAAGCCGGAGAAGACCATCGGCTTGGGCTCGGTGTAGCCGGGGAGGGCGTTGGTCGCGGGCTTCGCGGCCGTGGTGATGGTGTCGCCGACCTTGGACTGGCGGACGTCCTTCACGCCGGTGATCAGATAGCCGACCTCGCCGACGCCGAGGCCCTTGGAGGGGGTCGGCTCGGGAGCGGAGACGCCGATCTCCAGGATTTCGTGGGTCGCCTTGGTCGACATCATCTGGATGCGCTCGCGCGGGCTGAGCTTGCCGTCCACCATGCGGACGTAGGTCACCACACCGCGGTAGCTGTCGTAGACGGAGTCGAAGATCATGGCGCGGGCGGGGGCGTCGGCGACACCGACGGGCGCGGGGATCTCCTGCACGACCCGGTCGAGCAGCGCCTCCACGCCCATCCCGGTCTTGCCGGACACACGCAGCACGTCCTCCGGGCGACCGCCGATGAGGCTGGCGAGCTCCTGCGCGTACTTCTCCGGGTCCGCGGCGGGGAGGTCGATCTTGTTGAGCACCGGGATGATCGTGAGGTCGTTCTCCAGCGCCAGGTACAGGTTCGCAAGCGTCTGGGCCTCGATGCCCTGTGCCGCGTCCACGAGCAGGATGGCGCCCTCGCAGGCGGCGAGCGACCGGGACACCTCGTAGGTGAAGTCCACATGCCCCGGGGTGTCGATCATGTTGAGGGCGAACGTGCCGCCCTCGACGGCCCACGGCATCCGCACGGCCTGGCTCTTGATCGTGATGCCGCGCTCGCGCTCGATGTCCATGCGGTCGAGGTACTGCGCCCGCATGTCGCGGTCGGAGACCACCCCGGTGATCTGCAGCATCCGGTCGGCCAGCGTCGACTTTCCGTGGTCGATGTGCGCGATGATGCAGAAGTTGCGGATGGAGGCCGGGTCGGTCGCGGCGGGCTCGAGGGGCTTCAGGGCTCGTGGTGACATTGTGCGCTCATTCTCCCACGAACCGCACCCGCGCCCCGAACCGCCGAGTACGCGCGAAATCAGGCGAAAACCGCCGGGCACGCAGAGAATCCGCGTACTCGGCGGTGGGGTCAGGCGAAGCGCTCGGTGACGTGCGGGGCGCCGTCCTCCCAGCGGTAGACCTCGGCGCCGTCGATGACGACGAGTTCGGCTCGGGAGTTGACGTCCAGGGGGTCGCCGGACCAGACGACGATGTCGCCGTCCAGGCCGGGCTTCAGGGCGCCGACCCGGTCGTCCAGGCCGAGGAACGACGCGGGGTTCACGGTCAGGGCCTCCAGCGCGGTCTGCCGCGGCAGCCCCTCCTTGACGGCGAACGACGCCTGGTGCACGAGGAAGTTGATCGGCACGACCGGGTGGTCGGTCGTGATCGCGACGCGGACGCCGGCGGCGGCGATGTGCGCGAGGTTGCCGATGGCGCGATCCCGCAGCTCGACCTTGGAGCGGGAGGTGAACATCGGGCCGAAGATGACCGGGATGTCCCGTTCGGCGAGCACGTCGGCGATCTTGTGCGCCTCGGTGCCGTGATTGACGACGAGCTTGTAGCCGAACTCGTCGGCGAGCCGGATCGCGGTCGCGATGTCGTCGTGACGGTGGGTGTGCTGGTCCCAGACCAGCTCGCCGTCCAGGACGCGCGCCAGGGTCTCCTTGGTGAGGTCTCGTGCGAACGGCTTGCCGTCGCGCTCGGCCTCGGCCCGGGACGCGGCGTAGTTCTGCGCCTCCACGAACGCCTCGCGGATGATCATGGCCACGCCGAGGCGGGTGCTCGGGGTCTGGTTCTTGCCGCCGTAGACGCGCTTCGGGTTCTCGCCGAGGGCGGACTTGACGCTGACGGCCGCCTTGATGACCTGCTCGTCGATGGTCCGGCCGCCCCAGCTCTTGATCGCGACGGTCTGGCCGCCGATCGGGTTGCCGGAGCCGGGCTTCACGACGATCGCGGTCACGCCGCCCGCGAGCGCGTCGCGGAAGCCCTCGTCGTCGATGTTGACCGCGTCGATCGCGCGCACGGCGGCGGTGTTCGGCGTGGTCATCTCGTTGGTGTCGTCGCCGGCCGGACCGTTGGCCTCCTCGTGGATGCCGACGTGCCCGTGCGCCTCCACGAAACCGGGGAGCACCCACTTGCCGCTCGCGTCGACCACGCGGACGCCGTCGGGCACGGTCAGCTCGGCCGTCGGGCCGACCGCGGTGATGGTGCCGTCCTCGACGATCACCGTGCCCTTCTCGATCGGGTCCCCGGCGACCGGGACGACGTAGGCGTTGACGATGGCGATGCTGGCACGAGTCATGGGGTCGAGCCTACGCTTCGCGGGAGGGCCGGCGCGGGCGTCGGGAATGGGCGCGGGCCAGCTGCGTTGTCCCCTGGCATGACCATTCTCCTGACCGGCTCGACCGGCTACATCGGCTCCTCCGTCCTCCCCCGCCTCCTCGAAGAGGGCCACAGCGTCACCGCGCTCGTCCGCGACGAGGCGAAGGCCGACGCGGTGCGGGCCGCCGGCGCCACCGCCGTGGTGGGCGACGCGACCGACGTGGAACTCGTGACCCGGCTGGCGCGCGAGAGCGACGGGGTCATCCACCTGGCCTCCGGCCACGACGTCGACCCGGTGTTCATCCCGGCCGTGCTGGAGGGGCTCGCCGGCTCGGGCAAGCCATTCGTGCACACCGGCGGCGTCTGGACCTACGGCTCGAACGCCGACATCGCCGAGGACTCCCCCGCCGCGCCTCCGGCGATCACCGCGTGGCGCGGTGCGACCGAGGCGCTGGTGCTCGGGGCGGCACGCGTGCGCGGGACGGTCGTCGTCCCGTCGATCGTCTACGGTCACGGCGCCGGGCTCGCCCGCGTGATCGTGGACGCGCCGCGCGACGCGGGCGACGACGTTCCTCTGCGGCTGATCGGCGACGGGTCGCAGCACTGGCCCACCGTCCACGTGGACGACCTCGCGGCGCTGTACGTGCTCGCGCTGGAAAACGGGACGGCCGGCTCGGTGTACATCGGCGCGAGCGGCGCCAACCCGACCGTCCGGGAGCTCGGGGAGCTCGCCGCAGCCGCCGTGGGAGCCTCCGGGGTCGCGGCGGAGACCGTCGCCGAGACCGAGGCACGGCTGGGGGCGGGCCTCACCGAGGCGCTGCTCCTCGACCAGCAGGCGCGCGGAACGAAGGCGCGGATCGACCTCGGCTGGGAGCCGAACGGCCCGGCGCTGGCCGACGAGATCGCGACCGGGAGCTACGCGCCGGAGTTCGCGCGCTCCTGAGCGGCGGGCTCCGCGCTCAGGCGTTTTGGTGGAACTGTCGGCCGCTGGTAAAGTGGTTTGTTGGCTTGCGTGTGGGTGTCCCGCACGAACGCCGCAAGGCGCCCTCTCTCGCTGAGCGGCAACATCCGATTACTCACTTCGAACGAAAGTAACCATTCGTGGCAAACATCAAGTCGCAGATCAAGCGCAACAAGACCAACAAGAAGGCGCAGGAGCGCAACAAGGCGGTCAAGAGCCAGCTGAAGACCGCCATCCGCGCCACGCGCGAGGCCGTCGTCGCCGGCGACAAGGAGAAGGCGACCGCGGCGCTGCGTGTCGCGGCCAAGCGCATCGACAAGGCGGCCAGCAAGGGCGTCATCCACAAGAACCAGGCGGCGAACCGCAAGTCGGCCATCGCCAAGCAGGTCGCCGCGCTCTGACGCAGTGACCGCTCGCGGGACCTGTCCCGCGCCGCGACGAGCCCCCGCCCCGTGTCCACGGGAGCGGGGGCTCGCTGCATGTGGGGGCGGGTGCGGGTCCGCGCGTCAGGCGCGGCCGCGGGCGCTGACGATGCGGATCATCCGCTCCAGTGCGAACACCGGGTCGCGGCCGCCGCCCTTCACGTTGGCGTCGGTCTCGGCGAGCACCTCGATGCAGCGGCCGAGGCCGTCCTCGGTCCAGCCGGACAAATCACGACGGGCACGATCGACCTGCCACGGCGCGAGCCCGAACTGCTGCGCGAGCTGGCCCGATCCGCCGCGCGCGCCCGAGATCTTCGCCATCGTCCGGATCTTGCTCGCGAACGCGGCGACCATCGGCACCGGGTCGGCCCCGGACGCCAGCGCGTGCCGCATCGTCACCAGCGCCTCGCCGTAGCGGCCGGCGATCGCCTGATCCGCGACCTGGAACGCGTTGGTCTCGACCCGTCCGCCGTAGTACTTGTCGACCGTGGCCTCGGTGATCTGCTCGGCCGCGTCGGAGATGAGCTGCTGGCAGGCCGCCGCGAGCTCCGCCAGATCGTCCGTGAACGCGGACGTCAGCGCCCGGAGCGCGCCCGGCGCGATCTTGCGGCCGGCGGCGGCGAACTCCGCCTGGGCGAAGTCGTACTTCTCGGTGTCCTTCTTGAGCTCGGCGCAGACGACCTCCACGCCTCCGCCGTTGCCCGCACGGATCGCGTCGAGCAGCTTCTTGCCGCGGACCCCGCCCGCGTGCCGCAGGACGACGACCGTACCGTCGGCCGGAGCCGCGAGGTAGTCGAGCATCTCGGTGAGGAACCCGTCCCCGGTCTTCTCCACGGCGTCCACCCGGATCAGCCGCGGCTCGCCGAACAGGGAGGGGCTCGCGAGCGTGAGCAGCTCCCCCGGCGCGTAGTCCGCCGCCGAGATGTCGCTGACCTCCAGGCTCGGGTCCTCCTGCTTGAGGCGGTCGCGCAGCAGCCGCGTGGACCGGTCGGCCAGGAAGCCCTCCGTGCCGGAGACGAGGACCACCGGGGCCGGGCGGATCTGGTTCCAGGCGAGCTGCGGGATCGCGCTCTTGGCGGGGGCCCCAGCCGCCCGGCCTCGCGAGCCGCCGGATGCGCCCCTGCTGTTGCTTCGTGTCGCCACGTTCCTCCTCGTCCGTATAAAGGATAGAGGTGACCACCGGCAGAGGCCGTCGCGGCGGAGTCCTCCCGCTCGCCCCAGAGCCGCGGGCCGTCCGCGCCGGCGGACACCAGCAGGAGGCCCGACCGGTCGGTGCGCGCGGTGGCGGTGCCGGAGTGGGCGAGCAGGTCGAAGGCCCGGCGCGTCGGGTGGCCATAGCCGTTGTCCTCCCCGACCGACAGCAGGCCGAGACGCGCGTGGACGGTGTCGTAGAGCGCCGCGCTCTGGTCGGCGGACCCGTGGTGGGCAACCTTCACGACATCCACCGTGCCGAGCGCCCCCGTTGCCTGAAGCTGCTCCTGCTCGGGCTCGCCGAGGTCGCCGAGGAACAGCCCGCTGACGCCGGTCCCCTCGGCGTGGACGACAAGGCTTCCGGGGTTCCCGCTCAACGAGGTCTCCCCCGGGGCGGCCGCTGGAGGCCAGACGATCCGCCAGCGCAGCGCGCCGAGCGCGCCTTCCATCCCCGCGTGGGCCTGCTCCACCGCGATCCCGGCTGCGTCCAACCGGTCGACGAGGGCGTGGTCGGTCGGACGTCCGGCCTGGCCGACGATCGCACGGCCTGTCCGGCCGAGCACCGCGTCGGCGCCGCCCACGTGATCGATGTCGAAGTGCGTCACGAGGACCCAGTCGAGCCGGCCGATCCCGAGCGTGTCCAGGCAGCCGGTCACCGGTTGGGGATGCCGCCCGACGTCGATGAGGCCGACGTGGTCGCCGTCGCGCAGCAGGAGGGCGTCACCCTGGCCGACGTCGCACGCGGCGTACACCCAGTCGGCCGGGCGTCCCCAGGAGCGTCCTGCGCCGATCCCACCGAGGGCTCCCGCGTAGACGGTCGCGCCGCCGAGGAGCCCGACCGCGGCCACGGCGACCACGGCTCGCGGGAGCCGCGCACGAGCGGCGAGCAGCGCGACCGCGACGAGCGCCAGCGCACACAGGGTCACACCCACGATCCCGTCGGGCCACGGCAGCGCTGCTCCGGGCAGGCCCGCCGTGAACCGGGCGACGGCCGCGATCAGGGCGGACGGCAGCCAGGCCAGCCACACGAGGACCTGGCCGAGCGCCGGCGCCCAGGTCAGCGTCAGGCAGGCGACGCAGCCCAGCACCGTGGCGACGGGCGCGGCGGGCTCGGCCACCAGGTTGGCGAGGACCCCGAACAGCGGCAGCGCCGGCGTCAGCAGGATCAGCACCGGCTGGCACGCGAGCTGCGCGGCCAGCGGCACCGCAAGCGCGAACGCCGCGCCCCGCGGCAACCACCTCCCGAGGATGCCGGCGAGCGGCCGGGCGAGGACCAGGAGGCCCGCGGTGGCGAGCACCGAGAGAGCGAAGCCGTAGTCACGCGCGAGCCAGGGGTCGTGGACGAGCAGGATGACCACCGCGAGGGCGAGTGCCGGGAGGCCATCGGCGACGCGGCCGCGCGCGAGACCCACGAGCACCACAGCGGCCATCGTCGCGGCACGGATCACGCTCGCTCCCGGCCCGACCAGCACGACGAACGTCGCGAGCGACGCGCCCGCCACCAGGATGCGCCCGCGACGGCCGAGGCCGGCCAGGCGGGCGAGGACGAACACGAGCCCGGTCACCAGCGCGCAGTTGGCCCCGGAGACGGCGGTCAGGTGGCTGAGGGCGCTCACCTTCATGGCGTCGTCGAGATCGGGGCCGACGTTCGTCTCGTCCCCGATGGCGAGTCCTGGCAGGAGCGTGCCGCCGTCGCCGGGGGTATCGGCGGCCGCAGCGGCGAAGGCGGCGCGGACCGGCGCCGGCCAGGCGAGCCACCACGGCGGGGGCTCGCGGACGTCCGGCGCGGCGGTGGCGCGGAGGGTGAAGGTGGTGGCCTCCCCTGGGTCGTTCGGGCGGACGCTCATGCTGCCGCCGATGATCGTGCCGAGGGTGAAGGCGCGGACGGAGTGGGGCGTGCCGGGGAGGAGGACGGAGACGGGGACTCCGGGGTGGATGGGGTCGGCGGCGGGGCGTCTCGGGGTTGTGGCGGTGGCGACGGTGGTGCCGCGCAGGCGCCAGCGGTCTGCGCCGTCCAGGCCGGGCGCCGCGCGCTTCGGGGCGCTCTCGACGCGGAGCGCGACGTCGACGGTGCCGTGGTGGGTGGACGCGGTTCCGAGCGTCGGGTCGGTGCGGCCGGGTGCGAGAGCCGCGATGGAGGCCGCACCGAGCACGACGGCCGCCAGGGAGATGGCGACGGCGGGCCATGGGCGGCGTGAGCCGCGTGAAGGGTGACACCTGCGGGACCGCCTACCAACCGCGCGGCGCGCGTGACGACTCGGCCTGCCTGCGCGTCCCGTCCCACTCAGGCGACCGGCCACCAGCGCCGCCACCGCGCCCACACCGGCCACCACCGCCGCTCCCGGCATCGCTCCCGCAGCCCCCACACCCGCCCCGCAGCACACCCATAGCGCAGCCGCCGGGATCGCCAACCGTACGTCCGGCATCAGACGGTCACCTTGTCCTTGAGGCCGTCGAAGAGTTTCTGGCCGATGCCCGTCACCTTCAGGAGGTCGGTCACTGCTGCGAAGCGGCCGTTCGACGTTCGCCAGTCGATGATGCGCTGGGCCATCGCGGGGCCGATCCGTGGGAGGGACTCCAGCTGGGTGGTGGAGGCCGTGTTCAGGTCGACCAGGGCGCCATCGATCGCGGGGCCGCCGGCCGTGTCGGAAGCGGCGCCTTCCGCGACGGCCTCCCCGACCAGTGGCGCACGCAGCTGTTCGCCGTCGTGGAGACGGCGTGCGAGGTTCAGACCGGCGGGGTCGGCTCCGTCCGCGAAGCCGCCTGCGGCCTCCACCGCGTCGACCACGCGTGCGCCCGGGGCGAGCCGGATCAGGCCCGGCTTGTTCACGGCGCCGGAGACGTGCACGAAGAGTTCAGCTGAGGAGCCGTCCGCGGCGGCGGATGTCGGCGCGGAAGGAGAAGACGACGCCGGAGATGTGCCCGCCGTCACCGGCAGCTCCCGCCCGCCGCTCAGCCCCGAGATGATCGCCGCCACCACGAACGCGGCGACCAGCAGCACCGTCGCCGCCCCGATCCCGACCTTCAGCCGGCGCGACGGCGCTCGTTCCGTGTCCTCGTCCCGATGTCGCATCCCCTCACGCTACGAACGCCGCAGGCGCACGAACGGGCGAACAACGAATCAGTGGATAACCGGCAGCGGCGGCCCTCCTGTGGAGGACCGCCGCTGCGTAACGAGAAGACCGGGACTCAGCCCCGCGTCGCGATGTTCACCAGTCGCGGCGCCCGCACGATCACGTTCACGATCTCGCGGTCGCCGATCGAGCGGACCACGGCCTCCGACCCGCGGGCCATCGCCTCCAGGTCGTCGGACGCGATCTTCGGGGACACCTGGGCGCGGTCGCGGACCTTGCCGTCGACCTGGAAGACGGCGGTCACCGACTCCTCGATCAGCAGCGTCGGGTCGGGCTTGCGCCACGGCACCAGCGCGACCGACGGCTCGTAGCCCAGGATCGCCCACATGTCCTCGGCCGTGTACGGCGCGAACAGGTTCAGCGCCATCGCGGTGACCTCGGCGGCCTCGCGGACCGCGGCGTCGGCCGGGCCGGCGGCGCTGTCGATCGTCTTGCGGGTCGCGTTGACCAGCTCCATCAGGCGCGCGACGACGACGTTGAACTTGAACGCCTCGATCAGTCCGGGGGCGTCGGCCAGGAAGCGGTGCGTCACGCGGCGCAGCGCCGGGTCGCCGGTCTTCCAGACCACATCGGGCGCGCTCGTGACGTCGTGCGCCACGCGCCAGGCCCGCGCCAGGAACTTCGCACTGCCGGATGGCGAGACGTCCGCCCAGTCGATGTCGTCCTCCGGAGGACCGGCGAACGCCATGGTCAGGCGCACCGCGTCGACGCCGTGCTCGTCCAGCTGCTCCGCCAGCTTCACCAGGTTGCCCCGGGACTTGCTCATCGCGGAGCCGTCCATCAGCACGAGGCCCTGGTTCAGCAGCGCGGTGAACGGCTCGGTGAAGCTGATCGAGCCCAGGTCGAACAGCACCTTGGTGATGAACCGCGCGTACAGCAGGTGCAGGATGGCGTGCGTCACGCCTCCCACATACTGGTCGACCGGCGCCCACTTCTCCGCCTCGCGGGGGTCGAACGCCTGGGTGGCGTCGTTCGGGCTCAGGAAGCGCAGGAAGTACCACGAGCTGTCCACGAAGGTGTCCATCGTGTCCGTGTCACGCTTGGCCGGGCCGCCGCAGTTCGGGCAGGCCACGTTGACCCAGTCGGTCGCGCCGCCCAGCGGGCTGGTGCCCTTGGGCTGCAGGTCCAGGCCCTCGGCGGGCGGCAGCAGCACCGGCAGCTCGGACTCGGGCACCGGCACCTCGCCGCACTCCTCGCAGTGGATGATCGGGATGGGCGTGCCCCAGTACCGCTGACGCGAGATCAGCCAGTCCCGCAGGCGGAAGTTCTTCGCCGGCGCGCCCAGGCCGGAGCCCTGCAGAGCCTCGGTGATGCGGCGGATCGCGTTCGACTTGCTCAGCCCGTCGAACGGGCCCGAGTTGATCAGGCGGCCCTCTCCGGTCAGCGCGACGCCGGTCTCGGCCGGGCTCTCCAGCGGGGCGTCCTCCGGCAGGATCGGCTCGCCGGTCTCCGGGTCGGTGTGGATGACCGGGATGGCGCCGGTGACCGGCTGCGTCGTGTCCACCACGACCCGCACGGGCAGGTCGAAGGCGCGCGCGAAGTCCAGGTCGCGCTGGTCGTGCGCGGGCACGGCCATGATCGCGCCGTGGCCGTAGTCGCTCAGCACGTAGTCGGCCGCCCAGATCGGGATGCGCTCCCCGGTCAGCGGGTTGACCGCGTGCCGCTCCAGGAAGACGCCGGTCTTCTCGCGGTCGGTGCTCAGGCGGTCCATCTCGGTGGTGCCGCGCACGGCCTCCAGGTACTCGTCGAACCGCTCCTTGACCTCCGGGCGCACGTCGGCGACCAGCTCGGCGGCCAGGTCGGAGTCGGGCGCGACGACCATGAAGGTCACGCCGTACAGCGTGTCGGGGCGGGTCGTGTAGACCGTCACGGGCTCGTCGCGGCCCTCGATGGCGAACTGCACGTCGGCGCCGGTGGAGCGGCCGATCCAGTTGCGCTGCATGGACAGCACCTTGGACGGCCAGGCGCCCTCCAGCTGGTTCAGGTCGTCCAGCAGGCGGTCCGCGTAGTCGGTGATGCGGAAGTACCACTGGGTCAGCTTCTTCTTCGTGACCAGGTTGTCGCAGCGCTCGCAGCGGCCGTTGACGACCTGCTCGTTCGCCAGCACGGTCTGGTCGAAGGGGCACCAGTTGACCTGGGAGGCCTTGCGGTAGGCCAGGCCCTTCTCGTGCAGCTTCAGGAACAGCCACTGGTTCCAGCGGTAGTAGCCGGGGTCGCTGGTCTGCAGGACGCGGTCCCAGTCGAAACTGGGCGCGTAGCGGCGCATCGACGCCTTCTGCTGGGCGATGTTGTCGTTCGTCCAGCCGGCCGGGTCGAGGCCGCGCTTGATCGCGGCGTTCTCGGCGGGCAGGCCGAAGGAGTCCCAGCCGATCGGGTGCAGGACGTTGAAGCCCTGGTGCCGCCAGTACCGGGCGATGACGTCGCCCAGCGCGTACGCCTCGGCGTGGCCCATGTGCAGGTCGCCGGACGGGTAGGGGAACATGTCGAGCACGTACTTGCGCGGGCGCTTGTCGTCGGGGTCGGCCGTGGAGAACGGCTTCAGCTCGTCCCAGACCGGGAGCCACTTGTTCTGGATCTCGGTGAAGTCGTAGTGCGCACCGGCCTCTCGGACCGGCGCGGGTGCTGCATCGTGCTCGTGTGCCACTGGACTCTCTCTCAGATGTCGCCGCGGCCCGGACGGGCGTCGCGACGAGAAGGCATCGGGCGCGCGGCCCGAGCTTCCAGGTTACTAAACGTTGGAGGGGTCCGGTCCGTTCCCGGGAGGGCGGAGGCCTGCGGCGCGGAACAGGGCGGCTGCCTTGATGGCGACCTCCTCCAGCTCCTCGGCCGGGACCGAGAGCGCGGTGATCCCGCCGCCCGCGCCGATCGTGACCACGCCGTCGCGGAACCGCAGGCTGCGGATCACCATCGCGACGTCGGCGGAGCCGTCCGCGGCGAGCGAGCCGAAGCAGCCGGAGTAGACCCCGCGCGGGCCGTCCTCCAGCCCGGCGAGGATGCTCATCGCGGACAGCTTGGGCGCGCCGGTCATCGACCCTGCCGGGAAGGCGGCCGCCAGCGCGTCCACCGCGGTCAGGCCGGGGCGCAGCCTCCCCTCGACCGTGCTGACGAGCTGGTGCACCTGCGCGTAGCTCTCGACCTCCAGCAGGTGCCGGACGCCGACGCTGCCGACCTCGCACACCCGCCCGAGGTCGTTGCGCATGAGGTCCACGATCATGACGTTCTCGGCCTGCTCCTTCTCGCTCGCCTCCAGCTCGGCGCGCAGCCGGAGGTCCTCGGCGACGGTCGCGCCGCGCGGGCGGGTGCCCTTGATCGGCTTGGTGCGGACGTGGCCGTCGGGGGTGACGAGGAGGAACTGCTCGGGCGAGGAGCTCACCAAGGATTCTCCGGCGATCCGGAGGAACCCGGCGTGGTGGGCCGGGCTGTCGCGGCGCAGGCGGAGGTGCACGGCGAGCGGGTCGGCGGTGGTGGCGGCGGTCGCGGTGTTGGTGAGGCAGAGCTGGTAGGCGTCGCCGGCGCGGATGGCGTCCTGGCAGGCGGCGATCATGGCGAGGTAGGCGGGGGCGGAGTGGCGCCAGGTCGGGGCGGCGTCGTCCACCACCGGATGCGCGGCCGCATACCGCGCCGCCGCTCCCTCCACCCCGGCCAGCACATCGACCGCCTCCCGCAGCCATTCGCCCTGCGCCGTCGCATCCACCGCGGTCGCCGACCCGTCCGCGTGGTCGAACACCACGAGCCGGTCCACGTACAGGAACGCCGCGTCCAGCCCCGGCCCCGCGGCGTACGGCACCCCGAGCGCGGCGGCGCCCGCCTCGTAGCCGAGCCAGCCGATCCAGCCGAGCGGGTGGCCGTGCGTTGCGGTCGGTTCCTGGCGCAGCGCCTCCAGGATGCCGCCGCCGACGCTCCGGCCGTCCACCGTCACGGTCCCCTCGGCCACGGACGCCGTCGCCAGACGCGTTCCCGTGCCGATGACGCTGCGGCCGGTCTCCGCGTCGGGGCCGCTGTCCAACCAGACCGCGTCGCCGGTCGCGAACAGCGCCGCGAAGGCGTCGGCCGGGTCGACGGGGGCGCGCAGGCGGTGTGTTCGGGGGGTGGGGAGCACCGCACCAGTCTGCACCAGGCGACGTCGACACCGCGGCTGGCGTTAGCCTGAGCGGATGGACACCACGGCCACCCTCTACGACTGGGCCGACGGCGCGCTCGTCGTCCGCGACGACTGCGAGGTCGCGGAGACCGAACTGCTCGCGGCCGACTCCTTCCTGGTGGCGGAGGGGCGCGTCCTGGCTCTCGGGCTCCACCGGGAGCGCTTCGCCGAGACGACGCGCGAACAGGGCTTCCGCGACGCCGGCGCGCTGGCCGCGTTCTGGGACGCGGGGGTCGGGATGCTCCCCGGCGACGGGCGCTGGTTCCCGCGCTTCGAGCTGGTGCGGGCGCGCGGCGCCCTGCGGCTCCGCTTCCGGCTCCGCACGGCGCCGCCACTCGGCTCCGATCTGGTGGTGGCGACGGCCGCGAGCGACCCGCGCAAGGTGCCGCACCTGAAGGGCCCGGATATCGACCGGCTGAACGCCCTTCGGCAGCAGGCTCAGAAAGTGGGCGCTCAGGAGGCGGTCATCCTGGACGACGGACGGGTGTCCGACGGCACGACCACAGCACTGCTCTGGTGGCGCGGCGACACTCTCTGCGCGCCGCCGTTCTCGCTGGCGCGCGTCGACAGCGTGGCCGCGCGGACCGTGCGCGGGATCGCCGCCGCCCTCGGCGTGCCGGTCGAGGAGGAGGCGGTGCGGCCGTCCGAGCTCGACGGCGTCGCGCTGTGGGCGGTCAACGCGCTGCACGGGATCCGCGATGTGACGGTGTGGGTGGACGGGCCGGCGCTCGGCCACGACCCGGCGCGCACGGCGGCGTGGCGGTCGCGCTTCGGGGCGCTGGCGCGGCCGATCCGCTGACGCGCCGGCCGCTCAGACGAGGGTGCCCGCCTCCATCCGGATGCGCCGCGTCACCAGCCCGTCCGGCACCGCGGTGTGAGAGATCAGCAGCACCGTGCGGCCGTCGTCGGCGGCCGTCGTGAGGATGTCGCGCACGATCCGGCCGGCGACCGCGGCGTCCACGTTGGCCGTGGGCTCGTCGACGACCAGCACCGCTAAGTCCGCCAGCAGGGCCCGCGCGAGCGCGATCCGCTGCGCCTGACCTCCCGAGACCAGCGCGCCGCGCTCGCCGACCGGGCTGGTGAGGCCGCCGCGGGCGCGGGTCCACTCCCCCAGGCCGACCCGGTCGAGCACGGCGAGCAGTTCCTCGTCGGTGGCGGTGTCGCGCGCGAACAGGAGGTTCTGCCGGAGGTCCGAGGCGAACAGGTACGGCTGCTGCTCGACCAGGCCGACCACGCGCCGCACATCGTCCTGGCGGACGCCGCTCACGTCGACACCGTCGATCGCATAGCCGCCGTCGAGGTCGAGGAACCGGGTCAGGACGTGCGCGAGCGCCGTCTTGCCCGCGCCGGTCGGGCCGGTGAGCACCACCCGCTCGCCTGCACGCAGCACGAGGTCGATGGACTGGAGGACAGGCTCCTCCTCTCCCGGCCAGTGCGCCGTGCGGAGGCTCAGCGCCACGTCCGGCACCGACGTCACGTGCAACGCCGCCGCTTCGGGCGCGTCCACCGGCACGCCGTCCGGGACTTTTGCGGGCACGGTGTCCGCGATCCGCTCGGCGCTCGCGCGCACCCGCCGCAGTGCCCCGAAGGCAAGCGGGAGGGTGCCGAACACCTCGAACACCGCCAGGGGCAGCAGCGCGACGACCGCGAGGGTCGGCGCGTCCAGGTGGCCGGCCTCCAGCGCGGGGATGCCGGTGGCGAGCGCCAGGACGGTCGCGACGCCCGCGAGGAGCGACACGGCGCCCGCCGTCAGCCCGAGCCCGGCCGCACGGGCGCGCGCCGCCGCGGTGAGCCGCGCGCTCGCCGCCCGGACGCGCTCGCGCGCCTGGGGCAGCGCGTCGAAGGCGATCAGGAGGTCGAGGCCGGTCACCAGCTCGTGCAGCGCGGCGGCGAGCGCGGCGCGGAGCGGGGCGATCCGGCGCTCGGCCGATCCGGCCGCCCAGCGGTTGACGAGCGTGCCGACGACGAAGGCCGCGGCGAGGGTGAGCAGCAGGGCGACCCCGGCGGCGGGCAGCAGCACGAACGCGGCGACGGAGCTCGCCAGCACCACCACGCCACCCGACACCAGCGGCTGGACGACCCGCAGCGCGAAGTCGGGGAGCTCGTCCACGTCGTCCGCCAACCGCGCGAGCAGCTCGCCGCCGCGGGCCTTCCCGTCGCGCCGGTCGCCGGCGCCCACCCCGTCCGGACCGAGCGGCACCAGTCGGGCGAACAGGTCCGCGCGGATGTCGCCGAGCCGGCGGAAGGCGGCGTCGTGGCCGGCGAGCCGCTCCAGGTAGCGGAAGAACGCGCGGCCGAGCGCGAAGGCGCGCACCCCGACGACGGCCATCGAGATGTACAGCAGCGCCGGCTGCTCGGAGGCGCGCGTGATCAGCCACGCCGAGACGCCGAGGAGGGCGACGGCGCTTCCGCCGCTCAGCGCGCCGAGGGCGATGGCCGCCCACAGCCGTCGCGCCGGAGGCAGGGCCAACCGGAGGATGCGGCGGGTCCGGTCCCGGTCGGTCGGCACAGTTTCAGAGCCGGACACCGGACAGCACCCCCACCGTGAGAACGTCATCGGCGGCGGCCACGACCGCCTCCCGGTGGCTGACCACCAGCACGGCCATTCCGTCGTCGGCGACCGCCCGCAGCGACGTCAGCAGCGCCCGCTCCGTCGCCGCGTCGAGAGCGGAGGTCGGCTCGTCCAGGATCAGCACCCGGCACGACCGCGCCCGCAGCCTGTACAGCGCCCGCGCGACGACGACCCGCTGCGCCTGGCCGCCCGACAGTCCCGCGCCGCCGACCCCGACCGGGAGGTCCGGGTCGAGCTCTGACGCGGCCGCAGCGCGCAACGACGCGACGACGAGCGCGCGATCCGGCGCCGGGTCGCCGAGGGCGACGTTCTCCGCGATGGTGCCCGCGTGCAGCCCCGGCTTCTGACCCGCCCAGGCGATGGCCTTCCGTCGCCCCACGGCGTCGGCGCGGCCCGCCGCTGCGATCGTCCCGCTGTGCGCCGCGAAGCCCAGCGCCGCCGCGACGAGGCTGGACTTCCCCGCCCCGCTCGGCGCGCTGAGCACCGCGAGCGTGCCCGGCCGCACGGCAGCGGAGAACGGCCCGACCACCGCGCGTCCGTCGTACGACACGGCGACCTCCGAGAACACCAGCCCGGTCGCCTCCGCGCGCGCCGCCGGCTCCGGAACGACATCCTGCGCCGCGTCCAGCACCTCGAACGCCTTCGACGCGGCCTCCATCCCCTCGGTCGCCGCGTGGTAGCTCGCGCCGACGTTCCGCAGCGGCAGGAACGCCTCCGGCGCCAGCAGCAGCACGAACAGCCCGACCGACAGGTCGAGCGAGCCGCCGAGCAGCCGCAGGCCGATCGCGACGGCGATCAGCGCGACGGACAGGCTGGCCGCGAGCTCCAGCACGAACCCGGACAGGAACGACATCCGGAGCACCTTCATCGTCCGCGCCCGGTACTCCTCACTCCTCTGCCGGATCCTCGCCTCCTGCCGGTGCTGCCGGCCGAACAGCGTGAGCGTCGGGAGGCCGGCGACGACGTCCAGGAAGCCGCGCGAGAGCGTCGAGAGCGCCGCCCACTGCCTCTTCTGCGCCGCCTGCGTCGCCCAGCCGACCAGCACCATGAACACCGGGATGAGCGGGAGGGTGAGCACGAGGATGATCCCGCTGGTGAGGTCCTGCCAGCCGATCACCAGCACGAGCAGCGGCATCGCGAGCGCCGTGCCGATGAGCTGCGGGAGGTACTTGGCGAAGTAGCCGTCGAGCGCGTCCATCCCCCGGCCGGCGACGAGCGTCAGGTCGGCGCTGCTCCGTCCGGCGAGGCCCTGCGGTCCGAGGCGGCCGAACGCGTCGACGAGCTGCTCGCGGAGCTGCCCGACGACCGTCGCCCCGCCGCGCGCCGCCACCGACTCCGCCAGCCAGAGCAGCACGCCGCGCACGATCACCACCAGCACGAGCCCTGCGAAGAGGGCGCTCAGCTCCGCGAACGGCGCCCCCGCGATCGCGCGCACGACCATCCGGGTGACCAGCCAGGCGAACGCGACCACGGCCGCGGTCTGCAGCACTGTGACGAGTGCGCCGGTCGCGAGCGTGGCGCGGGTCGCGGCCGCGTAGCGGAGGAGGCGGGGATCGAGCGGTCGCACCTCAGGCGGCCGCCGGTTCGGGATCGACCGGCTTCGCGGGCTCGGCCGGGATGCTCGCGCGCGTGACGCGCTTGCGGAACACCCAGTAGGTGAACGCCTGGTACGCCAGGATCAGCGGCAGGAAGATCACGGCTACCCAAGTCATGATCGTCAGCGTGGTGTCCGTGCTGGACGCGTTGGCGATGGTCAGGCTGTTCTGCGGGTTCGGCGAGGACGGCATCACGTTCGGGAACAGCGCCACGAACAGCGACACCACCGCGAGGGCGATCGTGGCGGCCATGAACCCGAACGACCACCCCTCCGCGCCGCGCAGGTTCAGGATCCAGGACGCGATGAGCGCGACGGCGGTCAGCGCCGCGAGCACGACCAGCGCCACCGAGAAGTGCGCGATCACGGTCCAGAGCAGGAAGGCCGCGGCCACCACGATCGCGACGAGCCCTGCGCGCCCTGCCAGCGTCCGCGCCCGTGCCCGGATCTCCCCGTCCGTCTTCAGCGACACGAAGACGACGCCGTGCGTGAAGAACAGCAGCAGCGTGGTCAGTCCGCCGAGCAGCGCGTACCCGTTCAGGAGGTCGAACAGCGTCCCGGTGTAGTTGTGGCCGTGGTCGAGCGCGACGCCCTGCACGATGTTCGCGAAGGCGACGCCCCACAGGAACGCCGGCACGGCCGAGCCGACGACGATCATCCCGTCGAACCAGCGCTTCCACTGCGACTCCGGCCGCTGGTGCCGGTACTCGAACGACACCCCGCGCACGATCAGCGCGAGCAGGATGAGCAGGAGCGCCAGATAGAAGCCACTGAACAGCGTCGCGTACCACTCCGGGAACGCCGCGAAGAGCGCGGCGCCGCCGACGATCAGCCACGTCTCGTTGAGGTCCCAGACCGGGCCGATGGTGTTGATGAGCACGCGGCGGTCGGTCTCGTCCCTGCCGAGGAAGGGCAGGGACATCCCGACGCCGAAGTCGAAGCCGTCGAGCACGAAGTAGCCGATGAAGAAGAAGGCGATGATGCCGAACCAGAGGACTGCGAGATCCATGTCGATGTGCTCCTAGTAGACCGTGGCGACCGGGACGTGGTTGCCCTCGTCGTCAAGGTGCTCCTCGGCGGGGGCGGGTCCCTTCTGGGCCGCGCGTTTGATGAGCTTGAACTCGACCACTGCGAGCGTGCCGTAGACCGCGGTGAAGGCGATCAGCGAGATCAGGACGTCGAGCCCCGTCGTCCCCGGCGAGACGCCGTCCTGGGTCTTCATCAGGCCGAAGACGAGCCAGGGCTGCCTGCCCATCTCGGTGAAGATCCAGCCGACGATCATGGCGGCGAGCGAGAGCGGCATGGCCCAGATCGCGACCTTCCACATCCACGCCCACGGCGGCGTCCGGCCCTTGCGCGTGAACCACAGTCCGACGACGGCGATCAGGACGTGCAGGAGGCCGAGGCCGATCATCCAGCGGAAGGCCCAGTAGGTGACCCAGATGACCGGGGTGTAGTCGCCGGGGCCGTACAGCTGCTGGTACTGGGCGTTGAGGTCGTTGATGCCCTCGACCGTGCCCGTGAGCGTGTGCGTCGACAGGAACGACAGCAGGTACGGGATGCGGATCGAGAACAGCTCGTGGACGCCGTCCGGCGTGCCGAGGGTGAAGATCGAGAAGGACGCGTCGGCGCCGGTCGAGGTCTTGTAGAGCGCCTCCGCCGCCGCCATCTTCATCGGCTGGGTCTGCACCATGGCGAGGCCCAGCTGGTCGCCGCTGACGACGCTGCCGATGCCGGCGACGACCATCATCCAGAGCCCGAACTTCAGGGCGGGGCGCATGGTCTCCAGGTTCCTGGTGCGCGAGAGGTGCCAGGCCGCCACCGCGATGATGAGGCCGGCCGAGACCATGAAGCAGCCGAAGATCGTGTGCGGGAACGCGGCGAGGGCGACCTTGTTCGTCAGCACCGCCCAGAGGTCGGTGAGCTCGGCGCGGCCGCGCGCGTGGTTGAGCGTGTAGCCGACCGGGTGCTGCATGAAGGCGTTGGCCGCGAGGATGAAGTACGCCGACAGGATGGAGCCGATCGCGGTGATCCAGATGCAGGCCAGATGGATGCCCCTGGGCAGCTTGTCCCAGCCGAAGATCCAGAGCCCGATGAAGGTGGCCTCCAGGAAGAACGCGAGCAGGCCCTCCAGCGCGAGCGGCGCGCCGAAGACGTCGCCGACGAACCGGGAGTAGTTCGACCAGTTCATGCCGAACTGGAACTCCTGCACAATGCCGGTCACGACGCCCATCGCGAAGTTGATCAGGAAGAGCTTGCCGAAGAAGTGCGTGAGCTGGAGGTAGTGGACCTTGCCGCTGCGGTACCACGCGGTCTGGAAGATCGCGACGACCGTGACGAGGCCGATGGTGAGCGGAACGAACAGGAAGTGGTAAATCGTCGTCAGTCCGAACTGCCAGCGTGCCAGCAGCAGCGGATCGAGGATCTCGTTCACGCAGCCCACCTTTCCGGTCGTTGTTCTACAGCTTGTAGAAGACTACTTCTACAGAGTGTAGAACATTCACAGCCTTCTCGCGCTACCCTGGATCCGTGGCCAATCTCGGAGAGCTCGAACGTGCGGTGATGGACGCCCTCTGGTCGGGCGACGCCCCGATCACCGCCAACGAGTTGCGCGACAAGCTAGCGGCCACCCGCGACGGCGGCAAGACCCCGGCTCTGACCACCGTGCTCACAGTGCTCTCCCGCCTGGAGCAGAAGGGGTTCGTCGACCGCGACCGCGACGCCCGCCCGCACCTCTACTTCGCCTCCCTCACGCGGGCCAACCACGTCGCCGACCTCATGCGCGAAGTCCTGGAGACCTCCACCGACCGCACGGAAGCCCTCGCCTACTTCGTCGGCTCGGTCGACGAGTCCGAGGCGGCGATGCTCCGCCGGCTGCTCGACGCGCGCAACTGACACCGATGGCCGTCGACTCGACCGCCGTCCTGCTCGGCGTCCTGGCGGTCGCCCTCGCCTGGCCGGTGCCGCTGCTGCTCGCACGCGCGAAGTGGCCGCCCGCTGCGCCGGGACTCGCGCTGGCCCTCTGGCAGTCGATCGCGCTGGCCGGCGGCATCTCGATGATCGGCTCGCTGCTGCTCGCCGGGCTGGAGCCGTTCGGGGACGACCTCCCGAGCCGGATCGCAGGCGCGGCGGCCACGCTCTTCAGCGGACCGCTCCCCGCCGGGGTCTCGCTGCTGCACACCTTCTTCCTCAGCGCCGCGGTGCTGCTGACGGCCCACCTCGTGCTGAACCTCGCCCTCACCTCGGTCCGCAGCCGGCGCCAGCGGCACCGGCACATGGAGCTCCTCCGGCTGCTCAGCTCGCCGCTGCCCGACGAGCCGGCCACCCGGATCATCGACCACCCGGCGCCTGCGGCGTACTGCCTCCCCGGCGCGCGCAGCGTGACCGTCCTGTCCGAGGGGATGATCGAGCTGCTCACCCCCGGGCAGCTCGACGCCGTGATCGCCCACGAGCGCGCCCACCTGCGCCAGAAGCACCACCTCCTGCTCGACGCCTTCCGGTCCTGGAAGCGCGCGCTGCCGTGGTTCCCGATCGCGACGCGCGCGCAGGACGCCGTGGCGCTCCTGGTGGAGATGCTGGCCGACGACACCGCCCGGCGCACCTCCGGCGACGCGGTGCTCGCGGACGCCATCCGCATCGTGGACGCGACAGGGTCGGCCGGCGCCGCCCTCGGCGCTCCCAAGGACCCGCGCACGCCCGAGCAGCGCCGGTCGGCCCTGGTGGCGCGCGAGCAGCGCCTCACCTCCGGCCACCGCACCGTCGGCCCGGGACTCCGGCTCCTGGTGGTGGTGGCCGCCGCCCTGCTCGTCGTGGTGCCGCCGGTGCTGGTGCTGACGAGCTGAGCGGCCGCCGCCCACTAGCCTGGCTACATGCCGGAGAAGCGCGGATACGCCAAGGGAATCGCCAAACGCGAGGAGATCCTCGCCCGCGCGCTGGAGGTGTTCGCCGACAAGGGCTACCGGAAGGCGTCGCTGCGCGAGATCGCGGCGTCCGTCGGACTCAGCCAGGCCGGCCTCCTGCACCACTTCTCGTCCAAGGAGGAGCTGTTCGCCGAGGTGCTGCGCAAGCGCGACGAGGTGGACTCCGCCGGCGGCGAGCTCGGCGGGGACTGGGCCGGGGCGGCCGACGGCCTGGTCCGCATCGTGCGGCACAACGCCGAAGTGCCGGGGCTCGTCCAGCTCTACGCGACCATCTCCGCGGAGGCGGCCGACGCCGACCACCCGGGTCACGACTACTTCGTGTCGCGCTACCAGCAGATCGTCGCGGGACTGGAAGGGTATCTCCGCTCCGAGCAGGAGGCCGGCCGGGTGCGCGACGGCGTCGACCCGCGCATGCTCGCGCGCCTCGCGGTGGCCGTCGCCGACGGGATGCAGGTGCAGTGGATGCTCGACCCGTCCGCCGACATGGGCGACGCGATCGAGGCGTTCTGGTCGCTCCTGCGCACGCAGTGAGGTCCCGCACAGACGGATGCGGCGGCCCGGTCGCCCGAGCCGCCGCACGCGGAGTCCGTCAGGAGGTCGCCCTCCCGCGTCGGTCCGTCAGCCCTTGATCGGGTGCTCCTGCAGCCACTTCTTCGCCACGGCGTCCGGCTGGGTCTTGCTGGCGCCCTGGTTCTCGCTGTTCATGGTGATCAGGTCGTCCGTGGTCAGCTCGGCCGAGACCTTGTTGAGCACCGACTTGACCTTGTCGGAGGCCTTCTTGGTGTTGATCAGCGGCACGATGTTCTGCGCGGCGATCAGGTTCTTCGGGTCCTTCAGCACGACGAACCCGTTGTCCTTGATGGCCGGGGTCGTGGTGTAGATGTCCGCGAGCTGAACGCTGCCGTCCTTCAGCGCCGCGACGGTCAGCGGGCCGCCCGAGTCGCTGATCGGAGTGAGCGACGCCGTGACGCCGTAGGTCGACTTCAGGCCCGGGATGCCGTAGGGCCGAGTGCCGAACTCGGGGTTCGCGCCCACGGTCAGCGGCACGGTGACCTTCTTGAGGTCCTCCAGGCTGGTGACCTTGTACTTGTCGGAGAACTCCTTGGTGACGTTGTAGGCGTCGGCGTCCTGCGCCTTGGCCTGGTCGAGCACTTCGAAGCCCTTGGGCAGGGCGTCGTTGAGCGCGGCGTAGACGTCGTCGCTGGAGGAGGCCGTGCTGGTCTTGTTGTAGAACTGCAGCAGGTTGCCGGAGTACTCCGGGACCAGGTCGATCGAGCCGTCCTGCAGCGCCTTCAGGTAGACGTCGCGCTGGCCGATGCTCGGCTTGTAGCTGACCTTGACGCCGTTGGCCGCGAGGGCCTGGCCGTAGATCTGCATCAGGATCTCGGACTCGCCGAACGCGGCGGACCCGACGGTCACCGTGTCGCCCGAGGAGCCGCTGCCGCTGCTGCTGGTGTTGAACGCGCCGCCGCCGCCGGACGAGCACGCGCTGAGGGCGATGAGCGCCCCCGCCGCGAGCACACCGGCCGCGATACGGCCCTTCTTGGATCCGAACATGTGATTTTCTCTTTCTACTGTGTGCGTTGGGTCACTGTGAGTCAGGAATCGGGTGGACCGGCGAACCGGCGGGTCAGAGGGTGGGCTGCCGCCCGGGGACGGTGATGCCGAACGCGCGCGACTGATCCTTCTGCACGTCGGCCCGGACCTTGCCGGCTGTGACGCCGCGCGGAACGACGAGCTTCTGGGTCACCGCGAACAAGCCGTCGACGACCAGCGCGAGCACGACCACGATGATCGACCCGCCGAGCATCTCCGGGTAGTTCTGCACGGCCAGCCCGTCGAACAGGAACCGCCCGAGCCCGCCCACCGGGAGGATCGCGGCCACCGTCCAGGTCGCGATCACCTGCAGCGCGCCGGAGCGGATGCCGCCGATGACGAGGGGCAGGGACAGCGGCAGCTCCACCTTGGCGAAGATCTGCCACTCGGTCATCCCGACCGCGCGCGCGGCGTCGATCGTGCTGCGGTTGACCGACTCCAGGCCGGAGTACGCGCCTGCCAGCAACGGTGGTATGGCGAGGATGGTCAGCGCGATCAGCGGCGGCACGATCGTGATGTTCGCCATGATGAGCGCGAGGTAGACGACGAGTCCCAGCGTGGGCAGGGCGCGCAGGGCGCCGGAGACACCGACCGCGAGGCCGCGGAAGCGCCCGGTGTGCCCGATCGCGAATCCGATCGGCAACGCGATCACCACGGCGAGCAGGAGCGTCAGCAGGGTGTACAGCAGGTGCTCCCCGATGCGCACCGGGATGCCCCCTGGCCCCATCCAGTTCACCGGGTCGAAGAGCCAGCCGAAGGCGGCCGCGAAATCGGTCATCCCCCGGTCACCGCCTTCATCGCGGCGGAGCGGCGCAGCCGGCCCGTGCGCTTGTCGAGTCGCGACCACGGCAGCAGCAGCCGGCCGAGCAGCACGAGGATGAGGTCGAACACAAGGGCGACGATCATGATCAGGACGATGCCGACCGCGACCTCCTCCGGGTAGTACCGGTTGAGGCCGTCGGTGAACAGCTGGCCCAGGTTCGGGACGCCCAGCAGGGCGCCGACGCTCACCAGGCTCACCGTCGACACGGACACCACGCGCAGCCCGGCCAGCAGCACCGGGCCGGCCAGCGGCAGCTCGACGGCCCAGAACCGCCTCCAACCCGAGTAGCCGATCGCGGTCGCCGACTGCACGACGTCACCCGGCACCGACGCGAGGGCGTCCGTCGTGGTGCGCACCAGCAGCGCCACGGCGTAGATACTGAGCGCGACCACCACGTTCGCCGGGTCGAGGATCTTGGTGCCGATCAGCGCCGGCATCGCGAAGAACAACGGAAGAGACGGGATCGTGTACAGGATGCCGCCGATCGTCAGCAGCACCGGCCGGCTCACCGAATACCGGTTGGCCACCCAGCCGATCGGCAGCGACACCGCGAACCCGACCACGATAGGGATGGCGCTCAGCCACACGTGGGAGACCGTGAGATTCCAGACCAGGCCGAGATTCGACCACAGGAAGTTCACTGCGGCAGCCGTGGAGGGGCGCCACCCTGCGTTACGGCGTCCGCACCACCCGCGACGGACACCGTCGCGGCCTTTGAATCTTCGGATAGGTGTCGCTCGTCGCTGAGGACGCCCGCAGGGCGCCCCTCGCTGTCGACGAGCACGGAACCGGTCTCGGTCCGCTCGATGTGCAATGCCCGCTTGCCGCGGTCGACGCCGACGAACGACGCCACGAAGTCGTCGGCGGGCGACGCCAGGATCTCGGCCGGAGTGCCCTGCTGGGCGACGATCCCGCCCTTGCGGAAGATCACCACCTGGTCGCCCAGCCGGAACGCCTCGTCGATGTCGTGCGTCACGAACAGCACCGTCTTGCCGAGCTCGCGCTGCAGCCGCAGCAGCTCGTTCTGCAGGTCGTCGCGCACGATCGGGTCGACGGCGCCGAACGGCTCGTCCATCAGCAGGATGTTCGGGTCGACCGCGAGCCCGCGCGCCACTCCGACGCGCTGCTGCTGGCCCCCGGAGAGCTGGCTCGGGTACTTGTCGGCGAGCGAGCGCTCCAGCCCGACCGTGTCCATCAGCTCCAAGGCCCGCTCCTGAGCGGCCTTGCGCTTGACGCCCGTGAGCAGCGGCACGGTCGCGATGTTGTCGACGACCTTGCGGTGCGGCAGCAGCCCGGAGTTCTGCATGACGTAGCCGATGCGCCGGCGCAGGAGCACCGGCTTCAGGCTCTGCACGTCCTCGCCGTCGATCGAGACGGTGCCGCTGGTCGGATCGACCATGCGGTTGACCATCCGCAGGATCGTGGTCTTGCCGCTGCCGGACGAGCCGACGAGCACGGTGATCTTGCGCGACGGGATGACGAGCGAGAAGTCATCGACCGCCACGGTCCCGTCGGGGAATCGTTTCGTGACCGAACTGAATTCGATCATCGGTCCTCAGCTCTCGGTCGATACCGCAGGGTGGTCTCAGTATTCGGGGCCATCGTTCCTACCCAAACAGCGTTTCGTCCAATTTGCAATGAATGCATTAAATTGAGTCGGTTTGTGGCAGAAAACCCAGACACCATGAGACAACCCTGTCCCATACCGCCGACATTCCCCGAAGAGCCTCAGCTCTTCGGGTCGTACCGCCGCTCCAGGTACTCGCGGGCCACGACGCGCGCCTCGTCGATGTAGCGGACGTCTCCCATCGGGTCGTCGCGGAAGGCCCGGTTGATCAGGCCGTCCATGATCTCAACGACGATCTCGAGGCGGAAGCCGAGCTCCTCGCCGGCGGGGAGGCCATACTCCTCGGACAGGATGGAGGCGAACTGCGACGCGAACGACACCGTCTGCTCCGGCTCCTCCTCACCGGGCAGCCCGGAGCGCTCGGCGTCGGTGAACCGGATGATCCGGAAGCCCGGCTCGGTGCGGAACATCGCGACGAACGCGTCGATCGCGCACTCCACGGCGTTCCACCAGTGCTCGGGGCTCTCGGCGTGGATCGCGGCGACGACCGAGTGGCGGTAGCGCAGCAGCGCACGGTCGCGCAGCGCCTGCAGCAGGACGATGCGGTCCGGGAAGTACCGGTAGACCGTGCCGATGGACGCGCCGGCGCGCTCGGCGACCATCGCGGTCGTCAAGCGGTCGAATCCGATCTCGTCCACCACCTCCGCGGCGGCGTCGAGGAGGGCGTCGATCCGGGCGGCGCTGCGCTCCTGGATCGGCTCCGTACGGACGAGCGGCGCTCCGGCAGTGTTCTGTGCAGCGACCAGGTCGTTGATGGGCACGAGGGCGGCTCCTTCTTTCTCTGTTCCACGATACGCGTGCGGGTCCCCAGCCCGGCGATGGTCCAATCCATCGCTCTCATCGGATCATATTGTGGAAATCTCACCTTTGCTGGGGAAAATCCTCCGACACACCGAAGAATCCTCACCCCAGATCTGGGGGCTGCGTCTGAGAGGCCCCTCACTCCGTGAGAAACTGGTACCTCTATGACTGCCACCCGAGCCAAGCGCGGCGCGAGCGTCGACCCGATCATGCACCGTGCCGCGCGCGTCGAGGACGCGTTCCACCAGTTCAGAGCCCGCCGCGCACGCAAGCGCGGATTCCTCGCGACGGTCGTCCCGTACGCGGGCTACGGCTCGCCGACCTGGGTGCGCATCCTCGGCAGGGTGGTGCTGGCGAAGGAGCCACGGCCTGGCAGCCGTGCCGAGCGCAAGCACCGCAAGCGCGAGGAGTCCATCCGCGGCTGGCGCTCGTTCATCAGCGTCCCGGTCGCCGACGTCACCGTCACGATCACGGTCGATGGGGCCCACCACGAGGTGCAGCCGGACCGCGGCGGCGTCATCGACACGGTCCTCCCCGTCCAGCTCAAGCCCGGCCTGCACACCGTGAGGCTCACCACGCCGGAGTCCGCGCGCGTGTTCGAGGCGCCGGTCTACATCGTCGACCCCAAGGCCACCTTCGGAATCATCTCCGACGTCGACGACACGGTCATGGTCACCGCGCTCCCCCGGCCCCTGCTCGCCGCGTGGAACACGTTCGTCCTGGACGAGCACGCCCGCGTCCCCACGCCGGGGATGTCGGTGCTGCTGGAGCGGCTCGCCACCGCGCACCCGGGCGCCCCGGTCATCTACCTCTCGACCGGCGCCTGGAACGTCGCGCCGACGCTCACGCGCTTTCTCTCGCGGAACCTCTTCCCCGCCGGTCCCCTGCTGCTCACCGACTGGGGCCCGACCCACGACCGGTTCTTCCGCTCCGGCCGGGAGCACAAGCGCACCAGCCTCGCCCGGCTGGCGGACGAGTTCCCCGGGCTCCAGTGGCTGCTGATCGGCGACGACGGGCAGCACGACGAGGCGCTCTACCGCGAGTTCACGACCGAGCACCCCGGGAATGTGGCGGGCGTCGCCATCCGGCAGCTCTCCAACGGGGAGGCCGTGCTGGCTGGTGGGCGCTCGAAGGCCGAGAAGCACAGCGAGATCTCGGGCGCGCCGTGGGTCTACGCGCCGGACGGCGCCGGCCTGAGCGACCAGCTCAAGGAGCACGGCCTGCTGCCCTGAGTCCGTCGTCCCTTGTCGGCGTCGAGGACAGAAACTGTCCGCTGTCTGGACCAGACTGGCTCCATGACCTCCCGCGCCGACCTGCTGCGCCTGCGCCGCCTCGCCCACGCGATCGACGGCGACCGCGAGGCGTCCCCCGCCGACGTCGCGCGCCGGATGCTCGCCGTGCAGGCCCAGGACTTCGCCGCGGGCGCGTGGGCGCTCGGCCTCCGCACCACCGGCTCGACCCGCGCCGACGTGCTCGCCGACCTCGACGCCGGCCGGATCGTGCGCTCCTGGCCCATGCGCGGCACCCTGCACTTCGTCCCGCCGGAGGACCTCCGCTGGATGCTGGGAGTGACCACCGGCCGCATGATCGCCGGCCTCGCCGCGCGACACAAGCAGTTGGAGCTCGACACCCCCGACTTCGCCCGCGCCCGCGACCTCATCACCGAGGCCCTCGCCGGCGGCGGGCGCATCGGCCGCGCGGAGCTGATGGAGCTGTGGGAGGCGAACGGCATCGCCACAGCCGGCCAGCGCGGCTACCACCTCATCTACTACCTGGCGCAGACCGGGCTGATCTGCTGGGGTCCGACGCTGCGCACGCAGCAGGCGCTGGTGCTGCTGGACGAGTGGGCGCCGGAGTCCCGGCGGCTCGAGCCGGACGAGGCGTGGGGCGAGTTCCTGCTCCGCTACCTCCGCGGCCACGGCCCCGCGACGGTCAAGGACTTCGTCTGGTGGACCAAGGGCACCGTCGCCGGCGCGAAGACCGCGCGCGCCGTCCTGGGGGACGCGATCACCACGCTGGAGGTCGACGGGGTGGAGTACCTCCTCACCTCCGAGCTGGCCGACCGTGCCGCGGGCTTCGCCGAGAGCCGGAGCGAGCGGGAGGCCGTCCAGCTCCTCCCGGCCTTCGACGAGTACCTGCTCGGCTACCAGCAGCGCGACCTCGTGCTCGACGACGACCACTTCCAGCGGATCGTGCCCGGGGGCAACGGCGTCTTCCAGCCGATCCTGGTCGTCCGCGGCCGGGTGGTGGGGACGTGGCGGCGCAGCGCGGTGGAGATCGAGTCGTTCGCGCCGCTGACCGCGGGCCAGCAGCGTGCCGCCGAGCGCGCGGCGGCGGCGTACCGGCGATTCGCGGCCTGAGTCGCCGCACCGGCCGCGCGGCTACGCTGGAGTCGTGCGTTCGCTGTCCCCGGTCAAGCTCTCCCTCCCCGTGAACATCCGCTCGACCACCCGCACCCCGTTCCTCCAGGTGGCCAAGACGGCCACGGCGATGATCATCTCCTGGGGCCTGGCGACGCTGATCTTCCCGGGCGAGCTCCCGGTGTTCGCGACCATCGCCGCACTGCTCGTCGTACAGCCGAGCGTGAACCAGTCGGTCGGCCGCGCGTTCGAGCGCTCCCTCGGGGTGATCCTCGGCGTGGTCATCGCGTACGGTGTCGGCCTGGTCTTCGGCGACAACACCTGGATCGTGCTGCTCGCGATCGTCGCGTCCCTGGTGCTCGCGTGGGCGTTCAAGCTGACGCCAGGCACGGCCAACCAGATCCCCATCAGCGTCATGCTGGTCCTCTCGCTCGGCGCCACGAACTCGGAGTACGCGGTCGCCCGCATCGTGGAGACCGTGCTCGGCGCGGCGATCGGCGTCATCGTCAACATCGCGATCGTGCCGCCGGTGCTCACCGGCCCGGCGCGCACCGCGGTGCTCGACCTCGGCCGCGAGATCGCCTCCACACTCGACCGGCTCGCCGTCGCGCTCACCAGCCGCCCGACACCCGGCGAGCGGGACGCCCTGCTCATCGAGGCGCGGCTGCTGCGCCCGATGGAGAAGAAGGCGGAGGCCGCGCTCACCGCCGCCGACGAGAGCCTCACCCTCAACCCGCGGCAGGCGAAGCACCGCGTCGTCCTGGAGCACGACCAGCAGCTCTTCGCACGGCTGCGGCCGCTGATCACGCGCTCGCTCGGCATGACCCGGGCCTTCCACGACCACTACGACGACAGCCTCGCCGACGAGCCGACCATCGCGGCGATCGCGGACGAGCTGGAGCGCTCCGCGCACGACCTCCGGCTGCTGTCGCGCGACCCCGACGCGCACGTCGTGGAGCCGGGCACCGAGACCGCGGGCATCCCGGTGCTCACGGCGCCGCTCGTCATCAGCACGCCGAACCCGCGGCACTGGGTCCTGATCGGCTCGCTCATGGAGGACCTCCGCCGCATCCACGCGGAGATCACCGGAGACGACGACGCCGCCTGACCCGCAGTGCGGTCAGGCGGCGTCGTGACGGTCGCTCAGGCGGTGAGCGCCGCGACGGCCTCCGCCAGCGGGACGGTCGACCGCTCGCCGGTGCGGCGGTCCCACAGCTCGACCTCGCCTTCGGCGGCTCCACGGCCCGCGACGAGCACGCGCGGGATGCCGATGAGCTCGGCGTCGCCGAACTTCACCCCGGGCGACACCTTGGGGCGGTCGTCCAGCAGCACCTCCAAGCCGGCGGCCTCCAGCTCGGCGGCGGCCCGCTCGGCCACCTCGAACGCGACGGCGTCGCGGCCCGCGGCCACCACGTGCACGTCGAACGGCGAGACCGCGGCCGGCCAGACCAGGCCCTTGTCGTCGTTGTTCTCCTCGGCGATGATCGCGAGGATCCGGGTGACGCCGATGCCGTAGGAGCCCATCGTCACGGTGACGAGCTTGCCGTTCTCATCCAGCACCTTCAGTCCCAGCGCCTCGGCGTACTTGCGGCCCAGTTGGAAGACGTGGCCGATCTCCATGCCGCGCGCGAGCTCGACGGGGCCGGAGCCGTCCGGGGCGGCGTCGCCCGGCTTGACCTCGGCGACCTCCACGGTGCCGTCCCAGGCGAAGTCGCGGCCGGCGACCAGCCCGAAGACGTGCTTGCCCTCGACGTTCGCGCCGGTGATCCAGCCGGAGCCGTCGACCACGCGCGGGTCCACGACGTAGCGGATGCCGGTGGAGGCCTCCTCGCCGAGCACGGGACCTTCGGCCGACCAGGGGCCGATGTATCCCTTCACGAGGCCGGGGTGTTTGCGGAAGTCGTCCTCGGTCGCGGCCTCGATCTCGGCCGGCGCGAACGCCACCTCGGCGCGTTTGAGGTCGACCTCCCGGTCGCCGGGCAGGCCGACGACCACGAGCTCGCGCGTGCCGTCGAGGTGGGTGAGGGCGAGGACGACGTTCTTGAGCGTGTCCGCGGCGGTCCAGGCCCGGCCGTCCGGGCGCGGGTGCTTCTCGTTCGCGACGTCGACCAGGGTCTGGATGGTGGGGGTGTCCGGGGTGTCGAGCACCTCCTGCGGCGTCAGCTTCTCGTAGCCGCGCGTGGGCGGCGCCAGGGTGGTGAAGGCCTCCACGTTGGCCGCGTAGCCGCCCTCCGAGCGGACGAACGTGTCCTCGCCGACCGGGGTGGGGTGCAGGAACTCCTCGCTGCGGGAGCCGCCCATCGCGCCGGCGTCGGCCTGCACGATAACGTAGTCGAGGCCGAGACGCGTGAAGATGCGCTCGTACGCGTCGCGCTGCGCCATGTAGCTGGTGTCGAGGCCGGCGTCCGTGTAGTCGAACGAGTAGGCGTCCTTCATGGTGAACTCGCGGCCGCGCAGCAGGCCGGCACGGGGGCGCGCCTCGTCGCGGTACTTGTCCTGGATCTGGTAGATCGACAGCGGCAGGTCCTTGTACGAGGAGTAGAGGTCCTTCACCAGCAGGGTGAAGACCTCCTCGTGCGTCGGGGCGAGCAGGTAGTCGGCGTCCTTGCGGTCCTTGAGCCGGAAGATACCGTCGCCGTACTCCTCCCAGCGGCCGGTGGCCTCGTAAGGCTCGCGCGGCAGCAGCGCCGGGAAGTGCACCTCGTGGGCGCCCGCGGCCGTCATCTCCTCGCGGATGATCTGCTCGATGCGCGCCTTGACCCGCAGCCCCAGCGGCAGCCACGCGAAGATGCCCGGCGCCTGGCGGCGGATGTAGCCCGCGCGCACGAGGAGCCGGTGGCTGGTCACCTCCGCGTCGGAGGGGTCTTCACGGAGGGTGCGGAGGAAGTAGTTCGTCAGGCGAGTAGGCACCGTTCCATGTTAGTGGTGCGGTGGTGCGGCGCCCGCCGCGGGCGTCAGTGGCCGACGGTGACGGTGGGCTCGCCCGAGGCGACCTGCGCGTCCTCCATCTCGGCGGCGATGCGGTTCGCCTCCTCGATCAGGGTCGCGACGATCTCGGCCTCCGGCACGGTCTTGATGACCTCGCCCTTGACGAAGATCTGGCCCTTGCCGTTGCCGCTGGCGACGCCGAGGTCGGCCTCGCGGGCCTCGCCCGGGCCGTTCACGACGCAGCCCATGACCGCGACGCGCAGTGGCACGCTCATGCCCTGGAGGCCCTCGGTGACGCTGTCGGCGAGCGTGTAGACGTCCACCTGGGCGCGCCCGCAGCTCGGGCAGGACACGATCTCCAGCTTGCGCTCGCGCAGGTTGAGCGACTGCAGGATCTGCAGGCCGACCTTGACCTCCTCGGCCGGCGGGGCCGACAGTGAGACGCGGATGGTGTCGCCGATGCCCTCCGAGAGCAGGATGCCGAACGCGGTCGCGGACTTGATGGTGCCCTGGAACGCCGGGCCGGCCTCCGTCACGCCGAGGTGGAGCGGCCAGTCGCCCCGCTCGGCGAGCTGACGGTATGCCTTGACCATCACGATCGGGTCGTTGTGCTTGACCGAGATCTTGAAGTCGTGGAAGTCGTGCTCCTCGAAGAGGCTGGCCTCCCAGACGGCGCTCTCGACCAGCGCCTCCGCGGTCGGCTTGCCGTACTTCTGCAGCAGGCTCGGCTCCAGCGACCCGGCGTTGACGCCGATCCGCAGCGAGACGCCTGCGGCCTTCGCGTAAGCTGCGATCTTGCCCACCTGGTCGTCGAACTTGCGGATGTTGCCCGGGTTCACGCGCACGGCCGCGCAGCCGGCGTCGATCGCCGCGTAGACGTAGTTGGGCTGGAAGTGGATGTCGGCGATGACCGGGATCTGGCTCTTCTTGGCGATGATGGGCAGCGCCTCGGCGTCGTCGCGGCTCGGCACGGCGACGCGCACGATGTCGCAGCCGGAGGCCGTCAGCTCGGCGATCTGCTGGAGGGTCGCGTTGATGTTCGTCGTCGGCGTCGTGGTCATGGACTGGACGCTGACCGGGGCGTCGCCGCCGACCAGGACCTTTCCGACACGGATCTGACGGGACTTGCGACGGGGTGCGAGGGTCTCGGGGACCTTGGGCATCCCCAGGTTGATTGCTGCCACCCGACAATCCTACGCGGCCGGGTGGGAAGCGGCTGGGCGTCAGGTGAACGGCGGGTATGCGGCGGTCAGCCGAACAGGTTGACCGGCTTGACGATGTCCGCGTACATCAGCAGCAGGCTCATCCCGCCGAGCACGACCACCACGGCCATCGTCAGCGGCATCAGTTTGGCCATGTCGACCGGGCCCGGGTCGCGGCGCTTGAACAGCTTCGCGATCGAGCGGCGGAAGCCCTCCCAGAGCGCACCCGCGATGTGCCCGCCGTCGAGCGGCAGCAGCGGGATCAGGTTGAAGACGAACAGCGCGATGTTCAGCGACGCGAGGATGCCGATCATCGTGTAGACCTTGTCGACCACCGGCACGCCGTCGAGGGCGGTCAGCTCCCCCGCCGCACGGCCGACGCCGACGAGGCTGATCGGCCCGTTCGGATCGCGCTGCCCGGAGCCGAACGCGGCGTTCCAGACGTCGACCATCCGCTGCGGCAGGTGGATGACCACGCCGACGACCGCGGCGGTCTGCGCGCCGACGGCCGGGAGGACGGACGTGATGGGCTGCGGGACGAGCTCCTGCACCGGTCCGATGCCGACGAAGCCGGCCTTCACGGTCTCGGTGCTGCCGTCAGCGGCTTTGACCGCCTGCCCGTTGGGGTCGAGCTTGGCGACGGTGTTTGTCATCGGAGTGAGGACGACCGTCCGCTCCTGGCCGTCGCGCCGGAGGACGACCGTCAGCGGCGTGTTCTCGGACTGGCGGATGATCGTGGTGGACTGCGTCCAGGAGGTCATCTTCTTCCCGCCGATGCTCACGATGGTGTCGCCCGGCTTGAGGCCTGCCGCCGCCGCGGGACCCTGCTTCGCGTCCGCACCGCAGGTCTGAGAGGCGCTCGTCGTCGGCTGGACGCACTGGCTCACCGTCCCGATGGTGAGCGAGTTCTGCGGCGCGCCGAACCCCATCAGCAGCACCCCGAACAGCAGGACCGCGATCAGCAGGTTCATGAACGGGCCGAGGAACATGATGACGACGCGCTTCCAGACCGGCAGGCGGTAGAAGGTGCGATCCTCCTCGCCCTCCCCTACCGTTTCGGCGCTGGAGGTGCGGGCGTCCTGCACCATCGCCTGCATGAAGCCGGTCGTCGCGTTGCGGCCTGTGCCGCCGTCCTTGCCGGGAGGGAACATCCCGATCATCGAGATGTACCCGCCGAGCGGGATGGCCTTGACGCCGTACTCGGTCTCACCGCGCCGGAACGAGAACAGCGTGCGGCCGAACCCGATCATGTACTGGGTGACCTTGACGCCGAACAGCTTGGCCGGCACCAGGTGCCCGATCTCGTGCAGCGCGATCGAGAGCGCGACGCCCACCAGGATGATGACGACGCCCAGGACGAACAGCAGCACGGAATCCACGTGCCCAGGCTAGTCGCGGACGCTTGGAGGCAGCCGCACGGTTCCTATGCGGAACCGATGCCTATCGCCCCGCGAGGTGCGCGTCGGCGGTCGCGCGAGCCCAGCGCTCGGCCTCCGCCAGCGACTCCAGGGTCAGCTCGCCGGCCGGCTCGTGCTCGTCCACGACGCGCTCCACCGTGTCCACGATGTCCAGGTAGCCGATCGCGCCCGCGTGGAACGCCGCCACCGCCTGCTCGTTGGCCGCGTTGAACACCGCGGGGTAGGTCGCGCCCGCAGCGCCCACCCGCTTGGCGAGGGCCACAGCGGGGAACGCCTCGCCGTCCAGCGGCTCGAACTTCCAGGTGTGCGCCTGCGTCCAGTCCAGCGGCGCGCCGACCCCCGGCACCCGGTCGGGCCAGCCGAGGCCGAGCGAGATCGGGAGGCGCATGTCGGGCGGGGACGCCTGGGCGATGGTCGAGCCGTCCACGAACTCCACCATCGAGTGGATGACGGACTGCGGGTGCACCGTGACGTCGATGCGGTCGTAGGGGACGTCGAAGAGCAGGTGCGCCTCGATGACCTCCAAGCCCTTGTTGACGAGCGTGGCCGAGTTGGTCGTGACCACGAGTCCCATGTCCCAGGTCGGGTGCGCGAGCGCCTCGGCGGGTGTGACGTTTCGCAGGGAGTCGCGGGAGCGGCCGCGGAAGGGGCCTCCCGACGCCGTCAGGACCAGCCGCCGGACCTCGCCGGCCGTGCCGGAGCGCAGGGCCTGGGCGAGCGCCGAGTGCTCGGAGTCGACCGGCACGAGCTGGCCGGGCGCGGCCGCCTGCTTGACGAGCGCGCCGCCGACGATCAGCGACTCCTTGTTGGCGAGCGCCAGCATCGCCCCGGTCTCCAGGGCGGCGAGCGTCGGACCGAGCCCGACCGACCCGGTGATGCCGTTGAGCACCACGTCCGCCTGCACGGAGTGCAGGAGCCGCACCGCGTCGTCCGCGCCGAGCGCCGTGTCGCGCACGCCGAACCGCTCCGCCTGCTCGGCGAGGAGGTCCGCGTTGCGTCCGGCGGTCAGCCCGACGACGTCGAACCGGTCGGGGTTCGCCGCGATGACGTCGAGCGCCTGCGTGCCGATCGAGCCCGTGGACCCGAGGATGACGACGCGGCGCGCGGGCATCAGCGGGTCGTTCCCAGGATGTCTACCACGAACACCATCGTATCGGTGCCCTTGATCTCGCCCTGACCTACGGTTCCGTAGCCGTCGGCCGGCGGAACGATCGCGATCACCTGCGAGCCGACGGTCTGGCCCTCCAGAGCCTTCTGGAAGCCCTTCACGACCTGCGTGGTCTGGAACGACGCCGTCTGGCCCCGGCTCCAGCTGGAGTCGAACATCTGGCCGTTCCGCCAGAGCACGCCCTTGTACTGGACCGTGACCGTGTCCCCGGGCAGGACGGTCTCGCCCGAGCCCTTCTTGAGCTCGGCGATCCGGGTCTCCGTCGGCGGGTCGGCCTTCGGGACGGTGATGGTCGGCTCACCCGTCTTGCTGAGCTTCACCGTGGGGAAGCCCGGCGTGGGAGGAACGGGCGTTCCGTTGGCCTTGGTGGGCAGTTTGGGTGCGATGTTGACGATGTCGGCCAGCAGGACGACGGGGGCGTTCTGCTTGAGACCCAGCTGCGAGAAGGCCTGCCCGAACGCCTCCTCGGCCGTTGCGGTCACGACCACGCGGGAACCGACGTTCAAGCACTCGACGCCGCGGACGAAACCGGGAAGCCACTTCTTGTCGTCGACCGGCGCGTCGACGACGGCCTGGGTGCCGAAGCCCTCGGGCGCGGCGAGCTGCTTGCCCGTGGTGCCGTCGTAGGCGGCAAGGGCCAGTCCGGCCGTCGCTCCCGCCTGGACCCTCTTGCCGGTGCCTTTCGTCACGACGGTGCGCTCGAGGTCGGTGACCTTGAGCGGAGTCGCGAAGGTCACCGTGGGCGTCTGGTGGAAGGCGCCGGAGACCTTGATCGAGTCGGAGGAGGACCCCGCCTTCGCGTTCTGACAGGTTGCGGCCGCAGCGGTGCTGGACGCCGTGGGACTGGGCGACGAGGAGCTGCAGGCGGCAAGGCCGGCGACGACGAGGGCGGCTGTGAGGACGGAGAGGGATCTGCGCACGAGGAGCCAGTCTGCCTCATCCACCTCTGTCCCCGCTGAACGGGCGCCTGAACATCGCCCATACGATGGAGGTCATGACCCGCGACTTCTCCGTCCCCCAGTCCCGCCACGTCGTCACCGAGCTCCCCGGCCCGCGCTCGGTGGAGCTGCAGCAGCGGCGCGTCGCGTCGGTCAGCCGCGGCGCCGGGACGCTCGCGAACATCTACATGGAGTCCGGCTCCGGCGCGATCCTGGTCGACGTCGACGGCAACCGGCTGATCGACCTGGGCTGCGGCATCGGCGTGACCACCATCGGCCACGCGCACCCCGCCGTCGCCGCGGCCGCCGCCGAGCAGGCCGCGAAGCTGACGCACACGCTCTTCACGGTCACGCCGTACGAGAACTACGTGCGCGTCGCCGAGAAGCTCGCCGAGATCACGCCCGGCGACTTCGAGAAGCACAGCATCCTGGTCAACTCCGGCGCGGAGGCCGTCGAGAACGCGGTCAAGATCGCGCGCAAGTACACGGGACGCCGCGCGATCGCGACGCTCGACCACGCCTTCCACGGCCGCACCAACCTGACCATGGCGATGACCTACCGCCCCTGGCCGGAGCGCGCGGGCATGGGCCCCTTCCCGGGCGAGATCTACAGCCTCCCGATCAGCTACCCGTTCCGTGACCCCGAGGGGATGACCGGCGAGGAGGCCGCCGAGCGCACCATCGACTACATCGAGACGCACATCGGCGCCACCGAGCTCGCCGCGCTGTTCGTGGAGCCGGTGCAGGGCGACGGCGGCGTCATCATCCCGGCGCCCGGGTACTTCACGCGGCTCTCGGAGTTCTGCACCGAGAACGGCATCGTCTTCGTGGCCGACGAGATCCAGGCCGGCATCGGCCGCACCGGCACCTGGTACTCGATCGAGCACCACGGCGTCGTCCCCGACCTGATCACCTCCGCCAAGGGCATCGCGGGCGGCTTCCCGCTCGCGGCGGTGACCGGCCGCGCCGAGATCATGGACGCGGTCCAGCCTGGCGGCATCGGCGGCACGTTCGGCGGCAACCCGGTCTCCACCGCCGCGGCGCTCGCGGTGTTCGAGGCGTTCGAGCAGGAGGACCTGCTCGCCGAGGCGAAGCGCGTCGAGAAGGCGCTGTGGGCGCGGATCGGCGACTGGGCCGAGCGCTTCCCTGTCGTCGGCGAGGTCCGCGGCGTCGGCGCGATGTTCGGTGTCGAGCTGGTCGTGCCGGGCACGAAGAAGCCCAACCCGGAGGCGCTGAAGGCCGTGCTCGCGCACGCGACCGCCAACGGCGTCATCCCGCTGGACGCCGGGAGCTGGGACAGCGTCCTGCGGCTCCTGCCCTCGGTCGTCATCAGCGAGGAGCTGATCGACGACGCCGCCACCGTCATCGAAGAGGCGCTCGGCCGGCTCGGCTGACCGCCCGGAGACGCAGCCGATGCGCCTGCCCCGACGGCTCGCCGCCGCGGTCCTCGTGACCGCGGCGGTCCTCGCGGCGCTGCCCGCGGTCGGCGGCGCGCCGGCGGACGACGCCAGTGCCGCCTTCGCTCCGGGAGCAGCGGCGACCCTCGCGGCGAAGCCCCGGCCGGCGTTCGACCCCGGCGACATCATCAGCGACGACAGCTTCTACAACCCGTACGCGATGACGGCGGCCCAGGTGCAGCGCTTCCTGGACACCCGGACCTGCACGCCCAAGGACGCCTCCCCCTGCCTGGCGGACTTCCGCATGGACGTGCCGCGCACCCCGGCCTCCGCCGAGCGCTGCGCCGCCATCCCGGCGAGGAAGGACGAGCGGGCCAGCAGCATCATCGTGCGGATCGCGCAGGCGTGCACGATCAGCCCGCGGGTGCTCCTGGTGCTGCTGCAGAAGGAGCAGTCGCTGCTCACCACGCCGAGCGCGACCGGTTACCAGAAGGCCACCGGGTACGCGTGCCCGGACACCGCCGCCTGCGACACCCGCTACTTCGGCTTCTTCAACCAGGTCTACCGCGCGGCCTGGCAGTTCCGGGAGTACACCGCGCACCCCACCGACTGGCGCTACCGGGTCGGCGCGAACCGCATCCAGTACCACCCGGACGCCGCCTGCGGGGCGAGCACGGTCCGGGTGGTGAACCAGGCGACGGCGAACCTCTACAACTACACGCCGTACCAGCCCGACAGGACGACGGTCGCGCAACCGACCGGCCCCGGCGACAGCTGCTCCGCCTTCGGCAACCTCAACTTCTCGCGGCTCTACAACTCCTGGTTCGGGGATCCGCGCAGTGTGCGCTACCACGGGCTGCAGCTCCCCTGCCTGATCTACGCGGGAGGCTGGGGCTGCACACCGCTCCGGCCATTCGGCGAGTGACGAAACGCATGCCGGTCGTGGCATACGATCGGGACTACCCTCGTTCTGTGAGTCAGACAGCACCCGACGACGGGCACGAGGCGGAGGCCGAGGTCCTCCCACGCCCGGGACTGACCTACTTCATCGGACGCCGGGTGGTCGCGCCGCTGCTGCGCCTCATCTACCGGCCGCACGTCATCGGCGCCCGCAACGTGCCGCGCCACGGCAAGATCATCCTGGCCAGCAACCACCTGTCGTTCATCGACTCCCTCGTCATCCCGATGATCTCGCCGCGCCGCGTGCAGTTCCTCGCCAAGTCGCACTACTTCGAGGGGACCGGGTTCAAGGGCGCGGTCTCGCGCTCGTTCTTCACCGCGATCGGCGCGGTCGGCGTCAAGCGCGGGGCCGGGCAGGCCGCGCAGGAGGCCCTGGAACAGTCCCGCCGGATCATCGACACCGGCGCCGCGTTCGCGCTCTACCCGGAGGGCACCCGCTCGCTCGACGGCCGCCTCTACAAGGGGCGCACCGGCATCGGCTGGCTGGCGCTGACCACGGGCGCCAAGGTCGTCCCGGTCGGACTGATCGGCACGAACGAGGTGCAGCCGGTCGGAGCGAAGTTCCCGCGCGTGCGCCGCATCACCATCGCCTTCGGAGAGCCGATCGACGTCGCGCACTACGGTCCGGCGGAGTCCGGCCGCGCCCGGCGCCAGGCGACCGACGAGATCATGGCGGCCATCCACGGCCTCACCGGCCAGGAGCTCGCCGGCACCTACAACGAGTCGCCGCCCGCGAACACCGTGGAGCGCGTCAAGCGCGCCCTGCGCCCGGAGCGCCTCTAGCGCCTCCCGCGCCCCCGCACATTCGTGCCGAATGTGCGGTTTGCGACGCGCATTCGCGCGATTCGGCACGAATCACAGCCGTGCGGTGGTGTCGTGATTCGTGCCGAATGTGGGGAAAGCGACGCGCTTCCGCGACATTCGGCACGAATGTGCAGGCGCTCAGGCCAGGGTCAGGAGCTCCGGCTCGTGGCCGACCGGGAAGTTGACGCTCGCGGCGATGAAGCACTTCTCCGCGGCCGGGGCATGCAGGGAGGCCGCCAGCTCGGCCTGAGCCGGGTCGGCGATCGTCACCTTCGGCCGGAGCATCGCGCTGGTGAAGTGGCCCCCGCCGTTGCCCGTCTGCTCCATGACGCCGGTCGCGGCGTCCGTGTAGCCGACGACGACGACGCCCGCCCGGGCGGCCTCGGCCAGGTAGCTGAGCATGTGGCACTGGCTGAGCGCGGCGAGCAGCAGCTCCTCCGGGTTCCACCGGTCCCTGTCGCCGAAGAAGGTGCGGTCGGCCGATCCCTCGATGGGGTGCTTGCCCTCGGTGCTCACCGTGTGGTCGCGACCGTAGGCCTTGTAGCCGCTGGTCCCCTCTCCCCGGTTCCCGGTCCACTGCAGGTCGATCGCATAGCGGTGCTCGAGCTTCATGGTTCGATTCTCGCACCCCGGCTAAACTGGCCATCATCATGACTGACACCCTGAGCACGCCCACGTTCACCGTGGAGCAAGAACGCCGCATCGTCACCGCCGTCCCCGGCCCGAAGTCTCAGGAGCTGCATCAGCGCCGCCTCGCCGTGGTGCCCACCGGCGTGTCGTCGGCCCTCCCCGTGTACATCGCCCGCGCGAACGGCGCCATCCTGGTCGACGTCGACGGCAACCAGTTCGTGGACTTCGGCGCCGGCATCGGCGTGACCACGGTCGGTCATACCGAGACCGCGGTCGTCGCGGCTGCCGCCGAGCAGCTTCAGGACGTCATCCACACGCTCTTCACCATCACGCCGTACGAGGAGTACGTGCGCGTCGCCGAGCTGCTCGCCGCGCACACGCCCGGCGACCACGCCAAGAAGACCGTGCTGGTCAACTCCGGCGCGGAGGCCGTCGAGAACGGCGTCAAGATCGCCCGCAAGCACACCGGCCGCCGCGCCGTCGCCGTCCTCGACCACGCGTACCACGGCCGCACCAACCTCACGATGGCCATGAACTACAAGGCCATGCCGTACGCGACCGGCTTCGGCCCGTTCGCCGGCGACGTCTACCACGCGCCGAACTCCTACCCGTACCGAGACGGCCTCAGCGGCGCCGAGGCGGCCGCCCGCACCATCGCGTACCTGGAGAAGGTCATCGGCGCGACCGACCTGGCCTGCCTGGTCGTGGAGCCCATCCAGGGCGAGGGCGGCTTCGTCGTCCCGGCCGAGGGGTACCTCCCGGCGCTGCAGGAGTGGTGCACGGCCAACGGCGTCGTCTTCATCGCCGACGAGATCCAGAGCGGCATGGCCCGCACCGGCGCGTTCTTCGCCAGCGAGCACTTCGGCCTCGTGCCCGACCTGGTGCTGAGCGCGAAGGGCATCGCGGGCGGCCTCCCGCTGGCCGCGGTCACCGGCCGCGCCGAGATCATGGACTCCGCCCAGCCCGGCGGCCTCGGCGGCACCTTCGGCGGCAACCCGGTCGCCGCGGCGGCCGCGATCGCGGTGTTCGGGCAGATCGAGAAGGGCGACCTCCTCGCCCACGGCGCGCGCATCGAGAAGGCCCTCAAGCCGGCGCTGGAGCAGCTGCAGCAGAAGTACGACATCATCGGCGACGTGCGCGGCATCGGCGCGATGGTCGCGATCGAGCTGGTCCAGCCGGGCACCGGCGAGACCACCAAGGTCCCGAACCCGGAGGCCGTGAGCGCGATCATCGCGTATGCGGCACAGCAGGGCATCCTGTTCCTGAACGCCGGCACCTTCGGCAACGTGCTCCGCTTCCTGCCGAGCCTCGCCGTGAGCGACGAGCTCATCGCGGACGCCCTGTCCGTCCTCGACGACGCCTTCGCCGCGCTGTGACAGCGGAGGTCTTCGGAACCGCCGAGGCGGTGGAGCTGGCGGTCGTCGAGCGCAGCGGGTTCGTCGAGTCCCGCCACGCCGGCTCGGCGGTGGTGCTCGGGCCGGACGGCGACGTCGTCCTCTCGCTCGGCGCGTCGGAGAAGCCGGTGTTCCCGCGCTCCTCGCTGAAGCCGTTCCAGGCCGTCGCGGTCATGGGCGCGGGCGTGACGCTGGAGGGCGCGGGCGCCGTGCTGGCGACCGCGAGCCACGCGGGTACGCCCGCGCACGTCTCGGTGGTCCGCGGGCTGCTCGCGCAGGCCCAGCTCACGGAGGACGCCCTGCACTGCCCCGCCGACTGGCCGCTCGACAGCGCTTCGCGCGAGAACGCCATCCGCGACGGCGCCCAGCGCAGCCCGGTGTTCATGAACTGCTCGGGAAAGCACGCCGCGATGCTGCTGGCCTGCCGGGTGAACCACTGGCCGCTGGAGAGCTATCTCAGCCAGCAGCACCCGCTGCAGCAGCACATCCGCGACACGACCGAGCGGCTGACCGGCGAGAAGGTCGTCGCGACCGGGGTCGACGGCTGCGGCGCGCCTGTGCACGCCATGTCGCTGCTGGCGCTCGCGCGCGGCATCCAGCGGATCGGCACGGCGTCGGAGGGCTCCCCGTTCGCGCTCTTCCGCAATGCGGCCGTGCTGCGGACCGCGGTGCTCGCCAACGGCTGGGCGATCGACGGCCCCGGCCGGGCCAACAGCGTGGTGATCGACGAGCTCGGCGTCTTCGCCAAGCTCGGCGCCGAGGGCGTCATGGTGATGGCGGCGCCGGACGGCACGACCGTCAGCCTGAAAGTGCTCGACGGGAGCCTGCGCGCGGCCTCCATCGTGGCGCTGTCGCTGCTGGCCGACACGGGCGCGATCGAGCGTGCCGCAGTGGACGCCGTCGCTCCGAAGCTGGACCTCGCGGTCCTCGGCAACGGCGTCCCCGTCGGCGAGATCCGCCCCTCCTACACCCGCTGACCCCCCGCTTACCTCCCGCCGAGGGGCACGTTGTTGTCACTTTTCGAGCTCACAAGTGACAACAACGTGCCCCTCGGCGGATGGGTTACTGAGTGCGGGCCAGGCGCTTCGCGCGGGCGGCCGCGGTGAGCTGGGAGATCAGCACGACCAGGATCGTCAGGATGAACACGGCCGACGCGATCACGTTCGCCTGGGCCGGGATGCCGCGCGACGCCGCGATGTAGATGTACATCGGGAACGTCGTCACCGCGCCGGCGTTGAAGTTCGTGATGATGAAGTCGTCGAAGCTCAGCGAGAACGACAGCAGCGCGGCCGACAGGATGCCCGGCAGCAGCAGCGGGAACGTGATCCGCCAGAACACGGCGTTCGGCGAGCCGTACAGGTCGCGCCCCGCCTCCTCCAGCGCCGGGTCGAGCGACGCGACGCGCGCCTTCACCGTCACGACCACGAAGCTGATGCAGAACATGACGTGGGCGATGATGATCGTGCCGAAGCCCTTGTTCACGCTGAGGCTCAGGAACTGCGCCGCGAGGCCCGCGCCCAGGACGACCTCCGGGCTCGCCATCGGCAGGAACAGCAGGAGGCTGGTCTGCGAGCGGAACCGGAACCGGTAGCGCATCAGGGCGATCGCGATCATGGTGCCGAGCACCGTCGCGATCACCGTCGAGACGATGCCGATGATGATGGACGCCGCGAACGCGTCGCAGATGCCGGCGGCGTCGCAGACGTTCGTCCAGTTGCGCAGGGTGAAGCCGCGCCAGGCGATGTTGTTCTTGATCGCGTCGTTGAACGAGAACACGAACGTGTAGACGATCGGGATGAGCAGGAACGCCAGCGCCAGGAAGGCGTAGACGCCGAGCCCGAGGCCCTGGAACCGGAAGCGTCTCACAGCAGGTCCTCCGTCCCGCTCCGCCGAACGTAGAAGCCGACGATCACCAGGATGACGGCCATCAGGATGACGGACATCGCCGCCGCCGCCGGATAGTTCTGCAGCACCAGGAAGTTGCTCTCGATGACGTTGCCCATCATCGAGGTGTCGGCGGCGCCGAGGAAGTCCTGCGACGCGTTGATGTAGTCGCCCGCGGCCGGGATGAACGTCAGCAGCGTCCCGGAGACGATGCCGGGCATCGACAGCGGGATCGTGATCTTGCGGAACGTCATCCAGTTGCTGGCGTAGAGGTCACGGCCGGCCTCCAGCAGGCGGGTGTCCAGCCGCTCCAGGGTCGAGTACAGCGGCAGCGTCATGAACGGGATGAAGTTGTACGTCAGACCGAAGATGACCGAGAACGGCGTGCCCGTGATGTGGGCGTCCGGCGGGAGGACGCTGATCGCCTTCAGCGAGCTCGCCACCCAGCCGTCGTCGCTCAGGATCGACTTCCACGCGAGCGTCCGCAGCAGGAAGCTGATGAAGAACGGCGCGATCACCAGCGTCATCAGCAGGTTCTGCAGCACCGGCCTGGCCCGCATCTTCACGCCGATGAAGTACGCCAGCGGGTAGCTGATCACCAGCGCAGCGGCCGTGGCGATCAGCGCGTAGCCGAACGAGCGCAGGATCTGCGGCCAGTACTCCGCGATCGCGTCGGTGTAGTTCTGCCACTGGAACGCCGCGACGTACTGGCCGATGTCGCCCTCCGGCGCCGGCGCCTGGAACGAGGTGATGATCAGCGAGACCAGCGGCGTCAGGAAGAACAGCACCAGGTACAGCACGCCGGGCAGCAGCAGGACCAGCGCGATCCCGGACTTGCGCCGCGCCGCGGGCTCCTGGTCCTGGGTGGCGGGGGGCCCGGTGAAGGCCGCGATGGCCATCTACGCCTCCTCCAGCTCGGAGAGCAGCCGCTCCTTCGCCTGCGCCGCCACCGCCTGCGTGTCGGTGTCGTCGGCGAACTTCCCGTCGACCGGCGGCTCGTCGGCCAGCACGAACGTGTGGGAGGCCTCCCACGACACCCAGACCCGGTCGCCGAAGCCCGCGGCGGGGCCGCTCGCGAGGTTCTGCGCGAAGACGATCACGGTGCCGATGCCCGGGACGTCCACGAGGTACTGCGTGCTCACGCCGCTGAACGAGACGTCGATGACCCGGCCGGGGCCGAGCCGGTTCGCGCCGGACGGGATGGTGTCCTCCCCCGCGTGCAGCGTCAGCTTCTCCGGCCGGACGCCGACGGTCACCGTGCCCTCGCTGCGCTGGGCGCGCGAGCGCGGCACCTGAATGCGGTGGCCCGCGACCTCCACGCCGAGCGTGTCGCCGGCGCTGTCGAGCACGGGACCGGCGAAGAGATTCGACTGCCCGAGGAAGTTCGCCACGAACACGGTCGACGGCAGCTCGTAGAGCAGCTCGGGCGCGCCCATCTGCTCGATACGGCCCTTGTTCATCACCGCGACGGTGTCCGCCATCGTCATGGCCTCCTCCTGGTCGTGCGTGACGTGCACGAAGGTGAGGCCGACCTCGGTCTGGATGGACTTCAGCTCCAGCTGCATCTGACGGCGGAGCTTGAGGTCCAGCGCGCCGAGCGGCTCGTCGAGCAGCAGCAGCGCCGGCCGGTTCACGACCGCGCGGGCGAGCGCGACGCGTTGCTGCTGACCGCCGGAGAGCTGGGACGGGCGCCGCGCCGCGAGGTGGTCGAGCTCGACCAGCCGGAGCGCCTCGTGCGCCTTCGCGACCGGGTCGCCGATGCGGCGGCGACGAAGGCCGAAGGCGACGTTCTCCAGGATCGTCATGTGCGGGAAGAGCGCGTAGCTCTGGAACACCGTGTTGACCGGCCGCTGGTACGGCTTGGTGCTGGTGACGTCCTTCCCGCCGATGAGGATGCGGCCCTCCGTCGGCTCCTCCAGCCCGGCGACCAGCCGCAGGGTCGTCGTCTTGCCGCAGCCGCTCGGGCCGAGCAGGGCGAAGAACGACCCCGCGGGGATCGTCAGATCGAGGCTCTCGATGGCGGTGAACCCGGGGAACCGTTTCGTGATCCCGGCCAGCTGCAGGTCGGCGCCCGACTCGGCGAAGACTCCTTTCGGCATCAGGCCCCCAGGATCACTTTCTGGAACGCCGCCTGGTACTTCTGCTCCTCCGCGGGCGAGAGCGTGCGGAAGACGTGCACCTTCGAGAGGGTCTCCTCGTCGGGGAAGATGAGCTGGTTGTCGGCCAGCTTCGGGTCGATCTTCACGGCCGCCTCCTTGGCGCCCTGCACCGGCGTGATGTAGTTCACCCACGCGGCGACCTCGGCGGCGACCTCGGGCTCGTAGTAGTAGTCGATCAGCTTCTCGGCGTTGGCCTTGCGCGTCGAGCCGATCGGGATGACGAAGTTGTCGCTCCACAGGGTGCCGCCGGCCTCCGGGATGGCGAACTGCCAGTTGTCGCCGGCCTCGGCGTTGAGCTGGGTGATGTCGCCGGACCAGCAGATCGCGGCGAGGGTGTCGCCGGACTTCAGGTCGTTGAGGTACGAGTTGCCCTTGATGTTGCGGATCTGGCCGTCGTTGACCTCCTTGGTCAGCGTGTCGATGGCCTTGTTGTAGTCGGCGTCGCTGAACTGCTTGGAGATGTCGACGCCCTGCTGCAGCAGGAGCAGGCCCATGGTGTCGCGCATCTCGCTGAGCACGCCGACCTTGCCCTTGAGGTCGGGCTTCCACAGGTCGTCGATCGACTTCAGGCCGTTCGGGAGCTTCGACTTGTTCCAGCAGATGCCGGCGAAGCCGCTCTGCCACGGCAGGGACTTCGTGCGGCCGGGGTCGAAGTCGACGTTCACCAGGTTGGAGGTCAGGTTCTTCTTGTTCGGGATAGCCGACTCGTCGAAGGCCTGCACATAGCCGAGGCGGATCCAGCGCGCGATCATCCAGTCGGTGAGACAGACCGTGTCCGCGCCGATGTCCTTGCCGAGGGCGAGCTGATCCTTGACCTTGGCGTAGTACGTGTTGTTGTCGTCGACGGCGACGTCGTACTTCACCTTCATGCCGGTCTGCTTCTGGAACGCCTCCAGCGTCGGGTACTTGCCGTTGTCGTCCTGGTCGAGGTACGCCTGCCAGTTCGCCCAGGTGAGCGTCTTGTCCGTGGCCGACTGGTCCTTCGCCGCGGAGGGCTTGCCCGACGCGCCTCCGGTCGAGCAGGCGGCCAGCGCGAGCGCTGCGGCTCCGGCCGTCGCGCCGGCCAGCAGACCGCGGCGGGTGAGCTGGGACGCGCGGGCCGACTGGACCAGCCGGCGGATCATCGGGTCGTCAGGGAGAGGCCTTGTGTTCACTGCGGAGCTCCTTCGGGTCTATCTGGTGGTGCCTGGAGGGCTGTCCGCCGGAAGCACGTCCTCGTGCCGCCGCGGTGGGTCGATCCTGGCATACGACCGGTGCGATCCGCACCCTTCAGCGCGCGAATCATCCATTGGAAACATGATCGTCACGAAATCCGTTCCGATTCGTCCGAAAGACGGGGGAAATCGCACACAGCGTTCGGTGCGCGGATGAGCGGCGAGACGAACTGACGAAATCAGCCCCGTTCGGAGGCCGAATTTACGGAATCAGCACGCTGGTGAACGAATTGCTATCGAAATCCTCCGTGAAGCCAGCTAAGGTGAAGTCGAACCATCACGTCGAAGTGTGAGGAGCTGAGGAGCCCCATGAAGGTCGCGATCCCCCGCGAGATCAAGAACAACGAATTCCGCGTGGCGATTACGCCCGCAGGTGTGCACGACCTGGTCGGAGCCGGCCACGACGTGTACGTCGAGACCGGAGCCGGGGTCGGCTCCTCCATCCCTGACGAGCTGTACGTCGGCGCGGGGGCGACGATCCTCCCCGACGCGGCCACCACCTGGGCGGCGGGCGACCTCATCCTCAAGGTGAAGGAGCCGATCGCCTCCGAGTACGGCTACTTCCGCGAGGGCCTGGTGCTCTTCACCTACCTGCACCTCGCGGCCGACGAGGCGCTCACCCGCGCTCTCGTCGACGCCCGCGTGACCGCCATCGCGTACGAGACGGTCCAGCTCCCGAACCGGTCGCTGCCGCTGCTCGCCCCGATGAGCGAGGTCGCCGGCCGGCTCGCGCCGATCGTCGGCGCCAACACCATGCTCAAGCCGAACGGCGGCCCCGGCCTGCTGATCCCCGGCGTTCCCGGAACCCACCCGGCCGTCGTCACCGTGCTCGGCGGCGGCGTCGCCGGCACCAACGCGACCTCGGTCGCGGTCGGCCTCGGCGCGGAGGTGACGGTGCTCGACACGAACATCGCGCGCCTGCGCGAACTCGACGCCCTGTACGCGGGCCGCATCAAGACGATCGCGTCGAACAGCTTCGAGATCGACAAGGCCGTCACGGAGTCCGACCTCGTCATCGGCTCGGTGCTCGTCCCCGGTGCGAAGGCGCCCAAGCTGGTCAGCAACGAGCTCGTCTCGCGGATGAAGCCGGGCAGCGTGCTCGTGGACATCGCCGTCGACCAGGGCGGCTGCTTCGCCGACTCGCACCCGACCACGCACGCCGACCCCACCTTCACGGTGCACCAGTCGCTGTTCTACTGCGTGGCGAACATGCCGGGCGCAGTGCCGCACACCTCGACCTACGCGCTCACCAACGCGACCCTGCCGTACGCGCGGGCCATCGCCAACAACGGCTGGCAGGCCGCGCTACGCGCCGACGCGTCGCTGGCGCTCGGTCTCAACGTGCACGACGGCCGCGTCACCAACGCCGGTGTCGCCGAGGCGCACGGGATCGTGGACGCGCCGCTCGCGGACGCACTGGTCTGATGCTGACGACGTGGGCTGGGCGGCGATCCGCTCAGCTCACGTCGAACCACTGATCGCCGATGTCGACGCGGGTCCCCCGCTCGACGCGGTAGCGGCGACCGGCCTCGCACTGCCGCGCGATTCCGCCGAGCATGCGGGCCACCGTGCCGTTGCCGGAGTAGCGGTCGCAGATCCAGAGGTCCTCGCCCTCCAGGCCGAACTCCAGGTGGGTCTTGGACACGCTCCTGGCCGGGTCGGAGATGGCGACGAGCTGGTCCACGTGCTCCCCCGGCTGCGTGATGGGGCGGCGCCCGACGAGGCCGCTGCCGCGCACCTCCACCGACTCCCCCGTCGAGAAGCTCAGCCGGTAGACGCGCACGCGCGCGGCCGGAGGCGCGGGAGGGGCGCTGTCGAGCGACACGATGTCGATCGCCTCGGTCGGCGGCAGGCCGTCCTCGTCCAGCTCCACATCGCCGGGGAAGCGCCCGGCGACAGCGGGCTTCGAGCGCCCGACCGGCGGCTTGGCCAGCGGCGGGACGATGGAGGTGTCGGAGGGCCGGGAGTCGGCCATCTCGGGAGGCCGCACGCGCGTAGCCGTCACCGAGCTACCGCAGTTGCCGCAGAACAGCGTCCCGTCCTTCAGCTCCGCTCCGCACACCCGACACGTCATCGCCTGCTCGTCCTCTCTCCCGTCCTCCCACGGTAACCGAGGGAACGCAGGGAGACCGCCGCGAGCCACCGCTTCCACCGCGTGTCGCGCCGATCGAGCTGGCCGCGGAGGTCGTCCACCGCCTTCCAGACCGAGTCGGCCTCCTCGCGGCTGGGCGACAGCGGGCTGAACACCGCACGGTCGGCGACCTGGGCGAGCGCCGCCGCCCTGGTGCCGCCGATCGTGGTGGCGAACTCCAGGCGCGTCGCGGCCGGGGGCCGGTCGTAGCCGTGGTCGACGGCGGCGTCGGCGAACTCGCGCCAGCCTCCCACGATCCGCTCGGCCGCGGTCGGCGCCGACCTCCGCAGCGACCGTCGGCGCCATTTGGCCGCGATGACGGCGAGGAACGGCGCGGCGATCAGCGCGACGACGAGCAGCGTCCAGCCGATGACGGTCAGGATCGCCAGCAGCGTCTCCAGCACCGGGTTGGGCGCGGGCGGGTTGGTGCTGTCGACCTGCGCGTTCGGCGGCTCCTCATTCTGCTGGGGCGTGTCGTCGATCGGAGGCTGCACGTTCGTCTGCGGACGGGAGATCTCCGTCGGCTGCTGCGGCTGCTTCGGCGGGACGGCGCGCACCGGCGGCGTCGGGTCGACCGTGACCCAGCCGCTCGTGGTCTGGACCTCGATCCAGGCCGACGCGTCCGAGCCGAGGAAGGTGACGGGTCCCCGCGCGTCGGCGGGTGCCACGAAGCCCATCACCACGCGGGCCGGGAAGCCGAGCTGCCGGGCCATCAGGGCGGCTGTGACGGCGTACTGCTCCTGGTCCCCCAGCATCGGCACATCGGTCAGGAGCTCGGTGATCCGGTCGGCGCCGTGACCGGAGCGGCTGGCCGGCTCCTTCGGGCCGACTCCGTGGGAGAGGTAGCCGTCGGTCTGCAGCCCCTTCAGCGCGGCGGCGAGCTTGGGACCTGCGCCGGTGACGCCGGCGGTGTACTTCTGCAGTGTCGACTGCAGCTCGTCGGGGACGACCGTGGGGCGCGGCACCGAGTCCGACCCCGGATCCACCTTGGCGAGCTGCGCCGCGCTGAGCTTCGGCGGCGTGACCGAGTCGGCGACGTACGTGTCGCCGTCGTGCAGGGAGGCCATCACGGCGCCGGTGCCCGTCACGTCGTTGTAGAAGTACGCGCCGGACAGGTTCGTCGCGTGCGGGCCGTAGAACTGGATCTGCTCCAACTGGCCGGAGCCGGGCACCCACGGGCCGCGGTAGCCGCGCACGGTCACCGTGAGCTGCGTCGGATCGCCCTTCGTCCCGCTCTGGTCGAGCCGGTAGGGCAGCCGCACGAACGACCCGGAGGCGCTGGAGACCGCGTCGGTGCCGACCGAGTAGGTGACGCCGTCGTACGTGTCCAGCGTCGCGATCCTGACGCGCCCGTCCGCGGGCAGGCCGGACACGCTCAGCATGGGCTCGGAGGCCGCGGACGGCTCGAAGTACGACCGGAAGCCGGTCAGCGGGCTCGGATAGGCGCGCGGGTCGAAGGGCTGCTCGACCGCGGTCCGCACCACCTGCCGGTCGTTGGCCGGGGGCACGAGAGCCGTGGCTCCGATGCCGACCGCCGCGGCGACCGCGAGCATCACGGCCGCGCCCGTCGCCGTCAGCACCGCCGTCGAGCCGCGCTCGCGCCGGGTCTCGACGGTGAGGCCGCTCTGCTCGCGCAGCGTGCGCACCGCCGCCGTCCTCCTCCGCAGCCGCAGCCGGATGTTCCACACCAGCAGGAGCGCGAACAGGGTGAGCACCTGCCAGAGCGGCGCCGACGTCACCGCCGAGCCGAACGCGATCCCGGCGATCAGCACCAGGACCGGCGGGATGCCGGCGAGCTCGGGGAACCGCGACCGCAGGGCGATGGTGGTCGTGATCGCCGACGCCAGCAGCACGAGGATGAACGCGGGCACCAGCAGCGCCTCGTACGACCCGACGGGCACCGAGATGGTGACGAGCTGCTTCCAGGAGAGCCAGGTCCCCTGCACCAGGTCGAGGAAGCCGGCCCCGGTCGGAAGCAGGCCGCCGCCGGCCGCCAGGCTCGGAACGGCGAGCTGGACCCCTGTCGCCAGATAGGCGAGGACGATGGCGCCGGCCACGACGATGCTGGGCCAGCGGAAGGTCGCGCCGAGCACGCCGATCGCGCCGCCGAGCGCCAGCGTCACCACCAGCATCGTGAGGAAGGCGCCCGACTGGTACACCGGCCAGAACGACCACGCCGCGAGCGCCACCGCCGCCAGCGCGAACGCGGTGTCGAGCGCGGCCGAACGCCAGGGCAGCCGGCCGATCATGTCGCGAGCCGTTTCGCGAGGCTGCGCTGGAGGTCCTCCAGGTAGCCGATGGTCAGCACGCTGAGGTCGGCGACGCGGCGCAGGCTCGGCACCGCCCCCTCGTCGCAGACGATCGCGACCACGTCGACGCCGAGCGGGAAGTGCGCCGCCGCGGAGCGCAGCTGCGTGGCCGTCACCGTCGAGCCGCAGAGCAGGAACGCGATGGAGATGCCCGCGGCGTCCTCGCTGGCCACTTGGGCGAGCTCGGGCAGCCGCAGGGCGGACTCCGCCGTCTCCACCCCGGCCAGGTCGTCGAGCAGCCGGCCGCGGCCGACGGTGCTCAGCCGCCTGGCGCTGAACAGCACGCGCTTGGCAAAGTCGGGCGTCTCGGCGCTCGCGACCACGGAGACGGTGCGGGAGTCGAGCATGGCGCGCACACCGAGCGAGCCGGTGGCGCTGACGGCCAGCTCGAACTCCTCCTCGGTGGCGTAGTCGGCCTCCGACAGGCTGAGCGCGACGAGGAGGTGGCTGCGGCGGGTCTCCTCGAACTGCCGCACCATGTAGCTGCCGGTCTTGGCGGTGCTCTTCCAGTGGATGTTGCGCCGCTCGTCGCCCGGCATGTACTCGCGCAGCGCGTGGAAGGCGACGTCGGACTGGGTCAGGTCGCGGGTCGGGGCGCCCTCCAGGTCGCGGACGAAGCCCGTGCTCATGCTGGGGATGGCGATGGTGCGCGGGTGCACGAACAGGTCGAGCGACTCGGCCCACACCATCTCGCGGCGCAGCAGCCCGATCGGGTCGGCGCGCACGGTGCGGACCGGGCCGATCGGCACGATCCCGCGCCTGCTCGTCGGCACCACGAAGACGTCGGAGTGCTCCTCGCCGCTCGCGAGGGCCGGCGCGGCGAACTCGGCGAGGCCCGCGCCGACCGGGACCTCCACCCGCACGCCCGGGAGCCGTCGCCGCACCGGGTTGCGGACCGTGACCTCCCCCGGCGCCCGGTCGCCGACGACCACGCGGTTGGTCGGGAGGGCCAGCCCGACGTCGTACGCGATCCGGCCCACCAGGTAGAGCGACGCGATCAGCAGCAGCGTGACGGCCATCCAGCCCGCGACGACGGCCTCCGTCCAGCCCAGGACGTAGCCGGCCACGAGCGCGAGCACGGTCACGACGAACATCGACCAGCCGAGCGGGGTGATCACCGCGCCGAGCGCGCGCGCGGCCGACGCCACAGCCCGGCCGACGACGGAGCCGGTGCGCACCACCCAGACGATGGCGTCCGCGAGGACGCCGTCGCGCTCGCCGACGATCCGGGCCCGCGCGTTGGTGAGCTCGACCTGGGTGCGGGTGACGGTGCTGGTCACACGGCGGCCCGATCGCTGGGCGGCGGCACCTCGATGAGGAGCTGGCCGACGATGCTGGAGGCGGTGACGCCCTCGAACTCGGCTTCGGGGTCGAGCACCAGGCGGTGCGCGAGCACCGGCTCGGCCAGAGCCTTCACGTCGTCCGGGGTCACGTAGTAGCGGCCGGACGCCGCGGCGAGCGTCTTGGCGGCGCGGACGAGCGCGAGCGCGCCGCGGACGCTGACGCCGAGCCGGATCTCGTCGGCCGAGCGGCTGGCGTCGACCAGCCGGGACACGTAGTCGTTGATGGTCGGGTCCACGTGCACGCTGCGCGCCAGGTCCGCCATCTCCGTGACCGTCTCGGCGGAGATGATCTCGGGGACGACGATGTCGTGCGCCCGACGCTCGGCGCCCTCCAGGATGCGGAGGGTGGCCTCGTGGTCCGGGTAGCCGATCGACGCCTTCATGAGGAAGCGGTCGAGCTGGGCCTCCGGGAGCCGGTAGGTGCCGGCCTGCTCGATCGGGTTCTGCGTCGCGATCACCATGAACGGCTCGCCGACCGGATGGCGCACGCCGTCGACGGTGACCTGCTGCTCCTCCATGACCTCCAGCAGCGCCGACTGGGTCTTCGGCGACGCGCGGTTGATCTCGTCGGCCAGCACGATGTTGGCGAAGACCGGACCGCGGTGGAACTCGAACGCGCCGGTGCGCTGGTCGTAGATGTTCACGCCGGTGATGTCGCCGGGCAGCAGGTCGGGGGTGAACTGGACGCGGTTGGTCGTGCCGCGGACGCTCTCGGCCATCGCGCGGGCGAGCGAGGTCTTGCCGGTGCCGGGATAGTCCTCCAGCAGCAGGTGGCCCTCGCTCAGCAGCGCGACCAGGGCGAGGCGGATGACGTGCGACTTGCCGAGGAGCACGCGATCGATGTTCTGGACGAGCCGGTCGAACACGCCCGAGAACCAGCCGGCCTGCTCGGGGGTCATCGTCATGCTGTCGCCTCTCGTGGGTGTGAGCAGCGCCGCGCCTGCGCGCGGGCCGTCCTCAGTATGCCGGTCGTCGCTCATTGCATGCCTGAGGCTGGATAGGGGGTGCTGTACGTGTCGCCGTTGGCGTACACCTTCACGGTGAGGGTCGGCTGGCCGCCGCCCTGCGGTGCGACGCAGACGGCGGTCTGCCCGACCGGAGGCATGTCGACCTCGACGCCCGGCACGCAGCTGTAGGTGACCCGCGTGTAGCCCGGACCGGTGGGCCAGCTCGTCCAGCTGAACGTGTTGGTGGGATTGTCGAACCGCGCGCCGCCGATCGCGGTGCTGACCGCGACGCCCAGCGCCTTGGTGAAGTTCTGCTGGGTGCACAGCTGCGTGCCGTCGGGGTAGGTCTCGCAGATCTGGGTGATGCTCAGCGTGAGCGGCACCCCGTAGTGCTGCTGGCTGAGCGCGCCCGCGACGGTGCCGCTCGTGCCGGAGAGCTGCCCGCTGTCGACCACCGTGGCGCCGCTGAGGAGCTGGTAGCTGATGACCGGGCTGGAGCCGCTGCCGGTCTGGTAGTCGACCGAGGCCTGGTAGTCCCACGTGGTCGACGTGCTCGGCGTCGGGCCGGTGACGGTCACGTCCCGCACCGACCCCGGCTGCTGGTGCGTCGTCGCCGGGACGACCGCGCTCGGCGTGCAGCCTTGGCCGTTGTAGGCGTAGACGACGAAGTTGTAGGTCTGGTTGGGCTGGAGCCCGGTGAAGGTGGCGCTGCCGCCCTGCGTGTGGATGAACGACGCCGACGTCGGGTCGACGTGCAGCACCGGGTTGCCGGTGTCCACGCCCGTGACGCTGCAGCCGGGTTGCGCTGTGCCCTGGAACACCGCGGCGTAGTAGTCGGTGATCGTCTTGCCGTTGGCGCCGAAGACGCTCGGCCACGACAGCGTGGCGCTCGACCCGTCTGTGTTGTTCGGCACCGCGGTGGGGGCCGTGCCGGTCAGGACCGGCGCGCCGGCGGGCACACCGCTCCCCGCGGTCTGGTTCCAGGTCGTCCTGTTCTGGTAGAAGGCGTTGCGGCTTGCCACCGTGAACCCGATCGCCGCGCCGTTCGCGATCCCCGGGTCCGTGACGTTCAGCGCGTAGCTGCCGTTGTCGGCCGGCCCGACCTGGACGGCGTTGGTGATGCCGCCCACGGTGACGAGGTAGGAGGTGATCGGGCTGGCGCCGGGAGCGTCGGGCGGGCGGTTCCAGGTGATCCGGAGTCCGTTGTTCAGCGGGGTCGAGCCGACGTTGGCCGGGGCGTTCGGGATGACGTCCGACCAGACCGGCTCGACGTAGTTCGTCGGGTCGGACAGGCCGAGCGCGTTGCGGGCCTGCACGGAGAGCACGACCGCGTTCTGGGGACCGTTGCCCGGGGTGGTGATCGCGCAGACGGTGGTCGTGCACTGCGTGGTGCCGAGGACCGCTCCGGTCGCCGCGCTCGTCATGGTGACCTGGAAGCCGGTGATCGGCGAGTTGTTGAACGCGCCGGGCGTCCAGCTGAGCGTCAGGCTGCGGTCGCCGATGGCCCCGATCTGCACGTTGGAGACCGGCGCCGGGCGGTCCTGGACCGAGACGGTCACCGTCCCCCAGGTGTAGCGGTCCGGGTCGTTCGTCGCGTCGGCGACCTCGTACTGCAGAGTGGTGTCCTGCGGCGCGGCCGTGCTCGACACCGTGACCTGCAGCACCGCGTTGTCCGCGCTCGGAGTGATGGAGACGCCGTCGGGGAGCGCCCCGCCCAGCCCGCGCACCGCGAGCACGCGCAGCGGCTTGCCAGGGAACGGGTTCGTGGCGGCGTCGTTCGCCAGCACGTCCACCGTCGTCGTCTGCCCGCGCGGGGCGATCACGCGGTCCGGCTGCGGACTGGCCAGCGGGCGCGTCGACGGCACGATGTTGAGGTCGATCCGGCCGGCCTGACCGGCGTTGACGGCGTCCTTGACCCCGATCGAGATCGACGGCGTGCTGCCCTTCTGGACGTCGGCGCCCACCGAGATGGTCAGCTTCTGGCCCGACAGCGACAGCGAGACGCCGTCCGGCCGCGGGTTCTGGATCGAGTACTGGAGCTCGCTCTGGTCCTTCGCGTACGGGTAGCTGGTGAGCTTGGTCAGGTCGACCGTCTTGGACTGGCCCGGCTCGAAGTCGATGAGCGCGCCCGTGAACACCGGCGGCTGGTTCTCGCGGGGGGTCACGTCGATCGGCAGCACGATGGTCGCCACGTTGCCGTTCGGGTCCGTCGCGCTGTTGCCGTCGGTGACCTGGAACGAGATGCTCGCGGGGCCGAAGTACCGGGTGGTCGAGGTGTACTGGAGCGTGTCGGAGTTGACCACGAGGTCGTCGCCGTTGGCGTGCGTCGCCCGCACGGTCGCGGCGTCGGTCAGCTTCACCTTCCTGCCGCCGATGGCCACGATGTAGTCGTTCAGGTGGATGGTGAGCGTCTTCTCGCTGACCACCGTGAGCTTCGGCGCTCCGCGCTTGAGCTGCGGCAGGGCGTCGTCGTAGCCGGGGACGCGCACGAAGCCGTACCCGGCGACGGACTCGTCCTCCGGATTGGCGACCTTGAACGGGATGATCTGGCTCTTGGCCGCGATCGTCACGTGCAGGCGCTTGCCTGCGGTGACCGTCGCCGTGCCTCCGTAACCGGACACGACCGAGAGCTTCAGCGTCGACACCGGCCCGTCGGCGAAGAACACGTTGGAGAGCACGTTCACGTCCACCGTGTCCCGGCCGAGGATGTCGGAGAGCCCGAGCACGGTGTCGGTCACCACCGGACGCGCGGGCGGCGCGTTCTTGTCGACGGTGACGCGGAGGAACGCCTGGCTGGTGCCGCCCTGCTCGTTCTGGATCGTGTACAGGAACCCGTAGGCGCCCTCCTGCAGCGGCGCGGTCACCACCACGATGTCGCCCTGGATCTTCGCCTTCGCCTTCCCGTCGAGCGAGGTGACGGCCGTCACGCTCAGCGGGCTGCCGTCCGGGTCGGAGTCGTTGGCCAGCACCTGGACGTTGAGCGTCTTGCCCGGCCGCGTGGTGACGTCGTCCTCGACCGCGACCGGGTTGCGGGCGCCCCCGGCGCGGGGCGCGATGCCGATCCGCACCGTCCCGGTCGCGCGCGCGCCGAGCGCGTCGACGACCGCGTAGGTGAACGTGTCGGTGCCGGCGGCGTAGGCACCGGCCTGGAAGTCCATCCAGTCCGGCCCCGAGGCGACCACGGCGCCCTTCTGCGGGTTGGTCTCCTGACCGATGAACTGCACCGAGTCGCCGTCCGGGTCGATTCCGGAGAGCGGGATCGTGACCCGCACGGTGTCGCCGGCCAGCACCCGCGCGGTGACGGTCTTCGGCACCGGCGGGTTGTTGGTGGCGAGGTCGCGCTCGCGCACCGCGATGTTCACCTCCGCCGTGGCCCACTGCCCGTCCGCGCCGTACACCCGGTAGGCGGCGACGTAGTTGCCCGGCTTGGAGGGCGCGAGGTACCGCAGGTGGTCCCCGCTCGTGAACAGCAGGCCGGCGCCGGCCGGCAGCGGCGTGGCGAGGGTCGGGTCGAGCGTCAGCTTGTCGCCGTCGGGCTGGACGTCGTTGGCGAGCACCGGGACGTCGACGGTGTCGTTCACCCGCACCGCCACGGAGTCCGGGACGGCGATCGGCGGCTGGTGCACGGTCAGCGCAGGGAGCTGGACGACGGTGACCGTCCCCTCCGTGTCGGCCAGGCCGTTGCTCAGCCGGTAGTGGAAGTCGACAGGAGCGGCGAGCGGGCGGGTCAGCGAGACGCGGAGGGTGCGCTGCTGCAGGATCTGGACCTTGACGCCGGTCGACGGCGCGGGGTCGGTCACCCCGGTGACCAGCAGCACGCCGCCGGAGGGGTCGATGTCGGTCGACAGCACGTCCACATCCTGCGTCGACTGCTCGCGGATGAAAGCGGTGTGCGGCACGGCGATCGGCGTCGTGTTCGCGCCGGGCGGCGCCTTCACCTCGATGCGGACCACTCCGGTCGCCGTGATCACGCCGTCCGTCACCGAGTACTCGATGTTGTGGGTGCCGGCCTGCTCGGACGAGAACCGGAAGGTGCCGCCCTGGTAGTCGGGCGTGATCGTCGCGTCCGCCTTGGAGGGCACCGTGCTCAGCCGGACGACGCCGTTGCCGCCGCGGACGTGGTCGAGCGGGCGCACGGTCGTCTCCTGGCCCTGGTACGCCACGACGGCGAACGGGTCGGCGATGATCGGCACCTGCCCGGGCGACTGAACGGTGACGGCGAGCTGTCCCGTCCCCTCCGCGCGGCCGTCGGAGAGCGTGAGCGCGACGTCCTTGAGCGCGCCGCCCTGGCCGTGGTCGGAGTAGGCGGCCTGGCCCTGCGGCGTGAAGGTCACCGTGTCCGGCGCCGGCACGGACGCGCCGGCGAGGAAGAACGGGTCGCCGTCGGGGTCGTAGCACTCGTTGAGCGTCGACGTGGTGACCCGGCCGCCGGCCTGCACGACGGCCTTCGCCGGCCGGACGCAGACCGGGGGCGAGTTCTCCTCCGGTGTCCGGACGGTCACCGTCACGCGCGCGGTCGCCGTCCCGCCGCGGCCGTCCGAGATCGTGTAGTCGAAGCCGATCGACCCGCTCGCCGTCGCCGGGAGGGTGATCTGCAGCAGCTGGTCGGCGTTGGTCAGCTCGATCGTGCCTTGGCTCGCCGGGATGGCGGTGAACGAGTCGATCGTGAGCACGTCGCCGTTCGGGTCGTAGTCGTTGAGCAGCACAGGGAGCGGGGTCACCCGGCCCGGCCGCGCGCCGAACTGGTCGTTCACCGCGACCGGCGGCTGTTCCTGTTTGGCGTACTGCGGCGTGGTGTCCTGCTTGGACTGGTCCACCAGCTCCTGCGTCGTCTTCTTGGCGACCAGCTCGTCCCAATTGTCGATGCGCGTGTTCCCGCTCTGCACGGCCCACGAGACGCCGGACCTGGCGTCGTTGAGGACCACCCGGTCGCGGTTCACCCGGAACGCCAGCACGGCGCCGGAGGGCACCTGGCTCAGCGTGCTGCGCGTGCCCGCGGACGGCGTCGAGCAGGTGTGCCACGCCGCGCCCGAGTTCCAGGCCGTGTACGCGCAGCCTCCCACGACCACCGGCGCGGCCGGCGCTCCGGACACCGTGCCGAGCACGCGCTTCGGCGCCGTCCCGTCGAGCGGGACGCGGATCAGGCCGCCGGCGGTCGCGATCCAGACCGCGGTGCCGTCCGACGACGGCGCCTGGATGATCGGATCGGAGTCCTCGCCGAGCGCCGCCGCGAGGTCGATCGTGCGGCCGGACACCCAGAGCGTCTTCTCGTCGGGGTCGAACAGCACCCACTGGCCGCCGGCCGAGGTGAGCTGGACGTGCGCTCCCGCTCCGCGCGACGGCACCTTCTCCGAGGAGGTGGCGGGCTGCTGGCCGCCGAGGTCGACGCGCACCAGGTTGCGCGTGGCCGGCTGGTAGGCGAACAGCACCCCGGAGGGGTCCATCGCGCCGACCGCGCGGCCGCCCAGGTCCATCGTCGGCGCCGATCCGGAGTTGAACTGCTCCAGCTGCGACACCGAGGTCAGCCAGAGCTGCCCGGTGGTCTGCGAGAGCATCGCGACGTGGTCTCCCGCGACGGCGACCTGCGGCGACCGCGGCGGCAGCGCCACCGACTTGCCCGCCTGCGCGGTCGCCGGGTCGACCACGGCCGCGGTGTTGGCCTCCTTGTCGAGGAGCAGCACGTTCTGGCCGTCCTGGACGACGTCGAGCGCCTCGCCGGTTCCCGGCACGATGGAGTTGAGCGAGTCGATCTGCGTGTTCGCCCGGCCGAGGGCCTTCTTGGCGTCGCTGGCCACCCACACCGCCGCGTCGTTGAGCTGCAGGTGCTGGGCGCTGTAGCCTCCCGACACCACCGCGAGCGTCGCGACGACCGCCGCGACCACGGTCCCGCTCAGGGCGGTGGCCGCGATCGACTTGTGGGCGAGGAGCCAGGCGCGGATCATGGCGAGTCCGTCCTCTGGACGCACTTCTGGCCGCTCGGCGACCCGGTCTTGCCGTCGCGGTTCACCGTGACGGTGACGCACACCGTCTGGCCGGGCTTCGCGTCCACGCGGAACTCGGTCGCCCGCTGACTGCTCGGCGGCTGGTCGTCGACGGTCACCTGATAGCTGTCACTGCTCTCCAGCCCCGGATCGCTCCACGTGAAGACGATGGTGCCCTGGCTGACCCGGCCGCTGAGGTCGCGCACGGTCGGGATGTCGCCGGAGGAGTTCGCCCGCACAAGCACGACCGTCGCCGTGACGGCGAGCACCACGACGAGGACCGCGCAGGCGACCAGCGCGCCGATGAGTGCGCGCGAGAGGCGGGCGGGCGGCGCGGGCGGGGCCGACGGCGAGCTGCCGGCGCTCTCCCGGACGATCGTGGGCGCCCGGGTCGCCCCGACCGCCACGGGCGCGGCACGGCGACGGCGCCGCCTGGCCGCGCCGGGGTCGACGGCGAGGACGCCCTTGACGCGCGTGCGCTCCTCCGGGTCGTCGGCGGTGGCCAGCGCCCAGTCGTCCATCGCGACCTCGATCGGCGTCTGCGGGAGCCCCAGCTCGGCCTCCACGGACTGCAGCTCGCGGATCAGCTCCAGAGCGCTACGCTGCCGCGCGGACGGCTTGCGCGCCATCGAGCGCATCAGGATCTGCTCCAGCCGCGGCGGAACGTCCGGGCGGCCGATCGGCTGCGGGCGGCCCTTCGTGATCCGCTGGATCAGCTCGGCAGAGGTGTTCTCCTTGCCCGGCTGCTCGAACGGCGAGCGGCCGGCCAGCAGCGAGTAGATCGTCGCGCCGAGGGACCACACCTCGCTGGCGACGGCGCCGCTGGTCTCGTCGAGGAGCACCTCGGGGGCCGACCAGGGGATGGAGAGGCCGATCGCCTCCGTCACGTCGGCCTCGCTGAGCGTCGCCGCGATGCCGAAGTCGCTGAGCACCGGGTGGCCGTAGGCGGTGGTGAGGATGTTGGAGGGCTTGATGTCGCGGTGCAGCACCCCCGCGCGGTGCGCCGTCTCGACCGCGCTCGCGATCCGGACGCCGATGCTCAGCACCTCCGGCACCGGCAGCGGGTCGGAGCGGTAGCGCTGGCCGATGGCGGACGAGCACAGCTCCATCACCAGGTAGGGCCGGCCGTCGGCGGAGACGCTCGCCTGATACACCGTGAGGATGGAGGGGTGCGTGCTGAGCTGGGCCATCAGGTTGGCCTCGGCCTGGAACATCTGCTTGACCTGGCTGGTGACGACCTCGGCGAGCATCACTTTGACCGCGACCTGACGGCGCGGCATGTTCTGCTCGTAGAGGAACACGTCGGCGAAGCCGCCCGAACCGAGCACCCTGACGTACGAGAAGCCAGGGAGGTTCGGCGGCTGTGAAGGCAAGCGCCGAGCCAAGCAGCTCCTCCCGTCATCGGCCGTTCGCGTTCGCGAGGGCGAAGGCGTTCATCAATTGTAGGCAGCCGCCGCAGCGCCTCAGGGGGGTCGGACACGCTCTGGGGGCATCTCCATTACCCCCAACTCGGGGGCCAAATCGGCCCTCGGCGACCCCCGTGGAGGGGCCGTCCGTCAGTGCCGGCGGGCCGCCCTGCGCGGGAAACCCTCGCGGTGCGAACCGCTCTCGGGGGTGGCCAGCACGTCGACCACGACCACGGTCACGTTGTCGCGCCCGCCGTTGCCGAGCGCGGCGTCCATGAGCTGCTGTGCGGCGTCCAGCGGGGAGGCGCCCTCGCCGAGGTAGTAGCGGATGCCGTGCTCGGTGAGCTCCTTGGTGAGGCCGTCCGAGCAGACCAGCAGGCGGGAGCCGGCGACGATCGGGAACAGGAAGTAGTCGGGCACCGGGTCCTCGTTGAACCCGACCGCGCGCGTGATCACGTTGCTGTGCGGGTGGACCTCCGCCTCCGCCGGCGTGATCGCCCCGGCGTCGAGCAGCTCCTGCACGATCGAGTGGTCGACCGTGAGCTGCTCCAGCGTGCCGTCGCGGAAGCTGTAGACGCGCGAGTCGCCGATGTTGAAGACGAGCCAGTACGGCGACCCGTCCGACAGCGTGAGCGCGATGCCCGTCACGGTGGTGCCCGTGCCGAGGTCCGTCTGCCCGACGCCGCGGCCCATGTCGTCCACCGCGTCGCGCAGCGCCTCGGTCAGCGAGGCCTCCGTGACGAAGTCGACCCTGACCTTCTCGGCAAGCCGGGTGACGACGGCGGTGCTGGCGAAGTCACCCGCGGTGTGGCCGCCCATGCCGTCAGCGACCGCGAAGATCGGCGAGCGCGCCAGGAGGCTGTCCTCGTTGACGCTGCGCCGGTAGCCGGTGTCCGACAGCGCCGCCCAGGACAGGCTGATGCGTGCGTCTGCGCCGCCCGGCACGACCACGGTGTGGCGCCGGTTGGTGCGACCGATCTGGGTCACTCGCGTCCTTCTTCTCGACGGTCCGCTTCCGGCAGCGGCCGCGGGGTCCCCGTGGTGCCGCCGGCCGGGACGGCGGTGATCTCGATGATATTACCGTCGCCGATCTCCACAACCGTTCCGGGGAGGACGACCGTGGACTCCCCCGGACGCAGTCGCTCGTCCGCGCCGCCGGGCCGGTGGACGCGGGTGCCGTTGGTCGACCGCAGGTCGGTGACGACCACGGCGTCCCCCGACTGCTCGATGCGCACGTGCGTGGAGGACACCTCCTGCTCGGGCGACTGCACCGCGACGAGGCGCGGCGCGACGCCCGACTCGACCCGCGGGAGCGTCGGCTTGCGGCCGATCAGGATCGGCACGTCCAGCTCCAGGATGTCCCCCGGGACGACCCGCACGGCGAACCGCTGCGGCGGCGGCACGACCTCCGCGCCGCCGGCCGGCGTCGGGATCGCACCGGGAACCGGCGGCCGGCCGATTCCGGGCGTGTCGCGCAGGTCCGGCCGCTCGGTCGCGGCGCCCGGCTCCTCGATGTCGATCGCGCCGGGCAGCTCGTGCGCGACGGGGACTGGCTGCGCGACGGGCGCAGCCTCCGGCGACTCGGCGAGCCCGGCCGTCGCAGGGACGTCCGGCTCGTCGGCGTGCGAGAACAGGCTGGAGCTGCGGTTGCGCGAGCGGATGATCGTCTCGTCCAGCTCGGACTCCGGCACCCCGGCGACGGCGTCCTCGGCCGGCTGCGGCCTCCGGTCGGCGGTGCGCTCGACGCGCTCCAGCGGCGTGCTCGACCAGGTGAGCAGCTCGCCGTCCACGACGCCGAGCCCGATGGGCAGGGAGCCGATCGACAGCCGCGCGACCGACCCCGTGGGGAGGTCGTCGCCCCCGATCGCGAGCCCGGTGACGTTGCGGAACTCCGCGAGCACCCAGGGCTGGACGCCACCCGACCCGAACCGCCGTGCGCCGCCGACCGAATAGATGTCGAGCGCAGCCGACCCGCGGACCACGGCCGTGACGACGATCTCGCCGGAGGCGTTCGGCTCGCCGAGCTCGGCCACCGCGAACGAGCGGACGCTGTCCGGCCCGGCGAGCGGGAACGCGCCGACGACCGACTCGATGGTGGCGAGATCGGAGTCGGCCAGCCACCACACCGCGTCCACGATGCTGTCCGCCGCCGTGCTCTCCACGCAGGCGACGAACCGCCGTCCGGCGATCAGCAGCCAGCGCGACGGGCCGGCGGTCGGGGCGTAGCGGGTGAAGCCGGGAGTCACCGCGGTTCCTCCTGGTCGACGATGGACCGGGGCTGCTCCCCGATGCAGGATGTAACTGGCCTTACAGATGTTAGACCAGGCGCGAGGTCAGACCAGGCGGAACGGCGTGCCGGCGCAGCGCACGGCGTCCTCCCCCGTCGCCACCACGTCGCCGACCAGCACCGCAGGGTCGGTGGAGACCATCGCGCGGCCGGCCTCGTTGACCAGCACCACCGGGCGCCCGGCGACGAGCATGGCGGGCAGCAGCTCGCGCTCCAGCCGCTTGACGTAGACGTCCACGCCGACGACGCCGATCATCCGACCGTCCCGTTCGACGGGCGAGGTGACGGTGACGATGTAGTCGCACGCGCACAGGTGGTCGACGTACGGTCCGGTGATGTGGGTGCGGTGCGTGGTCTGCGGGATGCTGTACCACTCCAGCGAGCGGAAGTCGCGCAGATAGTCGGAGTACGAACGGGAGGCCAAGTCCAGCCGGCTCGGCTCGGTGGTGGACCCGAACACCGGGTTCTCCTCCAGCGGCCCGAGCCACCAGGAGAAGTGCAGGTCGTCGCCGCCGGTGAACTCGGGGGCGGCGATGAACCCGGCGCCGACCAGCAGCGGGTCGTCCTCGCGCAGCAGCGGGATGACCAGCGCGCCGACGGTCGCGTCGATCGCCGCGGGCGTGGTGGCGGTGTCCGTGCTCTCCTCGTCAGCGCTCTCGTCCCCGAGGATGGCGTCGCGCCAGCCGGCCAGCGAGTCCTGGATGCGCGTGAACAGGGCGCTCACGCGCTCGGCCGCGGCCGCCACCCGTGCGCCGTTCTCGGTCGCGATGACATCAGCCATCGATCGTCCCTCCCGTCTCGATCCGCGCCTTCGCGGACAGCAGCCAGCGTGCGACGCCCGCCAGCAGCGCGCTGATCTCGGCCCGGGCGGCGCCGGCGTCGCCCGCCGCGACGGCCTCCGCGATCAGGCGGGCGGAGTCCGCCGTCCCCGCGCGGAGGTCGGCGTCGCGCATCCCGAGCCAGAGCAGCGGGCCGAACTCGGCCTGCAGCCGGATCTGCTCGCGCACCAGCCGGGTCGACTGGCTGAGCACGGCGAGCTCCAGCAGGAAGCCGCCCGCATTGCGGCGCGCGGCGGCCGGGCCGCTGAAGTCGGCGGCGTCCAGCCACGCCGCCAGCCGCGCGTCGTCGGCGGCGGTCGAGCGCTCGGCCGCGCGATCCGCGCAGCCCGCCGCGATGGCCGTCACGTAGACGGCGAGGTCGCCCAGCTCCACCTGCGACAGGCCGCGGAGCCGGGTCGCGAGCAGCGCCTCGTCGCCGTCGCCGGGATGGACGACGAAGGAGCCGCCGTCCCGTCCGCGCCGGGTCTCGACCAGGCCCGCCTCGCGCAGCATCCCGAGGCCCTCGCGCGCCGTCACCAACGCGACGCCGAAGCGGCGGGCGAGCTCGGCCTCGCTGGGCAGCCGCTCCCCCGGGGTCAGCACGCCGAGGACGATCGCGTCGGCGAGGCGCCGGGCGACCTGCTCGGCGCGGCCCGCGTCGGAGAGCTGTGCGAAGACCGCGTCCCGCGCCCCTGGCGCCGGCCGGGTCGTTCCGCCAGCATCGCGAGTGGAGGTGGTCACGCCTCCCACGATAACCCGATCCAATCATTCGATATAGGATGAATTACCGACGGCTCGTGTGGGCGACCGTCCGAGCGAAGGAGCGAGCATGGCCGACAGCATCCTCTCCGGCCTGCGCGTCGCCGACTTCTCCCGGGTCCTCGCCGGCCCGTACGCGACGATGGCGCTCGCCGACTTCGGCGCCGACGTGGTCAAGATCGAGAGCCCCGCCGGCGACGACACCCGGTCGTGGCGGCCTCCCGTGGACGCGGCGGGCGAGTCCACCTACTTCGGCGCGGTCAACCGCAACAAGCGCTCGGTGGTCTGCGACCTCGGCACGCCGGGGGGCCTCGCCGCCGCGCGCGCCCTCGCGGAGACCGCCGACGTCGTGGTGGAGAACTTCCGTCCGGGGGTGATGGAACGGTTCGGGCTCGACGAGGGCAGCCTCCGGCCCGCCAACCCCGGGCTGATCTACTGCTCGATCACCGGCTTCGGACGGGCGGAGGGCGCGGGCCTGCCGGGCTACGACCTTCTCGTCCAGGCGGTCGGCGGTCTGATGAGCATCACGGGAGCGCCGGACGGCGAGCCCAGCAAGGTCGGCGTCGCCCTCGTGGACGTGCTCACGGGACAGAACGCACTCGCCGGCATCCTGCTCGCCCTGCGCGAGCGGGACAGCACCGGCCTCGGCTCACGGGTCGACGTCGACCTGCTCGGCTCCCTGCTCGCCGCGCTCACCAACCAGGCGTCGAGCACGCTCGCCACAGGCCGCTCCCCCGGCCGGCTCGGCAACGCGCACCCGAGCATCGCGCCGTACGAGCTGTTCCGCGCGGCCGACCGGGAATTCGTGCTCGCGGTGGGCAACGACCGGCAGTTCGCCGCGTTCGCCGCCGCGATCGGCCTCCCGGAGCTCGCGGCCGACGCCCGCTTCGCGACCAACGAGGAGCGCGTGCACCACCGCGCCGCGCTGCGGGCCGTGCTGGAGCCCGCGCTCGCCGCCCGCCCCGCCGCCGACTGGGTGGCCGTATTCGGCGCCGCGCGCGTCCCCGCCGGCCTCGTCAACAGCGTCGAAGAGGCGTTCGCGTTCGCGGACGCCCTGGGGCTCGACCCGGTGACGACCACCGCCGACCCGGCCACCGGCCGCGTCTCGCGCCAGCCCGCCACGCCCATCCACCTGAGCACGTCTCCCGCCGTGCACCGCACCCCGCCGCCGCTGCTCGGCGCGCACGAACCCCAGTGGCTGGACGCCGTCCGCCCGTCCACCGAAAGGACCACCCGATGACCACCGTGGCAGCCGCCTCTGCACTCGACGAGGCCTTCAGCATCGACCACCTGCTCACCGACGACGAGCTGCGCTGGCGCGACGCCGCCCGGCGCTTCGCGGTCGAGCGGATCGCGCCGGTGATCGAGCAGGACTTCGAGGACAAGCACTTCCGCCGCGAGTTCGTCGCCGAGCTCGGCGCGCTCGGCTTCCTCGGCATGCACCTGAAGGACCCCGGCTGCGCGGGAGCGGGCGCGGTCGCCTACGGCCTGGTCTGCCACGAGCTGGAGGCCGCCGACAGCGGCTGGCGCACCTTCGTCTCGGTGCAGGGCTCGCTCGCCATGAGCGCCATCTCGAAGTTCGGCTCCGACGAGCAGAAGGCCGAGTGGCTGCCGCCGATGGCCCGCGGCGAGCGCATCGGCTGCTTCGCCCTCACCGAGCCGCAGGGCGGCAGCGACCCCGCCGCGATGAGCACCACCGCGCGGCGGGACGGCGACGACTGGGTGATCGACGGCGCCAAGCGCTGGATCGGCCTGGCGGCGCTCGCCGACGTGGCGGTCGTCTGGGCGGCGACGGAAGACGGCGTGCGCGGCTTCGTGGTGCCGACCTCCACCCCCGGCTTCGCCGCCACCGCGATCGACGGCAAGCTCTCCATGCGCGCGTCGGTGCAGTGCGACGTCGTCCTCGACGGCGTGCGCGTCCCCGCCTCCGCGATGCTGCCCGGCGCGCGCGGCCTGTCCGGTCCGTTCTCCTGCCTCAACGAGGCCCGCTACGGGATCGTCTGGGGCGCGATGGGCGCCGCCCGCTCGTGCCTGGAGGTCTCCATCGAGCGCGCGACGACCCGCGAGGTGTTCGGCCGGCCGATCGGCGCGACGCAGCTCATTCAGCAGAAGCTCGCCGACATGCTGGTGGAGTACGAGAAGGGGATGCTGCTCGCCCTGCACCTCGGCCGGCTGAAGGAGGCCGGGCGGCTCACCCCGACGCAGATCAGCGTCGGCAAGCTGAACAGCGTGCGGGAGGCGCTCGCCATCGCGCGGGAGGCCCGCACCATCCTCGGCGGCGACGGCATCACCACTGAGTTCCCGGTCATGCGCCATATGGCCAACCTGGAGTCTGTGCGCACCTACGAGGGCACGGACGAGATCCACACCCTGGTGCTCGGGCGGGCGCTGACCGGGCTGGCGGCGTTCTGATGAGCGAGGTCACTGCTGCCGCCGCGGCCGCCGCCGACGCCGCGCTCGTCCCGACCACTCGCGAGGAGCGTGCGGCCTGGCTGGACGCCCTGGCCGCCGCGCTCGAAGGCGACCGGGCCGCTCTGGTCGCGCTCGCCGCCGAGGAGACCCACCTCGCCGAGGCGCGCCTCGACGGCGAGGTCACCCGCAGCGCCGCGCAGCTCCGCTTCTTCGCGGGTGTCGCGCGCGAGGGCGGCTACCTGGAGGCGACGGTCGACTCCCCCGACCCGTCGCTCATCCCGCCGCGCCCCGACCTGCGCCGGATGCTGCGCCCGGTCGGCCCGGTCGCGGTCTACACGTCATCCAACTTCCCGTTCGCGTTCTCGGTGCTCGGGAACGACACAGCGTCGGCGCTCGCCGCGGGCTGCCCGGTGATCGTGAAGGCGCATCCCGGTCATCCCCGGCTGTCGCGCCGCACCGCCGAGCTGGCCGTGTCGGTGCTTCCCGCGGGCTGGTTCGCGCTGGTCGAGGGCATGGAGGCCGGGGTCGAGCTCGTGCGGCATCCCGCCGTGCGCGCCGCGGGCTTCACCGGCTCGGAGCGCGGCGGCCGGGCGCTGTTCGACCTGGCGTCCGCACGGCCCGACCCGATCCCGTTCTACGGGGAGTTGGGCAGCGTCAACCCGGTGGTGGTCACCCGCGCGGCGGGCCGCGAGCGCGCCGCCGCCATCGGCGCGGGCCTGGTCGGCTCCTTCACACGCGACGCGGGGCAGTACTGCACCAAGCCGGGCCTGGTGTTCGTCCCGTCCGGCGAGGGCGTGGATGACGCCGTGAGCGCCGCGCTCGGCTCGGCTCCGGCCTCCCGGCAGCTCACCGAGGGGATGAGCACGGCCTACGCATCGGCGGTCGACGCATTGGGAGGCGACGACGCCGTGACCGTGCTGCTCGGCCGCGACGAGCCGGGGACCTCCGTGCCCGCGGTCGCCCTCACGGACGCGGCGGCCTTCCTCGCCGCACCGGAGGCCTTCCTGGAGGAGCACTTCGGCCCGGTCACGGTCCTGGTCTCCTACCGCGACGACGAGCTCCGCGCGCTGATCGCCGCACTGCGCCCGTCGCTCACCGCCACCGTCCACCGCGGCACGGGCGAGGACGTCACCGCCCTCGCCGCCGCGCTCGCCCCGATCGCCGGCCGCCTCCTGTTCGACGGCTGGCCGACCGGCGTCGCGATCGGCTGGGCGCAGCACCACGGCGGCTCCTGGCCGGCGACCACGGCGAGCCTGCACACCTCGGTCGGTGCGACGGCCATCCGCCGCTGGCTGGCGCCGATCGCGTACCAGGACGCGCCGCAGGCGGTCCTGCCTCCCGAGCTCCGCGACGGCAACCCGCTCGGCATCCCCCGCCGCGAGTCCTGACCGCGCGATCTATCTGTCACGACACGCCGTCTCACCACGCGACCGCACGGCATGTCCTGTCAGTTCGTTCGCGCGCCCGGCCGCCGGGCCGGCCGAACGAGATGACAGGACACGCCGCCTGGCCGGGCGCCAGGCGGCGTGTCCTGTCAGGTAGGCGGCGCGGGCCCGCCGCCGGCGCACAGTTCCGACGGCGGGCCGCGCCCGGGTCAGTCGGCCGGGGCCGGCTCCGCGGAGGCCGCGGGCGCGACCGTCCCGCTCCGGTGCGCCCGCAGCAGCTCCGCCACCCGAATGGCATCGCCCGCCGGCGCGTCCGACGCGCGGTCCGGCCGCGCGAGGAACAGGTACAGCAGTCCGGCGCCCGCCACGATCCCGAGGCCGATCAGCACGATCCAGTCGTTGAACCAGTTGCCCGTGCTCGTCGGCCAGGCCAGCAGCACCATCGCGAAGATCCCGTACGCCAGCGCCAGGATGTTGACGACCATCCCGCCGCGCCCGAGCGAGAACGGCCCGGCCGGGCGCCAGCCCTTCACCCGCTGCCGCAGCGACGCGAGCACCACCGACTGGAACGCCACGTAGATGCCGAGCACCGCGAACGCGGTCACCTGGGTGATCAGCCCGTCCGGCCCGAAGTAGACGATCAGGCTGATCACCACCGGGATGCTGCACGCCACGATCAGCGCGTTCACCGGCACCTTCGTGCGCGGCGACACCCGCGACAGCCAGCGGTGCGCCGGGATCATCCCGTCGCGCGCGAAGGAGAACAGCAGCCGGCTCGCCGCCGCCTGGAGGCTGAGCACGCAGGACAGGAACGCCGTGACCGCGACGACGAGGAAGATCTTCGCGCCGACGTCGCCGAGAGCGGACTGCAGGATCTCCGGGATCGGGTCGACGTCCTTGCCCGCCACGATCTTCGCCAGGTCGGGCGCGGCCAGGATGTAGCCGCCGAAGGCGAACAGGGCGGACACGCCGCCGACCAGGATCGTCATCATCATCGCGAGCGGGATGCGCCGGGCCGGGTTCGCGACCTCCTCGGCGACGTCGCCGCACGCCTCGAAGCCGTAGAAGAGGAACAGTCCCGCGAGCGCCGCGCCGAGGAACGCCACCAGGTACGAGCCGTGGCCCTGGACGCCCATCGTGTCGAAGAACACCGAGAACGGGTGCTTGCGCTGGAAGATCAGCAGGTAGAGGCCCACCGCGATCACGCCGATGAGCTCCGCCGACAGGCCGATGCGGGCCACGGTCGCCAGCGTCTTCGTCCCGGTGAAGTTCAGCCCGAGCGCCACGACCAGCAGCAGCACGGTCAGCCCGAGGGTGACCTCCTTGGTGGCGGGGAGGCCGAACAGGCTGGCGAGGAACCCGCTGCCGTACGACGCCACCGCGGTGATGGTCACGATCATCGCCCAGATGTAGACCCAGGCCGCCATCCACGCGTACCGCCGGCCCCACAGCCGCCGCGCCCACGGGTAGATGCCGCCGTGGATGGGGTACTGCGAGACCACCTCCCCGAAGACGAGCGACACCAGGAACTGGCCGGCGCCGACGATGACGATCCACCAGATGGAGGGCGGGCCTCCCGTCGCCATCGCGACGGCGAACAGCGAGTAGACGCCGACGAGCGGCGAGAGGTACGTGAATCCGAGAGCGAAGTTGGCCCACAGGGTCATGGACCGGTTGAAGGAGTCCTCGTATCCGAGGACGGCGAGGTGCTCGCCGTCTCCGAGATGGGTCGAGGACGAGGGTTCTGAGGACATCGAATGCCTTCCGGGTCAGTCGCACACGACGATGTGTGTGCCAGGCAGCGTAGCGGAGGACGGGCCGAATACCTATAGGAGCGGATGTTTAAGCGTGGACGGCGTGTCGCGTAGTGTTGCCGCGATGACCTCCGACCGGCCGGCACCGCGGCTCAGCGCCGCGCTCGTCGCCGTCGCACTGGTGGTCGCGGTGGTCGGGAGCCTGGGCGCTCCGCTGATCACCTCTGTGGCCACCACCCTGCGCGTGCCGCTTGCGGCGGCGCAGTGGACGCTCACCGTGACGCTGTTCGCGGGCGCCATCGCCGGGCCGGTGCTCGGGAGGCTGGGTGCGGGTCCGCGCCGCCGGGTCACCCTCCTCACGTCGCTGGCGGTCGTGGTGCTGGGCGGCATTCTCACGGCACTGCCCCTCCCCTCCGGGATGCCGGTCGCGTTCGCAGTGCTGGTCGTCGGCCGCGGCCTCCAGGGCCTCGGCCTCGGCGCGGTCGCCCTGCTGATGAGCGTCGCCCGCACCGAGCTGCCGGAGGCGCGCTCGGCCAGCACGATCGCGGCGCTCTCGGTCGCCTCCACCGTCGGGATCGGCGTCGGCTATCCGCTCGTCGGCCTGATCGACCAGCTCGCGGGCCTCCGCGCGGCGTACGCGTTCGGGCTGGTCCTGTCGGCCGCCGCGCTGGTGGTCGCCTGGCGGAGCATCCCTCGCGACGCGCCGGGGCCGACGCCGCGGCTGGACGTCGCCGGGGCCGTGCTGCTCGGGCTGGGGACGCTCGGCGTCCTCCTCGTCGTGGCCGAGCCCGCGGTCTGGACTCCGCCGATCGTCGGCGCGAGCATCCTCACGCTCTCGGCGCTGGTGCTCGCGACGTCTGCCGTCGTGGAGCTGCGTGCCCCCGCACCGCTGGCCGACCTCCGGCTGCTCGGGCGGCCCACGGTCCTCCGCGCGAACGCGGCCATGCTGGTCTCCGGCGTCGGGATGTACCTGGTCTTCAGCCTCCTGACCCGCTTCCTGCAGACCCCCGCGGGGGCGGGCTACGGCTTCGCGCTGCCGGGTGTCGCCGCCGGGGCCGCGCTCATCCCGTTCTCGGCGCTCGGGTTCGTCGCCGGTCGCGTCGCCCCGCGGATCGTGCCGCGCACCGGGGCGCGCGGGGTCTTCGCACTGTCGGCCGCCGCCGTCGCCGCGGCAGCGGTCCTGCTCGCGGTCGGCACCGGCTCCCTCGCGCTCGTCCTGCTCGCCATGACCGTCCTCGGCTTCGGCGTGGGCGGAGTCTCCGCCGTCATGCCGCGGCTCGTGCTGGAGGGCGTCCCCGCTCCGGAGACGGCGAGCGTGATCTCCATCAACCAGCTCGTGCGCAGCGTGGGCTTCAGCATCGGCAGCGCGCTCGCCGGCCTCCTGCTGGCCGCCGCGACGCCCGCCGGGGCGCTGGTGCCCCCGGCCGGCGGGTACGTCGCGGCGTCGCTGTGGGTGCTGCCGCTGCTCGCGGCAGCCACCCTGATCGTCACGGTGCGCAGGAGCGCCTGATCACTCCCCGATGTACGACATCACGTGCTTGAGGCGCGTGTAGTCCTCGAAGCCGTACATCGACAGGTCCTTGCCGTAGCCGGAGTGCTTGAAGCCGCCGTGCGGCATCTCGGCCACGATCGGGATGTGCGTGTTGATCCACACGCAGCCGAAGTCGAGGCCCTTCGCGAAGCGCATCGCGCGGCCGTGGTCCTTCGTCCACACCGAGGACGCCAGGCCGTAGCGCACGCCGTTCGCCCAGCGCAACGCCTCCGCCTCGTCGGTGAACTTCTGGACGGTCTGGACCGGACCGAAGATCTCGTTCTGCACCGCGTCGTCGTCCTGGCGCAGCCCCGACACGATGGTGGCCTCCCAGAAGTAGCCGCGGTCGCCCTGGCGGCGGCCGCCGAGCTCCACGTTCGCGTGGTCGGGCAGCCGGTCCACGAAGCCGCTCACCTGGGCGAGCTGGTTCGCGTTGTTCAGCGGGCCGTAGAGGATGCCGTCCTCCCGCGGCGCGCCGGTGCGGGCGTTCTCGCGCGCGTACTGGGCGAGCGCCGCCACGAACTCGTCGTGCACGCCCTCCTGCACCAGCAGGCGCGTCGCCGCCGTGCAGTCCTGGCCGGCGTTGAAGTACCCGGCCGCGACGATCCCTTCGACCGCCTTCTGGATGTCGGCGTCGTCGAACACGATCACCGGCGCCTTGCCGCCGAGCTCCAGGTGCACGCGCTTGAGGTCGTAGGAGGCGGCGCGTGCGACCTCCATGCCTGCGCGCACCGAGCCGGTGATCGACACGAGCTGCGGGGTCGGGTGGTCGATCATCGCCGCTCCCGTGCTGCGGTCGCCGAGCACGACGTTGAGCACGCCGGCCGGCAGGAACTCGCTCGCGACCTCCGCCAGCAGCAGCGTCGACAGCGGAGTGGTGTCGGAGGGCTTCAGCACGGTGGTGTTGCCCGCGGCCAAGGCGGGGGCGAACTTCCAGACCGCCATGTTGAGCGGGTAGTTCCAGGGCGTGACCTGGCCGACGACGCCGATCGGCTCGCGGCGGATGAAGGAGGTGTGGTCCGGCATGTACTCGCCGGCCGAGCGGCCCTCCAGGTTGCGGGCGGCTCCCGCGAAGAAGCGGATCTGGTCGACGGACAGCAGGATCTCGTCCTCGACCAGCGTGCCGCGCGGCTTGCCGGTGTCCTGCGACTCGGCGTCGGCGAACTCCTCCGCGCGCGCCTCCATCGCGTCGGCGATGCGGAACAGCGCGAGCTGGCGCTCGCCCGGCGTGGTGCTCCCCCACACCTCGAAGGCGGCCTCCGCCGCGCGGTACGCGTCGGCGACGTCCTCCGCGGTCGAGACGGGGGCGGTCGCGTACACGTCCTCGGTCGCCGGATCGATCAGGGAGATGCTGTCGCTCCCGCGCGCGGCGGTGCGCGCTCCGCCGACGAAGTTGTGCAGTTCGGGTGTGGTGGTCGTGCTCAGCGGTGAACTCATGGCGGGGAGTCTACTGATTTCGTCGGTGAATCGCCCAGTAATGTGCGGATTCGCTTGCTAGACCGCCTCGCCACTGACAGAATCGCTCCATGAGTACCCCTCGGGCAACGAACGGCACGAAGGCTGCGGTCATCGATGACGTCTCAAAGGCGATCATCGAGCAGCTGCAGGTGGACGGCCGCAAGTCCTATGCGGAGATCGGCAAGGCCGTCGGTCTCAGCGAGGCGGCCGTGCGCCAGCGCGTGCAGAAGCTGACCGAGTCGGGTGTGATGCAGATCGTGGCCGTCACCGATCCGATGCAGCTCGGCTTCTACCGCCAGGCGATGATCGGTGTCCGGGTCACCGGCGACACGATCGTGATCGCGGACAAGCTCGCCGCCATGCCTGCCGTGGACTACGTGGTCCTCACGGCCGGCACATACGACATCCTCGCGGAGGTCGTGTGCGAGAACGACCTCGACCTCATCACGATGCTCAACTCCGAGATCCGGACTCTCGAAGGAGTGCTCTCCACCGAGACGTTCGTGTACCTCAAACTCCACAAACAGTTCTACAACTGGGGAACGCGATAACAATGACGACAACCGTTGAAACGTTCGGTGAGCCCATCACACCCGATGAGGCAGACCTGCAGGCGAAGGCGCGCGACCACCTCTGGATGCACTTCGCGCGCCAGTCGGTGATGGAGGAGGGCCACGGCGTCCCGATCATCACCCGCGGCCAGGGGCACCACATCTGGGACGACCACGGCAAGCGCTACATCGACGGCCTCTCCGGCCTGTTCGTGGTGAACGCCGGCCACGGCCGCAAGCGCCTCGCCGAGGTGGCCGCGAAGCAGGCCGAGCAGCTCGCCTTCTTCCCGATCTGGTCCTACGCCCACCCGAACGCGATCGAGCTCGCGGACCGCCTCGCGCACTACGCGCCGGGCGACCTCAACCGGGTCTTCTTCTCCACCGGCGGCGGCGAGGCCGTCGAGACCGCCTTCAAGCTGGCCAAGTACTACTGGAAGCTGCAGGGCCGTCCGACCAAGCACAAGGTCCTCTCCCGCGCCGTCGCCTACCACGGCACCCCGCAGGGCGCGCTGGCGATCACCGGCATCCCGGCCATGAAGGAGATGTTCGAGCCGCTCACCCCCGGCGGGTTCCGCGTCCCGAACACGAACTTCTACCGCGCGGGCGAGATGGGCGCTCCCACCGACGACGTGGAGGCCTTCGGCGTCTGGGCCGCGAACCGCATCGAGGAGATGATCCAGTTCGAGGGTCCGGAGACCGTCGCCGCGATCTTCCTGGAGCCGGTGCAGAACTCCGGCGGCTGCTTCCCGCCGCCTCCCGGCTACTTCCAGCGGGTGCGCGAGATCTGCGACAAGTACGACGTGCTCATGGTCAGCGACGAAGTCATCTGCGCCTTCGGCCGCATCGGCCACATGTTCGCCTGCGACCAGTACGGCTACGTGCCCGACATGATCACCTGTGCCAAGGGCATGACCTCCGGGTACTCCCCCATCGGCGCGACGATCATCAGCGACCGGATCTACGAGCCCTTCAAGCACGGCAACACGTCGTTCTACCACGGCTACACGTTCGGCGGTCACCCGGTGTCCTCCGCCGTCGCGCTGGCGAACCTCGACATCTTCGAGGAGGAGCGCCTCAACGAGCGCGTCCGCGAGAACTCGCCGCTGTTCCGCGCCGAGCTGGAGAAGCTGCTCGACCTCCCGATCGTCGGCGACGTCCGCGGCGACGGCTACTTCTTCGGCATCGAGCTGGTGAAGGACAAGGCCACCAAGGAGACGTTCGACGACGACGAGTCGGAGCGCCTGCTGCGCGGCTTCCTCTCGAAGGCGCTGTACGACGCGGGCCTCTACTGCCGCGCCGACGACCGCGGCGACCCCGTCGTCCAGCTCGCCCCGCCGCTCACCATCGGCCCGGACGAGTTCGTCGAGATCCGGCAGATCCTGGAGTCGGTGCTCACCGAGGCGAGCAACCACCTGTAAGGCATGCACCACCGGACGAGTCCGCGCACCGCTTGGGCGGGGCGCGGGCTCGTTCTCTATTCCCTGACGTGTTGAGGAGTGACGTGGACTACCGCAGTGTCGGCTTCTGGTTCGACTCGATCGCCGAGGCCGAGGACGGCTTCCGGCCCCGCCCCGCGCTGGCGGACGACGCCACCGTGGACGTGGCCGTCGTCGGCGCCGGCCTCACCGGCCTCTGGACCGCCTACTACCTCCAGGAGCTCGACCCCGGCCTGAACATCCTGCTGCTGGAGCGGGAGGTCGCCGGCTTCGGCGCGTCCGGCCGCAACGGCGGCTGGTGCTCCGCGCTGTTCCCGTGGTCGGCCTCCCGGCTCGCCGCGCGCTACGGCCGGGACGCCGCCGTCGCGCAACGGCAGGCGATGGTGGACACCGTGGCCGAGGTCGGCCGCGTCGCCGCCGCCGAGGACATCGACTGCGACTACCTCCGCGGTGGGACCGTGACGTTCGCCCGCGACCGCGTCCAGCTCGCCGCCGCGCGGGCCGAGTTCGCCGAGTCGGAGGAGTTCGGCGTCGACCGGGTGTCGCTCGCCGGGACCGAGACGGTCCGGGCGCGGTACGGGGTCCCGGACGCCGTCGCCGCGACCATCACGCCCGCCTGCGCGCGCGTCCACCCGGCGAAGCTCGTGCGCGGTCTCGCCCGCGCCGTCGAGCGCCGCGGCGCCACGATCGCCGAGGGCACCGAGGTCCTGAGTTGGTCGGACGGCGTCGTCCGGGTGCGCGTCGGCGACGTCGAGCGCACCGTGACGGCGGGCACCGTCGTGAACGCCACCGAGGGCTACGGCTCGCAGCTCCCCCAGGTCGGCCGGAGCGTCCTCCCGCTGTACTCGCTGATGATCGCGACCGAGCCTCTGTCCGACGCGCTGTGGGACCGCATCGGCATCGAGCACGGTCAGACCTTCGCGGACTTCCGGCACCTGATCGTCTACGGCCAGCGCACCGCCGACAACCGGATCGCGTTCGGCGGCCGCGGCGCCCGCTACCACCTGGGCAGCGCCATCCACTCGTCGTACGACCGGTCGCCGCACGTGCGCAACCACCTCGTCCGCACCCTGGGCGAGCTGTTCCCCGCGGTCGCGGGGGCGCGGATCACGCACCACTGGGGCGGCCCGCTCGGCGTGCCGCGCGACTGGCACGCCGCGGTCGGCATCGACCGCGACACGAGGGAGGCCTGGGCCGGCGGCTACGTCGGAGACGGCCTGAGCACGACGAACCTCGCCGGCCGCACCCTCGCCGACCTGATCGCCGGCCGCCGCACCGGCCTCACGGAGCTCCCCTGGGTCGGCCACCGCTCCCCGCGCTGGGAGCCGGAGCCGCTGCGCTTCCTCGGCGCCAACGCGGGCCTCGTCGCGATGGAGGGCGCCGACCTGGAGGAGCGCGCCACCGCCCGCCCCTCCCTCATCGCCCGCGCCGTGGCCCCCCTCACCGGCCACTGACCGGCACTCCCACCTCCACCCACTCGCCGAGGGGCACGTTGTTGTCACTTTCGGGCGCGAAAAGTGACAACAACGTGCCCCTCGGCAGAGGTGACCGGCGGGTTAGGCGTCCTCGAACCGCAGATGCCTTACGCTGCGGCCGTTGCGGCGGACGAGGCGCAGCGCCTCCACGCCGATCCGGATGTGCCGCTCCACGAACTGCGCGGTGACGCTGCGGTCGCTCTCGGCCGTCTTGACGCCCTCCGGGATCATCGGCTGATCCGACACCAGCAGCAGCGCGCCGGCCGGGATATGGTTGGCGAAGCCGGCCGCGAAGATGGTCGCCGTCTCCATGTCGACCGCCATGCACCTGGTCTGCCGCAGGTAGGTCTTGAAGGTGTCGTCGTGCTCCCACACCCGCCGGTTCGTCGTGTAGACCGTGCCCGTCCAGTAGTCGTACCCGGCGTCGCGGATGCTGGTGGAGACACCGCGCTGGAGCTGGAACGCCGGCAGCGCGGGCACCTCCGGCGGCAGGTAGTCGTTCGACGTGCCCTCGCCGCGGATGGCCGCGATCGGGAGCACCAGGTCGCCGAGCTGGTTCTTCTTCTTGACCCCGCCGCACTTGCCGAGGAAGAGCGCCGCCTTCGGACTCACCGCGCTCAGCAGGTCCATGATCGTCGCCGCGTTCGGGCTGCCCATGCCGAAGTTGATCATCGTGATGCCATCGGCGGTCGCGTTCGGCATCGACCGGTCGGTGCCGCGGACCTCCGCGCCGTACCACTCCGCGAACCGGTAGACGTAGTCGCCGAAGTTGGTCAGGAGGATGTGCTCGCCGAACTCCTCCAGCGGCGTGCCGGTGTAGCGGGGCAGCCAGTCCCGCACGATCTCCAGCTTCTCCTTCATCGCTCCCCCTTCACGCGGCCCGAGGGCGTCAGCCTACCGTCGTGCCGAGCAGCGCGCCGATCGCGAACGTGGCCGCCAGCGCCAGGGCGCCGCCGATGACCACGCGCAGCATCGCCTTGCCGCGCGAGGCGCCGCCGATCCAGGCCGCGACGTAGCCGGTGGCCGCCAGCGCGATCAGCACGATCACGAAGGTCAGCGGGATGCGGATCGCCGCCGGCGTGAGGATGGTCAGGAGCGGCAGGATGCCGCCGATCGTGAACGCGATGGCGGACGCGATCGCCGCGTGCCACGGGCTCACCACGTCGTCCTGGTCGATGCCGAGCTCGGCGGAGAGGTGCGCGGCCAGCGCGTCGTGCTCGGTGAGCTCGATCGCGACCTGGCGCGCGGTCTCGGGCTTCAGGCCCTTCGCCTCGTAGAGGCCGGTCAGCTCGGCCAGCTCCTGCTCCGGCATCTCCTCCAGCTCACGGCGCTCCTTCGCGATGAGGGCGTGCTCGCTGTCGCGCTGGCTGCTCACCGACACGTACTCGCCGAGCGCCATCGAGATCGCGCCGCCGACGAGGGCCGCGAGGCCGGCGGTGAGGATGGCGGGGATGGCGGGAGTGGCCCCCGCGACACCGACCACGACCGCCGCGACGGACACGATGCCGTCGTTGGCGCCGAGCACGCCGGCCCTCAGCCAGTTCAGCCGTTGCGCGATCCCCTCGCGGTGGGGTTCGTCTGGGTGCTTTCCGTTCACGGTCTCCGCGGTCATAGCGTCAGCCTAGGAATGTCGCGCCCGGGATTCCAGCAAGCGCAGCCGAACCTAACCCGTGGCGGGCTCGCCCGCGGCAGCCTCGGCGCGCCGCGCATCCCGCAGCCGCCGCTGCACGCGGTACTCGTGGACGGTCAGCCCCACGATGAGCAGGTCGAACAGGGTCAGCCCGAGCAGCCCCCAGGAGAAGTGCCTGGCCAGCTCCCAGGTCTGCCAGCCGATGAACACCACGAGGAAGCCGATCATCCACGGGTAGGCCCAGAGCTGCTCCTTCAGCACCGCCCAGACGAGCACGACCTTCACGACGCCGTGCAGCAGCAGGTAGACCGCGCCGAACAGCGTCGCCGAACCGGTGAGGGTGTGGCCGAAGTGGACGATCCAGTTGGAGACCGGGTCGTTCGGGTCCTCGCCGAGCTCGTGCTGGGTGAGGAACACGACGAGGTCGTTCATCCGCTGCGGCGTCAGGAAGAGCAGCAGGACGCCGCCGATGAGCTCGAGCACGCCGTCCGCGCCCTTCAGCACCAGGGTGATGCGGAAGAGGATCTCCAGGAACCGCTCCCGGCGGTCGATGGTGCCGTGTTCGGCGTCGCGCTCCGTGCTCATTGCCCCATCGAACCACCGGACCGGCGAGCCGCCGTGGCGAAGCGTACGAGTTTCATGAGAGTAGACTCAGAAATCTTACGTTCGAGAAAGGCCTCCGTGTGACTCCCGTGCTCTCCTCCCTCCTGGACGACGTCCTCCGCCGCAACGCCGGCGAGCCGGAATTCCATCAGGCGGCACGCGAAGTGCTCGGCTCGCTCGGCCCCGTCATCGAGGCCAACCCCCACTACGGCAGGGCCGCCGTGCTGGAGCGGATGACGGAGCCGGAGCGCCAGCTCATCTTCCGCGTGCCGTGGACGGACGACGAGGGGAACATCCGGGTCAACCGCGGCTTCCGGGTCGAGTTCAACTCGGCGCTCGGCCCGTACAAGGGCGGACTGCGCTTCCACCCGAGCGTCACGCTCGGCACGGTGAAGTTCCTCGGCTTCGAGCAGATCTTCAAGAACGCGCTCACCGGCCTCCCGATCGGCGGCGGCAAGGGCGGCAGCGACTTCGACCCGAAGGGTCGCTCCGACGCCGAGGTGATGCGGTTCTGCCAGTCGTTCATGACCGAGCTCTACCGGCACCTCGGCGAGTACACGGACGTTCCCGCAGGTGACATCGGCGTCGGCGGCCGGGAGATCGGCTACCTGTTCGGCCAGTACAAGCGCATCACGAACCGCTACGAGTCCGGCGTACTGACCGGCAAGGGCGTCGGCTGGGGCGGCTCGCTGGTCCGCACGGAGGCGACCGGCTTCGGCGCGGTCGTGTTCGCGCAGCGGATGCTCGCCACCCGCGGGCGCTCCTTCGACGGCGCGCGGGTGCTCGTCTCCGGCTCCGGCAACGTCGCGCTCTACGCCATCCAGAAGGTGCACCAGCTCGGCGGAACCGTCGTGGCGTGCTCCGACTCCTCCGGCGTCGTCTACGACCGCGACGGGATCGACTTCGAGCTGCTCCGCCGGCTCAAGGAGGTGGAGCGCGGCCGCCTGTCCGAGTACGCGGCCCGGCGCGGCCCGTCCGCCGAGTACCGCGCGAACGGCGACATCTGGGCGCTCGCGGCCGAGACCCCGATCGACGTCGCCATCCCCTGCGCCACGCAGAACGAGCTGGACGCGACCGCCGCGGCCACCCTCGCGGGCAACGGCGTCGCGGCTGTGGTCGAGGGCGCGAACATGCCGTGCACCCCGGAGGCCGTCCACGTGCTGCGCGCGGCCGGCGTGCTGTTCGCGCCGGGCAAGGCGGCGAACGCGGGCGGTGTGGCGACCTCCGCCCTGGAGATGCAGCAGAACGCGTCGCGGGACGCCTGGACGTTCGAGTACGCCGAGCAGCGCCTGGACGACATCATGACGTCCATTCACGACCGCTGCGCGGAGACCGCCGAGCAGTACGGCGCTCCGGGCGACTACGTTCTGGGAGCGAACGTCGCCGGGTTCGTCCGGGTCGCGGACGCGATGCTGGCGCTCGGGGTCATCTAGCGGGAGGCCCGCCGCTAGCGCCCGATCCGCTTCCGCAGCCACTCGATGCGCTGCTGGAGCTGCGACACGCTCGCCTGCGCCACCGCCGGGCCGCCGCACACGCGGCGCAGCTCGGCGTGGATGAGGCCGTGCGGCTCCCCCGAGTTCTTCGAGTAGAGGCCGACCAGGCTGTTGAGGAGCTGGCGCTGCTCCTTGAGCGTGCGGTGCAGCGGCGCGGGCGGGTGCCCATCCGCAGTGGCCGGCCGGGACGAGTGCCTCCGAGCCTGCCGCTGCTGGCGCTGCATCAGCAGGTCGTGCACCTGGTCGGGCTCCAGGATGCCGGGGAGCCCGATGAAGTCGAGCTCCTCGTCCGTGCCCGGCACCGCGAACCCGCCGAACTCGCGCCCGTCGTAGACCACCCGGTCGAAGTTCGCCTCCGACCCCAGCGCCTCGAACGCGAACTGCTCGGTCAGCGCTTCCGATGCCCGGGACTCCTTGTTGGCCTCCGCGACCAGAGCGTCCTCCGGGTTCCAGAGGTCGCCCTCCCCGCCCTCCTGCGACGGCCGGTCGAGCGCGTGGTCGCGCTCCAGCTCCAGAGCGTTGGCGAGCGCCATCAGCGTGGGGACGTTCGGCAGGAACACCGACGCCGTCTCGCCGCGGCGGCGCGCGCGCACGAAGCGCCCGATCGCCTGCGCGAAGAACAGCGGGGTGGAGGCGCTGGTCGCGTACACGCCGACCGCCAGCCGCGGCACGTCCACGCCCTCCGACACCATCCGCACCGCGACCATCCACCGCGAGTCGCCGGCGGAGAAGTCGGCGATCCGGTCGCTGGCCTCCTTCTCGTCGGAGAGCACGACGGTGACCGGCTCGCCGCTGATCTGCTGCAGGAGGTCGGCGTACGCGCGGGCGGCGTAGTGGTCGGTCGCGATCACCAGGCCGCCGGCGTCCGGGATGGAGTTGCGCACCTCGGTGAGCCGGCGATCCGCCGCGCTCAGCACCGCCGGGATCCACTCCCCGCGCGGATCGAGCGCCGTCCGCCAGGCCTGCGAGGTGATGTCCTTGGTGTTGCCCTCGCCGAGCCGCGCCTCCATCTCGTCGCCGGTCTTGGTGCGCCAGCGCATGTGCCCGGCGTAGACCATGAAGATCACCGGGCGCACGACGCCGTCGCTGAGCGCGCGGCCGTAGCCGTAGTTGTAGTCGGTGACCGAGGTGCGGATGCCCTGCCGGTCGGGCAGATAGGCGACGAACGGGATCGGCGCGGTGTCGGACCGGAACGGCGTCCCTGTCAGCGACAGCCGCCGGGTGGCGCGCTCGAACGCATCCCGGATGCCGTCGCCCCAGCTGAGCGCGTCGCCGCCGTGGTGCACCTCGTCGAGGATGACCAGCGTGCGGTACGACTCGGTGATGTCCTTGTGCAGGCTCGGCCGCATCGCCACCTGGGCGTAGGTCACCGCCGCGCCCTTGTAGTGCCGGGCGTACCGGCCGTCCGCGTTCCGGAAGTCGGGGTCGAGGTGGAGACCGACCCTGGCTGCGGCCTCCGCCCACTGCCGCTTGAGGTGCTCGGTCGGCGCGACGACAGTGACCCGCTCGACCACACGCCGCGAGAGCAGTTCGGTCGCGAGCCGGAGCGCGAACGTGGTCTTCCCGGCGCCCGGCGTCGCGGCCGCCAGGAAGTCGCGCGGCTCGTTCACGAAGTAGGCGTCGAGGGCCTCCGCCTGCCAGGCGCGGAGCTTGCCCGCGGTGCCCCAGGCGGCGCGCTCGGGGAACGACGGGGACAGGTGCTCGGCGGCGAAACTGCCCGCACGGGCGCCGGCCGAGACGTCGGGCTCGGCGCCGTTCGCGGGTACGCCAGCGCTCATCCCGGGCTCATCGGGCAAGGGCGCTGCGTTCGTCTCCACTTGGATCGAATCTACCGGAGCCGCCTGACAATCGTCGGCGGGCGTCCCCGCGATGCAGAATGGTGGGATGGTCGAAGCTCAGCATCCGTGGTCCCGCTACGTCGCGCTCGGCGACTCGTTCACCGAGGGGATCGGCGACCCGGAGCCGCTCAGCCCGGGCGGCCACCGCGGCTGGGCCGACCGCGTGGCGGAGGTGCTGAGCAGCAAGACGGACGACTTCGCCTACGCGAACCTGGCCGTCCGCGGCAAGCTGATCAAGCAGATCCTGGACGAGCAGGTCGACGCGGCGATCGCCCTCCGCCCCGACCTGATCACCATCTCGGCCGGCGGCAACGACGTCATCCGTCCCGGCACTGACCCCGACGCGATCGCCGCCCTCTTCGACGAGGCGGTCCGCCGCCTCAGCGCGGACGGCGCCACCGTGGTGGTCTTCACGGGAGTGGACGTGGGCTTCTCCCCGGTCTTCCGCGGCATCCGCGGCAAGGTCGCGATCTACAACGAGAACGTCCGCGCGGTCGCGGCGAAGTACGACGCGATCGTGGCCGACCAGTGGTCGCTCACCGAGATCCAGGACGTGCGGATGTGGGCCCCCGACCGCCTCCACCTCGCCCCGCTCGGCCACCACACCGTCGCCCGCATGGTCCTGGCGGCCCTCAACGTCGACAACGACCTCCAGCCGCTGGAGCCCGAACCGCTGCCGGTGCGCACCTGGCGGCAGGCCCGCGCGGAGGATCTGTCGTGGGCGCGGGAGTACCTGGTGCCGTGGGTGCTGCGGCGGATCCGGCACCAGTCATCGGGTGATCATGTGCTGCCGAAGCGGCCGCAGGCGGGGCCGTTCGTTATCGAGGTGGTTGAGGAGTGAGGGCGAAGGACCCGCTCACGATGCGGGAGGCTGCTCGGCGGTCTCTCCTCCCGTCAGACTGATTCCGTTCTCCGCGAGGAGCGCCACCACCGCCGGAGCGATGTGCCGCCCGTACTCGTCGGTGATGTGCGTGTTGTCGAACTTGACCGGAATGCCGTCGGCGAACGCAGGGCACTTATCGGACAGGCAGAACAGCGGGCGGGTGTCGATGCGGACTCCGCCGAAGGCAGCTGCGGCCTTCGCATCGGCCCGGCCAAAGCGCTTCCACGGCTCCTGCACCGTCGTCACACACTCGGACGGCGACGTCCGCGGGGAATAGCATTCCCGCACGTCCTTCTCGGTGGGCGGCGCCGCGAGAAAGACCGGCTTGCCGATATCGGGAGCGACGCGCTCGAGGAGGCGCTTGACGCCCTCCTGATACTCCGAAACGGTTATCTCCTTGCCCGTCTGGGTGTTCTTATACGGTGCCGGTGCGTTCGTGACGAAGAGCAGCTCCGGCTTCAGGGCCGCCACGTTGGCGATCTCGAGGTCTTTCCGTTCCGGGCAGGCCGCCGCCAAGCCCGGGTCCGCGCTGCTTGTCGGGATATCGACGAACGGGCAGCTGTACATTCCGAGCGCGGTGAACCGGAGCTGTCCCCCTGATCCCTCCGCGATCGCGCGCAGCATGGCCACGTAGGCGACCGAGGTGGAATCGCCCACGATCGCGATTGAGCGAGGAGCGTCCGTCGCACCCCACGTACATGCTTCCACGCCAGGGTATTTCGCTATGGCGCAGGCGTGGGTGGCCGGGTCATGCTCGTATCCGGCAATGACGCTGTCCATGCTGGGGCTGAGCTGAGGCCAGGTCTTGGCGGCCATAGCCGTCTTGATACCAGCCGAAATGGCGTCGAGTGCCGCGCGCTCAGCTCCCTTCTCAAGAAGGTTGCCTGGCGCCGCCGTCCTCTCCGTGGTGGGCTCAGGGCTCTGCGCCCCCTGCTGCACCGTGAAGGCGAGGACAAGTGCTGCGCCCGTCACCGCGGCAACCGAACCGAGCCCGATGGCCCGGCCGCGGAAACCCGGTGCGTGCGCCCTACGCTTCTTCTTCGGCTCCAGCCACCGCGACTTCCGCACCGTCTCCTCGACGTATCGGTATGACAGCTCCGACAGCCCCAGCGCGACCGCGATCGACACGACCGCCGGGACCGCCGACTTGTCGCCGGGAATTCCACGGAACGCCTCGGTGATGAGGATGAGCGCCGGGAAGTGCCACAGGTACAGCGAATACGAGATGTCGCCGATGTGCGTCATGACCGGGTTGGCGAGGGGATTGAGCCACGCCCGTCGTGGCTGCCACGGGAACGCGATGAAAACGGCCGTGCTGATGACCGCGACGAGCGCCCAGGGTGCGGGGAAGCCCGCTCCCGACGGCGTGATGACCGACGACGCGAGCATACCGCCCAGCGCGAGGAGCATGATCGCCGGGCGCAACCGCGCAGGGAGACGGTCGAAGAGAGGCATGCACAGCGCGATCGTCGACCCGACAGAGAGTTCCCAGAGTCGTGCAGGGGTGATGAAGTACGCGCTCCCATTGTCGGACTGCGTGAGCTGGAGGGAGACCAGGAAGAGACCCGCCGTGATCACCAGGCACTGGACAGCCGCAGTAGCTCGCGCACGCTGCTGGCGCGCCACCAGAAGTCCAAGCACCAGAACCGCGATCGGCCAGACCAGGTAGTACTGCTCCTCAAGGCTGAGCGACCAGTAGTGCTGCAGCGGCGACGCCTGGGCGCCCTGCGCGAAATAGTCCGTCTGTGCAGCAGCGAACCGCCAATTCGACACGAAGAACAGCGCCGCCACGCCGTCCCACACCGTCGACAGGAATCGCCCCGAACCGAACAACGCGAACGCCCCGGCGATCGTCACCACGACGACCGTGGCAGAGGCGGGGACCAGCCGTCGAATCCGCCGCCGATAGAAGGCGAGGAACGCGATCGTCCCCGTCCGCTCACACTCCCGGTACAACAACGACGTCATCAAGAAGCCGGAGATGACGAAGAAGATGTCGACCCCGACGAACCCTCCCGCAGGCCAGTCGAACGCATGGTTCAGCACCACGAGGCCGACGGCGAGAGCGCGCACGCCCTGGAGATCGAGTCGCTTCGTGGTCGGGCGAGCAGGCACCAGTCCGTCCGTGGAGTCCCGTGAGCGGCGATCGCGGGTATCGGGCCTCAACTCGTCGCCTCTTCACTGTTGTCTTTCGTGAGCCTGATCCCGCTCTGGTTGAGCAGCGCGACGATTCCCGCGGCTATGTGCACCGAATATTCGTCGGTGATGTGCGTCGCGTCGAACCGGATGATGATTCCGTCCGCGAAGGGAGGGCACACGTCGCCGGAGCAATACACCGGGCGCGTGTCCACCCAGACCCCTCCGATCGCCGCGGCGACCCTCTTCTCCGCTCCGGTGACCGCCTCCCAACTGGGCTGGACGCCACCCGTGCATTGTTTGGGCGAGATCCTCGGCGAGTAGCACTTCATGAGGTTCTTCTCGTTCGGAGTCGCCGTGAGGAAGACCGTCTTTCCGACATTCGGGCCCACTCGGTCGAGGAAGCGGGTGAGTCCGGCCTCGTACGCCGACATGGTGAGCTCGCTCCCGTCCTCCACCTTGAGCGCTGACGGAACGTTCGTGATGAACAGGTAGGTGGGCTTCAGCTTCGCGATCTCGCCGATCGCCAACTCATTGCGCTCCGCGCAGGCCTTCTTCGCGTTCGGGTCAGGGCTCTGCCTGACCACATCCGCGAACAGGCAGCTGTAGAAGGCGAAGGTCGTCACCCGCAGCTGACCGTTGGAGTTCTCGGCGAGCGAGCGCATCATCGGGGTGTAGGCGATCGATGTCGAGTCGCCCACCATGACGACGGAGACCGGCGCATCGGGACTCCCCCACGAGCATGTGTCCACCCCGGGATAGGGGTTCACACCGCAGGCGTGCACGGGCGCATCGTGCTCGTAGCCCGCCAGCACCGTGTCGATCGACGGGCTCAGCTCGGCGGGCCACTGCGTCGCTGCGATCGCTGTTCGGATGCTGACCTTGAACCCCTTCAGGACAGCCTCGTCGTCCGTGTCCTCCACCGAGGGGCCGGCTGTGGCCGTCGGCTTCGCCGGTGCGTCCGCCGACACGCCCGCGTATCGACCGCTCGAGTCGACGAGGACGGCGAACACCACCGCGAGGACGGCCACGACGCCGGTACCGGCGACGATCATCGGCTTGTAGGGTCTCGCGGAGCGTGTGCGCTTCCTCGGCTCCAGCCAGCGGGACTGCCGTATCGGTTCCTCGATGAACCGATACGAGAGCGAAGCCAGCACGAAGGATGCCACGAGAGCGATCGCGGCAGGGATCGGCGAGCCCTCATCCGCTATTCCGCGGTACGCCTCGCCGATGAGGATGATGGCCGGGAAGTGCCACAGGTACAGGGAGTACGAGATGTCCCCGACGTAGCTCAACGCCGGATTGTCCAGGGGGTGGAGCCAGCTTCGCCGTGGGTGCCACGGGAACGCGATGAACGTGGCAGTGCTCAGAACGGCAAGCGCCGCCCACGGCGCAGGGAAGCCCGCGCCCGATGGCGTAATTGCCGCCGCAAGGATCATCCCTGCCACCGACACGAGCGCAATCACAGCTCGGAGTCGTCTGCCCACGCGATCGAACAGCGGCATGCACAGGGCCACGACCGCCCCGACGGAGAGCTCCCACAAGCGAGCCGGCGTGATGAAGTAGGCCGCCGCGACGTTCGTGGCGGTCAGGTAGTGGGAGACGCCGTAGAGCGCGACCGTGATGACGATCGTGATCAGGGCGGCGTTGACCCGGCCGTGACGGGTGCGGGCGACGAGGAATCCCATCGCGAGGATCGTCACCGGCCAGACGAGGTAGTACTGCTCTTCGAGACTCAGCGACCAGTAATGCTGGAGCGGCGATGTTGCCGCGTCTTGAGTGAAGTAGTCGGTGGCTTGGGCGGCGAACCGCCAGTTCGAGACGAACAAGAGCGACGCGAGACCGTCCCATGCTGTGCTCATCGCCCGGCTGGGCAGGAAGAGGACGTACGAAGCGGCGACCGTCACCGCGATGACAGCTGCGGACGCGGGAATCAGGCGGCGAATGCGACGGCGATAGAACGCGAGCAGCCGGATCGTCCCCGAACGTTCGTACTCCTTGAAGAGGACAGTCGTCATCAGGAAGCCGGAGAGCACGAAGAAGATATCGACCCCGATGAACCCGCCGTACGGCCATTCGAACGCGTGGTTCACCATCACGATCCCCACGGCCAGGGCGCGAAGCCCTTGTAGGTCCAACCGCTTCATGGTCGGTGGGGTCGCCGACCGGGGCATTGTGGACGCGGCTGATCGGCGGCCACGGGCGACGGCGCGCGAGTGCGGCCGGGTGTCAGAGGACATTAGTCGGGACCTCACGGTGTGGGTGGCATGAGCCTCATCACCCTAGGTCGGCTTTCGGCAGCGGCCGCGCGCCCACGAGCCCTCTCCCTGCGCGTGGACTCGGAGTATCCGCCAGCGCTTCACCCGGCCAGTCGCCCGTTATGACATTCGAAGCGCCGAGTAAGCCGACTTTTATACACCAGGCGTAAAGACCACCCGGCCCTAGGTCCCCAATCCCCCCGGATGCGCCAACCGCCACCCGAACCCCGGGTCCGGCACATCCTTCGCCAGCGCCAGGTCCACTGTCTTCGCCGCCCCGTTGACCGTGAACGTCACGCGCCCGACGACATCCCCCTTGAACCCCGACTGCAGGCGCTGCGTCGTCAGGTCCACCGTGATCGGGGTGTTCGACCACACGACGAAGCTCTGGCCCGACGTCGCCACCACGTTGGAGGCCGCGCCCCACTTGGTCGTGTACGAGCCGAAGACCTGCCCGGTCGTCGCCGCCGTCACCTCGTGGAAGCCCGATTGCATGCTCGTCAGGAGTCCGCTCACCCCCGCCCACAGCGTGTCGTGGTCCGCCGCGCCCAGCACGACGCCGAGTACGCGCACCTTCTCCTTGCCGACCGGCACCTCGGCCGAGAACAGCAGGCAGAATCCCGCCTGGTCGGTGTTGCCGGTCTTGATGCCGTCCACGCCGTCCACGCCGAGCAGCGCATTGGTGTTGTCCTGGGCGCCCGCGCCGGGGAGCGTCGCCGTCTTCTGCGAGACGATCGCGGAGAGCGCGGGCGAGGCGAGCACGAGCTTGCCGATTCCGATCAGGTCCTTCGTGGTGCTCACGTTGCCGGGGTCGAGGCCGTCCGGGGTGACGACCTTGGTGCCGGTGAAGCCTTTCGACGCGAGCCAGCCGTTCGCCGCCTTGAGGTAGGCGGAGGTCGAGCCGTAGGCCCAGTTCGCCAGCGAGATCGCGTAGTTGTTGGCCGACGGGAGCAGCATCGCGGTGAGCGCCTGCTTCTCGGTCATCGACGTGCCCGCCTTCACGGGAGCCCAGGAGCCGCCGGCGGCGATCACCTGGTTCCAGATGTCGACGTCCTTCTGCGTGAACGAGATCGTCGGGCCGTCCGCGTTGCCGTCCAGCGGCTTGGCCTGGAGGACGACGAGCGCGGTGATCGTCTTGGTCATGCTCGCGATCGGCATGCTCGCGTCGCTGCCGTGGTACTCGGTCGCGCCGGGATAGTCGGGCGCGGTGATCGCGGCCGACCCGTAGCCCGGCCAGTTCAGCTGGGCCGCGGCCTGGGTGAGGGAGGTCTCGTGCTGGGTGACGGCGGCGGTGGCGGGGATCGGGGTGATGACCGAGGCGAACACGTAGAGCAGGGCGATCAGCAGCACGCCCCCGACTCCGAAGACGACGATCCGGCGGCGGCGGTACATCTGCTTGCGGTTCATACGGCGCGGCGGATCGGCGAGGACTTGCTGAGACACCTTCGGAGTCTAGGGGGACGCACTGAGGTGTCCGCTGAGAACGCGCCAGCCGGGGCCGGAACGGACGACGCCACCGGGGACGTCCCTCAGCGCACCCGCATCGCCCACAGCACCACCGCGCTCGCGGACGCGACGTTCAGCGAGTCCACCCCGTGCAGCATGGGGATGGTGACCACGGTGTCCACAGCCGCCAGCGCCCGCCGGCTGAGCCCGTCGCCCTCCGACCCGAATACGAGGGCTGCACGCTCCGGAGCGCGCGCGGCGTACTCGTCCAGCGAGACCGCGTCGTCCGCGAGGGCCAGCGCCGCGATCTCGAAGCCGGCCTCGTGCAGCAGCGGTGCCGCCTCGTCCCACTCCGGGATGCGCGTCCACGGCACCTGGAGGACGGTCCCCATGCTCACGCGCACGCTCCGCCGGTAGAGCGGGTCCGCGCAGCGGGGGCTGACGAGCACCGCGTCGGCGCCGAGGCCGGCGACGCTGCGGAAGATCGCCCCGACGTTGGTGTGGTCCACGATGTCCTCCAGCACCACCACCCGCCTGGCGCCGGCCAGCAGCGCGCGCGGGTCCGGCAGCTCCGGCCGGTGCATCGCCGCCAGCGCGCCGCGGTGGAGGTGGTAGCCGGTCAGCTGCTCCAGCAGCGCGGACTCCCCCACGAACACCGGCACGTCCGGGTAGTCCGCGAGCAGCGGCGCCACGTCGTCCAGCCACTGCTCCTGCAGCAGCACCGACCGTGGGCGGTGCCCGGCCGCGAGCGCGCGCGTGATCACCTTGGTCGACTCCGCGATGTAGAGACCGCCCTCAGGCTCGCTCACGCGCCGCAGCGCGACGTCCGTCAGGCGGGAGTAGTCGGCGAGGCCGTCGGCGGTCAGGTCGGTCACACGGAGGATCTGCACCCGTCCAGATTGCCAGTAGCCGGAAACAAACTCGAAAAGCGGCCGGTTTAGACTGCGGGGAGGATCGACCGGGAGGTGTCTGTGACCACGCTGACGAGCGAGCTCTCACCCGAGCTCTCGCGCGGCATCGACGAGGTCGAGGGGCTGCTCGCGGGTCGGACCTTCGCGGTGCTGACCGGCGCCGGCGTGTCGACCGACTCGGGCATCCCGGACTACCGCGGCGAGGGCGCGCCCAAGCGCACGCCGATGACGTTCCAGCAGTTCCTCGCCGACGACCGCTACCGCAAGCGGTACTGGGCTGGCAGCCACGTCGGCTACCGGCGGTTCGCGGCGGCCCACCCCAACGACGGCCACCGCGCTCTCGCGGCTCTGGAGGCCGCGGGCGCGGCGAACGGCGTCATCACGCAGAACGTGGACGGCCTCCACAAGCAGGCAGGCAGCCGCCGCGTGGTCGACCTGCACGGCTCGATGGATCGCGTCGTCTGCCTGGTCTGCGGCCAGATCTTCGCGCGCGAGGCGATCACCGCGAGCATCGACGCGGCCAACCCGTGGCTGGAGACCGAGGGCGCCGTGGAGATCGCACCGGACGGCGACGCGATCGTGAGCGACGTCGACTCCTTCGTCATCCCGGACTGCACGGTTTGCGGCGGCCACCTGAAGCCCGACGTGGTCTTCTTCGGCGAGTTCATCCCCGCCGAGAAGTACCGGGAGGCCAGCTCGCTGGTGCGCGCGGCAGACGCGCTCGTGATCGCGGGCTCGTCGCTCGTGGTCAACTCCGGCATCCGGCTCCTGGAGGAGGCACGCCGCAAGCGCCTCCCGATCGTCATCGTCAACCGCGGCGAGACCAAGGGCGACGCACGGGCCACCGTTAAGCTGGACGGCGGGACCACGGAGACGCTGGTCGAGCTGGCGCGCCGGCTCGCCTGACCCGCCGCGCGTCCTCGACGAAAGGACGCGCGTGACCTTCATCTCCCTCGTTCGCCACGGCCAGACCGACTGGAACCTCGCCAAGCGCATCCAGGGCTCCAGCGACATCCCGCTCAACGGCACCGGCCGTGCGCAGGCGGAGGCGACGGGACGCGCGCTGTCGGGAGGCCGGTTCGACGCCGTGTACGCGAGCCCGCTCAGCCGTGCGCTCGACACGGCGCGGATCATCGCCGGGCACCTGGGGCTCGGCGAGCCGGGCAGGCTGCCGGCGGTGGCCGAGCGGCAGTACGGCGAGGCGGAGGGGCTGACCGGCGCCGAGATCCTGGAGCGCTGGCCGGAGGGCACGCCCGTCCCCGGACGCGAGACCCGCGAGGAGGTCGTCGAGCGCGCTCTCCCGGCGCTGCTGGAGCTGGGCGACGCGCATCCGGGCCAGAACCTGATCGTGGTCAGCCACGGCGGGGTGATCGGCTCGCTGGTGAGGCACGTGACCGACCACGCGCTCCCCGGTCCGGGCGAAGTCATCCCGAACGGGTCGGTGCACCGCTTCCGCTACGACGACGGGCGTCTGACGCTCGACCGGTTCAACCTCGGGCCCGAGGACCGCGACCTCTACACGGCGTCGGTGCTCTGAACCCGCCTACCGCGCCGCGCGGCCCGGGTCGCCGTCGCGGTGAGGACCGTCAGCAGATGGTCGGCCGACGCCGACCAGGTGAACCGTCCGGCCTCCCGCCGCGACGCCGCCGACCGCTGCGCCCACACGCCCGGCTGCTCCAGGTGCCGCACCCGCGCTGCGAGTGCATCGGCGTCGTCTGCCGGGAAGTACAGCGCCGCCTCTCCGCCGATCTCCCGGAAGATCGGGATGTCGCTGACGACGACCGGCGTCCCGAGCGTCATCGACTCCACCAGCGGGATGCCGAAGCCCTCGTCGCGCGACGCCGTCACCAGCGCGGTCGCTCGCGCGAGTGTCTCGGCGTAGTCCTCGTCCGTCGCGCCGTCGTGGAAGACCAGCCGCGCTCCGGGCGCCAGCGCCGCGAGCCGGTCGCGCTCGGCCGGGGTGACCCGGCTCATCAGGTGCAACTGGTAGTCGGGGAGCTGCGCCGCCGCGCGCACGAGCGTGTCCACGTTCTTGTACGGCATGAACGAGCCCATGTAGACGAGGAGCTTCGCCTCCGGGGCGGTGCGCGCCAGTCGCTGCTCCGGGAGGGCCGGCATGTCCGCGGCGTTCGGCACGACGTAGACCGGGCGCTTGGTCAGGTGGTGCTCGGCGATGAGCTCCAGGGTCGTCTCCGACACGGTCACCACCGCGTCCGACCGGTTGAGCAGCATCCGCTGCGGCCACCACGCCAGGTGGTACAGCCGCCAGAGCACGCGCACGAAGCCCGGGAGGTCGCGCGGCGGCGTCGGGTGCCGGTAGTAGATCAGGTCGTGCACCGTGAGGATCAGGCGGTAGCGCCGCCCGAAACTCCCCATCGTCTGCATCGGGGAGAACACGACGTCGGGCTTCAGCTTGTTGACCCGGCGGGCCACCAGCGGCTCCAGCACGGAGGTCGGCGCGGGGGCGAGCTCCCACGGGAGGTCGGGCAGCAGCTCCAACTGGCGGTGGTCGCTGATCAGCATCGTGACCGCGTGGCGCTGGGCCAGCGCGCCCACCAGCCCCGCGGTGAAGCGGCTGATGCCGTCGTGCCGGCCGATGCGGGTGTAGCGGCAGTCGAAGACGATCCTCACGCGCTCTCTCCCTGCTCGGCGGCGGCGTCTCCCGCGGCCAGGAACTCCTCGATCGCCCTAGCCGCCTCCACCGGCTTCTCGTAGTGGATGAGGTGGCCGACGTCCGCGATCTCCACGAGCCCCGCGTCCGGGAACAGCCCGCGCAGCCGGCGCTCGGCGGCGATCGGCGTGATGTCGTCGTCCACCGCCGCGACGAGCAGCGTCGGCTCCGGGATGCGCGCCGCGTACTCGCTGACGTCGTGGGCCACGGAGGCCCGGAACGCCTGCAGCACGACGCGCCGGTCGCTGAAGGCGGAGAAGTAGCTGTCGTGCTGGCCGTGGATCCAGGCGCGCAGCGAGCGGACGCGGGTCTTCGCCATCGCCTCGCTCATGACGCGCACGATGACCCGGTTGCGCAGCAGGGCGAAGCCGAGACGGTCGGGCAGCGCCGCCGCGAGCCAGTAGTAGAGGATCGCGAGCCGGGTCAGCACGCCGCGCGGACCCGCGAGCGCGGGCTGGCCGATCGGGTTGACGAGCACGACCGCGTCCGGACGCTCGCCCGCGTCCTCCGCCAGCGTCGCCGCGACCACGATCGAGCCGAACGAGTGCCCGAGCAGCACGACCCTCCCGCGCAGGCCGAGCGCAGCCGTGAAGGCCCGCAGCCAGGCCGAGTACCCGGCGATGTCGTGGTCCCGCTCCGTCAGCGGTGTCGACTCGCCGAAGCCCGGGAGGTCGGGCGAGATCAGCCGCAGCCCGCCGCCGAGCTGCGCGACCACCGGCTCCAGTCCGTGGTGGTCGCCGCGGAAGCCGTGCACCAGCACGAGCGTGGTGGCGGCGTCGGGGTCGCCGTAGTCCCAGTACCGCGTCAGGCCGCCCAGCAGCGGGAGCTCGGCGCGGCGCACCGGGACACGGCCCAGTGCCTCCGCGTACGGAGAGGCGGCGGCTCGGTACGGCGAGGCGGCGTACCGTGTCGAGGAGGTCATCGTCGTCCAGTCTAGGCCGGGTCCCCTCGGGAACCCGGTGAATGCGGCCGGAGGACTGGACAGCCCACCGCCCGCAGGTCCTAGACTTCTCTGAATGTAATCGCTTGCATGACCCCACCGTGCACGACCCCCGAGCTCGCTGCCCCGACGGCGTGGCCGCTCGAGAAGGAGAACCGTGAGTTTCACTGCGCCCATCACGCTGCCCGGGCTCACCCTCGATCCGCAGTGGTACCGCCGTGCCGTGTTCTACGAGGTCATGGTCCGCTCGTTCGTGGACAGCAACGGCGACGGCTCGGGCGACATCTCGGGCCTGACCTCCAAGCTCGACTACCTGCAGTGGCTGGGCATCGACGCGCTCTGGCTGCCGCCGTTCTTCCAGTCGCCGCTGCGCGACGGTGGCTACGACGTGTCCGACTTCAAGGCGATCCTGCCGGAGTTCGGCACGATCGAGGAGTTCCGTGACCTGGTCACCAAGGCGCACGAGCGCAACATGCGCATCATCATCGACCTCCCGATGAACCACACCTCCGACCAGCACGAGTGGTTCCAGCAGTCGCGCAGCGACCCGGAGGGCCCCTTCGGCGACTTCTACGTGTGGAACGACACCGACGACAAGTGGCCGGACATCCGGATCATCTTCGTCGACACCGAGGACTCCAACTGGGCCTTCGACGAGGCGCGCAGGCAGTTCTACTTCCACCGGTTCTTCTCGCACCAGCCCGACCTCAACTTCGAGAACCCCGCGGTGCACGACGCGATGTTCGACGTCGTCCGGTTCTGGCTCGACCTCGGCGTGGACGGCTTCCGCCTCGACGCCATCCCATACCTCTACGAGTCGGACGAGGGCAACGGCGAGGGCGAGCCGCCCACCCACGAGTTCATCAAGAAGCTGCGGGTGATGGTCGACCGCGAGTACCCCGGCCGGATGATGATCGCGGAGGCGAACCAGTGGCCCCGCGAGGTCGCGGCCTTCTTCGGCTCGGAGGACGAGCCGGAGTGCCACATGGCGTTCGACTTCCCGGTGATGCCGCGCATCTTCTACGCGCTGCGCAGCCAGCAGGCCTCCGAACTCATCCGGGTGCTGTCCGAGACGACGGACGTGCCGGAAGGCTCGGCGTGGGGCGTGTTCCTGCGCAACCACGACGAGCTCACCCTGGAGATGGTCAGCGAGGAGTACCGCCAGGCCATGTACGGCTGGTACGCCTACGACCCGCGGATGCGCGCCAACATCGGCATCCGGCGCCGGCTGGCTCCCCTGCTCGACAACTCGCGCGCAGAGCTGGAGCTCGCCCACGCGCTGCTGTTCTCGCTGGAGGGCAGCCCGTTCCTCTACTACGGCGACGAGATCGGGATGGGCGACAACATCTGGCTGCCCGACCGCGACAGCTCGCGCACCCCGATGCAGTGGACGCCGGACCGCAACGCGGGGTTCTCCACGGCCGACCCCGGCAAGCTCTTCCTCCCGGTCGTGCAGTCGCTCGTCTACCACTACAACCAGGTGAACGTGGAGGCGCAGCTCGCCCAATCTCGCTCGCTGCTGCACTGGATCCGCAACGTGATCCACGTGCGCAAGGCGCACCCGGTGTTCGGCCTCGGCGACATGCGCGTCCTGCCGACCGACCACGAGTCGGTGCTCGCGTTCGTGCGCACCTACGCGGGCAGCGGCACGCACTTCGGTGACCAGCCCGAGGACGTGCTGTGCGTGTTCTCGTTCGCGCACAACCCGGTGTCGGTGACGCTGGAGGCCCCGGAGTTCGCGGGCCGCGCGCTGTACGACCTGTTCGGCGGCGCGGAGTTCCCGACCGTCGCGGAGGACGGCCGCTTCACGCTCACGCTCGGCACGCAGAACTTCTACTGGCTGCACATCGAGCCGCGTCGGCCGTAGCCGGTTCCGCGGCACGCCCGCCCCATTCCGCGGCGCTGACGGAGGTCGTTCCTACGCTGGCTCCATGAGCACCTGGCATCACGAACTCGGCGTCTTCGATCTGGAGACCACGGGCGTGGATGTCGAATCGGCGCGCATCGTCACCGCCCACGTCGGACTGCTCGGCGAGAACGGCGAGGTCAAGCACGGACGCTACTGGCTGCTGGACCCCGAGGTCGAGATCCCGGCCGAGGCGACCGCGGTCCACGGCATCACGACCGAGCTCGCCCGCGAGAAGGGCATGGACGCGGGCGCCGGCGTCGAAGCGATCGTGGATCAGCTCCGCCGCCTGTTCGACCGCGGCATCCCCGTCGTCGCCTACAACGCGCCCTACGACTTCACGCTGCTCGACCGGGAGGCCCGCCGGCACGGCATCGAGCCGCTGCACTCCCCCGGCCCCGTCATCGACCCGCTCGTGATCGACCGCGCCGTCGACCGCTACCGTCCGGGCAAGCGCACGCTCACCGTCACGGCGACGCACTACGGCGTGGAGCTCCTGGCCGCGCACGACGCCGCCGCCGACGCGATCGCCGCCGGCCGGCTCGCCCAGGCGCTGGCCCAGCGGCACATCGAGGAGCTCGCGGTCGGCGCCGTGGAGCTGCACAGCAAGCAGGTGGCCTGGTGCCGCGAGCAGGCCGCCGACTTCCAGGAGTACATGCGGCGGGTCCGCGACCCGGAGTTCACGGCGTCGGGCGCGTGGCCGGTGCACGCCTGGGAGGCGTGACCGGGTCTCACCCCCGCGGGCTGGGGACTGGCCGGGCGTCCCACCGGGTCGCTACTGTCTGAGACATGAGTGACTCCGACCAGAATCCGCAGCCCCTGCCGCCGCAGCAGCCGCAGCCTCCGCAGTACGGCGCCTACCAACCGCCGGCGCAGCCCGGGTACAACACCATGTCGATCGTGGCCTTCATCCTCGCGTTCTTCGTGAGCATCGTGGGCATCATCCTGGGCTTCGTCGCCCTCTCCCAGATCAAGCGCACGGGCGAGCAGGGCCGCGGCCTCGCCCTCGCGGCCGTCATCATCGGCTTCGTGGAGGTGGCGATCGGCCTCCTGGTCTTCATCCTCGTGCTGATCGGCCTCGGCATCGCGGCCTCGAACGGCTACAAGACCTACTGAGGCGTCCGGGCACGCAGAAGGCCCCCGTCGGTGACGGGGGCCTTCTGCGTTGCGGCTTACTTGCCGAAGTTCTTGTAGCGCGTGTTGAACTTCTCGACGCGGCCGGCCGAGTCCAGGATGCGCTGCTTGCCCGTGTAGAACGGGTGCGACTCCGAGGAGATCTCGACGTCGATGACCGGGTAGGTGTTGCCGTCCTCCCACTCGATGGTCTTGTCGCTGCTCACGGTGGAGCGGGTCAGGAAGGTCGCACCCGAGGCCAGGTCGCGGAAAACCACGGGGGCGTAGTCGGGGTGGATGCCAGTCTTCATGAGGACTTCCTTGTTGCGTAGTGTTCGGTCGGTCGTGTCCGCGCGCGAAAGCGGGGGACGAGAAGCTTTACGGTTCACACCTGCGGGGAACCAGCTATCGAGTTTAGCAGATACCTCAGTCGCCCGTGGCCTGACGCGCCCGGGCGGTGAAGCGGCCCTCGGTCTCGGTGAGCTCCACGTCGACGCCGAAGGTCTCGCTGAGCGACTGGCTGGTCAGCACCTCGGCGATCGGGCCGGCGGCGGTGACACGGCCGTCCTTCAGGAGCAGGGCGCGGTTGAAGCCGAGCGGAATCTCCTCGACGTGGTGGGTGACCATGACGATCGCGGGCGACTTCGGGTCGCTCGCATACCCGCCGAGCAGCTGCACGAGCTCCTCTCGGCCGCCGAGGTCGAGGCTCGCCGCCGGCTCGTCCAGGAGCAGGATCTCCGGGTCGGTCATCACCGAGCGGGCGATCTGCACGCGCTTCTGCTCACCGTCGCTCAGGCTGCCGAAGGTGCGCTCGGCGAGGTGGTCGAGGTGCCACTCGGAGAGCACGCGGCGCGCGCGGCGCTCGTCGATGTCCTCGTACAGCTCGTTCCAGCGGCCGGTCACCGCATAAGCGGCGGTCATGACCACGTCGAGCACGCGCTCGGTGCGCGGAATGCGCCGGGCCAGCGCGGTGGACGCGAAGCCGAGCAGCGGGCGCAGCTCGGACAGGTCGCTGTGGCCGACGGTCTCGCCGAGCACGACGGCCTCCCCCGACGACGGGTGGATGGCCGCGGCGGCGACCTGCAGCATCGTGGTCTTGCCCGCGCCGTTCGGGCCCAGGATGACCCAGCGCTCGTCCGGCTCCACCGTCCAGTCGACGTTCTGGAGGACGGGGTTGCCGTCCCGGACTACGGACACGTCGTGAAGACGGAGAACACTGCCTGCCATGCGCTCTAGCCTACCGGCGTCAGGCGGAGGTCACGGACCGGTAGATCGCGCGGGTCTGCTCCGCGATCGCCGTCCAGCTGAACTCGGTCTCGGCGCGCGCGCGGCCCGCCTCGCCCATCCGGGCCGCCCGCTCGGGGTCGGAGACGACCTCGGTCAGCGCCGCCGCGAGGTCGCGCACGAACGCCTCCGGGTCGGTCGGAGTCCCGGTGCCGTCGTGGAGCTGGTCGATCGGCACCAGCCGGCCGGTCACGCCGTCGACGATGACCTCCGGGATGCCGCCGGTGGCGGTTCCGACGACGGGGAGGCCGCACGCCATCGCCTCCAGGTTCACGATCCCGAGCGGCTCGTAGATCGACGGGCAGACGAACACGGTGGAAGCCGTGAGCGCCGCGCGCAGCTCGTCGTTCGGGAGCAGCCGGTCGATCCACACGACGCCGTCGCGCTCGGCCTGCAGCCCCTCCACCAGCCCGGTCACCTCGGCGAGGATCTCGGGGGTGTCCGGCGCACCGGCGCACAGGATGACCTGCACCTCCGGCGGCAGCATCCTGGCCGCGCGCAGCAGGTACGGGAGGCCCTTCTGCCGGGTGATGCGCCCCACGAAGATGACGGCGGGACGGTCGGGGTCGATGCCGAGCGCCCGCGCCTTGCCGGCGTCGTGCAGCGGCGTCCAGCGCTCCAGGTCGATCCCGTTGTAGACGACGGTGACCTTCTGCGGGTCGAGCGCCGGGTAGGAGGCGAGGATGTCGCGACGCATGCCGTCGCTCACGGCGATGACCATGTCCGCGGCCTCGAACGCGGTCTTCTCGATCCAGCTCGACACGCGGTAGCCGCCGCCGAGCTGCTCGGCCTTCCACGGCCGCAGCGGCTCCAGGCTGTGCGCGGTGACGACATGGGGGACGCCGTGCAGCAGCTTGGCGAGGTGGCCGCCGGCGTTGGCGTACCAGGTGTGCGAGTGGACGACGTCCGCACCGCCGCAGTCCTGCGCCATCTGGAGGTCGACGCCGAGCGTGGTCAGCGAGCCATTGGCCGCCGCCAGCTCCGCCGGGACGCGGTACGCGAACGTGTCCGCCTCGTCCCGCGGCTCCCCGAAGCACCGCACGCGGACCTCCGTATCGGTCCTCAGCGCGCGGACCAGCTCGGTCACGTGCACCCCGGCGCCGCCGTAGATGTCCGGCGGGTACTCCTTGGTCAGAAGATCAACGCGCATGACGAGAACGCTAGTACAGCCCCCCGGTTGCCTCTACTGTGGTGCCTATGGCAGCAGGCAAGAAGATCTTCGGCATCGTGCTCGCAGGCGGCGAAGGGAAACGGCTGATGCCGTTGACCGCCGACCGCGCCAAGCCCGCGGTGCCGTTCGGCGGACAGTACCGGCTCATCGACTTCGCCCTGTCCAACCTGATCAACTCCCAGTTCCGCCAGATCGTCGTGCTGACCCAGTACAAGTCGCACAGCCTCGACCGGCACGTCTCACAGACCTGGCGGCTCGACGGGATGCTCAACTCGTACATCGCGTCCGTGCCGGCCCAGCAGCGGCTCGGAAAGCGCTGGTTCAGCGGGTCCGCCGACGCCATCCTGCAGAGCCTCAACCTGCTGCGCGACGAGCGGCCCGACATCGTGGTCGTGGTCGGCGCCGACCACGTCTACCGCATGGACTTCAACCAGATGCTGCAGGCCCACATCGACTCGGGCGCACCCGCGACGGTCGCGGCGATCCGCCAGCCGATCTCGCTCGCCGACCAGTTCGGCGTGATCGAGGTGGACGCGGGCAAGCCGGACCGGATCGCGGCGTTCCGTGAGAAGCCGAAGGACCCGGTGGGCCTGCCGGACTCCCCCGACGAAGTGCTCGCCTCGATGGGCAACTACGTCTTCGACGCGGACGCGCTCATCGACGCGGTGATCCGCGACGGCGACCGCCCGGACTCCAACCACGACATGGGCGGGGACATCATCCCGGACTTCGTGTCGCGCAACGAAGCGGCCGTGTACGACTTCAACAACAACGACGTGCCGGGATCGACCGACCGCGACCGCTACTACTGGCGTGACGTGGGGACGATCGACTCGTTCTTCGAGGCCCACCAGGACCTCATCTCGGCGCTGCCGGTGTTCAACCTCTACAACGCGGAGTGGCCGATCTTCAGCCAGGTGCTCAACTCGCCGCCGGCGAAGATCGTCCGCGACGGCCGCGGGGCGCTCGGCACCACGATCGACTCGATCGTCTCGCTGGGCTCTGTCATCTCCGGGGCGCACCTGGAGCGCAGCGTGCTCGGTCCGTGGGCCACCGTCGCCTCCGGCGCCAAGGTGATCGACTCGGTCGTGTTCGACCGAGCCCTGATCGAGCCGAACGCGTTCGTCGGCCGGGCCATCCTCGACAAGGACGTGGTCGTGGCGGAGGGCGCGCGGATCGGCGTGGACCCGGAGCGCGACCGCGCCCGCGGCTTCACGGTCACCGAGTCCGGCATCACCGTCGTCGGCAAGGGAGTGCACGTCGTCCCATGACGCACGGACATCCACACGACGGAAGCCGTCCCTCGGAGCGTGCCGCCCGCTTCCTTGTCGTCCTCGACGCCGACTCCACCCTGATCCATGACGAGGTGATCGAGCTGCTCGCCGAGGAGGCCGGCTCGCGCACCGAGGTCGCGGAGATCACCGAGCGCGCCATGCGCGGCGAGCTCGACTTCGAGGAGAGCCTGCGCGAGCGGGTCCGGACCCTGGAGGGCCTCCCGGTCTCGGTCTTCGAGCGCGTCGGGGAGCGCATCCGCGTCACCGACGGCGTGCCGGAGCTCATCGCCGGCGTGCAGGCCGCGGGCGGCGAGGTCGGCGTGGTCTCCGGCGGCTTCCACGAGCTGCTCGACCCGCTCGGCGAGCGGCTCGGCCTCGACCACTGGCGGGCCAACCGGCTCGCCGTCGCCGACGGCGTGCTGACCGGCGAGGTGGACGGCCCCGTCGTCGACGCCGCCGCGAAGGCGCAGGCCCTGCTGTTCTGGGCCGCCGAGTCCGGCGTGCACCTGCGTCAGACCGTCGCGATCGGCGACGGCGCCAACGACCTGCGGATGATGGCGGAGGCCGGCCTCGCCGTGGCGTTCAACGCCAAGCCGCGCGTGCGCGAGGAGGCCGACCTCGTGATCGACCGCCAGGACCTCGCCCAGGTGCTCCCGCTCCTCGGCCTCCGCGGCTGAGCCTCGGCCTAGTGCCCCATCCCGAGGCCGCCGTCGACCGGGATGACGGCGCCGGACACATAGCCCGCGTCGTCCCCGGCGACCCAGGCCACCACGCGCGCGACCTCGTTCGGCGAGGCGAAGCGGCCGGCCGGGATGTTGCGCTTGTACTCGGCCTGCTGCGCCTCCGGGAGGGCGGCGGTCATGTCCGTCTCAATGAAGCCGGGGGCGACCACGTTGGCGGTGATCCCGCGGGCGCCGAGCTCGCGCGTGATCGAGCGCGCCATGCCGACAAGGCCGGCCTTGCTGGCGGCGTAGTTCACCTGGCCTGCGGAGCCGTACAGACCCACGACGCTCGAGATGAGCACGATGCGGCCCCAGCGCGCCTTGAGCATGCCCTTGGAGGCGCGCTTGACGACGCGGAACGCGCCGCCGAGGTTGGTCTCCACGACCGAGTCGAACTCCTCGTCGCTCATGCGCATGAGCAGGGTGTCCTTGGTGATGCCGGCGTTCGCCACGACGACCTCGACCGGGCCGAGCTCGGCCTCCACCTGGGTGAAGGCGGCGTCCACGGAGGCCGCGTCGGTGACGTCGGCACGCACCGTGAGCGCGCCGGCCGGGCCCTCGCCCGAACGCGCCGTCACCGCCACCCGATGCCCCTGAGCGAGGAACTCCTCGGCGATCGCGTAGCCGATCCCCCGGTTCCCTCCGGTGACGAGCACAGTGCGTGGCGTGGTCATGCAGACGATCCCTTCAATCGATTCGGCCCGTGGCGGACCGGTACCAGTTTATGGACGTACTCTGGAGTCAACGCACATGAAGCAACCACGCCCGTCCATCACCAATCTCCCGCTCTCGCCGGACGAGGAGCGCAAGCGGCGGATGATCAAGTACTCCGTCGCCATGGGGGTCCGTATCGTCTGCCTCATCGTCGCGATCTTCGTCGGCTGGCCGTGGGGTGCGATCCCGCTGATCGGCGCGGTGTTCCTGCCGTACTTCGCGGTGGTGATCGCCAACGTCGGCGCAGAGCCGCATGAAGCGGAAGCACAGCGTCCGGGCAATATCCTTCCGATGGCCCCTCCGCCCGGAGGCCGGCCTGCGGACGACGCTGAGAAGCCCACGGATTCGGGCACGCACCCGGATTCGGGCACACATGAGGAGGACACGTGATCGGACTGGGCGAGCCAGAGCCGCTCACCTGCTCCCGTGCCGGCTGCCGTGAGAACGCGTCCTGGCGGATCGAGTGGCGCAACCCGCGCATCCACACCGCCGACCGGGTGAAGGTGTGGCTGGCCTGCGACGAGCACGTGGACTACCTGCGCGAGTTCCTTGCAGCGCGGGAGTTCCCGGTCGCCGTCGTGCCCGTCGAGAGGACGACCGCGTGAGCGCCGGGCCGTCGACGCCGCAGAGGAAGTCGGTCGGCTGGAGCTTCGCGTTCTCCCGCCGCTGGTTCGGCTACCTGGCGTTCGCGATCGTCTTCGCCATCGCCTGCGGCTTCCTCTCCAACTGGCAGCTCGCGCGCAGCAAGGAGGCCGCGGCGGCCAACGCGCTCATCTCCGCCAACTTCTACTCGCACCCCGTGCCGCTCGACCAGGAGCTGCCGTCGCTCACCGCCTACTCCCCCTCGCAGGAGTGGACGCGCGTCACCGTGACGGGCACCTACGAGAAGGACAAGGAGATCCTGGCGCGCAACCGCCCGTTCAACGGCAGCCCGGGCTTCGAGGTGCTCACCCCACTGCGCACGGCCGACGGCTCGCTGTTCATCGTGGACCGCGGCTGGGTGCCCACCGGCAACAACACGGACTCCCCCGACCACGTGCCCGCCGCGCCCTCGGGCACCGTGACCGTCATCGCGCGGCTGAAGGCCAGCGAGCCGGCCATCCAGGGCCGCACCGGCGTCGGGATGCAGGTCGGCACCATCCAGCTCTCGGTCGTCAAGCAGAAGCTCGACGGCGCCGACGTGTACACCGGCGCGTACGGGCTGCTCGCGTCGCAGAAGCCGAGCCCCGCGAGCGCGCCGACGCCGACTGTCACCGACCCGCCGACGCAGGACGAGGGGCTGCACTGGTCGTACATGATCCAGTGGATCATCTTCGCCCTGATCGGCTTCTTCGGCCTGGGCTACGCGCTCCGTACCGAGTACCGCAAGCGCAACGAGCACGACCCCGCCGAGCAGGCCCGCGCCGCCGAGCGCGCCCGCCGCCGCGCCCTGCGCCGCACCGACGCCGACGTCGAAGACGACCTCCTCGACGCCCGCCCCTAACCGCCGAAACGTGACCAATCGCGGAAATCCGTTCGTGGATTCCCGCGATTAGTCACGTTTCGTGGCTCAGGCGAGGGAGATCAGGTCCAGGTAGTCGCGGTTCCAGTGGTCCTCGACGCCGTCGGGGAGGATGAGGACGCGCTCGGGGTTCAGGGCCTCCACGGCTCCCTCGTCGTGGCTGACCAGGACGACAGCGCCCTCGTAGTGCGCGAGCGCGTCGAGGATCTCCTCGCGGCTCGCGGGGTCGAGGTTGTTCGTCGGCTCGTCCAGCAGCAGGACGTTCGCGCCGGAGACCACGATCATCGCGAGCGCGAGGCGGGTCTTCTCGCCGCCGGAGAGCACGCCGGCCGGCTTGTGCGCGTCGTCGCCGGTGAACAGGAACGAGCCGAGGACCTTCCGGGCCTCGGTCTCGGTGAGCGACGGCGACGACGAGACCATGTTCTGCAGCACCGAGCGCTCGACGTCGATCGTCTCGTGCTCCTGTGCGTAGTATCCGATCCGGAGGCCGTGGCCGGGCTCCACCTGGCCGGTGTCCGGCCGGTCGACGCCCGCGAGCATCCGCAGGAGGGTGGTCTTGCCCGCGCCGTTCAGCCCGAGCACCACCACCTTCGAACCGCGGTCGATCGCGAGGTCCACCGCCGTGAAGATCTCCAGCGAGCCGTAGCTCTTGGACAGGTCGGAGGCCTGCAACGGCGTCCGTCCGCACGCAGCGGGGGTCGGGAAGCGCAGCTTCGCCACGCGGTCGACCTGGCGCACCTCGTCCAGGCCGGCGAGCAGCTTCTCGGCGCGCGCGACCATCTGGTGGGCGGCCGCCGCCTTGGTCGCCTTGGCGCCGAACTTGGCCGCCTGGAGCTGGAGGGCGGACGCCTTCTTCTCGGCGTTGACGCGCTCCTTCTTGCGGCGCTCCTCGTCGGCCGCGCGCTGGCGCTGGTAGTTCTTCCAGCCCATGTTGTAGATGTCGATGACCTGGCGGTTCGCGTCCAGATAGAAGACGCGGTTGACGGTCTCGCCGACCAGCTCCACGTCGTGCGAGATGACAATGAAGCCGCCGGAGTAGTTCTTCAGGAAGTCCCGCAGCCAGACGATGGAGTCGGCGTCGAGGTGGTTGGTCGGCTCGTCCAGGATCATCGTGCGCGCGTCCGAGAACAGGATGCGCGCCAGCTCGATGCGGCGGCGCTGGCCACCCGAGAGGGTCTTCAGCGGCTGGTCGAGGATGCGGTCGGGCAGGTTGAGGTTGGAGGCGATGGAGGCCGCCTCGGCCTCAGCGGCGTACCCGCCGTGCATGTGGAACTGCTCCTCCAGCCGGCCGTACTTCTTCATGGCCGCCGCGGACACGTCCGCGTCGTCGCTGGCCATGTCGTGCGTGGCCTGATGCATCCCGAGGACGATCGAGCCGAGGCCGCGGGCGTCCAGGATGCGCGTGCGGGCGAGGTCGTCCAGGTTGCCCGAGCGCGGGTCCTGCGGCAGGTAGCCGAGCTCGCCGGAGCGGTCGACCTTGCCGGCGGTCGGCAGGAGGTCGCCGGCGAGCACCTTGGTGAGGGTGGTCTTGCCGGCGCCGTTGCGGCCGACGAGCCCGATCTTGTCGCCGTCGGCCACGCGGAAGCTGACGTCCTCCATCAGCAGGCGCGCTCCCACGCGGAGCTCGAGTCCATGCACCGCAAGCACAGCAGTATTCCTATCGTTCGGTAAACAGCGATCCGTTCCGGAGTTGTGCACGCGACACGCCGAGGCGTGACGTACACAACTCCGGAACGGATGGAGGGGGTGGCGCTAGATGGCGAAGCCGAGGGCGCGCATCATGTCGCGGCCGTCGTCGGTGATCCGCTCGGGACCCCACGGCGGCATCCACACCCAGTTGATGCGGAACGCCTCCACGATGCCGTCGAGGCTCTCGGCGGTCTGCTCCTCGAGCACGTCGGTGAGCGGGCAGCCGGCGCTCGTGAGCGTCATCGAGATGATGAGGGCGTTGTTCTCCTCATCCCAGGCCAGGTCGTAGATGAGGCCCAGGTCGACGACATTGATCCCGAGCTCGGGGTCCATGACGTTCTTGAGCGCCTCTTCGACCTGGTCGAAGAGCGCGGGGCTCAGCGTGGCGGGCATATCGGGATTCTACGCTTCGGCCAGGTCGACGGCGTCGGCCTTGGCGGGCTCGGGGGCGTCGACGAAGCGGTCGTAGCCCTCCTCCTCCAGGCGCTCGGCGAGCTCGGGGCCGCCCTCCTCGGCCACCCGGCCGGCGACGAAGACGTGCACGAAGTCCGGCTTGATGTAGCGGAGGATGCGGGTGTAGTGCGTGATCAGCATGATGCCGAGACCGGTGTTGGCCTTGGCTCGGTTGACGCCCTCCGACACGACCTTGAGCGCGTCGACGTCGAGGCCGGAGTCGGTCTCGTCCAGCACCGCGAACTTCGGCTTGAGGAGTTCGAGCTGCAGGATCTCGTTGCGCTTCTTCTCGCCGCCCGAGAAGCCCTCGTTGACGTTGCGCTCGGCGAACGAGGAGTCCATGCGGAGCTGCCCCATCGTCTCGCGGACGTCCTTCACCCAGGTGCGGATGGCGGGCGCCTGGCCGTCGATCGCGGTCTTGGCGGTGCGGAGGAAGTTGGTGTTGGTCACACCGGGGATCTCGACCGGGTACTGCATGGCGAGGAACAGGCCGGCGCGGGCACGGGCGTCGACGGTCATCGCGAGGACGTCCTCGCCGTCGAGCGTGATGGTGCCGCGGGTGACCGAGTACTTCGGGTGGCCGGCGATCGTGTAGGCGAGGGTGGACTTGCCCGAGCCGTTGGGGCCCATGATGGCGTGGATCTCACCCTCGCGGATGGTCAGGTCGACACCGTTGAGGATGGGCTTGGTGCCCTGGTCCGTCTCGACGGTGACGTGCAGGTCGCGGATCTCGAGGACTGACATGTGCTTACTGGATCTCTTTCGTGACGGTCGGGTCGATGTAGACGTCTCCGTCGATGACCTCGACCTGGAAGACGGGGACCGGCTCGTAGGCCGGGAGGTTGAGCGGCTTGCCGGTGATGAGCGAGAACTGGGAGCCGTGCGCCCAGCACTCCAGCGTCTCACCCTCGATGAAGCCTTCGGCGAGGGAGATCTCGCCGTGCGTGCAGGTGTCGCCGATGGCGTGGATGTCGCCGTTCGAGTCCTTGACGACCGCGATCGGGACGCCGTCGACCACCACGCGGGTGGCCTGGTTCTCGACCAGCTCGGCCGCCGAGGCGACGCGGGTGCCCGCCATCAGCTCGCCGCCGTGACGGACACCGTGAGCTCGGCCTCGATGGCCGTCTGGAGGTGCTCCTGCAGCGCGGGCGAACCGATCTGCTGGACGATCTCGAACAGGAAGCCGCGCACGACGAGGCGGCGCGCCTCCTCCTCGGTGATGCCGCGCGACTGCAGGTAGAAGAGCTGCTCGTCGTCGAAGCGTCCGGTGGCGCTGGCGTGGCCTGCGCCGACGATGTCGCCGGTCTCGATCTCCAGGTTCGGCACCGAGTCGGCGCGGGCGCCGTCGGTGAGCACGAGGTTGCGGTTCTGCTCGTAGGTGTCGGTGCCGACGGCCTTCGGGCCGATCAGCACGTCGCCGATCCACACCGTGCGCGCGCCCTCGCCCTGCAGCGCGCCCTTGTACGTCACGCGGCTGCGGGTCTCCGGGCCGTCGTGGTGCACGAAGACCTGCTGCTCGAGGTGCTGGGAGGCGTCGGCGAAGTAGGCGCCGAGGAGGGTCGCCTCCGACCGCGCGCCGACGAGGTGCGCCGACGGGTTGAGCCGGACGACGCCGCCGCCGAGCGTGACGGCGACGTGCTTGAGACGGGCGCCCTCGGCGAGCTCGGCGAAGTGCGCCGCGACGTGCAGCGCGTCATCGTCCCACTCCTGCACCGAGACGACCGTGAGGTTCGCTTCGGCGCCGAGCAGGAACTCGACGTTCTCGGCCAGGTGCGCGGCGCCGCTGTTCTGCAGGATGAGCGTGGCGTGGGCGCCGGGGGCGACCTCCACGACGGTGTGCGCGGCACGGGCGGCGCCGCCGAGCGCGGCGCGCGTGAGCGTGGCTTCCTTGACGTCGTCGCCCGTGATCGAGACGAGCAGCGCCTGCTCGAAGTTCGTCCAGGCGTTCGCCGAGGCGCGGTCCTCCGGGATGCCGGCGGCGCCCACCCGGGCGTCGTCGCGGGCGACCCACTCGGCGGTCACGCCGGGCGCCGGCGTCAGGTCGAAGACGTACGGCGCGCCGTCCAGCTCGCCCGAGATGAGCTCGGCGAGGCGGGCGACCGGGGTGTGCTTCCACATGACCTCGCGGCCGGTCACGTCCGGGAAGTCGGCGACCTGGGTGGAGGTGAACCGCTCGGAGCGGGTCTGGACCGGCACGGGGGCGCGCAGGTGCCGCGGCGCCGGCGCTGGGGTGTCCTGGGTCTGCGTCGGGGTACTGGGGGTCGTCATATCAGCCGACAGAGCCTTCCATGCCCATCTCGATGAGCTTGTTGAGTTCGAGTGCGTATTCCATCGGGAGCTCGCGAGCGATCGGCTCGATGAAGCCGCGGACGATCATCGCCATGGCCTCATCCTCCGGGAGCCCCCGGGACATCAGGTAGAACAGCTGCTCCTCGCTCACCCGCGAGACCGTGGCCTCGTGGCCGAGCTGCACGTCGTCCACCCGGATGTCGATCGCCGGGTAGGTGTCGGAGCGCGAGATGGTGTCGACCAGCAGCGCGTCGCAGCGCACGGTGTTGGCCGCGTGGTGCGCGTTCGCGTCCACCCGCACCTCGCCGCGATAGCCGGCGCGGCCTCCACCGCGGGCGATCGACTTGGAGACGATCGAGGACTGCGTGTACGGCGCCATGTGGATCATCTTCGCGCCGGCGTCCTGGTGCTGGCCCGGGCCCGCGAAGGCGACGGAGAGCGTCTCGCCCTTGGCGTGCTCGCCCATCAGGTAGATCGACGGGTACTTCATCGTCACCTTGGAGCCGATGTTGCCGTCGATCCACTCCATCGTCGCGCCCTCGGCGGCCGTGGCGCGCTTGGTGACGAGGTTGTAGACGTTGTTCGACCAGTTCTGGATCGTCGTGTAGCGCACGCGGGCGTTCTTCTTGACGATGATCTCGACGACCGCGGAGTGCAGCGAGTCGGACTTGTAGATCGGGGCCGTGCAGCCCTCGATGTAGTGGACGTAGCTGCCCTCGTCGGCGATGATCAGCGTGCGCTCGAACTGGCCCATGTTCTCGGTGTTGATCCGGAAGTAGGCCTGCAGCGGGATCTCGACGTGGACGCCCTTGGGCACGTACACGAACGAGCCGCCGGACCAGACGGCCGTGTTGAGCGCGGCGAACTTGTTGTCGCCGGCCGGGATGACGGTGCCGAAGTACTCCTGGAAGATCTCCGGGTGCTCGCGCAGCGCGGTGTCGGTGTCGAGGAAGATGACGCCCTGCTCCTCCAGGTCCTCGCGGATCTGGTGGTAGACGACCTCGGACTCGTACTGGGCGGCGACGCCGGCGACGAGCCGCTGGCGCTCGGCCTCCGGGATGCCCAGCTTCTCGTAGGTGTTGCGGATGTCCTCCGGCAGGTCCTCCCAGCTCTGGGCCTGCTTCTCGGTGGACCGCACGAAGTACTTGATGTTGTCGAAGTCGATCTCGGAGAGATCGGCGCCCCAGGTGGGCATCGGCTTGCGCTCGAAGAGCTGGAGGGCCTTGAGGCGGCGCTGCAGCATCCACTCCGGCTCGTTCTTGAGAGCGGAGATGTCCTTGACCACCTCCGGTCCGAGCCCGCGACGCGCGGAAGCTCCCGCCGCATCGGAGTCCGCCCAGCCGAACTCGTACTGCCCGAGGCTCGCGAGTTCCGGTCGGTCGATCAGGATGTCTGACATATCTACCTCTGTTTCCTTCCACTCTCAACCGGATATCAGTCCGGCTCATTCCCCTCGCGGCGCGCGTCTGCCCTGCGCCGAGAGCGTCCTGATTGTGCGGGTGGCTGTACTGCGACCAGCGCAGCACGTACCTAGACTGATCGAGGACAGGGGCGGCAGTGCCCCGGCCGCAGGCGAGGAAACGCTTGCGGGCACGCGCACTTTCACGCGCGTTTCTCGAACCCACCAATTCTACAGGTGCGGAGCGGTAATAGTAGAGACGCGCCTGCACGTTGGCCGAGTATCGAACAGATCTGAGGAACCCAGGAACTATGAAGCGCATCATCGCGTGGCTGCCCGACCGTGTCGATCGGCGCACCAGGGTCGTCGCCTGGCTGTACCTCGCGGCTCAGGTCCTGCTGGTCACCACGGGCGGCGCGGTGCGGCTCACGGGCAGCGGGCTCGGCTGCCCGACCTGGCCCAAGTGCACGGCGGACTCGATCGTGAACACGCCGGAGATGGGCATCCACGGCGTGATCGAGTTCGGCAACCGGATGCTCGGCGGCGTGCTCGCGATCCTCGCTATCCTCGCGTTCCTGATGGTGGTCAAGCTCCTCCGCACGCGGCGCGACCTGTTCTGGCTCGCCTTCGCCGCGGGCCTCGGCGTGCCGTTCCAGGCCGTCCTCGGCGGGATCACGGTCCTCATCAAGCTCACCTGGTGGGTGGTCGGCCTTCACTTCATCACCTCCATCGTGCTGGTCGCGCTCACGACGGTGTTCCTGGTCCGGGTGTACGCGGTGCCCGGCCCGCGCGTCCGCGCCGTGCCCGGCTGGTACGCGGTCACCGCGTACGTCACGAGCGTGGTCGTCGGCATCACGATCGTCCTCGGGATCGTCACGACCGGCACCGGCCCGCACGCGGGCGACCCCAAGACCCCGCGCACCGGCCTGAACCCGGAGCTCATCGAGCACGTCCACGCGTTCCCGGCGTACGCGACCTTCGCCCTGACGCTCGTCCTGGTCGTCGGCGCCTGGCGGATCACCGCGACGCCGGTGCACCGCCTGACGCTCCTGCTGCTCGGCGTAGAGCTCCTGCAGATCGCCGTGGGGCTGATCCAGTCCAACACCGGTCTGCCCGGGATCCTCGTCGGCATCCACATGACCCTGGCCGCCACGCTCGCCGCGGTGATGACCGCGGTGGTCATGTCGCTCACGGCGGCCCGGCGGCCCGAGCCGGTCGAGGCCGGCTCAGCGGCGGACGTCGTCGCGGCGTAGCACGCCGGTCAGCGCCGCGCGCTGCTCGTCGCGGAAGTCCACGGCGTGCGGCAGCGCGCCGGAGAAGTCGAAGCCCACCGCGTCGGCGAGCCTCCTGCTGGGCTCGTTGCCCGGCAGGTACTCCCAGCGCAGCCGGTCCAGGCCGAACCCGTCCGGCGACAGCGCGTAGTCGCAGACGGCCGTCAGCGCCTCGGTCATCACTCCCCTGCGCCGCGCGGACGGCGTCAGCCAGCAGCCGAGGGAGGCCGATCCCGCCGCCTCGTCTCTGCGCACCTCCACGGCGCCGACGAGCGGGGCGGCCGCGCCCTCCCGGATCGCCCACACCGTGAACCGGCCGCTGGCCAGCCCGTGCGGGCAGTAGGAGCGCACGAAGAACTCGGCGTTCTCGATGGTGTAGGGCTCCGGCAGCGGCACCCAGCGCAGCAGCTCCGGATCGCGGCACGCCTCCAGCACGGCGGGGATGTCGCTCTCCCGCGGCGCGTCCAGAACGAGCCGCGCCGTCCTCAGCGCCTGCACGCTCAGAACGCTAGCAGTGCCGCCCACATTCGTCACGAATGGCGTGAAAGTGGCGCCGATTCGCGCCATTCGGCACGAATCGCCAGAGGGTCAGAACCAGAGCAGCGGGTCGATCGCGACGGCGAGGAAGATGAGCGTGAGGTAGGCGATGGAGCCGTGGAACACGCGCATCGGCGAGACGTGCTCGTGGCGGATCGCCAGGTTGTAGAGCCGGTGCGACTCGTAGAGGAACCAGCCGCCCGCGCCCAGGGCGACGACGGTGTAGACCAGCCCCATCTGCGCGACCGGGATCAGCAGCAGCGAGCAGGCGACCATCGCCCACGCGTACAGGATGACCTGGAGGCCCACGACGGTGCGGCCGCGGACGACGGCGAGCATCGGCACGCCGGCCTCCTTGTAGTCCTCGCGGTACTTCATCGACAGCGGCCAGTAGTGCGGCGGCGTCCAGAGGAAGATGATGCCGAACAGGATGACCGGCGCCCAGGCGAGCGAGCCTGTGACGGCGGCCCAGCCGATGAGCACGGGCATGCAGCCGGCGACGCCGCCCCAGACGATGTTCTGAGCGGTGCGGCGCTTGAGGATGAGCGTGTAGAAGACGACGTAGAGCAGGATCGCGCCGACCGACAGCGCCGCCGCCAGCCAGTTCGTGAAGAAGCCGAGCACCAGCACGGAGGCGATGCCGAGCACCCAGGCGAACACGAGGGCCTCGCGGTCGCTCAGCTCGCCGGTGACCAGCGGCCGGCGCTTGGTGCGGCGCATCACGCGGTCGATGTCGCGGTCGATGTAGCAGTTGAACGCGCCGGCCGACCCCGCCGACATGTAGCCGCCGACGACGGTGGCCAGCACGAGCCAGAGGTTCGGGATGCCGTGCGCGGCGAGGATCATCGTGGGGACGGTCGTGACCAGCAGCAGCTCGACGACGCGCGGCTTGGTGAGGGCGAGGTACGCCTTGGCCTTGCGTGCGACACCGATGCGGGCCGCCGGTTCGACACGGCTCTCTACAGCGACGTCCATTGCTCCTCGGTATTACTGGGATCGTGCGGCCGCGGGACGCCGGTCTCACGAGGTGTCCCGGCGACTGTGCGGATTGTTACAGACCGCGACCAGTCTACGACACCGGTGCAGTTCCGCAGTCTTCCGCGGCGGGCCGCCGCGTGCTAGCGCACGGAGCTCCGGGAACACCCCAGGTTTCGTGCGTGTTACCTATACTTGGAGATGCTCGCCAGCCGGAACCCCTTTCCCTCGAAGCCTGTTTGTAGGACTGTGACGGAAGACGTGACCGGCGCCGATGACGTCCACGGCGCGCACTACCTCAACCGGTGCGGGTTACACGACGACCCCACCACCTCTAGGAAGGGTCAGTTTTCACGTGGCAGCTCTGCAGTGGGATCCCATTGACAACAAGGCAGTAGACACGGTCCGCGTCCTCGCGGCCGACGCGGTGGAGAAGGTGGGCAACGGGCATCCCGGCACCGCGATGAGCCTCGCCCCCGCCGCGTACCTGCTCTTCCAGAAGGTCATGCGCCGCGATCCTCACGACGAGCACTGGCTCGGCCGCGACCGCTTCATCCTGTCCGCAGGCCACAGCTCGCTCACCCAGTACATCCAGCTCTACCTCGGCGGCTACGGCCTCGAGCTCGACGACCTCAAGGCGCTCCGCACCTGGGGCTCGCTCACCCCCGGCCACCCCGAGTACCGCCACACCAAGGGCGTCGAGATCACCACCGGGCCGCTCGGCCAGGGCATCTCCTCCTCGGTCGGCTTCGCCTACGCGCAGCGCTTCGAGCGCGGCCTGTTCGACCCGGAGGCCGAGCAGGGCACAAGCCCGTTCGACCACTTCGTCTACGTGATCGCGAGCGACGGCGACCTGGAGGAGGGCATCAGCTCCGAGGCGTCCAGCCTCGCCGGCCACCAGCAGCTCGGCAACCTGATCGCCATCTACGACGCCAACCAGATCTCGATCGAGGACGACACCAACATCGCCTTCACCGAGGACGTCAAGGCGCGCTACGAGGCCTACCACTGGCACGTCCAGGTGGTCGACTGGAAGAAGACCGGCGTCTACGAGGAGGACGTGCAGGAGCTGCACCAGGCCATCGTGAACGCGCAGGAGGTCACCGACAAGCCGTCGCTGATCGTCCTCAAGACGATCATCGGCTGGCCGGCCCCCAAGAAGCAGAACACCGGCAAGATCCACGGCTCCGCCCTGGGCGCCGACGAGCTGCGCGCGGTCAAGGAGGTGCTCGGCTTCGACCCCGACCAGACCTTCGAGGTCGCCGAGGACGTCATCGACCACACCCGCAAGGCCGTCGAGCGCGGCGCCGAGGAGCACGCCGAGTGGCAGAAGGGCTTCGACGCCTGGGCCGCCGCCAACCCGGAGCGCAAGGAGCTCCTCGACCGCCTGCTCTCCGGCGACGTGCCCGCGGGCTTCGAGGAGGCCCTCCCGGTGTTCGAGGCCGGCAAGGACGTCTCGACCCGCGCCGCCAGCGGCAAGGTCATCAACGCCATCGCCGGGGTCATGCCCGAGCTGTGGGGCGGCTCGGCCGACCTCGCCGAGTCGAACAACACCACCATCGAGGGCGCCGCGTCGTTCGTGCCCACCGTGCACTCCACGCACGAGTGGACCGGCAACCCGTACGGCCGCGTGCTGCACTTCGGCATCCGCGAGCACGCGATGGCCGCGATCCTCAATGGCATCGTGCTGCACGGCCCGACCCGGCCGTTCGGCGGCACGTTCCTGATCTTCAGCGACTACCAGCGCCCGGCCATTCGCCTGGCCGCGCTGATGCAGGTGCCGTCGATCTTCGTCTGGACGCACGACTCCGTCGCGCTCGGCGAGGACGGCCCGACGCACCAGCCGATCGAGCAGCTCTCGACGCTCCGCGCCATCCCGCACCTCGACGTCGTCCGCCCGGGCGACGCGAACGAGGTCGCCTACGCGTGGAAGACCATCCTGGAGCGCCGCGGCGGCCCCGCCGGCATCGCGCTGACCCGCCAGAACATCCCGGTGTTCGAGCGCGGCGACGGTGAGGCCACGGGCGACACGCTCGCCTCGGCGTCCAACGTCGCCAAGGGCGCGTACATCCTGGCCGAGGCTCCGGGCGGCACCCCCGACGTGCTGTTCATCGCCACCGGCTCCGAGGTGCAGATCGCCCTGGAGGCCCGTGAGGTCCTGCGCGGCGAGGGCATCAACGCCCGCGTCGTCTCGGCCCCCTGCCTCGAGTGGTTCCACGAGCAGGACGCCGCCTACCAGGAGAAGGTGCTGCCGAAGGACCTCAAGGCCCGCGTCTCCATCGAGGCCGGCCTGGCGCTCGCCTGGGACAAGATCGTCGGCGACCACGGCCGTAGTGTCTCGATCGAGCACTTCGGCGCCTCGGCCGACTACAAGACGCTGTTCCGCGAGTTCGGCATGACCACCGAGCACGCCGTCGCCGCAGCCAAGGAATCGCTCGCGTCGCTCTGAGCGCGGGCACGGAAGAAGAGAAGAAGAAACCACGATGACCGACACCACTTCCACCACCTCCTCCCCCACGGCCGAGCTTTCCGCCGCGGGCGTCAGCATCTGGCTGGACGACCTGTCCCGCGAGCGGATCGCCACCGGCGGCCTCCAGAAGCTGATCGCCGAGCGCAACGTCGTCGGCGTGACGACCAACCCGACGATCTTCGCCGCGGCCCTCTCCAAGGGCGAGGCGTACGACGCCCAGGTGAAGGAGCTCGCCGCCGCCGGCACGAGCGTCGAGGACGCGATCTTCGAGATCACGACCGACGACGTCGCCGACGCCAGCGACATCTTCCACGACGTGTTCGAGGCCAGCAACGGCGTCGACGGCCGCGTCTCCATCGAGGTGGAGCCCGGCCTGGCGCACGACGCGCACGGCACCATCGAGGCGGCCAAGAAGCTCGCCGCCAAGGTGAACAAGCCCAACGTGCTCATCAAGATCCCGGCGACGGTCGAGGGCCTGGAGGCCATCACCGAGACCATCGCGGCCGGCATCAGCGTCAACGTCACGCTGATCTTCAGCCTCGAGCGCTACCGCCAGGTGATCGACGCCTACCTGACCGGCCTGGAGAAGGCCAAGGCCGCGGGCATCGACCTCTCCGGCATCCAGTCGGTCGCGTCGTTCTTCGTGTCCCGCGTGGACACCGAGGTCGACAAGCGCCTGACGGCGATCGACACGGATGAGGCCCACGCGCTCAAGAGCAAGGCCGGCGTCGCGAACGCCCGCCTCGCCTACGAGCTGTACGAGCAGGAGTTCGCCACCGACCGTGCCAAGGCCCTCGTGGCCGCGGGCGCCAACGAGCAGCGTCCGCTCTGGGCCTCCACCGGTGTGAAGGACCCGAGCCTGCCCGACACCCTCTACGTCACCGAGCTGGTCGCGCCGAACACGGTCAACACCATGCCCGAGAAGACGCTGGAGGCGACCTTCGACCACGGCCAGATCGCCGGCGACACCGTCACCGGCAACTACGCCGACGCGAAGGCCGTCCTCGACGCGCTGGCCGGCCTCGGCATCTCGTACGACGACGTGACCGCCACGCTGGAGCGCGAGGGCGTCGACAAGTTCAACGTCTCGTGGGGCGAGCTCGTCGAGACCGTCAGCAACGCTCTGGAGGCCGCCAAGTGACCTTCCGCATCCACGTGACCGGCGCGGCGGCTCAGGCCGTCGCGTCGGTCGTGCCGCAGCTCGTCGCCGACCGGGTCGCCTCCGGCATCACCGCGCAGGACCCGGCCCTCTGGGGCCCCGCCGCCGAGCCGGAGGCCGCCAAGCGCCTCGGCTGGACCGAGGCCGTCGCGATCTCCCGGCCGCTGGTCGCCGAGATCGTCGCGCTGCGCGAGCAGCTGCACGCCAAGGGCGTCAACCACATCGTCCTCGGGGGCATGGGCGGCTCCTCGCTCGCGCCCGAGGTCATCACCCGCACCGCGGAGGCCGAGCTCACGGTCCTCGACTCGACCGACCCCGGTCAGGTGCTCTCGGCCCTGCGCGACCGCCTGCAGGCGACCGCCGTCGTCATCTCCTCCAAGTCGGGCTCGACCCTGGAGACCGACAGCCAGAAGCGCGTCTACGAGAAGTGGTTCCGCGACGCCGGGATCGACCCGACGGAGCGCATCGTCGTCGTCACCGACCCGGGCTCCCCGCTCGACCAGTCGGCGCGCGAGGCGGGCTACCGCGTCTTCAACGCCGACCCCAACGTGGGCGGCCGCTACTCGGCGCTGACCGCGTTCGGGCTGGTCCCGTCCGGCCTCGCCGGCGTGGACATCTCGGAGCTGCTGGACGAGGCGGAGGCGACGCTCATCGAGCTCGCCGTCGACAACGACGCCAACCCGGGCCTCGTGCTCGGCGCGGCCATCGCCGGCACCAACCCGCTCAAGGACAAGCTGGGCATCGTCTCGGACGGCACCCACATCGTCGGGTTCGCCGACTGGGCCGAGCAGCTCATCGCGGAGTCCACCGGCAAGGAGGGCACCGGCCTGCTCCCCGTCGTGCTCGACACGCTCGCCCCCGAGCTCACGTCGAAGCCGGCGGACCTGCAGGTCGTCCGGCTCGTCGCCAACGCGGAGGCCCGTCACCTGTTCCCCGCCGACCGGCACGAGGGCGAGATCCTCGTCTCCGGCAGCCTGGGCGCGCAGCTCATCGTCTGGGAGTACGCCACCGCGGTGGCCGGCCGCCTGCTCGGGATCAACCCGTTCGACCAGCCCGACGTGGAGGCCGCCAAGGTCGCCGCCCGTGCGCTGCTGGAGAACCGTCCGGAGCCCGTCGCGCCCGCCTTCACCGCGGGCGGGGTCGAGGTGCGCAGCACCGGGTCGTTCCTCGGCGACGCCTCGACGCTCGACGGAGCCGTGGACGCCCTCCTCGCGCAGCTCGGACCGGACGGCTACGTCTCGGTCCAGGCCTACGTCGACCGCCTGGCGCTGCCGCAGCTCGCGGGCATCCGCGACCTGCTCGCCGCCAAGGCCGGCCGCCCCGTCACCTTCGGCTGGGGTCCGCGCTTCCTGCACTCGACCGGTCAGTTCCACAAGGGCGGCCCCGCCGTCGGCGTGTTCCTGCAGATCACCGCGGTGGCCCCGGAGGACCTCGAGATCCCTGGCCGTCCGTTCACGTTCGGCCAGCTCATCCAGGCCCAGGCCGCCGGCGACGCGAGCGTGCTCGGCGAGCACGGCCGCCCGGTGCTGACCCTGACCCTCTCGAACCCCGAGGCCGATGTGGTCGCGCTGTTCGAGGCCGTCAACTAGAGGAGCCAGATGTCACCGGTGGAGATCACCCCGGAGTTCAACCCCCTGCGGTTGCCCTCCGATCGTCGCCTCAACCGCATCGCGGGGCCGAGCAGCCTCATCATCTTCGGCGTGACGGGTGACCTGTCGCGCAAGAAGCTGATGCCGGCGGTCTACGACCTGGCGAACCGCGGCCTCCTGCCTCCCGGCTTCTCGCTCGTCGGGTTCGCCCGGCGCGACTGGGAGGACCAGGACTTCGAGAAGGTCGTCTACGACGCGGTCAAGCAGTACGCGCGCACCCCGTTCGACGACGACGTCTGGAAGCAACTCGCCCAGGGCGTCCGCTTCGTCTCGGGCGAGTTCGACGACGCCGCGGCGTTCCAGCGGCTCAAGGAGACCGTCGAGAAGCTGGACGTCGAGCGCGGCACGATGGGCAACCACGCGTTCTACCTGTCCATCCCGCCGAAGGCGTTCCCGCTCGTCACCGAGCAGCTCAAGAAGTCGGGGCTGGCCGACCAGTCCGGCACCGGCTGGCGCCGCGTCGTCATCGAGAAGCCCTTCGGCAGCGACCTGAAGACCGCGCGCGAGCTCAACCACGTGGTCGAGTCGGTCTTCCCGCCCGACTCGGTCTTCCGCATCGACCACTACCTCGGCAAGGAGACGGTCCAGAACATCCTGGCGCTGCGCTTCGCGAACGAGCTGTACGAGCCGATCTGGAACGCCAACTACGTCGACCACGTGCAGATCACGATGGCCGAGGACATCGGCGTGGGCGGCCGTGCCGGCTACTACGACGGCATCGGCGCGGCGCGCGACGTCATCCAGAACCACCTGCTGCAGCTCCTCGCCCTCACGGCGATGGAGGAGCCCATCTCGTTCGACGCCGCGGACCTGCGCGCCGAGAAGGAGAAGGTGCTCGCGGCCGTGCGGCTGCCGGAGGACCTGGCGAAGTCGACCGCACGCGGTCAGTACGGCAGCGGCTGGCAGGGCGGCGAGAAGGTCGTCGGCTTCCTGGAGGAGGACGGGATGAACCCCGAGTCCACCACGGAGACCTACGCGGCCATCAAGCTCGACATCGGCACCCGCCGCTGGGCCGGCGTCCCGTTCTACCTGCGCGCGGGCAAGCGCCTGGGCCGCCGGGTCACCGAGATCGCGGTCGTCTTCAAGCGCGCGCCGCAGCAGCTCTTCGCGGAGTCGCAGACCAGCGCGCTCGGCCAGAACGCGCTCGTCATCCGCGTGCAGCCCGACGAGGGCGTGACCATCCGCTTCGGCTCGAAGGTCCCCGGCGCCGGCATGCAGGTGCGCGACGTGAGCATGGACTTCGGCTACGGCCACGCCTTCACCGAGGCGAGCCCGGAGGCCTACGAGCGGCTCATCCTCGACGTCCTGCTGGGCGACCCGCCGCTGTTCCCGCGGCACGAGGAGGTCGAGCTGTCCTGGAAGATCCTCGACCCGATCGAGGAGTTCTGGGCCACGCAGGGCCAGCCCGAGCAGTACCGCCCCGGAACCTGGGGCCCGACTTCCGCCGACGAGCTCCTCGCCCGCGACGGCCGCGTCTGGAGGCGTCCATGATCGTCGATCTGCCCGACACCACGACGAGCAACATCTCGAAGGCGCTCGTCAAGATCCGCGAGGAGGGCGGCGCCGTCGCCCTCGGCCGCGTGCTGACGCTCATCATCGCGACCCACCTGGGCCAGGAGGAGGAGGCCATCGAGGCCGCCAACGACGCCTCCCGCGAGCACCCGATGCGCGTCATCGTGGTCTCGACCGAGGAGGAACGCAGCCACACGGACTCCGGGCGCCTCGACGCCCAGATCCGCGTCGGCGGCGATGCGGGCGCCAGCGAGGTCATCGTGCTCCGCGCCTACGGCGAGACCGCGAGCGACGAGGAGGGGCTGGTCACCGGCCTCCTGCTCCCCGACGCCCCCGTCGTCGTCTGGTGGCCGGGGATCGCGCCCGCGAAGGCGTCGACCTCCCCGCTCGGCCGGATCGCCACGATCCGGATCACCGACGCGTCGGCCCAGCCGAACCCGCAGGAGGCCCTGTTCCACCTGGCCGAGACGTACGCCCCGGGCGACACGGACTTCGCCTGGACGCGGCTCACCCTGTGGCGGGCGCAGCTCGCCGCGGTGCTCGATCAGCCGCCGTACGAGCCGATCACGGCGGTGGATGTCGCGGGCGCGGCCGACTCGCCCTCCACGCTCCTGCTCGCCGCCTGGCTGCGGCTGCAGCTCCAGGTGCCCGTGAAGTACGACCTCGCATCGCGCGCGATCGGCTCCGGCGGCATCCACGGCGTGAAGATGGAGCGCGCGACCGGCACCATCGAGCTGGAGCGCGAAGTCCCGAACATCGCACGGCTGTCCCAGCCCGGCCAGCCGACGCACGACCTGTCGCTGCCGCGCCGCAGCCTCCGGGACTGTCTCGCCGAGGAACTGCGTAGGCTGGACCCCGACGACCTGTACGGTGAGGTCATCACGAAGGGTCTCGGGCTGCTCGAGGCCTCCGACGAAGGAGCGGGCGCGACAGCATGACGAACGAACGGCGGGTGCTCGTCCACCCCGACAAGGAAGCACTCGCCGCGTCGGTGGCCGCGCGCTTCCTCACCAAGACGATCGACATCCTCGACGACCTGGGCGCGGCGAACGTCGCGCTGACGGGCGGAACGATGGGCATCGCCGTACTGGAGGCCGTCAACGGCTCCCCCGCGCGCGACACCATCGACTGGTCGAAGGTGCACTTCTGGTGGGGTGACGAGCGGTTCGTCGAGAAGTCGAGCGAGGAGCGCAACGAGCGTCAGGCGCGCGAGGCGCTCCTCGATCACCTCCCGGTCCCTCCGGAGAACATCCACCCGTTCCCGGCCTCGGACGAGATCCCGGACATCGAGGAGGCCGCGCGCGTCTACGCCGCGGAGCTCGAGGCGTTCGCCCCGGAGGGCGCGACCTTCCCGAAGTTCGACATCACCTTCCTCGGCGTCGGGCCGGACGGCCACATCGCGTCGCTGTTCCCCGACCGCGCCGGCATCCGCGAGACGGAGGCCACCGTGATCGTGGAGCGCGAGTCGCCGAAGCCGCCGCCGCTGCGGCTCAGCCTCACCCGGCCGGTGCTCAACGCCTCCGACCGGATCTGGCTGGTGCTGTCGGGCAGCGACAAGGCGAGCGCCCTCGGCCTCGCCCTCGCGGGCGCGAGCTACACCGAGGTGCCGGTCGCCGGCGCCAAGGGCCGCAAGCGCACCGTGTTCTTCGTGGACAAGGACGCCTCCGTCAACGTCCCGGAGAATCTCATCGCCCCGAGCTACTGAGCCCGTACGACGAAGAAGCCCCGCCGGTCGATGACCGGCGGGGCTTCTTTCATCGGCTCTAGTTGCTGGTGGGCTTGCCGCGGCGGGCGCGGAGCTGGTTGAGGGCGTCTTCGAGCAGCTGCTCCGCCTCCTCCTCCGAGCGGCGCTCCTTCACGTAGGCCAGGTGCGTCTTGTAGGGCTCGGTCTTCGCGACCGACGGCGGGTTCTCCTTGTCGCGACCGGCCGGGAGGCCGGTGGACGGCGAGTCGATCACATCGGGGATCTCCTCGTCGGGCAGGTTCGCCGCGAAATAGCGGACGGTCTCGTTGCCGAGGGCGTCCCAGTACGAGATGGCCACGCGCTCGGCGTGGAAACCGCGGTCCTGCTCGCCCATCGGGCCCGCGCCGACGCGCGAGCCACGGATGGCGCTTCCTCCGGATGCCATGCTTCTCCTCTGGTGAAGGCGCGCCGTTAGGCGCTGAACTTGGTGATGAGCCCGAGGACGACGATGCAGGTGATCCAGATGAGCCCGAGAATGACGGTGATCCTGTTGAGGTTGCGCTCTGCGACGCCCGACGCGCCCAGGTTGGAGGTGACGCCGCCGCCGAACATGTCGGAGAGGCCGCCGCCGCGTCCCTTGTGCAACAGGATGAGGAGGGTCAGCAGGAGGCTGGTGATCCCCAGCAAGACCTGGAGGATGACCGTGAGAATCTGCACGCTTGACCTTTCGATGCGACCGGGCTCGCGCCCGACAAAACCAACAGCCAGTATAACCGCCGAAGGGCGCGGCGGCTCACCCGACCTTCGGGGAGCCGCCGCGCGCCGTCAGAGTCCGACGTGCTTCTGGTAGCGGATGATGGCCGAGAACTCGGCCACGTCGAGGCTCGCGCCGCCGACGAGTGCGCCGTCGACGTTCGGCTCGCGCATGAAGCCGGCGATGTTGCCCGACTTCACCGAGCCGCCGTAGAGGATGCGCGTCTTGGCCGCGACCTCCTCGCCGAGCTTCTCGACGATGACCGCGCGCAGCGCCGCGGCCACCTGCTCCGCCTGCTCCGGCGTCGCCGCCTGACCGGACCCGATGGCCCAGACCGGCTCGTAGGCGACCACGAAGTCGGCCGCCGAGTCGACGGACGCCAGGGCGGCACGCAGCTGTGCGACGGGGACGGCGCTCGCGCCGTGCGTCTCCAGGTCCTCCGCCGTCTCGCCGACGCAGATGATCGGCGCGATGTTGTTCTTGATGGCCTGCGCGACCTTCGCCGCGACCTGCTCGTCGGTCTCGTTGTGCAGCGTGCGCCGCTCCGAGTGGCCGATGATCACGTAGCGCGACTCCAGGGCGGCGAGGAACGACGCCGCCACCTCGCCGGTGTAGGCGCCCGAGTCGTGCTCGGAGACGTCCTGGCCGCCGAACGCGATCGGCAGCTTGTCGGCCGAGATGAGCGTCTGCACGCTGCGCAGGTCGGTGAACGGCGGGAAGACGGCGACCTCGACGGCCGAGTAGTCGTGCCCGGCGTCCTTGAGGGTCCACGCCAGCTTCTGCACGACCGCGATCGCCTGCAGGTGGTCGAGGTTCATCTTCCAGTTGCCCGCGATCAGCGGGACCCGCCGCACGGACTCGTTCACTGCTGCCATCCCAGGACCTCCAGACCCGGCAGGTGCTTGCCTTCGAGGAACTCGAGGCTCGCACCGCCACCGGTAGAAATGTGACCGAACTGATCGTCGGCGAAACCGAGCGCGCGCACGGCGGCCGCGGAGTCGCCGCCGCCGACGACGCTGAGGCCGTCCACCTCGGTGAGCGCCTGCGCGATCGCCTTCGTGCCCGCCGCGAACGGCGCCAGCTCGAAGACGCCCATCGGGCCGTTCCAGAACACCGTGCGGGCGCCGCGGATGTACTCCGAGAACAGCTCGCCCGTCTCCGGGCCGATGTCGAGGCCGAGCCCGGAGGCGCCCCAGTCGGTGTCCTCGATGCCGTCGATCGGGCGCACCACGTGCTCCGCGTCGGCGCCGAACTTCGAGGCCACGACCACGTCGCGCGGCAGGACGATCTGCACGCCGAGCTCCTCGGCCTTCGCCAGGTAGCCATTCACGGTGTCGAGCTGGTCGGCCTCCAGCAGGCTGGAGCCCACCTTGTGGCCGAGCGCCGCGAGGAAGGTGAAGAGCATGCCGCCGCCGATGAGCAGCGAGTCCACGCGCGGCAGCAGGTGGCCGATCACGCCGAGCTTGTCGGACACCTTGGAGCCGCCGAGCACGACCGCGTACGGCCGCTCGGGGTTCTCGGTGAGCCGGTCGAGCACGTCGAGCTCGGCCGCGATGAGCGTGCCCGCGGCGCTCGGGAGCGCCTTCGCGAGCTCGTACACGCTGGCCTGCTTGCGGTGGACCACGCCGAAACCGTCCGACACGAAGGCGTCGCCGAACGCCGCGAGCTTGGCGGCGAACGCCGTGCGCTCCGCCTCGTCCTTGGCGGTCTCCCCCGGGTTGAACCGGAGGTTCTCCAGCAGGGCGACATCGCCGTCCTTCAGGCCGGCGACCGCGGACTCGGCGCCCGCGCCGACGGTGTCCTGCGCGAAGGTCACCGGCTTGCCCAGCAGCTCAGAGAGCCGCTGGGCCACCGGCGCCAGGCTGTACTTCGAGTCGGGCGCGCCCTCCGGGCGGCCCAGGTGGGAGATCACGACCACCTTGGCGCCCTGATTGATCAGGGCGTCCAGGGTGGGAATCGACGCTCGCACGCGGCCGTCGTCCGTGATCTTCCCGTCCTGGAGGGGGACGTTCAGATCACAGCGGACGACGACGCGTTTTCCGGCGAGCGAACCGAGTGAGTCGAGGGTGCGGAGCGTCACGTCGGTTCCGGCCCTTACAGACGCTCGGCGACGTACTCGGTCAGGTCGACCAGACGGTTGGAGTAGCCCCACTCGTTGTCGTACCAGCTGGAGAGCTTGACCTGGTCGCCGAGGACGCGCAGCAGACCGGAGTCGAAGATCGACGAGTGCGGGTCGGACACGATGTCGGAGGAGACGATCTCGTCCTCGGTGTACTTGAGGATGCCCTTGAGTGGACCCTCTGCGGCCTTCTTGTACGCGGCCTTGACCTCGTCGATGGTGACCGGACGCGAGGCGGTGACGGTCAGGTCGGTGATCGAGCCGGTGGGGACCGGCACGCGCAGCGCGAAGCCGTCGAGCTTGCCCTTGAGCTCCGGGAGGACCAGGCCGATAGCCTTCGCGGCGCCGGTGGAGGTCGGCACGATGTTGATCGCGGCGGCGCGGGCGCGGCGGAGGTCGCTGTGCGGGCCGTCCTGCAGGTTCTGGTCGGCGGTGTAGGCGTGGACCGTGGTCATCAGACCGCGCTCGATGCCGAACTCGTCGTTGAAGACCTTGGCCAGCGGCGCGAGGCAGTTGGTGGTGCACGACGCGTTGGAGATGATGTTGTGCTTCTCCGGGTCGTACAGGTGCTCGTTCACGCCGATGACGAACGTGGCATCCTCGTCGGTGGCCGGAGCGGAGATGATGACCTTCTTGGCGCCGGCCTCGAGGTGCTTCTTGGCGTCGGCGGCCTTGGTGAAGCGCCCGGTGGACTCGATGACGATGTCCACGCCCAGGTCGCCCCACGGGAGGTTGGCCGGGTCGCGCTCCTCCAGGACCTTGATCGGCTTGCCGTTGACGACGATGCTGTCGCCCTCCAGCTCCACCGTGGCGTCCAGGCGGCCCGTGATCGAGTCGTACTTGAGCAGGTGGGCGAGCGTCTTGTTGTCGGTGAGGTCGTTCACCGCGACGATCTCCAGGTCGCTTCCCTTGGCGAGGGCCGCGCGCAGGTAGTTGCGACCAATGCGACCGAACCCGTTGATTCCGATCTTTACGGACACAGATGTCTCCCGTTGCTTCGTGGGGGCGCCGGGCGGCGCCATGTGGGTGTTTTCAGGCGGACGGCGGCGTCCCGGGAAGGCTCTCCCTCCCGGGACGCCCACCCGCTACGACAGTAGCAGCAGACCCGAGGTCTTCTCGCGGGCCTTCACGAACCGGTCGGACACGTCCGCCCAGTTGGTGATGTTCCAGAACGCCTTGACGTAATCCGCCTTCACATTCACGTAGTCGAGGTAGAAGGCGTGCTCCCACATGTCGAGCAGCAGCAGCGGGATGGTGGCCGCCGCGAGGTTGCCCTGGTGGTCGTAGAGCTGCTCGATGATGAGCTTCTGACCGAGCGAGTCCCACGCGAGGATCGACCAGCCGGAGCCCTGGATGCCGAGCGCCGAGGCGGTGAAGTGGGCGCGGAACTTGTCGAACGAGCCGAAGAACTCGTCGATCGCCGCCGCCAGCTCGCCGGTCGGCTTGTCGCCGCCCTCCGGGGAGAGGTTGTTCCAGAACACGGTGTGGTTGACGTGGCCGGCGAGGTTGAACGCCAGGTCCTTCTGCAGCTTGTTGACGTAGGTCAGGTCGTCGGCGTCGCGCGCCTCCTGCAGCTTGGCGATCGCGGTGTTGGCGCCGTCCACGTACGCCTTGTGGTGCTTGTCGTGGTGCAGCTCCATGATCCGGCCGCTGATGTTCGGCTCCAGGGCCGAGTAGTCGTACGGAAGTTCGGCGAGCGTGTAGTCAGCCATTACTCATCTCCACAGTTGTTCATCTTCGAGACCCGATTCGGGCGACTTCTTCAGTCTAGTGAGGGCAACCCGGCCGGCCCGGGGTTCCTTCCCGGCCGCACGCCCATCCGGAAACTACACCTCATCCAGGTCGGCGGGGAGGTTGGCGTCGGTGCCGGGGATGTCCAGCTCGGAGGCCTTCTTGTCGGCCATCGCCAGGAGCCGGCGGATGCGGCCGGCGACGGCGTCCTTCGTCATGGGCGGGTCGGCGTGATGGCCGAGTTCGTCGAGGCTCGCGTCGCGGTGCGCCAGGCGCAGCTCGCCGGCGTAGCGCAGGTGCTCCGGCACGTCGGGGCCGAGGATCTCCAGGGCGCGCTCGACGCGGGAGCAGGCGGCGACGGCGGCCTGGGCGGAGCGGCGCAGGTTGGCGTCGTCGAAGTTGACCAGGCGGTTCGCGGTCGCGCGCACCTCGCGGCGCTGGCGCAGCTCCTCCCAGTTGGCGACGGTGTCCACCGCGCCCATCACGACGAGCATCGCGCTGATCGCCTCGCCGTCGCGGATGACGACGCGGTGCACGCCGCGCACCTCGCGGGCTTTGGCGGACACGCCGAGGCGGCCGGCGGCGCCGACGAGGGCCATCGCGGCCTCGTTGCCCGGGCAGGTGACCTCCAGCGCGGCGGAACGTCCCGGGTCGGTCAGCGAGCCGTGCGCGAGGAACGCGCCGCGCCAGACGGCCGCGAGCTCGTCGCGGGAACCTGTGGTGAGCCGGTTCGGGAGGCCGCGGATCGGGCGGCGGCGGGCGTCCAGCAGGCCGGTCTGGCGGGCGAGGGTCTCGCCGCCCTCCAGCACGCGCACGAGGTACTGGCTGGCGCGGCGGACGCCGGAGGCGGAGATCACGGACACGTCGCTGCGGACGCCGTACAGCTCGGCGAGGTCCTTGCGCACGCGGCGGGCGAGCTCGGGCGTGTCCAGCTCGCTCTCGACCGCGATCCGGCCGCCGATCAGGTGCAGTCCACCGGAGAACCGCAGGATGGTCGCGAGCTCCGCGGCGCGGACGGTCGTCTTGCTGACTTCGACCTTCGTGAGTTCGTCTTTGACGTCGGCGGTGAGAGCCAATCGGATTCCTAACTGTGAAAGACGGCGCGGGTCACGCCGTGAAGTGGGCGGCCGGCATCATTCACGGCCCAGGTCGCGGTGCTTGGTGTTGACCGCGACGCCGGGGAAGCCCCTCAACCGGGCCGCGAGCTCTTCGGCTATCGCGACGGACCGGTGCTTCCCTCCCGTGCAGCCTATCGCGATCATCGCGTGCCGCTTGTTCTCCCGCTGGTAGCCGGCGAAGATCGGGCGCATCGCGGCGACGTAGCCGGAGATGAACTCCTCGGCGCCGTCCTGCTGGAGGACGTACTCGCGGACGATCTCGTCCAGCCCGGTGTGCGGGCGCAGCTCGGGGTTCCAGAACGGGTTCGGCAGGAACCGCGCGTCGGCCACCAGGTCGGCGTCCGGGGGCAGGCCGTACTTGAAGCCGAAGCTCATCACCGTCACCTGCACGCCGGCGGTGTCCTCCGCGGCGAAGGTCTCGGTGATGTTGGTGGCGAGCTGGTGGATGTTCAGGTCCGTGGTGTCGACGATGATGTCGCTCGCCTCGCGGATCTCCCGCAGCCGCGCGCGCTCCGCGTCGATGCCGTCGAGGATGGTGCCGTTGCCCTGCAGCGGGTGCGGCCGGCGCACCTGCTCGAAGCGGCGGACGAGCACGGCGTCGGAGGCCTCCAGGAACAGCACGCGCACCTTGGTGCCCTCGCGCAGGCTCTGGATCATCGACTGAAGGTCTTCGAAGAAGTTGCGACCGCGGACGTCGACCACCGCGGCGATGCGCGGCAGCCCGGACTCGGCGCGGTTCGCCAGCTCGATCAGCGGCCGGAGCATCTGCGGCGGGAGGTTGTCGACCACGTACCAGTCGAGGTCTTCGAGGGCGTTGGCGACCGTCGACCGGCCCGCCCCCGACATCCCGGTCACGATCAGCACTTCCTGCTGCTCGGTGTTCGTGTCGGCGTCGCTCGCCACGTTGTCTCCTTCTCTGACCGGGTGCGACCAGCCTACCGACTGACCCGCCGGGCCGAGGCGGTTTCCGGGAACGGTGCGCGTCTGCGCGCACCCCTCCTTCGGGGCGGGCGCGCGCTCAGCCGGCGGCGAGGCGCTCGTGCACGGCGGCCGCGATCGTCGGGCCGACCCCGCGCACCTCCGCGATCTGCTCGGGCGTCGCCTGCCGGAGCTGCGCCACGGAGCCGAAGTGCTTGAGCAGCTCCTTCACGCGCGCCGGTCCGAGGCCGGGGATCTCGCCGAGAACGGTGGAGATGTCGCGCTTACGCCGTGCCCGCTGGTAGGTGATCGCGAAGCGGTGCGCCTCGTCGCGGAGGCGCTGCACCAGGAAGAGGGCGTCGCTGTTGCGCGGCAGGATGACCGGGAAGTCGGAGTCCGGCAGCCAGATCTCCTCCAGCCGCTTGGCGATGCCGGCGAGCTGGATGCCGGTGACGCCGGACTCGTCCAGCGCGCGCTGCGCGGCGGCGACCTGCGGCTGGCCGCCGTCCACGATGAGGAGGTTCGGCGGGTAGGAGAACTTGCGGCGGCGGCGCTCTGCGGCCTCGGCGAGCTCGGCGTCCACGTCGATCCGCGGGTCGTCGCCGTCGCTGTCGCGCTGCTCGATGTCCGGCTGTTCGGCGTCCTCCGGCTGGTCCGCCCCGTCCTTCAGGTACGCCAGCCGGCGCGAGATGACCTGGTAGATCGACTCGGTGTCGTCGGTTGACTCGGGGATGCTGAAGCGGCGGTACTGGTCCTTGCGTGGCAGGCCGTCCTCGAACACCACCATCGAGGCGACGATGTTCGTGCCGCTCAGATGCGAGACGTCGAAGCACTCCATGCGCAGCGGGGCGTCCGCCATGCCGAGGGCGTCCTGGATGTCGTTGAGCGCCTTCGACCGGGCGACGAAGTCGGAGCTGCGCCGGGTCTTGTAGAGGATGAGTGCGTTCTTGGCGTTCATCTCCGCGGTCTGGGCGAGGGCGGCCTTGTCGCCGCGCTGGGCGACCCGCAGCTCGACCCGGCCGGTCGACTTCGGGCCGCGGCGCACCGGGCCGGCCTCGTCGGCCTCCACGCGGCGCGCCATCAGCCACTGCTCCAGCTCGGTCGCGTCCTCCGGCAGCTCGGGCACGATGATCTCGCGCGGCGGGGCGTCGGTGCCCTCGTAGGCGTTCTGCAGCACGGTCTCGACCAGCTCGCCGAGCGTGATGTCGAGCTCCTTGTCGACCACCCAGGAGCGCACACCGCGGATGCGGCCGCCGCGGACGATGAACTGCTGCACGGCGGCGGCGAGCTCGTCGTGCGCGATGCCGAAGGCGTCCAGGTCGACGTTCTCCTGGAGCACGACGGCGCTCTTGCCCATCGCCTGCTCCAGCGCCTGGATGGCGTCCCTGTGCCGCGCGGCGGCCTCGTAGTCGAGGGTGCTCGCGGCCTGCTTCATCTTGTCGGTGAGGTCGCGGATGTACTTGGTGTCGTTGCCCGCCATGAACGAGACGAAGTCCTCGGCGAGCTCGCGGTGGTCCTCCGGGCTGATCCGGCCGACGCAGGGTGCGGCGCACTTGCCGATGTCGCCGAGCAGGCAGGGCCGTCCCGTCAGCTCGGCGCGGCGGTAGACGCCGTCCGAGCAGCTGCGCACGGGGAACGCCTTCAACATCAGGTCGACCGTGTCGCGGATCGCCCAGACCTTCGTGTACGGGCCGAAGTAGCGCGCGTCCTTGAGGTTGCGGTTGCGGGTCACCATCACGCGCGGGATCCGCTCCCCCAGCGTCACCGCGAGGTACGGGTACGACTTGTCGTCCCGGAACTGCACGTTGAAGGGCGGGTTGAACTCCTTGATCCAGGTGTATTCGAGCTGGAGCGCCTCGAACTCGCTGGCGACCACCGTCCACTCGACGCTGGCCGCCGTGGTGACCATGCGCCGGGTGCGCTCGTGGAGGCTGCGCAGGGGCTGGAAGTAGTTGCTCAGCCGCGCGCGGAGGTTCTTCGCCTTGCCGACGTAGAGCACCCGCCGGTTCTTGTCGCGGAACCGGTAGACGCCCGGCTGCGTGGGGATCTCGCCGGCCTTGGGGCGGTAGCCGACCGTGTCCGTACTCACAGCGCGATCCTACGCGGCGCCGCGGACACGCTCGCTGCCGAGAGCGCCCTCCCCCTGGAGGAGCTCCTTGAGGAAGTAACCCGTGTGGCTCCCCGGCGTCTCGGCGACCTGCTCGGGCGTCCCGGTCGCGATGACCGTCCCGCCGCCGGCGCCGCCCTCCGGGCCCATGTCGATGATCCAGTCCGCCGACTTGATGACGTCGAGGTTGTGCTCGATGACGATGACCGTGTTGCCCTTGTCGAGGAGACCGTTCAGCACCAGCAGGAGCTTGCGGACGTCCTCGAAGTGCAGGCCGGTGGTCGGCTCGTCGAGCACGTAGACGCTGCGGCCGTTCGACCGGCGCTGCAGCTCGGTCGCGAGCTTCACGCGCTGCGCCTCGCCGCCGGAAAGCGTCGTCGCGCTCTGGCCGAGCCGGACGTAGCCGAGGCCGACGTCCACGAGCGTCTGCAGGTAGCGGTGGATCGCCGAGATCGGCCGGAAGAACTCCGCCGCCTCGCTGATCGGCATGTCCAGGACCTCGGCGATGTTCTTGCCCTTGTAGTGCACGGTCAGGGTGTCGCGGTTGTACCGCGCTCCCCCGCAGACCTCGCACGCGACGTAGACGTCGGGCAGGAAGTTCATCTCGATCTTGATCGTGCCGTCACCGGAGCACGCCTCGCAGCGCCCGCCCTTGACGTTGAAGCTGAACCGGCCGGGCAGGTAGCCGCGGGCCTTCGCCTCCGGCGTCTCGGCGAACAGGGTGCGGATGCGGTCGAACACGCCCGTGTAGGTCGCCGGGTTGGAGCGCGGCGTGCGCCCGATCGGCGCCTGGTCGACGTGCACGACCTTGTCGAGGTTCTCCAGGCCGGTCACCGTGCGGTGCTTGCCCGGGAGCTTGCGGGCGCCGTTGAGCTTGTTCGCGAGCACGCGGTACAGGATGTCGTTGACCAGCGAGGACTTGCCCGAGCCGGAGACGCCGGTGACCGCCACGAACGCGCCGAGCGGGAAGTCGACCGACACCTTCTTCAGGTTGTTGGCCTCCGCGTCCACCACGCGGATCACGCGCTTCTTGTCGATCTTGCGGCGCTTCTCGGGGAGGACGATCTCCCGCCGGCCGGCCAGGTAGTCGCCGGTCAGCGACTCGGTGTTGGCGAGCAGCTCGTCGTAGGAGCCGGAGTGCACGACGTGGCCGCCGTTGACGCCGGCGCCGGGGCCGATGTCGACGATCCAGTCGGCGGTGCGGATGGTGTCCTCGTCGTGCTCGACCACGATCAGCGTGTTGCCGAGGTCGCGCAGCGCGACGAGCGTGTCGATCAGCCGCCGGTTGTCCCGCTGGTGGAGGCCGATGCTCGGCTCGTCCAGCACGTAGAGCACGCCGGTGAGGCCCGATCCGATCTGGGTCGCGAGCCGGATGCGCTGCGCCTCGCCGCCGGACAGCGTCGCCGCCGCCCGCGCGAGGTCGAGGTAGCTCAGGCCGACCTGGATGAGGAAGTCGAGCCGGATCTTGATCTCGCGCAGCACCTGCGCGCCGATCTTCTGCTCGCGCTCGGTCAGGTGCAGCTTCTCCATGAACGCACGTGCGTCGGAGAGGCTGAGCAGGGACGCGTCCGCGATCGACGCGCCGTGGACGAGGACCGAGAGCACCTCGGGCTTCAGCCGCTTGCCCTGGCAGACCGGGCACGGCACCTCGCGCAGGTACTCGGCCCAGCGGGCGCGCTGGGTGTCGGTCTCGGCCTGCATGTACTGACGCTCGATGTAGGGCACGACGCCCTCGAAGCCGGACGTGTACGACATCTCGCGGCCGTAGCGGTTCTTCCACCGCACCTTGACCTCGAAGTTGTCGCCGCGCAGCACGGCCTCCCGCACGTTCTGCGGGAGCTTCTTCCACGGCGTGCTCAGCGAGAAGCCGAGGTCGCGCGCGAGGCCGTCGAGCAGCTTCTCGTAGTAGTTGAAGAGGCCCTTGCCCTGCGTCGTCCACGGGACGATGACGCCCTCGGCGATGCTGAGCGAGTCGTCGCCGAGCAGGAGGTCTTCATCCACCGACATGCGCGTGCCGAGGCCGGAGCACTCCGGGCAGGCGCCGAACGGGGCGTTGAACGAGAAGGTGCGGGGCTCGATCTCGGTGAGCTGGATGGGGTGGCCGTTGGGGCAGGACAGCTTCTCGCTGAACGACTGCCACGCCGCGGGACCTTCGCGGTCCACGAAGTTGACCTGCACCAGGCCGTCGGTGAGCCGCAGCGCGGTCTCCAGCGAGTCGGTGAGCCGGCTGAGGATGTCCGGCCCCGCCACGAGGCGGTCGACCACGACGGAGATGTCGTGCTTGTACTGCTTCTTGAGGGTCGGCGGCTCGCTGAGCTGGATCTGCTCGCCGTCCACAAGCGCACGCGAGTATCCGCTCGCGGCGAGCTCCTTGAAGAGGTCGACGAACTCGCCCTTCTTCTGCGAGATGACCGGGCTGACGACCATGTAGCGCGTGCCCGGCTCCAGCTCCATGAGCTGGTCGGCGATCTGCTGCACCGTCTGGCGCTGGATCTTCTCGCCGCAGACCGGGCAGTGCGGGACGCCGATGCGCGCCCAGAGCAGGCGCATGTAGTCGTAGATCTCGGTGATCGTGCCGACCGTCGACCGCGGGTTGCGGTTGGTCGACTTCTGGTCGATCGACACCGCCGGGCTCAGGCCCTCGATGAAGTCGACGTCCGGCCGGTCGACCTGGCCGAGGAACTGCCGCGCGTACGCCGAGAGCGACTCGACGTAGCGGCGCTGCCCTTCGGCGAAGATCGTGTCGAACGCGAGCGACGACTTGCCCGAGCCGGACAGACCCGTGAAGACGACCAGGGAGTCGCGCGGGATCTCCAGGTCGACGTTGTGGAGGTTGTGCACCCGAGCCCCGCGGACGCTGAGGTGCGACCCCACGACCTTGCTCGGATTGCCTGCCGAACTCCTGCTACTCAGAGTGCTCACTCGTTCCATTCTCCGCTATTCGACGTCGCCCCACCCGCGTGTTCGCCCACCGCGCACCGGCGCGGTTCCCCCGTCGGTTCCCCCGCCGGCTGGTTCGAAGCTTTGTTCGATTCTAGCAACCCGGACAGGGGATGTGCGACCACGCGCGAGCGTACGCCGGACCACCGACATTCCAACTCCACGCGCTGCTCACACCCGCGGCCGGGCGAGCAGGAGCGCCGCCAGCAGGACCACCAGCCCGACGATCGCGCCGCCCGACACCACCGCCAGCCAGGGCGCCGCCGCCGGCCGGGCGACGAGCAGCAGCACGATCGCGACCGCCTGCACCGGGACCTGGATGAGGATCACGCGCCGCAGCGACGGCAGCCACACCGCCGGCTGCACCCGGGCGGTCGCGGGCAGCACGAGCATCCACGCCGCGAGGACGTGCAGCACGTGCACCGCGGCGATCACGGCGAGCAGCCGGAGGGTGAGCGTCCCCGGCTCCAGGAGCGTGGAGAACGCGAGCACGGCGATGAGGACCCAGGCGACCCGCCACCGCGGGACGGCGAGGGCGACCGCGGTGAGGAGGACGGCCACGCCGGGCCACGGGCCGCTGGGGGCGGTGGTGACGGCGAGCGGGACGGCGACGACGGCGAAGGCGACGCGGAGGGACCAGGCCGGGACGGTGAGGCCGAGGTCGGGTGTGGGCGGGGGCTGGACGCCGCTCGTCCCCGTCTCCGCGCTCATCCCCGCCTCCGGGGCGTCGCCAGCCGCCGCAGCATCGCGTCGCGCTCCGGCGACGTCCACTCCAGCAGCTCAGCCCCCGCGGCCCGCAGCCGGTCCAGGCGCAGCCCGCGCTCCAGGTCCACGACCCGCAGCGCCAGCCGTTCCCGGGCCGGGAGCTCGTCCACGGCCCGCGGCGGCAGTACGTCGATCGCCACCACCCGGTGTCCCGCCGCGCGCCAGGTGAGCGCCAGGCGCATGGCCTGGTTGTCCAGGAACGTGGACATCACGAACACGACCGCCCCCTGCGCGAGCCGCGGCGCCCGGGCGCGCTCGGTCGCCGACCCGTGCGCGGTGGTCAGCTCGACCGCCCGCAGGACGCGGTGCAGGTGCCGTGCACCGGCGCGCGGCGGCAAGGCTCGGCGGGCGTCGGAGAGGTCGTCGAAGCCGACCCGGTCGGACGCGGCGGCGTACGCGCCCGCCAGGGAGACCGCGGCCTCCCGCGCCACGTCGAGGGAGGTCGCCCCGGGCCGCTGGTACGGCGCCGCCCAGCCGGCGACGGCGCCCGGGACGTCGTCGCGCGCGTCCAGCACCAGCTGCACCGCCGCATCGGAGGTCGCCGTGGTCCGCCGCACGTAGAGCTCGCCCGGGCGCTGCGCGAGGCGGGCGGTCGCCTTCCAGTCGATGCGGCGGAGCCGGTCGCCCGGTCGGAAGCGGTCGATGTCCCGGAACTCGCCGCCGTCGCCCGGCCGCGCGGATACATGGCCGCCGGTCAGTCCGAGCAGGCGCGCGGGCAGCGGGAGGCTGCGGATCCGCTGCGCGGCGGGCCGCACCACCCGCTCCGCGACCGTGGGGACACCCGGGTCGCCCGTCCACGCGGCGTCCGGCCCGATCCCGCGGGCGGCGAGCGACAGGATCCGCTGCGGGCCGGAGTGCGAGACCGCGACGCGGAAGCGCAGCCGGGCGGCCTCCCGCGGCGTCACCACCGCGTCCTCCGGGCGGCGGTCGGTCCGGTGGATCCGCAGGTGCACGCCGTCCACGCGCCCGTCCGCCTCGGCCACCGCGTCGACGCGCACGCGGCCGTCCGGGTCGTCGCCGGCGATGGTCACCCGGGCGCGCGCGGCCGCGGAGTCCGGCCGCGACGACCAGCCGAGGACCGCCGCCAGCAGCAGCGGGGCCGCGACCAGCACCAGCTCCAGGCGCGACAGCACGAACGCCGCGACCAGGCACACCGCCGCGACGATCGCGGCCGCGGTCACCGCCGGGCTCAGCGCCCACCCGGACCCGCCGGCCGGGGCCTCCGTCCGCTCGCGTGGGCCGGGCATGCGCGCCCGCGACCACAGCGACATCAGTCCGCGGCCTCCCGCTCGCGCGTCCCGACCGCCGGCGGCCCCGCCACGGAGGACACGACCTCCAGGACCACCTGCGCCGCACTCACGCCGCTGGTCCACGCCTGCACGGTCAGCGTCAGGCGGTGCGCGAGGACCGGTACGGCGACGCGCTTGACGTCGTCGGGGATGACGAAGTCCCGGCCGGCGAGCACCGCCAGCGCGCGGGCGACCAGGAGGAGGCCCTGCGACCCGCGCGGCGAGGCGCCGACCTCGACGGAGCGGTGCCGGCGGGTGGCGGCGGCGAGGCGCACGCAGTACGCGGCGATGTCGGGATCGACGTCCACGCGCTCGACCCCGGCCTGCATGGCCAGGAGTGTCGCGGCGTCCGTGACGGGCTCCACCGTGGCGACCTCGTGCCGCCGCGCGACGCGGGCCAGGAGGACCTGCGTCTCGCCGTCGGCGTCCGGGTAGCCCACGCCGAGCCGCACCATGAACCGGTCGAGCTGCGCCTCCGGGAGCGCGTAGGTGCCCTCCGACTCGATCGGGTTCGCGGTCGCGACGACGTGGAACGGCCGCGGCAGGGGGAAGCTGCGCCCCTCCACGGAGACCTGCCCTTCGGCCATCGCCTCCAGCAGCGCCGACTGGGTCTTCGGCGAGGTGCGGTTGATCTCGTCCGCGAGGAACAGCCCCGTGAACACCGGCCCCGGCCGGAACTCGAATTCGGCGGTCGAGGGCACGTAGACGAACGAGCCGGTGATGTCGGACGGCAGCAGGTCGGGCGTGCACTGCAGCCGCCGGAAGTCCAGGCCGACGGCGCTCGCGATGCTGCGCGCGGCGAGCGTCTTGCCGAGGCCCGGGACGTCCTCGAACAGCACGTGGCCGCCGGCGAGGACGGTGGCGAGCGCGATGTGCAGGGGCTCGCGCATGCCGACGACGACGGACTCGACCCGGTTCAGGACCTCGGCGCCGAGCCGGGCGACCTCGGTGACGGGGAGTGCGGTCTCGGCTGTCGAAGTGGAGGTGGTGGACGCGGCGGTGCTGGACGTCGCGGTGGTGGACGTCGCGGTGCTGGACGTGGCGGTGCTGGACGTGGCGGTGCTGGACGTGTCCGGGGTCATGCGGCTCCTGTCGTGTCTGCGGTGAGCGGGACGGCGGGGCGAGCGCCGGCCGGCGGTTCGATGTCGTTCGTGCCGCCCGCCCTCGCGCCGGGCACGGCAAGCGCCTCCAACCGCGCCAGCGACGCCGCGAACTCCTTCGGGCGCGGGGCGGCCGCGCTGCCCTTGCGCAGCATCCCGGCGGTCTGCTCCCCCAGCAGCCGGACGACCTCCGGCTGGGCCGCAGGGTCGTCGAGCTGCACCCCGTACCGGTCGAGCACCTCGGCGGCGAGCCCGCGAAGGCGGCGGACCGCCTCGGGCGACACCCGTCCGCCGCGCGCGCCGAGCGCCCAGCCGAGCTGCACGACGTCCCGCCGCGCGCCCGCCCGCGGCTGCGGCGACGGGACCGGCCAGGTCACCTCGGACTGCTCGCCGAGGAGCGACAGCATGGCGCCGAGCGCGAAGACCACGAACCCGAGTCCGACGGAATGCGGGGCGTCCATCCCGAAGAACCAGGCCGCCACCCCGACGATCGCGGCCGCGAGCACGCACCCCACGGCGCGCCGGACCATCCGCGCGCGGGTCATCGGAGCGCCCCGTCCGCCGCGGCCGTCCCCCACGACGCGCGCAACGCCTCGATCGCGGCGCGGGCCGCGTCGACGTCGGCCGCGGTCACGGGCGCGTCGCTGAACCGGGCGCGCAGGTAGAGGTCGAGAAGGTCGCCGGCGGCATCCCGGTCGGACGCGACCCGGGCGAGAACGCGCCTGACGAACTCCCCCGGCGTCTCGGCCGGGAGCCGGTGGACGCCGCTGTCCGCTGCGCCCTCCTCCAGCCCGAGCCACGCCCGCTCGATGGCGTCCCGCGGCTCCCGGCCCTCGCCGAGCAGATCGAGGGCGCGGTCGAGGCCACGGCGCACGCGCTCGGGGCGCGGCTGCGCGGGCGGCTCCGGCGCGACGGAACCCTCGGTGGAGCCGTCGACATCGCCGTCGAGGCCGGGGTACTCGGGGCGCAGCCTCCGCCGCAGGTACCGGTAGAGCAGGGCGAGCAGGACGACGACGATCAACGCGATGACCGCGTAGGTCACCCAGGTCAGGTCGATGCGGGTCTCGTGCGGGACGTCCTGCGGCGCGGGCGTGCCGGTGGCCGGCTGCTGCTCCCCCGGGTGCGGCTGGAGGTCGGCGGCAGGCGGGGTGAACCGGAGGCCGGTGAAGACAGGAGCGCCCTGGAAGGCGAGCGCGAGGCCCGAGAGGGCGAGCAGGAGGCCGGCGGCGGTGACCAACCCCCACCGCTGCCGCGTCCGCGTCGCCTTCGAGCCCACCCTGCCACCGTAGCGCGGAGGCGGTATGAGTGCGCGGCGGGACTGCCACACCGCGCGGCGCTCAGCCCAAATGCCCCGCCTTCTCCATCTGCCGCAGGTCCCGCTTCAGGTCCGACAGCTCGTCGCGCAGCCGCGCCGCCAGCTCGAACTTCAGCTCTCCCGCCGCGGCGAGCATCTGCCCGTTCAGGTCGGAGATCAGCGACTCCAGCTCGGCCGCGCCCTGCGCGGCGATGCCGCGGTTGCGGAGGTTCGGCGTCGGGCTCTTGCGGCGCTGCTCGCGACCGGCGAGCATCCGGGCGGTGTCGGCCTCCTCGCGGGCCAGGACGTCCGTGATGTCGGCGATGCGCTTGCGGAGGGGCGTGGGGTCGATGCCGTTGGCGCGGTTGTACTCGATCTGGAGCTCTCGGCGGCGGTCGGTCTCCTCGATCGCGTTCTTCATCGAGTCGGTCAGCACGTCGGCGTACATGTGCACCTCGCCCGAGACGTTGCGGGCGGCGCGGCCGATGGTCTGGATGAGCGACGTCGAGGAGCGGAGGAAGCCCTCCTTGTCGGCGTCGAGGATCGCGACCAGCGACACCTCCGGTAGGTCGAGGCCCTCGCGGAGCAGGTTGATGCCGACCAGCACGTCGTAGACGCCGGCGCGCAGCTCGGTGAGCAGCTCGACGCGGCGCAGGGTGTCGACGTCGGAGTGCAGGTAGCGGACCTTCACGCCGGCCTCGGCGAGGAAGTCGGTGAGCTCCTCCGCCATCTTCTTGGTCAGCGTGGTGACCAGGATGCGCTCGTCGCGCTCGACGCGGACGCGGATCTCCTCGAGCAGGTCGTCGATCTGCCCCTTGGTCGGCTTGACGACGATCTGCGGGTCCACCAGGCCGGTCGGGCGGATGATCTGCTCGACCACGCCGTCCGCGATGTCCATCTCGTACTTGCCGGGCGTCGCCGACAGGTACACGGTCTGGCCCACCCGGTCCTTGAACTCGTTCCACCGCAGCGGGCGGTTGTCCATGGCGCTCGGGAGCCGGAAGCCGTGCTCGACCAGAGTGCGCTTGCGGGAGGCGTCCCCCTCGTACATGGCGCCGATCTGCGGGACGGTGACGTGCGACTCGTCGATGACGACGAGGAAGTCGTCCGGGAAGTAGTCGAGCAGGCAGTTCGGCGCCTCGCCGGGCTGCCGGCCGTCGATGTGCCGCGAGTAGTTCTCGATGCCGGAGCAGAAGCCGATCTGCTCCATCATCTCCAGGTCGAACTGGGTGCGCATCCGCAGCCGCTGGGCCTCCAGCAGCTTGCCCTCGCGCTCCAGCTCCTGCAGCCGCTCGCGCAGCTCCTCCTGGATGGTGCCGATGGCGCGCTGCATCGTCGCCGGGCTGGCGGCGTAGTGCGTCGCCGGGAAGACCGAGACGGCATCCATCTTCTGGAGCACCTCGCCGGTCAGCGGGTGCAGCGAGTAGAGCGCCTCGATCTCGTCGCCGAACAGCTCGACGCGGACCGCGTGCTCCTCGTACATCGGGATGATCTCGATGGTGTCGCCGCGCACGCGGAACTTGCCGCGCGAGAAGTCGACGTCGTTGCGCTCGTACTGCATCGCGACGAACCGGCGGATGAGCTGGTCGCGGCCGACGTTCTGGCCGACCTGGAGGGCGACCATCGCCTCCAGGTACTCCTCGGCCGCGCCGAGACCGTAGATGCAGGAGACGGTGGAGACCACGACCACATCGCGCCGGCTGAGCAGCGAGTTGGTGGTGGAGTGCCGCAGCCGCTCGACCTCCGCGTTGACCGACGAGTCCTTCTCGATGAAGGTGTCCGTCTGCGGGACGTAGGCCTCGGGCTGGTAGTAGTCGTAGTACGAGACGAAGTACTCGACCGCGTTGTTGGGCAGCAGCTCGCGGAACTCGTTGGCGAGCTGCGCGGCGAGGGTCTTGTTGTGCGCGAGGACGAGCGTCGGGCGCTGCACCTGCTCGACCAGCCAGGCGGTCGTCGCCGACTTGCCGGTTCCGGTCGCACCGAGGAGGACGACATCGGTCTCGCCCGCGTTGATACGGCCGGCGAGTTCGGCGATCGCCTTGGGCTGGTCGCCGCTGGGCGCGTATTCGCTGACGACCTCGAACGGACGGACGAGACGCGTGGCTTGCATGAGTCCAGTCTAGGAAGGACCACCGACATCGCGGCCCGCTCTCGCTGAGAGCGGAACCCGGCGGTCAGGACCGCAGGCTCTCCCAGAGCTCGTCCACCTGCTCGCGCGTGCGGTCGAGAGAGCCGTCGGTGTCGATCACCACGTCCGCGACGGCCAGCCGCTCCTCGTCGGAGGCCTGCGAGCCGATCCGGCGCTCGGCCTCCGCCGCGTCCATCCCGCGCAGCCGCACCAGCCGGTCGATGCGCGTGGCGGCGTCCGCGTGCGCGACGACCACCAGGTCGAACGGGTACTCGTTGGCCGACTCGACCAGCAACGGCACGTCGTACACGACGATCGCCGCGGGATCGGCGGCGCCCGCGGCCTCGAATCGCGCGGTGGACGCGGCGAGCACGGCCGGGTGGGTGATCCCGTTGAGCTTCCGGAGTGCGTCCGTGTCGCCGAACACGATCGCGCCGAGTGCGGGCCGGTCGAGGCTGCCGTCCGCGGCGATGACGCCCTCGCCGAACGTGCGGGCGATCTCGGCCAGCGCGGGAGTCCCGGGCTCCACGACCTCCCTGGCGATGCGGTCGGCGTCCACGACGACGGCGCCGAGCTCGGCGAGACGGGAGGCGATGGTCGATTTTCCGGACGCGATCCCGCCGGTGAGTCCGATCAGCTGCACGGCGTCCAGCCTATGCGCACCGAGAGGGCGGCCGTTAACGCCGGAACGGCCGGCCCCCGAAGGGACCGGCCGCTCACGGATGAGACGGGTCTCAGTTGTTGGAGCTGAGCTTCTCGCGCAGGGCGGCGAGGGACTCGTCGTCGGCGAGGGTTCCGCCGTTGCCGGTCTCGCTCGAGTAGGACGAGGAACCGCTGTCGGCGGCCGCCTCCTCGATGCCCTTCGCGACCTGGCGCTTGTGCGCCTCCCAACGAGCCTGGGCAGCGGCGTACTGCTGCTCCCACTCGTCGCGCTGGGTCTCGAAGCCTTCCTTCCACTCGTTGGTCTCCGGGTCGAAGCCCTCCGGGTACTTGTAGTTCCCCTGGTCGTCGTACTCGGTGACCATGCCGTAGAGGGCCGGGTCGAACTCGGTGCCTTCGGGGTCGACGCCCTCGTTCGCCTGCTTGAGGCTGAGCGAGATGCGGCGGCGCTCCAGGTCGATGTCGATGACCTTGACGAAGACCTCTTCGCCGACCGACACGACCTGCTCGGCGAGCTCGACGTGCTTGCCGGAGAGCTCGGAGATGTGCACCAGGCCCTCGATGCCGTCCGCGACGCGGACGAACGCACCGAACGGAACCAGCTTCGTGACCTTGCCCGGTGCGACCTGACCGATCGCGTGGGTGCGGGCGAAGACCTGCCACGGGTCCTCCTGGGTCGCCTTGAGCGACAGCGAGACGCGCTCGCGGTCCAGGTCGACCTCGAGGATCTCGACGGTGACCTCCTGGCCGACCTCGACGACCTCGGAGGCGTGCTCGATGTGCTTCCACGAGAGCTCGGAGACGTGCACGAGGCCGTCCACGCCGCCCAGGTCGACGAACGCGCCGAAGTTGACGATCGAGGACACGACGCCCTTGCGGACCTGGCCCTTGTGCAGGTTGTTGAGGAACGTGGTGCGGGACTCCGACTGGGTCTGCTCCAGCAGCGCGCGACGCGACAGGACCACGTTGTTGCGGTTCTTGTCGAGCTCGAGGATCTTCGCCTCGATCTCCTGGCCCAGGTACGGGGTCAGGTCGCGGACGCGGCGCAGCTCGATGAGCGACGCCGGCAGGAAGCCGCGGAGGCCGATGTCGACGATCAGGCCGCCCTTGACGACCTCGATCACCGTACCGGTGACCACGCCGTCGGCTTCCTTGATCTTCTCCACGTCGCCCCACGCGCGCTCGTACTGCGCACGCTTCTTGGACAGGATGAGGCGGCCTTCCTTGTCCTCCTTCTGGAGAACGAGCGCCTCGACGGTGTCGCCGACCTCGACGACCTCGCTGGGGTCGACGTCGTGCTTGATGGAAAGCTCGCGGGAGGGGATGACACCCTCGGTCTTGTAGCCGACGTCGAGGAGGACCTCGTCGCGGTCGATCTTGACGACGGTGCCTTCGATCAGGTCTCCGTCGTTGAAGAACTTCAGCGTCTTTTCGACCGCGGCAAGAAAGTCTTCAGCAGAACCGATGTCGTTGACTGCGACCTGCTTCGGTGCCTTGTCGGTCGTTGCGGTTGTCATGTAGTGGATGCTCCGTTATGGACATAAATCAGGCCGAGCGCGAACCTCTGTGGGTGTCTTCCGCGAACGGCAGGCGGATGTGGATGTCACACAAGTGACGGTCTAGTCTACCGACTGGCCTGCGAAAGGGGCAACTCGCGGCCGGCGACGATGTCGCGGAGGGCGGGTTCCAGGTCCGGGAAGGCGAACTCATAGCCTGCGGCGAGCAGCCGCTCCGGCACCACCCAGCGGCTCTTCAGCACCAGCTCGGTCTCGGTGCGGAGGACCGCGGTGCCGAGCTCCAGCATCCAGCGGAACGCCGGGAGCCCGGCCGGGACGCGGAGCACGCGGCGCAGGGTCGCCATGAGCGTGCGGTCGTCCGACGGGTTCGGCGCGGCGATGTTGACCGGGCCGTCGAGCTCGGGATGCTCCCGCAGGAACTCGATCGAGCCGAGCACGTCGGCGATGTGCACCCAGCTGAACCGCTGACGGCCGCCGCGGGCGCGGAACTCGTGGAACGTCCCGGCATTGCGACGCGCGGTGGTCGCGAACCAGCGGCCGTCGAGCTGCGGTCCGCCCAGGCCGAACTGCGTCAGCCGGATCAGCGGGGTCAGCGCGGAGCCGTCGCCGAGCACGATCGCCATGCGCAGCGCGACGCGGCGCGTGCCGGGCAGCTCGCCCTCGAAGAACTCGGACTCCCAGGCGCGCGCGACATTCACCGAGAAGCCGGTGCCGAGCTCGCCGGTGGACTCCGTCATCGGCCGGTCCTCCGCGTGCCGGTAGATGGTGGCCGTAGAGGCGTTGAACCAGACCGGAGGCGGGGCGTCGGAGGCGGCCACGGCCTCCCGCAGCGCCCGCGTGGTCTCCAGCCGCGAGCGGAAGATCTCGGCGCGGTTCGCGTCGCCGTAGCGGCAGTTCACGCTCTTGCCCGCGAGGTTGATCAGCACGTCCGCGCCGGTGACGACCCGTCGCAGGGCCTCGGCGTCGCCCCAGCGCGCGTCGGCGCCGTCGCGGCCGACCAGGAGGACCGTCGCGCCCGTGGCGCGGTAGTGCTCCGCCAGATAGCGTCCGATGAAGCCGGACGCGCCGGCGATGACGATGCGCTCGCTCACTCACTCCCCCGTTGCGACGGCGGCGCTCCCGACCTGGTATCGGAACGTCCCCGCGTACTGGTACACCCTACCGATCAGCGGGACGCGCACGACGATCGACACCGCCTGCGCGTCGCGCTCGTCGTCGTACCGCTCGGTGAGCGCGACGACCGGGGCGACCGCGCGCGGGAGGACGAGCCGCAGCCTCCCCAGCCGCAGTGCGACCTTGCGGGAGGTCAGCCGCAGGGCGCCGTCGATCACGCGGGCGGAGAACCACGCCTCGGCGAGCACCGGGGAGCCGAGGCGGTCCACGACCATCCAGCCGTCGACGCCGATCTCGTCGCGCATGTCGAGCACGCGCCCGCGCAGCGCGAACCGCCGCACCGCGCGCACCGCAGGGCCGCCGTCGGCCGCCAGCGCCGGCACGTTCTCGACCGTGAACGGCACGTCCTGCTCCCACACCGGGAACATCACGTGCGCCCGGCCGAACACGGCCAGCACCGGCCACAGCCAGCGCCGGGGCGTGCCGACGGTGTCGAACACGCCCCGGCCCGTGCCGGTGGACCCGGCCGGGATGGCGTCGAAGTAGGCGCGCAGCCGCGGATGGAGCTCGTCGAAGGCCGGGCCGAGCACGGCCCGGTACGGGGAGGTCATCGCGGCTGCGCGCTTCTCGATGGCCGGGCGCTCAGTCGAGCAGTGCCGACTTCAGCGTGTCCAGGCCGACGCCGCCGATGTCGAGCGCCTTCTTGTGGAACGCCTTGATGTCGAACGCGGCTCCCTCCCGGCGCGCGTACTCGTCGCGGAGCTGCTCCCAGATCCGCTGGCCGATCTTGTACGACGGCGCCTGCCCCGGCCAGCCGAGGTAGCGGTTCACCTCGAACCGGACGAAGCCCTCGTTCATGTTGACGTTGTCGGCCAGGAAGCCGAACGCGTACTCGCCGGTCCACGGGCCGGAGCCGTCCGGGAGCTGCTTCTCCAGGTGCACGCCGATGTCGAGCACCACCCGGGCGGCGCGCATCCGCTGGCCGTCGAGCATCCCGAGCCGGTCGGCGGGGTCGTCGAGGTAGCCGAGCTGCTCCATCAGGCGCTCCGCGTACAGTGCCCAGCCCTCCGCGTGACCCGAGGTGCCGGCGATGCGGCGCCAGGAGTTGAGCTGCGCCTTGTTGTAGGTGGCCTGCGCGATCTGGAGGTGGTGGCCGGGGACGCCCTCGTGGTACACGGTGGTCAGCTCGCGCCAGGTGTCGAACTCGGTGACGCCCTCGGGGACGCTCCACCACATCCGGCCGGCGCGCGCGAAGTCGTCGCTTGGGCCGGTGTAGTAGATGCCGCCCTCCTGCGTGGGGGCGATCATGCACTCCAAGCGGCGGATCTCGGCCGGGATGTCGAAGTGCGTGCGGCCGAGCTCCTCGATCGCGCGGTCGCTCGTCTCCTGCATCCAGCGCTGCAGCGCGTCGGTGCCGTGCAGCTTGCGGGAGGCGTCGCCGTCGAGGAACGCGATGGCCTCGTGGACGCTCGCTTCGGGCTTGATCTCGCGGGCGATCGACTCCTGCTCGGCGACCATGCGGGCGAGCTCCTCGATGCCCCACTCGTAGGTCTCGTCCAGGTCGACGGTCGCGCCGAGGAAGTCGCGGGAGGCGAGCGCGTACAGCTCGCGGCCGACGGCGTCCTTCTCGGGGGCGTGGGCGGCCAGCTCGTCCTGCAGGAACGCGGCGAGCGTGGCGTAGGCCGCCGCCGACTCCGTGGCGCCCTGGGCCAGGTCGGACTTCAGCGACGCGGGCAGCTCGCCGTTCAGCGGACGGGCCGAGCCGGTGAAGTCGAAGAAGAAGCCGGTGTCCGCGATCTGCTTCTTCGCCTGGGCCAGCACCTCGCGCACCTGGCGGATCGCGGGCACATTGCCGGCCGCGATGCCGCTGCGCAGGGTCTCGATGTAGCCGTCCATCGCGGCGGGGAGGTTGTGCAGGCGCTTGGCGACGTTCGCCCAGTCCTCCTCGGTGTCGGTGGGCACGAGGTCGAAGATGTCGCGGAGCTCCTGCGCAGGGGAGGCGATCACGTTGAGGTCGCGCTGGTTGAAGCCCGCCTCGTGCTTCTCGATGGTGAGCTCCAGCTCGCGGGCCAGGTCCATTTTGGTGACCCGGTCGATGTCGTCCACCGGCTCGGCGGCCTGGATTTTGGCCAGCGCCTCACGCACCTTGCCGACGGCCTGCTCGGCGCCGGCCGGCGAGTAGTCCGAGTACTCGCCCTCGCGGCCGGGGCGGCCGAGCCAGACGTGGTACTCGGGGTGGAGCTCCAACTGGGTGTCGACCCACTCGTCAGCGATCGTGTCGATCGGAGTCGGTTCGCGCTTCTCTGCGTTCGTCATGGTTCGACCCTATCGAGGGGCCGACTTCTGCTGAAAGATGCCGCGTTCGCCGCGCCGCCCGTTCCTCCCTGCGGTCGAGCTCGTCCTGGAGGGCGACGAAGAAGCGGTGGATCTCGCCGAGGCGGCGCGTGTAGAGCAGCACGTCCGCGGCCCCCACCTTCCCGGCCGCGTCGAACCCGATCCGGGTGTGCGTCGCGTCGACGGGTTCGAAGCTCAGCTTCGCGTCGAAGAGGAACCACCCGGACGCGAGCTGGGCGAACGGGTCGAGGAGGCTCGTCCCCTTCAGCGCGTCCCGGATGAAGTCGGGGACCTCCTCCACCGGGACGGGGACCACTTCGCTCGGCATCCGGCGCGCTTGGACGGCCTTCTTCGCGTGCCTCTGCGGCTCCAGCTCGCTCATGACCTGAAGCGTAGTGCGGCGCGCCGCGGCCGTCAGTGCGCGGCGGCCTCCCAGTTCGGACCGCGGCCGATCTGGACGTCCAGGGGGACGCGGAGGTCGGCGGCGCCGGCCATCCGGGTGCGCACGATGGATTCGAGCGCATCCCACTCGCCGGGCGCGACCTCGAAGATGAGCTCGTCGTGCACCTGGAGGAGCATGCGCGAGTTCAGCTTCTGGTCGATCAGGTCGCCGGCGATCCCGAGCATCGCGATCTTCATGATGTCGGCGGCCGAGCCCTGGATGGGCGCGTTCAGCGCCTGGCGCTCCGCGTTCTCGCGCAGGACGCGGTTGGTCGAGGTCAGGTCCGCGAACGGGCGGCGGCGGCCGAAGATCGTCTCGGTGTAGCCGTCGACCCGCGCGATCTCCACGACGCTGCGCAGGTAGTCGCGCACCGCGCCGAAACGCTCGAAGTAGCCGGCCATCAGGTCCCGCGCCTCCTTCGTCTCGATGCGGAGCTGCTTGGAGAGGCCGAAGGGGCTGAGGCCGTAGGCGAGGCCGTACGACATCGCCTTGACCTTGGTGCGCATGAGCGGGGTGACGTCCTCCGGCGCGACGCCGAAGACGCGCGCGCCGACGAAGCGGTGCAGGTCCTCCCCCGCGTTGAACGCCTCGATCAGCCCCGGGTCCTCGGAGAGGTGCGCCATGATGCGCATCTCGATCTGCGAGTAGTCGGCGGTCAGCAGCGTCTCGTAGCCCTCGGCGCTGCGGAACGCCGACCGGATCTCGCGGCCCTCCTCGGTGCGGATCGGGATGTTCTGGAGGTTGGGGTCGTTGGACGAGATGCGGCCCGTGCTGGTGCCGGTCTGGTCGTAGGTGGTGTGGATGCGCTCGTCGCCGTTGACCGACCGCTCCAGGGTCTCCACGATCTGCTTCAGCTTGGTCGCGTCGCGGTGCTGGAGCAGCAGGTCGAGGAACGGGTGCGGGTTGCTCTCCTGCAGGTCGGCCAACGACTGTGCGTCGGTGGAGTAGCCGGTCTTGGTGGAACGGGTCTTCGGCATCCCGAGCTCCTCGAACAGCACCTGCTGGAGCTGCTTGGGCGAGCCGAGGTTGAGCTCGTGGCCGACCTCCGCGTAGGCGCGGGCGGCGTAGTCGTTGGCCTTGTCGGTGAGCTGGCCGCGCAGGCGGCGCAGCACCTCGGTGTCGATCGAGACGCCGTCGAGCTCCATCTCGGCCAGGACCGCGACAAGCGGCAGCTCGATGTCGTCGAGCACGGCGCGGGTGCCGGCGTCGAGGGCGATCATCTGGCCCTCGGCGACGCGGCGGATGTACCAGGCCTCGGTCGCCGGGCTCACGGCGTCGTTGATCGGGACGAGCTGGTTGGGGTCGGAGACCGGGAGGGTCTCGCCCAGCACCTCGTAGACCTGCTCGGCCAGCGACTGCGGCGCGGCGCCGGGCTTGACCAGCCAGGAGGCGATCCGGGTGTCGAAGGCGAGGCCGTCGACCACGAAGCCGGCCCGGGCCAGCGCCTTGAACTGCGGCTTGGCGTGGAAGAAATACTTGGGAGCGCTGCTTGCGAGCCACTCCTCGAGCGCCGTGTAGTCGGGGCGGCCGGCGGCCCACGGTACGTAGACCGTGTCGTCGGCGGCGGCGAGGCCGAAGCCGGTGATGCCGGCCGGGCCGGTCTCCAGCTGCACGGCGACCGGCGCGTCGTCTGCGGAGGCCTTCTCCAGCCAGTTGGCGAGCTCCTCGTCCACGAGGGTGCGGACGACCGGCGCGCTCACGGCGCCGACGTCTCCCTCCGAGGGGGCGGCTCCGGCGCCGGCGAAGGTCCCGTCCTCGGCCGCTGCCTTCAGCAGCCGGTCGAGCAGGGTCTTGAACTGGAGGCGCGCGAAGATGTCGCGCACGGCGTTCTCGTTGAGCGGCTTGCGCTCCAGGTCGGCCGGGGCGACCTCCAACTCCACGTCGTCCAGGAGCTTGTTGAGCCGGCGGTTGCGGAGGGCGTTCTCCCGCTGGTCGCGGAGGTTCTGCCCGACGACGCCCTTGATCTCGTCGGCGTGGGCGACGATGTTCTCGACCGTGCCGTACTGCTGCACCCACTTGACCGCGGTCTTCTCGCCGACCTTGTCGATGCCGATCAGGTTGTCGCTGGTCTCGCCGACCAGCGCCGCGATCTCCGGGTACTGGTGCGGCTCGACGCCGTAGCGCTCGCGCACGGCGGCGGGGTCGTAGATCTTGAGCTCGGAGACGCCGCGGACGTTCGGGTAGAGCAGCGTGACGTCGTCGTTGACGAGCTGGATGGTGTCGCGGTCGCCGGAGACGAGGAGCACGCGGTAGCCCTGCTCCCTGCCCTGGCGGGCGAGCGTGGCGAGGATGTCGTCGGCCTCGAAGTCCTCCTTGGCGATGGTGGTGATGTTCATCGCGTGCAGGGCCTCCTGCAGAAGCGGGATCTGGCCCACGAACTCGGAGGGGGTCTCGTTGCGGGTGCCCTTGTACTCCGGGTACTCGCGCGTGCGGAACGAGTAGCGGGAGATGTCGAACGCGACCGCGAGGTGGGTCGGGCGCTGCTGCTGGAGCAGGTTGATCAGCATCGCGATGAAGCCGTGGATGCCGTTCGTGTGCTGCCCTTCGCGGTTGACGAAACTGTCCACGGGGAGCGCGTAGAAGGCCCGGAATGCCAGCGAATGGCCGTCGATGACGAGAAGGGTAGGCTTTTCGGAGTCTGACACCAGGCAAGCCTACAAGGGGCCGGTGACAGTCCAGGACGACGGCCGACGAGGGCGGAAAGGGCAGCAGAATGACCGAGGACGCGCTCGCGTACGTGAAGCAGCGGGGGCTCGGCGCCCTCGCCGACAAGATGGGCATCGAGATCGTGGAGTTCACGATCGAGCGGGCCGTCGCGACCATGCCCGTGCTCGGCAACACGCAGCCCGCGGACCTGCTGCACGGCGGCGCGTACGTCGTGCTCGGCGAGTCGCTCGGCTCCATGTCGGCGAACCTCTATGCCGGCGAGGGCCGCCTCGCGGTGGGCATCGAGATCAACGCCTCGCACACGCGCGCGGCGGTCGACGGCTACGTGACGGGCGTCTGCACGCCCATCCACCTCGGCCGCACGCTGACGACGCACGAGATCGCCGTGACCGACGACCGCGGCCGCCGCTGCTCGACCATCCGCATCACGAACCTGATCAAGGACCTCTAGAGATTTGTGCCGAATGGCGCGAATGCGCCGCCGATTCGCGCCATTCGGCACGAATCGGGGACGCCTTACTTCTTGGGGGCGAGCTGCTCGATGATCGCCTGGGCGACGTCGTGCATGGTGAGGCGGCGGTCCATCGACGCCTTCTGGATCCAGCGGAACGCGTCCGGCTCGCTGAGGCCCATCTTCTCGTTGAGGAGGCCCTTGGCGCGGTCGACCAGCTTGCGGGTCTCGAAGCGCTGCACCATGTCCGAGACCTCGGCCTCCAGCGCGATGATCTGCTGGTAGCGGGCCAGTGCGATCTCGATCGCCGGCAGGAGGTCGTTCGGGGTGAACGGCTTCACCACGTAGGCGAGGGCGCCGGCCTCGGTCGCGCGCTCCACGAGCTCCTTCTGGCTGAACGCGGTCAGCAGCACGACGGGCGCGATGTGGTTCTTGGAGAGGCGCTCGGCCGCCGAGATGCCGTCGAGCTGGGGCATCTTCACGTCCATGATGACCAGGTCGGGGCGCAGCTCGGTGGCCAGCGCGACCGCGGTCTCGCCGTCTCCGGCCTCGCCGACGACCTCGAAACCGTTGTCGCGCAGGGTCTCGACGATGTCGAGCCGGATGAGCGACTCGTCCTCCGCGACGACGACTCGGCGGGGTGCGGTGGGGGTGGTCTCCTGGTCAGTCACGGACAAAAGCCTACGGTATTGTTCAGGTGTTGTTGTGCGCCGCTGTGGCGGAATGGCAGACGCGGAGCACTCAAAATGCTTTGTCCGGAAGGGCGTGTGGGTTCGAGTCCCACCAGCGGCACAACCCTATACAGCAGTCGAATCGGCGCAGTCAGCCCACCCGGCGCAGCCGCAGGGCCAGCACAGGGCACAGCGCCACCGCATCCTCCGCGGCGTCCAGCTGGTCGCTGCGCACCGGGATGTCGGAGCGTCCGGAGGCCGGCTGGCCGACCGCGAACGGGTAGCCCCACTCGTCGCGCGCGATCGTCCCCTCCAGCAGCTCGGCGCACAGCCCGCGGCCGTCGCAGCGCGTCCAGTCGACGTGGAGCGTGTGGCGCGTGGTCATCGTGCGCTCCTCAGGCAGCGGCCCTCGGCGTGGGCGTGGATGTCGCGGGCGAAGACGCGCAGCGCGCTGCGGACGAGGCGCGCGGCCCCGTCCGGATGGTGGCACGAGCCGCGACCGTCGACCGCCTCCGCGAGCCGGGCGAGCTCGGCCGCGGCCTGCGGGGCGAGCCGCCCGGCGGCCAGCTCGGCGAACCGGTCGGCCATCGCCGGGAGCCCGAACAGGCACGGCCCGCACTGCCGGGCGGAGGCCGCGGCCAGCTCCTGGACGATCGCCGCGGTCGTCGCAAGGCCGCAGCGCTGGGGGCCGAGCACGTGCACGACGCCGGCTCCCGCGGACTCCCCCGGCGCCGTGCCGGTCTCGGCCGGCGCGATCCAGCGCCCGTGATAGCCGCCGAGGAGCACGCCGGCGGCGAGCCTGGCCTCCCCGCCGGCCCGGGCGACGATGTCCACGACGGTCGCGTCGGTCGGCACCTCGAGCACGCCCTCGACGGCCACGTCCCCGGTCACCGTGACCAGCCGGGTCCCCGGTTGCCCAGGGTCGCCGACGCTGCGGAACCAGTCGCCGCCGTAGCGGTCCACGAGCGCGAGCTGCGCGAGCGTCTCGACGTTGTGCAGCAGCGTCGGCCTCCCGTCGAGCCCGGACTCCGACAGCCGCCGCGTCCGGTCGAGCGGGACGGCGCGGCCGGTCTGGAGGGCGTTCACGACGGCGCTCGCCTCGCCCGCCACGAAGCCGTCCGCGGCCTCGATCAGCTCGACGCGGCCGGCGTCGGAGCGCTCGGCGACAGCGGCCGCGACCGGGGCGACGGCGGCCTCGTGGAGGTACAGCACGGTCCGCGCGGCGCCCAGCGCCTCCGACGCGGTCAGGAGGCCGTCGAGGACGAGGTGAGGCGCGTTGGCGAGCAGGACGGCGTCCTTCCAGCTCCACGGCTCGCCCTCTGAGCCGTTGCCGATCACGATCGGAGCGCGCCGCCCGGCCGTCGCCGCCAGCTTGCGGAACGCGGGGAACGCGGCACCGCCGCGGCCGGTGAGGCCCGACCGCTCCAGCTCGCGTTCGAGGTCCGGGCGGCGCAGGCCGCGGCGCGGGCCGAACGCGGAGAGGTGGGCGAGCGCGCCGGCCGAGTGGCCGGCCGCGAGCAGCCGTGGCGGCGTGGCGGCGGGGTCGGAGACCGGCAGGACGTTGTCGGCGGTCATGGTCATGACAGTCCCCTTCTGCTGAGTGCGGCATCTGCACGACGTGCGGCGGAGGTCTCCAGGAACCCGGCGGACACCCGCCAGAGCACGGCGACGAGCACGAAGAGCACCGATGCTCCGGCGAGCAGCAGCATCCAGCCGGACGTGCCGTCGGTGCCGTCGCCGATCGTGTGCGCCAGCGCCACCGGCCACAGCGCGTAGCTCAGCCAGTGCACGCCCTTGAAGACGCGCAGCCCGAGCCTCCGGCGCAGCAGTGCGGTGATCGTCACCGCGATCAGGAGGTCGACGGCCACGGTGCCGAGGCCGAGCCAGAACGGCAGGTGCGCGCCGAGGAACGGCACCAGGATGTCGGTGAGCGTGAGCTTCGCGTAGGAGTCGAGCAGCAGCGTCCCGATGTGCAGGACGAGGAACACGACGGCGAGCAGCGACACGTTGCGGTGCAGGAGCGTGACGGAGAAGCGCGGCATCCCGGGCAGCGGGCGGCCGGAGCGCGTCACGATCCCGAGCCAGAGCGAGACGGTGAGCAGGAGGAGGGCGACGACGCCGGAGGCCCGGCCGACGGCCCAGAGCACCTCATCCATCGGTTCGCCCCGTCCCGGTCGACGGCAGCGCGGCGGGCCAGCGCCCGGTCGTGACGATCGAGCCGTCCCTGGCCACTAGCCGCGCGTCGGCGCCGAGGCCGCGCAGCCAGGCCGGGGCCTTCAACCCGCGCACGATCGACGCCGTGCTCAGCGCGTTGGCGCGGACGCAGGTCGTCGCGGCAACGGTGGCCGACCGCCACACGTCGTCGGCCGGGAGCCCGAACCGCGGATCGAGGATGTGGTGCCTGACCTGCCCGTCGCTGCGCCAGCGTCGCTTCTGCGTGCTCGACGTGGCGACGCCCGCGCCGTTCGGGATCGCGATCTGCTGGGTCGGGTCGGACGGGAGATCCTGGACGAGCACCTCCCACAGCCGGTCGCTCGCGCCCGCGGTGGCGAGGTCGCCGCCGAGCGAGACCAGGGTGTCCGCTCCCGTCTCCTGCGCGATGCGGCGGACGAGCCGATCGGCCGTGTGAGCCTTCGCGGTCGCGCCGAGGTCGAGGCGGAGGCCGACGGGGAGGGTCAGCGTGCGCCCGTCGAGCGCGACGCGCTCCCAGCCGGGCCGGCGCGGGCGGGTGACGGTCAGGGTGACGCCATCGGCGGGCAGCGCCGCGAAGTCCCGGTCGTAGCCGAGCCGGTCGAGGTCGCCGCCGAGGGTGGGGTCCACGTCGCCGTCGGTGTCGGCGGCTGCGGCGAGCGCGACCGCGACGTACTCGGCGAGCAGCGGGCTCAGTTCGATCCCGCCGGCGGGACGGTCGCCCGCGTTGAGCCGCGAGAGCTCGCTGTCCGGCTCGAACCGGCTGGCCGCCGCGGTGACGGCGGCGAGCTCCGCGTCGGCGATCCCGCGTGCCTGACGAAGCGCCTCGGGGTCGGAGACCACGATGCGGGCCTCGACTCCCCAGACCGCGAAGTCGTCGTGGACGAGGTCAGGAGCCGCTGGACTGGCCACTGAACCCACCGCCCTGGCTCTGCTGGATGCCGCTCCCGTCGTCGCTGCTGCTGCCGCTGCTTGAGGACCCCGAGTCCGAACCGCTCGACCCCGTACTGCTGCCCGAGGTCCCCGACGTGGCGGTCCCGGCGAACAGGAAGCCGGAGAGGATGCCCGTCACCGCGAGGCTGGAGATGCCGATCGCGGTCGTGATCCCGATGGCTGTGCGCCGTCCCGCCGAGCGAATGTCCATGTCAGGCCCTCCATCCCGTCCCCACCCGCCGGCTGCGGTGCGGCGTCCCGGGACTGATCACCAGCCTGCGCTCGGTTTCTTTCCGGAACCTTATTCGGGGTGTGAACGGGATGTCGGGTCCCTATGAATCAGCTTCGAGCCTGAATCATGCTTCGAGCGCTCAGGGCCGCACGCCCACCACGGCCTGCGCGAAGCGGCGCACGCGCTCGCCGAGCCCGGCGATCTGCTCCTCGATCACGCGCCCGGCGTCGAAGCCGACGAACTGCGGAGGCGGCGTGCGCCGCACGTTCTCGGTGCACTCGAACGACGCGCAGACCAGCGCGCCGACGGTGTCGCCCCTGCGCCCGGCGTCCCCGGCCCTGCGCGCCGACCAGAAGTAGACATCGCGCCGGACGTGGACGTCCTGGCACCAGCCGCACATGGTGGGCGCGTGCGAGCGCATCGAGGCTTCGGATGCACGCAGCACGATGCCGACCGGTCCGCTCCCGGTCGGGACGACGACGTAGCCGCGCTGCGGGAGCCGGGGGTCGCGCCAGCCGAGGTATTCGCGGCGGGCCCAGTCCACCTCGTGCATCCCGGGCGGCAGGGGCAGGTCGGCGGCGTCGGCGCGCGAGCAGTTCACGAACGAGTCGCGGAGTTCCTGCGGGGTCAGGGTGTCCATGTCCACCTCCTGCGTCCCATGCTCGCACAGGTGCTTGACCTTGACCCCGGGGGCACGGCTTAGCCTCCCGGCATGAGCACTCTTGACAGCGTCACCGACGTCTCCTTCGCCTCCGACGTCCTGGAGGCCGAGGGCACCACACTCGTCGAGTTCTGGGCACCCTGGTGCGGCCCCTGCCGGGCGGTCACGCCCATCCTGGAGCGGATCGCCGACGAGCACCGCGACGACCTCCGGATCGTGCGGATCAATGCCGACGAGAACCCGCGGTCGTCCGCCGAGTACCACGCGCTCTCGCTGCCGATGATGAAGGTGTTCCGCGACGGGGAGGTCGTCAAGACCATCGTCGGCGCCAAGCCGAAGCCCGCGATGGAGTTCGAGCTCGCGCCGTACCTGAGCTGACGCGGCCTGGCCTGTGGCCGCTCACGTCAGGTGGTCGAACGCGCCGCTGACCCAGCCGATGTAGCGCTCGGCCGACCGCCGCACGGCCTCCCGCGCGTCCACCGGGATGACGTTGCCCAGGTTCCCGTACATCCGGTCGAACGGCCGGTCGCAGACCAGGTCGGCGACGCGCCGCACCACCGCGGCCGAGAGCGGGATGTCGTTGGGGAAGCTCCGCTGGAAGGTCACCCACTTCTGCGACGGCCCGGGGAAGACCGTGTCGCCGCTGAGCACGACCCCGCGGTCCCAGTGCACGATCGCGCTGCCGGGGAAGTGACCGCCGACCGTGCGCAGCAGCACCCCGGGCAACACCTCCTCCTCGCCGCTCCACTCCCGGATGGCCGGGTCCTCCCGCTGCACCCAGTGCCGGTCCGCCGCGTTGACCAGCACCGGCACGCCGCCGAGCAGCCGCGACCACGAGGTCTGCGCGCCGAACATGTGCGGGTGGCTGGTGGCGATCACGGCGGCGCCGCCGAGGTCCTGGACGGCCGTGGCGGTGGCGTCGTCGACGTAGCCGGTGGGGTCCCAGAGCAGGTTGCCGTCCGGCGTGCACAGCAGCAGGGCGCGCTGGCCGATGCCGACCCTCGGCTCGCTGCTCAGGCCGTAGAGCCCGGGCTCCAGCTCCGTCACCGTCACGCGCTCGCCCTCGCGCTGGAGTCGTTGCAGGGTGGTCCATTGCTGCCCTGTGGGCGGGACGTACTGCCGCTCGTCCTCGCAGATCGGGCAGGAGGCCGGTGGCTGCTCCCCCTCCGCCGTCACGATCGGTGTCGTCTCCACTGCGCAGGTCGCGCACAACCAGTCCGCCATGCCGGTCAGGTTACCCGCCGGGGCGTCCGCAGGCAGGGACTGGTGGCGGGCTCCGCTGCGCAATAGCCTGTGCGCCATGGCGAATCAACCCGTGCTCTTCATCCACGGCCTCTGGCTCCACGCGAGCAGCTGGCAGCCCTGGATCGACCTCTTCACGGCGGAGGGCTACGCCCCCGTCGCTCCCCTGTGGCCCGGCGAGAAGGACACCGTGGCCGACACCCGCGCGCATCCCGACGACGTGGCCAACTTCGGCATCGACGAGGTCACCGAGCACTTCGCGAAGATCATCGAGGCGATGGACGTCCCTCCGGTGATCATCGGCCACTCGTTCGGCGGCCTCATCACCGAGAAACTGCTCGGGCAGGGCTACGGCAATGCGGGCGTCGCGATCGACCCCGCTCAGATCAAGGGCGTGCTGCCGCTGCCGTTCCGGCAGCTGAAGGCGTCCTTCCCGGTCCTCGACAATCCGGCCAACATCCACAAGCCGATCGCCCTCACCGAGGAGCAGTTCAAATTCGGCTTCGCGAACCAGCTGACGGACGAGGAGGCGAAGGAGCTGTACGACCGCTGGACCGTGCCGTCGACCGTCCGCCCGATCTTCCAGGCCGCGGCGGCCAACTTCAGCCTGCACTCGCAGGCCGCTGTCGACACGAAGAACGAGGACCGCGGACCGCTGCTCCTCATCGCGGGCGGCGAGGACAACACGGTCCCGGAGGTGACGGTGGACGCGACGCTCAAGCAGTACCGCGACTCCAACGCCGTGACCGAGCTGATCACCTTCCGCGACCGCGGCCACTCGCTCGTGATCGACCACGGTTGGCGGGACGTCGCGACCGAGGTCCTGGTCTGGCTCGGGCAGCAGGGGCTGGAGGACTGAGCCGGCCCGGAATACCGCGTCGGCCGGACGGCTTGCCCTCACTGTGAAACGCATCGGCTTCCTCAGCTTCGGCCACTACCAGGCCGTCCCGGGCTCCGTCGTGCGGACGGCGGCCGACGCCCTCCTGCAGACGGTGGAGCTCGCGGTCGCCGCGGAGGAGGTGGGGGCCGACGGCGCGTTCGTCCGGGTGCACCACTTCGCCCCGCAGCTCGCCTCGCCGTTCCCGCTGCTCGCCGCGATCGGCGCGCGCACCTCGCGCATCGAGATCGGCACCGGCGTCATCGACATGCGGTACGAGAACCCGCTCTACATGGCGGAGTCGGCGGCGGCCGCCGACCTGATCAGCGGTGAGCGCCTCCAGCTCGGGGTCAGCCGCGGGTCACCGGAGACCGCGCTCGCCGGCTACGAGTCGTTCGGCTACGTGCCGGGCGAGGGCGAGTCCGACGCCGACATGGCCCGGCGGCACACCGCCATCTTCCTGGCCGCCATCGCGGGCGAGGCGATGGCGAACGCCGACCCGCGGATGACGGGCACGAGCGGCGGCCTGTCCATCCAGCCGCTCTCGCCGACCCTCCCCGAGCGGATCTGGTGGGGCGCCGGCACCCGGGCGACCGCAGAGTGGACGGCCGAGCAGGGGATGAACCTGATGTCGTCCACGCTGCTCACCGAGGACACCGGCGAGGCGTTCGACAGGCTCCAGGCGGAGCAGATCCAGCGCTTCCGCGACACCTGGGCCGAGATGGGCTGGGAGCGCGAGCCGCGCGTGAGCGTCAGCCGCAGCATCATCCCGATCGTCGACGACGAGTCCCGCCGCTACTTCGGCGCGCGGGCGCAGGTGGAGGGCCGCGACCAGGTCGGGCACCTCGACGGTGGGATCGCGCGCTTCGGCCGCTCCTACATCGGCGAGCCGGAGAAGCTGGTCGCCGAGCTGGCGCAGGACGAGGCGGTGCGGATGGCCGACACCGTGCTCGTGACCGTGCCGAACCAGCTCGGAGTGGACTTCAACGCGCGGCTGCTGGAGGCCGTGGTCGGGGTCGGGCGCGAGCTGGGGTGGCGCGACTGAGCTTCGTGTACCCCGAACGCGGCCCTGTGCCGCCGTCGGCCGCATGAGAGGATCGCAGTGCGGCACACCCGAAGTCCGCAGCACAGGCCGTGACGGAATCGTCCGGTCCCATGGAAGGGGTGTGCTTTGCGAACTCGACGATCGGGTGCCGGATCCATCGCGGCCGGGCTGGCGCTCGCGCTCGGCGCGGTCGGGATCGGCGCAGCCGGGCTCGCCTCTGAGCCGGCGAAGGCCGTGACGCTGACCAACGCGTCCACGCCGTCGGCCATCACGGGCATGTGGGCGTGGGGCAACCCGATCGACCCGTCCGTGGACCCGCGCGGCGACGGCCAGCCGGCGTTCGAGCCGAAGGCGCTGGCCGCGTTCGCCTCCGCGCACAAGCTGCGCACCGTCTACCTCTCCGTGCCGTGGGCGGCCGACCAGGGCCCGTTCGGCGCCTGGCTGCGCTCGGCGGTCACCGCCCTGCACCGCGCCGGCGTGACCACGGTCGGCGCGCTCGGCGGCGACCCGGCATGGGCACAGCAGCCCGACCTCGCCGCCACCTGGACCACCGCGGCGCTGAAGGCGGCGCCGTTCGACACGGTGCAGTTCGACGTCGAGCCGTGGGTGAACGCCACCGACGACCAGCTCCCCGGCATCGTGGACCAGCTCGCGACAATGTACGACACGGCTGCGAGCGCCGCCGGGTCCGTCCCGGTGGGCGCCGACCTGCCCTGGTGGCTCGAGGCCAAGCCGACCGCGGACGGCAGCAGCACGCTGTTCCGCACGCTGCTCCCCCACGTGAAGTCGGTCGCCATCGTCGCGTTCTCCGACCACGCCGCCGGCGATGACGGCATCGTCGCGCTGGCCCGGCCGGCGGCGACGGCCGCGGCGAGCGCTCGGGTGCCGTTCAGCATCGGCGTCGAAACGGACACGCCGGATGTGGCGGGAGGCGCGGCGGCGACCTTCGGGGACGACTCCGCGGCCGTGCTCGAGTCGCAGACGGCGCTGGTGCGCTCGGCGCTCGGCGGCCTCCAGGGCTACAGGGGCGTCACCGTCGAGCACCTGCTCGCCTGGCAGGCGCTGATCGCCCGCGGCTGACGCCCGCTCAGGCCGCGTCGGCCGCCGCGTAGAGCGCGGCGATGTCGATCTTGCCCATCGTGAGCATGGCCGCGTTCGCGCGTCCTGCCCGCTCGCGGTCGGGGTCCTGCTGCAGCTCCAGCAGCGCGCGCGGCACGATCTGCCAGCTCAGGCCCCAGCGGTCCTTCAGCCAGCCGCACGGACCCGGTTCGCCGCCGTCCGCCGTCAGGCCGTCCCAGAGCCGGTCGACCTCCGCCTGGTCCTCACAGACGACCATGATGGAGGCCGCCTCGGTGAAGGAGTACAGCGGGCCGCCGTCGAGCGCCAGGTACTCGATGCCGCCGAGCTCGAACGTGACGAGCACAGTGCGGCCGTCCTCGCCGAGCCGGTCGACGCGGAGGACACGGGAGTCCGGGATCAGCGAGGCGTAGAACTCCGTCGCCTCCTCGGCCGCGCTGTCGAACCAGAGGAACGTCCTGACCGTCTGCATGCGGGTCATGCTACGCGCGGGCGGTAGCGTAGCGGGATGGGCTACTCCAGTTTCATCGCGATCGGCGACAGCTTCACGGAGGGGGTCGGCGACGACCTCCCGGACGGCCGGCAGCGCGGCTGGGCGGACTTCGTCGCCCTCGGGCTGGCGCTCGCCTCGCCGGAGCCGGTGCGCTACGCGAACCTGGCGATCCGCGGCCGCAAGCTCACCCCGATCCTCACCGAGCAGCTCGATCCCGCCATCGCCCAGCGCCCCGAGCTGGTGAGCCTCAACGGCGGCGGCAACGACATCATGCGCCCGCGCGTCACGATCGCGTCGGTGGCGAAGCAGCTCATCGACGCCGCCGACCGGGTGACGGCCTCCGGCAGCACGATGCTTCTGCTGAGCGGCGCCAACCCGAGCCGGCACCTCCCGATGGGCGGCCTGCTGCGCAAGCGCGGCGACGAGCTGGCGGTCGCGGTGCGGGCGCTGCTGCCGCGCGACGGCGTGCTGTTCGTGGACAACTGGGCCGACGAGTCGCTGGAGCACATCCGCTACTGGTCGGCGGACCGGCTGCACCTCAACGCGCTCGGCCACGCGAAGGTCGCGAGCAACGTGCTGACGGCGCTCGACGTACCGGTGCCGGCCGAGTGGGGCGTCGAGGCGGTGGAGGCCGCGGCGCCGGGCGAGCCGACCCGGCGCACCGCCGACTACTACCGGCGTTACGTGCTGCCGTGGATCGGCCGCCGCCTCACCGGCCGCTCGTCGGGCGACGGCCGCGTCGCGAAGATCCCGGAGCTGACCGTGGTGGACCCCACGTCCGCCCACCCCCTCTAGCCTCCGCCGAGGGGCACGTAAACGCCCCTAAAACGCGCTCTTAGAGGCGTTTACGTGCCCTTCGACGCGATGTCAGTCGTTGTCGCCGCCGGTGGTGTCGATGCGGGAGGTGCGAGCACTGCCGCCCCAGCGCCATTCCGCGACGGCGGGGATGTCCTCCCCGTGGTCGCGCGTGTACTGCCGCGCGTGCAGGCGAGCGTCCACCATCTCCTGCCGGAAGGCCGCCTCCCGCGCCGCCAGCCCGGGCACCCGGTCGAGCACGTCGATCACCAGGTGGTACCGGTCGAGGTCGTTGAGCATCACCATGTCGAACGGCGTCGTGGTCGTGCCCTCCTCCTTGTAGCCGCGGACGTGCAGGTTGTCGTGCCCGGCCCGGCGGTAGGTGAGGCGGTGGATCAACCACGGGTAGCCGTGGTAGGCGAAGATCACCGGCTTGTCCGTCGTGAAGAGCGCGTCGTACTCGCGGTCGCTCAGCCCGTGCGGGTGCTCGCCCTCGCTCTGCAGGCGCATCAGGTCCACCACGTTCACGACCCGCACCGCCAGGTCCGGCAGCCGGCGGCGCAGGATGTCGGTCGCGGCCAGCACCTCCAGCGTCGGGATGTCCCCCGCGCAGCCGAGCACGACATCCGGCTCCTCGCCCTCCCGCTCGGTCCCCGCCCAGTCGAAGACGCCGATGCCGCGCGTGCAGTGCGCGATCGCGTCCGGCATGCTCAGCCAGTTCGGCGACGGCTGCTTGCCCGCCACCACCACGTTCACGTAGTCGACCGAGCGGAGGCAGTGGTCGTACGTCGAGAGCAGGGTGTTGGCGTCGAACGGCAGGTACACGCGGACGATGTCGGCCTTCTTGTTCATCACGTGGTCGATGAAGCCCGGGTCCTGGTGGGAGGCGCCGTTGTGGTCCTGCCGCCAGACGTGCGAGCTGAGCAGGTAGTTCAGCGAGGCGATCGGACGCCGCCACGGGATCGCCCGCGAGCCTTTCAGCCACTTGGCGTGCTGGTTGAACATCGAGTCGACGATGTGGATGAACGCCTCGTAGGAGGTCAGCACGCCGTGCCGTCCGGTCAGCAGGTAGCCTTCGAGCCAGCCCTGGCACTGGTGCTCGCTCAGCATCTCCATCACCCGGCCGCTCGGCGCGAGGTGGTTGTCGGAGTCGATCGGCCAGTACTCGGCGTTCCACTGCTTGCCGGTGACCTCGTAGACGTCCTGGAGGCGGTTGGAGGCCGTCTCGTCGGGGCCGAACAGCCGGAAGTCGTCCGGGTTCTCGGCCATCACATCCCGCAGCCAGCCGCCGAGCACCTTCGTCGCCTCCGCGACGGTCTCCCCCGGCGCCGGGACGTCCACGGCGTAGTCGCGGAAATCGGGCAGCCGCAGGTCCTGGCGCAGCAGGCCGCCGTTCGCGACCGGGTTGGCGCTCATCCGGCGCTCGCCCTCCGGCGCGTGCGACGCGATCAGCGGGACGGGCGCGCCGGAGGCGTCGAACAGCTCCTCCGGGCGGTACGACAGCAGCCAGCTCTCCAGCAGCCGGGTGTGCGCCTCGGTGTCGCGGGCGTCCGCGAGCGGGACCTGATGCGAGCGCCAGTTGTTCTCCGCCGGGTGGCCGTCGATCACCGCCGGGCAGGTCCAGCCCTTGGGCGTGCGGAGGATGAGCATCGGCCAGGCGGGACGGCCGACCAGGTCGCCGGACTCCGCCGCCGCCTTGATCTCGGCGATCCGGTCGAGGATCTCGTCCAGCGTCGCCGCCATCCGCTTGTGCACCTCGCGCGGGTTCTCGCCGTCGAACCCGCCCGAGACGAGGTACGGCGTGTACCCGTAGCCGCGCATCAGCTCCAGCAGCTCCGCCTCCGGGATGCGCGCGAGCACGGTCGGGTTGGCGATCTTGTAGCCGTTGAGGTGGAGGATCGGGAGAACGACGCCGTCGGCCTTCGGGTTCAGGAACTTGTTCGAGTGCCAGGCGGTCGCGAGCGGCCCGGTCTCGGCCTCCCCGTCGCCGACCACCGCCGCGACCAGCAGCTTCGGATTGTCGAACGCCGCCCCGTACGCGTGCGAGAGCGCGTAGCCCAGCTCGCCGCCCTCGTGGATGCTGCCCGGCGTCTCCGGCGCCGCGTGCGACGGAATGCCGCCGGGGAACGAGAACTGCCGGAACAGCTTCCGCAGCCCGTCCTCGCTCCGGTCGATGCCGCTGTAGACCTCGCTGTAGGTGCCGTCCAGGTATGCAGACGCGACCACGCCCGGCCCGCCGTGGCCGGGCCCGGCGACGAAGAGCGTGTCCAGGTCGCGCTGCCGGATGGCCCGGTTCAGGTGCGCGTAGAGGAAGTTGAGGCCGGGGGTCGTGCCCCAGTGCCCGAGCAGGCGCGGCTTGATGTCGTCGCGCGAGAGCGGCCGGCGCAGGAGCGGGTTGTCGAGGAGGTAGATCTGGCCGACGGAGAGGTAGTTGGCGGCGCGCCACCAGGCGTCGAGCTGGTCGAGGTCGGAGTCGGAGAGGGTGGATGCTGACGCGTTCGAGGAGTCGCTCACGCGGGAATCCTACGAGCGGTCCGCTCCGAAGAACAGGTGTGGAAACCTCCCTCATCGACACCGCCCTCGGACCCGTGACCGTGCGCCACACACGGGTCGTCTCGGGGACGGCCACCATCCTGCTGCACGGTGCGGCCGGATCGTGGACCACCTGGCTGCCCGCGATCGAGGCGGCGGGCGGCGCGGAGGCGGCCGACGACCTGGTGGTGCCCGACCTCCCGGGCTGGGGCGACTCGCCCGCCGTGACGGCCGAGCTGAACCCGGAGTCACTTGCCCGGGCGGTCGCGGCGGTCGCCCGGGCGCTCGGCTATCGCCGCTGGCGCGTGGTGGGTCACTCGATGGGCGGCTTCATCGCGCTGGAGCTCGCGGTCCTGGAGCCGGCGGCAACCGTGTCGGTGCTGCTGGTCTCCGCGACGACGCTGGGGGGCCGGGGCGACCGGCTGGGGCGCGGCGGGCTGGTCGGCGCGGCGCCGTCGCTCGTCCTCATGCTCGTCGGGATGCGGCTGCTCGCGGCTGCGGGGGCGACGGCCGCCCCGTTCGTCCGCTGGCTCGACCGGCGCCGGCTGCTCGGGCTGCTGCTCGCGCCGCTGTTCGCCGGACGTCAGCCGGGCGCCGTTCACGAACTCGCCAGGGACCTCCGGCCGGCTGCCTTCGTTCGTGCGGTCGAATGCCTGCGGCGCTATCCGGCCGGGGAGCGCTGGTCGACGATCACCTGCCCCGTCCTAGCCGTCCACGGCGACCACGACCTGTTCGCGCCCGCGGACGACGACGCGCGTCTCGCCGGCATCATCCCGCGGTACGCCGCATTCACCCTCCCCGCGACCGGTCACTTCGGCCACGTGGAGCGGCCGGGGGTCCTCGCCGGTGTCCTCCGCTCGCGCTAGGTTCGTGAGCATGACGGACGAGGTGGTCACGGAATCGGTCGACGCGTCGACCTGGGACGAGCTGCAGACGGTGTTCGGCACCAAGGGCGACCCGGCGGGCTGCTGGTGCCAGTGGTTCAAGCTGAGCCGGGCCGACTGGGACGCCGCGACGCGCGAGGAGACCCGGGACCTGCTGCACGCTCAGGTGGAGGCCGGCTCCCCCGGCGTCATCGCGCGCATCGACGGCGAGCCGGTCGGCTGGGCGGCGGTCGAGCCGTTCTCCGCGTACCCGGCGCTCGGCCGGTCCCCGATCACGCGCCGCCAGGCGGGCGACCCGGAGGACGTCTGGGCGGTCACCTGCTTCGTCGTCCGGCTCGAATACCGCAAGCGCGGCGTCGCCCGCGCGCTGCTCGCCGGCGCGCTCGAACACGCCCGCGAGCGCGGCGCGACGGTCGTGGAGGGCTACCCGGTCGACCCGGAGGTGCGGCCCTCCCTCACCGCCGCCGAGCGCTACCACGGCACCGTGTCGCTGTTCCGCGACGGCGGCTTCACCCTCATCCGCCGCCCCAGCGCCACCCGAGCCATCATGCGCCGGACCCTCGCCGTCGAGAGGTGAGTAGACGCGGGTATTCCGCGTCGATTTTCCGCAGGTGGTCACGCTTCGCCGGGCCGGGATTGGAACTAGGCTCGGTCGGGTGAGTTCGCAGCGCAACCGGGTCGTCGTCGGAGCAGGCACCCAGGTCGCCACCGAGGTCAGCATCAACTTCGGGTCCTCGGTCGCGGGGCTGCTGATCCCGATCGTCGGCTCGCTCGTCGTGGTGGCCGTGCGTCAGCTCGTCACGGCGATCTGCGTGCTCCCCTTCTACCGGCCGAAGCGTGCCGAGCTGACCTGGACCCGGCTCTGGCCGGCGCTCGCGCTCGGCGTGGTGCTGACCGCGATGAACCTCAGCTTCTACGAGGCGGTCGGTCGGCTCGGGCTCGGGATCGCGGCGACGATCGAGTTCCTCGGCCCGTTCGCGCTCGCGCTGGCAGGCTCCCGCCGGCTCCTGGACGCGGGCTGCGCGGTCGCGGCGGCGGGAGGCGTGCTGCTGCTGACCGCGACGGAGGGCGCCGTCGACCCGATCGGCGTCCTGCTCGCGCTGACGGCCGCGGCCTCCTGGGCGGCGTACATCCTGCTGACCAGGAGGGTCGCCACCCGGCTGCCCGGGCTGGAGGGCCTCAGCGTGGCCAGCGTGGTCGCGACGGTGCTCACCGTGCCGCTCGCGTTGATCGTGGTCGACTACAGCCGCATCGACTGGCGCGTCGCCGGCCTCCTGCTCACCGCCGGCATCCTGTCGTCGGCCGTGCCCTACAGCCTGGACACGTTCATCCTCCGGCGGATCACCCCGCGGCTCTATGCGGTCATCACCGCGTTCGGGCCGGTGATCGCGACGATCTTCGGGGTCATCGTGCTGGGCGAGCACTTCGCGTTCGTGCAGCTCATCGGCATCGTCATCGTGTGCCTCGCCGCCGGCATCACGATCGCGACGCAGCGGGATCACCCGCGCTCCGACCTCGAGTCGACCGCCGAGACGATCCCCTGACGCGATCCACCTGACAGGACACGCCGTGTCGCGGGCGCGTCAGGCGTCCTGTCCTGTCAGGTAGATGGTCAGGACAGGACGTCCTTGGTCAGGAACCGGCCGGCCGCGAGGGCGCCGAAGACGGCGACGTAGCCGGCCTGCAGCCAGAGGTTGGATACGAAGGAGTCCCAGACGAGCGGCGCGCGCAGGAAGTCGGCGAAGCCGAGCCAGTAGTGGCTGAACAGCCACGGGTGGATGGCGTCGAGCTGCGGGAGCTGGTCCAGCACCTGCGACACGACGGCCAGCACCGCGGTCGCCGCCATCGCCCCGACCGGGACGTCGGTCAGCGTGGACAGGAACAGCCCGATCGCGCACATCCCGAGCAGCGACACCACGATGTAGAGCCCGATCAGCAGCATCCGCACCGCCGCGTCGCCGAGGCTCACGACCGTCCCGGACAGCAGCGTCACGGGGCCGATCGGGAACAGCAGCGCGCCGATCAGCGCCCCCGCCAGCGCGACGACCAGCGCCGCGGCGACGCAGAAGACGGCGCAGCCGGCGAACTTCACCGCGAGCAGCCGCAGCCGGCCGGCCGGGGCGATCACGAGGTAGCGCAGCGTGCCGTGGCTCGCCTCCCCCGCGATCGTGTCGCCGGCGACGACGCCGACGGTGAGCGGCAGGAACAGCGGGACGCACACCACCAGCGCGGTGAACGCGACGAAGAGGCCGTTGCTGGTGATCTGCTCGAGGAAGGCCGGTCCCCTGCCGCCTCCCCGCAACCGCACGGCGACCGCGATGAGGATGGGGACGGCCGCCAGCGCGCCGAGCATCGCCCAGGTGCGCCAGCGCCGGAACATCACCGACAGCTCGGAGCCCAGCAGCGCCCAGCCCGCGGACGGCCGGGCACGGCGCGCGCCGAGCGACGCCACCGCGGGTGCGGCCGTCGTCGCCGCGACCTCCCCGACCGGGACCGTATCACTGCTCGACATCGAAGCCCTCCCCCGTCAGCTCCACGAAGCGCTCCTCCAGGCTGGACGACCGGACTACGAGGCCGCGGAGCCGCACGCCGGCGCCGACCAGGCTCGCGGCGAGGTCCTCCACGGCGGGCGAGCCCTCGGTGAGCGCCGCTTCCACACCGTCGCCGCCGGTCTCCGGGGCGAGCCCGAAGCGGGCCAGCACCTCGGCCGCCGCGGCGCGATCCGGCGTCGTCACGCTCACCCGCGGGCCGGAGGCGCTGCGCAGCTCGTCCAGTGAGCCCTGCGCGACCAGCCGGCCGGTGCGCATGATCGCCGCGTGCGTGCAGATCTGCTCGATCTCCGCCAGCAGGTGGCTGGAGACGAACACCGTCGTGCCCTCGTCGGCGAGCGAGCGGACGAGGTTTCGCACCTCGCGCGTGCCCTGCGGGTCCAGGCCGTTGGTCGGCTCGTCCAGCACCAGGAGGTCGCGGTCGGTGAGCAGGGCGCCCGCGATGCCGAGGCGCTGCTTCATGCCGAGCGAGTAGGCCCGCACGTGCTTGCCCGCGGCGTGCGTGAGCCCGACGCGGTCGAGCGCGGCGGCGACGCGCTGCGAGCGGGTCGCGCCCGGCGCGTACCGGTCGGCGGTATCGCGCCGGACGAGGTTGGCGGTCCCGGACAGGTAGGGCGCGAACGACGGGCCCTCCACGAGCGCGCCGACGCGCGGCAGCACGGTCGCGCCGCGGTCGGGCATGGCCTCCCCGAGCAGGTCGATGGACCCGGCGGACGGCGAGATCAGCCCCAGCAGCATCCGGATGGTCGTGGTCTTGCCCGAGCCGTTCGGCCCGAGGAAGCCGAAGACCGACCCGCGCGGCACCGACAGGCTGAGCCCGTCCACCACGGCGCGCCCGCGGAAGCGCTTGGTCAGCCCGGTCGTCGCGATGGCGGCGGCGTCGCTCACCGGTCGTCGCTCACTGAGCGGCGGCCTGGAGCGCGGAGACCGGGACGGCGCCCGCGAGCAGCCGCCCGTCCGCCGTCACCAGCACCGACATCAGCGAGGTCGACAGCGCGCGGCCTCCCCCGACGGACTGAGTGAGCTGGGCGACCAGCGGGTCGGCCAGCGCCTGTGCAGGAACCGTGCCGGCCGGGAGGCTGACGATCGTCGCCCAGCCGGTGCCCGCGACCGTCGGCTTCGGCCGGTTGGTCCCGGTGGCGTGCTCACCCGTCTTCGGGGTCTGCTCGGTGACCGTCGCGCCCTTCGGCGGGGTGAACGAGAAGACGCTCGCGTCGGGGGCGCCCGGTGTGAAGTCGCTGAACCCGGCCTGGAACGCCGGCGAGGACGCGCCGCGCGCGGTCACCTGGACCTGCAGCGGGAGGCCGGTCTGGCCGTCCACCGCGATGGACACCGATCCGACCAGGGTGGCATCGGTGCGCGGCGTCAGCACCAGGTCGTAGGCGTCGCGGTTCGCCACCTTCGTGTTCGCGCCGAGGGTGACCTTCGTGGACGGGTCGACCGCGGCGAGGAACTTCTCGGCCAGCGCCTGCGGCGTGGTCGCTGTGGCGTCAGGTGTCGGCGTCTCCGTCGCTCCGCTCTTCGCGTGCGCCGGGATGGTCGCGTGGGTGACCGACTTGTCGCTCGACTGGTACAGCCAGACGTCCGAGCCGTTGCGGATGGCGTCGCGCTCGGCGAGCTGGTCGAGGAGCTGCACCCGCGCCTTGGTCGGTCCGTCGACGTAGACCTTGGCGGTGTGGTCGCCCATCAGCAGCGAGAGCGTGCTCGCGATGGAGCTGTCCGTGCTGGAGGACCCGCCGCCCATCTTCGGGATGCTGGGCAGCCCCAGGTCCGAGGTCTGCTCGACCGTGCCGGAGAACGCCTTGGTGTCGCTCGACGCGACCAGCCGGAGGACGTCCTCCGGTGACTTCACGGGCAGGTCCGCGGCCCCGGCGGCGAGCGGGATGGCGATCGCGCCGGCGGCGATGGCCGCGGGGACGACGATGGCCGGGAGCCAGCGGATCAGGCGGTGCTTCATAGTGCCGAGGATACGCTCGCGACCCCTCCGCCGACCCTCCGGATTCCATGGGAGAAGCGGAAATCATCCCCTGGTATGACACGCGTGATGACACGCAGAAGGCCCCGCCGAAGCGGGGCCTCCTCATCCGCCCTTAGAGGACGTCGCCGACCTTGTGGACGCGGATGTCGTTGGTGGTTCCGGGGATCCCGGGAGGGGAGCCGGAGATGATGATCACCTTGTCGCCGTTGCCGGCGAGGCCGCCCGACTTCAGGGCCTCGTCCACCTGGGCGACCATCTGGTCGGTGTGGGTGACGCGGTCCACGACGAACGACTCGACGCCCCAGAACAGGGACATCCGGCGGCGCACCGACTCCTCCGGCGTGAACGCCAGGATCGGGATCTTGTTCCGCAGGCGGGCCATCCGGCGGGCCGACTCGCCCGACTCGGTGAACACGCAGAGGTACTTGGCCTCCACGAAGTCGGCGACCTCCACGGCGGCCAGCGTGATCGCGCCCGACTGGGTGCGAGGGCGGGTGCCGAGCGGGAGGATGCGGTCGAGGCCGTGCTCCTCGGTCGAGGTGACGATGCGCGCCATCGTGGCGACGGTGATCGCCGGGTACTCGCCGACGCTCGTCTCGCCGGAGAGCATCACCGCGTCGGCGCCGTCGAGGACGGCGTTGGCGACGTCGGAGGTCTCCGCGCGGGTCGGGACCGGGCTGGAGATCATCGACTCGAGCATCTGGGTGGCGACGATGACCGGCTTCGCCGCACGGCGGGCCAGCTCGACCGCGCGCTTCTGCACGATCGGGACGGCCTCCAGCGGCAGCTCCACACCGAGGTCGCCGCGGGCGACCATGATGGCGTCGAACGCCTCGATGATCTCCTCCAGCGCCTCGACGGCCTGCGGCTTCTCGATCTTCGCGACGACCGGGACCTTGCGACCCTCCTCCGCCATGATCTCGTGCACGCGCTCGATGTCGGCGGCGTTGCGCACGAACGACAGCGCGATGATGTCCGCGCCGAGCTTGAGGCCCCAGCGGAGGTCCGCCTCGTCCTTCTCGGACAGCGCGGGCACGTTGACCGCGACGCCGGGGAGGTTGATGCCCTTGTTGTTGGACACCGGGCCGGCGACGATGACCTCGGTGGTCACGACGTTGCCCTCGACCTCGACGACGCGCACGCGCACCTTGCCGTCGTCGATCAGCAGGAAGTCGCCCGGCTTGACGTCGTTGGGCAGGCCCTTGAACGTCGTGGAGGAGATCTCCTTGGTGCCGATGATGTCATCGGTGGTGATCTTGAAGATGTCGCCCTCGGCGAGATCGTAGGGACCCGCCTCGAACTTGCCGAGACGGATCTTGGGACCCTGGAGGTCGACCAGGACCGCGACCGGCTTCCCCGCGTCGTCGGCGGCCTTGCGCACGTTGGCGTAGACCCCTTCGTGCACGTCGTAGCTGCCGTGGCTCAGATTCATCCGAGCGACGTCAACGCCCGCGTCGATGATCGCGCGGATGTTGTCGTAGCTGGAGGTCGCCGGACCGAGGGTCGCGACGATTTTCGCCCTTCTCATGGGTTTCTCAATGCTCCGTGATTCTCGCACCCCTGACGGCGCGTCTCGTGGTGGAGGGGATCAGACGAGGATGCCGCGATCCGTGGGGCGGACCGGCGACGGCAATTCCGTCTCCCCTTCAAGATACCGGTCGACGGCGGCTGCCGCTGCCCGGCCCTCTGCGATGGCCCAGACGATGAGCGACTGCCCGCGACCCGCGTCGCCGGCGACGAACACGCCGGCCTCGCTGGTCTGGTAGTCGCCGTCGCGGGCCACGTTACCCCGGTCGTCGAACGGGAGGCCGAGCTGGGCGCCCAGGTCCTCCTGCTCCGGACCGGTGAATCCGAGCGCGAGCAGGACGAGGTCCGCGGGGATCTCGCGCTCCGTGCCCGCCTTCGGCACACGACGGCCGTCGAGGTACTCGGTCTCCGCGACGCGGAGTGCCCTCACCTCGCCGAACTCGTTCCCGAGGAACTCGACAGTGGACGCGAGGTACTCGCGTGCGCCGCCCTCCTCGTGCGCGCTCTGCACCTCGAACAGCGTCGGCGTCATCGGCCACGGCTGGTGCGCGGGGCGCTCCGACGGCGGCTGCTTGCCGATCGCGAGGTTGGTCACACTCGCCGCGCCCTGGCGGTGCGCGGTGCCGATGCAGTCGGCGCCCGTGTCGCCGCCGCCGAGCACGATGACGTGCTTGCCGTCCGCCGTGATCTGGCCGGAGACCTGGTCGCCCGCTCCCGCCTTGTTCTGCTGGACGAGGTACTCCATCGCGTAGTGCACGCCCGCGAGGTCGCGGCCCGGGATCGGGAGGTCGCGCGGCACCATCGCGCCGGTGGCGACCACGACCGCGTCGTAGCGCGCCCGCAGGTCGTCCCAGGCGATGTCGACGCCGATGTTCACGCCGGCGCGGAAGCGGGTGCCCTCGGCCATCATCTGGTTCAGTCGCGCCTCCAGGTGCTTCTTCTCCATCTTGAAGTCCGGGATGCCGTAGCGCAGAAGGCCGCCGATGCGGTCGTCGCGCTCGTACACGGCGACCGTGTGGCCTGCGCGGGTGAGCTGCTGGGCCGCGGCGAGGCCGGCGGGGCCGGAGCCGACGACCGCGACGGTCTTGCCGGTGAGGCGCTCCGGCGGGTGCGGCTGCACCCAGCCGTTCTGCCAGGCCTGGTCGATGATCGACACCTCGACCTGCTTGATGGTGACGGCGGGCTGGTTGATGCCGAGCACGCACGACGACTCGCACGGGGCCGGGCAGAGCCGGCCGGTGAACTCCGGGAAGTTGTTGGTCGCGTGCAGGCGCTCGATCGCCTGGCGGCCCTCCCCGCGCCACATCAGGTCGTTCCACTCCGGGATCAGGTTGCCGAGCGGGCAGCCCTGGTGGCAGAACGGGATGCCGCAGTCCATGCAGCGCCCGGCCTGGCGGCGGAGCTGCGCCGGGTCGCCGGCCTCGTAGACCTCTTTCCAGTCCATGAGCCGGACCGAGACCGGTCGCCGCTTGGGGAGCTCGCGCTCCGTCGTCTTCAAGAAACCCTTCGGGTCAGCCACCGGTCACCTCCAGAATCCGATTCCACACAATGTCGCCGTCGGGGTCGAGTCCCTCGTCGACGGCCTCCTGACGCATCTGCAGCACGGCCGCGTAGTCCCGCGGCAGCACCTTGACGAACTTCGCCACCGTGGCGTCGAAGTCGGCGAGCATCCGCTCGGCCAGGGCCGAGCCGGTCTCGGCGCGGTGCTTCTCCAGCAGGTCGCGCACGATCTCAATGTCCGCGCTGCCGAGCGGCAGCAGCTCCAGCTCGCCGGTCGCCAGGGCGTCGCGGTTGACGCGCTCGCGCTTCAGGTCGTAGACGTACGCCGTGCCGCCGGACATGCCCGCGCCCAGGTTCCGGCCGGTGCCGCCCAGGATGACCGCGAGGCCGCCCGTCATGTACTCCAGCGCGTGGTCGCCCACGCCCTCCACGACCGCCGTGGCGCCCGAGTTGCGGACCAGGAAGCGCTCGCCCACGATGCCGCGGATGAACATGCTGCCCTGAGTCGCGCCGTAGCCGATCACGTTGCCCGCGATGACGTTGCGCTCGGCCGGGAAGACGCTGCCCTGCGGCGGCCGCACGACGATCTGCCCGCCGGAGAGGCCCTTGCCGACGTAGTCGTTGGAGTCGCCCTCCAGCCGCAGCGTGATGCCCGCGGGGAGGAACGCGCCGAGCGACTGGCCGGCGGAGCCCGTCAGCGTGATGTCGATCGTGCCGGTCGGGAGGCCGTTCTCGCCGTGGCGGGCCGTCACCTCGTGGCCGAGCATGGTGCCGACGGCGCGCTCGGTGTTGCGGATCGGGAGCGACAGCGTGAGCGACGCGCCGTCCGAGCCGGGGTGCGCGGACGCCAGCACATCGTGCGCGGCCTGGATGAGCTGGTTGTCGAAGTGCTCGTCCAGCTCGTGGTCCTGGGCGCGCCCGTTCTTGCGCGGTGCGGACTCCGGGAACTCCGGCCCGCGCAGGATCGGCGTGAGGTCCAGGCCGGACGCCTTCCAGTGCTCGATCGCGCGGTCGGCGTCGAGAAGCTCGGCGTGGCCGATCGCCTCGTCCAGGCTGCGGAAGCCGAGCTCGGCGAGGTACTCGCGCACCTCCTGGGCGATGAACTCGAAGAAGTTCACGACGAATTCCGGCTTGCCCGAGAACCGCGAGCGGAGCTCCGGGTTCTGGGTGGCGACGCCGACCGGGCAGGTGTCCAGGTGGCAGACGCGCATCATGACGCAGCCGGAGACCACCAGCGGCGCGGTCGCGAAGCCGAACTCCTCGGCCCCGAGCAGCGCGCCGACGATGACGTCGCGGCCGGTCTTCAGCTGGCCGTCCACCTGCACCACGACACGCTCGCGCATGCCGTTGAGCATGAGCGTCTGCTGCGTCTCGGCGAGGCCCAGCTCCCACGGCGTGCCCGCGTGCTTGAGCGAGTTGACCGGGGAGGCGCCCGTGCCGCCGTCGTGGCCGGAGACCAGGATGACGTCGGCCAGCGCCTTCGCCGTTCCGGCCGCGACCGCGCCGATGCCGGACTCGCTCACCAGCTTCACGTGCACGCGGGCCTGCGGGTTCGCGCGCTTCAGGTCGAAGATGAGCTGCTTGAGGTCCTCGATCGAGTAGATGTCGTGGTGCGGCGGCGGCGAGATGAGTCCGACGCCCGCGGTGGCGTGCCGGGTGCGCGCGACCCACGGATAGACCTTGGTCGGAGGCAGCTGGCCGCCCTCGCCGGGCTTGGCGCCCTGCGCGAGCTTGATCTGGATGTCGTCCGCGTGCGTCAGGTACATCGACGTGACGCCGAACCGCCCGGAGGCGACCTGCTTGATCGCGCTGCGGCGCTCGGGGTCGAGCAGGCGGTCGAGGTCCTCGCCGCCCTCTCCGGTGTTCGACTTCGCGCCGAGGCGGTTCATCGCGATGGCGAGGGTCTCGTGCGCCTCCTTGGAGATGGAGCCGTAACTCATCGCCCCGGTGGAGAAGCGCTTGACGATCGACTCGACGGGCTCGACCTCGTCGATCGGGACAGCCGGGCGCTCGCCGGTGCGCAGCGCGAACATCCCGCGCAGCGTCATCAGCGACTCGGCCTGGTCGTCCACGAGCTTGGTGTACTCGCGGAAGACGTCGTACCGCCGCGTGCGCGTGGAGTGCTGCAGGCGGAACACCGTCTCCGGGTTGAAGAGGTGCGGCGAGCCGTCGCGGCGCCACTGGTACTCGCCGCCGGTCTCCAGCCGCTCGTGTGCGAGGATCGCGCCCTCCGGCGGGTAGGCCGCGGTGTGGCGCGCCAGGTTCTCCGCCGCGATGACGTCGATGCCGACGCCGCCGAGCTTGCTCGTGGTGCCGGTGAAGTACTGGTCCACGAACTCCTGGCTGAGGCCGACAGCCTCGAACGCCTGGGCGCCCGCGTACGACGACACGGTGGAGATGCCCATCTTCGACATGATCTTCAGCACGCCCTTGCCGAGCGCCTTGATCACGTTCTTGACGGCCTTCTCGGGCGTGACGTTGGTGATCATCCCGCTGCGGACGAGCTCCTCGCAGGTCTCCATCGCCAGGTACGGGTTGATCGCCGAGGCGCCGTAGCCGATCAGGAGCGCGACGTGGTGCACCTCGCGGACGTCGCCCGCCTCCACGATCAGACCGCACTTCATGCGGTTCTCGGCGCGGATCAGGTGGTGGTGCACGGCCGCGAGCATGAGCAGCGACGGGATCGGCGCGAGGTCCTTGGTGGAGTCGCGGTCGCTCAGCACGATGAACTGGGCGCCGGCCTCGATGGCCTCGTCCACCTCCTCGCACATCTCGGCGAGGCGCGCCTGCATGGCGTCCGGCCCGGCGTCAGAGCGGTACAGGCCGCGCAGGGTCGTCGTCAGCCGGCTGCCCGGCCGCGGGTCGATGTGCTGGATCTTGGCCAGCTCGTCGTTGTCGATCACCGGGAAGTCGAGGACGACCTGGCGCGCGTGCTCCGGGCCGGCGCTGAGCAGGTTGCGCTCCGGGCCGAGACCGAGCGCGAGGGAGGTGACGACCTCCTCGCGGATGGAGTCGAGCGGCGGGTTGGTGACCTGCGCGAACTGCTGCGTGAAGTAGTCGAACAGCAGCCGTGGGCGCTCCGAGAGCACGGCAACCGGGGTGTCCGAGCCCATCGCGCCGAGCGGCTCCGCGCCCGTCGTCGCCATCGGCCGGAGCAGGACGCGCACCTCCTCCTCGGTGTAGCCGAAGGTGCGCTGGCGGCGGGTGACGGAGGCCGGGGTGTGCACGATGTGCTCGCGCTCCGGCAGGTCCTTCAGGTTGATCCGGCCCTCGGACAGCCACTCGCCGTACGGGGCTCCGGAGGCGAGCTCCGACTTGATCTCGTCGTCCTCGATCAGACGGCCGGCGACGGTGTCCACCAGGAACATCCGGCCGGGGCGCAGGCGGCCCTTGCGCACGACGCGGCTCGGCTCGATGTCGAGCACACCGATCTCGGAGGCCAGCACCACCAGGCCGTCGTTGGTGACGACGTAGCGGCCGGGCCGGAGCCCGTTGCGGTCGAGCGTCGCGCCGACGAGCGAGCCGTCCGTGAAGACGATCGCGGCCGGGCCGTCCCACGGCTCCATGAGCATCGAGTGGTACTCGTAGAAGTCGCGGCGGACCGGGTCGATCTCGGTCTGGTTCTCCCAGGCCTCGGGCACCATCATCATGACGGCGTGCGGCAGCGACCGGCCGGTGAGCGAGATGAGCTCCACGACCTCGTCGAACGACGCCGAGTCCGACGCGCCCGGCGTCACGATCGGCAGCACGGGCGACAGGTCGCCGAGCAGCTCGCTCTCCAGCTGCGACTGCCGGGCGCGCATCCAGTTGCGGTTGCCCGAGACGGTGTTGATCTCGCCGTTGTGCGCGATCATCCGGAACGGCTGGGCGAGCGGCCACGACGGGAACGTGTTGGTCGAGTACCGCGAGTGGACCAGAGCGAGCTTGGACGCGAAGCGCTGGTCGGAGAGGTCGGGGTAGAACGGCTCCAGCTGGAGCGTCGTGACCATGCCCTTGTAGACCATGGTGCGGCTGGACAGCGACGAGAAGTACAGGTCGAGCTCGCGCTCGGCGCGCTTGCGCAGGAAGAGCGTCAGCCGGTCCAGCGCGATGCCGGCGACCGGCTCGCCGCGCTCGTCCGTGCGGGTGCTGGCGACGAAGAGCTGCTCGATGACGGGCATCGCGTCGCGCGCCAGCGTGCCGAGCTCCTCCGGGCGCACCGGCACCGGCCGCCAGCCCAGCACGGTGAGGTCGTGCTCCACGGCGATCGCCTCGACGGCCGCCTTCACGCTTTCGCGGGCGCCGGCCTCGGTCGGCAGGAATGCGTTGCCCACCGCGAAGCGGCCGGCCCCTGGCAGCTCCAGCCCGGAGACCGCGCGCAGGAACGCGTCGGGGATCTGCGTGATGATGCCCGCGCCGTCGCCGGTGCCGGCGTCGGAGCCGACTGCGCCGCGGTGCTCCAGGTGGCGCAGCGCTTCGAGCGCCGCGTCGATGATGTCGTGACCGGCGGTGCCGCGCAGCGTGGCGACCATGGCGAGGCCGCACGCGTCCTTCTCGGCCGCGGGGTCGTAGAGACCCTGCTTGCCGGGAACCGTGCTGAACCGGGAGTGGGGAGGCGTGACCGCCATATTTCGACCGTCCTCACAGTGTCGTGGATGTGGGGAGTGGAGTGCGGGGACGCCTTCGGCCCGATGCTGGGAGGTTCCGCCGCAACTGCGCCGGGCTTGTGTGCGGCCCGGGGGTCGGTGCGGTCAGGTAGTGCTTATGGGATCAGCCTCTACAGGGTGGGTTGGTTCTCTGAGCCGGCGGAGATCATCCGCGCGACGGGCTTGTGGCCTTGGCTCCGGCGGACGCGGTGGGCTCTCCGTCACCATCGACGAAGTCCTCGTCGTCCGAGTCCGTGTCGTCAGAGTCTACCTCAGCATCGGGGCGAACCCATTCACGGCCCGTGTGGTACACGCTCGGCTCGAGTCCGGGGTGGCGCCGCGACTGGACGACGAAGAGGATGACGCCGAGGACGACCGCGGCGAAGGCGGCCCACACGTTGCTCGGGATGCCGAGGAAGGTGAACTCGCTCGGGTCGATGCGGATCGACTCCAGGTACGAGCGCCCAACGCCGTACCAGATGAGGTAGACGGCGAGCGTCTTGCCCCACTGCAGCCGGAATCTGCGCTCCAGGAAGAGGATGACGATGACGCCGATGACGTTCCAGATGATCTCGTAGAGGAACAGCGGCTGGAACAGCGTGTTGTCCGGCAGGCCGACCGGGATGGCCTTGTTGCCCGAGTCGATCTGCAGACCCCAGGGCAGGTTGGTCGGGAGGCCGAACAGCTCCTGGTTGAAGTAGTTGCCGAGGCGGCCGATCGCCTGGGCCAGCAGCAGCGCGGGGGCGAGGGCGTCGGCGACGCTCCAGAACCGCAGGCCGCTGATGCGGCACGCGATCCAGATGCCGATCGCGCCACCGATGAGCGCGCCGAAGATGGCGTTGCCGCCCTCCCAGATCGCCCAGACGCTGCCCGGCTGGAACGGGTTCCAGGTGTTGTGCCCCGCGGCGAAGTAGTCGCTGGGGTGCGTGACGACGTGGTAGATGCGGGCGCCGATGATGCCGAGCACGACCGCCCAGAGCAGGATGTCGAGGATGACGCCCGGCTCCGCGCCGCGCTTGGTGAGGCGGCGGGAGGTCCACATGGCCGCGATCACGATGCCGATCAGGATCATGATGGCGTAGGTCTGGATGCGCCAGTGCAGGCCGAAGATGTCGATCGGGATCTGCTGCCACTCGGGTCCAGGGCTCGGGATGCTGGCGACCCAGCTGCTCATCGTCGCGACCACGCGATGACTACCTTTCGTTTCCGATGGAGTCCGGCGCCGAGTGGCGCACGGCCTCCAGTCTACGTGTTGGCCGGGGATGCCCCCGACGCGGTCGGGTCAGGCCGTCGCGCCCTGGCGCACCGTGCCGCGCGCGAGCTCCGCGGCGACCCGTCCGGCCTCCGCGACTCCCCCGTCGGCCAGCGCCTTCACGAGGGCGGACCCCACGATCGCGCCGTCCGCGTACTCCAGGACCTCGGCGACCTGCGCCGCGCTGGAGATGCCGAGGCCGACGCACGTGCTGGTGGCGCCCGCGTCGCGCAGGCGGCCGACCAGTGTGCGGGCCGCGGCGTCGACGTCGGTGCGCGCGCCGGTGATGCCCATCGTGGAGACGGCGTAGACGAACCCACGGCTGTGCTCGACGGTCGAGCGCAGGCGCGCGTCCGTCGAGGACGGCGCCGCGAGGAAGACGCGGTCGAGCCCGGCGCGCTCGGAGGCGGCCAGCCAGGCCGCCCCTTCGTCGGGGATCAGGTCGGGTGTGATCAGCCCGGCGCCGCCCGCGGCGACCAGGTCGTCCGCGAACCGGTCGACGCCGTACTGCAGCACCGGGTTCCAGTAGGTCATCACCAGCACAGGCACGTCCACGCGCTGCGTGATCTCTCGCACGGCCGTGAAGCCGTCGCGCAGCCGGAAGCCGTTCGACAGCGCCTGCTGCGTCGCCGCCTGGATGACCGCGCCGTCCATGACCGGGTCGGAGTACGGCAGGCCGAGCTCGATGACGTCGACGCCGTTCTCGGCGAGGGCCACGGCGGCGTCGACGCTGGTCTGCAGGTCGGGGAAGCCGGCCGGGAGGTAGCCGATCAGGGCGCCCGCGGCCTCGGCGTTGCGGCGGGCGATGGTGTCTGCCACGCGGCTCACGACTGCACGGCTCCTTCGTCGATCAGGCCGAAGTAGCGTCCGGCGGTCTCCATGTCCTTGTCGCCGCGCCCGCTCAGGTTCACGAGCACGATGCCGTCCGGGCCGAGCTGCTTGCCGAGCTCCAGCGCGCCGGCCAGCGCGTGCGCCGACTCGATGGCCGGGATGATGCCTTCGGTGCGGCTGAGCAGGCGCAGTGCCTCCATCGCGTCCGCGTCCGTCACCGGGCGGTACTCGGCACGGCCGATCGACGCGAGCCACGAGTGCTCCGGGCCGACACCGGGGTAGTCGAGTCCGGCGGAGATCGAGTGCGACTCGATGGTCTGGCCGTCCTCGTCCTGCAGCAGCATGCTGCGCGCGCCGTGCAGGACGCCGGGGCGGCCCTTGGTGATGGTCGCGGCGTGCCGCGGGGTCTCCGCGCCCTCGCCGCCGGCCTCGAAGCCGACCAGGCGCACGTCCTCGTCGTCCAGGAACGCGTGGAAGATGCCCATCGCGTTCGAGCCGCCGCCGACGCAGGCCGCGACGGCGTCGGGCAGGCGGCCGGTCAGCGCGAGGACCTGCTCACGGGCCTCCTCGCCGATGATCTTCTGGAGGTCGCGCACCATCTCCGGGAACGGGTGCGGGCCCGCGACGGTGCCGAAGATGTAGTTGGTGTCCTCGACGTTGGTCACCCAGTCGCGCATCGCGTCGTTGATCGCGTCCTTGAGGGTGCGCGAGCCGGTCTTGACGGCGATGACCTCGGCGCCGAGCAGCCGCATGCGGGCCACGTTCAGCGCCTGGCGCTCGGTGTCGACCTCGCCCATGTAGATCGTGCAGCTCAGGCCGAAGAGGGCCGCGGCCGTCGCGGTCGCGACGCCGTGCTGGCCCGCTCCGGTCTCGGCGATCACGCGGGTCTTGCCGATGCGCTTGGTCAGGATGGCCTGGCCGAGCACGTTGTTGATCTTGTGCGAGCCGGTGTGGTTGAGGTCCTCGCGCTTGAGGATGACGCGGGCGCCGCCGGCGTGCTCCGCGAAGCGCGGCACCTCGGTGATGATGCTGGGCCGTCCGGTGTAGCTGCGGTGCAGCTCGTCCAGCTCGGCGTGGAACGCGGGGTCGGCCTTCGCCGCCTCCCACGCCACGGTGAGCTCGTCGAGGGCGGCGACGAGGGACTCGGGCACGAAGCGCCCGCCGAAGTCGCCGAAGTAGGGTCCGTGTTCAGAACGAAGGGACATCAGGCTCCAAGGAACTGGCCGAGCGTGGCGATCGGGTCGCTCGTGACGAGCGCCTCGCCGACGAGCACGACATCCGCGCCCGCCGCCCGGTAGTGCGCGACATCGGCGGCCGACTTCACGGCCGACTCCGCCACGCGGATGACGCCGGACGGGTACCGGTCGGCCAGGCGGCCGAACAGGTCGGGGTCCAGCTCGAACGTCGAGAGGTTGCGCGCGTTGACGCCCACCAGCTTCGCGCCGGTGTCGAACGCGCGGCTCAACTCGTCCTCGGTGTGCGCCTCCACGAGCGCGGTCATGCCGAGGTCGGCGATGAGGTCGTGGAGCTCCACGAGCCGCTGCTGATCGAGCGCGGCGACGATGAGCAGCACGAGGTCGGCCCCGGCCGCGCGCGCCTCGAGCACCTGGTAGGGCTCGGCGACGAACTCCTTGCGGAGCACCGGGAGGGTCACCGCGGCGCGGACGGCCTCCAGGTCGGCGAGCGACCCCTTGAAGCGGCGCTCCTCGGTGAGGACGCTGATCGCGCTCGCTCCCCCGGTCTCGTAGAGGGCGGCGAGAGCGGCGGGGTCCGGGATAGCCGCGAGGTCGCCGCGCGACGGGCTGGCGCGCTTGACCTCGGCGATGATCTTGACCCGCTCGGCGGGCGCGAGCGCCGCGAGCGCGTCGATGGCGGGCTCACGTGCGACAGCGGCGGCCTCGACGACCGCGAGCGGTCGCTCGGCGCGTCGCCGCTCCGCATCCTCCAGCGCGCCGGCGACGAGGTCGGCGAGCACGGGCTAGTGGCCCTTCGGGGTGTACTTGGAGCCGCCCACTCCGTAGCCCGCGCGCTTCATGACCCAGCCGACGATCAGTCCGACGATCGCGAGGCCCGCAGAGGCCCACACCACGATCGGCGCGTCGTAGAAGAACGCGATGGCGCCGATGGTGAAGGCGATAAGCATGATGATCACGGCCGTCCACGCCGCCGGCGAATGACCGTGGCCTGGCTCGACTGACTCGGTGCTCATGGGACTCCTGCACGTCGGGTGCGCGTCTCGGCTGCTGTTCAGCCGGCACAGCCCGGAGGCTGCACCACGGCGCGCACGGATTGGTGGATCTGAACCAGTCTAGTGGCTCAGCGGGTGGGGTCGTCGCCGCGACTCAGCTCGTCCCAGCTGTCGATCGCGGAGTCCCGGTCGAGGGAGCTGGGCTCCTCCGGCGCGTCGGATTCGGCGACGGCGCGGGCCTCGCGCTCGTCGCCCTCCTCCGCCTCGCCCGCGGTCTCCCCGGCGGGCTCGTCGCCGTCCAGCTCGGCGAGTGTCTCCTCGGCCGACCGGCCGTCCGCACCGGCGAACCGGGCCTGGTACTTGCGCGACGGGCCGGGCCAGGCGCGCAGGAAGACGAGGGCCAGCACGCCGGACAGCGCGACCAGCACGCCGCCGACGACGGCGAGCCACGGCCAGAACTCCGTGGACGTGCTCTGCACCAGCTTGCGCAGCGAGGCCTCCCCCGCGACGCCCGTCGCGGACGTGATCGCGGCGCTGGCGGCCTGCAGCGGGTCGCCGAGCACGGCGAGGGCCGAGTAGACGAGGGAGACGCCCAGCAGGACGCCGAGCAGTGCCAGCACGACCCGGAACGCGGGGCCGGCGATGGCGAGCGCCGCGGTCAGGGCGAGGCCCGCGAGCGAGAGCGCCGTCAGCGCGGGCGCCGCGGCCGAGCCGGCGACGGTGACCGTCCCGGCGTGGTTCGCCACGTCCCGCACCTGGATGGTGAACCAGGTCTGCGTCGCGGACAGCAGGCCGAGGCCGCTCCCGACCAGGAGGGCGAGGAGCGTCAGGTACTTGATCCGGCGGTTCTCAGTCCGCACCGTGCACCCGTCTCATCCCGTTGGCCACCGCGACTGCACGCAGCGGCGCCGCCGCTTTGTTCTGCGACTCCTGGAACTCCAGGCGCGGCACGGAGTCGGCGACCAGGCCGCCGCCCGCCTGCACGCGCGCGACGCCGCCCAGGATGGTCGCCGTGCGGATCGCGATCGCGAGGTCGGCGTCGCCGGCGAAGTCGAAGTAGCCGATCACTCCCCCGTACACGCCGCGCTGCGCGGGCTCCAGCTCGTCGATGATCCGCAGCGCCATCGGCTTCGGGGCCCCGGAAAGGGTGCCGGCCGGGAAGGTCGCCCGGAAGACGTCGATCGCGCCGGAGGTCGGCAGCAGGTCGCCCTCCACCGACGAGACGATGTGCATGATGTGGCTGAACCGCTCCACGCGCATGAACTCGGTCACCTCGACGCTGCCGGCCGCGCACACCTTCAGGAGGTCGTTGCGGGCCAGGTCGACGAGCATCAGGTGCTCGGCGCGCTCCTTGTCGTCGGCGAGGAGGGAGGCCTCCAGGTCGAGGTCCTCCTCCGGGGTCGCGCCGCGCGGCCGCGAGCCGGCGATGGGGTGCGTGAAGGCGCGGCCCTCCTGCACCTTGACCAGCGCCTCCGGCGAGGAGCCGACGATCTGGTACGGCTCGCCGTCAGGCCGCTCCAGCGACAGCAAGTACATGTACGGGCTGGGGTTCAGCGCCCGCAGGACGCGGTAGACGTCGAGCGCGGAGGCGGTGCACTCCAGCTCGAAGCGCTGCGAGATGACCACCTGGAAGATGTCGCCCGCGACGATGCGCTCCTTGGCCGTCACGACCGACGCGAGGAAGTCCTCCTCGCGGGTGCGGGACACCGGGTGCGCCGGCGTGCCGAGGTCGACCTCGGCCAGCCACGCCTCGGACGGCTGCGCGAGCTGCCGCTGCATCCGGTCGAGGCGCTGCTGCGCGTCGCTCCACAGCGCGTCGGCGTCCTGCTCACCGTCGGCCAGCGCGTTGGCGATGAGCTTGACAGTGCCCGAGCGGTGGTCGATCACGACGAGGTCGGCGGCGAAGGCCATCGCCTGACCCGGGATGTCGTAGTCCGCGGGCGGGCGCTGCGGCAGGCGCTCCAGCTGGCGCACCGCCTCCCAGCCGATGAAGCCGACCAGGCCGCCGGTCAGCGGGGGCAGGCCGGGGATGCGCGGCGACGACCAGCGCTCGTGCAGAGCCGCGAGGGCGTCGAGCGGACCGGCCGGCACGTCGGCACCCAGGGCGCGCTCGGCGGACAGGCCGTAGTCGAGCCAGCGCACGTCGTCGCCGTCCTGCGTGAGCATGCCGAACGACGCCGCACCCACGAAGGAGAAGCGCGACCAGATGCCGCCCTGCTCGGCGGACTCCAGCAGGAAGGTGCCCGGCCGTCCGGCGGCGAGCTTGCGGTAGATCCCGACCGGCGTCTCACCGTCCGCGAAGAGCTCTCGGACCACGGGCACGACGCGGTGCTCGGCGGCCAGCGCGGCGAACTCGTCGCGCCCCGTCGTGCCGTTCGCGGTCGCGATCACAGGTCGGACCCCATCTCCTTGACCAGCTCGTCGGTCTCCGCCCCGCCCACGACGGGCGCCAGCACATCGGCGTCGAAGCAGGTGCGGGTGCCGGTGTGGCAGGCCGCGCCGACCTGGTCGACGGTCACGAGCAGGGTGTCGCCGTCGCAGTCGAGCGCGGCGCCCTTGACGTACTGGACGTGCCCGGAGGTGTCGCCCTTGCGCCAGTACTCCTGCCGGGAGCGCGACCAGAACGTCACGCGGCCCTCGGTGAGCGTGCGGCGCACGGCCTCCGCGTCCATCCAGCCCATCATGAGCACCTCACGGGAGTCCCACTGCTGGATGACGGCGGGCACCAGCCCGGCGTCGGTGAAGCGGATCCGTCCGATCACGTCGTCCAGCCCGGTCATGAGCGCACCTCCAAGCCTGCGTGGCGCAGTTCCTGTTTCACGTCCCCGATGGTCATTTCGCCCGAGTGGAACACGCTGGCGGCGAGCACGGCGTCGGCTCCGGCGCGGATCGCCGGCACGAAGTCCGCCAGGGAGCCCGCACCGCCGGACGCGATCACCGGGACGGTGCTGATCGCGCGCATCTCGCGGACGAGCTCCAGGTCGAAGCCCTCCTTGGTGCCGTCAGCGTCGATCGAGTTGACCAGGAGCTCCCCGGCGCCGAGTTCGATGGCGCGCTCCGCCCAGGCCAGCGCGTCGATGCCGGTCTCGGTGCGGCCGCCGTGCGTCGTCACGACGAAGCCGGAGGGCGTCGCCGCCGAGCGCTTGACGTCGAGCGAGAGTACGAGCACCTGCGCGCCGAAGCGCCGGGCGATCTCCGCCACCAGCTCCGGGCGCGCGATCGCGGCCGAGTTGACGCCGACCTTGTCCGCCCCGCTGCCCAGCAGCTTCGCGACGTCCTCGGTGCTGCGCACCCCGCCGCCGACGGTGAGCGGGATGAAGACCTGCTCGGCGGTCGCGCGCACCACGTCGTAGGTGGTCGCCCGGTCGTCGACCGTGGCCGTGACATCCAGGAAGGTCAGCTCGTCGGCGCCCTGCTCGAAGTACCGGCGCGCCAGCTCGACGGGGTCGCCCTGATCGCGGAGGTTCTGGAAGTTGACGCCCTTGACGACGCGTCCGGCGGCCACGTCGAGACAGGGGATGACCCGGACCGCGACGCTCATCAGATCCGCGCCGCGTGGATCGAGGTGACCAGGATGGCCCTGGCGCCGAGCTCGTAGAGGTCGTCCATGACGTGGTTGGTGCTGTCGCGCTTGATCATCACGCGCACCGCCACCCAGTCGGGCTCGCCGAGCGGCGACACGGTGGGCGACTCCACGCCCGGTGTGAGCGCGACGGCCTGCTCCAGGAGGGCGACCGGGAGGTTGTAGTCGATCAGCACGTACTGGCGGGCGACCATGACGCCCTGCAGCCGGCGGAGCAGGGTGTCGACTCCCGCGGCGGGCGACGGCGAGGAGACCAGCACGGCCTCGGACTCCAGGATGACCGGGCCGAAGATCTCCAGGCCCTGCTTGCGGAGCGTCGAGCCCGTCTCGACCACGTCGGCCACGGCGTCCGCGACGCCGAGCCGCACCGCGGACTCCACGGCGCCGTCGAGCTTGATCAGGGCGGCGTCCACGCCGTTCTCGGCGAGGAAGCCGCCGACCAGGCCGGGGTAGCTCGTCGCGACGCGCTTGCCGTCGAGGTCGGCGAGGTCGGTGTAGGTGCCGGCCGGACCGGCGAACCGGAACGTGGAGGCGGCGAAGTCGAGCGCCGCGATCTCGGCGGCGGGCGACCCCGAGTCGATCAGGAGATCGCGGCCGGTGATGCCGACGTCGAGCGCGCCGGAGCCGACGTAGGTGGCGATGTCGCGCGGCCGGAGGTAGAAGAACTCCACCCCGTTCCGCGGGTCGGCGACGATGAGCTCCTTGGGGTCGCGGCGGCCGTTGTAGCCGGCCTCGTGGAGCATCTGCGCCGCGGTCTCGGAGAGGGAGCCCTTGTTGGGGACGGCGATCTTCAGCATGTGATGTGACTTTCGTGACGTGGGTGACGGAGGCGGGGGTCGTTCGTCACAGATGTCGGTACACGTCGGCCGGAGTCAGGCCTTTCGCGAGCAGCAGCACCTGGAGGTGGTAGAGGAGCTGGGAGATCTCCTCGGCCGTGGCCTCGTCGGACTCGTACTCGGCGGCCATCCAGACCTCGGCGGCCTCCTCCACGATCTTCTTTCCGATGGCGTGCACGCCCGCGTCCAGCTCGCGAACCGTCCCGGAGCCCTCCGGGCGGGTCTCGGCCTTCTCGCTGAGCTCGGCGAAGAGGTCGTCGAAGGTTTTCACCGTTACAGCGTACCGGTCGTGGAGTGCGGGTCGGTCCGCGTGACGACTCCGGCGCCCGCTGTGCGCGCGACCGATGTGCTAATGTCAACGGGTTTCCGCTGACATATTCCATCTCGATGAGGAGATCCCCATGGTTTCGACCACCTCCCCGCCCTCCGGCCGCGCCGGGTTCTGGCCCCTGCTGCTGTGCTGGGTGATCGTCGCGCTCGACGGCTTCGACCTGGTGGTGCTCGGCACCGTCATCCCCACCCTGCTGCACACGAAGGACCTCGGATTCGACCCGGCCGCGGCCACGGCGGTCGCCACGGCCGGGCTCGTCGGCGTCGGCGTCGGCGCGCTCACCGTCGGCCCGCTGGCCGACCGCTACGGCAGGAGGCTGTGCCTGCTGCTCTGCGTGACGGTGTTCTCGCTGCTCACCCTCGCCATCGTGATCGCGCCGAACGTGTTCGTGTTCGGGCTGCTCCGCGTGCTCGCCGGCCTGGCGCTGGGCGCGTGCCTGCCGGTGGCCATCGCCTACGTCACCGATCTGATGCCGAGCGAGCGGGCGGGCAAGGCGACGACCCTCACGATGACCGGCTACCATGCCGGCGCCGTCCTCACCGCGCTCCTCGCCATCGCCGTCATCCCGGAGTGGCGCGTGCTGTTCTTGATCGGCGGCGTCGCCGGGCTGATCACGGTCCCGCTGATCCGGCTCGCCCTGCCCGAGGCCCGCAGGGAGCGCACGGCCGCCCCGCGGCCGACGGTCCGCCGGCTGGTCGAGCGGCGCTACGTCACAATCAGCATCGGCGTCTGGGTGGCGTCGTTCATGGGACTGCTGCTGGTCTACGGGCTCAACACCTGGCTGCCGCAGCTCATGCGCGACGCCGGCTACGGCTCCACCGACTCGCTCGGGCTGCTGCTCACCCTGAACGCGGGCGCGGTCACCGGCCTGGTCGTGGCGGGCATCGTGGCCGACCGGGCCGGCACCAAGCGGGTGGCGGTGACCTGGTTCGCGCTCGCGGCCGCGCTGCTGGCCGTCCTCAGCGTGCGGATGGACGACGTGACGATGCTCTACGCGGCGGTGTTCGTCACCGGCGTGTTCGTGTTCTCGGCGCAGGTGCTGGTCTACGCGTTCATCACCCAGCTCTACCCGCCGGAGATCCGCGGCACCGCGCTCGGCTTCGCCGCGGGCATCGGCCGGCTCGGCGCGATCCTCGGCCCGGCGGTCACCGGGACGCTCGTCACGCTCGGCCTGGCCTACCCCGGCGGGTTCTACGTGTTCGCCGCGACGGCGTTGCTCGGCGCGGCCGCACTGTCGGTCATCCCCGCCCGGGCTCCCGCCCCGGCGACGGAGGCCGCACCGGTCCAGGGCTGACGGTCCAGGGCCGACCCGGTCGGCGGCGCCGCCCTCAGTGGGTGTGCGCCGCCACCGCGGCCCGCAGGCCCGCGATCCGCTCGGCCGGCTCGCCGCGGAAGACGCTCGACCCGGCCACGAACGTGTCGGCCCCGTTCTCCGCCGCGGTCACGATGGTCTCCTCGGTGATCCCGCCGTCCACCTGCAGCCAGACGTCGAGGCCGCGCGCCTCCACCGCCTCCCGGAGCGACCGCAGCTTGGGCATCGTCTCGACCATGAACGACTGGCCGCCGAACCCGGGCTCCACGGTCATCACCAGCACCTGATCGAATTCCGGCAGCAGGTCCAGGTAGCCCTCGGCGGAGGTGCCGGGCTTGAGCGCGATCCCGGCGCGGGCCCCGATCGCGCGCAGGCGCCGCGCGAGCGCGACCGGATCGGCGGCGGCCTCGGCGTGGAAGGTCACCGAGTACGCGCCGAGCTCGGCGTAGCCGGGGGCCCAGCGGTCGGGGTCGTCGATCATCAGGTGCACGTCGAGCGGGATCGGGCTGACGTCCTGGATGCGGCCCACCATCTGCGGGCCGAACGTGAGGTTCGGCACGAAGTGGTTGTCCATGACGTCCACGTGCACCAGGTCGGCCGTGGCGATGGTGCCGAGGTCCCGCTCCAGGTTCACGAAGTCGGCCGCCAGGATGCTGGGGTTGATGCGCGTCGCCATTCCTCCAGCCTAGGGTGCGGAGGCGTCGCCGCCCGTCTTCTCCAGCACCGCGATGAACATGGCGTCGGTCAGGTGGCGGTGCGGCCAGAGCTGGACGAGGTCGGGGTCGCCGGCGAGGTCCAGCCGCTCCTCGGCGACGGACTGCACGATCTCCGCCGTGCCCACCGGACGCAGCGCGCCGCGGTGCCGGTCGAGCGCGTCGGCCACGATCGCGCGGGTCTCCGCGACGTGCGGCGAGCAGGTGATGTAGGCCAACAGGCCGCCCGGTTTGAGCGCCGCCACCGCGGAGTCCAGGAGCTGCGTCTGCAGGGCGGTCAGCTCGGCCACGTCGCGTGGGGTCTTGCGCCAGCGGGCCTCCGGGCGGCGACGCAGCGCGCCGAGGCCGGTGCACGGCGCGTCGAGCAGGATGCGGTCGAACGCCTCCGGCTCCTCCGCGCCGATGCCGACGCCGTCGCGCTCCCAGACCGGGACGTCGAGCGGCACGGCGGCGAGGGCGCGGCGGACCAGCTCGGCCCGGGCGGGCACGACCTCGTTCGCGACCAGGGTCGCGCCGCCCGCGAGCGCCTCGGCCGCGAGCAGCGCCGCCTTGCCTCCCGGGCCGGCGCACAGGTCGAGCCAGCGCTCGCCCGGCTCGACCGGCCGGGCGCGGGTGAGCGCGAGCGCGGCGAGCTGGGAGCCCTCGTCCTGCACGCGGAGCCGGCCCTCCGCCTGGGTGACGAGTCCCTGCGGGTCTCCCCCGCCCGCGGTGAAGCCGACCGGCGAGAACCGGTCGGGGCGTGCGCCCTCCGGCGGGTCGGCGAGGCCGGGCAGCGCGACCAGGTTGACGCGCGGTGCGGTGTTGTCGGCCTCCAGCAGCGCCTCCAGCTCGTCGCCGCGGCCCTCGGACTCCAACGCACGGTGGAACGCGCGCACGATCCAGGCCGGATGCGAGCTGAGCGCGGCGTAGCGCTCGTCCTCGTTCTTCGCGTCGGCCAGCACGCGCGCACGCCACTCCTCGGGCGTCGAGCGGCCGATCTCCCGGAGCACGCCGTTGACGAAGCCGGTGCCGGAGCGGCTGCCGACCTGGCGCGCGAGCGCGACCGACTCGTTGACGGCCGCGTGCGACGCCACCCGGGTCGAGAGGAGCTGGTGCGCGCCGAGCCGCAGCACGTCGAGCAGCGGCGGGTCGATCTTGTCGACCGTGCGGCCGGCGGCGCGGGCGATCACCCGGTCGTAGTAGCCCTGCATGCGCAAGGTTCCGTAGGTCAGCTCGGTGGCGAGCGCGGCGTCGGCGGGCGACAGTCCCGCGCGAGCGATGCGGCCGGGCAGCAGGAGGTTGGCGTAGGCGTCCGACTCGCGGACGGCGGAGATGACGTCGAGCGCGACTTTGCGCGACGGCTGGACGCGGGTGCGCTCGGCGGCGCTGCGGCCGGCCTGGTTGCGGTTGCGGTCGTTGCGGTTGCGGTCGTTCATGCCAGCACCGCCTCCCCGCCGGCGCCGCGCCACCAGTCGGCGGCGTCCATCGCGCGCTTGCCCGCGGGCTGCACGGTGAGGAGTTCGAGCGGGGTCGTCCCCGTGCCCACCTCGATGCGGCCCTCGGTCGCGGCGACCACACCGGCCGGGAGCGACAGCCCGGCGGCCGGACGCGCGGCGAGGATCTTGAACCGCTCGCCGTCGAGGATCGCCCAGGCGCCCGGCTCCGGGGTCACGCCGCGCAGGCGGGCGTAGACCTCCTCCACCGGCCGGGTGAGGTCGAGGCGGGCGTCGTCGATGGTGAGCTTCGGCGCGAGCACCGGCTCGCCGGACTGCGGCACGGCCTCGGCGGTGCCGTCGGCCAGGGCGGCGACGGCGTCCACGAGCAGGGGCGCGCCCTCCTCGGCCAGGGCGTCGAGCAGCTCGCCCGCCGTCGCGTCGGCCGGGATCGGGCGGCGGAGCTCGGCGAACACGTCGCCGGCGTCCAGGCCCGCGACGAGCTGGAAGACGGCGGCGCCCGTCTCGGCGTCGCCGGCCATGACGGCGCGCTGGACGGGCGCGGCGCCGCGCCAGCGCGGGAGGAGCGAGAAGTGCAGGTTGACCCAGCCGAGCCGCGGGGTCGAGAGCAGCGGCTCGCGGACCAGGCCGCCGTAGGCGACGATCACGCCGAGGTCGGCCTCCAGGCGGGCGACCTGGTCGGTGACGCCGTCGTCCAGGCGGTTGGCCTTGATCACCGGGAGGTCGAGGGCGGCGGCGGCGTCGGCGACCGGCGTCGGGGTCAGCACGCGCTTGCGGCCGAGCGGCGCGTCCTCGCGGGTGATCACGGCGGCGATGTCGAAGCGCTCGGCGAGGGCGTTCAGGGAAGGGACGGCGACGGCGGGCGTGCCGGCGAAGACGAGTCGCATGTCAAGGTTCTTTCGGTCTGGTCCAGCCCCCGAGTCTACCCGCGCCCCGCCCGCCCCCACCCCGCTCCGCCGAGGGGCACGTCGTTGTCACTTCCGGGCGCGAAAAGCGACAACAACGTGCCCCTCGGCGGGGAGGAGAAGGGGGTCAGAGGATCTCGGGGTCGTCGAAGCGGACGCGGAGGGTCGGGGCGGGGCGGTAGCCGGGGCGGCCTCCTGGGGCCCGGCGGCGCTGCGTCGCGTTGCGCACCACGGTCGCGCGCACGGCCGCGGCCACGTCGGCGCCCTTCGCGTACTCGAAGCGCAGGATGGCCCTGACCGTCTTCTCGTCGACCTCCACGGGGCCGAGCACGTCGATCAGCAGGTCCGGGTCGACCGCCTTCAGCACGCTGTCGACAGACTCGGCGGCCCCGGTCACCGAGGCCAGCCGCACGGCGGGCGGGAACCGGAGCTGGCGGCGGTCGGCCAGCTCCTCGCGGGCGAAGTCGACCAGGCGGCCGGTCGCGAAGTCGCGCGCGAGGTCGCCGGAGACGCCCACGAGCACGGTCGGCGCGCCCGCGGCGGCCAGCACCGCGGCGCTCGTCCACCAGCGCAGGCAGTCCTCGGCGACGTGCAGCGTCTCCCTGGCCAGCATCCGCTCGCCGTCGAGCAGCAGCACCGCTTGGTAGCCGCCCTCCGCGATCGGCTCGGCGCCGCGCGTGGCGACCACGAGCGCGGGGGCAGAGCCGACGCGCTGCACCGGGTGGTCGCCGTCCGCGATGATCACGCGCGTGCCGGGGAAGGCGCGGCCCAGCTCCTCGGCCGTCCTGCCGGAGCCCGGCGTCACCATCCGCAGCTTCGTCTGCTCGCAGCGCGTGCAGTGCCAGTCGGTCGCCAGCGCGCCGCACCAGCCGCAGGACGGCGTCGCTCCCGCCCTGCGCTGCCCGAGCGGCCCGGTGCAGCGGGCGCAGCGCGCGGCCTGACCGCAGTTGGCGCACGACAGCACCGGCAGGTAGCCGGGCCGGGCGACCTGGACGAGCACGGGGCCGCGCGGCCTCCCGCTCTCGCCGCTCAGCGCCTCCCTGGCGGCCCGCCACGCGGACGACGGGATGCGCGCCGCGCGTGCGGCCGGCTCGTCGGCGCTCTGGTTCGCGGTCAGCACGACCTTGCCCGTGTAGGCGCGCTCCGGCCCGAGGTCGCGCAGCCAGCCGAGGTCGACCAGCCGCTGCGCCTCGACGCTGCGGACCAGGCCGCTCAGCGCGAGCGCGCCGCCCTCCAGCTCCTGCCGGACCAGCGCGGCGTCGCGGGCGTGCACGTACGGGCTGAGCGGCTCGGCGAACAGCGGGTCGCTGTCCTCCCACACGGCGACGAGGCCGAGCCGCGCGGCGGGGGCGTAGACCACCGAGCGGTTGCCGATGACGATGCGCGGGCCGGAGAGCGCGGCGAGGAACCCCTTGTAGCGTTCCGGATTCGACTGGGAGGCGTCGGCGCGGACCACCGCGGACGCCGGGGCGATCGCGGTCAGCGCGGCCGCGAGCTGCTCCAGGTCGCGGTGGTCGGGCACGGCGACGATGGCGGTGCTGCCCGCGCGCCAGGTCGCGGTCGCGAGCGCGGCCAGCGTGACCGCCCACTCCCCGACCCAGGTGCCGTCCGGGAGCCGGCTCAGCCGCGGGATCGGCCGCAGTGCGATGCGCTCCCCCGCCGCGACCGCGGCCTCCAGCACACCGGCGCCGTAGCCGCGCATCGGGAACGCCGCGGGCTGCGCCTCGGTCGGCGCATCGGCGGCAGCGCCCGCCTCCCGCGCCGCCAGCCACGCCTTCTCCACCCGCACCATGCGCGGCGGCACGGCGAGCCGGAGGATGTCGCTCGCCGTCCCGGCGCTGCGGTCGGCGAGTTTGCGGGCCAGCCGCCAGACCGGCTCGGTGAGCACCGGCACCGGCGACACCACGGCCTCCAGCGGGCTCAAGGTTCCGGAGAAGGCCTCATCGGGCTCGGCGAGCTCCACCAGGTAGCCGTCGGCCACGCGTCCCGCCGAGCGCAGCGGCACGCGCACGCGCACGCCAGGGACCGCCTGCCCCGCGAGCTCGTCCGGCACGCTGTAGTCGAACAGGTGGTCGAGCTGCGGGAGCGGCGAGTCCAGGACCACGCGGGCGACCGTGGCGGCCGCCGGCACGGCTACAGCCCCGCGGCGGAGCGCAGGTCGTCGACGCGGTCCAGCCGCTCCCAGGTGAAGTCGGGGAGGTCGCGGCCGAAGTGGCCGTAGGTCGCCGTCTGCGCGTAGATCGGCCGGAGCAGGTCGAGATCGCGCACGATCGCGGCCGGGCGCAGGTCGAACACCTCGCGGATGGCGCGGATGATCTGCTCGTCCGAGACGGTGCCGGTGCCGAACGACTCGACGTAGAGGCCGACGGGTGCGGCCTTGCCGATCGCGTACGCGATCTGCACTTCGAGCCGGTCGGCGAGGCCCGCCGCGACGGCGTTCTTCGCGACCCAGCGCATCGCGTATGCGGCCGAGCGGTCGACCTTCGACGGGTCCTTGCCGGAGAACGCGCCGCCGCCGTGCCGGCTGGCGCCGCCGTAGGTGTCGACGATGATCTTGCGCCCGGTGAGCCCGGCGTCGCCCTTCGGGCCGCCGATCTCGAACCGGCCGGTCGGGTTGATGAGCGTGCGGATGTGCTTGGTCTCCAGCCCGGCGGCGTGCATGACCGGGGCGATGACCTCCTCGACCACTTCGGCCTGGAGCTGCTCGCTGGAGACGTGCGGCGCGTGCTGCGTCGAGAGCACGACGGTCTCCACCGTGCGCGGCGTGTGGCCCTCGTAGCCGATCGTGACCTGTGTCTTGCCGTCCGGGCGGAGGTAATCGAGGGTGCCGTCCTTGCGCACGGCGGCGAGACGCTCGGCGAGGCGGTGCGCAAGCCAGATCGGCAGCGGCATGTACTGCGGCGTCTCGGTGGTGGCGAAGCCGAACATGATGCCCTGGTCGCCCGCGCCCTGCCGGTCGAGGTCGTCGGTGCTCTGCTCGGTGCGCGACTCGAAGGCGTTGTCGACGCCCTGGGCGATGTCGGGCGACTGCGCGCCGATGGAGACGGAGACGCCGCACTGGTTGCCGTCGAAGCTGACGTCGGAGGAGTCGTAGCCGATCTCGACGATCTTCTCGCGCACCAGCGCGGGGATCTCGACGTAGCCCTTGGTCGTCACCTCGCCGGCGACGTGGACGAGCCCGGTGGTGACCAGCGTCTCGACGGCGACGCGGCTCTGCGGATCGACGGCGAGCAGCGCGTCCAGGATGCTGTCGGAGATCTGGTCGCAGATCTTGTCGGGGTGTCCTTCGGTGACCGACTCCGACGTGAAGAGGCGCAGATCTGCCATTGTTCTCCTTGATCGCGGCATGGCGGCACGGCCAGGGATGCCGTGGCCCTGGTCGACGACTAGACGACGACGTCCAAGATACGGTCGGCCACCGACAGCTTGCTCCCCGAGGCCTCCATCACTATATCGCCGCCCCTGCGGAGGACCACGACCTCGTTGCTCTCCGTTGCGAAGCCCTGCTCCCAGCCGACCTGGTTGAGGACGAGGAAGTCGCTGCCCTTGGCGGCGAGCTTGGTCCGGCCCAGCTCGATGAGCGTCGACGGGTCCGGCTCGGTCTCCGCGGCGAAGCCGACGACGACCTGGCCCTCGCGCCTGGCGGCGGAGAGGCCGGCGAGGATGTCCGGGTTGGCGACCAGTTCGAGCGTGAGGGTCTGGCCCGCCTCGGACTTCTTGATCTTGGAATCGCGCATGACGGCGGGCCGGTAGTCGGCGACCGCGGCGGTCATCACGACCAGGTCCGCGGAGCGGGCCGCTTCGGTGACGGCCTCCTGCAGCTCCAGCGCGGTCTGCACCTGGACCAGCTCGACGCCCTCCGGCGGATCGACCTCCAGGTGCGCGGCGATGAGCACCACCTCGGCGCCTCGCGCCTGGGCCGCCGCGGCGACGGCGACGCCCTGTCGCCCGCTCGACCGGTTGCCGAGGAAGCGCACCGGGTCCAGCGGCTCCCGGGTGCCGCCCGCGGTCACGACGACGCGCTTGCCCGCGAGGTCGACGCCCCCGCGCGGCCGGCGGGAGGCCTCGTTGGCGCGGCGCCGCTCGGAGAGCACCACGACGTCGGCGACCGGCTCCGGCACCGCCGAGACGGCAAGCCGCGGCGAGATGCCGGCGGCGCGCAGAGCGGCGCGCACGATGACCTCCGGCTCCTCCATGCGGCCGGGACCGGAGTCGGCTCCCGTCAGCTGGCCGGAGGCCGGGCCGACCACCGTGACGCCGCGGCTGCGCAGGGTGGCCACATTGGCGACGGTCGCGGGGTTGCGCCACATCTCGGTGTGCATCGCCGGGGCGACCACCAGCGGTGCGGTGGAGGCCAGCACGGTGTTGCCGAGCAGGTCGTCGGCGATGCCCGCGGCGAGCTTCGCCAGCGTGTTCGCCGTCGCCGGGGCGATGACGATCAGGTCGGCGGACTGGCCGATGGCCACGTGCCGCACCTCGGCGACGCCCTCGTAGAGGTCGGTCGCGACGGGGTTGCGGCTGATCGCCTCCAGGGTCGGACGGCCGACGAACCGCAGCGCGGCCTCCGTCGCCACCACGTGCACCGAGTGCCCTTCGAGCACCAGCGCGCGGATGACCCCGACGGCTTTATACGCGGCGATGCCGCCGGTCACTCCGACGACGACGGTCAATCGTGGGCTCACGGCGGCATCTCCTCCAGCCAGCGGGACACGGTCCCGGCTGTGGTCGTTCTGTTGCGCTCGGTCGGCGGCTCTCTGTCTGCCGGTGGTGCCGGGAGGTTACTCCGCGGCCAGCGGCTTGATGACGAGCTTGTCCTCGTTGATCTCGTGCAGCGCGACCGAGAGGGGCTTGTCGTCGACGGAGGAGTCCACCAGCGGGCCGACGTTGTCGAACAGGCTGCCCTCGTGCAGGTCGGCGTAGTAGTCGTTGATCTGGCGGGCGCGCTTGGAGGCGAAGATGACCAGCGCGTACTTGGACTCGACGCGGGCCAGGAGGTCGTCGATGGGCGGGTCGATGATGCCGTTGTTGGTGGTCGCCATGTGCGGTAACCCTCTCTGTTGTGCTTCCGCGCCTCGCGGTGTCGAGACGTGGAGAAACTGCGGTAGAGCGCCGTGCCGGCGCGTACGATTCCGATCTACGGGCGCGACGGCGCCGCGCGGACCTTCATCAAGTCTACGACCTCCCGGGCGGCGTCAGCGACCGTGTGGTTGACCACACGGTAGTCGAACTCGTCCTGGGCGGCCAGTTCCACCTTGGCGGTCTCCAGCCGGCGCTGCTGCTCGGCGGCCTCCTCGGTGCCGCGCCCGATCAGGCGCCTGACCAGCTCGTCCCAGGTCGGCGGCAGCAGGAAGATCAGCCGCGCCTCCGGCATCGTCTCGCGCACCTGACGGGCGCCCTGCAGGTCGATCTCCAGCAGCACGCTCCTGCCCTGCTCCAGCGCCGCCTCGATCGGCCCGCGCGGCGTGCCGTAGCGGTAGGCGTTGTGCACGGTCGCGTGCTCAAGGAGCTCGCCCTGCTCGATCATCCGGTCGAACTCGGCGTCGTCGACGAAGTAGTAGTTGACGCCGTCGACCTCCCCGGGCCGCGGCGCGCGCGTGGTCGCGGAGACCGACAGCAGCACCTCCGGGTAGTTCTCCCGGATGTAGGTGGAGACGGTGCCCTTGCCGACGGCGGTCGGCCCGGCCAGCACGACGAGCTGCTGGCGACGGCGCCCCGCGCGGTTCTCGCGCTCGATCAGGAACTCGCGGAGCTTCAGCCGCTGGTGCCTGCCGAGGCCGCCGAGCCGCTTGGCCGGCGAGATGGCGAGGCGCTGCAGGGCCTCCTGCATCTTCGTGGTCCCGATCGCGGGAACGCTCAGCAGGAACTCGGTGACCCGCAGCCGGCCCTCCACGCCCTCGGGCGCGGCGGTCGCGTGGTCGAGGACGACCAGCGGCGAGACCTCGCGGGCGGCGATGGCGTTCTTGACGGCGGCACGCGCGCGACGGGCCGCGACGGCGGCCGCGGAGGCGGCGGTCCGGTCGACCTCCGGCGGCGCGGGGCGGCGGGAGGCGGTGGTCGGCTCAGCCATGGCTGGCGCGCACCTCCTCGGCGCGGCGGGAGACGGCCTCGGCCAGCCCGCGGGGGCCGGCGGTCAGCAGCCCGCGGGACTCGCTCACGATCACCCCGGGCGCGAACGCCCCGAAGAGCGCGTCCATGTCGGCCACCCGGGCGCCCTGGTGGCCGAAGCCGGGCGCGAGCACCGGGACGGCCGGCGCGACGGCGGTCGCCGTGTCGATCCCGTAGTCCCCCAGCGCGACGGTGGCGCCGAGCACCAGACCGACCGTGCCGAACGGATGCGGAGGCTGCTCCTGGTTGAACGCGTGCACGTCTTCGATGATCGCACGGGCGACCGTCATCCCGGCACGGGGTCCCCCGGCGACGACCGCCTGCTGGACAGCCGCGGCCTCCGGGTTCGAGGTGGCCGCGAGCACGAACAGGCCCTTGCCGGCCGCCTCGGCGAGCCGCATCGGCTCCGCGATCGAGCCGACGCCCTGGAAGGCGGCGATCGTCATGGCGTCGGCCTCCAGGGGCGAGCCCGGGGTCAGCCACGCCTCGGCGTAGGCGGCGACGCTCGTCCCGATGTCGCCCCGCTTCGCGTCGGCGATCACCAGGAGCCCGGCGTCGCGCGCCGCGCGGATGACGTCCTCCAGCGCCGCGTAACCAGCGGACCCGTAGCGCTCGAAGAAGGCCACCTGCGGCTTCACGATCCCGGCCCGGCCGGCCGCGGCCTCCACCACGCGCAGTCCGAACGCGCGCACGCCGGCGGCGGAGGCCTCTAGGCCCCAGTCCGCCATCAGGTGCGCGTGCGGGTCGATGCCGACGCACAGGCGGCCGTGCGCGCCGAACGCCGCGGCCAGCCTGTCGCCGAACGACACCGAGGTCGCCTCCGTCACGCCCGCTCGGCCCTCTGCAGCGCGTACTCCTGCAGCGACGTCACCTCGAAGCCCTCGCGCACCGCGTCGAGCGACGCGACGGCGGCGCTCAGCTCCGCGATGGTCGTGAACAGCGGCTTGTCGCCGGCCACCGCCGCGGCGCGGATCTCGTACCCGTCCGCGCGGGCGGAGCGGCCGCTCGGCGTGTTGATGACGACGTCCACCTCGTTGCGCGTGATGAGCCCGACGACCGAGTCCTCCTCCGGCGCCTCGCTGAACTTGCGCACGATGCTCGCCTCGATGCCGTTGCGGTTGAGCACCTCGGCGGTGCCCTCGGTGGCGACGATGGCGTAGCCGAGCTGCTTCAGCCGGAGCACCGGGAGGACGATCGCGCGCTTGTCGCGGTCGGAGACCGAGACGAACACGGTGCCCTCCAGCGGCATGCCGCCGTACGCCGCGGCCTGGCTCTTGGCGAACGCGGTCGGGAAGTCGCGGTCGATGCCCATGACCTCGCCGGTCGAGCGCATCTCCGGGCCGAGCACCGAGTCCACGATCTTGCCCTCGCGGGTGCGGAACCGCTTGAACGGCAGCACGGCCTCCTTCACGGCGACGGGCGAGTCCATCGGGATGACCGAGCCGTCGGCCTCCGGAAGCAGGCCCTCCTCGATCAGGCCGGTGACGGTGTCGCCGACCATGATCCGGGAGGCGGCCTTGGCGAGCGGGATGCCGAGCGCCTTGGACACGAACGGGACGGTGCGCGACGCGCGCGGGTTGGCCTCCAGCACGTAGAGCACGCCGGCGCCGATCGCGAACTGCACGTTGAGCAGGCCGCGGACCCCGATGCCCTCGGCGATCTTCAGCGTCGCCTCGCGCACCCGGTCGATTTCGCGGCGGCCCAGCGTGATCGGCGGGAGGGTGCAGCTCGAGTCGCCGGAGTGGATGCCGGCCTCCTCGATGTGCTCCATGACGCCGCCGATGTAGAGCCGCTCGCCGTCGTACAGCGCGTCGACGTCGATCTCGATCGCGTCGTCCAGGAACCGGTCGACCAGCAGCGGGTGCGCCGGTCCGACGATGCCCTGTCCCGCGACGCGCTCGAAGTAGTCCGCGAGCGAGGGGGTGTCGTAGACGATCTCCATGCCGCGGCCGCCGAGCACGAAGCTGGGGCGGACGAGCACCGGGTAGCCGATCTGCTCCGCGGCGTGCGCGGCGCTCGGGAAGTCGATCGCCGTGCCGTTGCGCGGGGCCAGCAGCCCGGCGTCCTCCAGGATGCCGGCGAACAGGCCGCGCTCCTCCGCCAGGTCGATGGCCTCCGGCGTGGTGCCGAGGATCGGGACGCCCGCCGCCTCCAGGCCTTTGGCCAGGCCGAGGGCGGTCTGGCCGCCGAGCTGCACGACCACGCCGACCAACTCGCCGGTCTGCGACTCGGCGTGGATGACCTCCAGCACGTCCTCCAGCGTCAGCGGCTCGAAGTACAGGCGGTCGGAGGTGTCGTAGTCGGTCGAGACCGTCTCCGGGTTGCAGTTGATCATGATCGTCTCGAACCCGGCGTCGTGCAGCGCGAAGGACGCGTGCACGCAGGAGTAGTCGAACTCGACGCCCTGGCCGATGCGGTTCGGGCCGGAGCCGAGGATGACGACCTTGCGGGTGTCGCTCGGGGCGACCTCCGTCTCCTCGTCGTAGCTGGAGTAGTGGTACGGCGTGAGCGCGGGGAACTCGCCCGCGCAGGTGTCGACCGTCTTGTAAACCGGGCGGACGCCGAGGATGTGCCGCACCTCGCGCACGTCGGCCTCGCCGAAGCCGCGCAGCTCGCCGATCTGGGCGTCGGAGAAGCCGTGGTCCTTGGCGTAGCGGAGGGTGTCGGTGTCGAGCGTCTCGGCGTCGCGGAGCTGCTCGGCGACCTCGTTGATGAGGACGATCTGGTCGATGAACCAGGGGTCGATCTTGGTCGCCTCGAAGACCTGCGCGGGCGTCGCCCCCAGGCGCAGCGCCTGCTGGACGTCCACGATCCGGCCGTCGGTCGGGGTCGCGATCGACTCCAGCAGCTCCTCGACGGTGCGGGACTCCGCGCCCCAGTGGAACGACGAGCCGCGCTTCTCCAGCGAGCGGAGCGCCTTCTGCAGCGCGCTCGTGAAGCTGCGGCCGATCGCCATCGCCTCGCCCACCGACTTCATGGTGGTGGTCAGCGTCGGGTCGGCGGCCGGGAACTTCTCGAACGCGAACCGCGGCACCTTGACCACGACGTAGTCGAGCGTCGGCTCGAAGCTCGCCGGGGTCACCCGGGTGATGTCGTTGGGGATCTCGTCCAGCCGGTAGCCGATGGCGAGCTTCGCGGCGATCTTCGCGATCGGGAAGCCAGTGGCCTTCGACGCGAGCGCCGAGGAGCGGGAGACGCGCGGGTTCATCTCGATGACGATGATCCGGCCGTTCTCCGGGTTCACCGCGAACTGGATGTTGCAGCCGCCGGTGTCGACGCCCACCGCGCGGATGATGTCGATGCCGATGTCCCGCAGCTTCTGGTACTCGCGGTCGGTCAGCGTCAGCGCGGGAGCCACCGTGATCGAGTCGCCGGTGTGCACGCCGACCGGGTCGACGTTCTCGATCGAGCAGACGACCACCGTGTTGTCGGAGGTGTCGCGCATCAGTTCGAGCTCGTACTCCTTCCAGCCGAGGATGGACTCCTCCAGGAGCACCTCGCTGGTCGGGCTCTGGTGGATGCCGTCGCCGGCGATGCGGCGCAGGTCCTCCGGCGTGTAGGCGAAGCCCGAGCCGAGTCCGCCCATCGTGAACGAGGGGCGGACGACGAGCGGGTAGCCGAGGTCCTCGGCGAACTCCAGCGCCTCCTCGACGGTGTGCGCGATGTGCGAGCGCGCGACCTCGGCGCCGGCCTCGACCACGAGCTCCTTGAAGATCTGGCGGTCCTCGCCCTTCTGGATCGCCTCGAACTTCGCGCCGATCAGCTCGACGCCGTACTTCTCCAGGATGCCGTGCTCGTGGAGCTGCATGGCCGCGTTGAGCGCGGTCTGGCCGCCCAGGGTCGGCAGGATCGCGTCCGGCTTCTCCTTGGCGATGATGGTCTCGATGACCTCCCAGGTGATCGGCTCGACGTAGGTCGCGTCGGCGAAGTCAGGGTCGGTCATGATCGTGGCCGGGTTGGAGTTCACCAGGATGACGCGCACGCCCTCCTGCTTGAGCACGCGGCACGCCTGGGTGCCGGAGTAGTCGAACTCGCAGGCCTGGCCGATGACGATCGGGCCGGACCCGATGACCAGGACGGAGTGGATGTCGTCGCGTTTGGGCATCAGTCGGTGCCTTCCTGGGTCTCGTCGGTCGAGCCGGCCTCACGCGTGGTGATCATGTCGAGGAACCGGTCGAACAGATAGTTGGCGTCGTGCGGGCCGGCCGCCGCCTCCGGGTGGTACTGCACGCTGAACGCGTCGATGTCGAGGCAGTTGAGGCCCTCCACGACGTTGTCGTTGAGGCTGAAGTGGCTGACCTCCACCGTGCCGAACCCGGCCGGCGAGTCGAAGGTCGCGTCGATCGGCGCCTTGACCGCGAAGCCGTGGTTCTGGGCGGTGATCTCCACCCGGCCGGTGCGCTTGTCGAGCACCGGCTGGTTGATCCCGCGGTGACCGAACGGCAGCTTGTAGGTGGTCAGGCCGAGGGCGCGGCCGAGGAGCTGGTTGCCGAAGCAGATGCCGAAGTACGGCAGCCCCGCGCGCAGCGTCTCCTGGAGGAGCGCGACGTGCTTGTCGGAGGCCTGCGGGTCGCCGGGGCCGTTCGAGAAGAACAGCGCGGACGGCTTCAGGCTGAGCACGTGCTCGGCGGTGACCTGCTGCGGGAGGACGTGGACGTCCAGCCCGCGCGCGGCGAGGTTGTCGAGCGTGGACTTCTTGACGCCCAGGTCGAGCACCGCGACCGAGCCGACGCGCTCGCCGACCGCGGCCACCGTGTAGGGCTCGACGGTGGAGACCTCGGCCGACAGGTTGCGGCCGGACATCTTCGCGCCGGACAGCACCAGTTCCAGCTGCTCGGAATCGCTCAGCCCGAAGTCGTCGCCGGAGAAGATCCCGGCGCGCATCGCGCCCGCCGAGCGGATGTGGCGGGTGACGGCGCGGGTGTCGATGCCGCTGATGCCGACGACGCCCTGCTCCACGAGGTCGTCGTCGAGGCTGCGCTGGGCGCGGAAGTTGGAGACGACCCGGCTGGGCTCGCGGACGACGAAGCCGTCCACCCAGATCCGGCGGGACTCCATGTCCTCGTCGTTCGTGCCGGTGTTGCCGATGTGCGGCGCCGTCATGAGGACGATCTGGCCCGCGTACGACGGGTCGGTCAGGGTCTCCTGGTAGCCGGTCATGCCGGTGGCGAAGACCGCCTCCCCGAGCGTCCGCCCGCGGGCGCCGTAGGCCCGGCCCACGTAGCGCTTCCCGTCTTCGAGGACGAGCACGGCAGGTTCTGCTGCGGCCACGTCACACCTCGCTTTCATTGCTGTCCGCGGGCGTGCCGCCCGGGAGGATGTCTTCGACGGCCGCGGTCAGCAGACCGCGCCCGGCCGGGTCCACGACCCGGAAGTAGCTGTCGGCGGACGCGCCGCCGCTGGTGGTCCAGCCGAGCCGGAGCAGGCCGTCCCGCTCCACGACCCGGTCGATGGTGACCGTCGCCGCGCCGACGCCGGTGAGCGCGGTCGCCGGGATGAACACCGGCGGCTCCCCCGTGACGCGCAGCTGCACGCCGTCTCCGGAGACCTCGATGGTGCCCCGGCCGCGGTACGACAGCCCAGGCAGCGCCAGCCGCTCCAGCGGCTCGCCGGCCTTGGTCGTGGCGACGTAGAGCACCTCGGCGGAAGCCGTCACGGCCGCCACGGTCTCCGGCGCCGGGTAGCCGCCGCCAGCGGGGGCGTCGCGCCGCACGCGGCGTCGCCAGCCGACCAGCGCGAGGGCGAGCACGACGATGACGACGAGGAGGATGCCGATCGTCGGCAGCAGCTTATCCACGTGCCGCCTCCAGTTCCTCGACCACGGCCCCGTCGAGCACGGTCGCGTAGCCGCGGTGGAAGGTCGCCACCACGCGGCCCGGGAGCGTCATCGACAGGTAGGGCGAGTTGACGCCCTTGCCCGCGAGGTCGCCGGTCGAGAACTCCCGGGACGCCGTCGGGTCGTAGAGGAACAGCTCGGCCGGTGCGCCGGTCTCCAGCGGGAGGCCGTGGCCGTCCAGCCGGCCGATTTTGGCGGGGGTCGCCGAGAGCACGCGGGCGATGTCGGTCCAGCCGAGGAGGTCATTGTCGACCACCGACGCCTGCACGACCGAGAGCGCGGACTCCAGCCCGACCATCCCGAACGCGGCGGCGTCCCACTCGCAGTCCTTGGACTCCACCGGGTGCGGCGCGTGGTCGGTGGCGACGATGTCGATCGTCCCGTCCGCGAGGCCCGCGCGCAGCGCCTCCACGTCCTCCGCGCGGCGCAGCGGCGGGTTGACTTTGTAGCGCGCGTCGTAGCCGGAGGCGAGCTCCTCGGTCAGCAGCAGGTGGTGCGGCGTGACCTCCGCCGTGACGTCGACGCCGCGCGCCTTCGCCCAGCGGATGACGTCCACCGAGCCGGCGGTCGACACGTGGCAGACGTGCAGGCGCGAGCCGACGTGCTCGGCGAGGAGCACGTCGCGGGCGATGATCGACTCCTCGGCGACGGCCGGCCAGCCGGTCAGGCCCAGCTCGCCGGACAGCGCGCCCTCGTTCATCTGGGCGCCCTCGGTGAGCCGCGGCTCCTGCGCGTGCTGCGCGATCACGCCGCCGAACGCCTTGACGTACTCCAGCGCCCGGCGCATCAGCAGCGGGTCGGAGACGCACTTGCCGTCGTCGGAGAAGACCCGGACCCTGGCGCGGGAGTCGGCCATCGCGCCGAGCTCGGCCAGCCGCTCCCCCGCGAGCCCGACCGTCACGGCGCCGATCGGCTGGACGGTCGCGTAGCCCGCGGCCTCGCCGAGCCGGAGCACCTGCTCCACGACGCCGGCGGTGTCGGCGACCGGGGAGGTGTTCGCCATCGGGAAGACCGCGGTGAAGCCTCCCGCCGCGGCGGCCCGCGTGCCGGTCAGGACCGTCTCGCTCTGCTCGTAGCCGGGCTCGCGCAGGTGCGTGTGCAGGTCGACCAGGCCGGGCAGGGCGATCAGGCCGTCCGCGTCGATCACGGTCGCGCCCGCGTCGCTCGCGTCGCTGCCGGTCGCGGCGATCCGGCCGTCGGCGAGCAGGAGGTCGGTTCGCGTGTCGTCGGCCAGAGTCGCGCCGCGGATCAGGTACTTCTGGGTCATCACGCTCTCACTCATCGCACACCGTCATTCGTCTGCTGGTCATCCCTGTCGCCACCGGAGAGCAGCAGATACAGTGCCGCCATTCGCACGGACACACCGTTGGCGACCTGCTCCCGCACCGTCGACCGCGGCGAGTCGGCGGCGGCCGCCGAGATCTCCAGCCCGCGGTTCATCGGTCCCGGGTGCATCACAATGCTATCGGCCCCGAGCCGGCCCAGCCGTTCGTCGTCCAGCCCCCAGCGCCGCGCGTACTCGCGCTCGGAGGGGAAGTAGGCCGCGTGCATCCGCTCGCCCTGGATGCGCAGCATCATCACGACGTCCGGCCCGGCGTCGATCGCCGCGTCCAGGTCGTAGCCGATCGCGGCAGGCCAGCTCGACACGTCGACCGGCAGCAGGGTGGGCGGCGCGACCAGGGTCACCTGCGCGCCGAGGGTCTGGAGCAGCCACACATTGGAGCGGGCGACCCGGGAGTGCAGGATGTCGCCCACGATCGTCACCGTCACGCCGTCGAGGTCGTGCCCCCGCGACGCGCGGCCGTGCAGGCGGCGCCGCATCGTGAAGGCGTCGAGCAGCGCCTGGGTCGGGTGCTCGTGCGTGCCGTCGCCGGCGTTGAGCACGCCCGCGTCGATCCAGCCGCTGGTCGCGAGCGTCTGCGGGGCGCCGGAGGCGCTGTGCCGCACGACGACCGCGTCCGCGCCCATCGCCGCGAGCGTCTGCGCGGTGTCCTTCAGGCTCTCGCCCTTCGACACGCTGGAGCCCTTGGCGGAGAAGTTGATGACATCGGCCGAGAGCCGCTTCGCCGCCGCCTCGAACGAGATGCGCGTGCGGGTGGAGTCCTCGAAGAAGAGGTTGACGACCGTCTTGCCGCGCAGGGTCGGCAGCTTCTTGACCTCGCGCTCCTGCACGTCGGCCATGTCCTCCGCGACGTCGAGCAGGGTGATCGCGTCGTCCCGCGAGAGGGTCTTGGTGCTGAGCAGGTGCCTCATGCCCCGGCCTCCTCGATGGTGACCGACTCCTCGCCGTCGACCTCGTCCAGCCGCACGAAGATGCGCTCGGAGGCCGCCGACGGCAGGTTCTTGCCCACGAAGTCCGCCCGGATCGGCAGCTCGCGGTGCCCGCGATCGACCAGTACGGCCAGCCGGACGGCGCGCGGCCGGCCCAGGTCGCTGAGCGCGTCGAGCGCGGCGCGGATGGTGCGGCCCGAGAACAGCACGTCGTCCACCAGGACGACGGTCCGCCCGTCGATCGGCCCCGGCAGCGACGTCGGCTGCGGCGCCCGGGTGGGATGCCGGGACAGGTCGTCGCGGTACATCGTCACGTCGAGGGAGCCGACTATGTCGTCGGGCGACGCGACCGAGTCCGGCTCGATCCGCTGGATGTTCGCGGCGATCCGCCGGGCGAGCACGACGCCGCGCGTCGGGATGCCCAGGATCACCAGGTCGTTCGTTCCCCGGTTGGACTCCAGGATCTCGTGGGAGATCCGAGTCAACGCCCGGGCGATGTCAGCCTGTTGCAGCACGGTGCGCGCTGTCATGCCGACCTCCTTCCCCGCCTCACAGGACGGCTGTTAAAGGATGCCAATTGGATCGAGCCTAGCAGGCCCGGCGCGGCTCACCGGCCCAGGAAGCCGGCGAACTCCTTCTCGTCGCTGATCGAGCCGGTGTACTGCTTGCCGTTGACGAGCACCGTCGGCGTGCCCTGGATGTTGTCGAGGACCTTCTTGCCGTCGACCCTTATCGGTCCCGACTGCGACTGAGCCGTGTTCGCCTGCGCCCACGCCTGGTACGGCCCGCTGCGGTCGAGGCAGCCCGAGATGTCGGTGATGCCGTGGTCCGTCGCGAGCTTCGCCAGCTGCTTGTCGGTCAGGCCGCTGGAGTTCTCCTCCGGCTGGTCGGCGAACAGCGCCTGGTAGTACTCCAGCGTGCGCTCCGGCTCGTGCACGGCGACGCAGACCAGCGCAGCCGACGCCCGGGTGGAGTACCCGGTGCCGTTCGACGCACGGTCGAGGAACGTCAGCGGGTGCAGGCGGAGCGTGATCGAGCCGTCCTTGACGGCGCCTGCCAGCGTCGCGCCGTTCGACTTCTCGAACGCGCCGCAGACCGGGCACATCGGGTCGAACCACAGGTCGACCTTCTTCGGTCCGGAACCGGCGGAGACGTAGCCGCCGTCGAAGTTCGCGGCGCCGTCGGTGCCCGTAGCGGGCTTCGCGGTCGCGACCGGGACGTTCGAGTTGCCACCGAGCAGCGAGCAGGACGCGACGCCCGCGGTCATCGCGACCGCGAGCACCGCTGCGGCGACGATCCGGCGGAGCCGGCGCGGCGCGATCATGCGCGCTGCGGGCGGTTCTGCGCGATCTTGGCCAGCAGGCCGTTCACGAAGCCCGCGGAGTCGTCCGTCGACAGCACGGTCGCCGCCTCGACGGCCTCCGAGATGGCGACCCCGTCCGGCACCTCGTCGTTGAACAGCAGCTCCCAGACGCCGATGCGCAGGATGGCGCGGTCCACGGCGGGCATGCGCGCCAGGGTCCAGCCCTGGGCATACGTCTCGATCTGCTCGTCGATCTCGTCCTGGTGGTCGATCACGCCGTCCACGATCTCGCGCGCGTACAGCCAGGAGGCCTCACGCGTCGGCTCGTTGGCCGCGCGCTCCGCCTCCGCCGCCAGGGCCTGCGGCAGGGTCAGCTGCCGCAGGTCGGCGCTGAACAGCACATCGAGGGCGCGCTTGCGCGCCTTGGTCCGGGCGCTCACTAGTCGTTGACGCGGCCGAGGTAGTCGCCGGTGCGGGTGTCGACCTTGACCTTGGTGCCGGTCTCCAGGAACAGCGGGACCTGGATCTGGTAGCCGGTCTCCACGGTCGCGGGCTTGGTGCCGCCGGTGGAGCGGTCGCCCTGCAGGCCCGGCTCGGTGTAGGTGATCTCCAGCACGACGGAGGCCGGGAGCTCCACGTAGAGCGGCGAGCCCTCGTGCAGCGCGACGGTCACGTTCTGGTTCTCCAGCATGAAGTTGGCGGCGTCCGCGACGACCGGGCCCGGGATGGTGAGCTGGTCGTAGTCGCTGGTGTCCATGAAGACGAAGTCGGCGCCGTCCTGGTACAGGTACTGGTACTCGCGGCGGTCGACGTTGGTGATCTCGATCTTCGCGCCCGCGTTGTAGGTGCGGTCGACGGTCTTGCCGGTCGTGACGTTCTTCAGCTTCGTGCGGACGAACGCTCCACCCTTGCCCGGCTTGACGTGCTGGAACTCGATGACGCTCCAGAGCTGTCCGTCGATGTTGAGGACGATGCCGTTCTTGATGTCAGCGGTCGATGCCATGCGGGAGTTCCATTCGGTTTGCGGAAGTTACGGGTGGAATCGGCGCCCCTCGCCGTCCACGACGGGCTCCGGCGTACGGAGCCCCAGAAGATTCTAGACGTCAGCGCGCGTTTCGGCGAATGAACGCCAGCGCGAGACGGTACGACTCGAAGCCGAACCCGGCGATCACGCCGGTGGAGACGGCGCTGATGACGCTGGTGTGCCGGAACTCCTCGCGCGCGTGCGGGTTCGACAGGTGCACCTCCACGACGGTTCCGCCGGCCTTCGTCACGAGCGAGACCGCGTCGCGCAGCGCGTACGAGTAGTGCGTCCAGGCCCCCGCATTGAGGATGACCGGGGCACCGGAGTCGGCGGCTTCGTGCAGCCACCGCAGCAGCTCGCCCTCGACGTCGCTCTGGCGGAGGTCGATGTCCAGCTCCGGGGCGTCCGCGGCCAGCTGGGCGCGGAGGTCGGCGAGCGTCCCCGCACCGTACACGTCCGGCTCGCGGGTGCCGAGCCGGCCGAGGTTGGGACCGTTCAGGACGAGGACGGAAGTCATGCCGCTCACCCTACCGGCGCCTCGCCGTCCGTGAGCGGACGGACGCGCACCGCCGACCAGACATCGTCCACGGCCACGTTGCTGATCGGCCGCCAGCCGAACGCGCCGGCCTCCCGGATGAACGTGTCCCGGTTGAAGTCGGCCTTGCCGCCCTTCGGGTACAGGAACCAGACGGCGCGGGCGCCCGAGAGCGCGGGCAGCTCGGTCCGGAACTGCGCCATCAACTCGTCGCGGGTGCGCACGAACGTCACGGAGACGGCGGCCTCCTCCGGCGCCACCTCGGTCACGCCGTCCGGCAGCGCGCCGATCACCGCGCGCTCGTCCGCGCCGGCGCCGACGAGGCTCAGGGCGTCGCCCTCCTTGAGCAGCAGCTTCTGCGCGATCGTCTTGGCCATCAGGAGCCGATCTCCTGATACGCGGCGAACAGCAGGCTCTGGTCGGGGCCGGCGAGCACGGTCGGCCGGCCGATGTCGTCCAGCACGATGAACCGGAGCAGGCTGCCGCGCGCCTTCTTGTCGCGCTGCATGCTCGCCAGCAGGGTTCGCCAGCGGCCGAGCGGGTAGCTGGTCGGCAGGGTGAGCGACTCCAGGATGCGGCGGTGCCGGTCCACGGCCTCGTCGCTCAGGCGCCCGCTCAGCCGGCCGAGCTCGGCGGCGTAGACCATCCCGACGGAGACGGCCGCGCCGTGCCGCCACTGGTAGCGCTCGGCGTGCTCGATCGCGTGGCCCAGCGTGTGGCCGTAGTTGAGGATCTCGCGGAGACCCTGCTCCGTGAAGTCCTCGCCGACCACGCGCGCCTTGATCCCGATCGACAGCTCGACCAGACGGCGGAACTCCGGCGACTCCGGGTCGGTGGCGACGTCCACGTCCCGCTCGATGATGTCCAAGATCTCCGGCTCGGCGATGAAGCCGTACTTGACGACCTCGGCGAAGCCCGCCAGGAGCTCGTTGCGGCCCAGGGAGGTGAGCGTGTCGAGGTCGCAGACCACCGCGGTCGGCGCATAGAAGGCGCCGACGAGGTTCTTGCCCTCTGCGGTGTTGATGCCGGTCTTGCCGCCCACCGCGGCATCCACCATCCCGAGCACGGTCGTCGGCACCTGGATCAGCTTCACGCCGCGCAGCCAGGTCGCGGCGACGAAGCCGGCGAGGTCGGTGACGGCGCCGCCGCCGAAGCCGATCACTGCGTCCGAGCGGGTGAAGTCGGCCTGGCCCATGATGCCCCAGAGGAAGGAGGCGACCTCGACGCGCTTGGCGGCCTCCGCGTCCGGGACCTCGGCGAGCAGCACCTCGTACTGACCGAGCAGCGACTCGCGCAGTTCGGCCGCCGCGGCGCCGAGCGTCGGCGGGTGGACGACGAGCACCTTGCTCACGCCGGTGCCGAGGTGCGCGGCGAGCTCGAACCGGAGGCCGCGGCCGATGACGACCGGGTACTGCTCGGTCCCGGCGACGAGGATCTCGGTGGGCTGGTCGGTCATGACTCTCCTTGCTCGGTGCGGCGTTCGGGGATGCCGCCGTCTTCGATCCAGCGCGCGATCTCCTCCACGATGGTCTCGATCGGCCGGGTGGACGTGTCGGCGGTGTAATCCGCGAGCGACTGGTACAGCGGGGTGCGCGCCTCGACGAGCCGCGTCCACGACTCCAGGTCGGTGACCAGCGGGCGCTTGCGGTTGGTGATCCGGGCGGCGATCGCCTCCGGCCGCACGGTCAGCAGGACGACGCGGGTCGCGGCCAGGTCGGCCTGCGTGTCCGGGTCGAGCACCGCTCCCCCGCCCAGCGAGACGATGCCGGGCCGGGCGACGGCCTCCGCGACGGCGGCGCGTTCCAGTGCGCGGAAGTAGGGCTCGCCGTGCTCCGCGAAGATCTCCGCGATGGCGCCGTGCCCGGCGACCACGACCGCGTCGGTGTCCACGAACGTCAGGCCCAGCCGCTTGGCCAGGCGCTTGCCCACGCGCGTCTTGCCCGCCGCCGGCGGCCCGATCAGAACGATCGTCACGGTGCTCAGGCGTAGGGCGCGCTGGCGCGCTCCGTCGCCAGGTTCTGCGGGATGGCGTCGAGGTAGCCGTGGAGGTTGCGCGCCGTCTCGGTGACCGAGTCGCCGCCGAACTTCTCCAGCACGGCGTTCGCGAGCACGAGCGCGACCATCGCCTCCGCGACCACACCGGCCGCGGGGACCGCACAGACGTCGGAACGCTGGTGGTGCGCGGGAGCCGCCTCACTCGTGGCGATGTCGATGGTGCGCAGCGCGTGCGGGACGGTGGCGATCGGCTTCATGCCCGCGCGCACGCGCAGCACGCCGCCGGTGCTCATGCCGCCCTCGGTGCCGCCGGCCTTGTCGCTGGTGCGCTGGATGGCCCCCTCCTCGGCCACGAGCTCGTCGTGCGCCTGCGAGCCGCGGCGGGTGGTGGTCAGGAAGCCGTCGCCGACCTCCACTCCCTTGATCGCCTGGATGCCCATGAGCGCCGCGGCGAGCTGCGCGTCGAGGCGGCGGTCCCAGTGCACGTGCGAGCCGAGCCCCGGCGGGAGGCCGTAGGCGAGCACCTCCACGACGCCGCCGAGGGTGTCGCCCTCCTTGTGGGCGTCGTCGACCTCGGCCACCATCCGCTCGGAGGTGGCCGGGTCGAAGCAGCGCAGCGGGTCGGCGTCGAGCGTCGCGACGTCGGCGGGCGTGGGCAGCGGGGCGTCCTCCGGGACGCGGACCGGCCCGATGGACAGCGTGTGGCTGACGAGGGTGATGCCGAGCTCGGCGAGGAACGAGCGCGCGACGGCGCCGAGCGCGACGCGGGCCGCGGTCTCCCGGGCGCTCGCGCGCTCCAGGACCGGACGGGCCTCGTCGAAGCCGTACTTCTGCATGCCGACCAGGTCGGCGTGGCCGGGACGCGGACGCGTCAGCGCGGCGCCGCGGCCGCTGGCGAGCTTCTCCGGGTCGACCGGCTCCGGGCTCATGACGTCCACCCACTTGGGCCACTCGGTGTTGCCGATGCGCAGCGCGATCGGGCTGCCAAGGCTCAGGCCGTGGCGGACGCCGCCGGAGACCTCCAGCGCGTCCTGCTCGAACTTCATCCGTGCGCCGCGGCCATAGCCCAGCTTGCGGCGGGCGAGATCGGCGCGGACGGCGTCCAGGGAGACCGGGACCCCCGCAGGGAGCCCTTCCAGGACGGCGATGAGTTCGGGGCCGTGGGATTCCCCGGCCGTGAGCCAACGAAGCATGCTTCGATTCTGGCACAGCGGCAGGTGGCCGCCTCGCGGGGTTACGGCCGGCGGCGGCCTCCGGCTACTCGGATTCGCCTTCCACGGAGCCGTCGCCCACCGGCGCCCCCTCCGCGTCGATGCCGACCGCGGCGAGCATGGCCTCCAGGACGCCCTCCTCGTCGGGGAGCGGCTGCAGCACGTCGCCGGAGACGAAGATGCGCACCTGCAGCAGCGCCTGCTGGGCGAGCATGGCCAGGCCGGAGACGACCCGGCCGCCGACGGCCTGCCAGGCCGTGGCGAGCACGCTCGGCCACGGGTCGTAGGCGACGTCGAGCAGCATGGCCTTGCGGCGGGTCGAGTCGGTGTAGATCGCCTCGGTGGAGGCGCCGCCCGGCAGCGTACTGATCACGAGCTGCGGCACGTCCAGCGACCGGTCGGCCTGCGCGAACGACCGGATGCGGATCATCAGCCCGAGCCGGTGGGCCAGCGGCTCCAGCCAGACGCTCTTCTGCAGGTCGCGCACGTGCACGTCGACGCGCTCGGCGCCGAGCTCGGCCGCGGCGACCAGCGCGGAGGCGGCGGTCGCTCCCCCTCCCAGGACGTGCACGTAGCGCGCCTCCTGCAGGCCGGCGGCGGACAGCGCCCGGACGATGCCCGCGACGTCGGTGTTGAAGCCACTGATGTCGTCGCCGTCGAGGAGCACGGTGTTGGCCACGCCGGTCTGCTCCGCGACCCGGTCGGTCTCGGTCAGCAGCGGGATGACGGACTGCTTGAGCGGCATGGTCAGCGACAGGCCGCGCCATTCCTCGCCCAGGCCGTCGAGGAAGGCGGACAGACCGGCCTCGCTGACGTCGAGCTGGTCGTACGACCAGTCCAGGCCGAGCGCGGCGTAGGCGGCACGGTGGAGGGCGGGCGACTTCGAGTGGCCGATCGGCGAGCCGAGGACGGCGAGGCGACGGGAGGCCGTGCCCGGGGCAGGGGCGGACTCAACTGCGGGCTCTTCCTCCGCGGGCTCTTCCTCCGCGGGCTCCTCCTCAGCGGGCTCCTCCTCCGGCGCCGGCTCCTCCGCAGGCTCCTCGTCCTCCAGCGGCTCCTCCTCGTCGGCGGCCCGCTCGGCCTCCGCGATCGCCGCCTCCTCGGCCTCCGCCGCGCGCTCGGCCTCCACCAGCTCGGCGATCAGCTCCTCGGCGGACGCCTCCGACACCCCGTTCTCGACGGCGTCGAGCGACTCCTCGGTGGGCTCCGCCTTCGCCGGCTTCGGTCGAGGCGCGCGCGACTTCGCGGCGGGCCGGGGCTTCGGTGCGTCACTCATAGCCGGGGTTGTCCTTCATCCATTGCTGCCATTTCGCGACCGCCGCCTCGTGCTCCGCCTGGGTGGTCGAGAAGATCGTCTCGCCGGTCTTGAGGTTCCAGGTCACGAAGTACATCCAGGTCCCGTCCGCCGGGTGCGTCACCGCGTTGAGCGCGAGGTCGCCGGGGTTGGAGATCGGGCCCACCGGGAGGCCGGGGTGCGCGTACGTGTTGTACGGGTTGGCCGCGTCCGCGCGCTCGGCGTCGGTGGTCGTGACCCGGTCGGTGTGCCCGGTCCCGTACGCGACGGTCGCGTCGGACTGCAGGTCCCAGCCCTGCGCGAGCCGGTTGAGGAACACGCGCGCGACCTTCGGGTAGTCGTCCTTCAGGCCCGCCTCGCGCTGCACGATCGAGGCCAGGATCACGTCGTTCCAGCGGTCCGCGACCGGCACGCCCGCCTGGTCGAGCGCCTGGAAGGACCGATCCACCATCGTCTTGATCGCATCGTGGGCGGTGATTCCCGGCGCGAACGTGTAGGTGGCCGGGAAGAGGAAGCCCTCGAGCGTCTTCGCCTGGGCCGGCAGCCCGAAGTCGTCGGGGTTCGCGGCGGCCTGCTGCACCTGGGCGAGCGGGAGCTTCGTGGCCGCTGCCACGGTCTGCAGCGCGTCCTTCTCCGCCGTGCCCTCGGGGATCACGGCGGTGTTCTGCAACCGGGAGGACGGGTCCTGCAGCGCCGCGAGGGCGGCCTTCGCGCTCATCTGCTTCGCCAGCTTGAAGACGCCGGGCTGCCAGACGATCTGCGGCTGCTGATGCAGCAGCAGCGAGTAGAACGCGGTGTAGCTCTTGGTCACGCCCGCCTTCTGGAGGTTGGTCGCGATCGCGCTGCCGTCGTCGCCCGACTTGATCGTGAACGTCACCGAGCCGGTGCCGTTGCCGGTGTAGTCGTTGTTCTGCGGCATGACCTTCGCCACGAGCGCGGCGACCTGCGGCTGGAACGCCATGAAGCCTCCGGCCGCGAGGCCGCCGAGGACCAGGATGACGACCACGGTGATGACGAGCCGCTTCAGCCAGCGTCGCTTGCGTTTGGGCGGCTCGTGCGAGAGGTAGTTCTGCTGGCGCCAGGCGAGGGGCGAGCCGCCGCGTCCTCCGCCGGACGCGTCGGGGCTGTCCGCGCCGTCGTCGGCGAGCGACGCGAAGATCGCGTGCGCCGAGTCGTCGAACCGGCCGTGGTCGCCTGCCGCCGCGCCGCGGGCGGCCTCGTGGCGCGCAGCCGCGCCGACCGGCTCCCGCTCGGAGCGCGCGGCGTCGACCGCCACGGGGCCGGTCACGACGGAGTCGAAGTCCAGCCCGTCCAGGGTCTCGCGGTTCGACGGGGTCTCGGCGGGAGGCGGCGTCCATGGGCCCGGGGTCTGCGGGCTGCGGGTGTCGACGACCGGCACCGGCTGGTCCGCAGGAGGCTGCTGAGCCTGCGCATGCTGCGCGGCCTGGGCCTCCTCGGCCTCCCTGGCCTGGCGCGCCTCGCGCCGGGTCAGCGGCTGCTGCCGGTTCACGGCGGGGAAGACGGGGGGCTCCGGCTTCTCCTGCGGGTTCTGCGACAAACTAGGGTCCAATGCTCGGTTCGACGGGGTGGCCCGGCGGACGGCCTGAAGCGCGCTCCGCGTCGAGGGCGTGCTGCAAAATTATCGTGGCGGCCACCTGATCCACCACCGGACGCGCGCTTTTCGAGTTCTTGCCCGACGCCCGGAGCGCCGAGTGGGCCGAGACGGTCGAGAGCCGTTCGTCCACCAATCGCACCGGGACGTCCACCTGGGCGTCGAGCGCTTCCGCGAAGGCGACGGCATCCGCCGTCGACGCGGTGTGCGCACCCGAGAGCGCCAGAGGCAACCCGACGATAATCTCGAAAACTCCGAGTTCGGTCACAATCTCCGCGATCCGGCGCCGATCCGCAGCATCCTCGGAGCGTGCGACCGTCTCCACCGGGGTCGCCAGCATCCCGTGGAGGTCGGACCGGCTCACGCCGATCCGCACCTTCCCGACGTCGATGCCGAGCCGCACGCCGCTGCGCACGCGCTAGCCGATCGCCGAGACCACCGCGGACAGCGCGGCCGGGATCGCCTCGGCGTCCGTGCCGCCGCCCTGCGCGAGGTCGGCCTTGCCGCCGCCCCCGCCGCCGAGCACGCCCGACGCCGTCTTCGCGAGCGCTCCCGCGTTCACGCCGGCGTCGCGCGCGGCCTGGTTGGTCGCCACGATCACGACGGGCTTGCCCGCCGCGCGCGCCGCGAGCGCGACGGCCGCCGCGTCCGAGCCGAGCCGCTCGCGGACGGTCGTCGCCAGCAGGCGCAGGTCGTCTGCCGAGTTGAGCGTGCCCGCATCCTCGGCCACCACCGTGACCGCGCCGCGACGGGTGGCGGAGTCCAGCAGGCCCGGCACCTTGTCGAGCACCGCGCGGGCCTCGAACGCCTGGATGCGCTTCTCGGCCGCCTTGAGGTTCGCCATCAGGTCGGCGATCTTCTCGGGCAGCTGCTCGCGCGGCGTCTTGAGCGCGCCGGAGAGCTGGGACACGATGGTGCGCTCGACCGCGAGGTCCTGGAAGGCCTCCAGGCCGACCAGCGACTCGACGCGGCGGTTCGTGGAGCCGACCGACGACTCGCTGACCAGGTTGATCATGCCGATCTCCGCGCTCGTCGCCACGTGCGTGCCCGCGCAGAGCTCGCGCGACCAGGGGCCGCCGATGTCGACCACGCGCACGACGTCGCCGTACTTCTCGCCGAACAGCGCCATCGCGCCGAGCGCCTTGGCCTCCGCCAGCGGCAGCTCGCGCGTCGTCACCTGCAGGTTGTCGCGGATCGCGTTGTTGGAGATCTCCTCGATCTCGCTACGGGTCTCCGGCGACAGCGCCTGGTTCCAGGAGAAGTCGAGGCGCAGGTAGCCGGCCTTGTTGAACGAGCCGGACTGGTGCGCGTTGGGGCCGAGCACCTGGCGCAGCGCCGCGTGGATGATGTGCGTGCCGGAGTGCGCCTGCTTGGCGCCGCGGCGGTACTCCGCGTCCACGAGGCTGGTCGCCGGAGCGCCGACGCCGACCTCGCCGCTGCGGACCAGCACCTTGTGGCTGATCAGGCCCTTCACCGGCTTCTGCACGTCGAGCACGTCGAGCTCGTAGCCCGGGCCGACGATGGTGCCCGCGTCCGCGTCCTGGCCGCCGGACTCCGCGTACAGTGCGGTCGCGCCGAGGATGATCTCGGCGACCTGGCCCTCGCGCGCGACGTTCACGGACTGGCCGTCGACGATGAGGCCGAGCACGCTCGACTCCGTCTCCAGGTCGGTGTACCCGGTGAACACCGTCTCGCCCTGCGCGCGGAACGCGCTGTAGACCGACAGGTCGGCCAGCGCCGTCTTCTTCGCCTTGGCGTCCGCCTTCGCGCGGGCGCGCTGGTCGGCCATCAGCGTGTCGAACGCGGCGCGGTCGACGCTGAGGCCGGCCTCCTCCGCCATCTCCAGGGTCAGGTCGATCGGGAAGCCGTACGTGTCGTGCAGGAGGAACGCGGTGTCGCCCGCGAGCTGGTCCTTGCCCGAGCCTTTCGTGTTCGCGACGGCCGTGTCCAGGATGCTCGTGCCGGACGCGAGAGTGCGCAGGAAGGTCTCCTCCTCCGCGTAGGCGAGCTGCGACGTGCGCGCGAACTCGGCCTCCACCTCGGGGTACGCCGCCTTCATGGCGTCGCGGGAGGCGGGGAACAGCGCGGGGAAGGTCGCGGTCTCCACGCCCAGCAGGCGCATCGCACGCACCGTGCGGCGCAGCAGGCGGCGCAGCACGTAGCCGCGGCCCTCGTTGGACGGCGTCACGCCGTCGGTCATCAGCATGAGCGCGCTGCGGACGTGGTCGGCCACCACGCGCAGACGGACGTCGTCCTCGTGCGCCTCGTTGCCGTACGGCTTGCCCGCCAGCTCGGCCGCGCGGTCGAGCACCGGGCGCACCTGGTCGATCTCGTACATGTTGTCGACGCCCTGCTTGATGAACGCGACGCGCTCCAGGCCCAGGCCGGTGTCGATGTTCTTCTTCGGCAGGTCGCCGAGGATGTCGAAGTCCTTCTTGCCGGTGCCCTCGCCGCGCAGGTACTGCATGAAGACGAGGTTCCAGATCTCGACGTAGCGGTCGTCATCCGTCGCCGGGCCGCCGTCGATGCCGTAGGCCGGGCCGCGGTCGAAGAAGATCTCCGAGCACGGGCCCGCCGGGCCGGGCTGGCCGGTCGACCAGTAGTTGGTGTCCTTGCCGAGGCCCTGGATGCGCTCGGCCGGGAGGCCGGCGACGCGGGTCCAGATCTCGCGGGCCTCCTCGTCCTCCTCGTACACCGTGACCCAGAGGTCCTTCGGGTCGAAGCCGAGGCCGCCCTCGTCCTCGGACAGGGTGAGGAGGTCCCAGGCGAACGTGATCGCCTGCTCCTTGAAGTAGTCACCGAACGAGAAGTTGCCGCACATCTGGAAGAACGTGCCGTGGCGGGGGGTCTTGCCGACCTCCTCGATGTCCAGCGTGCGGATGCACTTCTGGACGCTCGTCGCGCGCGGGAACGGCGCGGGGACGACACCCGTCAGATACGGCACGAACGGCACCATCCCGGCCACCGTGAACAGCAGCGACGGGTCGTCGCTGACGAGCGAGGCGGACGGGACGACGGTGTGACCGCGCGTGGCGAAGAAGTCGAGCCAGCGGCGGTGGATTTCAGCAGTCTGCATGGTTTCCGGTCGATCGAGTGTGGAGCGGGGAGACGAGTGTCGGAAGAGACGGGGGGAGGTCAGTCGCCGTCGATGGCCGAGCGGAGCTCCGCCTCGCGCTGACGGTAGCCGTCCGAGACGGCCTCGCCGAAGTCGCGCGCCTTCTTGTCGAGCGTGCCGAAGAACTCGCGACCCTTGGGGGTCTCGTTGACCTTGTGGGCGACGACGAAGCCGACGGCCACGCCGATCAGGAGCCACAGGAAACTCTTCATTGCCGGATCTTCCCTCCCTGGTTGCGCGCGCTCAGCGCACTCGCGCAAGTCTAGTCCGCCTGGCGCCGGGAACGCCGGGAGGCCCCGGGCACCCGGAGGGCGGCGCGGACGGCGGCGCTGAAGCCCGCCAGCTTGATCAGCGGACCGCCGACCGTGGCTGCGAACAGGGCCACCAGCGCGGACACGTTGCCCGTGACGTCCGCGACGTTCTTCGTGATCGTGTCGACCCGCGCGAGCTGCTTGTTCGTCTCCTGCAGCGTGGTCGCCGTCTCCTCCAGGATCGGCGTGATGCCGTCGCTGGCCTCCTTGATGGCGTCGCGTGTGGAGTCGAGCACACGGCCGAGCTTCAGCAGCGGAACGGCGATGAATCCGACCAGGACGGCGAACACGGCCGCCGCGATCAGTCCTGCGATGTCGCCTCCGGACATGACGGCCCCCTCCATTCCGTGACGGGCATACGACCACCAGCGTACGGGAAACCGGTGCCGGATGGACCCGGGAGAACGAGAAACGGGGCCGCGGCCGAAGCCGCGACCCCGTTCTGCGGGAGTCTGTCGCTCGCGTCAGCGGGCGGCGTAGTACTCGACGACGAGCTGCACGTCACAGGTGATGGGGACCTCGGCGCGCTTCGGGCGACGCACGAGGCGCGCCTGGAGCTTGTCGATCTCCACGTCCAGGTAGGCCGGGACCTTGGGCAGGACGTCGACGTGACCGCCGGCGGCCGCGACCTGGAAGGGCTCGGTGCCCTCGGAGCGGGCCTTCACGTGGATGAGCTGACCCGGCTTCACGCGGAAGGACGGGCGGTCGACGATCTTGCCGTCGACGAGGATGTGGCGGTGCACGACGAACTGGCGGGCCTGCGAGATCGTGCGGGCGAAGCCGGCGCGGAGCACCAGGGCATCGAGGCGCATCTCGAGGAGCTCGACCAGGTTCTCACCGGTCAGGCCGGCGGTGCGGCGGGCCTCTTCGAACGCGATGCGGACCTGCTTCTCCAGGATGCCGTACTGGGCGCGCAGACGCTGCTTCTCGCGCAGACGGACGGCGTAGTCGGAGTCGGCCTTGCGCTTGGTGCGGCCGTGCTCACCCGGGGCGTACGGGCGCTTCTCCATGTAGCGGGCCGCCTTCGGGGTCAGGGCGATGCCCAGGGCGCGCGACTCGCGGGTCTTGCTGCGGGAACGTGAAGACACGATTTCCTTTCGGTTTTCTCTCTACGAATGTTGGTCGCAGGGCGCTCAGGGGCGCACTGCGCAGGGTCTTTCACCTGCAAGAGAGAGGGATTGACGCCAGGGACGCCCGGCTAAAGGGCCTGTCCCGTCGAAAGCGTGTCCCGGGCAGCCGCACCCTGAACACGCTTCTAGGCCAGACGATTCTAGCAGACCGCGGTCAGCGTCCGCGCACGATGCGGCGCAGCTTCGCCAGGCGTGCCGCGACGTCGCGCTCGTTGCCGTGCTCGGTCGGCGCGTAGTAGGTGGTGTCGGCCAGTTCGTCGGGCAGGTACTGCTGCTGCAGTACGCCGAGGGCGTCGTCGTGCGGGTACTTGTAGCCCTTGCCGTGGCCGAGACGCTTGGCGCCGGGATAGTGCGCGTCGCGGAGGTGCTTGGGCACCCTCCCGATCTTTCCGGCGCGCACGTCGGCGATGGCCGCGTCGAGCGCCATGTACGCAGCGTTCGACTTGGGGGCGGTGGCGAGGTGGACGACGGCCTGCGCGAGCGGGATGCGTCCCTCCGGCATGCCGATGTACTGCACGGCGTCGGCAGCGGCGATCGCGACGACGAGCGCCTGCGGGTCCGCCATCCCGATGTCCTCGGACGCCGAGACGATGATTCTGCGGGCGATGAATCGCGGGTCCTCCCCCGCCTCGATCATCCGCGCCAGGTAGTGCAGCGCGGCGTCGACGTCCGAGCCGCGGACCGACTTGATGAAGGCGCTGATGACGTCGTAGTGCTCGTCGCCGTTGCGGTCGTAGCGCAGCAGGGCGCGGTCGACCGCCTGCGCCACCAGCTCGGCGGTGATGACCGGCTTCTTCTTGGAGGTCGCGGGCGTCACCGACGCGGCGGTGACCGACGCGGCCTCCAGCGCGGTGAGGGCCCGCCTGGCGTCGCCGGACGCGAGCCGGATGAGGGCGGCGCGCGCCTCGTCGTCCACCGTGTACTGGCCGCCGAGGCCGCGGTCGTCGGACACCGCCCGGTCGACGACGACGCCGAGGTCCTCGTCGCTCAGCGTCTCCAGCGTGAGCAGGAGCGAGCGCGACAGCAGCGGCGAGATGACCGAGAACGACGGGTTCTCGGTGGTGGCGGCGACCAGGATGACCCAGCCGTTCTCGACACCAGGAAGCAGGGCGTCCTGCTGTGCCTTGGTGAACCGGTGGATCTCGTCCAGGAAGAGGACGGTCGAGACCCCGTACAGGTCGCGGGTGGAGAGCGCCTCGTCCATCACCAGGCGGACGTCTTTCACGCCCGCGGTGACGGCGGACAGCTCCACGAAGCGCCGGCCGGAGGAGTGCGCGATGGCCTGCGCGAGCGTGGTCTTGCCGGTGCCGGGAGGACCCCACAGGATGACGGAGACCGAGCCGGACTGCCCGTCCTTGTCGGAGGCCAGGGCGACCAGCGGCGACCCGGGACGCAGGAGATGGCGCTGGCCGGCGACCTCGTCCAGCGACTTCGGCCGCATGCGCACGGCGAGAGGCGTCGCTCCTGTCCGGAGCCCAGGTTGCACGTCGACCACCCGACAAGAGTAGTCGCCGCCACCGACATCGGTGTCCGTCCCGGTGAGGCCGCCACCGGCGCGTGGGTTTGGGCGCTCATAGCCGCGCCGGATAGGGTTCGTGCAGCATCCATCCCGCCGCGCGGCGTCCCGTCGGCGCGGTGGCATCCATCCCCCGCTCGACGGCGCCCCCGGAGGACAGACGTGGCACCCAGCAAGCAGAACGACCGCGACGCGCGACAGGCTCGCGAGCGCCTCCGCGCGTATCAGGCGCGGCAGACGGTGCACGAGGAGAAGGTCAGGCGCCGCAAGCGGGACAACTGGGTCGCCGGGATCGCCGTGCTCGTGATCGTCGTGCTCGCGGTCGGCACGCAGCTCCTCTTCTTCGCGAAGCCGTCTGCCACGAGCGCGTCGGCCTCCCCGTCGCCCTCCCCGTCGTCATCGGCCGCGGCCGGCGTCCCGTCGAAGAGCATCGCCGAGGGCCGCACCTGGACGGGCGACCTCACGATCAACGGCATCAAGCTCGGCGTCTCGCTCGACGGCGCCGCCGCGCCGCAGGCGGTCTCCTCGACCATCTCGCTGACGCAGAAGAAGTTCTACGACGGGCTCACCTGCCACCGCCTCACCAACGGCGGCTTCTACGTGCTGCAGTGCGGCGACCCGAAGGGCGACGGCAGCGGAGGCCCCGGCTACTCCTACGGCCCCATCGAGAACGCGCCGAAGGACGACAAGTACCCGGCCGGCACCATCGCGATGGCACGCCAGAGCGGCAACGCGAACAGCCAGGGCAGCCAGTTCTTCATCGTATACAAGGACACCACCATCCCCTCTGACTCCGCCGGCGGCTACACCGTCATCGGGAAGATCACCAGCGGTCTCCCCACCCTGATCAGCGACGTCACCGACAAGGGCGTCCAGGGCGGCAGCACCGACGGCAAGCCCGCCGTCGCGACGAAGATCGACAGCTTCACGCTGCAGTGATCCCGGCGTGTGCAATAGGCTGATTCCCAACGTGGCACCGCAAGCAAGGTGAGGCTCTTGGCTACTTCTGAACAGCACCCCTGGGGTCGCGTCGATGAGACCGGCATCGTGTACGTCCGTGAGGGCGATGGCGAGCGCGCCGTCGGCGAGTACCCGGACGGCACTCCCGAGGAGGCGATCTCCTACTTCGAGCGCAAGTACAACGACCTCGCCGGCCAGGTCGGCCTCCTGGAGCAGCGCGCCCGCCGCGGCGCCCCGGCGGCCGACGTCGCCAAGTCGGTCGCGAGTCTGCGCACGTCGGTCGAGGGCGCGAACGCCGTGGGCGACCTCGCGTCGCTGATCACGCGGCTGGACGCCCTGGGCGGCACCGTCGAGGAGCTCACCGAGCAGCAGAGCGCGGAGGCCAAGGCCGCGCTGGAGCAGGCCATCGCCGACCGCACCGCCATCGTGGAGCAGGCGGAGGCCCTCGCCGCGCAGGACCCGGCCCGCACGCAGTGGAAGCAGACCACCGCCGAGCTCGACGCGCTCTTCGCGAGCTGGCAGGCCCACCAGCACGACGGCCCCCGGTTGCCGAAGAACGAGGCCAACGAGCTGTGGAAGCGGTTCCGTGCCGCGCGCTCGACCATCGAGCACAACCGCAAGGCGTTCTTCGCCGACCTGGACAACCAGCACCGCGACGTCCGTGCCCGCAAGAACGCGCTCATCGAGCAGGCCGAGCGCCTGGTGCCGCTCGGCGCCGACGGGGTGCCGGAGTACCGGCGGCTGCTCGACCAGTGGAAGCTGGCCGGCCGCGCGGGCAAGAAGAACGACGACGCCCTGTGGGCGCGCTTCAAGGCGGCGGGCGACGCGATCTACTCGGCCAAGGCCGAGGTCGACGCGCGGGACAACGTCGAGTACGAGGAGAACCTCACGCTCAAGCTCGCCCTGCTGGACGAGGCGGAGCCGCTCCTGAAGGAGAAGGACCGCGAGACCGCGCGTACGAAGCTGCTCTCCATCCAGGAGCGCTGGGACGCCATCGGCCGCGTGCCGCGCGACCAGGTCCGTCCCATCGAGGACCGCCTGCGCAAGGTCGAGGCGGCCGTGCGGCGGCTGGACGAGGAGCACTGGGAGCGCAACAACCCGGAGAAGAAGGCGCGCTCCGAGGGGCTGGCCAGCCAGCTCAACGCGGCCATCGCCAAGCTGGAGCAGGAGCTCGAGGAGGCCAAGGCCAGCGGTGACTCCGCCAAGGTCAAGGCCGCCCAGGAGGCCCTCGACGCCCGCAAGGTGTGGCTGGACGCGCTCGGCTGACTCCCGGTCGCCGGCGGGTTTGTTCTCCACAGCCCGCGTGATCGGATGAGTACTCCACGGATTCGCCGACGGCGGTCCACGAGGACTGCGACCAGCGGAGGCTGGACGCATGACAACAGCACTGCCACTCCTCCTCGACCGTGACGTCCTCCCACTCGCCGAGCTCTTCTCGCTCGTGCTCGACGGGCAGCTCTACCGGGTCGGCGACGCGTTCGCCGCGACGGACATCCCCGACACCCCCTCGCTGCGCGCGCACGCGTTCGCGGCGCACCGGCCGGGAAGTGCGGTCGCCGATCGCGGCACCGCGGCCTGGATCCACGGCACCCGTTCGGCGCCGCCGCTGCGACCCCAGGTGTGCATCGACCGCAGGCGCCGCGGGCGCCTCCCACCCGACTTCGACGCGCACCAGCACCGGCTGGGAGACGGCGAGGTCGTGGAGCTGAGCGGCGTGCGCGTCACGGCGCCGCTGCGCACGGCGGCCGACCTGATGCTGACACTCCCCCGGTTCGGGCCTCCGGAGGCCCTGGAGGTGCGTCACCTGCTCGAACTCGGGCGCGCCTCGCCCGACCTGCTCGCCGCCCACCTCGCCCGGTCACGTCGGCACGGAGCGACCAGGGCGCTCACCCGCTTGCCCGTGGTCGAGCGGACGGAGCTCCCGGCCCCGGTCAGCCGGCGCTGACCCGATAGACGTCGTAGACACCGTCGATCCGGCGCACGGCGTTGAGCACGCGGTCGAGGTGGGTGGTGTCACCCATCTCGAACACGAAGCGGCTCAGCGCCAGCCGGTTGCTCGACGTCGTGACCGTCGCAGAGAGGATGTTGACATGGTGCTCGGACAGCACGCGCGTGACGTCGGAGAGCAGCCCGGAGCGGTCCAAGGCCTCCACCTGGATCTGCACCAGGAAGACGCTCTTCGAGCTCGGCGCCCACTCCACGTCGATCATGCGGTCCGGCTCCTGCAGCAGCGACTGCACGTTGTGGCAGTTCGCCTGGTGCACGGAGACGCCCTGGCCGCGCGTCACGAAGCCGACGATCGGGTCGCCGGGCACCGGCGTGCAGCACTTCGCGAGCTTCACCAGGATGTCGGGCGCACCGCGCACGAGCACACCCGAGTCGCTGTTGCGCAGCTGCTTGGGGCGGCCCTTGACCGGGATGTCCAGCTCGCCGTCGGACTCGACCTCGCTCTGCAGCGAGGCGACGATCTTCTCGATCACCGACTGCGTCGAGATGTGGCCCTCGCCGACGGACGCGTACAGCGACGAGACGTCGGGGTGCTTGAGCGAGGACGCGACCTCCACGAGGGCGTCCTGCGTCATCAGCTTCTGCAGCGGCAGGTTCTGCTTGCGCATCGCCCGGGCGATGGCGTCCTTGCCCTGCTCGATCGCCTCGTCCCGGCGCTCCTTGGTGAACCACTGGCGGATCTTGTTGCGCGCTCGCGGGCTCTTGACGAAGTTCAGCCAGTCCTGGCTCGGGCCGGAGTCCGGGTTCTTAGAGGTGAAGATCTCCACCACGTCGCCGGTCGAGAGCGTGCTCTCCAGCGGCACCAGGCGGCCGTTCACTTTGGCGCCCATCGTGCGGTGGCCGACCTCGGTGTGCACGGCGTAGGCGAAGTCGACCGGGGTCGCGCCGGCCGGCAGGCCGATCACGCGGCCCTTCGGTGTGAAGACGTAGACCTCCTTGGCGCCGATCTCGAACCGCAGCGAGTCCAGGAACTCCGACGGGTCGGCCGTCTCGGCCTGCCAGTCGGAGATGTGCGCCAGCCAGGCCAGGTCGGTGTCCACCTTGGCGGGGCCGCCGGCGCTCTTGCCGGTGGTCTGCTCCTTGTACTTCCAGTGCGCCGCGACACCGAACTCGGCCCGCTGGTGCATCTCCTCGGTGCGGATCTGGATCTCGACCGGGCGGCCCTGCGGACCGATCACCGTCGTGTGCAGCGACTGGTACAGGTTGAACTTCGGGGTGGCGATGTAGTCCTTGAAGCGGCCGGGCATCGGCGTCCAGCGCGCGTGGATGGAGCCGAGCACCGCGTAGCAGTCGCGGACCGTGTTGACGAGCACGCGGATGCCCACGAGGTCGTAGATGTCGTCGAACTCGCGGCCGCGCACGACCATCTTCTGATAGATCGAGTAGTACTGCTTGGGCCGGCCGACCACCTTGCCGCGGATCTTCGCGGTCTTGAGGTCGTCGTTGATCGCGTCGATCACCTGCTGCACGAGCCGCTCGCGCTCGGGCGTTCGCTGCTTCACCAGGCTCTCGATCTCGGCGTAGAGCTTGGGGTACAGGACGGCGAACGAGAGGTCTTCCAGCTCCCACTTGATCGTCTGGATGCCGAGCCGGTGGGCGAGCGGCGCGTAGATCTCCAGCGTCTCCGTCGCCTTGCGTGTGGCGTTGGCCGCCGGGACGAAGCCCCAGGTGCGCGCGTTGTGCAGGCGGTCGGCCAGCTTGATGATCAGCACGCGGATGTCCTTCGACATCGCGACGATCATCTTGCGGACGGTCTCGGCCTGCGCGCTGTCGCCGTACTTGACCTTGTCGAGCTTGGTGACGCCGTCGACCAGCATCGCGATCTCGTCGCCGAACTGGTCGCGGAGCTCGTCCAGCGTGTAGGCCGTGTCCTCCACCGTGTCGTGCAGCAGTGCGGCGGCGATGGTCTTGGCGCCGATCCCGAGGTCCGCGATGATCTGCGCGACGGCGACCGGGTGCGTGATGTACGGCTCGCCGGAGCGGCGCTTCTGGCCGTCGTGGGCGCGCTCGGCGACCGCGTAGGCGCGCTCGATGAGCGAGAGGTCGGCCTTCGGGTGGTGCATGCGCACCGTGCGGATCAGGGTGTCGACGGCGCCGGCGGGCTGGGCGCGGGAGAAGATCCGCGGCACGAGACGGCGCAGCGAGGCGGACTGCGGTGTCGTCGTGTCAACCATCTGCTCGCCTCCTGTCGTCCATTATCGCCGCTGTTCGCGCCTTCCCGTTCACGGGGGCGCGACCGGCGGTCAGGCGGACGCTCCCGGGGGTGCTCCGGGGTCGGAGACCGGGCCTCCCGACGCCTGCCAGGCGAGCATCCCGCCCGCCACATTCGCCGCGGGATAGTCGGCCTGCAGCAGCGCGTCGGTCACCATGCGCGACCGGCCGCCGACGGCGCAGATCACCAGGATCTGCTCGCCCTCCGGAAGCTCGTGCTGTCGCTCGCCGAGCTCGCCCATCGGGATGTGGTGGGCGGCCGGGGCGTGCCCGGACTCCCACTCGTGCTCCTCGCGGACGTCGAGCAGCCAGGCGGCGCCGGCGTCCACGAGCTCGCGCGCACGCGCGGCACTCACCTCATCCTCCGACAGGTAGCGACCGCTCATGCGCCGACGCTACTCCGCCGCGACGGGCTCGGTCGCCGCGACCTTGGCCTTGGGGCGCACCGCGCGGACCTTCTGGTCGTGCTTCCTGATCGCGGCCTCGCCCTCGCGGAACTGCGAGTACATCGGCGCAGCCAGGAAGATGGTCGAGTACGTGCCGACGATGATGCCGATGAGTAGCGCGAGCGAGATGTCGCGGAGCGTCGCGGCGCCGAAGGCGTACGCGCCGATGAAGAGGATCGACGCGACCGGCAGCACGGCCACGACGGCGGTGTTGATCGAGCGGACGAGAGTCTGGTTCACCGCCAGGTTGACCGCCTCCGGGAACGTGCGCCGCGTGAGCTCCAGCTCCTCGCGCGTGTTCTCGCGGATCTTGTCGAACACCACGACCGTGTCGTACAGCGAGTAGCCGAGGATCGTCAGGAAGCCGATCATCGTCGCGGGCGACACCTCGAAGCCGACGAGGGCGTAGATGCCCGCGGTGATGATGAGGTCGTGGAAGAGCGAGATGATCGCGGACGCCGACATCTTCCAGGTGCGGAAGTACAGCGCCATCGCGATGAACGCCAGCAGCAGGAACACCACGAGGCCCTGGATGGACTGCTGCGTCACGTCCGCGCCCCACGAGGGGCCGATGAAGGTCGAGGAGACCTCCGACGACGGGACGCCGTAGGCCGTGGCCAGCGCGTCGGCGACGGCCTTGGTCTGGGTGTCGGACAGCTGGTCGGTCTGCACCTGGATGGCGTTGTTGCCCACGACGCTGACGTGCGAGACCGCGTTGGGCACGACGCTCGCGACGGCGTTCTGCGCCTTGGTCGTGTCGGTGCTCTGCACCTGGCTGATCTGGAACTGCGATCCGCCGCGGAACTCGATCGAGAAGTTGAACCCGCCCCTGATGATCGGGACCAGGATCGACAGGGCGACCATCACGATGGCGATGGTGTACCAGATCTTGCGCTTGCCGACGAAGTCGAACGAGCGCGCCCCGGTGTAGAGGTCGTTACCGAACTTGGTGAGGCGGCTGGCCATCAGTTGTCCTTCCCCTCGGTCGATCGATCCGACGACGAGGAGGTCGAGGCGGAGGCGAGCTCCGCGGCCTTGCGCTCGGCGATCGTCTGGCGGCGTGCCGCCTCCCCGCTGGCGCGGGAGGCCTTGCCCGCGCCCACGAGCTCGGGCTGGGGAGCGCGGAAGCGGGCGGCGCCGCGGTACACGGCGCCCAGGGCGTCCGGGTCGAGGCCGGAGAGCGGGTGGCCGCTGCTGAAGAAGCGGGTCTTCGCAAGGAGCTGGAGCGTCGGGTGAGTGAACAGCAGCACCACGATCACGTCGATGATGGTCGTCAGACCCAGCGTGAACGCGAAGCCGCGCACGTTGGCCGCAGCCAGCACGTACAGCACGACGGCCGCGAGGAGGTTGGTCGCCTTGGACGCGTAGATCGTGCGGCGCGCACGGCCCCAGCCGGCCTCCACGGCGGATTCGAGACTGCGCCCATCGCGCAACTCGTCTCGTATTCGCTCGAAGTAGACGATGAACGAGTCCGCTGTGAAGCCGATCGCCACGATCAGGCCGGCGACGCCCGCGAGCGACAGCCGGTAGTCGTAGTGCCAGGACATCAGCGAGATGGTGAGCCAGGTCAGCGTTCCGGCCACGACGAGCGAGACGATCGTCACGAGGCCGAGGAGGCGGTACTGGAAGAACGTGTAGATCGCGACCAGGATCAGGCCGATCAGACCGGCAATGAGGCCGCTGATGAGCTGCGAGGTTCCGAGCGTGGCCGAGATGTCGTCCTGGCTCTGAACCTTGAAGCTGAACGGCAGCGCGCCGAACTTGAGCTGGTCGGCGAGGGTCTTGGCGCTCTGCTCGGTGAAGTTGCCCGAGATCTGCGGCTTGCCGTCGGTGATCACCGCGTTGGTGGTCGGCGCCGAGATGACGCGGCCGTCCAGGACGATCGCGAACTGATTCTGCGCGCCCTGGAGGGCGTTGAGGCGGGTCGTGACCGCGGCGAACTGCTTGGTGCCGGTGGCGTCGAAGACGATGTTGACCGCCCACTGGCCGGTCGTGACGCCCTGCGAGCTCTGCATCAGGCCGGCGCTCGCGTCGGAGATGTTCTGGCCCTTCACCTCGACCGGGCCGAGCAGGTACTTGACCGTGTTGTTGTCGTCGCAAGTGATCAGCGGCTTGTCCGTCGGAGCGGCGCTGAGGTCCTTGTTCTTGTTCGCGGCGCACGAGAAGGCGTCGTACTCGGCCTGGAGCGCCGGGGTCACCCAGGCCAGGTCGCTGCCGTTCGTCGGCGACGTGGACGGCGTCGACTGGAGGCCGGGGGCCGGGCTCGGCGCCGGGGTCGACTTGCCGTCGGCGCCCACGACCTCGTTGGTCGGGCCGCCGGTGAGCAGCACCGGCCGGAAGTCCAGCCGCGCGCTCGCCTTGACGCGGTCGAGCGTCTGCTGGTCGGGCTTGCCCGGCAGCGAGACGACGATGTTGCGCGAGCCCTCGGTGGAGATCTGCGCCTCGGACACGCCGGACGCGTCAATGCGCTGCCGGATGATCGAGACCGCCTGGTCGAGCTGCTGCTGCTGCACCGACTGACCGTTCTCGACCTGCGGCGCGAGGATGATCTGGGTGCCGCCCTCGAGGTCGAGGGCGAGCTTGGGCAGCCACGTCGCGTTGCTGAACAGGACGCCGGCCGTGAGGGTCCCGAGGAGGACCACCACGATCACACCGAGCCACGTCAACGAACGCCAGGCCTTTTTGACCGGAGTCGACTTTGCCACCTAGGAACTCAGCTTTCTACGAGCGATCCGCGCACCCTCTCAGTGCGCGGAGCACAGGGATGCTATCAGTCGTCGCTCTTCGCGCCGGGCTTCTTCGGCGCGTCGTCGAGCCGCTCGCCGAACTCCGGAGCGGAGGAGTCGGCCGGGATGGCGTGGTCCTGGTTGAGCTCCGGGCCCGCGACCTCGGTGTCGTCGGTCTCCGCGGTCTTGGGCTCGACCACGCGGGAGAGCACCTGGCGGTGCACCTTCACGACGTGGCCGGGGCTGGTCTCGATGATGGCGGTGTTGTCGTCCTCGTCGACGGACAGCAGGGTGCCGTACAGGCCGAAGTTGGTCATCACCTCGGCGCCGGGCACCATCTTCGAACGGGTCTCCGCCTGCTCCTTCTGCCGCTTGCGGCTGTTGCGGAACATGAAGAAGACGAGGGCCGCCAGAATGACGACCATCACAATGGTCAACGGATCCATGAAGTAAGCCGAACCTTCCGGTGAAGTCAAGGGGGTGTGTGGCGAGTGGCCAGCTTGAATTATAGGTCATCCATCAGGGACGGTTGCTGTGAGTGGCCTTGCGGTACACCCCCAGGTCGCGGGCCGGACAGGCCGAAGTGCCGCCAGGCCGCGGGCGTGGCGACCCGCCCGCGCGGTGTTCTCGACAGCAGACCGATGCGGACGAGGAACGGCTCGACCACGGATTCGATGGTCTCCGCCTCCTCGCCGACCGACACCGCGAGGGTGTTGAGGCCGACCGGGCCGCCCTCGAAGCGCTCCAGGATGGCGTGCAGCACGGCGCGGTCGAGGCGGTCGAGGCCGAGCGGGTCGACGTCGTAGAGCTCCAGCGCGGCCTGCACCGCCGCCACGTCGCCGCGGCCGCCGTGCACGAGCGCGTAGTCGCGGACGCGGCGAAGCAGCCTGTTGGCGATGCGCGGGGTGCCACGGCAGCGGCCGGCGATCTCCGCCAGCGCCTCGCGGTCGACCTCGAAGTCGAGCATCGTCGCGGCGCGGGTGAGCACCTGCGTCAGCTCGCCCGCGTCGTAGAACTCCAGGTGAGCGGTGAAACCGAAGCGGTCCCGCAAGGGGTTCGGCAGCAGCCCGGAGCGGGTCGTCGCGCCGACGAGGGTGAACGGCGCGAGGTCGAGCGGGATGGACGTGGCGCCCGCGCCCTTGCCGACCATGATGTCGATGCGGAAGTCCTCCATCGCGAGGTAGAGCATCTCCTCGGCCGAGCGAGCCATCCGGTGGATCTCGTCGATGAACAGCACCTCCCCCGGCGTCAGCGACGACAGCAGCGCTGCGAGGTCGCCGGCGTGCTGGATGGCGGGGCCGCTGGAGAGCCGGAGCGGGCGCTCGCTCTCGTGCGCGACGATCATGGCGAGCGTGGTCTTGCCGAGCCCGGGAGGGCCTGCGAGCAGGATGTGGTCGGCCGTGCGATCCTGCATCTTCGCGGCCGTCAGCAGCAGCTGGAGCTGGCCGCGGACCTTCGCCTGCCCTACGAACTCCGACAGCGTGCGCGGGCGCAGCGCGCCCTCGAAGGCGAGCTCCGACTCCGACTCCAGCTCCGGCGCGGTGAGGTCGTCGCTCATCGGGCCGCTCCGCTCGCCGCGCCGGCCGGGCCGAGGCGCGCGAGCGAGAGCCGCAGCAGGGCCTGGACGGAGTCGCGCGACCCCTCGTCGGTCTCGGCGACCACGTCGGACACCGCCTCCGCCGCGATCTTCTCGGGCCAGCCGAGGCCGACCAGGGCGACGATCACGCTGTCGGGGACGGCGGAGGGCGTTCCCTTCGCCTTCACCGCACGTGCGGGCGTGCGGCGGGCGGCGGCGAGCTTGCCGGTGAGCGAGACGACGATGAGCTTGGCGGTCTTGGGACCGATGCCGGACACCTTGCGGAACGGCGCGTCGTCGTCGGCCGCGACGGCGTCGGCGACCTGGTCGGGGCTCAGCACCGCCAGCACACCGATCGCGGACTTCGGGCCGACTCCGGACACGCCGTTGAGCAGCTCGAAGACCTGGAGCTGCTCGATATCCGCGAAGCCGAACAGCTGGAGGGCGTCCTCCCGGACGATCAGCGACGTGAACACGAAGGCCTCGTCGCCGACGCGCAGCGAGAGCACGTGGTCGGGGGTGAGCTGCACGGCGAAGCCGACGCCGCCCACCTCGATCACGGCGGTGCCGCCGCTCGCAGAGAGGACGGTGCCGCGGAGGGAGGAGATCACCTGGCCAGCCTACGGGGAACGCCCGACGTCCGGGCGGAGCGCTCGGCGGCGAGCCACGCGGCCTGCGCCGGCGTCTGCGCGGCGCCTCCGGCTGCCCCGCCTGCCGCTCCCCCGTCGGCGGCGGGTGAGCCGCGCCAGGCGTGGCAGATCGCGATGGCGAGGGCGTCCGCCGCGTCCGCGGGCTTCGGCGCCTCCGCGAGCCCGAGGATGCGGGCGACCATCGCCTGCACCTGCTTCTTGTCCGCAGCGCCGTACCCGGTGATCGCCGCCTTGACCTCGCTCGGCGTGTGCAGCGCGACGCGGAGGCCGCGGCGTGCGGCGGCGTGCAGCGCCACGCCGCTCACCTGCGCGACGCCCATCACCGTGCGGAGGTTGTGCTGCGCGAAGACGCGCTCGATCGCCACCACGTCCGGGCGGTGGGCGTCGAGCAGCTGGTCGATCCCGGTGCCGACCGCCAGCAGCCGCTGCTCCAGTGGCAAGTCGGCCGGCGTGCGGATGACCGTGACCTCCACCAGGGCGGCCGTGCGGTCGGGACGCACGTCTACGACGCCGACGCCGCAGCGCGTCAGACCCGGGTCGATGCCGAGCACCCGGATCGTCATCGCGGCGCCTTACTCGTCGTCTTCGAGCTGCGCCTGCACCTCGGGCGTGAGGTCGAGGTTCGTGTAGACGTTCTGCACGTCGTCCGAGTCCTCCAGGGCGTCGATCAGGCGGAAGACCTTGCGGGCGAGCTCGGCGTCGGCCTCCACGTTGACCGTGGCGACGAACTCCGCGTCGGCCGAGTCGTAGTCGATGCCGGCCTCCTGCAGCGCGGTGCGCGCGCCGACCAGGTCGGTGGCCTCGGTCAGGACCTCGAAGCTCTCGCCGCGGTCGGTGACCTCCTCGGCCCCCGCGTCGAGGACCGCGGTGAGGACGGTGTCCTCGTCGACGCCGTCCGCGTGCGGGACGACGATGACGCCCTTGCGGTGGAAGTTGTACGCCACGCTGCCCGGGTCGGCCATCGTGCCGCCGTTGCGGGTCATCGCGGTGCGGACCTCGGCGGCGGCGCGGTTCTTGTTGTCGGTTAGGCACTCGATCATGAGGGCGACGCCGCCCGGGCCGTAGCCCTCGTACATGATGGTCGTGTACTCGATCGACTCGCCGGTGAGGCCGGCGCCGCGCTTGATGGCGCGGTCGATGTTGTCGTTGGGGACCGAGGTCTTCTTGGCCTTCTGGACCGCGTCCACCAGCGTCGGGTTGCCGGACAGGTCGGCGCCGCCGGTCTTCGCCGCCACCTCGATGTTCTTGATCAGCTTGGCGAACGACTTCGCGCGGCGGGCGTCGATGACCGCCTTCTTGTGCTTGGTCGTTGCCCACTTGGAATGCCCGGACACTGGTGCTCCCTCGAGTTGCGTTTGAACCTGTCCATAATAATGCCTCGTCAGGAGGCCTCCCGAAGGCGCGACGGCGGGAGCGCTACTGCGCCGCGAGCGCCCGGTGCACCGAGGCGACGGCGCTGGCGCCCTCCCCGACCGCCGCGGCGATGCGCTTCATCGAGCCGTGCCGCACGTCGCCCGCGGCGAACACGCCGGCCAGGCTCGTCTCGAACGGCAGCGGCCCGCGGCCGGCGTCGGCGACGGCGGGGAGGTCGACGTCCGTCAGCAGGAAGCCGCTGGCGTCCACCGCCGCGCCGCTCAGCCACGACGCCCGCGGCTCAGCGCCGACGAAGCAGAACAGCGCAGCGGCGGGGACCCGCTCGCTCGCTCCGGTGGCGGACGAGGTGAGCGTGACGGCCTCCAGCTGATCGCCGCCGTGCAGCGCCGTCGCGTCGGACGAGGTGTGCACCGCGATCCGCTCGTGCGACCGCACCCGGTCGACCAGGTAGCTGGACATCTTGGCCGCGATGTCCGGACCGCGGACGACCAGCGCGACCTCGCTGCCCAGCTCGGCCAGGTAGAGCGCGGCCTGCCCGGCGGAGTTCGCGCCGCCCACGACGACCGCGGGCCGGCGCGCGACGGTTCTGGCCTCCAGCTCGGTCGTCGCGAAGAAGATGCTGCCGCCCTCGAACTCCGCCCAGCGCTCGAGCGGGAGGCGGCGGTAGCGGGCTCCGGTGGCGACGACGATCGTGCGCGCCCGGATGGCGTCGCCCTCCGCCAGCGTCAGCTCGTGGCCGCCCTCGCGCGGAGACAGCGCGGTGACCTCCGCCGGCGCCGACAGCCGCACCCCGAACTTCAGCGCCTGCACCAGGCCCAGCTCGGTGATCTCGGCGCCGGAGACGCCGGACGGGAAGCCGAGGTAGTTCTCGATCCGGGAGCTCGCCGCCGCCTGGCCGCCGGGCGCGAGAGCGTCGAGCACCAGGGTCCGCAGGCCCTCGGAGGCGCCGTAGATGCCGGCCGCGAGCCCGGCCGGCCCAGCGCCGACGACGACCAGGTCGAACTCGTCGCCGTCGCGGTAGCGGTACGCCAGGCCGACCGCCTCCGCGAGCGCGAGCGGGGTCGCTGCGGCGATCACCGCGCCCCGGGACACCACGAGCGGGAGGTCGAGGCCGGCATGCTCGGAGGCCTGCAGCGCGGCGCGGCCCGGCTCGGTCGAGACGTCGATCCAGCGATGCGGCAGCTCCATGCGCGCGGCGTAGCGGCGCAGCGCCAGGGCCGCGGCGGAGCCCTCCGTCCCGAAGATCTGGGTCGTGCGGTCGGCGGCGGCCATCAGCAGCCGCCGCCGGGCGCGGAAGGCCGCGAGCAGGATCTCCGACAGCTCGCCGTCGTTCGACATGAGCTGCTTGAACGCCGCGTTCGGGATGCGCCGCACCCGGCTCGGCTCGACGATCCGGGCGGTGAGCAGGGAGGACTGCCCGGTCAGCATGCTCAGCTCGCCGAGGAACTCGCCGGCCTGCCACTCGGCGACGACGCGCGCCCGCGAGTCCGCCGTCGCCTCCCGGACGATGTCGACCCGGCCGGACTCCATGACGAAGAAGTCGAGCCCCTCGTCCCCGGCGCGGAACAGCGTGTCCCCGACGCGGAACTCCTCCGACTCGCCGAGCGCCATCAACCGGGCGAGGACGTCCTGCTCCAGGACGGGGTTGGCCGCGGTGCCGACCGGGACCCGGAACGGCGGCCGCTCGGCGGGAGGCGTCGGCACGCCGCGATCATAGGGGAACGCGGCGCCGACGCACCATCCTCAGACCGCGGCGTCCACCCGCCCGTTCACCCGCGCCCGCACCTTCGCGAGGAAGTACTCATGGAACCGCGTATCCCCCGTGATCTCGGGGTGGAACGACGTCCCGAGCAGGTCGCCCTGCTCCACCGCCACGACGCGCCCGTCCGGGACGCGGGCGAGCACGGTCGCCTTCTCCCCCACGCTCTCCACGATCGGCGCGCGGATGAACACCGCGTGCACCGGCTCGTCGCCGAGCTGCGGGATGTCGAGGTCGGTCTCGAAGGAGTCCACCTGGGACCCGAAGGCGTTGCGGCGCACCGCGACGTCGAGGCCGCCGAGGCTCTGCTGGCCGGCGATGCCGTCCACGATCGCGTCCGCGAGCATGATCAGGCCGGCGCAGGTGCCATAGACCGGCAGCCCGGCGGCGATGGCGGCCTTCAGCGGCTCGGCGACGCCGAACGCCCGGGACAGCTTGTCCATGACGCTGGACTCGCCGCCCGGGATGACCAGGCCGTCGATGCTCTCCAGCTCCTCCGCCCGGCGCACGGGGACGGCGTCGGCGCCCAGGCCGCGCAGGACCGCGATGTGCTCGCGGAAGTCTCCCTGCAGGGCCAGGACGCCGACGCGGGGGCCGGCGGCTGCGTTACCAGCCACGCTCGGCGAGGCGGTGCGGCGCGGCGAGGTCGGAGACGTTGATGCCGACCATCGCCTCGCCCAGGCCGCGGGAGACCTCGGCGATGACCTGCGGGTCGTCGTAGAACGTGGTCGCCTTGACGATCGCGGCGGCGCGCTGCTCCGGGTTGCCCGACTTGAAGATGCCGGAGCCGACGAAGACACCGTCCGCGCCGAGCTGCATCATCATCGCGGCGTCGGCCGGGGTGGCCACGCCGCCCGCGGTGAACAGCACGACGGGGAGCTTGCCGGTCTCGGCGATCTCGGCGACCAGCTCGTACGGAGCCTGGAGGTCCTTGGCGGCGACGTAGAGCTCGTCGCGCGTCATCGACTTCAGCGCGTTGATCTCGGAGGTGATCTTGCGGATGTGCTTGGTGGCCTCCGAGACGTCGCCGGTGCCGGCCTCGCCCTTGGAGCGGATCATCGCTGCGCCCTCGTTGATGCGGCGCAGCGCCTCACCGAGGTTGGTGGCGCCGCAGACGAACGGCACGGTGAACTGCCACTTGTCGATGTGGTTGACGTAGTCGGCGGGCGAGAGCACCTCGGACTCGTCGATGTAGTCCACATCGAGCGCCTGCAGCACCTGGGCCTCGACGAAGTGGCCGATGCGGGCCTTCGCCATGACCGGGATGGAGACCTCGGCGATGATCGCCTCGATCAGGTCGGGGTCGCTCATGCGGGCGACGCCGCCCTGCGCGCGGATGTCGGCGGGGACGCGCTCCAGCGCCATCACGGCGACGGCGCCGGCGTCCTCGGCGATGCGGGCCTGCTCCGGCGTGACGACGTCCATGATGACGCCGCCCTTCAGCATCTCGGCCAGGCCGCGCTTGACCCGGCTCGACCCCGTGGCGGTGCCCTGTTCTGTGACTGTCATGATCGCCCTCTCGTGCGGTACGAAAAAAGTTTTGGCCTATGCCGAAGATATCATCACTCGGAGGGCTGGTTAGACTCGACGCCGGGGAGCGAAAGTGGACGAACAGGTCATCACGGGCACGACCGCGGCAGAGATCGCGGCGAGCGTGCGCGCGCTGCACGAGCGCGGTGCACTGCGACGCGGCGACGCCCTCCCCCCGGTGCGCGAGCTGGCCGCCCGGCTCCAGGTGAACCGGAACACGGCCGTCGCCGCATACCGGCTGCTGGCGCAGGCAGGCGTGGTCGTGGCACGCGGCAGGGCCGGCACCGTCATCGCGGGCGTGGAGGCTGTGGCGCAGGAGGGCTACGCGGCCGACAGCGTTCTCCGCGACGTCGGCACGGGCAATCCCGATCCCGGCCGCATCCCCGACCTCTCCTCGGCGCTGGCCCGCGCGACCGGGCGGCCGGTGCTCTACGGCGAGCCGGTGATCGACCCGGCCCTGGAGGCCATCGCGCTCGCCTGGGTGCGGGAGGACCTGCCCGACCCCGACCTCCGGATCACCGTCACGAACGGCGCGGTCGACGCCGTCGAACGGCTCCTGGCGCAGGCCCTGCTGCGCGACGACGCGGTCGCACTGGAGGACCCGTGCTTCCTGGCCAGCATCCACACAGTCCGCCACGGCGGCTACCGCGCGGTGCCCGTGCCGGTCGACGCCGAGGGGATGACCGTCGACGGCCTCCGCGCGGCGCTGGACGCCGGCGTGCGCGCGATCATCTGCACGCCGCGCGCGCAGAACCCGACGGGCGCCACCCTCTCCCCCGCGCGCGCCGCCGCCCTACGTGCGCTGCTGGCCGACCATCCCTACGTGCTCGTGATCGAGGACGACCACTTCTCCATGCTGTCGCAGCGGCCGTACGAGACGCTCATCGGGCCGGGCCACCGCCGCTTCGCGCTGGTCCGCTCGGTCTCGAAGTTCCTCGGCCCCGACATGTGCCTCGCGATCGCCGCGACCGACGCCGAGACCGCCGACCGGCTCGCCTTCCGGCTGAGCCCCGGCACCACCTGGGTGAGCCACATCCTGCAGCGGCTCGTGCTCGCCCAGCTCACCGACGACACGGTGCTGAGCGAGGTCGTAGAGGCCGGGCGGCACTACGCCGCACGGAACGCGGCGTTCGCGGCGCGGCTCAGCTCCCGGGGCCTGCCGACCGAGGCCGGCGACGGGCTCAACCTGTGGGTGGAGCTTCCGGTCGAGGCGCGGATCGTGGCGGAACGGCTGATGCGGCGCGGCTGGCTGGCCCGGACCGGCGACGAGTTCCTGCTGGGCGGGCGGCCCGCGGCGTCGCACCACCTGCGGTTGACGGTTCACGACCTCCGCGAGGAGGAGGCCGGGCGGCTGGTGGACGATCTGGTGGAGGCGGCGGAGCGCTCGGCGCCCCGCGTCTGATCTGCCAGGATCGAAGGATGCGTATCCTCTCGATCCAGTCCGCTGTCGCCTACGGCCACGTCGGCAACTCCGCCGCCGTGTTCCCGCTCCAGCGCATCGGCGTGGAGGTCCTGCCCGTCTACACGGTGAACTTCTCCAATCACACCGGCTACGGCGCCTGGCGCGGGCCGCTGATCGCGCCGGACGACGTGCGCGCGGTGATCACCGGGATCGAGGAGCGCGGCGTGCTCGGGAGCATCGACGCCGTCCTGTCCGGCTACCAGGGCGGCGAGGGCATCGGGGACGTGATCGTGGACGCGGTGGCCCGCGTCAAGGCCGCCAACCCGGACGCCGTGTACGCGTGCGACCCGGTGATGGGCAACGCGAAGTCCGGCTGCTTCGTCGCGCCGGCCATCCCCGAGCTGCTGCGCGACCGGGTCGTGCCCGTCGCCGAGATCATCACGCCGAACCAGTTCGAGCTCGGCTACCTCACGGGGACCGAGCCGGGCGACCTGGAGTCCACGCTCGCCTCCGTCGACGCCGCGCGGGCGATGGGGCCGCGCACGGTCCTCGTCACCAGCGTGGAGCGGCCGGACCAGCCGGACGGCACGATCGAGATGCTTGCAGTGGACGACGCCGGTGCGTGGATCGTGCAGACGCCGCGACTGGCGCTGAAGGCGAACGGGTCGGGCGACGTCACGGCGGCGCTGTTCACGGCGCACTACGTCGCGTCCGGCGACGCGGCCTCCGCACTCAGCAAGACCGTCTCCAGCGTCTACGACCTGCTCGCGAACACGCTGGCGTCGGGTGAGCGCGAGCTCCGGCTCGTGGAGTCGCAGGAGTCGTACGCGCACCCGCGCGAGCAGTTCACGGTCACGCAGGTGCGCTGACCCCCTCCACATTCGTGCCGAATGTCGCCTTTCGCGCCAGCGAACACGACATTCGGCACGAATCGGGGTGCGTCAGTCGGCGTCGTGCGGCCAGGCGTTCGCGATGGCGGCGCGGACCTCGCCGAGGAGCTGCGGGAGCGCCTTCGTCTTGGCGATGATCGGGAAGAAGTTCGCGTCCTGCGCCCAGCGCGGCACGATGTGCTGGTGGAGGTGCGCCGCGATTCCGGCTCCGGCGACCTCGCCCTGGTTCATCCCGATGTTGAAGCCGTCGTTGTGGGAGACCTCGCGGATGACACGCATCGCGGTCTGCGTGATGCTCCCGATCTCGGCGACCTCCTCCGGCGTCGCCTCGTCGTAGTTCGCGATGTGGCGGTACGGGCAGACCAGGAGGTGGCCGCTGTTGTACGGGAACAGGTTGAGCAGCGCGTAGGCGTGCTCGCCGCGCGCGACGATCAGCGCGTCCTCGTCGCTCAGGCTTGGCGCGACGCAGAACGGGCAGTCGTCCTTGCCGGGCTGCTGCCCGTGCTGGATGTAGACCATCCGGTGCGGGGTCCACAGCCGCTGGAACTCGTCGGGCACACCGACGAGGTGCGACGGGTCGTCGATGCGGATCTGCTCCGCATCGACGCCCGCGCCGCCCTCGTCGGCGTAGTCGTCGAGGCTCAGTCGAGCCATGCGGTCTCGACCAGCTCGTGGCTCTCGATGCTCGCGACGATCCGCTCGATCGCCTCGTCCACGGTCACGCCGTTGCGCTGGCTGCCGTCGCGGAAGCGGAAGGACACCGTGCTCGCCGAGGCGTCCTCCTCGCCCACGATGAGCTGGAAGGGGACCTTGGCCTTGGTGTGCGTGCGGATCTTCTTCTGCATGCGGTCGTCGGAGTGGTCCACATCGGCGCGCACTCCCCTGGCTTTCAGCCGCGCGATCACGTCGTCCAGGAAGGGCCCGTAATTGTCGGCGACCGGGATGCCGACCACCTGGACCGGCGACAGCCAGACCGGGAAGGCGCCCGCGTAGTGCTCCAGGAGGATCGCGAAGAAACGCTCGATGGAGCCGAGCAGCGCCCGGTGGATCATCGCCGGCTGCTTGCGCGTGCCGTCGGCGGCGTTGTACTCCAGCTCGAACAGCTCCGGCTGGTTGAAGTCGAGCTGGACCGTCGAGAGCTGCCAGGTGCGGCCGATGGCGTCGCGCGCCTGCACCGAGATCTTCGGGCCGTAGAACGCCGCTCCGCCCGGGTCGTCCACGAGCTCCAGGCCGGACTCGATCGCCACCTCGCGGAGGGTCTCGGTCGCCGTCTCCCAGCTCTCGTCGCTGCCGACGTACTTCTCCGGGTCCTTGGTGGAGAGCTCCAGGTAGAAGTCGGTGAGGCCGTAGCCGCGCAGGGTCTCCAGTACGAACTCCAGCTGGCGCGCGACCTCGTCCTTGATCTGGTCGTCGGTGACGTAGATATGCGCGTCGTCCTGCGTCAGGCCGCGCACGCGGGTGAGGCCGGAGAGCGTGCCGGACTTCTCGTAGCGGTACACCGTGCCGAACTCCGCCAGCCGCAGCGGCAGCTCGCGATAGCTGCGCCCACGCGCCCGGAAGATCAGGTTGTGCATCGGGCAGTTCATCGGCTTGAGGTAGTAGTCCTGCCCCTGCCGGGTGATGTTGCCCTCGGCGTCGCGCTCCTCGTCCAGGTGCATGGGCGGGAACATGCCGTCCTTGTACCAGTTGAGGTGCTGGCTGATCTCGTAGAGGTGCGCCTTGGTGATGTGCGGCGTGTTCACCAGCTCGTAGTCGTTCGCGATCAGCCGCTCGCGCATGAAGTTCTCGATCTCGTTGCGGATGATCCCGCCCTTGGGGTGGAACACCGCCAGGCCCGAGCCGATCTCGTCCGGGAAGCTGAACAGGTCGAGCTCCGCACCGAGCTTGCGGTGGTCGCGCTTGGCGGCCTCCTCCATGCGGGTCTGGTATGCGCGCAGCTCGTCCTTGCTGGGCCACGCGGTGCCGTAGATGCGCTGCAGCTGCGGGTTCTTCTCCGAGCCGCGCCAGTAGGCGGCGGCGACGCGGGTGAGCGCCCAGCCGTTGCCGAGCATGCGGGTGCTCGGGACGTGCGGGCCGCGGCAGAGGTCCTTCCAGACCGTCTCGCCGGTCTTCGGGTCGACGTTGTCGTAGATGGTCAGCTCGCCGGAGCCGACCTCCACGGACTCGTCGCCGCCGCCGGACTCGGTGCCGGAGCCCTTGAGCCCGATCAGCTCCAGCTTGTACGGCTCGCCGGCGAGCTCGGCGCGCGCCTCGTCGTCGGTGACCACGCGGCGCATGAAGCGCTGGCCCGCGCGCACGATCCGCGCCATCTCCTTGTCGAGGGCCTTCAGGTCCTCCGGGGTGAACGGCTCGGCGACGTCGAAGTCGTAGTAGAAGCCATCGGTGATGGGCGGCCCGATGCCGAGCTTGGCCTCCGGGTTGATCGCCTGCACGGCCTGCGCGAGGACGTGCGCGGTGGAGTGGCGGAGGATGCTGAGGCCGTCCGGCGAGTCGATGGTGACCGGCTCGACGGTGTCGGTGGTCGTGACGGTCGTCGCGAGATCCTTCAGCTCACCGTTGACGCGCATCGCGACAACGGAACGGTCGGTGAAGAGCTCGAAGCCGTCGGCCACCTGTCCACTCCTTGAGTCGTATTCCAATGGGATGCGTTCAACTCTAGTCGGCGCGCAGCGGCGCAGCGGACCGGATGCGTGGCCAGGTCGCGGCCCGAATTGGGGTACGACTCGCGGGGCTCCGACCGCCCAACTCTTCGCGGGCCCGGGCTAAACTGCCCGCGTGCCCCTCCGACCCGGGGCCCCGGACGACCCGAACGGACGGACTCCACCCTCCCCACCCCTTCAGAGCGGATGTGTCCACCATGAAGACCGGCCTCGCGGTTCTCGCAGCAGCCATCCTGACCGCAGTAGCCGTCGTCCCCGCTGTACCCGCCGTCGCGGCCGAGGTGCCGGCGTCGGCGCACGCCACGACGGCGCGGAGCGCGACGCCGACACCGTCGCCCTCTGCCGCACCGACGTCAGCACCGACGTCGGCGCCCACGCCGGCGCCGACCTCCACCGCCGCCCCGTCGACGGCGCCTCAGGCGCCGGCCGGTGACCCGGGCATCGCCGAGATGAACGCGGCGCGCAACCACACGATGGGATCGACGATCCCCTCGTCCGACCCGGCCAGCGGCACCGCGGTGAAGTCGCAGTTCAAGGCCTCGCTCGGCGTCACGGGCGTGCTCGGGATGGACGTCAGCGGCTGGCAGACCGGCATCAACTGGCCGTCCCAGTACTCGGCAGGCGCCCGCTTCGTCTACATCAAGGCGTCGGAGGGCACCGACTACACCAGCAGCCAGTTCAGCACCCAGTACTCCGGGTCGTACAGCGCCGGCCTGATCCGCGGGGCCTACCACTTCGCAACGCCCAACACCACGAACGGCGCCACGCAGGCCCGGTACTTCGTCGCCAACGGCGGCGGCTGGTCCCCGGACGGCCGCACCCTCCCGCCGCTGCTCGACATCGAGTACGACCCGTACACGGCCACCGACCACACGAACTCGTGCTGGGGGCTCTCGACCGTCGACATGTCCAACTGGATCTACGACTTCGTGTCGACCGTGCAGAACCTCACGGGCGTACGGCCCGCGATCTACTCCACCGCGAACTGGTGGAACACCTGCACCGGCTCCAACAACACGTTCGGCGCCTACCCCGTGTTCGTCGCCCGGTACGGCACCAGCACTCCGGGAGCCCTCCCCGCGAGCTGGGTGAACTGGACGATGTGGCAGTACGCGGACGCCGGGACATTCGCGGGCGACCAGGACATCTTCAACGGCACCCAGACCCAGCTGACGCAGTTCGCCCTGGGGGCGCAGAACCACCCGCCGATCGGGTCCTACGACACGGCGACGCTCAACAGCGGGAGCTCCTTCTCGGTCTCGGGATGGGCGTTCGACCAGACGAACCTCGCCGCGCCCGTGCAGGTGCAGGTCACCTGGAACACGCCCTCCGGGGTGACGCAGACGACGGTGACGGCCAACCAGAGCAGGCCGGATGTCGCCTCCGTCTACCCGGCAGTCGGAAACTACCACGGGTTCACGGCCCAAGTGCCTTGGTCGGGCAACGGGCAGTACGGGGCCTGCATCACGGTCATCGCGCTGCCGGGCGACTCCGCGGGCAACGCCTCCCTCGGCTGCAAGACCTCCTTCTTCTCACCGGCCAGCGCGACCGTCCCGTCGTCCCAGCGGCTCGCCGGGACCGACCGCTTCGACACGGCCGTGCAGATCTCGCAGCACGCGTTCCCGAACCCGGGTGTCCCCGTCGCGTATGTGGCGTCGGGGATGAACTTCCCTGACGCGCTCTCGGCCGCTGCGGCCGCCGGCGCCCAGAAGGGGCCCGTGCTCCTGGCCGGCACCTCCACGGTTCCGGCCGGGACGATCGCCGAGCTCAACCGGCTGCAGCCGGCCAAGATCGTCGTCATCGGCGGGACCGCGGCGATCGACCCCAGCGCCTACGCCCAGCTCGCCGCCCTGAACCGTCCGCTGCAGCGCATCGGCGGCGCCGACCGGTTCGAGACCTCCCGGCTGGTCGCCAGCTACGCGTTCCCGTCCGCCACGTCGGCGTACGTCGCGACGGGATCGTCCTTCGCCGACGCGCTCACCGCGGCCCCGGTCGCGGCGAAGAAGGGCGTGCCGCTCCTCCTGGTCGACGGCTCGGGGATGGACCCGGCCACCGCGTCCTACCTCGCCGCCCGGCCGTTCCGCGCGGTGACGCTGATCGGCGGGACCTCCGTCATCGCGCAGGCGTGGGCGGACTCCGCGACGAGCTCGGGGATCACCGCGACGCGGATCGGCGGAGCGACCCGCTTCGACACCAGTGCGGCGCTTGTCGCGGCCGCCTTCGCGAACAACAGCGCCTCCTCGGCCTACGTCGCCTCCGGCTACGCCTGGCAGGACGCGCTGGTGGCCGGCGCCGCGGCCGGCGCGACGTCCCAGCCGCTCATGCTCGCCAACACGACCTGCATTCCGCGGGCGATCGGCGACCAGTTCGTCCGGCTCGGCACGTCGTCCTACGAGATCGCGGGTGGCACCTCGGTGCTCTCCAGCGACGTGGACACCTTCGCCGTCTGCTACTGATCGACCGCTGACACACGAGTGCCCCCTCCCGTCCGGGAGGGGGCACTCGTGCGTTGCGGGCGCGGCTACTTCGTGATCGCCGCGAAGAACGAGGCGCCGTTCGGCGTCCCCACTCCGGTCGCGGTGTCGTAGCCCTTGGTGCTGTGGAGCGTCTGGCTCGGCGTCTCCTGCGTCCGCAGGCTGTAGCTGAGACCGCCCGCGGCGCTCTCGCTGTCGACGTAGTTGACCCGGAGGACGCTCGGCAGCGCCGAGCCGAACATGTCCTTCTGGTCGACGTCGTAGTAGGCCGAGCCTCCGGCCGAGTACGCCCCGTAGATGCGCGGGTTCAGGAACCCGAGCGGAGCGCCGGCGAGCTGGTTGGCGACGGCCGCCATGCCCGCGGTCAGCGGGGCGGCGACGGAGGTGCCGCCGATGCGGTACTCGTCGTAGTACGTCCCGTTGCTGAACGTCTGGGTCTGACCGACGAGCAGGCCCGTGTTCGGGTCGGCCAGGGCGCTGATGTCGGGCACCAGCCTCCCGGACGCCGAGCCGACCGCCGCGGCCTGGTACGACGGCTGCGCGAAGATCTTGCTCACGCCTCCGCCGCCACCGCCGTTGAAGTTGCCGGGCAGGGCCGCCGCGAACGTGCCGTCCAACTCGTACGGCGCGCTCGTGACGTGGTCCGTCGCGGTGGGCTTCACCGCGTCGAGCCCGGTCTGCCAGCCCACCTCGAACGACCGCTTCCAGCCGTTCTGGTTGAGGGCGGAGGACGGGTCGTCGACCGAGCCGTAGCCGAGGCCGGCCGGAGCAGCGCCGGTCGGGACGACGGAGGCGGACGAACCGCCGACCGCGGTCACCCACGGGCTGTCGGCGTAGAAGTCGACCTGGGGCGAACCGAAGTTGCCGACCTCGTCACCGCTGTCACCGCTGGAGACGAAGACGCCGATGCCGGTCGCCGCCGCCTGGATGAACGTGTTGTTCAGGCTGTTGATGAAGCCCTGCGGCACGGCCTCCCCGGCGAACCCGTAGGAGATCGAGAGGATGCTCGCCAGGTGCTTGTCGACGATGTGGTTGACCGACGCGTCGAAGTCCTGCCGCGCGTTCGAGGAGGCGACGTAGAGCAGGCTGGCATCCGGCGCCATCGAGTGGATGGCCTCGGCGTCCAGCGTCTCCTCGCCGTAGAAGTCGCCCGGCGTCTGCTTGGGCGTGTCCGGGAGCTTGTAGACCCCTGGCGCCACCATCTGGGTGATCTTCGGTGCGGGCAGGTTGTGCAGGCTGCTGTACTTCGTCACGTCCTGCACGATGGTCGGGCTCGCGGTGGCGCCGACGAAGGCGACCGTCTGGCCTGCTCCCGTCGCGGCGACGGAGTCGAGGCCGTAGAGGCCGCGCACCTGGGCCGGGGTGTACCCGCACGGCGCGATCGGCTTGCTGCTGGTGCCGTACGCCGGGGCGTTCGGCATCGCGACCGTCTTCTCGCCGTACCAGAGCGAGCACGGCTGGCCGGCGCGGAAGCCTGCGGAGGGCGCGCCGTGGACCTGGTTCGGGCCGTTGCCGTTCGTGTTGCTCGGCGCGATCAGGTCGGCGCCCTGGTCGAGGCCCGCCACGCTCTCCACGATCCCGTTGAGGGAGGCCGGGATGGTGACCGCGGACTCCGGCGCGCGCAGCGTGGTGCCGTAGGCGTCGTACTCCCCGAGCGTCACGCCGAACGCGTTCTGCGCCTGGGCCACCGTCCCCTCGGCGGAGACGTACCGGTTGTTGGACGGAGTGTCCACGATGTTGAATCCGGCGGACCGCAGGAACTGCTGCACCGCGACCACGCTGGACTGCGCGGGAGCGAACTGCCGGCGGAACTGCTGCGGGGTCAGGTAGTGCCGGTAGCTCGCCGAGCCGGGTGTGGACACGGCGAGCGCCGTCGCCGCCGCCTGCGCCTGGTTCTGCCAGGGCAGGTACACCCGGAGGTCGACCGTGTCGGTCGCGGGCGCCGCGGAGCGGAGCGCTTTCGCGTTCGCCCACGCCGGCTGACTGCCCGGCAGGGCGTTCCTTCCTGGCGCTGCGACGGCGGGTGACGCCGCCACCGCGGCAAAGAGAAGGGCCGCGCCGGTGGTGACGGCTGCGGCCCTGAGGGTTCTGGTTGTCGTGCGCATGGATGTCCTTTCACCAATGCGATGGATGCGCTGGTAGGCGCACGGCTATCCAACCCCTGTGAACAGGGGTAGACCAAGTATGGTTTTCTGAGACTTCGTTCAGGAACGAGACGACGCTCACTCCAGCGGGATGTGCCGCCACGGCGGTTCGGCATGGTCCATGACGGGCAGCTCGTGCAGCACCGGACGGTCGCCGTCCCAGATGAGCGCCCAGAGCGTCCCATCCCTTCCGCGCCCCTCGGTCGGGTCGTGGAACACGATGGCCCGGCCGCCGGCCCAGGTGGCGCCGAGCGCGATCCTGCCCGGCGCGACGTATCTGAGCTTCTCGTAACAGGCGGCGACGGAGCGGCACGTCGCCGGCATCGTCGCCAGTTGCGCACCCACGGTGAACGCGAGGAGGTCGCGAGTCGGTCCGGAGTGCGCGGTGGAGAGGTGGGCCACTCCGACGCCCAGGGACCAGGCGGTGAGCTGGACGCTGTGCGAGCCGTCGCGGTCCTGCCGGAAGAGTGCGGTGCGACCGGTGGGGTCGTGTGCCAGTACGACGCGGTATCCGGCCGGCGAGAACGTCGGAGCGCTCTCGCTGAGCCACGGGCTCCCTGCGGAGATCCGGATGGGGAATTCCCCGGCGAGGTCGGTCAGCCACAACTCGCCTGCCCGGTCGCCGGTCTGCATCGTGTAGATCACGTGGTGGCCGTCGGGCGCCCACACCGGGTGGGTGGCGCCCTCCGGTGCGAGCCGGCTGCCGTGGTCGAGGCGTCGTTCACCGCGGCCGTCGAGTCCGATGACCCGCACCTCGAAGCGGAGGGTCCGGGTCGCGCGGCCGAACAGCACGTAGCGGCCGTCCGGTGACACGCGGGGGCCGTAGTCGACCGAGAGGTCGGGCGGGTGCGTCAGCTGACGGACGCGGTGGCTGGCGAAGTCGTAGACGGCGAGGTGGGTGGTGGTGCCGGAGTCACTGACCCGCGGCCACACGTAGACCCCGACCCCGCGGGTGCTCGCGGACGCGGACCTCGGGACTCGCGGGGCGGCGACCAACACCACCGCGGCCAGCAGCGCGGCGACGAGGAGGGCGGTGCCGAGCATCGCGGCCAGCACGCTGACCCGCCGCCGGACGACACCACCCCTCCCGCCGCTGTGGCGCATAACTCATCGCAGGCGATCCCCCGCGATCGCCTGGCTCCACACCGGCCGTGGCCGGTTCACGGTTCGGGCCGCGACCCTGACGCACGTCTCCACGAGCAATCACCTGCCCGGGTACCGGAAGCCGATGCCCTGGCATCCGGCGCCCGCATGCACACACTGCATCGGGAGGACGCGCCACGGCAAGCTCTCTGCGCGGGCTGGATGGCAGGTGCGGGATCCGGATGGGTTCGCGTGGTGAGGGCGGATACGGTGGAGCGCATGACCACGATCGAGATCGACGTCCCGACCGCCCTCGACAGCGGAGACCTGGCCGCGATCCGCCGGCTGCTCCCACAGCTCTCCCGCTCCTCCACGTTCGACGAGGAGCGGCTCGTGGCGATGCTGAGCCACCCGGGCACCGACCTGCTCGTCGCCCGCGTGGACGGCGAGGTGGCCGGGATGGCCACGCTGGCGTCGTTCCCGCTCGCGACCGGCTGGCGCGGGCACGTGGACGACGTGGTGGTGGACGACGAGCACCGCGGCCGGGGCATCGCCCGGAGGCTGCTGGAGGCGATCATCCGGCTCGCCGAGGAGCGGGGGCTCCGGACGCTGGACTTGACGTCGCGACCGAGCCGCCAGGCGGCCATCGCGCTGTACGAGTCGGTCGGATTCGTGCGGCGGGAGTCGACGTTGATGCGGTATGCGGGGGTGCGGGACTAGGGCTCTCGGCGCCCGGCCGCCGGCAGCACCCGCTCCAGCCGCGCCAGCAGCTCCTCCAGCGCCCCGGGAGCCTCCGACTCGTACGGCAGCACCTCCCCGGCCAGGTCGAGCACCTCCCGCCGGTCGTCGTGGATGCTGTCCCGGAACTGCTCCACCCAGGCATGGTCGGCGTGCCCGGGATGCCGCGACCCGTCGCGGGCGCGCGCCTCGAACCGGCGGACCAGCTCGTCCGGCGACGCCGTGCAGTGCACCTGGATCGCCGTGAAGCCGTACTCCGCCTGCCACGACCGGAACTTCGCGTCCTCGTAGGCGGCGTTGAACGCGGCGTCCACCACGAACGGCGCGCCCGCCTGCAGCTGCCGCTCGACCACGTAGTCGAGCAGCGCGAAACCGGCCCGGCCCAGCGCCATCGACCACTCCCGGTCCCCGGAGCCCAGGGTGTCGAACAGGATCTCCTTCAGCCCATCCTTGGACACGACGGGGAGGCCCCAGCGGGCGGCGATGGCGGTGCTGACGGTGGTCTTCCCCGACGCGGGGCGGCCGACGACGAGCACGAGAGCAGGGCCGCCCGTGGTGGACGTGGGTGGTGGCTGTTCCGATGGCATGACGGACAGGGTAGCCCGCGCTGCGTAGGCTGCGGGCATGCCGATGTCCGACTACGTCCTGTCGATCCGCGAGCGGATCGGGAACGACTTCCTGCTGCTGAACGGCGTCACGGCGGTGATCCGGGACGGCGAGCGCTTCCTGCTCGCACGGGCTCCGCACTCCGCCGAGTGGAGCCTGATCGGCGGCGGCGTCGAGCCGGGCGAGCAGCCGGCGGAGGCGCTGGCCCGCGAGGTCTTCGAGGAGACCGGCGCCGCGGTGCGGATCACGGGGATCGTCGGCGCCTACGGCGGCGAGCCTCTGATGGTCGACTACCCGAACGGCGACCGGGTCGGCTACGTGACCACCGCGTACGAGTGCCGCCTCGCCGGAAAGGCGAACCCTGACGGCGAGGAGGTCGCCGAACTGGGGTGGTACACACACGAGGAGATCCGGGCGCTGCCGCGGCAGGCCTGGATCGACCAGGTGCTCGCGGATGCGGGCTGACCGCTCCGTCTGACAGCATGCCGGTATGACTCGATCCCTCGACGCCGGCCCTGACGGCGCCCCGCCCACGGCTCCCTACGACGCGATCGCCGACGGCTACGCGGAGCTCAACGCGACCAGCCTGCTGAACGAGTTCTACAATCGGCCCGCGCTCGTGGAGCTCGCGGGCGACGTCGCCGGCCGCCGGATCCTGGACGTCGGGTGCGGTTCGGGCCCGATCCTGGCAGACCTCCGCGACCGCGGTGCGACCGTCACCGGTGTGGACGCGAGCGCCGGGATGCTCGCCCAGGCGCGAGCCACGCTCGGCGCCGGAGCGGACCTGCGCGTCGCCGACCTCTCAGAGCCGCTGCCGTTCGACGACGACACCTTCGACGACGTCATCGCCTCGCAAGTCCTCCACTACCTGAGGGACTGGGGGCCGCCCCTCGCCGAACTCCATCGCGTCCTGAAGCCGGGCGGACGCCTGATCGTCTCCGAGGAGCATCCCACCGCCCTCTTCCTCGCGGACCGGCTGTCCGGCGGCGACCGCGAGTACTTCGGCATCCACGAGCGGACCGAGGAGTGGACGCTGGGCGGCCGGACCGCCGAGCTCACCTTCTGGGACCGTCCGCTGCACGCGATGACCGACGCGTTCGCCGCGGCCGGCTTCAGGATCGCGGCGATCAGCGAGCCGGCTCCGGCCCCGGATGCGTTCGACCGCTTCCCGGAGGTCGGGAGGCGCGAGAGCGGGCGCTTCCTCGCGTTCCTGCTCTTCGTGCTGGTGGCGGAGCCGCCGCGATGACGCCGAACGCCTTCGCCGTCGTCGCCCTCTTCGCACCGATCGACGTCGGGACGTCCATCGCCCGCTCGGCGTGGCCCGCGCACGTGACGCTGGTGTCGAACTTCGCGGCCGAGGCATCGCCGGGACGGGTGATCGAGGTCGTCCGCGACGCGCTGGTGGATGGCCCACCGGTCTCGGCCCGAATCGCCGGCCGCGCGATGTTCGGCCCCTCGCGCGACAACCCGGTCCAGCTCGTGGAGCCCGACTCCTTCCCGGGCGTGCACGAAGCGCTCGCGGAGGCCGTCGAACGCCTCCCGGGCTTCGTCGCCGACGAGCCCGACTACTGGCACGACGGCTACCGGGCGCACATCACCCTCCGCTTCGCGCCGGACCTGCGGGAGGGCGACGCGTTGCCCGTCCGGTGCGTCGCGACGGCGCAGCTCACGGAGGAGTACGGCACGATCGTCGACGTCGTGGAGGTGGCATGAGAGTCGGCTCGATCAGAAAGGTCCCCCCGCCCAGCTCGATCACGACCTCCCGATCCGGGGACGTCCGCGCCGACCGGACGGTGTCGCCCTGCAGGGACACGATGGCCTGGCGGAAACCCGCGTCGCCGAAGCGGAGCACGCGGGTCCCGACCACGACGGTCGGCCATTCGGGGATGGTGACGATCGCCCGTCGCTCGCCGAGGAACACCAGCTGGGGGTCGTCCACGTCGAACGTCACGCGTTCGAAGGTGGAGCCGTTCAACTGCTCGATGAGGCGGGTGCTGCCGGCCGACCAGGCCTGGGCGCGTGCGTCGCGGACGGCGTCGCGCCGGGCCAGGCGTCGCGCGACCAGCACGGCGCCCGCGACCATGGCCGCGCCCACCAAGAACATCGACGCGCCCAGGACCCCGTACCCCACGGTCAGAGGGTAGCGCGACGCGCCGTCTCCAGCACCCGGTCGGCCGCGGCTCGCGCGCTGACCGACGCGTCGAGTCGCGTCTCCGTCACGAAGTCCAGCGGCTGCCAGCCGTGATACCAGCCGCTCATCTCGTCCACGGTGAACGCCTCCGACTTCGCCCGCGTCGCGTGCCGCCGGAGGGTCTCCTCCAGCGGGACGTCCCAGGCGAAGAAGTGCGAACGCGACGCGATCGCGGCGAGCTGTTCGAGCGCGCGCTGGTAGCGTCCGGCGTTCATGATGCCCTCGACCACGACCACGAGTCCTCGGGCGAGTCCCCAGGCGGCGATCGTCCGGAGCACGTCGATGGTGGCCGCCTCCGCCCTGTCGGCTTCGTTCAGGAGCTGCCTCCGCACGACGTCCTGAGGGACCACGAGGCACTCGCCGGGCTCGAAGTCAGCCTGCACCAGGGCAGCCACGGTGGACTTCCCCGAGCCGGAGTTGCCGCGGAGGACGACGAGAACACCCGCGGGGGCCTCCACGGCCGTCATGCCTGCGCCGCTTCCCCGGCTGCGACCGACCGCAGCACCCTGGCTGCCACCACTTCCATATCGTCCGCGCTCGTGTCGACCACGTCGCCCTCGATGCCCGCGGAGTCGAGGATCGCCGTCAGCTCGCCCGCGCGGGCGAGGTGCCACGCCAATCCGTCCGGATCGTTCGCGTGCCGCGCGCGCAGCCGCTCCTCGATGACCGCGGCGTCCGCGGTCAGCCGCACGAAGGTCGCGTGGCCGCCGACCGCGCGCCGGAACCGCTCCGCGTCCTCCCGGGACTCGATGACCCCGGCGACGACGACGAGCTGCGCGCCCGCCACGCCGAAGTTCGCCACCAGGGCCGCAACGTTCGCGAGCTGCAGCTCCAGGTTGAACGGGTCGCCGGCCGCGGCGGGACGGAACCGGCGGATCTCGTCGAGGTCGACCACCGCGTGCGGGCGCGCCTCCCGTTCGCTGATCGCGTCGGCGACGGAGGTCTTGCCGACACCGACCGTGCCGTTCAGGAACAGTGCGTGCATCCCGCGATTCTCGCAGGCCGGGGGGGCAGGCCTGCTCGGGCGCACCTCATTGCTGGCGCGGCCGGGCCGGAGATGCAGAAAAACCCCCGGTCTCCCGGGGGTTTTCGTTGGTGGGCGATACTGGGATCGAACCAGTGACCTCTTCCGTGTCAGGGAAGCGCGCTACCGCTGCGCCAATCGCCCAGAGCCTGAGTGCTCAGGTTCGAGGTGGATACGGGATTCGAACCCGTGTATACGGCTTTGCAGGCCGCTGCCTCGCCTCTCGGCCAATCCACCGAAGCCACAACACGGAAGAACCGTACCGTATTCGAGAGGCCTGGAATCCGAGGAAACCAGGCCGACTCGAGCGGATGACGAGACTCGAACTCGCGACCCTCACCTTGGCAAGGTGATGCGCTACCAACTGCGCTACATCCGCATTTCGCGCCCCGGTCTCCCGCGGCACTTGAATGACTTTAGCTGATCCCCGCTCCGATGACCAAACCGGACGCGTCTTCCGGGTGTGTCGCGCACCCCCACGCCCGGCGCGCGGGGCCGATGTGCAATCCGGTGCCGCGGTCGGCTAGTATCGAGACTCGCAGCCGGAATCCGCGGCCGCGAACGCACGGGCGATTGGCGCAGTTGGTAGCGCGCTTCCTTCACACGGAAGAGGTCATCAGTTCGAGTCTGGTATCGCCCACCATCGATGGAACCCCGGTCACGGCCGGGGTTTTCGCGTTCACGGCGTGAACCACGGGCCCTCGCCATGCGAGAGCACCGCGATCAGGTACCCCCACGCCGTTCCGATCAGGAGGGCGACCGGGACCCTGACGGCCCGGCGGCGGACCCACGGGATGAACAGCAACGGGATGGCCAGGGCGGCCGCCGCGACGCAGCAGGCGACGATCGCCATCCAGGTGTCGTCGAGGTCGCGGCCCCAGCCTCCGCCCGAGCAGCCGCTGATCCCGCACCAGGAGAGCGCGGCGACGATGAACGGGACGGCGCAGAACGCGGCCACGGCCGGGACGACCCAGAGCAGGTGCAATGCAGGAGGCCGTCCGGTGCGTTGAGCCTCGGACATCGGGCGCTCAGTACCCGACGACGCCGGTGAAGTCCGGCGAGCCGTCCGGTCGGGCAGGGAGCGGGGTGCCGTTGACGTAGCGCGGCCACTCCAGGCGGTAGCCGCCGGCCGGCGTCAGCACGTTCGGGTACGGGGACGACGCCGTGGGAGCGGGGGCGGAAGCGGCGGGCGGCGCGTACGCGGCGGGCGCCGCGTACCCGGCGGCCGCCGGGGCAGCAGCCGCGACGGGCGGCGCCGCAGCGGCAGCCGCAGCCGCGCGCGCCGAACCCTTCGCCGCCTTCGGCCCGAACAGCGTGTAGGTCAACGGGATCAGGATCGTCCCCAGCGCGTCCAGGATCGCGATGGTCGCCACGAGCCGCCAGTACGTGTCGGAGAACGTCGTGTGGTCGAACACCAGCGGCGCAGCGAGCCCCAGCGTGAGCGCGCCGACCAGCACCAGCGTGCAGACGGTCACCTTGGACATGATCGGGCCGGTGAAGCGGCGCTGGGTGTTCAGTACCAGGTGGACGTGCAGGAGGCCGAGCCGCACCACGGCGACGAGCGCGATCCAGCCGAAGACGCCCCAGGAGGACGTACCGGTCCCGTCGTCCGGCGAAGAGGAGCTCCCGTCGAACGCCGGCGCCCAGAGCTTCACCAGGCCGTCGAGCAGCAGGAACGCCGACAGGATCACCGACACCGCGCCGAACCACGGCGCGCGGCGGGCGGACACGTCCGCGTCGTACCAGGAGACCAGCGAGAAGAACACCAGCAGCGCGATCGTGCCGATCAGCCGCCAGCACGTCTCGTCCCACGTCCCGATGATCACGGCGTAGACGCCGACCAGCGCCGCGGCGATCAGCGCGCCGACCACGATCCGCGGCAGGAGCCTGCGCACCCAGGCGAAACGGTCGGTGTCGGGAGGAAGGGCGCCGGTCACATCGGTCATGGCTCGAACGCTAGCGACGGGCCATCGCCGCAGAATCCGTGCCAGTACGGTATTCGCTCCGAGTCGCTCAGCGGACCGGGTGACCGCTCTCCGCGAGCCCGCGCAGCGCCGTCACCAGCTGCGCGGTGTCCGGCACCCCCCGCAGCCCCGCCGGCGTCGCGTAGACGCGGCAGGCCAGCTCCTCGATCGGCTCGCTCGCCGGGAACAGGTCGGCGCCATCGACCACGATCGTCGGCGAGCCGGCGAACACCGTCCCGGTGAGGTCGGCGGGATCCTCCAGCAGCCGGTACTCCACCGCTGCGTCGATCGCGGCCTCGGCGAGCGCGACCTCCAGCCGCGCGCCGGCCTCGCGCCAGCTCGGGCACTCCTGGATGTGTAGCACCTCGACGCGCACGGCCCTCCGATCGACGGCTCTCCCGCCCTTACCTTACGTTCCATGACGCGACCGGATGCGCTCGCCGTCGCGGTGCCGCATCCTTGGGCGATGAGCTTCGCACCGGCCCGACCCCTGGAGCAGCTCTTCGCGTCCCGGTCGAGCATCAAGTGGCGCCGCTATCCCGCGGACGTCCTGCCGGTCTTCGTCGCCGAGATGGACTTCGACGTCGAGCCGGCCATCCTCGACCGCGTCGCCGAGACGCTCCGCAACTCGGACACCGGCTACCTCGACTCGGCCGGTCCGCTGGCGCCCGCCTTCGCGGACTTCGCCTGGAGCTCGTGGGCGTGGGGCGTCGACCCGGAGTGGGTGCACCTGGCCACCGACGTGACGGTGGGCGTGGTCGAGACGCTGCGGCTGGTGCTCCCGGAGGCCGGTGGCCGCGTCGTCCTGACGCCTCCGGTCTATCCGCCGTTCTTCGAAATGATCGAGGAGGCCGACGCCGTCGCGATCACCGTCCCGCTGCGCGAGGACGCCGGCTGGATGCTCGACCTCGACGGCCTGGAGGCCGCCTTCGCCGCGGGAGCCGACGCCATGCTGCTCTGCAACCCGCAGAACCCGACCGGCCGATGTCACAGCCGCCGCACCCTGGAGGCGCTCGCCCGCCTCGCCGCCCGCTACGGGGTGTTCGTCGTCAGCGACGAGGTGCACGCCCCGCTCGCCCACCCGGGCTCCCGCTTCACGCCGTTCGCGCCCGTCGCCCGGGCCGCCGGCGCCCGCGCCGTCACGGTGACCTCGGCCAGCAAGGCCTGGAACCTCGCCGGGCTCAAGTGCGCGGTCATCGTCGCCGCCGAGCCGGCCACCGCCGACCTGCTCACCCGGCTCCCGGAGGAGCTCGCGGCGCGCACCAGCATCCTCGGCCTCCACGCCAACGTCGCGGCACTGTCCTGCCTGCGCTGGCGCGACGGGCTGCTCGACCAGCTCGTGACGAACCTCCAGCTGCTGGAGGCGGAGCTGGCCGTCCACGCGACCTCCGTACGGGTGGTCCGGCCCGACGCCGGCTACCTCGCTTGGCTGGACTTCCGGGAGACCGGGCTCGGCGACGACCCCGCCCGGGTGCTGATCGACACCGGCCGGGTCGCCCTCAACTCCGGTCTCGCGTTCGGCGAGCAGGGCCGCGGCTTCGCCCGGATCAACCTGGCGTGCGACCCGAGCACGGTGGTGGAGGCCGTCCGCCGCATCGCCGCGACCGTGGCCGCCGCGAGCGCGGCGCTGGCGCCCCTCCCCGCATAACCCCTCGCGATTCGGCACGAATGTCGCGAAACGGCGGCGAATTCGCGCGATTCGGCACGAATGTCGCGCGGCGCTACGCCTCGAGGGCCTGCTGGAGGTCGGCGATGATGTCGCGGGCGCTCTCGATCCCGATGGACAAGCGCACCAGCCCGGGAGTGATCCCGGCCTCCAGCCGCTCCTCCTCGGTCAGCTTCGCGTGGATGGTGCTACCGAGGTGGATGGCCAGCGTGCGCACATCCCCGATGTGCGTCATCGGGCTGACCAGCTCCAGCGCGTCGAGGAACCGCTGCGCCGCAGCCCGGCCGCCGGCGAGGTCGATGGACACGATGGAGCCGGCGCCCTTCGGCAGGTACTTCGCCGCGAGCGCGTGGTGCGGGTCGTCCGCCAGCCCCGGATAGAACACCCGCGCCACCTCCGGGCGCCCTGCCAGGAACTCCGCCACCGCCTGCGCGTTCGCCACGTGCCGGTCCATCCGCACCGACAGCGTCTCGATGCCGTGCAGCAGCAGGAACGTGCTCATCGGCGGCACCGTCGGCCCGTACTCCAGCACGATCACCGCGCGCAGGTAGGCCAGGTACGCGCCCGCGCCGAACCGCTCCACGAAGGAGGCCACCCCGGGCCGCGGCGGCTCGGTGAGCTGCGGGAAGCGGTCCGCGTGCGCCGCCCAGTCGAACCGGCCGCCGTCGACCACGGCACCGCCGATCACCGATCCGTGACCGGACAGCCACTTGGAGGTCGAGTGCACGACGATGTCGGCGCCGTCCTCGATCGGCCGCCAGAGGTACGGCGTCGGCACGGTGTTGTCGACCACCAGCGGGACGCCGGCCGCGTGCGCGATCCCGGCCAGCCGCTCGATGTCGACCACCTGGTTCAGCGGGTTGGGCAGCGTCTCCGTGTAGACGGCCTTCGTGTTCGGCCGGAACCGCGCCGCCCACTCCGCGTCGGACGCGTCGTCGGCCACGTACTCGAACGCGATCCCCTGCCGCTTCAGGATGCCGCGGAACATCTCCCGCGTCCCCTCGTACAGCGACCGGGTGGCGAGGATGTGGTCGCCCGCCTCGGCGAGCGCGTTGATCGCCGCGGCGATGGCGGCCTGCCCGCTGGAGACCACGATCCCGTCGACGCCGCCCTCCAGGTCGGCGATGCGCCGCCCCGCGACGGCGTTGGTCGGGTTGTCGTTGCGCGAGTACGCACGGTAGCGGCTGCGTCCGGCGAAACGCTCCTCGCCGTCGTCGAAGTCGTCGAAGACATAGCCGGCGGTCTGGTAGATCGGGGTGACGCGGGCGCGGGTCTCGGCGTCGACCACCGCTCCGGCGTGGATCTGCCGGGTCTCGAAGTCGAGCGGGCGCGAACAGTCGTCAGGCATGCCGACACTGTAGTGACGAAGTCCGGGAGCCGTGCACTCGGCGTTCACCGTTCGTCACGGACGCCGCTCAGCTCCAGCCGTACCGCGTCCGCAGCGCGTTGCGGACGGTCGCGAACCGGCGCGCGTCGAGGGCGGCGGCCTCCCTGCGCATCCCGATGCGGTGCACGCGGAACACCCGGTCGAGCCGGACGAAGCTCGCCCGGCCCTGGCCGTCCCAGTCGCCCGCGCCGATCGCCAGGTACTCGGGACGCCCGGGATGCGCCTGGCTGGTCAGCGCGACCGCGATCAGGGCGCCGGACGGCTCTGCCGCCACCACGAGCACCGGGCGGTCCTTGCCGCGCCCGTCGTTCTCCTCGTACGGCACCCAGGTCCAGACGATCTCGCCGGGGTCGGGCTCGCCGTCCGTCTTGGGGTTGTACGAGGTGCGGAGGCCCTTCAGCCGGCGCGGGTCGACCTGGACCGTCGCGTTCACGCCGCCGCGCCCCGGCTCGAGCCCTGCGATGCGTGCGGGGCGGGCAGGCGTGAACCGGGAGGCGGGCCGTTCAGTCTTTCGCGCCGCCGGCCGGAACAGTCGTGCGATCGCGTCGAGGAGTCGGCTCACTCGTGGCACGATAGCGGATCCGGGTGAGGCCCACCGTGAAGCGCAGCGCCAGCGCCACCAGCACCGACACCAGGAACGAGCCGATCAGCACCGAGAACCCCGCGATCGCCTGCGCCGTGAACAGGTCGAAGTTGCCGCTGTCCACCATCCCGCCGCCCGCGGCGAACAGCCCGAGGTAGAGCAGGCCGACCATGCTCGCGACCGTCACGATCACGATCAGCGCCATCGAGGCGCCGAACCGCGCCCGCGCGGCCAGGTCGACCATCGTCGCACACGCCACCGCCGCGATGGCGCCGAGCAGCAGCGACCAGCCGACGGTCAGCACCCCGGCCGCCGGTGTGATCGCCACGAGCCCGGAGAAGGCGCCGCACAGCGCGCTCACCGTGGTGGGCCGCCGCAGCAGCACCCGGTCCACGACCATCCAGGCCAGGCAGCCCCCGGCGGAGGCGAGGAACGCGTTGATCGCGATCAGGCCGGTGTAGGAGTCCACGGCCCCCTCCGAGCCGACGACCAGCCCGAGCCAGCCGACCCAGAGCAGCGTCCCGCCGATGGCGATGGCCGGGAAGCTGCGCCGCTCGGGTGGCCGGTGCTCGCCGCGCCCGCACGCCAGGATGACCCCGGCGGCCGCCGCGCCCGCCGCGACGCCGATGGGCAGCGCTCCCCCGAAGTCGATCACGCCGAGCACGCCGGTCGCCCAGCCGTCGTCCAGCGCGAACACCGCGTAGCCGGCCGGGTACAGCACCAGCACCGACCAGAGCACGGTGAAGACCAGCCAGGCGCGCAGCGTGATCCGCGACGCGACGGCGACGCCCACGATCGCGACCGACACCGAGGCCGCCGCGAGGATCGCCCCCGCTTTGGCCAGGGCGTACAGGTCGGGCCGGTGCGACGCCGCCCCGAAGCCGGCGGCGAGGTCGAACGACGGAGCGCCGAGCACGTGCGCCAGCAACGGCCGTCCCGCGAGCATCCCGTAGCCGCCCGCCACCCCGAGCAGGATGGTCGCCGCCGTGCCGGTCAGGGCGAACTTCATGGCACGGGAGGTCGTGGAGCGCCCGCCGAGGCCGCCGACGAAGAACGCGAGGCCGAACGGGACGAGGAGCGTGAGCGCCCCGCAGACGAACAGCAGCAGGGTGTCGACCTGCTCGCTCGTGGCGGTCATCCCGCTCCCTTCCGCCCCAATGCAAGCAATACCTTAGCGGCCGTGCGCACGCGGAACGGGGCGCCGCCCGCAGGCGGCACCCCGTTCGCGGATGCTCGATGGTGCGTGTCGGTCACACCGGCTCGAGCGAGTAGCCCTCCTCGCCGTGCACGACCGTGTCGACGCCGGCCAGCTCGTCCTCGTTCTTGATCCGGAAGCCCATCGTCTTCTGGATGACCCAGCCGATCGCCAAGGCCAGGACGAAGGAGTAGATCATGACGCTGAACGCGCCGAGCGCCTGCGCTCCGAGCTGGAGCAGGCTTCCGCCGTACCAGAGGCTGGAGAACGGCTTGGTGGGGTCGCCGTCGACGTGGGTGAAGCCGAAGACACCGATCCAGAGCGTTCCGATCAGACCGCCGATGAGGTGGATGCCGACCACGTCGAGCGAGTCGTCGAAGCCGAGCTTGAACTTCAGGTCGATGGCGATGGCACAGACCGCGCCGGCGACCAGGCCGAGCAGGATGGCGAAGCCCGGGGTCAGGATGTTACAGGCCGGGGTGATCGCGACCAGGCCGGCGACCGCACCCGACGCCGCACCGATGGAGGTCGGCTTGCCGTCCTTGATCTTCTCGACGATCAGCCAGCCGATGGTCGCGGCGGCCGGGGCGGCGAGGGTGTTGATCCAGGCGATCGCGGCGACACCGTCGACCGCGGCCTCCGACCCGGCGTTGAAGCCGAACCAGCCGAACCACAGCAGCGCGGCGCCGAGGAGCGTGAGCGGCACGTTGTGCGGCTTGCTCATGCCCTTCTGGAACCCGACGCGCTTGCCGAGCACCAGGGCGAGGGCGAGGCCCGCCGCACCGGCGTTGATGTGCACCGCGGTGCCGCCGGCGAAGTCGTTCACGTGCAGGATGGAGGCGATCCAGCCCTGCGACAGGTTGAACACCCAGAACGCGACCGGGAAGTACACGACCGTCACCCAGACGCCGGCGAACACCATCCACGCGCCGAACTTGGCGCGGTCGGCGATGGCGCCGGAGATCAGGGCCACGGTGATGATGGCGAAGGTGGCCTGGAACCCGGCGAAGGCGAGGCCGCCGAGGTCGGGGGTCATGCCGTCCTTGCCCATCAGGCTGGACAGGAACCAGTCCGGCGTGCCGAGCACGTGCGGGATCAGCGGCTGGCCGAACGAGAGCCCGTAGCCGTAGACGACCCAGAGCACGCCGACGATGGCCATCGCGCCGAAGCTCATCATCATCATGGACACGACGCTCTTCGCGCGGACCATGCCGCCGTAGAAGAATGCGACGCCGGGGGTCATCAACAGGACGAGGGCGGCGGCGACGAGCAACCACAGGGAGTTCACGGTCCCTGTCGTTGCGTAGTCCGCTGCTGTGTGCAACACCATGCGAGTCTCTACCTCTCTGTGCGACGCCCTTGGGATGGGTTCGGACTCATCGGAGCCGGGTCGGGCGCTTCGGGGTGGAGCCAGTCTGATCGTGCGAGGTTTCGGCCGCAGGATGCTCGTGTTTCGCGGGTGTTACGCATCCCTGCGTTGTGTAAACAGTCTGTTTCGCCGCCGTGCGAATCTCCGGGGCGGGCGCAGGGAGGGAGCCCTACTCGTCGTGCGGCGGCAGTTCGCCGGCGGTCAGCGCGATCATGCGCGACACCGAGCGGAGGTACTTCTTGCGATAGCCGCCACCCAGCATCTCGTCGTCGAACACGTCGCTGAGCGGGGTGCCGGTCTGGACGATGGGGATCTCCGCGTCGTAGACACGGTCGATGAACGCGACCAGCCGGAGGGCCGCCATCTGGTCGTGCAGCACGTGGACGTCGGAGAGGCCGATGACGTCCACCCCGTCGAGCATCTTGATGTAGCGCGACGGGTGCACCGTGGCGAGGTGGGCGATGAGGCCGTCGAACGTGTCGCTCGTGGCCGTCTCGCCGCGGGCGGCGAGCGCCGCCAGCATCCGCTCGTACTGCCCGGCGTCGACGCTGACCGCCGCACCCGACGTGTCGCGCCGGCGGTAGTCGAGGCCGTCGATGCGCAGGGTCTGGAAGTTGGCGGAGAGCGACTGGATCTCGCGCAGGAAGTCGCTCGCCGCGAACCGGCCCTCGCCGAGCGCGTTCGGCGGCGTGTTGCTCGTGGCCGCGATGCGGGTGCCGGAGGCGACCAGCTCGCCCAGCATCCGCGTCATCATCATGGTGTCGCCCGGGTCGTCGAGCTCGAACTCGTCGATGCAGATCAGGGTGGAGCCGCGCAGGAGGTCCACGGCGCCCGCGTAGCCGAGCGCGCCGACCAGGGCGGTGTACTCGATGAAGGTGCCGAAGTACTTGGGGCCGGGCGCCTCGTGCCAGAGCGCGGCCAGGAGGTGGGTCTTGCCGACGCCGAACCCGCCGTCGAGGTAGACGCCCGGCTTCATGGCCTCCACCTTCTTGCGACTGCGGCTGAACAGCCCGGCCGGGCGCTGCGGCTCCCACGACTTGGCGAACAGCTTGAGCGTGGCCACGGCCTCCGACTGCGACGGGTAGTCGTGGTCGGGCCGGTACGAGTCGAAGGTGGCGTGCTCGAACTGCGACGGCGGCACCAGGCTCGCCGCGATTTCGGCGCCGGTGATCGCCGGCGAGCGGTCCGCGAGGCGGGGCAGGGCTCCGGTCGTCTCGATCGTCATGTGGATGCGCACCTTTGAGTGTGAAGAAGTGTTGACGGGACGTTCGTCACCCGCTGCGGGCCGCGTAGCCTGGACTCCTGGCCCGCGATTTCGCAGGCTCCCAGCCTAACCCGGAGGATCAGCAGCATGGCCATCGCCCCCGACCCCTCGACCGACTTCGCCGGCTACGCGCACCCCGAACGGCTGGTGAGCACCGAGTGGCTGGCCGAGCACCTCGGCGAACCCGGTCTGGTCGTGGTCGAGTCCGACGAGGACGTCCTGCTCTACGACACCGGCCACATCCCCGGCTCGGTCAAGATCGACTGGCACACCGACCTCAACGACCCCGTGGTCCGCGACTACGTCAGCCCGGAGCGGTTCGCCGAGCTGCTCGGCGCGAAGGGCATCGCCCGCGACACCACCGTCGTGATCTACGGCGACAAGAACAACTGGTGGGCCGCCTACGCGCTCTGGGTGTTCACCCTGTTCGGCCACGAGGACGTCCGTCTGCTCGACGGCGGCCGGGACAAGTGGATCGCGGAGGGCCGCGAGCTCACCCGCGAGGTGCCGGCGCCCGCCCCGGTCGAGTACCCGGTGGTGGAGCGCGACGACCACACCATCCGCGCCTTCAAGGACGACGTGCTCGCCCACCTCGGCAAGCCCCTGATCGACGTCCGCTCGCCGGAGGAGTACAGCGGCGAGCGCACCGAGATCCCCGGCTACCCCACCGAGGGCGCGCTGCGCGCCGGCCACATCCCGTCGGCTGCGTCCGTGCCGTGGGCGCGCGCCGCCGCCCCGGACGCGACCTTCAAGCGCCGCGCCGACCTGGAGGCCATCTACCTCGGCGACGCCGGCCTGAAGCCCGGCGACGAGGTGGTGGCGTACTGCCGCATCGGCGAGCGCTCCAGCCACACCTGGTTCGTGCTGACGCACCTGCTCGGCTTCGAGAACGTCCGCAACTACGACGGCTCGTGGACGGAGTGGGGCTCGGCCGTGCGCGTCCCGATCGTGACGGGGACGGAGCCGGGCGAAGTCCCCGCACACTGACCCTGCCCACCCCGCACGAAGGTAGCCTTAAAGGATGACCGCCCTCACCGGCACGCTCGCCGAGATCCGCGACGACTTCCAGGCGCTGGAGCAGAACGACCGCCTGCAGTTGCTGCTGGAGTTCTCCGACGAGCTGCCCGACCTCCCGGAGCGCTATCGCGACCACCCCGACCTGCTGGAGCGGGTCGAGGAGTGCCAGGCGCCGGTCTACATCTTCGTGGAGGTGGACGAGCACGACATCGTCCACCTCTTCGCCACGGCCCCGCAGGAGGCCCCCACCACCCGCGGCTTCGCGTCGATCCTCGTCCAGGGCCTCGCCGGGCTCACGGCCGACGAGGTCCTCGCGGTGCCCGACGACTTCCCGAACACCCTCGGTCTCACGCAGGCCGTCTCGCCGCTGCGTCTGCGCGGGATGTCGGCGCTCCTGGGGCGCGCGAAGCGGCAGGTGCGGGCGAAGGTGGCGGCGGCCTAGCCCAGTCGGCCCGGCTCAGCCGCGGCGGTAGTCGGCGAACACCCGGCGGTTCTCGCCGTCGAGGGTGACCCGGCCGCCGTACGGCACGGTCCACTGGGGAGAGGTGTGCCCGAACGGCACGCCGACGCACACCACCGCCTCCGGGTTGTACTCGGCGACGGTCTCGATGACGGCGTCGCGCTGCGCATCCCGGAGCCGCCGGCGCTCGTCCGCGTCCGGCCGGTGCTCGAACGTGCTCACCGGCGGCCGCGCCGCCAGCACGCCCGCCAGAGGCGCGAGCAGCCCGCGCTCGCCCAGGGCGCGCAGCGTGTAGCGCACCCAGTGCGCCGGCGGCGTCAGCTCGCTCGTCTCCACCAGCAGCACGGCGCCCTCCAGCGCCGACGGCGGGAACGGGAAGCGGTCGGCGAGCAGGATCCAGTCCACGACTTCGAGGCAGCCGCCCCACGTCGGGCCGGTCACGCGGCGCGCCGGACCTGCCCACGCGAATCCCTCGGTCGGCTCGCGCTCCCCCGTCTCCGTCAGGGCCCGCGGGTCGCCCCAGTCGGTGCCGAAGTCCTCCGACTCGCCCAGGTCGGTCAGCTCGATCGGGTCGCCGCCGAGCAGGGCGGCGCGCAGCGAGCGGAGGTGGATGTCGTGCACGCGCGGCCCCGGCCCCAGGTTCACCTGCGTGCTGCCGCCGTAGAACCCGGCGATACCCGCCGACCACAGCCAGTTCAGGAGGCTGGTGTTGTCGCTGTAGCCGAGGAACGGCTTCGGATCGGCCAGCACGGCCTCCCGGTCGAGGTGCGGGATCACCCGCACCTGGTCGTCGCCGCCGATGGTCGCCAGCACCGCCCGGATGCCCGGGTCCGCGAAGGCGGCGTTCAGGTCACGCGCCCGCTCCTGCGGCGTCGCGCCGAGCTGCCGGGTGGTCGGGTACTCGACCGGCACCAGCCCGGTCAGCTCCTGAAGCCTCCGCAGCGCCTGCTCGTGCACGGCCGGCCATCTCCCGGGCGCGGCGAACGACGGCGACAGCACAGCCACCCGGTCCCCTGGCCGGGCCGCCGGCGGCACGACGGGGCGATGCGCCGCCGTCACGCCCGCTCGTCCAGCCACTCCCGCACGGCCGCCGTCCACTTCGCCTCGTCGTAGTTCCAGAGCTTGGTGTGCAGTGCGACCGTGAACGGCACGAACGTCACGATGTCGCTGCGCGCCGCGGCGAGCGCGCGCGAGGCCGTGTCCGGCACGAAGCCGTCGTCCTGGCTGTGCAGGATCAGCATCGGGAGGCTGAGGTCCGCCGCGCGCGCCACGAAGTCCATGCTGCGCAGGTCGATCGGGGCGCCCTGCCCGGTGATCGGCCCGCTCCAGTTGGAGGCGATCAGCCGCATCGCGCCCTGGGCGATCGCGTCGGGGAGGCGCAGCATGTTCGCCTGGAACTCGAGCGTGTCGATCCAGTCGACGACGGGCGACTCCAGCACCACGCCGCTCACCAGGTCGAGGTTCTCGGAGCGCGTGACCGTCTGCAGCACCACCGCGCCGCCCATCGACCAGCCCATGAGCACGATCGAGCGCGCGCCGTGGTCGGCGGCGTAGCGGATCGCGGCGTCGATGTCGCGCCACTCGGTGCCGCCGAGCCCGTACCGGCGGTCGGCGCTCTCCGGGGCGTCGCCGTCGTTGCGGTAGGAGGCCAGCAGGCAGGTGTACCCGGCGGCGTGGAACGTCGGGACCGCGCGCAACCCCTCCTGCCGCGTCGCGCCCCAGCCGTGCACCTGGACGACCCAGCGGTCGCCCTCCGCGGTGTCGTCGGCCGGGAACACCCAGGCCGGCGCCTGCCCGAGGTCTGTCTCGATCTCCACGCTCTCCACCGGCAGCCCGAGCTCCTCCGGCTCCAGGTAGTAGTACCCGCTGATCCGCGCGCGCCCGGGCCCGAGCTCGCCGAAGTGGATGCGCTCCAGTTCGCGGACGACGCTGCCGTCCGTGGTCTCCAGGAGCCCGCCGAGCTTGGCGTAACCCGATTCCGACCCGAACCACAGCCCGAAGCGCCCCGGCATCGCCGAGTCCGGCGTCCGCTTGAGCGTGATGGCGCCGAGCGCCTCGTCCACGTCGCGCACGAACTCGCGCTGCGGCCGGCGGCGGACGGGAGTGATCACGGTCCTGGCAACCCGCGCCACCGCGTAGGCGGCGGACGCCGCGGCGACCAGCGCGATTCCGCCTGCTATGGCCGCGCCGACGCCGAACGCCTTCCCGAGTGCCCCGTTCCCGCCCGATCCGCTGCTCGTGCTCGCCATGCCCGACAGCGTAGCCGTGCCCGCGGGCCGCCGCCCTCAGGAGTCCGCCAGGCGGCGTGCCTTACTGTCGCACGCCCTCGAACCCTTCTAGTGTTCGTAGCGTGTCGACACCCACTTCGACCCCGCCGCAGCTGCCCGGGGACCCGCACCAGCCCAGGGAGCCGCACCTGCCCAGGGAGTATGCGTCGGCGCTGGAGTCCATCCGCGCTGCGACGTCGCGGCCCGAGCTCGTGATCACGGAGATCCCGGCTCCCGCGCAGCTGGCGCCGTACTCCATCGCGCTCGCGGCGGACGTGCGGCCCGCGCGGCACGGTGACGACTCGGACCTCGGCACCGGACGCTTCATCCTGCTCTACGACCCCGACGAGCCGGAGGCATGGGGCGGCCCGTTCCGCATCGTCTGCTTCGCGCAGGCCCCGCTGGAGACCGACATCGGACTCGACCCGTTCCTCGCCGACGTGGCGTGGTCCTGGCTGGTCGACGCGCTCGACGCCCGGCACGCCAAGTACACCGCCGCCAGCGGCACCGCGACCAAGATCATCTCCACCGGCTTCGGCGAGCTCGCCGCCCAGGGCGACGGCGCCCAGATCGAGCTGCGCGCCTCCTGGAGCCCGCTGGAGACCGACATCGCGGCCCATGTGGAGGGCTGGGGCGAGCTGCTCTGCATGCTGGCCGGCCTGCCGCCGACGGGCGAAGGGGTGAGCCTGCTGAGCACGAGACGGACACCGCGTGGCTGAACACACCGTCATCGACACCCGCGACGGCTACCGGGAGGCCGTGGAGCTCATCGTCGCGGGCGAGGGACCGATCGCGGTCGACGCCGAGCGGGCGAGCGGCTTCCGCTACTCGCAGCGCGCGTACCTCATCCAGATGTTCCGCCGCGGCGCCGGCACCTTCCTGTTCGACCCGCCCGCGGTCGGCCGGTTCGACGAGCTCAATGAGGCGATCGCCGGCGACGAGTGGGTGCTGCACGCGGCGACCCAGGACCTCACCTGCCTGCGCGAGGTCGGCCTCGACCCGGTCAGCATCTTCGACACCGAGCTGGCCGCGCGCCTGCTCGGGATGCCGCGCGTCGGCCTCGGCACCGTCGTGGAGGAGCTGCTCGGCATCCACCTCGCCAAGGAGCACAGCGCCGCCGACTGGTCGACCCGGCCGCTGCCCGAGCCGTGGCTGCAGTACGCCGCCCTCGACGTCGAGCTGCTGCCCGACCTGCGCGACGCGATCGCCGGGCTGCTCGCGGAGGCCGGCAAGACCGACATCGCCCGCCAGGAGTTCGCCGACGAGCTCACCCGCGAGCTGGTCGTCCCGCGCCACGAGCCCTGGCGGCGGCTGTCCGGCATCCACTCGATCCGGGGCCTCCGCAACCTCGCCGCCGCACGCGAGCTGTGGCTGAGTCGGGACGCGCTCGCCCAGCAGCTCGACGTCGCGCCCGGCCGGCTCGTCCCCGACGCCTCCCTGACCGCCGCAGCCAAGGCGATGCCCGACTCCAAGCGCGCCCTCGCCGCCATGCGCGAGTTCACCGGCCGGGCCAGCCGCACCGAGCTGGACCGCTGGTGGAACGCGATCGAGGCAGGCCGCACGACCGACGACCTCCCCGTCCTGCGCGGCACCGGCGACAGCCTCCCGCCGCCCCGGGCCTGGGCAGACCGCAACCCGGAGGCCGACGCCCGGCTCAAGGCCGCGCGCGCCGCTCTGACGACCCTGGCCGAGGAGCTCTCGCTCCCGCTGGAGAACCTGCTCACCCCCGACACGCTGCGCCGCGTCGCCTGGGCGCCGCCGGCCGATGTCACCCCGTCGGCCGTCGCCGACGCGCTCGCCCAGCACGGCGCGCGGCGCTGGCAGATTGAGGCAACCTCACAGGCAATCGCCCAGGCGTTTGTGGAAAGCAGCCAAACGCCCGGCGACGCGTCCGAAGCCGCTTCGTAGAAAGAATCAAACGATTCCACTGCGGCGTTCGGGCCTCCTTAGGATCGTCAGCGACCTGATTTGGGAGGCACTGTGGCCGATAGAACGGATGTCGTGTTCGTCGACGGAGTCCGCACTCCGTTTGGACGTGCGGGCGAAAAAGGGCAGTACTGGAACACTCGCGCCGACGACCTGGTCGTCAAGGCCATGATCGGCCTGCTGGAGCGGAATCCGAACGTGCCCAAGGAGCGCATCGACGATGTCGCCATCGCGGCGACGACGCAGCAGGGCGACCAGGGCCTGACCCTGGGCCGCACCGCAGCGCTCCTGGCCGGGCTGCCGAAGTCGGTGCCCGGTTTCGCGATCGACCGGATGTGCGCCGGCGCGATGACCAGCGTCACCACGCTCGGCTCCGGCATCGCGTTCGGCAGCTACGACCTGGTGATCGCCGGCGGTGTGGAGCACATGGGCCGGCACCCGATGGGCTTCGGCGCCGACCCGAACCCGCGCTTCCTGTCGGAGCGCATGGTCGCCGAGGACGCGCTCAACATGGGCATGACCGCCGAGCGCATCCACGACCGGTTCCCCGCGCTCACCAAGGAGCGCTCCGACCGGTTCGCCCTCGGCAGCCAGCAGAAGACCGCCGCCGCCTACGCCGCGGGCAAGCTGCAGCCGGACCTCGTGCCCGTCGCCATCCGCTCGGAGCAGGGCTGGGGCCTCGCCACGCAGGACGAGGGCATGCGCCCGGAGACCACGATGGCGGGCCTCGCCACGCTGAAGACCCCGTTCCGCCCGCACGGCCGGGTGACCGCGGGCAACGCGTCGCCGCTGACCGACGGCGCGACCGCGAGCCTGCTGGCGTCCTCCGACGCCGTGAAGAAGTTCGGCCTGACGCCCAAGATGCGCATGGTCAGCTTCGCGTTCGCCGGCGTCGAGCCGGAGATCATGGGCATCGGCCCGGTCCCGTCCACCGAGAAGGCGCTCCGGAAGGCCGGCCTGACCATCGAGGACATCGGCCTGTTCGAGCTGAACGAGGCGTTCGCCATCCAGGTGCTGTCGTTCCTCGACCACTTCGGCATCGACGACGCCGACCCCCGCGTCAACAAGTGGGGCGGCGCCATCGCGATCGGCCACCCGCTCGCCGCGAGCGGCGTGCGCCTGATGATCCAGCTCGCCCGCCAGTTCGAGGAGCACCCGGAGGTCCGCTACGGACTCACCGCGATGTGCGTCGGCCTCGGCCAGGGCGGCACCGTGATCTGGGAGAACCCCCACTACAGCAAGCGCGCGGCGAAGAAGGGCTGAGCACCAGTGACCGACTACAGCACCATCGACTTCTCCCCGCTCGTCGAGCTCACCTCCGACGAGGTCGTCACCCACTCCTACGTGAAGGACGTGCCGCTGCCCAGCGGCAAGACCCTCGCGCTGGTCACGCTCGACAACGGCCGCGACCACACCCGCCCGAACACGATGGGCCCGGCGACGCTCCTGGAGCTCGGCCGCACCTTCGACGCGCTGACCGAGCGTGCCGCGCACGGTGAGATCGACGCGGTCGCCGTCACCGGCAAGCCGTTCATCCTCGCCGCGGGGGCCGACCTCAGCCGGGTCGGCGACATCCCGAGCGTGGAGGTCGCCAAGCTGCTCCCCCAGCTCGGCCACTACGTGCTCGGCAAGCAGGCGACGTTCGGCGTCCCGTCGTTCGTGTTCACCAACGGCCTCGCGCTCGGCGGCGGCGTGGAGATCGGCCTCAACGCCGACTACCGCACCATCGACCGCAACGCGGCCGCGTTCGCGCTGCCCGAGGTCTTCCTCGGCCTGATCCCGGGCTGGGGCGGCGCGACCATCCTGCCGAACCTGATCGGCATCGAGAACGCCCTCAAGGTCGTCGTCGAGAACCCGCTCAAGCAGAACCGGATGCTGAAGCCGCAGGAGGTCTTCGAGCTCGGGATCGCCGACGCGATCTTCGACTCGGCGACCTTCCTGGAGGACTCGCTGCTCTGGGCCGACAAGGTGCTCACCGGCGCCGTCGAGGTCAAGCGGCCGAACGTGCCGGGCAAGGTCGAGCGGATGGTCAAGTGGGACGTCGCCATCGGCGTCGCCCGCAAGATGCTGGAGAGCCGCATCGGCACCGTCCCGAAGTCGCCGTACAAGGCGCTCGACCTGCTGAAGGCCGCCAAGTCGAACGACCGCGCCGCCGGCTTCGAACTGGAGGACGACGCGCTCGCCGAGCTCATCTCCGGCGACCAGTTCCAGGCCAGCATCTACGCGTTCAACCTGGTGCAGAAGCGCGCCAAGCGGCCCGCCGGCGCGCCGGACAAGGCCCTGGCCAAGAAGGTCACCAAGATCGGCGTCATCGGCGCCGGCTACATGGCCAGCCAATTCGCGCTGCTGTTCGTGCGCCGGCTGCGTGTGCCCGTCGTCATCACCGACCTGGACCAGGCGCACGTCGACAAGGGCGTGGCCTACATCCACGACGAGATCGGCAAGCTCCAGGAGAAGGGCCGCATCTCCCCCGACGAGGCCAACCGCCTGCGCGCGCTCGTGACCGGGACGACCGACAAGGCCGACTTCGCCGACTGCGACTGGGTCATCGAGGCCGTCTTCGAGGAGCTGACCGTCAAGCAGGACGTCTTCGCGGAGGTCGAGCAGTACCTCTCCGACGAGGCCGTGCTCGCGACCAACACCTCCTCGCTCTCGGTGGAGCAGATCGGCGCGAAGCTGAAGCACCCCGAGCGCCTGGTCGGCTTCCACTTCTTCACCCCGGTCGCGGTCATGCCGCTGATCGAGGTCGTCAAGACCCCGCTCACGGACGACGCCACGCTCTCCACCGCGATGGTCACGGCGGCGGCGCTCAAGAAGAACGCCGTCATCACGGCCGACACCCCCGGGTTCGTCGTGAACCGGGTGTTGGCGAAGATCCTCGGCGAGGCGATGCACGCGGTGGACGACGGCACCCCGTTCGACACCGTGGACAAGGCGTTCGCGCCGCTCGGCCTGCCGATGGCGCCCTCCGTTCTCCTCGATCTGGTCGGCCTGAAGGTCGGCGCGCACGTGCTCGACACGCACCACGCGGCCTTCCCGGACCGGTTCTACCGCAGCGAGAACCTGCACCGCCTGGCGGAGTACGGCACGCTGCTGGAGAAGGACTCCAAGGGCAAGGTGAAGGGCCTCGACAAGGGCGCGGCCAAGATCCTGGCCGGCGGCAAGAACCCGTGGACGGAGCAGGAGATCCTGCGCCGGCTCGAGGACGGCCTGGCCGACGAGATCCACCGCATGCTGGTGGACGACCACGTGGTCGAGGCGCCGGAGGACATCGACCTCTGCATGATCCTCGGCGCGGGCTTCCCGTTCCAGATGGGCGGCATCACGCCGTACCTCGACCGGGTCGGCGCCTCCGAGCGCGTCTTCGGCGACACGTTCCAGCACCCGCCCGTGCGGGGCGTCACCGCCCCCCGTGGAGGCCGCCGCCTGACCGGCGAGCACAACCTCCTGAAGTAGGCCGAAAACCGCCGAGTACGCAGAATCCGCGTACTCGGCGGTTTTGTTGCGTCACCCTCGATATCACTCGTCGCAGGTCTAGACCGGCGGTGAAACGCCTGCGTACCCTTCACTCAGGACGCTGGATTCCGACGGATGGGGCCGTATGACCGAGCAGAAGACCACGACGGAACCGACGCAGTCCGCGGCAGTCAAGCTGTCGCTCATCACGATGACCGGCATGGTCGTCGGCAGCATGGTCGGAGCCGGGGTCTTCTCGCTCCCCCGGCGGTTCGCCCAGGAGACCGGCGTCGCGGGCGCCCTCATCGCCTGGTCCATCGCGGGCGCCGGCATGCTCATGCTGGCGTTCGTCTTCCAGCTGCTGGCCAACCGCAAGCCGAAGCTCGACGCCGGTGTGTACGCGTACGCCAAGGCCGGCTTCGGCGAGTACCTGGGCTTCTTCTCGGCGTTCGGCTACTGGGCCAGCGCCGCCGTCGGCCTGGTCTTCTACTGGGTCTTCATCATGTCCACGATCGGGGCGGTCGTCCCGGCGTTCGGCAACGGCGACACCGTCCTCGCGATCGGGATCTCCTCGGTCGCGCTGTGGGGGTTCTTCCTCCTCATCCGCCGCGGCATCAAGGAGGCCGCGGCGATCAACCGCATCGTCACGGTCGCGAAGGTCGTGCCGATCATCATCTTCATCCTGCTCGCGCTGTTCGCGCTCAAGCCGGACGTGTTCGCCGCCAACTGGGGTGGGGCGGACTACGCGGGTTCGCTGTTCGACCAGGTGCGCGGCACCATGCTGGTCACGGTCTTCGTCTTCCTCGGCGTGGAGGGCGCGAGCACGTACTCCCGGCATGCGAAGCGCAGAGCGGACGTGGGGCGCGCCACGATCCTCGGCTTCGTGAGCGTGTTCGCCGTGTTCGCCTCGGTCACGATCGTGTCCTACGGAATCCTGCCGATGGGAGAGATCGCCAAGCTCCGCCAGCCCTCGATGGCCGGCGTGCTGGAGGCCGCGGTCGGGCCGTGGGGCGCGTGGTTCGTGAGCATCGGCCTCATCGTGTCGGTGCTCGGCGCCTACCTCGCCTGGTCGCTCATGGCGGCCGAAGTGCTCTTCGTGGCCGCGCAGGACCACGACATGCCGCGGTTCCTCGGCCGGGCGAACAAGCAGGACGTGCCGGTGAACGCACTGCTGCTCACGGCCCTGTTCGTGCAGGCCGTCCTGGTGATCCTCTACTTCGCCCACAACGCCCTCGACCTGGCGCTCGACCTCACCAGCGCGCTCACGCTCATCCCGTTCTTCCTCGCCGCGCTCTACGCGCTCAAGCTCGTGCTGACCAGGGAGACCTATCGGGAGCAGCCGCGCGGCTGGGGCGGCGACCTGGTCGTGACGATCCTCGCAACGGTCTACACGGCGTTCCTGCTGTTCGCGGCGGGCCTGACGTTCGTGCTGCTGTCGTTCATCGTCTACGCGCCGGCGACCATCCTGTTCGTCATGGTCCGGCGCGAGCAGGGCAGGAGGCTGTTCAGCGGCCGGGAACTGGTGATCCTCGCCGTCTCGGTGCTCGGCGCGATCGCCGGCATCGTGGCCCTCTCGGTCGGCTGGATCACACTGTGACGGCGCCCGGACCCTCCCACGCGAACCACCATCACGCACGACACGTAAGGGGAACACTGTGACCGACACGACATTCGGCGTCCACTCGGAGGTCGGGCAGCTGCGGCGCGTGCTCGTCGCCTCGCCCGGGCTCGCGCACCACCGGCTCACGCCGACGAACGCCGACGACCTCCTGTTCGACGACGTGATGTGGGTCGAGAACGCCAAGCGCGACCACGCCGCCTTCGTGGCCGACCTCCGCTCCCACGACGTCGAGGTGCTCGAACTGCACCAGGTGCTCGCCGAGACCGTCGCGCAGCCGGAGGCGAGGGCGTGGCTGCTCGACCGCAAGGTCGTCCCGAACGAGGTGGGGCTCGGGCTCGTGGAGGGCACGCGCGCGTTCCTGGAGTCGCTCTCCGCCGAGCGGCTGGCCGAGTTCCTCATCGGCGGCCTCTCCACCGCCGACCTCCCCGAGGACTACCGCACCGGCTACGTCGCGCTCGCCCGCGAGTCCGCCGGCGTGCAGGAGTACCTGATGCCGCCGCTGCCGAACACGCTGTACACGCGCGACACGACGTCGTGGATCTACGGCGGCGTCACGCTCAACCCTCTCTACTGGCCGGCGCGTCACGACGAGACGCTGCTCATGAAGGCGATCTACCTGTTCCACCCGGCCTTCGCGGGTGCGCACGTGTGGTGGGGCGATCCCGAGCGCGACTGGGGCCAGGCGACCCTGGAGGGCGGCGACGTCATGCCCGTGGGCAACGGCGCCGTGCTCATCGGCATGAGCGAGCGCAGCTCCCGGCAGGCGATCACGCAGACCGCGGCGGCGCTCTTCGAGGCGGGCGCGGCCGAGCAGGTCATCGTCGCGGGCATGCCCAAGCTGCGTTCGGCCATGCATCTCGACACCGTGCTCACGTTCGCCGACCGCGACCTGGTGACCCTGTACCCGGCGATCATGGACCGCGTGCACACCTTCACGCTGCGCCCCGGCACCGGCGCGAACCCCGTCGACGTCATCGACGAGGAGGGCCGCGCGTTCGTGGACGTCGTCGCGGGCGCCCTCGGCCTCCCGAAGCTGCGCGTGATCGAGACCGCCGGCGACAACTACGAGACCGAGCGCCAGCAGTGGGACAGCGGTAACAACGCCGTGGCGCTCCGGCCAGGCGTGGTCTACGCCTACGACCGCAACACCGCCACCAACGACGCCCTGCGCCGGGCGGGCGTCGAGGTCATCCCGATCGTCGGCGCCGAGCTCGGCCGCGGACGCGGCGGCGGCCACTGCATGACCTGCCCGCTGCTGCGCGACCCCGTCGACTTCTAGTCGCCGAGGGGCACGTCGTTGTCACTTCTCGCCCCGAAAAGTGACAACGACGTGCCCCTCGGCGGCTCGCTCAGACGTCGGCGGCGCAGCGGAAGCCGATGTGCGTGGTCGCGGTGTCGTCGGCCTGCGGCGAGCGCGCGGCGGGGCGGAAGCGCAGGCAGTAGTCCGGCGAGCACAGGTAGGAGCCGCCCTTCAGCACCCGGCGCGGGATGCGCGACCCGGGCTCGGCGCTGGCCGACGCGAGGAGGTTGAGGCGCGCCCCGGCGTCCACGGCCTCCTGGCCCGGCACGATGTGACGGGGCGCGTAGTAGTCGCTCGTCCACTCCCAGGTGTTGCCGATGAGGTCGTAGAGGCCGTAGCCGTTCGCCGGGTACGAGCCGACCGGCGCCGTCGTCGCGCCGAAGCGGCCGCGGTTGTCGTAGGGGAAGCTCCCGATCCAGGAGTTCGCCTGCGCCTCGCCGCCCGGGTAGGCCTCCTCGCCCCAGGCGAAGCGCGCCCCGTCCACCCCGCCGCGCGCCGCGAACTCGTGCTCGGCCTCCGTGGGGAGCCGCTTGCCGGCCCACGCCGCGTACGCGGACGCGTCCTCGAACGCGACCTGGACGACCGGGTGGTCCATCCGATCCTCGATGCCCGAGTCCGGGCCCTCCGGGTGCCGCCAGTGCGCGCCCGGCTCCCACCGCCACCACTGCCGCCAGTCGCGCAGATCGACCGGCCCGGCGGACGCGGTGAACACCATCGCGCCCGGCACCAGGTCCTCCGCGGCGACCCCCGGGTAGTCGGCCGGGTCCATCGGCCGCTCGGCCACCGTCACGTAGCCGGTCGCGTCCACGAACCGGGCGAAGTCCGCGTTGGTGACCGCGTACCGGTCGATGAGGTAGGCGTCCACGCTGCGTTCGTGGACAGGCCGCTCGTCGGGGTAGAACTCGTCGCTCCCCATCCGGAAGGTCCCGCCGTCGATGCGCACCATGTCGTCCACACGGCAACGCTACCGCGGCGCCGATCAGCCGGTGACGAGCACCAGGTCGAGGTAGCCGCGCAGGGCTGCGGCCGCATCGATCCGCTCGGGAGTGTAGAGCCACTGGAGCTGGATGCCCTCCCACAGCGCCACCACCGTCGCGGCGGCGAGCGCCGGGTCGACGCCCGCGCGGAGCCGGTCCGCAGCGGCCAGCGCGGCGAACTCGCGTTCGTAGGACTCCTGCATCCCCGCGTACCGGCCGAGGAAGTACGCGTGGCCGGGATGCCCGGGCGCGGTCGCCTCGGCGGCGAGGATGCTGTAGAGCGCGATGAGCCCGGGGATGCCCTCGTTGCGCCGGGCCTGGGCGACGATGCTGTCGGGGAACGGGAGATCGTTGGGCAGCCTGCCACCCGAGGTGTCGACGTCACCACCCAGCTCGTCACGACGGGCGAGCACCGCCAGGAGCAGGTCCTCCTTGCCGCCGAAGTGGTGCTGGAGGGTGCTCAGCCCGATGCCGGCCGCCGCCGCGATCTCGCGCAGGGAGCTGCCGTGGTAGCCGCGGGTCGCGAACACGCGGTACGCCTCGTCCACGATCTGCTGCCGGCGCTCGGCCGACTTCGCGTACGGCCCGCGGCGGCGAGCGGGTTCTTCGGATACGTCCACGTGCCCGCCCCCAAATTAGGTCAGTCGAACCATTTTCGACTACCGTCGATGCTAGCCCTTCCACGCCGCAGTGACGATCAGGAGCCTCCGTGCCGTCTCCCGCCCTTCTCGCCGACACCGCACCCTCCTCCGGCGCCCTCCGCGCGCCGCGGTCCTGGCTGCACTCCGACGCACCGTCGCTCTCGCTGAACGGCGAGTGGCGGTTCCGGCTCTCCCCCACCGCCGACCTCCCGGACGACGTCGCCCGCACCGACCTGGACGACGCCGGCTGGGACACCCTCCCTGTCCCGGCGCACTGGGTCCTGCACGGCGACGGCCGCTACGGCCGCCCGATCTACACCAACGTGCAGTACCCGTTCCCGATCGAGCCGCCGTTCGTGCCCGATGAGAACCCGACCGGCGACTACCGGCGGCGCTTCGACCTGCCGGCCGGGTGGCCCGCGGACGCGCGCGTCGTGCTGCGCTTCGACGGCGTCGAGTCGCTCTACCGGGTGTGGCTGAACGGCGTGGAGGTGGGCTCCGCGAGCGGCAGCCGCCTCGCCCACGAGTTCGACGTGACCGACCTGGTGCGCGCGGAGGGCAACCTGCTCGCCGTGCGCGTGCACCAGTGGTCGGCCGCGAGCTACCTGGAGGACCAGGACCAGTGGTGGCTGCCCGGCATCGTCCGCGACGTGACGCTCGCCGCGCGCCCCGCCGCCGGTCTGGAGGACGTCTGGCTGCAGACCGACTTCGCGGACGGCGCCGGCAGGGTTCTTCCGGAGGTGACCGCCGCGGAGGCCGCCTTCCCTGTCGTCCTCCGCATTCCCGAGCTTGGCGTGGAGGTGGAGTGGCCGACCCCCGGCGACGTTGCCCCCGTCACGGTCGGCCCGGTCGAGCCGTGGACGGCCGAGACCCCGCGGCTCTACGACGCCACGGTCGCGGCCCAGGGCGAGACCGTCTCGCTGCGCCTCGGCTTCCGCTCCGTCGAGATCCGCGGCGACCGGTTCCTCGTCAACGGCCGGCGGGTCGTCTTCCACGGGATGAACCGCCACGAGACGCACCCCGAGCGCGGCCGGGTGTTCGACGAGGAGCACGCCCGCGCCGACCTGATCCGGATGAAGCAGTTCAACGTGAACGCCATCCGCACCAGCCACTACCCGCCGCACCCGCGCCTCCTCGACCTCGCCGACGAGCTGGGCTTCTGGGTGATCCTGGAGTGCGACCTGGAGACGCACGGCTTCGAGAAGGCCGGCTGGCGGGACAACCCCAGCGACGACCCGCGCTGGCGCGACGCCTACCTCGACCGCATCCGGCGCACCGTGGAGCGCGACAAGAACCATCCCGCGATCGTGATGTGGTCGCTCGGCAACGAGTCGGGCACCGGCGCGAACCTCGCCGCGATGTCCGCCTGGGCGCACGACCGCGATCCCGGGCGCCCGGTGCACTACGAGGGCGACTACACCGGTGAGTACACCGACGTCTACTCGCGCATGTACTCGTCCGTCCCGGAGACCGAGCAGATCGGCACCGACGGCTCGCTCGCACCGCTGCTCGGCTGCACGCCGGCGCAGGGCGCGCGGCAGCGGACCAAGCCGTTCATCCTGTGCGAGTACGCGCACGCGATGGGCAACGGACCCGGCGCGCTCGACCAGTACGAGGCGCTGGTGGACGCGCACCCGCGCCTCCACGGCGGCTTCGTGTGGGAGTGGCGCGACCACGGCATCCTCACCCGGACCGCGGACGGCGCCCCCTTCTACGCGTACGGCGGCGACTTCGGGGAGGTCGTCCACGACGGCAACTTCGTGATGGACGGGATGGTGCTCTCGAACGACGTGCCCACCCCCGGCCTGCACGAGTTCAAGGCCGTGGCTCAGCCTGTCGCGCTGACGTTCGACGGCGGTGACCTGTTGGTGACCAACCGGCGGCACAGCGCGAGCACCGCCGACCTGGAGCTGCGATGGACGGTCGAGCACGACGGGCGCGAGGCGGCCTCCGGGACGCTCGACCTCCCTGTGGTGGAGGCTGGCGGGTCGGTGCGGCTGCCGCTGCCCGCCATCCCGGTCGCGGAGGACGCCGAGACCTGGCTCACGGTGACGGCGGTGCTCGCCGCCGACACCGCCTGGGCGCCGGCCGGTCACGTCGTCGCCCGGGCGCAGCTCGACCTCTCGGCGCCGCGACGCCCCCGTCCGGCAGCGCGGCGCGCCGACTGGCGGGAGGCCGAGGGCACGCTCACGCTCGGGCCCGCCTCCTTCGAGCGCGGCCGGCTCGTCACGCTCGGCGGCCGCGCGGTCGCGGGCCCGAGACTGGAGCTGTTCCGCGCACCGACCGACAACGACGAAGGCGCGGCCTACGGCGACCTCGCCGCCAGCGACGCGAGCACCGTCGGCGTCTCCAGTGCGAGCCTCTGGCGGGCGCAGGGCCTCGACCGGCTGACGCACCGGCTGGTCGCGGTGCACGAGGCGCAGGACGCCCTCCGCACGATCACGCGGGTCTCCGCGGCGAACGCCGTGGCCTCGGTCACCGTCGAGACCATCTGGACGCTGGACGACGGCGGGCTCGACCTGCGCGTTGAGATCGAGCCGTCCTCCGGCTGGCCCAGCGTGTGGCCGCGGATCGGCGTGCGCTTCGACCTCCCCGACGGCGAGCGCCCGATCGGCGGCGCAGAGTGGTTCGGCGCCGGCCCGCTGGAGTCCTACCCCGACAGCACCCGCGCCGCGTACATCGGCCGGTTCGGCGCCACCGTGGCCGAGCTGAACGTGGAGTACGCCCGCCCGCAGGAGACCGGGCACCGCTCGGCCGTCCGCGAGGTCGACCTGGGCGCGTTCGGCTTCATCGCGCTCCCGGACGGACGCGGCCGGCTCCCGGGCTTCTCGCTCTCGCGGCACACGCCGCAGCAGGTCGCCGCCGCGGAGCACCCGCACGAGCTCCCGGAGTCGGACACCACCTACCTGTTCGTGGACGCCGCCCAGCACGGCCTCGGCTCGCGCGCCTGCGGGCCGGACGTCTGGCCGGAGTTCGCCCTCCGTCCCGAGGCCCGAACCCTCCGCCTCCGCTTCCGCGCCTGACGCACAGGGGACGCAACACGCCGCTTCGCGCGGGACGAAGCGGCGTGTTGCGACCCCTCGCTGCGTTACTTGTTCAGGGGGCTCATGTCGGCGTAGCGGTCGCCTACCGGGGCGGCGACGGCGTCGAGGCGCGCGAGCTGCTCCGGGCTCAGGTCGAGGTCGGCGGCGGCGACGTTCTGCTCCAGGTTCTCGACGCGGCGCGTGCCCGGGATGGGCGCGAGGTCGTCGCCGCGCGAGAGCAGCCATGCGAGCGCCACCTGGCCCGGCTTGGCCCCGGCCTCGCGGGCGACCTCGTCGACCTGCTCCACGATGCGGATGTTGGCCTCCAGGTTGTCGCCCTCGAACCGCGGGTTGAAGCGGCGGAAGTCGTCCTCGGCGAGCTGGTCGAGCGAGCGGATCGAGCCGGTGAGGAAGCCGCGGCCGAGCGGCGAGTACGGCACGAAGCCGATGCCGAGCTCGCGCACCGTGGGCAGCACCTCCGACTCCGGGTCGCGCGTCCAGAGCGAGTACTCGGTCTGCACCGCCGTCACCGGGTGCACCGCGTTGGCGCGCACGATGGTCTCGGGAGCGGCCTCGGACAGCCCGTAGTGCCGGATCTTGCCCTCCTCGATCAGCTCCTTCAGCGCGCCGACGGTCTCCTCGATCGGCGTGCCCGGGTCCATCCGGTGCTGGTAATAGAGGTCGATGTGGTCGGTCTGCAGCCGCTTCAGCGACCCCTCGACCGAGAGCCGGACGTTCTCCGGAGAGCCGTCGAGGCCGCGCTCGTTCTTGGAGCGGTGCAGGATGGTGCCGAACTTCGTGGCGATGACCACCCTGTCGCGGCGGCCGCCGGCGAAGGCGCGGGCCAGCAGCTCCTCGTTCGTGTACGGGCCGTAGATCTCGGCGGTGTCGAAGAAGGTGACCCCGAGGTCCATCGCCCGGTGGATGGTCCGGATCGAGCCGGCGTCGTCGTCGCCGGCGCCGGTGTAGAACGCGCTCATTCCCATGCAGCCGAGGCCGAGTCGCGAGACCTCGAGCTTCTCCGTACCCAGTGTGATCGTCATCAGTGCCATGCCCTCACGATATCCCCGTGTCCCCGGCGGCTGGTACGGTCGCGGCATGGCCCTCACGAAGTACTACGTCGCCTCCTCCATCGACGGCTTCATCGCCGACGTGCACGACCGCATCGAGTGGCTCATGCAGTTCGGCTTCGAGGAGTTCGACGAGCACTACCAGCAGTTCATCTCCGGCATCGGCGCGCTCGTGATGGGCGCGACCACGTACGAGTTCGTGCTCGGCGAGCAGGGGCCGTGGCCGTACCAGGACATCCCCACCTGGGTGGTCACCCACCGCTCGCTGCCGGTCCCGGAGGGCGCGGTCGTCACGTTCTTCTCCGGCGACATCGCCCAGCTCGACGCCGAGCTGCGGGACGCCGCCGATGACCGCGACGTGTGGATGGTCGGCGGCGGGGCGCTCGCGGCGCAGTTCGCCGACCGCGGCCTGATCGACGAGCTGCACATCACCTACGTGCCGGTGCTGGTCGGCGCGGGCAAGCCCCTGCTCCCCGTCGCCGAGGCGTCCCGGCCGCTCGTCCTCTCCGGCACCAAGACCTTCCCGTCCGGCGCCGTCGAGCACGTCTACCGCTTCGCCTGACGCCGAAGGGCACGTCAACGCCCCTGAAACCACGTTTTTTGGGCGTTAACGTGCCCCTCGGCGGATGGATGCGCCGGCTAGGCGCGGCGCTTCTTGGCCTCGACGCCCTCGGCCGGCTCGTCCGCGGGCAGCGGGCGGGCGATCGGGATGCGGCTGCCCAGCACCTGCGCGACCAGGTCGCGCGCGATCTTCTGCGGGGTGAGCCCGGCGTCGTCCAGGATCTGGCTGCGGGTGGCGTGGTCGATGAACGCGTCCGGGAGGCCGAGCTCGTCCACCGCGGTGTCGATACCGGCCTCGCGGAGGTCCTGCCGCACGCGCGTGCCGATGCCGCCGACCCGGATGCCGTCCTCGATCGTCACGACGATGCGGTGGTCGGCGGCCAGGCTCAGGATGCTGCGCGGCACCGGGACGACCCAGCGCGGGTCCACGACGGTCGCGCCGATCCCCTGCGCCGCCAGCCGGTCGGCGACCTTCAGGCCGAGGTCGGCCATCGGTCCGACCGTCACCAGCAGGACGTCCTTACTGTCCGACTCGCGCAGGACGTCCACGCCGTCCTCCAGGCGCCGGATGGCCGGGATGTCCGGCTGCACGTTCCCCTTCGGGAAGCGCAGCACCGTCGGGGCGTCGTCCACCGCGACCGCCTCCGCCAGTTCCTCACGGAACCGGGAGCCGTCACGCGGCGCCGCGAGCCGGATGTTGGGGACCACCTGCAGGATCGCCAGGTCCCAGATGCCGTGGTGGCTCGGGCCGTCCGGGCCGGTGACCCCGGCGCGGTCGAGCACGAACGTCACGCCCGCCTTGTGCAGCGCCACATCCATCAGCACCTGGTCGAACGCCCGGTTGATGAACGTGGCATAGATGGCGACGACCGGGTGGAGGCCGCCGAACGCCAGGCCGGCGGCGCTCGTCGCCGCGTGCTGCTCGGCGATGCCGACATCGTGCACGCGGTCCGGGAACCGTTCGGCGAACTTGTGGAGGCCGGTCGGCCGGAGCATCGCGGCGGTGATGCCGACCAGCTTCGGGTTCTTCTCCGCGAGCGTCACGATCTCGTCGGCGAACACCCCGGTCCAGCTCGGCGCCGTCGAGCTCTCCAGCGCCTCGCCGGTCTCCGGGTCGATCTGGCCGACCGCGTGGAACTGGTCGGCGGCGTCGCGCAGCGCCGGCTCGTAGCCGCGGCCCTTCTGGGTGATCGCGTGGACGATGACCGGGGCGCCGTAGTTCTTCGCCTGGCGCAGCGCCTCCTCCATCGCCCCGATGTCGTGGCCGTGCACCGGCCCGATGTACTTGATGTCGAGGTTCGAGTACAGCGACTCGTTGTTGGAGAACCGGCTGAGGAAGCCGTGCAGGCCCCCGCGGACGCCGCGGTACAGCGACTGACCGGGAGAGCCCAGCTTGTCGAACGCCTTGCGGCTGCTGAGGTACAGGTTGCGGTAGCCGCGACGGGTGCGCACCGTGTTGAGGAAGCGGGCCATGCCGCCGATCGTCGGCGCGTAGGAGCGGCCGTTGTCGTTGACGATGATGATCAGCCGGCGGTTGTTGTCGTCGGAGATGTTGTTGAGCGCCTCCCACGTCATCCCGCCCGTGAGCGCGCCGTCGCCGACGACCGCGACGACGTGCCGGTCGTTCTGGCCGGTCATCTCGAAGGCGCGCGAGATGCCGTCCGCCCAGCTCAGCGACGACGACGCGTGCGAGCTCTCGACGATGTCGTGCTCGGACTCGGAGCGCTGCGGGTAGCCGGCGAGGCCGCCGCGCTGGCGCAGCCGGGAGAAGTCCTGGCGTCCGGTGAGCAGCTTGTGGACGTACGACTGGTGCCCGGTGTCGAAGACGATCGCGTCCCGCGGCGAGTCGAACACGCGGTGGATGGCGATCGTCGTCTCGACCACGCCGAGGTTCGGCCCCAGGTGGCCGCCGGTCTTGGCGACGTTGGCGACCAGGAAAGCCCGCACCTCGGCAGCGAGCTGGTCGAGCTCCCGTTCCGTGAGCCGGTCGAGATCACGCGGCCCGTGGATGGTTTCGAGGATGCTCATGGATTTCAGTGTAGAACCCTGTGAATCGGAGGAGGCTCGGAACCGACGATCCCGAGCCTCCCCTTGACAACGGTCTGGTTACACCAGGCTCCGCAGGACGTACTGCAGGATGCCGCCGTTGCGGTAGTAGTCGGCCTCACCTGGCGTGTCGATCCGGACCACCGCGTCGAACTCGACGGCCTGCTTGCCGGCGGGCGACTGCTCGGTCGGCTCGGCCACGACGTGCACCGTCTTCGGCGTGCGGCCCTCGTTGAGCTCCTCCAGCCCGGTGATCGAGAAGGACTCGGTGCCGTCCAGCCCCAGCGAGTCGGCGTTCTCGCCGGCCGGGAACTGCAGCGGGACGACGCCCATGCCGATCAGGTTCGAGCGGTGGATGCGCTCGAAGCTCTCGGTGATGACGGCGCGCACACCCAGGAGGCTCGTGCCCTTCGCCGCCCAGTCGCGCGACGAGCCGGAGCCGTACTCCTTGCCGCCGAGCACGACGAGCGGGGTGCCCTGCGCCTGGTAGTTCTGCGACGCATCGTAGATGAACGACTGCGGGCCGTCAGCCTGCGTGAAGTCACGCGTATAACCGCCCTCGACGCCGTCCAGGAGCTGGTTGCGCAGGCGGATGTTCGCGAACGTGCCGCGGATCATCACCTCGTGGTTGCCGCGGCGCGAGCCGTAGGAGTTGAAGTCCTTGCGATCGATGCCGTGCTCGTTGAGGTACTGGCCGGCCGGGCTGTCCGCCTTGATGGAGCCGGCGGGCGAGATGTGGTCGGTGGTGACCGAGTCGCCGAGCTTGGCGAGCACGCGGGCGCCGGTGATGTCGGTGACCGGGGTGGTCTCCAGCGTCATCCCGTCGAAGTACGGGGGCTTGCGCACGTAGGTCGACTTCTCGTCCCACTCGAACACCGAGCCGGTCGGGGTGGCCAGCGACTTCCAGCGCTCGTCGCCCTCGAAGACCGACGCGTACTGGGTGACGAACATGCCCTCGTTGATCGAGGAGTCGATCGTCTGCTGCACCTCGGCGGCGTCCGGCCAGATGTCCTTCAGGAAGATGTCGTTGCCCTCGGAGTCGGTGCCCAGCGGGTCGACCTCGAAGTCGAAGTTCATCGACCCGGCGAGCGCGTAGGCGATGACCAGCGGCGGGCTCGCCAGGTAGTTCATCTTCACGTCCGGGTTGATGCGGCCCTCGAAGTTGCGGTTGCCGGAGAGGACGGCGGTGACGGCGAGGTCGCTGTCGTTGACCGCGGCGGAGATCTCGTCCAGCAGCGGGCCCGAGTTGCCGATGCAGGTGGTGCAGCCGTAGCCGACCGTGTAGAAGCCCAGGGCCTCCAGGTCCTTGGTGAGACCGGCCTTCTCGTAGTAGTCGGTGACGACCTTCGAGCCCGGCGCCAGCGTGGTCTTGACCCACGGCTTGGCCTTGAGGCCCTTCGCGGCAGCGTTACGGGCCAGGAGGCCGGCGGCGAGCATGACCGACGGGTTCGACGTGTTCGTGCACGAGGTGATCGCCGCGATGGCGACCGCGCCGTGGTCGATCACGAAGTCCGTGCCGTCCGCCAGCTTCACCGGGGTCGGGCTGGAGGCCGTCTTCGGCGCGTGGCTGTGGTGCGTGTGCACGTGGTGGCTGTGGCCGTCCTCCGGCTGCAGCTCGCCCGGGTCGGAGGCCGGGAAGGACTCCGAGATGGTCAGGTCGACCAGATCGTGCGAGATGTCCGCGTAGTCGACCAGGTCCTTCTCGAACTGGGTCTTCGCCGAGCTGAGCTCGATGCGGTCCTGCGGGCGCTTCGGGCCGGCGATGGACGGGACGACCGTCGAGAGGTCGAGCTCCAGGTACTCGGAGAACACCGGCTCGTTCGCCGGGTCGTGCCACAGGCTCTGCGCCTTCGAGTACTCCTCGACCAGGGCGACCTGCTCCTCGCTGCGGCCGGTGAGGCGCAGGTAGTCGAGGGTCACGTCGTCGATCGGGAACATGGCGGCCGTCGAGCCGAACTCCGGGCTCATGTTGCCGATGGTGGCGCGGTTCGCGAGCGGGACCTCCGCGACGCCGGCGCCGTAGAACTCCACGAACTTGCCGACCACGCCGTGCTTGCGCAGCATCTGCGTGATGGTGAGCACGACGTCGGTCGCGGTCACCCCGGTCGGGATGGCGCCCGTGAGCTTGAAGCCGACGACCTTGGGGATGAGCATGGAGACCGGCTGGCCGAGCATGGCCGCCTCCGCCTCGATGCCGCCGACGCCCCAGCCGAGCACGCCGAGGCCGTTGACCATGGTGGTGTGCGAGTCGGTGCCGACGCAGGTGTCGGGGTACGCCTGGAGTTCGCCGCCGACCTCGCGGGTCATGGTGACGCGGGCCAGGTACTCGATGTTCACCTGGTGGACGATGCCGGTTCCCGGCGGGACGACCTTGAAGTCGTCGAACGCGGTCTGGCCCCAGCGCAGGAACTGGTAGCGCTCGCCGTTGCGCTCGTACTCGATGTCGGTGTTGCGCTCCAGCGCGTCCTCGGTGCCGAAGAGGTCGGCGATGACGGAGTGGTCGATGACCATCTCGGCCGGCGCGAGCGGGTTGATCTTGTCCGGGTCGCCGCCGAGCGAGGAGACGGCCTCGCGCATGGTGGCGAGGTCGACGATGCAGGGGACGCCGGTGAAGTCCTGCATGATGACGCGGGCCGGGGTGAACTGGATCTCGGTGTCCGGCTCGGCCTGGGGGTCCCAGCCGCCGAGGGCGTTGATGTGGTCGGCGGTGATGTTGGCGCCGTCCTCGGTGCGCAGGAGGTTCTCGAGCAGCACCTTGAGGCTGAACGGGAGCTTCTTGTAGCCGTCGACCGTGTCGATCTTGAAGATCGTGTAGTCCTTCGACCCCACCGTCAGAGTGCTCTTCGCACCGAAACTGTTTACAGCTGACACTGTGCCTTCTCCTTCGTCGGCAGGCGATGTCCCGCGAGCCTCATCCATCTTGGTCGTGCGTCGACGTCCCGTTCCAGCAAGGTAAGCCTAAGTGCTCGGCTCCGGAAAGTATCTTGACGTCAAGATAAAATCTAGCACGTTCACTCCCGGTCGAACACCAGGCCGCGCCGCCGCGCGAACCGGTAGAACAGCTCGATGCCGGCCGCCCCCACGGCGCCCACCGCGATCCCCCAGAGCAGCGCCGTATCGAGCGAGAGGTGCATCTCGAAGAAGTTCGCGGTGGCCGGGATGACGCACACCAGCACGAACGCCGCCGCCACCCCGCCGAGCAGGAACCACCGCCAGGTCGTGAGCGGCCGGGTGAGCACGCAGAGGATCCAGAGCGACACGCAGAACAGCGCGAGCGTGGTCACGCTGCGCGCCTCGTGCAGCGGGATGGAGCTGTGCAGCGGCGCGTACGCCACCACGGCCGTCAAGCCCGCGATGACACCGGTGGGGATGGAGTACCGGAGGATGCGCGAGAGCACGCCCGGCGTGTAGATGCGCTTGTTGGGCGCCAGCGCGAGGAAGAAGGAGGGGATGCCGATCGCGAGCGTCGAGACCAGCGTGAGCTGCCGCGGCAGGAAGGGGAACGGCCAGAGCACCACCGCGCTGAACAGCGCGAGCAGGATGCCGTAGACCGTCTTCGCCAGGAAGATGTTGGAGACCCGCTCCACGTTGGCGATGACCCGGCGGCCGGAGGCGAGCACGTCCGGCAGCCGGTCGAAGCGGTTGTCGAGCAGCACCAGCCGGGAGACGGCCTTGGTCGCCGCCGTCGCCGTCCCCATCGCGATCCCGAGGTTGGCGTCCTTGATCGCCATCGCGTCGTTGACGCCGTCGCCGGTCATCGCCACCGTGCGGCCCTGGCGCTGCAGCAGGCCGACCGCCGTGCGTTTCTGCTCCGGGCTGACCCGGCCGAAGATGCTGGAGCGCTCCAGCGCCGCCTCCAGGTCGTCGTCGGTCTCCAGGGTGGAGGCGTCCACGGCCTCGCCCTCCATGTTCAACGCCCGGGCGATGGCCTCCACCGTGACCGGGTTGTCGCCCGACATCACGACGACGCGGACCGCCTGCTCGCCGAAGTAGCCGAGCGTCTCCGGCGCCTCCGGCCGCAGCGTCTCGCCCAGCACGACCAGCAGAGCCGGCTGCACCCGCACGCCGTCGAGCGGCACGTGCGTGCTGTGCGGGAGCGGGTCGATCGCCTGAGCCAGCGCGAGCGTCCTGCGCCCGGTCGACGCGATGGACGTCGCCCGCCGCAGCGCCTCCTCGTGCCCGGCGAGCACGCGCTCGGGAGCGCCGAGCACCCACGCCGTCTCCTCGTCCGCCACGCGCATGACCAGCCCGCTGTACTTGGTGGCCGAGCTGAAGGGGATGCGCCGCTCGACGCGGAACCGATCGCTCCGGAAGCCGGTCGACAGGATGCCGGAGGTCGCGTTCCCGGTCTCGTCGGCCCCGAACGCGGCGAGCGCGATCTCCGCCAGCTCGGTGGGGACCTCCCCGATCGGCTCCGTGCCCTCCAGCACCAGCTCGCCGCTGGTGAGCGTCCCGGTCTTGTCGAGGCAGAGCACGTCGACGCGCGCCAGCACCTCCACGGCCGCGAGCTCCTGCACGAGGACCTTGCGCGCGGCGAGCTGGATGGCGGCGACGCCGAAGGCGAGGCTGGTCAGCAGCACGAGGCCCTCGGGGATCATCCCGACCACCGCCGCGACCGCGTCGAGCAGCGCGCGCCGCCAGCGCGAGTCGGTGAAGAGCTCGTTGAAGCCGCCGTACGCGAGCACGCGGCCGATGATCGTCACCAGGATGATGGGGCCGAGGATCCAGGACAGGTAGACGAGGATGCGGTTGGTCGCGTCGCGCAGCTCGGAGTGCACGAGCGAGTGCCGGCGGATCTCGCTGGTCAGCTTGCTCGCGTAGGAGTCGGCGCCCACCGCCGTGACGATCGCGTAGCCCGTGCCGGTGGCGACGTGCGAGCCGGACAGCAGCTGCGCGCCCTCGTCCTTGAAGACCGGGTCGGACTCCCCCGTCAGCAGCGATTCGTCCAGCGAGAGCCCGGTGCTCTCGGCTACCACCGCGTCGGCCGGGATCTGGTCGCCCGGGCGCAGCACCAGGAGGTCGTCCAGGACGACGTCCTCCAGCGCGATCGCGACGACCGCGCCGTCCCGGCGGACCCGGCTCTCCGGCGCCGCCAGCAGCGCCGCGCGGTCGAGCACGCGCTTGGCCCGCACCTCCTGCACGATGCCGATCAGGGCGTTGATGACGACGACCCCGTAGAAGAAGCCGTCCCGGAGGTCGCCGAGCAGCAGCACGGCGATGAAGCAGCCGGTGAGGATGCCGTTGAACAGCGTGAAGATGTTCTCGCGCAGGATGTCGGAGATCGAGCGCGACCCCGGCTGGCGCTGGAGGTTGACGCGGCCGTCCGCCCGGCGCTCCTGCACCTGCGCGGCGCTCAGGCCTTCCCTGGTCTGCGCGTCGAGCATCCTTCCCCTCCTGGACGGTCCTGCGCCTAACCGGCGCTGTCGCCTTGCGGCTTCTGCGACTGCGGCTTCTGCGGGAACTGCCCCTTCACCACGAACCAGGTGATCAGCAGCAGCGGGGCATAGAGGGGCACGCCCATCAGCAGCTTGGTGAGGGCGAGCGCGCTGGTGGCCGCGTCGGTGTGCGCCAGGTAGAGCGGCACCTGCACGAGCAGCCGAGCGGCGAAGAGCAGGAACCAGAGGAACGTCAGGGCCTGCATCACGCGGAACTTCGACTTCACCGAGCGCCAGGCGAGCCCGTCGCCCATCAGGTAGCCGGCGGCGAGGCCGATCAGCGGCCAGCGCACCAGGATCGAGATCAGGAGGGCGGCGGCGTAGGCGGCGTTCGTCCAGATCCCGAGGATGAAGTTGTCCTCGCCACGCCCGGTGATGAGCGCGAAGATGGCCGAGAGGCCGACACCGATCAGGCCGGCGAGGGCCTGCGTGACGGGTGTCTTGCCGACGATGCGCACCACGGTGAACACGACGGCCACCGCGACCGAGATGCCGATCGACAGCGGGACGTTCTGCGTGAACGTGAAGACGATCAGGAAGACCAGGCCCGGGAGAATGGTCTCCAGCAACCCGCGCACGCCGCCGAGGGCCGCCATCAGAGCGGTGCCGGTCGGCGTCTCGCCGTCGACGAGCTGACCCATGCCCGAGCTGCGCGCGGCCTTCGCCAGGGACTCGCCGAGCGTGGAGGCGACCGGGTCGCGCTCCTCGTCGCCGGGCTCCGCCCGCTCGGGCTCGTGGTGCTGGTCGGTCACGTCACGGCCACCGCTCACAGCGAGCTGTATCCGCCGTCGCCGGCGGCCGGAGCCGAGGGCATCCGCAGCGGGATGAGGTCCCGCGGCGGCATCGGGGTGTTGCCGCGCACGACGACGATGCTGCGGAAGAGGTCCTCCACCAGGGCCGCGGCCTCCGGCTTCACGGCCGCGTCGCCGGCGATCACGCCGCGCAGGAACCAGCGCGGCCCGTCGACGCCGACGAAGCGCGCGACGCGGGTCTCGCCGGGCGCGCCCTGCGGCGGGGCGACGGGGATCTCGGCCACCAGCTCCGGGCCGAAGACGCCGTCGCGCTCGCTCACGCGGCCGCCCTGGCGCTGCACCTGTTCGGCGATCTGGCCGCGGATCTCGTTCCACAGGCCGGTGGAGCGGGGAGCGGCGAACGGCTGCACCTGCAGTGTCGAGTTGGCGTAGTCGAGGCCCACCGCGACGACGCGCTGCGACTCCTCCTCGACCTCCAGCCGGAGGTGGAGGCCCTCGCGCGGAAGGATCTTGACGCCGCCGAGGTCGACGTAGGGACGGACCGGGTTCGCCTCGCTGTCGTCGAGGGGACCTTCCGTCTCCCGATCCTCCGGTGCGGACTTGTCCACGTCCTGTGGCTCGGCCTCGCCGGGGGTGTCGATGCTGTCGGTCAAGCGTGTTCTCCTGCCTGCGTGACGGTGTAGCCGGACGAGCCGAAGCCCGCGGTGCCGCGGTGGCTGTCCGGGAGGGCGTCGACGGGGATGAACCGGGCCTGCGCGACCGGCATGACGATCAACTGCGCGATCCTGTCGCCGACGGCGATATCGTACGGCATCGACCTGTCCGTGTTCAGGACGGTCACCTTGATCTCGCCGCGGTAGCCCGCGTCCACGGTGCCGGGCGCGTTGACGATGGTGATGCCGTGCCGCATGGCCAGGCCGCTGCGCGGCACGACGAAGCCGAGGTAGCCCTCCGGCAGCGCGATCGAGACCCCGGTCGGGACGGTGTGCCGCTCCCCCGGGGCGAGCGTCACGGGCTCCGCCGCGCACAGGTCGGCGCCGGCGTCGCCGGGGTGGGCGTACACGGGAACACGGTCGGCGACGATCGGGACGTCCACGGTTTCTGTCACGTGTCGAGGGTAGTGCACGAAGGATGATCGAATAGTCCTATGGACCTCTACCGAGAACGGCTCTGGGCGACCCCCTGGCTCTTCGTCTCCACCATCCTCGTCGTGCCTGCCGTGATGCTCGTCTTCGCCCCGATCAACTTCGCCGTCGGCGTCGTGCTGGCGATCGTCTTCTACGCCGCGATCGTGATCGCGCTGCTCGCCACCGCCCCCGTGATCCGGGTCACCGCGGCCGAGCTGACGGCGGGGAACGCGAAGATCCCGCTGGAGTTCATCGGGGAGCCGCGGGCGTTCACCGGCGAGGAGGCCACGATGGAGCGCGGGCAGCGGCTCGACGCCCGCGCCTGGCTGCTCATCCGCGGCTGGATCAAGCCGGTCGTGAAGGTGCCCGTGCTGGATGTGAGCGACCCGGCGCCCTACTGGCTGATCTCAACAAGAAACCCGGACCAGCTGGTCCGGGTTCTCGATGAGGCCCGACGTCCTCTCTAGCCCCTCTCGGGGCAGGTCGGCGTCGTAGCGATGCGGTGCGCTGCTTACGCGGCGCACTCCATGCAGATCGGTCCGAGCTTCGTCTCGTGGTCGATCTGCGAGCGGTGCTTCACCAGGAAGCAGCTCACGCAGGTGAACTCGTCCGCCTGGGGAGGCAGCACCACGACGTCGAGGTCGAGGTCCGACAGGTCGGCACCGGGGAGCTCGTAGCCGCCCGGGTTGTCGGCGTCCTCGACGTCGACGACACCAGACATCTTGTCCGGAACTCGCTCCTTGAGGGCCTCGATCGACTCGGAGTCGTCCTCGGTCTTCCGCGGTGCGTCGTAATCCGTTGCCATGCCCATCCACTTCTCGTCGTAACGGCCGATTCTCGCAATCGGCGGCCATAGTTTGCATCAATCGCCTGCGAATAGCAAAACCGCGCAGGAGCCTCTCAGCGTTTGCTCGGTGTTCAACTTCCGGCACGCCCGCGGTATTCCCCGGAAGTCCCCCATTCCCGTGGCATTCTGGGCCGGAACGAACGCGAGCTCGGAAGGCATCACAATGCAGGATTTGAAGGTCATCGGGGTCGAGAACGGTGCGATCGTCGCCGTCGGCGACGACGGTGAACGCTTCCGCATCGCCGTCGACGACACGCTGCAGTCGAAGATCCGGCAGGTGCGGCAACAGGCGTCCGCCGAGGTCCCCAAACTGTCACCCCGCGAGATCCAGGCGCACATCCGCTCCGGGATGTCCGCCGACGACGTCGCCGCCGTCACGGGAGCGCCCCTGGACTACGTCCAGCGCTTCGAGGGCCCGATCGTGGCCGAGCGCGAGCACGTCGTCGCGAGCGCCCTCAGCGTGCCGGTCCGCACCGCCGCCGAAGTCGACCCGCTGGGCGAGCCCGACACGTTCGGCTCGGTCATCCGCGACCGCCTCGCCTCGCTCGGCGTGGCCGGCGAGCGCTGGGCGAGCTGGAAGGACGTCGAGACCGGCTGGATCGTGAAGCTCGAGTTCACGGCCGACGAGATCGACCACGACGCTCGCTGGAGCTACGACCTGCGCAAGCACGCGCTCGCGCCGCTCAACTCGGAGGCGACCACGCTCTCCCAGGCCGGCGAGCTGCGCGGCGGCGCCCTCATCCCGCGCCTGCGCGCCGTCCTCCCGAACGAGGGCGAGCCGGACAGCTCCCGCTTCGACAGCGGCGCCTTCACCTTCCCGGCCCCGGGTGTCGACCTGCTCGGCCCGGAGGTCACCCAGCCGCTCGAGCCGCTGGAGCCGCACGCTCCCGGCCGCGCCAGCAACTCGATCGCGATCTCCGCGATCAAGCGCGCCGATGAGACGCCGCGCGACCTGCACCAGACCGCCGACCTCCTGGAGGCGCTGCGCCGCCGCCGCGGAGAGCGCGAGGCCGCCGGCTACGACGAGCCGGCCCCGCAGAACGACCGCGGCGATCGGAGCGGCCGCCACGAGCAGGTCGAGCAGCCGACGCTCCTCGACCCGATCACGCCGTTCCGGGTCATCGAGGAGTCGATCACCGTGATCGAGGAGTTCGGCCCGCCGCCCGCGTCGCCCGCCTCCGGCACCCCGACGCCTCCCCCGCCCGCGCCGCTGTCCGCCACACAGGAGCAGACGCCGGTCGCGTCGGGACGCCGCAAGGGACGCGCCGCGATGCCGAGCTGGGACGAGATCGTCTTCGGCGCACGCACGGACGACGACCTGGCCTGAGCGCCGCCTGAGGCCTAGCCCGCCGCGCCGAACCGCAGCAGCGGCACCCGCGTCTCCTCGACCGTGAGCGAGCCATGCTGGCCGATCATGCTGCGCCCGGTGCGCTGCGGGTCGCGGGAGTCGTAGTAGGCGATGCGCTTCCGGGCGGCCACGAGCACGTCGCCGATCCGCGGGGCGACCTCCGGCGCGACGGACGGGCCGAACCAGCCGGCCTCGATCGCCTCGGCGCGGGTCGCGACCCAGGAGCGGCCGCCCTCCACCTCCCGCCAGCGTGCAGCCACGTCGTCCGCGCTCGCGCCGTCCTCTGTATAGAGGTGCAGCAGCCGCGGCTCGCCCGCGACCTCCGCGACGCCCTCCAGCAGCTCCGGGGCGGTGTCGTAGAGCACGTGCCCGCTCTCGGGGATGTCGACGATGCCGTGATCCGCGGTGACCAGCACGCCCTGGCCGGGACCGAGGGAGGCCGCGAGCCCGGCGACCAGCGCGTCCAGGGTCTCCAGCTCGGCCGTCCACCGCGGGGACTCCCAGCCGCGCGCGTGGGCGACCTGGTCGAGCTCGGCGACGTAGAGATAGGTGAGCGCCGGCCCGGGCGTGCGGAGCACCTCCCGCGCCGCGTCGAAGCGGTCGGCCATCGTGCGGCCGCCGATGAACTCCGCGCCGCGCAGGACAGCGTGGGTGAAGCCGGAGTCCGCGTACGCGGGCACGCCGAGCGCGAACGAGGCGACGCCGTCGGCAGCGGCCCGCTCGAAGACCGTCTCGGCGCGCTGCCAGGTGGCCGGGTCCATCCGGTCGTCCCAGCCGTTGAGCTGGTTGGTCAGCCGGCCCGCGTCGTCGCGCACGCGGTAGCCGACCAGGCCGTGCTCCCCCGGCGTCGTCCCGGTCGTCAGCGTCGCCAGCGCGGCGGCCGTCGTGGTCGGGAACCCGGCGTCGATCGTGGTCGTCTTGCCAAGCCGGGAGGCCAGCGTCCGCGCGTGCCCCTCGCGGGCGCGGAGCGCCGCGGCGCCGAGGCCGTCGACCACGACGACGACCAGGTGCTGCAGCGGAGGCAGCCCGAGCTCGTTGCCCTCCCCGCGCAGCGCCCCGAGGGAACTCGGCATTACCGTGGCGAGGCTCGCTCGGGTGGAGAACGCGGCCGGTAGCATGGGGGGCATCCGGCCCAGTCTGTCACAGCTGGACGGACGGGAGCCGTCGAACCCGCGTCTCCTGCCGCCCCACCACCGAATGCACGAATGACACCAGCAGACGACCAGGCCCCGACGACCGAACGCATCGAAGACGTCGACGTCACGACCGAGATGCAGGGCTCGTTCCTGGAGTACGCGTACTCCGTCATCTACTCCCGGGCGCTCCCCGACGCGCGCGACGGCATGAAGCCCGTGCAGCGGCGCATCCTCTACATGATGACCGAGATGGGCCTGCGCCCGGACCGCGGCCACGTCAAGTCGGCCCGCGTCACCGGCGAGGTGATGGGAAAGCTGCACCCGCACGGCGACAGCGCCATCTACGACGCGCTCGTGCGCATGGCCCAGGACTTCACCCTGCGCGTCCCCCTGGTCGACGGCCACGGCAACTTCGGCTCGCTGGACGACGGCCCGGCCGCGGCCCGCTACACCGAGGCGCGCCTCGCCGCCGCCGCGCTCGCCCTCACCGAGGACCTCGACGAGGACGTCGTGGACTTCGTCCCCAACTACGACAACCAGCTCCTGCAGCCCGACGTGCTGCCCGCGGCGTTCCCGAACCTCCTGGTCAACGGCGCCAGCGGCATCGCGGTCGGCATGGCCACCAACATGGCCCCGCACAACCTGGTGGAGGTCGTCGGCGCCGCCCGCCACCTCCTGGCCAACCCGGAGGCCACCCTCGACGAGCTGATGGACTACGTCCCCGGCCCCGACCTCCCGAGCGGCGGCACCATCGCCGGCCTCTCCGGCGTGCGCGACGCGTACGCGACCGGACGCGGCAGCTTCAAGATGCGCGCCAAGGTGGGCGTCGAGGCGATCACCGCGCGCAAGAGCGGCCTCGTCGTCACCGAGCTGCCCTACGGGGTCGGCCCGGAGCGCGTGATCGAGAAGATCAAGGACGGCGTCAACGCGAAGAAGCTGAACGGCATCTCCGACGTCACCGACCTCTCCGACCGCCAGCACGGCCTCCGGCTCGTCATCGGCATCAAGACCGGGTTCAGCCCGGAGGCGGTGCTGGAGCAGCTCTACCGGCACACGCCGCTGGAGGAGGGCTTCTCGATCAACAACGTCGCCCTCGTCGCGGGCGGCCCGCAGACCCTCGGGCTGCGCGAGCTGCTGCGGGTCTACATCGACCACCGGATCAGCGTCGTCACCCGCCGCTCGGAGTTCCGCCTCGCCCGCCGCAAGGAGCGCCTGCACCTGGTCGAGGGCCTGCTCGTCGCGATCCTCGACATCGACGAGGTCATCCAGGTCATCCGCACCTCAGACGACACCGACCAGGCGCGCACGCGACTGCAGCAGGTGTTCGACCTGAGCACGCTGCAGGCCGATTACATCCTCGAGCTGCGACTGCGCCGGCTGACGAAGTTCTCCCGCATCGAGCTGGAGACCGAGCGCGACCAGCTCCGGGCGGAGATCGCCGAGCTGGAGGAGATCCTCGGCAGCCGCGCACGCATCGACGCTCTGGTCTCCGACGAGCTGGAGCAGGTCGCGCTGAAGTTCGGCACCCCGCGCCGCACGCTGCTCACCGAGGCCAAGCCGTCCATCGCCGGCGCGGGTTCTCGCAGCAAAGCGATGACGATGCAGCTGGAGGTCGCCGACACCCCCTGCCGCGTCTACCTGTCGACCACCGGCCGCATCCTGCGCGTCGACGCGGGCGCCGGGGAGGGCGAGGGCCTGGACCGCATCCAGCCGCCCGCCCGCCGCAGCAAGCACGACGCCATCCTGTCGCGGCTCGACACCACGAGCCGCAGCGAGATCGGCGCCGTCACCGACCGCGGCCGCCTCATCCGGTTCTCCCCCGTCGACCTCCCGGCCGCCCCGCTCAACTCGGTGCAGCTCGGCGCGGGCGTGAAGGTGGGCGACTACCTCGCGCTCGCCGACCGCAAGGAGCGGGTGCTGGCGCTGGTGTCCCTGACTTCTCCGCAGGCCATCGCGCTCGGCACGCGCCAGGGCGTCGTCAAGCGGGTGACGCCGGGCGACTGGGCCAACAAGCCCGAGTTCGAGGTCATCGCGCTGAAGGCCGGCGACGCGGTCGTCGGCGCCGTGCAGTGCGCCGACGACGCCGAGCTGGTCTTCGTCTCCAGCGACTCCCAGCTGCTGCGCTTCTCCGCCGGCTCGGTGCGCCCGCAGGGCCGCGCGGCAGGCGGGATGGCCGGCATCAACCTGGCCGGCGACGCCCGGGTGGTGTTCTTCGGCGCGGTGGAGGCCGCGGAGCGCTCCGACGCCGTGGTCGTCACCATCGCCGTCAGCGACCAGACCCTCCCCGGCGCCGACCCCGGCAGCGGCAAGGTGAGCGACTTCGCCGAGTTCCCCGCCAAGGGCCGCGCGACGGGCGGCGTCCGCTCGCAGCGCTTCCTCAAGGGCGAGACCGAGCTGGCGCTCGCCTGGGTCGGCGCGGCCCCCGCCCTGGCCGTCGGCCCCGACGGCAGCGCCCGCGTGCTCCCCGAGGGCGGCGCCCGCCGCGACGGCTCCGGCACCCCCCTCGACATGGTCGTCACCTCCCTCGGCCGCCGCCTGGCCTGACCCCGTCTCAGCGGGGACGCAACACGCCGTCTCGACGACTTCGAAACGGCGTGTTGCGTCCCCGCTGAGCGTTGCCGGCTAGGCGTCGATGCGGGCCCGGGAGAGGTCGTCGGCCCCGGCGATGATGAACTCCTTGCGCGGGGCCACGTCGTTCCCCATCAGCAGCTCGAACACGCGGTTCGCCGCCTCGGCGTCCGAGACGCGCACGCGGCGCAGCGTGCGGTGGGAGCGGTCCATCGTCGTCGTCGCGAGTTGGTCGGCGTCCATCTCGCCGAGGCCCTTGTAGCGCTGGATGGGCTCCTGGTACTTCCGGCCGCGCTTCTTGAGGTCCGCGAGCACGGCCTGCAGCTCGGCCTCCGAGTAGGTGTAGATCGTCTCGTTCGGCTTCGAGCCGGGGTTGATCGCGACCACGCGGTGCAGCGGGGGCACGGCGGCGAACACCCGGCCCTCCTCGATCATCGGACGCATGTAGCGGAAGAACAGCGTCAGCAGCAGCGTGCGGATGTGGGCGCCGTCGACGTCCGCGTCCGACATGATGATGACCTTGCCGTAGCGCGCCGAGCCGAGCTCGAACGAGCGTCCGGAGCCTGCGCCGATCACCTGGATGATGGCCGCGCACTCCGCGTTGGAGAGCATGTCGGAGACCGACGCCTTCTGCACGTTGAGGATCTTGCCGCGGATCGGCAGCAGCGCCTGGTACTCGCTGTCGCGGGCACGCCGCGCGGTGCCGAGCGCCGAGTCGCCCTCCACGATGAACAGCTCGCTGTTCGCCACGTCGCTCGACCGGCAGTCCACCAGCTTCGCCGGCAGGGAGGACGTCTCCAGCGCGTTCTTGCGCCGCTGCGTCTCCTTGTGGGCGCGGGCCGAGATGCGGGACTTCATCTCCGCGACGACCTTGTCGAGCACGAGCGCCGACTGCGTCTTGTCGTCGCGCTTGGTGGAGGCGAAGCGCTCGGCGAGGGCCTTCTGGATGACGTTGGCCACGATCGCGCGCACCGCCGGCGTGCCGAGGACCTCCTTGGTCTGGCCCTCGAACTGCGGCTCGGGGAGGCGCACGGTCAGCACGGCCGTGAGCCCGGCCATCACGTCGTCCTTCTCCAGCTTGTCCGTGCCCGCCTTCAGCCGGCGGGCGTTCAGCTCCACCTGCTGGCGCAGGAACTTGAGCAGCCCCTGGTCGAAGCCGGTCTGGTGGCTGCCGCCCTTCGGCGTGGCGATGATGTTGACGAACGAGCGCATCACCGTGTCGTACCCGGTCCCCCAGCGCAGCGCGATGTCCACCTGGCACTCGCGCTTGAGCTCGGTCGGCACCATCGCGCCGCCGTCGGAGAGCACCGGCACCGTCTCGGTGAAGTGGCCCTCGCCGGTGAGCCGCCAGGTCTCGGTGATCGGGCTGTCCGGCGACAGGAAGTCCACGAACTCCGAGATGCCGCCGTCGTAGCTGAACGTGGTCCGCTCGCCCTCGGCCGAGCGCTGGTCGTCGATGGTGATCGCGAGGCCCGGGATGAGGAACGCCGTCTGCCGGGCGCGACCCACCAGGTCCTCCACCGAGAAGTCGGCGCCCGCGGTGAACACCTGCCGGTCCGCCCAGTACCGGATGCGGGTGCCGGTCACGCCCTTGGCGACCTTGCCCGCGACCCGCAGCTCGCTGCCGCTCACGAACGGGGAGAATTTCGCGTCGGGGCTCGGCGCGGCCGTGCCGTCGTCGAACACGCCCGGCTCGCCGCGGTGGAAGGACATCGCCCAGGTCTTGCCGTCGCGGTCGACCTCCACGTCGAGCCGTTCGGAGAGCGCGTTGACGACCGAGGCGCCGACGCCGTGCAGGCCGCCGGAGGCCGCGTACGAGCCGGTGCCGAACTTGCCGCCGGCGTGCAGCTTGGTGAACACGACCTCCACGCCGGTCAGCCCGGTCTTGGGCTCGACGTCGACCGGGATGCCGCGCGCGGTGTCGCGCACCTCCACGCTGTCGTCCGGGTGCAGGATGACCTCGATCGCGCTGCCATGCCCGGCGAGCGCCTCGTCCACGGAGTTGTCGATGATCTCCCACAGGCAGTGCATGAGGCCGCGCGAGTCGGTGGAGCCGATGTACATGCCAGGGCGCTTGCGGACGGCCTCCAGGCCCTCCAGCACCGAGAGGTGCCTCGCCGAATAGTCCGAGCTCGCCACGAGCGCTCCTTGTGTTCCGTGCAGTCGTTCCGGGTCGGCGCGCGAGTCCGCACGCCGTGCATCCTCCAGGTTACGTGTTGCTGCGGGCGATCCCGGCCCCGACACCCACGGGCCCCGAGGCTACGCGTTGAGCGAAATAGCAGCCGATACGAGCCTCGTCACAGGGATTACGTGGTTCTATAGACGTACCGAGTTCACCGGTTGCGACGGAAAGGAGCATCACATGTCTACTATCACCTCGGAGAACGGTGCGGTTGACGAGCTCGAGTCGGGGCCGCAACTCACGGCCGCGGATCGCTGCGACAGCTGTGGCGCTCAGGCGTACATCCGCGTCGTGGTCAACAACGGCGAACTCCTCTTCTGCGCCCACCACGGCAAGAAGCACCAGGAGAAGCTCTCGCAGATCGCGCACAGCTGGCACGACGAGACGGCTCGACTCTTCGAAGAGCAGCGCGCCTAGGGTCCCCGCGACTCACGCGAACGGCTGATCGAGCGATGGCAGGAGCCACCGGCGTGCGCAGGCGCGCATTCGTCGACCTCGATGTCATCCGCTCGAACGCCACCACGGCGGCCACCGCGTCGCTCCCCGACTGCACCGCCGATCTCCGCGCGGACGCGTACGGGCACGGGCTCATCCCCGTCGCCCGGGCGCTGACCGACGCGGAGGTCGGCGGTCTTCTCGTCTCCCGGGTCGAGGACGCCGCGGCCATCGCGGACGCGGGCATCCCCCTGCCGGTGACCGTCGGCTTCCCGGCCGGCCGGCACGCCAGCGGCCCGGCCCACCTGCTCGGGCCCGAGGTGCTCGGGCTCACCGACGCTCCCGGCGTCGCCCCCGCACTGCGCCTCACCGGCGAGATCATCGCGGTGAAGCGCGTCGGCGCCGACCGCGGCGTCTCCTACGGCTACACCTACCGCACCGACCGCCCCAGCACGCTCGTGCTGGTCGCGCTCGGGTACGCCGACGGCATCCTGCGCGTCGCCTCCAACAAGGCCCCCGTGCTGGTCGGCGAGACCACCGGCCGGATCACCGGGCGCATCGCGATGGACCAGTTCGTCGTCGACATCGGCGACGCCGAAGCACAGCCGGGCGACGACGTGGTCTTGTTCGGCGACCCGTCCCGCGGCGAGCCGTCCGCACTCGACTGGGAGGCCGCGCTCGGCGTCGCCGCTCCGGTCATCACCAGCAGGCTGGGCCGCCGCATCGAGCGGATGTACGGCCACTGGACCAGGAAGGCGGACCAGTGACCATCGTGGACGCGATCGCGGAGCCGCTCCCCCGCGCGATCATCGACCTGGCCGCGCTGCGCCGGAACGTCGCGCACCTCACCGCGCTGATCGCCCCCGCCGAGACCATGCTCGCGGTCAAAGCCGACGCCTATGGTCACGGTCTGCTGCCGATCGCGGAGGCCGGGCTGGAGGCGGGCGCGACGTCGCTCGCCGTGCTGGAGGTCCCCGCGGGACTCGTCCTGCGCGCCGCGGGCATCACTGTCCCGCTGCTGGCCTGGCTGCACGGCGACGACACCGACTGGCGCGCCGCGATCGAGGCCGACATCGAGCTCGGCATCTCGGCGGTCTGGCAGCTGGACGCCATCGCGGCCGCCGGCGCCGACCGTCCGGCCGTCGTGCACCTCAAGGTCGACACCGGCCTCAGCCGCAACGGCGCCACCCGCGAGCAGTGGCCGCACCTGATCGACGCCGCCCTGGAGCTGGAGCGGCAGGGCGTCGTCCGCATCCGCGCGGCCTGGTCGCATCTGGCCGACGCCTCCATCGCCGACGACGAGGCCTCACTGGCGGAGTTCCGCAGCGCCGTCGCCGAGGCCGAGGAGCGCGGCGCCCGGTTCGAGATCCTGCACCTGGCGGCGAGCTCGGCGGGCATCCGGATGCCGGAAGCCCGCTTCGACCTGGTCCGCTTCGGCATCGCCGCCTACGGCTTCTCCCCGTTCGACGAAACCACCGGCGCCGAGCTCGGACTGGAGCCCGTGATGCGGCTGGAGGCTCCCGTCGTGGAGGTGCACGTCGGCGGCACCACGCACGTCCGGCTCGGGATCGGGTTCGGCGACGGCGTGCCCGTGCTGGGCATCGCCAAGACGTCGGTCCTCCTCGCCGGGCAGCGGTGCCGGGTGATCGCGGTGGATGTGGACACCATGCTCGTGGACGCCGGATCCGCGCGCGTCGCGGTCGGCGACACCGCGGTCCTCTTCGGGTCCGGCCGGAACGGCACGGTCACCGCCGAGACGTATGCGGACTGGGCCGAGACCATCGCGGACGAGATGGTCACCGGGGTCGCCGTGCGCGTCCCCCGCGTGTACGAGAACTAGAGCGTCAGAGCGCGACGCCGAGGCGCGACGCGATCGCACGCCGCGCGTTCGCGGCGTACCGGTCCACGCGCTCGGTCTGCGCCACCGGCGGCAGCTCCCCGCGCAGCGCGGTCTGCAGCATCCGGTCGGCCAGCACCGGGTTCATCGGGAGGACCGGTCCGTGCAGGTGCGTGCCGATCGCGTTCCCGACCACGACGCCCTCCGTCTTGTCGCCGTTCCCGAAGCCGCTCACCACCTCGCCGAGGGGCACCGCGCCCGTCGCGTCCGCGCTGAGCGTCGTGGTGGCCGAGTGGTTCTCGAAGCCCGCGAGGCTGACGCCGTCGGGCATCCGCACGACCACCTCCGCGACGTGACGCCGCGATCCCAGCACCGCGCGGGTCGGGAACACCGCGGCCCCTGCCAGCGTCTCGCCGTCCGGCGTCACGATCTCGTCGCCGAGGAGCTGCCAGCCGCCGGCGATCGCGAGGATCGGCACTCCCGAGTCGCGCCACTGCCGCAGCCGCGGCGCGATCCGGGCCACGTCGCCGGCCACGGCGCGCTGCGACGACAGGGGGCCGGACCCGATGTGCACGATGTCGGCGCTGGCCGGCAGTTCCGCGCCGGGCGCGTGCGACACGATGTCGACGTCCACGCCGCGCCAGCGCGCGCGCTCGGCCAGGGCGAGCACGTTGCCGGCGTCGCCGTTGATCCCGAGCTCGCGCGGGTAGAGGTGCAGGATGCGGAGGACGGTCACTTCTCGCCGCCTTCCAGGTCGAGGAAGCCGAGCTGCTTGCGGATGGCCATCATCTGCTCGTAGTTGACGATCATCGTCTTGGTGCCGCGCGACGGCTTCGGCAGCGCGAGGAACGCCTGCAGCGCGGGCCGCAGCTCCGGCATGACCTGGTCGACCTCGACGCCGGCGTAGGCGAACCGGGTGGCGAACTGCCAGGCCTTCGTGCCGGAGACGATGTCGACGTGCTCCAGCTTGGAGAGGTCGATGTCGTAGACCCAGGACGGGTCGGGCGTGCCCTCGTCCACCGCGACGAAGACCTGCTCCGGGCTGTGGCTCAGGTAGTCGAGGTTGAGCTGGAGGCTCGGCGGGTTCTTCATCATGATGATCTCGATGTCCTCGTCGCCGACCTTCAGGGTCTCGCCGCGGCCGTAGACCGTGCGCAGCGAGCTCATCGCCGCGACGACGGCCTCCGACTGGAAGCGGTCGCCCAGCACCCGCCGGGCCATCGCGGTCGCGCCGGCGGCGTCCACCGCGTAGTGGAGGCCGCGGGCCGGCAGGCCGATCCGGATGGACTCGCCGCCCATCGTGAGCTGCGCGCTCTGCGTCTCCAGCTTGCTGACGAACACGGCAGGCACCGGGAGGGCCCCGGCCGCGACGCCGGAGAGGTCCGCCACGTTGGCGAGGCCGTTCGGCGACGACTCGATGATGGCCGGGGCCACCGCGAAGGTCGTCACGTCGCGGCCCGCGGCCGCGAGCTCGGCGCCGACGCGCGCAAGGCTGTCGTCGTCGGCGTTCACCACGACGAACTCGGCCGACCGCTCCGCGATGGTGCGGAGCATCCCGATCACACGGGTCGGCTCGAAGAAGCGGTTGAGCTGGTCGATCTGCACGTTGAGGAGCAGCGAGCCGCGCGGCTTCAGAACCGTCGCGAGGTCCACGCCGTACGCCTCGTCCACCTCGATCACGCCGACGTCGCCGCGGACATAGCCGTCGAGCGGCACGTCCGCCAGCAGCGCGGAGGCGATCCCCTGCGGCAGGTTGCCGCCGGACGGGTTCGTGAAGACGTTCAGCCCGTGCTCGCGCAGGATCGCGGTGAGCATGTTCGTGGTCGTCGACTTGCCGTTCGAGCCGGAGACGAAGACGACGCCGAGCGGGAGGCGGCTGACAGCACGTTCGAGGAACTTCGGCGCGATCGCGAGCGCGACCCGCCCCGGCACCGCGGAGCCGCCTCCCCGCAGGCGCAACAGCCAGCGGGCGAGGCGGCCGGCGATGACCGCCAGTCGATAGCGCACCGTTTACTCGAGGTAGTCGCGCAGCGACTGCGAGCGGGACGGGTGGCGCAGCTTCGCCATCGTCTTCGACTCGATCTGCCGGATGCGCTCCCGCGTCACGCCGAAGGTGTCGCCGATCTGGTCGAGCGTCTTCGGCATGCCGTCGCCCAGCCCGAAGCGCATGCGGATGACGCCCGCCTCGCGCTCGGACAGGGAGTCGAGGAGGCTCTCCAGCTGCTTCTGCAGCATGGTGAAGCCGACCGCGTCGGCCGGAACGACCGCCTCGGTGTCCTCGATCAGGTCGCCGAACTCACTGTCGCCGTCCTCACCCAGCGGGGTGTGGAGCGAGATGGGCTCGCGACCGTACTTCTGCACCTCGATGACCTTCTCGGGGGTCATGTCGAGCTCCTTGGAGAGCTCTTCCGGGGTGGGCTCGCGGCCGAGGTCCTGCAGCATCTGCCGCTGGACGCGGGCCAGCTTGTTGATGACCTCCACCATGTGCACCGGGATGCGGATGGTGCGGGCCTGGTCGGCCATCGCGCGCGTGATCGCCTGACGGATCCACCAGGTGGCGTAGGTCGAGAACTTGAAGCCCTTGGTGTAGTCGAACTTCTCGACGGCGCGGATCAGACCGAGGTTGCCCTCCTGGATGAGGTCCAGGAACTGCATGCCGCGGCCGGTGTAGCGCTTGGCCAGGCTGACCACGAGGCGCAGGTTGGCCCCGAGCAGGTGGCTCTTGGCGCGCTGGCCGTCGCGGGCGACCCAGCGCAGCTCGCGCTCGAGCTCCTTGGGCATGTTCGGGGTGTTCGCGAGCTTGTCCTCCGCGAACAGGCCGGCCTCGATGCGCATCGCGAGCTCGACCTCCTCCGCGGCGTTCAGCAGCGGGACCTTGCCGATCTGCTTGAGGTAGTCCTTGACCGGGTCGGCCGTCGCGCCGGTGATCGTCGTGGAGTACACGGGGACGTCGTCGTCCTCGTCCACGGCGCGCAGCACGAGCGCGTCGGTCGGCAGCGGGGCGTCGGCCGCGGCCTGCACGGCCGCGCTCTCGCCCTTGGGGCCGGACCCCTCGGCGTCGTCCGCCTCGGCGTCGTCGCCCTCGGACTCCTCGGTCTCGTCGGCGTCGACGGCGTCGTCGGCCACCTCGGCGGTGTCGTCCACGTCGATCTCGACTTCGGCGTCCTCGTCGAGCTCCTCGTCGTCGTCGCCCTTGGCTTTGGTGGCGGCCTTCTTGGTGGCGGTCTTCTTCGCCGGCGCCTTGGCCGTCGTCTTCTTCGCTGCCGGCTTGGCCGCAGCGGTCTCTTCGGTCTCCTCGACCGACTCGGCCTCGCGGGCCTTGGTTGCTGCACGGGTTGCCATCTGCCTACCTTTCATACAAGCGAAGGCCATTCATCCAAGCGAAGGGCATCCATACCGGGGCGGAGGGCCGTGGTGAGCCGACCGTGCGCCCGGACTGAGGTCGCGTGCGGACATTACTAAGACCCATGTCAAGTCTTGGGCTGTCGCGCCGGGCACCATCGAGCGCTCCGACCCCAGGACATGAACGGGTCCAGATATCAATTATTGCACGTTCTCGCCAGGCCCCCGACCATCTCGCCTCCGCCAAACGTCAACAAGTGCAACCCACAGGGGGCCCACTTCTATTCCCTCCTCCTCCGCGAGGCGGCGGCGGGTGCGCCGGCGGGCGCGGACGAGGAAGACGACGCCGAGGCCGACGATCACGTACTGCACGGCGAAGGCCCATCGGAAGGAGTCGAGGGCATAGAGGCCGGCGACCGTGTGGGCGGTGTTCTGGGCGTCCAGGGCGACGCCGATGAGGAACATCATCACGAAGCTCGCCAGGAAGCCGCCGACGTTCACGATGCCGTTGGCGGAGCCCAGGCTGTGCAGCGGGTTGGAGGTGCGCGCGAAGTCGAAGCCGATCAGCGAGCCGGGGCCGCCGATGCCGATCGCCACCAGCACGAGGATCAGGAGCCAGAGCGGCGGCGTCCCCGGCCAGAGCAGCAGGAGCGCCCAGACGATCCCCATCATCCCGACGATCGCGAGCACCAGGTTGCTGCGCCGCAGCGGGAAGCGCGCGGTCAGCAGGCCGAGGATCGGGCCGGCGATCAGCCCCGCCACCACCGACACGATGAGCAGCCCGCTCGCCTCCGCCGGGTCGATCCCGAGCGCGAACACCATGAACGGGAGTCCCCACATCAGGCTGAACACCGTGCCGGAGGACTGCGTGGTGAAGTGCGACCAGAACCCGAGCTGCGTCCCCGGCCGGGCGAGGCTGATCCGGAGCTGCCGGATCGACTCGCGCCAGGTCGCCGGGCGCGGGCCCTCGCTCGACCCGACCGGCCGGTCTCGGATGGCGGCGACGATCCCGACGAGCGCGACCACCGAGACCGACGCGGCGCTGAGGAACGCGGTCGTCCAGCCGGACTCGTGCAGGAGCAGCGCGAACGGGACGGCGGAAAGCACCTGGCCGAGCTGGCCGATGTTGCCGATCCACTGCGAGAGCTGCGGCACGATCCGGCCGCGGAACCACGAGTTCACCAGCCGCATGAGCGAGGTGAACACGGTCGCGTCGCCCGCGCCGACCAGGATGCGGCCGACGATCGCCAGCGCGATGGTCGGCGCGAACGCGACCGTCACCTGCCCGACGACCATCAGTGCGGTCCCCGCGATCATCAGCGCCCGCGAGCCGACGCGGTCGATCAGGACGCCGACCGGCACCTGCATCGCCGCGTAGACGATGAGCTGGACGACGGCCATCGACGACAGCACGGCGGCGGAGACGTGGAAGCGCTCGGTCGCGGCGACGCCCGCGACGCCGATGCTCGTGCGCTGCATCACAGCCACGAGGTAGGCGAAGACCCCGATCCCGAAGATGACCCAGGACCGACGCGAATTCACCCCACGATCCTATGCCCGACGACGGGACGGGATCGTCGCGGAGGCCGGCTCAGCGGTCGGTGCGCGGGTTCTCGTCGTCGCCGCGGCGGTCGTCGCCGTGCCGGCGGAACGCCAGGAAGTTCTCCAGCTCGGCCGCGATCTCGTCGGCGCTGGGCAGCTCTCCGTCGCGGTCGGTCAGCGGCGAACGCAGCTGGGTGTCCTCCATGTACGTGTCGTGCCGCTCCTCCAGGGTGCCGACCAGTTTGCCGAGCTCGGCGTTGCCCGCGACCTGCTCGTCGATGTTCGCGACGAACTCGCGGTCCTCCTCACGGAGGCGGTCGGTCGGGAAGATAAGGCCGGTCGCCGCACTGATGCTCTCCAGCCCGGCGATGGCCGCGGCCGGGTACTCGGTGTCGGCGAGGTAGTGCGGGATGAGCAGGACGAACCCGGCGATCGGGTACGAGAGCTGCTGCAGCCGGTACTCCAGCAGGTGGAGGGCGTTGCCGGGCACCTGCGTCTGCGGCTTCCAGATCGACATCGCCTCGATCAGGTCGCGGCGGTTGCCGCTGACCGTCACACCGATGGGCCGGGTGTGCGGCACCGGCATCGGGATGGAGTGCACCCAGGTGACGCTCTTGACCGAGAAGCGCTCGATGAGCCCGAGCACGGCCTCCGTGAACGCCTCCCAGCGGAAGTCGGGCTCGAACCCGGAGAGCAGGAGGAACGGCTGGCGCAGCTCGTCGTAGACCAGGTGCAGCTTCAGCGTCGACGGCTGGTAGTCGGCCAGGTGGTCCTGGTCAAAGTAGATGATCGGCCGGCGGGCGCGGTAGTCGAGCAGGATGTCGGCGTCGAAGGTCGCGACGACCTCGCTGTCGAGCGTGCCGAGCAGATAGGTGCCGAGCTGGCTGACGCCCGAGCCGGCGTCGGCGAACCCGGTGAGCCCCGCGATCAGCGGCAGGCCCTCCGGCACCACCAGTGCCGGGTTGAGCTCGTACAGTTCGCCGGGGTCTCGCATAGTTCAACTCTAAGGCCGCACACCCGGCCGGGTCGCGGCGCACGGCCCCGCTCGCAGCACGCCCACAGCGAACATGCGGCCTCCGCCGTCGTGCGACGCCGAGCGGTTAGGGTCGAGACATGACGCCTCCCGCCCTCAGCCTCACGCCCGCTCCCTCCCCCTCCGCCGATGTCCTCGTGATCGCGGCCCGCTCCGGCGCCGACGGCGCCACCGTGCTGGCGGACGCCAGGGACGGGCTGGACGGCGAGCTCGCCGCGGTCGGCTTCGGTGGGGGCAAGGACGAGCTGGTCCGGCTCCCCGGCGCTGCGGGCGGTCCCGCCCTCGCCGTCGTCGGCCTGCCGGAGCAGGTGGACGAGGACGCGCTGCGCTACGCGGCGGGCACCGCGATCCGCCAGCTCGCGGGCGTCGAGCACGTCGCGCTCGACCTCCCGGCCGAGGACGACGCCCGGCTCGGCGCGGTGCTGGAGGGCGCGGCCCTCGGCGCATACGCCTTCACCGAGTACCGCTCCGCCAGCCGCGCGGGCGTCAAGACGCCGGTCGGGACCATCGAGGTCGTCGGCGGGTCGCCCACCGGCGACGACCTCGTCGCGCGCGCCCTCGCGGTGTCCGGCGCAGCCGCGCTGGTCAAGGACCTCGTCAACACTCCCCCGATCGACCTCTACCCCGCGTCGTTCACCTCGCGGGTCGAGGAGGCCGTGGAGGGCCTGCCCGTCACCGTCGAGGTGTGGGACGAGCGCCGGCTGGAGTCCGAGGGCTTCGGCGGCATCCTCGGCGTCGGCCAGGGCTCGGTGCGGCCGCCGCGGCTGGTGAAGGTGGACTACGCGCCGGCGGACGCGGCGAAGCACCTCGCGCTGGTCGGCAAGGGCATCACCTTCGACTCCGGCGGCCTCTCGCTGAAGCCGGCCTCCGGCATGGTCGGCATGAAGTACGACATGACCGGCGCGGCCACCGTGCTCGCCGTCGCCATCGCCGCCGCGCAGCTCGCGCTGCCGGTACGCGTGACCGCGTGGCTGTGCCTGGCGGAGAACATGCCGTCCGGCTCGGCCATCCGCCCGAACGACGTGCTGCGCATGCGCGGCGGCCGCACCGTGGAGGTGCTCAACACCGACGCCGAGGGCCGGCTCGTGCTCGCGGACGGCCTGGTCGTCGCGGGCGAGGAGCACCCGGACGCGATCGTGGACGTCGCCACCCTGACCGGCGCCGCGATGGTCGCGCTCGGCACCCGCTACGCCGCCGTCATGGGCTCCGACGACCTGGTGGGAGATGTCCTCGCCGCCGCCAAGGCCTCCGGCGAGCTGCTCTGGCCGATGCCGCTCGCGAGCGAGCTGCGCGCCACGATCAACTCCGACGTCGCCGACATCGCCAACGCCAACCCCGGGGTGACCGCGGGCGGGATGCTGCTCGCCGGCGTCTTCCTGCAGGAGTTCATCGGCCGAACCGGAGACGAGGACGACGCGCCGCGCATCCCGTGGGCGCACCTCGACATCGCCGGACCGGCCAAGGGCCCGTCCGCTCCGTACGGCTTCACCGGCAAGGGCCCGTCCGCCGTCAGCGTACGTGCGCTCATCCGGTTGGCCGAGGACTTTTCCCAGAGGTAGTAGGGTCGTATGGGCAGGAAAATCCTGCCCATGCAACGCCTGCCTCGAGCCATCCCTCGGGGCAGGATCGTGTCACGAATCCTGATGCGCGAGGAGTAGCTGGGTGTCTGAGCAGAACTTTGACATTGTGGTGCTCGGCGGTGGGAGTGGAGGCTACGCAGCAGCGCTGCGTGCGGCCGAGCTCGGTTTCACCGTCGGCATGATCGAGAAGGACAAGGTCGGCGGCACCTGCCTGCACCGCGGCTGTATCCCGACCAAGGCGCTGCTGCACGCGGCCGAGGTCGCGGACTACTCGCGGGAGTCGGCCAAGTACGGCATCGTCACCGAGCTCAAGGGCATCGACATCAACGGTGTGACCGAGTACCGCCAGAGCATCATCGCCAAGAAGTACAAGGGCCTCCAGGGCCTGGTGAAGGCCCGCGGCATCACGGTCATCGAGGGCGAGGGCAAGCTGACGTCCCCGACGACCGTGCAGGTCGGCGACGACACCATCACCGGCAAGAACGTCATCCTCGCCACCGGCTCCTACTCGCGCAGCCTCCCCGGTCTTGAGATCGGCGGCCGCGTGATCACCAGCGAGCAGGCCCTCGAGCTCGACTTCGTCCCCAAGAAGGTCGCGGTCCTCGGCGGCGGCGTCATCGGCGTCGAGTTCGCCAGCGTTTGGAAGTCCTTCGGCGCCGAGGTCACCATCATCGAGGCCCTCCCGCACCTGGTCCCCAACGAGGACGAGACCATCAGCAAGTCGCTGGAGCGCGCGTTCCGACGCCGCGGCATCGACTACCGCCTCGGCGTCCGGTTCTCCGGCGTCACCCAGAACGAGGACGGCGTCGTCGTCTCGCTGGAGGACGGCAGCACCGTCGACGCCGAGCTGCTGCTCGTCGCGGTCGGCCGCGGCCCGCTCACGCAGGGCATGGGCTACGACGAGGTCGGCGTCACGCTCGACCGCGGCTTCGTCATCACCGACGAGCGCCTCGCGACCAACATCCCCGGCGTCTACGCCGTCGGCGACATCGTCCCCGGCCTGCAGCTCGCGCACCGCGGCTTCCAGCAGGGCATCTTCGTGGCCGAGGAGATCGCGGGCCTGAACCCGATCGTCGTCCCGGACGTCAACATCCCGAAGGTCACCTACTGCGACCCCGAGGTCGCCTCGATCGGCCTCAGCGAGGCCAAGGCGGCGGAGCAGTACGGCGCCGACGCCATCACGAGCTACGACTACAGCCTGGCCGGCAACGGCAAGAGCGAGATCATCGGCACGAGCGGCACCGTCAAGGTCGTCCGCGTCAACGACGGCCCGGTCGTCGGCGTGCACATGATCGGCGCTCGTGTGGGCGAGCTCATCGGCGAGGCGCAGCTCGCGGTGAACTGGGAGGCGTACCCGGAGGACATCGCCCCGTTCGTCCACGCGCACCCGACGCAGAACGAGTCGCTCGGCGAGGCCTTCCTGTACCTCGCGGGCAAGCCGCTGCACACCCTGTAAGGCGTCCGCCGCGCGAGCGGCTGCAATAAGCTACTGAACGATCAGGTTTTGAAGGAGAGAAGCTCATGAGCGAATCCGTCAGCCTCCCGGCACTCGGCGAGAGTGTCACGGAAGGCACGGTCACCCGCTGGCTGAAGAACGTTGGCGACCGTGTCGAGGTGGACGAGCCCTTGCTCGAAGTCTCGACCGACAAGGTCGACACCGAGATCCCCTCGCCCGTCGCGGGCGTCATCGAGGCGATCCTGGTGCAGGAGGACGAGACGGTCGAGGTGGGCACTGCGCTCGTGACGATCGGCGACGGCTCCGGTGCGGGCGAGGCTCCGGCCGCTGCGCCGGAGGCAGAGGCCGCGCCGGCTGAAGCCGCTCCGGCTCCCGCGGCTGAGGCTGCGCCTGCCGCTCCGGCTCAGGAGGCTCCGGCCCCCGCTGCCGAGGCCGCTCCTGCCGCTCCCGTTCAGGAAGCGCCTGCCGCTCCCCCGCAGGAGGCTCCGGCCGCGGCTCCGGCTCCGGCCGCTGCCCCGGCTCCGGCCGCCGCTCCGGCTCCGGCCGCCGCTCCGGCTCCGGCCGCCGCTCCGGCTCCGGCCGCCGCTCCGGCTCCGGCCGCCGCTCCCGCTCCCGCCGCCGCTCCGGCCCCCGCTGCCGAGGCTCCGGCCACGTCGGGCGGCGCGCACGCCGGCACCTCGGGCTACGTGACCCCGATCGTCCGCAAGCTCGCCAACGAGCACGGCGTCGACCTGGCGAACGTGACCGGAACCGGCGTCGGCGGACGCATCCGCAAGGAGGACATCCTCGCGGCCGCCGCTCCGGCCTCCGCGGCTCCGGCCGCCGCCGCGCCCGTGGTCGAGGTCTCCCCGCTCCGCGGCACCACGCAGCAGATGTCGCGCCTCCGCAAGGTCGTCGCCGAGCGCGCCGTCATCTCGATGCAGTCGACCGCGCAGCTCACCACGGTGGTCGAGGTCGATGTGACCAAGGTCGCTGCGCTCCGCGACAAGGTGAAGGGCGACTTCCTCGCCAAGACCGGCACGAAGCTCTCCTTCCTGCCGTTCTTCGCCCTCGCGGCCGCCGAGGCGCTGAAGGCCTACCCGGTCATCAACGCCACGGTCGACGGCGACAGCATCGTCTACCCGGACCACGAGAACATCTCGATCGCGGTCGACACCGAGCGCGGCCTGCTGACCCCGGTCATCCGCAACGCGTCGGACCTCGACATCGCCGGCCTCGCCGGTGAGATCGCGGACCTCGCCCAGCGCACCCGCGACAACCACCTGAAGCCGGACGAGCTCGCCGGCGGCACGTTCACGCTGACCAACACGGGTTCGCGCGGCGCGCTGTTCGACACTCCGCTGGTGTTCCTCCCGCAGGTCGCGATCCTGGGCACGGGCATCGTCACCAAGAAGCCGGTCGTGATCACGGCCGACGGCTCGGACTCCATCGCGATCCGCTCCACGGTGTACCTCGCCCTGTCGTACGACCACCGGATCGTCGACGGCGCCGACGCGGCCCGCTTCCTCGTCGCGGTGAAGAACCGCCTCGAAGGCGGCGCTTTCGAGGGCAGCCTCGGCATCTGAACCGCCTGACGGACGGCCCGGCTCTCCACGGAGCCGGGCCGTTCCGCGTTTCCGGGGCAGTGACGCCTGCCAGCAGCCCTCAGCGCGGACCGTCGTGACCAGGGAGCATCAGCACCACCGCCACGGCCACCACCGGCGAGCACGCGACGATGACCAGTTTCGGCCGTGCCGCGATCCACCCGCGCGCCACCGCCAGCCCGCGCGCGACCGGCCGGTCGCCCAGCACGTCGAGTGCCCGCTCCAGGATGCCGAGGACGTCGCGACCGCTTCGCGCCCCCGGGCGTCCGCGCCGATCGGCGTCCAGGCCCGCGTCCGCGACCGGATCGCCGCGCGCCCGTGATTCCGACACATCCGGAGCGCCGCCGACCACCGCACCCACGGCGGTCGGGTCGGCAGCCCGCAGGACTCCCGCGACCACATCCTCCCAGCTCCGGTGCCGCCGGTCGGTGGCCGCCGCGAGGACGGCGTCACCCCCTTCCGCGGCGACAGCGCCGCGCAGAACGCCGGCCAGCTCCGCGAACGCGGCGACGTCCTCCGCCATCGTCCGCTGGTCGAGCTCCCGCAGCCGGTCGACCGCCGTCAGCACGGGGCAGCCGTCGTCGCGGAGGCCGATGTCCGCCGGCCCGAGACGGACGCCACCGAGGCCGGCCCTGTGCAGTCCGGAGAGGCCGCGCGCCACCGCGGCGAGCACCGTGACGGCCCCGCCCGCCGTCAGCCCGCGGTCGGCGCCCAGCAGGTCGTGCAGGGTCCCGCCCGCAGGGTGCTCTCGCAACCGCACGCTCATCCCGGCTCGGCTCGCACGCCGGTCACGCGGCGGGGGCAGGGAGCGCGGCAGGTGCGACGACGCGACCCCGTCCCACGTCAGCCCGACGGCGGCGCCCACCGTGAGCACGGCCTGACCTCGGAGCTCGCCTCCCGCGACGACGAGCGATACCTCGCCGCTCGTCTCCCCCGGCGGCCGCCCGAGCACCGTCCATCCTTCCGTGTCCGCGATCGCCGCCGCGCAGCTGCCCGCATCCGTGGGTCTCCGTCTCGAAATCATGCCCCCAGTACACGCCACCCGGCCCAGCCCCGAGGCCGTCGCCGCCACATCCGTGGACAACCCGCTCCCAGCCCGAACCTGTGCAGGACTTCAGCGCCATCCGGCCGCGGTGGACATTTTCTGTACTGAGTCCATTTAGGATGCCTCTATGACGATCTTCGATGTCACCGGACTCGGCGGGCCGCACGTCCCGTACGACGACGGCCTCCGCCAGCAGCGCACCACCCACGCCGACGTGGCCGCGGGGCGCGCGCCCGACACGGTCCTCCTCCTGGAGCACGCCCCGGTCTTCACCGCGGGCAAGCGCACCGCCCCCGACGAACGCCCCACCGACGGCACCCCCGTGATCGACGTCGACCGCGGTGGCAAGATCACCTGGCACGGGCCGGGCCAGCTCGTCGGCTATCCGGTCCTCCGGCTGGCCGAGCCGATCGACGTCGTCGGCTACGTCCGCTGGCTGGAGGGCGTCCTCATCGAGGTGCTCGCCGAGCTCGGCGTCCCGGGCGAGCGCGTGGAGGGCCGCTCCGGCGTGTGGCTGCCGGGGCACGGCACCACGGACGACGGGAGGCCGGCGGACGAGAAGATCGCCGCCATCGGCATCCGCGTCGCCGAGGGGGTCACGATGCACGGCTTCGCGCTCAACTGCTCCAACAGCCTCGACCCGTACGAGAAGATCGTCGCGTGCGGCATCCGCGACGCGGGCGTGACCACGATCTCCCGCGTCCTCGGCCGCACCGTCACGCCGCAGGACGTCGCTCCGCTCATCCAGGCCGCCCTCGACCGCGCGCTGGCCGACGCGTCCACCAGCCCGGTCGCGGCCGCCCACCGAACGACCGCCACGACCGCGACGGAGGTCGCCGCATGAGCGCAGAACCGCAGGGCCGCCGCATGCTCCGCCTGGAGGTCCGCAACGCCCAGACCCCGATCGAGCGCAAACCCGCCTGGATCAAGACCAAGGCCAAGATGGGGCCCGAGTACCGCCAGCTCCAGAACCTCGTGAAGTCCGAGGAGCTGCACACGGTCTGCCAGGAGGCCGGCTGCCCGAACATCTACGAGTGCTGGGAGGACCGCGAGGCCACCTTCCTGATCGGCGGCTCGCAGTGCACCCGGCGCTGCGACTTCTGCCAGATCGACACCGGCAAGCCGGCCGACTTCGACCGGGACGAGCCGCGCCGCGTGGGCGAGTCCGTCGCGAAGATGGGCCTGCGCTACTCGACGGTCACCGGCGTCGCCCGCGACGACCTCCCGGACGAGGGCTCCTGGCTGTACGCCGAGACGATCCGCGAGATCCACCGCCAGAGCCCGGGCACCGGCGTGGAGATCCTGGTCCCGGACTTCTCCGGAAACCCGGAGTACCTGGGCGAGGTGTTCTCGGCCGCGCCGGAGGTGTTCGCGCACAACGTCGAGACCGTGCCGCGCATCTTCAAGCGCATCCGGCCGGCGTTCCGCTACGAGCGCTCGCTCGACGTCATCACGCAGGGCCGCAGCGCCGGGCTGATCACCAAGTCCAACCTGATCCTCGGGATGGGCGAGGAGCGCGCGGAGATCAGCCAGGCCCTCCAGGACCTCCACGACGCGGGCACCGACATCATCACGATCACGCAGTACCTCCGGCCGAGCCCGCGCCACCTCCCGGTCGCCCGCTGGGTGCACCCGGACGAGTTCGTCGAGCTCAAGCAGGAGGCGGAGGAGATCGGCTTCCTCGGCGTGCTGTCCGGCCCGCTGGTGCGCTCGTCGTACCGCGCCGGCCGCCTGTGGGCGCAGTCGATGGCGGCCAAGGGACGCGAGGTCCCCACCGAGCTGCAGCACCTCGCCGACGCGTCGGCGGGCTTCGCGCAGGCCGTCTCCTGAGGACGATCCCCTCACCGATCCGGGAGGCCGCGCGAACGTCTGAGCGCGGCCTCCCGATCGGCGCTACGCCTGCCGTGAACAGGTCATCCGAGGGCCGGGCGAGCCGGTATCCTTGTACCTATGGCACGTAAGGACAAGTCCACCAAGGAGCCCGGTCGGCTGAAGCAGATGTGGCAGGTCTTGCAGATGACCCGCCGCTACGACGACCGCGCGCTGCTCTACATCGTGGGCGGAATCGTGCTGCCGATCCTCGCGGGCGTCGCGATGGCGGTGTTCCTGTCGGGCGGCAACGTCTTCACGATGGTCCTCTGGATCGTCGCGGGTGTCCTGGCCGGCGTGCTGCTCGGCCTCATCATCCTCGGCCGCCGTGCTGAGCGCGCGGCCTACTCGCAGATCGAGGGCCAGCCGGGCGCCGTCGGCGCCGTGCTGCGCAGCTCGCTCAAGCGCAGCTGGCGCGGCTCGGAGATGCCGATCGCCGTCAACGGCAAGACGCAGGACGCGGTCTACCGTGCCACCGGCCGCGGCGGCGTCGTGCTCATCGGCGAGGGCCCCAAGACCCGCACGCAGCGAATGGTCGACGAGGAGCGCCGCAAGATCAACCGCGTGCTGCCGAACGTGCCCGTCACCGTCATCTCGGTGGGTCCGGACGCCGACTCCGTGCCGCTGCACAAGGTCCCGCGCACCCTGGCCAAGATCAAGCCGACCCTCACCAAGGCGGAGGTCATCGCGATCAGCAACCGCCTGGCGTCGCTCGAGAACGCGATGCCGATCCCCAAGGGCGTCGACCCGATGAAGGTCCGGGCCCAGCGCGCCCGCTGACGCCACACTCACGTGCCGAGGGGCACGTCGTTGTCACTTTCCGGCCGGAGAAGTGACAACGATGTGCCCCTCGATCGTTAATCGGCGCGGGTGCCAGTGCGGCGGGATGCAACAGCTTCCGTGAGGACGACGAGCGCCAGCACCGCGTTGACTCCCCACGCGACGACCGCCGTCGGCAGGAGGCCGGCGACCGGCCACAGGAGGGCGACCACCGCCGCGCCGGCCACCAGGGTGAGCGACCAGCGCGTCCCGGTCGCCCGGCGGAACAGCAGCAGCCCCACGAGGTAGACGATCGCGGAGCCGCACAACAGCCCCGCCGTCCACACCGTCGGTGCCCCGACCGGCCGCTGCAGGACGAGACCGTCGCCGACGGCGGAGAGCACGATGCCCAGCACCAGCAGCAGCGGGATGTACGTGTACGCGGTCTGCGCGATCATCCCCCGCTCCGTCGCGCGCTCGATGTACTCGCTCCCGCTCTGCTGGCTGTGCGAGAAGTAGAGCAGCCAGAGCAGGACGGTTCCCACGAACGCGGCGAGGAACGCCGCGAGATGGACGACATCGAGCGGCGCGGTCGAGAACGCGGCGCCGGTGACCACGATCGACTCGCCGAGGGCGATGATCAGGAACAGGCTCACCCGCTCGGCCATGTGCGCGCCGGAGATGTTCCAGCTCGCGAGCGCCGAGCTGCCGAGGCCCGGCGTCCAGAACCGCGTGCGCGGCCCGATGTAGTCGACCGCCAGGGCGATCAGCCAGACCACGAGCCGGCCCTCGTCGGGGAGGAAGGCGCCGACCAGCCACAGGGTCCCGGCCACGGCATGCCACACGATGATGCGCACGAAGTTCACCGCGTGCTCCGGGCGCGCCCGGCCGAACGCGAACAGCGTGAAGACGCTGCGGCTGAGCTGCATGAGCACCAGGCACACGGCGAAGAGCACGGCGCGGTCGCCGAACGCCTCCGGGATGGCGGAGGCCAGCAGCAGGCCGAGCAGCATCAGCACCACGAACAGCGCACGAACCGCGCCGCGCTCCGGGTCGAGCCAGCTCGACGCCCAGGTGGTGAACATCCACACCCACCAGACCACCATCGTCAGCAGGACCGCGTGCAGCAGCGTGAGGGCGGACTGCTCGTGCAGGAGGACGTGCGACACCTGGGTGACGGCGAACACGAAGACGAGGTCGAAGAACAGTTCGGTGTACGTCACGCGGTGGGCGCCGGCGGAGTCCGACCGGAGCAGGTCGCGGGCGAAGCCGAAGGCGCGCATGCCAGGAGTGTAGCGGCGCGCGGGCGCGGCCCGACCGGCTACGCGCGGATCAGCACCGTGCCGGCGACCTTGTCGTGGAAGCCGCGCTGATCCGAGTCCCACACCAGCGCCGGGATGACGATGCACAGCAGCACGGTGCGCACCACCGGCCGCCACACGCCGACCCAGCCGCCGGCGACCGCGACCACGCGCATCCCGAAGATCCGGTGGCCGATGCTGCCGCCGATGGTCGGGATGAAGACCACCTGCATCAGCGCGAAGAGCCCGATGTTCGCCCAGGGGTCGTAGTGGAAGAACGCGAACGAGATGAGCGATGCGAGCGCCCAGTCGACGACGATGGCGCCGAGGCGACGGCCGAGCCTCCCGACCGACCGCGGGCCCGCCTCCGGGAGGCCGAGCCGCTCCCCCGGGTAACGGCTGGGAGCGAGGTCGCCGGAGCGGGACGGTGGGGTGTTCTGCGGCACCCCGCCAGTTTACCGGCCGGCCCGGGCGTTCCCCCTGTCTGGAGCGCCTGCCGACAGCGCACCGCGTAACATGCCGGAAACATTTGCGTCACCGGAGGGAAACGGCCTCCCCCTAGCGTGTAGCTTGGGCTGCACGCGCAGTCCGTCACCGCAAGCCATTGGGAGTCCTCCGCATGTTCCGTGATTCTTCCGAGGTGCTCAAGTACATCAAGGACACCGACGTCAAGTTCCTTGATATCCGCTTCACCGATCTGCCCGGTGTTCAGCAGCACTTCAACATCCCCGCAGCGACCGTCGACGAGGAGTTCTTCTCGGTCGGCCAGCTGTTCGACGGTTCCTCGATCCGCGGTTTCGCGTCGATCCACGAGTCGGACATGCAGCTGATCCCGGATGTCTCGACCGCATACATCGACCCGTTCCGTGCCGAGCGCACGCTGATCATGGTCTTCGACATCTACAACCCGCGCAACGGCGAGATCTACGCGAAGGACCCGCGTCAGGTCGCCAAGAAGGCGGAGAAGTACCTCGCCTCCACCGGCATCGCGGACACCGCGTTCTTCGCGCCGGAGGCCGAGTTCTACATCTTCGACGACGTCCGCTACGAGGTGAAGCAGAACTCCAGCTTCTACGCGGTGGACTCCGAGGAGGGCGCCTGGAACTCCGGCCGCGTCGAAGAGGGCGGCAACCTCGGCAACAAGACCCCGTACAAGGGCGGCTACTTCCCGGTCAGCCCGGTCGACAAGCAGGCCGACCTGCGCGACGACATCTCGCTGAAGCTGATCGACGCGGGCCTCATCCTGGAGCGCGCGCACCACGAGGTGGGCACCGGCGGCCAGGCGGAGATCAACTACCGCTTCGACACGATGGTCCACGCGGCGGACGACATCCTGAAGTTCAAGTACATCGTCAAGAACACGGCCGAGCAGTGGGGCAAGACCGCCACGTTCATGCCGAAGCCGCTCTTCGGCGACAACGGCTCGGGCATGCACACCCACCAGTCGCTGTGGAACGACGGCAAGCCGCTGTTCTACGACGAGGCCGGCTACGGCGGCCTGTCCGACATCGCCCGCTGGTACATCGGCGGCCTGCTCAAGCACGCCCCGGCTGTGCTCGCCTTCACGAACCCGACGGTGAACTCGTTCCACCGCCTGGTCCCCGGCTTCGAGGCCCCGGTCAACCTGGTCTACTCGGCCGGCAACCGCTCGGCGTCCATCCGCATCCCGATCACGGGCACCAACCCGAAGGCCAAGCGCATCGAGTTCCGCGCGCCGGACGCCTCGGGCAACCCGTACCTCGCGTTCGCCGCCCAGCTGATGGCGGGCCTCGACGGCATCAAGAACCGCATCGAGCCGCACGAGCCGGTCGACAAGGACCTCTACGAACTCCCGCCGGAGGAGGCCCGCAACATCCCGCAGGTCCCGGCGTCCCTCGGCGAGGCGCTCGACGCGCTCGAGGCCGACCACGACTTCCTCACCGCAGGCGGCGTGTTCACCCCGGAGCTCATCGAGACCTGGATCGAGTACAAGCGCGAGAAGGAGATCAAGCCCCTCGCGCAGCGCCCGCACCCGTTCGAGTACGAGCTGTACTACGGGGTGTAGGCAGGCGTTCCGGACGCGTTAGTCCGGAGGGAGTCCGCACGGGTTGCAGGACGGTCGCGAGAGCGGCCGGTACCGCAGCTCGTGCGGACTCTTTCGTTGTCGGCGCTGCTAAGTTCTAGCCATGACGCCGGGCGACCTCCACAGGACGGTGAACACGGATGGACTGCAGCAGGCACGATCGCGCTCCTGGCTGAACGGATCGGCGGCGGTCGTTATCTGACCGTGCAGGGGCGGACGATCGACGGAGTGCGGTTCGTGACGGGACGTCAGCTCAGCGAGAAGGCGTCGAGGGTCACCTGGAAGCCGTGCCCGGTCGCCGTCTCGGTGCACGTCATTCCGGCGGCCGTCGCCACGCACTCGACGCCGTCGAACCGGACGCCGTTCCCGGGCATCAGCGCGGTCGCTCCGCCCGTCTCGCTCGCGAACACCTGCCCGCTGTTGCACAGGGTCGTGGCAGCCTCGCCGCCGTTCGCCGCGAATCCGCTGGGGCACCCGCCGGTCTCACCCGCGTACTTCGTCGGCGGGTAGGTGAAGCGGTTGGCCCCGTACTTGAGGCGGCAGCCGTAGTACAGCCCCGTGCCCAGGTCGCCCTTCGACTCGCTGTACCTGTCCACGTTGTCGTAGATGCCGCACATCATCGTGCCGTCCTGCGAGACCCACGAGGGGCCATGCGGGGCATCCGGGTTCGTGGCGCTCGGGAGGATGATCAGCGCGTCCGGGTCCTGCCAGGTCACTGCGGGCGTCGGCGTGGAGGTGGGCGTAGGCGTCGGCACATCCTGTCGAGGGCTCGGTGCCGCCGAATTCGGCACCGAGACGGCGACCGTCGAACATCCGGCGAGCGCGACAACCATGACGAAGGCGGCTGCTGCGGCCGCGACGAAGCCCCTGTGCCTCATGGCCTGATCCTAGGGCTGCGCGAAGCTGTGAGCAGAAGCCGCCGCGCCGCTGTCATTTCGCCGCATGCTTCGATCGCTTGGCGAGCACACCGCGGACGATATCGGGGAGCGTTCGCCGCACCTCGGCGGCAGGGCGTGGTGCCGCGGCCACCGGGACGAACGCGGTCGTGCCGCAGCGGCCGCACACCGCGACCTCCGAGTGCACGGAGAGGCCGGTACGGAAGTAGGGGTTCGGGGAGACGCGGGTGGGCCCTCCGCACTCCTGGCACTCCGGGCCACGGGTGACTGCCACAGCTTCCCCTTCGTCGGTCTGTTGTTCACCTCGGGCAAGACTGAGAGGGCCCGGCGCACGCGAATCGCCGCGTCCGGGCCCGGTAACGCTTCGGCCTACCCGAAAGGCCGCGCGTCGGGAACCGCATCGATCTCCGATAATCAATTGCGGTCGCACACGTAATTTTTCATGGACTCGCGGGGATGCCAAGACCCCAGAGCGGGGGCGGCCCACTCCCCACCCCGACGTGCGTCCGCCCCGCCTCCCCGCTACGGTTGTCGCGGGAGTCCGCATCCACAGCAGGACGCCGAGGAGGATCGCATGGCGGAGAGGGACCTGACCGAGGTGCTCGAGGAGGTCGGCCGGTCGCTCACCGGGGCCGCGTGGATGCGGTTGCGCAGCGACGACCGCGCCGAATGGTTCGGGCACTTCGTCAGCGGCATCGCGCTCGCGGTCGGGCTCCGGCCGATCGAGCATCTGGACTCCGGGGTGCGCGTCGACGACGCCGGCGTGTTCTCGGCGAAGGTCGTGGTGTTCACCGACAAGACCATCGTGTTCGCCGACGCCACCGGGCGCAGCGCCGATCCCTACGACGTCGCCACGGTCGTGGCCGCCCGGCCGCGCGCCGGGCTCTCCCAGCTCACGATCTCGGATGCGAACTCCGCGTTCCAGCGCGACCTGTTCGACCCGTGGCCGGGCGACTTCACGGTCACCGCGGAGTGGTCGTACGGCGCGAAGGTGACCTTCCCGTTGAGCCCGATCGAGACGGACGACCACCGGGCGCGGTTCAGCGCGCTCTACGCCGCGCTGATCGACGCGCTGGGCGAATAGACCCCTACTTCACGCAGGGCACTCCCCCGGACGGCAGTGGCGCGGTCGGGTCGGTGTAGGTCCCGTTCGGGCCGGGCGGCGTCGACGCGGTCGGCGACGGCGCGGGCGCGGGGGCCGTCGTCGTCGCGGGCGGCCCGGAGGGGGTCGTCGCACCCGGGGTCGCGGTCGGCGTCGCCGTCGCAGGGTTCAGGAGCTGCTGCACCACCGCGTGGATCTGGCCCGGGTCGACGAGGTTGACGTCCTTGCCGTCCTTCACCCCGTAGCCGGTGATCGGAAGCGTCGTGAAGGTGATGTTGCCGCCCGCCAGGTGCTGCGCCTCGGACGCGAAACTGAGGAGGTCGAAGCCCGAGTCGAGGGCGATGTTCTGCTTGGCGGCGGCGATCAGGGACTCCAGGGTCGCCGGGTTCGCGAAGGTGTCGGCCTTCTTCAGCTTCGTCGCCAGCGAGACGATGAACGCCTGCTGCCGGCGCTCGCGATCGAGGTCGGTGAAGTTCAGCGCCGGGTTGTTCTCATCGCGGCGCTGCCGGACGAAGCTCACCGCCTGGGACGCCGAGAGCTGCTGGACGCCGGCCTTGAAGTCGGCGCCGGAGTACGGGTCCTGCGTGTCCTGCGCGATGCACACGGTGATCGGCTGGACCGCCTGGGCCACCTGGTAGAAGGCGGCCATCGTGACCTCGATGAAGTGGTCGATCCGCACGCCGCCGAGGAAGTCCGACACGGTCTGGAGCTCGGTCTGGCGGGCGAAGGTGCGCGCCTGCTGGTAGGCGTCGGCCTGCGCGACCCCGGCCTTGGTCAGCTCGGTGAGCTTCTGGTCGAGGGCGAGGCCGTACGCCTCCTTGATCTTGGAGGCGGACACGCCGTCCGGGCTCCCGGACAGCGGCGCGTAGTCGTCGCGCGGGATCGAGATCCCCACAGCCTTCTTGCCGCCGGCCGGGATGTGGATGAGCATCAGCACGTTGGCGTTGTAGCCGCCGTCGCCCTGGTTGCCGGCGTGCAAGGCGTTGTAGACGTCGGCCGGGAGGGCGTTCCCGTTCTCGTCCAGGCGGCTGTCGAGACCCATGACGAGGATGTTGCTCTCGGCGACGTTCTTCTTCTTACCGGCGCCGGGGAGGGTGATGTTCGAGCGGTGCAGGCCGTTCGAGAGGTCCACGTAGGAGTAGGCGGCGAACGCACCGACGGCGACCGCGACCGCGGCGACCGCGCCGGCCACCGAGAGCAGGATCCGCTTGGTCACGGAGGTGCGGGGGCGCTGGGCGTGGGCGACGTTCCGGCGGACAGGCTCGGCGGCGCCGCGGTCGCCGGCCGGGAAGGCCGGGTCGGGCAGGCGGGGCGAGGTCATGGTCGGGTCTCCTTGCGGGATTCGGGGCCGCTCGGACTCGCGATGAAGGCGCTTCGGGGGCGCCACTGGTCGGGTTCGCGGGTCGAGCGTGCTGCGGGCCTCCCGATCGTCCCACCGAAAACGGCCGTAGTCAGGGGACGCCCGATGAACTCCCAGAAACCGCGGGTGAGCGCGCAGATGAAAAGCGTTGCAGGTTGACCTCCGGCTGTTCCCTGACCGGCGGCGCAGCACTAGATTCGGTGACGCCCGGGCCAACCCCGGCCCGCGCGCCGACGGAAGGATCCGAACATGGCCCGCTACCTCCTCCTCTACCGCGCCGACCCCGAGGCGATGGCCTCGATGCCGGAGCCCACCCCCGAGCAGGCCGAGCAGATGAACGCCGCCTGGAACGCCTGGGCCCAGCAGGTCGGCGCCGGCCTGATCGACTTCGGCGCGCCGACGGCCGCCGTCTCCGAGGGCGCCGACCGCAGCGTCGGCGGCTACACCCTCATCGAGGCCGACAGCGCTGACGCCGTCGAGGGCCTCCTCACCGGCCACCCGCACCGTGCGATGGGAGGCACCATCGACGTGTACGAGTTGACGCCCGTTCCTGGGATGTGAGGTGTCCGTCCGGGTCCGCGTGCCGCGTGAGGTGCGTGGGCCCGGGAGGTGCGGGCGTCAGCCGGCCAGCGGCGCGATGTCCTCGAACTCGGCCCGGTGGGTGGCGAGGGCGACCTCGATGTCGTGGTGGGCCTGCAGGTTCAGCCAGAACTCGGCAGTGGTCCCGAACGCGCGCGCGAACCGGAGCGCGGTGTCGGGGGTGATGGCCCGCTTTCCGTTCACGATGTCGCCGATGCGCTGCGCCGGGACGTGGACGGCCTTCGCGAGCGCGTACTTCGTGAGCCCGAGCGGGGCCATGAACTCCTCGGAGAGGATCTCCCCCGGAGTGATCAGGTCGGTCATGGTCTCCATAATAATGCACCGCGTTATTAGTGCAAGGCGTTGCTAACGCACGGCGTTGCTCTTTCACCCCGTCGGCGTCGGCCGCTGCGGGAGGCCGTAGAACGCGCGCTCGAACACCGCGCGCGCACGGCGGGTGACCGCGAGGTAGTCCTCCTCCAGTCGGCTCGCCGAACCCGGCGGGTACTCCAGGAGGCGGGCGACGCCCTCCAGAGCCACCCGGTCGGCCGGGAGGACGTCGGCGGTCTTGTTGGTCCAGAGCGTCATCGCCGAGCGGGCGCGGGAGGCCAGCAGCCAGGCGTCGCGGAGCTTGGCCGCGTCGTCGTCCGCGACCAGGTCGTTGTCGACGGCGACCGCGAGCGCGTCCAGGGTCGACGTCGTGCGCAGCGCCGGGATCGCGGCGGCGTGCTGGAGCTGGATGAGCTGGACGAACCACTCGACGTCGCTCAGCGAGCCGCGGCCGAGTTTGAGGTGGCGGGCCGGGTCGGCGCCCTGCGGGAGGCGCTCGTTCTCCACTCTGGCCTTGATGCGCTTGACCTCGCGGACCTCCTGCTCGCCGATCGCCGCCGGGTAACGGACCTCGTCGGCCACCGTGTCGAAGTCGGCGAGCAGCGCCGCATCCCCGGCCACGCCGCGGGCGCGCAGCAGCGCCTGGGCCTCCCAGGTCAGCGACCAGCGCTTGTAGTAGGCGCGGTAGGCCTCCAGCGAGCGGACCGGCGCGCCGTTCTTGCCCTCAGGACGCAGGCCGATGTCAAGGTCCAGCGGGAGGCGGTTGTCCTCCGTCAGCCGGTTGAGGTCCGCGACGATCGCCAGCGCGGCCTTGTGCGCGGCGTCCTGCTCGGCGGCCAGCGGGCGGAAGACGTACATCACGTCCAGGTCGGACCCGAAGCCGAGCTCGCGGCCGCCGAAGCGACCCATGCCGATGATCGCGAACTCCAGCTCGGCCGCGTCGCCGCGCTCGGCGCGGATCGCGGCCAGCACGCCCTCGATCACGTTCTCGTTGACGGCGGTCAGCCCGCGGGCCAGCTCCTCGATCGTGGCGAAGCCGAGGATCGCCGAGAAGGCCAGGCGCAGCACCTCGCGGCGGCGGACGGCGCGCAGCGACGCGGCCGCGGTGGCCGCGGACTGGTGCCGGCCGAGGATCGCGGCGGTCTCCTCGCGCAGCACCTCCGCCGTGCGCGGGCGCAGCTCCTCCTCCGACTCCAGCCAGGCGACGGATTCCGGGATGCGGCCGAGCAGCTCGCCGGCGTAGCGCGAGCCGGACAGCACCCGGGTGAGCCGCTCGGCGGCGCCGGTGGAGTCGCGCAGCATCTTCAGGTACCAGTGTGTGGTCCCCAGGTCTTCGCTGAGCCGGCGGAAGGTCAGGAGGCCGTAGTCGGGGTCCGCCCCGGCGGCGAACCACTGCAGCAGCACGGGCAGCAGGTGGCGCTGGATGGTCGCCCGCCGCGAGACGCCGCCGGTGAGTGCGGCGATGTGCGCGAGCGCGCCGCGCGGGTCGCGGAAGCCGATCGCGGCGAGCCGGGCCTCCGCCTGCTCGCTGGTGAGCCCGGCTCCCCCTGTCAGCCCGGTGTCGTCGGTGGGCATGGCGGCGACCGCGCTGAGCAGCGGGCGGTAGAACAGGCGCTCGTGGAGGCCTCGCACGCGGTGCTTGATCGCGTTCCAGCGCACCAGGAGCTGCTCGGCGCTCGGCGCCAGCCCGGTCGCGCGGGCCAGGATGCGCACGTCGCCCTCGTCACGCGGCATCAGGTGGGTGCGGCTGAGGTGGCGCAGTTGGAGGCGGTGTTCCATCAGGCGCAGCGTGCGGTAGTCCTGCGAGAAGGCGGCGGCCTCGTCGCGGCCGATGTAGCCCTGCGCGGCGAGGGCGGCGAGGGCGGACAGCGTGTCCCGCTGGCGCACTCGCTCGTCGGTCTGGCCGTGCACGAGCTGGAGGAGCTGCACGGTGAACTCGACGTCGCGCAGGCCGCCCGGCCCGAGCTTGAGCTGGTAGTGGGTCTCGTCGTCGGGGATGTTGTCGGTGACGCGCTCGCGCATCCGCTGCACCGACTCCACGAAGTTCTCGCGCGACGCGCTGCTCCACACCTTCGGTGCGAGCGCCGCGACGTAGCGCTCCCCCAGCTCCAGGTCGCCCGCCAGCGGCCGGGCCTTCAGCAGCGCCTGGAACTCCCAGCCCTTCGCCCAGCGGTCGTAGTACGCGATGTGCGACTCCAGGGTGCGCACGAGCGCGCCGTCCTTGCCCTCCGGCCGCAGGTTGGGGTCGACCTCCCAGAGGCCGGGCTCGATGGCCGGCTCGTGGATGCCGCGCTGCGTCAGCATCGCCAGCCGCGTCGCGATGTCCACGGCGCGGCCGGAGCTGAGGCCGGCCTCCTCGTCGCCCTCGGTGACGTAGATGACGTCGACGTCGCTGACGTAGTTGAGCTCGCGCGCGCCGGCCTTGCCCATGCCGATGATCGCGAACCGGGTGGCGCGCACCTCCGCCTCCGGGAAACGGCCGGGGCCGGTGCCGATGGTCTGCCGGCGGGCGACCGCGAGGGAGGCCTCCAGCGCGGCGGCGGCGAGGTCGGACAGCGCGGCGGCGACGCCGTCGAACCCGGCGACCGGGTCCTCCTGCTCCAGGTCGAAGCTGGCGAGCTGCACGAGCCGGCGGCGGTAGCGCACGCGGAGGGCGGTGCGCGCGGCGTCGTCCTCCATTGCGGCGACGCCGTCCACTGCCCCGACCGCGTCGAGCAGGTCGTCGCGCAGCTCGGCCGCGGTCGGCAGGGCGGTGACCGGGTAGTCGAGCGCGCTCAGCTCGGCGGGCTGGCGGAGGAAGAACTCGGCGGCGCCCTCGGACGCGCCGATCACGCGGAACACGCGGCGCGCGTCGTTCCGCGACGGCACATAGCGCGCGGTCTGCACCGGCGCGTGCCGCAGCAGCCGCAGGGCCAGCGCGAGCGCGGTGTCCGGATCGGCGGCGGCGGACAGCGCGGGCAGGAGGTCGTCCACGCCGAAGCCGGTCAGCTCGACCAGCTCGTCCAACTCGCCGCGGACCGAGCTCAGCCCCACGAAACCGGCGCGAGCCAGCGTCGTGAGGGAGAGCTGCTCGCGGGTCACGTTCGGGTCAGAGGATCTCGAGGTTCGACCGCAGCTCGAACGGCGTGACCTGCGCCCGGTACTCGGCCCACTCGCGCCGCTTGTTCAGCAGCACGTAGTTGAACACCGACTCGCCGAGGGTCTCGGCGACCAGCTCGGAGTCCTCCATCAGCGAGATGGCGTGGTCGAGGCTCGCCGGGAGCTGGTTGTAGCCGAGCGCGCGGCGCTCGGCGTCGGACAGCGCCCAGACGTTGTCCTCCGCCTCCGGCGGCAGCTCGTACTGCCCCTCGATGCCCTTGAGGCCGGCGGCCAGCATCAGCGAGAACGACAGGTACGGGTTCGCGGCGGAGTCGATGGCGCGGTACTCGACGCGCGAGCTCTGGCCCTTGTTGGGCTTGTAGAGCGGGACGCGCACGAGCGCGGAGCGGTTGTTGTGGCCCCAGCAGACGAAGCTCGGGGCCTCGTCGCCGCCCCAGAGCCGCTTGTACGAGTTGACGAACTGGTTGGTGACGGCCGTGATCTCCGGCGCGTGCTTGAGCAGGCCCGCGATGAACTGCCGCCCGGCCTTCGAGAGCTGGTACTGCGCGCCGGCCTCGAAGAACGCGTTGGTGTCGCCCTCGAACAGCGACATGTGGGTGTGCATGCCCGAACCCGGGTGGCCGGAGAGCGGCTTGGGCATGAAGGTCGCGTACACGCCCTGCTCGATCGCCACCTCCTTGATGACCGTGCGGAACGTCATGATGTTGTCGGCCGTGGTCAGCGCGTCGGCGTAACGGAGGTCGATCTCGTTCTGGCCGGGGCCCGCCTCGTGGTGACTGAACTCCACCGAGATGCCGAGGTCCTCCAGCATCCGCACCGAACGGCGGCGGAAGTCGTGCGCCGTGCCGCCGGGGACGTTGTCGAAGTAGCCGGCCGAGTCGACGGGCTCCGGGCCCTCGTCGCCGAAGGTGGAGGACTTGAGCAGGTAGAACTCGATCTCCGGATGCGTGTAGAAGGTGAAGCCGCGGTCGGCCGCCTTCTCGAGCGTGCGCTTGAGCACGTTGCGCGGGTCGGACACCGAGGGCTGGCCGTCGGGCGTCGTGATGTCGCAGAACATGCGGGCGGTCGGGTCGACCTCCCCGCGCCACGGCAGGATCTGGAACGTGGTGGGGTCGGGATGCGCCAGCAGGTCGGACTCGAACGCCCGGGTCAGGCCCTCGATCGCGGAGCCGTCGAAGCCGAGGCCCTCGGAGAACGCGCCCTCGACCTCGGCCGGCGCGATCGCCACGGATTTGAGCGTGCCGACCACGTCGGTGAACCACAGCCTCACGAACTTGACGCCGCGCTCCTCGATGGTGCGAAGAACGAAGTCGCGCTGCTTGTCCATCCTGCCCCTTTCGTCGGCCACTCCAGACTAGTGGCTCCGCGGGCCGAAACCCGCCGGATGGCCCCGGGTGCCGCGTCACTAGACTGAGGCGCATGAGCGAGCAGTCACCTGTGCCCTCCGTCCACCCCGCCACCCCGTCGATGGAGTCGCTGAAGCGGGTGCGGACCCGTCACTTCCAGTCGGCGAAGGAGGCGGGCGAGCCGTTCACCGGGCTGACCAGCTACGACATGCTCACCGCCCAGATCTTCGACGAGGCGGGGATCGACTTCCTGCTGGTCGGCGACTCGGCCGGCAACAACGTCCTGGGCTACGACACGACACTCCCCGTCACGGTGGACGACCTGATCCCGCTGACCCGCGCGGTCGCGAAGGCGGTCAAGCGCGCGTTCGTCGTCGCCGACATGCCGTTCGGCTCCTATGAGACCGGGCCGCAGGACGCGCTGCACACGGCCGTGCGCTTCATGAAGGAGACGGGGGCGCACGCGGTCAAGCTGGAGGGCGGCCAGCGCAGCGCCAAGCAGATCCGGCGCATCGTGGATGCCGGCATCCCGGTGATGGCGCACATCGGCTTCACCCCGCAGAGCGAGCACGGGCTCGGCGGCCACCTGGTGCAGGGCCGCGGCGAGGGCGCGGAGCAGATCCTCGCCGACGCGCACGCGGTCGAGGACGCCGGGGCGTTCGCGGTCGTGATGGAGATGGTGCCGGCGGACGTGGCCCAGCGGGTCACGCAGGAGCTGCGCATCCCGACGATCGGGGTCGGCGCCGGCCCGCACGTGGACGGTCAGCTGCTGGTGTGGACGGACTGGGCGGGATTCACGACCGGGCGCATCCCGCGGTTCGTGAAGCAGTACGCGGACCTGAAGGGCGCGCTGTCGGAGGCCGCGCGCACGTACAAGTCGGAGGTGCAGGGCGGGGTGTTCCCCGGGCCCGAGCACTCCTTCTAACCGGTCTCGCCCGACGTCGCTTGCCGGCGCTCGACCCGCCGCCGGTCGTCGGCGTGCGCGTCGCGCAGGGCCGCCAGCGCGCGGTCGAGCGTGGCCGGGCCGGGGTTCACGACGCACACCCAGCCGTAGTCGCCGTACAGCGGGTGCGGGAGGAAGACATCCTCGGCGTCGTAGCCCGTGGTGGCTCCACCCGTCAACTCGGCCGCGGCGTGCGCTCCCACGTGGATGTTGAGCCGCCAGCGCCCTGGGTCGTCGAGCCGGGAGGCCACATCGTCCGGGTAGTCCTTGGTGACGATCGTCGCGTAGGGCTGCCGGGTGGTCGGCACCACGCCGTCCGGCGCGTAATAGAAGAAGTGGTCGCCCCAGGAGATCTCCGGGAACTCGCTGCCGGGCTGCGGCGCGAGCTCCAGCACTCCGTCGAAGTCCCTGACTTCGGCGAGGATCCGCTCCATCGTCATGACGGCCGCGCTACCGACCCTCCTCGGCGTCCTCCTCGGCCCACTTGGCGCTGTTCTCGCGGAGCTTCTCGAGTGCGTGCTCGGCCTCCACGCGGGTGTCGAACGGGCCGACCCGGTTCGGGGCGGGCGAGAGGAAGCCCTGCTCGACCTCGCCGGTCTTCATGTTGTACCAGTACTTGTGCTCGGCATCCTGCTCGATGCCGTAGTCGTTCTCGCCGGTCATAAGCTTGATCCTATGCCCAAGGATTCCGCCGGTCACCTGGTTCCGGGACGCGTCACCGCCATGCGCTCCGTCCCGTCGCGCATCCCGCGGCCGGAGTACGTCGGCAAGCAGGGACCGACCCCGTCCGACCGCGGCGACGTGTACTCGCCGGCGGAGGTCGAGCTGATCCGGGAGTCCGGCCGGATCGCCGCGCGCGCCATCGAACGGGTCGGCGAGGCCGTGCGCCCCGGCATCACGACCGAGGAGCTGGACGCGATCGGCCACGAGTTCCTCATCGAGCACGACGCCTACCCCTCGACGCTCGGCTACCGCGGCTACCCCAAGTCGATCTGCAGCTCGGTCAACGAGGTCGTCTGCCACGGCATCCCGGACGACACCGTGCTGGCGGACGGCGACATCGTCAACATCGACATCACCGCGTACACGAACGGCTTCCACGGCGACAGCAACCAGACCTTCATCGTCGGCACCGCGTCGCAGGAGGTCACCCTCCTGGTCGAGCGGACCAGGGAGGCGCTGAACCGCGGCATCAAAGCGGTCGCCCCCGGCCGCCAGGTCAACGTGATCGGCCGCGCCATCGAGTCCTACGCCAAGCGTTTCGGCTACGGGGTGGTGCGCGACTTCACCGGGCACGGCGTCGGCGCGACCTTCCACTCCGGGCTGATCATCCCGCACTACGACGCCGCACCCGCATTCGACGACGTGATGGAGGTCGGGATGGTGTTCACCATCGAGCCGATGCTGACGCTGGGCTCGCACGAGTGGGACCTGTGGGCCGACGACTGGACGGTGGTCACGCGCGACCGCAGCATCACGGCGCAGTTCGAGCACACGCTCGTGGTCACCGAGCGGGGCGCGGAGGTCCTGACGCTGCCCTGACCGGGAGCCGTCATCCCGCCGCCGGGCCTGCTGCCGCCGCGCCTGGCCGCGGGGTAGATTCGAGACCATGAGCGCGCAGAACCACGCAATCGGCATCGACGTCGGCGGAACGGGAATCAAGGGGGCGCTGGTCGACCTCGACAGCGGCGAACTGGTCAGCGACCGCATCAAGCTCGCGACGCCGGAGGGCGGCAAGCCGGACGACATCGTCGAGACCACCAAGGAGATCGTCGAGAAGCTGGCCGCCGAGGACCCGGACGCGCCGGTCGGGGTGTGCTTCCCCGCGATCGTCAGTCACGGCGTCACGCTCTCGGCGGCCAACGTGTCCAAGAAGTGGATCGGGCTGCACGCCGAGGAGCTGTTCGAGAAAGCACTGGGACGCGACATCCACTTCGTCAACGACGCGGACGCGGCGGGCTACGCCGAGACGCGCTTCGGCGCGGCGAAGGGCACGGACGGCCTGGTCATCATGACCACCCTCGGCACCGGCATCGGATCGGCGCTCATCTACGACGGCGTGCTGATCCCGAACGCGGAGCTCGGCCACCTGGAGATCGAGGGCCACGACGCCGAGTCGCGGGCCGCCTACTCGGCGAAGGAGCGCGAAGACCTCTCGTGGGAGAAGTGGGCGAAGCGGCTGCAGAAGTACTACTCGACGCTGGAGTTCCTCTTCACCCCCGACCTGTTCATCGTCGGAGGAGGCGTGTCCAAGAACTACGCGGACTTCCTGCCGCTGCTGGACCTCAACACGATGATCGTGCCGGCCACCCACCGCAACAACGCGGGCATCCTGGGGGCGGCCGCCCTCGCCGTGCGGGGCGAGAAGCGCGACGCGGGTGCGCGCGGTCGCTCGGCGGAGGTCGGGATCACGCCCGACAACTAGGCGCGAACACCGCGGCCGTCAGCGATCCGCATGGATCGCCCGCAGGCCCGTTAGAGAATCGTGAGGACGCTCACCCGCGTCCTCCTCCGGGTGTGGACTCTCTCTCGCCCCCGGCCACCCGGCCGGGGTGTCCCGATGGATGGAGAGAGTCGTGCTTGACCTCGTCTACCTTCTCGCCGTCGCGGCGCTGGCGTTCGTCGTCGCGCTCGTCGGCCGGGGGGTCGAGAAACTGTGATCGTCATCACCCTGATCGCCGCGCTGCTCGGCGTCGCGGCGATCGGCTACCTGGTCGTCGCCCTGGTCAAGCCGGAGCGGTTCTGACATGGCGGCATGGTTGTTCGTCGCCCAGCTCGCGACCCTCGTCCTCCTGCTCGCCCTCGCCTACCGCCCGCTCGGCGACTACCTGGCCCGGGTCTTCACGACCGACAAGGACCTCGCCGTCGAACGCGGCGTCTATCGGCTGATCGGCATCGACCCGCGGTCGGAGCAGTCCTGGCCCGCCTACCTGCGCGGCGTGCTCGCGTTCTCCGTGGTCGGCATCCTGATCGTCTACGGGCTCCAGCGGCTGCAGCAGTTCCTGCCGTACAGCCTCGGCTTCCCCGCGGTGCCGGAGGGCACGGCGTTCAACACCGCCGTCTCCTTCGTGACCAACACGAACTGGCAGTCGTACTCCCCCGACGTCACCCTCGGCTACACGGTGCAGCTCGCCGCGCTCGCGGTGCAGAACTTCGTGTCGGCCGCGGTCGGCATCGCCGTCGCGGTCGCCCTGGTCCGCGGCTTCGCGGCCCGCCGCAGCGGAGGTGCGTTCACCCAGGCCGGGATCGGCAACTTCTGGGTGGACCTGATCCGCGGCACCGGGCGTGTCCTCCTGCCGCTGGCCCTGGTCTCGGCCGTCGTGCTGATCGCCGGCGGCGTCATCCAGAACCTCGGCGGCTTCGACACGGTGCACACGATCGCGGGAGCATCGCAGTCCATCCCGGGCGGGCCGGTGGCCTCCCAGGAGGCGATCAAGCTGCTCGGCACGAACGGCGGCGGCTTCTTCAACGTCAACTCGGCGCACCCGTTCGAGAACCCGACGGCGTGGACGAACCTGGTCGAGATCTTCCTCATGCTCGTCATCCCGTTCTCGCTGCCCCGCACGTTCGGCACGATGGTCGGCGACAAGCGCCAGGGCTACGCGATCCTGGCGACGATGGCCTCGCTGTTCCTGGTCTCGCTCGTCGCCATGACGCTCTTCGAACTGGGCGGGTCGATGGAGGGCAAGGAGACCGTCTTCGGCGTCCTCGGCTCGACGCTGTTCAACACGACGTCGACGGTCACCTCGACCGGCGCGGTGAACTCGATGCTCGACAGCTACACGCCGCTGGGCGGGATGATGGCGATGATCAACATGATGCTCGGCGAGACCGTGCCGGGCGGCGTCGGATCGGGACTGTACGGCATCCTCGTCATCGCGGTCATCGCGGTGTTCCTCGCCGGGCTGATGGTCGGCCGCACGCCGGAGTACCTCGGCAAGAAGCTCGGCCCGCGCGAGATCAAGCTCGCCAGCCTCTACATCCTGACCACCCCGGCGCTCGTGCTGCTGGGGACCGGACTGAGCTTCGCGATCCCGGCGATCCGCGCCGACGTGGAGAAGACCTCCATCCTCAACCCGGGGCTGCACGGCTTCAGCGAGGTGCTCTACGCGTTCACCTCGGCGGCGAACAACAACGGCTCAGCCTTCGCCGGCCTGACCGCGGCCACACCCTGGCTCAACACCGCGCTCGGCGTCGCGATGTTCCTCGGCCGGTTCGTGCCGATCGTCTTCGTGCTCGCGCTGGCAGGCTCGCTCGCGGCCCAGAACAAGATCCCCGCGACCGCCGGCACCCTCCCCACGCACCGCCCGCTGTTCGTCGGGCTGATGGCCGGCACCATCCTGCTGGTCTCCGCACTCACCTACTTCCCCGTTCTCGCGCTGGGTCCCCTGGCGGAAGGGCTGCACTGACCATGACCACCATCCACTCGACGGCGACCCGCACGGTCGCCACCGCGGCCGGGGCGTTCTCGGCCCGGCAGCTCGTCGCGGCCCTCCCGGGCGCGCTGCGCAAGCTCGACCCGCGCCTGATGTGGCGGAACCCGGTGATGTTCATCGTGGAGGCCGGCGCGGCGCTCACCACGGTGATCGCGCTCGCCCAGCCGTTCCTCGGCGCAGGCGGCGCGGGACCGGCGACGCTCGCCTTCACCTGGAGCATCGCCGTGTGGCTCTGGCTGACCGTGCTGTTCGCCAACCTGGCGGAGTCGGTCGCCGAGGGGCGCGGCAAGGCGCAGGCGGCCACCCTCCGCAAGACGCGCTCCACCACGGTGGCGACGCGCGTGGCGCACTACGACGAAACGCACGATGCCGAGGCGCTGACCGCCGCCACCGAGCAGGTGACCTCCAGCGACCTGCGGCTCGGGGACGTGGTCGTGGTCACGACGGGAGAGCTCATCCCCGGCGACGGCGATGTCATCCGCGGCATCGCCACGGTGGACGAGTCGGCCATCACCGGCGAGTCCGCGCCGGTGGTGCGCGAGTCCGGCGGCGACCGCAGCGCGGTGACCGGCGGCACCCGGGTGCTCTCCGACCGCATCGTGGTGCGGATCACCAGCAAGCCGGGCGAGACGTTCGTGGACCGGATGATCGCGCTCGTGGAGGGCGCCTCCCGGCAGAAGACCCCCAACGAGATCGCGCTCAACATCCTGCTGGCGAGCCTGTCGATCATCTTCGTGATCGTGGTGCTCGTCCTCCAGCCGGTGGCCGGGTACTCCAATGTGTCGCCGACCGTCCCCGTGCTGGTCGCGCTGCTGGTCTGCCTCATCCCGACGACGATCGGCGCGCTCATCTCGGCCATCGGCATCGCCGGCATGGACCGGCTGGTGCAGCACAACGTGCTCGCCATGTCCGGCCGTGCGGTGGAGGCCGCGGGCGACGTGACCACCCTGCTGCTCGACAAGACCGGGACCATCACCTACGGGAACCGCCGGGCCAGCGAGTTCACGGCCGTCGGCGGCACGGCCGGCGACGAGCTGGTGCGGGCAGCGGCGGAGTCCTCGCTGAGCGATCCGACGCCCGAAGGGGTGTCTGTGGTCGAGCTGGCGGAGACGCTCGGGTACGAACGGCGGGAGCGGGTCGACGGCGAGATCGTGCCGTTCACGGCGCAGACCCGGATGAGCGGCCTCGACCTCCCGGACGGCTCGCAGGTGCGCAAGGGCGCGGCGAGCGCGGTCGTCGCCTGGGTCCGCGAGAGCACCGCGCCCTCTGCGGCGGCCCTCGAAGAGCTCGACCGCGAGGTGGAGCGCATCTCCCAGGTCGGCGGCACCCCGCTCGCCGTTGCGACGCGCGACGCGGCCGGCGCCGCACGCCTCCTCGGCGTGGTCTACCTCAAGGACATCGTCAAGGAGGGCCTCGCCGAGCGCTTCGCGGACCTTCGGAAGATGGGCATCCGCACCGTCATGGTGACCGGCGACAACCCGCTGACCGCCAAGGCCATCGCGGCGGAGGCCGGCGTCGACGACTTCCTCGCCGAGGCGAAGCCCGAGGACAAGCTCGCGCTCATCCGCCGCGAGCAGGAGGGCGGCGCCCTCGTCGCGATGACCGGAGACGGCACCAACGACGCGCCCGCGCTCGCGCAGGCCGACGTCGGGGTCGCGATGAACACCGGGACGTCGGCGGCGAAGGAGGCCGGCAACATGGTCGACCTCGACTCCGACCCGACCAAGCTGATCGACATCGTGCGGATCGGCAAGCAGCTCCTCATCACCCGCGGCGCGCTCACCACGTTCTCGATCGCGAACGACGTGGCGAAGTACTTCGGGATCATCCCGGCGATGTTCGTCGGCGCCTTCCCAGGCCTCGCCGTGCTCAACGTGATGGGGCTGCACTCGCCGGCCTCGGCCATCCTCTCGGCGGTGATCTTCAACGCGATCGTGATCGTGCTGCTCATCCCGCTCGCCCTGCGCGGCGTGCGCTACCGGCCGTCGGCGGCGTCCTCGCTGCTCGGCCGCAACCTCCTCATCTACGGACTCGGCGGGATCATCGCCCCGTTCATCGGCATCAAGCTGATCGACCTCGTCGTCGCCCTCCTCCCCGGCTTCTGACCACCACAGTAAGGAATCGCAGAACATGAACCGCCTCCGCGGCGCCTGGCGCCAGTACTGGGTCGCCATCCGCGCCATGATCGTGCTCACGGTCGCGCTCGGCGTCGCCTACACCGTCGTCGTGACCGGGATCGGGCAGCTGGCCTTCCCGGCGCAGGCGAACGGCTCGATGATCACGCAGGACGGGAAGACCGTCGGCTCGGCCCTCATCGGCCAGGCCTTCACCGACAAGAAGGGGAACCCGCTGCCGCAGTGGTTCCAGTCGCGCCCGTCCGCGGCGACGTCGAACGGACCTGCCGGCTACGACGCGGCGGCCTCCTCCGGCAGCAACCTCGCCACCGGCAACCCGGCGCAGCTGAAGGCCGTGCAGGACCGCACCGCCGCGATCGAGAAGCTGGACGGCGTGCCGGCGTCGGCGATCCCCTCCGACGCAGTGACCGCGTCCGGTTCGGGGCTCGACCCGCACATCTCCCCCGCCTACGCGCTGCTGCAGGTCAAGCGTGTCGCCGACGCCCGCGGGCTGCCGGAAGCAACGGTGAAGAAGCTGGTCGAGTCTAGGATTCAAGCACGGGACCTCGGCTACCTCGGCGACCCGACCGTGAACGTGCTCCAGCTCAACCTGGCGCTGGCCCGGCTCGGCCGCTGACCGGCCGACATCGAGAAGGGGATCGAGAGCGAATGGCGCGTGGCCACCTCCGGGTCATGCTCGGCGCGGCGCCCGGCGTCGGCAAGACCTACGCGATGCTCGAGGAGGGCAAGCGGCTGAAGGCGCTCGGCAAGGACGTCGTGGTCGCGGTCGTGGAGACCCACGGCCGCGCCGCCACCGCCGCCATGCTGGAGGGCCTGGAGGTCGTGCCGCGCCGCACGGTCGAGCACCGCGGGGTGGAGCTCACCGAGCTCGACCTCGACGCGGTGCTGGCCCGCGCGCCGCAGCTCGCGCTCGTGGACGAGCTCGCCCACACCAACGCGCCCGGCCCCGACGACGGATCGCACAGCAACGCCAAGCGCTGGGAGGACGTGGACGCGATGCTCGCCGCCGGCATCGACGTGATGTCCACCGTCAACATCCAGCACATCGAGTCGCTGAACGACGTGGTCGAGCAGATCACCGGCGTGCAGCAGCGCGAGACCATCCCCGACGCCGTGCTGCGCCGCGCCGACCAGATCGAGGTGGTCGACCTCGCCCCGCAGGCGCTGCGCGACCGGCTCGCCGAGGGCGTCGTGTATCCGGCGGCGCGTGTGGACGCTGCGCTCTCCAACTACTTCCGGCTCGGCAACCTCACCGCGCTGCGCGAGCTCGCTCTGCTCTGGCTGGCCGACGAGGTGGACAGCGCACTGCAGCAGTACCGCGCGGAGCACGGCATCGCGGGCAAGTGGGAGGCCCGCGAGCGCGTGGTCGTGGCGCTCACCGGCGGCCCGGAGGGCGAGACGCTGCTGCGGCGCGGCGCCCGGATCGCCGCGCGCTCGGCGGGCGGCGAACTGCTCGCGGTGCACGTCACCAGCCAGGACGGCCTCCGGGAGGCGACACCCGGCGCGCTCGCGGCGCAGCGCGCGCTGGTGGAGCAGCTCGGCGGCAGCTACCACCAGGTGGTCGGCAGCGACATCCCGCAGGCGCTGGTCGACTTCGCGCGCGGCGAGAACGCGACGCAGCTGGTCATCGGCGTCTCGCGGCGCAGCCGGCTCGCGGCGCTGCTGACCGGGCCGGGGATCGGCGCGACGGTGGTTCGGGAGTCCGGCGACATCGACGTGCACATCGTGACGCACTCCCGGGCGGGCGGCCGGTTCTCGCTGCCGCGGCCGCGCGGGGGCCTTACGACCCGGCGTCAGGTCTACGGCTTCCTCCTCGCGCTGATCGGCGGTCCGCTGCTGACGCTGGTGCTGGTGAGCATGCGCTCGGGCGAGTCGATGACGGCCGACGTGCTCAGCTACCAGCTGCTGGTGGTGGTCGTCGCGCTGGTCGGCGGGATCTGGCCCGCGCTGTTCGCCGCGCTGCTCTCCGGGCTGACGCTCGACTACTACTTCGTCGCCCCGCTGTACACGATCACGATCGCCGAGCCGCTGCACCTGCTGGCGCTGATCCTCTACATGGTGATCGCCGCGCTGGTCAGCCTGGTCGTGGACCAGGCGGCCCGCCGCACGCGGGCCGCCCAGCGCGCCGCCGCGGAGGCCGAGCTGCTGGCCACGGTCGCCGGCGGCGTCATCCGCGGCGAGGACGCCCTCCAGGCGCTCGTCACCCGCACGCGCGAGGCGTTCTCGCTCACCGGGGTGCGCCTCCTCGACGGCGACGAGGTCGTCTCCACCGACGGCGAACCGGCGGACTCGGCGCACACACAGCGCATCGCGGTGGGCGACCGCGGCACGCTGGAGCTGTCCGGCCGCGACCTGGAGGCCGCCGACCGGCGCCTGCTCGCGGCGATCGTCGCGCAGCTCGACGCGGCGCTGGAGCACCGCGAGCTCGCCGCGACCGCGAGCGAGCTCGGCCCGCTTGCCGAGGCGGACCGGGTGCGCAGCGCGCTGCTCGCGGCCGTGGGCCACGACCTCCGTCGCCCGCTCGCCGCGGCGACAGCGGCCGTCACCACGCTGCGCCAGCGCGACCTCGCCCTCAGCGACGGCGACCGCGAGGCGCTGCTGGAGACCGCGGAGGACAGCCTCGACGGCCTCGCCACGCTGGTCACCAACCTCCTCGACGTCAGCCGTGTCCAGGCGGGCGTGCTCGGCGTCTCGCTCGCGCCGACCGAGCTGGAGGACGTCATCCCGGCCGCTCTCGAAGAGCTGGGGCTGGGACCGGCGAAGGTTGAGCTCGACCTGGCCGAATCCGTGCCGCCGGTCCTCGCCGACGCCGTGCTGCTGCAGCGTGTGCTCGTGAACCTGCTCGGCAACGCCCTGCGGTTCTCGCCGGACGGCCGGCCGCCGGTCATCGCGGCCAGCGAGTTCGGAGGGACGGTGCAGCTGCGCGTCGTCGACCACGGCCCCGGCATCCCCGGCGAGCGCCGCGAGGCCGTCTTCCTCCCGTTCCAGCGGCTGGGCGACACGGACAACGACACCGGGATCGGGCTGGGCCTCGCGCTCTCCAAGGGGTTCGCCGAGGGGATGGGCGGCACGCTGGAGGCCGAGGACACCCCGGGAGGCGGGCTCACGATGGTGGTGTCGCTCCCGGCCGCCACGACCCCCGCCACCACCCCGAACCCCGCCACTTCGACCCCGGAGGAGACGCCATGAGGATCCTGATCGCCGACGACGACCAGCAGATCCTGCGCGCCCTGCGCATCCTCCTCACCGCGCGCGGCTACGAGGTGCTCACCGCCCGCACCGGCGCGGAGGCCCTGACGCAGGCGGTGGAGCACCATCCGGACCTGGTCATGCTCGACCTCGGGATGCCCGAGCTGAACGGCATCGAGGTGATCGAGGGGCTGCGCGGCTGGTCGACCGTCCCGATCCTGGTTGTCTCCGGCCGCACCGGCTCGGCCGACAAGGTGGACGCCCTCGACGCGGGCGCCGACGACTACGTGACCAAGCCGTTCGCGGCCGACGAGCTGCTCGCGCGCATCCGGGCGCTGACGCGGCGCCAGTCCGGCCCGGCCGACGAGCCGGCGGTGCGCTTCGGGGACATCACCGTGGACCTCGCCGCCCACCAGGTGCTGAAGCGCACGGCCGACGGCGAGTCGCCGGTGCGGCTGACGCCGACCGAGTGGGCGATCCTGGAGGTGCTGGTGCGCAATCCGCGCCGGCTGGTCACGCGCCAGGCGCTGCTCACGCAGGTCTGGGGTCCGCAGTACACGAACGACACCGGCTACCTGCGGCTGTATCTCGCGCAACTCCGCAAGAAACTGGAGCCCGTCCCGTCCACCCCGCGCTACCTCCTCACCGAAGCCGGCATGGGCTACCGCTTCACCCCCGACCCCGACTGACGTCGGAGGGGGGCTCGAAGGGAACGGGCCGGCCGATACGCCGGGTTCTGTCGTGGACGGCCATCTCTCTCGGGACGACGTTGCCGCCGCCCTCTAGCGGTCTACCCGGGGACGAGACGAGCAGCCTCATGGTCCCCTGTCTGACCTTGCTCCGGGCGAGGTTTACCCAGCCGGCCGGGTCACCCCGGCCGCTGGTGGTCTCTTACACCACCGTTTCACCCTTACCGCGCACTCGCGTGCGAGGCGGTCTGCTTTCTGTTGCACTTTCTCGCGGGTTGCCCCGGGTGGGTGTTACCCACCACCCTGCTCTGCGGAGCCCGGACGTTCCTCGGCGGCCCGCTCGCGCGGACCGACGCGACCGTCTGGCCGACCCATTCCGCGCCCAACACTAGCGCAGCTAGAGCCCGGACTCCTCGTTGCGGATCAGGATCGCGCCGCTGTCCGGGCAGAGCACCACGTCGTCGTCCGCTGCCCGGCGGATCTCCGCGAGGTCGGACTCGGTGAGCTTCACGTTCGAGCCCATCGACACCCCGCGCAGCAGCAGCGCCGCGCCGACGCCGTACCGCGACCGCTGCCGCTCGTACAGGGCGACCAGGTCGGCGGGGAGCGCCCCCGCGATCGTGGCGCGGTCGCGGGCGAGGGCGTCGCGCTGGGCGCCCACCGTGCCGGCCTCGCCGTCGCGGGAGGCCTCCAGCTCCTTCACTTTGCCCTCCAGCTCGTCGCGCTCGGCGTCGATGCCGGACAGGCTCGCCTCCAGTCCCTCCAGGCGCTCCATGACCGTCAGCTCGATCTCCTCCAGGTCGCCCTGGCGCTTGGCGAGCGACGCGAGCTCGGCCTCCAGCGCCTGGACGTCCTTCACCGAGGACGTGTGCTGCAGACGGTCGCTGTCCCGGCGCTTGCGGGCCTCCACGACCTCGACGTCGGACTCGACGCGCTTCAGCTCGGCGCGGGCGTCCTCGACCTCTCCGGTCGCGGCGATCCACCGGGCGCGCAGGGCGTCGAGCTCGGGCTGGAGCGCGGCGAGCTGCGCGGCCTGCGGGAGGTTGCGGACGGTGTGGTCGAGCTGGGCGAGCCGGGTGTCGGCGGCCTGCAGCCGGAGGAGCTCGTTCTGGTCGGAGGGGCTGGCTTTCATGCTCTGCTCTCTGCTGTTTCGGTACGGGTGCTGATCATTGCAGGATCGCGAAATCCCAGGGGTCGGTGCGCAGCTCGCTGACGACGACCTCCACGCCGGGCAGAGCACGGCGGAGGCTCTCGGCGGCTGTTTCGAGCCACAGCCACTCGCTCGCCCAGTGCGAGACGTCGAGGAGGGCGGGGCCACCGCCGAGGACGGCCTGCTCGCGCGCCTCCGACGCCGGGTGGTGGCGGAGGTCGGCGGTGATGTAGACGTCCGCGCCGCGCACGGCGTCGCTGGCCAGCAGCGAGTCGCCTGCGCCGCCGCACACCGCGACGCGGGAGACGGGCTGGTGGTAGTCGCCCGCCGCGCGGACTCCGCCGGCGGTCGGCGGCAGGAGGTCGGCGAGCGCGCGGGCGAGGGCGCCGAGCGTCGTCGGCTCGGCCAGCGTGCCGACCCGGCCGATGCCGGTGACGCCGTCGGGCGCCGGCGCGATCGGCGCGGTGTCCCGGAGGCCGAGAGCGGCGGCCAGGACGGCGCTCGTGCCGTCCGCCACCACGTCCGCGTTGGTGTGCGCCGCGATCAGCGCGCAGTCGTTGCGGATCAGGGTCGCCAGCAGGGAGCCCTTGTAGCGGTCCTCGGCGACGGAGGTCACGCCGCGCAGCAGCAGCGGGTGGTGGGCGATCAGGAGGTCCGCGCCCAGCCCCACCGCTTCGTCGACGGTCGCGGCCACCGCGTCCACGGAGAGGAGGATGCGCTCCACGTTCGCGGCCGGGTCCCCCGACACGAGCCCCGGCGCGTCCCATCCCTCGGCGCCGGCGATCGGCCAGAGCGATTCGACGACCTCGCAGACGGAACGGAGAGTGTGCGGCACGGAGTAGAGCCTAGCCCTGTCGCCGGCGGAGGAGTTCCGGAGAGCCGCGCCTCAGGCCACCACCGCCTCCTGCCGCCGCACCTCGCGGACGCCGGACACCATCGGCGTCACCAGCCCGATGCCGAGTGCGAGCAGCACGCCGACGTTGCTCGCGCCGATCCCGGCGTGCGGGTCGGCGCCGAGCAGCCGGACCAGGTAGCCCTCCCAGGCCAGCCACGGCAGCGGCGAGCTGACGAAGCCGAGCCCGATCGCGGTGGCGACCACGAGCATCGTGAGGTTGGCCCAGCGCCAGTCCGGGTAGACGCCGCCGCGGTTCAGCAGCGAGCTGTGGTGGAAGCGGCGCGTGCGCAGCATCATCTCGCCGGCGAACAGCCCGGCCCACGCGGCGACCGGCACGGACAGCGCGGTCGGGATGCCGCGGATGACCTCGTCCAGGTCGCTCACCGTGAGGGCGAGCACGATGCCGGCGACCGCGATCTCGGCGCCGATGACCACCGTGCTCCAGCGCCGGCCGAGCCGCACGCCGAGCGCGTCGAGGGTGAAGCCGCCCGAGTAGATCGTGAGCACGAGCGCGGAGATCAGGCTGAGCCCCACCGCCAGCAGCAGCGGGACCGGGTACCAGGCCGGGAGGCCGAGCTGCACGAACCCTCCCACCGGGTCGCTGGCCAGCTCGGCGGCCAGGCGCGGGTCGGAGGCCGCGAGCAGGCCGCCGTAGGAGACGAGCACGAACGGCGGCACGCCCGCCCCGAACGTCGCCCACAGCATCCCCGCCGCGCCGGAGGAGCGCCGCCGCTGGTACCGGGCGACCTCCGCGCTGCTCATCGCCCAGGCCAGCCCGACGTAGCTGAACACGAGCACCGCGCCGGTGACGACGTGCGTCCAGAGCGCGTCGGGGACGGCGAGCGCGCGCGACAGGTCGACGTGCCTCCAGGTGGCCGCGATCGTCACGGCGATCAGCACCGCCGAGGCGATCGTGAGCACGAGCTGCACCCGGGAGACGAGCCCGTAGCCGAAGAAGGCCACGACGCCTGCGGCGGCGATCGTCACGGCCAGCGCGATCGCGGTCGGGATCGCCGCGCTGTGCGCCCAGCCCTCCGAGACGGCCAGCGATCCGGCGGCCGACCCGGCGAGCCAGAGCAGCACCGAGCCCCAGAACAGCTTGGTGACCAGCGCCAGCGCAGTCGGGAGGGCGTTGCCGCGCACGCCGAACGTGGCACGCGACACCACCATCGTCGGCTGCCCGCTCCACTTGCCCGCGAGCGTCCCGAGCCCGAGCGGGAGGAAGGACAGCGCGACCCCGAACAGCGTCGCGACCAGGAGCTGGCGGAGGCTCAGCCCGAGCAGGAAGAGGGTCGCGCCGACGCCCACGCTGATCAGGGACGAGGTGCCCGCGAACCAGAGCCAGAACAGCCGGGACGCGTGCCCCGCCCGCCGGTCGAACGGCGTGGGCTCCAGGTCCACGGTCTCCGGCACGAAGGCGCCAGGTGCGACAGGGCCGGCCGCGATCGGTCCGGTGCGCAGCACCTCGGCGCCCTCGGGCGCCCGGGGCGACGCGACCGGAACCGGTGCGCTGTGCGCGTCGTCGGCGTCGAGGTGATCGAGAACCGCGGCCGGGCCGAGGTCGGGGGTGGCCACCGGCGCCTCGAGCGCGACGGGGAGGGCATCGGCGAGCAGCGGGACCGGCTGCGAGTCGGTCGGCGCAAACTCCGCGGGCACGAGGCCGAGCGGCTCGACGCGTGGTGCGGGGGTCTCGGGAGCGGGCGGCTGCTGCTGCGCGGCGGTCGAGGTATCGAGCGCGATCGTCGGGAACTTGGGCGGAGACACGTCTGACCGTTGCTGAACCGGCAACTGCTGCGCCGGCGGCTCCGGCTCCGGCGCCGCCGGCTGCGGCACGGCCGCCCCCACCCACGCGCTGTACGTCGGCTGCGGCCCGTCGTCCCGGCGCCGCACGGGGAGGTCGTCGAAGCTGATCAACTGCGTCGGCGGCCCGACCCACTCGTTCTCTTCCTCGTCCTCCTCCTCTTCCTCGACGTCGTCCGCCGGCTCCCCCACCAGCGGGATCGCCGCCGTCGCCCGCGCCTGCAGCACGTTCTGCAGATGCTGGATCGCCCCGAACGTGTCGTGGATCCGGAGATCCGCGTCCACGATCGCCGTGACCTCCGCGTCGCTCAGTGCCGCCGCGTCGCCCGCATCCGCGGCGGGCAGCGGCCCCGCGACGATGGGGATGGCGGCCGTCGCGCGGTCGACCTCGACCTGGAGCGCGTCGGCGAGCTCGTCGTCGCTGTGGCGTGCTCCGCCAGGCTCCGCGACGCCATTCCCCTTCACGCCATCGGCCCGCTCCATGCTCCGAGCCTACGACCGGAACGCTCAGCGGGTCAGGGGGCATCCCGGCCTCCGGAGAAGTACCATCGTCTCGATGAGCACGCCGATCCCGACTCCGTACGAAGACCTGCTGCGCGACGTCCTCGCGAACGGCAGCCACAAGTCCGACCGCACCGGTACCGGGACGCGCAGCGTGTTCGGCCGCCAGCTCCGGTTCGACCTCGCCGAGGGCTTCCCGCTGATCACCACCAAGCGGGTGCACTTCAAGTCGATCGCCTACGAGCTGCTGTGGTTCCTCCGCGGCGACAGCAACGTCGGCTGGCTGCGCGAGAACGGCGTCACGATCTGGGACGAGTGGGCCGACGAGCGCGGCGAGCTCGGCCCGGTCTACGGGGTGCAGTGGAGGTCGTGGCCGGCGCCCGACGGAACGCACATCGACCAGATCCAGCAGGTGATCGACACCCTCCGCGACAACCCGGACTCCCGCCGGATCATCGTCTCCGCCTGGAACGTCGCCGACATCCCGGACATGGCGCTCGCGCCGTGCCACGCCTTCTTCCAGTTCTACGTCGCCGACGGCCGGCTCTCCTGCCAGCTCTACCAGCGCAGCGCGGACATGTTCCTGGGCGTCCCGTTCAACATCGCCAGCTACGCCCTCCTCACGATGATGGTCGCCCAGCAGGTGGGACTGGAGCCCGGCGAGTTCGTCTGGACCGGCGGCGACTGCCACATCTACGACAACCACGTCGAGCAGGTCACCGAACAGCTCAGCCGCGACCCCTATCCCGCGCCGACGCTGCGGTTCGCGCGGAAGCCGGAGAGCATCTTCGACTACCGGTACGAGGACTTCGTGGTGGAGGACTACCAGCACCACCCCGCGATCCGCGCGGCCGTAGCGGTCTGACCCGGGTCCGCAGCTGATGACTCTGGCCCTGATCTGGGCGCAGGCCCACGACCGCGTGATCGGCGCCGGCGGCGTCATGCCGTGGCACCTGCCCGAGGACCTCAAGCACTTCCGCGCGCTGACCGACGGCGACCCCGTGGTCATGGGACGCCGCACCTGGGAGTCCCTGCCCGAGCGGTTCCGGCCCCTCCCCGGCCGGGCGAACATCGTCGTGACGCGCGACCCGGGCTGCGCGGCGCCCGGCGCGACGGTCGTCCACTCGCTCGACGACGCGCTGAGCGCCGCCGAGGCCGACACCGTGTGGATCATGGGCGGCGCCCAGCTCTACACGCAGGCGCTGCCGCTCGCCGACCGCGTCGAGGTGACCGAGATCGACCTCGCCGTGGAGGGCGACACGTTCGCCCCCGCGCTCGGCCCGGAGTGGCACGGCGACCCCGGCCCGTGGCTGGAGGCCGCGAACGGCATGCGCTACCGCTTCATCCGTTACGAGCGCTAAGTCAGTCCCGCCACCAGGTTCACGGTCGCCGCGACGATGACCGTGCCGAACACGTACGACAGCAGCGTGTGGCGCAGGATCGCCCGCCGCAGGTACGGGCTGGAGATGTTCGTGTCCGACACCTGGAACGTCATCCCCAGGGTGAAAGCGAGGTAGGCGAAGTCGCTGTACTGCGGCGGCTCCTTCTGGTTGAAGTCGACGCCGCCGTCCCTGCGGTAGTAGATCCGCGCATAGCGCAGCGTGTAGAGGGTGTGGACGAGCACCCACGACAGCGCGATGCTCACGATCGCGAGCAGCGCGATGGCGAGCTGCGCGCCGCCCTTGAGGCTGCGCGCTTCGACGAGCACCCACACGACGGCGAACACGCTCACCAGCGCCGTGATGGTCAGCAACAGGTCCACCGTCCGGCGCCCCGGGTCCTCCAGCGTCGCGTGGCTGCGCGTCTGCTCCGCGTCCATGCGCCAGACCGCCGACCAGACCCAGATGACGTACACGAGGCAGGCCGCTGCCCACCCCATCAGAATCGCGTGGTGCAGCAGCTCGAAGAACGAGGTCACCACTGCCACGAGGACGCCGACGGCCAGGGCCACGTACAGCTTCACCCGGGTGCGGCCGCGGCCGCGCTTCAATTCGTCCGTCACACAACGGATGTTCGCACGTCACGCCAGGGCGTCGACGCCAGCGCGCCGGTACGATCGGATTGTGACCACCGCTCCCGCACCTCTCGCCGACCTCGACACCGAAGCGCTCCGCGCCGCGCACGCCGACTTCGCGCGCGCCTACGACGAGCTGAAGGCCGCCGGCCTCGCACTCGACATCACGCGCGGCAAGCCGTCCGCCGAGCAGCTCGACCTCTCGAACGACCTCCTGCACCTGCCCGACGGCGCCTACCGGGATGCCGCGGGGACGGACCTGCGCAACTACGGCGGTCCCAACGGCCTCCCCGAGCTGCGCGCGATCTTCGCCGACGCGCTGCGGGTGCCGGTCGGCCAGCTCCTCGCGCTCGGCAACTCCAGCCTCACGGTCATGCACGACACGGTCGCGCAGGCGCTGCTGCACGGCGTCCCCGGCGGCGACCTGCCGTGGAGCCACCAGCCGATCAGCTTCCTCGCCCCGGTGCCGGGCTACGACCGGCACTTCACGATCTGCGAGCGATTCGGCATCCGGATGATCGCGGTGCCGATGAACGACGACGGCCCCGACATCGCCACGATCGAGACGCTGCTGGCGACGGACGACAGCATCAAGGGCATGTGGTGCGTGCCGGTGTACTCCAACCCGTCCGGCGCGGTGTACAGCGAGGAGGTCGCGCGCGCCCTGGTGTCGCTGCCCGCCGCTCCCGACTTCCGGCTGTTCTGGGACAACGCCTACGTCGTGCACCACCTGAGCGACCAGCGGCCGGAGCCGATCGACATCCTGGCGCTGGCCGCCGAGGCCGGCAACCCGGACCGCCCGCTGATCTTCGCCTCCACCTCCAAGGTCACGTACCCGGGAGCCGGTGTCGCCTTCATCGGCGCGTCGGAGGCCAACATCGCCTGGTACCAGCACAACTCGGCCGCGCAGAGCATCGGCCCGGACAAGATCAACCAGCTCCGCCACGTCCAGCTCCTGCGCGACGCCGAGGGCCTGGCGGCGCACATGGAGAAGCACCGCGCCATCCTGGAGCCCAAGTTCGCCGCGGTGGACGAGGCCTTCCGCGCGCGGCTGGAGCCGTGGGGCGCCGGCGCCTGGAACGCGCCGCACGGCGGCTACTTCGTCAGCCTGGACGTGCTCGACGGCTGCGCCAAGCGCGCCGTCCAGCTCGCCAAGGAGGCCGGCATCGCGGTGACGCCCGCCGGCGCGACCTTCCCGTACGGCGAGGACCCGCGCGACGCGAACATCCGCATCGCGCCGACGTTCCCGCCGCTGGCGGAGCTCCGCGCGGCCCTCGACGGGCTCTGCACGGCCATCCTGCTCGCCGAGACCGAGGCGCTGCTCGCCGAGCGGAACTGACGTGACGTCCTGGGTCGTCCGCCCGAGCGTGGAGGCCGACTGGACCGCGTACCGCGCGATCCGGCTGGAGATGCTGGAGGACACGCCCATCGCGTTCCTGGAGACGCTGGCCGCGGCCCGGACGCACCCCGACGAGCACTGGCGGCGGCGCGCGGCGAACACGTCGCCGCGCAGCCGGCTGTTCGCCGCGGTCGCGCCGGACGGCCGCTGGCTGGGGACGATGGGCGGCTTCCACGCGTCCGGCTCCCCCGACCCGCACCTGGTCGGCGTCTACGTGACGCCCGCCGCGCGCGGCCGGGAGCAGGGTGTCACCGACGCGCTCCTGGACGCGGTCGTCGACTGGGCGCGCCAGCGCTCCGGCCGCCTGCTGCTGGAGGTCCACGAGCACAACGCGGCCGCGATCCACTACTACGAGCGCCGCGGCTTCGCCTTCACCGGCCGCACGCAGCCCTATCCGCTCGACCGCACTGCGCTGGAACTGGAGATGGCCGCCGACCTCTAGGTCGACCTCCTCCGTTAGCGGCGGAACCGGAGAGCGAGCTCGGCGAGCAGCCGCGCGCCGTAACCGGTGGCCCCCTTCGACCGCCACGCGTCGTCGGCGTCGGCGTGCATCGTGCCCGCGATGTCGAGGTGCGCCCACGGCGTCTCGCCGACGAACTCCCGCAGGAACAGCGCGGCCGTCGTCGCGCCCGCGTACGGGCCGCCGACGTTGGCGAGGTCGGCGATGTCGGAGTCCAGCAGCTTGCGGTAGGCGGTCTCCAGCGGGAGCTGCCACACCTTCTCGTCCGTGCTGCGGGAGGCCGCCACGATCGCGTCGGCCAGCCCCTGGTCGGACGCGAACAGCGCCGCCCGGGCCGGCCCGAGCGCCAGCAGCGCCCCGCCGGTGAGGGTCGCGATGTCTACGACGGCGTCCGGCTCCTCCTCCGTGGCGAGGACGAGGCCGTCCATCAGCACCAGGCGGCCCTCCGCGTCGGTGTTCTTGACCTCCACGGTCGTGCCGCCGCGCGCCGTGAGGACGTCGCCCAGCTTGTACGCCGAGCCGGACGGCATGTTGTCCGTGCACATCAGGAACGCCGTGACCATCGTCGTGCAGCCCAGGTCCTGGAGGCTGGACAGCGCGCCGAAGATCGCCGCCGCGCCGCCCATGTCCATCTTCATCAGCAGGTGCATCGGGTCGGAGGGCTTGAGGCTGATGCCGCCCGAGTCGTACATGATGCCCTTGCCGACGAGCGCCAGGTGCCCGGTCGGCTCGCCCTCGGGGAGATAGCGGAGCCGGATCATCCGCGGCTCCTCCGCACTCCCCGCGTTGACGCCGAGCAACCCACCACAGCCGAGGTCCACGAGCTGCTGCCGGTCGAACACCTCCACCTCCAGGCCGAAGTCGGCGGCCAGCTCCACGGCGAGGTCGCCGAAGTCGGTGGCGGTCAGATGGCCGGGCGGGGTGTTGGCGAGGTCGCGGGCGATCGCGGCGCCGCGCGCGGTGACCGCACCGGCGGGGAGCCCGTCGGCCACCGCCGAGGACGGCGCCTCGTCCACGAGCAGTTCGAGCCGGGTGAGCTCGGTGACCGTCGGCGCCGACTTCAGCTCGGAGTACCGGTAGCGGCCGAGCAGCGCGCCCTCCGCCACGACCTGGCCGACGCGCTCGGGAGGGACCGCGCCCGTCCCCGGAAGGCGCAGGCCCAGTGCGGCCGACGACGACGCCGCACGGGCGAAGGCGGCGGCGAGGTCGCGGACGGTGTCCGCGGTGAGGTCCTCGGGGTCACCCGAGCCGACCGCGTAGAGGAGCGGAGCGGCCTCGGTCGGGATCAGGAGGGTCTGGCCGGGCTTGCCCTCGAACCCGGCGCGCGTGAGCGCGTCCCGGTCGAGGCCGAGGTCGGCGTCGACCGGACCGTCCGTGCCCACGGCGATCCCGATCGCGTCGAGTCCCGGAGCGAAGGAGGTCACCGCCTCGAAGCCGACGACGTGCTCCGGCCGGTACGACGGGACGGGGGTGAACGACGCCGGGATGAGGCTTCGCACCGCCGATGTCATCTCAGACCTCCCCGAATCCGCTCTCGACCAGGTCGACCAGAGCGTCCACCGCGGCCTCCCCCTCGCTGTCCGGCGACGCGATGGAGGCCGTCGCGCCCGCGGTGAGCCCGAGCGACATCACGCCGAGGAGGCTCTTGGCGTCCTTGCCGTTCACGGTCACCTTCACCGGGAAGGTGTTGGCGAGCTTGACGAACTCGGCGGCCGGCCGGGCGTGCAGGCCCTGCGGGTTGCGCACGAGCACTTCGCGTGTGTAGCCGTCGGCGCTGCGCACGGCGGCAGGCGCTTCGGCAGGCTCTGCCGGAGCGGCGGCCGGCGCCGTCTCCGCGTCGGCCCACGCCGAGCGCGCGCCCTCCACGGCGGCAGCGACCCCCTCGAGGTCGGCGCCGGTCTCCGCGGCGACGGCCGCGGCGACGCCGCCCTCCACGAAGGGCCCGTCGACCACGCGCACGCGGGCGCGCTCATCCTCCGGCAGCATGTCGAGCACGGTCTCCGCGGTCAGCAGAGCCGAGCCCAGGTCGCTGACGACCACGACGCCGGAGCCCTGGTCGGCCTCCCCCACCGCGGTCATCACCTTGCCGAAGCTGGTGCCGATCCCGTCGTCGTCCGTGCCGCCCGCCGGCAGCAGCGTCACCGACGGCGCCATCTGCCCCGCGAGGGCGACGGCGCCGGCGGCGAGCTGCGAGCTGTGCGAGACGAAGACGAGCCCGACCTTCGCGGTCATCCCGCCGCCTCTGCGGCGGCCCGCAGGATCAGCGCGGTCGACTGAGCGCCGGGGTCGCGGTGGCCGGCGGAGCGCTCGCCCAGGTAGCTGGCGCGGCCCTTGCGGGCGACCAGCGGGATGGTGGCGTCCGAGCCCTGCTCGGCCGCCGCGGCCGCCGCGTCGAGGATCGCCGCCGGGTCGGACCCCGCGGCGAGCGCGGCCGAAGCCGCGTCCACCGCGGGGGTCCAGGCGTCGATCATCGTCTTGTCGCCGGTCTCCGCCTTGCCGCGGGACACGATGCCGTCGCGCGCCGCCGTCAGCAGCGCGACCAGGGCCGCCCCGTCGATCGGGTCCGCGTCGCCGACCGGCTCGGCCGCCTTGAGGAAGGCCGTGCCGTACAGCGGGCCGGACGCGCCGCCGACCGTGGAGATCAGGGTCATCGCCACCGAGCGCAGCGCCGCGGACGGCGTCGCGTCGGCGGGCAGCTTCCCCAGCGCGTCCACGGACGCGCGCAGCCCGCGGTCCATGTTCTCGCCGTGATCGCCGTCGCCGATCTCCCGGTCGAGCGTGTTCAGCTCACCCTTGTGCTCGCCCACGGTCGTCGCCGCGGCCGAGATCCAGGAGGTGACCCAGTTCGTGTCCAGCGCCATCAGCGCATCCTTCCTCGTGTCGTATCCGGTCTGTGGAGCGTACGCCGTCTCAGACGCCCCAGCGGAGTGCGGCGGTGTGCACCGGCGCGTCCCACAGGGCGGTCAGCTCGTCGTCCAGCTTCAGCACCGAGATCGAGGCGCCCTGCATCTCCAGCGAGGTGACGTAGTTCCCGACCAGCGACCGGCCGAGGACGATCCCCTTCTCGTCGAGGATCTCCGCCGCGCGCCGGAACAGGATGTAGAGCTCCGAGAGCGGAGTGCCGCCCATGCCGTTGACGAACAGCAGCACGGTGTCGCCGGAGGAGAACGGCAGGTCGGTGAGGATCGCGTCCATCATCCGGTCCACCAGGCGGTCGGCCGGCTCGAGCTTGATCCGCTCGCGGCCCGGCTCGCCGTGGATGCCGACACCGAACTCGATCTCGTCCTCCGGGAGCACGAAGCCGGGCTCGCCCGCGTGCGGGACGGTGCCGTCGGTGAGGGCGAGGCCGATCGAGCGCACGTTGGCGTTGACCTTCTCGGCCACGGCCGTGACGGCGTCGAGGTCGTCGCCCCGGTCGGCCGCCGCTCCGGCGATCTTCTCCACCAGCACGGTGCCCGCGACGCCACGGCGCCCCGCCGTGTAGAGGGAGTCCTGGACCGCGACGTCGTCGTTGGTCACGACGGCGCGCACCGTGATGCCCTCCGCCCCCACCAGGTCGGCCGCCGTCTCGAAGTTCAGCACGTCGCCGGTGTAGTTCTTGACGATGTGGAGGACTCCGGCGCCGCCGTCCGCGGCCTTGGTGGCCTCGACGATCGGCATCGGCGTGGGCGAGGTGAAGACCTCACCGGGAACGGCGGCGTCCAGCATGCCCTTCCCCACGAAACCGGCGTGCAGCGGCTCGTGGCCGCTGCCTCCACCGCTGACCAGGCCGACCTTGCCGCGCACCGGGCCATCGGCCCGGGAGACGAAGCGGGGGTCCTGCGACACCGTCACGATGTCCGCGTGAGCCCGTCCGAACCCCGCGAGGGACTCGGTCACGACGTCGGGTACGTCGTTGATGAGCTTCTTCATCGAAAACCCTTCCTTCCACTTGCTGTCAGTGCGTCGCCTCGACCCATTCCTCGAGCTTCGCGGCCGCAGCCCCGGAGTCGATCGCCTGGGCGGCGACCGCCATGTGCGAACGGAACCGATCCAGGATGGACACCTGGACCCTCGACGGGTCGGACGCGAGCTCGTAGGACACGAGCCCGGCCGCCGCGTTGAGCAGGACGATGTCGCGCACGGGGCCCTCCTGGCCCGCGAGCACGGCACGCACGACAGCCGCGTTGTACGCGGCGTCCTTCCCGAGCAGATCCTCGATCCTGGCGCGCGGGATGCCCAGATCGCGCGGATCGATGTCGTGCTCGGTGACGAGGCCCCGGGAGACCTCCCAGACGTGGCTGTGACCCGTGGTCGACAGCTCGTCGAGGCCGTCGTCGCCGCGGAAGACCAGCGCGGTCGCGCCGCGGGTCTGGAACACGCCGACGATCAGCGGGATGCGGTCGAGCGTCGCGACGCCGACCGCGGACGCCTCCGGGCGGGCCGGGTTGCACAGCGGCCCGAGGAAGTTGAACACCGTCGGCACGCCGAGCTGCGACCGCACGGGGCCCGCGTTGGCGAAGCCCGGGTGGAAGGCGCTGGCGAACGCGAAGGTGATCCCGGTGCTCTTCAGCACCTCGGCCACCCGCTCCGGCGGCAGGGTCAGGTCGATGCCGAGCGCGGCCAGCACGTCCGACGATCCGGACGACGAGCTGGCGGCCCGGTTGCCGTGCTTGATGACGGGCACCCCGGCGGCCGCGGCGACGATGGAGGCCGTGGTCGAGACGTTCACGGTGCCGAACCGGTCGCCTCCGGTCCCGACGATGTCGAGCGCCATCGGGTCCACCGGAAGCGGGACCGCGTGGTCGAGGATGGCGTCGCGGAAGCCCACGATCTCGTCCACGGTCTCGCCCTTGGCCCGCAGCGCGATGAGGAAAGCGGCGAGCTGGGCCTCCGTGGCCTCGCCCGACATGACCTGGTCCATCGCCCACGCCGCGTCCGCCACACTCAGGTCCTCACGGGCCAGAAGGGAGGTGAGCACGGACGACCAGGACTGCTTTTCCGTCATACAGCGATCCTATGGGGAGGCGACACGCCACGGGGAGCCGCCGGTTTGTACCAGGTATCGAGCGGCCCTTTCCCGAATCGAGGCATATTCGTGCCTTTCAGGTGAGAAAACCACGGCTTCTTTTCAGCCATAATGGGAATTGTGACGAGCACCTCCATTTCCCCTGCAACGAGTGCGCCGGCGATCAACCGGCCCAATGTCGTGGCCGTCGGCACGATCGTCTGGCTCGGCTCCGAGGTGATGTTCTTCGCGGGTCTGTTCGCGATCTACTTCACGCTCAAGTCGACGTCGCCCGATCTGTGGGCCGCCGAGACGGCGCACCTCAACGTCCCGTACGCGCTCACGAACACGATCATCCTCGTGCTGAGCTCGGTGACCTGCCAGATGGGCGTGTTCGCCGCCGAGCGGCTCCAGCCGCGGCGCGCGGGCGGGGTGCTGCAGTTCTGGAAGTGGGGCATGGTCGAGTGGTTCGCCCTCTCGTACATCATGGGCGCCATCTTCGTCTCCGGTCAGGTGCTCGAGTACGCCACGCTCGTCTCCGAGGGCATCTCCCTCGACGCCAACGCCTACGGCTCCGCCTTCTATCTGACGACCGGCTTCCACGCCCTCCACGTCACCGGCGGCCTCATCGCCTTCCTGCTCGTCATCGGCCGCGCCTTCGCGGTCAAGACCTTCGGCCACAAAGAGGCCACGAGCGCCATCGTCGTGTCGTACTACTGGCACTTCGTCGACGTCGTGTGGATCGGACTGTTCGCGGTCATCTACATCATCCGATAGATCAACAGGAGCTGACCTCACCTCATGCGTCCCCGCGTCCCCGGCACCCAGAAGTCCCGCGCAGCAGCGCCATCGCGTAACGCGAAGGCCGCGCGCAAGACCGGTCGCCGCCACCCGCTCGCCACCGTCGCACTGCTCGCCATCGGCCTCGGCCTGACCGGCGGAGCCTACGCCGCGTTCACCACCACCACGGCCTCCGCCGACACCCCGCAGGTCCAGACGGCCTCGAAGTCGTCGGTCTCGCAGGGCGAGAAGCTCTTCCAGGCCAACTGCGCCACCTGCCACGGCATGGACGCCCAGGGCACGGTCAACGCGCCGTCCCTCATCGGCGTCGGCGCCGCCGCGGTCGACTTCCAGGTCGGCACCGGCCGCATGCCGATGCAGATGCAGGGTCCGCAGGCCCAGGAGAAGCCGGTCCAGTTCTCGAACGAAGAGGTCGCGGCCCTGGCCGACTACGTCGCCTCCCTCGCTCCCGGGCCGTCGATCCCCGAGCAGAAGTACCTCGACGGCAAGGGCGACGCCGCTAACGGCGCCCAGCTCTTCCGGATCAACTGCGCGATGTGCCACAACGTCGCCGGCGCCGGTGGAGCCCTCACCGAGGGCAAGTACGCCCCGCCGCTCACCGGTGTGAGCGCCAAGCACATCTACGAGGCCATGGTCACCGGCCCGCAGAACATGCCGGTCTTCAACGACCTGAACATCTCGCCCCAGGGCAAGGCCGACATCATCACGTACCTCAAGTACATCCAGAACAACCCGTCCCCGGGCGGCATCGAGCTCGGCTCGCTCGGCCCGGTGGCCGAGGGACTCTTCCTCTGGATCTTCGGTCTCGGCGCCATCGTGGCGCTGACCGTGTGGATCACGGCGAAGTCCAACTGACCGTTCTGTCGTACTTGTAGAAGCACAGCGTAAGAAGGAGAACAATGGCACAGGACGAGATCGGCGGTCACGAGCTGACGCCCAGTTCGTCGGCCGTCGACGTGCACCGGACCGGCGACCCCGGAACGGCGGTCGTCATCCGCGATGCCGTGGAGAACCCCGGGTTCCCGCCGCACCGGCAACGGGTGACCGACCTCGACCCCACGAAGGAGCGGCGCGCCGAGCGCACCGTCTACACGCTGTTCTACCTGTCGATCGCGGGCTCCGTCTGGGCGGTCGCCGCCTACATGGCGTTCCCGATCAACGCGAGCGACCCGGGTTCGGTCCGCCTGAACAACCTGTTCATCGGCATCGGCATCACGCTGGCCCTCCTCGCGATCGGCATCGGCGCGGTGCACTGGGGCAAGGCCCTCATGCACGAGAAGGAGGGCGTCGACCTCCGTCACCCCGTGCGCGGCTCCGAGCAGACCACGGAGCGCGCGGCGGAGATCTTCCGCCAGGCCGACGAGGAGTCCGGCTTCAACCGCCGCGTGCTGATCCGCAACAGCCTCATCGGCGCGCTGATCGCCTTCCCGCTGCCCGGAATCATCCTCTTCCGCGGCCTGGCGCCGCAGGGCGTGGACCCGGCGGAGCTGCTGTCGCAGACCATGTGGGCCAAGGGCATCCGCCTCACGCGCGACCCGTCCGGCACGCCGATCAAGGCGTCGGACGTCACGCTCGGCAGCGCCTTCCACGTCATCCCCGAGGGCCTCAACGACGCCCCCGACATGCTGGAGCAGAAGGCCAAGGCGGCCGTCCTGCTCATGCGCCTCAAGCCCGAGGACCTGCACGTGTCCAAGGGCCGCGAGAACTGGAACTACGACGGCATCGTCGCCTACTCCAAGATCTGCACGCACGTCGGGTGCCCTGTGGCGCTCTACGAGCAGCAGACCCACCACCTGCTGTGCCCGTGCCACCAGTCGCAGTTCGACATCACGCACGAGGCTCAGGTCATCTTCGGACCGGCGAAGCGGCCACTGCCGCAGCTGCCGATCACCGTTGACGCCGACGGTTACCTGGTCGCCCGCAGCGACTTCCACGAGCCCGTCGGCCCGAGTTTCTGGGAGCGTCATTGAGCACCTCGACCGCCGCGGCCCCTGCGGCACCCACCACGGCCAAGAGCGGCGGCTTCACCGCTGCCGCCGCCAACTACATCGAGGACCGCACCAGCATCTCGGGCGCGGTCAAGGAGTTCGGGCGCAAGATCTTCCCGGACCACTGGTCCTTCCTGCTCGGTGAGGTCGCCCTCTACAGCTTCATCGTCATCCTGCTGACCGGGACGTTCCTGACGTTCTTCTTCCAGGCGTCGATGGCGGAGGTCGTCTACAACGGCTCCTACGTCCCGCTCAAGGGCATCCACATGTCCGCGGCGATGGAGTCCACCCTCAACATCTCGTTCGAGGTGCGCGGCGGCCTGCTCGTGCGCCAGATCCACCACTGGGCGGCGCTGCTGTTCGTGGCCGCGATCGGCCTGCACATGCTCCGCATCTTCTTCACGGGCGCGTTCCGCAAGCCGCGCGAGCTGAACTGGGTGATCGGCTTCACGCTGTTCATCCTGGCGATGGCCGAGGGCTTCACCGGCTACTCGCTCCCGGACGACCTGCTCTCGGGCAACGGCCTCCGGATCATCGACGGCCTGGTCAAGGGCCTCCCCGTCGTCGGCACCTGGATCTCGTTCCTGCTGTTCGGCGGCGAGTTCCCCGGCACCGCGATCGTCGGACGCCTCTACACCCTGCACATCCTGCTGCTGCCCGCGCTGGTGGTCGCGTTCATCGCGCTGCACCTCGTGTTCGTGGTCGTCCACAAGCACACGCAGTACGCCGCTCCCGGCCGCACGCAGGGCAACGTCGTCGGCTACCCGGTCCTTCCGGTGTACGCCGCGAAGGCCGGCGGCTTCTTCTTCATCGTGTTCGGTGTCGTGGCGGCCATGGCGTCGTTCTTCACCATCAACCCGATCTGGAACTACGGCCCCTACGACCCCTCCCCCGTGTCCGCCGGCACCCAGCCGGACTGGTACATCGGCTTCGCGGACGGCGCGCTGCGTCTGGTCCCGCCGGGCTGGGAGTTCGTCTGGCTGAACCGCACCTGGTCGTTCAACATCATCGTCCCCGTCGCCATCCTCGGTCTCTTCATCGTGACCGTGATGATCTACCCCTTCATCGAGGCGTGGGTCACCGGCGACAAGCGCGAGCACCACATCCTGGACCGTCCGCGCAACGCGGCCACCCGCACGGCCATCGGCGCCGCCGGCGTGACCTTCTACGCAGTGTTCTGGGCTGCGGCCTCGTCGGACATCATCGCGACGCACTTCAAGCTCACGATGGAGGGCGTCATCCACACCCTCCAGGCCCTGCTCTTCGTCGGCCCGGTCGTGGCGTACTTCCTCACCAAGCGCATCTGCATCGCGCTGGCGAAGAAGGACCGCTCCATCGCCCTACACGGCTACGAGACCGGCCGCATCGTGAAGCTCCCCGGCGGCGAGTTCATCGAGGTGCACGAGCAGCTCAGCGACTACGAGCGCTGGCGCCTGATCAGCTACGAGGCGTACGAGCCGCTGATGATCCGCCCGAACAAGCGCGGCAAGATCACGGCAGGAACGCGCATGCGCGCCAGCCTCTCCCGCTGGTTCTTCGAGGACCGCCTGGTCCCGCCGACCCGCGCGGAGCTCGAGTCGGGCCACGGCCACCACTGATCGGTCATGAGGGCGCCGGTGCAGAAACTGCACCGGCGCTTTCGTGTATCCGCGTCCCCTCGCTCCCGACCCTTCTGGAGGCCGCCGTGTCCGACCTGACCCGCCTGGCGTCCTGGCTGCGCTGCCCCGTCTGCGGACAGGACCTGGAGCCGGTCGACCGCCTCGCGCTCGGCTGCGCCGCCGGGCACCGCCACGACGTCAACAAGCGCGGCTACGTGTCCCTCCTCGGCGGCGGAAGCAAGTTCGTCGGCGACACCGCCGAGATGCTGGACGCGCGCGACACGGTGCTGGAGGGCGGAGCGTACGAGCCGATCGCTCGTGCCGTGGCGGCCGCGCTCGCACCCGTCGAGCGCATCCTGGACGCGGGGGCCGGCACCGGCTACTACCTCCGCGCCGTGCTCGCCGACTCCCCCGGCGCCGTGGGCCTCGCGATGGACCTCTCCCCCACGGCCGTCGCCCGCGCCGTGCGCTCGTCGCCCGACGTCGACGGCCTGGTGGCGGACACCTGGCGGCCGCTCCCGGTGCGCTCGCACAGCGCGGACGCGGTGCTCGACGTGTTCGCGCCCCGCAACCTGCCGGAGTTCCACCGCGTCTTGCGGCCGGGTGGCACGCTCGCCGTCGTCGTGCCCCGCGCCGACCACCTCGCATCGCTGCGGGCGGAGGGCACCATGCTCGACATCCCCTCCGACAAGGCGGACGACGTCATCGTGGCCGCAGAGCCGCTGTACGCCCCGCTGACGCGCGAACACGTGTCCTACGAGCTGGCGCTCGACGACGCCCTCCGGGCCGCGCTGGCAGGCATGGGCCCCTCGGCTCGCCACGCCGCCACGGCTCCCGCCGACGCCGCCGCGACCACCGTCTCCGTCGACGTCCTCACCTTCACCCCCCGCTGACCCGCGTATCCCCACCCGCACGCCGCGCGCGCCGCGAACGAGGCGACGCAACACGCCGCGACGCCCGCCGCTTGGCGGCGCGTTGCGTCCCCCGGACGCACGAGCTGACAGGACACGCCGCCTGGCGCGACCTCCACGCGGCGTGTTCTGTCAGGTAGGTGGCGGGACGTCGAGCCGGCGCAAAGGGGGCCTCGAACGCGCGAGGCGCCAGAGAATGCGCCGCTTCGCGCGGGCGCGGGCGCTCATCGCGGCGCCCCGGACGAACTACCTGACAGGACACGCCGCCTGGCGCGGCCTCCGGGCGGCGTGTTCTGTCAGGTAGATGGACGACGTCGGCCGCCTTCCCCGAGAGGGGGACGCAGCGCGTCGCCTCCGCGCCGCTACACGGCGCGGTGCGACCCCTGCATGAACTGGCTGACAGGACATGCCGCCTGCCGCGCCCTCCAGGCGGCGTGTTCTGTCACGTAGGTGGCGGGACGGCGCACAGTGGGCACGCAGTGCGCGAGGCGGCGGAGAATGCGCCGCCTCGCGGAACGACGAAGGCCGCCTCCCGTGGGAGACGGCCTTCGTGATGTGCTTGCGGCTCAGCGGGCGAAGTAACCGCGGTAGTACTCGTAGACCCAGCCGACGATGCAGACGATGCTGAAGGCCACGCCGATGAAGCAGATCCAGAAGCCGACCGCGAGGCCGAGCATGACCAGCGCGGCGCCGGTCGCGAGGGCCACGGGCCACCAGCTCCACGGGGAGAAGTGGCCGAGCTCGGGGTCGCCGTCGTCGATGTTCGCGTCGAGGCGGTCCTCCGGCAGCTCGCCGCCCTGGGCGGAGTGCGAGCGGCCCACGTAGAACGCGATGAAGGCGGCCAGGATGGCGCTCAGCGTCAGCGCGACGGTGCCGACCCACTCGACCTTCAGGTGCATCGGGTCGAGGAGGCTCCACAGCGTGTAGACGATCGCCGAGAGGATGAAGAAGACCGACAGGATCCAGAAGAGGATGGCATTGGCTCTCATGGGTTACTTCACCTTGTTGTTCGAGAGGTCGAGCACGGGGGCGTCCGGGGCGTCCTTGCCGCCGCCGACGCCGATCGGGATGCCGGCCTCGGGGTGGTTGAGGTCGAACGCCGGCGACTCGGAGCGGATGCGCGGGATGGACGTGAAGTTGTGCCGCGGCGGCGGGCAGGAGGTCGCCCACTCGAGCGACCGGCCGTAGCCCCACGGGTCGTTGACCGTGACCTTCGGGGCGTTGCGCGCCGTCAGGTAGACGTTCACGAAGAACGGGATCATCGAGATCGCCAGGATGCCGGCGCCGATCGACGAGACCTGGTTCATCCAGGTGAAGCCGTCCGACGGCAGGTACGTCGCGTACCGGCGGGGCATGCCCACGACGCCCAGCCAGTGCTGGATGAGGAACGTCGTGTGGAAGCCGATGAACAGCAGCCAGAAGTGCCACTTGCCGAGACGGTCGTTGAGCATCTTGCCCGTCCACTTCGGCCACCAGAAGTAGAAGCCGGCGAACATGGCGAACACGACCGTGCCGAACACGACGTAGTGGAAGTGCGCCACCACGAAGTAGGTGTCGGACACGTGGAAGTCGAGCGGCGGCGACGCGAGGATGACGCCGGTGAGGCCACCGAAGGTGAAGGTGATCAGGAAGCCGATCGACCACAGCATCGGGGACTCGAAGGTCAGCGAGCCGCGCCACATCGTGCCGATCCAGTTGAAGATCTTCACGCCGGTCGGGACCGCGATGAGCATCGTCATCAGCGAGAACCAGGGCAGCAGCACCGAGCCGGTCACGTACATGTGGTGCGCCCACACGGTGACGGACAGGGCCGCGATCGAGATCGTCGCGTAGATGAGGGTCTTGTACCCGAAGATCGGCTTGCGGCTGAACACCGGGAAGATCTCGGACACGATGCCGAAGAACGGCAGCGCGATGATGTACACCTCGGGATGGCCGAAGAACCAGAACAGGTGCTGCCAGAGCAGTGCCCCGCCGTTCGCGGCGTCGTAGATGTGGGCGTCGAACACGCGGTCGGCCGCGAGGGCGAACAGCGCGGCGGCGAGCACCGGGAAGGCCATGAGCACGAGGATCGAGGTGACCATCGCGTTCCAGGTGAAGATCGGCATGCGGAACATGGTCATGCCCGGCGCGCGCATCGTGATGATGGTCGTGATGAAGTTCACCGCGCCGAGGATGGTGCCGAAGCCGGAGAGGCCGAGGCCGAGCACCCAGAGGTTGCCGCCGATGCCCGGCGAGAAGGTCGTGCTCGACAGCGGCGCGTACGCGAACCAGCCGAAGGACGCCGCACCCTGCGGGGTGAGGAAGCCGGCGACCGCGATCAGCGAGCCGAACGAGTAGAACCAGTACGCCAGCGCGTTCAGACGCGGGAACGCCACGTCGGGGGCGCCGATCTGCAGCGGCATCAGCACGTTCACGAAGCCGGCGAAGAGCGGCGTCGCGAACATCAGCAGCATGATCGTGCCGTGCATCGTGAAGAGCTGGTTGTACTGCTCCTTGGTCTGCACCACCTCGAGTCCCGGCTCGAAGAGCTGGGCGCGGATGATGAGGGCCATCACGCCGCCGATGAGGAAGTAGATGAACGACGAGATCAGGTACATGTACCCGATCGTCTTGTGGTCCGTCGACGTGATGTAGTTCACGAGGATGTTGCCCTTGCGCTCAACGCCGTTGGCGGTGAGGAGGGTGGGCTTCGGAGCGGCCGCGGTGGTCGCTCCGGGCGCCGGTGCTGTCGTCGTCATGCGTCTGTCCTACTCGTTGCCGGAATCACTCGTTGCCCGTGGGGGCGCCCGTGCCGGGCAGGTTGTTGTTGCGGTCGTACTGGGACCCGAGCTGGCCCTCGAAGCCCTTGTCACGCAGGGACTGGATGTGGGCGTCGTACTCGCTCTGCGACACGATCTTCACGTTGAAGAGCATCGCCGAGTGGTACTCGCCGCACAACTCCGCGCACTTGCCGACGAAGGTGCCGGAGCGGCCCGTGGTCGAGAAGTACATGTAGTTGGTCTTGCCGGGGATGACGTCCTTCTTGTAGAGGAAGGCCGGCACCCAGAAGGAGTGGATCACGTCGCGCGAGTCGAGCTGGATCGTGATCTTCTTGTTCTCCGGCAGGTAGAGCGTGGGGATCTGGCTCTCCTGGACCGAGCCGGGCGTCGCGTTCGAGTCGCTCGGCTGCGCCTGGATCCCCGGGTCGTAGACGTTGTCGGTGACGTAGTTGAAGTCCCAGGCCCACTGCTTGGCGTAGACCTGGATCTTGAGGTCGGGGTGCGCGTACGGCTGCTCGATGGCGTTCTGGTCGCGCGCCGTGAAGGCGAAGAAGCCGAGGACCAGGATGAGCGGCACGATCGTGTAGAAGATCTCGATCGGCATGTTGTAGCGGAGCTGGACCGGCAGCCCGGTCTGTCCCTTGCGGCGGCGGTACACGACGACCGCCCAGAGGATGAGACCCCAGACGATGATGCCGACGATGAGCAGTACGATCCAGCTGGTCACCCAGAGGCCGCTGATGCGGTCGGTGTGGTTGGTGACGGGCTGCTGGCCCTCGACGAAGCCCGGCAGGAATCCGTGGAGCTGGGCCTGCGTGCAGCCCGCGAGGACGATGGCAAGTGTCGCTGCGATCGGGATTGCAACCCATCGGAAACGGCGATTGTGACGCACCGGTGACCTTTCGAGAGACTCGGGGACAGTTCACATGCAACTGTATGTGGCGTTATCTACCCTACTCCGCCGGACACTCGGTTTCGAACACAAAGGGCCGCCCACAAGGGGCGGCCCAGAGCTGTTTTCTGTGTTATAGAACGCTCAGTGGAACGAGTCTCCACACGCGCAGGAGCCCGTCGCGTTGGGGTTGTCGATCGTGAAGCCCTGCTTCTGGATGGTGTCCTCGAAGTCGATCGTGGCGCCGTCGAGGTAGGGCACGCTCATCTTGTCGACGATGACCTCGACGCCGTCGAAGTCGACGGTCGCGTCGCCGTCGAGCATGCGCTCGTCGAAGTAGAGCTGGTAGATCAGGCCCGAGCAGCCGCCGGGCTGGACGGCGACGCGCAGACGCAGGTCGTCGCGGCCCTCCTGCTCGAGCAGGCTCCTGACCTTGCCCGCCGCGTTGTCGGTCAGGCCGACGCCGTGGGCCTTGGTCGCGGTCAGCGTTGTGTCGGTCATTGGACTCCTCACACGTGTTTCAGGATTCGATTGCGAAATCTGGGTCGATTGTACGTCCCATTCCCGCGAACTCGCTCAGTTCCGGGCGTCCAGTCGGGCGAGCAGCAGCGCCTCGGCGAGAATCGCCCTCTTGAACACCCCGAGGTGGAGCGACTCGTTCGGGCTGTGTGCGCGGGTGTCGGGGTCCTCCACGCCGGTGACCAGGATCTGCGCCTCGGGGAACTCGCGCACGAGGTCGGCGATGAACGGGATGGATCCGCCGACGCCGGTCTCGACCGCTTCCTTGCCCCAGGCGTCGGTCATGGCGCGCTTCGCCGCGGTCGCCGCCCAGCCGGCGGTGTCGACCAGGAAGGCGTCGCCGGTGTCGACGTCGCTGATCTCCACGTGCGCGCCGAAGGGCGCGTGCGCGCGCAGGTGGCGCTCCAGGGCCTCGTAGGCCTCCGCGGCGGACTGGCCGGGCGCGACGCGGGCGCTCAGCCGCACGGCGACGCTCGGCAGGAGGGTGTTGGAGGCGTCGACGACGCTGGGCGCGTCGATCCCGGTGATCGTGACGGTCGGCCGGGACCACATCCGGGAAAGGATCGGGCCGGTGCCGATCGGGGTCACACCGGGCAGCAGGGCGGCCTCCTCGCGGAACTGCTCCTCGCTCACCGCGGGCGGCTCGGCCGCGTCGTCGTGCGAGCGCATGCCCTCAACCGCGACGGAGCCGTTCTCGTCGTGCAGCGTCGCGAGCAGCGCGACGAGCGCGAGCATCGCGTCGGGGGCCGCGCCGCCGTACATGCCGGAGTGCGAGGCGTGCTCCAACGTCGAGACGGTGAGCTTGAAGGTCACGTTGCCACGCAGCGACACGGTGAGGGCAGGCGTGTCGATGTCCACGTTGTCGGAGTCGGCGACCACGATCACGTCGGCGGAGAGGGCGGCCTTGTTCTGCTCCAGGAAGTTCGCGAACGAGCGGGAGCCGAACTCCTCCTCGCCCTCGATGAAGACGGCGAGGCCGAGGTCGAAATCGGAGCCGAGGGTGTCCACGAGCGCGCGGACGCTGGCGACGTGCGCCATCACGCCGGCCTTGTCGTCGGCCGCGCCGCGGCCGTAGAGCCGGTCGCCGCGCACCGTCGGCTCGAACGGCGGGGTGTCCCAGTTCTCGGCGTCGCCCTGCGGCTGGACGTCGTGGTGGGCGTAGAGGAGGACGGTCGGGCGGCCGTTCTTCGCGGCGCGCGTCGCCAGCACGGCCGGCTGGCCCAGGGACTCGCCGGCGCCGGTCGACGGCCCGGAGATCGGCGCCTGCTTGATCTCGACGTTCTCGAACGCGCCGGTGTCGCGCAGCAGCTCCGCCACGGCCTCCGCGCTCTTCCGGACGTTGCCCGGGTCGTAGGCGGTCCACGAGACCGAGGGGATGCGCACGAGGCGCGAGAGCTCGGCGATGGTCGACGGAAGGCCGGTCTCGACGGAGGAGCGGATGCGCTCCTCCACCTCCGGCCGGTCCCCGGCTGCGGATCGGCCGGAAGGAGTCTGCTGGGTGTCTGTCATGCGGGTAATCTTAAACGGACCCCACAAACGAAGGCTCAAGCGTTGGCGAAACGACAGAATCCGGCGGACGAGGCACAGGCGCCCGGACCCGAGACCCCCGAACAGACCACGGCCCGGCTGCAGGGCAAGGGCGCCCCGACGCCCACCCGCCGCGAGCAGGAGGCCGCGCGCAAGCGGCCGCTCGTGCCGACCGACCGCAAGGAGGCGGCCAAGGCGGCCCGTGCGCACCAGGCCGAGGCGCGCGAGAAGGCGCGCGTCGGCATGGCCGCGGGCGACGAGCGCTACCTCACCCAGCGCGACCGCGGACCGCAGCGCCGGTACGTGCGCGACTACGTCGACGCCCGCTTCAGCATCGGCGAGTTCCTCATCCCGGTCATGCTGGTGGTGATCGTGCTCAGCTTCCTCCCGTACGCGTTCATGCAGGTCTGGGGCCTCGTGGCGCTGTGGGCGTTCTTCTTCATCGCCGTCGTGGACGGCATCGTCCTCGGCCTCCTGGTGACCAGGAAGGTCGGCGACAAGTTCGGCAAGACCAAGGTGGAGCGCGGCCTCAAGTGGTACGCCGCCATGCGCGCGTTCCAGCTCCGCGTCATGCGCCTCCCGAAGCCGCAGGTCAAGCGCGGCCAGTACCCCGCCTGACGTGACGATCGTCGCAGCGGCGGACGGCTCCGCCCTCGGTAATCCCGGCCCTGCGGGCTGGTCCTGGTACGTCGACGACGAGCGCTGGTCGGCGGGCGGCTGGCCGCACGGCACCAACAACATGGGCGAGCTCATGGCGGTCATCGACCTCCTGGAGTCGACCGCGCACGTGGACGAGGACCTGCGCATCCTGTGCGACAGCCAGTACGTGATCAACTCGGTCACCAAGTGGATGCCGGGCTGGAAGCGCAAGGGCTGGCGCAAGTCCGACGGCTCCCCCGTGCTCAACCGCGAGCTGCTGGAGCGGCTGGACCGCGCCCTGCACGGCCGGACCTACACGTTCGAGTGGGTCAAGGGCCACGCCGGCCACGACCTGAACGAGGCCGCGGACAAGCGCGCCCGCGCGGCGGCGACCGCCTACCGGGACGGCGACGCTATCCCGATCGGACCGGGCTGGCCGGGCGCGGCGGTGCACGAGCCGGCACCCGCCCTGGCTGTGGCCGAGGCTGCGCCTGCGGCACCCGCCGCCGTCGAGCTCGACCTGTTCGACGACCTGCTGTCCGCGACCGAGACGGACGAGGACGTCGTGACCCGGCTGGAGCGCGAGCTCGTGGAGCCGACCGTCCGCGCGGACTCCGCCCGGGTCGCCGCGCTGCTGCACCCGGACTTCGAGGAGATCGGCCGCTCCGGGCGGCTGTGGGGCCGCGACGCGATCCTGGAGGCGCTGGCCGAGGAGGACGCCCCGGCGGCCGAGCTCGCCGTGCTGGGCACCGAGCGGATCGGCGCGGACGCCATCCTGCTCACGGCGCGCACGGTGGACGACCGCGGCGCCAGCCTGCGCAGCTCGCTGTGGCTGCGCGTGGGAGGCCGCTGGCGCCTACGCTTCCACCAGGGCACGCCGGAGGCGTAGCAGCCCGCGGTTGATCTGCCGCGCCCACAGCGGGCCGCGGTAGAGGAACGCGGTGTAGCCCTGCACGAGCGTGGCGCCCGCATCGAGGCGCTGCTGCACGTCCTCCGCGGTCTCCACGCCGCCGACCGAGATGACGCACAGCTCGGCGGGGACGTGCGCGCGGATCAGGCGCAGCACCTCCAGCGAGCGCGCGGCCAGCGGCGCGCCGGAGAGCCCGCCGGCACCGGCAGCCTCGACCACGGCGGGGTCGGTCACGAGGCCGTCGCGGGAGATGGTGGTGTTCGTCGCGATGATCCCGGCGAGGCCCAGCTCGACGGCGAGGCCCGCGATCTTCTCCACCTGCTCGTCGGTGAGGTCGGGCGCGATCTTGACGAGCAGCGGGGTCTCCCCCGCGACCTCCTTGACCGCGGTGAGCAGCGGGGCCAGCAGCTCCAGCTCCTGGAGGCCGCGCAGGCCGGGCGTGTTCGGCGAGCTCACGTTGACGACGAGGTAGTCGGCGACCGGAGCGAGCGCGCGGGCGCTGGTCAGGTAGTCCCGGGTGGCGTCCTCGACGGCGACGACGCGGCTCTTGCCGATGTTCACGCCGAGCACGGGCCGCTGCCGGGCGCGGCGGACCTTCAGCAGCCGGTTGGCGGCATCGCCCGCGCCGTGGTTGTTGAAGCCCATCCGGTTGATGACTGCGCGGTCGGGGATGAGGCGGAACAGCCGCGGCCGGTCGTTGCCGGGCTGCGGGAGGGCCGTGATGGTGCCCACCTCGACGTGGCCGAAGCCGAGATCGCCGAGGCCGACCACCGCCTCGCCGTCCTTGTCGAAGCCGGCGGCGACGCCGAACGGAGACGCGAACCGCAGGCCGAGGGCCTCCACGGCCAGCGACGGGTCGGGCGCGGTGAACCGGCGGACGAGACCGCCGAGACCGAGCGCGGGAAGGGCCCGGATCACCAGGAAGGCGAGGTGGTGCGCGCGCTCCGGGTCGAGCTTCGACAGGACGAGGGAGAAGAGTGTGCGATACATGCCGGTTTGAGAATACCCGCTCGCGCCCGCCTGCTCGTCAGCCCTGCACGTCGGCCGGCTCGCCGTGGTGCTCGACGCGGAGCTGCTGGATGGCCTCCTCGAAGTCCTCCAGCGAGTCGAACGCCTGGTAGACGCTCGCGAAGCGCAGGTAGGCCACCTCGTCCAGCTCGCGGAGCTCGGGGAGGATGGCGAGCCCGATGTCGTTCGCCTCGATCTGGGAGGCGCCGGTCGAGCGGATCGTCTCCTCCACCTTCTGCGCCAGCACCGCGAGGTCGGAGTCCGTGACCGGCCGGCCCTGGCAGGCCTTGCGGACGCCGAGCACGATCTTCTCGCGGCTGAACGGCTCCACCACACCGCTGCGCTTGATCACGCTGAGGCTCGCGGTCTCCGTCGTGGAGAACCGCCGACCGCACTCCGGGCACTGCCGGCGGCGCCGGATCGAGAGCCCGTCGTCGCTGGTGCGGGAGTCGATGACGCGGGAGTCCGGGTGGCGGCAGAAGGGGCAGAACATGAGGGGAATCCTACCGGTGAATCACGGGAGGACGCCCGGAGGCCGCGTCACTCGAAGCGGACCGTGACGGCCTCGCCGTGCGCGGGCAGATCCTCCGCCGACGACAGCGCGACGATCCGGTCCGCCACCTCGCGCAGCGCGTCCCGGTCGTAGCGGATGACCTGCTGCGGCCGCAGGAACGAGTACGCGCCCAGCCCGGGCGAGAACCGGGCCTGGCCGCCGGTCGGGAGCACGTGGTTGGAGCCGGCGAGGTAGTCGCCGAGGCTGACCGGGGCGCTCGGGCCGACGAAGATCGCGCCGGCGTTCTGGATGAGCGCGAGCAGGGCGTCCGGGTCGGCGGTCTGCAGTTCGAGGTGCTCCGGGCCGTAGGCGTTGCTGAACGCGGCCGCGGCTGCCAGGTCGTCCACGAGCACGAGCGCCGACTGCTGGCCGGCCAGCGCCGTGCGCACCCGCTCGGCGTGCTTCGTGGCGCCGGCGAGGGTCTCCAGCTCGGCCGCGACCCGCTCCGCGAACGCCGGGCTGTCGGTGACGAGCAGGGAGGCCGCGGCCTCGTCGTGCTCGGCCTGGCTGATCAGGTCGGCGGCGACGAAGCGGGCGTCGGCGGTGTCGTCGGCGATCACCAGGATCTCGGTGGTCCCGGCCTCCGAGTCGATGCCGGCCTGGCCGCGGACGACCCGCTTGGCCGCGGCGACGTAGATGTTGCCCGGGCCGGTGATGACCTGGACCGGGTCGAGCCCGATGTCCTCCACGCCCCAGGCGAGCGCGCCGATCGCGCCGGCTCCGCCCATCGCGTAGACCTCCTCGATGCCGAGGAGGCCGGCCGCGCCGAGGATGACCGGGTGCACCGCGCCGCCGAACGCGCGCTGCGGCGGGCTGGCGAGCGCCACGGAGGCGACGCCCGCGACCTGCGCGGGCACGGCGTTCATCACGACGCTCGACGGGTAGACGGCTTTGCCGCCGGGGACGTACAGGCCCGCGCGCTCCACCGGCTGCCAGCGCTGCTCGATGGTCGCGCCCGGACCGATCCGGGTCTCGGCGGGCGGAGGGACCTGCGCGGCGGTCGCCTCGCGGACGCGGACGATGGCCTCCTCCAGGGCGGCGCGCACGTCGGCCGGCAGTGCGGCGACGGCCGCGGCGATGTCGGAGGCCGGCACGCGCACCGAGGCGGGGGCGCCGCCGTCGAACTTCGCGGCCTGCTCGGCGAGGGCGGCCGCTCCCCTGGCCCGGACGTCGTCGATCAGCTCGGTCGCGACGCGAACGGCGACCTGGATGTCCACGACGGGACGGGGGACGAGGCGCTCGAAAGCGGCCCGGGTAGGCTGGACTCCGCGGAGATCGATGGTCTGCATCATGGCCACACAAGCCTATCCGCACCACCCGCTCCGCTCAGCCCGACCGCTGCGCGGAATTCCTCATCCCGAACGGCGCTTGATAACTGCGTATGACTGACGCGACCCCCGACCTCTCCGCCTTCCGGCAGGCGTTCCGCCGGCACGCCGCCGGTGTGGCGATCATCACCGCGCAGACCGCCGACGGCACGCCGGTCGGGTTCACCGCGACCTCGCTCGCCTCGCTGTCCGCCGTTCCGCCGCTCGCGACCTTCAACATGGCGCTGTCGGCGTCGAGCTGGCCGGCGATCGCGGAGACCGACCGGGTGATCATCCATATGCTCGGCGTGCGCAACAAGGGCGTCGCGGAGATCCTTTCGGACGACAACACGCGGCGGTTCCTCGGCGACCACTGGCGCCGCGGACCGTACGGACTCCCGGTGATCAACGACGTCACGGCGTGGATGGTCGGCCGGATCGTGGACCGCTTCCCGGTGCACAACAGCGCCGTGGTCGTCGTGCAGATCGAGGAGGGCGACCTCGGCGCCCCCGACGAGCCGCTGCTGTACCACGAGCGCCGCTACCACCGGCCCAGCGAACTCGACTGACCCCGCACATTTCGTGCCGAATGTGCACAATCGCGTCGCCAAAGGCGACATTCGGCACGAATGTGGCGGCCGTTACACCAGGCAGTTGGGGCCGAGGAGGCCTTTGAGCTCGCCATAGAGGTCGGGCGAGACCTTCACCGGCTTCGGGACCTCGAACACGCGCGCGACCTGGCCCTTGACCAGCCGCAGGCGCACCTCGCTGTCGCCCGGATGCCGTGACAGCACCTCCGCGAGCGACGACACCGTGTCGGTCGTCGCGCGCTGGTCGGCCATCGTGATCATCAGCGTCCCGATGTCGTCGGCCTGACCGAGGTCCGGCACCATCAGGCTGAACGCGTGCAGGTTCATCCCGTCGTCGCGCATGCTGACCCGGCCGCGCACCACGACGATCGAGTCGCCCTGCATCATCGGCGAGAACTCCGTGTACGCCTTGCCCATGAACATGACGGTCATCTCGCCGCCGAAGTCCTCGACCTGGATCATGCCGTACTGGTTGCCCGACGCCTTCGCCACGCGGTGCTGCACACTCGTGACGAGCCCCGCGATCACCACGGTGTCGCCGTCCTGGACGCTGTCGGAGGCGAGCAGTTCGGCGATCGACGTGCTCGCGAGCTTGGCGAGCTGCAGCTCCAGGCCGGCCAGCGGGTGGTCGGACACGTACAGCCCCAGCATCTCGCGCTCGAACGCGAGCTTGTCGCGCTTCACCCACTCCGGGCGATCCGGGATGTGGTGCTGGGTCTGGTTCTGCTCGTCCTCGCCCCAGAGGCTGTCGAAGTCGAAGCCGACGTCGCCGTTCGCCTCGCTGCGCTTGATCTTGACCGCGGACTCCACCGCGTCCTCGTGCACCTCCACCAGCGCGCGCCGGGTGTGCCCGAGCGAGTCGAACGCGCCCGCCTTGATCAGCGACTCGACCGTGCGCTTGTTGGCCGCGTGCACCGGGACCTTGCTGAGGAAGTCGTGGAACGACTCGAACCGGCCCTTCTCCTCCCGGGCCGCCCGCACGCCGTCCACGACGTTCGCGCCGACGTTGCGCACCGCGCCCATGCCGAAGCGGATGTCGGTGCCGACGGCGGCGAAGTACAGGTTGGACTCGTTGACGTCCGGCGGGAGCACCTTGATGCCCATCCGGCGGCACTCGTTGAGGTAGAGCGCCATCTTGTCCTTGGAGTCGCCGACGCTGGTCAGCAGCGCGGCCATGTACTCGGCCGGGTAGTGCGCCTTGAGGTACGCCGTCCAGTACGAGATGACGCCGTAGGCGGCGGAGTGCGCTTTGTTGAACGCGTAGTCGGAGAACGGCAGCAGGATCTCCCACAGCTTGCCGACCGCCGCCATCGAGAAGCCGCGGTCGACCATGCCCTGCGAGAAGCCCTCGAACTGCTTGTCCAGCTCGGACTTCTTCTTCTTGCCCATCGCGCGGCGCAGGATGTCGGCCTGTCCGAGCGAGAACCCGGCGACCTTCTGCGCGATGGCCATGACCTGCTCCTGATAGATGATCAGGCCGTAGCTGGTCGAGAGGATCTCCTGCAGCGGCTCCGCCAGCTCCGGGTGGATCGGCGTGATGTCCTGCAGGCCGTTCTTGCGCAGCGCGTAATTCGTGTGCGAGTTCGCGCCCATCGGGCCCGGCCGGTACAGCGCGATGAGCGCGGAGATGTCCTCGAAGTTGTCCGGCTTCATCAGGCGCAGCAGCGAGCGCATCGGCCCGCCGTCGAGCTGGAACACGCCGAGGGTGTCGCCGCGGGACAGCAGCTCGTACGCGCCGCGGTCGTCCAGCTCCAACTCTTCGAGCACGAGGTTCTCGCCGCGATTGTCGCGGATGTTGTCGAGCGCGTCGTTGATGATCGTGAGGTTGCGCAGCCCGAGGAAGTCCATCTTGATCAGGCCGAGCGACTCGCAGGCCGGATAGTCGAACTGCGTGACGATCTGGCCGTCCTGCTCGCGCTTCATGATCGGGATGACGTCGATCAGCGGGTCGGACGACATGATGACGCCCGCCGCGTGCACACCCCACTGGCGCTTGAGGTTCTCCAGCCCGAGCGCGGTGTCGAACACCGTCTTGGCCTCCGGGTCGCTCTCGACGACCGCGCGGATGTCCACGGCCTCCTTGTAGCGCGGGTGCTCCTTGTCGAAGATCCCTGTGAGCGGGATGTCCTTGCCCATCACGGGCGGCGGCATCGCCTTGGTCAGCTTCTCGCCCATCGAGAACGGGAAGCCGAGCACACGGCCGGAGTCCTTCAGCGCCTGCTTGGCCTTAATGGTGCCGTAGGTGACGATCTGCGCGACGCGCTCCGAGCCGTACTTCTCGGTGACGTACTTGATGACCTCGCTGCGGCGGCGGTCGTCGAAGTCGACGTCGAAGTCGGGCATGGAGACGCGGTCGGGGTTGAGGAAGCGCTCGAAGATCAGCCCGTGCCGGAGCGGATCGAGGTCGGTGATCCGCATCGCGTACGCGGCCATCGAGCCCGCGCCCGAGCCTCGGCCGGGGCCGACGCGGATGCCGTTGTTCTTCGACCAGTTGATGAAGTCGGCGACGACGAGGAAGTAGCCGGGGAAGCCCATCTGCGAGATGACGCCGATCTCGTAGTCCGCCTGCTTGCGGACGTCCTCGGTGATGCCGCCGGGGTAGCGCTCGTGGAGGCCCTTCTCGACCTCCTTGACGAACCAGCTCTGCTCGGTCTCGCCGTCCGGCACCGGGAAGCGCGGCATGTAGTTGGCCGCGGTGTCGAACTTCACGTCGACCCGCTCGGCGATCGCGAGCGTGTTGTCGCAGGCGTCCGGGTGGTCGCGGAACAGCTGCCGCATCTCCTCGGGCGTCTTGAGGTAGAACTCGTCGGCGTCGAACTTGAACCGGTTGGGGTCGTCCAGCGTCGAGCCGGACTGCACGCAGAGCAGCGCGGCGTGGCTCTTGGCGTCGGCGGCGTGCGTGTAGTGGAGGTCGTTGGTGGCGACGAGCGGGAGGCCGAGCTCCTTGGCGAGCCGGATCAGGTCGCTCATGATCCGGCGCTCGATACCGAGGCCGTGGTCCATGATCTCGGCGAAGAAGTTCTCCGGGCCGAAGATGTCACGGAACTCCGCGGCGGCCTTCTTGGCCTCCTCGTACTGGCCGAGCCGCAGGCGCGTCTGGACCTCGCCGGACGGGCAGCCCGTGGTCGCGATGATGCCCTTCGAGTAGCGGTTCAGCAGCTCGCGGTCCATGCGCGGCTTGAAGTAGTAGCCCTCGGTGGAGGCGTACGACGAGAGCCGGAAAAGGTTGTGCATGCCCTCGGTCGTCGCCGCGAGCATCGTCATGTGCGTGTACGCGCCGGAGCCGGACACGTCGTCGCCGCCGCCGTCGCCCCAGCGCACGCGGGTCTTGTCGGTGCGGTGGGTGCGCGGTGTCAGGTAGGCCTCGGTGCCGATGATCGGCTTGATGCCCGCGTCCGTCGCGGTGCGCCAGAAGTCGAACGCGCCGAACATGTTGCCGTGGTCGGTGATCGCGACGGCGGGCATGCCCTGCTCGACGGCCGCCTCGATGAGCGGCTTGACGCGTGCGGCCCCATCGAGCATCGAGTACTCGCTGTGGACGTGGAGGTGGACGAAGGAGTCGGTCGGCACTATTGCTCCGGGTCGAGGTGAGGGCTTAAGACTACGTCGGACCTACGACGCCCGGAGCACGTCGAGAGCGTGTTGCAGATCCTCCGGGTACGTCGTGGTGAAGGTGACCCACTCCCCCGTCGCCGGGTGGTCGAAGGCGAGTTGGACGGCGTGCAGCCACTGCCGGGTGAGGCCGAGCCGCGCAGACAGCGCCGCGTCGGCGCCGTACATCGCGTCGCCGGCGCACGGGTGCCGCTGGGCCGCCATGTGCACGCGGATCTGGTGGGTGCGCCCGGTCTCCAGGTGGATCTCCAGCAGGCTCGCCGCCGGGAACGCCTCGATGGTCTCGTAGTGCGTCACGGACGGCTTGCCTCCGGCGACGACCGCGAACTTCCAGTCGCTGCGGGGGTGCCGGCCGATCGGGGCGTCGATGGTGCCGGTGAGCGGGTCGGGGTGGCCCTGGACGACCGCGTGGTAGATCTTCTCCACCGTGCGGTCGTGGAAGGCGCGCTTCAGCACCGTGTAGGCGTGCTCGGACTTGGCCACGACCATCAGGCCGCTGGTGCCGGCGTCGAGGCGGTGGACGATGCCCGCGCGCTCGGCGGCGCCGGAGGTCGAGATGCGGAAGCCTGCGGCGGCCAGCGCGCCGAGGACCGTCGGGCCCTCCCAGCCGACCGAGGGGTGCGCGGCGACGCCGACCGGCTTGTCGATGACCACGATGTCGTCGTCATCGTGCACGATCGTCAGCTCGGGCACCGCGATGGGCACGATGCGGGCCTCCTCGCGCGGCTGCCAGGAGACCTCCAGCCAGGAGCCGGCGGTGAGCCGGTCGGACTTGTCCGCCTCGCGGCCGTCGATGGTGACGCCGCCGGCCTCGGCGATCTTGGCGGCGAAGCTGCGCGAGAAGCCGAGGAGCTTGGCGAGTCCCGCGTCGACGCGGGAGCCCTCCAGGCCGTCGGGGATGGGGAGGCTGCGCGACTCCATCAGGACTGCGGGTTCCGGGGCTCGTGCGCCTCGGGGGCGGCTTCGACCTCGACGGCCGCGTCATCGTCCTCGGGCTCGTCGTCCTCCTCGGCCGGCTGCCGGCCGTCGAGGCCGACGCCGCGCAGCGAGAGGATGAGGAACAGCACCATGCTGGAGACGATCGCGACGTCCGCCAGGTTGAAGATGGCGGGCAGCAGCGGGATCTGCAGGAAGTCCACGACGTGCCCGACGCCGAAGCCCGGCTCGCGGAAGAGCCGGTCGGTCAGGTTGCCGAGCAGTCCGCCGAGCAGCAGGCCGAAGAGGATGGCCCACGCCGTCGAGCGGATGCGCGGCGCGTACCAGATGACGAAGCCGAGCACGCCGACGCCGACGATCGAGAAGATCCAGGTCGACCCGCTGCCGATGGAGAAGGCCGCACCCGGGTTCTTGACGAAGTGGAGCTGGAGGAGCTGTCCGAGGACCTGGACCTGCTGGCCCTCGTAGAGGTTCGAGACGACCAGGACCTTGGCGATCTGGTCCAGGAGGTACACGCAGAGCGCGACCACCGCCAGGATCACCAAGGCCCTGATGCTGACCTTGGCCCTCGAAGGGCTAGCCTCCAAAGCCCGGGAAGACCGGAGGCTGGGCGCCCTGGTCCTGGCTGTTGCCGTCGGAGGAGCCCGCGGGCACCGGAGTGGGGGCGTTGCCGCCGAAGGAGGCGGACTGGCTGTCGAGGTCGCGGAGCTGGCCCTCGATGTAGCCCTTCAGGCCCTGGCGGTAGTCGCGCTCGAAGCCACGGAGCTCGTCGATGCGGCGCTCCAGGCCCGCACGCTCCTGGTCGAGGGCGCTGATCTGGGCGCGCTGCTTGGACTCGGCCTCGGCGACGATGCGGGCGGCGGTGGCGTGCCCCTCGGCGATGAGAGCGTCCCGCTTCTCCACACCCTCGCGCACGTGCTCCTCGTGGAGGCGGCGGGCGAGCTGGAGGAGGTTGTTGGTCGCGTTCGGGTCGTTCGCGTCGGTGGCGCCCGCGGCGAAGCCCGCTGCGGCGCCCGCGGCTGCGGCGGGGGCGGCGGACGCCTGCTGCTGGGCCTGCGCGGCCTGCTGCTGCGCCGCGGCCAGGCGCTGCTTGAGGTCCTCGTTCTCCTGCTGGAGGCGCTGCACCTCGCCGTTGTCGGCGGCGGCCGCGGGAGCCGCGGCCTGACCCGAGCCGCCACTGCGCTGCAGCTCTGCGATGCGCGAGTCGGCGGCCACGAGGCGCTGCTTGAGCTCGTCGCTCTCCTGGGTCAGTCGTCGGAGCTCGACGACGACCTCGTCGAGGAAGTCGTCGACCTCGTCCTGATCGTAGCCCTCACGGAATTTCGTCGGTTGAAACCGCTTGTTGACCACATCTTCCGGAGTCAGCGCCATGAGAAGCCACCTTAGATCTTGAAAAGGACGAACAATGAGTGCGTTCAGCCAACGCTAGCAAAGTGCACGGCGGGCGCGCACTCCGCCGCACCCACGGTGCGTCGGCCTCGACCACACTACAACGCGACGGCAGCCCGCCCCCAACCGACGCTCGGAATGCGTCAGGTGAAACTCAGGGTCACGTAGAGGCCGATGATGACGACCAGCATGGTGAGGCTCCAGCCGAAGTCGATCGCGACGGGCCCCATCGACAGCGGCGGGATGATCCGGCGGAAGAACCGGATCGGCGGGTCCGTGACCACGTAGGTCGACTCCGCCAGGACGAGTCCGAAGCCGCGCGGGCGCCATTGCCGCGCGAAGGTGCGCACCAGGTCGAGCACGAAGCGGGCCCAGAGGACGAAGAAGTAGATCAGCAGGACGTAGTAGAGCACGTTCGCGATGATCGAGACGACAAGCACCCCTCCAGTATGAACGACCGCGTATGCACGAAAGCGCACCGCCCTGCCGGACGGTGCGCTTTCGTACGAGTGGATCAGGCCTGTGCGAAGAAGGAGGCGTCGACGTCGGCGTCCTGGCCGCCGTGCTCGCCGGAGACGACGACGTGCGACGGCGAGAGCAGGAACACCTTCGGCGTCACCCTCTCGATCTTTCCGTAGAGGCCCTGCGAGAGGCCGCTGGCGAAGTCGATGAGGCGGCGGGCGTCGCCCTCGCTCATCTGCGACAGGTTGATGATCACCGGGATTCCTTCGCGGAAGGACTCGGCGATCGCCTGCGCGTCGCGGTACTGACGGGGGTGGACTGTGAGGATCTCGTTCATTTCCTGTACCGAAACATTCCGTGCGGTGGACGATTTGCGCAGCGGGGTCACCGGTGCGCGGCCGGCCACGGGAGCGACCGGTGCAGGGTGCGGGACGGGCTGGACGGGCGACGGCGCAGGAGCCTCGCGGCGCGGCTGGTGCTGCACCGGGTGCTGCTCCTGGGACTCCTCGAACTCCAGCTCCTCGTCGGCGAGGCCGAGGTAGACCATCGTCTTCTTCAGCGGGTTGGCCATGCGCTTCCTCCGTGTAGACCGGTGCGCCGACGCCTCGCACGCACTGAATGAACCTTCTTCTCTTTCGAGATTAACGAAGGCTCGGCCGATTCCCGGTAATGGCGGTGCCGATGCGAAGGTGTGTCGCACCGGCGGCGACGGCCTCGCGGTAGTCCTGGGACATCCCGGCCGAGATGGCGGAGGCGGTGGGAGCGAGCCGGCGGATGCGCTCGCTGGCGAGGCGCACGCGCTCGAAGGCGCGGGCCGGCTCCTCGTCCAGCGGGGCGACCGCCATGACGCCCAGCAGCCGGAGGCCGCCGGTGGCGAGCACGTGCTCGACCAGCGGCTCCAGGTCGCGGTCGGCGACGCCGCCGCGCGCCGGGTCGTCGGTGAGGTTGAGCTGGACGAACACGTCCACGTCGGGCGCGTCGTCCAGCTTCAGCGCGTCGACCAGCGGGATCCGGTCGAGCGAGTGGATGACGGCCGCGTAGCGCCGCACCTGCCGCGCCTTCTTGCTCTGCAGCTGGCCGACGAAGTGCCAGCGCAGGTCGAGGTCGGCGAGCTCCGCCGCCTTCTCCTGCGCCTCCTGGTGCCGGTTCTCCCCCACGTCGCGCACGCCGAGTGCGGCGAGCTCCCGGACGAGCGACGCCGGGTGGAACTTGGTCACCACGATCGTCGTCAGCTCGTCCGGGGAGCGGCCGGCGGCCCGGGCGGCGTCGGCGACGCCCTCCCGGACCGCGGCGAGCCGCTCCGCGAGCGGGCTACTTGAGGAAGTCGGGGATGTCGAGGTCGTCATTCTCGTCGTCGAACGCCGGGTCCTTCTGCGCGGTCTCGGTCACCGGGGTCTCGCCGGTCGCGTGCCACTCGGTGGCCGTCGCCTCCGGCTCGGCGTGCTCGACCGTCGCGGACGAGGTGATCGCCGGCTCCTCGGAGCCGGCCTCCACGTAGGTCGACCGGCGCGCGTCCGCGGCCGAGGCCTGCACGGACTTCGGCTCGCCGCCGTCGAACCCGGCCGCGATGACCGTGACCCGGACCTCGTCGCCGAGGGTGTCGTCGATGACCGCGCCGAAGATGATGTTCGCCTCGGGGTGGACGGCCTCCTGCACGAGGCGGGCCGCGTCGTTGATCTCGAAGATGCCGAGGTTCGATCCGCCCTGGATGGAGAGCAGCACGCCGTGGGCGCCGTCGATGGAGGCCTCCAGCAGCGGGGAGGCGACAGCCAGCTCCGCGGCCTTGATGGCCCGGTCCGCGCCGCGCGAGGAGCCGATGCCCATGAGCGCGGAGCCCGCGCCCTGCATGACCGACTTCACGTCGGCGAAGTCGAGGTTGATCAGTCCCGGGGTGGTGATGAGGTCGGTGATGCCCTGCACACCGGCGAGGAGCACCTGGTCGGCGGTGGAGAACGCCTCCAGCATGCTGATGCCGCGGTCGCTGATCTCCAGCAGCCGGTCGTTGGGGACGACGATGAGGGTGTCGACCTCTTCCTTGAGCCGCTGCACGCCGGACTCGGCCTGCTGCTGGCGGCGCTTGCCCTCGAACGAGAACGGCTTGGTGACGACACCGATGGTCAGGGCGCCGATCGACTTCGCGATGCGGGCCACGACGGGCGCGCCGCCGGTGCCGGTGCCGCCGCCCTCGCCCGCGGTCACGAAGACCATGTCGGCGCCGGCGAGCGCCTCCTCGATCTCCTCCGCGTGGTCCTCAGCGGCGCGGCGGCCGACCTCGGGGTCGGCTCCGGCGCCGAGGCCGCGGGTGATCTCGCGGCCCACGTCGAGCTTCACGTCGGCGTCGCTCATCAGCAGCGCCTGGGCGTCCGTGTTGATGGCGATGAACTCGACGCCGCGCAGGCCGAGTTCGATCATGCGGTTGACGGCGTTGACGCCGCCGCCGCCGATGCCGACGACCTTGATCACGGCGAGGTAGTTCTGGTTTGCTGTCACTTCCGGCCTCCACGGGAACCTTCAACCTCTAGTCGAGGCTTAAAGTTATGCTGAGTATGCAATTCTCGATTTCGACGGTAGGGCCGCAGGGGCCGCTCCCGCCGCAGTTCGCAGGCGTGTCGGCAAATGCGCCGTCAACCCGGTCATCCTGTCGTCACACTGTGCGGCGACGAGACGTCGAAACGGCTCGCCTTGGGCGCGCCCTTGAGCAGCGCGGCGAGGTCGGCGGACTTGAGCGCCGAGTCCTCCGCGCTCCCCCAGACCACGGTCGCGCCGCCCTCGCGGAGCGTGAACGACACGTCGTCCTTCGTCTTCGCCGAGATGGTGTCCACCCGGGCCAGCACATCGGCGGGCAAGGACGACAGCACGGCGGCGGCGGCGGCGAAGCCGGAGTCGGCGTTCGCGTCGGCCGCGGCCCCCGTCGCGGCGATGATCGGATAGCCGGCCGGCCGGGTTGCGCTGGACGAGATGGGCACCTTGGCGGCGTCCACGAGCACGAAGGCCGTCCCGTGCTGGACGGCGCCGATCGCCTGGCGCTCCACGATGCGCACCACGAGGGTGTCAGGCGGGTGGCTCTCCAGTGTGTAGCTGCGGATGAGCGGGAATGCCGCCAGGTCGCTGGAGATCGCTGCCTGGTCGAGCAGCGCGAGCGGCTTGCCGACCTGGTCGCCGAGCTTGGCCGAGATCGCGCCTGCGTCGAGCCGCGAGGCGCCGACGACCTGGATGTGCCGGAGCGCGAGCAGCGGCGAGAGGCCGACCAGGATCACGCCGAGCACGAGCGCGACGGCGACGCCCGCGGCGCCGATCCAGGCCATCCTGCGACGGCGTGAGCGCTTGGTGAACCGGCGCACCTCGCCGCGCTCCACCCGCCGGCGCTCGGCACGGGCGGCGCGGAGGGCCTTGGAGATCTCGCGGTTGCTCGGCACGCGCGCGAGCGGGAGGCGGTCTGCCATCGTGCGGGACAGGCCGGGCTTCCGCTCGGGGATCGGCTGCTGCGTGCGCACGATCGGGATCGGCTCGGTGATCGTCCCGACCGGCGATGCGGACGCCGCACGGGCCGGCTCAGGGCGCGCAGGGGCCGCGGTCTCCGGCGCGGAGGGCGCCGGCGTGCCGGTCTGCCGTGCCGCCGACCGGTCGAACCCCGCTGGACGCTTCACCGCGGCTACTCCCGGGCGCGGCGGAGCGAGTCGAGGAGCTGCGGGACGATCCGGTAGACGTCGCCGCAGCCGAGGGTGATGACGAAGTCGCCCTCGCGCGCGATCCGCGCGGTGTGGTCGGCGGCCTCCTGCCAATCGGCGATGAACGCGACGTGCTCGGGATGCTGGAAGCGGTCGGCGACCAGCGCGCCGGTGACGCCGGGCTCCGGGTCCTCGCGCGCCCCGTAGACGTCGAGCACGACGGTCTCGTCGGCGTAGGTCTCCAAGGTCTCGGCGAACTCCCGCGCGAACAGGCGGGTGCGGCTGTAGAGGTGCGGCTGGTGGACCGCGATGATGCGGCCCTCGCCGACCACGGTGCGCGCGGCCGACAGGGCGGCGGCGACCTCGGTCGGGTGGTGGGCGTAGTCGTCGTAGACGCTCACGCCGCCCACGTTGCCGTGCAGCTCGAAACGGCGCTCCGTGCCGCCGAACTCCGCGATCGCGGCCAGCGCCGCGGCGGGCTCGAAGCCGAGGCCGGTCAGCACGGCGAAGGCGCCGGCGGCGTTGATCGCGTTGTGCTTTCCAGGGACGCGCAGGCGCGCCGAGTACTCGGCGCCGGCGTAGGTCAGCGTGAACGAGACGGGGCCGTCGGTGACGATCGAGTGGACGCGCACGTCGGCGTCCTCCGCCTCGCCAAAGGTGACGACGCGCTTGTCGGGGGCGACCTCCACCAGCCGGCGGTGGACGTGCTTCGCCCCCGCGTCGTCGGAGGACACGACGACGAACTCGTCGGCCTCGCGGGCGAAGGTCACGAAGGCGTCCTCGAACGCCTCCAGCGAGCCGTAGTGGTCGAGGTGGTCGGGGTCCACGTTGGTGATCAGCGCGACCGCCGTGTCGTAGAGCAGGAAGGAGCCGTCCGACTCGTCGGCCTCCACGACGAACAGCTCGCCGGTGCCGGTCTGCGAGCTCTTGCCGAGCGACGCGATGACACCGCCGTTGACGAAGCTCGGGTCCTCGCCGAGGCCGAGCAGGCCGGTGATGATCATGCCGGTCGACGTGGTCTTGCCGTGCGCGCCGGCGACCGCGACGAGGCGCTTCTTGTTGATCAGCCAGGCCAGCGCCTGCGAGCGGTGCAGCACAGGGATGCCGTTGGCCAGCGCGAGCTGGTACTCGGGGTTGTCCTGCCAGAGCGCACCGGTGACCACGAGGGTGTCGGCGTCGCCGACGTTCGCCGCGTCGTGTCCGATCGCGATGGTGGCGCCGAGCGCGCGCAGGGCGTCGATGTTGGCGGAGTGCCGCACGTCGGAGCCGGTGACGGTGTGGCCGGACTCCAGGAACAGCCGCGCGATGCCGCTCATGCCCGAGCCGCCGATGCCGACGAAGTGGAGCCTGCCCAGCTCGTCGGGGATGGTCGCGTTGAGGTCGGGTTTGATCGTCACAGGTGCTGCTTTCGGTCCACGAGTCGAGTTGACAGGTTACAGGCTACGCGGCGAACCTCAGGATCCGGTCAGGGCGCTCCGGATCAGGGCGACCATGCGGTCGGAGCCGTCGCGCACCCCCGTGATCGCGGCCTTGCGGGCCATCTCGGCCACCGCCGGGCGGTCGGCGAGCAGCGGGAGCAGGCTCGCGTCGACCCAGGTGGGCAGGAACACCGCGTCGTCCACCAGGATGCCGCCGCCGGCCTCCACGACGCCCGCCGCGTTGAAGCGCTGCTCGCCGTTGCCGATCGGGAAGGGCACGTAGACGGCCGGGATGCCGAGGGCGGCGAACTCGCAGACCGTCGCTGCGCCCGCGCGCGCGACGGCGAAGTCGGTCAGCGCGAAGGCGAGGTCCATCCGGTCGCAGTAGTCGAGCAGCCGGTAGTGCTCCACGCCGGGATCGGTCAGCTCGCCCCGGCCGCCCTGGATGTGCAGCACCTGCCAGCCGGCGGCGGTGAGCTGCGCGGCGCGGTCGGCGATGGTGCCGTTCAGCCGGCGCGCGCCGAGCGAGCCTCCCGTGACCAGGAGGGTCGGGCGGTCGGCGGAAAGCCCGAACTCGGCGAGGGCGGCCGGGCGGGCGGCCTCCCTGTCGAGCTCCTCGATCTCGCGGCGCAGCGGCATCCCGACGAACCGGGAGTGCCGCAGCGGCGTCCCCTCGAACGCGACGCCGACCCACGGGGTGGACCGGGCGCCGAGCCTGTTGGCGAGCCCCGGCCGGGCGTTCGCCTCGTGCAGCGCGTACGGGATGTGCGCGCTGCGGGCGGCCGAGTACGCGGGCGCGGCCGCGTAGCCACCGAAGCCCACCACGACGTCGATGCCGCGCTCGCGGATCAGGTCGGTGACGGAGCGGACCGCGCGCCGATACTCCCCGGGGAAGCGCAGTGCCGCGCCGTTCGGGCGGCGCGGGAACGGCAGCTTGGGGATGGTCGCGAGCTCGTAGCCGCGGGCCGGGACGAGCCGCGCCTCCAGCCCCTCCTTCGTGCCGAGGACCACGACCTCCGCGGACGGGTCGTCGCGGCGCAGGCGGTCGGCGACGGCGAGCAACGGATTGACGTGGCCGGCGGTCCCACCACCGGCCAGGAGGTAACGGCTCACAGGGCGCTGCCCGTGGCGCGACGGGCGTCGCGGGCGTTCTGGCGGGCGAAGGACATCACGATGCCGATTGCGATCATGGAACTGATCATCGCAGTCCCTCCCGCAGAGATCAGTGGGAGCGGCACCCCGAGCACCGGGATGACGCCGAGCACGACGGCGATGTTCACGAACGCCTGGAAGATCAGCCACACCATGATCGCCGCGGTCGTGACGCGCGGGAAGGTGTCGGTGGACGCGTGGATGATCCGCAGGAAGACGATCGCGAGCATCACGAACAGCAGCAGCACCACGATCGCGCCGATCAGGCCGAGCTCCTCGCCGATGATCGCGAAGATGAAGTCGGTGTCGGCGGCGGGCAGCCACGACCACTTCGAGTGCGAGTTGCCGAGGCCCACGCCGAACACGCCGCCGGAGGCGAGGGCGTAGAAGCCGTTGTCGATCTGCCAGTTGACGTCGGGGTTCGCGGCGCTGGTGCCGCCGAAGAGCGCGGCGATGCGTCCCATCCGGCTGGCGCTGGACATCGCCACGACGACCGCGACGATCGCGACCCCGACGAGGCCGGTGAACAGGTAGCGCAGGCGCACGCCGGCGAAGTAGAGGCCGCCGAGGACGAACGCCGACATGACGATGGTCGTGCCGAGGTCGCCGCCGAGCACGACGACGCCGATGGCGCCGCCCGCGATCGGGAGCACCGGCAGCGCGACGTGCCGCCAGTCGTCCAGGAGGTCCTGCTTGCGGGCCAGGACGACGCCCAGCCAGATGACGAGCGCGATCTTGATCGCCTCCGATGGCTGGCCGACGAACCCGCCGATGCGGATCCAGTTGCGGTTGCCGCCGATCTCCACGCCGAGCGGTGTCACCAGCACCAGGAACTGCAGGAAGCACGCCGCGCCGAGGATGAACCAGATCGAGCGCTTCCAGAAGGTCATCGGGATGCGCGAGACGATGAACATCAGCGGGAGGCCGATGAGGGCGTACATGCCCTGCGACCAGAACCGCGAGAAGAAGTTGTCGGTGTCGTTGTGCGACTCGACCGCGGACGACGAGAGCACCATGACGAGCCCGAACACGACCATGAAGAGCGTGATGCCGAGCAGCAGGAAGTAGTCGGAGGACTCGCTGTTCATCGCCCGGCCGAGCGAGATGCGGGTGGAGAAGCCGCGGGAGTCCGCGGACTGCCCGGACTGCTCCGGCTGGTCGTGCGGGTCAGGCCCCCGGCGGACGCGAGGCGGGCTCGTCGTCATCCGCCTCACCTCCAAAGAACTCGTTGACGGCCGCCTGGAAGAGACGCCCGCGCTCGGCGTAATCGGTGAACTGGTCCATCGACGCCGCCGCCGGTGCGAGCAGGACGGTGTCCCCCTCGCGGGCGAGACCGCCGGCCAGCCGAACCGCCAGCGGCATGACCCCCTCAGTCTCGTCGGCCTCCACCTCCAGCACCGGCAGCCCGGGGGCGTGTCGCTCGAATGCGGCCAGCAGGGCGCCGCGGTCGACCCCGATCACCACGGCGCCGCGCAGCCGGGTCGCGTGCGCGGCCACGAGCTGGTCGACGTCGACGCCCTTGAGGAGGCCGCCGACCACCCAGACGACGGACGGGTACGCGCGCAGCGACGCGTCGGCGGCATGCGGGTTCGTGGCCTTGGAGTCGTCCACCCAGCTCACGCCGGCCTCCACCCGCACCAGCTCGATGCGGTGCGCGTCGAGGCGGAACGCGGTGAGCACGTCGCGGATGACCTGCGGCTCGACGCCGTACGAGCGGGCGAGGGCGCTGGCGGCGAGGATGTTGGCGACGACGTGCGGGGCGGCGAGACCGGCTTCCGCCAGCTCGTCCAGCGTGGTCAGCTCGATGGCGCTGTTGCGGCGGTCCTCCAGGAAGGCGCGGTCGCAGAGGATGCCGTCCACGATGCCGAAGTCGCTCGGGCCGGGGATGTCGAGGCCGAAGCCGATGGCGCGGGCGCCCTCGACCACCTCGGCCTCCTCGACCATACGCAGGGTGTTCTGGTCGGCGCGGTTGTACACGCAGGCGACCTGGGCGTTGTCGTAGACCTTGGCCTTGGCGGCGATGTACGCCTCCAGCGAGCCGTGCCAGTCGAGGTGGTCGTCGGCGATGTTCAGGCAGGCGGCGGAGTACGGCGAGAGCTCCCCGCCGCGGTTCCGGTTGACCCAGTGCAGCTGGTAGCTCGACAGCTCCACGACGAGCACGTCGAAGCCCTGCGGGTCGCGGATGGCGTCGAGCACCGGCACGCCGATGTTGCCGCACGGCGCGACGCGGGAGCCGCCGGCGAGCAGCATGGTCGCAGTGAGCTGGACGGTCGTGGTCTTGCCGTTGGTGCCGGTCACGCAGATCCAGTCCGCGGGCTCGCCGACCTTGTCGCGCAGCCGCCAGGCCAGCTCGATGTCACCCCAGACCGTGAGATCGCTCCGGTCGGCCCAGAGCAGCAGCGGGTGGTCCCAGTGGAAGCCGGGCGAGACGACGACGAGCTCCGGGTCGAACTCCACGAGCCGCGCGGGCGGCGTGCTGAGGTCCGGCTCCTCCAGCAGCTCGGCTCCGATGACCTCCAGCAGCATGGCGCGCTCGGCGTCGGCGCGGGAGGCGACGACCAGCACCTCCGCCCCCAGCTCCGCCAGCGTGTCGGCGACCGAGAAGCCGGTGACGCCGAGGCCGAAGACGGCGACCCGCAGGCCCGACCAGTCGTGATGCCAGCTGGTGAGCGCCTCCAGGCGCTCGCGCGACTCGGTCACGTCGCCAGCCATTCGAGGTAGAACGACCCGACGCCGGCCGCGACGAGGAGGCCGCCGATGATCCAGAACCGGACCACGACCGTCACCTCCGCCCAGCCTTTCAGCTCGAAGTGATGGTGGATCGGGCTCATCAGGAAGATGCGCCTGCCGCGCGTGACCTTGAAGTACGCCCGTTGGACGATCACCGAGCCGGCCTCGATCACGAACAGGCCGCCGATGAGGATGAGCAGCAGCTCGGTGCGGCTGAGGATGGCGAGCGCCGCGACCGCGCCGCCGAGCGCGAGCGAGCCGGTGTCGCCGAGGAAGATCTGCGCGGGCGAGGTGTTCCACCAGAGGAACCCGACCACGGCGCCCACGATCGCCGTCGCGACGATCGCCAGGTCGAAGGGATCGCGCACGTCGTAGCACTTGGCGAGGTTCTCGGGATTGAGGTTGGGGCTCGCGCAGGACTGGATCGACTGCCAGAACCCGATGATGATGTACGCGCCGATGGCGAGGATGCTCGCGCCGGACGCCAGGCCGTCCAGGCCGTCGGTCACGTTCACGCCGTTGGAGGTCGCCGCGACGAGGAAGTTGATCCAGATCAGGTAGAGGCCGTACCCGACCAGCACGCCGATCACGCCGAACTTGGTGATCGCGCCGAAGTCGATGGGCAGATCGCGGATGAACGAGACGCTCATCGTCGCGGGCGTGTAGCCGCGCCCGTCCGGGAACCGGATCGCAAGGAACGCCCAGACCGTCGCCACGATCACCTGTCCGGCGACCTTCGCCCAGCCGGTCAGGCCGAGGCTGCGCTCGCGCCGGGTCTTGAGGAAGTCGTCCACGAACCCGACGACGCCGAGGCCCACCATCAGGAACAGCACCAGGAGGGCGGACACGCTCGTCTCGTCGCCCGTCAGCAGCAGCGCGGTGAAGTAGCCGAACAGCGTGCCGAGGATGACGACGATGCCGCCCATCGTGGCCGTTCCGCGCTTGGCGTGGTGGCTCTGCGGTCCGTCGTCGCGGATGAACTGGCCCCACTGGAGCCGCCGGAAGAGCCGGATGAAGAGCGGCGTCAGGAACAGCGTGAACGCCATCGCCAGCGCGCCGGAGGTCAGAAGGGCTCTCACGAGAAGAATTCTCCCAGTCGGTCGCCGAGGAAGCGCAGCCCCGCCGAGTTGGAGGACTTGACGAGCACCGTGTCCCCGGAGCGGAGCGCCCCGCTGAGGTGGTCGAACGCCGCGTCCTGGGTCTCGAAGTACAGGGACTCCCCGTCCCACGAGCCCTCGTTGATGGCGGTGATGTGCATGCGCCGCGCGGACGGACCGACGATGACGAGCTGGTCGATGCCCAGCCGGACGGCGAGCAGGCCGATCCGGTCGTGCTCCTCGCCGGAGAACTCGCCCAGCTCGCTCATCTCGCCGAGGACGGCGATGGTGCGCTCCCCCGGCTCGGCGATCTGGGCCAGTGTCTTGATGGCGGCGGCCATGGAGTCCGGGCTCGCGTTGTACGCGTCGTTGATGACGGTGACGCCGCGGGCGCCGCCCATGACCTCCATCCGCCAGCGCTCGGCGCGCTGGACGGTCTCCAGGGCGCTGACGATCGTGTCGATGTCCACGCCGAGGGTGTGCGCGGCGGCCGCGGCGGCCAGCGCGTTCATGACGTGGTGCTCGCCGAGCACGCGGAACTGCACGGGACGCGACTCCCCCGCGCCCTCGCCGCCGTCGGCCGGCGGTAGGTGCAGCACGAACGACGTGCCGCGCGCGGTCGAGCGCACGTCGGTCGCCCGCACGGCCGCGCGGTCGTCCAGGCCGAACCACAGGACGCGGGCCGGCGTCTTGTCCGCCATCGAGGCGACGCGCGGGTCGTCCAGGTTGAGCACGGCGACGTCGGACTCCAGGAGGTCGCTCACCATCTCGGTCTTGGCGGCCAGGGTCTTCTCGATGCCGCCGAACTCGCCGGCGTGCGCGAGGCCCACCTTGAGGACGATGCCGATGTCCGGCCGGGCCATCCGGACCAGCCGGGCGATCTCGCCGATGCCGCTCGCGCCCATCTCGGCGACGAGGTACTGCGTCTCCTCGGTGACCTCCAGCATCGTGACAGGCGCGCCGACCTCGTTGTTGAACGACGCGCGCGGGGCGATGGTCGGGCCGAGCTGCTCCAGGATGGCGCGCAGCAGGTTCTTGGTGGTCGTCTTGCCGTTGGAGCCGGTGACGCCGACGATCTTCAGCGTGCCGAGCGCGCGGACGCGGGCGATCACCTCGGTGGCGAGGTCGCCGAGCGCCACGACGGTGTCTTCCACGAGGAGCTGCGGGACCGGCAGGTCGAGGGCGTGGTCGACGACCAGGAGGGCCGCGCCGGACTCGACGGCCTGCGGGGCGAAGAGGTGGCCGTCGGTCACCTCGCCGGGCTTGGCGAAGAAGAGAGTGCCGGGCACGACCTCCCGGGAGTCGGTGGTGGAGAGCCCCGTGACGACGGTCTCCGGGGTGGCGCCGGTGCCGTCGAGGAGAAGGGTGCCGCGGGTGGCGGCAGCGACCTCGGCGAGGGTGAGGGCGATCATCAGAGCCACCCGGCCTCTCGGAGCGCGAGCCGTGCGTCGTCGCGGGCGGAGTACGGGAGGCGCTGGCCGGCGACCTCCTGGTAGTCCTCGTGGCCCGGGCCGGCGTAGAGCACCACGTCGCCGTCGCCGGCGAGGGAGAGCGCCGTGCGGAAGGCGGCGCGGGGGTCGGCCACCTCGTACAGCTCGGCGTCGGGCACGGCGGCGCGGGCGCCGTCGAGCAGCGCGGCGCGGATCAGGGCCGGGTCCTCCGAGCGCGGGTGGAAGTCGGTGATGACCACGGCGTCGGCGCCGCGCGCGGCGATCGCGCCCATGTCGGCGCGCTTGGTGGTGTCGCGGTCGCCGTCGGCGCCGAAGACCATGACGATTCGGCCGTCGGTCACCCGGCGCAGCGCGCCGAGCAGCGACAGGAAGGCGTCGGGCGTGTGCCCGTAGTCGATGAGGACGACCGGGCCGCGGTCGCCGGAGAGCCGCTCGGTGCGGCCGGGGACGTAGGCGTCGATCCCGCCGTCGCGCTCCAGCGCCGCGCCGATGGCGTCGAGGTCGTAGCCGGACTCCACCAGCATGACGATCGCGAGCGCCGCGTTGGCGGCGTTGTAGGCGCCGAGCAGCGGCACGCTGGTCTCCAGGCGGCGGCCGTCCGGGCCGGCGAGCTCGAAGACCGTCTCGGCGATGGTTTCCTCGATCACGGTCAGCGTCCAGTCGGCGTCGACGCCCGGCATGCTCGCGAGCGTGGAGACCGGGATGCGGGACTGCTCGACCAGCGCGCGGCCCCACTCGGAGTCCACCGTGACGACGCCGCGGCGGGCGCGGTCGGGCTGGAAGAGCTCCAGCTTGGCCGCGAAGTAGTCGTCCATCGCCGCGTAGTCGTCGAGGTGGTCGTGGCTCAGGTTGGTGAAGCCGACGACGTCGAACTCGATGCCGTCGACGCGGTGCCGGCTGAGCGCCTGCGCGGAGACCTCGACCGCGACCGCGCGGACGCCCTCCTCGCGCATCCGGGCCAGCAGCGCGTGCAGTTCGCTGGCCTCCGGAGTGGTCAGCTTGCTGGTGATCGCGTGCTCGCCGATGCGGCGCTCAGCGGTCGAGGACAGGCCGGCGACCACGCCGAGCTGGCCCAGGATGCCGTAGAGCAGGTAGACGACGCTGGTCTTGCCGTTGGTGCCGGTGACGCCGAACAGCGTGGCCGAGTTCTCGTCGGTGCGGTAGATCCACGCGGCAACGGCGCCGAGGGCGGCGCGCGGATCGGGCGTCACGATGACGGGGACGCCCGCGTCGGCCGCGAGCTCCGCGCCCGCCGCGTCGGTCAGGACCGCGACGGCGCCCGCCTCGACCGCGGCGGCGGCGTAGCTCGCGCCGTGCGCGTTCTTGCCCGGCACGCCGACGTACAGGTCGCCCGGCTCGACCGCCGAGCTCGCGAGGGCTGCTCCGGTCACCTCGACGGCGTCGAGGTCTCCCCGGACATCCAGCCCGAACTCCGCGACCAGCTGAGCGAGCGGGCGGGCGACGGGATGCTCGGGGCGCAGGGAGGAGGGCGCCGGTCCTGTCACGGGGCTCACTTTCAGTCGGGGGTTCTGGTGTCGGAGACGGTCTCAGGCGACGGCGTCTCGGTCGGGGTTCAGTAGTAGGGCGGGTAGTCTGCCGGGCTCGACGTCGAGGGCTTCACCCGGTAGGTCTTCAGCACCTGGCTCATGATCGTGTGGAACAGCGGAGCGGCGGCAGCCGACGAAGTAATGGTAGTCGGGAACCCGAGGTTGACCGAAACGACGTACTGCGGATCGTCCACCGGGGCGACCCCCATCACCGACACGTAGTACGACGGCAGATAGCCGCCCTTGCCGTCCGGCTGCTGGGCCGTACCGGTCTTCGCGGCGACGTTGTAGCCGGGGATCCTGAGCTGCTTGGCGAGCTCGCCCTGCGTGGTGACCGACTCCAGCATCCCGAGCGTCGTGCCGGCCGCGTCGGGCGAGACGACCTTCACCGGGGTCGGCTTCGGGGCGTCGGTGACGGTGCCGTCGGCCTGCTTGCAGCCCTCGACCATCGTCAGCGGGATGCGCGTGCCGCCGTTGGCCAGCGCCTGGTAGGCGCTCACCATCTGGAGCTGGGTGGTCGAGACGCCCTGGCCGAACATGGTCGCGTACTTGGTCTGGTCGTCCCAGTCCTTGACCGGGTTCAGGATGCCGGAGGACTGGCCGGGATACGGCAGGCCGGTGTCGTCGCCGATCCCGAACTTCTTGAGGTAGTCGTACCGGGTCTGGTCGGTGAGCGCGCGGCCGAGCTGCGACATGCCGGTGTTGGACGAGTTCATCAGCACGCCGGTGAGGGTCAGCCGCTCGGGTTCGTGGTAGCCCGAGTCGTGCAGGTCGGCGCCGTTGCCCGACTTCCACTCGTAGGGCGCGAGCACCTGGCTGGCCGGCGTCGCCTTGCCCTGGTCGATGAGCATGGCGGCGGTGAGAGCCTTGAAGGTCGAGCCGGGCTCGCGGGGGTCGGTGAGCGACTGGAGGCGCCAGTACGACGGGTCGGTGGCGTCGATGTTGTTGGGGTCGAGAGCGGGCCACTGGGCGATCGCCTTGATCTTGCCGGTCTTCGCCTCCGCCACGGTCACGAAGCCGAACTTCGACCCGGTCGCCGTGACCTGCTGGGCCAGCGTCTGCTCGGCGAACCACTGCAGGTCGCTGTCGACCGTGAGCTCCAGAGTGCCGCCGTCCTTCGCCTTCTGCTGCACGACCGTGCTGCCGGGGATGGCGACCCCGTCCGCGCCCCGCTGGTAGGTCTCCAGGCCGTTCTTGCCGGCCAGGCAGCCGTTCTCGCTCTCCTCCAGGCCGCCGTTGCCGCCCTGCGAGACGTAGCCGATCAGGTTGCCGGCGACGGCGCCGTTCGGGTAGCTGCGCGCCTGCGACTTGCCGAAGGTGAGCCACGGGTAGGGCAGCTTGTCGAGCTTGTCGAAGGTGGTCACGTCCATGCCCGACTTGATCAGCACGTACTTGGACTTGGCGTTCGCCTTCAGCGCGTCGTCGAACAGCTTCACCACCGCGTCGCCGCCCTGGCCGGTGATCGCGCCGATCTTGGCGGCGGCCTCCACCATCTTGTCGCGGCCGCCGGCGATCGCGTCGGACGGCGAAGCCTGCGCAGTGTAGGTGTAGATCGTGGTCGCCAGGATCTTGCCGCTCGCGTCGACGATGTCGCCGCGGTTGCCGTAGAGGGTGTTGGAGTCCTCCTTGGCGTTGACCGACGCCTTCTGCAGGGCGTCGGCGCGGACCACCTGGATGTCGACCAGTTTGCCGCCGAGGATGGCGACGAAGGCGGCGACCGCCACGACGGTGAGGGCCGTCCGCCTCCGCAGCATCTTCCTGTTGATCACGCCCCGCGTCCGTCCCGTCGCGTCGTCAGTGCGTCACCGGTGTCGGCAACGCTCCCTGCAACGGTACGGACGGCTTCGCCGGAGTCGCGGACGCCGCACCTGCGCTTGCGGAACTCCCAGCTTTTGCCGCGGGCGCGGCCGCCGCGGGAGCGCCGGTCACGGTTACCCCGGGCGCCGCCGCGAGCGGCACGCCGTTGAGCAGCGAGTTCGGGACCAGGTTGCCCTGGCCTCCCGTCACGGTGCCGGCCGCACCGGTCGCCGCGAGGGGCGCGCCGAGCACCGCGCCGTCGGAGAGGCGCAGGTAGGCGGGGTTGCTGTTGCTCACCATGCCGAGCGCGTTGGCGTTGGCGGCGAGGTTCTGCGGGGAGGTCAGCCGGTTGAGGTCCTCCGACGCGGCCTGGTAGCTGCGCTGGAGCTGCGTCTGCTGGGTCTGCAGCGAGCTGAGCTGGTAGGCGCCCTGGGAGACGCCGATGCTGAGCAGCAGCTGCGCGACCACGATCACGAGCAGAGAGGACACCGCGGTGACCGCGTAGACGGTGCGCGGACGCGCGCGGCGCTGGCTGCGGGTCGACACCACTTCGAGGTGGAAGCGGCGCTCGCGCGCCGGCTGCTCCGGCCGGTCGAGGAGCGGCGAGGGCGCGTCCAGCACGGGCGCGGTCGCCGCCGTGGACGCCGGGACGTGCCAGGTCATCGTCGGACGTCTGCGGACGCCGGTCGCTCCGGTCCCCCCGGTTCGCGTGAATGCGGTGTTGCTCACGAGTCCCTCCTCACTCGTTCGGCCGCGCGCAGGCGCACCGGGGTGGCCCTCGGGTTCGCGGCCTTCTCCTCGTCGTCCGCCAGCTCCGCGCCCCGGATCAGCAGCTTCAGCTGGGGCTTGTGCTCCGGCAGCTCGACGGGCAGCCCCGCCGGTGCGCTGGAGCGCGACCGCGTCTGCAGCTCGCGCTTGACGATGCGGTCCTCCAGCGACTGGTACGACTCCACGACGATGCGGCCGCCGACCGCCAGCGCGTCGATTGCGGCCGGGATAGCGCGCTCCAGCACGGCCAGCTCCTGGTTCACCTCGATGCGCAGCGCCTGGAAGACGCGCTTGGCCGGATGCCCCTGCCGCGCCACCGCGGCGGGCGTGGCCTTCTGCAGGATGTCGACGAGCTGGCCGGAGCGGACGATCGGCGCGTTCTGCCGCTCCTCCACGATGCGGCGGGCGTAGCGGGCGGCGAGCTTCTCCTCGCCGTAGTCGCGGAAGATGCGGCGCAGGTCCGCCTCGGAGTAGGTGGCGAGCACGACCTCGGCGGTGAGGTCGCTCGTGCCGTCCATGCGCATGTCGAGCGGCGCGTCCTTGGAGTACGAGAAGCCGCGCTCCACGCGGTCGAGCTGCAGCGAGGACACGCCGAGGTCGAACAGCACGCCGTCGACGCGGTCGATGCCGAGCCCGTCGAGCGCCTCGCGGATGCCGTCGTAGACGGTGTGCACCAGGTGGACGCGGTCGCCGAAGCGCGCCAGCCGCTCGCCGGCGATGGCCAGCGCCTCCTGGTCGCGGTCGAGGCCGACGAGGGTGACGCCGGGGAAGCGCTCCAGCACGCCGGCCGAGTGGCCGCCCATGCCGAGGGTCGCGTCCACGAAGACGGCGCCCGGCTCCTGGAGGGCGGGGCCGAGCAGTTCGATGCAGCGTTCGAGGAGGACGGGGGTGTGGATGTCGTCTGTCATGTCCGCACCCGGGAGGATCGGCTCCTGATTCCGGATCCCCATCCATTCCGACCTGCCACCGGGGAAGTGGTGTCAGGGCGTATGGCTGGGAGTCCGGCGCCAGGCGCTAGAACAGTCCCGGGATCACCTCCTCCTCCGTGTTCGCGAATGCCGCCTCCTGCTCGGCGAGGTACGTCTCCCACGCCTCCGCGTCCCAGATCTCGGCGCGGCTGCCCGCGCCGATCACGACCAGGTCCCTGTCGAGACCCGCATACGACCGCAACGAGGTCGGGACGGTGACCCGGTTCTGCTTGTCCGGGACCTCCGCGCTCGCCCCCGAGAGGAAGACGCGCAGGTAGTCGCGGGCCTGCTTGCTGGTCACCGGCGCCTGCCGGATCTTCTCGTGCAGCGATTCGAACTCGCGCTGCGAGAAGACGTAGACGCAGTGCTCCTGACCACGGGTCAGGACGAGTCCCGACGCGAGCTCATCCCGGAATTTGGCCGGCAGGATGATGCGCCCCTTGTCGTCGAGCTTGGGGGCATAGGTGCCGAGGAACATCGGTGCCACCCCCCACTCTCCCGGCCACGGTTGCGGTGTGCCTCCACTTTACTCCACTCTCATCCACAAAATCAGCACCATCGGGAATTTTGCCCCGTTTAGGGGTGTTTCGGCCCCGGAATCACGCGGAAGAACGCGGTGGAGGGAAATGGAGGGTGAGAGCACTCCCGGGGAGCGCCGCGCGCACGAAAAAGGGCCGATCCGAAGATCGGCCCGAAAGGCGGGTGCGTCAGTGGAGTGCGGTGGAGGGGCTACTGCTGCCCGTCCTGGCGCTTGTCCCAGCGGTCGTTCATGCGGTCCATGAAGCCGGGCTGGCCACGGGTCGGCTTGCCGGACGACCCGGCCGCCGCTGCGTCGGGATCGATCGCCACGCGCTTGCCCGGCGCGATGGCCAGGAGCACGCCGCCGAACATCACCACGAATCCGAGGATCCCGACGATGGGGAGCTGGACGAAGACGCCGGTCACGAGGACCGCAACGCCGATGACGGCAACGAGGATTCCGAGCACGATCGACCGGTACGCGGGGCGGGCCCGCTTGCCCCCGACCTTTGCGACGAAGTCCGCGTCGTTCTGGTAGAGACTGCGTTCCATCTCTTCGAGGAGGCGCTGCTCATGTTCTGAAAGCGGCATCCGGATCCCCCTCTTTCTAGCGGGTTCTAGGCGTTGTGTGGCTGATTGTAGCCGCACCACTCTGACTAGGCTATACGTGTGTCAGAAAGCATCCGGTTCGTCGACCTCATCCAGTCAAGAATCGATGGATTCTTCGATACGCGTGCATCCATTCTCGTCTCCATCGCCGACGAACTCGCCCCGATCGCGGCTTTTTCGAGGGATTTTCTCAGCGGCGGGAAGCGTTTCCGGGCGCTGTTCTGCTTCTGGGGCTGGCAGGCGGTGCGCACGGCGGGCGATGAGCCGGGCGACGCCGCCGCTGTGACCGCGGGCGGCCCGCTCGACGCGGTCGTCTCCGTCGCCTCGGCGCTGGAGCTGTTCCACGCCGCAGCACTCGTGCACGACGACCTCATCGACAACTCCGACACCCGCCGCGGCGCACCCTCGGCGCACCGCCGCTTCGAGCGGCTGCACGACCAGGAGGGCTGGCAGGGCTCCGGCGCGACGTTCGGCACGGGGGCGGCGACGCTGCTCGGCGACTACCTCCTCATCCTCAGCGACGAGCTCTTCGACGAGGGCCTGACCCAGACCGTGAGCGCGTCGGCGCGGCGGTCGGCGCGGGCCGAGTTCAACCGGATGCGCCTCGACGTCACCGCCGGCCAGTACCTCGACATCTTCGAGGAGATCGGCTGGGCCGGGCGCCCGGACGCCGACCAGCTCGCCAGGGCCGAGCGCGTCATCGTCTACAAGTCGGCCAAGTACTCCATCGAGTCGCCGCTGCTGATCGGCGCCAGCCTCGCCGGCGCGACGGTCGGCCAGCTCGACGCGCTTCGCCGCTTCGGCCTGCCGCTCGGCATCGCGTACCAGCTCCGCGACGACCTGCTCGGCGTCTTCGGCGACACGGAGGTCACCGGCAAGCCGAGCGGCGACGACCTGCGCGAGGGCAAGCGCACCGTCCTTATCGCGCTCACCCGGCAGGCCGTCCCCGCCGGCGCGCGGGCGACCCTGGACGAGCTTCTCGGCGACCCCGACCTGACGCCGCAGCAGATCCAGACCCTCCAGATGACGATCCGGGACTCCGGCGCCGTCGAGAAGGTGGAGCGCATGATCGCGGACAACGTCGCGAGCGCGATCGAGGCCCTCGACGAGGCGCCGATCGGCCCGGCGGCGCGAGCCCAGCTGCGCGAGCTCGCTGTGACGGTCACCCGCCGGGCGTCCTGACCGGGAGTCCGATCAGGCCAGCGCCTGGGCCACGCGGCGCACCTCGGCTTTGCGGCCGGCGCGGAGCGCCTCGATGGGGGCCGTGCCGAGGCTCTCCTCGTCGGCGAGCAGCCAGTCCACGGCCTCGTCGTCGTCGAAGCCGTTGTCCGCGAGCACGATGAGCGTGCCGTGCAGCTCGCCGAGCGGCTCGCCGTCCCGGAGGAAGAGGGCGGGGACCTTGAGGACGCCGTCGATGCGCTTCGCGGCGAGATGGCGGTCCTCGATGAGGCGGCGGACACGGCTGACGCCGAGTCCCAGCTGCTCCACGAGGTCGGGGATGGTGAGCCACTCGGTGGCCTGGACCTGCTCGTTCACAGAGACAAGCGTGCCACGTCCGGCGGCCCATCACGTGATCCAGCGAATGTTACGGTTGTGTTAACTGTTGTCACAGCAGCCACGTTGGTTGACTCCTTACTCACAGTGTGTCACCGTGGGCAACGGCTTTGTCACTCATGAGGGGGTCGACCATGTCTCTGAGCGAGAGCACCAACCGGCGGATGCTGGGCACGGTGCCGATCGCGATCGCCGGATCCATCGCGGTGACGCTGAATCTGCTCGCCCCCGCGCAGGCCGCCACCGGCGAGGTGCGCGACCGTGCGCCGGAGAACCGGGCGCCGGGGACGGACACCATCCGCGCCGCCGCAGCGCAGGAGGCCGTCACGGCCTCCCCCGGCCAGGTCGAGGTCGCGGCCGCCCCCGCCGGCTACCGGGTGCAGACCGGCGACACCGTCTCCGGGATCGCCGCCCGCTTCGGCATGTCCACCGCCGCCGTGCTCGCGCTCAACGGGCTGAGCTGGAAGAGCCTGATCTTCCCCGGCCAGGTGCTCGCGCTGAGCGGCGCGCCGAAGCCGGCAGCGCCCGCCCCGGCCGCGCCTGCTCCGGCAGCGGCCCCCGCGCCGTCCGGGACGGCCTACACCGTCACGCGCGGCGACACCATCAGCGGCATCGCGGCCAAGTTCGGCCTCCGCACCTCCGCCGTCCTCGCCGCGAACGGGCTGAGCGGCGCGAGCATCATCTACCCGGGCCAGAAGCTCGCCATCCCCGGCATGACCACGGCGGCGGTGAACACACCCATCGCGGCGCCGGCCCCTGTCGTCAGCGCCCCGGTCGTGACCGCGCCGGCTCCCGCGCCGTCCCCGGTCATCCAGCCGGGCCAGGTCGTCGCGCTCAGCGACGAGATGCGGGTGAACGCGCAGCTGATCATCCGCATCGGCCACCAGGAGGGCGTCCCAGCGCAGGGCATCGTCATCGCCCTGGCGGCGGCGGCCCAGGAGTCCGGACTCAAGAACGTACGCTACGGCGACCGCGACTCCCTCGGCCTGTTCCAGCAGCGGCCGAGCACCGGCTGGGGCACGCCCGCCCAGGTGCTCGACCCGACCCGCGCGACCCTGGCCTTCTACGGCGGGGCGAGCAACCCCAACAAGGGCCGCACGCGCGGCCTCCTCGACATCCCCGGCTGGTCGTCGATGACCGTCTCGCAGGCCGCCCAGGCCGTGCAGCTCTCGGCCTTCCCGACCGCCTACGCCAAGTGGGAGACGTCGGCGCGCGCGTGGCTGGCCCAGCTCGGCTGACGCCGCGCGCCGCGCGAAGGTCACAGCCGGGTCACAGGCCCGGCGCACACCGGTGTTTTGCAGGATTCACGGCCGCCCTGTTCCCTAGACTCGATCCGTGACCACGAGCCAGACCGACCCGATGATCGGCCGTCTTATCGACGGCCGCTATCAGGTGCGCTCGCGGATCGCCCGGGGCGGCATGGCGACGGTCTACCTCGCCACCGATCTGCGGCTGGAACGACGCGTCGCGATCAAGGTCATGCACGGCCACCTGGCCGACGACAACACCTTCAAGAGCCGCTTCGTGCAGGAGGCCCGCTCCGCCGCCCGGCTCGCCCACCCGAACGTGGTCAACGTCTTCGACCAGGGCCAGGACTCCGACATGGCGTACCTGGTCATGGAGTACCTGCCTGGAATCACGCTGCGCGACTTGCTCAAGGACTACGGCAAGCTGACGCCCGAGCAGACCATCGACATCATGGAGGCCGTGCTCAGCGGCCTCGCCGCCGCCCACAAGGCCGGGATCGTGCACCGCGACCTCAAGCCGGAGAACGTCCTCCTCGCCGACGACGGGCGGATCAAGATCGGCGACTTCGGCCTCGCGCGCGCCGCGAGCGCCAACACGGCGACCGGGCAGGCCCTGCTCGGCACGATCGCCTACCTCTCCCCCGAGCTCGTCACCCGCGGCGTCGCCGACGCACGCAGCGACATCTACGCGCTCGGCATCATGATGTACGAGATGCTCACCGGCACGCAGCCGTTCCACGGCGAGCAGCCGATGCAGATCGCATACCAGCACGCGAACGACGCCGTCCCGGCGCCGAGCAGCGCCAACCCGGCCGTCCCGCCGGAGCTGGACGAGCTCGTGCTGTGGGCGACCGAGAAGGACCCGGACCGCCGGCCGACCGACGCCCGCGAGATGCTCGACCGGCTCCGGGAGGCCGAGAAGTCGATCCGCGGCGACGTCGTGATGCAGCCCACCATGGTGCTGTCCCCCGCCTTCGAGATGGCCGACGGCGATACCCAGATCATCAACCCCGCCATCCGCCAGCAGGTCGCGTCGAGCACACCGACCGCGACGGACACGCTGACCCAGGCCGCTAAGCGCCGCCGCGGCAAGGGCTGGTGGCTGTTCGCCCTGGTGCTCGTGCTGGCAGCGGTCGCCGGCGGGACGGGCTGGTACTTCGGCTCGGGCCCCGGCTCGTTCGTGACGGTGCCGAACGTCGTCTCGCAGCCGCCCGCCGCGGCGGCCACGACGCTGACGAACCTGGGCTTCAAGACCGTTCAGACGCAGGAGTACAGCATCACGGTCCCCACCGGGCAGGTGTCGAGCACCGACCCGAAGGCCGGGGCGTCGGCGAACCGCGGCAGCACCATCACGCTCCGCGTCTCCAAGGGCCCGAAGCCGGTGACCATCCCCGCCCTCGCCGGCGCGAGCGTCGACGCGGCGAAGTCCGCGATCACGGGGACCGGGGCGAAGGTCGGTACCGTGGCGCAGCAGTTCGACGCCAAGGTCCCGGCGAACACGGTCATCTCCGCCACCCGCGCCTCCGACGGCAGCGACATCTCCGCGGGCGGCGGCTACTTCCAGGCGGCCGCGGTCAACCTCGTCGTGTCGGTCGGGCCGATCCCGGACGTCTCGGGCAAGTCGGTCTCGTCCGCGACGTCCGCGCTGGAGAAGGTCGGCCTGCACGCCACCGCCGGGCCGCAGAGCTACAGCGACACGATCGATAAGGACGACGTCATCTCGGCCCAGGCGCAGAGCCAGCCGGTGCGCCCGGGCGATACGCTCGCGCTGGAGACCTCCCGCGGGCCCGCCCCGGTGCCGGTGCCCGACGTGGTCGGCCAGACCTGGGACAAGGCGAAGGCGGCGCTGCAGGCGGCGGGCTTCCAGAACATCAAGTACGACCACACCGCGGACGCCCTACCCGTGCTCGCGGTCGTGGCGACCGTCAGTCCCGCACCGGGCACCGCTGTGGACAAGAGCTCCACGATCACCGTCACCTTCAAGCCGATCTTCGGCTGAACCCATCGAGGGGCACGCTAACGCCCCTAAAACCGGGTTTTAGGGGCGTTAACGTGCCCCTCGGCGGAGCGTGCGGGGCGGGTCAGCCCTGGCTGAGCTCTTCGGCGACCAGGAAGGCGAGCTCGAGGGACTGCATGTGGTTCAGACGCGGGTCGCACAGCGACTCGTAGCGGGTGGCGAGGGTCTCCTCGTCGATGTGCTCCGATCCGCCCAGGCACTCGGTGACGTCGTCGCCGGTGAGCTCCACGTGGATGCCGCCCGGGTGCGTGCCCGCAGCGCGGTGCGCCTCGAAGAAGCCCTTGACCTCGTCAACGACGTCGTCGAAGCGGCGCGTCTTGTAGCCGTTCGGCGTCGTCAGGCCGTTGCCGTGCATCGGGTCGGTGACCCACAGCGGGTTGGCGTCGGAGCGCTTGACGGCCTCCAGCAGCGGCGGCAGGGCGTCGCGGATCTTGCCGGCGCCCATCCGCGTGATGAACGTCAGGCGGCCCGGCTCGCGGTTCGGGTCGAGCTTCTCGATGAGCTCCAGCATCGTCTCCGGCGTGGTCGTCGGGCCGAGCTTGACGCCGATCGGATTGCGGACGCGCGACAGGAAGTCGACGTGCGCGCCGTCGAGGTCGCGGGTACGCTCGCCGATCCAGACGAAGTGCGCCGACGTGTTGTACGGCGTGCCGGTGCGCGAGTCGATGCGGGTCATCGGGCGCTCGTAGTCCATGAGCAGCCCTTCGTGGCTGCTGTAGAACTCCACGCGGGTCAGCTCGTCGAAGTCCGCGCCCGCGGCCTCCATGAACTTGATGGCGCGGTCGATCTCGCGGGCGAGGCCCTCGTACCGCTGGTTGGCCGGGTTCGCGGCGAAGCCCCTGTTCCAGCTGTGCACCTCGCGCAGGTCGGCGAAGCCACCCTGGGTGAAAGCGCGGATCAGGTTCAGCGTGGAGGCCGCCGTGTGGTAGCCCTGGATCAGCCGGCGCGGGTCGGCCGCGCGCGACTCCGGCGTGAAGTCGTAGCCGTTGACGATGTCGCCGCGGTAGGCCGGCAGGGTCACGTCGCCGCGGGTCTCGGTGTCGCTGGAGCGCGGCTTGGCGAACTGCCCGGCCATCCGGCCCATCTTGATGACGGGGACGGACGCGCCGTAGGTCAGCACGACGGCCATCTGCAGCACCGTCTTGACGCGGTTGCGGATCTGGTCGGCGGTCGCCCCGGCGAAGGTCTCGGCGCAGTCGCCGCCCTGGAGCAGGAAGGCCTTGCCCTCCGCCGCGCGGGCGAGCCGGGTGCGGAGCTGGTCGACTTCGCCGGCGAACACCAGCGGGGGCAGGGTCGCGATCTCGGCCGACGCCGCCGCTGCGGCCTCCGCGTCCGGCCACTGCGGCTGCTGCTTGATCGGGAGCGTGCGCCAATAGTCCAGGCCCTCGATCACGGAGTCGTCAGCTTTCACGACGGGATCTGTGGTCTGCAGCACTGTTCTGGGTCCGCTCGGTCGGGTGGATTGGGATAACCGAGCCTATCGCGCCGGACGGGCCTCCGGCGCCGTGGGGGCGGATTGTGACGGGACCGCGACCGGCGGCGGGGAGGCCGGGTCGGCGAGCGCCGCGCGCTTCTCCTTGACCGTGCTGGCGTAGACGTCGACGTACTCCTGCTCGCCCAGGGCGTGCAGCGCGTACATGATCTCGTCGGTGACCGAGCGGAGGATGAAGCGGTCCCCCTCCATGCCCTCGAACCGCGAGAAGTCGAGCGGCTCCCCGATGATGATCCCGATCCGGCCGATCCGCGGGATGCGGCGGCCGATGGGCATGATCTCCGCGGTGTCGATCATCGCCACGGGCACGACGGGGACGCCGGCCTCCAGGATCATCCGCGCGACGCCCGTGCGCCCGCGGTACAGCTTGCCGTCGGGGCTGCGGGTGCCCTCCGGGTAGATGCCGAGGATCTCGCCGCGCGCAAGGACCGCGAGGCCGGTGTTGAGCGAGGCCTCGGAGGCCTTGCCTCCCGAGCGGTCGATGGGGAGCTGGCCGGTCGCGTTCATGAACGCCTTGGTCGCCCAGCCCTTCAGCCCACGCCGGGTGAAGTAGTCGCTCTTGGCGAGGAAGGAGACATGCCGGTCGACGACGATCGGCAGGAAGATCGAGTCGATGAACGACAGGTGGTTGCTGGCCAGGATGACCGCGCCGTCCGCGGGGACGTTCTCCAGCCCCACGACCCAGGGACGGAAGACGCCCCGGAGCAGCGGCCCCGCGATCAGGTTCTTCATCAGCCAGTAGAACATCGATCGAAAGCCTAGTGCCCCGCTCCCCTCACCGGGAGGACCGGCTCACGGCACGACGGGCGTCAGAGCGCCGCGTGCAGGCGGGCGAGGTCGGCCGCGCCGACCACCCCGGCGTCGTTGACCAGCTCCGCGATCCTGAACTCCGGCTCCGGGTGGAAGCCGCGCGCCGGAAGGTTCTCCAGGTAGGCCTGCCGGATCGGCTCCAGCAGCAGCTCCCCCGCCTGTGCGACGCCGCCGCCGAAGACGAACAGCTGCGGGTCGAGGATGGCGCCGAGGCTCGCGCAGGCCTGGCCGAGCCAGTCGCCGAGCTGGCGCAGGGCGGCGAGCGCGCCGGGATCGCCCGCCATGATGAGCCCGGAGATGTCGGCGCCGCTCAGCTCGCCCTTCCTGGTGCGGATGTCGGCGAGGGACTGCCCGATGCCGCCCGCGTCGGCGAGCTCGTTGGCCATCCGCTGCAGCGCCCGGCCGGAGCCGTACTGCTCGATGCAGCCGTGCGCGCCGCAGCCGCAGGGCAGGCCGCCCGGCACCACGCGCATGTGGCCGATCTCCGCTCCCGCGCCGAAGCCGCCGCGGAACAGCCGGTCGTTGCTGACGATCGCGCCGCCGACACCGGTGCCGATGGTGAGGATGACCATGTCGCTGACCAGGCGGCCGGCCCCGTAGCGGAACTCCGCCCAGCCCGCCGCGTTGGCGTCGTTCTCGATGAGCACGGGGATGTCGATGCGCTTCTCGAGCTTCTCCCGGAACGGCTCGTGCCGCCAGTTGATGTTGGGCGCGTAGTACACGGTCGACTGGGCCGCGTCGATGAAGCCGGCGGCCGCGACGCCCGCGCCTGCGATCTGCTCCGGCCCGTCCGACAGCCGCTCGATCATCGCGACGACGGCGTTCTCGATCTCCTCCGGGCGCGTCGCGTCGGTCGGCACGCGGTCCTCGCGGACGATCGCGCCGAGCTCGTCGACGACCGCTCCGGCGATCTTGGTCCCGCCGATGTCGATTCCGATGGCATGCACAGGCGGGCCCCTTCCGAATGGGCGTGGGTCGGGCGAAGGTGGGGTGCGCGGACCGGGCCGTCTCGGGAGACTCCCTGCCGCACCATCTAGAGTGTAATCAACCACTGCGAGCCGGAGCGATTCGGCCCGATTACCCGCCCGCCCGGTATCGAGGGAGCTACCGTGAACCAGTTCGAAACCCCCGCAGTCGTCCCTGCCGACCCGGAGGCCAACGCCACGGACCTGCTCGTGCAGCGGGTCGCCGCCTCTCCGGACGCCGCGCTGTTCAGCGTCCCAGACGGCGACGCCTGGAGGGACGTGACCGCGGCGGAGTTCCACCGCCAGGTCGTCGCGCTCGCCAAGGGCCTGGTCGCCGCCGGCATCCAGCCGGGCGACATGATCGGCCTGATGTGCAAGACCCGCTACGAGTGGAGCCTGATCGACTTCGCGGTCTGGTTCGCCGGCGCCGTGCTCGTGCCGATCTACGAGACGTCCTCTCCCGCCCAGGTGCAGTGGAACATGTCCGACTCGGGCGCGAAGGCCGTCATACTGGAGACCGCCGAGATGTTCTCCCGGTTCGACGAGGTGCACGCCGACCTCCCGCTCATCCAGGACGTCTGGCAGCTCCACCTGGGTGACCTCGACAAGCTCGCCGCCGCCGGTGTCGACGTCCCGGACGCCGAGATCGAGCGACGCAGGAACCTGGCCCGCGGCGAGGACATCGGCACCCTGATCTACACCTCCGGCTCCACCGGCCGCCCCAAGGGCTGCGTGCTGACGCACTCCAACTTCGTGGAGCTGTCGCGCAACGCCACCGAAGCGCTCGGCGAAGTCCTGGAGGGCGCCTCCACGCTGCTCTTCATCACCACCGCCCACGTGTTCGCCCGGTTCATCGCCGTGCTCTGCGTCACCGCGGGCGTGAAGGTGGGCCACCAGGCCGACACCAAGCAGCTGCTGCCCGCGCTCGCGAGCTTCAAGCCGACCTTCCTGCTCGCGGTCCCGCGCGTGTTCGAGAAGGTCTACAACTCGGCCGAGCAGAAGGCGGAGGCCGGCGGCCGCGGCAAGATCTTCCGCGCAGCCGCCGAGGTCGCGGTCGAGCACTCCAAGGCCGTCGAGGCCGGCTCGGTGCCGTTCGGCCTCAAGCTCAAGTTCGCCCTCTACGACCGGCTGGTGTTCTCCAAGCTGCGCGCCGCGATGGGCGGCCGCGTGAAGTACGCCGTCTCCGGCTCGGCGCCGCTCGGCTCCCACCTCGGCCACTTCTTCCACAGCCTCGGCATCAAGATCCTGGAGGGCTACGGCCTCACCGAGACCACGGCGCCCGCGACGGTCAACCGGCCGGACATGTTCAAGATCGGCACCGTCGGGCCGGCGCTGCCCGGCGTGGACCTGCGCCTGGCCGCCGACGGCGAGATCCAGGTCAGGGGCGTGAACGTCTTCAAGGAGTACTGGAAGAACCCGGAGGCGACCGCCGCGGCGTTCGACGACGGCTGGTTCCGCACCGGCGACCTCGGCTCCTTCGACGCCGACGGCTACCTCACCATCACCGGCCGCAAGAAGGAGATCATCGTCACCGCCGGCGGCAAGAACGTCTCCCCCGCCGCGCTGGAGGACCCGATCCGCGCGAACCCGCTGGTCGGCCAGGTGGTCGTCGTCGGCGACCAGAAGCCGTTCATCGCGGCGCTGGTGACGCTCGACACCGAGATGCTGCCGACCTGGCTGGCGAACAACGGCGAGGACAAGGACATGACCCTCGCCGAGGCGTCCGTCAACCCGGCCGTCAACGCCGAGATCCAGCGCGCGATCGACACGGCCAACCAGGGCGTCTCCCGCGCCGAGAGCATCCGCAAGTTCGTCATCCTCGCCACGGAGCTGACCGAGGCCAGCGGCCACCTGACGCCCAAGCTGAGCATCAAGCGCAACGTGATCCTCGCCGACTTCGCCGACGTGATTGACGGCGTCTACAGCGGCAACCCCAGCACGCAGGGCATCTCGCTGGCCCACTAGGGCTCTCGCCCTCCTGATTCGTGCCGAATGGCGCGAATGGCGCCGCCATTCGCGCCATTCGGCACGAATTCTGCGAGGCGACGCGCGAACGCTTCGCGACCCTCGAAGAGGTCCTTGGCGGTGACGCGGACGACGCGCCACCCCTCGGTCTCGAGAAGATCGCGCCGCTCGATGTCGGCGTGCCACTGTCGCCGATCGACACGATGCCCGTCCCCCTCGTATTCGAAGGCGACTCGCCGGTTCGGGATGCTGAGATCCGGATGCAACACGAGCCGTCCACTGCGGACGTGCACGGGCGCGTTCACTTCCAACGTGCCGTAGCCGCGATCCTCGAGAAACAGTCGGAGCAGGCTCTCGGGCCGTGAGTCGGCTCCCGCACGAATGCGCGGCAATGCCCACATCCGGGCGCGGCCCCCTTTCGTGCGATGCAGGTCGGCCGCAGCTGCGACGAGCTCCACCAGGTCGGCCAGGGGAGGTCGTCCACGCGCGCCGACCAGGTAGTCGCCGACGGCGACGAGATCTTCGCGGGCGAGCACGCCCGAGAGCTGGCACCACACGTGCGCGGGGACGCTGATCGGCAGCCCGTCGACGAGAGTGCCGCGGAGCATCCCGAGACTGTGCCCGACGACGCCCCGCCCTCTCGGCGCAGAGCGCGGGAAGGCGACGGAGACGTGAAGCAGTTCGCTCTCCGGCAGAGCGGGAAGCGGTGCGCCGAGGAGGGCGGCCGCCGTCTGATGACTGAACCATGCGCCTTCGACCATCCGCGGGAGATATGCGGCGCAGAGCTCGTGGATGCTGGCCGGCTCGTCCGAGAGGTGGATCGCGTGGAACGGATGCCGGAGGTCGCGCGCCCGCAGCCGCGAGCGGGCGACACCTGATCGCCGCGCGTCGGCGGGCGTGAAGGAGACCCCGCGAAGCGAATCGGGCAGAGGCTGTGGAGTACGCATCCTCCATAGTCGGGGCGGTGCCGCGTGTCGCGCCCCCAGTCCCACAAATCTGTGGAGCACCACGGTTATCCCCAACGCTCCGCGCACGCGCGATTCGTGCCGAATGGCGCGAATAGTGGCGCCATTCACGCCATTCGGCACAAATCGCGGCGCGCTAGAGGTGGTCGCGCCAGGAGTGCGTGGGGGCGTAGCCGAGGAGGCGGCGGGCCTTGTCGATGGAGAGGAGGGTGTCGTTGTTGTCGAGGTCGTCGCGCTTCAGCGGGACGCCGGGGAAAACCTCGGCGACGAGCTCCGCGTTGGGGCGGGTCATGACGGTGTCGGCGGCGGCGATGATGAAGCGGTCGAAGCCGGTGGTGTCCCACTCCAGCGCCTTCTGGATGGCCTGGGCGCCGTCGCGGGCGTCGATGTAGCCCCAGAGGTTCCACTTGCGGCCGCGGGCGTCCGCGTCGTACGACGGGAAGGCGGCGTAGTCGGCCGGCTCCATCACGTTCGAGAAGCGCAGCGCCACGATCTTCAGGGACGGGTCCCAGCGCACGAGCTCGATCGCCATCTGCTCCTCGAGGTGCTTGACCAGGGAGTAGGTGGACTCCGGGCGGGCCGGGTAGTCCTCGTCCACCGGGATGTACGGCGGCGGCACGTCGAACGGGAGGCCGAGCACGGTCTCGCTGGAGGCGTAGACGATGTTCTTGATGCCGGCGCGGCGCGCGGCCTGGAAGACGTTGTAGGTGACGCGGATGTTGTTGTGGAAGGTGGCGACGTCGCTCAGGATGGCCGGCGCCGGGATCGCGGCCAGGTGCACGATGGCGTCGAAGCCGCCGTGCGCGTCGTCGACCCCGAGGATCGCGTCGATGGTCTGGCCGTAGTCGGTCAGGTCGACGCGCACGAAGCCGGGGCCGCGCTCCCCCGTCGCGTCCAGGTTGACGACGGTGTGACCCGCCGCGCGTAGTTCGCGGACGACTGTGCGCCCGAGCTTGCCCGATCCTCCGGTGACTGCGATGTCCATACAGGCGAGTCTACGGACTCAGAACCAGTCGCTCTCCCGGACCTGGCGCATGGCCTCGCGGCGGGTGTCCTTGTCGAGCCTGTCGAGGTAGAGCTTGCCGTCGAGGTGGTCGGTCTCGTGCTGCAGCGCCTGCGCCATCACGCCGGTGCCGCTGAGCTCGATCTCCTTGCCGTCCAGGTCGACGCCGCGGACCCGCGCGAACGGGTAGCGGGCGGTCTTGAACCACAGGCCGGGCACGGAGAGGCAGCCCTCGTCCACCAGCTCGGGCTCGCCGGACACTTCGACGAGCTCCGGGTTGATGATGTAGCCGACCTCGCCGTCCACGTTGTAGCTGAACGCCCGGAGGCCGACGCCGATCTGCGGGGCGGCGACGCCCGCGCGGCCCGGCGGGATGACGCTGTCGATGAGGTCTTCGACCAGGCCGCGGACGCCCTCGTCGATGTCGCCGACGGGCGCGGACGGGGTCTTCAGGACGGGGTCGCCGAACAGGCGGATCTGACGTTCGGTCACGGGGATCTCCTCGGGCGCGGGATGCGCGGGGTGGGACGGGAGCGGATCAGGCGCGCTCGGCGGGCAGGCCCTCCACCACGAGCGCGGCGAGCGCCCGGGCGGACAGCTTGGTCAGGGGCTTGAGGTCCTTCCAGTTGACCACGGAGCCGGCGGCCAGCTGCGGGTCGTACGGGATGCGGACGATCTCGCGCACGCGCGAGCGGAAGTGCGACTCGATCTCCTCGAGCTTCACCAGGTTGGTCGCGTGCGTGGCGGTGTTGAGGGCGACGACGGCGTTGCGGACCAGGTCGGTGTAGCCGTTCGCCTCCAGCCAGGTGAGGGTCTCGGACGCGAGGCGCGCCTCGTCCACGCTGCCGCCGGAGACGATCACGATCTCGTCCGCGCGCTGCAGGGTGGCGCGCATCACCGAGTGGACGATGCCGGTACCGCAGTCGGTCAGCACGATCGAGTAGAACCGGGCGGCCAGGTCGGCGACGACGTTGTAGTCGTTCTCGTCGAACGCCTCCGAAAGCATCGGGTCGGTGTCGGAGGCGAGGATGTCGAGCCGGGTCTCGTCGCGCGAGACGAGCGCGGAGAAGTCGGTGAAGCCGCCGATGCTCGCCGCCTTGTGCACGACGTCGCGCACGGTCGCGCGGGTCTGCTTGGGGACGCGCTCGGAGAGCGTGCCGCGGTCGGGGTTGGCGTCGACCGCGATGATGCGGTCCTCGCGCGCGTCGGCCAGCGCCATCCCGAGCAGCGTCGTGACGGTGGTCTTGCCGACGCCGCCCTTGCGGGTGAGCACGGGCACGAAGCGCGTGCCGCCCTCGAACTGCTTCTGGATGCGGTGGTCGAGCTCCTTGCGGGCGCGCACCTTGGCCGAGTCGCCCAGGTTCACCATGCGGAAGGTCGTGTTGTAGACGAAGCGCTGCCAGGGCCCCTCCGGACCCGGGCGCGTCTTGCGGTTGACCTCCAGCAGGCGGTCGGCGGTCAGCATCGCGGCCGGCTCGGGCTGCGGCGAGTGCTCGCCGCGCAGGCGGTCGCGGCGCGACTGGGCGTAGGCGTCGTGGCCGGGCAGCGGCACGACGCCGTCCGGGGCGGTGTCCTCCTGCGTCGGCGTCGGGCCGGTCGCCAGCCGCGAGGCGACGATGGCGACGGACATCGTGGTCGGCTCGGTCGGCGATGCGACGAAGCCCGGGTCGACGGGGACCTCGTCGATCGCGACGGCGGCCTCGTCCTCCGGCACCTCCTGCGGCGGAGCGGGAGGCAGGTCGACGGCGATGGTCAGCTTGGTGTCGATGTCGAGGGGGGACGGCCTGAACGCCGGTTCGACGTCCTTGGCGAGGTCGCCGTGTTCCGGCTCCTCCGGCTTGTCTGCCACGCTTGCACTCCTCCTGCCGCTCGACGGCGGCGACTGCGACAGTTTACCGGGCGGCCGCCCGCGTCGACAGCGAGCGGTCCGCGCCGAACGCGCCGCAGCGCTCCCCGCGCGGGCGGAGAGCGCTGCGGACGGGGCCGGTCAGGCCGGGGTGATGACGACCAGGAGGTCGCCCGCGTCCACCTGCTGGGTCTTCGGGATGGCGAGGCGCTCGATCGTGCCGGCGACGGGGGCGGTGATCCCGGCCTCCATCTTCATGGCCTCGATCGACGCGACGGCCTGGCCTGCGGCGACGGTGTCGCCGGGGACCACGTGCAGCGTCACGACGCCGGAGAACGGCGCGGCCACGTGGCCGGGCTTGGCGGAGTCGGCCTTCTCGGCCGCCTTCGTCTCCACCGTGATGCTGCGGTCGCGCACGAACACTGGCCGGAGCTGGCCGTTGAGCGTGGTCATGACCGTGCGCATGCCCTTGTCGTCGGCCTCGCCGATGGCCTCCAGGCCAATGTAGAGCCGCACGCCCTTGCTGAACTCGATGACGTGCTCCTCGACCGGGGAGAGCCCGTAGAGGTAGTCGATCGAGTCGACCACGGACAGGTCCCCGAAGAGCTCCCGAATCTGCTCGTAGATGCGCGTGGGAGCCGGGAAGAGCAGGCGGTTGAGCGTCGCCCGGCGCTCGGCGCTGGAGCCCTCCAGCGCCTCCGCGTCGGCGGCGGGCAGGTCCTCGACGCCGACCTTGACGGTCTTGCCCGCCAGCACCTTGGTGCGGAACGGCTCCGGCCAGCCGCCGGGCAGCTCGCCCAGCTCGCCGGCCATGAAGCCGACGACCGAGTCCGGGATGTCGTAGTTCTGCGGGTTCTCGGCGAAGTCGTTCGGGTCGGCCCGCACGGCCGCGAGGTGGAGGGCGAGGTCGCCGACGACCTTCGACGACGGCGTGACCTTGGGGATGCGGCCGAGGATGCGGTTGGCCGCGGCGTACATGTCCTCCACGAGCTCGAAGTCCTCCGCGAGGCCGAGCGCCTTGGCCTGCTGGCGCAGGTTGGAGAGCTGGCCGCCGGGGATCTCGTGCTTGTAGACGCGGCCGGTGGGGCCGGGCAGGCCCGACTCGAACGGGCGGTAGACCTGGCGCACGGCCTCCCAGTACGGTTCGAGGTCCTCGACCGCGGTCAGCGAGATGCCGGTGTCGCGCTCGGTGTGGGCCAGGGCCGCGACCAGGGCGGACGCGCTCGGCTGGCTGGTGGTGCCCGCCATCGGCGCGCTGGCCACGTCGACCGCGTCGGCGCCGGCGCGCGAGGCCGCGAGCAGCGTCGCGAGCTGGCCGCCCGGGGTGTCGTGCGTGTGGACGTGCACCGGGAGGTCGAACCGCTCGCGGAACGCCGCCACCAGCTTCTCGGCGGCGGCCGGGCGCAGCAGGCCGGCCATGTCCTTGATCGCGAGGATGTGCGCGCCGGACTCCACGATCTGCTCCGCCAGGCGCAGGTAGTAGTCGAGCGTGTAGAGGTCCTCCGCCGGGTCGAGCAGGTCGGCGGTGTAGCAGACCGCCACCTCGGCGATGGAGGAGCCGGTGGCCAGCACCGACTCGATCGCCGGGCGCATCTGCGACACGTCGTTGAGCGCGTCGAAGATGCGGAAGATGTCGACGCCGGTCGCCGCGGCCTCCCGCACGAACGCGTCGGTCACCTGGGTCGGGTACGGGGTGTAGCCGACGGTGTTGCGGCCGCGCAGCAGCATCTGGATGTTGATGTTCGGCAGCGCCTCGCGCAGCGACGCCAGCCGCTCCCACGGGTCCTCGCCGAGGAACCGCAGCGCGACGTCGTAGGTCGCGCCGCCCCAGGCCTCCACCGACAGCAGCTCAGGGGTGAGCCGGGCGACGTAGGGCGCGACGGCCAGGAGGTCCTTGGTGCGCACGCGGGTCGCGAGCAGCGACTGGTGCGCGTCCCGGAAGGTGGTCTCGGTGACAGCGAGGGCGGTCTGCGCGCGCAGCGCCTCGGCGAAGCCCTTCGGCCCCAGCTCCAGCAGCTTCTGGCGCGAGCCGGACGGGGCGGGGACGCTCAGGTCGAGGCGCGGCAGCTTCTCGACCGGGTCGGCGACCTCCGGGCGCGGGCCGTTCGGCTGGTTGACGGTGACGTCGGCCAGCCAGTTGAGCACCTTGGTGCCGCGGTCCTTGGACTCGCGGCCCTTGAACAGCTGCGGACGCTCCTCGATGAAGGAGGTGGAGACGTTGCCGGCGATGAAGTCCGGGTCCTCCATGACCGCCTGCAGGAACGGGATGTTCGTGGCGACGCCGCGGACGCGGAACTCGGCCAGCGCACGGCGCGCGCGCAGCACGGCGGCCGGGAAGTCGCGGCCACGGGTGATGAGCTTGGCGAGCATGGAGTCGAAGTGCGGGCTGATCTGGGCGCCCGGGTTGATCGTGCCGCCGTCGAGGCGGATGCCGGCGCCGCCCGGCGAGCGGTAGGTGGTGATCTTGCCGGTGTCGGGGCGGAAGCCGGCGGTCGGGTCCTCCGTGGTGATGCGGCACTGGAGGGCCGCGCCGCGCATCTGCACCGTGTCCTGGCTGAGTCCCAGCTCGGCCAGGGTCTCCCCCGCCGCGATCCGGATCTGCGACTGGACGAGGTCGACGTCGGTGATCTCCTCGGTGACCGTGTGCTCGACCTGGATGCGCGGGTTCATCTCGATGAAGACGTGCTCACCCGCTCGGTCACCCGCGGTGTCGAGCAGGAACTCGACCGTGCCGGCGTTCTCGTAGCCGATGGACTTCGCGAAGGCGATGGCGTCCCGGTAGAGGGACTGGCGGATCTCGTCGGACAGGTTCGGCGCCGGAGCGATCTCGACCACCTTCTGGTGGCGGCGCTGCACCGAGCAGTCGCGCTCGAACAGGTGGATGGTGTCGCCGGTGGAGTCGGCGAGGATCTGGACCTCGATGTGGCGCGGGCGCAGGACGGCCTGCTCCAGGAACATGGTGGGGTCGCCGAACGCGCTGTCGGCCTCGCGCATGGCCTCCTCCAGCGACCCACGCAGCTCCTCCTTGGTGGCGACCCGGCGCATGCCGCGGCCGCCGCCGCCCGCGACCGCCTTGGCGAAGATCGGGAACCCGATCGCGTCGGCTCCCGCGAGCAGCTCCTCGATGTCGCGCGACGGCGGGGTGGACTTCAGGACCGGGACGCCCGCGGCGATCGCGTGCTCCTTGGCCGTCACCTTGTTGCCCGCCATCTCCAGTACCTCGGCGCGCGGGCCGATGAACGCGATGCCCGCCGCGCGGGCCGCCTCGGCCAGCTCGGGGTTCTCGGAGAGGAAGCCGTAACCGGGGTAGATCGCGTCCGCGCCGGACTCTTTGGCGACCCTGATGATCTCCTGCACATCCAGGTACGCGCGCACCGGATGGCCCGGCTCGCCGATCTGGTAGGCCTCATCCGCCTTCAGCCGGTGCATCGAGTTGCGGTCTTCGTAGGGGAAGACGGCGACCGTGGCGGCGCCCAGTTCGTAGGCGGCGCGGAAGGCCCTGATGGCGATTTCACCGCGATTGGCAACGAGGATCTTACGGAACATGGGGACCTTTCGAGCAGGGGTCGGCACCACACAGCAAACGGTTAGGTAGTCCAAGACTAGTGAAGGTAACGTGGCTGTCGTGCACGTACTCAGCGTTAGTTCCCTCAAGGGCGGTGTCGGAAAGACCACGGTGACACTTGGTCTGGCCTCGGCGGCGTTCGCGAAAGGGCTCCGTACGCTGGTCGTCGACCTCGACCCGCAGTCCGACGTCTCGACCGGCATGGACATCCAGGTCGCCGGTCACCTCAACGTCGCCGACGTGCTCGCCTCCCCCAAGGAGAAGATCGTCCGTGCGGCGATCGCGCCCTCCGGCTGGACCAGGGGCCGCGCGGGCAAGGTCGATGTGATGATCGGCAGCCCGTCCGCGATCAACTTCGACGGCCCGCACCCGAGCATCCGTGACATCTGGAAGCTCGAGGAGGCGCTGGCCAACGTCGAGCACGACTACGAGCTGGTGCTGATCGACTGCGCCCCGTCGCTGAACGCACTCACCCGCACGGCCTGGGCGGCGAGCGACCGCGTGGCGGTCGTGACCGAGCCCGGCCTGTTCTCGGTGGCCGCCGCCGACCGCGCGCTGCGTGCGATCGAGGAGATCCGCCGCGGCCTCTCGCCGCGCCTCCAGCCGCTCGGCATCATCGTCAACCGCGCGCGCGTGCAGTCGCTGGAGCACCAGTTCCGCATCAAGGAGCTGCGCGACATGTTCGGCCCGCTGGTGCTCGCCCCGCAGCTCCCCGAGCGCACGTCGCTTCAGCAGGCGCAGGGCGCCGCGAAGCCGCTGCACGTCTGGCCGGGTGAAAGCGCGCAGGAAATGGCCCACAACTTCGACCTGCTCCTGGAGCGCGTCCTCCGCACCGCCAAAATCGGCGAGTACGCGGTCGCAGGTAACTGACCCTCACGTTCGAGACGGCGCAAAATCGCCTCGAATTCGTCGAGACGGCGGAGAATGCGCCGCCTCGCGGGCAGCTAGGAGGCCTTGGACTTGGCGGCTCGGCGGGCGGCGAGCTCGTCGAGGTCGTCGCCCTGGGTGTCGAGCTCGACCAGCGAGGACTCGACCTCGCGGAGGACCTTGCCGACGGCGATGCCGAAGACGCCCTGGCCGCGGCTGACCAGGTCGATGACCTCGTCGTTCGACGTGCACAGATAGACGCTCGCGCCGTCGCTCATCAGCGTGGTCTGCGCCAGGTCGTTGACGCCCGCCTCGCGGAGCTGGTTGACGGCCGTGCGGATCTGCTGCAGCGAGATGCCGGTGTCGAGGAGGCGCTTGACCAGCTTGAGCACGAGGATGTCGCGGAAGCCGTAGAGGCGCTGCGAGCCGGAGCCGGCCGCGCCGCGGACCGTGGGCTCCACGAGGCCGGTGCGCGCCCAGTAGTCGAGCTGGCGGTAGGAGATGCCGGCCGCGCGGGCCGCGACGGCGCCGCGGTAGCCGTTGGCGTCGTCCATCTCGGGGAGGCCGTCGGTGAACAACAGCCCCAGGTCGTACCGGGCGGCGTCGTTGTCACGACTCAGTTCGCTCATGATGACTGCCCCTCGGTTGACGGATCGTGCGCTTCATGATGAGGCGCTTCAACCACGGTACCCATCCCCCGGTCGCCGGGCAACGACATCCGGAAAACGTCCTCGGCGTGTCGAGCCGGTCAGGGCTGGAGGCGCGTCAGCGCGGCCCGGATGATGCTGCCGCGGACGACGTCCAGCTGCCCTGCGATCTCGCGGGCGAGCTCGGCGGTCTGCGGCCCGGCCGTCACGTCTTTGCGGCGCGCGAGCGGCACGAGGGCGGTCTCGATCAGCCCGATCTCGCGCTCGGCGGCGGCGCGGAAGCCGCGCAGGTGGCGCGGGCCGATGCCGGTGCGGGACAGCTCGGCGAGCGCGCGGAGCACCGTCAGCGTCTCCTCGCCGTAGACCTCGGCCGGCACGATCAGCGACGCGCTGACGGCCTCCTGCAGCAGCTCGGGCGACGCGCCCGCCTCGCGGAGCAGCTCGTCGCGCTTGAAGCGGCGGCCGGCCGGGAGCATCGACGAGCCATCGCGCGCGCCTCCCGGCAGCGCAGGGTTCTCGCCCGCGTCGACCGCGGCGAGGTACTTCTTGATGACCTTGAGCGGGAGGTAGTTGTCCCGCTGCATCGCCAGCACGGTGTGCAGCCGCTCCACGTCGGCGGGCGAGAACTTGCGGTAGCCCGATGCCGTGCGCGACGGGGAGATGAGCCCGCGCTCCTCCAGGAAGCGCAGCTTGGACGACGACAGGTCCGGGAACTCGGGGGTCAGGCGCGCCAGCACCTGGCCGATCGAGAGCAGTGCGGGCGAGGCCGTGTGCGCCCTCGCTGCTTGCCGGGCCACTGGCTCGTTAGTTCTTCGCCGCGGCGGCGAGGTCTTGCCGTGAGGCGTAGAACGTGAGCCGGAACTTGCCGATCTGAACCTCGGACGAGTCGCTGAGCAGCGCGCTCTCGATGCGCACGCCGTCGTAGTACGTGCCGTTGAGCGAGCCCAGGTCGCGGACCTCGAAGGCCGTGCCGCGGCGGGTGAACTCCGCGTGCCGGCGCGAGACGGTCACATCGTCGAGGAAGATGTCGGCGTTCGGGTGGCGACCCGCGCTCGTGACGTCGGCGTCGAGGAGGAAACGCGCGCCGGTGTTGGGACCGCGCCGCACGATGAGCAGGGCCGAGCCGGACGGCAGCGCCGCGATCGCCTCCTGCTCCTCGGGGCTGATCTCCCCGTCCATGGGGAACATCTTGGAGATGAACTCCTCGCCGAAGCGCGCGGTCGTGTCCTCGTTCCCCGTCGCGGCGTCGCGCAGGGGGTTCTCGGCGTCGCGGCCGTCGTCATCGGCAGCAGAAGCCCATCCAGGGTAGTTCTCGTCAGGCACCGTCAACCTCCTCGTGGTCAAGCCTATCGGAATGTGGCCCGCTGTCATCGGCCGGAAGGCGGATGACCCGGGCGGTCTCCCGAATGTAGACGATGCCGGCCCACCAGTAGAGGAAGGCTCCCCAGAGCGCGAAGGCCCAGCCGAGCGGCAGCGAGAAGGGCGCGAGCGGGTCGAACGCCTCCCCCAGCATGAGCAGCGGGAGGGCGCAGAACAGGCAGAACGTGGCGACCTTGCCGAGGTGGTGGACCGGCAGCGGGCCGAAGCCGTGGTTGGCCAGGATCACCCCGAGCACCGCCAGCATGACGTCGCGCGCGAGGATCACCGCCACCAGCCACCAGGGGATGACCTCCCGCCAGGCCAGGCCGACCAGGGCGGCGAAGATGTAGAGGCGGTCGGCGGCGGGGTCGAGGAGCTGCCCGAGCCGGGACACCTGGTTGAGCCTGCGGGCCAGCCAGCCGTCGAGGAAGTCGGTGATGCTGGAGACGACGAGGACGAGGAGGGCGAGAGCGTCCTCCCCCGTGATCACGAACGCCAGGAACACCGGCACCAGAGCCAGCCGGAAGAAGCTGAGGACGTTCGGGATCGTCCACACGCGCGAGCTCACCGCGCCGACTGCATCCACGATTCCACTCTACTGACCGTGGTCCTCCCGTCGAGGGAGGTCTGCGACCCTAGGATGTGGGGCGTGGAGCCCTTCTTCGTGTGCCTCTGGATCCTCGCGGGCGTATGCGCCGCGACCTGGGTGCTGTCGCTCATCACGGGCGAGCACTCCTGGGTGGACCGGATCTGGTCGGTCGTGCCCGTCGTCTACGTCTGGGTGTTCGCGATCGCCGCCGGCCTCCAGGACGCCAGGCTCGACCTGATGGCCGGCCTCGTGACGCTGTGGGGCGCGCGGCTGACCTTCAACTTCGCCCGCAAGGGCGGCTACGCGCCGGGCGGCGAGGACTACCGCTGGGAGGTGCTGCGCGGCCGGATGGGCCGTGGCGTCTTCGCGGTCTTCAACCTGTTCTTCATCGTGATCTACCAGAACGTGCTGCTCCTGCTGATCGCGCTGCCGGCCTGGACTGCGTTCCAGCACCCGACGCCGCTGAACGGCTTCGACCTCGTGTGCGCGGTGCTGTTCCTGGTGCTGCTCGCGGGCGAGACGATCGCCGACCAGCAGCAGTGGGCATTCCACCGGTGGAAGAAGGCCGAGGTCGCCGCCGGGCGCCAGCCGAGCCCGCGCTTCCTGCAGACCGGGCTGTTCCGCTACTCCCGGCACCCGAACTTCTTCTGCGAGCAGGCCCAGTGGTGGGTGGTCTTCCTGTTCGGCTGCGTCGCCGCCGGCTCGCTGCTGCAGTGGACGGTGATCGGGCCGCTGTTGCTCACGGGCCTCTTCATCGGCTCGACGGTCTTCACCGAGAGCATCTCGCGGTCGCGCTACCCGGAGTACGCGGAGTATCAGCGCCGCACGTCGCCGATCGTGCCGTGGTTCCCGCGCCGCGGCGGGGAGGCCGTCACGGCGCGGTCGTGACGGCGCGCGCCGGACGCGGGAAGGCCTCCCGCATGTGGTCGGAGTCGAGGTAGTCGGCCACGCCGATAAGGATCAGGCTGAACACGATCTGCTCGGTCACCATCCAGAACGGGTAGAGGCCGGGGATCGCCGCGATCACGAGCGTGACGACGGGGAAGATCTTGGAGAACAGCCGCAGCCGCGAGTAGGCCCAGTAGTAGCCCTTCTGCGCGCGCCAGGCGAAGTAGAACAGCGTGACGGTCATGCCGAGCACGACGACGGAGCGCATCCAGACCGCGAACGGGACCGGCGCGCCGTCGAGCGTGAGCACCGAGGCGATGACGACGGCGGTGGTGCCGACGAGAAGCTCGGCGACGAGCAGCCAGGCGATGACGACGAACGCGCGGCGCGTCCGCGGGTGGTCGCGCCCCTCCTCCGGGACGGTGTAACCGGCGTGGCGTCCGCCCGCGATCCGGTCGAGCCGTCGGAGCAGTGAATCCATGCATTTACCGTAACGCGACGCGGCTGGGAGCTGCTTCCACCTTTCGATGGATCCAGCGCGTACCGTTGAGTCCATGTCCTGCATCCGCTTCAACACCCCCGCCCAGCGCCAGGCCATGCGCGACCACAGCCCCGCGATGCTGACCGCGGAGGAGGCCGCCGCGCTGCACCCGGCGCCGGAGTTCACGGAGAGCAAGCTGCGGCGGCTGCGGCTGCTGGCGGCGGACCCGAACCCGAAGATCCGGGAGGCAGTCGCCTCCAGCTACAACACGCCCGTCGACCTGTTCGAGGCGCTCGCACGGGATCCGGACGAGGGCGTGCGGGGCTGCGTCGCGAAGAACGAGGCGACGCCGTGCGACATCCTGCGCGCGCTGGCGGGCGACCGGTCGGAGACGGTGCGCGGCTGGGTCGCGGTCAACTATTACGTGCCCGCCGATGTCATGGAGACGCTGGCGAAGGATCGGAGCAGGACCGTTCGCAGCCTCGTGAAGTGGAAGGCGCAGCTCGCCGAAGAGGAAGCCGCGCCCGAGCGGGCCGGGGAGCCCGCACTCCAGCGATGACCGGCGTCCGCGTCGATGCCTGGGCGTGGGCGGTGCGGCTCTACAAGACCCGCTCGGCGGCCTCCGACGCCTGCAAGGCCGGGCACCTGAAGGTGAACGGAGACCGGGCGAAGCCGTCGCAGCAGGTGAAGGTGGGCGACGAGGTGCGCGCCTTCGTCGGCGGCTCCGAGAAGATCTACATCGCGCGGAAGCTGATCGTGAAGCGCGTCGGCGCCGCCGTCGCGGCCGAGTGCTTCGAGGACCGCACGCCTCCGCCGCCACCGAAGGCCGAGACGCCGTCGGATGTCACCCGCGAGCGCGGGGCCGGCCGCCCGACCAAGCGGGACCGGCGCCTGCTCGACCAGCTCCGGGGCCGCTGATGCCGGTGGCGCGAGTGGGGATCTCCGGGTGGACGTACGCGCCGTGGCGCGGCGTGTTCTACCCGAAGGGCCTGCCGCATCGCGCCGAGCTGGAGTACGCCGCGGAGCGGCTGAACTCGATCGAGCTCAACGGCAGCTTCTACGCGCTGCAGAAGCCCTCCAGCTACCGCACCTGGGCGGCGAGCACGCCGGACGACTTCGTCTTCTCGGTCAAGGGCGGCCGCTACATCACGCACATCCTGCGCCTGAAGAACGCGCGGACGGCCGTGGCCAACCTGTTCGCCTCCGGGGTGCTGACCCTCGGGCCCAAGCTCGGCCCGCTGCTCTGGCAGCTCCCGCCGAACCTGCAGTTCGACCCGGAGGCGCTGGACGCGTTCCTGGGGATGTTGCCGAAGACCGCCGCGGAGGCCCGGGCGCTGGCGGCGGACACGACCCTGGAGCAGGACCGGACGGACTACTCCGGAACGGACGACCGCCCGCTGCGGCACGCGGTGGAGGCGCGGCACCCGAGCTTCACCGACCCGGCGTTCCCGCGCACGTGCCGCGCGCACGGCGTCGCCGTGGTGCTCGCGGACACGGCCGGGCGCTATCCGGTGCTGCGCGAGACGACGGCCGACTTCGTGTATGTGCGCCTGCACGGCGACGAGGAGCTGTACGCGAGCGGGTACACCGAGGAGGCGCTCGACCGCTGGGCCGGCGAATTGCGGGCGCGGCTGGCCGACGGGCTGGACGTGTACGCGTACTTCGACAACGACCTGAAGGTGCGGGCGCCGTACGACGCGATGGGGTTGCTGGGGCGGCTGCGCTAACCCGCCAGGACCGACATGACGTTCCCCGCCGGGTCGCGGAACCACGCGATGTCCGGGCCGCGGTTCACGGCGCGTCCGCGCGCGATGCCCTTCTCGTCGGTGTGGAGATCGTCGTCGTCGTAGATCTTGGTGACGACGCCCTTCGCGTTCAGGTCGTCGACGGCGGCGTCGATGTCGTCCACCGCCAGGTTCAGGATGGTGAAGCTCGCCGGGGTGTGGTCCGGCTTCGGGTAGACGAACACGTGGCCTCCGCTCGGGAGGGCGAGGTCGAGGTTGCCGCCGGGACCCTCCGTCACGGACAGGCCGAGGGCGTCGCGGTAGAAGTCGCGGGCGGCGTCGATGTCGTTGACGCTGAAACCGCTGAAGATGTCGATTGCGTTGACCATGCCGCCAACTCTGCCCCGCAGTCGGCGCGCCGTCTAGACGAAGCGGACGGCCTCCTGCAGCCGCGGCCGCAGCTCGAAGGCGCGGTCCACGCTCGCGCGGCCGGCGGCGTCGGCCCCGTCGCGGAGGATCTTCGGCAGCAGCGAGCGACGCACCACCGTCGCTCCGGCCAGCCTCCCGCGCTGCACGACGTCGAGCGGGACGGCCAGGGCGTCGTCCGGGACGACCACGATCAGGCCGGTGAAGCGCACGCCCGCCTGGCGGCCGAAGCTCTTCGCGGAGTTGTGGAGCTCGTGGAAGGGCTCCTCGTCGTGCGCGATCCCGGGGCCGACCAGCTCGCCCTTCGCCAGTTTGACCGGGGCGCCCCAGTCGGCGGAGCGGATCGCGAACAGGCCGGCAGGGCCGAGGACGATGTGGTCGAGCTTGGCGTCGGTCGCCGGGTGCACGGCCACGTCGTTCCAGATCGTGAAGCCGATGCCGAGGCCGGAGACGGCGCGGGCGGTCGCCTCCTCGGCGAGCGCCTCCGCCAGCAGCAGACGGATCTCGCGCGGAGCGGAGCGCACCAGCGCCGGATCGTACGGGTCGGCGAGGTCGGTGCCGCGGCCCATCCACTCGCGCATCAGGGTGAGGAAGCGCTCGCGGGCCCGGCCGCCGGGATGGCCGTAGCTGCGCGCGCGCACGGTCGGCCCGCGGCCCGAGGAACGGGTCGGGTGCACGGTCGCGCTGAAGCCGCCGCCGCCCGACTCTCCGGAGACGGCGTCCACCACCAGGGACTCGCCGCGGTCGTACCGCGCGCGGTCCTCCGGGTCGCCGACCTGCTCCCAGGCGAACTGCACGGCCTGGAACGCCTCGGCGGTGCCGCCGGTGTCGGGGTGCGTGAGCCGGGCGAGCCGGCGGTAGGCGCGGCGCAGCTCCTCCTGGCTGACGGTCGCGCTGACCCCGAGCACCTCGTAGGCGCTCGGCGCTGCGGGACTGTCACTCATGGTTCACGAGAGTAGCGGGCGGATCCGCGAATTCGCTCGATTTCGATTGAGGACGGAATGTGACCGCATGCGGTCATAGCCTGGTCTCACACCAACCGGAAGGGCAGGAATCATGACCATCAGCGACTGGCGCATCGAGCTCATCATCGTCCCCGTGACCGACGTGGACCGGGCCAAGACGTTCTACGTGGACCAGCTGGGCTGGAACGCGGACTTCGACCAGCGCGTCTCCGACACGCTCCGGTTCGTGCAGGTGACGCCTCCCGGCTCGGCTTGCTCGATCGCGTTCGGCGAGGGGCTGACCGACATGGTGCCCGGCACGATGAAGGGGCTGCAGATCGTGATCCCGGACGCCAACGCCGCGCTCGAGCACCTGCGCGGCAACGGGATCGAGGCGCAGGGCGTCGATGACCAGCCGTGGGGGCGGTTCGTCACCTACACCGACCCGGACGGGAACGGCTGGACCCTCCAGCAGCTCGTGCCGCAGAACCGCTAGCCCAACGCGTACGCGATCAGCAGCAGGGTCACGACGAACCCGCACGCGTAGTTGATCCAGAGGAAGCGCCGCCAGCCCCGGTTGGCGGCGCTCGCGCGTTCGTCGGGGACCGACCAGTACGGCGTGGCGGTGAGGATGTACGGCACGGCGAGCACGGCGGCGAGCGGTCCCGGCCACGCGGTGCCGAGCATGGCGACGCCGGCGGCGGCCCAGGCGAGGACGGCGAGCCGCGTGGTGCGGGCGGCGCCGAGCACGGTCGCGATCGAGGCGATGCCGGCCTCCCGGTCGGGCACGACGTCCTGCACGGCGCCGAACGCGTGGCTGCCGACGCCCCACAGGAAGAACGCCAGCAGCAGCAGCCAGAGCCCCGGCGTGAAGACGGCGCCGGCGAGCACCAGCCCGTAGAGCGCCGGGCTGACGAAGTGGAAGCTGGACGTCGCCGAGTCCAGGAACGGGACCTCCTTGAATCGCAGCCCCTTCACCGAGTACGCCAGCACGGCGAAGACGCTCGCGCCGAGGACCAGCCAGGACAGCGGCGGGCCGACCGCGACGAGGAAGGCCAGGAACGGCAGGTTCGTCACCGCGGCGGCCACGAGTGTGCGGCGATGGACGCCCGGGTCGAGGAGGGCGCCCTCCGCTCCGCCCTTGCGCGGGTTGCGCAGGTCGGACTCGTAGTCGAACACGTCGTTCACCCCGTACATCGCCAGGTTGTACGGGATGAGGAAGTAGAGCGTGCCGACGACGAGCACGGGGTCGACCCGGCCGGTGGTGACCAGGTACGCCGCGGCGAACGGGAAGGCGGTGTTGATCCAGCTCAGCGGGCGCGAGGCGAGGAGGAGCCGGCGGGCGGCGGACGGGGCGACGGCGGTGGTCATCGGCTGGTCCGATCGTGCGTGCGGGACTGCGCTGTGCCGGCCGACTCCGACTCCCCCGGCCTCGGTCGCAGCAGCAGCCAGAGGCCCGGGAGCAGCAGGAGCCCGGCGATCGGATAGGCGAGGTCCTCGACCGGGACGAGGCCGACGTGCACGCCGGAGATCGCGGCGGCGGCGTAGGTCATCAGGCCGGCGGCGATCATCAGGTTGTCGAAGACGGCCGTGAGCGCCACCAGCAGCACACCCGTCACGACGGCCGGGAGGGTCCAGTGCGCGACGAGGCGGCCCCGATCCGGCGCACGGACGAGACCGGCGACGAGCACGGCCGCGGCGAGCGCCAGGAACGCGACGCTGAGGAGCGGGTAGGTGCTGAGTACTGGATAAGTCATGGGCGCTCCCTCCGGTCGAGCAGCGCGCGCGTCCCGAACAGCGCCACGAGCGTCAGGTAGCAGAGGAACGCCAGGAAGACCGGCTCCTCCAGCGGGAACTGCGGCGCGAGCTCGATCCCGGTCATGAAGGGCGACCGGCCGCGGGCGAAGACGCCCAGCGCGATGCCGAGCACGTCCCAGGCCAGGAAGAAGACCACCCCGGCCGCGAGCACCAGTCCGGTTCTCCGAGCGGCGCCGCCGCGCCAGAAGACCAGCCGGAATCTCCGGTCGAGCAGCACCAGCGCGCCGAGCGAGACCAGCAGGCATGCGAGGTACGCGACGCTCACGGGACGCGCTCCCCGGCATTCACTGGACCCGCGGTCGCCGGCTGCAGCGGCGCCGGCAGCGGCGCGGCGGTGACGTCGCCGCGCAGGCGCTTGAGGACGAGCTCGGCGCTGATCAGGCACATGGGGAGGCCGATCCCGGGGATCGTGGACGACCCGGCGTAGAGGAGGCCGTCGACCTTCTTGGAGGCGTTGCCCGGACGGAGGAACGCGCTCTGCCGGAGGGTGTGGGCGAGTCCGAGCGCTCCGCCCATCCAGGCGTTGACGTCGTGCGCGAAGTCGTCCGGCCCGACCGTGCGGCGCACCACGATCCGGTCGGCGAGGTCGGGGATGCCCGCCCAGTCGCCGACCTGCGCGATCGCCGCGTCGACGGTCTTCTCCACGAGCCGGTCGCCGGCGCCGTCGACCCCGCCGCGGCCGATCGAGACATCGGCGGCGACGGGGACCAGCACGAATAGGTTCTCCGTGCCCTCGGGCGCGACGCCGGGGTCGGTCGCGCTCGGCTTGCAGACGTAGAGCGACGCGGGATCGGGGATGACCGTGCCCCGGCCCCAGCCGCGGCGGGCGCCGTCGATGTGGGCGAAGCCGGCCTCCCAGTCGGTCGTGAAGAAGAGGTTGTGGTGGGTGAGCTCCGGGAGGTGCCCGCGGACGCCGAGCATCGCGAGCACGGCGCCGGGCCCGGGGTCGCGGCGGTCCCAGCTGCGCTCGGGATGCGTCCGCAGCGCCGGCGGCAGCAGTTCGGTCTCGGTGTGGTGGAGGTCGGCGGCCGAGATGACGACCTCCGCGTCCGCGACCCGGCGGTGTCCCGCGGCATCGACGTACTCGACGCCCGTCGCGCGCGCCCGCCGTCCGCGTCCGTGCTCCGTCCGGATCGCCGTCACCCGCGCCCCGGTCACCAGTTCCGCGCCCGCGGCCTCGGCGAGCGCCGCGATCCGCCGGATCAGCTCGGCGAATCCGCCCAGCGGGTAGCGCACGCCGTCGTCGAGGTCGAGGTGGCTCATCAGGTGGTACATGCTCGGCGCCCGGCCGGGCGACGTGCCGAGGAAGACCGCGGGGTAGCCGAGCAGCTGGCGGAGCCGGGTGTCGCGCACGAAGTCTGCGGCGTACCGGTCGAGCGGTTCGAGGAGGAGCCGCGCCAGCCTCCCCGCTCGGCGGAGGACGGCGGGGTCCAGCAGCGGGCCGGGGGTCGCGAACGTCGCGTAGAGGAAGCGGTCGACCGCCAGGCGGTAGGTCTCGGCCGCGCTCGCCAGGTAGCGGTCGAGCGCGGCGGCGCCGCCGGGCTCCACGCTCTCGAACAGCGCGCGGTTGGCCCGGCCGTCGGCCCGGACGTCCAGCGGGGCCTCGCCGGACTCCGCGAACAGGCGGTAGCCGGGGTCGAGCGTGACGAGGTCGAGCTGCTCGGCGGCGCTGGTGCCGAGAAGCCGGAAGAAGTGGTCGAACACCTCCGGCATCAGGTACCACGACGGCCCGGTGTCGAAGCGGAACCCGTCCGCCTCCCACAGCCCGGCCCTGCCGCCGAGCGCGCCGTTCTGTTCGAGGAGGGTGACCCGGCGGCCGTCACGCGCGAGCAGCGCCGCGGTGGCGAGCCCGGCGATCCCTCCCCCGACGATGACGACCCGATCGGCGGACATCGGCCGTTCCGTCACCGCAGGGACCCTGTGGAGGCGCGCAGCACGACCGCCAGCTTGACGCCGTTCGGCACCCGCACCCGGCGCACCAGCAGCTCGGACGCCGGCGTGCGCCGGATCCGGTCGCTCAGCTCGGAGAACAGGCCGTGGGCGGCGGCGATGGCGCGCCGGCAGTTCTCCGGCAGCTCCGGGATCGCGTCGGCGGCGGCGCCCAGGTCGCAGTCGATGTCCACGACGAGGGCGAGCTTCTGCCGCTCGGTGAGGCGCGCGGGGTCGATGCCGGGGAAGTAGCTGCGGCCGAGCTCGGCGTAGTCGACGGCGAGGTCGCGGAGGAAGTTGATCTTCTGGAAGGCTGCACCGAGCCGTCGCGCGCCCGCCTCCAGCCGGCGCCGGGTCGCCTCCGGCACGGGTGAGTCGGCGAGGAAGACGGCGAGGCACATCAGCCCCACGACCTCCGCTGAGCCGTAGACGTAGGCGCTGAGCTCGTCCGCGGTGAAGTCCACTGGGTCGAGGTCGCGGCGCATGGAGGCGAAGAACGGCCGCGTCAGCTCGGCGCCGAAGCCGGCCGACCGGGCCGTGCGGGCGAAGGCGTGCACGACGACGTTCGCGCTGTAGCCGGTGCGCAGCGCCTGCTCGGTGTCGTCCTCCAGCGCGGCGAGCACGTCCCTGATCTGCTCCGCGGTCAGGCCGGCCTCCGCCGCGGCCCCGTCCACGATCTCGTCGGCGACCCGGACGAGCGCGTAGACGTCCTCGACCCGGGGGCGGACGGACGGCGACAGCAGCCGCGTCGCCATCCCGAACGAGGTGGAGTACTCGTGGATGATCGTGGCGGCGCTGCGGTGCGCGGCCTTGCCGTACAGTCCGAGGTCGGTGTGAGCGCCGGTGCCGGAGACAGTGGGCTCTGTGCGGGTCATGCCGTCCTCCCGACGCAGCCGAGGGCGACGCCGGTCAGCGTCGCGGCGAGCGCGGACGGCAGCAGCGGGGTGTCCAGGGCGGCCACGGCCGCCGCCACGTGGTCGGCCAGGAGTCGCTCGGCGAACCCGCGCGCGCCGCAGCGCTCCAGGCCCGCGGCCAGCTCCGCCGTGTCGTCGGGGCCGAGGTCGTCCCTCCCGAACAGCGGCTCCAGGTCGGGCCACTGCGCGGTGCCGCGGGCGAAGGCGATGAGCGTCGTCTCCTTGCCCTGCCGGAGGTCGCCGACCGCGGTCTTGCCCGTCACGCTCTCGTCGCCGTACACCCCGAGCAGGTCGTCGCCGAGCTGGAAGGCGACGCCGACCAGCCGGCCGTAGCGGGCGAGCAGCTCCACGGCCTCGTCGTCCGCACCGGCGAGGAGGGCGCCGGCGGCGAGCGGCCCTGACACCGAGTACTCCGCGGTCTTGTACGCGGTCATCGCGAGGACGTCGGGCAGACCGCTCGCGGACATCCCGGTGGCCAGCCCGACGTCGGCCAGCTCGCCCGCGGCCGTGACGAAGACGGACCGGTCGAACAGGTCGAGCAGCCGGGTGCGGGTCCCCTCCTCGACCCTCAGGCGCGCGACGCACTGGGCGGCGGCGTGCAGCAGCAGGTCGCCGGCGAGGATGGCCGCCGACTCGCCCCAGAGCCGGGCGCGGGGGAACCCGGCTCCCCGGAAGAGGGCGTCGGCGCTGAACTCGCCGGCGACGTTCGGACGACCGCGACGCACGGTGTCGCCGTCGATCACGTCGTCATGCAGCAGGAAGGCACTGTGCAGGAGCTCGAAGGCGAGCGCGGTCCGGACCGCGGCGGTGCGGTCTTCCGCCTCGCGGCGGCCGAATCCGGCCAGGCCGTGGAACGCCGCCAGCACGAGCCGGGGCCGGAGCCGCTTGCCGCCGTGGGAGGACTCCCCCACGGCCTGCCACAGGCGCGTGTACTCCGCGCCGTACGTCTCGGCGTCGCGCTCGCGCGCGCTCAGGAAGGCGGTCAGCTCGCTCTCGACCGAGCGCAGATCCTCCTCGACGGGGTCGGGGGCCGTGACCTCGTCGTCGCTGCGCTGTTCGGTGAGTTCCGGGCGAAGCTGGGTCATGTCGACCTCCTTTACCTAGCCTGGTTAGCAAATAACTTAGCACGCTTCTTACGATGGGCAATAGGATGTCCGCATGAGTTCCAAGGAGGAGGCCCGGCGCATCTCCGGGTCCCTGATCGACCCGCGCGTCATCGACCCGCGGCAGGAGCTCGTGCGCCACGACGACCTCAGCGACGACGAGCTGCAGGAGGTCATCGGCGTCCTCGACGCCGTCCGCGGCTGGCGGGAGGCCGAGCAGCGCCTCAGCTTCGAGTCCCGCACCGCGATGCAGCTCAACGAGACCGACATGAAGGCCCTGCGCTACATCATCGCGTCCACGAACGCCAACGTCGCGGTGACCGCGGGCGCGCTCGCCGAGCACCTGCACATCTCGACCGCCTCCGTCACCAAGCTGCTCGACCGGCTGGAGCGCGCCGGCCACATCGTCCGCAAGCCGCACCCCACCGACCGCCGCGCCGTCACCGTCGAGATCACCCCGGAGACGCACCGCCAGGTGCGCCGCACGATGGGCCTCCAGCACGCGCGGCGCTTCGAGGTCGCCCGGGCGCTCAGCCACGAGGAGCGCGAAGTCGTGACGCGGTTCCTCCACGACCTCAGCGCCACGACGCTCGTCACGGCTCCGCCGGAGTGACCCCTCCTGGCCGCTCGGCGCGCGCCGCCCGCTCGGCCTCCACCACGATCCGCTCGGCCATCCCGGCGAAGATGATCCCGTGGAACGGCAGGATCGCCAGCCAGTACAGCCGGCCGGCGAGCCCGTGCGGGAAGAACACGGCGCGCTGGCGGTAGCGCGACCCCGCCCCGTCCGGTGCGACGCTCAGCTCCAGCCAGGCGAGGCCCGGGACCCGCATCTCGGCGCGCAGCCGGAGCGCCGAGCCGCGCTGGATCGCCTCGACACGCCACCAGTCGAGGGCGTCGCCGGTCTGCAGACGGTCGGCGTCGCGCCGGCCGCGGCGGAGGCCGACACCGCCCGCCAGCTTGTCCAGCCAGCCGCGCAGTGCCCAGGCGAGCGGGAAGGAGTACCAGCCGCGGTCGCCGCCGATCCCCTCGATCACGCGCCAGACCTCCGCGGGCGGCGCCGTGCTGGTCCGCTCGCGAACATCCGTGTAGACGGTGTGCCCCGACCAGTCCGGGTCGCTCGGCAGCGGATCGCTGGGCGCTCCGGACACCGAGGCGTCCTGCCAGCTCGTCTCGACGGTCCCGGCGCGCAGGCGCGCCAGCGCGAGACGCACGGACGCGCGGTAACCGGTGAGGCCGCCCTCCGGCGGGGCGATGACGGCGTCGATGTCGTGCTCGCGCATGACGCAGTCGTACTGCAGCGACTCGATGATGGGCACGGCGAGCGCGCGCGGGATCGGCGTGACCAGGTTCACCCACTGCGACGCCAGCCACGGCGTGAACACCAGCAGCGACGCGATCGGCCGCTGCCGCAGCCCGGCCTCCAGCGCGTAGCCGTTCATCATCTGCCCGTAGCGCAGGATGTCGGGCCCGCCGATGTCGAAGGCGCGGGACACCTCCGGCGGGAGCTCGGCGGCCGCCAGCAGATAGTGCAGCACGTCGCGCACCGCGATCGGCTGGATGCGGTTGCGGACCCACCGCGGCGCCGGCATGTACGGGAGGACGTCCGTGAGCTGCCGGATCATCTCGAACGACGCCGAGCCGGAGCCGATGACGACGCCGGCCTGCAGCACGACGGTCGGCACGCCGGAGTCGAGGAGGATGCGGCCGACAGCGACGCGCGAGCGCAGGTGCCGCGAGAGCGGGCCGTCCGTGTGCAGCGCGCCGAGGTAGACGATCCGGCTCACGCCGGCCGCCGCCGACGCGTCGGCGACAGAACGCGCACCGTCCGCCTCCTCCTCGTCGAAGTCGCCGGTCGCGCGCATGGAGTGCACGAGGTAGTAGACGATGTCGACAGCGCGCACGGCCTCCTCGACCGACCCTCGGTCGTGCAGGTCGCCCTTCACGACCTCCACCTCGGACGCCCAGGGCACGTCGGTGAGTTTGAGCGGCGACCGCACCAGCACCCGCACCCGGTAGCCGCGCTCCAGGAGGCGCGGCACCAGCCTGCCGCCGATGTAGCCGGTGGCGCCGGTGACGAGCACGCGTCGAGGTTCCACCGTGCGACCATACCCCCGTGCGTGCAGGCCCCGGCGCACGAAAAAACCGCAGGGCCGTTTCCTCGCGCCGAATGCATGCATTCACCGGGATTCAGGTACGGTTTTCGCATGGGCAAGCTCGTTTACGGCGGTACGACCGAGATCGGATTCGAGGACAGGGTCCTCGCTCACCTGCAGATCGTCGTCGGACTGAAGCTGCGGCGGAAAGAGGGCTTCTTCTTCTCCTGGCGCGACGAGCAGGGCGTCGGCGACGGCCGGAGCGCCATCTGGGTCGACCCGGCCATCCCCCTGCTGTTCCGCTACAGCGGCGGACGGCCGCCGTCGATCAACAAGAAGTGGCTGGAGCAGCTCACCCTGTCCTCCAACAGTGCCCAGGGACTCCAGCTGACCGAGGAGATCGGCGCGCTCGGCGCCGACGAGGTCAACGCCGACTCGCCTCCCGGCCGCTGATCGGCGCGCCTCCACCGGCGCCGCCAGGAACTCGCTGAGAGACGCTCAGCCATACTTGATCGTCTCCCAGCCCGCGCCTAATGTTGGGCGTGATCATGGCAGATGGGAGGCGCGCCATGTCACCGGAATCAGAAGACCCGCTCGTCGCTGCCGCTCCGGCGGAAGCGCCCGTGGCGGAGACCGTCGCCGCCCCCGCGGATGCGGAGGCCGGTGCGGATGAGGCCGCCCCCGGGGATCGCCCCGGGGACATCCCGTTCGACGAGGCGGTCGCGATAAACGAGAACCCCGAGCTCGGCTGAGCCCGGGGTTCCCGGTAAGACCTCCCGGCGCCTCAGCGCAGGTATTCGAGCAGCTCGGGGCTGCGCAGGCGCTTGAGGCTGCGCGTCTCCAGCTGGCGCACGCGCTCGCGGGTGATCCCGTAGACCGCGCCGACCTCGTCGAGGGTCATCGGCTTGTGCCCGTCGAGGCCGAAGCGCATCCGGACGACCTTGGCGTCGCGCGGCGGCAGCTCGCGCAGGCGCTCCTCCAGGTCGCGGTGGCGGAACTCGACCTCGACCGACTCCGACGGGCCGGGGGCGTCGCCGTCCTCGATCAGGTCGCCGAGCTCAGCGCCCTCGTTCTCGCCGACCGGCACGGCGAGCGACACGGTCTCGGAGTCGCTCATCCGCAGCTTGTGCACCTCGGCCGGGGTCAGGTTGGCGGCCTCCGCCATCTCCTCCAGCGTGGGCGTGCGGCCCAGCTCGCCGCCGAGGTCGCGGCGGATGCGGTCCAGCTTGTCGATCTTCTCCACCGTGTGCACCGGGATGCGGATCAGGCGGGCGGTGTCGGCGATGCCGCGCAGGATGGACTGGCGGATCCACCAGGTGGCGTAGGTGGAGAACTTGTTGCCGGTGCGGTAGTCGAACTTCTCGACCGCGCGTACCAGGCCGAGGTTGCCCTCCTGGATCAGGTCCATCACCGCCAGGCCGCGGCCCGCGTAGCGCTTGGCGATGCTGACGACGAGGCGGAGGTTCGCCTCGATGAAGCGCTCGAAGGCGCGCTTGCCGTCGTCGGCCAGGTACTGCAGCTCGCGCTTCTCGCGCGGGGTCAGTCCGGGGCGGGTGGCGAGGCGGTCGCCGGCGAGGACGCCGATCTCGATCCGCTTGGCCAGGGCGACTTCCTCGTCCGCCGTCAGCAGGCGGGTCCGTCCGATGGAATTGAGGTAGTCGCGAACTGGATCATTGGTCACTTCGAGCGTCGTCATCGTGTCATCCCATTTCGTCGTGCGCAGGTGTTTTCTGCCTCGATTCGTGAGCTAACGGAATCAGATTGCCCACTCCCCCAACAAGGGGTTGACAAGGGTGGTAGCACTCGCTAGGCGTGTCGCTTGCTTCGGCGCAATTGCTCGTTGTCAAGGGCCTAGCGCCGAGTGAGGACGCTCGTAGTGTCACACGCATGAGCGTGCATTCATCTGATTCCCAGGGTGCCGGGGGCCTCAAGACCATCCGCACCAGTATCCCTGCGCGATTGGACCGCCTCCCCTGGTCGCACTTCCACTGGCTCGTCGTCGTCGGCCTCGGGACCGTGTGGATCCTGGACGGGCTCGAAGTCACCATCGTCGGTGCGATCGCGAGCCGCCTGACCGAGAAGGCCTCCGGGCTCGGACTGACCACCCCGCAGGTCGGCCTCGCGGCGGCGATCTACGTGGCTGGCGCGTGCGTCGGAGCCCTGGTCTTCGGCTACCTGACCGACCGGTTCGGCCGCAAGAAGCTCTTCATCGTCACGCTCGGCCTCTATCTGCTCGCGACCGTGCTCACGGCGTTCTCGGTCGCACCGTGGATGTTCTTCGTGTTCCGGTTCTTCACCGGCGCGGGCATCGGCGGCGAGTACGCGGCGATCAACTCCGCGATCGACGAGCTCATCCCGGCACGCCGCCGCGGCGTCGTCGACCTCGCCATCAACGGGTCGTACTGGCTCGGGACGGCCTTCGGCGCCATCCTCACGGTGTTCCTGCTGAACACGGCGATCTTCCCCGCGAACATCGGCTGGCGCATCGCCTTCGGCCTCGGCGCGGTGCTGGGACTGGTCATCCTGCTGGTCCGCAGGAACGTGCCGGAGTCGCCGCGCTGGATGTTCATCCACGGCCGCGACGAGGCCGCCGAGAAGGAGGTCGCCGAGATCGAGCGCGGCATCGAGGAGGAGCGCGGCTCCGACCTGGAGGCCGTGCCCGATGACAAGGAGATCGAGATCCGCCAGCGCCGCTCGACCGGGTTCGGGGAGATCATCCGGGTGGGCATCCACCAGTACCCGAAGCGATCGATCCTCGGGCTGTCGCTGTTCATCGGCCAGGCGTTCCTCTACAACGCGGTGTTCTTCACCTACGCGCTGGTGCTGACGAACCTGCTGAAGGTGCCGGCCGATGTCGCGCCGTGGTCGCTGATCCCGATCGCGATCGGCAACTTCCTCGGGCCGCTGCTGCTCGGCCGGCTGTTCGACTCGGTGGGCCGCCGGTTCATGATCACGCTGTCCTACGTCGGCTCCGGCGTCCTGCTCATCGGCACCGCCCTGCTGTTCTCCGCCGGCGCGCTCGACGCCGTCTGGCTGACGGTCTGCTGGATGGTCGTGTTCTTCTTCGCCTCGGCGGGCGCGAGCGCGGCCTACCTGACGGTGAGCGAGATCTTCCCGATGGAGACCCGCGCGATGGCGATCGCGTTCTTCTACGCGGTCGGCACGGCGGCGGGCGGCATCGTCGGGCCGATCCTGTTCGGCCAGCTCATCGGGGGCGGCGTCCAGGCGGTCTCGATCGGGTACTACATCGGCGCGGGGCTGATGATCGCGGCCGGACTGGTCGAGCTGTTCCTCGGCGTGGACGCGGAGCGGAAGTCGCTGGAGGATGTGGCCGCGCCGCTGTCGGCGGAGACGCCCGCGCAGCCGGCGACGAAGCGGTAGGGGGTCAGGCCAGCAACTCCAGCAGCGCCGGCTCGGGAGCGCGGCCGCCGCGGGTGTCGATGACCTCCCCGGCCCTGTACCGGTCGAACACGCGCGGGTCGATGTAGCTGTTGCGTGCGATCGTCGGGGTGTTGCCGAGAGCGTCCGCGGCCTCGGCGACGGCGGCCGTCACCCGCTTCGCGCGCTGCGCCTCCCGGTCCGCGACGCCCAGCCCGGCGAGCGCCTGCGCCGCGACGATCGTGCCGTGCAGCGTGCGGAAGTCCTTGGCGGTGAACTCGCCGCCGGTCTGCCGCTGGATGTACTCGTTCAGCGACGCCGGACGGATCGTGTGCCAGGTCCCGTCCTTCCACGACAGCAGCCGGGAGCGCGGCCCGCGGGCCGCGACGATCTCCGCGAGCAGTTCGGCGAGGTCGGCGTCCTCGATCGTGCTCGCCCACTTCTGCGCCGACTTGGCCGGGAAGGTCAGGGTCACCTCGTCGCCGTCGATCGCCGCGTGCCGGCAGAGCAGCGTCGTCAGCCCGCGGCTGCCGTTGGCGTGCAGGTACTCCTCGCTGCCGATCCGCAAGGAGCCGAGGTCGATGACGCGGAACGCCGCCGCGAGAATGCGGTCGCGCCCGAACCCCTCCTGCCGCAGGTCCATCGTGACCTTGCGGCGAGCGGCAGGCAGCGTCTCGGCGAGCTGGGCGGCCCGCTCGAACTTGACCCGGTCCTGATGCAGCCGCCACGACTCGTGGTACAGGTACTGCCTCCTCCCGGCCGCGTCCGTCCCCACGGCCTGGATGTGGCCGCGAGCGTCCGGCGAGATCCAGACGTCCTGCCAGGCGGGCGGGATGACGAGCGAGCGGATGCGCTCCAGCTCGCGCTCGTCCACGATGCGGTTGCCGGCCTCGTCCACGTACACCGGACCCTTCGCGGAGCTGCGGCGGGCATAGCCCGGCCCGGCGGGGTCGCTACGGCGCAGGCGCGTCACGCGGGCTTCTTGGCCTTCTTCGCGGGGGCCTTCTTCTCCGCCGCGCTCTTCCCCTTCGGCGCTGCCTTCGTCTCTGATGAGTCCTTCGACCCGCCACCGCGGCTCCGCTCGACGCTGCGCTGCAGCGCCTCCATCAGGTCGATGACCTCGCCGCCGCCCTTCTTGGCCTCCTCCGGCTCCTCGCCGAAGGTGGCGGCCGTGTCGATGCTCTCGCCCTGCTCCAGCTTCGCGTCGATCAGCTTGCGCAGCTCCTCCTGGTACTCGTCGCTGAACTTCTCCGGCTCGAAGTCGCCCGCGAAGCTCTCCATCAGCGCGGAGGACAGCGACAGCTCCCGCTCGGTGATGCGCGGCGTCGTCTCCAGCGACGGGAACTCGGCCGCCCGGATCTCGTCGTGCCACAGCATCGTCTGCAGCACCAGGACGTTGCCGCGCACCCGCAGCGCGCCCAGCCGGGTCTTCTGCCGCAGTGCGAAGTTGACGATCGCGGTGCGGTCCTCGTCCTCCAGCGTCTTGCGCAGCAGCGCGTACGCCTTGAGCGACTTGGAGTCCGGCTCCAGGTAGTAGGAGCGGTCGAACATGATCGGGTCGAGCTGGTCGTTCGGCACGAACTCCACGACGTCGATCTCGCGGCTGCGCTCGGCGGGAAGCGACTCCAGGTCCTCCGGCGTCAGGATGACCGTCCGCTCGCCGTCGTCGTACGCCTTCGCGATGTGCTCGTACGGGATCGTCTTGCCGTCGATCTCGCACACCCGCTTGTACCGGATGCGTCCGCCGTCGGCGTCGTGCACCTGGTGCAGCGCCACGTCGTGGTCCTCGGTCGCGCTGTAGACCTTCACCGGCACGTTGACCAGTCCGAAGGTGATGGCTCCCGTCCAAATGGCCCTCATGGCTCCATCGTGTCCGCGCTCCCGCGGAAAGACAACAGGGGAAGCGGTATCTGCCGCGGGACGGCGCGCGCGGCGTACGGTGTCCACATGGTTGCGGAGGACACCGAGACGGTCTCGATCGACGGCCACCGGCTGCGGCTGACGAACCTCGACAAGGTCATGTACCCGGACACCGGGACCACCAAGGCCGACGTCATCGGCTACTACAGCGCCATCGCCGAGGTGATGATCCCGCACACGCGCGACCGCATCGCCACCCGCAAGCGCTGGGTGCACGGGGTCGGGACGCCGGAGCACCCCGGCGAAGTGTTCTTCCAGAAGAACCTCGATGCGGCCTCCACCCCGGGCTGGGTGAAGCAGCGCACGATCACGCACAAGACCAGCGCGAACACCTACCCGCTCGTCAACGACCGGGCCACGCTGGTCTGGCTCGCCCAGATCGCGTCGCTGGAGCTGCACGTGCCGCAGTGGCGCGTGGGCCGCGGCGAGACGCGCCACAACCCCGACCGTCTCGTGCTGGATCTGGACCCCGGCGACGGCGCGACCCTGCAGGACTGCGCGGAGGTCGCCCGGCTGGCGCGCGCCATCCTCGCCGATATGGGGCTCGACCCGCTGCCGGTCACGAGCGGGTCGAAGGGCATCCACCTGTACGCGCCGCTCGACGGCTCGCAGACCAGCGACCAGGTCTCCGCGGTCGCGCACGAGCTGGCGCGCGCACTGGAGGCCGACCACCCCGACCTCGTCGTCAGCGACATGAAGAAGGCGCTGCGCACGGGCAAGGTGCTGGTCGACTGGAGCCAGAACAACGGTGCGAAGACGACGATCGCGCCGTACTCGCTGCGCGGGCGGTTCCGGCCGACCGTCGCGGCGCCGCGCACCTGGCGGGAGCTGGCGTCGAAGGAGCTGCGGCAGCTGGAGTACCCCGAGGTGCTGGAGCGGGTGAGGCGCCGTGGCGATCCGCTCGCGGACCTGTCGGCGGGACGTGCGGCAGCCGAAGGGACCGACCGGCTGACGACCTACCGCTCGAAGCGCGACGCCGACAAGACCCCGGAGCCGGTGCCGGAGGTCAGCCCGGACGCCGCCGACGGCCGCTCGTTCGTCATCCAGGAGCACCACGCGCGCCGGCTGCACTGGGACTTCCGCCTCCAGCACGACGGCGTCCTCGTCAGCTGGGCGCTGCCGAAGGGGCCGCCGACCGACCCGAAGCAGAACCATCTGGCCGTGCACGTGGAGGACCACCCGCTGGAGTACGGAACGTTCGCCGGCGACATCCCGCACGGCGAGTACGGCGCGGGCCACGTCGACATCTGGGACCACGGCGAGTACGAGCTGGAGAAGTGGCGCGACGACGAGGTGATCGCGACGCTGCACGGGCAGCCGGACGGCGGGCTCGGCGGCGAGCCGCGGAAGTTCGCGCTCATCGCGACCAAGCAGGGCGGGGACGAGAAGAACTGGCTCATCCACCTGATGAAGGAGGGAGGTGCCGGGAAGGCACCGGCGAAGCGGTCACCCGCCCCCATCACCGACACCCCCGTCTCCCCCATGCTCGCCACCCTCGGCTCGCGCGCCGACATCCACGACGAGTCGGAGTGGGCGTTCGAGATGAAGTGGGACGGCATCCGCGCCATCGCGGTCGTCCGCGACGGCGCCCTGCGGCTGACCACCCGCAACGGCAACGACGTCACCGGCACCTACCCCGACCTCGCCGGCCTGGTCGGCCTCGCGGGCGACCACGACCTGGTCCTGGACGGCGAGATCGTCACGCTGACCCCGAAAGGCCGGCCCGACTTCGGCCTCCTGCAGACCCGGATGGGCCTCACCCGCCCAGCGGAGGTGCGCGCGGCGGCCGAGCGCGCGCCCGCACACTACTTCGTCTTCGACCTCCTGGAGCTCGACGGGACGGACCTCCGGAAGAAGACGTACGACGACCGCCGCGCCCTCCTGCAGGACACCCTCCGCCCGCCCAAGGACGACCCGGTGCAGGTGCCCCCGGCGTTCGCCGGCGACGTCGACCACGCCATCTCCTCGTCCAAAGAGCTGGGCCTGGAGGGCGTCATGGCCAAGCAGCGCGACGGCACGTACGCGACCGGCCGGCGCTCCCGCACCTGGATCAAGATCAAGCACCACCTCACGCAGGAGGTCGTCATCGGCGGCTGGACCCCCGGCAACGGCCGCCGCGCGAACGGCATCGGCGCCCTGCTGCTCGGCATCCCGGACGGCGACGGGCTGCGCTACGTGGGCAAGGTGGGCACCGGCTTCACCGACGCGATGCTCGACGACCTGGCGAAGAAGCTCGCGGCGCACCCGCGCACGACTCCCCCGCTGGAGGGCGTCCCCTCGCTCGACGCCCGCGGCGCCCACTGGGTGCGGCCGGAGTACATCGGAGAGGTCGAGTTCGCCGAGTGGACGGGCACCGACCGGCTGCGTCAGCCGTCGTGGCGGGGCCTGCGGCCGGACAAGCGCGTCGACCAGGTGGTCAAGGAGAGCTGACCGGCGCGTAGACCGCGAGCGCTGCCGGGAGGATGCGCAGCTCGACCGCGTCGCCCGGGGTCGTGGTGGACGCCTCCCCGTCGTGGGCGTAGCCCGGGTCGTCGCCACGCGACCGCAGCGACAGGACCTCGGCGGTGAATCCGTCGACCGCGGGCGGGCCCTGGAGGAACGGGAGCCGCGCCACGAACGAGTCGGTCCGTCCGCCGAACGCGAGGGCGACCGCGCCGCGGGTCTTGGGCCGGCGTCCTGCGTCGAGGATCCGGACGTCCAGCACTCCGTCGTCGAGCCGCCGCCGTTCGATCGGTGCGACCGTCAGCGGGTAATAGCGGTCGACCCCGACGAACACCGACCAGATCGTCCGCGGGCGGCCGTCGACCTCCAGCTCGATCGGGGTGCTCTTCCGCACCACCCGCACCGCGGCGATCACGGCGGCGAGGGGCTTGCCCCAGCGGCCCTCGTGCCGCTCCCGCTCGGCGACGAAGGCCGGGTAGATGCCGACCGACGAGGTGTTCAGCACCGTCCGGGTCACGGCGTCGCCGTCCCGGCCGGCGGGGAGGCGCAGCTCGGCGACGTCGACACGGCGGCCGGCTCCCGCATCGAACGCGTCGAGCGCCGCCTCCGCCGAGTCGACGCCGACCGCTTTCGCGAAGTGGTTGAACGTGCCGCCCGGGAGTACGAGCAGCGGAAGGCCTGCCAGGCGCGCCTCGTGCGCCATCGCCGAGACCGTCCCATCCCCTCCCGAGACGCCGAGTGCGCGCGGCGGCTCCGCCGAGCCGAGCTGCTCGCGGACGAGCGTCGCGATGTCGTCACCGCTCTGCAGCTCGTGGACGCGCGCCTCGGGGAGCCGTTCGGCGAGCAGCGAGCGCGCGTCCGGCCTGCCGAGCCCGGCGCCTGACCCGGGGTTGACGACGATGAACGCACCGGCGCCGCGCGCGAGCACCGGAAGCTCGGCCGCATTCGCGGTGGGCTCGTCCCGGCGCGACGCCGGCCGGATCCGCCGCAGAGCCGGACCGGCGGCCTTCACCAGAGTCGCGGCGCCGGCGCCGATCGCGGCGCCGCCCACGACGTCGGAGAACCAGTGCGCGCCGGTGTGCAGCCGGGAGTAGCCGACCGCCGCCGCGAGCGGCGCCAGGACGGCGCCGGCCGCGGGCGCGTCCAGCGCGACGCCGGTCGCGAACGCGACAGCGCTCGCGGTGTGCCCCGACGGGAAGGACGGCGAGGTCGGCGAACGATCGAGCCGCCGCGCGATCGGGATGGAGGTGCGCGCGGGCCGGTCGCCGCCGACGAGCTGCTTGCCCACCACATTGGCGACAAGGCTGGCGACGCCGAGCGAGACCACGCCGCGCATCGCGGCCCGCGGCTTCCCGAGCGCGACGAGCACTCCGGCGACGGCGAACCAGAGGACGCCGTGGTCGGCGGCGCCGCTGAACAGGCGCCAGAACCGGTCCACCCCGGGACCGGTAGTGCGGTGGTTGATTCGGCGAGCGACCGCCTCGTCGATGTGTGACACACGAGCGGGAAGGGGAAGCCGGTGTCTCCGGCGACGGCGTGCTGGCATGGCCCCACCGTACTCGCGGGGTCAAGGGCCTCCCGGTGCTGACCGACGCCCGGGCGGGCGGTAGGATCGTCGTCGTGACCACGCACATCATCGCTGAGCCCCGCACCGAGAACGAGATCGACGACGAGCACGGCGGGCTCGTCCGCAGCCTGAGCGCCACCGTGCCGCCCATGCTCGGCAACCTCCTCGCGACCCTCGTCGTGCTGGTCACCCTCGTGCTCGGCGTCATCAGCCTGGTCGCGACCTGGTCGGGCAACGCGGAGGCCTTCCTCCCGCTGTTCCAGATGACCGTCGCCGGCACCGTCGTCTCGCTCAACGCCCTGTACGCGCGCCGCACCTTCAGCTACGTCATCACGCTGATCGGCGCCATCCTCTGGCTCTGGGTCTCGGTCACCCCGTTCCAGCCGTTCTTCCAGGTCGTCCTCCAGGCCGTCACGGTCACGCTGATGCTGTTCGGCGTCGTCTTCTCGCTCGCTGCGGTGACGCTCAGCAAGAAGCCGCGCTTCTGAGCGCCGAGCAGACCCCGGGCACCAAGGAGCCCGACGATACGAGCGAGCCCCGGCTCGCCCACGCCAGGCACTTCGTCGACCTCAGCCCGCTGAGGGAGTCGCCGGCGTTCGCCCGGCTCTGGATCGGCGGTGCGGTCTCCGGCATCGGCGGCCAGATGACGATCGTCGCCGTCGGCCTGAACATCTACGACCTCACCCACTCCACGCTCGCGGTCTCGCTCGTCGCCTTATTCGCGCTCGTGCCGATGATCGTCTTCGGGCTGTACGGCGGCGTGCTCGCCGACGCGTTCGACCGCAGGAAGGTCGCCCTCGTCACCGCGATCGTCGCGTGGGCCTCCACGGCCGGGATCGCCGTGCTCGCGTGGCTGCACGTCGAGGTGGTCTGGCCGCTCTACATCCTCACGACGATCAACGCCGTCGCGTCGGTCATGATCGGCGCCACCCGGCAGGCGATCACGCCGCGCCTCCTGCCCGCGCGGCTGCTGCCCGCGGCGAGCGCGCTCGGCGGGATGAGCATGGGCGTGATGGTCACCGTCGGTCCCGCGCTCGCCGGCCTCCTGGTCGCGAGCGTCGGCATCCCGTGGACCTACACGGTCGACGTCATCCTGTTCACCGCGGCGTTCCTCGGCATCTTCACGCTGCCGTCCATCGTGCCGGAGGGCGAGCGGCAGAGCGCCGGGCTGTCCTCCGTGCTGCAGGGGCTGCGGTTCCTGAAGTCGGCGCCGAACCTGTCGATGACCTTCGTGCTCGACCTGATCGCGATGACGTTCGGCCAGCCGCGGGCGCTGTTCCCGGCAGTCGGCGCGCTGCTGATCGGCGGCGGCCCGGTGACCGTCGGCATCCTGACCGCCGCGGGCGCGGTCGGCACGCTGGTCTCCAGCGTCTTCTCCGGCCGGCTCGGCGGGGTCAGATGGCAGGGCCGCGCGGTGGAGCGGGCGATCATCGTCTACGGCGCCGCGATCCTCGGCTTCGGCCTCGTGCTCGCGGTCGTCACGTTCAGCGGGACGGCCGGAGGCAGCGCGTCGATCGCCGACGCGAACCTTCCGGCGCTGATCGCGGCCACCGTGCTGCTCGCGGCCTCCGGTGCGGCCGACAACGTCAGCTCGATCTTCCGGATGACCATCCTGCAGGCGTCGGCGCCCGACGTCATGCGCGGGAGGCTGCAGGGCGTGTTCACCGTCGTGGTGACGGGCGGCCCGCGGCTCGGCGACCTCTACATCGGCGTGCTCGCGCTCACCGGCGCCCTCTGGTTCCCTCCGCTGCTCGGCGGCCTCCTGATCGTGGTGCTCGTCGCGACCATCGTGCGCATCCGCGGAACGTTCCGCGACTACGACGCCCTCGCCCCCACCCCCTGACCCGCTTCGCTCTCTCGCCGAGGGGCACGTCGTTGTCACTTTTGGGGCGCGAAAGTGACAACAACGTGCCCTTCGGCGGAGAGGGATAAGAGTCAGCGGGTCCGGATGCGGCGGGCGAGGCGGGGGTAGTCGATGACCAGGCCGTCCTCGTCGACGCCGAGGTCGGCGGTGAAGCCGCTGCCGACGCTGCGGTAGCGGACGACGGAGCGGCCGGCTCCGGCGTCGAACGGCTCGGCCGCGCTGTACGCCTGCCGGCTCGCGACCACCGCCAGCGACGGCAGGTCCACCCACGCCATCGTGAGCTCGGTCTCCTCCAGCCCCGCCAGCGCCCCGAGCCGGAGGATCGGCATCGTGTTCGTGACCGGGCAGAGCGCAAGGTCGCAGTCGAGCGCGCCGTCCAGGCTCCCGGGATCCGCGATCCCCGGAGCCGCCATCGGCTCGTCGTGGTAGCGGTCGTCCCCGTGCGTGTACGACTCGGCGGCCCAGTGGCCGTGGCCGTCGCGGGTGAGGACGAGCCAGCGGGTGAAACCGCGGCCGTCGACCGCGACCGACAACCGGGAGGTCACCCAGTCCGGACCGGTCTCCAGCGCCCAGCTGGTGACGTAGTCCGTCGTGCGCGAGGTGCCGAGCGCGTCCAGCCGGTCGGGCGCGAAGGTGACGACCGCCGCCTCCAGCCGCTCCGGGTCCTCGTCGCCGACCCACTCCACGTGCCGCACCGCTCCGCGCATCGCGTCCTCCGTCGCTCGTGCGGCCGCTGAGGAGGCCGCCCGAGCAGCACGATACGCCCCCGGAACGCCCCGCGGTCAGGCGGCGATCGGCCGCGCGGGCAGCGGCTCGGGCGCGGGCGGCCCGACGTACCGCGACGACGGCCGCAGGATCTTGCCGTCCGCCGCCTGCTCCAGGATGTGCGCGGTCCAGCCGACGACGCGCGCCACCGCGAACGTGGGCGTGAACAGCTCGCGCGGGATGCCGCACAGCTCCATCACGACGCCCGCGTAGAACTCGACGTTCGTGTGCAGCCCGCGGCCCGGCTTGAGCTCCTCCAGGAGCTGCTGGACCCGCACCTCGACCCGCACCGCGAAGTCCACCCGCTCGCCGCCGAAGCCCTGCGCGACCTCCCGCAGCAGCACCGACCGCGGGTCCTCCGTGCGGTAGACCGCGTGGCCGAAGCCCATCACCCGGCCGCCCGAGCGGACGGTCTCGGTGATCCAGGCGTCGATCCGGTCGGGCGTCCCGATCGCGTCGAGAGTGTCGAGCGCGCGGCTGGGCGCGCCGCCGTGCAGCGGGCCGGACAGGGCGCCGAGCGCGCCGTCCACCGCCGCCGCGACATCGGCGCCCGTGGACGCGATCACCCGGGCGGTGAAGGTGGAGGCGTTGAAGCCGTGGTCGATCGCAGCCGTCAGGTAGGCGCTGAGCGCGCGCTCGTGCGCGGCGTCCGGCGTGCGGCCGGTGATCAGGCGCAGGTAGCCGGCGACGTGGCCGAGGTCGTCGCGCGGCTCCGGTGGCGTCCTGCCCTCCGCGTACGCGTGCAAGGAAGCGAGCAGCACCGGCGTGACCGCCGCGACCCGGATCGCGTCGCGCAGCCGGGCGTCCTCGTCCTCGTCGTAGACGGGGCGCATCCCGTCGGCGGCGGCGACCGCGGCGAGCGCCATCCGGAGACCGGCCAGCTGGTCGTGCGCCGTCAGCCGCGCGATGGCGGGCAGCAGCTGGGCGACCGGCTCCGGGAGGCGGCGCGCCTCGGCGATCCGCGCCCGGAAGGCCGTCAGCTCCTGCGCGGACGGCAGGTCGCCGAACAGCAGCAGGTACCAGGCGTCCTCGAAGGTGCGCTCGCGCGCCAGGTCGATGGCCGAGTACTGGCGGTAGTGGTAGAACCCCTCCTGCCCGCGCACGTCGCCGAGCGCGGTGCTGGCGGCGACGACGTTGGTCAGCCCGCGCGGGACGTCGATGAGGGTGTCGTTCATGCGGTCCATGCCAGTAGTGTGAACGTGGATTGTACGCACGTCAACGTTGATCGGATCAATATGAGCGACCTCCCGCGGCTCACCGCCGAGCAGACCGCCGAGCGCCTCGGCGTCAAACTGGAGACGCTGTACGCCTATGTCGCGCGCGGCCTGCTCACCCGCGAGCGCACGGCAGCGGGTTCGAGCTTCGACCCGCTGGAGGTGGAGGTCTTCGCCTCGGCACGCCGCCGCCGCGCCGCCCCCGAGCCGGCGCGCTCGGAGGGACGGCCGCTGATGGTGATCGAGACGGACTTCGCGCTGATCGACGGCGGCGAGCTGTACTACCGCGGCCGCCCCGCCGCGGAGCTGGCGCGGGAGCCGTTCGAGGTCGTCGCGCACTGGGCGCTCACCGGGCGGTGGGAGGAATCGGTGCGGTTCGCGCCCGGCCCCGGGCTCGACGCCGCCCGCCGGGTCGCGGACGCCCTCCCGCCGGGCGCGGGAGACCGCGACCGGCAGCTCGTCGCCGTCACGGCGCTGGCGGCGGCCGACCCGCTCCGGACCTCCCTCGATCCGGAGGCCGTGGCGGGCGCCGCCGAACGGCTGATCGCCGGGATGGTGGCGGTGCTGCCGGTGACGTCCGCACCCGCGGGCCCGACACTCGCTGCCGAGCTCTGGTCGCGCCTCTCCCCGCAGGCCCCATCCCCCGCCGCCCTCCGCACCCTCGACGCCGCCCTCGTCCTCCTCCTCGACCACGACCTCGCCGTCTCCACGCTCGCCGCCCGCGCCGCCGCCTCCGCCCGCGCGACCCCGTACGCCGTGGTCGTGGCCGGTCTCGGCGCCCTCGACTCCCCACTGCACGGCAACGCCAGCCGGGCCGCCCACCGGATGCTCGCCCGCGTCGCGGCCGGCGAGGAGCCAGCCCGGGTCGTCGCCGACGCCGTGGTCGACGGGCGCGGCCCCGTCCCCGGCTTCGGCCAGCCGCTCTATCCCGCGGGCGACCCGCGCGCACGCATCCTGCTCGGGATGCTCGCCGACGTCCCCGGCGCCGAACCCGTGGTGGCGGCCGTCGAGGCCCTGGCCGCGCTGCTGCGCGACCGCACCGGCGCCGCCCCGAACGTGGACCTCGCGCTCGCCGCCCTCTCCCTCACCGCCGGCATGCCCGACGACGCCGGCGAGGTGATCTTCGCCACCGCCCGCACCGCGGGCTGGATCGTCCACGCCCTCTCCGAGTACCGCGAACCCCCGCTCCGCCTCCGCCCCCTCGGCCGCTACACCCCGCCGAGACGTGACTAGTAGCGGGAATCCGCCCCGGGATTTCCGCGATTAGTCACGTCTCGGGGGCCGGTCAGCGGCGCAGGGCTTTGCGGGCGAGCCGGTTGCCCAGGAACTGGGCGAGCTGGACGAGGACCACGATCGTGAGGACCGCCACCCACGTGACCACCCAGTTGTAGCGCTGGTAGCCGTACGAGATCGCGAAGTCTCCCAGGCCTCCGCCGCCCAGGCTGCCCGCGACCGCTGAGAGGTCCACGATCGCGACGAACACGAACGTGTAGCCCAGGATGAGCGGGCCGAGCGCCTCCGGGATGAGCAGCGTGGAGATGATCCGCCACGGGCTCGACCCCATCGCGCGCGCCGCCTCGATCACTCCCGGGTCGATCGTGACCAGGTTCTGCTCCACGATGCGGGAGATCGCGAACGTCGCCGCGATCGTCATCGGGAAGATCGCCGCGGGCGTACCGAGGAAGGTTCCCAGCACCGCCTGGGTCAGCGGCGCCACCGCCGTCATGAAGATGATGAACGGGATGGGCCGGACGAAGTTCACCAGCACGTTCAGCACCGCCGACAGCACCCGGTTCTCCAGCAGCCCGCCGGGCCGCGTGGTGTACAGCAGCACGCCGAGCGCGAGCCCGAGCACACCGCCGAGCACGAGCGTCGCCACGACCATCCACAGCGTCTGCCCGATGGAGGTCAGGTACACCGGCCAGAGCGTCGACCAGTCCGTCATGCCGCCACCTCCTCGACCTCGGTCACCGTGCGCAGCTCCGCGACCAGCGCGTCCACCGCTGCCGGCTCGCCGAGCAGTTCGAGGGTGAGGCTCCCGAACGACCGGCCCTGCAGCGCCGAGATGCCGCCGTAGACGATCTCGAACCGCACGCCGTGCCGCCCGACCGCGTCGGAGAGCACCGCGCCGAGGCGGCCGTCGTCGTGGATGCGCGCCGAGACGATCCGGCCGGCGTGCTTGCCGCGCAGCCGCTCGATGTCGGCCTCCCCCGGCTGGTTGCGCAGCACAGTGCCGACGAAGCGCTGCGAGGTCGCGGTCTGCGGGTTCGAGAACACGTCGAACACCGTCCCGAGCTCGATGATCCGGCCGGAGTCGAGCACGGCGACGCGGTCGGCGATCGAGCGGACGACCTCCATCTCGTGCGTGATGACCACGATGGTGACGCCGAGCTCGGCGTTGACCCGCTTGAGCAGGGCCAGCACGTCGGCGGTGGTCTCCGGGTCGAGCGCGCTGGTCGCCTCGTCAGCGAGCAGGATGGCCGGATTGGTCGCCAGCGCCCGGGCGATCCCGACCCGCTGCTTCTGGCCGCCCGAGAGCTGGTCCGGATAGGCCCAGGCCTTCTCGGTCAGTCCCACGAAGGCCAGCAACTCGGCCACGCGCTGCTTCCGCTTGTCGGCGGGCCAGCCGGCCACCTTGAGCGGGTAGGCGATGTTCGCGAACACGGTGCGGGAGCGGAACAGGTTGAACTGCTGGAAGATCATCCCGATCCCGGCCCGCACGCTGCGGAGGTCGCGCTCGCGTAGCGTCGTGAGGTCGCGCCCGTCGACGATCACCGACCCGGCGGTGGCATGCTCCAGCGCGTTGATGAGCCGTAGCAGCGTGCTCTTGCCCGCGCCGGAGTAGCCGATGATGCCGAAGATCTCGCCGCGCTCGATGCTCAGGTCGATGTCGGAGAGCGCGGACACCGCGGCGTCACCCGAGCGGAAGCTCTTGGTGACGCCGCGGAACTCGATGAGGGAGCCCACCGGGTTACTTCGCCGCCGCGATGGTCTTCTCCAGCGAGCCCAGGATCGCGATGAGGTCGGCTTGCGGCTTCTGCACGATCACGGCGGTGTTCTTGGAGTCGGCGAGCACCGCGTCCTGGACGGGCTTGGTGTGGTACAGCGCGGCGATCTTCAGGTACGTGGCGTTGTCCTTGTCCTTCGCGCGCGAGACGAAGGCGTTGATGTAGGGCTCGGCGGCCGGGCTCTTGGGGTCGTCGTGGAAGAGCGCCGAGTTCGGGTCGATTCCCGCCGGTCCGACAAAGGTGTTGTTGATCACGGCCGCGGCCGCGGAGTCGAGCGCGGGAGCGGTCTGGGCGGCGTCCACCGGGATGACCGTCACCTTCGACGCCGCAGCGTCGATGTCGGCGGGGGTGGACAGCGTGTTCCCGCCGTTCTTCAGCTTCAGGAGACCGGCCTGCTGGAGCACGAGCAGCGCGCGGGCCTGGTTGGTGGGGTCGTTCGGGATGGCGACCTGCGCCCCGGCGGGCAGCTCCTTCAGCGACGCGTACTTCTTGGAGTACAGCGAGAGCGGCACGACGAGCGTGGACGCGAGCGGCACGAGGTCCTGGTGCGCCTGCACGTTGTAGTTCGCCAGGAACTGCAGGTGCTGGAAGAGGTTGAGGTCGAGCTGCCCGTCGGCGAGGGCGGGGTTGGCCTGCGTGTAGTCCTTGAAGCCGACGACCTGGATGTCGATGCCCTCCTTCGCCGCAGCCTTCTGCAGCACGGGCCAGTACGGCGCGGACTGCTCGGTCGTCCCGATCTTCACCGTGACGGTCTTGCCGGCGGCGTCGGCCGAGCCGCTGTTGTTGGCGTTGACGACGGCGACGACGCCGCCCACGATGGCGAGGACCGCGACGACGGCGATGCCGACGATCCACGGGGTCTTCGAGCGCTTGGGCTTCTCGGGGAGCGCGGGGACGGTTCCGGACGGGGTGGCGTCGGGCATGGCTGTGCCTCTCTTGTGAAGGGGTGGGATGTGCCGGCGGACGGTTGGCGGCACATCGAGCCTTCCAAGCGAGGAGCGGGAGGGCAAACCGCATTCCGAAATATGACGACGCCAGTCCGTGTCATCAGATTTCGGATTTTAGGTGCGAACACTCTGGCTGGGCGCAGCAGCCTTTGGGAAGAATCGGAGTACGTGTGCGCCGGAGGCCATTGGGGGACCGCCGGCGCACACCGCAACGCTGCGTATTACGCGGGCTGCGCCGCCGACGCCAGGATGCGCACCATGTTGCCCGACGGGTCGCGGAACGCGCAGTCGCGCGGGCCCCACGGCTGGTCCTTCGGCTCCTGGAGCACTTCGGCGCCGCTGGCGCGCACGCGCTCGAACACGCCGTCGAGGTCGTCCTCCGTGCGGAAGACGACGTTCGTCAGCACGCCCTTGGCGACGAGCTCCTGGATGGCGTCGCCGTCGGACTGCGACCGGCCCGCGTACGGGTCGGAGAGGACGATCTCGGTGCCCGGCTGCCCCGCGACGCCGAGGGTGATCCAGTGGTGGCCGCCCGACTCGACGTCGTTGAGGACGTCCAGGCCCAGCGCGTCACGATAGAACGCGAGGGACTCCTCGGGGTTCGTGACGGTGATGTGCGAGTACTGAAGCGAAATGGTCATACCGTCACTCTAGGAACGCGGCGCGGGCGGCGCTTCTCCATTCCTGCTCGAATGCTCAGCCGGGGATCGGCTTCGAGCGCACCGGCCGGGTGCGCTGCTTCGCGATGCAGTTCGGCATCGCGAGCACAGCGCGGTGCTCGCGGGCGCGGTAGCTCGTCGGCGACTCCCCCACCACTTCGGCGAACTTCGAGCTGAACGAGCCGAGCGACGTACAGCCGACCGCCATGCACGCCTCGGTCACGGTCATCCCTTCGCGCAGGAGTGCCATCGCGCGCTCGATCCGCCGGGTCATCAGGTAGCTGTAGGGCGTCTCGCCGTAGACGGCCCGGAACCGGCGCGAGAAGTGCGACGGCGACATGAAAGCGGACGCGGCCATCGTCGGGACGTCGAGCGGCTCGGCGTACTCGCGATCGATCTTGTCGCGCGCTCGTCGCAGGATGACGAGCTCCTCCAGTTCCTCCGGGGACACGCCTCCACCGTAGCTCTCAGGCCCGCGCCTCACCAGCGCCTTCACCCGCGGCGACGGTGGGGAGGTGCTGCGGGCGCGGCTCGACCAGCCGGATGAACGCGCTGAGCTCGCCCACCCCGGCCGGCGTCGTGGGTAGGAACTCGGTCAGCTCCGGCGAGTGCACCAGGTACGCCGCCCACTTCGCCCGCGAGATCGCGACGTTGAGCCGGTTCTTCATGAGCAGGAAGGACATCCCGCGCGGCACGTCGGCAGCGGACGACGCGGCCAGGCTGACGATCGCGACGGCAGCCTCCTGGCCCTGGAACTTGTCGACCGTGCCCACGCGCACCTGCGGGAAGCCGGCGGCGTCGAGCAGCTCGCGCACCTCGGCGAGTTGCGCGTTGTACGGCGTGACGACGATGACGTCGTCCTGGCCCAGCGGCGCATCCTCCACGCCCGCGTCGGGGTCGCTCCAGGAGCGGCCGATCAGGTCGTCCACGATGCGGACCACGGCCGCGGCCTCCTGCGGCGAGGCCGTCGCGTTGCCGATGTGCTCGACCGGGACCGGGTGCAGGCCGGGCTCGACGCCGCCGAGCTCCCGGTCGCGGGTGCTCGGGTAGGCGTGGAGGCGGCCCTCGTACGACAACCGGGACACCGACTCCGCCAGAGCGGGGTGCATCCGGCGGCTCTCGGCGAGGAAGTAGCCGAGCTCGGCCGGGAGCACGTCGTGGCCGGCGCTCACCCAGCCGAGGGCGGAGCCGTCCACCGGCTCGGGATGGCTGCCCTGGCTCACCTGCGGGAGCTGCTGCGGGTCGCCGAGCAGCAGCAGGTTGCGCGCCGCCACGCCGACCGCGATGGTCGACGCGAGCGAGAACTGCCCGGCCTCGTCGATCACGAGCAGGTCAAGGCTCCCCCGCGGGATGCGGGCGGCGTTGGCGAAGTCCCAGGCCGTGCCGCCGAGGACGTAGCCGCGCCCCTCGCGCTCGGCCGCGAACTCCAGGTGCCCGTTCCGGCGCAACGGCGTGAAGCGGGGCGTCCCGGCTGTCCCGCTCGGCACCTTGCCGACCAGAAGGGGGTCGAGGCCGGTGTCCACGACGCGGTCGAGCAGGTTCTCGACCACCGCGTGCGACTGCGCGACCACCCCGACGCGCCAGCCGTGCGCGGCCACGAGGCGGGCGATCACGTGGGCTCCCAGGTAGGACTTGCCGGTCCCGGGAGGCCCCTGCACCGCCAGGTACGAGGAGTCGAGGTCGAGCAGGCTGGCGGTGACGGCCGCGATGCGCCCGCTCCCGTCCTCCGGCCCCTCGGGCGCCAGCGCACCGGACCGGGTGCGCGGCGGGGTGCGCCGCAGCAGGTCGACGGTGGCGTTCACCGGCCAGCGGTCGTGCTGGAGCGCCGCCAGCAGGTCCGTGCCCCACTCGCGGACCGCTTCGGCGAGCGGGCGCGTGTTGGGCGGCGGCGCCGGGGTGAGCGCCATCGGGAGGTGCGGGTACGCCTCCACGTCCTCCGGCAGCGTCTCGCGCGCCAGCACCGAGCCGTCATCGGCGACCGCGATCACGGCCGCGCTGCGCACCGTGCGCGCCCCGGGCTGCGCGCGCAGCAGCCGGAACGGGCCGGGGTACTCGTAGAGCAGGAACGGCCCGGAGTTCTCGCTCACCCGGATCGCGCTGCCCGCCCCCCACTGGCCCGACAGCTGCAGCTCGCGCCGCTCGACGCGCTGGCCCTCGTCCAGATACCAGTCGCGGACCACCTGGACGGACTCCACCACCAGCACGTCGCGGGTGTCGGCCCACTCCTCCACCGGCTGGATGAGCCGGGAGAAGTGGCTCTGCCAGAAGCTCTTCTGCTCGCGCCGGTGGAAGTCGATCGCGGCGGCGCCGAGCGCCACCGCCTCCCGGTCGGGCGTGCGGTGCGGGTCCAGCGGGTCGCCGGCGAACCCGAGCAGGCCCGCGCGCAGCGGGGACTCCTCCGGCGCCGGCTCCGGCTCCTCCAGCGGTGCGGCGCCGATCGGGACGCCGGCCTCCGCGGCGCGGGCGAGCAGCCAGTCGCGGAGGCGGAGCGTCGACACGCAGTCGTAGCGGTTGTAGTCGCCGAGCGCGTCGAGCAGCGGCTGGGCCTCGTCGAAGCGGCCGAGCGCGATCAGGTCGCGCGCGTTCGCGTACTCGGTGATGGAGTCCGCGCCGTTCGTGACCTCGCTCTGCCGCAGCTCGGTGCCCATGTAGAGCGGCTCCAGCTTCTTGATCGAGTAGGACCGCGAGCCGACGCGCACCGACTTGCGCACGAGCGGGTACAGGTCGACCATCACGTTGTCGCGCAGCAGGCCGTCGACCTCCTCCTCGCCGACGCCGTGCCGGGCGGAGATCGACAGCAGGTGGGTCTGCTCGTAGGCCGCGTAGTGGTAGATGTGCATGCCGGGATACGCGGCGCGGCGCTCGCGGACGAACGCCAGGAAGCGCTCCAGCGCCACGCGCTCCTCGGCGAAGTCGTGCGCCCAGAACGCCGTGAACCTGGCGTCCTGGTCGACCATCCCGAACAGGTAGTCGAGGTTCCAGCGCTCGCCCGCGCCCTCCGTGTAGAGCGGGTCGCCCTCGAAGTCGAAGAAGATGTCGCCGGGGTCGGGCTCCGGGAGGACGGCGAGCACCGGGGCGTTGAAGACGCGCACCGGCGGCGGCGCCCCCTCCACGGCCTCCAGCTGCAGCCTGGCCTGCTCGCGCAGCCCGGAGAGCGTGCCGTCGGGGATGCCCTCGACCGGCCCCGTGGAGGCGGCGAGCGCGTCGATGGTCGTGATGCCCGCCGCGGCCAGGCGCTCGCGCTGGGTGACGCGCATGCCGGCGACCAGCAGGACGTCGCGGGCGGCGGTGACCTCCGCGTCGCAGGTGTCGCACCGTCCGCAGACCGTGAACCGCGGGTCGCCCCACTGGACAGGCCCGGGGTCGGCGACGTGTGCGGCGATGATGTCGAGCAGCCGCGCGCGGCGCTTGCGGTAGACCGGCTCGATGTCGGACAGCCGGTGCTCGCTGACGGAGCCGTCGCCCAGCAGCAGCTCGACCGTGCCGTCGACCTCCACGCCCGTGCGCCGGAGCTGCTCCGCGTAGGCCGCGAGCTGCAGCAGCGCGGTGACCCGGGCGCTGCGGGCGAGCTTGGAGTCCTGCACGCGGTAGCGGCCGTCCGGCAGCCGCACGATGAAGTCGGCGAAGCCGACGAACGACCCGTCGAAGAACGTGGCCTGGAAGACGACCTCGCTGCCGCGCGCGAACGCGTCCGCGGTGAGCCGCACTGCCTCCGCGAGGCTCTCGGCGGTCAGCGACTCGGGCCGCGCGATCTCCGCGACGCCGTCGCCGAACCGCTCGCGGTAGCGCTCCAGGATGTGGTGCTCCTGCTCGTCGCCCAGCCGCGACGAGCGCACGTACATCGGGTCCTCGACCTCTTCGGTCTTCTCCAGCCGGCCCAGCTTGACGTCGAGCGTCCGCAGGAAGGCGAACTCGCATTTGGAGGCCTCGGTCAGATCGCTGGCACTGGTGACGATCACACCGTCGAGTAGGAACACACCGCTACGCTATCGGCCGCCGCCGACATCGCCGCCCGTGCCCGCGCCTCAGCCCTTCGCGGCAGCCTTCATCGCGCGCTTGTGCTCGCGCACCTTGGTGAGCGACTCCGGGGAGACGATGTCGGCCACCGAGCGGTAGCCCTCCGCGCCGTAGTCGCCCGCGGCCTCCCGCCAGCCCGGCGCCTGGAGGCCCTTCTGCTTCCCGAGCAGCGCCAGGAAGATGCGCGCCTTCTGGTCGCCGAACCCGGGCAGCGCCTTCAGCCGCCGCAGGACCTCCGTGCCACTCGGGTCGCCCTGCGTCCAGATCGCCGCGGTGTCGCCGCCCCAGTCCTCCACGATCGCGGCGGACAGCGACTGCAGCCGCCCGGCCATCGAGCCGGGGAAGCGGTGCACCGACGGCGGCTGCTTCATCACCGCGACCAGCTCGTCCGGGTCGAGCGCGGCGATCCCCGCCGGGTCGAGCGAGCCGAGGCGGTCGCGCAGCTTGGCGGGGCCGGTGAACGCGGTCTCCATCGCGATCTGCTGATCGAGCATCATCCCGACGAGCAAGGCGAACGGGGACTGGTCGAGGAGGGCGTCGGCTTCCGCGTCCCCGGTAATGGTGATGGGCATGGACTCATGCTCCCATCCGGCTCAGGCGACGAGCAACAGCACGCCCGCGACCGCCGACAGCAGCGCGAGCAGGAGGGCGACGCCCAGCAGCACGGCGTGCACCCGGAGGAAGGCCGTCGCGCGGCCGGCGGCGTCCCTGGCGCGCTGATCGGAGCGGAGGCGGGCGAAGAAGCGCGGCCAGGCGATCACGTTGAAGACGGCGTTGAGGAACAGGACGAGAGCGGCGAAGACGGTCATGGTCCCTCCAGCGTAGGCGGAACCGGCCGCCCGAACCGCTCCGCGATCAGCTCCAGCAGGGCGCGTGCAGCCGCTCCGGGGCGGGGATGCGCGAGCACGCTCAGCCGCCACTCCACGCCGGGCGTCAGCGGGCGCAGGACAACCCCCTCCACCCGGTTGACGGTGAGCTCGGGTAGGGCGCCGACGCCGAGCCCCGCCGCCACGAACCGCGGGATCTCGCCCAGGTCGGACACCTCGGTCGCGACCTCGCGGGCGAGCCCCTCCGCGGCGATCGCACGGTCGAGCACGACCCGGTTGCCGAAGCCTTCGCGCGCGTCCACCCAGCGCTCGGCGGCCAGCTCGGCGAGCGGGACGGCGGCGCGGCCCGCGAGCGGATGCCCCTCGGGGAGGACCGCCACGAACGGCACGTCGGCGAGCGGCAGCGCGATGGCGCCGGGCACCGGGTCGGGGAGGCCGTAGAAGGCGAGGTCCAGCCGTCCCTGCCGCACGTCGTCCGCCAGCCCGGTGGAGCCGCTCGGCGACGGCCCGAGCCGGAGGTCGACGCCGGGGTGCCTGCGGCGGAACTCGCCCATGATACCGGGGAGGTCGATGGAGGTCAGGTTGGTGAAGATCCCGACGCGCACCACCCCGCGCAGCGGCCCGTCGCCCGCGGCGAGGTCGCGCAGCCGCTCGATCGACTGGAGGCCGGCGCGGGCCTCGGCGAGCGCGGCCTCCCCCGCACCGGTGAGCGCGACCCCGTGCGCGTCGCGCTCGAACAGCCGCACGCCGAGCTCGCGTTCCAGCGCGGCGACCCCGGCCGAGACCGTCGACTGGGCGGCGAAGACGCGCGCCGCCGCGCGGGTGAAGTTGAGCTCCTCGGCGACGGCGACGAAGTACTCGAGCTGGCGGGTGTCCATGCCCACATCCTGCCGATCGTTCTGTTCGATCGCAAGGATCGATTGCTTTCGTTGGACACGATCGCACGGCGGGGCGGAGGATGTGGGCATGTCGATGAAAGCCCCTGCCTCCCACCCGACCCCTGTGGCGACGCGCCCGGATGCGCGTCCCTGGTGCCTCCGCCACGGCGCCGGCTTCTGGATCGTCGCCGCGGCATTCCTCGCCGTCATGGCGTTCTCGACCATCCCGACCCCGCTGTACGCGCTGTACCAGCAGCGGGACGGCTTCCCTACCTGGGTCGTCACGGTGATCTTCGCCGCGTACGCGGTCGGCGTGATCGCGAGCCTGTTCCTGATCGGCCACCTGAGCGACTGGGCCGGTCGGCGGCGGATGGTGCTGGCCGCGATCGTGCTGGAGCTCGTGGCCGCGGCGCTGTTCCTCGTCTGGAACGACGTGAGCGGCCTCATCGTCGCGCGCTTCATCTCCGGCGTCGGCGTCGGTGCGCTCACCGCGAGCGCGACGGCCCACCTCGGCGAGCTGCGCTCGGTCGCGCGCCCGGAGGAGGGGCCGCGCCTGGCGAGCACGGTATCCACGGTCGTCAACACCGGCGGGCTGGCGCTCGGGCCGCTGATCGGCGGGGTGTTCGCGCAGTTCCTGCCCGCGCCGCTGCTGCTGCCGTACGCCGTGTTCCTGGTCATCCTGGCTGTCGCGGCGCTGGCGGTCGCCCTGGTGCCGGAGACGGTGGAGCGTGCCGAGGAGCGTCCCGCCTACCGCCCGCAGCGCATCTCGGTGCCCGCGGCCTCCCGCGGCGCGTTCTCGGCCGCCGCCGCCGCGGCGTTCGCGGGCTTCGCGGTCTTCGGGCTGTTCACATCGCTCGCGCCGAGCGTGCTCGCCGGGACCTTCCACGTCGCGTCGCACCTCGTGGCCGGGGTGGTGCCGTTCTCGGTCTTCGCGGCGTCGGCGGTCTCCCAGATCGTGTTCGCCCCGCTGCGGTCGCGCACGGCACTGATCGTGGCGACGGTGCTCGTCGCGGTCGGGCTCGCGGGGCTGGCGGTCGGCGTGCTGGGCGACTCGCTGCCGGTGTTCCTGATCGCGGGCGTGCTGGCCGGCGCCGGGGTCGGGTTGCTGTTCCGGGCGTCCATCCTGGTCGCCGGCTCGCTCGCGGCGCCCGAGCGTCGCGGGGAGGTGCTGGCGGCGATCTTCCTCGTCGCCTACATCGGGCTGGCGCTGCCGGTGCTCCTGGTCGGCGTGGCGCTCATCCTGTGGCCGCTCGTCCCGGTGCTCGTCGCCTTCGTCGCGATCATCGCCGTCCTCGCGGTCGTCGCCGCCCTCCGCATGCTCCCCACCGCCCCCTGAGCCCGCCTCCGCCCCCTGAGCCCGCCTCCGCCCCCTCGCCGAGAAGGCGCACAGTCGGGACCAAACCGCCGAGGAGGCAGAGAATTCGCCGTCTCGCCGGGTTGCGGGGTCAGGACGCGGCGGTGAGTTGCACGCGGAGCGAGTCGACCCGGGTCGCGATCGCGTCGTCGGCGGCCCAGCGCTGGGCCAGCCGGGACAGGATGGCGTTCAGCTCCTCCGCGGTCAGCCCGGCGGCGAGCGTGAGCCGCACCACCAGCTCGTCCCCGGCGAGGCGGTAGCCCGGGTCGCCTGCCGCCAGCTCCACGTCGAGCACGCCGAGCTCGGAGCCGATCGACGCCCGGAACGCCGCCAGCACGACAGGGTCGCGGTCGCTCGGCAGCCACGACTGCCCCTGCGCGAGCGCCCAGACCGCCGGGCGCCGCAGCACGAACTCGGTCTCGGAGGTGGGGTCGAGCACCAGCAGCTCGGTCTCCTCCGACGCGGCCGCGAGAGCCGCGCGCGGACCGGCCGCCGGCACCGGTCGCGCCGCCGGGTTCCACGCCTGCATCGCCGTCACCGACGAGAAGATGGGGAGCACGCGGCGTCCGTCCGGCGCCGCGACGGTGACGATGGACAGCTCCTGCGTCTTGTCGACCGCGAGCCCGGCGTCGCTCACACCCTCCTCTCCCAGCTCGGCGACGAGCGGGATGAGGACGCGCACCGCGCGCACGGCGTCCACCACGGCCTCGGCCCCGACCTCGCCCGCGCGGAACGCGGCGAGTGCGCCGAGCAGTTCGGGAGGCGCCGACCCGTCGTCATCGCCGAAGGGGTTGTCGTCGAACTCGCGCCCCTCCCACGGCCGGCCCGCGGAGTCACCGGCGGAGGCGGTGAACCCGGCGAGCGTCGCCGCGAACCCGGCCAGCCGGCCGGCGCCGTTGGAGGTGGGGCCGGGTGAAGTGGCGGAGGCGTCGCGCGCCTCCGCAGCGGCAGCCGAGCCCTCGCCCGGCTCCACGCCCTCGGTCGGTTCAGACGCCGGCGACATCCAACGCCTCTGCCAGGGTGAACGCCCCGGCGTAGAGCGCCTTGCCGACGATCGCGCCCTCCAGGCCCAGCGGGACCAGCTCGCGCAGCGCGGCGATGTCGTCGAGGCTGGAGATGCCGCCGGAGGCGACCACCGGGCGCTCGGTGCGCTCCATCACCTGGCGCAGCAGCTCGATGTTCGGGCCCTTGAGAGTGCCGTCCTTGGTCACGTCCGTCACGACGTAGCGGGCGCACCCCGCGTCCTCCAGCCGCGCCAGCACGTCCCAGAGGTCGCCGCCGTCGCGCGTCCAGCCGCGCGCAGCCAGCGTCGTGCCGCGCACGTCCAGTCCGACCGCGATCGCCTCGCCGTAGCGGCCGATCACGTTCGCCGCCCACTCGGGGTTCTCCAGCGCCGCCGTGCCGAGGTTGACCCGGGTCGCGCCGATCGCCAGGGCGTGCTCCAGGGACGCGTCGTCGCGGATGCCGCCCGAGAGCTCGATGTTGACGCCCTTGGTCTGGTGGATGACCTTCTTCAGGAGGTCGCGGTTGTCGCCCCGGCCGAACGCGGCGTCCAGGTCGACAAGGTGGATCCACTCGGCGCCGGCGTCCACCCATTCGGCGGCCGCGTCGACCGGGTCGCCGTAGCTGGTCTCGCTGCCGGCCTCGCCCTGCGTCAGCCGCACGGCCTTGCCGTCGGCGACGTCGACGGCGGGCAGCAGGACCAGCTTGGGCGTGTTCGTGAGTTCGCTCATGTCGTGTGTTTCCTCTGTCGGGGTCGTTCGGGTCCGCGTCGCGGCCAGGGATCGTCGCTAGAGCGAGCCGATCCAGTTGCGCAGGAGTCTCAGCCCGGCCTCGCCGGATTTCTCCGGGTGGAACTGGGTCGCGCTGAGCGGACCGTTCTCCACCGCGGCAACGAAGCGCGAGCCGTGCTCGGCCCAGGTCACCCGCGGCTGCGCGAACGGCCCGGTCGCCTCCAGCGTCCAGTCCTGCGCGGCGTACGAGTGGACGAAGTAGAATCGCTCGTCGCGGATGCCGTCGAACAGCACAGAGTCCTCCGGCGCCTCGACGGTGTTCCAGCCCATGTGGGGGACGACGTCCGCGCGGAGCAGGTCCACCGTGCCCGGCCACTCGCCCAGCCCCTCGGCTTCGGTGCCGTGCTCGACGCTGCGCTCGAACAGCACCTGCATGCCGACGCAGACGCCGATCACCGGCCGGCCGCCCGCGAGCCTGCGGTCGATGACCTCGTCCCCGTGCGAGCGGCGCAACGCGTCCGCGACCGCGGCGAACGCGCCCACGCCGGGGACGAACAGGCCGTCGGCCTCCTGCGCGCGCCGGCGGTTGCCGGTGAGCTCGACGTTCGCCCCCGCGGCCTCCAGCGCCTTGACCGCGGAGTGGACGTTGCCTGTCCCGTAGTCGAAGACGACGACGTCCGGTGCGCTCACAGCGCGCCCTTGGTCGACGGGATGCCGGACACCAGCGGGTCGAGCGCCTTCGCCTGCCGGAACGCGCGCGCGAGCGCCTTGAACTCGGCCTCCGCGATGTGGTGCGGGTCGCGGCCGCCGACCACCGTGACGTGCACGGTCAGCCCGGCGTTGAACGCGATCGCCTCGAAGACGTGCCGCACCATCGACCCGGTGAAGTGCCCGCCGATCAGGTGGAACTCGAACCCGGTCGGCTCGCCGCCGTGAACGAGGTAGGGACGTCCGGAGATGTCGACCACCGCCTGCACGAGCGCCTCGTCGAGCGGGACGAGCGCGTCGCCGTAACGGGAGATGCCGTCCTTGTCGCCAAGCGCCTTCTTGATCGCCTGGCCGAGAACGATCGCGACGTCCTCCACGGTGTGGTGCACGTCGATGTCGGTGTCGCCGCTCGCCCGCACCGTCAGGTCGGTGAGCGAGTGCTTGGCGAACGCGGTCAGCAGGTGGTCGTAGAACGGGACCGACGTGTGGATGTCGGACGCCCCGGTGCCGTCGAGGTCGAGGCTGAGCTCGATGCTCGACTCGCTGGTCGCGCGCTGAAGCTGGGCGGTCCGATTCGTCATGACTGCGAGCTTACCGACTGGGCGGAGGCTGCCACGGCTCCGGAGGGGCGGCCGAGCGCGCGCAGCGCCTCCAGGAACGCGGTCGTCTCGGTCTCGGTGCCGGCGGTGACCCGCAGGTGGTTCGGGATGCCGACGTCGCGGATGAGCACCCCGCGCTCCAGCAGCGCCTCGAACACCGCGTGCGGGTCGTCCACGCCGCCGAACAGCACGAAGTTGCTGCCGCTGCGGTGCGGGAGGTAGCCGAGCCCGGCCAGCTCCACCACCAGCCGGTCACGCTGCGCGCGGATCTCGCCCACCATCGCGAGCATCTCGTCCGAGTGCGCGAGCGCCCCGAGGGCGGCGGCCTGCGTGATCGCGGAGAGGTGGTACGGGAGCCGCACCAGCCGAAGCGCGTCGACCACAGCGGGGTCGGCGGCCAGGTAGCCGACGCGCGCCCCCGCGAACGCGAACGCCTTGCTCATCGTCCGCGAGATCAGCAGCCGCTCGCGTCCCGGAAGCAATGTGAGCGCTGACGGCTCGCCCTGCGGCATGAACTCGGCGTACGCCTCGTCCACGATCACGATGCCGCGCGCCGCAGCGTAGACGGCCTCGATCGTGTCGAGCGAGAGAGGTGTCCCGGTCGGGTTGTTCGGCGAGCAGAGGATGACGATGTCCGGATCGTGCTCCCGCACGGCCGCCGCCGCGGTCTCCGCCGACAGCTCGAAGTCGGCGTCGCGCCCGGCCGCGATCCAGCTCGTCCCGGTGCCGGACGCCAGCAGCGGATACATGGAGTAGGTGGGTGCGAACCCGAGGAGGCTGCGCCCCGGGCCGCCGAACGCCTGAAGGATGTGCTGCAGCACCTCATTGGACCCGTTGGCGGCCCAGACCTGCTCGGCCGTCAGCCCGTGCCCGAGGTAGCGGGCGAACGCCTCCCGCAGCTGGGTGAATTCGCGATCCGGGTAGCGGTTCACCCCCGTCACGGCGACCGCGACCCGCGCGACGATGTCGGCGGCGACGTCCTCCGGAACCGGATGCGTGTTCTCGTTCACGTTCAACGCGACGGGCACGACCTTCTGCGGCGCCCCGTACGGGGTGCGACCGCGCAGGTCATCACGGATCGGAAGATCGGAGAGAGAGGTCACCCCTCAATGCTAACCAGCCACACTGAACGCTCCCGCCGTGTGACGCCCCGCTGCACCCCCGCCGAGCGCCTCCCGTAAAAAGGAAAACGCGCCCAAATCTCCTGCCGAACCCCCAACCACAGGAGATTCAGCAGCGTGTCGCGCGATTTCTCCTTCATGCGGTGGGCCAGGTGGCGGCGGCGCTGCCCCTTACTTCCCGTCGTACTGCGTCGGAATCGCCAGCTGCTGCCCCGGCGTCACCACCGCCGACGACAGCCCATTCAGGTTCACCAGATCCGCGATCACATCGCGCGGGTCGGCGTTCGGCGCGATCCGCGACGCCACCGACCACAGCGAGTCCCCCGACTGCACCGTCACGTAGTGGAAGGTCACGTGCGCCTGCTCCCCCGTAGCCGCCGCACCTCCGCCGTTGAGCGCGAACACCATCGCCCCGATCACGATCGGCAGCGCCACGAGCATCGTCAGCACGGCACGCCCACGACGCGTGAGCCGCAGCCGAACACGTCCGGCCGCCTGCGCGTCACTCGCCCCAACGCTGTTCATCCCAACGTTGTGCATAACCACTGCGCTCATGTCGTGACCTCCAAAGGCTCCGGTCGAAGCTCTGTTCCGAATATATCTTCGAATGTTCGAGACCGCAATCCTCGTCCGGCCGAAAAAACTGGCATGTATTTCGAGACACACTCGAACACATGTTTGTCGGGCAGCCGTACTGTGGATACAGTTTCGATTGTCTGGACGTAAGACAACCAGGCACCACCGACATTCGGTTCCTCCGGGTGACGGCGACGGTCACGAAGGGACGAGCGTGTCGAACGAGAACCAGGCTCCGCGCACGCGGCGCCGCAAGAACCTCAGCGAGAAGCAGCTCGCCATCCTCGACGTGATCCAGCGTTCCGTGAGCACGCGGGGCTACCCGCCGAGCATGCGCGAGATCGGCGACGCCGTCGGCCTCTCCAGCCTCTCGTCCGTCACCCACCAGCTCAACCAGCTGGAGCTGAGCGGCTACCTGCGCCGCGACCCGAACCGGCCGCGCGCGCTGGAGATCCTCATCGACGTCCCGTCGAGCACCCCCGACTTCGAGAACCAGACCCCGGTCGGCGACGCCGCGATGGTCCCGCTCGTCGGCCGCATCGCCGCCGGCGTCCCGATCACGGCCGAGCAGCAGGTGGAGGAGGTCTTCCCGCTCCCCCGCCAGCTCGTGGGCAACGGCGAGCTCTTCATGCTCAAAGTGGTCGGCGAGTCCATGATCGACGCGGCCATCTGCGACGGCGACTGGGTGGTCGTCCGCGCGCAGAACACCGCGGAGAACGGCGACATCGTGGCGGCCATGCTCGACGAGGAGGCCACGGTCAAGGTGTTCCGCCAGCGCGACGGCCACACCTGGCTGCTCCCCCGCAACTCGAACTTCGAGCCGATCCTCGGCGACTACTCGACCATCCTCGGCAAGGTCGTCGCCGTCCTCCGCGCCGTCTGACCCACCCCCGATTCGTGCCGAATGTCGCAATAACGGCGGCCAGAGTCGACATTCGGCACGAATCGCTACGCGCTCAGGCCCAGCCGAGCTCCTGGAGGCGGGCGTCGTCCAGCCCGAAGTAGTGCCCGATCTCGTGGACGAGCGTGACACGCACCCGCTCGCGAAGCTGCTCGACGGTCTCGCAGCTCGCCTCGAGGTTGTTGCGGAACAGCGTGATCCGGTCCGGAAGCTCACCGAACCCGTAGACCCCGCGCCGCGTCAGCGGATGCCCGGTGTACAGCCCGTACAGCCGCGGCCGCGCGCCCGGCGGCTGGTCCTGGATGATGATCGCCACGTTCTCCAGCGGCCGCACCATGTCGTCCGGCAGGCCGTCGAAGACGTCGTCCACCAGCCGCTCGAACTCGTCGTCCGGAATGCGCATGCGCTCATCTTCCCCGAACCGGCGGAGGCCGCGCTCCCCCGTCCGCGCACAGCGGAACGGGACAGCGCGGCCTCGCCGCCAGGAGCGATCAGGCCGTCACGCCCACGCGCTCCCGCACGTCGCGCGTCGCCGCGAGGATGTTGCGCAGCGACGCCACCGTCTCGTCGTAGCCACGCGTCTTGAGCCCGCAGTCCGGGTTCACCCAGAGCTGACGGCCCGGGATCGCGCTGAGCGCCGTCTCCAGCAGCTCGGTGACCTCGGCGACCGACGGCACGCGCGGCGAGTGGATGTCGTAGACGCCCGGGCCGATGCCGTGCTCGAAGCCGGAGCGCTGGATGTCGTGGACGACCTCCATCCGGCTGCGCGCCGCCTCGATGCTGGTCACGTCCGCATCCAGGTTGCGGATCGCGTCGATGACCACGCCGAACTCCGAGTAGCAGAGGTGCGTGTGGATCTGCGTCGCGTCCGCCACCCCGGAGGTCGCGAGCCGGAACGACCCCACCGACCAGTCCAGGTAGGCGGCCTGGTCGGCGCGCTTGAGCGGCAGCAGCTCGCGCAAGGCCGGCTCGTCCACCTGCACGACGCGGATGCCCGCGGCCTCCAGGTCCGCGATCTCGTCGCGCAGCGCGAGGGCCACCTGGCGGGCCGTCTCGCCGAGCGGCTGGTCGTCGCGCACGAACGACCAGGCGAGGATTGTGACCGGCCCGGTCAGCATGCCCTTGACCGGCTTCTCGGTCAGCGCCTGGGTGTACGTCGACCAGTCCACGGTGATCGGCTTCGGCCGCGACACGTCGCCCCACAGGATCGACGGGCGCGTGCAGCGCGACCCGTACGACTGCACCCAGCCGTTGCGGGTGACCGCGAACCCGTCCAGGTTCTCGGCGAAGTACTGCACCATGTCGTTGCGCTCCGGCTCGCCGTGCACGATGACGTCGAGGCCGATCTCCTCCTGGAGGTCGACGACGCGCTTGATCTCGGCCTGCATGCGGCCGAGGTACTCCGCCTCGTCGATGACGCCCGCGACGAGCTGGGCGCGCGAGCGCCGGATGTCCGCCGTCTGCGGGAACGATCCGATCGTGGTGGTCGGCAGGAACGGCAGGTGCAGCGCCTCGTCCTGCGCCGCCTGCCGCGCGTTGTACTCGCCGCGGCGGAAGTCCGCCCGGGTCAGCGCGGCCTCCCGCGACCGCACGGCCTCGACCCGCACGCCCGGAGCGGAGGCACGGTCGGCGAGCGCCGCCGTCGCCGCGGTGAGCTCGTCCTGCACGGCCTCGTGGCCGTCGACGATGCCGCGCGCCAGCACGGCGACCTGCCCGACCTTCTGGTCGGCGAACGCGAGCCACGTCTTCAGACGCGCGTCGAGGTCCGGCTCGTCGTCCACGTCGTGCGGGACGTGCTGCAGGGAGGTGGAGGTCGACACCGCGACGTCCGGGCTCAGCGAGAGCAGCTCGGTCAGCGTCCCGAAGGCCGCCTCCAGGTCGCCGCGCCAGATGTTGTGGCCGTCGATCACGCCGCCGACGAGGGTTTTGCCGGCCAGCGCGGTGCGGGTGGCGGCGTCGAGCCCGGCCGGGATGCTGCCCCGCACCAGGTCGAGGGAGATGGCCTCCACCGGCGACGCGGCGAGCACGGGGAGGGCGTCGTCCAGGCTGCCGTACGGCGCCGCCACGAAGATCGCCGGCCGCTCGGCCGCGCCGCCCAGCTCGGCGTAGGCGGCACGGACCGCCTCCAGCACCTCGGTGCGCGGCTCCTCGATGCTCTCCGAGACGAGCGCAGGCTCGTCCAGCTGCACCCACGGCGCGCCGGCGGCGGCCAGGCGGGCCAGCAGCTCGCGGTAGACCGGCAGGAGGTCGGCGAGGCGCGACAGCGGACGGAAGCCCTCCGGCGCCTCGTCACTCGCCTTGCTCAGCAGCAGGAAGGTGACGGGGCCCACGATCACCGGACGGGTGACGAACCCGGCGGCGCGCGCCTCCTCGAACTGACGCACGATGCGGTCGGACGCGAGCCGGAAGGCCGTCTCCGGGCCGAGCTCCGGCACGAGGTAGTGGTAGTTGGAGTCGAACCACTTGGTCATCTCCAGCGGGGCCTTGTCGCCCTCGCCGCGCGCGATCGTGAAGTAGCCGGCCAGGTCGACCGAGCCGTCCGCCGCGGCGAGGTCGGCGAACCGGGACGGGATCGCGCCGACGGTCACCGCCGCGTCGAGCACCTGGTCGTAGAAGCTGAAGCTCTCCGGGATCGCGGCGTCGTCGCGGCCGAGGCCGAGCGCGGCGAGCCGCTCCCGGGTGGTTGCGCGCAGCGCGGCGGCCGTGGCCTCCAGCTCCTCTGCCGTGGTCTGCCCGGCCCAGAACGCCTCGACGGCCTTCTTGAGCTCACGGCGCCGGCCGATGCGCGGGTAGCCGATGATGGTGCCCACCGGGAAGGCGGTACGGGTGGTGGTGTCGGTCATGCGGGGTCGCCTGCTTTCTGCGAGGGGGTGGAGGTGGTGGATGAGGTCGGGTCCAGCAGGCCGACCCTCTCGAGGACCGAGAGGACAGCGGAGTGCTGGTTGAATGTGTAGAGGTGGATGCCGGGGGCGCCGCCGTCGAGCAGCCGCTGCGCCAGGCGCGCGGTCCACTCGATGCCGAGCTCGCGCCTGCCCTCCTCGTCCGGCTCGACCTCCAGCTGGATGGCGAGGTCGCTCGGGAGGTCCTCGCCACTGAGCTCCAGCATCCGTGCCAGGCGCGCGGGCGAGGTGACCGGCATGATGCCGGGGAGGATCGGGAAGGTCACGCCGGCCTCCTTCGCCCGCTGCGCGAACGAGAGGTAGTCCTCGGCGTGGAAGAAGAGTTGCGTGATCCCGAGGTTGGCGCCGGCCGCCTGCTTGGCGAGCAGCGCGTCGATGTCCTGCGACACGGTCCGGGACGGATGCCCGTGCGGGAACGCCGCGACCGCGATCTGCACATGCTCGCGGTGCGAGAGCACAGCCTGCGCCCGCAGCCCCGGCACGGGGAGCGCGTCGTACGGGACGCGCTCGGCCTGCACCCGGTGGATGAGCTGCACGAGCTCCGCGGAGCTCTTGATGTCGCCCAGGCCGTCGTCTCCCGGCGCGAGGCCCGCGGGCGGGTCGCCGCGCACGGCCAGGAAGCGCCGGATGCCGGCGTCCAGGAACTCCCGGATCAGCCGGTTCGCCTCGGAGTGCGTCGACCCGACGCAGGTCAGGTGCGCCATCGGGCTGACGTCGGTCTGCTCCAGGATGTAGCGCAGCACCTCCAGCGACGACGAGCGCGACGAACCGTTCGCTCCGTAGGTCACCGAGATGAAGTCGGGACCGGCGGCGGCGAGGCGGTCGATCGTCGCGGGCAGCGCGGCCGCGGCGCGTTCGTTGCGCGGCGGATACAGCTCGAACGAGAACCGCGCGTCGGTACAGTCCATGATTCCTCGGGTGTCGATCAGCGTCACAGGCGGGCTCCTCCGATCGACGTCGGGAAACGTCGAATGGGAGGGGCGGGCGGGTGCCGGGCTCGGCTGTCGCACCACGTCAGCGGTCGCCCGCTTCGGTTGTGTAGGCACAGTAACAACGACGAAGGCCGGGCGGAAGCCGCTCCGTCATCTAGTGACACAGTGGTTCCGCCCGGCCTCCTTCACCGGTGCTCGCGCGCTCTAGACGGCGAACGGCTCGAACACGGACTGGTACTCCGGCATGATCCGTGCCCGCACCCGCGTGCCGTCCTCGACATACTCGGTCGACAGCACCCGGCCGCGCTCGTGCAGCGCCGACACCAGGTCCCCGCGGTCGTACGGGACGACCAGCTCCACCTCGACGGACGGGTCCGGCAGCAGCCGCGCGATCGCGGCGAGCACCTCGTCGATGCCCTCCCCGGTGCGCGCGGACGCGAAGATCGCGCCCGGCTCCAGGCCGCGCAGGACGAGCCGGTCGTCGGCCGGGATGAGGTCGGCCTTGTTGAACACCACGATCTCCGGGATGTCCCGCGCACCGACCTCGCCGATCACGTCGCGGACCGTCGCGAGCTGCGACGCCGGGTCGGGGTGCGAGCCGTCGACCACGTGCAGGATGACGTCGGAGTCGGCGACCTCCTCCAGCGTCGAGCGGAACGCCTCCACCAGCTGGTGCGGCAGGTTGCGCACGAAGCCGACCGTGTCGGCCAGCGTGTAGAGCCGGCCGTCGGCGGTCACCGAGCGGCGCACGGTCGCGTCCAGCGTCGCGAACAGGGCGTTCTCGACGAGCACACCCGCCTTGGTCACCCGGTTGAGGAGGCTGGACTTGCCCGCGTTCGTGTACCCGGCGATCGCGACGGACGGCACCGCGTTGCGGTTGCGGTTCGCCCGCTTCGCCTCACGCGCGGGCTTGAACCCGGCGATCTGCTTGCGCAGCTTCGCCATGCGCGAGTGGATGCGCCGCCGGTCGAGCTCGATCTTCGTCTCACCGGGTCCGCGCGAGCCCATGCCGGCTCCCGCGCCGCCCACCTGGCCACCGGCCTGGCGGGACATCGACTCGCCCCAGCCGCGCAGGCGCGGGAGCAGGTACTCGAGCTGCGCGAGCTCGACCTGCGCCTTGCCCTCGCGGCTCTTGGCGTGCTGGCTGAAGATGTCGAGGATGACGGCCGTGCGGTCGATCACCTTCACCTTCACCACGTCCTCCAGCGCGCGCCGCTGGCTGGGCGCGAGCTCGGTGTCGGCGATGACGGTGTCCGCGCCGAGGGCGCGCACGACCCCGGCCAGCTCCTCCGCCTTGCCGCGGCCGAGGTACGTGCTGGGGTCGGGGTGCGGCCGCCGCTGCAGGAGGCCGTCGAGCACCGCGGCGCCCGCGGTCTCGGCGAGGGCGGCGAGCTCGCGCAGCGAGTTCTCCGCGTCCTGCAGCGAGCCCTGCGAGTACACGCCGATGAGCACGACGTTCTCGAGGCGGAGCTGCCGGTACTCGACCTCGGTGACGTCCTCGAGCTCGGTCGAGAGGCCGGACACGCGGCGGAGCGCCGCACGCTCCTCGCGCTCGTACTGCTCGCCGTCGTGGCCGTCGCCGTCGGTGTCGCTCGACTGGAGCGCCTGCGCTCCGGAGCCGAACAGCGTCACGGTGGCGCGGTTCTGCTGGGTGTCGAGCACGCGCGCGACGACGTCGTCGACGGTGTGTCCGGCGGTCACTTCCGCGGTCTGCTCTTCGAATTCTGTTCGTTCGGTCATTCACTGTCCCCTGATCCAGGTGGGGTACACCCTAGTCTGTCTGTTCTGCCGTGTTTGTCTGATGGTCCGCGTCCTGTACGGTCCTCTATATGGCCAGCGGAGATCACTACTTCTCACCCGCTCCCGAGAGCGAATTGAACCTGCGGCCGTTCACCGCACGCCTGGCGGGCCAGACGTACGAACTGGTGACGGCGAACGGGATCTTCAGCCCCGAGCGCATCGATATGGGTACGCGAGTGCTCCTCGACCATGTCCCCTCCGCGCCGCCCGGAGGTCAGTTCCTCGACCTCGGCTGCGGCTGGGGGCCTCTGGCTCTCACACTTGCTCTCGAATCCCCTCATGCGACCGTCTGGGCGGTCGACGTCAACACCCGAGCGCTGGACGTGGTGCGCCGGAATGCGCAGAAGCTCGGTCTCACAAATGTTAACCCCGTGACGCCGGATGATGTTCCCGAGTCGCTGGAATTCACCACGATCTGGTCCAACCCGCCCATCCGGGTCGGCAAGAACGAGCTCCACGATATCCTGCAGCGCTGGCTGCCGCGGCTGGAGCCGGGCTCGGACGCGTGGCTGGTCGTGCAGCGCAACCTCGGCAGCGACTCCCTGCAGCGCTGGATCCAGGCGACCATGCCCGAGCTGACGACGACGCGCGCCGCCATCTCCAAGGGCTACCGCGTCCTCCGCACGCGCAAGCCCGCCGCGTCCTGAAGGCTCAGGCGAGTTCGAGGGTGCCGGTGTAGACCAGCTCGGCCGGGCCGGAGAGCGCGACGTGCTCGCCGTCCTCGGTCGGGAACATCCGCACGCCGACCGTGCCGCCCGGCACCTCCACGCGCCACTGGTCGGGCGCGCCCGAACCGGCCCAGTGCCGGACGGCCAGCGCCGCCGCGGCCGCGCCGGTGCCGCAGGAGAGCGTCTCGCCGCTCCCCCGCTCGTGCACGCGCATCCGGATGCGGCCGACACCGTCGCGCACCAGCGGCTCCTGCGGCACGACGAACTCGACGTTGGCGCCGTCCTCGGGCTCCGGCTCGATGTGCGGGATGTAGGTGAGGTCGGCGGCCTCCAGCTCGGACTCGTCCGCGACCGCGACGACCACGTGCGGGTTGCCCATGTCGATGCCGAGACCGGGACGCGCGACCGGCAGCTCCCTGGCGCGCACCAGCGGTTCGCCGCCGTCGAGGCGCCATCGGCCGAGGTCGACCTGGAACCCGGTGAGGTTGCGCTGCACGTCGCGCACGCCGGAGCGGGTGCCGATCGGGAGGGTGTCGCCGTCGGCGAGCTCGGCCAGCCCGGACGCCAGCAGGTAGCGCACGTACACCCGGATGCCGTTGCCGCACATCTCGGCGATGGAGCCGTCGGCGTTGTAGTAGTCCAAGAACCACTCGGCGCCGTCGTCCTCCGCAAGCGCCTCGGCGCCCTCCGGCAGGTGCGTGGAACGGACCGCGCGGATCACGCCGTCCGCACCGATCCCGAAGTGCCGGTCGCAGATCGCGGCGATCTGCTGCGGCGTCAGCGGCTGGCGCCCGTCCGGGTCGGAATAGAGCACGAAGTCGTTGCCGGTCCCCTGACCCTTGGTGAAGTGGAGCGTCGCCATCGCACCAGCCTATCTGCCGTCGGCAGGGGGCTGCTCAGCGAGTGCCGAGAGCGTCCAGGGCGGTGGCCGTCAGGTCCGGATCGTCGTACTCGAGCCAGTGGACGCCGGCGTAGCGCTTGAACCAGCTCACCTGCCGGCGCGCGTACCGCCGGGTGAGCTGCTGCGTCGCCGCGACCGCCTCCGCGCGGGTCAGCTCGCCTCGCACCTCCGCGAGCGCCTGGGCGTACCCGATCGCACGGCGGGCGGTCACCCCGTCCTCCAGGCCGAGCGGGATCAACCGCCGCACCTCGTCGCTGAGCCCGTCACGCCACATCTGCTCGACCCGCGCGTCGAGCCGGAGGACGAGCTCCTCGCGCGGTGCGGCCAGCCCGAGCACCGCGGTCGGCCGCCAGTACTGCGGCTCGTCCGGGAGGGCGCCGCTGACGGACTGCCCGGTGAGCTCGGCGACCTCCAGCGCGCGGACGATCCTCCGCCCGTTGGACGACCCGATGCGCTGCGCCGCCTCCGGATCGACCTCGACCAGCCGCCGGAACAGCATCCCCGGCCCCTGCGCCGCGAACTCGGCCTCCAGCCGCGCCCGGAGCTCCGGGTCGGTGCCGGGGAACCGGAAGTCGAAGATCACACTGGACACGTACAGCCCGGACCCGCCGACGAGGATGGGCGTCGCCCCGCGTCCGAGGATCTCCTCGATCACCCGCCGCGCCTCCGGCTGGTAGCGCGCGACGGTCGCCTCCTCGGTCACGTCGAGGACGTCGAACAGGTGGTGCGGCACACCGCGCCACTCGGCCGGCGGGAGCTTCGCGGTGCCGATGTCCATGCCCCGGTAGAACTGCATCGCGTCCGCGTTGACGACCTCGGCGGCGCGGCCCTGCTCGCGGAGTGCCTCCGCGAGGGCGAGCGAGAGCTCGGTCTTGCCGGTGCCGGTGGCGCCGACGATGGCGATGATGCCGGCCGGGGCCTCGGCGTCGCCGCTCAGCGCTGGCCGTCCGACGGGTCGTAGATCGGCATGGTGCCGACACCCGGGGAGGTCAGCGGGTCGCGCGGGCGCAGCGTGGGCAGGCCGAGCGACACCCGGCCGGCCGCCTGCGCGCCGTCGCCGTGGGACGGCACCGCGCACGACTCGGCCTCCGCGCGGTCCCACGCGTCGCCCGCACGGGTGCGACGGATGGCGAGGGGTGCGCCGTCGGCGCTGTCCGCGATCAGGTAGTGCGGCGCGGCCTGCGTGATCCGCACGGTGACCACGTCGCCGGGGCGCGGGACGTCCGAACCCTCCGGCAGCTCGAAGTGCACGAGGCGGCTGTCGCGCGCCCGGCCGCTCAGGCGGTGCGTGTCGGCGTCCTTGCGTCCCTCGCCGTTGGCCACCAGCAGTTCGACCTCGCGTCCGATCAGGCGCTCGTTCTCCTCCAGGGAGATGCGCTCCTGCAGGGCGATCAGGCGGTCGTAGCGCTCCTGCACGACCTCCTTCGGAATCTGGTCGGCCATGTCGGCCGCCGGGGTCCCCGGGCGGATCGAGTACTGGAACGTGAACGCCGAGGCGAAGCGCGCCGCCTCGACCACGCGCATCGTCTCCAGGAAGTCCTCCTCGGTCTCGCCCGGGAAGCCCACGATGATGTCCGTGCTGATCGCCGCGTCCGGCAGCTTGGCGCGCACGCGGTCGAGGATGCCGAGGAACTTCTCCGACCGGTACGAGCGGCGCATCGACTTGAGGATGCGGTCCGAGCCGGACTGGAGCGGCATATGGAGCTGCGGCATGACGTTCGGCGTCTCCGCCATCGCGTCGATGACGTCGTCCGTGAACGCGGCCGGGTGCGGGCTGGTGAAGCGGATGCGCTCCAGACCCTCGATCTCCCCCGCCGCGCGCAGCAGCTTGCTGAACGCCTGGCGGTCGCCGAACTCGACGCCGTAGGAGTTGACGTTCTGGCCGAGCAGCGTGACCTCGATGGCGCCGTCCTCGACCAGCGTGCCGATCTCGGCGAGGATGTCGCCGGGCCGGCGGTCCTTCTCCTTGCCGCGCAGCGACGGCACGATGCAGAAGGTGCAGGTGTTGTTGCAGCCGACCGAGATGGACACCCAGCCCGAGTACGACGAGTCGCGCTTGGTGGGCAGCGTGGACGGGAACGTCTCCAGGGACTCCAGGATCTCGATCTCGGCTGCGTCGTTGTGGCGCGCGCGTTCGAGCAGGCCGGGCAGCGAGCCCATGTTGTGCGTGCCGAAGACGACATCGACCCAGGGCGCCTTCTCGAGGATGACGTTCTTGTCCTTCTGGGCGAGACAGCCGCCCACGGCGATCTGCATCCCCGCGTGACGGCGCTTGACTCCGGCGAGGTGGCCGAGGTTGCCGTAGAGCTTGTTGTCGGCGTTTTCGCGGACCGCGCACGTGTTGATCACGACGATGTCCGCCTCGGCGCCGTCGGCCGGGACGTAGCCGGCGGCCTCCAGCGAGCCGCTGAGCCGCTCGGAGTCGTGCACGTTCATCTGGCAGCCGAAGGTGCGCACCTCGTACGTCCGCGGACGGCCGTCCTCGCTGAGGGCGGCCGGCGACGGCTCGAAGACGCGGGAGTGCTCGGCGGTGCTCAGCTCGACGGTGCTCGACTCGATGGTGCTCATGATGCGTACGATTCTACGTTCGACCGGGACCGGAATCGAACGACCGCCCGACCCCCGTTCGCGCCTACTGGAATCGCACTCCGCCGCGCCGCCCGCGCGTGGCGAACGCCGCGTCCATCGCCTGCCGGACCACCGAGGAGTCGTAGCCCTTGCGCGCGAGGAACGCGTGCAGCCGTCGCCGCGCGGTCTCATCGTCGTACGACGACAGCTGCGCGATCCGCTTGACGGCCAGCTCGGTCGCCCGCTCCACCTCGTCCTCGTCCGCGATGTCCGCGAGCGCCTCCTCGATCAGCTCGGGAGCGATGTGCCGCCGCTTCAGGTCGAGCTCGATCGCCGAACGCCCCAGCCCCTTGCGGCTGTGCTGCGTGAACGCCAGCGACGCCGCGAGCGACGCGTCGTCGATCACGCCCATCGCCGCGAGCCGGTCGAGTTCGGGACCGAAAACCTCCGGAGCGATCTCCCGCTTGGTGAGCAACTGCTCCAGCTCCCACCGCGACATCCCCCGCCGCGCGAGCTGCCGGATGGTGAGCCCCGATGCCTTCCGCGTCAGCCGCTCGGTCTCCTCGTCATCCGCGGGCGCCATGCCGGCGTCGCGCGAAACGGCCGAGTGGGGCGAATCGGTCGCGTCCGGCGCAGCGATCGCGTCGACCGCCCGGGAACGCCGCACAGGCTCAGCCGCCCAGGTGTTGTTCCACCGCTCGGACGCGTCGCCCGATTCCGCGGCCCTCGGCTTCTGTGCTCCCGGCAGCGCCGCCACAGGTCGCACCACCCCCGGCTCCCGCTTGGCCGACGCCGATCCCGCTGCACGACGCAACGGCGTCACCGGGGCCACATGGTCAGACCCGTCGGCTCCCGCACCCTGGGATTCAGAAGGAAACCTCACGACCACGACAGTCCCCTCCTCATTCTTCTTCCACTGATGCCAGTGCCGCCGCGCGCGCCGCCCGGCTCACGCCGAGCCCGCGCTCACGCCCCCTTACGAGCCTGCAGCTTCTTCTCCAGCGAGTCCACGTTGTCTGCCTCCGCCGGTGCCGCGGCCGCGTTCGGGTCCGCGACGATGCCGAGCTTGATCAGGATCTTCTTCTCGATCTCGGCGGCGACGTCGGCGTTCGCGATGAGGAAGTTGCGCGCGTTCTCCTTGCCCTGGCCGAGCTGGTCGCCCTCGTACGTGTACCAGGCGCCGGACTTCTTGACGATGGCGTGCTCGACACCGAAGTCGATCAGGCTGCCCTCGCGCGAGATGCCGACGCCGTAGAGGATGTCGAATTCCGCCTGCTTGAAGGGCGGCGCCATCTTGTTCTTGACGACCTTGACGCGGGTGCGGTTTCCGACCGCCTCGGTGCCGTCTTTCAGGGTCTCGATGCGGCGGATGTCGAGTCGCACCGACGCGTAGAACTTGAGCGCCTTACCACCGGCGGTGGTCTCGGGACTTCCGAAGAAGACGCCGATCTTCTCGCGCAGCTGGTTGATGAAGATCATCGTGGTGTTCGTCTGGTTGAGCCCACCGGTGAGCTTGCGGAGCGCCTGCGACATGAGGCGCGCCTGGAGGCCGACGTGGGAGTCACCCATCTCACCCTCGATCTCGGCCCGCGGCACGAGCGCGGCGACGGAGTCGATCACGATCAGGTCGATGGAGCCGGAGCGCACGAGCATGTCGGCGATCTCCAGCGCCTGCTCACCCGTGTCGGGCTGCGACACGAGGAGGGCGTCGATGTCGACGCCGAGCTTGCGGGCGTACTCCGGGTCGAGCGCGTGCTCGGCGTCGATGAAGGCCGCGATGCCGCCGGCCCGCTGGGCGTTGGCGATGGCGTGCAGGGTCAGCGTGGTCTTACCGGAGGACTCCGGACCGTAGATCTCGACGATGCGGCCACGGGGCAGACCCCCGATGCCGAGGGCGACATCCAGAGCGATCGACCCGGTGGGGACGACCTCGACGGGGGCGCGCTCGTCGCTGCCCAGTCGCATGACCGAGCCCTTGCCGAACTGACGGTCGATCTGGGCGAGCGCGGTCTCGAGCGCCTTCTCGCGGTCTGCGGGTGATGGCATTGCGGTTCTCCTTCGTGGGCTTCGCTGACGAGTTCGACTGTATGGCCGACCGCCGACACTCCGGGTGTCGATCGACGGATCCGTGGACAACTCGTTTTCGATTGCTGCCTGTGCAGGAGTCTAGTCAGTTCCGAACATATCTTCGAGCGCGCTCACCGGCGTGTCGTCAGCGTTTCGGGGCGGGCATTCCCGCGCCGTACCAGTGCGACTGGGGCACGCCGGTCTCGCGGCACAGCGCGAGCCACACCTCCCGCGCCGGGATGCCGGCGTTCAGCGCCTCCTGCGCCGTGCGTCCGCCGAGCTCGCCGAGCACGAGGTCGGTCAGCAGCGCCTGCCCGTAGCCGGAGCCGAACTCGTCGGTGACGGCGCGCTGGAACTCGCTCAACTTCATGGGTTCACCTTAAACGAGGGGACGCCCCGCATCGTGCGGGGCGCCCTCACGGAATGTCGTGGATGTTCAGCGGGAGACGAGGTTCGCGTCCATGGCGGAGACGAAGTCGTCGGGGATGGTGTCGGGGATGACCGGCTCGAGGCCTTCGAGCACCGCGATGCGGTCGCCGACCTCGCGCATGATGACGGAGACCGGGGTCTCCAGAGCGTCGGCCACCGAGGCGAGGATCTCGCTCGACGCCTCCTTCTGACCGCGCTCGACCTCGCTGAGGTAGCCGAGGGCGACACTCGCCTTGCTCGCGACCTGGCGGAGGGTGCGGCCCTTCTGCAGGCGGAAGTCCCTGAGCACGTCGCCGATTTCCTGACGTACAAGAATCATTTCGGAGCCTCCTTCTTCTACCCTGCCGACGTATCGAATGGATGCCAACTGTACCGCATCCATGTCAGTCACGATATCCGCGACGACTGGGCTTTCGTTGTGAATGCAAGGAGTTGTAACCAGACGGAAACACCAGCTATTCCCTGGGCTGTGGCGGAGTCCGGAAGCACCCCCGAAGAGGTGTCAGCGCTCCGCGATCCCGAGCTCCACGGCCAGTTCGCGCACCGCCCGCGCGATCGTCTGCGAGCGGATCGACTGGCGGTCCCCCGCGAGCCTCAGCTCGACGGAACGGACACCCGCAGCCGACGCCACACCGACGTAGACCATGCCCACCGGGCGGCCGCCCTGCGCGTCGGGGCCGGCCACACCGGTGGTCGAGACGCCGAGGTCGGCGGGGCGCCCGTCGACGGCGAGCCGGTCACGCACCCCAGCGGCGAGCTGGCGCGCGACCTCCGGGTCGACCGGCCCCTCCCGCAGCAGGAGGTCGGCGTCCACCCCGAGCAGCGTGTGCTTGAGCTCGGTCGCGTACACGACCGCCGCGCCGAGCACGACCGCCGATGCCCCGGGGACGCGGGTCAGCTCTGCCGCGAGCCCGCCCCCGGTCAGCGACTCCGCGACGGCGATCGTCTGGCGGCGCTCGATGAGCGTGCGCACCACCCGGAAGGTGAGGTCGGCGGCGGCGACGTCGTCAGGCCCCGGCACGTTTGGCCCTCCGGCCGCGGTAGGCCTGCCAGAGATAGTCGAAGCCGGTCACGACGGTCAGGATCACGGCGGCGGTCATCAGGATGCCGTTCACCCAGAAGATCCAGTCGCCGAAGATCGTCCACAGCGGGAACAGCGCGAACGAGATGGCCACCGACTGCACGATGGTCTTGATCTTCCCGCCGCGGGACGCCGCGATGACACCCTGCCGGATGACCACGAACCGGTAGACGGTGATTCCGATCTCGCGCACGAGGATGACGATGGTGACCCACCAGGGCAGCTCGTTAAGGATCGACAGCGACACCAGCGCTCCGCCGGTCAGCACCTTGTCGGCGATCGGGTCGAGCAGCTTGCCGAGGTCGGTGACCAGGTTGTTGCGGCGGGCGATCGCGCCGTCCACGCCGTCTGTGGCGATGGCGAGCACGAACAGCACCGCCGCCGTCCAGCGCAGCGGGCCGTCCTGGCCGGCGTCGGCGAGCAGCATCCAGACGAACACCGGCGCGAGGAGGATGCGCACCACCGTGATCAGGTTGGGCACGTTCCAGTTGCTCGCGCGGTTCGTGCTGCCGTCCGCCGCGGCAGGCGGAGGCGTGTCGGGCACCGACATGCGGTCTACTCCCTGCCGGTCAGCTGCCAGGCGTCCTCGTCCGAGTCGCCGTCCTCTTCAGGATAGCCCTGGGTCATCTCCGCGACGGGGTCGGCTCCGTACCGGTCGCCGTCGTCGTGAACGGCAGCGGTGGGCTGGGGGGCCGGCTGTCCCGCCGGCGCGGGAGCGGCAGCCGGACGCGACGGCGGCTCCTCCCCGCGCAGGCGCGCCAGCACCTGCGGGAGCTGCTCCGCGGTCGCGAGCACGTCGCGGGCCTTCGAGCCCTCGGACGGCCCCACGATCTCGCGGGACTCCAGGAGGTCCATGAGCCGGCCCGCCTTGGCGAAGCCGACCCGCAGCTTGCGCTGGAGCATCGACGTGGAGCCGAACTGGGACGACACGACGAGCTCGGCCGCCGCGAGCAGCAGCTCCAGGTCGTCGCCGATGTCCGAGTCGATCTGCTTCTTCTCCGCGGCCGCCGTGACGTCCTGCCGGTACTCCGGCCGGGCCTGGCGGGTGACGTGGTCGACCACCTTCTGGATCTCGTCCTCGTTCACCCACGCGCCCTGCACGCGCAGCGCCTTGGAGGCGCCCATCGGCAGGAACAGCGCGTCGCCCTGGCCGATGAGCTTGTCTGCGCCCGGCTGGTCGAGGATGACCCGCGAGTCGGTGACGCTGGTCACGGCGAACGCGAGGCGGGACGGGACGTTGGCCTTGATAAGACCGGTGACGACATCCACCGACGGGCGCTGCGTCGCCAGCACCAGATGGATGCCGGACGCACGCGCGAGCTGGGTGATGCGGACGATCGAGTCCTCGACGTCGCGCGGGGCGACCATCATCAGGTCGGCGAGCTCGTCGACGACCACGAGGAGGTACGGGTAGGGCTTGAGCTTGCGCTCGCTGCCCTCCGGCAGCACGATCTCGTTGTTGACGACCGCCTTGTTGAAGTCGTCGATGTGCCGGAAGCCGAAGCTCGCCAGGTCGTCGTAGCGCATGTCCATCTCTTTGACGACCCACTGCAGCGCCTCGGCGGCCTTCTTCGGGTTCGTGATGATGGGCGTGATGAGGTGCGGGACGCCGCCGTAGATCGTCAGCTCGACGCGCTTCGGGTCGATGAGCACCATGCGGACCTCGGACGGCTTCGCGCGCATCAGGAGGCTGGTGATCATCGAGTTGACGAAGCTCGACTTTCCGGAGCCGGTCGAGCCGGCGACCAGGAGGTGCGGCATCTTCGCGAGGTTCGCGACCACGAACCCGCCGCCGACGTCCTTGCCGACGCCGATGGTCATCGGGTGGACGCTCTTGGCGGCAGCCGGGGAGCGGAGGATGTCGCCGAGCGAGACGATCTCGCGGTCGCTGTTCGGGATCTCGATGCCGATGGCGGACTTACCGGGGATGGGCGAGAGGATGCGGACCTCGTTGCTCGCGACCGCGTACGAGAGGTTCTTGCTGAGCGCCGTGACGCGCTCCACCTTGACGCCGGGGCCGAGCTCGATCTCGTACTGCGTCACTGTCGGGCCGCGGGAGTAGCCGGTCACCTTGGCATCGACGCCGAACTGGGTCAGCACCTCGGTGATCGCCGCGACGATCTCCTCGTTCGCGCTGGAGCGGGTCTTCGCGGGCGTGCCCGCCGCGAGCATGGAGGCGGAGGGGAGGTTGTAGGGCGCGGTCGGCTGCGCGTCGCCCTCGTCGACCGCGACGGTCTCGTCGAAGTCGTCGGCGCCGGCCTGGAAGCCCGGCAGCACGGCGGGCGCGGTCGGCACGAGCGGCGCCGCGGCCGCGGTCGGCGGCAGCTCGCCGGTGAAGCGCTGCAGGACGGTCTCCGCGTTGGCGAGTTCGCCGAGCACCTCGGTGTTGTAATGGTCGCTCGCCGGGTCGGGCTCCAGCGCGGAGGCGAACTCGCCCTTGCCGCGCGCGGGAGCGCCGAACACGTCGGTGAGGTCGGCCGGGGCCTCGTAGTCCGGGTCCTCCTCGCGCTGGGACTTGTTGCGCCGCCACCAGGGCAGTGCGGTCTCGCCCTCCGGCTCGTCCAGCCCGTCGAGCTCGACCTGCTCGGTGCGCTGGTTCTTGCGCTCGTCCCTGGCCTCCTGGCGCTCCTCCTCGGTGGGGAGCTGCGCGCCGAACAGGTAGGCGTACAGCTCGCGGATGCGCGCGGGGAGCTTGTTAGGAGGCGTCTTGGTGATGATGAAGAGGCTGAGGATCAGCAGCAGGATGATGACCGCGGCGGCCCCGTACGGCGTGATCAGCCAGGACAGCGGGGCGGCGATGAGCCAGCCGAGCATCCCGCCGGCCTGCGCCAGCGCGGCGACGCCGTCGGTGGGCGACGGGTGGTGACTGAACAGGTGGCAGAGCCCGGAGACCATCAGCAGCAGGATGCCGAGGCCGATCCCGATGCGCGTGTTGTCGTGCACGGAGCTGGGATGCCGGAACAGCCAGGCCGCGAAGACCACCATGATCACCGGCAGCGCGAACGAGACCCGGCCGAACAGCAGGCCGAACGTCCAGGAGTCGAGCGTGCGGGCCACCTGGTCATTGATCAGGAACCACTCCACGACCACCCCGGCGATGGCGAGCAGGACCAGGAAGAAGGGGAACCCGTCGCGGCGCTCCTCCTTGCTCAGCTTCTCCGGCCCGAGCGCGCGGAACGCGCCGCCGGTGAGGTGCGCCAGGCCCATCCAGGCGCGGACGAGCGGACTCGGTGCGTCGTCCGCTGCCGGGTACGCGACGGTCTTCTGGTTCTGCGTCTTCGTCGGGGTCTTGGCGGCCGTCTTGCGCGCCGTCGAGCCGCCGCGACCGGACCCCCGGGCGGACGAAGTCGACTTGGTGCTCGTAGCCATAGGTTCAACGCTACTTCGGACCCCCGGCAGGGGGACGGATCACGCGCTGATATCGGGGAAAATCGGCAGTGGGGCGAGGGCTGTGAGGGACAGACGGTTGGGAGGGACCGCTCAGCGCACCGCGCGCACCATCGTGTCGGCCGTCGCGCGCGACTGGACCGTCACATACCCCTCGCTGACATAGAGCCGCTGGGCGAAGTTGCCGTGGTCGACGCTGAGGCTGAGGCGCGCCGCGCCGGAGGAGGCCGCGACGCGTCCGAGCTCCTGCAGCAGCGCGCGGCCGACGCCCTGCGCGCGCCACTGCGCATTCACGCCAAGGGTCAACTCGGGCACGCCGACGGCGACGAAACCCTTGCCGGGCTGGTCCGCCGGGAACAGCCGGGCCCAGCAGGCTCCGACGGCGGCGCCGTGCGCATCCTCGGCCACGCAACCGAAGTCGCCCGGCCGCTTCCAGCCGGCGACGTAGCGCAGGACGGTCGGGTCCTCCAGGACTGCGACGCGCGGACGGGCGCGAGAGACGTCCCAGTTCGCCGCCTCCACCAGCATGTCGGAGAGGACGCGCGCGTCTTCTCCGTTCGCCGGGCGGATCCGGAACCCTGTCATGGCTGAACGCTACTCGCCGGCGTGTTTCGTGCGGGTTACAGGAGCCTCCGTCAGTAGCGGATGGCGTCGATCACCTTCACGCGCACCGCGACGAGTGCCGGCAGCAGACCCGCCAGTGCCCCCACCACCGTCGCGGCCACGAGCCCGATCACGGCGGCCTCGACCGGGAACGGCGGCATGTCCGCGATCATCCCGTCACCGAGGCGCTCCTCCACCCACGGGTTCTTCACGACCAGCACGGCGAGCGCGACGCCCGCCGCGCCGGCCACGACCGTCGCCACGACGCTCTCCATCATCACCGCGAAAAACACGCGCGCGCTGGTCGCCCCGAAGCTGCGCCGCACCCCGATCTCACGGATGCGGTGCCGCACCGTCACCATCGCGATGTTGACGAGCCCGAGCGCACCGAGCAGCAGGATGAGCACGGCGATGCCGCCGACGCCCAGCTTGAGGGGCAGGAGAGGGTCGGAGTCCTGGTATGCGAGGTAGTCCTGCCGATTGACGCTGACCATCCCCTGCCCGAGCGCCTGATCGAACTCGGCGCTAATCGCGTCGGTCAGCGGCTTCGCGAGTTCCGGCGGCACCCAGGCCTCGAGCGCGGCCGGTCCGAAGTCGGCCGACCGGCCCCCCGTGAGCCGATCCACGGCGGAGTTCAGGATGATCGCTGTCGGCTCGTCCCGCGAGTCGGGAGTCTTCATGACGCCGATCACGACGGCCGTGACCTTCGTGTCACCCTTCCGCACGACGGCGGTGGGATGCGCGTCGAGCGCCGGCGAGCCGAGGCGGCGCCAGAACTCCTCGTTGACGATGATCGGGGGCGCGAGCAGTTCCGAGTCCGTCGGACGGAACCAGCGGCCCTCCTGTACGACAGTGCGGTGCATGGTCGCATACGACCGGTCGACAGTCTTCGCCATCAACGTCGTCACTCCGTCGCGGAACTGGACGGGCAGTTCGGCGTACCCGACCTTCGAGGAGAAGCGGATGTCGTGTCGCGTCAGGATGGTGGACCAGGCCGTGTCCATACGGTCATCGCTCGGCACGTGCTCTCCGGACGGCGAGACGGAGAGGAGGGCCGGGCGTCCACCGTTACGTTCGCTGCTCTCGCGCATCCCCTGCTCGACGACGCTCGCGAGCCCCACGACCGAGCTGAGAGCGCACACAGCCACTCCGACCCCGATCAGGGACAGCAGCACGCGGGTGCGGTGGATGCGCACCTCCTGCCACGCCTCCACGATCGCGCCCCACAGCGCGGCGAGCGCGTTCATGCCGCCACCGCCGAGGTCACCGCGTGCAGTCGTCCGGCGTCGAGCCGGTAGCCGACCTCCGCGCGTGCGGCCACCGCCGGGTCGTGCGTGATGAGGACCAGTGCGGCGTCATTCTCGGCGGCGACCTCCTCCAGCAGGTCGATGACGCTCGTTCCGGTCTCGACGTCGAGTGCCCCGGTCGGCTCGTCGGCCAGGATCAGCCGCGGCCCGCGCACGAGCGCCCGAGCGATGGCCACGCGCTGCTGCTCCCCGCCGGAGAGCACCTCGGGGAGGGAGCCGAGACGGTGGCCGAGCCCGACGCGTTCGAGCATCTCGGTGGCGATGAGCCTGCGCTTCCAGAACCGCCGGCCGCTCGCGTAGAGCAGCGGGGTCATCACGTTCTCGAGCGCCGTCCGGCCGGAGAGCAGGTTGAACTGCTGGAAGACGAACCCGACGTCGGCGCCGCGGCGCCGGTCGCGCTCGCGGCCGCCGATCCGCTCGACCGGGACGCCCTCGAACTCGAACTCGCCGCCGCTCGGAGAGTCGAGGAGGCCGAGGATGTTGAGCAGGGTCGACTTGCCCGACCCGGAGCGCCCGACGACCGACACCCGCTCCCCCGCCGCCACAACGAGGTCGACGCCGTGGAGGATGGTGAGCGGTTCGGCATCGGGGACCTGCACGGTCTTGGTCACGCCGCTCAGGCGGAGCAGCGCGCTCACCCTCGCGCGTCCGGGCCGGTGCAGATCATGCCGTTGCCGCTCGGCACGCAGCCGCCCTCGGGGGTCTGCGCGCCCGGCACGAACTGGAGCACGGAGTCGCCCTCCTTCAGCCCCTCCGTGACCTCGACGGAGGTGCCGTCGGTGAGGCCGAGCGCGACCTGAACCTCCGCCGGGTCGCCGCCCTTCTCGTCCGGCACGTAGACGACGCCCTTCTCCGCGGAGCCCTTGACGGCCGTGGTGGGCACGGTGAGCACGTTCTCGGCGCGGCCGGCGGAGATCGTGAGATCGGCGCTCAGCCCGGCGAACACGGTGACGCCGGCGGGGACGGCGCAGCGCACAGTGGTCGTGGAGGCGCTGCCGCCCCCACCCGTCCCCGGCTCCGTGTTCGGGGCGGTGTCCGTCGCGATCGCGGGGGGCGTCGTGATGGTCAGCCCGGTGCAGGTGAACGGCGCAGGACCGCCCTTGACCGTGACGGTGGCCTCGCTCGGCCGGTGGATCAGGCGGTACTGCTGCTCGGCCGGGAGCGTGGCCGACACCGAGAAGCTCGGCGGCGCGACCGAGCCGACCGTGTCGCCGATCGCGACGCTCTGGCCGGCGAGCACCGGGAGCTCGCTCAGCACGCCCGCGATCGGCGCCGTGACCTCCGTGTAGCTGATGGCGGCCTTGCGCTCGGTGACGGTCTGCGAGCCGTCCGGCCCGGTCTCGACGACCGGGTCGCGCGGCGTCTCCACCTTGATGTCGAAGAGCACGGCCCCGGCCTCGATCGGCGAGCCGACCGTGGCCTGGACCTTGTTGACTATTCCGGCCGCGGTCGCCCGCGCCGGGACCGCGTCGTCGGCCACGACCGACCCGGTCACCGTCACGTCGTTGACGATCGTGCCGGTCGCCACGGCGGTGACCGGATCGGTCAGCCGGCCGGTCGGCGTCGCCGGATCGGCGGCGGTGGACTCCCCGCTCGGGAAGAACGCCAGCTTCACCAGCGCGACGGCGATCGCCGCGACCAGCGCGATTCGGATGACCGGGAAGACCCAGCGTCGCATGACCCCCACATGCAGCCTTTCACTCGCGCGCGCCGACCCCCGGCTTCACGTGGTTTCCATCTTACATACCGTTCGCTGAAACTCCGCTCACGCCTCGATGACGAGCGGGACGATCATCGGACGGCGGCGGTAGCTGGTGTTCACCCAGCGGCCGACCGTGCGACGGACCACCTGCGAGAGCGCGTGCGAGTCGCGGACGCCGTTGTGGGCCGCGTCGGCGAGCGCCGCCGCGATCTTCGGCTTGACGGCGTCGAACACCGCGTCGTCCTCGGCGAAGCCGCGGGCGTGGATCTCGGGGCCGGTGACGATGCGGCCGCTGGCGGCCTCCACGACCACGATGATCGAGATGAAGCCCTCCTCGCCGAGGATCCGGCGGTCCTTGAGGTCGGCGTCCGTGATCTCGCCGACGCTGGAGCCGTCCACGTAGACGAAGCCGAGATCGAGCTGGCCGACCACGCGGGCGACACCGTCGCGGAGGTCGATGACCGTGCCGTCCTCGGCGATGATCGTGTTCTCCTCCGGAACGCCGGTGTCCATCGCGAGCCGCGCGTTGGCGACCAGGTGGCGGTACTCGCCGTGCACGGGCATGACGTTGCGCGGCTTCAGGATGTTGTAGCAGTAGAGCAGCTCGCCCGCGGCCGCGTGGCCGGAGACGTGCACCTTGGCGTTGCCCTTGTGGACCACGTTGGCGCCGAGCTTCGTCAGCCCGTCGATGACCCGGTAGACCGCGTTCTCGTTGCCCGGGATGAGGCTGGAGGCCAGGATCACGGTGTCGCCGTGGCCGACCTCGATCTGGTGGTCGAGGTTCGCCATGCGCGCGAGCACGGCCATGGGCTCGCCCTGGGAGCCGGTCGACATGTAGACGATCTCGTCGTCCGGGAGGTCGGCGGCCTTCTTGTAGTCGATGAGCACGCCCTCGGGAACCTTGAGGTAGCCGAGCTCGGCGGCGATGGTCATGTTGCGGACCATCGAGCGGCCGAGCAGCGCGACGCGGCGGCCGTTGGCGGCGGCGGCGTCGAGGACCTGCTGCACGCGGTGCACGTGGCTGGAGAAGCTGGCGACGATCACCCGGCGCGGAGCGCGCGCGATCACGTTGTCGAGCACCGGGCCGATGGAGCGCTCCAGCGGGGTGAAGCCCGGAACGTCGGCGTTGGTGGAGTCGGCCATGAACAGGTCGACGCCCCTCTCGCCCAGGCGGGCGAAGGCGCGCAGGTCGGTGATCCGGTCGTCCAGCGGGAGCTGGTCCATCTTGAAGTCACCCGTGTGCAGCACCGTGCCCGCTGGGGTGGTGATGGCGACGGCGAGCGCGTCGGGGATGGAGTGGTTGACCGCGACGAACTCCAGGTCGAACGGGCCGAGCTGCTCGGTGCGACCCTCCTTGACGGTGAGCGTGTACGGCTGGATGCGGTGCTCCTTGAGCTTCGCCTCCACGAGCGCGAGGGTCAGCCCGGAGCCGATCAGCGGGATGTCGGCGCGCAGCTTGAGGAGGTAGGGCACCGCGCCGATGTGGTCCTCGTGGCCGTGGGTCAGCACCACGCCGAGCACGTCGTCGAGGCGGTCGCGGACCGGGGCGAAGTCGGGCAGGATCAGGTCGACGCCCGGCTGGTCCTGCTCGGGGAACAGGACGCCGCAGTCGACGATGAGGAGCTTGCCCTCGTATTCGAAGACGGTCATGTTGCGGCCGATCTCGCCGAGACCGCCGGTGGGGATGATTCTGAGCGTTCCCGGTTCGAGTGCCGGGGGCGCGGAGACGAGGTTGGGCATCTGCCCTCCAATGTTCAGGTGTGTACGTGCGTCCGGGCGTCGTGCCCGGGGTGGATCCGGCCGCTCTGCGGCCTTAGCGAGTGGCGCCGGCGATCTTGGGCAGCGCACCGCCGGCGGCGGCGTTGCGATCGGGGCGGAAATTGCGGAAATCGGCGCCCGGGATGTCGCGGACGAGGTCGAGCTCGTCCTCGATCTGGGCGGCCTCCCACTCCTCCGGGCCGACCAGCGGGAGACGGACGCGCGGGCTGGAGATGCGCCCCAGCCCGTGCAGGATGTACTTGGCCGCGACGGTGCCGGGGACGTGCGTCATGACGGCGCGGACCAGCGGCTCCAGCTTCTGGTGGGCCGCCGTGGCGGTGGCCAGGTCGCCGGCGTTGACCGCGTCCACGATCTGGCGGTACGGGGTCGCGGTGATGTTGGCCGTGACGCCGATGAGGCCCGTGGCGCCGATCGCCAGGTGCGGGAGGACGTTGGCGTCGTCGCCCGAGAAGTACATCAGGTCGGTCTGGTTGAGCACCCGGCTGACCTCGCTGAAGTCGCCCTTGGCGTCCTTGATGGCGAGCACGTTGGGGTGCTTGGCGATGCGCAGGATGGTCTCGTACTTGATCGGGACGCCGGTGCGGCCCGGGATGTCGTAGAGGATGACCGGCAGGTCGGTGGAGTCCGCGATCATGCGGAAGTGCGTGAGGATTCCGGCCTGCGTCGGCTTGTTGTAGTACGGCGTGACGATCATGACGCCGTCCGCGCCGGCCTTCTCGCTCTGCTTGTAGAGCTGGATGGCGTGCGCGGTCTCGTTGGAGCCGCCGCCCGTGATGATCTTGGCCCGGCCGCCCGCGACCTCCTTGCCGACCTCGACCAGGCGCAGCTTCTCGGCGTCGGTGAGGGTGGAGGTCTCGCCCGTGGTGCCGGTGACGACGATGCCGTCGGCGCCGGCGACGATCACGTCGTCCATGTGCTTCTCCACGCCGGCCCAGTCGACCTCGCCGTCGGCGGTGAAGGGCGTGACCAGGGCGACGAGCACCTGGCCGAAGGGATTAGCGGGAGCAGCCATGGGATCAAGGCTATCGGGTCGGGCCAGGCGACCGCCTCCCCGCCGGCCGATCTGTGGAGAGCTCGTGCCGCAGCGGGGTCTGTGGAGGACGACCTCCGTCATGTTCGTTCACACTGCCTTCAGAGGACCGCCGAGCGCGCGTATCGTCACGCTCACCATGTCCGCACCCTCCGCCCTCCTCGTCCTGCTCGTGCTGGTCGCCGTCGCCACGGCGGCCGGCGTACTCTGGCGCGCCCGCACCGGCCGGGTCCGCTCGACGCGGGCCGACCGCGTGACCGCCGCCGAGGTGGGCTCGGCCGGACTCGGCTCGCGCGCGACGCTCGTCCAGTTCTCCACCGCCTTCTGCGCCCAGTGCCCGTCGACCGCGCGCGTGCTGCACGGCGTCGCGGGCGAGCACGACGGCGTCGAGCACCTCGACGTCGACCTGACCGTCCGTCCGGAGCTCGCGCGCCGGTTCGGCGTGCTGCAGACCCCGACCACCCTGCTGCTCGACGCCCGCGGCACCGTCCGCGGCCGCATCGCCGGGGCCGCGCGGCCCGGTGACGTGCGCAGCGCCCTCGACCGCATCCTGACGGAGTGACCATGACCGACGTCCCGAAGACCTCCCCGACCTCCCCGACCACCCAGCCCGGCATCGACCCGCGTTCGCCGCGGTTCGGCGCCGCGATCACGGCCGTCCTGCTGCTGATCGACCTCTTCCTCGCCCTCACCGGCGCGACCGTCGCCGCCGCGGTGCTGCTGCTCCTGATCGCCGCCCTGTTCGCCTGGGGAGCCTTCGCCGGCGTGCGCCGCCATCCGTACGGCCTGCTGTACCGGGTCGCGGTCCGCCCCCGGCTGGCGCCGCCGACCGAGCTGGAGGACCCGGCCCCGCCGACGTTCGCGCAGGCCGTCGGGCTCGTCGTCACCGGGCTCGGCCTGCTCCTGTTCGTGCTCGGCGTGCCCGCCGCGCTGCCGATCGCGGCCGCGCTGGCGTTCGTCGCGGCCTTCCTGAACGCCGCGTTCGGGTACTGCCTGGGCTGCCAGATCTACCTGCTGCTCGTGCGGGCCGGCGTCATCCGGAGGCGGGCGAGCACGGTCTGAGGACCGAAACCGGGAATCCCCCGGACGGGGGTCGACGCGTCGGTCGCCGCCAGTAGTCTGGTCGGACCCGCGGCATTCCGTTGCGGGAACAACAGGAGGTCTCATGGCAGTCACCAGCGAATCCACCACGGTCTGGACCGGCGATCTGAAGTCCGGTTCGGGGACGGTCTCGCTCGACTCGTCGGGTGCGGCGACGCTCTCGGTGAACTGGAAGGCGCGCTCTGAGGGCGGAGCGGAGACCTCCACGCCCGAGGAGCTGCTGGGCGCCGCCCACTCCGCCTGCTTCTCGATGGCGTTCTCCAACGTCCTCGCGGCCTTCGGCACGGCGCCGGAGAGCATCCGCACGACCGCCGCGGTGACCTTCGACCCCGCGGAGGGCATCACCGGCAGCCACCTCCTGGTCGAGGCGACCGTTCCCGGGCTCGGCGAGGACGACTTCCAGCGCCTGGCAGACGAGGCCAAGCGCACCTGCCCGGTCTCGCGGGCGCTCGTCGGCATCCCGATCACGATCGAAGCGACGCTGGCCTGAGCCGGACGGGACCTGAGTCCATGCGGGTGCTCGTGGCCGGCGCGTCCGGCATGATCGGCACCGAGCTCGTCCGCGCGCTGCGGGCGGAGGGCCACGTCGCCCTCCGCCTGGTGCGACGGGAGCCGGCCGCCGCGGACGAACGCGCCTGGGCGCCCTCGGCGCGGAGCATCGACCTGCGGCTGCTGGACGACGCGGACGCCGTGGTGAACCTCTCCGGGGCCTCCCTCAACCGGCTGCCCTGGACGGCCGCGCACAAGCGCCGCATCCTCGACTCGCGCCTGGCCGCGACGGGCACGCTCGCGGACGGGATGCGCCAGGCCGCGAACCCGCCCGGCGTCTTCCTCAGCGGAGCGGCGGTCGGGTACTACGGCGACCGGCCGGGACAGACCCTGACCGAGGACTCCGCCAAGGGCACCGGGTTCCTCTCGGACGTGGTGGAGGCTTGGGAGACCGCGGCGCACCTCGCGCCGACGGGGACCCGCGTCGTCACCCTCCGCACCGGCGTCGTCGTCGGGCCCGGCGGCGCGATGGCGCCGCTGCTGCCGCTGGCGAAGCTCGGGCTCGTCGGCCCGATCGCGGGCGGCCGGCAGCACTGGCCGTGGGTGAGCCTGCACGATGAGGCGGCCGCGATCGTCCACCTGCTGACCTCCGGCCTGAGCGGGCCGGTCGACCTCGTCGGTCCGGCGCCCGCGACCGCCGGCGAGGTGCTGCGCGCGCTGGCGACGGCGGTGCACCGCCCGTACGGCCTCCCGCTGCCGCGGCCGCTAGTGAGCCTCGCGCTCGGCGAGGCAGGTCGCGAGCTGTTGCTCGCGGATCAGCGGGTGCTTCCGCAGCGTCTGCTCGCCGACGGGTTCGTATTCCGCGACGCGACCGTGCGGGAGGCGATGGCGCGGCTGGTGGAGCGGGCCTAACGGGCCGCGCGCTCCTGCGTCCGGTACAGCCCGATCGCCTGCCGCAGCGCGGCGCGGGCCCGGCGGCGGTCGCCGCTCGCGTCGTAGGCGAGCCCGAGCCGGAACCACGCCCGCCAGCTCTCCGGCGACGCCTCCACCTCGGCCTTGAACTGCGGGAACTCCGCGTCGGCGGCGTCGCGCAGCGGGCGGCCGGAGGCGCGGTGCGGGAGGTCGTCCACCGGCAGCGTCCCCTCAGCGGCCATCAGCTTGACGAGCTTCTCGGTGCGGAGGCCGAACAGCAGCTCGCGGATGAGCGCCCAGGCCGCGACGAGCCCGATCACGATCAGCGCGACGCTCATCGCGATGCCGACCGCCGACCCGGAGGCGAACAGCAGCACGGCCCGCTGGAAGACCAGCACGAGGTACACGACGAGCAGCAGCGCCATGAACAGCGCCGAGAGACGGTTGCGCATCGGGAGGCCTACACCTCGCGGACGGTCGGGCGCGGCGGCTCCCCGTCCGGCTCGGAGATGCCGAGGTCGACCAGCTTGTCCAGGCCGACGAGCACGCCGGTGGTCGTGGCGGCGGCGCGCAGGGCGAGCAGGATGCCGGTCTCGTACGCCTCCTGTCCCATCGCGTCGTGGCGGATGGTGAGGGTCTCCCCCGCCCCGCCGAAGATCACCTGCTGCTGGGCGGAGACGCCGCGCATCCGGAGGCTGTGGATCGGCACGCTGCCGACCTGCTGGCCGCGCGCCCGCTGGTCGGTGTGCGGCGCGTCCACCGGGCCGCGCTGGAGACGGGCGGCCGCGATCAGCTCGGCGGTCCGCACCGCCGTTCCGGAGGGCGAGTCGACCTTGCCCGGGCCGTGGGTCTCCACGATCTCGATCGAGTCGAAGAACCGGGCGGCGACGGTCGCGAACGCGGTGCCGAGCGCGGAGCCGAGGGAGAAGTTCGGGATGACGACGGCGCCGGCGCCCTCGTGCTCGGCGACCCGGCGCTCCAGGTCCAGGATGCGGTCGGCCGACCAGCCCGAGGTCCCGACCAGCACGTTGAGGCCGTGGTCGACCGCGAAGGCGACGATCCCCGGGCTGACCTGCGGGAGGGTCATGTCCACCAGCACGTCGGCGCCGAGCATGGCGTCGAGCGGAGTGCGGGAGTCGAGCGCTGCCACCAGCTCCAGGTCATCGGCCGCCTCGATGAGACGGACCGCCACGGATCCGAGCTTGCCGGTCGCCCCGGCAACGGCCACGCGAATAGTCACCCGTCCACCCTACCCGCGCACATTCGGCACGAATGCCCGATAACGCGCCGCCGAACGCGACATTCGGCACGAATCGCCGCCGGTTACGCTGGGACGATGGTGTCCTTTGCCGATGTCTCCGTCACCGACGCGACCGCCCACCGGATGCTCGCGGACTACTTCGCCGAGCGCGCGAAGACGTTCCCCGCGTCCCAGGGCGCGTACCGCACGACCTTCCCCGACCCCGGCCAGTTCGTCCCGCCGGCCGGCGTCTTCGTGCTGGCGTACGACGACGGGGAGGCCGGCTGCGGCGGCATCCGGGAGCTGACTGTCCCGCTGTCGGAGACCGACGACGGCGAGCAGGTCGTCCGCTACGAGATCAAGCATCTCTGGGTGGCGCCCGCGCACCGCGGTCAGGGCCTCGGCCGCGCCATCCTCGCCGAGCTGGAGCACCGCGCGCGCGGCTTCGGCGCGACCGAAGTCGTCCTCGACACCAACGCGAGCCTGGAGGCGGCCGGCGGCCTCTACCGCTCGCACGGCTACGAGAGCATCCAGCCCTACAACGACAACCCCAACGCGACGGACTGGTTCCGCAAGCGGCTCGGCCCGAACGTCACTCCGGCCTGAGCGGTCAGACCGGCTGCAGCTCCGGGAGGCCGGTGCGAAGCTCGACCGGCAGGTGGCCGAGGTCGTTGTGCACCACCAGCACGGGCGGCTTCGCCGAGCGCACCCGGATGATGGTGAGCCCGCAGTTGGCCTGGTTGAGGCCGAGCCAGCGCCAGGCCGGCGCGTCGAAAACGTGCCGGACGAACCAGCCGATGACGAAGTTGTGCGTCACCAGCAGGTCGTGCCTGTCGCCCATCGCGGGCGTCAGGAACTCGTTGACCGCGTCGTCCATCTGGGCGCGGCCCGCGTCGATCTCTGCTTCCGTGACGGAGCCGAAGAACGACTCGAACGCCTTGGGCATGTCGGGCGTCGGCCCGGACGGGATGCAGTCGAACAGCAGGCTGGACGGCTCCGGCACCACGGCGGGCATCCGCTCGGCGATGATGGAGGCCGTCTGCTCCGCGCGCACGAGCGGCGAGTGGTACATGCCGGTGAGCGGGAGGCCGCTGAGCCGGTCGGCGATGAGCTGCGCCTGGCGCTTGCCGCGCGGTGAGAGCGGTCCGTCGGGCAGGCCGTGCTCGGCGTCCTGCTGCTCGCCGTGACGCACGAGATAGAGGTAATGGGGCACCGGTAGACCTTTCGAGGTGACGGGAATGGAGAGGCGGTCAGGCCACGAGGCCCGCGAAGACGTCGTCGTCGACGCCACCCACCGCGGAGATCGAGACCGGGCGGTCGGCCAGGTCACGCGCGAGTTCTTGGACGTCACCGGCGGTGACGAGGTGCAGCCGCCGGAGGCTCTCGTCGAGGTCGGCGAACTCCCCCAGGCTGATCTCGGCGCGGCCGAGCCGCGACATCCGGGTGTCGGAGTCCTCCAGCGCGAGCGCCGCGCCGCCGGAGAGCTGGCCGACCGCGCGGCGGAGCTCGTCCGCCGACACCCCGCCGTCGGCGAGGCGGTGCAGCTCGGAGAGCATCAGCTCGGCGACCTGCCTGGCCTTCGCCGGGGCGCAGGCGGAGAACAGCCCGAAGACGCCGGCGTCGGAGTAGGAGCCGGAGAACGAGTAGACCGCGTAGGCGAGGCCGCGCTTCTCGCGGACCTCCTGGAACAGCCGGCTCGACATCCCGCCGCCGAGGATGGAGTTGAGCACGCTCATCGTGGTGCGGCGCTCGTCGGTCGCGACGATGCCGGGCATCCCGATGATGAGGTTCGCCTGCTCGATCGGACGCGTGACGGTCACGACCGAGGCGCCGCGCTCGACGGTCGCGGGCGCGGTCGGACGGCGGTCGACCGGGGCGGCCTCCTCGTCCCGGTCCCAGCCCGCGGCGTCGAGCGCGCGCCGCACGCCCGCCACGAGCACGTCGTGGTCGACCGCGCCCGCGGCCGTCACGACCAGGTCGCGCGGCCGGTAGTTGGCCCGGTAGTGGCTCCAGACGGCGTCGCGGGTCGCGGCGCGGATGGTGTCCGGACGGCCGCCGATCGGCCGCCCGAGCGGATGGCCGCCGAGAACCGCGGTGAAGAGCCGCTCGTTGGCGACGTCGGACGGGTCGTCCTCCGCCATCGACAGCTCTTCGAGGATGACGCCGCGCTCGTTCTCGAACTCGGTGGGGTCGAGCACCGACAAGGTGAGCATGTCGCCGATGACATCCACCGCCATCGGGAGGTCGCGGTCCTGCACCTTGGCGTAGTAGCAGGTGTACTCCTTGGCCGTCATGGCGTTGTGCTCGCCGCCGACCGAGTCGAAGGACACCGCGATGTCGAGGGCGGTGCGCGTGCGCGTGCCCTTGAAGAGGAGGTGCTCGAGGAAGTGCGTGGAGCCGAGGCTGCCCGCCACGTCGGCGATCTCGTCCCGCGAGCCGACGGCCACCCAGTAGCCGAGCGTGGCGCTGCGCGCGCCCGGCACCTGCTCGCTGAGGATGCGGACGCCGTTGGGCAGGATCGTGCGGCGGACGAGGGCCTCGCCGGAAGCGGCGAAAGCGAGATCGGCCAGACCGAGCGGGAGGTCGACTGCGCTGTTCATCCCCTCCACCCTACGCCAGCGCTCGATCGATCGCGGAGACTGGGAAATTGAGGACAAACAGACTGGTCTGTCTACCACTATACTGAAGTGACCACCCCGACCGGTCGTCCCCCCTCGGGCCGGTCGGGGGGTTCTCAGAGAAGAGTGGAGGCCGAGCCTCCCGGAGAGAGGAGACGACCAGATGGTCGTAAGTGCCCGCGCCACCATCCGGCCGCCCGCACCATCGAAGATCAAGATCCTCGCGACTGCCGACGAACTCTTCTACGAGGAGGGCATCCACACGGTCGGCGTCGACCGCATCATCGCGGGCGCCCGGGTGACGAAGGCGACTTTCTACAAGCACTTCCGCTCCAAGGACCTCCTGATCATCGCCTACGTCGAGGGCCGGGACCGTCAGGTGCGCGAATGGTTCGCCGAGAAGGAGGCGGAGCTGTCCGACCCGACGGCGATCGCCCGCGCGCTCGTGGACTCCATCAACGCCGAGGCGGTGCGACCCGGCTTCCGCGGCGACCCGTTCATCAACGCGGCGGCGCAGTTCGCCGATGAGACCCACCCCGTCCGCGTCGCCGTGACCGCGCACCGCGACTGGTACGCGAAGCACATCGAGGAGCTGTTCCGCCAGATCGGTCACCCGCGGCCGGGCGACGCGGCGGACGACCTCATCCTCGCGCGCGACGGCGCCCTGGCCGGGGGTTACGTGGGCGATCCGATCGCGGCGGGCGCAGCCCTGCATCGGGCGCTGGACCACATCCTCTCCGAGGCGTAGCCCGCAGCCTGGCGGCGCTACTCGGAGACGCGGTCGAGGTCGAGCATCTGGGCTCGGGTGAGGCGGATGCCGGCGGCGGCCATCAGGCCGTCGACCTGTTCGGGGCGGCTGGCGCTCGCCACCGGGGCCACGATGGTGCGCTTGGCCAGCAGCCAGGCGATCGCGACGCTCGCCGCGGACACTCCGTGCTCGGCGGCGATGCGGTCGAGCACCGCCAGGACGCGCATGCCCTTGCGGTTGACGTACGCCGAGGCGCGCACGCTGCGGGCGTCGGCGCTCAGGTCGGACTTCGAGCGGTACTTGCCCGTGAGGAAGCCGTTGGCCAGCGCGTAGTACGGCATCACGGCGAGGCCCTGGGCGGCGGCGACGATGCGCAGCGCGCTCTCGAACTCGGCGCGGTGCATGAGGTTGTACTGGGTCTGGATGGCGACGAACTTCGGGAGGCCGGCCGACGCCAGCACGCGCGCCTCGATCAGCCGGTCCGCGCTGAAGTTGGACGCGCCGAGGTAGCGGACCTTGCCCGTCTCGATGAGCCACTCCGCGGTCGCCAGGCTGTCCTCCAGCGGCACCTCGGTGTCGTCGTCGTGGAAGTACAGCAGGTCGATGTGGTCGGTCTGCAGGCGCTCGAGGGAGGCCTCCACGGCGCGCACGATGCTCACCGAGCCGAGGCCCGGGTTCTCGTGGTGGCGGCCGACCTTGGTCGCGACCACCAGGTCGTCGCGGTTGCGGCGCTCGTGCATCCACTTGCCGATGAGGACCTCGCTGCGGCCGCCGACGTAGCTGTCGGCGGTGTCGATGAAGTCGCCGCCGCGCGAGGCGAAGCGGTCGAGGATCGCCAGCGACGTGTCGCCGTCGGCGGTCCAGCCGAAGACGCTGGCGCCGAGCGACAGCGGGTACACCGCGAGGTCGCTCTCGCCGATGCGGCGAGGGGCGATGATCGAGAGCGGGCCGGTGCGCTCCAGGCCGCTGTCGATGTCGAGGGGGCCGCCGGTGTCGGTGGACGGCTCGGAGTAGGTCAGGGCCGGGCGCGCGGGCTCGGCGGGCCGCGGCGAGGTCGTCGCCGGCCGCGTGGGCAGGGCAGCCGACGTGCCGTCGGCGTCCGACGCGACCGCGGCGGTGGGGGTGCGGAGGCCGACGCTCTCGAGCAGGCGCAAGGGAAGGAGCTGTGGCATCTCATCCCCCTTCCAGTCGTTCGAGCGGGTGTTCACGCTGCCGATCGATTCGTGGCTCGAATCGATTCGAGGGTGCTCTTCTCTGGAACGTTAAGGGCAGAGTACGGCATGCCGCCGACACGGCACGACCAAACCGGTGAACGGCGCAGAAATCGTTCATCACAGTTTCATCACAACGTGCTGGTCGCCCTCCGCAGCACCGATCGGGCGTGCGAGAGGACCGGTCCGTCGACCATCCTGCCGTTGTGGCGGAACACTCCCCCGCCCGCCGCCCTGGCCGCCTCCAGCAGCTCGACGGCCTCCGCCACCTGGGCCTCGTCGGGCCGGTACGCGGCGCGGACGGTCTCCACCTGCGAGGGGTGGATGCAGGCGGTCGCGGCGAACCCGACGGCGACCGCGTCCTCGGCCTCCGCGGCGAGCCCGTCGAGGTCGGCGATGTCCAGGTGGACCGTGTCGACGGCCGGTTTCCCGGCGGCTCCGGCGGCGAGCAGCACCGCCGAGCGCGCGTGGGTCGCCACATCGCGGTAGCGGCCGTCCGCGTGCCGGCTCGACGTTCCGCCGAGCGAGGCGACCAGGTCCTCCGCCCCCCACATCAGCGCGACGACCCCGTCGGCGGCCGCGAGCTCCCCCGCCGCCAGCACCCCTGCCGCGGTCTCGCACAGGGCGATCACGTGGAGGCCGGCGAGGGCGGAGAGGTCGGCCGCGCGCTCGGCCTTCGGCAGCATCACGGCCGTGTACGGCGTGAGCGTGAGGGCCGCGAGGTCGGCCGCCTGGTCGTCGGTGCCCGCCGGATTGACCCGCACGATCACCCGCGACGGGTCCAGGTCGGAGGCGGCGAGCGCCTCCCGGGCCGCCGGCCGGCGCGCGGGGTCGACGGCGTCCTCGAGGTCGAGGATGACCGCGTCCGACCGCTCCAGCGCCTTGGCGTACCGGTCGGGCCGGTCGGCCGGGCAGAACAGCAGCGCGGGGCCCCACGGGAACGGCGTCATACGTCGCTCGTCCCGAGGTGCGCGTCGCGGCACCACACCATCACCTGGCGGGTCGCGGTGGCGACGACGACGCCGTCCTGGTTGCGGCCGGTGTGCTCCAGTGTCACGATCCCCTGGCCGGGGCGGGAGGCCGACAGCCGCTTGGCGGTCACCGTCGTCTCCGAGTAGAGCGTGTCGCCGTGGTAGAGCGGATGCGGGAAGGAGACTTCCGAGAAGCCGAGGTTCGCGACGATCGTGCCCTGGGTGAGCTGGGCGACCGAGGCGCCGACGATCGTCGCGAGCGTCCACATCGAGTTCATCAGCCGCTTCCCGAACGGCTGGCGCGCCGACCACGCGGCGTCCAGGTGCAACGCCTGCGTGTTCATCGTCAGCGTGGTGAAGAGGACGTTGTCGGCCTCCGTCACCGTGCGGCCGGGGCGGTGCAGGTAGCGGGTCTCCAGCTCGAACTCCTCGTAGTAGAGGCCGCGCTGCTCGATCTCCTTCATGATGCCGCCTCCAACTCCACCGCGAGCGGCGCGCCCGTCGCGGCAACGACCTCCTCGACCGTCACGCCCGGCGCGGTCTCGCGCAGCACGAGCCCGTCCGGCGTCACGTCGATGACGGCGAGGTCGGTGATGATCCGGTCCACGCAGCCGGTGCCGGTCAGCGGGAGGCTGCACTCGGCGAGGATCTTGGGCCGGCCCTCCTTGTCGACGTGCTCCATCATCACGATCAGCCGCTTGGCGCCGAAGACGAGGTCCATCGCGCCGCCCATGCCCTTGACCATCTTGCCGGGGATCATCCAGTTGGCCAGGTCGCCGGTCGCCGAGACCTCCATCGCGCCGAGCACGGCGACGTCGACGTGGCCGCCGCGGACCATCCCGAACGACAGCGACGAGTCGAAGTAGGCCGCGCCGCGCTTGACGGTGACGGTCTCCTTCCCCGCGTTGATGAGGTCGGGGTCCACGTCGGCGTCGGCCGGGTAGGGGCCGACCCCGAGCACGCCGTTCTCGGAGTGCAGGATGACCTCGACGCCCTCCGGGATGTAGTTCGGGATGAGCGTCGGCATGCCGATGCCGAGGTTGACATACTGGCCGTTCTCCAGCTCCTGCGCCACGCGGGCGGCGAGCTCGGTGCGGGTGAGGCTCATCGGGCGCTCCCTTCCTGGGCCGAGGCGACCGTGCGCCGCTCGATCCGCTTCTCCACGTCGGGCGCGTGCACGACGCGCTGGACGAAGATCCCGGGCAGGTGCACCTCCCCCGGCGCGAGCTCGCCGGGCTCGACCAGCTCCTCCACCTCGGCGATGGTGATGCCGCCGGCCATGGCGGCGAGCGGGTTGAAGTTCATCGCGGCGGCGTGGAAGACCAGGTTGCCGTGACGGTCGCCCTTCGCGGCGTGGACGAGCGCGAAGTCGGGACGCAGCGAGCGCTCGAGCACGTAGGATGCGCCGTCGAACTCGCGCACCTCCTTCGGCTCGCTCGCGACCGCGACCGACCCGTCGTCGTTGTAGCGCCGAGGGAGGCCGCCGAGCGCGATCTGCGTGCCGACGCCGGCCGGGGTGTAGAAGGCAGGGATGCCCGCGCCGCCCGCCCGCAGCTTCTCGGCGAGCGTGCCCTGCGGGGTCAGCTCCACCTCCAGCTCGCCGGAGAGGAACTGGCGCGCGAACTCCTTGTTCTCGCCGACGTACGAGCTGATCATCTTGCGGATGCGGCGCTGGGCGAGCAGGAGGCCGAGCCCCCAGTCGTCCACGCCGCAGTTGTTGCTGACCACTTCGAGGTCGGTCGTCCCGGCCTCCAGCAGCGCCTGGATGAGCGCGCTCGGGATGCCGCACAGCCCGAAACCGCCGACCGCCAGCGAGCTCCCGCTCGGGATGTCGGCCACCGCCTCAGCCGCACTCCCCACCGTCTTGTCGATCACGCCACCACTCCCCTATCTCCAACCATCGAGTACGCGAAAAGTACCGCCGAAACCGCCGAGTCGCCAGATGATCCGCGTACTCGGCGGTTGGGGACTCAGGAATCGAAGCCGAGGGAACGGGCGATGATCATGAGCTGGACCTCGGTGGTGCCCTCGCCGACCTCCAGGATCTTCGAGTCGCGGTAGTGGCGGGCGACCGGGTTCTCGTTGAGGAAGCCGTAGCCGCCGAAGATCTGGGTCGCGTCGCGCGCGTTGTCCATCGCGGCCTCGCTGCCGACCAGCTTGGCGATGGAGGCCTCCATCTTGAACGGGACGCCGGCCATCAGCTTGAACGCGGCGTCGTAGTACGCCAGCCGCGCCGCGTGCACCCGGGCCTGCATCCGCGCGATCTTGAAGGCGATGTACTGGTTGGAGCCGATCGAACGGCCGAAGACGTTGCGCGACTGCGCGTAGCGCACCGCCTCGTCCAGGCAGCCCTGCGCGGCGCCCGTGCAGAGGGCGGCGAAGGCGACCCGGCCCTCGTCGAGCGTCTGCAGGAAGTTGGCGTAGCCGCGGCCGCGCTCGCCCAGGAGGTTGGCCTCCGGCACGTGCACGTCGGTGAGCGTCAGCGGGTGGGTGTCGGAGGTGTGCCAGCCGACCTTGTCGTAGACGGGCTCGGCGACGAAGCCGGGCGTGCCGGTCGGGACGATGATCGCCGAGAGCTCCTTCTTGATGGAGCCGTCCGCGCGCCGCTCCTCGCCGGTCACGGCGGTGATGGTGACGAGCTTGGTGATCTCCGAGCCGGAGTTGGTGATGAACTGCTTGGTGCCGTTCAGGATCCACTCGCCGTCGCGCAGGATCGCGGTGGTCTTGGTGCCACCGGCGTCCGAGCCGGCGTCGGCCTCGGTCAGGCCGAACCCGGCGAGCGCCTCGCCGCGCGCCAGCATCGGCAGCCACTCCTGCTTCTGCTCCTCGGTGCCGTTGCGGAAGATCGGCATCGCGCCGAGGCCGATGCCGGCCTCCAGTGTCACGCCGATGGACTGGTCCACCCGGCCGAGCTGCTCGACCGCGAGGCAGAGCGAGAGGTAGTCCTTGCCCTGGCCGCCGTACTCGACGGGGAACGGGAGGCCGAACAGGCCCATCCGGCCCATCTCGGCGATGATGTCGTACGGGAGGCTGCGCTTGGTGTCGTACTCGTACGCGGCGGGCGCGACGACGGTGTCGGCGAAGTCGCGGACCTGGTCGCGGAGCCGGCGCTGCTCGTCGGTGAGCTCGAAGCCGGCGACGTCGAGGTCGGCCGGGCGTGACATCTGCATGGTCATCGGAGATTCCTGTCTGTTGTGGTGACGGTTCCTGCCGCGGCGTGCTCGCCGTGGGATGGGGCGGCCGATTCTGTCGGCTGGGGGGTGTCCGCCGGGGCGGGCGGGACGTTCGGGGTGGTGCCGGGCGCGGCGGTGGCGGGCGCGGCGGTGGCGGGCGCCTCCGCCGCATCCACGACGGCCACGAGCTGGTCGAGCTTCACCAGGTCGCCCGGCGCGACCTTCACGGTCACGGTGCCGGCGATGGGGGCGACCAGGCGGTGCTCCATCTTCATCGCCTCCACCACGGCCAGCGTGTCGCCGGGCTCGACGACGGCGCCGGACGTGACGGGCACGGCGACGACGGTGCCGGGCATGGGCGAGCGAACCTCGGGATGCGCCGGGGCCTCGCCGCGCTCGCGGGCGGCGAGGTCAGCGGCCAGCCGCTCGGCGGGAGTGCGCAGCCGCAGGGCGCGCGAGCGGCCCCCGTGCGCGAGCCAGACAGTCGCGCCGTCGCGAGCAGTGTCGAAGCGGGTGACCACGCCGTCGAGCTCGAGCACGACGGAGTCGGGCTCGCCTACCGCGCCGGGCTGCACCACGACCCGTGCAGTGTGCTCGCGCACCTCGCCGTCGGGTCCGGGCAGGGTCACTCGGTCGCCGTCCACCCGGACGGCCGTCCCGTCCACGTCGTAACGGACGGGCCGCGCGGAGCCGAGCCGCCAGCCGCTGGGCGCGCCCCACAGCGCGCCGACGCCTCCCGGAGTCGCCGTCTCCCGCTCCCGGTGCGCCAGCAGCGCCGCCGCGGCGAGCTCGGCGGCCGAGGCCGGGACCGGATCCAGCGCCGAGAAGCGCCGGTCGATGAGCGTGGTGTCCATGCTGCCCGCGCGGACGTCGTCGTCGGCAAGGAGGTCGCGCAGCCAGGCGATGTTGTTCACCAGGCCCAGCACGGCGGTGCCGGCGAGGGCGCGGTCGAGTCGCGCCAGCGCGCCGGCGCGGTCGGGCGCCCACGCGATGACCTTCGCGAGCATCGGGTCGTAGTCGGTGACGACGCGCGTTCCGGCCGCAAGGCCGCTGTCGACGCGGACGCCCTCGCCGGTCGGCTCGCGCAGTGCGAGCACCGCGCCGTCGCCGGGCAGGAAATCGCGCTCCGGGTTCTCCGCGTACACGCGCGCCTCGACGGCGTGGCCGGTCAGCCGGATGTCGTCCTGCACGAAGCCCAGCGGCTCCCCCGCGGCGACGCGGAGCTGCCACTCGACCAGGTCCACGCCCGTAACCAACTCGGTGACCGGGTGCTCGACCTGCAGTCGGGTGTTCATCTCCATGAAGAAGAACTCGTCCGGTCGCTCGGCCGACACCAGGAACTCGACCGTTCCGGCTCCGACGTAGCCGACGCTCGCCGCGACCCGGCAGGCGGCCTCGCCGATCCGGGCGCGGGTCGCGGCGTCGAGCAGGGGCGACGGCGCCTCCTCGACCACCTTCTGGTGGCGGCGCTGCAGGGAGCACTCGCGCTCGCCGAGGTGGACCACCGCGCCGTGCCGGTCGGCGATGATCTGCACCTCGATGTGTCGGGGCGACTCCACCAGCCGCTCCAGGAAGAGCGTGTCGTCGCCGAAGGCCGCGGCCGCGACGCGACGGGCCGCGCGCAGCGCCTCCGGGAGGTCGGCGGCGGCGTGGACCGCCTGCATCCCCTTGCCGCCGCCGCCCGCGGAGGGCTTGACCAGCACGGGATAGCCGATGCGCTCGGCCGCCGCGACGAGCTCGTCGTCGGCGAGGCCGGGCTCCGCGATGCCGGGGATGGTCGGCACCCCCGAGCGGCCGACCTCCTGCTTGGCGGAGATCTTGTCGCCCATGACCTCCAGCGCGCGCACGCCGGGGCCGACGAACACGATGCCCGCGGCCTCGCAGGCGTCGGCGAGCGCGGCGTTCTCGGAGAGGAAGCCGTAGCCGGGGTGCACGGCGGCGGCGCCCGTGCGGCGCGCAGCCTCCACGATGGCCTCGACGGAGAGGTAGCTGTCGCGCGCGGGCGCCGGCCCGATCCGGACGGCCGTGTCCGCGAGCCGGACGTGCGGGGCGTCGCGGTCGGCGTCGCTGAAGACGGCCACCGAGCGGATGCCGAGGCGTCGCAGCGTGCGGATGACGCGGCAGGCGATCTCGCCGCGGTTGGCCACCAGGACGGACTCGAACGGAACGGAGGAGTAGTCGGTCATCGTCGTCACATCCGGAAGAGGCCGAAGGCCGTGTCGGGCAGCGGGGCGCGGGAGCAGACGTCGAGCGCCAGCCCCAGCACCGTGCGGGTGTCCGCGGGGTCGATCACACCGTCATCCCACAGCCGGGCGGTGGAGTAGTAGGGGTTGCCCTGGTCCTCGTACTGCGCGGCGATGGGCGCGCGGAAGGCCGCCTCGTCCTCGGCGCTCCACTCCTCGCCGCGGGCGTCGAGCTGGTCGCGCTTGACGGTGGCGAGCACGCTGGCCGCCTGCTGGCCGCCCATGACGGAGATACGGGAGGCCGGCCACATCCAGAGGAACCGGGGCGAGTACGCCCGCCCGCACATCGAGTAGTTGCCCGCGCCGAAGGAGCCGCCGATCACGACGGTCAGCTTCGGCACCCGGGTGGTGGCGACAGCGGTCACCATCTTGGCGCCGTTCTTGGCGATGCCCCCCGCCTCGTAGTCGCGGCCGACCATGAAGCCGGAGATGTTCTGCAGGAACACCAGCGGGATCCCGCGTTGGTCGCACAGCTCGATGAAGTGCGCGCCCTTGAGCGCCGACTCGCTGAACAGGACGCCGTTGTTGGCGACGATGCCGACCGGGTGGCCGTGGATGTAGGCGAAGCCGGTCACGAGCGTGGTGCCGTAGTCCGGCTTGAACTCGCTGAACTCCCCCGCGTCCACCAGCCGGGAGATGACCTCGTGCACGTCGTAGGGCGCCTGCACGTCGACCGGGACGACGCCGTAGAGCTCCTCCTGGTCCGCGATCGCGGCCCTGGTGGCCAGCACCTCCCACGCCGGCGCGGCGGGCTTGGGAAGGGTGGCGACGATCTCGCGGACGATCCCGAGCGCGTGCTCGTCGTCCTCCGCCAGGTGGTCGACCACGCCGGAGGTGCGGGCGTGGAGGTCGCCGCCGCCCAGCTCCTCCGCCGTCACGATCTCGCCGATGGCGGCCTTCACCAGCGGAGGGCCGCCGAGGAAGATGGTGCCCTGATTGCGGACGATGACCGTCTCGTCGCTCATGGCCGGGACGTACGCGCCGCCGGCGGTGCATGAGCCGAGGACCGCGGCGATCTGCGGGATCTTCGCCGCCGAGAGCCGGGACTGGTTGTAGAAGATACGGCCGAAGTGATCGCGGTCGGGGAAGACCTCGTCCTGCATCGGCAGGAAGGCGCCGCCCGAGTCGACCAGGTAGACGCACGGGAGGTGGTTCTCCAGGGCGATCTCCTGCGCGCGCAGGTGCTTCTTGACGGTCATCGGGTAGTAGGTGCCGCCCTTCACCGTCGCGTCGTTACAGACGATCATCACGTGGCGGCCCTCGACCAGGCCGATCCCGGCGATGACGCCGGCGGCCGGGCTCTCGTCGCCGTACATCCCGGTCGCGGCCAGCGGGGCGATCTCCAGGAACGGGCTGCCCTCGTCCAGCAGCGCGTCGATGCGGTCGCGCGGCAGCAGCTTGCCGCGGGCGACGTGGCGCTCGCGGGCGCGCTCGGGGCCGCCGGCCGCGGCGACGGCGAGGCGCTCGCGGAGGTCGGCCACCAGCGCTCGCTGGGCGGCGTCGTTCCCCGCCGGCGCGCCGGCGGTGCTCTGGTCGGGCATCGTGCTCAGGGCAGGCATCGTGCTCCCGTGTCCTCATCGACATGAGTTAGTGGTCACTAACTCGAATTTAGGTTAGTGTTCGTTAACCCGAATGTCCAGCCCCGCACCTGGGAGTCCGAGAGAGATGACCGAGACCGTACCGGCCGACCCGCTCGCGCGGCCGACCCAGCGCAGTCAGGCCAAGGCCGACCGCCGCGCAGCGCTGCTGGAGGCCGCGGCAGGCAAGTTCGCCGAACGCGGCTTCAACGGCGTCTCGATCGAAGACCTGGGCGCCGCCGCCGGAGTCAGCGGCCCGGCCGTCTACCGGCACTTCGCGTCCAAGCAGGCCGTGCTCGCCGCCCTCCTGGTCGGCGTCAGCGAGAACCTCCTCGACGGCGGCGCCGCGGTCGAGCGGGAGGCCGCCGACCCCGCCGGAGCGCTGCGCGGGCTGATCGCGTTCCATGTGGACTTCGCGTTGACCGAGGCCGACACCATCCGCGTGCAGGACCGCGACCTCGACGCCCTCGCCCCCGAGGACCGCCGCGCGGTGCGCACCCTGCAGCGCCGTTACATCGAGCTGTGGATGCGCGTGCTCGGCGAGCTGCACCCGTCGCTCGCCGCCGACGAGTTGCGCCTGCGCGTGCAGGCGACCTTCGGGCTGATCAACTCCACGCCGCACTCCGCGCGCGCCGGCGCCGCGCACGCGACGGACGCCTCGGTGCGCCCGGTGCTCGAACGGATGGCCTGGGCGGCGCTCACCTCGCGCTGACGCCGCGCCGGCCTCCCCCTGACCTCGGGACCACCCGAACCTCCTCTTCGGTACGACACCCGCGTCGGCTAGAGTCCGAACACGCGCCGGGCGACGCCCCCGGCCGATCCGAGGGGAGGCGACGTGGGCGACGACACTCCCCGGCTGAGGTTGCACCATCGGGTGCTGCGGACGCTCGGAGTCACCCTCGCCGTGTTGCTCGTCCTCGCCCTCCTCGCGGGCGGCCTCGCGGTGTGGACCGTCACCCAATCGTTCCCGCAGACCTCCGGCTCGCTGCACGTCAACGGCCTGAGCGTGCCGGTGACCGTGACGCGCGACTCCGCGGGCGTCCCGCAGATCACCGCGCGCACCGCGGACGACCTCTTCCGCGCGCAGGGTTACGTGCACGCGCAGGACCGCTTCTGGGAGATGGACTTCCGTCGCCACGTCACCGCCGGCCGGCTCTCCGAGCTGTTCGGCGCGAGCCAGCTCCCGACGGACACCTTCATCCGCACGCTCGGCTGGCGGGACGTCGCCGAGCAGGAGGTGAAGCAGCTCGACAAGACGTCGCTGCGCTACTACCAGGACTACGCCGACGGCGTGAACGCGTACCTGAAGACCCACTCCGGCCCGGCGCTGTCGCTGGAGTACGCGATCCTCGGCATCCAGAACCCGGACTACCACCCGGAGCAGTGGACGCCGGCCGACTCGGTCGCCTGGCTCAAGGCGATGGCCTGGGACCTCCGCTCCAACCTGGAGGACGAGATCGACCGGGCGCTCCTGGCCACCAAGCTCACGCCCCAGCAGATCGCGGAGCTGCACCCCGCCTACGACTACAGCGCGCACCCGACGATCACGTCGCTCGGCGGCGGCACGCCCGCCACGACGACCCCGGACGCCGCGCCGGCGGGCTCGAAGGCGTCGGCCTCCGCGGCAGGCGACGAGGAGGCGACCACCGCGCTCGCAGCCGTGCCGACCGCCCAGTACCAGGGCCGGCTGGAGCAGGTGGCCTCCAGCCTCGACGCCCTCCCGACCCTCATGGGACCGGCCGGCGACGACATCGGCTCGAACTCCTGGGTCGTGTCCGGGGCGCACACCGCGACCGGCAAGCCGCTGCTCGCCAACGACCCGCACCTCGGCGCGGTGATGCCCTCCGTCTGGTACCAGGTCGGCCTGCACTGCGCGGTCGTCGACGCGCAGTGCCCGTTCGACGTCGCCGGGTTCAGCTTCTCCGGGCTCCCCGGGGTGATCATCGGCCACAACGACCGCATCGCGTGGGGGTTCACCAACCTCGGGCCGGACGTGGCCGACCTCTACGTCGAGAAGGTCACCGGCGACACGTACGAGTACGACGGCGCGCAGGTGCCGCTGGCCATCCGGCACGAGACCATCAAGGTCGCGGGAGGCCCGGACGTCCGGATCACCGTCCGCTCAACCCGGCACGGCCCGATCATCACCGACCTCAGCGACGGCTACGGCGTCATCGCGAAGGACCAGGCCGGGAAGCTCGGCGTCCCGGCCCAGCAGTTCCAGCTCTCGCTGGAGTGGACCGCGCTCACGCCCGGCCCGACCGCCGGGGCGATCTTCGCCTTCGACATCGCGCACGACTGGGCGAGCTTCCGGGCGGCCGCGGCGGCGTTCCAGGTGCCGTCGCAGAACCTCCTCTACGCCGACGTGGACGGCAACATCGGCTACCAGGCGCCCGGTCTCATCCCGGTGCGCGCGAAAGGCGACGGGACGGTCCCCGTGCCCGGCTGGACAAGTGCGTACGGCTGGGTCGGCACGATCCCCTACGACCAGCTCCCGAGCGTGCTGAACCCGCCGAGCGGGTACATCGTGACGGCCAACAACGCCGCCGTCGGCCCGCAGTTCCCGGCGATGATCACGCAGGACTGGGACGCCGGCTACCGCGCGAACCAGATCCAGCTCCGCCTGACGAAGCTGCTGGACGCGGGGCACAAAGTCACCTCGAAGGACATGTCCGCCATCCAGGCCGACACCTACGACGCCAACGCGGCCACGCTCGCCCCCCTGCTCGTCGCCGTCGGAGCGAAGGCCGACCCGATCTCCGGCGTGGCCAAGGGCGCGGCACTGCTGCGCGGCTGGAACTACCACGACGACGGCGACAGCGCCGCCGCGGCCTACTTCGCGGTGTTCTGGAAGAACCTCCTGGCCGACGCGTTCGGCCGCAAGCTCCCGGCCGACGCGCAACCGACCGGCGGCGACCGCTGGTTCCAGGTCGTCCAGGCGCTCGTGAAGCAGCCGGACTCGGCGTGGTGGGCCGACAGCCGTCTCGGCACGCTCGACCGCGACGACATGATCGAGTACGCGGCGAACCAGGCGTGGAAGGAGACGCAGAGCACCCTCGGCGGCGACCCCGCGAGCTGGCGCTGGGACCGCCTGCACACCCTGGAGCTCACCAACGCGTCGTTCGGGTCGTCCGGTGTCGCACCGATCGAGTGGCTGTTCAACCGCGGGCCGTACCCGCTGGGCGGCGGGTCGAGCGTCGTGGACGCGACCGGCTGGGACGCCTCCGACGGCTACCAGGTCGACCGGGCGCCGTCGATGCGGATGGTGGTCGACCTCGCCGACTTCGACCGCAGCACCTGGATCAACCTCACCGGCGCGTCAGGACACGCGTTCGACTCCCACTACGCCGACCAGGCGCGGCTGTGGGCGGTCGGCCGGACCCGGCCCTGGCCGTTCTCGCCGAAGGCCGTGCGGGCTGCTGCCGATCAGACGCTCACGCTGACGCCGTAGCGTCGCGCGACGCTCAGCGGGCGGTGGGCCAGCTGCGCTCGCTGTCGCCGACGTAGAGCTGCTGCGGGCGACCGATCTTGGTGCTCGGGTCCTGCGTCATCTCGCGCCAGTGGGCGATCCAGCCCGGGAGGCGGCCGATCGCGAACAGGACCGTGAACATCCGGGTCGGGAAGCCCATCGCCTTGTAGATCACGCCGGTGTAGAAGTCGACGTTCGGGTAGAGGCGGCGGTCCACGAAGTACTGGTCCGCGAGCGCGACCTCTTCGAGCTCCTTCGCGATGTCGAGCAGCGGGTCGTGCACGCCGAGGGCGGCGAGCACCTCGTCCGCCGACTGCTTGACGAGCCTGGCGCGCGGGTCGAAGTTCTTGTAGACGCGGTGCCCGAAGCCCATCAGCTTGACGCCGGACTCCTTGTTCTTGACCCGCTCCACGAACTTCTGGACGCTCTCCCCGGAGTCGCGGATGTCCGCGAGCATCTGCAGGACGGCCTCGTTGGCGCCGCCGTGCAGCGGGCCGTAGAGGGCGTTGATGCCGGCCGAGACCGAGGCGAACAGGTTCGCCTGCGTGGAGCCGACGAGGCGCACCGTCGAGGTGGAGGCGTTCTGCTCGTGGTCCTCGTGGAGGATGAGCAGCCGCTCCAGCGCGCGGGAGAGAACCGGGTTCACCTCGTACGGCTCGGCCATGGTGCCGAAGTTGAGCCGCAGGAAGTTGTCCACGAAGCTCAGCGAGTTGTCCGGGTAGAGGAACGCCTGGCCGATGCTCTTCTTGTGCGCGTAGGCCGCGATGACGGGCAGCTTGGCGAGGAGGCGGATGGTGGAGAGCTCCACCTGCTCCGGGTCGCTGACGCTGAGCGAGTCCTGGTAGAAGGTGGACAGGGCGGAGACGGCGCTGGAGAGCACCGACATCGGATGCGCGTCGTGTGGGAGGGCGCTGAAGAAGCGGCGCAGGTCCTCGTGCAGCAGCGTGTGGCGGCGGATACGCTCATCGAAGTCGGCGAGCTCGGCCGGCGTCGGCAGCTCGCCGTGGATGAGCAGCCAGGCGACCTCGAGGAACGTCGAGTTCTCGGCGACCTGCTCGATCGGGTAGCCGCGGTAGCGCAGGATGCCCGCATCGCCGTCGATGTAGGTGATCGCCGAACGCGTGGCGGCGGTGTTGACGAAGCCGTAGTCGAGGCTGGTGAGCCCGGTCTGCCGGGTCAGGCTGGAGAGGTCGATGCTCGACGCGCCCTGCGTGCTCGGCAGGATCGGGAACTCCGCGACGCCGCCGGGGTAGCTCAGGCGGGCGGTGGCCGCATCCTGGGCGGGGCCGCGCTGCTCCGCCTGCGGCTGCGCGACGGTCCGATCGGTGCCGGCCTGCTCGGTGCCGAGTCCGCTCACAACGCCTCCTGAGTGGTTTGGGGATGCTTCGCGTTCCGATCGTGTCGGCGACGCAGTGAAGCCGTGCTGGTACAGCCTAGCCAACCCACGCGACAACTGTCGCATCGGGCAAAGCCGGGGGAGGTCCTTTAGAGGGTCTCTCCAAAGGCGCGCAAGCGGGAGGCCGCGGCGGCGATCCGCTCGTCGGTGGCGGTGAGCGACAGGCGCACGTGTTCCGCATTGTGGTCGCCGTAGAAGACGCCGGGACCGGCCAGGATGCCGAGGTCGGCGAGCCGGCCGATGCTCTCCCAGGCGTCGCGTCCCTCGCTCGCCCACAGGTAGAGCCCGGCCTCGCTGCGGTCGATGCGGAAGCCCGCGGCCTCCAGCGCCGGCTTCAGCAGCGCGCGCCGTGCCCGGTAGTGCTCGCGCTGCTCGGCCACGTGCGCGTCGTCGCCGAGCGCGACGACCATCGCGGCCTGCAGCGGCGACGGCAGCATGAGCCCGGCGTGCTTGCGCACCGTGGTGAGGCGCGCGATCAGCGCGCGGTCGCCCGCGATGAACGCCGCCCGGTAGCCGGCGAGGTTGGACTGCTTGCTCAGCGAGTAGACGGCGAGCACGCCGCTGCGGTCGTCGCCGACCACGCGCGGGTCGAGCACGCTGGGGGTCGGTGCGGCGTCCCACGGCGCGTCCCAGCCCAGCTCGGCGTAGCACTCGTCGCCCGCGACGACAGCGCCCAGCTCGCGGGCCCGGGTCACGGCCGCCCGCAGCTCCTCCACCGACAGCACACGGCCGTCGGGGTTACCCGGGCTGTTGAGCCAGACCAGGCGGGTGTTCTCCGGCCACTCGGCGGGATCGTCGCTCGCCACGGCCTCCGCGCCGGCGAACGCCGCTCCGATCGCATAGGTCGGGTACGCGGCGCGGGGGTGCACGACGGCATCCCCCTCGCCCAGGCCGAGGAAGAACGGCAGGAAGGCGACGAGCTCCTTGGAGCCGATGGTCGGGAGGACGTCCTCCGGCGCGAGGCCGGGCACGCCGCGACGACGCGCGAACCACGCCACGATGGCCTCGCGCAGCGCCGGCGTACCGACCGTCTGCGGGTAGGCGTGTGCGTCGGTGGCGTGCGCGAGTGCGTCGCGGATGAGGGCGGGCGTCGGGTCGACCGGCGAGCCGATCGAGAGGTCCACGATCCCGGAGGCGTCGCCGAAGGGCACGGCTTCCCGGGCGCGCGCCGCGTACGGCGCCATCAGGTCCCAGGGGTAGTCCGGCAGCTCGCCGAGCGCCACGTCAGTGCGCCTGCGGAGGCAGGGCGGCGATGAGCGCGTGGTCCTTCGCGATCACGCCGACCTTGGCGGCGCCGCCGGGCGAGCCGATGTCGTCGAAGAACTCCACGTTGGCCTTGTAGTAGTCGGCCCACTCCTCGGGGAGGTCGTCCTCGTAGTAGATCGCCTCGACCGGGCACACCGGCTCGCAGGCGCCGCAGTCGACGCATTCGTCGGGGTGGATGTACAGCGAGCGCTCGCCCTCGTAGATGCAGTCGACGGGGCACTCGTCGATGCAGGCGCGGTCTTTCACATCGACGCACGGGAGGGCGATGACGTAGGTCACTGTGCTTCGGGTTCCCTTCGGACGGCGGGTGGCTGTCCCTCTAGCTTAGGCCGTTCCGGCCCGGCCCGCGGCGCGCTTCACGTCCGGCCAGGAGACGACGACGGCGGCGATGAGGATCGGCCCGACCAGCCAGATCTGCCCCATCAGGTTGTTCGGGATGAGCACGGAGCCGCCCGCGCTCTGCTGGGTGAAGACGAGGATGACGGCGATCGCCCCGAGCGCTGCGCACAGCGCGGGCCAGCGGGAGTCCGCGAGCAGCCGCAGGCCGACCAGCAGCGCGGTGAAGCAGAGCAGCGAGCCGATCAGCCCGAGCGGGATCGTGACGCCCCAGGTGACTGTGAGCTGGTGCGCGACCGTGCCGATCCCGCCGATGGCCGCTCCCGCGAGGACCAGGAGGACGGCGTAGAGGATCCGGCGCAGCATGCTCGAATCCTAGCTGGACACATCGCCCGGACGTGTTCTAGAGTCGACAAGGTAAGGTTAGCCTTACCAACATCCCCCACCTCCACTCGAAGGTCCTCTGTGCTCGCGAACTATCTGATCGGCCTCCGCGAAGGCCTCGAAATGGCGCTCATCGTCACCATCCTCGTCGCCTACGTGGTCAAGGTCGGACGCACGGACGTCCTCTCGAAGCTGTGGATCGGCGTGGGCGTCGCGCTCGTCGTCCCGCTCGGGATCGGTGCGCTGCTCACGTGGGGCCCGTACGGGCTCAGCTTCGAGGCGCAGGAGATCGTCGGCGGGACGCTGTCGCTGATCGCGGTCGGCTTCGTCACCTGGATGATCTTCTGGATGGGCAAAACCGCCCGCAGCATGAAGTCCACCCTCCAGAACCGGCTCGACTCGGTGCTCGTTGGCACCGGCTGGGGCGTCGTGATCCTCGCCATGCTGAGCGTGGGCCGCGAGGGCATCGAGACGGCGCTCTTCGTCTGGGCGACGGTCGCCAGCATCGGCGGCGGCTGGGAGCCGGTGATCGGGGCGGTCCTCGGCCTCGTCACGGCCGCGGTGCTGGGCTTCCTCCTCTACCGCGGAATGGTCAGGATCAACCTCGGCTCTTTCTTCACCTGGACCGGCGCGTTCCTCATCCTCGTCGCGGGCGGCGTGCTCGCCTACGGCATCGGCGACCTGCAGGAGGCGGGCGTCATCCCCGGCGCCGGCATGCACGCCTACGACATCAGCGGCGTCATCCCGTCGTCGAGCTGGTACGGCACCGCGCTCGCGGGCATCCTCAACTTCAACCCGTCACCGACCTGGCCGCAGGTCATCGCCTGGGCCGGGTACATCGTCGTCGTGACGTTCTTCTACGTGCGGCAGCACCGCGCGTCGCACACGCGACCGGCCGCCGCTCCCGCGCCGTCCGCCCCCGCGCCGCGGACGCCCGTCCACTCCTGACCCGCGGCCCCGCGCACGCATCCACCAGAGCAGAAAGCACAGCATCGCCATGCCCCGACTCCGTCAGCTCGCCCCCGTCGCCGGCTCCCTGGCCGCCGCAGCGACCGTCGCGCTCGCCCTCACCGGCTGCGTCCCCAACAAGGCCGTCGCCGAGGCGGAGGCCATCAAGGTCACGCTCACGGACTCCTCCTGCACGGTGAAGACGGCCACAGCTCCCGCCGGCCCGATCACCTTCCAGGTCACCAACACGGGCTCCGACGTCAACGAGTTCGAGGTGCTCGCGCAGGACAAGCTGCGGATCGCCGGCGAGAAGGAGAACATCGGGCCGGGCACCACGGTCAACTACGTCGTCCAGCTCGCCGAGGGCAGCTACTTCACCGCCTGCAAGAAGGGGATGGTCGGCAACCCGAGCTCGCTCGCGGCCTTCACGGTGACCGCGGGCTCACGCGACACGAAGTCCGTCAGCGAGAGCAAGCAGGTCGCCCAGGCCGTGACCAACTACGTCTCCTACGTCAAGGATCAGACCGGGCAGCTGCTGACGGCGACGAAGACGTTCGCCGCCGCCTACGAGGCCGGCGACGACGCGGCCGCCCGCGCCCAGTACCCCGCCGCCCGGACGTTCTACGAGCGGATCGAGCCGACCGCCGAGCAGTTCGGCGACATCGACCCGGCCCTCGACCTCCGCGAGGCCGACCTGGAGCAGGGCCAGGAGTGGACAGGCTGGCACCGCATCGAGAAGGACCTGTGGGCGCCCGCCGGCTTCACGGCCTCCGACGCCGCCACCCGCACGACCCTCGGCGACCGGCTCGTCGCCGACACCCAGCGGCTCTACGACCTCGTCTACGCGAAGGACTTCACCCTCACCCTCGACCAGATCTCCAACGGTGCCGCCAGCCTGATGGAGGAGGTCTCGCGCACCAAGATCACGGGCGAGGAGGAGACCTTCTCGCACACCGATCTGTGGGACTTCCAGGCCAACGTGGAGGGCGCGGAGGTCGCCTACGGCAACGTCCGGGCGGTGCTGCTGGAGAAGGGCGCGACCGGGAAGGCCGCAGCGAAGAAGCTGGACGCCGAGTTCGCCACGATCGACTCGCTCCTCGCGCAGCACAAGGAGGGCGACGGGTTCGTGAGCTACACGCAGCTCACGACTCCGCAGGTCAAGGAACTCCAGGACTCGGTCAACGCGCTGAGCGAGCCGCTGTCCCAGCTCACGTCGATCCTGGTCAAGTAGGGCCATGGAAGACCAGGAGAACCCCGGAGGCCTGTCCCGGCGCGGGATGCTCGGCCTCGCCGGCGCGGCGGTCGGCGCGGGCGTCGTCGGGTTCGGGGCGGGCGCGGCCGTGGGCCATGCCGTCACCTCCTCCCCCGCCGGCGCGACCTACCCGTTCTACGGCGCGAACCAGGCCGGCATCGTCACGCCCGCCCAGGACCGCCTGCACTTCGCCGCGTTCGACGTCGCCGCCGGGCTCGACCGGGACGGGCTGATCGAGCTGCTGCAGGACTGGACCCTCGCGGCCGCGCGGATGACGCAGGGCAAGCCGGCCGGGAAATACGGCCCCGCCTCCGGCCCGTCCGACGCTCCCCCGGACGACACCGGCGAGGCGCTCGACCTCCCGCCCGGCGGCCTCACGCTCACGTTCGGCCTCGGCCCGACGCTGTTCACGGCCGCCGACGGGACCGACCGGTTCGGGATCGCCCGCAAGCGCCCGGCCGCGCTGGTCGACCTCCCGCACTTCCGCGGCGACGCGCTGCTCGACAGCCTCACCGGCGGCGACCTGTGCGTGCAGGCCTGCAGCGAGGACCCGCAGGTGGCCGTGCACGCCATCCGCAACCTGTCCCGCATCGCGTTCGGCCGCGCCGCCATCCGCTGGTCGCAGCTCGGCTTCGGCCGCACCTCGTCCACCTCGCGCAGCCAGACCACGCCGCGCAACCTGTTCGGCTTCAAGGACGGCACCGCGAACATCAAGGCGGAGGACTCCTCGGTCGTGGAGGACCAGGTCTGGGCCGACCGCGGCGACGGCGCGGCGTGGATGCACGGCGGCTCGTACCTCGTGGCGCGGAAGATCCGCATGGTCATCGAGACCTGGGACCGTCAGCAGCTCGGCGAGCAGGAGCGCATCGTCGGACGGGACAAGGGCGAGGGCGCGCCGCTCTCCGGCGGCACGGAGTTCAGCGACCCGAACTTCCTCGCGCTGTCACCGGCCGGCGGCACGAAGATCGACCCCGACTCGCACGTCCGGCTCGCGCACCCGACGATGAACGACGGCGCGCAACTCCTGCGTCGCGGCTACAACTTCGTGGACGGCAACGACGACCTGGGCCGGCTGAATGCGGGACTGTTCTTCATCGCCTTCCAGCGGGACCCGCGGAAGCAGTTCATCCCCATCCAGAACCGGCTCGCGAAGAACGACCTCATGAACGAGTACCTCAAGCACGTCGGCTCCGCCGTCTTCGCGGTGCCCCCCGGCGCCCGCGAGGGCTCCTACGTCGGCGCCCCCCTCTTCGCCTGACGACACTCGTCACGAATAGCGCGTTTTGCGCCGCTATTCGCGACATTCGGCACGAATCGGCGAGGGGGGTTACGGCGTCGCCGTGGGTGTCGGCGTGTCGACGGCCGCGCGCGAGACCGAGTAGTTGGCCACCCAGCCGTTGCTGCCCGCGTCGCTGACGACGACGAGGACGCCGAACTCGCCGTTGGAGAACGTCCCGGTGCCGCCGCCGTCCGGCCCCTGGGCGCCGAAGCCGCCGTCGAAGCCCGCGTCCGCGAGCTGCTTCGCGATGTCCTGATACGCCTTCGCGTCGGGCACCTTGATCGTGACGTTCCACACCTTGCCGTGGCCGCTGCCGACACCGGCGCCGAAGACCACGGCGCCCGTGGCGAGCGGCACGGCCTTCGGGAAGTCGGCCGGCACCTTGTTCCCGCCCACATCCACGTTGCCGCCGGTGACGTCCTTCACGACGGTCTGGAAGCTGCAGCCCGCGAGCGCCGGCGCGACCCCCACGAGGAGGAGAGCCGCGACCGGGAGCGCGAGCAGGCGGGATCGTCTCATGTGTCGATTATGCGCGCCGCGGAGCCCGCGGGTGACGCCTACGCGTCCTGGCGCTTGAGGCGCGAGGCGGCGCGGCCGCGGGCGGTCGCGTCGAGCTCGACCTTGCGAATGCGCACGGCCTCCGGGGTGACCTCCACGCACTCGTCCTCGCGGGCGAACTCCAGGCACTCCTCCAGCGTGAGCTGGCGGGACGGCGTCATCGACTCGAACGTGTCGGCCGTGGAGGAGCGCATGTTGGTGAGCTTCTTCTCCTTGGTGATGTTCACGTCCATGTCGTCGGCGCGCGAGTTCTCGCCGATGACCATGCCCTCGTAGACCTCCTCGGTGGGGTTCACGAAGAAGGTCATCCGCTCCTGGAGCGCGATGATGGCGAACGGGGTGACCACGCCGGAGCGGTCGGCCACGATCGAGCCGTTGCTGCGGGTGACGATCTGCCCGGCCCACTCGTCGTAGCCGTGCGAGATCGCGTTCGCGATGCCGGTGCCGCGGCTGATGGTCAGGAACTCGGTGCGGAAGCCGATCAGGCCGCGCGAGGGGACGATGAACTCCATGCGCACCCAGCCGGTGCCGTGGTTCGCCATGTTCTCCATGCGGCCCTTGCGCGCCGCCAGGAGCTGGGTGATCGCGCCGAGGTACTCCTCCGGCACGTCGATGGTCAGGTGCTCGAACGGCTCGAAGGTCTTGCCGTCCACCTTCTTGGTGACCACCTGCGGCTTGCCGACGGTCAGCTCGTAGCCTTCGCGGCGCATCTGCTCGACCAGGATGGCCAGCGCCAGCTCGCCGCGGCCCTGCACCTCCCACGCGTCGGGGCGGCCGATGTCGAGCACGCGCAGCGACACGTTACCGATCAGCTCGCGGTCGAGGCGGTCCTTGACCATGCGCGCGGTCAGCTTGTGGCCCTTGACCTTGCCGACCAGCGGCGAGGTGTTGGTGCCGATCGTCATCGAGATCGCGGGGTCGTCGACGTGGATGAGCGGCAGCGGACGGATGTCGTCGGGGTCGGCCAGCGTGTCGCCGATCATGATGTCCGCGAAGCCCGCCACCGCGACGATGTCGCCGGGGCCGGCGCTCTCGGCCGGGTAGCGGTCGAGCGCCTTGGTGATCATCAGCTCGGTGACGCGCACGTTGTGCACGTCGCCGTCGTGACGCACCCAGGCCACCGTCTGGCCCTTGCGGAGCGTGCCGTTGAAGATGCGCAGCAAGGCGAGCCGGCCGAGGAATGGCGAGGCGTCGAGGTTGGTGACGTGCGCCTGGAGCGGAGCCTCCGGGTCGTAGGTCGGCGCCGGGATGTGCTCCAGGATGGCCTCGAACAGCGGCTCGAGGTCGCCGTTGTCGGGCAGCTCGCCGTTCTCGGGCTTGTTGAGGCTCGCCGCGCCGTTGCGCCCGGAGGCGTAGACGACGGGGACGTCGAGGATCGCGTCCAGGTCGAGGTCGGGCACGTCGTCGGCGAGGTCGCTCGCGAGACCGAGCAGGAGGTCCTGGCTCTCGTGCACAACCTCCTCGATGCGCGCGTCCGGACGGTCGGTCTTGTTGACCAGCAGGATGACGGGGAGCTTGGCCTCCAGCGCCTTGCGCAGCACGAACCGGGTCTGCGGCAGCGGGCCCTCCGAGGCGTCCACCAGCAGGACGACGCCGTCGACCATCGACAGCCCGCGCTCGACCTCGCCGCCGAAGTCGGCGTGACCGGGGGTGTCGATCACGTTGATGGTGATCGGGCCGTTGGCCGCGTGCTTGCCCTTGTAGGAGATCGCCGTGTTCTTGGCGAGGATCGTGATGCCCTTCTCACGCTCCAGCTCGTTGGAGTCCATCGCACGCTCCTCGACGTGCTCGTGGTCGCCGAACGAGTTGGTCTGCCGCAGCATGGCGTCGACCAGCGTGGTCTTGCCGTGGTCGACGTGGGCGACGATCGCGACATTGCGCAGATCGTCGCGGTGGGCGACGGCGTTCTCGGACATGCGTGAGGGCTCGACTCTCGTCAGAAGGAAGAAGGGGAACGGTCTATTCTATCCCAGCGACCGGGCGCCTCCGTTTACGGCCGATGGCCGAGCGGGATCGCCGCACCCGGAACGGCGTCGAGCAGGGCGCGCGTGTAGTCCTCGCGCGGCGAGCCGAACACTTCCGCCGTCGTCCCCTGCTCCACCAGCCGGCCCTTCCGCATCACGCAGACGTCGTCCGCGATCCGGCGCACCACGCCGAGGTCGTGCGTGATGAACAGGTAGGTCAGCGCCAGGTCGTCCTGGAGCTCGGCGAGGAGGTCGAGCACCTGCGCCTGGACCAGCACGTCGAGCGCCGACACCGCCTCGTCGAGCACGACGATGTCGGGGTTCAGCGCCAGCGCCCGGGCGATGGCGACCCGTTGCCGCTGGCCGCCGGAGAGCTCGTCCGGGTAGCGCGCGGCGAAGGCGGCGGGCAGCGCCACGCGGTCCAGCAGCTCCGCGACGCGCCGCCGACGGGACGCCCGGTCGCCGAGGCGGTGCACGGCAAGCGGCTCCGCGATGCTGGCGCCGACGCTGCGGAGCGGGTCGAGCGAGCCGTACGGATCCTGGAACACCGGCTGCATCCGGCGGCGGAGGGCGAAGACCTCCCTGGCACTCAGGGCGCCGCTGTCCTGGCCGTCGATCGCGATGCGGCCGCCGGTGGGCTCCTCCAGGCGCAGGATCAGCTTCGCGACCGTGGACTTGCCGGAGCCCGACTCGCCGACGAGGGCGGTGGTGGTTCCCCGTGGCACCGCGAAGCTCACGCCGTCCACGGCCGTGAGGGCCGACGACCGGAGACCGCCACCGCGCACCGGGTAGACCTTCGTGAGCCCGCTGACCGCGATCGCCGGGGTCGCCTCCGCTGCGGCCGCCACGCGCCGGTCCGTCGTGCGCAGCGGGCCGACGGCGCTCGGGGCGGCCTCCACCAGCCGCCGCGTGTACGGATGCGCGGGGCGCAGCAGCACCTCGCGGCTCGGTCCGGCCTCCACGACCCGCCCCTGGTGCATCACGACGACGCGGTCGGCGCGCTCGGCCGCGAGCCCGAGGTCGTGCGTGATGAGCAGGACGGTGGTGCCGAGCTCCCGGGTGAGCGTGCCGAGGTGGTCCAGGATGCCGCGTTGCACCGTCACGTCGAGGGCCGAGGTGGGCTCGTCGGCGATCAGGAGTTTCGGGTCGCCGGCGAGGCCGATCCCGATCAGCGCGCGCTGGCGCATGCCGCCGGAGAACTGGTGCGGGTACTGCCGGAGCCGGGTCTCCGCGTCGGCGAGCCCGGCGCGCTCCAGCACGTCGATCGCCGCGGCGCGGACCGCACGGCGGCCGCTGGCGACGCCGTTCGCCCGGATGGCCTCCTCCACCTGGAAGCCCACGCTCCAGACCGGGTTCAGGCTCGACATCGGGTCCTGCGGCACGAAGCCGATCTCGCGTCCGCGGACCGCCTCCAGCTCGCGCCGGCCGAGCGTCGTGAGCTCCACGCCGTCGAGCACGACCGACCCGCCGAGGAGCCGGCCGGCGCCGGGCAGGAGCCCGACGATCGCCTGCGCGGTGGTGGACTTGCCCGAGCCGGACTCGCCCACGATCGCGACCGTCTCACCGCGATGGATGGTGAGGTCCACGCCGTCGACCGCTGTGGCCACGCCGCCGCGCGTGGGGAACCCCACCCGGAGGCCCGACACGACGAGGAGCGGGCTCGCGCCGGTCTCGTTCGATGCTGCGCTCACCGGCGTGCCCTCGCCTTCGGGTCGAGCGCGTCCCGGACCACCTCGCCGAGCATGATGAAGCTCAGCACGGTGACGGAGAGCGCCAGGGACGGGTAGACGAGCGTCTGCGGCGCGGTCCGGAGGTCGTTCTGCGCCTGGCTGATGTCGTTGCCCCACGACATCACATCGCTCGGCAGCCCGACGCCGAGGAACGACAGCGTCGCCTCCGCGACGATCGAGGCCGCGAGCGACAGCGTCGTCACGACGATGACCGGCGCGATCGCGTTGGGCAGCACGTGGCGGAGCAGGATGCGGAACGGGGACAGCCCGATCGCCGTCGCGGCCAGCACGTGGTCGGCCGTCCGGACGCGGAGCACCTCCGCCCGGAGCACGCGCGCGGTCGCGGGCCAGGCGAAGACTCCGATGGCGAGCGAGATGACCCAGACGTTCGCGAATTTCGCGAACACCGACATGATGACGACGGCCGCCAGGATGTACGGGATCGAGAAGAAGATGTCGCCGACGCGCGACAGCACGGCGTCGACCCAGCCTCCGTAGAAGCCGGCCAGGGCGCCGAACACGACGCCGAGGACCGCCATGAGCGCGGTCGACAGCACACCGACCGAGAGCGATGTCCCCGTGCCGTGGACGATGCGCGCGTAGATGTCGCAGCCCTGCTTGGTGAACCCGAGCGGGTGGCCGGGCGCGGGGCCGCCGTTGCTGTTGGCCAGCAGGCAGTCGTTGTTCGGCGCGGCCTGCGCGAAGAGGCCGGGGAAGAGGGCCACGGCCGTGATCAAGGCGATCAGGACGACCGAGCACCAGAACATCGGCCGGCGGCGCAGGTCGTCCCAGGCGTCCGACCACAGGGTGGCGGCTCGGGTGGCGGCTCGGGTGGACGGCTCGTCACGACGCATGGCGGATCCTCGGGTCGAGCACCGCGTAGAGGAGGTCGACCAGCAGGGTGACGACAAGGTAGAGCAGCACCATGACCGTCACGAAGGAGACCACCGTCGGCCCCTCCCCGCGGACGATCGCCTGGTAGAGCGTGCGCCCGACGCCCGGGACGTTGAAGATGCCCTCCGTCACCGTCGCCCCGACGAGCATCACACCGAAGTCCGCCGCGAGGAACGTGACCACCGGGATGAGCGAGTTGCGCAGCACGTGGACCGGCACGATCCGGCGACGGCTCAGCCCCTTGGCCGCCGCGACCCGCACGAAGTCCATCCCGTTGGTGTCGATGACGGACGAGCGGGTGAGCCGCACGATCTGCGCGAAGCTGATCGCCGCCATCGCCACCGCCGGGAGGATGAGGTCCTGGAGCGGCGCCCCTGGGCCGGCGGTCGGCCGCGCCCAGCCGAGCCAGATCCCGAACACGTACTGGAGGACGAACGCGATCACGAAGATGGGGGCCGAGATGAGCAGCAGGCTCACCACGAGCGCGTTGGCGTCGAACAGCCGGCCCTTCCGCAGGCCGCTCACGAGCCCGACCGCGATGCCGAGCACCATCTCGATGGCGAGCGCGAGCAGCGCGAGCCGCAGCGTGACCGGGAACGTGCGGGCCAGGATCTCGCTCACCGCCTCGCCGGAGAACGACGTGCCGAAGTCGCCCCGCAGGATGCCGCCGAGGTAGTTCAGGTACTGGACGAGGAACGGCTGGTCGAGGAGGTAACGGCTGCGCAGCTCCGCGAGCAGCGCCGGGCTCGGCGTCCGATCGCCGAACAGCGCGACGACGGGGTCCCCCGGCATGGCGAACACCATGAAGTGGATCAGCAGCGTCGTGCCCAGCAGGACGGGGACGGCCTGCAGGACCCGGAAGCCGAGGAAGCGGAGCATCGGCGCTAGGACGCCGAGCGCTTGGTGATCTGCTCGTAGAGCGGGACCGAGTTCCACCCGAACGTGACGTGATCGACCGACGCGCTGGAGCCGCCGGTGACGTTCTGGTACCACAGCGGGATGGCCGGCAGGTCACGCAGCAGGAGCTCCTGCGCGGCGCGGAAGTCGGCGTTCGCGGCCTTCACGTCCGACTCGGCGAGCCCCTTCGCGAGGAGGGCGTCGAACTCCGGGTTCGCGTAATCGGTGTCGTTGGACAGCGCACCCGTGCCGTACACCGGCCGGAGGAAGGTCAGCAGCCCCGGGTAGTCGGCCTGCCAGCCCTGGCGGAACGCCGAGTCGATGGTGCGATCGGTGACCGCGGTGCGGAGCAGGGCGAACGTGGGCGAGGCCTCCCCCTTCGCGTCGATGCCGAGGGTGTTCTTGAGGTTGTTCGCGACCGCGTCCACCCAGCCCTGGTGGGCGCCGTCGGCGTTGTAGGCGATGGTGAACGTCCCCGCCCACGCCGAGATCGCGTCGGCCTCCGCCCAGAGCCGCTTGGCCTTCTTCGCGTCGTGGTCGAGCACGCCGGAGCCGTCGAGCCTCCCGGACCAGCCGGGGATCGCCGGCGACGTGAAGTCCTTGGCGGGAGTCCGCGTGCCGTCGAAGATGACCTTCGTGATCTGCGGCCGGTCGATCGCCAGCGAGATGGCCTGACGACGCAGCCTCCCCTCCTCGCCGGCGAAGTGCGCGATCCGCTCCGGGATCGCGACGTTCTGGAACACGGCGGCGGGCTGGTTGATCGCCCGACCGTCGAGGTCCTTCTCGAAGGTCGCGATCGCCGCATCGGGGATCGCGTCGAGGACGTCGAGCGTCCCCGACCTCAGGTCGGCGTAGGCGGAGTCCAGCGAGGAGTAGAACACGAAGCGCAGCCCGCCGTTCTTCGCCTTCCGCGGGCCGGTGTACGCGGGGTTCGCGACGAGGTCGATGCTCTCGTCGTGCTTCCAGGCCTTCGCGCTCGCGAGCGTGTACGGGCCGTTCCCGATCGGGTGCGCGCCGAAGGCCGCCATGTCGTCGAAGGCGACGCTGGGCAGCGGATAGAACGCGGAGAACCCGAGCCGGAGCGGGAAGTCGGACACCGGCGTCTTCAGTGCGACGGAGAACTCGGTGTCGCTGACGATGCTGAGGCCGCTGAGCTCGCTGTCCGACTCGGCGGAGAAGCCCTCGATGTCCTCGAAGAACGAGTTCAGGAGCTGCGCGTTGCTCTTCTTCGCCCCGTAGTTCCAGGCGTCCACGAAGGAGCGGGAGGTCACCTTCTCGCCGTTGCTGAAGGTGCGGTCACCCGCGATCGTGATGGTGAAGTGCTGGGAGTCGGAGGTCTCGATCGACTCGGCGACGTCGTTGACCGGCTTCCCGTCGGCCTGGTAGGCGAGCAGCCCCGAGAACACGGAGTCGATGATCTTGCCCCCGCCCGCTTCGTTCGTGTTGGTCGGGATGAGCGGATTCTGCGGCTCGCTGCCGTTCGCGATGACGACGGCGGTCGTGTCCGCCTTCGACGCGGTGTCGGGGCTGCTGCAGGCGGTGAGCACGAGTGCTCCGGCCGCGGCGAGGGCGGCCGCCGATCGGCCGAGAAGTCTGATGGACACGAATTCCTCCTGTGCGGGGTCGACTTCAGACCTTAGGGTCTCCGCACTGGAGTTGCAAGTTCTTATGGTTACATTGACATTCTAACCTTCTCGTACAAAGAGAAAGGGACCGCCTCCCGTAGGAAGGCGGCCCCTCAGCTCGTACGGCTTACAGCCCCTGCGCCACCGGCGGCTCCGGCTGCTGCGGCAGCCCTTCGTTGACCGGCACGACCTCGTCGGACCCCGCGGCCAGCAGCTCCAGGCGCAGGGCGCGGCGGGCGCGCTGCTGCTCCGGGTCGGGCAGCGGAACTGCCGCCAGGAGGCGCTGCGTGTAGGCCTCCTTCGGGTAGCGGAGGATCTCGTCGCGCGTTCCCACCTCGACCAGGGCGCCGTGGTGCATCACCGCGATGCGGTCGGCCAGGACGTCGATGACGGCCAGGTCGTGGGTGATGAACAGGCACGCGAAGTTCATCTCGCGCTGGAGCTGCTGCATCAGGTCGAGCACGCGCGCCTGCACCGACACGTCGAGCGCGGAGGTCGGCTCGTCGGCGATCAGGACCTGCGGCTTCAGCGACAGCGCGCGGGCGATGCCGACGCGCTGCTTCTGGCCGCCGGACAGCTCGTGCGGGAAGCGGCTGCGGTAGGCGCGCGGGAGCTCGACGCTGTCCAGGAGGCGGTCGACCTCCTTCGCCAGGCCGGCGCCCTTGAGGCCCTTCGCCAGGCGGAGCGGCTCGCCGATCGAGTCGGCGATCTGGAGGCGCGGGTTCAGCGACGACGACGGGTCCTGGAACACGATGCCGACGTTGCGGTGCAGCTTGCGGATCTCGTCCCGGCCCGCGTTGCTGATGTCCTGGTCCGCGACCACGAGCTTGCCCGAGTGGATCGGCAGCAGGCCGATCGCGGCGCGGCCGAGCGTCGTCTTGCCGGAGCCCGACTCGCCCACCAGGCCGACGACCTCGCCCTCGTGGATGGTCAGGTCGATGTCCGTCGCAGCGCGGAAGGCCGGGACGCGGCCGTGCTTCGGGTACTCGATGGCGACCTTCTCGAAGTCGACGACGATCTTCCGTTTGTCCATCTCCGCCTTCTCGTGCTCCGCGGCGGCGATGCGCTCGTTGACGCGGATGCGCTCGACGTACTCCTCGTCGGGGTTCTCCGTGCTGGCGGCGAGGGCGGCGGTCGTGTCGATCTCCTCGTCCTCGCGCTGGCCGAGGTGCGGCACGGCTTCGAGCAGGGCGATCGTGTACGGGTGCTGCGGAGCGTCGAAGACCTCCTTGACCGTGCCGGTCTCGACGATGTCGCCCTTGCGCATCACGACGATGTTGTCGGCCAGGTCGGCGACGACGCCCATGTCGTGCGTGATCAGCAGGATCGCGCTGTCCAGGCGGTCGCGGAGGCTGCGGATCAGCTCCAGGATCTCGGCCTGCACGGTCACGTCGAGCGCGGTGGTCGGCTCGTCGGCGATCAGCAGCTTCGGGTCGCACGAGATCGACTGGGCGATCATGGCGCGCTGGCGCTGGCCGCCGGAGAGCTGGTGCGGGTACGAGTTGAAGGCCTTCACGGGGTCGGGCAGCTCGACCATGTCGAGCAGCTCCAGGGCGCGCTCCTTGGCCTCGTGCGGCGACATCCCGAAATGGATGCGCAGCGTCTCGATGATCTGGGCGCCGACCGTGTATACGGGGTTCAGCGCCGTCATCGGCTCCTGGAAGATCACCGCGACCTGGCGTCCGCGCACCCGGCGCATCTGCGGCGGGGTCAGGCCGGTGAGCTCGCGCCCCTCCAGCTTGATCGAGCCGCGGATGCGGGAGTTCTCGGGCAGGAGGTCGAGGATCGCCATCGAGCTCGCACTCTTGCCGGAGCCGGACTCGCCGACGATCGCGAGCACCTCGCCCGCCTTGATCTGGTAGTTCAGCTTCTTGGCCGCGGGCACCCAGACGTTGTCCACGCCGAAGTCGACGGACAGGTCGGTGACCTCGAGCACGGGGGCGCCGACGACGACCCCGGCCCCGCCGGTGGTGTTCTCGGTCATGATTCGTGGTTCCTTTCGGGGGCGCGCTCGGGCGTGGTGGAGACGGTGCGGGATGAGAGCATGGACCCATGCCCTACGTCTCCCCCGCCGAGCGCGAGGTTTTCGTGTCCCGGTTCAACCGGGTCCTTGCCGTTCTGATCTGGGCGGCCGCTGCCGCCCTGATCGTCGGCCTTCTGGTGAGCGTGCACGATGTGCGCCTGCTCTACGTCGTGCCGTGCGCGCTGTTCGCGTTCATCGGCTGGGCGCTGCTCTGGCGTCCGCGCCTGACGGTCGCCGACGAGGGCATCGAGGTGATCAACGTCACCCGCACCGTCGACATCCCGTGGCAGGCGCTCATCCATGTGGACACCAAGTACGCGCTCACCCTCTACACGCCAGGGCACAAGTTCCCGGTGTGGTCCGCACCCGCTCCCGGCACGGCGCGCACGCTGCGCGCCACCCGCCGGGAGACCACGGGCCGCGTCGGCAAGCCGAACGTCGCGGACAGCGTGCGCCGTCCGGGCGACCTGCTGTCGACCGAGTCCGGAGCGGCGGCCGAAGTCGTGCGCCGCCGCTGGCTTGAGCTCCAGCAGAGCGGCGCGGTCGACAGCGGCCTCGCGGACGAGACGCCCGTGACGGTCCGCTGGCACATCGTGTCGCTCGCCGTGCTGGCCGCGCTGGCGGTCGGCACGCTCGCCGCCCTGCTGGTGGCCTGAGGAGGCCACCAGCAGCGCAGCGCGGGCGGATGTCACAGCACGTCCTCCGCGAGGGCCGCGCCCGTACGGGGTCCCGACTCGCCGTCCTCACCGGGCTCCGGCTCCTCCTCGCGCATCTTGCGGAGGTTGAACCGGCGGTGGCGCGGGTCGAACGCGTCGCGCAGACCGTCGCCGACGAAATTGACCAGCAGCGCGAGCGTGACGATGAACGAACCCGGCCACCAGAACAGCCACGGACGGGTCTGGAACGCCGACTCGTTCGAGCTGATCAGCAGGCCGAGCGAGACGTCCGGCGGCCGGATGCCGTAGCCGAGGAACGACAGCGCGGTCTCCAGCAGGATGGCCGAGGCCATGATCAGGGTCGAGGCCACGATGACGACGCCGATGGCGTTCGGCAGGACGTGCTTGAAGATGATCCGGGTGTCCGAGGCGCCGGCGACGCGGGCCGCCTCCACGAACTCCCGCTCGCGCAGCGACAGGAACTCGCCGCGCACCAGACGCGCGATGCCCATCCACGAGAAGAACCCGAGCATCAGGGCGAGGAAGAACGCGCCGAGGCCGCCGAAGATGTGACCGACGACCGAGCCGATGACCAGCGCCGGGATCACGATGAAGACGTCGGTGATGCGCATCAGGATCGCGTCGACCACACCGCGGAAGTATCCCGCGATGGCGCCGACGACGACGCCCACGACGCTCGCGATGAGACCGAGCACGATCATCACCAGCACCGAGTTCTGGATGCCGCGCATCGTCAGGGCGAAGTAGTCCTTGCCGATGCGGTCCTGGCCGAACGGGTGCTCCCAGGTCGGGGCGCCCTGCTGGACCTGGTTGTTCAGCTCGACGTAGTTGTACTTCCACCAGCCGGGGATCGGACCGATGCCGATCGCGGAGATGGAGAACAGCACGATGAGGATGAACAGGATCGCGCTGGCGACGGCGACCTTGTTGGACAGGAAGCGCTTCCAGATCAGCTTCCCCTGGCTGACGGGCGGGGAGCTCGGCTCCTGCAGCTCGTCGGCGATGACGGTTTCAGTGGTGGACATCAGCGGACCCTCACTCTCGGGTCGAGTGCGGCGTAGGACAGGTCGGCGAGGAAGTTGAACAGGATCGCCATGATCGCGATGACCAGGAAGTACGCCATCACCGGGTTCAGGTCGCCGCGCGACAGACCCAGGTTGAACAGGGAGCCCATGCCCGGGATCGCGAACACCTTCTCCGTGATGATCGCACCACCGAGCAGCGCGCCCACGTCGAAGGCGACGAGGGTCGTGATCGGGATGAGCATGTTGCGGAACGCGTGGCGGACCACGACCGTCCGCTCCGGCAGGCCCTTGGCGCGCGCCGTGCGGATGAAGTCCTGGCTGAGCACCTCCAGCATGCCGGCGCGCGAGTACCGGGTGTACGACGCGAACGAGATCAGCAGCAGCGCGATCGTAGGGAGGGCGAGGTGCGTGAACGTGTCGAGACCCGTCACCCACATGTCGCCGGTGAGACCCGGCGTGGAGGAGCCGACGGTCGCGATCGGGCGGCCGTTGGTGTCCTGGAAGTACGTCGGCCACGCCTGCATGAAGCGGTCCACGACGATCAGGAACCCGGACACGATGGACACGATGACGGCGACCCGCATGTTCTGGCCACGGTCGTAGCCGCCGACGAGCCAGCCGATCAGCAGGCTGACGCCGATCGCGACGACCGCGAGGATCGCGATCGTGGAGGGCGTCGAGATGTTGAACAGCCACTGGAGCCCGAAGTAGCAGACCAGCGCGACGGCGCCGGCGATGCTCGCGGAGATCAGCGCGCGGCGGTTCTGCAGTCCGGCGGTCAGCGCGGTCGCGCCGATGACCGTCGCGGCGATCAGGATGATCATCACGACCGGCCCGAGACCGGGGTGCAGGAACCAGTTGGTGACGCTCATCAGCAGCAGCACGCCGGCGGTCGCGACGCCGGAGACGCCGAACGTGACCGCGCGCCTGCGCATGTCGCCGCCGATCAGCGACTGCCAGATGAGTCCGGCCACCACCCCGATCAAGATCGCGACCCACCAGGGGATCGTGGGATTCGCCAGGAAGTTGTTGAAGCCGATGGCCACGAACTCCTTGAGGAGGACGGCCACGAGGAACGCCGGGAGCGAGTACAGGAAGAAGCTGAGGAACGTGACGACGTTGTCGAGTCCGCTGTACTGCCGCAGGGCGGTGACGATGCCGATGGTGACACCGAGGAGGATCGCGAGGATGAGCGCGACGGTGACCAGCTGAACGGTCGAGGTGAGCGCCTGCGGGAGGATGTCCACCACCTTCGCGTTCGAGATGGTCGACCCCAGGTCGCACGAGTTGGCGAACGGGATCAGGCACTTGGCCGCGCCTCCCAGCCAGAGCAGCCACCGCAGGGGCGGGACCACGTCGAGCTGGAGGAGCTGGATACGCGCGTTGATGAGCTGCGTCTTGTTGGGGGAATTGCTGCTTCGCAGGTCCTGGAGCGGGTCGGCGCTGTACGCCACCAGCATGTACATCAGGAACGAAGCGGCGATGATGATGAGCACTGAGACAAGGAGACGTCTCAGGATGAAACTCGCCATAGGTTCAAAACCTTCACTGACAGGGCGCGCCATTGCGGGTTGGCGGCGAGGAGCTCGCCTGGCGCGATTCGGGGGGACGACCGGATCACGGCCGTCGACTTACATGATAACGGGGCGTCGACTCGAAGCCGACGCCCCGTCGCAGCGGAGTGCCCGGGGGTCACCCGGGCACTCTCACTGTCGAGCGTTACTTCGCGGTCGAGGACTTGACAGTCCACTCCCAGAAGTTCCAGAACGGGCCGTTCTGGTTGCCCATGTACTTCACGCCGTCCACGCGAGCGTTGGCGCCGAAGACACCCGGGAGCTGGAACAGCGGCAGACCGTAGCCCTGCGAGAACGCGGTCTTGTCGATGTTCTTCTCCAGCGAGGTCAGCTTGCTGGTGTCCAGAGTGGTCTGGGTCGCCAGGGCGTCGGAGTTCGCCGCGGAGAAGCGGTTGTAGTTGCCGCCACCGTTGGTGGTGAACAGCTGCGGGATCTGCGAGGTGCCGGCGCCCGGGCTGATCCAGCCGAAGAGCGACGCGTCGTAGTTACCGCCCGGGAGGAGCTTGCTCCAGTCCGGCGAGCCGGCGTCGACGACCTTGAAGCCGGCCTTGGCGGCGGACGCCGAGATGGCCTGGAACTCGTCGACACGGTTCGGGTTGTTCGTGTTGTACAGGATGCGGACGGTCGGGGTCGCACCGGCGAGCAGCGCCTTGGCGCCCGCGATGTCCACCTTGTCGTACGCGGAGGAACCGTTGTTCTTGACCGAGTCGCCGTACATCGGCTGCTGGTTCGGCAGCCAGATCTGCGAGTTCAGGACCTTGGCCTTCGGGTTCACCGGGGTGACGATCGAGTCGAGGATCTGCTGACGCGGGATCGTCTTCAGGAAGGCCTCACGGACCTTCGGGTCGGCGAAGACCTGCGAACCGAAGTTCAGGTCGAGGTGGTCGTACGACGCCTGGTCGCCGGTCAGGACCTTCGCGCTGGTCTGCTTGAGGGCAGTCAGCGTGTCGGCCGAGGCCTGCGGGTTGATGATGTCGACCTCACCGTTCTGGAGAGCGGTGACCTGGGCGTTCGCGTCAGGGATGATGCGGAACACGATCTTGTCCACGGACGGCTTGAGGCCGCCGTCGTAGTACTTGTTCTGCGCCATGGTGAGCGACTGGCCCGGGGTCCACGACGACACGACGAACGGGCCGGAGGAGACCAGCAGGTCGGGGTCGGTCGGGAACGCGGTCACGTCGTAGCCGGTGTTGACGAACTTGGCCGCCTTCTCCAGCGTCGCGTTCGGGGCGACCGGAGCGTCCGGGTTGCCCTTCGGCAGCGTCTTCAGCAGCTTGGTCAGGTCGGCGGCCGAGGACAGGCCCGCCTTCTTGGCCACGATGTGCGCCGGCTGTGCGATCGGGTTGACGAGCTCCCAGTCCACGTACGGGGTGGCGTACTTCAGGGTGATCGACGTGTTGTTGTCGCCGACGGTCGGGTAGTCGGTCGAGTCGATGCCCGCCGTCGAACCCGCGATCGAGAAGTACTGGGTGCCGCTGGTCACGTTGCCCTGGTCGTCGAACTTCGCCGAGTCGTAGTGACCGGAGGCGATGGCCCAGGCGAGGATCATGTCGTCAGCGGTGACGGGCTGGCCGTCGGACCACTTGTCGTTCTTGTTCAGGGTGTACTTGACCGTCAGCGGGTTGTCCGAGAGCTTCTCGAACTTGCCGAACTTGTTGTCGTGGACGATCTTGTAGTTGTTGTCGATGTACTGGAAGCCAGTACCGTACGACCCGTCCAGGTAACCGACCTGGCCGTTGGTGTCCAGGTTGCCCTGCGGGGTCTGCGAGTTGAACGAGGTGAAGTCGTTCACGACAGCGACCGTCACGGTGCCGCCCTTGGCTGCGGACGAGGTCCCCGTGCTGCCGGTCGTGGTGCAGGCAGACAGAGCGAGCGCTGCAACGCCGGCAACGGCGACGGCGCTGACCGCGTACCTGACCTTTCTTCCCTTGATGTGCAATGTTCCTCCTGTGCGAAGTGTGCGGTAGCACGGGCGTGCGAGAGCCCCGTGCCCCGCGGGATAAGACTGACCCTAAGTACCGTTGAGGGTGAATGCAAAATGGGGCTGGAAAACGTTACACAGTGGTAACTCAGTCGGTGGATTATTGCGTCCACGCCACGGATTCGGTGGTCCGCGAGCGTGAAACGCAAGAAACCGTGCAGTTCCCTCGTTTCACGGGCCGGATTCACGGAGGCGTGTGCTCTCCGCCGAGGCCGCTCGGGCCTGGCAGGATGCACATATGAGCACGGAAGCGGTCCGGACGGGTCGAACCACGCCCGTTCCACCCACCTGGACCGGCGAGACGCCCGTCGATCGCGCGGCACGGCCGCGGCTGTGGTGGGAGGTCGCGATCGTCCTCGGCCTGTCGCTCGGCCAGTCGGCGGTCTACTCGATCGTCACGATCATCGACCGCTCCACGCAGAGCACTCCCCTGTCGAACCAGACCGCCCAGGTGAACCCGTCGCAGTCCAGCCGGCAGGTCTTCGACTTCCTCTACCAGTTCCTCGACAACGCGTTCCCGCTGTTCGCGGTGGCGCTGGTGATCTTCCTGCTCTGGCAGCCGGGGCGGACCGGGTTCCGCCGGATCGGCTTCGACCTGAGCCGGCCGGGCCGCGACCTCGGCGGCGGCCTCCTGCTGTTCCTGGTGATCGGCGTGCCCGGCATCCTGTTCTACGCCCTCGGCCGGGTGCTCGGCCTGACGGTGCAGGTGCAGGCGTCGCCGCTCGACACGCACTGGTGGACGGTGCCGATCCTCATCTTCGCGGCGCTGCGGGCCGGCCTCCAGGAGGAGGTGATCGTGGTCGGCTACCTGTTCACCCGGCTGCGCCAGCTCGGCTGGACCAAATGGTGGATCATCGTGGCCGCCGCCCTGCTCCGCGGCAGCTACCACCTGTACCAGGGCTTCGGGCCGTTCGTGGGCAACGCGATCATGGGCGTCGTCTTCGGCTGGTGCTACACCCGCTGGGGCCGGGTCATGCCGCTGGTGGTCGCGCACGTCATCATCGACATCGTCTCGTTCGTGGGCTATCCGCTGGCCGTGGCGCTGTTCCCGCACATCTTCGGTTAGTCCTTCTCGCGGAAGCTCTCGATCTCGCGCGCGTGTCGCGATTGCAGTTCGCGGTAGTCGTCATCGAGGCGAGCGACCACCGCCCCGGCCGCGCGCACGTTCTCGTCGGCCTCGCGCGAGACCTCCGCGTAGACCGCTCTCAAGCGGGGGTCGTCCGTCGCGCCGAATCGGGAGGCGAGGTCGAAGAAGCCCTCCTCCAGCGACCGCATCCTCGACCGGTAGTAGGAGACGTACTCGTCGGCCTGCTCGATGCGGCGGAGCGCGGTCGCGCTCTCCTCGCGCTGCGCTTCCTCCAGCTCGCCCCGGGTGCGGTGTTCGTTCTGCGTCATGGTGTGATGCTCTCCACGCCGCGGGCGTAGTCGTTGTTCGCCGCGATGCGCGCGAGACCCGTCGTCGCCTTCTCCTCGACCGCCCCGGAGAGGGCCGCAGCGACGTCGGCGCCGCGCAGGGTGACGTTCACCGCGGTGACGGCTCCCTCCATGGCCACCCAGTTGCCGCCCTTCACGATTGCGTACTGCGCGTGGACCATCGGCGGAAGGGCCGCGTCGAGCATCCTCCTCGCCGCCTCATGGACGGCGCCGTCGATCGCGTGGATCGTCGAGTCCACTGTGTTCGCCACATCCTTCACCGCATCGTCGATGAGGTCGCCCAGCCACGACATCACGAACCTCCCATCGGACCCGATACGTATGCTTGCGCCCACCGCGCGTCCTGCGCCGCTGCGTTCCTGACCGTGTTCATGATCCCGTGCGAGATCCGCCCCACGATGTCGATGTGCTCATCCACGAGGTCGTTCACAGCCACGACCGCCGACTCGTCGATGTTCTTCTCCACCTGAAGCTCGTGCGCTCGCACGCACTCCTCGATGTCCGCCTCGGTCACCAACGGATACAGCTGGGCGGCGGCGGTCTTCACGTCCGTCAGCGCCGTGGTCATCGCGGGAACGAGTCCATTGTTCACGTCCTTGATCGTCCCGAGGTGCCATGCGACACCGCCGACGCTGGACGCCAGCCCCAGCGCCCCCACCGTGTCCACGGCGACGACGAGACCGGACAGCGCCGCGCCCGCGGTGACCGCACTCACCCCGTTGACGACCGACACGACCCCGTGGAGAACCCGAAGCGGCTGTCCTTGACCGGGACTGGCGATGTCGGCCAACTCGGCCAGCTCTTCGATGGTCAGGCCCTCCCCGCCCAGCCCGAGCATGGCGCCGAAGGGATCGAAGTCGAACGCGTCGCCCAGGTCGTGATGCTCGATCACGCCCTTCCACAGGTCGTCGTCGACGAAGAGGCCCGCGCCGGTGCCGTGACCGAGGAAGTTCCCGATCAGATCGAACCGGTTCACGTAGTTGGTCAGCGGAGGCCGCCCGTGCTTGCGCTCCGCCCGGACCCACTCCTTCGCCTGCGGGGACAGCACGTCCCATGGGTCGGGGGCGTTGAAGGTGGTCGACGACCAGTGGTTCTCCGCGGCGACATACAGGGCGAGGAACCCGCCGAGGGAATGCCCCACCGTCTCGATCCGCGCCCCCGAGTGCCCGTCCGCCGTGAGCCTCTGCTGAACCCGCTCCGCGAACTTCTCGGCCTCGGCGACCTGGGTGCCCTCCCCCGTTCTGCGCCCCACCACCGAGACCAGGTCCGCGACGATGTCGGCGCGGTCGTCGGGGTTCGTGCCGGCGAACGCGATGAACACCTGGGAGTGGTCGGGGACGCCGTCGATGATCGGGACGACGGCCATGCCTTGGAAGCCGGTGGTGGGGTCGGAGGCGGTGTCGTAGACCTGGAACTTCTGCTTGCCATCAGCGCTCTGGAAATCGTCGCCAATCACCGGCGATGGGTTCTGCTCCAGCGGGTCCACCGTGTAAGACCTAGCAGCGATGGACGCGTAGTCCTCGGCGGTTGTCATTCGATCACCTCGGAACTGCCATCGCTGTACGTCACTGAAACTGCGGTCGGCGCATCCTCTACGCCAATGATTGGAAGCGGTTCCGATACCCCGGAGCCCGAAGTGACTCCAAGAATGGCTTGATACTCGTGCCCACCCATTGTGATCACTGCATTGACTGCCCACGGGGCACCGAACCCTGACCGCCCACCCTCTCGGGTGAACGCGATCTCTTGCACACCTCGCTTGTCACCGATGAACGCGACCGCAGCCTTTCTCTGATTCGCAAGATTCGTTGCCTTGTTCACGCCATTTCCCCCTAACCCACAGCCACCCAAACTCATTGCGAGCGCGACCCCTATCGCGGCAATCAGGGGACGCGTGCGGGTCGACGTCACTCGATTACCTCGGATGACTCATCGCTGTAGATCACAGTCACGGGTGCAGGCGCTGTCGCAGGAGGAATGGTTGGCAAGGGGTTGCCTATCCGGGAGTACCTCTCGATACCCAATATCTCGTTGTAGTCCTCACCGTTCACCGTGACCACTGCATTGACTGCCCAAGGCGCTCCGAAGCCCGACAGCCCGCCCTCCCGCGTGAACTTGATCTTCTCCACACCGCCCTGCGTCTCGAGGAATGCGATGGCCGCCTTCCGCTGATTCGCAAGATTGGTCTGCATCCTCACGTCATCGCCTCCACTCGCGCAGCCGGTCGAAAGCAGCACGAGCGCGGACGCGATCATCACCATCCGGTTTCGCGCGAGTGCCCCCTTCATGAGCATCAGGCTAACACTGCCAGTATGGAATCACACCCGTTAGAATTTACTACCTGACGCTTTGCAAGCATTTCTGTGCGCAAAACGAAACCGCCGAGTCACGAACGATTCGTGACTCGGCGGTTTCGCGCGGGTTCCTGGGTGCGACTACGCGAACGCCTCCGGCGGCGGGCACGCGCAGAACAGGTTGCGGTCGCCGTAGGCCTGGTCGATGCGGCGTACCGGCGGCCAGTACTTGTTCCGGACCAGCGTCGGCACCGGGTAGACGGCCTGCTCGCGGCTGTAGGCGTGGTCCCAGGTGGAGGTCGCGACCGACTCCGCGGTGTGCGGGGCGTTGCGCAGCGGGTTGTCGTCGGCCGGCCAGTCGCCCGCGGCGACCGCGTCGGCCTCGGCCTTGATCGCGATCATCGCGGTGACGAAGCGGTCGAGCTCCGCGAGGTCCTCGCTCTCGGTCGGCTCCACCATCAGCGTGCCCGCGACCGGGAACGACATGGTCGGCGCGTGGAAGCCGTAGTCGATGAGGCGCTTGGCCACGTCGTCCACGGTCACGCCGGTGCGCTCGGTCAGCGGGCGGACGTCGAGGATGCACTCGTGCGCCACGAGCCCGTTGTCGCCCGCATACAGCACCGGGAAGTGCTCGCGCAGCTTCGCAGCGACGTAGTTGGCCGACAGGACCGCGGCGCCGGTGGCGTCCGCGAGGCCCCGCGCGCCCATCATCCGGACGTAGGCCCAGGAGATCGGGAGGATGCTCGGGCTGCCGTACGGGGCCGCGGAGACCGGGCCGCCGCCGTGCTCGATGCGGCCGTCCGGTCCGTCCGCGCCGACGAGCACGTGCGTCGCGTCCTGGGCGAGCGGGTGGCCGGGCAGGAACGGCGCGAGGTGGGCCTTCGCGGCAACCGGGCCGACGCCGGGGCCGCCGCCGCCGTGCGGGATGCAGAAGGTCTTGTGCAGATTCAAGTGGCTGACGTCGCCGCCGAAGTCGCCGAATCGGGCGTAGCCGAGGAGCGCGTTCAGGTTGGCGCCGTCGACGTAGACCTGTCCCCCGGCCTCGTGCACGGCGGAGGTGATCGCGACGACCTCGTGCTCGTAGACGCCGTGCGTCGACGGGTAGGTGATCATCAGCGCGGCGAGGGTGTCGGCGTTCGCCGCGATCTTCGCGCGCAGGTCGTCGAGGTCCACGTTGCCGAGGTCGTCGGTCGCGACCACGACGACGCTCATCCCGGCAAGCACCGCGGACGCGGCGTTGGTGCCGTGCGCCGACTGCGGGATGAGGCAGACCGTGCGCTGGTCGTCGCCGCGCGAGCGGTGGTAGCCGCGGATCGCGAGGAGGCCGGCGAGCTCGCCCTGGCTGCCCGCGTTCGGCTGCAGCGACACGGTGTCGTACCCGGTGACGTCCGCGAGCCAGCCTTCGAGCTGGTCGATGAGCTCCAAGGAGCCTGCCACATCCGCCGCCGGGGCGAACGGGTGCAGCGCGGCGAACTCGGGCCAGGTGACGGCCTCCATCTCGGTGGCCGCGTTGAGCTTCATCGTGCACGATCCGAGCGGGATCATGCCGCGGTCGAGCGCGTAGTCGCGGTCCTGCAGCTGGCGGAGGTAGCGCATCATCGCCGTCTCCGAGTGGTGCGTGGAGAACACCGGGTGCGTGAGGAAGTCCGACGTGCGGGTCAGCGCCGCGTCGAAGGACGGCTCGGAGCCGAACGCGAGCACCGCGTCACCCTCGACCGTGCCGCCGAGCACCTCGATGAGGTCGCCGAGCGGGAAGACGCCGTCGCGCAGGTCGGCGGCGGTCTCCTCGTCCAGGCTCAGCGAGACCAGGCCGGCGTCGACGGCGTGCAGCAGGAGGCCGCGCTCGTGGGCGCGCGCGACGACCGTCGCCGCGTCGTCCACCTCGACCACGAGGGTGTCGAAGAACGAGCGGGAGCGGACCTCCACCCCGGCGGCGCGCAGCGCGTCGGCGACGGCGACGGTGGAGAGGTGCACGTGGCGGCCGATCGCGCGCAGGCCGGACGGGCCGTGGTACACCGCGTACATCGCGGCCATGACGGCGAGCAGCACCTGGGCGGTGCAGATGTTGGAGGTCGCCTTCTCCCGGCGGATGTGCTGCTCGCGGGTCTGCAGCGTGAGCCGGTAGGCGGGCTTGCCGATCGCGTCCTGCGAGACGCCGACCAGGCGGCCGGGGAGCTGGCGCTCCAGGCCCTTGCGGACGGCCATGTAGCCGGCGTGCGGGCCGCCGAAGCCCATCGGGACGCCGAAGCGCTGGCTGGTGCCCACCGCGACGTCCGCGCCGAGCTCCCCCGGCGAGGTGAGCTGCGTGAGTGCGAGCAGGTCGGCGGCGGCCACGACGACCGCGCCGGCGGACTTCGCGGTGGCGATGACCGCGGACGGGTCCCAGACCCGGCCGGAGGCGCCGGGGTACTGCACGAACAGGCCGAAGGCCTCCTGCAGCTCCGGCGCGTCGGCGGGCGTGGCGGCGAGGTCGAGCACGACCAGCTCGATGCCGACGGCCTCGGCGCGGTTGCGCAGCAGGGCCAGGGTCTGCGGGAAGGTGTCGGCGTCCACGACGAACGTCGCGCCGGCAGCCTTGGAGGCGCGGCGGGCCAGCAGCATCCCCTCGACCACGGCCGTGCCCTCGTCGAGCATCGACGCGTTGGCGGTGTCCAGCCCGGTCAGGTCGGAGACCATCGTCTGGAAGTTGATGAGCGCCTCCAGGCGCCCCTGGGAGATCTCCGGCTGGTACGGCGTGTACGCGGTGTACCAGCCCGGGTTCTCCAGGACGTTGCGCTTGATCACCGCGGGGGTGATCGTGCCGTAGTAGCCGAGGCCGATCAGGCTGCGGTTCACGGTGTTGCGCGCGGCGAGCGCCCGCAGCTCGCGGAGGGCCGCGCGCTCGCTGATCGCAGCGGGCAGCGCCGAGACGCGCCCCGGGGCGATGCGGATGGAGTCCGGCACGGCGGCGGAGACGAGGGCCTCCACTGTCTCGTAGCCGAGGGCGGACAGCATCGTGCGCTGCGCGTCCCCGTCGGTGCCGATGTGACGCGTCTGGAACTGGTCGCTCATGTCTAGCGGTTGCCTTACTCGCCCGTGAGGGCCTTGTACTCGTCGTAGGACAGGAGGCCGTCGGGGAGGGCGCTGAAGGTCACCTTGATGAGCCAGCCCTCGCCGAACGGGTCGCTGTTGACCAGCTCGGGCGCGTCGACCACGGCCTGGTTGGCCTCGGCGACGGTGCCGTCGACCGGGGCGAACAGCTCGCCTACCGACTTGGTGGACTCGATCTCGCCGACTACGCGGCCGACGGCAACGTCGCTGCCCTCCGCGGGGAGCTCGACGAACACGACGTCGCCCAGCTTCTCGGCCGCGTAGCTCGTGATGCCGACCGTCGCGGTGTCACCCTCGACGAGGAGCCACTCGTGCTCGGCGGTGTACTTCAGGTCCTTCTCTGAGGCCATGGTCAGTGCTTCTTTCTGCTGTAGAAGGGGAGGGCGGTGACGGTGAACGGGAGCTTGGTGCCGCGCACGTCGACGTGCAGTTCGGTGCCCGGCCGGGCGAACCGCGGCGCGACATAGGCCATCGCGATCGGGACGCCGATCGTCGGCGAGAGGGCGCCGGAGGTCACGACCCCGACCTCCTCGTCGGCGCCGTCGACGGCGGGGGCGACGACCGGGTAGCCCGCGCGGGCGGCGCGCTTGCCCTGGCCCATCAGGCCGACCAGCACGCGCGCCTCCGCGTCCGGGCCTTCCTCGCTGGCGGCGCGGCCGACGAAGTCGGTGTCCTTGGCGAGGTTGACGACGCGGCCGAGGCCGGCCTGGGCGGGCATCGTGTCGAGGCCGAGCTCGTGGCCGTAGAGCGGCATGCCGGCCTCCAGGCGCAGCGTGTCGCGGCTGGCGAGGCCCGCGGGCACGAGGCCCTGGGCGGCGCCGGCCTCCAGGAGCGCGTCCCAGAGGGCGCGCGCGTTGTCCGGGGCGGTGTAGAGCTCGAAGCCGTCCTCACCGGTGTAGCCGGTGCGCGCGACGAGCACGGGGTGCGTCTCGAACTCGGCCGGGAGGCTCCAGTAGTACTTGAGGTCGGTGACCCGCTGGGCGAAGTCGTCGTCCGCGAGGTGGAAGCCGGGGGTGGCGAGCACGACGCTGAGCGCGGCGGGACCCTGGACGGCGATGAGAGCGATGTCGTCGCTCTCGTCGTAGACCTCCACGTCGAACGGGGCGGTGCGGTCGCGCAGCTCCTCGGCCACGGCCTCCCGGTTGGAGGCGTTGGCGACCACCATGTAGCGGTCGTCGCCGGTGCGGTAGACGACGAGGTCGTCGAGGATGCCGCCGGCGCGGGAGAGCAGCATGCTGTACTTCGCCTGGTCGAGCGCGAGCGACGACAGCTTGCCGGCGAGGGCGTAGTCGAGCGCCTGGGCGGCCTCCGGGCCGATGAGGACGATCTCGCCCATGTGCGACAGGTCGAACAGCCCGGCCGCGGTGCGGACGGCGTGGTGCTCGGCGAGGTCGCTGGAGTAGCGGACCGGCATCTGCCAGCCGGCGAAGTCGGTGAAGGACGCGCCCGCAGCGGTGTGGGCGTCATGCAGCGGGGAGGTGCGCTCCGTCGCAGCGGTCCCTGCGTCGTTGGTCTGGCTGTCGTGCGAGCTCATGAGTTCTCCGTTCGCCGGCCGTCGCCGGAGGGATGAACGGTAGCGCGCTGCGCGCTCCGTGTGAAGAACTCCCCCTCTGTCATCCGGCCTGAGAGTTTCACCGCGTCCGCAGAGGCGGTCGTGGCTTTCACCGTGGGCGAGGGCGCTTATGCCCTGCTTTTCAGAGTGGCCAGTCCGATGCGGTACGCGTACCTGAGAGATTGTCGGGGAGGATTGCTCCTTCGGTGCCGCCCGCTCGCGCGCTCGGCTCTCCCGCATCGGCCTGATTGGCCCGGTATTCAGTTGACTGGGCCAGCATAACGGGTCCGCGCGGCCGGTGCGCGCGCGGCAACCGTTGCCGAGCGTTTTGCGTTCTGGTCACCATGACACTAAGATGGTCCGCAACTTAGGGTCACGGTGACCTTTAGTCGGACGGGAGGCCCGCGATGGCCGAGCACGAACGCGCGAGTGCGATACTCGCCGTGTCGACGGTCATCTTCGCGCTGCGCTCCGACGAGCTGACCGGCGGTCGCGCCCAGGTCTGGCTGCCGCTCGTGCGCCGCATCCGGGCGCCGTTCGAGGGATGCTGGGCGCTGCCGGGCGGCCCGCTCCGGGTGGGCGAGGACCTGGCCTACGCGGCCTCCCGCACCCTCGGCGACACGACCGGTCTCTCGCCGCGCTACCTGGAGCAGCTCTACACCTTCGGCGACGCTGTGCGCTCCCCCGGCGACGAGCGCGTGGTCTCCATCGTGTACTGGGCGCTCGTCGGCAGCGCGGAGGCGGAGGCCGCGACCTCCGGCGAGAACGTCGGCTGGTTCTCGGCCGACGACCTCCCCGAGCTCGCGTTCGACCACAAGCTGATCGTCGAGTACGCGCTCTGGCGCCTGCGCACCAAGATGGAGTACTCCCGGATCGCACACGCGTTCCTCGGCGAGCGCTTCACCCTCGCCCAGCTCCGCGAGGTGCACGAGGCGGTGCTCGGCCGCCCGCTCGACCCGGCCAACTTCCGGCGGACCATCGAGTCCTCCGGCGCCGTCGTCGCCACCGGCGACTACCTGACCGGCACGCGGCACCGGCCGCCCCGGCTCTACCGCTACAACGACTCGATCGACCTCGCCGACGCGGGGCCGCTCCCCCGGCAGCAGCCGCCCTTCGGGCTGCGCCAACCCCGTCCCACCCCGGAAAGCGAGCAGTCATGACCATCGCATCGGTCGACACCACCATCCAGCTCATCTCGAGCGGCAGCATCGACGGCGCCACCTGCGCCCCCGAGCTCGTCGACGGGCCCTGGCTGTTCGACTCCGCTCCACCGTCGTACGGTCCCGGCGCGTCGCAGGACGACCCGATCCCCGCGTTCGCGCCCAAGCAGGGCGAACTGCCGGAGGAGTACCGCACCGCATCCAAGGAGGAGCTCGCCGAGCGCATCCGCACCGCCAAGGCGACCCTCGGCGACCGCGTCGCGGTGATGGGCCACTTCTACCAGCGCGACGAGGTCGTGCAGTTCGCGGACTTCGTCGGCGACTCGTTCCAGCTCGCCAACTTCGCCAAGGCGCGCCCGGAGGCCGAGACCATCGTCTTCTGCGGCGTGCACTTCATGGCCGAGACCGCGGACATCGTGTCGCGGCCGGAGCAGAACGTCATCCTCCCGAACCTCGCCGCCGGCTGCTCGATGGCCGACATGGCCGACCTCGACTCGGTGCAGGAGTGCTGGGAGGCGCTGGAGGAGCTGTACGGCACCGAGCCGGACGCCGACGGCCGCGTCCCGGTCATCCCGGTCACCTACATGAACTCGTCGGCGGCGCTCAAGGCGTTCTGCGGCGAGCACGGCGGCATCGTCTGCACGTCGTCCAACGCGGCGACCGTCCTGCAGTGGGCGTTCGAGCGCGGCCAGCGCGTGCTGTTCTTCCCGGACCAGCACCTCGGCCGCAACACCGCCAAGGCGATGGGCGTCCCCGTCGAGCGCATGCCGCTGTGGAACCCGCGCAAGCCGCTCGGCGGCAACGACGAGGCGTCCCTCGGCGAGGCGCAGGTCATCCTGTGGCACGGCTTCTGCTCGGTGCACAAGCGCTTCACGGTCGGCCAGATCGAGCACGCCCGCGCCGAGTTCCCCGGCGTCCGCGTGATCGTGCACCCCGAGTGCCCGATGGAGGTCGTGGACGCCGCCGACGAGTACGGCTCGACCGACTACATCGTCAAGGCGATCCAGGCGGCGCCCGCGGGCTCCACCTTCGCCATCGGCACCGAGATCAACCTGGTGCAGAGGCTGGCGGCGGAGTACCCGCAGCACACCATCTTCTGCCTCGACTCGGTGGTCTGCCCGTGCTCGACCATGTACCGCATCCACCCCGGCTACCTCGCGTGGGTGCTGGAGGGCCTGGTGCGCGGCGAGGTCGTGAACCAGGTGCGCGTGGCCGACGAGGTCGCGGCGCCCGCCCGGGTGGCGCTGGAGCGCATGCTCGCCGCCCGGCCGGACACCACGATGGCGGCCTGACATGGCCCGCGTCGTCGTCGTCGGGAGCGGGATCGCCGGACTCGTCGCCGCGCTGCGGGCGGCCGAGCGTCACGATGTGACGATCGTGACCAAGGGCGGTGTCGAAGACGGCAGCACCCGGTACGCGCAGGGCGGGATCGCCGCCGCCGTGTTCTCCGACGACAGCGTGGCCGAGCACGTGGCTGACACGCTGCGCGCGGGCGCCGGCCTGAATGTGGTGGCGGCCGTGGAGGCGCTCTGCGGCGACGGTCCGGCACGGGTGCGCGAGCTGATCGCGCTCGGCGTCGCCTTCGACCGCGACGGAAAGGGCCTCGCCCGCGGGCTGGAGGCCGCGCACTCCAGCGCACGCGTCCTGCACGCGGGCGGCGACGCTACCGGCGCCGAGATCGAGCGGGCGCTGGACGCGGCCGTGCGCGCCGACGGCATCCGCGTGGTGACCGGGGCGTTCCTCCGGGACGTGCTCGTGACGGACGGCGCGGCCTCCGGGATCGCGCTGCGACTGGCCGACGGAACCGACGTCGAGCTCGACGCCGACGCGGTCGTCCTGGCGACCGGCGGCTGGGGACAGCTCTACGCGCACACGACGAACCCGGAGATCGCGACCGGCGACGGGGTCGCGGCCGCCTACCGGGCGGGCGCGCTGCTGGCGGACCTGGAGTTCACGCAGTTCCACCCGACCGCGCTGCGGCTCCCGGCAGCGGACGGCGGCTCGCGCACCTTCCTGGTGTCGGAGGCCGTGCGCGGCGAGGGCGCCGTGCTCCGGAACGCGCGCGGCGAGCGGTTCATGCTCGACGTGCACCCGGACGCCGAGCTCGCGCCGCGCGATGTCGTCGCCCGCGGGATCGCCGTCGAGATGGCGGCGCAGGACGGCCTCCCGGTCGTGCTCGACGCGACGGCGCTCGGCGCGGACTTCCTCGCGCACCGCTTCCCGACCATCGACGCCGCGTGCCGCGCGGCCGGGATCGACTGGTCCCGTGAGCCCGTGCCCGTGACGCCCGCCGCACACTACGCGATGGGCGGCGTCGCGACGGACGTACACGGCCGCACGAGCCTCCCCGGGCTGTTCGCGGTCGGGGAGGTCGCCTGCACCGGGGCGCACGGCGCCAACCGGCTGGCCTCCAACTCGCTGCTGGAGGGGCTGGTGTTCGCACACCGCGCGGCCGAGGCCATCGGCGAGGCGCGGGCGGAGCCGCCCGCCTGGGTCGCGGAGCCGAGCCGGGCCGCCTCGGCTGCGGTGGAGCCCCCGGAGGGCGACGAGCCGTTCGACCGCGCGCGGCTGCAGTCCGTCCTCTGGACCGGCGCGGGTCTGCACCGCGACCGTGCCGGCCTCGAACGCGCCGCCCGCGCGCTGGCCGCCCTGCGCGAGCCGGAGCCCGGAGAGGACGCCAGCCTCCTGCAGCTCGGCCGCCTCGTCGTCGCGTCCGCCCTGTCGCGCGAGGAGTCGCGCGGCGCCCACTTCCGCTCCGACTTCCCGCTGCCGGCGGCGGGGACGCCCCGCCACACCGTGCTTGCTCCGCTGTCCGTTCCTACCGAGGTGACCGTTCCATGCTGACCCGCCAGACCATCCACGACGTCGTCCGAGCCGCTCTCGCCGAGGACGCGCCGTGGGGAGACCTGACCAGCGAGCTGCTCATTCCCGAAACGGCATATGCCACCGCGCGCCTCTCCGCGCGCGAGCCCGGCACGTTCTCGGGAGGTGCGGTGTTCGCCGCGGCGATGACGCTGACGGACCCCGCCATCGAGGTCGACCTGGCCGTCGCGGACGGCGACGCCTTCGAGGCGGGCGACACGCTCGCGACGGTGAGCGGCCCCGCCCGCTCGGTGCTGCAGGGCGAGCGCGTCGCGCTGAACTTCGTGCAGCGGATGTCGGGGATCGCGACTCTCACCGCGTCCTTTGTCGCCGAGGTGGCGCATACCTCCGCCCGCATCGTCGACACCCGCAAGACCACCCCGGGCCTGCGCGCGTTCGAGCGTCACGCCGTGCGCAGCGGCGGCGGGCACAACCACCGCTACTCGCTCTCGGACGCGGTGATGGCCAAGGACAACCACCTGGCCATCCTCACCGCGCAGTCCGGGCTGTCGGTGACCGACGCCCTCCGCCGGGTGCGCTCCGAGCTCTCGCACACCACGCACCTGGAGGTCGAGGTGGACCGCATCGACCAGATCGAGCCGGTGCTCGCCGCCGGGGTGGACACGATCATGCTCGACAACTTCACGCTGGACGAGCTGCGCGAGGGCGTGGCGATCGTCGGCGGCCGGGCGATCGTGGAGGCCAGCGGCAACGTCAGCCTCGCCACCGTTCGCGACATCGCGGAGACCGGGGTGGACCTCATCTCCTCCGGCGCGCTCACGCACAGCGTCCGCTCGCTCGACCTCGGCCTGGACGTGGTGATGGAGAACGCATGACCGGGCTGTACCTCGACGCCGCCGCGACCTCCGCGGTGCGCCGCGAGGTCCTGGAGGCGATGTGGCCGTACCTCACCGGCGACTTCGGCAACCCGTCGAGCCACCACGCGGTCGGCGAGTCGGCGGCGCGCGCCCTGGCCGCCGCGCGCGCGACGGTCGCGGACTGGCTCGGCTGCCGGGCGTCGGAGGTCGTCTTCACCTCGGGGGGCACCGAGGCGGACAACCTCGCAGTCAAGGGGATCGCGCTGGGCGCCCCGCGCGGCCGGCACCTCGTGACCACGCCGATCGAGCACGAGGCGGTGCTGGCCTCCGTCGACTACCTGGTGCGCGTGCACGGGTTCGAGGCGACGTACCTCCCTGTCGGGCGCGACGGCCTGGTCTCCCCCGACGACTTCGCGGCGGCGCTGCGGCCGGACACGACGCTCGCCAGCGTGATGCTCGCCAACAACGAGGTCGGCACCATCCAGCCGATCGCGGAGCTGGCGGCGCTGGCCCACGCGCAGGGCGTGCCGTTCCACACCGACGCGGTGCAGGCGGCGGGCTGGCTCCCGCTCGACGTGCGCGAGCTCGGCGTCGACGCGCTCAGCGTCTCCGGGCATAAGATCGGCGCGCCCAAAGGGATCGGAGCCCTGTACGTGCGCGGCAGGCTCCCGCTCGAACCGGTGCTGCACGGCGGCGGCCAGGAGCGCGGGCGCCGCTCCGGCACCGAGAACGTCGCGGGCGTCGTCGCGCTGGCCACGGCCGCGCGGCTCGCGATGCGCGACCGGGAGGCCCACGCCGCCCGCGCCACGGCGGCGCGCGACGCGTTCACGGCCGCGGTGCTGGCACAGACCCCCGGCGCGGAGCTGACCGGCCACGCGTCGGCGCGGCTGCCGGGCACGGCCTCCTTCGTGTTCCCCGGCACCAACGGCGAGACGGTGCTGCTGGAGCTGGAGCGCCGCGGGATCGTGTCCTCCAGCGGCTCAGCGTGCGCGGCCGGCAGCGAGGACGCGTCGCACGTGCTGCTCGCGCTCGGCTACGACGAGGACGTGGCCCGCACGGCGGTGCGGTTCTCCTGGGGACCGGAGGTCACCGAGGACGCCCTCGTCGCCGTCGCCCCCGCGGTGGCAGAGGCCGTCCGCGAGGTGCGCGGCCTCGCCCCCTGAAACCATGAAGCGACATTCGTGCCGAATGGCGCTTCTCGTCGCCGCATTCGCGCCATTCGGCACGAATCCTGTGCGTCGGTTACGCGGAGAGTGAACGGGAGGGCGAGTTCATCTGTTCGAAACCCACGATGTCGGGGGTCGTGGATAGTGTGGACCGGTGACTGAGAAGACCTCACCTGCGCCCGCCGACGCCATCGACACCGGAGCGCTCGGTGAGTCCCAGGCAGGCGCGGCCCAGCCGCGCATCGCGCCGCGCGATCAGCGCGTCATCTGGCTGCTGCTGGCCGCCACGTTCGTCGTGATCCTCAACGAGACGATCATGAGCGTCGCCATCCCCAAGCTGATGGACGACCTCCACATCGACGCGCTCGCCGCGCAGTGGCTCTCCACCGCGTTCATGCTGACGATGGCCGTGGTCATCCCGATCACCGGCTTCCTCCTGCAGCGCTTCACCACCCGCCAGGTCTTCATCGCCGCGATGTCGCTGTTCTCGCTCGGCACGCTGGTCGCCGCCCTCGCGCCGGGGTTCAGCATCCTCGTCGTCGCGCGCGTGATCCAGGCCTGCGGCACCGCGATCATGCTGCCGCTGCTGATGACCACGCTGATGACGCTGGTCCCGCCCGCGCTGCGCGGACGGACGATGGGCAACGTGTCGATCGTCATCTCGGTCGCGCCGGCGATCGGCCCGACCATCTCGGGCGTCATCCTCAACTTCCTGGCCTGGCGGTGGATCTTCCTCATCGTGCTGCCGATCGCCGTCGTGATGCTACTGATCGGCATCAAGTTCGTCGAGAACGTCACCGAGACCCGCAAGAGCCGCGTCGACGTGCTCTCGGTCATCCTCTCGGCGTTCGGATTCGGCGGCCTCGTCTACGGCCTCACCCTGAGCGGCGAGACCGGCCCGGCCGCGGCGGCCAACGAGCCGATCCTGTGGACTTCGCTCGCGGTCGGAGTGGTGGCGCTCGCGGCGTTCATCACACGGCAGCTCCTCCTGCAGCGCAAGGACCGCGCGCTGCTCGACCTGCGGACGTTCCGCAGCCCGATCTTCACGGTCGCGATCGTGCTGATGGCGATCACGACGGCGTCGCTGTTCGGCGTGATCATCGTCCTGCCGCTCTACCTGCAGCACGTGCTGCACCTCGACGTGCTCGGCACCGGACTGCTCCTGCTGCCCGGTGGGCTGGTGATGGGCCTCGCGGCGCCGTTCGTCGGCCGGCTCTACGACCGGATCGGACCGCGTCCGCTGGTGATCCCGGGGGCGATCCTGGTGAGCCTGGTGATGTGGGGGCTGACGATGGTGACCGAGACCACCCCGATCTACCTCGTGCTCATCGCGCACATCACGATGAGCCTCGGCCTGGCACTGATGTTCACGCCGCTGTTCACGGCCGGCCTCGGCGCGGTGCCCCCGCACCTGTACTCGCACGGCAGCGCCATCCTCGGCACCATCCAGCAGGTCGGAGGCGCGGCGGGCACGGCGCTGCTGGTGGCGGTGCTGTCCGCGCAGACCGCGGCCCTGGCGGCGGGCGGCGCCTCGCTCGACGCGGCCACTGCCGGAGGCATCCGCGCGGCGTTCTTCGCGGCGGCGATCATCTCGCTGTTCGGGGTGGTCGGCTCGTTCTTCATCAGCAAGCCCGCCGACGCCCCGTCCGAGGCCGCGTTCGCGCACTGACGCCACCGCCGAGGGGCACGTCGTTGTCACTTTCGAGCGCGAAAAGTGACAACGACGTGCCCTTCGGCTGAGGGGTGGCGGCTCTGGCACGGCCGCTGCCGCGGTGAGAGCATGGAGGCCGCGCCCCAACGACCTCGGGCGACGCGAGGAGGCAGCCGTGACCATCATCCAGACCCCCGACCCCGGGGACGCGACCGGCGACGTCGCCGAGATCTACGCGAAGGACGAGCGCGACCTCGGCTATGTGGCCGAGTACACGCGCGTGATGGCGTTCAACCCCGAGGCGTACCGCGCCTGGGAGCAGCTGGTCCGGGCGATCATCGCCCAGCTCGGCGTGCGGCGCTTCGAGCTCGTCACCCTCGCCGCCGCCGAGGGAACACACTCCCAGCACTGCCGCCTCGCGCACGGCCGCAAGACCCTCGCGGTCATGGACGCCGACGCGGTGGAGGCCGTCGCCCGCGACTTCCACGACGCCGGCCTGAGCGAGGCCGAGGTCGCGATGATGGACTACGCGAAGCGGGTCAGCGAGGACTCCGCGGCCATGACGGACGCCGACTCGCTGCGCCTGCGCGAGCTCGGCTTCACCGATCGCGAGATCGTCGACATCACGCTGGCCGCCGCGGCGCGCAACTACTTCAGCCGCGCCATCCAGGCGCTGGGCGTGTCGGTGGAGGTCCCGCCCGGGATCAGCGACGGCCTCCGCGACGCACTGCTGGCGCCGCTGTGAGCGCCGAAGTGGCCCAGCCGACCGAGGAGATCAGGGCGGTCGAGCGGGAGATCGTGCAGGACGTCACCCTCGCCGACCCGCGCCCGGTCGGCCGCATCCAGACCCGCCGCATCACGATGCAGCCGGACGTCGTGGGCGGCCTCCACCTCCACAACGGCCCGGTGGTCGGCTCGATCGAGCGCGGCTCCGCCCTCTACCAGGTCGAAGGCGGGGCCGTGGTCACCCTGGAGGCCGGCGACACCTTCTACGAGGAGGAGGGCGCCCGCATCGCCCGGTTCGACGCCGGCCCCGAGGGGGTCGTCTTCCTCGCCCACTTCCCGGTCGGAACCCACGAGGAGCCGACCCTCACGATGCTGTAGGAGGCCCGTCATGGTCTATCGCGTCAAGCGCGTCTACGACCCGCCCGCCGTCGAGGACGGCCTCCGCGTGCTGGTCGACCGGCTGTGGCCGCGCGGCCTCACGAAGGAGAAGGCCAAGGTGGACCTCTGGCTCAAGGACGTCGCGCCCTCCACCGAGCTGCGCCGCTGGTTCCACCACGAGTCCCCGCTGTTCGACGAGTTCACCGAGCGGTACGACGCCGAGCTCGACGCGAACCCGGCGGTGGCCCAGCTCCGCGAGCTGGGCGACACGCATCCGGTCGTCACGCTGCTGGTCGGCGCGCGCGACCCGGAACTGAATCAAGGGGTGGTGCTCGAGAGATATCTCGAGCACCACCCCCGGTGACGGCAACCACAGCCGTCGACGCCGGCCACGCCCGGTTCAGACGGCCGGCGCCAGCTCCTCCTCGACCTGCTCCGCCTCGTCCACCAGGAACCAGGTGTACGCGGGGATCGTCAGGAAGGTCGGGAACTCCTCCGCGAGAGACACCTCGGCCAGCAGCTCGGCCGCGTCGTCGAAGCGGTCCGGCGCTCCCGCGGTGCGCGCCGCGGCACTGAGCCGCATGCACTCCTCGGCCAGGATCCCGGCGACCAGCGCGCGGTCGACCGGCGTCCCCTCGGCGGTGACGACCCGGTTCTCGATCCACTGCCGGAGCAGCGAGCGGGAGATCTCCGCGGTCGCGGCGTCCTCCATCAGCCCGTCGATGGCGACGGCGCCGGTACCCCGCAGCCAGGCCTCGATGTAGCGGAGGGCGACGGAGACGTTCGAGCGCACGCCCGCGTCGGTGACGGTGCCGCCCGCCGTCGTGACGTCGAGCAGATCGGCGGCGGTGACGTGGACGTCCTCGCGCAGGCGGGTGACCTGGTTGGGCCGGTCGCCGAGCACCGCGTCGAACTCGGCGAGCGCCGTCGGGATGAGGTCGGGATGGGCGACCCAGGTCCCGTCGAAGCCGTCGCCGGCCTCCCGGCGCTTGTCGTCCGCGACCTGCGCGAGGGCGCGTTCGGTCGCCTCCGCGTCGCGGCGGTTCGGGATGAAGGCGCTCATCCCGCCGATCGCGTGGGCGCCGCGCTTGTGGCACGTCGCGACCAGCAGCTCGGTGTACGCCCGCATGAACGGGACGGTCATCGTGATGCCGCTGCGGTCGCCGAACGCGAAGCGCTTGCCGCGGCCGAGGAACGTTTTGATGATCGAGAAGATGTAGTCCCAGCGGCCGGCGTTGAGGCCGGCGCAGTGGTCGCGCAGCTCGAAGAGGATCTCCTCCATCTCGAACGCGGCCGGGATGGTCTCGATCAGGACCGTCGCCCGCACCGTGCCGACCGGCATCCCGATCCGCTGCTGGGCGAAGACGAAGATGTCGTTCCAGAGCCGCGCCTCCAGGTGCGACTCCAGCTTCGGCAGGTAGAAGTACGGACCGCGGCCCGACGCGACCAGCTCCTCGGCGTTGTGCCAGAAGTACAGGCCGAAGTCGGTGAGGGAGGCGCTGGCCGGGGCGGTGCGCCCTGCCCGGTCGGTGAACGCGAGATGCTTCTCGACCAGGTGCCAGCCGCGCGGCCGCATCACGATGGTGGGCGTGTGCTCGTGCGGGGTGGTGACCCGGTAGTCCTTGCCCTCGGGGCTGGTGAAGGCGAGCTGGCCGCGGACCGCGTCATGCAGGGTGCGCTGGCCGCCGATGACGTTCGCCCAGGTGGGGCTGGTCGCGTCCTCCTGGTCGGCGAGCCAGACCCTGGCGCCCGAGTTGAGGGCGTTGATGGCCATCTTCGGGTCGGTCGGGCCGGTGATCTCCACGCGGCGGTCCTCCAGGCCCGGGCCGGCGCCGGCGACGCGCCAGTGCGGGTCCTCGCGGATCGCCTCGGTGGCGGAGAGGAAGCGCGGGTCGCGGCCGTTGCCGGCCTCCTCGCGGCGGCGCTGGCGCTCCAGCAGGAGCTCCTGGCGGCGCGCGGCGAAGGCCTGGTGCAGGTGGTCGACGAAGGCGAGCGCCTCCGGGGTCAGGATGTCGTCGGTCCCCGTCACGCGGGGTCCCGTGATCTCGATCATGGTCGTTGTCCTTTCGCTGGTCCCCCCGCCATCGGTTCCGGAGTTGTGCACGCTTCGCACGGCGTGTCGACGTACATGACTCCGGGAGAGATGGAGGGGGGTGCGGGGGTGGGAGGTTAGAACTGGTGTTGTTCGGTGGAGCCGACGAGGGCGAGCGTGGCGCTCGTGGGGTTGAGCGCGGTCGCGATGCGGTCGAAGTAGCCGGTGCCGACCTCCCGCTGGTGGCGGGTGGCGGTGTAGCCGGAGCTCTCGGAGGCGAATTCGGCCTCCTGGAGGTCCACGTACGCGCTCATCTGCCGGTCGGCGTAGTCCTTGGCGAGCGTGAACATGGAGTAGTTGAGGGCGTGGAAGCCCGCGAGGGTGATGAACTGGAACGCGTAGCCCATCGCCGCCAGCTCGCGCTGGAACCGGGCGATCGTCTCGTCGTCCAGGTGCTTGCGCCAGTTGAACGACGGCGAGCAGTTGTACGCCAGCTTCTTGCCGGGGAACTGCGCGTGCACGGCCTCGGCGAAGCGGCGGGCGAGCTCCAGGTCGGGCTCGGCCGACTCCACCCAGAGCAGGTCGGCGTACGGCGCGTAGGCGAGGCCGCGGGCGATGACCGGCTCGATGCCGTTCTGCACGTCGTAGAAGCCCTCCGCCGTGCGCGTGCCGGTGAGGAACGGCCGGTCGCGCTCGTCGTGGTCGCTGGTGAGCAGGGTGGCCGCGAGCGAGTCGGTGCGGGCGATCACGATGGTGGGGACGCCGGCCACATCGGCGGCGAGCCGGGCGGCGTTCAGGGTGCGGATGTGCTGCCCCGTCGGGATGAGCACCTTGCCGCCCATGTGGCCGCACTTCTTCTCGCTGGCGAGCTGGTCCTCCCAGTGCACGCCCGCCGCTCCCGCCTGGATCATCCCGTGCATGAGCTCGTAGGCGTTGAGCGGGCCGCCGAAGCCGGCCTCCGCGTCGGCGACGATCGGAGCCATCCAGTCGGCCACCGGGCCGTCGGTGCCCTCGACCTGGCCTGCGCGCAGCAGCGCGTTGTTGATGCGGCGGACCACCGCGGGGACCGAGTTGGCCGGGTACAGGCTCTGGTCGGGGTAGGTCTGGCCGGACAGGTTGGCGTCGGCCGCCACCTGCCAGCCGGACAGGTAAATGGCCTCCAGGCCGGCGCGGACCTGCTGGACGGCCTGGTTGCCGGTGAGCGCGCCCAGGGCGGCGACCCACTTCGGGTCCTCTCCGCCGCCGTCGCGCTGGATGAGCTCCCAGAGCTTCTCGGCGCCGCGGCGGGCGAGCGTCTGCTCCTCGCGCACCGGGCCGCGGAGCGCCACCACGTCCTCGGCCGTGTAGTCGCGGCGGATGCCGGACCAGCGCGGGTCGGCGTCCCACTCGAGGCGGAGCTCGGCGGCGGTCTGCGTGGTGTCGCCGGGGCGGGCTGCGGGGTTCATGGTGACCTCCATCGGTCGGATCGTTTGACACGATCGTGGCCCGGCCGCAACAGGTCCGGAGAAGATCCGTCGACAGAAATTCGCGGGTTCTTCTGTTTGCTAGAACTTCCGGGGAGTGTCACCATGGCCTGCATGACCGACACCGCTGTCAGGATCGACGACGAGCCGACCGGAGCCGACGCGCTCACCCTCGGCCGGCGCGTGCGCGCGTTCCGCCTGGAGAGGGCCATGACCCTGGAGGCGCTCGCCGCCGCGATCGACCGGGCGCCCTCGCAGGTGTCCGCGATCGAGAACGGCAACCGGGAGCCGCGCCTCGCCCAGCTGCGCGCCATCGCCGCCGCGCTCGCAGTGACGGTGGACGACCTTCTCGCCCCCGACGCGCCGGACGAGCGCGCCGCCCTGGAGATCGCGGTCGAGCGGGCCCAGCGCGGACCCGTGTTCGGCGCCCTCGGGATCGACCCGGTGCGGGTGTCCAAGGCCGTCCCCGACGCGACGTTGCGGGCGATCCTGGCCCTGCACCAGGAGGTCGCGCGGCTGCACAAGGAGCGCGCGGCGACCCCGGAGGAGGCCCGCCGCGCCAACGCCGAGCTCCGGGCGACGATGCGCGCCCGCGACAACTACTTCGCCGACTTGGAGGCGATCGCCGCCGACCTGCTGGGCGCCGTCGGGCACACCGGAGGCCCGGTCTCCCACCAGACCGTGGCCGACATGGCCGACCGGCTCGGGTTCTCGCTGCACTACGTCGGCGACCTCCCGCACTCCACCCGGTCGGTGACCGACAAGCGCAACGGCCGCATCTACCTGCCGACCGAGCAGTCGGCCTCCCGGGACTCCCGCTCCCCCATCCTCCAGGCCTTCGCCTCCCAGCTGCTCGGCCACGACGAGCCGGGAAATTACGCCGACTTTCTGCGTCAGCGCGTGGAGACCAACTACCTCACCGCCGCGCTGCTGCTGCCGGAGAAGGACGCGGTGGCGTTCCTGACGGAGGCCAAGAACTTCCGCCGCATCTCGATGGAGGACCTGCGCGACGCCTTCGCGGTGTCGTACGAGACGGCCTGCCACCGGTTCACCAACCTGGCGACGGCGCGGCTCGGCATCCCGGTGCACTTCATGAAGGTGCACGAGTCCGGCACGATCATCAAGGCCTACGAGAACGACTCGGTGGCGTTCCCGTCCGACGCGCTGGGGGCGATCGAGGGCACGCCGGTGTGCCGGAGCTGGACGGCACGGACGGTCTTCGACGTCGCCGACCGGTTCAGCCCGTACTACCAGTACACGGACACACCGCGCGGGACGTTCTGGTGCACGTCCCGCATCGAGAAGGCCAAGGAGGGCGACTACTCGGTGAGCGTCGGCGTGCCGTTCGCGCACGTGAAGTGGTTCCGCGGGCGCGAGACGGCGCACCGCGCGGTGTCGCGCTGCCCGGACGAGTCGTGCTGCCGCCGGCCGTCGGGTGCGCTCGCCGACCGCTGGGAGGGGATGGCGTGGCCCGCGGCGCGCACGCCCACCTCGCTGCTGGCGGCGCTGCCGACCGGCACGTTCCCGGGCGTGGACTCCACGGAGGTCTTCGACTTCCTCGAACGGCACGCGCCGACGGCCGGCTGAGGTACACGCGCGGGATTCACTAGGATCGCCGTGTGCGTGACGGAGTTCACCCACGTCAGGAGGACAGGGTGAAGACGCCGCGCCCCATCACGCTCGCTGCCGCCGTGCTCGCGCTCGCCGCGGGTCTCGCCGTGGCCTCGCCGGCGGCCGCCGACTCGGGACCGGTGGTCCACGGGACGATCAGCCTCGGCGACGCCTCCCACCCCGCCGCAGCGGGCGAGGCGCGCGTGAGCCTCGTAGGCACCTACCTCGACACGAGCGTCGTGCCCATCGGCAGCCCGGTGCTCACCGACGCCTCCGGTGCGTACTCGCTGACGGCCCCGGTCCCCTACCCGAACGAGCACCTCGAGTTGCACGTCGAGTACCTCGGCACGGGAGGCTACCAGTCCGTGTACGGCAACCGTGCGAAGTTCGTCGGGCTTCCCGGCGAGGGCGAGGACCTGTCGCTCCTTTCCGGCGCGGACATCACGTTCGACCAGACCCTCCCGCTCCCGACCACGATCACCGGCCGGATCGTGACGACGGCGAACGCCGCCGCACCCGCCGGATCGGTGATCGCGGCACGGTCGGACACGTGGCAGTGGTTCTCCGCGCACAAGGACCAGGCGCCGGCGGTGACGACCCTCGCCGACGGCACGTACACGATCAGCGGCCTCCTCCCGGGGGCCTACAGCGTGTCGTACGACAGCTCGGGGTCGTACTGGAACGGGACGGCGTGGGCGTACCGGCACACGAGCACCCGACCGTTCGCGGTCGACACCGCGGGAGGCTCTGCGGCCGCCTCGGATCAGGTGGCCTACGGACTGGCTCAGATCTCTGCAGGATTCCAGTGCCCTCGATGCTTCAGCACCGCGGGACCGAGCGTCGGCTACTCCCAGTTGACCCAGGTCGGACCGGATGGCTCGGAGACCGTGGTGCTGCGCATGTCCGAGTACCTCGGCGCCTCCGGCGCCTACGGCGCCTACGGCAGCTACAGCTTCCCCGCCTTCCCTGGCACGTACCGGGTCATGGAGTACATCGGCGGCCAGCCGGAGGCCGGGGTCTTCTGGTCGGATCCGATCACGGTCGGAGAGTACGACTCCGTTTCCCCGACGACCACCTTGAGCCTTCCCGCCACCACGCGGCTGGCCGGCGCCGACCGTTACGCGACGTCCGCGACGATCTCGGCGAACACCCTGTCGTCGTCCTCGCGCTACGACCCGGGAGTCGGAACGGTCTTCGTCGCAAGCGGCCAGAACTTCCCCGACGCGCTCTCCGCGGTTCCGGTGGCCGGCTCGCTCGGCGCACCGCTCCTCCTCGTGCCGCAGGGCTTCGTCCCGGACGCGATCGGCGCCGAGCTCACCCGGCTCCGACCCGGCCGGATCGTGATCGTCGGAGGCACCGCAACGGTCTCGGACAGCGTCGCACAGAGCCTGTCGCAGTTCGTCGCGTCCCCCGCCGACGTCGTCAGAGTGGCCGGCGGCGACCGCTTCGCCACCTCCCGCGCGCTCACGGAGTTCGGCTTCCCGGCAGGGTCGAAGACTCTCCTCCTCGCGTCCGGCTGGACGTTCCCCGACGCCCTCTCGGCCGGTGCCGCCGCTCGCGCGAAGCACGCGGGCGTGCTCCTGGTGGACGGGCGTGCTTCCGCCCCCGACGCCGCCACGGTCGCTGAGCTGCAACGCTCGGGCGTCACCAACGTGGAGATCGTCGGCGGGGCCGCTGCGATCTCCTCCGGATTCGAAGCGGGGCTGTCGGCCATTCCCGGCCTGACCGTCACGCGCGTGGCCGGAGCGGATCGGTTCGCGACCTCCGTCGCGATCACGGCGGACGCGTTCCCCGGCCTCGACTCCGCGCAGACGGGCGTCGTCGGCGCCCTCCACGAGCACGACACGGCCGTGATCGCGTCGGGGGCGAACTTCCCGGACGCCCTGGCAGGGGCTGCCCTCGCAGGGCGGATGGGAGCCCCCTTGCTGATCGCCGGCCAGAGCTGCCTGCCCCCGGACGCGCTGTCGGCTGTCGAGCACCTCGGCGTCAAGACCGCCGTCCTCGTCGGCGGCACCGCCGCGCTGTCGACGGGCCTCGACACGCTCACCACCTGCCGCTGACCCTGGCGCCGAAGGGCACGTAGACGCCCCTGAAACCGCGTTTTCGGGGCGTCTATGTGCCCTTCGGCGTCCGTGGAACTCAGTCCAGGACGAGCTCGCGGAGGGCGACACCGTAGGGGGCGAGCGCCAGCTCGCCGCCGGGCTCGCCGCTCAGCGTCCGCAGCTCCCCCGCCACCTCCGGCCGCACCGTGGCGGCCGTCGCGTGCTGCGACACGAACACCGCGAAGCGCCGTCCGTCGTCGCGCACCAGCGTGTCCACGAACACCCGCGGGTCGTCGAGCCGCACGTCGCGCTCCACGTCGGCCGCCGCCGCGAGCGCGTCGTACAGCCGCCAGGTCTCCTCCGGGTTGCTGCGCGCCCGGGCGGACGCGAAGTACTCCAGCGGATACGTCGCCAGCACCGCGCGGCCCGCGCCGTGCTCCTTCACCACGATCGCCGGACGGCCGTGCGCGTCCACCGCGACGACGGTCCCGGAGGTCGCCCGCACCGGCAGGAAGGTCCGGCCGTTCTCGTTCCCGGCCGCGGGGACGCTGAGCACCGTCCCGGCGGGGAGCGACCCGAAGTCCGCCACGAACCGGATCGTCGCCGCTTCGTCGGTCACCGGCTCGGCCAGCCCGTACGCGCTCTGCGGGCGGACGCCGAAGAGCGCCTCCGTATTCGTCCACCACGGCCCGCGCTGCACCCCGCTGTCGCCGTGCGAGTACGACGCGTACACGGTCGCCCCGTCCCGCGCCAGCTCCTCCAGCTGCAGCCACGAGGTCGCGCAGAGCTGCTTGACCGACGGCAGCAGGTACAGGCCGTAGCCGACCGGGAGGCCGCCGTCCTCCCGCTCGCGGACCACCGCCACCGGGATATGCGCCTCGTGCGCCGCCAGGTACGCCTGCTCGCCGGTCGCGACGATGTGGGCGCGTTCGACCTCGTTGGTGAACGGGTAGTCCGCCTCCAGGTGCGACGGCACGACGATCGCGGCGTCCACCGGCGTGCGCTTCACGTTCGGGAGGTCGATCGCGGCGAGGTCGGCGGCGAACCGGGCGAGCTCGCGCAGCGGCGGCTTGGGCGCGCCGTGCCGGTCGGTGATGCCGAAGTGCATCTCGAACGGGTGGTGCGAGTACGGCCGCTGGCCGGCGAGGTCGTCGTAGTCGGTGTTGTTCCAGGCGATCCAGCCCGTCGCCCCGGCGAGGAGCGTCGTGTAGAGCAGCTGCCGGTAGTAGGAGGCCGCGCCCTCGTCGGAGACGAAGTCGCTGGTCAGGCCGAACTCCTCCATGATCACCGGGAGGCCGACACCGGCGAGCTCGGCGATGTACGCCGCCTTGAGGTGCTGGCGGGTCTGGTCGGTCTCCATCCGGTAGACGTGCGGGCCGACGAAGTCGGTGAACCGGGCGAGGTCGCGCACCGAGAAGCCGTTGTCGTGCCCGGTGGTCTCGATGCCCCACGACCCGTCGCCGACCGCGACCGGCTGCGTTCCGCCGCCCGCGCGGACCGCGTTCACCAGCAGCGAGGCCCAGGCGTCCACGATCGGTCGTGGCGCCTCCCCGCCGTAGATGGGCACCTCGTTGGTCAGCAGCCAGCCGGCCACCGCCGGATGCGCGGCGAACCGCGCGGTGAGCTCCCGCACGTACCAGGCCTGGCGGCCGACGAACCAGACGTCCCGGTAGAGGTCGCGCCCCTCCCGCCACACCGGATCCCAGTTCTCGCCCGACATGTGCCCGACCAGGAAGGTCGGCACGGTCGTCATCCCGGTCTCGGTGTGCGCGTCCAGGAAGTCGGCGAAGTTCGCCAGGCACTGCTCGTCCAGCGTGTCCGGGGTCGGATGGAAGTCGGGCCAGTAGAAGAACGACCGGGTCATGTTCAGGCCGTGGTCGGCCAGCACACGCAGCTCCTGACGGATGACCGCCGGGTCGTAGCGCTTCCACATGAGCGGTCCGCCGGTGCGCGACCAGAAGTTCGCTCCGAGCCAGACCACGGGCGTTCCGTCGACGGTGAGAAGGGGGGACGGGCGGTCCATGATTCCTTTCGGGGGTGGTGCGCAGGCTACTTGACGGCGCCGGCGGTGAGGCCCGCGACGAAGCTCCGCTGCAGGATGAGGAACGCGACGACGATCGGGATCGACACGACGAGCGAGGCCGCCATGATCTGGTTCCAGTAGACGTTCGTCTGCGTCGAGTACAGCTGCAGGCCGACCGCGAGCGTCCGGTTCTCGTCCGTCGTCATCACGGAGGCGAACAGCACTTCGCCCCAGCTCGTCATGAACGAGTAGATGGCGACCGCGATCAGGCCGGGCTTGGCCGCGGGCAGCACGACGTGCCAGAGCGCGCCCATCGGCCCGGAGCCGTCGACCATCGCCGCCTCGTCCAGGTCGCGCGGGATGCCGTCGAAGTAGCCGGCGAGCATCCAGATCGCGAACGGCAGCGCGAAGGTCAGGTAGGTGATCACCAGGCCCCAGCGCGTGCCGACGAGCTGGATGCCGACCGCCTGGTTGATGTTCACGAAGATGAGGAACAGCGGCAGCAGGAACAGAACGCCGGGGAACATCTGCGTGGACAGCACCGTCGTGGTGAAGACGCCGCGGCCCTTGAACCGGTACCGCGACACCGCGTAGGCGGCGAACACGGCGATGATCAGGCTGAGGATGGTCGCGGCGCTCGCCACGATCACGCTGTTGATGAAGTACGACGCCAGCGGCACAGTCGACCACATGTCGATGAACGGCTGGAAGGTGATGTTCGTCGGCCACCAGGTGAACGCGCCCTGCACATCCGACAGCGGCTTCACGGACGAGGTGATCATCACGTAGAGCGGCACCGCCGTGAACAGGGTCAGGAAGACGACGACGACCCAGCGGAAGACTTTGGACGAGGCGGTCTCACGCATTGCGGTTCCTCCGGTTGAGCACGATCAGGTAGATGCCGGACACGATGAGCAGGAAGATCAGCAGCAGCACGCTCATCGCGGCGCCCGAGCCGAAGTTCCAGGTCAGGAACGACGCGTTGTAGATGTGGAACGAGATCAGGTCGCCCGCCGCGGGTTGGGCGTTGCCGAACAGCACGTACGGCGTGTTGAAGTCGTTGAACGTCCACAGGAACATCACCAGCAGCAGCACGGCGTTGACCGGCCGCAGCATCGGGAGGGTGATCGACCGCCACTGCCGGAACGGCTTGGCCCCGTCGACCGCCGACGCCTCATACACCTCGTCCGGGATGGACTGGAGGCCCGCCATCAGCATCAGGAACGCGAACGGCCACAGCCGCCAGATCGCGACGATGACGATCGACCAGAACGCGTTGTCGCCGATCAGCCAGAACGGCTTCTGACCGGGCAGGCCGAGGTTGTCGAACAGGAAGTGGTTGACCGCCCCGGTGTCCTTCTGGAGCATGAACTTCCACGTGATGATGCCGGCGTAGAGCGGCAGCGCATACGGCACGAGGAACAGGGTGCGGAAGAACCCGCGCCCGCGGAACCGGCCCTGCAGCGCGACGGCCGCGGCCATCCCGAGCGCCCAGGAGAGCCCGACCACGAGGATGGTGAAGCTGCAGGTGATGAGGAACGAGGTCAGCAGGCCGGCGCCGATGGACGTGTTGAAGTCCAGCGCGACCTGGTAGTTCTTGAGGCCGACGAACGGCGCCTCGCTCCAGTTGGCGATGAAGAATTTGGTGAGCTGCAGGAAGCTGATCCAGATGCCGGTGAGCATCGGGATGACGTGGATCAGCAGCTCGAAGAGGATGGCCGGCGCCAGCAGCACCAGCGGTAGCCACCAGCCCTTGGGCCGCTTGCGGCGGGTCTTCGCCGGGGCCGGCGCCTCGGCGGGGCTGGTCCGGACGGATGTCGTCGTCGACATGGAACTCCTTCGGTGGGTGCGGCGGCCGGGCGGGAGGAGGCTCCCGCCCGGCCGTCGCGGTGGCGGACTAGCCGCCGATCGACTGCTTCACCTGGTCCTGAGCCGTGCTCAGAGCCGACTTGATGTCGGAGTCGGAGACGGTGCCTCCGGTGGCGATCTTGGCGAACATGTCGTTCATGGCCTTGCCGACGGTGTTCTCGAACTGGTCCTCGGCCGGCACCAGCGGCAGCGGCTTGGACATCTCGTTGTAGATCTTCGTGAACGTGGCGGCCTCGTCCGGGTTGTCCGTGAAGACGGCCTTGGCGCCCTTCAGAACCGGCAGGCTCGAGTACGGCTTGCCGAGTGTCGTCTGCGTCGACTCGCTCGTCATGTACTTGATGAACTCGAGGGCGGCGTCCTTGTTCTTGGTGTTCTTGAAGATCGACAGGTTGATGCCGGCGACGTGGCTGGCGACCGGCTTGCCGCCCTCGGGCGACGGGAACGGCACGACGCCGTACTGGTCGGACTTCATCCCGTTGGCGTTGATCGACGAGTCGGCGTTGTTCTGGCTGAGGATCATCGCGACCTTGCCGGTGGCGAAGTCGTTCACCGCCTGGACGCCGTTGTCGTACTGGGCGTTGGAGGTGTTGACGACCTTGTCGGTCTGCATCAGGTCGAGGTAGCGCTTGATGCCGTCGATGTTCGCCTGGCTGGTGAACGTCGGGTTGCCCTTGCTGTCGAACCAGGAGCCGCCGTTCTGCGCCGAGTTGATGAACGCGAAGTGGGAGTTCTCGGTGTAGCTGCCGGCGGCGAGCGAGAAGCCGTACTGGGTGCCGGTGGTCAGCTTCTTGGCCGCGGTGACCAGCTGCTCCCAATTGGTCGGCGGCTGGACGCCGGCGTCGGTGAACATCTTCTTGTTGTAGTACAGGCCGTAGGCGAGACCGTAGAGCGGGACGCTGGTGGGCGTCTTGCCCGCCGCGCCGCCGGTGTCGAGGGCGGTCTTCACGAACTTGTCGCTGCCTCCGATCGCCTTCATCTCACTGTCCCCGAACGGCAGGAACGCGCCGGTCGCCTGAAGGGAGGCGGCCCAGGTGTTGCCGATGTTCAGGACGTCGGGCCCCTGCCCGGAGGTGACGGCGGTCTGGATGCGCGTCTGCAGGTCGTTCCAGCCGATGACCTCCAGCTTGACCTTCACCCCGGTCTTCTTGGTGAAGTCGTCGAGCACCGGCGTCAGGACCTGCTTGTCGTTCTCGAGGCTCGTGCCCTGGTTGCTCGCCCAGTAGGTGATGGTCGAACCGCTGGCCGACGATGTCGACCCGCTGCTGCTGCAGCCCGCCGCCACGAGCGAGATCGTGGCCGCCAGCGCTGCGGCGGCGATGACGCGTTTCCTCATTGTGACTCCTTCGTCTCTTGATGGGCGCCGCCGCTCCCGTCCCCTGGGAGCGCACCTGACGCCACGGCGACTATAACTGAACCGGTTCAGTGATTCCAAGCGTTGACACCCCAGGTTTCAGGGGTATATCGGATACGTTTTCCCGCCGGGCCCGGATCGCCCGTCAGACCGAGGCGCGGACGCTGGTCGACCGCACGACCAGCTCGGAGGCGCGCGCGGTGCGGATCGCGGTCTCCACGCCGGCGAGCTCGTCCAGCAGCATCCGGGTGGCCCGCCTGCCCTGCTCCTCCGGGAACCGCGCCAGCGCGGTCAGCGGCCGGGACCCGAGGCGGCAGATCAGGGAGTCGTCCCAGCTGACCAGGGCCACGTCGTCGCGGCCGGCGCGGCTGAGGGCGGCCTGCGCGCCGAGCGCGAGGAGGTCGTTGGAGGTGACCAGCGCGGACAGCGACGGGTCGCTCGCGTGCGCGGCGGCGATCCGCTCGCCGGCCTCCATGGAGTAGTCGGTCGGCTCCGAGGCCGCCTGCATCCCGAGGTCGCCCGCGAATCGCGCGATCGCCTCGGCCCGCTCCCGCTCGTGCTCGAACTCGGCGGGGCCCTGCAGGTGCAGGATGCGGCGGTGGCCGAGCGCGTGCAGGTGGTCGACCAGGATGTGCGCGTCGCCCCACGCGTCGTAGAGCAGCACACGTCCGGGCGCGACGCTCTCGTCGTTGCCGTGCAGCACGAACGCCAGGCCGAGCTCGTCGAGGAGGGCCGGCCGCGGGTCGCCGACGATGATGTCGAAGAGCATGACGCCGTCGACGCGCTGCTCGGCGCTCCAGCGGCGGTAGGCCGCGAGGTCCTGGCCGTTGGAGGTGCCGACCATGCGGAGCAGCAGCGACTGCCCGCTCTCGGCGAGCTCGGCCTCCACCCCCGCGAGCAGGCTCATGTAGTACGGCTCGGTGCCGAGCAGCCCGGGATCGCGGCGCAGCACGATCCCGATCGCGTCCGACCGGGCGCGGGAGAGGGCGCGGGCGCTGGAGCTGGGATGCCAGCCGAGCTCGTCGGCGAGGTCGAGCACGCGCCGGCGCGTCTCGTCGCTCACACCGGGCTGGCCGTTCAGCGCGTACGACACCGACGCCTTCGACAGCCCCAGCCGGTCGGCGAGGCCACCGATCGTCACCCGGGTCGCTGTCCCCACGTCATGCTCCTCTCGCGCCGGCCGCTGCGGCCGATCGGGGAAAGAGTACATCGAACTGAAGCGGTTCAGCCCCCGTGTCGTCTGCGAGGATCCGCACATCGGCGCGCCGGGCGGTCTGCCCGGAGTCGCGCCGGATTCGCGACGGACATCCGGTGCGGCGCCGGGCAGAATGGGCGGCACCAGCACCTCACCAGCACCGGATACCGCACCAGGAGGACATCACCGTGGCGACCACCGTGTTCGAACGACAGGCACCCCCGGCCGCCGTGGTGACCCACGCGCTCGCCGCCACCCGGCAGGCCGTGTTCTGGATCGAGGACGCCCCGGGCGACCGCTACCCGCGGTTCCGCGGCGACGTCGAGTGCGACCTCGCCGTCGTCGGCGGCGGCTACACCGGCCTGTGGACGGCGCTCCTCGCCAAGCGCGAGAACCCGTCCGCGCGCGTCGTGCTGCTGGAGGGGCGCCGGATCGGCTGGGCCGCCTCCGGGCGCAACGGCGGCTTCTGCGAGGCGAGCCTCACGCACGGCGACGAGAACGGCCGCACCCGCTTCGGCGGGGAGTTCGACGAGCTGCAGCGGCTCGGGATGGCGAACCTGGACGAGATCGAGGCCACCGTCGCCGAGCTGGGCCTCGACGCGGAGTTCGAGCGCAACGGCGCGATCGACCTCGCGACCGAGCCGCACCAGGTCGGGTGGCTGCGGGAGGCCGCTGACGGCGAGCACGCGCGCTTCCTCGACCGCGAGGCCGTGCAGGACCAGGTGCAGTCCCCCACCTACCTCGGCGGCCTGCTCCGCACCCGCGACTCGGCGCTGGTCCACCCCGCGAAGCTCGCCCGCGCGCTCGCACGCGCCTGCGAGGCGGCCGGGGTCGAGCTGTTCGAGCACTCGCCGGTGGAGGGCATCGGCGAGGGCACGACCCTCTACACGCCGGAGGGCGTCGTCCGGTCGAAGCGCACGGCGCTCGCCACGAACGTGTTCCCGAGCCTGCTCAAGCGCAACCGGCTCGCCACCGTGCCGGTCTACGACTACGTCCTGATGACCGAGCCGCTCAGCGCCGACCAGCTCGCCTCCATCGGCTGGTCCGGCCGCCAGGGCCTCGGCGACTCGGCCAACCAGTTCCACTACTACCGGCTGACGCGCGACAACCGCATCCTTTTCGGCGGCTACGACGCGGTGTACCACTACGGCGGGCGCGTCCGCGAGCGTTACGAGGACCGGCCGGAGACCTTCCGGAAGCTGGCCGCGCACTTCTTCACGACCTTCCCGCAACTCGAAGGCCTCACCTTCACGCACCGCTGGGCCGGCGCGATCGATACCTGCAGCCGGTTCTGCGCCTTCTTCGGCGCCGCCCGCGGCGGGACGGTCGCCTACGCGACCGGCTACACCGGGCTCGGCGTCGCCGCGACGCACTTCGGCGCGCAGGTCATGCTCGACCTCCTGGCCGGCCGGGAGACCGAGCGGACGAGCCTGGAGATGGTGCGGAGCCGGCCGCTGCCGTTCCCGCCGGAGCCGGCGGCCTCCCTCGGCATCAACCTGACCAGGTGGTCGCTCGACCGCGCCGACCATCGCGAGGGACGACGCAACGCGTTCCTCCGCACGCTCGACGCTGTCGGGCTGGGGTTCGACTCGTGAGCGGCGCTCTGGACGCCACGGGGAGCGTCCGCGCATCCGGGCTGCCGCTGGAGCGGTCGGAGGACGACCCGCTGACGGCCGCGGCCGAGCTCGGCCGGTTCGCCGGGCTGGAGGTCGGCGTCTGGGAGATGGCGCCGGGCACGACCACCGACGTGGAGGCCGACGAGGTGTTCGTCGTCATCGCCGGCCGGGCGCGGGTCGACTTCCCGGAGACGGGCGCTCGGCTGGAGCTCGGCGCCGGGGACGTGGTCCGGCTGACGGCCGGCGACCGCACGGTGTGGACGGTGACCGAGACGCTGCGGAAGGTCTATCTGGTGCCGTCCGCCTGAGTCAGCGCCGCACCCGCCGCGCGAGCACCGCGGCGTGCAGCGCCCCGATCGTCTCCCCGTCGTCCAGGTCGAGGCCGAGCAGGTCCTCGATGAGCCCGATCCGCTGGTAGAACACCGACCGGGACAGGTGGCTCGCCACGGCGGCCCGCGTGCGGTTGCCCGGGTGGCTCAGGTAGGCGCGCAGCACCTCGATCAGATCGCCGTCGTTGGCGAGGTCGTACTCGATCAGCGGCCGCAGCATGCGCTCGGCGTACTCCTGCAGTCGCGGGTCGTCGCCGAAGGCCGTGACCAGGCGCAGCAGCGGACGGCTCTCGGCGCGCTGCACGACGGCGTGCCTGCCGCGGCCGCCGCCCCCGCGTCCGGTCAGCTCGACGGCCTCCTCCACCGACCCCAGCAGCCCCGGGATGCCGTGGGCGTCCGAGCCGACCCCGACGACCGCGGCGTCCCCTCCGGCGAGCGCGTCGGCGACGGCGTCCGCGCCCGGCCGCCCGTGCCGCGACGACACGGCGACCACGAGGAGCCCGGGTGCCGCGGGATGCGGCGCCGCGATGGCCTCCGACCCCGCCGCCCGCGCGGCCTCCAGCGCCCGCGCCGCCGCGCCGGCCTCCACCCGCCCCGACCGCGTGCGCACGGCGACCCCGGCGAGCACGCGCTCGGCGACCGGGAACCCGGACGCCTCGAACCGCGCGGCCATGCCGCCGTCGCCCGCGAAGCGCCGGCCCAGCAGCGCGCCGAGCAGCGCGTCGTGGCTGCGGCGCGTCCACTCCTCCTCGTCGCGGTCGGCCAGGCGGCTGAGCGCCAGCGCGACGGCCGCCTGCTCCAGCACGCTCGACCGGCCGGCGGGGTGCGGCTCGCCGGGCAGTGCGACGAGGTGGCCCCAGCGCATCCCGCGCGCCGCGACCGGCGTCAGCGTCCAGCCGGGCTCGCCCGTTCCGCGATGCGCAGCCCGCGAGCGCTGCTCCCAGCGGTCCAGCTCGGCCTCGCCGTCGCCGACGTTCTCAGCCACGAGCACCTGGTGGCCGGTGTCCTCCAGCACCACGGGGCAACCGAGCACGCGCGCTGCCTGCGCGACGATGAAGTCGGCGGGGCTGCCGCGCAGGCTCAGCCCGGTGAACAGCTCGCGGATCTCGTCCCTCGCCCGCAGCGCGACGGTCTGGTCGTCGATGATCCTGGCGTGCACCGCCTCCGTGACCGCGACGAAGCGCGCCTCGCGGTGCAGGACGACGAACGGCAGACCGGCCGCGCGGAACTCCTCCACCAGCGGCGCCGGCGCCTGCGGCGTGCGGTCGCCGAGCTCCAGCACGAGGCCGGCGATCTCCGCCTCGGCCAGGTCGCGGCCCAGCGCCCGCAGCGCGCGGGCGTCCCGCGGCCAGCCGAGGCCCGTCGCCAGCAGCAGCTCGCCCCCGGAGACCAGCCGCGCCACGTCCGCCGTCTCGGCCACATGGACCCAGCGCACCAGCGTGTCGAGCGCGCCCTCGCCGGTCAGGACCTCCGGCAGCGCGTCGGCCATCGGGTCCATCCGCAGCACCTCGCGGACGGTCGGCAGCAGCATCCGCTCCGGCGTCGGACGAACTGTCTCCTCTTGCCCGAACGTCCGACGATCTGGCCTCATCGCTCGCTCCTTCACTCTGTGATCATGGGGATTGCAAGCCTACTTCCCCGCCGGGCATTCCGTCCGGCGCAGCAACCCCAGGAGGATTCCGTGGCCCTGATCCGCCACTTCGTGAACGGCGAGGAGTCCGGCGACCCGGCCCGCCTCGGCCCCGTCTTCGACCCCGCCACCGGCGTCCGGCAGCACGACGTCGTGCTCGCCAGCGTCGCCGAGACCGAGGCGGCGATCGCCGCGGCGAAGGCCGCCCTCCCCGGTTGGCGCGCCACCAGCCTGACCAAGCGCGCCGATGTGATGTTCCGGCTCCGCCACCTCCTCACCGAGCGCCGCTCCGAGCTCGCCGCGATCGTGACGAGCGAGCACGGCAAGGTGCTCTCCGACGCCGCGGGCGAGATCGCGCGCGGGCTCGAGAACGTCGAGTTCGCCTCCGGCCTGATCGACAAGCTCAAGGGCGAGTACAGCGAGCAGGTCTCCACCGGCATCGACGTGCACAGCGTCAAGCAGCCGGTCGGCGTCGTCGCGTGCATCACCCCGTTCAACTTCCCGGTCATGGTGCCGCTGTGGATGGTCGCCAGCGCGATCGCCTGCGGCAACACCGTCGTCCTGAAGCCGAGCGAGAAGGACCCGTCGGCCTCCGTCTACCTGGCGAAGCTGTTCGCCGAGGCCGGCCTGCCCGCGGGCGTGCTCAACGTCGTGCACGGCGACAAGGAGGCCGTCGACACCCTGCTCGACTCCCCCGACGTCGCGGCCGTCTCCTTCGTCGGCTCCACCCCGATCGCCCGCTCGATCTACCAGCGCGCCGCCGCCAACGGCAAGCGCGTCCAGGCCCTCGGCGGCGCGAAGAACCACATGGTCGTCCTGGAGGACGCCGACATCGAGGCCGCGGCCGACGCCGCCGTCTCGGCCGCCTACGGCTCGGCGGGCGAGCGCTGCATGGCCGTCAGCGTGCTCGTCGCGGTCGGCGAGGCCGGCGACCGGCTCGTCCCGGCCATCCAGCGCCGCCTCGGCGCGCTCGCGATCGGCCCCGGCACCGACCCGGCCAGCGAGATGGGCCCGCTCATCACGCGTGAGCACCGCGACAAGGTGGCCTCCTACGTCGCTGCGGCCGCCGCCGAGGGCGCCACCGTCGTGGTGGACGGCACCGCTCAAGAGTTCGACACCGACGGCTTCTTCGTCGGCGTCAGCCTGGTCGACCACGTGAAGCCGGGCACCGCGGTCTACGACGACGAGATCTTCGGGCCGGTGCTCTCGGTCGTCCGCGTCGACAGCTTCGACGAGGCCGTCGCGCTCATCAACGCCAACCCGTACGGCAACGGCGTCGCCCTGTTCACCCGCGACGGCGGCGCCGCCCGGCAGTTCGAGTTCGACGTGGAGGTCGGCATGGTCGGCATCAACGTCCCCATCCCGGTCCCGATCGGCGCATACTCGTTCGGCGGCTGGAAGAACTCCCTGTTCGGCGACTCGCACATCTACGGCCCCGAGTCGTTCCACTTCTACACGCGAAGCAAGGTCGTCACGACGCGCTGGCCCGACCCGGTGCACTCGAAGATCGAGCTCGCGTTCCCCGGCAACTCCTGATTTCGGAGGTACACGCATGACTGACACGATCGACACCGCACTCCGCACCGGCTTCACCGACCGCCGCGGAGTCGAGCACCCCTTCGGGGACGCCGACGCGGAGACCCAGGTCCGCAGCGACGACCGCAGCCACGTCTTCCACTCCTGGAGCGCCCAGGCGCAGATCGCCCCGCTGCCGATCGCCGCGGGCGAGGGCTCCACGTTCTGGGACTACCAGGGCAACGCCTACCTCGACTTCAGCTCGCAGCTGGTCAACCTCAACCTCGGCCACCAGCACCCCGACCTCGTCGCCGCCATCCAGCAGCAGGCCGGCCGCCTCGCGACCATCCAGCCCTCGATGGCGAACGACGTGCGCGGCGAGCTCGCCCGCCGGATCGCCCGCGTCGCGCCGGGGACGCTGAACCGGGTGTTCTTCACCAACGGCGGCGCCGACGCCAACGAGTACGCGGTACGGATGGCCCGCCGGGTGACCGGTCGCCGCAAGGTGCTGTCCATGTACCGCTCGTACCACGGCGGCACCGCGACGGCCATCTCGCTGACCGGCGACCCGCGCCGCTGGGCGAACGAGCCGAGCGACCCGTCCGTCGCCCACTTCTTCGGCCCATACCTCTACCGCTCGGCGTTCCACTCCACCACCCCGGAGGAGGAGACGCAGCGCGCGCTGGAGCACCTGGAGAGCGTCATCGTCCTGGAGGGCGCCGCCACCGTCGCCGCGATCATCATCGAGACGATCGTCGGAACGAACGGCGTGCTGATGCCACCGCCCGGCTACCTCGCCGGCGTGCGCGCCCTCTGCGACAAGTACGGGATCGTTTACATCGCCGACGAGGTGATGGTCGGCTTCGGCCGGGTCGGCGAGTGGTTCGCGGTGGACGCGTTCGACGTGATGCCCGACCTGATCACCTTCGCGAAGGGCGTCAACTCCGGCTACGTCCCGCTCGGCGGCGTGGTCATCTCGGACGCGATCGCGAACTTCTTCGACGACGTCTCCTTCCAGGGCGGCCTCACCTACTCCGGCCACCCGCTGGCGTGCGCGGCGGGCGTCGCGACGTTCGACGTGTTCGAGCGCGACGGCATCCTGGAGCGCGTGCGCGACCTCGGCGAGCGCGTCGTGGAGCCCGAGATCACCGCCTGGCTCGACCGCCACCCGTCGCTGGGCGAGGTCCGCGGCCGGGGCCTGTTCTGGGCGCTGGAGCTGGTCCGCGACCGCGAGACGCGCGAGCCGCTGGTCCCGTTCAACGCGGCCGGAGCCGACGCGGCCCCGATGGCCGAGGTCGCCGCGGCATGCAAGGCGGCCGGCGTCTGGCCGTTCACCCACTTCAACCGCATCCACATCGCCCCGCCCCTGGTGATCACCGAGGCCGACCTCCGCCGCGGCCTCGCCGCGATCGACGCCGCCCTCACCGTCGCCGACCGCTACGCGGTCTGAGCCGGCTCACCCATCTGAGCCACTGCATCCAGGGGACGCAACACGCCGCACCGCCAGACGCGGAACGGCGTGTTGCGCCCCCTTTGTGCGCGCGCGGCGGGATGGGGACGGTCCGATGCGGCCGTGGCGGGATATCGTGACAGCATGAGTGAACCTGGGGACGGCCGTGTCGCGGTCTACATCGACTTCGACAACATCGTCATCTCGCGTTACGACCAGGTGCACGGCCGCGGGTCGTTCATGCGCGACCGGCAGAAGTCCGGCACGCAGCCCAAGCCCGCGTTCGTCGCGAAGCTCGCGGAGGCGCGCGTCGACCTCGGGGCGGTCATCGACTTCGCGTCCTCCTTCGGCACCCTCGTGCTCACGCGCGCGTACGCCGACTGGTCCGCCGCCGTGAACGCCGAGTACCGCGGCCAGCTCGTCGGCCGCGCCGTCGACCTGGTGCAGCTCTTCCCGGCCGCGGCCTACGCCAAGAACGGCGCCGACATCCGCCTGGCGGTCGACGCCGTGGAGGACCTGTTCCGCCTCCCCGAGCTCACGCACGTGGTGATCGTGGCGGGCGACTCCGACTACATCCCGCTGGCCCAGCGGATCAAGCGCCTCGGCCGGTACGTGATCGGGATCGGCGTCGCCGGCTCGACGGCGCGCTCGCTCGCGGCCGCGTGCGACGAGTTCGTCAGCTACGACGACCTCCCGGGCATCGCCCGCGACGAGGCGGCTGAGACGGACGCCGCCGCGGCGGAGACGGCCGGCGCCGAGACCGAGACGGCTCCGGAGGCCGCACCCGCCGGCACGTCCCGCCGCCGCTCCACCCGCTCGACCGCGGCCTCCACCGACACCGACGCAGCCGCCGACGAGGTCGCCACCGACCAGCCCGAGGAGCCCGAGCAGCCCGCGAAGCGTCCCGCCCGCAAGCGCAAGGCCGCGACGCCGGAGCCGGAGACCGAGGAGGAGACCGCGGAGGACCCCCAGGTCGTCGCCACGCGCCTCCTGGCCCGGGCGATGCAGCTCGGCCACGAGAAGGACGACTCGGAGTGGCTGCACTCGTCGACGGTGAAGGGCCAGATGAAACGCATGGACCCGTCGTTCAGCGAGAAGGCCCTCGGCTACCGGTCGTTCAGCGACTTCATCAAGTCCCGCAACTACCTCGTGGAGCTCGACGACAGCTCCACAGCCCAGGTGCTCCGCCTCACGCCGGCCCGATCGCGGCGAGCCCGGCACAGCGGCAAGGCCTCCGACTCGGTGTCGGCGTCATGAGCACCGGCGACGCGGACGAGCCCGGCGGTGACCGCCGCGGCAACGCCGACCGCCCCGGCGTCGTGACCGCTGTCGCCATCCTCTGCTGGCTGGTGGGGACGATCGAGCTCATCCTCAGCGTGCTCCTGATCGTCCTCGCGGCGATCCGCGGCGTCCTCCCCGCGAACGAGACCGGGAACATCCTGGTCTCGACGATCGGATACCTGATCGTCGCGGTCGCCTACATCGCGGTCGGGTTCGGCGTCTTCCGCGGCGCGGACCTCGCGCGCGTGATCGTGCTCCTCGCGAGCGTGGTGCACCTCGGCGTCGGGCTGTACACGGCACTCACCACGCAGCCGGTCGCCGGCATCCTCTCGATGGGGCTCGCGGTCGCGATCGCGCTGCCGCTCTGGGTCGGGCGCGGCGCGGCCTGGTTCGGGCGGGGGCGCACAGGCACGCCCGAGCACTGAGCACCCACCCAGCCAAACCGCGTTGACTGGGCGGCATGGCACGAGTGTGGTTGGCAGAGCAGTGGGGTTCCCCCGACACGTGGACGTTCGCCGAGCGGGAGGTGCCGCGTCCGGGACCGGGCGAGGCGAGGATCCGGGTGCGCGCCGCGGGCGTCAACCCGGCCGACTACAAGCACGTCGCCGGTCCCCGTCCCGGTCTCGACCTCCCGGTGCCGATCGGCTACGAGGCGGCGGGCGAGCTGGTGGAGCTCGGGCCGGGCACCGAGCTGGCCTCGGGCGGTGGCGCGCCGGGTGACGCGGTCGTGGTGTTCCGCATCCAGGGCGCGTACGCGACCGAGGTCACGGTCCCGGCGGCGGACGTCTTCGCCAAGCCGGCGGCGCTGTCCGACGAGGAGGCCGCCAACCTGCTGCTCGCCGGGGCGACGGCGGCGCAGATGCTCGACGTCACGCACGTGGGAGCCGGGGACACGATCCTGGTGCACGGCGCGTCCGGCGCGGTCGGCGTGAGCGCGCTGCAGCAGGCCGCCGAGCTCGGCGCGCACGTGATCGGGACCGCGAGCGAGGCCGGCTTCGCCCGCGTGCGGCGGTTCGGCGGCATCCCCGTCGCGTACGGTCCCGGCCTCGCGGACCGGGTCCGGGATGCCGCGCAGGGGCCGATCGCCGCCGCGCTCGACACCGTCGGCACGGACGAGGCGGTGGACGTCTCGCTCGAACTGGTCGAGGACCGCGACCGCATCGTCACGATCGTCGCCTCCGGGCGCGCCGGGACGGACGGCTTCCACTCGATCTTCGGCGCGCAGCCGGAGAGCGCGGCGTTCCGCGACGCGGTGCGGCCGCGGTTGCTGGCGCTCGCGGCGGAGGGGCGGCTGCAGGTCCCGATCGCGCGCACGTATCCGCTCGCCGAGGCCCCGGAGGCGCTGCGGTTCCTCGCCGAGGGGCATCCGGGAGGGAAGATCGCGCTGCTGCCGTGATCCGCCGCGCGCCGGCGCTCAGTGGTGGAACGCCACCCGGTCCGGCCCCGGCATCGGCGCCTTCAGCTCGTCCAGCTCCTGCACACTCGTCCGGATCGCGTCCACCAGGCCGCCCGCGAGGTCGCGGCTGAGCCCGTTCCTGACGACCGCACGCTGCACCGTCACCTCCGTGAGCGCCTCCGGCATCGGGTAGGCGGGCACCAGCCAGCCGCGCGTGCGCAGCCGCATCGACAGGTCGTAGAGCGTCCAGGGCGCGTCGTGGCCGGCCTTCACCTGCCACGCCGCGACCGGGATGTCGCTGCCGTCCGTCCAGATGTCGAAGCGTCCCAGCGCCCGCACCTCGTCGGCCAGGTAGCGGGCGACGTCCCGTGAGGCGGTCTGGACGCGCTTGTAGCCGTCGAACCCGAGGCGCAGGAACTGGTAGTACTGCAGCAGCACCTGGGCGCCCGGCCGGGAGAAGTTGATCCCGAAGGTCGGCATCTCGCCGCCGAGGTAGCTGACCTTGAAGATGAGCTCCTCGGGGAGCAGGTCGGCCTCGCGCCAGACCACCCAGCCGATCCCGGGATAGACGAGCCCGTACTTGTGCCCGGACGTGTTGATGGAGGCGACCCGCTCCAGGCGGAAGTCCCAGACGATGTCGGGCTGGATGAACGGCGCGACCATCGCCCCGGACGCTCCGTCGACGTGGATCGGGATGTCCAGCCCGGTCTTCCTCTGGATCGCGTCGAGGGCGTCGCTGATCGCCTGCACCGGCTCGTACATCCCGGTGTAGGTGACGCCCATGATCGCGACGACACCGATCGTGTTCTCGTCCACGTACCGGTCGAGCCCGTCGCCGTCGAGCGTCTTGTGGTCGAGCGAGATGGGGACGAAGCGCGGCTCGACCTCGAAGTAGTTGCAGAACTTCTCCCAGCACACCTGCACGGCCGCGCTCATCACGAGATTCGGCCTCTCGGTGGACTTCCCGGCGGCGCGCCGCCGCTGCTGCCAGCGCCGCTTGAGCGCGAGGCCGCCCAGCATGCACGCCTCCGACGACCCGATGGTGGAGGTGCCGATCGAGCGCTCCGGGTCCGGCGCGTTCCAGAGCCCGGCGAGCATGCGCCAGCACCGGGTCTCGATGGCGGCGGTCTGCGGGTACTCGTCCTTGTCGACGATGTTCTTGTCCACCGCCTCCGCGTACAGCCGACCGGCCTGATCCTCCATCCAGGTCCCGACGAAGGTCGCGAGGTTCAGCCGCGCGTTCCCGTCGAGCATCGCCTCGTCGTGCACCACCTGGAAGGCGGTGTCCGGCAGCGACTCGCCCTCCGGGAGCGTGAACCGCGCGAACTCGGTCGCCTCCCCGGCCCGCGAGAACACGGGATTGAGGCCGACGGGCTCCTCGGGGGACTCGTAACCGTGACGCATGAGGGGAGCCTATGCCTGGAGGGCGGGAAGGCGCAGGGCCAGCGGCTGATAGTTTCGGAAGGGACGGTTCGGGAGTCTCGGCGCACACCTCCCCCTGACGCTCACGGCCGAACCGCGAGCGCTCACCGCCGGTCGCCTATTCGACCTGCAACTGCGTCCGTGCCGGGGACGGGCAGATCAGGAACGCGTGACCGTGGTCGCGTTCGATCTCGTGCTCGTCGATGCGGCGGCTGCACAGCGGGCACGTCGCGGCTTCCGTCCTCGGTGTCTCCTGGCCGTAGGGGCCGAGCGGAGGCGGACCGAGGACCGGGAGCAGCTTCGCGTCCAGCCATTCGGCCGCTCGCTCGGCGCGAGAGCCCGAGCGGCCCTCCACCTTGTCCATGACTCGATGGTAGGCCGGTTATGGGCCGGTGCGAGTGCCTCGCAGCGGGCGCCCAGCCGCCCCACACCCTAGACCGGCCCGCCGCCCTCCACCTCGTCCTCCCGCATGATCACCATGCCGCCGGTGCGCTGGCTGGTCTGCAGCAGCGCCTCCATCCAGTGCTCGTTGAGCGCGGGAGGCCGGGAGCCGTTGAACACGAACGCCAGCGGGATCTCGCGGCTGATCCAGAGGCTCATCCGGCCGCCGCCCTGCTCGACCGGGACCTCCCAGTTGAGCAGGAAGCTCTCGTGGCGGCGCAGCTTGGTGACGAGGGCGATCTTCACGTGCGAGAGCGTCCGGTCGTCGAACTCGTACTCGCGGCCGACGCCGTAGATCAGTTTGCCCATCTCAGTCAGCCTGCTTCTTCGCGCGCGACTCGCGGAAGCTGCCCTCGGGGACTTCCTGGCGGATCTCGGCGCGGAGCTCGTCCTCCAGCATCAGGCCCGCGTTGCCGTTGGCCTTCTCTGTGAGGATGGCCAGCCACTCCCGGTTGAGCTCGGGGAGGGTGTTGTGGGTGAAGGCGAACTGGAGGCTGATCGAGGGGTCGAGCCAGATCGAGCGCAGTGTCGGCTCGGTGCCGCCCGTGCGGTCGGACCAGATGAGGAGGAAGCCCTCGCGGCGGCGCAGCTTCGTGGCGATCACCGCCTGCAGATGAGCGAGCACCCTGTCGTCGAAGGTGAAGCCGTCGGCTCCGTCGTAGATCAGCGTTCCCATCGGTGTCCTCTCCGGTTCTCACTTTCGCCGTCCTCCCGCGCGCCGTCAAGACGTCAGGGCGGCGCGGCGTACCGTCTGCACATGGACGCTCTCACGCGAACCATCAAAGCGGCGCTCCTCTACGAGGACCGCCGGACCCTGGACAGCGTCGTGGTCGTGCCCCTGATCGGAGGGTGTCCGCCTGGCGAGATCCGCGTCGCGACCCTCTTCGCCGGCGCCCTCGCCTACGACGTCTACGAGCTGGACGACGACGAGGAGTTCTCGTCCATGCCCGCCTATCCCTACCGTTCGACGATCCCGCTGACCACGGCCGACCTCGACGACTGACGGGCCCGGGGCCGGCGGCCACGGGAGGCCGCCACGCCTGGGAGCCCGCCGCCCGCCGCGTAGGGTGGACGGGTGACCGACGCACCGCCCGACAACGCCCGCACGGGCTGGGCGGTGGCCTCCCTCAGCCTCGGCACGCTGCTCAACCCGCTGAACTCCTCGATGATCGCCGTGGCGCTGGTGCCGCTGCAACGCGACTTCCAGGTGAGCGTGACGACGGTGACGTGGGTGATCACGTCCTTCTACCTGGCCTCCGCCGCCGGGCAGCCGCTGATGGGACGGTTCGCGGACCGGTTCGGGCCGCGGCGGCTGTTCCTGTTCGGGATGCTCGTGGTGGTGCTGGCGTGCGCGCTCACCCCGCTCTCGTCGTCGTTCGCCGCCGTCTGCGCCGGCCGGGTCGCGCTCGCGGTCGGGACCGCGACGGCCTTCCCCTCCGCCATCGCGATGCTGCGGACGGTGTCGGCGCACACGCGCATCGGGACGCCTCGGCTGCTCGGCCGCATCCAGATCGCCAACACGTCCGGCGCCGCGATCGGCCCGGTGCTGGGCGGCGCGCTGGTCACGTTCCTCGGCTGGCAGGCGATCTTCTGGGTCAACGTGCCGCTCGCCGTACTGGCGTTTCTGGGGGTGCGGTTCTTCGCCCCGAAGGACGCGGCGCGCGAGCGGGTGCCGCTGCGCCGGGTGGTGGCGGAGTCGGATGTGCCGGGCATCCTCCTCTTCGTCGCGACCCTGACGGCGCTGCTGGTGTTCCTGCTCGACCTGCGCCCGCAGCCGCTGTGGTGGCTGCTGCCGCTCGTGCCGATCGCCGGCGCGCTGTTCGTCTGGCGCGAGCTGCGCACCGCGCACCCGTTCCTCGACCTGCGGCTGCTCGGCGCGAACCACCGGCTGCTGATGGTCTACCTGTGCTTCGCGGTGTTCAACACGGTCTACTACTCGGCGTTCTTCGGCCTCCCGCAGTACCTCCAGGAGCACGGCGGCTACTCGGCGGGCGTGACCGGGCTGCTGATGTTCCCGCTGGCTGCGGTGACGATCGCGGTCACCCCGCTGGCCGCGCGTGCGATCGAAGGGGTCGGACTGCGGCCGACGCTGCTCACGGGAGCGGCTGCTCTGATCGTCGGGGCGGTCCTGCTCGGGTTCGCGGCCGCCACGACGGCGCCGTGGGTGGTGCTGCTGATCACGGCGGCGCTCGGCATCCCGTACTGCGTGGTGAGCATCGGTATGAACCAGGCCCTCTACGCCGCCGCCCGCCCGCAGGACGCGGGCGTCGCGGCGGGCATCTTCCAGACCTCGCGCTACGTGGGCGCGATCGTGGCGACGACGGTGCTCGGGCTGCTGTTCAGCGCAGGGACGACCCCGGCGAGCTGGCTGGCGGCGGTCGGGGTGGCGAGCGCGCTGGCGGTGGTGCACCTGTGCCTGCTGGTGTTCGTACGGCGCCGGTCGCAGCCGGGCGGGGCGCCGGGGGGTGCCACGGAGGCCGCGCCCTCCTAGACTCCGCGGCATGAGCGGGAGGGTCCCTGAGCGGGAGCGCCCCACGACCGGGGGCGCGACATGAGCGGCTGGCTGCCCTCCGCCGCGCTCGTCCCCCAGCTCCTCGCGCTGCTGCTCGCGTTCGTGCTGTCGGCCGTGATCGGCGTGGAGCGCGAGCGCCAGTTCAAGAGCGCCGGGCTGCGCACGCACATCCTCGTGGGGCTCGGCTCCGCGTTGTTCACGCTGGTGTCGGCGTTCGGCTTCACGGCGTTCGGCCTCCCGGCGTCCGACCCGGCCCGGATCGCCGCGCAGGTGGTGACCGGCATCGGCTTCGTCGGCGCCGGCGTGATCTTCGTGAACCGCGGCAACGTGGTCGGCCTCACCACCGCGGCGTCCATCTGGATGACCGCGGCGGTCGGCATGGCGTGCGGCGCCGGGCTCCCGCTGCTCGCGATCGCCGGGACGGCCCTCCACCTCATCGCGCTCGGGTCGCTGCCGACCGCCGAGCGGCTGATCCGGCAGCGCTCCGAGGCCCGGCTGGTGGTGCGTGTCGCCCCGTCGGGCGCACCCCTCGGCGTCGTGCTGGACCGGCTGACCGCGGACGGCCTGCACGCGCGCGTGGACCACCTCCGCCGCCTCCCGGACCAGGACCTCGAGCTCGCCGTCTACATCCGGGGGAAGCAGGAGGAGGCCGACCGCCTCCTCACCGACCTGGGCCGGATCGACGGCGTCGTGAGCGTCAAGGCGGGGCCGCTGCGGAGCTAGTGCTCCGGCCGATCGCCGGCCGCCGCCCCGACCCGCACGCAGCAGCCGCCGGCCAGCGGCTCCAGCCACGCCTCCCGGCCGTCGCTCGCGCCGGCGCTCAGCGCGGACACGAACGCGGCGTTCGCGGAGCAGATCACGTCGGTGTGGCGGCTCGACAGCCGGTGGAACGGGCAGTTGGCGAGCACGTAGCCGCCCGCGTCGTCGTCCACGGGCTCGTAGCCGAGCCCGTCGAGCGTGTCGGCCACCGGACGCGACGGGTCGCTGCGTTCGGCGCCCTGCTCGGCGGCGACGGCCAGGAGGCACTCACGGACGGGACGGCCGGTGCCGTCCGACCGTTCCACCGCGGCGGCCAGCAGCTCGCCCGCGAGGTCGTAGCGTCGCGGCGGGATGCTGGCGACCAGCTCGTCGCGCGCGAGCGAGTAGAACTTCGCGGGGCGGCCGGAGCCCGGGCCGCGCTTCTCGCCGCGATGCCGGAACTCGGCGACCAGCACGCCCGCATCCACGAGCTTGTCGAGGTGGAACGCCGCCGCCGCGCGGGTCAGGCCGGTGCGCTCGGCCAGTTCGTCGCGGCCGAGCGGGCTCCCCTCCGCGGCCAGGATGCGGACCAGTTCGCGGCGTGCGGGCTCGGCGAGCGCCGCGACGGCCGCCACGTCGTCGTCGGTCATGCGGCCATCCTATCTCTAAAAATGCGAATCTTGACAAAAGAAATCCGCGGACGTACTCTCAGCGCAGGACCGAGGAGGCACGATGACGCTGACCACAGAATCGCCCGGAGACGAGACCCTGGTGCACCCGGCCGCCGAGCTCCTCCTCGAACCGCTGACAGGTCCGTGGGCCGCTGCCATCGACCGGCCGCGCGCAGAGGCCGCGGTCACCGAGCTTCTGCACGCCCTCGGCCGCGACACCGCCGACCCCCAGCTCGCGGACACGCCGCGCCGCGTCGCCGCCGCCTTGGCCGAGCTGCTCGACGCGCCGCCGCTGCGCGCGACGACGTTCCCCAACGACGAGGGCTACGACGACCTCGTGCTGGTGCGCGACATCCCGTTCGTCTCGCTCTGCGCGCACCACCTGCTGCCGTTCCGCGGCGTCGCGCACGTCGGCTACCTCCCGGGCGACCGGCTGCTGGGGCTCTCCAAGCTGGCGCGCGCGGTCGAGCACTTCTCCCGCGACTTGCAGCTCCAGGAGCGGCTGACCGTGCAGATCGCCGACTACCTGGACGACGAGCTGGAGCCCCGCGGCGTCGGCGTCGTCCTGGAGGCCGAGCACCTGTGCATGGCGGTCCGCGGCGTCCGCGCGCCGGGCGCGACGACCCGCACGTCCCGGTTCACCGGCGAGCTCGCCGGGATCGGCCCGCGGCGCTTCCTCGACGGGCGGGCCGACGGATGAGCGCGACGGCCGACCTCCGCCGCGCCGGGGTGAGCATCTGGCTGGATGACCTCTCGCGCGGCGACCTCGTCTCCGGGAGGCTGGCCGAGCTGATCCGCGAGCGCGATGTGACCGGGGTGACGACGAACCCGACCATCTTCGCGAAGGCCGTGGAGGACGACCCGGACGCGTACGCCGGCTGGCTCGCCGAGCTGCGCGCGACCGGCGCCGATCCACGGGAGACCGCGCTCGCGCTCGTCGCAGCGGACGTGCGCGAGGCCTGCGCTGTCCTCCGCCCGGTGTTCGAGTCCAGCGGAGGCGCGGACGGGTTCGTGTCGATCGAGGTCACGCCGGACGCCGCCCACGACACGGCGGCGACGCTCGCCGAGGTCCGGGACCTGCGCCGACGCGTCGACCGGCCGAACGTGCTGGTCAAGATCCCCTCCACCGACGCGGGCGTGCGCGCGCTGGAGGAGGCGACCGCGGAGGGCGCCTCCATCAACATGACGCTGCTGTTCGGGCTGGAGCGCTACGCAGAGGTGATGGCCGCCTACCGCGCAGGACTCGCCCGGGCCGCGGCATCCGGGATCGCGCTGGGCGGCATCCGCTCTGTCGCGTCGTTCTTCGTCTCCCGCGTCGACGTGGCGGTGGACGAACGGCTCACCGCCATCGGCAGCCCTGTGGCGGACGGGCTCCGCGGGCTCGCCGCCGTCGCCAACGCGCGCCTGGCCTACGCCGCGTTCGAGGAGTCGCTAGTGGGGCCGGAGTGGCAGGCGCTCGCGGCGGCCGGGGCCCACCCGCAACGACCGCTCTGGGCCTCCACCGGCGTGAAGGACCCGGCGATGCGGGACACCCGCTACGTGGAGGAGCTGGTCGCGCCGGGCGTGGTGGACACGATCCCGGCGAAGACGCTGGAGGCGCTGCACGACCACGGCGTCGTGCGCCCGGACACGATCCGGGGCAGCTACGCGGAGTCGCGGGCGATCCTGGATGATCTGGAGCGCGCGGGCGTGCGCCTCGCGGACGTCACCGTGAAGCTGGAGCAGGCCGGGATCGACGCGTTCGGCGCGTCGTGGGAGCGGCTGGTCGCGGCGGTCGCGGGCTGAGCACAGCGCGCGGCATCGGGGAACGGAGCGCCCCATGGAAGGCGACGGGGCGCTCCGCCGGGAGGGCTAGCCCTCCTTCTCCGGCGCAGCGGCCGCTCCGGCCCCCTCGTGCTGCGCCTTCGGATAGTTCCCACTCCGTTGGTGGGTGCTGCGCACGAGGGGCGGCCTGCCCTCGCGCTCGGAGCCCACATAGGCTCCGACGACCTCCGAGTCGGGGCCGAGGTGCCCCTCCCCTTCGGTGTACTGACCGTGAACGACGCGCCCTTCGGCCGTCTCGGGCTCGGCCTGGGTGTACCGGCCCTCGATCACGTCGCGGTCCTGTGGTTCGACCATGACGATCGCCTCCTTGGTTGCGATATCGCAATTATCCCGCGGTCGCAACCACTCCGGTAGTGGTCGTGGTGCACTCGGAGCGTGTTCGCATGTCCGATTCAGGGCGCGCCCGACCGCCTCCGGACCCGCACTGATGCGCGAGCCCGGTGATGCACGGTACAACTGGAGAGTGGACCACGAAGAACAGCACCCCGACGACGTCGACGCCGCCCTCCAGGCCGCGGACGTGATGATGCGGGTCGCCGCCCGCTCGGTGTCCGAAGTCGAGGACATCGTCACCTCGCCGCAGCTCCGGGTGCTCGTGATGGTCGCCACCCGTGGACCGCAGACCCTCGGCGGCGTGGCCGCCGAACTCGGCGTGCACGCGTCCAACGCCACCCGCACCTGCGAGAAGCTCGTCCGGCTGGGACTGGTCGAGCGGGCCGAGGACCCGGACGATCGCCGCTTCGTCCGGGTGACCCTCACGCCGGAGGGTAGCGCGCTCGTCAAGCGCGTCATCGGCCACCGGCGTGCGGCCCTCGCCGAGGTGCTCGCGAGCATGGAGCCCGACGAGCGGAGCGCGGCCACGGCGTCGTTCCGGGCGTTCGCGAACGCGGCGGGCGACCTCCCGAGCGCCGACGGGCGGTTCACGCTGCTGCTCCCCGGGGCGGCAGCGGGCATCTAGCGGATCGCGCCCCCGTCAGTCCGGCGGATCGGCGTCGCAGCGCGGGCACGGGCCGTCGCCGTCGCGCATCGCCCCGCACTCGGGGCAGACGGAGCCCAGCCAGCAGGCGGGATCGCCGCCGATCTCCCGCAGCTCCCAGGCGTCCACGTCGAAGTCGGAGCCGGATTCGGCGTCGGCGTCAGCGGGCGCTCCTCCGCGCGCCCCCAACGGCTCCCCGATCCCGAAATAGTGCCGGAAGCTGTACACGATCGGCTGCCAGGCCAGCGGGTCGATGTGGTCGCCGGCCGCGACGATCCGCCGGTCGGCGTGCACGCGCACGACCTCCGCCTCGGCGATCGCGTACTCCCCCGCGACGCCCGGCGTGATGCGGCGCACCTCCGCCTCCAGCTGGAGCAGGCACTCTGCGACCCGCGGCGGCCCGACCAGGTCGGACGCCTGCGGTGTCAGCCCGGCGGCGGCGAACTTGTCGGCGCGGTGAGTGTACCGTCCCGCCTTCGCGGCGGGGACCTCCGTGCGGCCGGTCAGCTCGGCGATGCGCTCCACCGCCGGCCAGAGCGGCGGCGACGGGAAGCTGACGGTCAGCTGCGGCCGCTGCTGCAGGTTCGCGAGCGTCTGCCCCTCCGTTTCGAGGCCGAGCGCGATCATCTGGCCGAGCGCCCAGTACGAGGAGGCGGGCGCGAGGTTCGGGCTGCCGTCGGCGTTCAGCGAGGAGAGCAGGATGACCGGGGTGCCCGCGTAGAGGATGGGCGGCCGCACGACGCGGTGCGTGCCCACGGGCTCAGCGGGCGTCATCCGGAACCCCTGCGGCGAGCTCGGCGAACACGTCGGACGCATCCTCGAGCCGGGAGAGCCCGGCGCTCTGCCCCATCCAGAGCGACATCAGCTCGGGCTGTCCCGCGGCCGACGCGGCCCGGCGGAACACGCCGGTGAGGATGTTCTGCAACGGGAAGGTCGCTCGGGCCCCGCTGTTCTCGATCGCCCGGACGGCGTGGTTCGGGAGACCGCGCGCGAGCCGGCCGCTCATCGCCCGCGTCAGCACGGTGTCGCTGGCGAGCGCAGCGCGGATGCGCTCGCGGTGGATGGCCGGGGCCGCGGACTGCGCCGTCGCCAGGAAGGCGGTCCCCACCTGCACGCCCGACGCGCCCAGCGCGAAGGCCGCCGCCACACCGCGTCGATCGGCGATGCCGCCGGCCGCGATGACGGGAACGCTCACCGCGTCCGCCACCTGCGGGATCAGCGACAGCCCGCCGACCAGGCTGCGCTCGGACTCGATCAGGAAGGACGGCCGGTGCCCGGCGGCCTCGGAGCCGGACGCGACGATCGCGTCGACGCCCCCGGCCTCCAGCACGCGCGCCTCGGCGACGGTGGTCGCCGCGCCGATCACGAGGATGCCGCGCGCGTGCGCCGCCTCGATCACATCCCGCGCCGGGACGCCGAACACGAAGCTCAGGGCGGCCGGCCGCGCGTCGAGCGCTGCTTCCAGCTGCTCGTCGAAGTCCGGGAGCGGCGCGACCGGCCACTCCGGCGGCAGCACGCCGGCCTGCGCGAAGAGCTGGGCCATCCCGGCGACGGCGCGGTCGAACTCGTCGCGGGCGAGCGCGTCGTGCTCGCCCGCCTCCCGGTGCGGGAGCCACAGGTTGAGGGCGATGGGACGGCCGGTGGCCTCCCGCAACTCGGCGGCGACCGAGCGGATGCGCGCGCCGTCGTAGCCGTACAGCCCGTACGAGCCGAGGCCTCCCGCCTCGCTCACGGCCGCGGTCAGGGCGACGGACGACAGCCCGCCGAACGGACCGAGGACGATCGGCGCGTCGATCCCCAGCATGGTGCTCAGACTCATCCGCAGGTCTCCAGCCTCAGAAGCGATGACGTCGCCCGATACAATTGCGTATTCGCAAGTGTCGGCGCGACTCCGATTATATCGGCGCGTGGTCCGGCCGGAGGGGGCAGCGACGCGCCGAGGCGGGCACGGCGCCGATCCGAGGATGCGGCGGGCGCACGACACCCGCCAGCGGCGACACCCGCTAGCCTCAGGGGCGTGGAGGTGGACGTTCCGACCGCTACCGGCCCCGGCCGGCTGGTCGTCGCGCCCGCGGAGCATCCCCGGGCCCTGCTCTGGCTCGGCCACGGCGCGGGCGGCGGCATCGGCGCCGCCGACCTCACCGCACTCGCGGCCGAGCTTCCCGCGCTCGGTGTCACCGTCGCGCGCTACGAGCAGCCGTGGCGTGTCGCAGGCAAGAAGGTCGCCTCCCGGCCGCCCGCGCTCGACGCCGCCTGGCTGGAGACCGCGCCCGTCGTCGCGGACCTCGCCGGCGGCGTCCCCGTGATCGTGGGAGGCCGCAGCGCGGGAGCGCGAGTGGCGTGCCGCACCGCGGCCGACACGGGAGCCGTCGCGGTCGTGTGCCTAGCGTTCCCGCTGCATCCCCCGGGCCGTCCTGACGTCACGCGCCTGGACGAGCTCCTCACGCCGGACGTCCCTGTGCTGGTCCTCCAGGGCGACCGGGACACCTTCGGCGGCGCCGACCTCCTGCGCGCCGAGCTGGCGACGGCGCCCGGCGACCACGCGAACGTGCGGATCGTTCCCGTCGCTGGCGCCGACCACGGGATGAAGACACTGAAGGCTTCCCCGCTGACGGCGCGCGACGTGCGCGAGCTGGTGGTGGCGACGACGGCGGCCTTCGTGGACGACGTGCTCGGCTCCGCGGCGCGCTGAGCGTCCGCACGCTCGCCGCTATCCCCCTCGAAAAAAAGTCGGTATTCAGTGTTGCTATCTACCGGTACTCGGCGTTACTATCTAGTGGTAGTCAACAGCACTGAGTAGTTGGAAGGGGTGTCATGGGCAAGCAGACGACCGAGATGCTCAAGGGCACGCTCGAGGGCATCGTCCTCGCCATCCTGTCGGGCCGGGCCGCGTACGGGTACGAGATCACCTCGTGGCTGCGCGACCAGGGCTTCGAGGACATCGCCGAAGGCACCGTCTACGCCCTGCTCGTCAGGGTGGAGCAGCGGGGCCTCGTGGATGTCGAGAAGGTCCCGTCGGAGAAGGGGCCGCCCCGCAAGGTGTACTCGCTCAACGCAGCGGGACGCGAATACCTGGACGAGTTCTGGAGGACCTGGAGCTTCCTCGCAGAACGACTGGAACAGCTCCGAGACGGAGGAAACTGACATGGCACCGAAGTGGATCGAGCTGGTCACCGGATCGCTCGAGCAGAAGAAGCAGTACCGGCAGATCAAGGGCCGGCTGGACGCCCTCCCCGAGCCGTACAACGGCGTCGCGAAGGCGCTCAACCGCTACCTCATGTACAACGGCGGGATCGTCGACGGCGACACCATCCTCACGATGATGACCGACTTCGTGGAGCTGTGGGAGCGCGCGGCGGCCGACGGCACCCCGGTGCGCGACATCGTCGGGGACGACCCGGTCGAGTTCGCCGAGGCCTTCGCCGCGGCGTACGTCGGCACCCGCTGGATCGACAAGGAGCGCGCCCGCCTCACCGAGGCGGTCGACGCGGCCGAACGCGAGCAGGAGAAGAACTCATGAGCCCCACCACCACCGGCCCCGCCATCCAGGTGCGCGGCCTCCAGAAGTCCTACAAGGACCTGCACGTCCTGCGCGGCGTCGACTTCGACGTCCAGCCCGGCAGCATCTTCGCCCTCCTCGGCTCCAACGGGGCGGGCAAGACCACGGCGGTGAAGATCCTCTCCACCCTGCTGAAGGGCGACGACGGCACGGCCACCGTCAACGGGTTCGACGTGGCCCGCAACCCGGACGAGGTGCGCGACTCGATCAGCCTCACCGGCCAGTTCGCCGCGGTGGACGAGGTCCTCAGCGGCCGGGAGAACCTCATCCTGGTCGCCCGGCTCCGCCACCTGAAGAACCCGGCGGGGATCGCGGACGAGCTGCTGGCCCGCTTCGCGCTCACCGACGCGGGAGGCCGCAAGGTCGGCACCTACTCGGGCGGGATGCGCCGCCGGCTCGACATCGCCATGAGCCTCATCGGCCAGCCGCCGGTGGTGTTCCTGGACGAGCCGACCACCGGCCTCGACCCTCAGGCCCGCATCGAGGTCTGGGAGACGGTCAAGCGCCTCGCCGGCCGCGGCACCACCGTGCTGCTCACCACGCAGTACCTGGACGAGGCCGAGCAGCTCGCCGACCGCATCGCGATCCTCCACGAGGGCCGCATCATCGCGAACGGCACGCTCGCCGAACTCAAGCAGCTCCTCCCGCCGGCGAAGGTCGAGTACGTGGAGAAGCAGCCCAGCCTGGAGGACGTGTTCCTCGCCATCGTCGGACCCTCGGCCCCGGCCGCGGCCTCCCCCGAACCCTCGAAGGAGTCCTGATGTCCACCGCGAACTTCGTCGCAGACACCACCGTCCTCACCGGGCGGTCCATGAAGCACATCACGCGCAGCCTGGACACGATCATCACCGTCACCATCGTGCCGATCGCCCTCATGCTGCTGTTCGTGTTCGTCCTCGGCGGGGCCATCAACACCGGCCCCGACTCGGGCTCGTACGTGAACTACCTGCTCCCCGGGATCATGCTGATCACGATCGCGTCGGGCATCTCGTACACCTCGTACCGGCTGTTCATGGACCTGCAGGGCGGCATCTTCGAGCGGTTCCAGTCCATGCCGATCGCCCGGTCGAGCGTGCTCTGGGCGCACGTGCTGACCTCCCTGGTCGCCAACATGATCTCGGTCGTGCTGGTGGTCCTGGTGGCGCTGCTGATCGGCTTCCGCACCGGCGCGAGCGTGCTCGCCTGGCTGGGGGTCGCGGGCATCCTGGTGCTGTTCACCCTGGCCCTGACCTGGGTGGCCGTGATCGCGGGACTGTCGGCGAAGAGCGTGGACGGTGCGGGCGCCTTCGCCTACCCGCTGATCTTCCTCCCGTTCATCAGCTCGGCGTTCGTCCCGACCAACACGATGCCCGCCCCGGTCGCCTGGTTCGCCGAGCACCAGCCGGTGACGCCGATCGTGGACACCATCCGGGCGCTGTTCGCGGAGCAGCCGGTGACCGGGGACATCTGGATCGCCCTCGCCTGGTGCGTCGGCATCCTGGTGGTCGCGTACGGGTTCGCCACCGCGATCTACCGGCGGCGGATCAGCCGGGGGTGAGTCCTCCGCCCTCCCCTCGGTGGTGCGGCCGCCGGCCCGGTTCGGGTCGGCGGCCGTTCCGCGTGCGGGGTCTCAGCTCAGCTCGCGCCGCACGATCCAGCGGACGCGGCCTCCGGAGTGCGCGTCCGTCTCCCGCAGCCGAGCGAACCCGTGCTTCTCGAACAGCTCGACCGTGCCGACATACCCGCTGATCACATCCACCCGCTCGCCGCGCGTCTCCACCGGGTAGCCCTCCACCAGCCGCGCCCCCGAGGCCCGAGCGTGCTCCACCGCCCCGTCGAGGAGGTCGTGCATCAGCCCGCGCCTGCGGAACCCGCCGCGCACGACGAAGCAGACGATCGACCACGGGTCGAGCTCCTCGTCGAGGTGCGGGATGGTGCGGGAGTTCAGCAGCCGCCGGTAGGCGGACTTCGGCGCGACCGAGCACCAGCCCGCGACCTCCCCGTCGGCGTACACCAGGACGCCAGGCCCCGGCTCCGTCTCGCACTCGTGGTGCATGTACTCGATGCGCTCGGGCATCGGCAGGCGCGCGTCGCGGTAGGACATGCACACGCAACCGCCGCCACCCGGCTTGCGTGGCACCATGAACGTCGCGAAATCGTCCCAGCGCCCCGTGGCGGGCAGCACCTCGATGGCCATGCCCGAAGCGTAGCGGTCACCACCGACGCCGCCGGCTGTCCCGATTCGTGCCGAATGTCACGATTGCGACGCCCGATCCCGCGATTCGTGGCGAATGTCGCGGAGCCGCTGCGGCAGGATCGTGGGGTGTCCAGCGACCTCCTGATGCGCATCCACTCCCCCGAGTTCCAGGCCATGTCCGAGCGCGTGCTGCGCGCGACCGAACTGACCTCCCGCCTCAATGTGCTGCCCTTCGACGATGAGGACGGCAAGGCGGCGCTGCTCGCGGAGATCCTCGGCCGCCCGCTGCCGGAGCGGGTGACGATCTACCCGCCGTTCTTCACCGACCACGGCCTGAACCTGGAGCTGTCGGAGCGGGTGTTCATCAACCAGAACTGCACGTTCCTGGACTACGCCGGCATCCGCCTCGCCCCGCGCGTCATGGTCGCCCCACGCGTCACCTTCATCACGGTCGGCCACCCGGTCGACGTGGAGGACCGCCGCGTCTGGCTGACCGGCGGCCCGATCGACGTGGCCGAGAACGTGTGGATCGGGGCCGGGGCGACCATCCTCCCTGGCGTCAGCATCGGCCGGGACGCGGTGATCGCGGCCGGCGCCGTCGTCGCGGAGGACGTGCCGTCGGGGACGCTGGTCGCCGGGCCGAAGGCGACGGTGCTGCGGGAGTTCTGAGCCGGCTTCTTTCGGCGCCCGCCTATCCCCGCGGGCGTTCCGGCGGCGTAGGGTGCGGCACCATGAACAGCATCCCTTCCTCGCCGGGCGGCACTCCCCGGCGCCCGCACCGCGCGGAGCTCGCCGAGTTCGCCGAGCGCCTCCGCGGCCAGCTCGGCGGCCTCCCCGGCTTCGGCCACTACCCCGGGACGATCGCCACCCTCGACGCCGGCCATCTCGCCCACACCCTCGGCACGGGCGCCGACCTCGCCCTCCCGTCGGCCGTCGCGACCGGCGACGTCCTCTTCGCGCCCGACCTCAACCCGGCGTTCTACTACTCGTGGGACGTGCACCCCGTTCAGCAGCCGGACTGGTTCCGGGTCTCGGTACGCTTCACGCCGTCCGACTTCGGGATCACCGAGACTCGGTCGTACGACCTCGCGTGGGCGGTGGTGCCGTTCTTCCTCGAACTGGGGGCGGTGCTGACGGTGGAAGCGTCGGCGAACGCGGGGGTCGTGCCGGCCTCGTGGACCCTGGACGCGTTCGAAGTGCGGACCCTGCATGTGGGCGTCGGACCCATCGGGCCGGATGAGACGGTGCATGTGGACCTGGTGCGTGGCAGCTCGAACGGGAGCTGGATCTGGCTGCACACGGTGATCGGGGACCCTCCGTTGACGACGGAGCCCTGAGACCCGCAGAAAGGAGACACGATCCGCGTTCTCCTTCCGGCCTGCACCCGGAAGGAGTCCCGCGGAGTGTCGCCCCCAATCTGCTGCGCGGAACGGCCTGGGGACTACTCCGGCTGATACAGCGCGAGGATGTTGCCGTCCGGGTCCTTGAACCAGGCAGATCTGCCGACACCTGCAGTCGTGGCGATATGGCCGACCGTCTTGAGCTGGGGAAAGTCGTAGTCTTCGAAGACGACGCCGCGCGAAGCCAGGTCGCGCACATCGCTGTCGATGTCGTGCGACCAGAGCCGCACCTGAGTGTGGTCGGCTTTGTTGCCTCCAGGCCGTCCGTAGACGAGCAGGGTGGAGCCGTCAGGCGACTCGAACAACAGATGGTTCGGGATCGTCTCCGGCGAGAGCGTCAGCCCTACCTGCCGCTCGTAGAACTCCTGGCTCCGGACCAGGTCGGTACTGGTAAGCACGGCGGAGATCCTCGTTGTGGTCAACATTGCAGCCTCCTTGTTGCGACCCCGCTTGGAGGCTACGCCGTGCGCTCGCGTCCCTGACCTCCCGAGTTCGCGTCAGGTGCCTCCCTCCGCCGCCCAGAGCTCCTCGGCCTCCAGGGTCAGATCGACCAGCTGACGCAGCAGACCCCCCATCGATGTCGACCTCAGCAGTGTGTACCTGTCGTACTCGCCCAGCGGCGCGATCGCCGCCAGCTGCCACGCGGCTGCGACGGGATCGTCCGACAGCTCGATACCGGCATCCGAGTTCGGCTCCGCGACGCGGGCGATCACGCGGCGGACGACCACTTCGGCCTCGGCCCGCAGGGGTTCGAGCGCCTCGGACCACTCCAGCTCCGGCAGCATCGAGAGCTCGGCTCGGGGATACGGGTCCTCCTCGACCCAGCGCTCGACCGTGAACCGCCGGGTGCCCACTCCGACGATGAGCAGGTCCTCGGCGCCCGCGGAAGCGCTCACCAGACGCGCCATCGTCCCGACCGAGGCGCGCTGGTCGCCACCCCCGGCTTCGGATCCGCGCTCGATGAGGACGACGCCGAACTCGAACCCCGGTTCGTCCTCGTCGAGCAGTCGCCCCACGAGCGTGAGATACCGCGGCTCGAACACCCGCAGCGGGATGGCCACAGCGGGGAACAGCACGGATCCGAGCGGGAACATCGGTGAGGCGGCCATACTCCAGTGAAGCACCGGGGGCATAGGGTGAAAAGGTGCCCCGACCGCGCCCCGAGACCCCAGGAACGGGGCAGGAGTCCGTCTGGGACTACCCGAGGCCGCCGCGCATCGAGCGCGTCCCCGCGCCTGTCACGATCCGTCTGGGCGGGCAGCTCATCGTTGAGACCCGAGACGTCCTCCGGGTGCTCGAGACCAGCCATCCGCCGGTGTACTACCTCCCGATAGCGCACTTCGCACCCGGCGCGCTGGTCGACGCCGACGGTTCGTCGTTCTGCGAGTTCAAGGGCACCGCACGCTATCTCGACGTGCGCGGCGGAGGCGAGGTGCGGTCCGCTAGTGCGTGGAACTACCCGCATCCGTCGCCCGGGTTCGAGCCGCTCCGAGAGCGCGTCGCCGTCTACGCGCAGCAGATGGACGAGTGCACAGTCGACGGCGAGGTCGTCACGCCGCAGCCCGGGGGCTTCTACGGCGGCTGGATCACGAGTGCCGTGGTCGGGCCCTTCAAGGGGTCCCCCGGGTCCCTGGGCTGGTGAACGACGGAATACCCGCACAGGGGTCTCTCACCTGCTCGCTGGTAGGGTCGCGCATCGAAATGACGGAGAACGACGTGAGCGACGATCGCACCCTGGGTCTCACCCTGGGCGGTGGAGGCGCGTTCGGCGCTGCGCATGTGGGGGTCCTCCAGGTGCTCGCGGAGCGCGGCATCCGCCCGGGGATCATCACCGGCACGAGTTCCGGCGCCCTGGTCGGCGCAGCATATGCTGCGGGCTTCGAGCCGCCGGCTATCGAGCGCGCCGCGCGGAGGTTCCGCTGGAGCGCGATCGCCCGGTGGTCGTTCGCCCCGCGCTGGGGACTGCTCGACACGCATGCGGTCGGGCATTCCCTCCACCGCCACCTGGGCTCGGATCCGCTCATCGAGCACCTCCCTCGCCGGTTCGCCGCCGTCGCCACCGACCTCCGGACCCGCCAGGCGGTGACGATCGACGAAGGACCGCTGAGCGTCGCCCTGCGGTCGACGATCGCGGTGCCAGGGCTCCTCCCTCCGGTGCGCCGCGACGGGAGGCTGCTGGCCGACGGCGGCATCGTCGACAACGTTCCGGTCCGGGCCACCCGCGCTCTCGGCGCGACCCGTGTCATCGTGGTGCGCCTGCACGCGAAGTGGGAGAACGTTCGGATGATGCGGATGGTCACACGCACCGCAGACCTCAAGCGCGACCCCTCAGTCGTGCTCATCCAGCCCGAGATGGGCGGGATGGCGCAGTGGGGGATGTCCGATGTGCCGCGTCTCATCGCCGAGGGGCGGCGAGTGGCGACCGCGGCACTGGATGAAGCCGAGTCGCGCGGGACGATCGTACGTGCGCGCGAGCCCGAGCGGGTCGGCGAGCGGATACTCGACGCGGCCTGAACGTACAGCGAAAGGGAGGAATCCCGATCCGTTCGCGGCTAAACGTTGAACCGGAACTCCACCACATCCCCATCCTGCATCACATACTCCTTCCCCTCCATGCGCGCCTTCCCGCGCGCCCGCGCCTCCGCGACGCTGCCCGCGTCGACGAGGTCGTCGAAGGAGATGACTTCGGCCTTGATGAAGCCCTTCTCGAAGTCGGTGTGGATGACGCCGGCCGCCTGGGGGGCCTTCCAGCCCTTGTGGATCGTCCAGGCGCGGGATTCTTTCGGGCCGGCCGTCAGGTACGTCTGCAGGCCGAGGGTGTCGAAGCCGATGCGGGCGAGCTGGTCGAGGCCGCTCTCCGTCTGGCCGGTGGAGGCCAGCAGCTCGGCGGCGTCGGCGGCGTCGAGGTCGATGAGCTCGGACTCCAGCTTGGCGTCGAGGAACACCGCCTGGGCGGGGGCGACCAGGGCGGCGAGCGCGGCGCGGCGGGCGTCGTCGGTGAGCACGTCCTCGTCCACGTTGAACACGTAGATGAAGGGCTTCGCGGTGAGCAGGCCCAGCTCGCGGATCGGCTCCAGGTCGATGGTGGAGGCCGACAGCGGCTTGCCGTCGTTCAGGAACGCCATCGCCTCGCGGGCCGTCTCCAGCACGACCGGCTCCAGCTTGCGGCCCTTCACCTCCTTCTCGTACCGCTGCTCCGCCTTCTCCAGGGTCTGCAGGTCGGCGAGGATGAGCTCGGTGTTGATGGTCTCCATGTCGCCCGCCGCGTCCACCTTGCCGGCGACGTGCACCACGTCGGGGTCGGAGAAGCCGCGCACGACCTGCGCGATCGCGTCGGCCTCGCGGATGTTGGCGAGGAACTTGTTGCCGAGGCCCTCGCCCTCGCTCGCGCCCTTCACGATGCCGGCGATGTCGAGGAACGACACCGGGGCCGGGAGGATGCGCTCGCTGCCGAACAGCTCGGCCAGCTTGTCGAGGCGCGGGTCCGGGAGGTTCACGACCCCGACGTTCGGCTCGATGGTGGCGAACGGGTAGTTCGCCGCGAGGGCGTCGTTCTTGGTCAGCGCGTTGAAGAGGGTCGACTTGCCGACGTTCGGGAGTCCGACGATACCGATAGTGAGAGCCACGGTCGTCCATTCTACGGGCGCGAACAGAACCCGGCCGCCGACCTCAGCCCAGCGCCGCCCGGTAGCACCGCGTGACGTACGGCAGCTCGATTCGCTCCGCCCCCGCCAGCTCCGGATGCTCGGCGTGCAGCCGGCGCAGCGACGCGATGACCGCCGCCTGCGCGTCCGGGGCCTTCGTGATGAAGTAGCTGCGCGAGCGCGCCAGGTCCAGGAGGCCGTCCAGCGTCAGCGCCTGCACCCAGTGCACGTCGTGCCGCTCCAGCTCGCCGAACGGCGCTCCCACCGCCGGCTCCTCCTCCTCGCCGAAGGTCGCCTCCCCCGCGCCCATCAGCTCGCCCAGCTCGCGCACCCAGTCGACGCTCTCGTCCCGGTCGTTCCAGACCAGGCCGATCCTGCCACCCGGCCGCAGCACGCGCGCGACCTCCGGGACGGCGCGCCCGCGGTCCACCCAGTGCCACGCCTGCGCGGCGACGACCAGCCCGGCGCTCGCGTCGGGGGCGGGGATGCTCTCGCCGGCACCGATCCGCGTCTCCGCCTCCGGGATGCGCTCCGCGAGCACGCCGAGCATCTGCGGCGACGGGTCGACGGCGATCACGTCGAAGCCGGCGTCGACGAGCGCGCGCGTCAGCTTGCCGGTGCCGGCGCCGAGGTCGACGACCGGGCCGGTCACGCCCTCCGTGAGCCAGGCGACGGCGTCCGCCGGATAGTCCGGCCGGGCCAGGTCGTACAGTTCCGCCGCCCGGTCGAACGCCCGCGCGTGCGCCTCCCGTTCCCGTCGCTCCCGCATACCGCGACCCTACGCCGTCGGCCCCACCCCGTCGGAATCCGGCACTCTGCGGCGTGGGCGACACGGCGACGTCGGTGGGCCGTGCGAGAGTTCGGGCGTGCCACTGGACTTCACCGCCATCGACTTCGAGACCGCGAACTCCTCTGCGGCGTCCGCCTGTTCGGTCGGGCTGGTGAAGGTGCGCGACGGCCGTGTGGTCGACCGCGCGAGCTGGTTCATCCGGCCGCCGCTCGGGCACGACGTGTTCCAGGACTGGAACGTCCGCATCCACGGCATCCGGCCGGAGGATGTCGCCGGCGCCGCGGGCTGGGTCGACCAGCTCGCCGACCTGGTGGAGTTCGCGGAGGACGACCACCTGGTCGCCCACAACGCCGGCTTCGACATGGGCGTCATCCGCGCCGCGTGCGCCGCCACCCTCGTCGCCTGCCCCGAGTACCGCTACCTGTGCAGCCTCCAGGTCGCGCGCCGCACGTACCACCTGGAGTCGTACCGCCTGCCGGTCGCGGCGATGGCGGCGGGGTTCGAGGACTTCCACCACCACGACGCCCTCGCCGACGCGGAGGCCTGCGCGGCGATCGTCGTGCACGCTGCGCGCCGCCACGACGCGGCGACGATCGACGACCTGGCCGCGCTGACCGGCGCCCGCGTCGGCCGCATCGGCATGGCCGCCGCGGCGTAACTCCCGCCCGCTCCGGGGTCCGACGCCCCCGCGCGCCCTCACGGGGCGGCGCGAGCGCCAGCGCCAGCGCGCCCATCAGGCATAAACACCTCTGTAATAAAAGCATTGCAACTTCTCGCGTCACGTTCTAATGTCCAGACATAGCAACAAGACGCGAAGGAGCGACCATGACCGCATCCCCTCATCCGGAGGCCGCCGAGACGGCCCTCGGCAGCACCGCCTCCGCAGGCTCGACACCTCCCCACCCGGACGATCCCCGCGCGCGCCGATTCCTCCGCCGGATCGCCGTGCTCGCCACCTTCGGCGGCCTCCTCTTCGGCTACGACACGGGCGTCATCAGCGGCGCCCTGCCGTTCATGCAGTTCGACCAGCGGCCGCTCACCCCGCTGGAGGAGGGCACGATCGTCTCGTCGCTCCTCTTCGGCGCGGCGCTCGGGTCGTTCCTCGGCGGCCGCATCGCCGACCGCCGCGGACGCCGCAAGCTCATCGGCGCGCTCGCGATCGTGTTCTTCGTCGCGGCCGTCGCGTGCGCGTTCGCGCCGACGATCGGCGTCATGATCGCCGCCCGGTTCATCCTCGGCCTCGCGGTCGGCGGCGCCTCCGTCGTGGTCCCGCTGTACCTCGCCGAGCTCTCCCCCGCCGCCCGCCGCGGCCGCATCGTCACGCAGAACGAGCTGATGATCGTCTCCGGCCAGCTCGCCGCGTTCGTCGTGAACGCCGTGCTCGCCTCCGTCGTCCCGGAGCACGCCGCGGTGTGGCGCTGGATGCTCGTCGTCGCGTCGCTGCCGGCCGTCGTGCTGTTCTTCGGGATGCTCGTCCTGCCGGAGAGCCCGCGCTGGCTCATCCTGCACGGGCGCTTCGCCGAGGGGCTCGCGGTCCTGCGCCGCCTCCGCGCCGAGCAGCAGGCCGAGCGGGAGGCCGAGGAGATCCGCCGCCATGAGGAGCGCGCCGTGCGCACGCCGCTGCTGAAGGAGCTCGGCGTGCCGTGGATCCGCCGGGTCTTCGTCATCGGGCTCGGGATCGCGATGGTCCAGCAGCTCACCGGCGTGAACTCGATCATGTACTACGGCGTCCAGATCCTCCAGAAGTCCGGCTTCGACCAGCAGGGCGCGCTCATCGGCCAGATCGCCAACGGCGTCATCTCGGTGCTCGCCACCTTCGTCGGCATCGCGCTACTCGGCAGGGTGGGCAGGCGCCCACTGCTGATCACCGGCCTGATCGGCACGACGACGTCGCTGCTGCTGGTCGGCGGCGCCTCGGCGCTGCTCGCTGGATCGCCCGCACTGCCGTTCGTGGTGCTGTCGCTGACGGTGACCTTCCTGGCGTTCCAGCAGGGCGCGGTCTCGCCGGTGACCTGGCTGATGCTCGCGGAGATCTTCCCCGCCCGCATCCGCGGCGCCGCGTTCGGGCTGGCCGCGCTCATCCTGTGGCTGACGAACTTCCTGGTCGGCTTCCTGTTCCCGCAGCTGGTGGACGCGCTCGGGATCTCGCCCACGTTCTTCCTGTTCGCGGTCGTGGGCGTCGGCGCGGTCGTGTTCGTCGCGCGCAGCCTGCCCGAGACGCGCGGGCGCAGCCTGGAGACCCTGGAGGCCGAGCTGCGTACGCGCTTCACGCGCTGATCGCCCCCCGGGTCAGCGCATCAGGAGGGCGGGGCGGGAACGATTTCCCGCCCCGCCCTCCGTCGTCGCGGCGGTTGTCGGCGGCCCCTGCGACACTGAGCGCATGGACTTCCCCGCACTGCTCCTCGGCCTCCTGCTCGGTCTCCTCGTCGGCGCTGCGGGTGCCGGTTACGCCGTCGCGCGACTGCTCCGGAGTCGCGAGGCCGCGGCGCCCACGGTGGAGGACCCTGCGATCGTCGCCGCCCGCCACGAGAAGGAACTCTTGGAAGTGCGGGCGGAGGAGGCGGCGACGCAGGCCGGGCTCCGCGCGGAGCTCGCCGCGGCCGACACCCGCGTCGACTCGCTGCAGGAGCAACTCCGCGGGGCGCAGGAGCAGCTCCGGGAGACCGTGGAGCGGCACCGCGCAGAAGCCCTCGCCCAGACCGAGCGTGAGCGCGCCGAGAGCAAGGTGCTCCAAGCCCTGGCCCCGGTGCGCGAGAGCCTCAGCGACATGCAGCGCAAGGTGATCGAGCTGGAGACCCAGCGCAACCAGCAGCACGGCCAACTCGCCCAGCAGCTCCGGTCGGCGGCCGAGTCGGAGGAGCGGCTGCGCAGCACCGCCGAGTCGCTGGCGTCGGCGCTCCGCTCCAACAGCACGCGCGGCGTCTGGGGCGAGACTCAGCTCCGCAGCGTCGTGGAGGCTGCGGGCCTCATCGAGCGGGTGGACTTCGACGTGCAGTCCAGCATCCACTCGGAGTCCGGAGCCGGCCGTCCCGACATGATCATCCGGCTCCCCGGCGGCAAGAGCATCGCGCTCGACGCCAAGGTGCCCTTCAACGCCTACCTCGAAGCCAGCCAGATCCCCGCGACCGCGACCGGCGCCGAGGGCGCGCAGCGCGAGGCCCTTCTCAAGCAGCATGTGAAGGCCGTCCGCGACCACATCACCACGCTGGGCAGCAAGGCGTACTGGACGGGCCTGGAGTCCTCCCCCGAGCTGGTCATCGCGTTCATCCCGAGCGAGTCGCTGGTCTCGTCGGCGATGGAGGCGGACCCGTCGATCATGGAGTTCGCCTTCGGCAAGCGCGTGGCCCTGGCCTCCCCCGTGACGCTGTGGTCGGTGCTGAAGACCGTCGCGTTCAGCTGGCAGCAGGACGTGCTGACCCAGGAGGCCAAGCAGCTCTTCGACCTCAGCCGCACCCTCTACAGCCGCCTCGGCACCACCGCCGGCCACATCGAGAAGCTCGGCCGGTCGATCGAGCGCACGGTCAAGGACTACAACGGCTTCGTCGGCTCGTTCGAGCGCCAGGTGTTCCCGGCCGCGCGCAAGCTCGGCGCGCTCGACGAGTCCAAGGTGATCGGCGTCCTGGAGGGCATCGAGGAGGCGCCGCGCGAGCTCACGGCGTTCGAGCTCGTGGACGAGCTGGACGCACGCGCCGAGGGCCGCCTCCATGTGGAGGCCGCCGCCGACGACGCCCGCGACATGCACGGCATCGACAAGCTCGCCATCGAGGAGCGCGCCCGCGCCGCGGCCGCGGACGCGGACGCCGACGAAGCCTCCGGCGCCGCCTGACGCGACCCGAAGTCCCGTCGAGGGGCACGTAAACGCCCCTAAAACGCGGTTTTAGGGGCGTTTACGTGCCCCTCGGCGCTCTAGAGCTCGTCCGCCGACAGCCACTTCTCCGCGAGGTGGTCCGCGACCACGCGCCGGATGGTGCCCGACTTGGAGCGCAGCACGATCGACTCCGTGCGGATGATCGGGCCCTTGCGGCGGACGCCCTCCACCAGGCCGCCGTCGGTGACGCCCGTCGCGACGAAGAAGGTGTTGTCGCCCTTCACCAGGTCGTCGGCGCCGTAGATGCGGTCCATGTCGAGGCCCGCCGCGATCCCCTGCGCGCGCTCGGCGTCGTCCTTCGGCGCCAGCCGGCCCTGCATGAACCCGCCGATCGCCTTGATCGCGCACGCGGTCGTGATGCCCTCCGGGCTGCCGCCGATGCCGACGCACAGGTCGATGCGCGACTCGTAGCGGGCCGCGTTGATCCCGCCGGCCACGTCGCCGTCGAGCATCAGGCGCGTCCCGGCGCCGGCGGCGCGGATCTCCTCGATCAGGCCCTCGTGGCGCGGCCGGTCGAGCACGGCCACGCGGATCTCCCCCACCGGCTTGCCCTTGGCCTTCGCCAGCTCGCGGATGTTGTCGCCGATCGGCTGCGACAGGTCCACGACGCCGCGCCCCTCCGGCCCGGTGACGATCTTGTCCATGTAGAAGACGCTGGAGGCGTCCAGCATCGTGCCGCGGTCGGACACCGCGATCACCGACAGCGCGTTCTGGCGTCCGGCGGCGGTCAGCGAGGTGCCGTCGATCGGGTCGACCGCGATGTCGCAGGCCGGCCCGCGGCCGTTGCCGACGTGCTCGCCGTTGAACAGCATCGGGGCGTTGTCCTTCTCGCCCTCGCCGATCACGATCAGCCCGTCGAAGTTCACCGTGCCGAGGAACTTGCGCATCGCGTCCACGGCCGCGCCGTCCGCCGCGTTCTTGTCGCCGCGGCCGATCCACGGAGTGGCCCGGATCGCCGCCGCCTCGGTCGCCCGCACCAGCTCCATCGCCAGGTTCCGGTCGGGGTGAAGGAAGAGGGACGCGGTGTCGGTGCTGGTCATGATGGGTCCTCCCGGACGAATCGAAACGACGGTGTCAGCCGCCAGGCGACGGCGAAGCCAGTGTATCGAGGGAGCCCGCCGGGGGCACGGCACGCGCTCGGTATGATGAGTCCCGTTCGACACCCCGATTCCCAAGGAGCCGTAATGCCCATCGCCACGCCGGACCAGTACGCAGAGATGCTCGACAAGGCGAAGGCGGGCGGCTTCGCGTATCCCGCGTTCAACGTCTCGTCGTCGCAGACGATCAACTCGGTGCTCCAGGGCCTCACCGAGGCGGGCAGCGACGGCATCATCCAGGTCACCACCGGCGGCGCGGACTACTTCGCCGGCCAGACCGTCAAGGCCCGCGCGACCGGCGCCCTCGCCTTCGCGAAGTTCGCCACCGAGGTCGCGAAGAACTACCCGATCACCGTCGCGCTGCACACCGACCACTGCCCGAAGGGCGCGCTCGACGACTTCGTGCTGCCGCTCATCGCCGCCTCCGAGGAGGAGGTCCGCGCGGGCCGCAACCCGATCTTCCAGTCCCACATGTGGGACGGCTCGGCGGTGCCGCTGGCCGAGAACCTGGAGATCGCGCAGGAGATGATCAAGCGCACCAAGGCCATCAACGCCATCCTCGAGGTCGAGATCGGCGTCGTCGGCGGCGAGGAGGACGGCGTGCGTCACGAGGGCTCCAACGACGCCCTCTACACGACCCTCGCGGACGTCGAGAAGGCCGTGGAGGCCCTCGGCCTCGGCGAGAACGGCCGCTACATGGCCGCGCTCACCTTCGGCAACGTGCACGGCGTCTACAAGCCGGGCAACGTCAAGCTGCGCCCGGAGCTCCTCAAGGAGATCCAGGACGGCCTCGCCGCCAAATACGGCACCGGCCCGAAGCCGCTCGACCTCGTCTTCCACGGCGGCTCCGGCTCGACCGACGCCGAGATCGCCGAGGCGGTCCGCAACGGCGTCGTGAAGATGAACATCGACACGGACACCCAGTACGCCTTCACCCGCTCGATCGCCGGCTACATGTTCGAGAACTACGACGGCGTGCTCAAGGTCGACGGCGAGGTGGGCAACAAGAAGGCCTACGACCCGCGCGCCTGGGGCAAGGTCGCCGAGACGGGGATGGCCGCCCGCGTCGTGGAGGCCACGCAGCAGCTCGGCAGCGCCGGTCACTCCGGCAAGTAGTCAGCGCACGTAGGCTGGGGGGATGAGCGAGCACGACCCGGAGAAGGCGCCGGACGAACGACCGCGCCCGAAATACGGCGAGCTCGCCCCTCCCGGCTGGGTGTGGAAGCCCCCGCAGGACGCGGACCGGCTGGACACCACGCACCACAGCCCGGCGGCGTCGGAGGTCGAGCAGCCTCCCGCGGCGCCGCCCCAGCCCGGGCCCTACGGCCGGTCCGGACCGTACGACCAGCCCGGCGGCGCCCCGCACGACGGCGGACAGCACGGCTACGGTCGCCCGTATCCGTCGAGCCCCCAGCTCCGCGCCGACGCGCCGCGCTGGAACATCACGACCACGATCGTGCTGCTCGTCGTCGGGTTCTTCGGGATGTCGTACTCGATCGGCGCCCTGCAGGGGCTGCCCTCGGCGATGCAGCTCATGCACTCGTCGCTGAGCCTCGGCAAGTACGTGCAGGACCCCTCGGTCGCTCCGCTGATCACCGCGGGCACGATCGCGATGGCCGGCATCTGGGCGGTCTCGCTAGGGCTCTCGGTGTGGCTGCTCGTGCAGAAGCGGCTGGCGTTCTACGTCCCGCTCATCGCCGGGATCGTGGCGTTCATCACCCTCTTCGTCATCCTGGGCCTGATCTTCTCGACCGACCCGGCGCTGCTCGACTACTACAACGGGATCGCGCCCGCCACGCCGGGACCGACCACCCCGGCGCCGAGCTCGCCGCCTCCGGCGAGCCCGACCGCCACTCCCGGGGCGTCGACCTCCGCTTAGGCCGCGCGCGACTCCGCGAGCCCCGCGGCGAGCGGTGTCGTCGGCCGGCCGATCAGCTCGCTGAGCGTCCCGGGCGCGTCGGCGAGGGCGCCGTCGCGGATGTTGCCGTCGAGCGCGACGACGAAGCCCGCCGTCCCCTCGTCCAGGCCCGCCTCGCGCAGCGCCGCGCCGTGCTCCTCCGGGGTCACCGAGCGATAGGCGACCGGACGGCCAAGCAGCTCGCCGATGGCCGCGGCGAGGTCGTCGAACGTCCAGGCGACGTCCCCGGCCAGCTCGTAGACAGCGCCGTCGTGGCCGTCGGTCGTGAGCACGACGGCCGCGGCCTCCGCGTAGTCCTTGCGGGAGGCGCTGGCGACGCGTCCGGTCGCCGCGCTGCCGACGAGCTCCCCGGTCGCAGCGGCCACATCCAGCTGGCCGGTGTAGTTCTCGGTGTACCAGTTGTTGCGGAGCACCGTGACCGGGAGTCCGGAGGCGGCGAGCAGCTTCTCGGTCTCGGCGTGCTCCGGCGCGAGCACCAGGTCGGTGTCGTCGGCGTGCGGCGCGCTCGTGTAGACGAGGCGGCCCACGCCCGCGCGCACGGCCGCGTCGATGGCGTTGCGGTGCTGCGGGATGCGCTGACCGACCTCCGAACCGGAGACGAGCAGGAGGGCGTCGGCCCCGGCGAACGCCGCGTCCAGGGTCTCCGGCTTCTCGAAGTCGATCACGGCGGTCTGCAGGCCGCGCGCGGCCAGCGGGGCGAGGCGCTCTTCGCTGCGCCCGAGGGCGCGGATGTCGGCGGCGGGCACTCCGCGGTCGAGGAGGGCGTCCACAGTGAGGCGTCCGAGGTGTCCGGTGGCTCCGGTGACGACGATGGTCATGGGTGTGTTCCTTTCGGTCGGTCGTCGTTCGCAACCGGGTCCCGGCCCGAAAACTTCCCCGTCGGAGGTACCCACTTTTCGGTAAGTTACTGACGTGGACACCAGATTCGAGTCGTTCGAGGCCCTCGGCTTCACCGACGGCGTGCTCCCCTCGGAGTGCCCGTCGCGCATCGTCCTCAACCACGTCACCAGCACCTGGGGCGTGCTCGTGCTCGTCGCGCTCGCGCGGAGCGACCTGCGCTGGGGCGAGCTGCGCCGCACGGTGCAGGGCATCAGCGAGAAGATGCTCGCCCAGACCCTCCGCACCCTGGAGAGGGACGGCTTCGTCTTGCGCACCGCCCAGCCCACCGTCCCGCCGCGCGTCGACTACAGTCTCACCGGCCGCGGCCGGGAGGTCACCGAGCACCTACTGCCGCTGATGGCCTGGATCGCCGACAATGCCGACGACATCCTGTCCGGCGCCCCTCCCGCGCCGCTCGGCTTCGAGACCGGGCAGGGCTCGGTGAGCGGGGACTTCCGCGACGGCAACGAGGACTCCCTCTACGCCTCGGCCTGGTCGGCGTTCGTGGCCGACGGGGTCGGAGGGCACGCGGCCGGCGAGATCGCCTCCGCGACGGTCGCGATCCGCCTGGCGTCGATGCTCGACGCGACCGAGGGCCGCGTTCCCGGGGAGGCGCGACTGCGCGAGCTGGTCGCGATCGCGAACTCCGACCTCGCGCTGCGCGTGCGCCTCGACCCCGCGCTGGCGGGCATGGCCACGACCCTCGTCGGGCTCTTCTCGGACGGCGTGCGGATCACTGTCGCGCACACCGGGGACTCCCGCGCCTACCGCCTGCGCGACGGCGCCCTGGCGCAGATCACCGAGGACGACTCGCTGGTGCGGGAGCTTCTGGCCACGGGAGCGATCGGCGAGAGCGAGATCGCGGAGCACCCGCTGCGGTCGGTCGTCACGCACGTCCTCGGCGGGGACCCGGAGGACGCCGCCGCACTGCATGTCGCCTCCGAGCCGGCGCGCCGCGGCGACCGCTGGCTGCTCACGAGCGACGGGCTCACCGACTACGTCCCGATCGTGGATGTCGCCGAGACCCTCGCCGCGGCCGCGACGCCGCAGGACGCGGCGGACGCGCTGGTCGCGCTCGCGCTGCGGCACCGCGCCCGCGATAACGTCTCAGTGGTCGTCGCCGACGTCGTAGAGCTGGCGGAGGCTCCCGCTTACCGCCCCGCCTTCGGCGGCTCCGCCGCCGCCGACCCGGCGTCCTCCCGCACGCTCTGACGCCGCACCCCGCGACATTCGGCACGAATTCCGCCTCGCCACATTCGGCACGAATGTGCGCTTTGGCGGCGCGATTCGCGACATTCGGCGCGAATGTGCGGGCGGACCCGTCAGGCCTGGCCGCGGCCTCCGAGGGCGCGGGCGTCCTGCTTGCCGCTGATGTCCTTGCGGAGCTCCTTGGGCAGGGAGAACATCAGGTCCTCCTCCGCCGTCTTGACCTCCTGCACCTCGGCGTAGCCGGCCCCGGAGAGGTCCGCGAGGACCTCCTGCACCAGGACCTCCGGCACCGAGGCGCCGCTGGTCACGCCCACGGTGGCCACGCCGTCCAGCCACTCCTGGCGGATCTCGCTGGCGTAGTCCACCCGGTAGGCCGCCTTCGCGCCGTACTCCAGCGCGACCTCCACGAGGCGCACCGAGTTGGACGAGTTGGACGAGCCGACCACGATCACCAGGTCCGCGTCCTCCGCCACCTTCTTGATCGCCACCTGACGGTTCTGCGTCGCGTAGCAGATGTCGTCGCTCGGCGGGTCCTGGAGGTTCGGGAAGCGCTCGCGGAGGCGGCGGACCGTCTCCATCGTCTCGTCCACCGACAGCGTGGTCTGCGAGAGCCACACCACCTTGTCCGGGTCCTTCACCTGGATGCGGTCGACGTCCTCCGGGCCGTTCACGAGCGTCACGTGCTCGGGGGCCTCGCCCGCGGTGCCCTCGACCTCCTCGTGCCCCTCGTGGCCGATGAGCAGGATCTCGAAGTCGTCGCGGGCGAAGCGCACGGCCTCGCGGTGCACCTTGGTGACCAGCGGGCAGGTCGCGTCGATGGCGAGGAGGCCGCGGTCTGCCGCCGCGTTCACGACAGCGGGCGAGACGCCGTGCGCCGAGAACACCACGTGTGCGCCCGTGGGGACCTCGTCCACCTCGTCCACGAAGATCGCGCCCTGCTGCTCCAGCTCGGACACCACGTGCACGTTGTGGACGATCTGCTTGCGCACGTAGACCGGCGCGCCGTAGTGCTCGAGCGCCTTCTCGACGGCCACGACGGCGCGGTCGACGCCGGCGCAGTAGCCGCGCGGGGCCGCCAGCAGCACACGCTTGTGTCCCTGGACCGGGATATCCTGAAGCCGCCCGCGCTCGCCGGCGTCCCGCTTGACGGGGATCCGGGGCATGGGGAGGCTGATGGTCGCATCGCTCACCCCTCGATCGTACGCGGTGGGCGCTGATCAACGGATGGGAGGCCGGGTGGCACAGGTCGCTGGCGGTACGACGGGCGCGCCGACGATGACCCCTGGGCCGCCGACCCTCGACGCCCCGTGGCCGGTCGCGCTGCTCGCCGACCGCATCCGGGGCTGGATCGACCGGCTCGGCACCGCCTGGGTCGAGGGGGAGATCACCCAGTGGGGCGTCTCCGGCGGCAACGTCTACGGCAAGCTGAAGGACCTCCGCGAGGACGCGACGATCAGCTTCAGCATCTGGTCGTCGGTGAAGGCGCGCATCCCCGCCGACCTCAAGCAGGGCGACCGGGTGATCGCCGCGGTGAAGCCGAACTACTGGGTCAAGGGCGGCAGCCTCACCATGCAGGTGAGCGACATGCGGCACGTCGGCCTGGGCGACCTCCTGGAGCGGCTGGAGCGGCTGCGCGCGCAGCTCACCGCTGAGGGCCTGTTCGCGGCCGAGCGCAAGAAGCGGCTGCCCTTCCTCCCGCACACCATCGGCCTCGTCACCGGCAAGGACTCCGACGCCGAGAAGGACGTGCTCCGCAACGCACAGCTGCGCTGGCCGGCGGTGCGGTTCCGCGTCGTCCACGCGGCGGTGCAGGGCGACCGGACGGTCCCGGAGGTCGTCTCCGCCATCCGGACGCTCGACGCCGACCCCGAGGTGGAGGTCATCATCGTGGCGCGCGGCGGCGGCGACTTCCAGAACCTGCTCGGCTTCAGCGACGAGCGCGTGGTGCGAGCGGCCTCGGAGGCGACAACGCCGATCGTGAGCGCCATCGGCCACGAGGCGGACCGCCCGCTGCTCGACGACGTCGCGGACCTGCGCGCCTCGACGCCGACCGACGCCGCCAAGCGCGTCGTCCCGGACGTGGCGGAAGAGCTGGCGCGCGTGCAGCAGGCCCGCTCGCGCCTCGGCACCCGGCTGACGCACATGATCACGCACGAGATCGACCGGATCGGGCACCTCCGCACGCGCCCGGTGCTGGCCTCCTCGACCTGGATCGTGGACTCCCGGGCACAGGACCTCACCCGCTACGTCGCCCGCGGCGTCGAGCTGGTGGAGCGCCGGGCCGACGGCGAGAGCACGCGCATCGCGGAGCTGCGCGGGCAGCTCCGCGCGCTGTCGCCGCAGGCGACGCTCGACCGCGGATATGCGATCGTGCAGAACGACGCGGGGCATGTGGTCACGGCGCCCGCCGACGCGCCGGCCGGCGCGTCGGTCCGGGTGACGGTCGCGGGTGGCGCCTTCGCCGCCACCGCGGGCGACCGGCTCCCCTCCCCGGCCGGCGAGGACGCCCGCACCACCGCCGATCCCGATCCAGCGCCCGCCCAGCGAGACAAATAGAATGGACATCATGCCCACCTCGGAGATCAGCGCGCTCAGCTACGAGGAGGCGCGGGACGAGCTCGTCCGCGTCGTCACCGAGCTCGAGCAGGGCTCCACCACGCTGGAGGAGTCCATCGCGCTGTGGGAGCGCGGCGAGGCGCTCGCCCGCCGCTGCGAGGAGTGGCTGATCGGCGCGAAGGCACGGCTCGACGCCGCCCGCGCCGGGGCAGACGCAGGCGCAGCCGCGGGCGCACGGAGCGTGTCAGACACCGAATGAGTCCCCGCACCCGCACCAGCACTCCCAAGCCTCCCGCCGTCGTCGCCGAGCTCGGCCGCCCGGAGACGCCAGAGGAGACCGCCGCCCGCAAGGCGCAGAACTCCGCCAACCACCGCAACCGGCAGACGGTCAACAACCTCGTCTACTCGCTGATCGCGACGGTCGCGCTCGTGGCGGTCATCGTCCTGATCGTGCCGCGCGGCAACCCGACTTCGTCGGCGCCCGCCGTCGACTATGCCGCCGTCGCCCAGCAGGCGCAGGGCAGCGAGCCCGACCGCCTCGTGGTCCCGACGCTCCCGTCCGGCTGGACCTCCAACAGCGCCGAGCTGCGCACGAAGACCTCCGACGGCGTCGACGCCTGGTACATCGGGCTGCTCACGCCGAAGGGCCAGTACATCGGCATCACGCAGGGCTTCAACGCCAACGACAGCTGGGTCGCCGACCAGGTGAACCGCACCCGCATCGCGGGCACCCGGGAGATCGACGGCGTGAAGTGGGACGTCTATGACAACCGCGCCGCGGGATCGTCCGCCGGCAACGTCGCGTACGCACTCGTGACCACCGCAGGCAAGAGCACGGTCGTCGTCTTCGGCACCGCCGACGACGCCGAGTTCACGACCGCCGCCCACTCCCTCTCCGACCAGCTCCACTCCCTCGGCTCACCCACCCCAGGAGGAAACTAGATGCCCACGACCCGTCCCGGCCGGATCTGGAAAGAACTGCTGGCAGGAAACGAGCGCTTCGTCACGGGAGCGCCGCAGCACCCGCGGCAGGACGTCGAGCGACGCCAGAGCGTGGCGGAGGGCCAGAACCCGGTCGCCGCGATCTTCGGCTGCGCCGACTCGCGCCTCGCCGCCGAGATCATCTTCGACCTCGGCCTCGGCGACGCCTTCGTCGTCCGCAACGCCGGGCAGGTGGCCTCCGACTCCGCGATCGCCTCGCTGGAGTACGCGGTCGCCGTGCTGAACGTGCCGCTCATCCTGGTGCTCGGTCACGACGCGTGCGGCGCGGTGTCGTCCGCGATCGCCTCGCAGGCGGAGGGGGCCGACCCGCTGCCGCCGCACATCGCGCAGCTCATCGCCCCGATCCTGCCGGCCGTCCACCGGGTGGCCGGCACCGCCCCGGGCGAGGCCGTCGTGCCCGCCGAGGTCGACGCGCTCGAGGTCGGGCGCCTGCACCTGCGCGACACCGTCGCAGAGCTTCTCGCGCGATCGGAGATCATCAGCGACGCCGTCGCCGCCAATCTCCTCGCCATCGTCGGAGCGAACTACGTGCTCCAGGAAGGTCGGGTCGTTCCCGACGCCGTCGTCGGACTGGCCGAACCGGCCGCCGACCCAACGCCCGCGCGCTGACGCGCCAGGGCCCAGAAAGGAAGAACACACCGTGGTGGACACGCAGGCGGGCACCGAGTACCGCATCGAGCACGACACGATGGGCGAGGTGCGGGTCCCCGCAGCCGCCCTGTACGGCGCGCAGACGCAGCGCGCCGTCGAGAACTTCCCGATCTCGGGCTCGGTTCTCGAGCCGGCTCAGATCGCCGCGCTGGCCCGCATCAAGAAGTCGGCGGCGCTCGCGAACGCGCGCCTCGGCGTCCTGGACGCGGACGTCGCCGAGGCCATCGCCGCCGCCGCAGACGAGGTCGTCAGCGGCGCGCACAACGGGGACTTCCCGATCGACGTCTACCAGACGGGCTCCGGCACCTCCTCGAACATGAACATGAACGAGGTGCTGGCGACGCTCGCCTCGCGCCGCCTCGGCCGTCCGGTGCACCCGAACGACCACGTCAACGCGTCGCAGTCGTCCAACGACGTCTTCCCGACCTCGGTGCACATCGCCGTCACCGGCGCACTCATCGACGACCTCATTCCCGCGCTCGACCACCTCGCGGTCGCGCTGGAGGAGAAGGCGCAGCTGTGGGCGACCGCCGTCAAGTCGGGCCGCACGCACCTCATGGACGCCACCCCGGTGACGCTCGGCCAGGAGTTCGGCGGCTACGCCGCGCAGATCCGTTACGGCATCGAGCGCGTCCAGGCCGCGCTGACCCGCGTCGCGGAGGTCCCGCTCGGCGGCACGGCCGTCGGCACCGGCATCAACACCCCGCTCGGCTTCCCGCAGCTCGTGATCGAGCTGCTGACCGCCGAGACCGAGCTGCCGATCACGGAGGCCCGCAACCACTTCGAGGCCCAGGCCAACCGCGACGGTCTCGTGGAGGCCTCCGGCGCGCTCCGCACGATCGCCGTCAGCCTGACCAAGATCTGCAACGACCTGCGCTGGATGGGCTCGGGCCCGAACACCGGTCTCGGCGAGCTGCACATCCCCGACCTGCAGCCGGGCTCCTCGATCATGCCGGGCAAGGTCAACCCGGTCATCCCGGAGGCCGTGCTCATGGTCGCCGCCCGGGTCGTCGGCAACGACGCCACCATCGCCTGGAGCGGCGCGTCCGGCCTGTTCGAGCTGAACGTCGCCATCCCGGTGATGGGCACGGCGCTGCTGGAGTCGATCCGCCTGCTCACCCAGGCCAGCCGCGTGCTCGCGGACAAGACGGTCACCGGCCTGGAGGCCAACCTCGACCGCGCCCGCGCGTTCGCGGAGTCGAGCCCATCGATCGTGACGCCGCTCAATCGCGTGATCGGCTACGAGGCCGCCGCCAAGGTGGCCAAGCACGCCGTCGCCCAGGGCATGACGGTCCGGGAGGCCGTGATCGACCTCGGCTTCGTCGAGCGCGGCGAGATCACGCTGGAGCAGCTCGACTCGGCACTCGACGTGCTGAGCATGACCCACCCGGGCTGAGCCCGGACCCGGACCGCTCGCGAGCCGTTCGATCGAGGCGCCCCTCCTGCCATGCCGGGAGGGGCGCCTCGCCGTTCTCGCACAGTTTCCGCACCCGCGATCACCCCAGCAGCACGAACCCCCAGAACGTCCCGAACAGCACCGGCCCGAACGGCAGTTCCGCGGACAGCAGCCGCCTGGACCCGCGACCACCGGCCACCGCCCACGCCACCGCCGCCCCAGCCACGAACGTCACCACCGCCCAACACCCGACGACCGCCACGACCTCACCCAGCGGCGGCCCTCGCTCCGCCACCAGCGCCGCGAGCGCCCCGGCCAGCACCGCCGCGAGCTTCACGTCGCCCATCCCGAGCCCGCCGCCGGACGCCAGCACCGCGAATCCGACGAGAGCCGCCACCCCGCACCCCAGCGCTGCGACCGCGACCGGCCCTCCGCCGGGCAGGAGCGAACTCCACACCGCGCCCACGACCACGAACGCCGCCCCCGGGAGCACGAGCACGTCCGGCAGCCGCAGCTCGCGCACGTCGTACTGCACGAGCGGCGCGGTCACGGCCGCGAGATACAGCGCTCCGATCGCGGCCGGCCCGGCGTCACCTGCCCCCAGCAGGGCGACGCTCAGGCCGACCGCGACAACGATCCGGATCGTTTTCTCAACCATGCCCTCACGCTAGGTGCGGCGACACGGCCTCCTCACGATTCCACAGAAAATACGAGAATCCCGAAATCATCCACAGCAGGCGAGGTTCTTTCGCCTGCCGGCTCACCCTCAGGCCAGCTCGTTGCCCTCCAGCATCTCCGTGACCAGCGCCGCGATCGCCGAGCGCTCCGAGCGCGTCAGCGTGACGTGCGCGAACAGCGGGTGTCCCTTCAGCGTCTCGATCACCGACGCGACGCCGTCGTGACGGCCGACGCGCAGGTTGTCGCGCTGCGCGACGTCGTGCGTCAGCACCACGCGCGAGTTCTGCCCGACGCGGCTGAGCACCGTGAGCAGCACGTTCCGCTCCAGCGACTGCGCCTCGTCCACGATCACGAACGCGTCGTGCAGCGAGCGGCCGCGGATGTGCGTGAGCGGCAGCACCTCCAGGATGCCGCGGTCCAGCACCTCGTCCAGCACGTTCTGCGACACCAGCGCACCGAGCGTGTCGAAGACCGCCTGACCCCAGGGGTTCATCTTCTCGCCCTGGTCGCCCGGCAGGTAGCCGAGCTCCTGGCCGCCGACCGCGTACAGCGGCCGGAACACCATGATCTTCTTGTGCTGCTGCCGCTCCAGCACGGCCTCCAGTCCCGCGCACAGGGCGAGCGCCGACTTGCCGGTGCCGGCCCGTCCGCCGAGCGACAGGATGCCGATCTCCGGGTCCAGCAGGAGGTCGATCGCCAGCCGCTGTTCCGCCGAGCGGCCGTGCAGCCCGAAGACGTCGCGGTCGCCGCGCACCAGCTTCACCTCGCCGTCGGCGACCACGCGCCCGAGCGCCGAGCCGCGGTCCGAGTGCACGATCAGGCCGGTGTTCACCGGGAGCCCGTCGACCTGCGACGTGCTCATCCACTCGTTCTCGTAGAGCGCGCTCATCTGGTCGCTGCCGAGGGAGATCTCCGCCAGCCCCGTCCAGCCGCTGTCCACGACCTGCTCGTGCCGGTACTCCTCCGCCGCCAGGCCGATCGACGACGCCTTGACGCGCATCGGGAGGTCCTTGGAGACGACCGTGACCGCGAGCCCGTCGTTCGCGAGGTTCATCGCCACCGCGAGGATGCGGGAGTCGTTGTCGCCCAGCTGCATCCCGCTCGGCAGCACCGACATGTTGGAGTGGTTCAGCTCCACCCGGAGCGAGCCGCCCTCCCCGACGGGGATCGGGAAGTCGAGCCGTTCGTGCTGCACCCGCAGATCGTCCAGATTGCGCAGCGCCTGCCGCGCGAAGTATCCGATCTCGGGATCGTTGCGCTTCCCCTCCAGCTCGCTCACGACGACGACAGGGATGACGACAGCGTGTTCGGCGAACCGGAAGATCGCCTTGGGGTCGGACAGCAGCACCGAGGTGTCGAGCACATACGTGCGCTCGCTCTGACGGGTTCCGCTGGGTGCCGACTCGAACTGCCGGGTTCCTGATTCAGCCACGACCACTCCCACCCCGCCGCTCCGCTTGCGCTGGAGCCGGCGGATCATTGGCGAGCCGGCCATTGGGTCTCGAAACGAACTTATGTGGCCGTCTCGATCGGGCGCCGTGCCCGATGAGTCGAAAGTACGCCGCACCGCCGACACAGGGGGCTCCGAATGCCGCGTGTCGTGTTTCGTTCAGGTGAACATTCGCCCCCAGTTCTGGGAGGCGCGGATCAGGCCGCCGAGGCGTAGGAGGTGAGGGCGGCGCGCAGCATGTCCAGGGTCTCCTCGGTGGTCCCGGCGTGGACGCTCAGCCGGACGCTCGTGGCCCGCACTTTGGCCGACACCCCGTGGTTGAACAGGGAGGCCGCCAGCACGGTCAGCTGCTCGGGCAGCGGCTCCAGCACGACGATCCCGGCGCGCTCCGCGGGGTTGCGCGACGAGGCGACGGGAAGGGCGAACTCGTCGGCGAGGTCGATGACCTGCTCGGCCAGGTCGGAGACGGCGGAGCCGATCTCGGCGACGCCGACCGCCGCGACCTCCTCCAGCGCCGCGGCGAGGCGGGCCTCGGCGACCAGGTCGGGGTTCGACACGGTGAAGGCCGCCGCGCCCTTCACCGGCTCCAGCACGTCGTCCCAGCGTTCACCCGCGCCGGTCCCGACCCAGCCGCTGAAGACGGGGGTCAGGTGCTCGATCGCGCGCTCACTGAGCGCGAGGAAGCCGGTGCCCCAGCCTGCCCTGGTCCACTTCTGGCCGCCGGAGACGACGACGTCCGCGACCTCGTAGGGGACGTCGACCACGCCGAAGCCCTGGATGGCGTCCACGATGAGCAGGCGGTCCCCGATCACCTGGCGGATGCCGTCGATGTCGGCGAGGTAGCCGGTGCGCGAGTCGACCAGGCTCACCATCACCGCGCTGGTCGAGTCGGTGAGCTGCTCCTTGAGTTGCGCCGGGGTGACGCGCCCGTGGTCGGTCTCCAGCCACACCGGCGTCACGACGTGCATCGCCTGCGCGGCACGCACGGCCGCGTAGGTCACGCTCGGGAACTCGCCGGGAGACAGCAGCAGGTCGCCGCCGGTGAGCCCGAAGGCGGCGTGCATGAGGCCGGTGGAGGCGTTCGGCTGGAAGGCGATCTGCTCGGCGGGGAAGCCGGTCAGAGCGGAGATCGCGTCGCGGACGCGGGCGTCCTCCACGTTCATCCGGTCGACGGTCCCGAAACGCGCCGTGGCGAGCGCCTCGTACTGCCCCAGCGTCTCGGCGCGCACCGCCGCCGACAGCGGTCCGACGCGCCCGTAGTCCAGGTACCCGGGCTCCTCGCCGAACCCCGCCGCGAACTCCTCGATCGTCGTCATCGTGACCTCCGGGGACCATCCTGCCGTCCGACCCGCCGACGACGCGAATCGGTCAGGAGCCGTAGCGGCGGTGGCGGCGGGAGAAGTCGCGCATCGCGCGCAGGAAGTCGACCTCGCGGAGGTCGGGGCCGAGGGCCTCCACGAAGTAGAACTCGCTGTGCGCGCTCTGCCACAGCATGAAGTCGCTCAGCCGCTGCTCGCCGGAGGTGCGGATGACGAGGTCGGGGTCGGGCTGGCCTCCCGTGTAGAGGTGCTCGCCGATGAGATCGGGGGTGAGGAGGTCGGCCAACGTCTCCAGGCTGCCGCCCTCCGCCGAATGCGCCGCGACGATGCTGCGCATGGCGTCCGTGATCTCCTTGCGGCCGCCGTAGCCGACCGCGAGGTTGATGTGCAGGCCCTTCTTGTCGGCGGTGCGCTTCTCGGCGTCGGCCAGCGCGGTCACGAGCGGCTCCGGGAGGCCGGTCATCGAGCCGACGTGCTTGACCCGCCAGTCGCGGTAGCGGGAGAGGTCGTCGGCGAGCTCGGCGATGATCTCGATCAGGTCGGAGAGCTCGGAGCTCGGCCGGTTGGTCAGGTTGTCCGACGACAGCAGGTAGAGCGTCACCACCTCGATCCCGAGGTCGTCGCACCACTCCAGGAACTCGCGCATCTTCGCCGCGCCCGCGCGGTGGCCGTGCGCGACGGTCGTCATGCCGACCTGGCGGGCCCAGCGGCGGTTGCCGTCGATGATCATCGCGACGTGCCGGGGCAGCGACTCCGGGCCGAGGCCGGCGATGTCGCGTCGCAGCCGCTTCTGGTACAGGCCGTAGAGCAACCCGTTGGCCGTCTCGGAACTGCGTCTGCTCACGCAGCTACGTTAGCGCCCCTGACGTGTCCGATTCCCAGCATCCGAGCACCCGCCTCCCCTACTCTTGCTCCATGACGCCGCGAAACGCCCCCGAGCCTGAGGACGTCGGCGAGCTGCTCACCGAGCCGGCCGCCGACCTCCCGCCCGCCGACGCCGCGGTGAAGGCGGACGACTCCCGCGGCCCTGTGCTGCCGAACATCCCGCTGCTGGATGCCTCCCCCGCCTACCCGGCCGAGATCAAGCCGACCTGGCGCGGCTGGATCCACGCCGGAACGTTCCCGGTCACGATCGCCGCGGGCATCGTGCTCATCAGCCTGGCGCACGGAGCGCCGGCCAAGTGGGCGTCGGCGGTGTTCATGCTGACCTCGATGCTGCTGTTCGGCAACTCGGCGCTCTACCACCGCTTCAACTGGCGGCCGCGCACGAAGGTCATCCTGAAGCGCATCGACCACGCCAACATCTTCCTGCTGATCGCCGGCACCTACACGCCCCTCGCCGTGCTCGCCCTTCCTCCGCAGAAGGGCATCGTGCTGCTCTGCGTCGTGTGGGCGGGCGCGCTGCTCGGCATCGGCTTCCGGGTGTTCTGGATCCACGCGCCGCGCTGGCTGTACGTGCCGATCTACCTGCTGCTCGGCTGGGCGGCGATGATGTACATCGTCGACCTGGTCAACGCCAACGTGGCGATGATGGTGCTGGTCTGCGTCGGCGGCGTGTTCTACACGATCGGCGCGGTCATCTACGGCATCAAGAAGCCGAACCCGTTCCCCGGCGTGTTCGGGTTCCATGAGATCTTCCACACCTTGACGGTGCTGGCGTTCCTCTGCCACTGGACGGCGACGCTGCTGATCGCACTGCATCCCGCCTACAACGGCTGACGCGCCGGGAGTTCAGGGGCGGGAGTCGCCGTCCGCGTCGTCCTGCTGCTCGCCGGCCTCGGCATCCAGCTTGTGCGCGATCTCGTCGCGGTAGCGCACCCGGCGGATGCGGCGCGTCATGTCGAGGATCAGCAGCACCGCGGCGACCGCGATCAGGAAGGTGACGGTGAAGCCGACGACGCCGGGCGTGACCGCGTCATCGCTCGGTCCGGAGGTCGGCGACGGCGTGGGCGTCGCGGCCAGCCAGACGCCCGCCTTCAGCAACAGCTCCCCCATCACACGGCCTCCACGGACACGGTGGACAGGTCGTTCTGACGCATGGCGGGCTTCGCTTTCGGATCGGGTGGTTCGGGAGGCGCGAAGCGCGATTCACAGCTTCGTCTCCTAGTCTTGTCTCAGCCTACCGTCGCCCCGACGGCGGGCCTGAACGATGCCCCTGAGAGGCGGACGGCGAGTACATGGCACGCGTGACCGAGGCGCCGTCCGAGACCCTCGCATCCCGCTACGGCCGCACCCCGAAGCGCCGCCGCCGCGATCGCTGGCTGCTGATCGGCGGTGCCGTCGCCGTGCTCGCGGTGGTGACCGCGTGGGTGTTCTGGGCGGGCTGGGACAACAACCAGGCCGACCTTCAGACCACCGACACCGCGTACGTGATCCCCGACGCCCACCATGTGCGGATCACCTTCACCATCAACGCCAAGCCGGGCGACAGCGTCACCTGCGCGTTGCAGGCACTGAACCAGGACTACGCGATCGTGGGCTGGCGGATCGTGACCTATCCCGGCTCCGATTCCCGTGTGACGACGTACAACGAGACGATCCGGACCATCTCGCAGAGCAACACGGGTTTGATTAACACCTGCTGGCTGACCTAACATTCTCTGGATACGCCCCGGCCGAGGCCGGGGCGTCTACTTTACCCACCGGCGCCAGCCGGCCATCAGCCGAAGCGGGCAAATCCGTGCAGGCGCGAAGGAGTTCATCATGTCCCAGGAGTCTCAGGTCACCTTTCTGACCCAGGACGCGTACGACCGTCTCTCGGCCGAACTCGAGGAGCTCAGCGTCAACGGCCGTAACGAGATCGCGAAGCGCATCGAGGCGGCCCGCGAGGAGGGCGACCTCAAGGAGAACGGCGGCTACCACGCCGCGAAGGACGAGCAGGGCAAGATCGAGGCCCGCATCGTGCAGCTCACCAACCTGCTGCGCAGCGCCACGGTCGGCGAGGCGCCGGAGAGCCACGGCGTCGTGGAGCCCGGAACCGTCATCACCGCGACCATCGCGGGCGACGAGAGCGTCTTCCTGATCGGCAACCGCGAGATCGCGGCCGGAACCGACCTCCCCGTCTACAGCGAGCAGAGCCCGCTCGGCTCCGCCATCCTCGGCCTCAAGGTCGGCGACAAGACCGAGTACACCGCCCCCAACGGCCGCCAGATCCCGGTCACGATCTCCAAGGTCGACACCTACACCGGCCAGTAACCGCCGAGTAGGCCCGAAATCAGTCGGAGACCGCCGAGTACGCAGATCATCTGCGGACTCGGCGGTTTCTGCTATTCCTCTTCGAGGACGGGGTCGTAGCCGGCGGAGCGCAGCACCTGGATGACCTGCTCGCGGTGCTCGGTGCCGCGCGTCTCCACCGAGACGTCGAGCTCGACCTGGCTGAGCTGGAGCCCGTTGCCATGCCGCGTGTGCAGCACCTCCACCACGTTGGCGTTGACACCGGCGAGGATCTCGGCGATGCGCGCGAGCTGGCCCGGCCGGTCCGGGAGCATGATCGAGAGCCGCAGGTAGCGGTCGGAGGCGGCGAGGCCGTGGGCGATGACGCGCTGCATCAGCAGCGGGTCGATGTTGCCGCCGGAGAGGATGGCGACGACCGGCCTCTCCGCGTCGTCCGCCGGGATGAGTCCCGCGAGGATCGCGGCCACGCCGACCGCGCCGGCGGGCTCCACCACGAGCTTCGCGCGCTCCAGCAGCACCAGCAGCGCGCGGGCGATGTCGTCCTCGGTGACGGTGACCACGGCGTCCACCGCGTCCCGGATGATCTCGAAGTTGAGGGCGCCCGGCCTGCTGACCGCGATGCCGTCGGCGATGGTCCCGACGACGGCGATCTCGGTCGGCTCCCCCGCCGCGAGCGACGCCGGGTAGGCGGCGGCGTTGGCCGCCTGCACGCCGATCACGCGGACCGTGCGCCCCTCGCGGGCCGCGCGCTGCTTGACCGCGCTGGCCACGCCGGAGATGAGCCCACCGCCGCCGATCGGCACGACGATGGTCTGGACGTCCGGCACCTCGTCGAGGATCTCCAGGCCCAGGGTGCCCTGCCCGGCGACCACGTCCGGGTGGTCGAACGGCGGGATGAGCACCGCGCCGGTCTCTGCGGCGAAGTCGGCGGCGGCCCGGAGGGTCTCGTCCACGATGCTGCCGCTGAGCACGACGTCCGCGCCGTACGCGCGCGTCGCCTGGAACTTGGGGATGGCCACGCCCACGGGCATGAAGATCGTGGCGTGGATGCCGAGCTCGCGGGCGGCGAAGGCGACACCCTGCGCGTGGTTGCCCGCGGAGGCGGCGACGACGCCGCGCGCCCGCTCCTCCGCGTTCAGCTTGGAGAGCCGGTGGTAGGCGCCGCGGATCTTGTACGAGCCGGTGCGCTGCAGGTTCTCGCACTTGAGGATGACGGGGGCGCCGAGCACGTCGGTGAGGTACCGGGAGGTCTCCAACGGCGTCGGCTGGGCCACCCGGGCCACGATCGCGCGCGCAGCCTCGATCTCGTCGAGGCCAGGGCCTGCGAACGGGGTGCGCGTCGGATCGGTCGCGGTATCCACTCGCACAGCCTACTCGTGGTCATATACCGCTGAATGAATGCGACCGATTACGTCCGCGGGGCCCGGCGCGGGCGCGGCACGGTCTCCCAGATCGCGCCCTCCGGAGCCGCGGTGGCCTCCGGCGGCGTCGACCGCCAGGCGCCGGACGACACGTAGTGCACCATCACGTTGAGCACCGCGACGAACGGGACGGCGAACAGCGCGCCCGGGATGCCGGCCAGCAGCGAGCCCGCCGCGACCGCCAGCACGACCGCGAGCGGGTGCACCTTCACCGCCGTGCCCATGATCAGCGGCTGGAGGACGTGACCCTCGATCTGCTGCACGAGCAGCACGACCGCGAGCATGATGAGCGCGAAGACCCAGCCCTTGAACACGAGCGCGACGAAGACGGCCAGCGTGCCCGTGAGCACAGCGCCGACGATCGGGATGAACGACCCGAGGAACACCAGCACCGCGATCGGGAGCACCAGCGGCAGCCCGAGGAAGAACGCGCCGAGGCCGATCCCGAGCGCATCGATGGAGGCGACGAGCACCTGCACCTTCGCGAAGTTCCGCAGGGTCAGCCAGCCGGCCTGTCCCGCCCCGTCGACCGCGGCCCGCGCGTTCTTCGGGAAGATCCGCACCATCCAGCCCCAGATGCTCCGGCCGTCGATGAGGATGAACAGCACGCTGAACACCGTCAGCAGCGCACCGGTGAGCACGTGGCCCAGCGTGGAGCCGATCGAGAGCGCGCCGGAGATGTAGACCTGGCTGTCCTGCTGCAGCGACGACCAGAGCGACTGGAAGGCGCCGTCGATCTGCTCCGTCGTCAGGCCGAGCGGGCCGGTCGTCAACCAGCTGCGGAACTGGTCGAACGCCGCCACCGTCTGGGTCTGTAGGTCGTGGCTCTCCCGGGTGACCTGCCAGATCGCCAGGTAGAACAGCCCGCCGACGACCACGATCAGCGTCAGCAGCGTGGCGACGATCGCCAGCCAGCGCGGCCAGCGGTGGCGGATCAGGAAGTCCTTGAACGGCACCAGCAGCGCGGCGAGGAGCACCGCGACCAGCACGGGGACGACGATCAGCCGGAGCTGGACGATGAGGAAGACCACGACCGCGATCACTGCGCCGATGACGAGCAGCCGCCACGACCAGGCTCCCGCCAGGCGCACGCCGCGCGGCAGGGACGCGTCGACCGGCGCGACCTCCTCGACCCGGGTCGCGAGCTCGCGCCGGCGCTTCAGGAAGCGCGCCCGGGCCGGCGGGACGGACGGATGCTGCGGTGCCGGAGCGTCGCTCTCTGCCATGCCCGTCAGTCTAGGTGCGCGACCCGGCTCATCCTGAAGGATCGCTCAGGAAGCGCCGGGTCGCCCGATGACGATCAGGGCTCGAACACCAGCGGCGGGTGCTCGATGGAGGTGGAGAACCATTGCCAGGCGGGCCCGGAGGACGTCTGTTGGATCGAGGCGTAGGTCACCTGTCCCGGCGGGACGTTGTTCAGGCCGACCGAGACCGAGACGTTCCCGTTCACGGTCTTCACGCCGGCGCCGGTCACGCTGCCCGCGCCGGCGTACCCGCCGACGGTGAGCGACACCGGGCCGCTCGTGGCGATGAGGAACTCCACGACGTAGCTCGCGACCGCCGTCGCGCCGTACGCACCCGGGTCGAAGTGGACGGAGACGCCGGGGCCGCCGGACGGGACCTGCCGGAAGCTGAACGACGCGTACGGCGTGCCGGTCGTGTCGGTCTGCATGATGTCCGACGCGATCAGCGTCAGGTTGGTGCGGCCTTTGCCGACCGTGTGGGTCGGGCTGATGGTGTCGATGGGGAAGAAGAAGGGCGGCCACCAGTGGATGTCGCCCGGACGGATCCGAGTGACCAGGTCACTCGGCGAGAGGGTCTTCACGAAGGTTGAGGGGTCGATGGCGTCCGAGTACTCGGCGTCCGCCCCCGGGACGATACCAGACATGAGCATTACTCTAGAACGCCGTCCCGTCTCGCACACCCGTGCCACCACTGATGTCGAGGGGCACGTAGACGCCCCTAAAACGCGGTTTTAGGGGAATGTCCTCCAGGTCGGGTTGACAGCCGGGCTGTGGAAACCGGCTCGACGCCACGTTAGAGAGGCCGGGATACCAGTGGCCCAGCGGGACGTGACCATCGGGTGAACGGGGAGTGTCGGACCTTGCCGCTAAGGTCGATCCGTGGTCGAACAGCTCTCCCCCGCCCTCGCGCGCCGCATCGCGCTCGCCGCCCAAGGCTTCGGGCGCCCGCGCCCCGCGGTGGTGGGCACGCGCCAGCTCAACGGGCTCATCGACCGCCTCAACCTGCTGCAGATCGACTCGGTGAACGTGTTCGAGCGCAGCCACTACCTCCCGGCGTTCGCGCGACTCGGCGCCTACGACCGCACCCTGCTCGACCGGCTGACCTTCGACGCGCGCGGGCCGCACACCGAGTACTGGGCGCACGAGGCCGCGTTCGTGCGCAAGGAGGACTGGTCGCTGTTCCGCTGGCGGATGCGCCAGTACCGCGAACGCTACGGCACCGGCAACGCATGGTTCGCCGCGCACGACTCCACGCTGTCCTGGCTGCGCAGCGAGCTCGCCGCCAAGGGCCCGCTCGCGGCCGGCGAGATCGAGCACGACGCCAACCGGCGGTCCGGGCCGTGGTGGGGCTGGTCGGAGGTCAAGCGCGCGCTGGAGCGGATGTTCCTGTTCGGCGAGGTCGCCATCGCCGGGCGCACGCGCTTCCAGCGCCGCTACGGGCTGGTGGAGGACGTCCTCCCGGCGAGCGTGCTCGACCGCACGGTGAGCGACGCCGACGCCATCCGCGAGCTGATGCGCCGCTCGGCCGTCGCCCACGGCATCGGCACGCTCCGCGACTTCGCCGACTACTACCGGCTCAAAGGGCCGGCCGTCGCCGTCGCGATGCAGGAGCTGGAGGACGCGGGCGAGGTCGTCCCGGTGCAGGTGGCGGGCTGGGCCGGGGCCGGTGACCGCCCGGTCAAGGCCTGGCTGCACCGCGACGCACGCCGGCCGCGCAGCATCGACGCCGCCGCTCTCCTGTCGCCGTTCGACCCGGTGGTCTGGTTCCGCGACCGGGCGCTGCGGACGTTCGGCTTCCACTACCGCATCGAGATCTACACGCCCGCCCCGCAGCGGGTGTACGGCTACTACTCGCTGCCCATCCTGCTGGACGACGAGCTGGTCGGCCGCATCGACCTGAAGAGCGACCGGCAGGCCGGCGTGCTGCGGGTGCAGTCCGCGTGGACGGAGGCCGGCGACGGCGGCCGGGTGGCCGAGCGGCTGGTCCCGCTGCTGGGCGAGACCGCGGCCTGGCAGGGCCTGGGCGGCGTGGAGGTGGCGGAGGGCGCACGGGGCGACCTCGCCCCCATGCTCGCTGCGGAGCTCGCCCTGGCCGCGCCCACGGCCTTCTGACGACGCCCTCGCGGCGGCGCGGGGTGCGGGGGTAAGGTGCGGGACATGAGTTCACCGCTGGAGTATCTGGACGCCGACGGGGCCGACGAGGCCGACTACGAACAGCCCATGCGCGAGCTCTTCGCGTACCGCGACGGCGAACGCTGGCTCGACGGCATCGTGACGGGCGTGAAACGCGGGCCGGACGGCCGCGCGCACGTGCAGTTCGACAACCGCATGTGGGTGACGACGGACGACGTGCGCGAGTCGAGCCACTACATCGCGGTGCTGCTCAACCCGGACTCCACGGTCTACGCGGAGGTCATCACCGGCTACCGTGACGGCGTCCCCGCCGACCTCATCCGCGACATCGACGTGGTCGACGGCGCGAACAACGCCGGCACCGAGTGGCGCCCGCTGGACGAGCGCGCGGTCGGCACGCGCGTGCGCTACCGCTACACCGGCACCGCCGAGCTGGAGGCCGCCGAGGCGTAGCCCGCCGCCCCTGCACATTCGTGCCGAATGTCGCGATTCGCGCCACCAAAGCGCACATTCGGCACGAATGTCAGAAGGTCGAGCCCATCTTCTCGAGGCGGTCGACGCGCTCGGGGATGGGCGGGTGCGTCGAGAACAGCCGGCTCATCAGGCTGGGCCGGAGCGGCTCCGCGATCCACAGATGCGCCATGCTGCTGTTCTGGCGGCGCATCGGCCGGCCGTAGTCCTGCAGCTTGAGCAGCGCGCTCGCGAGCGCGTCCGGGTGCCTCGTCGTCATCGCCCCGGTGGCGTCGGCGAGGTACTCGCGCTGGCGGGAGACCGCGAGCTGCACGAGCGTCGCGACCAGCGGCGCGATGATCGCGGCCACCAGGCCGAAGACCAGCACGATCGGGTTGCCGCCGCCGCCGTTGTTGTTGTTGCGGTTGTTGCCGCCGAAGAAGGCCATCCGCACGAAGATGTCGGCGATGAGCCCGATGGCGACGGTCAGGCCGAAGACGATCATCGACAGCCGGATGTCGTAGTTGCGCACGTGACCGAGCTCGTGCGCCATCACGCCCTCCAGCTCGGCGTCGTTCATGATGTCGAGCAGGCCGGTGGTCGCGGCGACGGAGGCGTGCTGCGGGTCGCGCCCGGTGGCGAACGCGTTGGGCGCGGGGTCGTTGATGATGTAGACCGCCGGCATGGGCGTCCCGGTCGTGATCGAGAGGTTCTCGACCACGTTCCAGAGCCGCGGGTTGTCGGCCTTGGTGATCGGCACGGCGCCGGACATGCTGAGCGCTTGGCTGGAGGCCATGAAGTACTGGAACACGGCGTAGACGATCGCGCCGATCCCGACCCAGGCCAGGATCGCCCAGCTGTTGTAGATGACCGAGAACAGCCAGCCGAGCGCACCGATGAGGAGCAGGAACAGCAGGATGATGAAGACGGTGTTGCGCTTGTTCCTGGCGATTGCCCTGTACATCGACGCCCTAGAACTGAACGCGCGGCGGCTCGGCGATCGCCGCCAGGTTGTCGACCTCGAAGAACTCGCGCTCGCTGAAGCCGAGACGGCGGGCGAACAGGTTGTTCGGGAAGACCCGGATCTTGGTGTTGAACTCGCGCACACCGCCGTTGTAGAACCGGCGCGAGGCCTGGATCTTGTCCTCGGTGTCGACCAGGTCGGCCTGCAGGCGCAGGAAGTTCTGGCTCGCCTGCAGCTGCGGGTAGGCCTCCGCCACCGCGAAGATGCTCTTCAGCGCGGTCTGCATGTGCCCCTCGGCCACGGACGCGTCGCCCGGCGTCTGCGCCGACAGCGTCTCGGCGCGGGCCTTGGTCACCGACTCGAAGACCCCGCGCTCGTGCGCGGCGTAGCCCTTGACCGTCTCGATCAGGTTCGGGATGAGGTCGGCACGACGCTTGAGCTGCACCGTGATGTCGCTCCACGCCTCGTCCACCCGCACCTTGAGCGTGATGAGCGAGTTGTACGTTGCCCAGAAGTAGATTCCGATGATCGCGACGAGCACGACGACGATGATGACCGGAATGAGCCATTCCATTGCGGGAACTCCTAAGCGTGTATGCGCCGATCGACTGCGCTGAACAGCATCCTAACCGGGACGGATGCGCCTCCCACGGGCTTCCCATCACACTCGAAGCAACCGCAATGCGGATGGACAGGGCACCCGGTCCGGGGTGCACAATGGCACTCGTGAGTGAGCTCGCCGAACGCCGCAGGAGGGGCCGGCCGCGCAAGGAGCGCGGGGCGGCCTCCACCCGTTCGGCCATCGTGCGCGCGGCGGCCGACGAGTTCACCGAGCGCGGCTACGAGGCGGCGTCGCTGCGCGCCGTCGCACGCCGCGCGGGCGTCGACTCCGCTCTCGTGCACCACTACTTCGACGACAAGGCCGAGCTCTTCGCGGCCACGCTGGAGGCCCCCCTGCGGCCCGACCGGGTGCTGGACGTCGTCCTCGGCGCGCCCCGGGAGCAGGTCGGAGAGACGCTGGTGCGCTACCTGCTCACCCAGTTGGAGGACGAGCGCGCGGCCGGCCGGATGGTGCTCATCCTCCGGACGGTGCTGAGCAGCGGCCCGGGCACGCGGATGCTGCGCGAGTTCCTGACCCGCGAGGTGTTCACCCGGCTGGCGGCGCTGACGCACTCCGACGACGCCGACCTCCGCGCCGACCTGGCCGCGTCGCAGGTGGTCGGGCTGATGATGACGCGCTACGCGCTCAAGCTCCAGCCGGTCGCGAGCGCGGCCCCCGACGAGCTGGCGCGGCGGGTGGGGCCGGTCATCCAGTGGCATCTGTTCGGGGATATTGACGGAGGGCGCGGTCCAGGCGAATAATTCATCACATGATGAATTCATCGTCCTCCGTGCGCGACGACCTCGTCAGCGACGCCGCCGTCGTCATCGACGGGCTGCGCGTGAAGCGCGGCCGGACGACCGTGCTCGACGGGCTCGACCTGCACATCCCGCGCGGTCAGGTCGTCGGCCTGCTGGGGCCGAGCGGCTGTGGCAAGACGACGCTCATGCGCTCGATCGTCGGCGTCCAGCGCGTCGCGGGCGGCACGGTGGAGGTGCTCGGCCAGCCCGCCGGCTCGGCCGCCCTGCGGCACAGGGTCGGCTACGTGACCCAGGCGGCGAGCGTCTACGACGACCTGACCGTGCGGCAGAACCTGGCATACTTCCGCAGTGTGCTCGGCGCGGGCAAGGCGGACGTCGAGCGCGCCATCGAGGCGACGGACCTCGGCCCGAACGCCGGCCGGCTCGTCTCCACCCTCTCGGGCGGGGAGCGCAGCCGCGTCTCCCTCGCCGCGGCGCTGCTCGGCTCCCCCGACCTCCTGGTACTGGACGAGCCGACAGTCGGCCTCGACCCGCTGCTGCGCGTCGAGCTCTGGACGCTGTTCCACCGGCTCGCGGACGGCGGCACCAGCCTCCTGATCTCCAGCCACGTGATGGACGAGGCGACCCGTTGCGACCGGCTGCTGCTGATGCGGGAGGGCGCCATCCTGGCGGACACGACCCCGGAGGAGCTGCTCGCCGAGACCGGCGCGGCGGACGCGGAGGGCGCCTTCCTGACGCTGCTGCGCAGGCACCACCCGCGGCACGCGATCGGCGAAGGGACCGAGGACGGCGAGCCCACGGAGACCGATCACGAGGAGAACCAGCACGAGGAGACCGGGCACGGGGAGGCCGCGCGATGAACCCCACCCGTACCCTCGCGACCGCCGGCCGCGTGCTCACCCAGATCCGGCACGACCCGCGCACGATCGGCCTGCTGGTGGTCGTGCCGAGCCTCCTGATCGGCCTGGTCGCCTGGATCTTCACGAACACGCCGGTGTTCGCCACGATCGGGCCGGCCATCGTGGCGCTGTTCCCGTTCATCGTCATGTTCCTGGTCACCAGCATCACGACGCTGCGGGAGCGCCGCACCGGCACGCTGGAGCGGCTGCTGTCGATGCCGCTCGGCCGCGGCGACTTCATCCTCGGCTACACCCTCGCCTTCGGGCTGCTCGCGATCGTCCAGTCGCTGGTCGCGGTCGGCTACGCCGTCTGGGTGTGCGGCCTGGAGATCAAGGGAGACCCCTGGCTGATGGTGGCGGTCGCGGTCACCGACGCGGTGCTCGGCAGCACGCTCGGCCTGTTCGCGAGCGCGTTCGCGCGCACCGAGTTCCAGGTGGTGCAGTTCATGCCGGTGATCGTGTTCCCGCAGATCCTGCTCGGCGGCATCTTCATCCCGCGCGACCAGCTCCCGGACGGCCTCCGCCAGATCAGCGACTGGCTGCCGCTCTCGCACGCGGTGGACGCGCTCAACGCGGTCTCCACGGGCTCGCACGACGCCGCCTACATCGGCGGCCAGCTCCTCATCATCGGCGGCTTCGCCGTCGCCGCCGTCGTCGTCGGCGCCCTCACCCTCCAACGCCGCACCCCCTAGCCCCCAGCCACCAATTCCGGAGTTGTGTACGCCCGAACACGGCGTGTCGCGTGCATAACTCCGGAAGAGATTGTTGGTCAGGGGCCGAGGGTGCGGCGGAGGTAGGCGTTGTCGAAGCGGCGGTCGGGGTCGAGGCGGTCGCGGGCGGCGAGGAAGGCGTCGAAGCGGGGGTAGGCGTCGCGCAGCGAGTCGGCGTCGCGGGTGTGCATCTTGCCCCAGTGCGGGCGGCCGGCGTGGGCGGTCATGATCTCCTCGACGGCGGCGAAGTACTCGGTCGGGTCCTCCCGGTAGTACCGGTGCACGGCGATGTAGCCGGTCTCGCGACCGTGCGCCGTCGAGAGCCAGTTGTCGTCGGCCGCCGCCGAGCGCACCTCGATGGGGAACGAGATGCGCCAGCCCCTCCGCTCGATGAGGGCCTTCACCTCGGCGAGCGCACCGGGCACGGCCTCCCGCGGCAGCGCGTACTCCATCTCGCGGAAGCGCACGCCGCGGTTGGTGACGAACACCCGCGGCGAGTGGTCGGTGAAGTCCCGGTTCCCGGTGAGCTTCTGGGCGAGCCGGCTGAACGGCGGGATGATGCCGGGCACCGCCGTCCCGACCGCGCAGACGCCGCGGTAGAGGCCATTGGCGAGCAGTTCGTCGTCCAGCCAGCGTCCGGCCCTCGACAGCGGGGCGCGCGGCTCGGTGAGCGGCAGCCGGGTGTTCGTCTTGGTCAGGCCGGTCTCGGTGTGCGGGAACCAGTAGAACTCGAAGTGGTCCTCGCGCGCCGAGCGCTCCAGGTAGCTGTCGAGCACCTGCAGCAGCGGCTCCGGACGCTCGACCGCCTTGAGCAGGTACGCCGGGACGCACTGGAGGGTGATGTCCACGATGACCCCCAGCGCGCCGAGCCCGAGGCGGACGGCGGGCAGCAGGTCGGCGTTCTCGTCCTCGCTCACGGTCAGCAGCTCACCGGTGCCGGTCACGAGCGTGACCGCGACGATCTGGGTCGCCAGGCCGCCGAAGGAGCCGCCCGTGCCGTGCGTACCAGTGGAGGTCGCGCCCGCGATGGTCTGCCGGTCGATATCGCCCATGTTCTGCAGCGCCAGGCCGTAGGGGCGCAGCAGCCGCGGGAGCTGGTGCAGGCGCGTGCCCGCGGCCAGGCGCACCCGGCCGCGTTCCAGGTCGACGTCGAGGACGCCGCTGACGTCCTCCAGGTCGAGCAGCACGCCGGGCGCCGCGGCGATCCCGGTGAAGCTGTGCCCGGCGCCCACCGCCTTGATCCGCATCCCCTGCTTCGCCGCCGCCGCCACCGCGCGCTGGACGGCCTCCGCGTCCCGCGGGCGCTCGACGCGCTGCGGGCGGATGGACTCGCTGCGGCCCCAGTTGCGCCACACGGCCCCGTTCGCCGTCACAGGAACACCTCCCCCTCGCCGCGGTAGCTCGGCACGGCGCCGACCACCGTCGCCCGGCCCTCCACCGTGTCCACCAGGTGGAAATCGTTCACGTGCTCGCTGAGCTCGCCCGACTTCGTGTGCCGCAGCCAGACCCGGTCCCCGACGCGCAGGATGCCCGCCGCCGCGCCGGTGACCGGGGTCTGCACCTCGCCCGCCATCTCACGGTCGACCATCGACAGCCCGGTCGGCCACTCGATCTTCGGGAGCCGGTCTGGTCCGGGAGGGCCGGAGGCGATCCAGCCGCCGCCGAGCAGCGTCGCCGTGCGGTCGTCGGGCCGGCGCACCACCGCGAGCGCGAACGACGCCGCGGGCGCGGGCCGGAAGCCGCGGTAGGTGTCGAACAGGTGTCCGCCGAACAGGCCGCTGCCCGCGGCGATCTCGGTCACGGAGGGGTCGGAGGAGGTGAACTCCAGCGAGCCCGTGCCTCCCCCGTTCACGAACGCCAGGTCCGCGATCGCGCGCACGGCGGCCACGGCCTCCCCGCGGCGGGCGATCAGCTCCTCGCGCGAGCTCTTCTGCATCCAGCGCAGCGTCGCGCCCCACGCCGGGCGTCCAGGCGGGTTGTCGCCCTGCCCGGCGATCTGGGCTTCGTAGCCCATCATCCCCACCAGCGCGAAGCCGGGACGCCGCACGATGGCCTCCGCCACCGCGCGCACGGTCTCGACGCTGTGCAGCGGCGACCGGTAGACACCGATGTGGCCGAGCACGGGGGCGTCCCAGGAGGAGTCCAGCTCCAGGCACAGCCGGATCGTCTCGCGCTGCGCCGGTGGCACGACCGCGTCGATGAGGTCGAGGTGCGCGACCGAGTCGACCATGAGCGTGACTCGGGAGGCCAGCTCGGGCGAGGCGGCCAGCCGGGCGATCGCGGCGCGGTCGACGGTCGGGTAGCCGACCACGACGTCCTCGATCGGCGCGTGGCCGGCGTCGCCCTCCGCCAGCCACAGGGCCTCGGGCAGCGTGTAGGCGAGCACGCCCGCGTAGCCGGGGAGGGCGAGGACGGCGTCCAGCACCGCGCGCACGCGCACCGACTTGGAGGCCACCCGGATCGGCTTGCCCGCGGCGCGGCGGAGCATGTCGTGCGTGTTGTGGCGCAGCCCGGGCAGGTGCAGCGCGCCGAACGCCGGGTCGAGGCGGGCGGTCGCGGCGCTCAGCGCGGGCCAGAACACGTCGGGCGTGGTCCAGGTGCGCTCGGAGGCGGAAGGCTTGGTGGTCAAGTCGATGAGATCCGTCATCAGCGCACCGCCTTCACCCGTGCGACCGCGAGGGCTCCCGCGAACGCGAACACACCGGAGAGCACGAACAGCCCGACGAACCCGCCGAGCGCCGCCACGATCGCTGCTCCGAACAGCGGCGCCATCGCCTGCGGCACGGCCGTCGCGATGTTCATGATGCCGAGGTCCTTGCCGCGGTTCTCCGGGTCGGGCAGTACCTGGGTCGCGAGCGCCTGGTCCACCGACAGGAAGCACCCGTAGCCGAGGCCGAGCAGGCCCGCCGCGACCATCGCGACCGACAGCTCCGGCACGAACGCCAGCAGCAGCGCGGCCACGCCCTGCAGCGCCGAGGACACGAACACGAACGCCTTGCGCCTCCCGAGCCGGTCGGAAAGCCGGCCGAGCGCGAGCGAGGCGATGATGACGAACACCATGTAGATGAGGATCAGCACGAGGAGGTCGTCGTCGGCGTGCTCGTCGTGCAGCCCGAACTCCAGGAAGTACAGCAGCAACGACGTCCCGAACGCGTTGCCGAAGTTCACCAGCACCCGGCTCAGCAGCGTCCAGCCGAAGTCGGGATGCTCGCGCGGGCTGATCCAGAGCCCCTCGATCACGCCGCGGAACGTCATCCGTTCACGCAGGTGCGGCGGCAGCACCGCGTCCGGGAGGAACAGGAACGGCAGGACGAGCAGCACCAGCAGCACGGCCATGGCGGTGTAGCCGACCAGGGCGCCGACGAACACGTAGGTGACGAGCGAGACGCCGAGGATGATCCCGATCGCCTGCGGGGCGCTGATCCAGCCGGAGACGTAGCCGCGCTGACCGACCGGCACCTGGTCGGAGATCGTCGCGGTCAGCGCCGCCGTGAGCACGCAGAACCCGGTGAGCGCGAGCGACCAGAAGACACCGATCCCGACCATCGTCGTCTGCAGGCCGAGCACGACCAGCGACACTGCGAACAGCGCCGCTCCCCCGGCGACCCACGGGCGACGGCGACCGAACCGGCTGGTGGTGCGGTCCGAGAGCGCTCCGGTCAGCGGGTACGCGACGATCGCGCAGACGCCGGAGATGCCGGAGATGATGCCGAAGGCGACGACGTTGTCGACCCAGTAACTGGTGTGCAGCTGAGCCTGCACCTGGTCGGGCAGCAGCTTCTGGATGGGGGCGAGCTGCGCCATCCAGACGCCCAGCCAGGCGACGGCGAAGGCCGCGATCCAGCGGCCGGGGACGCGACGGGTGGGTTCGGCGAAGACGGCCGGCGTCGAGGTGTGGGTCATCGGGCACCTGCGTTCGGGTCGGGGGTGGAGGGGGCGGGGACGGGACGTGGGGCGTCGGCGAGCTCGGCGAGCGCGTCGGCGGCGAAGTCCAGGCTGCGCTCGGCCGCGGCGTCGTCGCGGGTCACCAGCCAGGCGATGGTGAGGCCGTCGGTGAGGGTCACCAGCAGGCGGGCGACCTCGGCGACCGGGATACTCCAGGCGCTGCCGGTCAGTTCGGCGGCGGCGCGCGCGGCGCGTTCGGCGAGCTCGTAGTAGCGGTCGTACTGCTTGCGGGCGAGCGGCGCGAAGCCCGGCTCGCGGAGCGCCCACTGGGTCAGCTCGAACATCGCCTTCTCGCGGTCGGGGTCGGCGCGCACGCCGTCGAGGTAGTGCTGGAGACCCGAGCGGATCGCGGCGCGAAGCTCCAGCGGGGCCGTCGCCGGGTCGAGCGCGGGCTCCAGATCGCTCTGCTCCCCCGCCACGACGGTGCTCACGAGCTCGGCCATCAGCTCGTCGCGGGAGGCGAAGACGTAGTGGAAGCTGGCCAGCGGCATCCCGGCCTCCGCGACGATGCGCCGGGTGGTGGCGGCGGCGACGCCGTCCCGCGCGATCACCCGCAGGGCCGCCTGCACGAGCGAGGCGCGCCGTGCTGCCGGGGCGATGCGCGTCATCGAAGCTCCTCACGGTGCCGTCGCGCGTCCTCGCGCGGAGTGGGACAGTTGACCCACTTGTCAGTATGCCGTAAATCCGGCCGGGTAGTTTGACACGGGGCATGTCCTGCCCCTCAAATGGGGTGGAATGCGGGTATTTACGTCGGACGTGTCTCCACCAGTCCGGCCCAGGGGGGCGACCGGGCCGGTCGTCGCTGTGCTGTCCGGATTCGTGGTCGCCGCGCTCGCCTTCGCCGTCGGGTCGATCGCGGGGCTCGCCCCTCCGGCGTCGGCGCAGACCAGCTCCGCATCCAGCGCGTCCCGCAGCATTCCCACCCGCACAGCAACAGCGGATGTCACCGGTCCGTCCCTCGCAGACGCGACCGCACCCGCCGACAACTCCGCCCCGGCCGACACCCCGACCCCGACACCGACGCCGGGGCCGCCGACACTCGACCCGCTGCCGAGCGGCTTGGTCACGACCTTCCCGCTGACCGTGTCCGGAACCGCCGACCCCGGCGACGTCATCGACGTCTCCGGCGGCTCCTCCGCGAGCGCCGCCGGCTCCTGCACAGTGACCGCCGCGGCCGACGGGACCTTCCGCTGCGCCCTGCAGCGCCTCCCCGACGGTCCGGGCGTGCCGGTCCGCGCCGTCTCCCGCTCCAGCGGGCTCGCCAGCAGCGGGCGCGTCGATGTGCTCTCCCCGCCGAGCATCGTGTCCGCTCCGGGCGGGACCAGCGGAGGCGGCATCCGCGGCACGGCCTACCCCGGCGCCTCGGTGACGGTGACCGCCGAGACCGGCGCCTCCTGCACCTTCCCCGCGGACAGCGCGGGCAACTGGGGCTGCGTCGTCCCGGGGCTCGGCGACGGCCGGCACACGGTCTCCGCCACCCAGGTGGCCCCGTTCTCGTCCACGCGATCGGCGCGGAGTCCGGTCGTGGGCGTCGTGGTCGACACCGTCGCCCCGTCGGCGCCGACCATCAGCTCGCCCGCGCCGGGCACGGCGGTCGCCGCGGGCGGCACGATCGGGTTCGGGGGCGCCGGCGAGTCGGGGGCCACCGTCTCCGTCTACGCCAGCACCTCCGCGGGCACGACCGTGGCCTGCACCGCGACGGTCGCCGGGGGCGCCTGGTCGTGCGCCGCGACCCTCCCGGCGGGCGACTACCTGGCCTCCGCGCTGCAGCGCGACGGCGCGGGGAACGTGAGCGCGGGCAGCAACCCCGTCGCCGTCACGGTGGAGGCCGCCGGCGGCGCGACGACGCCGCCGCCGCGGAACCGCACCAGTCCCGCCCCGAACCTGGCGCCGGCGCCCGCGGTGCCCCCGACGACCACGTCCCCGCCCTCCGCGCCGGCCGCGCCGACGCACCCGAACACCAAGGGCTGGACCTCCACCCCGTTCACGACCGCCTCCGCACCGGTCGTCACGGCTTCGTCGTTACCCGGCTGGCTGCGCTCGTTCGGGCTGGCGGTCGCCGCACTGCTGCTGCTCGTGCTGCCCGCGCGGCTGCTCGTCGTGTCGCTGGCGCGCCCGCGGGAGCAGCGAGCGGAGCGCACCTCCCTCTTCGGCCGCAACCGGGCCGCCGCGGAGCTCGGCGAGGCGGACGCGCTGCTCGGCGGGCGCGCGGCGGTCCCGGGTGGCGGGGCGCACGCCGCTCCGCCCGGCGCGGCAGCGGAGGGCAGGCAACCGGTCTGGCTCGCGCCCGTCGTCGGCGTGGCCGCGGCGACCCTCGTGACGCTGTCCACCTCCGTCCACGACGCCTCGGCGTACGTCCGCCTCCTGGTCGCCGTCTCGCTCGCGATCGTCGGGGTCAACGCGATCTGGGTCCTCTCCGCGCGCGGCATGACCCGGCACCTGGGAGTGGCGGTGGCGCGGACGGTCGTGCGGCCCGGCCTCCTCGTGGTCGTCGCGGCGGCCGCGATCGGCTCACGGCTGCTCGGCCTGGAGCCCGCCCTCCTGTTCGGACTCGTGCTCGGGGCGGTGCTCCCCGAGGGCCTGGGGCGCGTCGAACGCGGGCGGACCGCCGCCGTCCAGCTCTCGGCGGTCGCCGCGTTCGGCGTGCTGGCGTGGCTGACCGTGGGCGTCCTGCCGACGCCGTCCGGCGCGGTGTCGGCGTTCCTGGTGGAGCTGGTGAACGCCGTCGCCCTCGTCGCGATCGGTTCGACCGCCCTCGCACTGCTGCCGTTCGGCCCCCTCGCCGGGCGCGCCGTCCTGCGGTGGTCGCGGCCGCTCTGGCTGGCGATGGCACTCGTGGTCTACACGGTGCTGTTCGCTCTGCTGCTGCCGGTGACGTCGCTGGCTGAGACCGGGGCGGGTGTCGTCGCCGTCGTGATCATCGCGGTCGTGTTCGCTGCGGTCGCGCTGTCGGTGTGGCTGTGGGAGCGGTACGTGGAGCCCGCGCGCTGACACGGGCGCACGCTCGCGCTCACAGCGCGTCGACGTAGTACCAGTCGCCGCCCTCCCGGACGAACCGGGACACCTCGTGCAGGCTGCCGCGCTCGGCGCCCTTGTAGTACGCGGTGAACGCCACGACGCCGTCCGCGTCGAACGGGCCTCCCCGCTCGGTGGACTCGATATCCAGCCGGTACCAGCGGAGGCCGTCGTCCAGGTCGAGGGCCTGCGGGCGGGTGGACGGATGCCAGCTGCGGAGCAGGTAGGCGGCGTCCCCGAGCGCGAACGCGCTGAACCGCGACCGCATCAGCCGCTCGGCGGTCGGCGCGGGGGCTCCGGCGTGCAGCGGACCGCAGCAGTTCGCGTAGGCCTCGCCGCTCCCGCAGGGGCATCGTGTGTCGCTCACCCGGCGAGCCTAGCCGACGCGCTGCGGGCATAAAGGACCCGGCCGGAGCCTTACGTCGGGGGATCTCGGGCTCCAGCCGGGTCGGAGGACACCTCACCAGAAAGGGTGTCGGCACCTAGTCTGCACGGCCCGGGTGGGTGCACCCTTGGGGCGGCCTGAGGGACCTCTCAGCGCGGCGGGCAGCCGTCACGCGGCCTCAGGAGAGGGCGACAAGCTTGAGGGCGGACTGCGGCCCCGCCGGGCCCGGACGCGTATATGGTTGGACGCATGGAAGGCGTGCTCATCGGATTCATCTGGACAGTCATCATCGTCGGCGGCGCTCTCGCGTTAGGCGCCATCGTCCAGATGGTGAAGTCGCCCTACCGCGACCGCTGACGTCGAGCCGCTTCCGCGGACGGATCGCCCCTATAGCCCAATTGGCAGAGGCAGGCGACTTAAAATCGCCCGAGTGTGGGTTCGAGTCCCACTGGGGGCACACTGAGCTGCAGCCCTGAGGGGCGCGCTGCTGTGCAGGAAGACACGTCGGGATCTCCTTCGGATAGGGCTTCTGAAGGAGATTTCGGGGCGCGTCGGCCGCATTCCCCTGCCATGCAGAAGGCCCGGTCCTGGGGACCGGGCCTTCTGGGTGGCTTACTTGGCTGCGGCGGGTTCCTTCGCGACGGCCTTCTTCTTGGGGGCCTCGGCCGGTGCGGTCTCGAGTGCCGGCTTCGGGCGGGCGGCGAACTCCTCGAACGCGGCGCGCGGCGTCTGGAGGGCCTCCAGCGAGACGATGTCGCGGCCGAGCCAGAAGTTGTTCCACCAGCCCCACAGGACGCGCCACTTGCGCTCCCAGCTCGGCATCGCCAGGCCGTGGTAGCCGCGGTGGGCGAACCAGCCGAGGACGCCCTTGATGGCCAGCTTGCCGGACTGCAGCACGCCGATGCCGAGGCCGAGACCCGCGACGGCGCCGAGGCTCTTGTGGTAGTACTGGCGCGGCAGCTCGCCGCGGAGGTCCGCGATGATGTTCTTCGCGAGCAGCTTGCCCTGGCGGACGGCGTGCTGGGCGTTCGGCACGCAGTAGCCGCCGACGCCCGCGCCGGTCAGGTCGGGGACGGCCGAGACGTCGCCGGCGCCCCAGGCGTCCACGACGATCTCCTCGTCGGTGCCCACGCGCAGGTCGGCGCGCACGCGCAGCCGGCCGCGCTCCTCGATCGGGAGGTCGGTGTGGCGGACCACGGTCGGGTTGGCCATGACGCCGGCCGTCCAGACGATGAGGTCGGTCTCGAAGCTCTCGCCGGTGGACAGCTCGATGCGGCCGTCGACGGCGCTGGTGAGCTGCGTCTCCAGGTGGATCTCCGCGCCGCGCTCGGCGAGGTTCTTGATGACCCAGTGGCTGGTCGGGAGCGACACCTCCGGCATGATCCGGCCCATGGCCTCGATCAGGTGGAAGTGCGTGTCCTCGAACGACAGCTCGGGGTACTTCTTGAGAAGCGCGCTCGCGAAGGAGCGGAGCTCGGCGAAGATCTCGATGCCCGCGAAGCCGCCGCCGACGACGGTGACGGTCAGGAGGCGGTCGCGCTCCGGGCCGGCCGGAAGGGTCGACGCCTTGTCGAAGTTCGTGAGCATCTTGTCGCGGATGTACACGGCCTCCTCGATCGTCTTGAGGCCCACGGCCTGCTCGGCGACGCCCGGGATCGGGAAGGTGCGCGACACGGCGCCCGCGGTGACCACGACGATGTCGTACTCGAACTCGTACGGCTCGCCCGCCGCCGGGTGGATGGTCGCCGTCTTGTTCGCGTGGTCGATGTAGCCGACCTTGCCGCTGACGATGTTCGTGCTCGTGAGGTGACGGCGGTGCGAGACCACCGCGTGGCGGGGCTCGATGGAGCCGACGGCCACCTCGGGGAGGAACGGCTGGTACGTCATGTACGGCAGCGGGTCGACCATGGTCACTTCGGCCTCGCCCGAGCGGAGCTGCTTCTCGAGCTTCCACGCGGTATAGAAACCGGCGTATCCTCCGCCGACGATCAGGATTTTGGGCACAGTAATGCGTCTCCTCAACACGAAAGTATGGGTGTTAATCTACCCCCTGCTACGCGCTCGCCTGAAATGCAGCCACGCACCCACCCCGCCGAGGGCGAGGAGTGTGACGAAACCGGACATCAGACCGAACGGCAGCCAGAAGGCGGTGAGGACGCTCCATTGCGGCCAGAAGAACGATGTCCATGCTACAGGTCGTTCCGGGCTGAGCTTCGCGGGCGCCGGCGCGGCCTGCGCGTCCGGCGCCTTCGGGACAGCCGTGGCGGGGGTCTCCGCCCGGCGGTGGATGTGGACCCACTGAGCCAGGTCGCCCATCGGGTTCGCGCTCACGTGCGGCACGGTCGCGGTCACCGCGGCCGCCGCATCGAGCAGCCCGTAGCCGTAGACCGGGCTCGGGACCGTCGTGACGCCGGCCGGCTTCCGCGTGGTGCGGATGATCCGGTTGATGACGTCCGGCGCCTTCAGCTCGGGATGCGCGGCCCGCACGAGGGCGACCGCCCCGGCGACCAGCGGCGCCGCCCCGCTGGTGCCCGCCCACTGCACATAGCCTCCGCCCGGGTTCGCGCCGACCAGCTCCTCGCTCGGCGCGGACACGCCGATCGTGATGCCCTGCGACGACGCGTCGAAGGAGGCCTGCCCGGCCCGGTCGACGCCGGCGACGGTGAGGACGCCCGGGATGGTGGCGGGCGCGCCGACCTCGGTCGTCCCGCTCCCCCGGTTGCCGGCCGCCGCGACGATCACCACGTCATGGGAGAACGCGTACTGGAACGCGTCGTCCCAGCTCGTCGGCCAGTCGAGGGTGTTGCGGGTGAGCGAGATGTTGATGACGGAGGCGCCGCTGTCGACCGCCCAGCGCACCGCCTTCGCGATCTGATCGTCGTTGTCGACGTTCCCGGTCGCCTTGCCGAGCGCCACGGAGGCGCTGAGGATGCTCGCCTGCGGCGCCGCGCCCAGCACCCCGGTGTCGGGGCCGGTCCCGCGCCCGGCGAGCAGGGAGGCCACCCAGGTGCCGTGGTTCGCGGCGTCGCCGTCGCCCAGCGGCTTCTGGCCGTTCGCGGCGCCGACGCCGGACACGTCGGTGCCGCCGGTCACCGCGCCGGCCAGGTCGGGTACGGTCCCGTCGACGCCGGTGTCGATCACCGCGACCTTGACGCCCGCGCCCTTGGTCGTCTGCCAGGCCTGGGCGAAGCCGTACTCGGTCAGCCAGTACTCCAGGTCGCGCACCTGGTCGGCGTGCGCTGCGGTCGCGGGAGCGATCCCCACGACGAGGGCGGCCGCGAGCGCCGTCGCGCCCGCAGCCAGGGTGCGGCGGAGCCGGGTCAGCCGGCCTGGATGCGGCACTCGCACACCTCGGGCGACCACCCGCCCCGCGCGAGCGCGAGGTCGCCGATGGGATTGACGCCCGGGCCGGCGGCGAGCGCGTGCGCCGCGAGCGCGTGCAGGCACTTGACGCGGGTCGGCATCCCGCCCGCCGAGACACCGGCGAGCTCCGCCACGACGCCGATCGACTCGCGGTCGGCGAGGTACTGCTCGTGGGCGGCGCGGTACTGGTCGCGCACGTCCTCGTTCTCCGCCAGGAGGTCGTTGTACTCGTTCATCACCTGGGTGGCCTCCAGCTGCGACATCGCGGCGGTGGCGGCGGGGTGCGCGAGGTAGTAGAAGGTCGGGAACGGCGTGCCGTCGTCCAGCCGCGGGGCGGTGGAGACGACGGTCGGGCGGCCGCACACGCAGCGCGCGGCGATCCCCACGACGTTGCGCGCCGGGCGGCCGAGCTGCTCGCTCACGGCCGCGATGTCGGCGTCGGTAACGGGGTCGAACGGAGGTCTGGTCATGTCGTGTCTTGCGTTCCTGGGTTACTTGCTCGGTGCGGGAGTCGGGGCGGGCGCCGGCGTGCTTCCGAGCTGCGCCGGGGTTTCGTCGGTGAGCCCGGCGCCCATCAGCGAGCCGAACAGGGAGCCGACCCAGTCGGTGCGCGTCTTCTGGAGCTTGGAGCTCACCGGGGTGGTGTCGCCCTTCGCCGCGGGGGCGCGGTCGTCGATGACGAGGTAGCTGGTCTCCCCCGGCATGACGTAGTACAGCCGGTCGCGGGCCTGGGCGCGGATGTAGCTCGGGTCGTTCCAGCGGGCGCGCTGCTCCTTGAGCGCGTCCACCTGCGCGGAGAGCTGCTGGACGGCCTTCTGCTGGTCGGCGATCTGCTGGCGCTGCGAGAGGTAGCCCTGCAGCGACGGCGCCAGGATGACGACGGCGAGCACGACGGCCCCCATCATCACGAGCGAGAAGGCGGAGAAGTGCAGGCCGCGCAGCCAGCGCCCGGTCGCCGTCGGCTGCTCGAAGGAGGCGGCGACGCGCTGCGTGCGCGGCTTCGGCATGGCCCCTCCTGCGATTCTGGGCGGACGTGGAGGACCGGGCGTCCCCGCTGACAATCGTAGGCGATCCGCCCTGAGCGGCAGCCGCGCGGCCGGGGTGTCGCGGGGTGCTCAGTGCGCTGTCAGCATGACGACGAGCCGCACGGCTCCGACGGCGACCAGTCCGAGCCCGCCGAGCGTGAACACCAGCCCGATCGCCCGGGCGTCGCGCGGCCGGAACCGCTCCCGCGCATCCCGGTCGGCGAACAGGGCCGCCGCCCGCTCGGGCCGGCGCAGCAGGTAGGCGCCGAACACGACGAACAGCGCGGCCAGCAGGAGGAACACCCCCAGCACCAGCACCTCCCCCGAAACCCCCACTCCCACATCCTCCCAGCTACGCCGAAGGGTGAGTAGTCGCGGAAATCCCTGACGGGATAACCGCGATTACTCACCCTTCGGCGGTAGGTCAGCCCTGGAAGCGGGGGAAGGCGGTGCGGCCGGCGTAGACGGCGGCGTCGCCGAGCTCCTCCTCGATGCGGAGGAGCTGGTTGTACTTGGCGACGCGCTCGGAGCGGGCCGGGGCGCCGGTCTTGATCTGGCCGGCGTCGGTGGCGACGGCGAGGTCGGCGATGGTGGTGTCCTCGGTCTCGCCGGAGCGGTGCGAGAGCACGGCGGTCATGCCGCTGCGCTGGGCCAGCGACACCGCGTCGAGCGTCTCGGTGAGGGTGCCGATCTGGTTGACCTTCACCAGGATGCTGTTGGCGGCCTTCGCCTTGATGCCCTGGGCGAGACGCTTCGGGTTGGTGACGAAGAGGTCGTCGCCGACGAGCTGCAGCTTGCCGCCGAGCTCGGCGTTGAGGAGGGTCCAGCCCTCCCAGTCGTCCTCGGCCAGCGGGTCCTCGATGGAGACCAGCGGGTAGTTCGCCGCGAGCTCCTGGTAGTAGGCGCTCATCTCGGCCGCGGTGCGGTCCTGGCCCTCGAAGCGGTAGACGCCGTTCTCGAAGAACTCGGTGGAGGCCACGTCGAGGCCCAGCGCGATCTGCGAGCCGACCGTGAAGCCGGCCTTCTCGATGGCCTCGGAGATGAGGTCGAGCGCCGCGCGGTTGTGCTCCAGCTCGGGGGCGAAGCCGCCCTCGTCGCCGAGGCCGGTGTTGAGGCCCTTCGACTTCAGCAGCGACTTGAGCGAGTGGTAGGTCTCCACGCCCCAGCGCAGGCCCTCGGAGAAGGTCTCGGCGCCGATGGGAAGGACCATGAACTCCTGGATGTCGACGCCGGTGTCGGCGTGGGCGCCGCCGTTGATGATGTTCATCATCGGGACGGGGAGGACGTGCGCGTTGGGGCCGCCGATGTAGCGGAACAGCGGCAGGTCGGCGGAGTCGGCCGCGGCCTTGGCGACCGCGAGGCTGACGCCGAGGATCGCGTTGGCGCCGAGGCGCTTCTTGTTGTCGGTGCCGTCGAGCTCGATCATCGCCTCGTCCACCAGGCGCTGGTCGCTGGCCTCGTAGCCCTCGATCGCTGGGCCGATCTCGTCGAGGACCGCGTCCACGGCCTTCTCGACGCCCTTGCCCAGGTAGCGGTCCTTGTCGCCGTCGCGAAGCTCGTAGGCCTCGAAGGCGCCGGTGGACGCACCGGACGGGACGGCGGCACGGCTGACCGTGCCGTCCTCCAGCAGCACCTCGACCTCGACGGTCGGGTTGCCACGGGAGTCGAGAATCTCGCGAGCGCCTACAGCTTCGATCTGAGCCACAACAGTCTCCTTGGTGGTTTTCGTGGGTGTCCGAATCAGTCTAGTGACGTCGGGTTAACGGCATTAACGGGGTGGCGGGATGCTTGCGACAAATGGCGCGAGCAGGCGTGCGCACTCACACCAGAGGCTTGAACTCCAGCGCGGCGGCGTCCGCGGTCCCCGGATCGACGAACGCGAAGGACCGGTACCCGGCCGCCGCCGCGCGGTCCAGCACGCCCTTGAGGTTCTTCGCCCGGCGGTCGAGCCGCACCCGGCGACCGGAGGCCACCAGCTCGGACTTGATCGCCATCAGCCTGTCGAGCGGGACACTCGGGTCGTGGACGAGCACCACGGTGTCCAGGGCGTCATCCTCCGGCACGTCGATCAGGTCGACCACGCGCTCGAAGCCGATCGAGAACCCGCACGCCGGGACGTCGGTGCCGAGGAAGCGGCCGATCATCCCGTCGTAGCGGCCGCCGCCGCCCACCGAGCTGCCGGAGCCCGGGTGCGCGATCTCGAAGATCGTGCCGGTGTAGTAGCCCATGCCGCGCACGAGGGTGGGGTCGAACCGCAGCGCCACGCCCTCCGGGAGGGTGTCGAGCGCGTGCGCCAGCGACTCCAGGGCGGCGATGGCGTCGGTGTCCATGCCCTCAGGGAGGATGCCGGAGATCGCCTCGACGGTCAGCTCGACGCCGCCGTCGGCCAGGTGCGGCTCCAACGCGGCGAGGATGCCGCCGAGCACCGCTGCGGAGTCCGCCCCGCCCTCGCTGAGCTCGGCGACCACGCCCTCCGCGCCGATCTTGTCGAGCTTGTCGATCGAGATGAGCACCTGTGGCCAGCGCGACTCGGCGAACCCGCAGTACTCCAGCAGGCCGTTCAGAATACGGCGGTCGTTGATCCGGATGGTGCAGCCGGTCAGGCCGAGCGCCTCCAGGGCGGCCGCGGTCGCGGTGATGAGCTCGACCTCGGCGAGCTGCGAGCCCTCGCCGATGATGTCGATGTCGCACTGGACGAACTGGCGGTAGCGGCCCTTCTGCGGCCGCTCGGCTCGCCAGACCGGCGCGATCTGGATGCTGCGGAAGACGGGAGGCAGCTCGGCCCGGTGGGTGGCGTAGAAGCGGGCCAGCGGCACAGTGAGGTCGAAGCGGAGGCCGAGGTCGCAGAGCGCGAGGGTGTCCCCCGACTCGATGGCGGCACGCAGGTCGTCGCCGCCGAGGCCGCGCTTGAGCACGCTGAAGGCGAGCTTCTCGTTGTCGCCGCCGAGGCCCGAGTGCAGGCGCGCGACGTCCTCGACGACCGGGGTCTCGATCTCGTCGAAGCCGTGGGCGGCGAAGCTCCGGCGGATCACACCGAGCGCATGCTCGCGGCGGGCCTTCTCGGCGGGGAGGAAGTCGCGCATGCCGCGGGGCGGGGTGATCGGGGAAGCCATGCGACGATTCTTCCAGATGGAGGGGTCCGGATGCCGACCCCCGACGGAACCGCATCGCGGCCGAGGAGGACTACCATCGGATGCCGCCCGGGGGGATCGCGGGGAGGACGGCAGGAGTCGTAGACTGCCCCCGTTGCCACCCTGATGTCGTGCCGACCCCGCGCGATGCGGTGGTGTCCCAGTGAGGACCTGGCATGAGCCGCAGCCGTCCGACCACCTCGGCTGCGTTGCCAGACACACGACAACGCGTCCGCCCCGGACCGGGATGATTGCGCCGCCGGACGGCGCCGTCGGACCCGATCGGCGGCCCGGGTCCCCCGGCGGGCGCGCTGCCGGCCAGCGCGCACATCCAACTGACAGGACACGCCGCCTCCGGTCGCGCCGTGACGGCGTGTCCTGTCAGGCAGTACGAGGTGGATCTATCGACGCGAGTACGACGGTGTGAGAACCTTCCGCGCATCGCGCATCGCACGGGTGCGTGCCCTCCAGAAGAAGCGCCGGGCGCGCTCAGCCTTCAGGACCGGGTTGATCGGTTCGCGAAGCAGGTCGCCCTCGCCGTGGGAGATCATCGTGCGGAACAGTCTGTGCGCGGGCGGGATTCGATCCGCCGGAGACGCCGCGAGCATGCGCACCAGAAGACGACGGTCGTTGTACGGCGTGAACGCCTCCTGCGCGATGTCCCATTCGAGCTGGCTCTGCGCCTGCCACGTCCCCAGCTGGTGCTCCCAGTGGAACAGCAGGTCCATGTCCCAGCCGAGCTCACGGGAGACGGGAAGGGTCGCGTCGTACCAGTGCTGCATCGACTCCATGATGAACGGCACGGTGTCCCAGTGCGGAATGATGCGGGTGATGTCCGTGACCGACCGGATGTCGAGCGGCAGTCCGTCGATGTTGTAGTAGCACCGGACCAGTTCCGCGATGTTGCCCTTGACACCGACGAACTCGGACGGGAACGCGCGGGTGAGGCCGTACGCGATCGTCGCATCGTTCGGATGCGCCATCGGCGAGTTCTCCTTGTAGCGCTTCACGAACTCCGCCGGTGGCGGCGTCTTGGCATCGAAGATGTGGTGCTCGTGCTCGAGGCGCCCCAGGAGCGAGGCGGGAATGGTGAGATCCGGCGACCCGTCCCCGAGCCACCGGTAGAGCATGGTGTACGTCCAGATCCCGTCCAGTTGCGCGCTGGCGGCCGCGAGGAGCGATCGCGAATCCTGACCGGCAGTGACAGGGAGCGCGAGCTTGAAGCGCTCCTTCGCTGCGGCGATCTGCGCACGGAGCATTTCGAAGGATTCAGCGGCGACCTCAGCGGTGGGCGTCCCGCCGATCGTGAGCGGATCGACCGGCCAGTAGCGCTCCTGCACACGCTCCGCGGCCTTCAGCACATGGTTGGGGACAAGCCGGTCGACGCCGTCGAACAGTGTCGTGTCGGCCGTGAGGTGGTCCTCGCGCACATTGATCCCGTAGCGCGAGCCGATGTACTCGCGATACCGCTTCCCACGGCCGACCGGTGCGACGAGCGCCAGCAGATTCGACTGCGACGCGACGTGGAACCCGTCCACGAACGTGTACTCGGCTGCCCGCAGACCGCAGGGGTCGTGCATGACCTCGATCTCGTCGCCGTCGAAGACGAACAAGACGAAACGGCCGGACAGATCCGAGAACGTCGGCCACCACTTTCCGTCTTCTCGGGAGGCCGCCAGTGCCGCGAGGATGTCGGCGTCTGTCGCCTTCGGCCGATCGCGGTCGATCGCATACCCGAGCAGCAGCAGCGTCACACCGGTCTTGGTGTCCTCGTGAACGGTGACACCCAGTTCCGGATGGCTGTAAAGCGTGTGACCCCCAGGCATGGATCGGACGGGCCAGCCGGGCAGCTCATCCGTGGTTCCCGAGGTCAGGAGGAACTGGCGTCGAAAAGCCAGAATGTCGTAGGTTTCCATAGACCGCTTAGCATAGCAACTTAGGCATTCAGAATCTTCCCCGTGGTATTGACATTTTTACAACCTGGCCGGCCGGCAAGCGGCCTCAGGCCGTGTGATGGCGCCCGAGCGGGACCACCAACGGGGTGTCGGTGACGGGATCGGGCACGATCACCGACGTGACGCCGAAGACGTCGTGCACGAGGTCGGCGGTGACGACGTCGGCGGGCTCGCCCGACGCGACGATCGCGCCCGCCCGCATCGCGACCAGATGGTCGGCGTAGCGCGCGGCGAGGTTGAGGTCGTGGAGGACCATGACCACCGTCGTGCCGCGTGCCGCGTTCAGATCGAGCAGCAGGTCGAGCACGTCGAGCTGGTGGCTGATGTCGAGGAACGTGGTCGGCTCGTCCAGGAGCAGGATGCCGGTCTGCTGCGCGAGCGCCATCGCGATCCAGACGCGCTGGCGCTGGCCGCCGGAGAGCTCGTCGATCGCGCGGTCCGCCAACTCGGCGACGCCGGTCGCGGTCATCGCCTCCTGGACGGCCGTGTCGTCCTCCGCCGTCCAGCGCCGGAACCAGCCCTGGTGCGGGTAGCGGCCGCGCGAGACCATGTCCGCCACGGTGATCCCGTCGGGCGCAGTGGGCGTCTGGGGCAGCAGGCCGAGCCGGGTGGCGACCTCCTTGGTGGGCAGCGAGCGGATGTCCGCGCCGTCGAGCAGCACGCTGCCGGAGGCCGGGGCGAGCAGCCGGGACAGCCCGCGCAGCAGCGTGGACTTGCCGCAGGCGTTCGGCCCGACGATCGCGGTCACGCGGCCGGGCGGGACGTCCAGGTCGAGCCCGTCCACGACGACGCGGCCCTCGTAGGCGAGCGTGAGGTCGCGCGCGGCCAGGGTCTGTTCGGTCATGCGGCCCCTTCTCTCTGAGTATTCGTCACTCTCTCAGCCTCCCCGGCCGACGCGGTTGGTCCTGGTGAGCTGCCAGAGCAGGTAGGGCGCCCCGACGATGCCGGTGACGACGCCGACCGGGAACACGACGCCCGGCACGGCGAACTGGGCGACGACGTCGGACAGCACGAGCACGAGCGCGCCGACGAGGGCGGCGGGCACCAGCGCGAGCGAGCCGCGTCCCACGAGCCGGCGCGCGACGGGCGCCGCCAGCAGCGCGACGAACGCGATCGGCCCCGCGACCGACACAGCGACGGCGGCGAGCGCCACCCCGACGCCGATGCTCACGATGCGCGTGCGCTCGGGGCGCACACCGATCCCGGCCGCCAGGTCGTCGCCGAGCCCGACCGCGGCGAGCGGCCTCCCGACCAGCAGCGCCGCGGGGACGAGAACGACGGCGGAGACCGCCAGCACGGCCAGCGACGTGCCGTCCACGCTGTTCAGGCTGCCGGTGATCCAGACCAGCGCCTGCTGCACGTCGCCCAGGTCGGCGCGGGTGAGCACGTAGGAGACGATCCCCGCGCAGACCGCGGCGAAGCCGATCCCGACCAGGACGAAGCGGTAGCCGCTCACCCCGTTGCGCCACGCGAGCAGGTAGATCAGGACGGCGGCGACCAGCGTGCCGGCGAGGACGACGCCGGAGAGCGCGAGGCCGGTGATCCCGAACCAGACCAGGGCGATGGCGCCGGTCGCGCTCGCGCTGGTCGTGATGCCGATGATGTCGGGGCTGGCGAGCGGGTTGCGGGCGACCGACTGGAACAGCGCTCCGGACAGGCCGAGGCACGCGCCCACCAGCACCGCGGCGAGCAGGCGCGGCAGCCGGAGGTCGAGGATGACGAACGACGTGAGCCGGTCGGCGCGGCCGACCAGGGCGGCGAGCACGTCGGAGGGCGCGACGCCCGCGTCCCCGAGAGTGAGCGACACGGCCGAGACCAGGACGACGAGCACGGCGAGCGCGAGGGACACCCGGAGCGCGCGACCGTGACGGTGACGGCGATCGCGGGCGACGCTCGACACGGCGGAGGCCGTTCCCGCGGCGGTCTGCGCGCTCACAGCCCCACCGGCTTCCTGCGCCGCACGAGCGCGATGAACAGCGGCGCCCCGACGAACGCCATGACGATCCCGACCTGCAGCTCCCCCGGCGGCGCGACGACGCGGCCGATCACGTCGCACGCGATCAGCAGCGCGGGCGCGATGACGGCGGAGAACGCGAGGATGCGGCGGTAGTCCGCGCCGGCGACCCAGCGGGCGGCGTGCGGCACGACGAGCCCGACAAACGCGATCGGGCCGACCGCGGCGGTGGCCGACCCGCAGAGCAGGACGATCGCGACGGCCGACAGCGCCCGGGCGAGGCCGACCCGCTGGCCGAGGCCGCGGGCCACGTCGTCTCCGAGTGCGAGGCCGTTGAGCAGCCTCCCGAGCGCGAGAGCGAGCACCGCGCCGGCGAGCAGCGTCGGCAGCACCTGCCAGAGCACGTCGAGGCCGCGTCCGGCGAGCGACCCGACCTGCCAGAATCGCATCTGGTCGAGCGAGACCCGGCTGGTCAGCATGACCGCGGTGATGAGCGAGCCGAGAGCGGCGGAGACCGCTGCTCCCGCGAGCGCGAGCTTGACCGGCGTCGCGCCCTCCCGGCCGACCGCGGACACCGCGTAGACCAGGCCCGCCGCGAGCGCCGCCCCCGCGAAGGCGAACCAGACGTACCCGGACACCGTCGTGACGCCGAGGAAAGCGATCGCCACGACCACGGCGAGCGACGCGCCGAAGTTCACCCCGAGGATGCCGGGATCGGCGAGCGGGTTGCGCGACAGCCCCTGCATCACCGTGCCGGCCAGGCCCAGCGCGAGCCCGGCGGCGAGGCCGAGCAGTGTGCGCGGGAGGCGGCTGCCGACGACCACGAGGGAGTCGGGGTCGCTCGCGGAGTAGTGGGTGAGCGCGTGCAGGACGTCGGCCGGCGCGATCGTCCGGGCGCCGACCATGAGGCTGAGCACGCACACCGCCAGGAGGACGACGACCGCGATCAGGAAGCCCAGGAGGATACGCCGGCGCCGCCGGACGTGCGCGGGGACCTCCCCGGCACGCCCGGCGGGCGCGGTGGCGACACCGGTGGGCATCGGCGGGCTACTTCACCTTCGCGGCGGCGGCGGCGAGCTGCGGCACGTAGCGGTCGAGCATCCACGGGATGCTGAGCACACTGGGCGCGCTCGTGGCGGCGACGAACGACTCGCCCACGATCGGCGCGAAGCGGCCCTCCGTGACGGTGGGCATCGCGGCGACCAGCGGGTCGGCCGTGAACGCGTCGACCGAGGACTGCTTGTCGAAGTACATGACGAGGAGGTCGGTGTCGATCTTCGACAGGTTCTCGTAGCTGAGCTGGTAGAAGAAGCTGCCGTCGCCCTTCGAGGAGTCGAGGGAGGCGATGCTCGGCGAGTTCTTCATCCCGAGGTCGTTCAGCAGCTGCACCCGAGGGTCCTCCGCGCGGTAGACGTTGAGCACGCCGGGCTGGTTGGCGGCGGCGTAGAAGAACGTCTTGCCCGTGATCGCGGGGTTCTTGTCGGCCAGCGCGGCGACGGAGGACTCGGTCTTCTTCACGAGCGCGTCCGCCTGGGAGGTCATCCCGAGCGCCTTTCCGACGATGGCGGTCTGGTCGCGCCAGCTCGTCGCCCACGGCTTCGTCGGGTAGGCCACGACGGGCGCGATCTTGCTGAGCGTGTCGAACTCGGTCTGCGTGAGGCCGGAGTAGGGGGCCAGGATGACGTCGGGCTTGGCCTTCACGAACTGCTCGAACGGCACCTCGCCGGAGTCGGCGTCGAGGAGCTGAGGGGTCTTCCCCTTCAGCTCGGCGATCTTCTCAGCGTCCCACGGCAGGACGCCCTTCGCGTCGCCGCCGTAGCTGAACTTCGGCATCGCGACCGGGACGACGCCGAGGGCGAGCGCGATGTCCTGCGCGCCCCAGCCCCAGGTCGCGACGCGCTTCGGCGCCGCGTCGATGGTGGTCTTGCCGAGCGCGCTGTCGATCGTCACCGGGAAGCCGCCGCCCGAGCCCGAGGACGAGGGTTCGTCGGCCTGTCCACCCGCCGAACAGCCGGTGAGGACGAGGGCGGCCGCGGAGGCGACGGCGGCGAACGACAGGACCAGGCGTGAGCGGGCGGAAACGGGCATGACTCTCCTCAGGAGGGTGCCGATGGCACGGAGTGGGAAGCGTGCCGACGTGGCACGTTAGGTAAGCCTAACCTAAACCGATGCTTCCTGCTCGCGGATCTCCCCCTGCAGCTCGCGCAGCGTCGAACGCAGCGCCCGCTCGGCGTCCAGGCCCTGCGCCTTCGCCGACGCGACGATGGCCAGCAGCAGCGGCCCCAGCTCGTCCTCGCTCTCCACCTGCACGCCGCCGGACTCGCTCAGGTCGATCAAGCCGACCTTCTCGGCGCGCCCAAGCAGCTTGTCGGCCAGCGCGAGGGAGGGCATGGCCTGCGGGATGCCGTCGAGCACGCTGGTGCGGCCCGGCTTCTCGGCCTTCTTGAGGTCGTCCCAGAACCCGACCACGTCGTCCGCGGTCTCGGCCGTGCGGTCGCCGCCGAAGACGTGCGGGTGCCGGCCGACCATCTTGCGGGTCATCTGCTCGGCGACGTCCTGGATGTCGAAGTCCTCGCCCGGGGTGTGCGCGGCGATGTCGGCGTGGAACAGCACCTGGTAGAGCACGTCGCCGAGCTCCTCCAGCATCTCGTCGCGGTTCCCCGTCTCGATGGCCTCGATCAGCTCGTAGGTCTCCTCGATGAGGTACTGCACCAGCGACTCGTGCGTCTGGGCGGCGTCCCACGGACAGCCGCCGGGAGCGCGCAGCTGCGCCATCACGGCGACGAGCTCGTCGAGTCTGGTGGGCGCCGCGTCGGTCATGGGATGCTCCTCCCGTCGGGGACAGGTTCATCCTCTCACCGGAACCGATCGGTAGACTGGGATGACTGGTGTGCCGGGAAGTCTGGTCGGCGAATTCGTCCCCCGTTGCGCGCGTCGGCGCGAGATTGGCCACCGATGAGCATCATCCGCTCCGAGCGCACCGCCGCCGGGCTCCTGCTGGGCGCCGCCGCGCTCGGCCTCCTGCTGGCGAACACCGCGATCGGTCCCGCGCTGCTGAACCTCCAGCACGCCCACCTCGGCGGCGACCTGGTGGACCTGAGCGTGGGGCACTGGATCAGCGACGGGCTGCTCGCGGTCTTCTTCTTTATCGTGGCGGTCGAGCTCAAGCACGAGCTGGTGGCCGGCGAGCTCAACTCGGTCGCGAAGGCCGTCCACCCGGCCATCGCGGCGGCGTGCGGCGTGGCCGTGCCCGCCCTGATCTACCTCGCGATCACGGCGGGCTCCGGCCTGTCCGACGGCTGGCCGATCCCGACCGCGACCGACATCGCCTTCGCGCTCGGCGTGCTCGCGGTGTTCGGGCGCGGGCTGCCGAACCGGTTGCGGGTGTTCCTGCTGGCGCTGGCGGTGCTGGACGACCTGGTGGCCATCCTGATCATCGCCGTGTTCTTCACGACGGACCCGAACCTGTTGGAGCTCGGCGCCGCCGCGGTGGTCGTGGTCGCGTTCGGGCTGCTCAGCCGGATGCTGCGCGGGAGGCTGCGCTGGCCCATCGGGGTGCTGATGGCCCTGCTGGCGGTGCTGACCTGGTGGCTCGTCTACGACTCCGGCGTGCATGCCACGATCGCGGGCGTCGCGCTCGGGCTGGTCATGGCGCGTGGGCCCGGCCGTCGCACCGCGCACGCGCTGGAGCCGTGGTCGAACGGGCTGATCCTGCCGCTGTTCGCCTTCTCGGCCGCGCTCGTCGTCATCCCCGCGGTGTCGCCTGCGGAGCTGTCGCCGGCGTTCTGGGGAATCCTGGTCGCGCTCCCGGTCGGAAAGCTGGTGGGGATCGCGCTGGGCGGCTGGCTCGGGTCGTTCACCCGGCCGAAGGCGGAGCGTGCGCGCATCCCCGTGCTCGGCCTCGTGACGGTCGGGGCGCTGGGCGGCATCGGCTTCACGGTGTCGCTGCTGATGAACGAGCTGGCCTTCGCGGGCTCGGCCACCGTGCGCGCGGAGGGCACCCTCGCGGTGCTGCTGGGCTCCGCGGTGTCGATCGTGCTCGCCGGCATCCTCGTCACGACCCTCGCGCGCCGCAACCGCCGCCAGCACCCACGCGCGATTCGTGCCGAATCGCGCGAAACGCCACATTCGTGACGAATCCCGCGAATCCAGGTGCGACGACATTCGTGCCGAATCGCGCGAATCGGCGCGCGAAAAGCGCCATTCGGCACGAATCGCGCGATTCCTGGCGCCACGACATTCGTCACGAATGGCGCGAATTGACGCCGCAAACGCGACATTCGTGACGAATGGCGCGAATTGACGCCGCAAACGCGCCATTCGGCACGAATCGCGCGCGGCGCGTCAGCGCAGTATCGCGGGGAGTGCGATGGCCGCGACGAGGAGTAGCAGGGTGACGACGCCGATGGCGATGCCTCCCGGGTGGCCGAGGTTGAGGGTCACTCCCACGCCGAACCGCTTCGGGACGAAGAGCGCGGGGTCGGCGGGGTTGACGTAGATCAGCCCGCCCTTCCAGTGCCGGTCGTCGTCGCGGGGGTCGACGGCGTCGCGACCGGCGCTCGGCGCGGTCGCCCCGCCTCCGACAGGCACCGCAGCCCGGGCGGCGCGCGTCCCGTTGACGAGCCGGAGGGCGTAGACGCCGATCACCACGAAGATCACCACCAGCAAGGTCACCGTGACGATGCCGATCCCGGCGCTCGGCTCGTCCGACCCGTCGTGCAGCCAGCCGATCACGGACAGCGCGGCGATCGCGGCGGACACGACGAACGCCATCCAGCCGAGCAGCGACTGGGTCAGCTCGGCCTGCAGCGCGGCGATCCGCTCGGAGACCTCCGGCCCCTCTCCCCCGCCGCGCCGCCACGGGACGGCACGGAGCACGAACGCGATCCCGACCATCAGGGCGAGCACGCCGAGCGCGATCAACAGCGGCCCGAACACCGTCAGGACCGTCTTCTCCGCGAAGCGGTCCGGCTGGCCGCTCGCGTCCCAGTGCACCGCGATGGAGGCGGGGAGGCTCTCGTACAGCGCGACGCCGACCGCCCCGGCCGCCAGCAGCAGCACCAGCGCGGCGGCGTACCAGCCGAACGCCGGCCGCGACCGCGCGCCGGTGTCCGGCGTGACGCTGCCGCTGATCCGCACCGGCACGTCGTCCAGCCAGCCGCCCGCACGCTTGGCCGCCTGGATGCTCCGGCGCGACAGCAGGTAGCCCCCGATGGAGCCGGCCAGCAGGACCAGGGTCGCGACGAGCGCCGGCGCGGCGGGGCCTACCGGGATGACGAGTGCGGCCGCGATGAGCGCGACGACGTACGAGACCACGACGACGACGCGGAAGCGCCGGATGCCCGTGACCACGACCGGGTCGGCCACCCGGCTGCGCGGCACCAGCACGCCGAGCGGCAGGGTGGTGCGGCTCACGGCCGGCAGCATCAGGAGGATCGCGGCGGTCAGCGTCGTCACGGCGAAGGTGCTCAGCAGGACGGCGGTCATGGGGTGTTTCCTTTCGTGTCCCCGGCGCCAGGTGCAGCGCCGGGCGGGTCCGCGGCATCGCGCTGCTCGCGGGCCCGGTCGAACAACCAGGCGATGGCGGACGTGCGGGACTCCAGCTCCGACCGCTCGACGCCGTGGGCGATGCCCTCGGCGATCAGGGCGCTCAGGCGCGCCGACCAGTCCGCGAGGAACCGCTCGTCGGGCGGCCCGCTGGCGGCGTCGCGCGCGATCACCGAGCCGGAGCGCCGGCTGGTGCGCACGATGCCCTCGGCGCGGAGCGCGTCGTACGCCTTGACGACGGTGGCAGCGTTGATCCCGAACCGCACGGCGAGCTGCCGCACGGAGACGAGCGCGTCGCCCGCGCGCAGCTCGCCGCGCGCGATGGCGTCGATGACGCGGTCGTGCAGCTGCTGGTAGAGCGGCGTCTCCGCCGTGGGATCGAGCTCGATGCGCACGCGACGCCCTCCCATCTGTATCGGTAGCTATAGTACAGCCGATACAGCGGGAGGGCGCGACGCGCGTCAGGCGGCGGGTTCGGTCGCCGGCTCGGGGGTCGGGAACAGGGCGCCGAGCAGGCTGCCCACCCACTCGATCAGCCCCGCGTCGTCCAGAGCCTCGCCGTTCACCCGCGGCAGCGGGACCGTCGCGACCTTGGGCGCGGCGTGGTACTTCGACCCCGGGTACATGCGCTGCAGGCGCACCTGCAGGGAGTCGGGGAGCAGCGCGGGCGCCAGGCGCAGGTTGGAGCCCATCGCGACGACCTCCCCCAGGCCGGCCTTCTGGGCGGCCCGGCGCAGGCGCGAGACCGCGATCAGATTCACCACCGGCTGGGGAGGCTCGCCGTAGCGGTCGGCCAGCTCCTCCAGCACCAGGTCGATCTGGCCGTCCTTCGCAGCGGGCGAACTCGCGGTGGAGAGCTTCTGGTAGGCCTCCAGCCGCAGGCGCTCGCTGTCGACGTACTCCTCGGGGATGTGCGCGTCGACCGGCAGCTCCAGCCGCAGCTCGGTCTGGCCCTCGGCGACCTCCCCGCGGAACGTGGAGACGGCCTCCCCGATCATCCGGAGGTACAGGTCGAAGCCCACGCCGGCGATGTGGCCGGACTGCTCGCCGCCCAGCAGGTTGCCCGCGCCGCGGATCTCCAGATCCTTGAGCGCGACCTGCATACCGCTGCCGAGGTCGTTGTTCGCCGCGATCGTGGACAGCCGGTCGTGCGCCGTCTCGCTGAGCGGCTTGTCCTCGTCCCAGAGGAAGTACGCGTACGCGCGCTCGCGGCCACGGCCCACCCGGCCGCGCAGCTGGTGCAGCTGGCTCAGCCCGTACTTGTCCGCGCGGTCGATGATGATCGTGTTGGCGTTGGAGATGTCGAGGCCCGTCTCGATGATGGTGGTCGATACGAGCACGTCGAACTTGCGCTCCCAGAAGTCGACCACGACCTGCTCCAGCGCGTGCTCGTTCATCCGGCCGTGCGCGACCGCGATCCGGGCCTCCGGCACGAGCTCGGCCAGCTTGGCGGCCGTCGCCGAGATGGAGCCGACCCGGTTGTGCACGAAGAACACCTGGCCCTCGCGCAGCAGCTCGCGCCGGATCGCCGCGGCGACCTGGCGCTCGGAGTACGGGCCGACGAAGGTGAGGATCGGGTGCCGGTCCTCCGGCGGGGTGGCGAGCGTCGACATCTCGCGGATGCCGGTGACCGCCATCTCCAGCGTGCGCGGGATGGGCGTGGCGCTCATCGCCAGGATGTCGACGTTGGTCTTGAGCTTCTTCAGCTGGTCCTTGTGCTCGACGCCGAAGCGCTGCTCCTCGTCGATGATCACGAGGCCGAGGTCCTTGAAGGTGACGCCGTCCGCGAGGATGCGGTGCGTGCCGATCACGACGTCCACCGTGCCGTCGGCCATGCCGCGCAGGGTCTCGCGCGCCTCCTTGTCGGACTGGAACCGGCTGAGCTGGCGCAGGTGGATCGGGAATCCGGCGAACCGCTCCTGGAACGTCTCGGCGTGCTGCTTGACCAGCAGCGTCGTCGGGACGAGCATCGCGACCTGCTTGCCGTCCTGGACCGCCTTGAACGCCGCCCGGATCGCGATCTCGGTCTTGCCGAAGCCGACGTCGCCCGAGATGAGCCGGTCCATCGGGATCGGCCGCTCCATGTCGGCCTTCACCTCGTCGATGGTCTGGAGTTGGTCGTGGGTCTCCGCGAACGGGAAGGCCTCCTCCAGCTCGCGCTGCCACGGGGTGTCCGGTCCGAAGGCGTGGCCCTTGCTGGCCATCCGCGCCGAGTAGAGCTTGACGAGCTCCACGGCGATGTCGCGCACGGCACGACGGGCCTTGCCCTTGGCCGCCGACCAGTCGCTGCCGCCCATCTTGGACAGCTGCGGGGCCTCGCCGCCGACGTAGCGGGTGAGGAGGTCGAGCTGGTCGGTCGGGACGAACAGCTTGTCGCCCGGGTAGCCGCGCTTGGACGGTGCGTACTCCAGCACCAGGTACTCCCGCTTGGACTTCACCGCGTTGCGGCCGCCGCTGGAGACCTCCCGCTGCGTCAGCTCCACGAACTTGCCGATGCCGTGCGTCTCGTGCACGACGTAGTCCCCCGGCTTGAGGGCCAGCGGGTCGACGACGTTCTTGCGCCGGGTCGCGAGCTTCTTGACCTGGCGCGACTCGTAGCCGACGGAGCGGCCGTAGAACTCGCTCTCGCCGATCAGCGCGAGCTTCTCCTCCGGGAGCTCGAAGCCGTGCTCCACGTTCGCGCGCAGCAGGTAGGCGACGCCGGGCTCCGGGCTATCCGGGAATGAGTCCACCGGGCGCGCGGGCAGCTCGGCCTCCGACAGCACCTGCGCCGCGCGCTCGACCAGGCCGGCGCCCTCGGCGACGATGGCGACCCGCCAGCCTTCGCGCAGCCGCTGGGCGACGTGCTCGACGGCGCCGGTGACGTTGCCCGCGAAGCTGGGCACGGCCTCCGCGTCGACGCGCACCTGGAGGTACTCCTCGACCTCGCGCTCCAGCACGGGCGCGTCCGCCGCGTCGGCCTGGAAGCCGGAGAACGTCCACCAGGGATGGTCGAGGGCGGGCTGCCCCGGCCGGCTGAACTTCACCGAGTCCCTGAGCTTCTGCAGGGTGAGGAAGTCGCCGGTGGCGAGGTCGATCGGGGCCGCGGCGCCCACGGTGGCGGCGCTCCAGGCGGCGGAGAGGAACTCGCGGTTGGTCTCGGCGAGGCTCACCGCGCGGGAGGCGACGCGCTCGGGCGAGAGCACGGCGACGGCCGCGCCGTCCGGGAGGTAGTGCGTGAGCGGGACGAGCCGGTCCACGAGTGCGGGGGCGAGCGACTCCATGCCCTCCACCGGGATGCCCTCGCCGATCTTGGCGAGCATCGCCGACAGGCTGGGGAACTCGTGCTCCATCTCCCGGGCGCGCTGCCGCACCGGCTCGCTGAGCAGCAGCTCGCGGCTCGGCGGGAGGGTCACCGCGGGGATCGGCTCGGGCAGCGAGCGCTGGTCGGCGACCGAGAACGCTCTGATCTGCTCCACCTCGTCGCCGAAGAAGTCGACGCGGTACGGGTGCTCGGCGGTCGGCGGGAAGACGTCGAGGATGCCGCCGCGCACCGCGAACTCGCCGCGGCGGGTGACCATGTCCACGCGCGAGTAGGCGAAGTCGACGAGCCGGAGGGAGAGCGCGCCGAGGTCGAAGCCGCGGCCTCCCGCCGCGAGCTCGATGGTGCCGTAGTCGGTGAGGTTGTCGGCCAGCGGCTGGAGGGCGGCCCGCACCGAGGCGACGAGGACGAACGGGTGGGAGGCCTCGCCCGCCTGACGGGCAGCCGACCAGTCGGCGAGCCGGCGCAGGGCGAGGAGCCGCTTGCCGACGATCTCGGGGCTGGGGCTCAGGCGCTCGTGCGGCAGCGTCTCCCATGCCGGGAACTCCACGATCTCGGCGTCCGGGAGCACGCACGGCAGCGCGGCGCGCACCGACTCGGACTCGCGGCCGGTCGCCGTGATGACGAGCACCGCCTCGGACGATCCGGCCGCGGCGCGCTTGCCGATGAGGCCGGCGAGGAGCGGCACCCGGAGGCCGTCGGTGAGCGAGAAATCGGCGTCGCGACCCGCATAGGCCAGAGCGTCGGCGTACGTGGAGGCGCGCTGAAGCGCCGCGATCAAGCCCTGCAGTGTCACTCGGGAGAGTCTACGCGGGGCTGCCGACAGCGCGATCGGGTACGGGGACGAGCTCGCCGCGGGCGCCGAGGGTCGCCCAGCGCGCCGGCTCGACGGTCGCGGCGGCCGCGATCGCGCCGGGGAGGGACCGGGAGCTCAGCAGGAGGCCGGCATGCGACGGGCGCAGCGCGTCCGGGGCCGTGAGGACCTCCAGGGCGGCGAACCCGTCCAGGTGCGCGACCCCCGCCTTCACGCAGGCCTCCTTCGCGGTCCACGCCAGTCGGAAGGCGCGCGCGGGGTCGGCAGCCGTGGCCACGAGGGTGCGCTCGACCGACGCCAGCGCGTCGGCGAGATTCACCCCGCCCTCCGCCTCGACGTCCACGCCCAGGCGCGACGACGATGTCCCGGCGGCCACCCAGCCGGCGGCGTGCGACCAGCTCACGTGGAGGCCGGCGACCGGGAGCGGGAGGCCGTGATCGCCCCCGCAGACCTCGCAGCGCTGGCGCAGGTCGGCGGGCGCCGCACGAAGCAGGTGCGCGGCGAGCAGGCGGGCGGCGGTGAAGTCGTCCCGGTCCGCCTGCGAGCGCAGCCTCGCGAGCCGGGACTCCGCGGTGGCCCCGAGCGGTGCAGGCGGGACGACGGCCAGCACCTGCCGCGTCGATGCCACGACGACGGTGCTCTGCTCCATCCGCTCAGGCTAGCCGCGTCAGGTCGAGCCGCGTCAGATCCAGCATCGTCAGATCCAGCCTTCGAGGGCCTCCATGAACCCGTCGTGGTCGTCGCGGTTGATGACGTGGCCGCTGCCCTTCACCACGCGCACGTCGAAGCCGGTGTCGCGCAGGCGCTCGGCGATGTGCGGCTTCACCAGGTAGGAGTTGTCGGCCAGCATCACCAGCGACGGCACCGCCATGCGCTCGGGCGCGCGCATCACGCTCGGCACGAGCACGGCCGGGATCGCCGCGCGGTCGAACGACTTGAACGTCTCGACCTCGATCGCGACGTCGGCCGGGTCCCAACGCGGGTTGCGCTTGGCGATGCGCGCGGCGGACTGCCGGGCGAGCGTCTTCAGGAAGGCCGGCGCCAGCATCCGCTGGAACCAATTGGCGGCCGGGCAGGAGAAGGCGGGGTCGATGTAGACCGCGCGCTCCGGGTGCAGCCGGTCGACGGCGAGGCTCACGGTGAGACCGCCCAGCGAGTGGCCCATCACGAGCTCGGGGGCGTACGGGACGGTGTCGACGATGTCCTCCGCCATCAGCTCGGGGGTGTACTCGTCGGTGCGGGGGCTGTGGCCGTGACCGCGGAGGTCGACGGCGACCACGTGGTAGCCGCGCTCGGCGAGCACGGGGCCGACCCGGCGCCAATTGCGCGAGTCGGACATGACGCCGTGGACGAGGACCGCGTACCGGTCTCCTGCGCCCCACTCGCGCGTATACAACTTCATGGTCTGCGACGGTACCGTGTCGCCCTGGGGCGCCGCCCCACGTCAGCTACGCTCTGGCTGAACGTCCGGCCTGAGTCGCCGGGGAGGGGACCACGATGAGCTTTCAACCGCAGCCGGTCTACGGCCCGCCCGGCTACTACGCCGCGCCGCCGGCCCCGCCGCGGCCGCGGACGCTCGGCGCGTTCTCGATGGGCATCGCGCTCGGCGTCTTCGTGCTGTCGGTGGTGGCCTCGGTGTACATCGGGATGACCGCGGGACCGGTCACGCACAGTATCGCGAGCTCCTCGGCAGGCGGCTCGTCGCACCTCTCGTCGGCGCAGATGGCCGCGTTCGCTCCGATCGGGATCGTGACGGCGGCGCAGATGATCTTCGGGACGGTGCTCGGCATCCTCGCGCTCGTGCTGGGGATCGTCGCGGTCGCGACCAAGCGCGGTCGCGCGTTCGGCGTCGTCGGCATCGCCGTCGCGACCGCCGCGCCGGTCCTGTCGTTCATCGTCTACACCGCCACCATCGCCGCGAGCGCCCCGCACGCCTGACGCCGAGGGGCACGTAAACGCCCCGAAAACCGCGGCGGATTCAGTCGGTCATTGCAACAGGACGTTTTCGATGATCTCACTGGGTTTGGCGTAGTCGAGTCGTTTGCGGGGGCGGTCGTTCATTTCCCATTCGACGTAGGCGAGGTCTTCGGGGCTGAAGACGGAGAGGTCGGTGCCTTTGGGGAAGTATTGGCGCAGGAGCCCGTTGGTGTTCTCGTTCGTGGGTCGTTGCCAGGGTGCGTGCGGGTCGCAGAAGTAGATATCGATGTCGGCGTTGATCGCGATCTGTTTGTGCTTGGTCAGTTCTTTGCCTTGGTCCCAGGTGAGGGTGCGGCGCAGCAGGTCGGGCAGGTCGGCCAGTCGGGCGGTGAGGGCGTCGGTGACGGCCTCGACACGGTTTGTCCCGGTGGGCAGGTGTAGCAGTAGCAGGTAGCCGGAGTGGCGTTCCACGACGGTGCCGATGGCGGAGGCGCCGTCTTTGCCGATGATCAGGTCGCCTTCCCAATGGCCGGGGATGGCCCGGTCGGCGGCTTCGGCCGGCCGGTCGGCGATCAACACCATGTCCTTGATCCGGCCGCGCCGCTGCCCGGCCTGCCGGGCGGGTTTGCGCAGGCTCCGGCCGGTGCGCAGCACCGTCTCCAGTTCCCGTTTCAACCCGCCGCGGGCCAGCAGATAGACCGCCTGATAGATCGTCTCGTGCGACACCTGCATCTCCGGATCGTTGGGGAACTCCCGCCGCAACCGGCCCGCGATCTGCTCCGGCGACCGCTTCAACGCCAACTCCGTCTGAACAAACCGACGCAAACGAGTGTTCACCACCAGTTTCGCCGGTTTCGGCCGCCGCGACCGGTTGAACGCCCGCGCCTGCGCCGCTGTCGCCCGATACCGCCCCGACTCGTTGGTGTTCCGCGCCAACTCCCGTGAGATCGTCGACGGCGCCCGCCCCAACCGGGCCGCGATCTGCCGCACCGGCACACGTTCGGCTTTCAGCACCATGATCAGCTGCCGCTCCTCGAACGACAACGACCGCCCGGCCAGAGCTCGACCCCACCGCGGCCGAACCCCACCATGCTCCCGGAAATGGGTCTTGATCGCGGTCACCGACCAACCAGTACGCGCCGCGATCTCCGCCAGCATCAACCCCTGCTCACGCAAATCCCACAGCTCATGAACCACAGGCCCAACCACCCGCATCGAAAACCGCTCAACCACCACAACACCCACCCTTTCAACACCGGATGTTGCAACCACCGCTAGAACCCGCGGCGGTTTTAGGGGCGTTTACGCGCCCCTCGGCGGTGATTTCAGGCGTCGGTGAGTTCGGTGGGCTCGACGATGGCGTCGACGAGGGCGCCGTTGCGCCAGACGGTGAGCTCCAGCCGGCGCCCGATCGTGCTCGCGATCATCAGCCGCTGGAGGTCCGCGACGGCGTGGATGCGCATCCGGTCGAGCGAGATGAGCACGTCGCCCGGACGGATGCCCGCCAGGTCGGCCGGGCTGTCCGTGACCACCGACATCACCTGGATGCCCGTGCGTGCTCCGGCCTTGCGGGCGATCTCCGGGTTGAGCGTGATCTCCGCGCCCGCGATCCCGAGCCAGCCGCGGCGGACGCGGCCCTCGCGCATCAGGGTGTCCATGATCTGGCGGCTCGTGGCGTTGATCGGGACGGCGAGGCCCAGGCCGGTTCCGGCGACGGCGGTGTTCACGCCGATCATGCGGGCGTTGCTGTCCGCGAGCGCTCCCCCGCTGTTGCCCGGGTTGAGCGCGGCGTCGGTCTGGATCACCTCGTCCACCACGCGGCCCGACCGGGTGGGCAGGGATCTGCCGAGCGCGGAGACGATGCCGGCCGTCACGCTTCCGGCGAGGCCCAGCGGGTTGCCGACGGCGACGACCAGCTGTCCGACCTGGAGCCGGGCGGCGTCGCCGAGCTCGACCGGCGCGGGGACGGGCGCGTCCGCCCGCAGCATCGCGAGGTCGGAGAGCGGGTCGCGGCCGATGACGCGCGCCCGCACGCGGGTGCCGTCCTCGAAGGCGAGGTCGACGCTGCCCGCTCCCTCCACGACGTGCGCGCTGGTCAGGAGGTGGCCCTCGGCGGAGATGACGGTGGCGCTGCCGAGGCCGACGCCGCGGAAGGTCCGCGCGGTGACCGCGGCGACGGCCGGGCCGACGACGCGCGCGACGCGCACCACCGCCGCCGAGTAGGCGTCCAGCGCGTCCGAATCCGTCATGAGACGAGTGTGCGCCCGGCGGCGCCCGCGGTGGCCTCCCGTTCGCCGACGGCTGACGCGGGTCTGCTCAGCTGCGGGCGATCGTGTGCAGAGCCTCCGCCACGGCTTCCGCGACCAGCCGTGCCGCGGGGACGTGGCCGGCATCGGTCTGCACACTCACTCGGAAGCGTCCGGCGTAGGAGGCCGCCACGAACCCGACCCGGACGTTCGCCGAGAGCAGGGCCAGCGGCCACGCGCTCACCAGCTCGGCGCCGTCGAGGCGCAGCGTGCGCACCGGGCCGGGGAACTCCGACGCCACGGCCGCGACCGCGCGCTGGGTGCGGGCGACGCGCATCAGGAGCGCGGCCGAGCGCGGCCCCGACATCCATTCGAACGTCCCGGCGGCCCTGGCCCGCGCCTTCTCCGACCGGGACTGCGCCCCCACGCGGGCCACTGCCGCGCGCGCGTCGGCGTCGGCCACGGGCACCTGGACGAGCATGACCCCGGTCGCGTTCCCCTCCCCCGGCGGGCGCGGGAGGCGCACCGGCGACGAGACCGGCAGCGTCGCGGGCAGCTCCTCGCCCGCCGTGACGAGGACGGCGCGCAGCCCCTGCCCGACCGCGGCGAGGAAGGCGTCCCCGATCGTGCCGCCGGCCCGGCTCGCGCCGTCGTGCAGCTCAGCGAGGCCGACGTCCAGGAAGGCGACATCGCGCGTCGCGCCGAGCGGGCCGAGGAGAACGCGGGAACGCACCGTGCGGCGGAACACGGCGGTAGTCTGCGCCGCGACCTCGCGGAGCCGCCGGAGCGCCGACAGCCGTTCCGCCGGCGGGAGGGGGACCGTCGCGGCCGGTCCGCCCAAGCCCGCGCCGGCGGCCCCGTCGTCGCAGAGCGCCGCGATCAGCGCCTCCGCCTCCAGACCGTCGGCGAGCGCATGGTGGAGGCGGAACAGGACGCCGCACCGCCTCCCGTCCACGCCGGGCACCAGCAGCAGCTCCCACAGCGGCCGGTCGAGAGGGAGGCCGGTCATCAGGGTCCGCGCGCAGACCTGCTCGAAGGCGAGCACGCCCGCGCCCGCCGCGCCGTCCGCTCCCGGTCGCCAGAGCCGCGCGTGCCGGTCGAGCTCCGGCTGCGACGGCTCCCAGTGCCACGCCGCGCCGGAGGCCACCGGCCGCCGGCACAGCGCAGGCACCGACCGGACACGGTCCGCGAGCACCGTGCGCAGCCGCCCGACGTCCGGCACACCGCGAGCATCGACGAATCCGCCGGGCTCCAGCACGCCCGCCAGCGTCACCACATTGGGTTGGCCGCCCTCCAGCGCGAAGTTGGCCGCGTCCACCGCGGCGATCGCTCCGGCCGGTGCGTCACGCCCCACCATGCCGCCAGGGTAGCCGCGGCACGAGGGGATGCGCACTGAAGATTCGGACCGAATGTCGCCTGTCAGACAGCGGGAATCGGCATTCGTGACAAAACTTTGCTGCGGATTCCGTAGTCGAGCGAACATCCCATCGCATATGATCACTACGCCCACCGTCGAAGGAGACTGGATGTGAGCGAGCAGCCCGCCATCAGGCTGACCGGACTGACCAAACGATTCGGGACGGTCGCGGCCGTCGACGACCTCGACCTGGAGATCGCCGCCGGCGAGTTCTTCTCCATGCTCGGGCCGTCGGGCTCGGGGAAGACCACGGTGCTGCGCTGCATCGCCGGCTTCGAGCAGCCGACCTCCGGCACGATCGAGCTGTTCGGCCAGGACGTGACCGGCAAGCCCGCGGCCGCGCGCGACGTCAACACGGTCTTCCAGGACTACGCGCTGTTCCCGCACATGTCGGTGCTGGACAACGTCGCCTACGGCCTCCGGGTGCGCGGCGTGGGCCGGACGGAGCGGCGCAAGCGGGCGATGGACGCGCTCGCCTCCGTGCAGCTGACGGGCTTCGCCGACCGCAAGCCCGCGCAGCTCTCCGGCGGCCAGCGACAGCGCGTGGCGCTCGCCCGCGCGACGGTGGTGCAGCCGAAGGCGCTGCTGCTGGACGAGCCGCTCGGCGCCCTCGACCTCAAGCTGCGCCAGCAGATGCAGGTGGAACTCAAGCAGCTGCAGCACGAGCTGGGGATCGCGTTCGTGTTCGTCACGCACGACCAGGACGAGGCGCTCACCCTCTCCGACCGGATCGCCGTCTTCAACAACGGCCGGATCGAGCAGCTCGGGACGCCGCGCGAGCTCTACGAGCACCCGAACTCCCGGTTCGTCGCGGACTTCGTCGGCACCTCGAACCTGTTCGACCGCGAGCGCGCCCGCAGCATCCTGGGCCTCGACGGCGAGTACTCAATCCGCCCGGAGAAGATGGAGCTGCACACGCTGCCCGACCACTCCGGCACGCCGTCCGCGGCCGGGACGCTGGTCGAGTCGGTCTACGCGGGCACCAGCATCCGCCGCGTGGTGGACCTCGACGCGGGCTTGCGGATCTCGGTGCTGGAGAGCAACGACCGCACGCACCGCGCCGAGCTCGACCGCGGCTCGCGCGTGCACGTGACCTGGAACGACGACGACCTCCGAAGGCTCGGCGGCGACGCGCAGGACGCACCGCGCGACGCGGAGGACGACCTCCAGGACGCAGATGTACCTCGCAGCAGAGGTGTAGAAGAGAGGCAGGACTCATGATCCGTGCAACGAAGCGCGTGGCGCGCTCCGCGGCCGCAGCCGCGGCCGTCTCCGCGGCCCTCCTGGTGCTGGCCGCCTGTTCCGGCGGCGGCTCCACCGGTGGCTCGGCCGGCTCGGTTCCGAACGTCCCCATGGCGAAGAAGCTCGGGGCCAACGAGAACCAGCTCAACCTGATCGTCTGGGCGGGCTACGCCGAGGACGGTTCGAACGACCCGAAGGTCAACTGGGTGACCCCGTTCGAGCAGAACACCGGCTGCCAGGTCAACGCCAAGGTGGCCGGCACCTCCGACGAGATGGTGCAGCTCATGCGCACCGGCGACTACGACGGCGTCTCGGCCTCCGGCGACGCGACGCTCCGCCTGGTCTACGGCGGCCAGGTCGCGCCGGTGAACACCAAGCTGGTGCCGAACTACACGACCATCTCCAGCTTCCTGAAGAACAAGGCCTGGAACTCCGTCGACGGCCAGATGTACGGCATCCCGCACGGCTGGGGCGCCAACGTGCTGATGTACAACAAGGCGGCCGTCACCCCGGCGCCCGACTCCTGGTCGGCCGTCTTCGACGACGCCTCCAAGTACGCGGGCAAGGTCACCGCCTACGACTCGCCGATCTACATCGCCGACGCCGCGCTGTACCTGAAGGCCCACGACCCGTCGCTCGGCATCAAGGACCCGTACTCGCTCACCGAGAAGCAGCTCGACGCTGCGGTCTCGCTACTGAAGAAGCAGAAGACCTCCATCGGCGAGTACTGGTCGGACTACACCAAGTCGGTGCAGTCGTTCGAGTCGGGCAGCAGCGTGGTCGGCACCTCCTGGCAGGTGATCGCGAACCTCATCCAGAGCGACGGCAAGGTGCAGGTCGGCACGACCGTCCCGAGCGAGGGCTCCACCGGCTGGTCGGACACCTGGATGATCTCGTCCAAGGCGAAGCACCCGAACTGCATGTACCAGTGGATGAACTGGATCACCTCCCCGACGGTCAACGCGCAGGTCGCGGAGTGGTTCGGTGAGGCCCCCGCCCAGACGAAGGCGTGCGAGAAGACCCAGGACCCGACGTTCTGCGACCAGTACCACGCGCTCGACGCCGGCTACGCCTCGAAGATCCACTACTGGACCACGCCGCAGACCAAGTGCGTCGACGGCAGCGGCAGCGACTGCACCGCGTACAGCGAGTGGGTGACCAAGTGGCAGGAGATCAAGGGATGACGGGAGTCCGGGGATGAAGGCGCGCCTGGGCTTCCTGCTCGGGCCGCCCCTGCTCTGGCTCGTCGTCATCTACCTGGGCTCGATCGCCGTCCTCCTGGTCTCCTCCTTCTGGACGGTGAACGGGTTCACGGGCGCGGTCGTCCCCACCTTCACGCTCGAGAACTACGTGACGCTGTTCACCGACCCGCTCTACGGGACGGTCGCGCTGCGGACGCTGCTCGTGGCGCTGGGGGTGACGCTCATCGACGCCGTAGTCGCCTTCCCGATGGCGCTGTACATCGCGAAGGTGGCCCGGCCGAGCCGGCGCGCGCTCTACCTCGTGGCGGTGACGACGCCGCTCTGGGCCAGCTACCTGGTGAAGGCGTACGCCTGGCGGATCCTGGTCGAGCCGGGCGGCCCGATCGCCGTCGCGACGGGAGGCTACACGCCCGGCTTCGGCCTGCCCGCCACGATCATGACGCTGGCGTACCTGTGGCTGCCGTACATGATCATCCCGGTCTACGCCGGCTTCGACCGCGTGCCCGACTCGCTGTTCGAGGCCAGCTACGACCTGGGCGCGTCGACCTGGCGCACGATCAGGACGGTCGCCTTCCCGCTGGTGTTCCCCGCGATCGTGGCGGGGTCGATCTTCACCTTCGCGCTGAGCTTCGGCGACTACATCGCGGTGGGGATCGTCGGCGGCAAGACGCAGCTGCTCGCGAACCTGATCTACGGGCAGCTCGTGACGGCGAACAACCAGCCGCTGGCGGCGGCGCTGTCGGTGATCCCGCTCGTCGCGGTCGTGCTCTACCTGCTCGCGGTCCGCCGCACCGGCGCATTGGAGAACGTGTGAAGCTGCTCTCGACCCCCGCGCGGATCTTCGTCGGCCTCTGCATGCTGGTCGGCCTGGTGATCCTCTACGTGCCGTTGCTGCTGATCGTGCTGAACTCGTTCAACAGCTCGCGGACGTTCTCGTTCCCGCCTCCCGGCTTCACGCTGCAGTGGTGGGTGGACGCGTTCCAGTCCCGTGGCGCGGCGGACGCGCTGGCGACCTCGGTGATCGCCGGGCTCTGCGCCTCGGCGATCGCGCTGGTGCTCGGGACGATGGCGGCGTTCGCCGTGCAGCGCTTCCGGTTCTTCGGCCGGCAGAGCATCAACTTCCTGGTGGTGCTGCCGATCACCCTCCCGGGCATCGTGACCGGTATCGCGCTGGCGTCGACCTTCACGACGGTGCTCGGCCCAGTGGGCGTGACGCTCGGGATGGCGACGGTCATCATCGGCCACGCCACGTTCTGCATCGTCATCGTCTACAACAACGTGCAGGCGCGGCTGCGGCGGATGGGGACCTCCCTGGAGGAGGCCTCCGGCGACCTCGGCGCGCGCGGCTGGCAGACGTTCCTGTGGGTGACGCTGCCGCAGGTGCGCGGGGCGCTCGCGGCCGGCGTGCTGCTGGCGTTCGCTCTGAGCTTCGACGAGATCGTCGTGACGACGTTCACCGCGGGACCGGCGGTGCAGACGCTGCCGATCTGGATCTTCCAGAACCTGTTCCGCCCGAACCAGGCGCCGGTGGTGAACGTGGTGGCGGCGGTGCTGACCATCCTCGCGATCATCCCGGTCTGGATCTCCCAGCGCCTGGCCGGCGACTCGGTCACGAGCCGCGTCTAGCGCCGGGGCATTCGTGCCGAATGTCGACTCTGGGCGCGCCAGAGCCGACATTCGGCACGAATCGGGGAGGCTACGCCTCGCGGTGCTGGGGCGAGCGCGTCGCCGTGTGCGACGCGTCGCGCTCGACGGCGCCGCCGAGCACCTCGTCGATGCGGCCGAGCAGCTCGGCGGGGATGGTGACGCCGGACGCCTTGACGTTCTCGACGACCTGCTCCGGGCGGGAGGCGCCGATGATCGCGGTGGCGACGTTGTCGTTCTGGAGCACCCAGGCGACGGCGAGCTGCGCCGGCGTGAGGCCCAGCTCCTGCGCGATCGGGCTGAGCTGCTGCACGCGGGTGAGCACGTCGTCGCTCAGCCAGCGCTTGACCGCGCCCGCGCCGCCCTTCTCGTCGGTCGCGCGGCTGCCCTCAGGCAGAGGAGCGCCCGGCAGGTACTTGCCGCTGAGGACGCCCTGCGCCACCGGCGACCAGACGATCTGCGAGATGCCGAGCTCCTTCGAGGTCGGCACGACCTCCGCCTCGATGACCCGCCACAGCGCCGAGTACTCGGGCTGGTTCGAGATGAGCTGGAAGCCGAGGTCGTTCGCCAGCGCGTGGCCCGCGCGGAGCTGGTCCGCCGTCCACTCGCTCACACCGATGTAGAGCGCCTTGCCCTGCCGCACGACGTCGGCGAAGGCCTGCATCGTCTCCTCCAGCGGCGTGAAGAAGTCGAACCGGTGCGCCTGGTACAGGTCGACGTAGTCGGTCTGCAGGCGGGTGAGCGAGCCGTCGATGGACTCCAGGATGTGCTTGCGCGACAGCCCGACGTCGTTGTGCCCCTTCGGGCCGGTCGGGCCGAACACCTTCGTGAAGATCTCCAGCGACTGCCGGCGCTCGCCCTTCAGCGTCTCGCCGAGCACGGTCTCCGCCGCGGTGTTGGCATAGACGTCCGCGGTGTCGAAGGTGGTGATCCCGGCGTCGAGGGCGGCCCGGACGCACGCGGCGGCCGTCTCGTTCTCGATCTGCGAGCCGTGGGTCAGCCAGTTTCCGTACGTGATCTCGGAGATCTTGAAGCCGGAGTTGCCCAGGTACCTGAACTGCACTGTCGTTCCTTTCGAGGGAGGTCGAACTCGATCGTAGGCAGACGGGATTCAGTGGGGCCAACAGTGATCGGTTCTGGGATTCAGTGGCGGAGGTGGTGAATCACGATGTCGGCCATGACCCGCGGCCTGCCGCCCTCCTGAGCGTTCTGGGTCGCCGAGTGCCCGGCGCCCGGGATCGTGCCGGCTCCCGCCCCGGGCAGCAGCTCCCGCAGCCGGTCGACCGCGTGCCGCAGGTACGCCGGCGACTTCTCCGCCGACACGAGCAGCACCGGACCGCGGATCGCCGCGTAGTCGCCGATGCGGTCGGCGCGCTGTGCGACGATCCTCATGTCGTACGGGACCGCCGCGGCCAGCTCGCTCATGGAGGCGCCGCCCACCGGCAGGTCACCCGCGTCCTTCGCGAGCATCTTCCGGGTGCTGGACTCCAGCATCCGCCGCGGGAAGAAGCGGAGGAACGCCGGGCCCATCTGCGTGCCGAGGAGCGCCGTGACCATGTAGGCCGGGACGTCGCCGCGCGCAGCCTCCGGCTCGAAGCGGGCCAGGAAGGCGTCGAGGTCGAGGGAGCCGTCGGCGACGAGCGCCGGCTCGAACAGCACGACCGCGAGCCCGGGGTGCGCGAGCGCGACCTCCGCGGCGATGATGCCGCCGGAGCTGATGCCCAGGATGGTGGTGGCGCCCGTCGCGGCGACGACGGCCGACACGTCGGCCACGTCGAGCGCGAGGTCGTAGCCGTCGAGCGCGGGATACGCGCCGCTCCTCCCGCGGCCGCGGCGGTTCATCAGGTGCACGGTGAACGATCCGGCGAGCGCCGCCGCGAGCTCGCTCTGGCTGGCCGCGGACTGCATGGTTCCGTGGACGATCATTAGGCCGGGCCCCGTGCCGGTGCTGAAGTACTCGATCGGCGTGCCATCCTCGGAGGACACCAGGTGCGAGGTGAGCGGAGCGGTGGATGGTGCGGTGCTGACGGTGCGGGACATCGGATGCCCTTCCTTCCTGGTTCGCCGGCCGAGCGGCCTGGCAGTGAATTTGTCTTAGTGACTAAGATAATGAGTGACTGAGAGGATTGCAAGAGTGGATTCGACCGACCCGGACTCCGCAGCGCGTGACGAGCTGATCGCCCGCCTGACCGACCTCGGCGCGCAGTCCGCGAGCCTCACCGGCCTGTTCCAGCAGCGCGCGGCCGCGAGCTACGGCCTCGGGGTCAGCGATATGAAGGCCCTCGACGTGCTGATGCGCAACGGGCCGCAGACCGCCGGGCAGCTCGGCGCGGCGCTCAACCTGACCTCCGGGGCGGTCACCGGGATCGCGGACCGCCTGATCAAGCGGGGGCTCGCCCGCCGCGAAGCCGACGCCGCCGACCGGCGCCGGGTGCTGATCAGCGCGGACTTCGCCGCCCTCCAGTCCGGCCCCGACGTGTACCAGTCGATCGGGGAGGCCTTCCGGCGGCTGCACGAGTCGCTGACCACCGAGCAGCTCGCGTTCCTCGCGCGCTACCAGGAGGAGTCGATAGCGCTGACCCAGCAGGCGGTCGACGCGCTCGGCACCGCGCCGGAGCCGCGGCGGGAGTAGAACGCACCCCCTACCGCTGGTCCGCAGGCGCGGCTACCGTTCACGTCGTGCCGGTCACACGCATGTCGATGGCGTCACGGGAGCCCGATGTGGCCCTCGCGGTCATCCGCGGCCTCCAGCCCGGCTTCGACTTCGCCCGTGACAGCGACGACGACGCCTTCTCGTTCGCCGTGAGCCATCTCGGGGACGAGCGGCTCTCGCTCGGCCGGCTTCACCTGGTCTGCACCGCCCGCGGTGTCGCGGACCCGATGACCGAGTTCAGCGTCTGCGAGGCCACCCCCGGGATGCACCTGGAGGTCGGCCACGAACAGCTCGACACCGACCGGCCGTTCCTGTTCCCCTTGGCGCCGATCGAGTCGAGCTGGGAGCACGAGGCGCGGGCGCAATCGGTGCGGGTCGACATCCACGCCGTCGATGCGCTCGCTCAGGAGTACTTCGGCCGTCCGGGGCTGCACGTCCGCTTCACCGGCAGCGCGCCCCTCGACGCCGCCCGGGAGCGGCACTGGCGGAGCGTCGCGACGCACATGCGCGGACCGGGCAGCGAACCGGACGTGTTCGACAACGTCCTCCTCCGCGACGCCCTGTTCCGGACGGTCGCCGCAGCGCTGCTCTCCGACTTCCCGAACGACACGCTCGACCTCCCGCCGGCGCACGACGGCGGGGTCGCGCCGCCTGCGTCGATCCGCCGCGCCATCGCCTACATGGAGGAGCACATCTCCGAGCCGATCGGGCTGGTCGACATCGCAGCGGCGTCGCGGCTCTCGCCGCGCGGGCTCCAGGACGCGTTCCGCCGCATCGTCGGGGTGTCCCCCACCCAGTACCTCCGCTCGCTGCGGCTGAGCGCTGCGCGCGCCGACCTCCTGGCGGCCGACCTGGTGCACAGGGACACCGTCTCCGGCATCGCCCACCGCTGGGGCTTCACGCACGTGCCCCGGTTCGCCGCCGCGTACCGCGCCGAGTACGGCGAGTACCCGCACGAGACGCTGGCGCGGTGAGCGGAGGGCGCCGGATGCCCGCTGGACCGGCGCGGCGCCGAGCGTCGAGAATGGCCCCATGACCCAGGTGAACCCGGCCGAGCCCGGCGCCGAGCGCGAGCGCATCCTCCAGGCGGACGACGGGACGGCCGCCTGGCGAGACTGGGGACCGTACGTCGCCGAACGCGCCTGGGGCACGGTCCGCGAGGACTACAGCGCCGACGGCGAGGCCTGGGACTTCTTCCCGCACGACCACGCCCGCAGCCGCGCCTACCGCTGGAACGAGGACGGCATGGCCGCCTTCTCCGACCTGAAGCAGAACTGGTGTCTCGGCCTGTCGCTGTGGAACGGCGAGGACGCCATCCTCAAGGAGCGGATGTTCGGCCTCAGCGGCCCACAGGGCAACCACGGCGAGGACGTCAAGGAGTACTGGTGGTACCTCGACGGCACCCCGACGCACTCCTGGAACACCTGGCGCTACCACTACCCGCAGGCCGCGTACCCGTACGAGGACCTGATCGAGACCAACGCGCGCCGCGGCAAGCTGGAGCCGGAGTACGAGCTCGTGGACACCGGGATCTTCGACGACGGCCGCTACTGGGTGGTCACCGTCGACTACGCGAAGGAGGGGCCGCACGACCTCCTGATGCGCGTCACGATCGAGAACGCCGGGCCGGAGGCCGCGACGCTGCAGGTGCTGCCGACGCTCTGGTACCGCAACACGTGGTCGTGGGGCTACGACGTCGAGAAGCCGTCGCTGCGGTTCGAGGGCGGCCGCGTGCTCGGGTCGGGGCCGGGCGGGGCGCTGGCCTTCAGCGGTGAGGGCGTGCCGGAGGCGCTGTTCTGCGACAACGAGACCAACACGGAGCGGCTGTTCGGCGCGGCCGACTCGCCTGCGTATCCGAAGGACGGGATCGAGGGCCACGTCATCCACGGCGACGCGACCGTGAACCCGGAGCAGGTCGGGACGAAGGCCGCCCTCCACTACACGGTGACGCTCGGGCCGGGCGGGACGCAGGTGCTCCGGCTGCGGCTGACGGGCGGGGCGGGCGACCCCTCCGCCATCCCCGTCCGGGACCTCGGCCCCGACTTCGACCGCGTCGTGTCCGCGCGCAAGGCCGAGGCCGACGCCTTCTACGCCGGCCTGGACAACGCCCCCGCCGACCCCGACGAGGCGCGCGTGCTGCGCCAGGCGTTCGCCGGCCTGCTCTGGTCGAAGCAGTACTTCCACTTCAACGTCGACAAGTGGCTCGACGGCGACCCCGCCGGTCCCCCGCCGCCACCCGGCCGCGCGGCGGTGCGCAACGGGCAGTGGCGGCACTTCGACGCGGACGACGTCATCCTGATGCCCGACCCGTGGGAGTACCCCTGGTTCGCGGCCTGGGACCTCGCCTTCCACTGCGTGACGATGGCGCACATCGACCCCGCGCTCGCGAAGGCGCAGCTCGTGCTGCTGCTGCGGGAGTGGTACATGCATCCGAACGGCCAGCTCCCGGCCTACGAGTGGAACTTCTCCGACGTGAACCCGCCCACGCACGCGTGGGCGGCGATCCAGGTGTTCCTCATCGACGGCGGCCGGGACTTCGGCTTCCTCGCCCGCATCCTCCACAAGCTGCTGATCAACTACACCTGGTGGACGAACAGCAAGGACGCCGACGAGGACAACCTGTTCGAGGGCGGCTTCATGGGCCTCGACAACATCGCGCCGCTGAACCGGTCGACGCTGCCGCCGGAGGTCGGGACCATCGAGCAGGCCGACTCCACCGGCTGGATGGCGAGCTACGCGCTCGACCTGCTGGAGATCGCGCTGCGGCTCGCCCGCGAGGACGACGTGTACGAGGACGTCGCCGTGAAGTTCGGCGAGCAGTTCCTCCGCATTGCCGGCTCGGCCAACAACTCCGGCATGTGGGACGACGAGGACGCCTACTTCTACGACGTGCTGCACCTGGCCGACGGCCGGGACGTCCCGCTCAAGGTGCGCTCGCTCGTCGGGCTCGTGCCGGTCGTCGCGTCGCTCGCGTACGACGAGCCGGGCGTGCGGACGCTGCCCGAGTTCCGCCGCATCCTCAACCACTACCTGGTGAAGCATCCCGAGCTGGGGGCGGCCTTCCACCGGCGGGTGATCGGGACGGAGCAGGTCTACCTGCTCGCGCTGGTGTCGCCCGAGCGCCTGACCCGTATCCTGAAGCAGGTCTTCAACCCGGAGGGGCTGCTCAGCGACCACGGCGTCCGCGGCGTCTCCGCCTACCATCGCGAGCACCCCTTCACGGTGGAGGTCGACGGCGTGGAGGCCTCGGTGGACTACGAGCCGGCCGAGTCCACGACCGGGCTGTTCGGCGGCAACTCGAACTGGCGCGGCCCGGTCTGGTTCCCGCTCAACGCGCTGCTGGTCGCGGCCCTGGAGCACTACCAGTCGCACGGCGAGACGGGGGTCCGCATCGAGGACCCGCTGGGCTCCGGCAACTCGCTCACCCCGGGCGAGGCGGCCGACGACCTCTCCCGGCGGCTGATCGCGCTGTTCCTCCCCGGACCGGACGGACGGAGGCCGTCCGATGCGCGGTACCCGCTGCTGTCGGCGGACCCGCGCTGGAAGGACAACGTCCTCTTCTACGAGTACTTCGACGGCGACACCGGCCAGGGGCTGGGGGCGTCGCACCAGACGGGCTGGACGGCGATGGTGGCGCACCTGATCCTCACGCGCCAGCGGCGCAACACGCCGTAATCCATTCGCCTGCCAGGCGCCGCGGACGCGATTGACTGGCGCCGCTCCATCTCGATGCTCGTCACGACCTTGCTCGAAAGGACCAACCATGACCACACCGCAGAGTCCCGCCGCCGCTCCACTCGATCAGCCGCTGTACGGCGCCTCGTTCGGGGAGGCCATCCGTCGCTTCTTCAAGAAATACGCCGACTTCACCGGCCGGGCCAGCCGCAGCGAGTTCTGGTGGTGGTACCTGTTCGCCATCATTATCGGGGCCGCCTACGGGATCCTGTTGGGCACACTCGGAACCATCGGCAACGGAGGCCGCGGCCTCGGCCCCATTGGCTGGGTGCTTGTGGTCGTCTACTCCCTCTGGGGGCTTGCCATCTTGGTCCCGAGCATCGCGCTGATCTGGCGACGCCTTCACGACGCCAACCTCCCCGGCCCGCTCTTCTTCCTCGGGTTCATCCCGTTCGTCGGCTGGATCATCCTGCTGGTCTTCTACCTGCTCCCGTCGAAGCCCGAGGGCGCCCGGTTCGACCGGCGCTGACGCGGCTCAGGCTCCCGGCCGGATCCCCACGGCCGGGAGCAGCACGCCGTCGATGAGCGACAGCAGGTACGCGCGGTCGACGGGCTGCTGCAGGATGAGCACCCGGTAGGCCGTCATCGACGGCATGATCATGGACAGCGTCTCCACGTCCGTGTCGGCGGAGATCTCGCCACGCTCGATCGCGCGCTGCATGAACAGCCGGTTGAGGGAGGCACGCGGCTCCACGATCGCAGCCGTCACGGCGTCCACCAGATCGGGGTCGCGGGCGAGCATCGAGGTGAGCCCTGCCATGATCTGGAGCTTGCGCTCGCCGTCCTCGATGGTGTGCGGCTTGACCATCGCCACGAGGTCGCCGCGCAGCGTGCCCGTGTCGGGCAGGTGGTCGAAGTCGATCGCGTTCTTCTTCATGCACGCGATCGCCTCGACCACGAGCTCGCCCTTGGAGGCCCAGCGCCGGTAGACCGTCGCCTTGCCCGCCTTGGCGCGCGCGGCGACCATGTCCATCGTCATGCGGTCGTAGCCGGTCTCGGCGAGGACCTCCAGCGCGGCGTCGAGGATGTCGGCGTCGCGGGTGTGGTCGCGTTTCCGGCCGAGCTTGGGCGCGGAGTCGCTGGCGTCGAGCTGCGTCATTGCGGCCTTCCCCCTGGTTCGTCTGGTGATGTCTTGTGGACCATTCTAAGGTTAATTTTAGAACTCGGGAGATCCGAAACTGCTGAGTTTCGTATATGCTGTCCCGCATGACCCAGACTTCCCCCTCTCCCTCGGTCGCGCCCGGGGCGCCGGACGGCGGCGTTCCGCACTCGCGGCGCTGGTGGACGCTCGTCACCGTGGCGATGGCCCAGCTCATGGTCGTGCTCGACTCGACCGTCGTGAACATCGCCCTCCCGGCCGCCCAGCAGGACCTCGGCTTCTCCAACGCCGACCGGCAGTGGATCGTCACCGCCTACTCGCTCGCCTTCGGCAGCCTCCTGCTCCTCGGCGGCCGCATCTCGGACCTGATCGGCCGCAAACGCGCCTTCATCATCGGCCTGATCGGCTTCGCCGGCGCCTCCGCCCTGGGCGGCGCGGCCGGCACCTTCGGGATGCTGGTCGGCGCCCGCGCGCTGCAGGGAGCGTTCGGCGCACTGCTCGCTCCGACCGCCCTCGCGGTTCTGACCACGACCTTCACGGTCCCGAAGGAGCGCGCCCGTGCGTTCGGAATCTTCGGTGCGATCGCGGGTGCGGGGGGCGCCGTCGGCCTCCTGCTCGGCGGCGTGCTGACCCAGCAGTTCAACTGGCGTTGGAACCTCTACATCAACGTCTTCATCGCGATCGCTGCGATCATCCTGGCTACGGTGTTCGTCACGGCAGGCCACCGCTCCGGCCCGCGGCCGAAGCTCGACATCCCCGGCACCATCCTCGTCTCCGGTGCACTGTTCTCGCTGGTCTACGGCTTCTCGAACGCGGAGAGCGACGGCTGGGACTCGCCGCTGACCTGGGGCTTCCTTGCAGCGTCCGGCGTGCTGCTGATCGCCTTCGTGCTCTGGCAGCGCCGCGCGACCCACCCGCTGCTGCCGCTGCCGATCGTGCTCGACCGCAACCGCGGCGCCTCCTACAGCTCGATCCTCATCGCGGGATCCGGGATGTTCGGCATCTTCCTGTTCGTTACCTACTACCTCGAGACGACCCTGAAGTTCACGCCGATCCAGACCGGGCTCGCCTTCCTGCCGATGATCGTCATGCTGGTCATCGCCGCACAGTTCTCGACCAACCTGTTCCTGCCGAAGTTCGGCCCGAAGGTCATGGTGCCGATCGGAATGGTGATCGCGGGCTCCGGGATGCTGCTGCTCACCCGCCTCGGCGTGACCGCGAACTACGGCACCGAGATCCTCCCCGCCCTCATGGTGATGGGCGTCGGCATGGGTTCGATCATGCCGCCGGCCATCCAGACGGCCACCCTCGGCGTCGACCGCCACTTCGCCGGCGTCGCCTCGGCCCTGGTGAACACGAGCCAGCAGGTCGGCGGCTCGATCGGCACCGCCCTGCTCAACACGCTCGCCGCGACCGCGCTGACCGACTACCTGTCGGCGCACCTGCCGCCGACGCCGCACGTCCTCCAGGAGGCGGCGGTGCACAGCTACTCGACCGCGTACTGGTGGAGCGCGGGGTTCTTCGCCTTCGGCGCGGTGCTGTCGGCGCTGCTGTACCGGCGGCGGCGGCCGGCGGTGGCGGAAGCCGCCCCCGCACCGGCAGAGGCGGACCCAGTCGCGATCCACTGATCGAAGGGCACGTAAACGCCCCTAAGACTCGGTTTTAGGGGCGTTTACGTGCCCCTCGGCTCCTGATAGTCCGCTGGACGCCGGTGGACGTGGTGGCTCGACCGGTCTACTGTCCACCTTCGGTCTGCGTTCTCCTGCGCGCGGACCGCGGAAGGAGTCCCGTGGCCCTCAACCTGCCCCTGTCACCGCACCTCAGCGTGCGCCTCGACCCGGACGCGACCGGCGAACTGCTGGTCGACGGCTCGCCGGAGTGGTTCTCCGAGCCGACCACCGAGCAGTTGCGCGAGGTCGTCCTCGGCCGGGTCGGTCAGATCGCCGCGCGCGCCGGGCACCCGGTGCAGCTCACGGTCTCCGACGAGGAGGGCGACTGGCTGCTGGTCGTGCACCCGGACGGCTCCATCGGCGACGAGGAGGAGCTGGCCGCCGAGAGCATGGCCGAGCCCGTGCCGTTCGCCGATGTGCGGGAGGCCGCACGGCATCCCGAGCCGACGGGCTTCAACGACCTGCTCGGCGCCGCCGCGCGGGACCCGGAGCCGGCGACGGCGCCCTTCAACGACCTGCTCGGCTCGCCGACGTCGACGGCGCCCGTCCCGCTGCCGTCCGCCCAGACCGAGGCCCCGTCCCGGCCGGTGAACCCGTCCCCCGTCACCCCTCCCGAGCCCGTCGAGCTGGTGCCGCGCGCGCCCGAGCGGAGGTCGTTCCTCCACGTCGAGAAGCCGCGCCCCGACCTGGCGCGCTCCGGCGTCCGCGGTGCGCTCTCCCGCGCGGGCATCCCCATGTCGCCGTCGGCGGCGGAGCTGAAGGAGCGCGAGGAGCTGGAGTCCGTGAGCCGGCACTGGGCCGGACCGCGCACCATCGCGATCGTGAACGGGAAGGGCGGCGCGAACAAGACGCCGACCACTGCCCTGCTGTCGGCCGTGTTCGCCCGCAACGGCGGTTCCGGCGTGCTCGCCTGGGACAACAACGAGACCCGAGGCACGCTCGGCTGGCGCACGGAGCAGGACGACCACGACGCCACCCTGCAGTCGCTGCTGCCCGCCGCCGATCAGCTCCTCTCGGCCGGCGCCCGCAGCGCCGACATCGGCCACTTCGTGCACCACCAGAACGCGGACAAGTACGACGTGCTGCGCTCGAACCCGACGATGCTGGCGACCCAGCAGCGCATCTCCAGCGCCGACTTCGACCGCCTCCACCAGGTGGCCACGAAGTTCTACCGCCTGGTGATCATCGACAGCGGAAACGACGAGTCCGCCGAGCGCTGGCTCCGGATGATCGACCACACCGACCAGCTCGTCATCGCGACGACGGCGCTCGGCGAGCATGCGGAGGCCGGCGCCCTGCTGCTGGAGGCCCTCATGCAGCGCGACGCCCAGTCGGCCCGGCTGGCGCGCGACGCGGTCGTTATTGTGTCGCAGTCGGAGCGTACAGGGCCGGAGTCGAACGTGACCCGAGTCGCCAAGGGCTTCGAGCCGCTGGCCCGCCGCGCGGTCACCATCCCGTTCGACCCGGAGATGCACGGCGGGCGACTGGCGTTCGACACGCTCGCGCCGCGGACACGGCGGGCGTGGCTGCACGCGGCGGCTGCGGTGGCGGAGGGGTTGTAGGGCTCCGCTCCTAATCGGCCGGCAGGGCGAATTCCGCCCCGGCCGCGAGGCACAGGTCGCGCAGGTCGGCGACCGCCTGATTCGCGGCGTTGGACTCCTCCACACTCACCGGTGCGCCGCCCGGCAGATTGATGCGCTCGCCGACGTCCAGGATGCGCGTCATGTACTCGGCGATCGTCTCCCACTGACCATCCTCCCGCGCGGCTGCCTGTGCGAGCTCGGCGGCCTTCCGCTCGTTCGGAAACCTCTCGGCCGCTTTCTGCCCGAAGGTGGCCGCGAAGAGCGTGCAGGCCGTTCGAATCTGCGCGACCGGTTCGCCTCCGGAGACGCTGCCCTCGGCGTCGAGAGCGGTGTCCGCGCTGGGTTCCGTCGGAGTCACTGACGTCCCGGGCTCGGCGTGCCGGGTGGAGACCGGTGTCGTCGTGCGGTCAGACGTCGCGTCCGGCCCGCAGCCGGCGAGCAGGAGGCAGCTCGCGGCTACCAGGATGGTAATCATCGGTGATGCTTTATTGATATTCTTCACCAGTGAATGTTACAAAAGGCCGCCCTCGTGTGCGCAATCCACGAATCCTCGCCGCCAAGCTCCTCGGAGCGTTCGGAGTCGCGATCCTGATGATCTGCGGGTTCTTCGCCGTGCCCGTCGCGGCGTCGGCGGACTGCGACATCGCGTGCGCGACGCGCGACCTCCCCGCAACGCCGCAGGCCGCGGCGAGCGCCCTGATGGAGTACCACGCCGCCGGAAGGCTGACAGAGGCGACGATCACCACCGGCTCGATCATCCGCGATGAGATCCAGCCGTTGGCCACCGGCACGCTCAGGGAGGAGTGCCGCGTGGACAAGCGGGCCCTGCAGACCCTGATCGCTGTCATCAAGCACACGGGCAGCGTGCGGGTGACCGACCTGAACCGCGCGTGCGCGAACGACGGCTCGAACGTCTGCCCGTCGTCCTCGCCGCACTGCGTGAAGACCTGGGACAGCGACGGCTACATGTCCACGACAGCCATGGACATCGACCGGACCGGAGACGGGAAGGTCAACGGCAACGACACGGCGACGTTCCGGCTGCGCGCCCTCATGAAGGCGATCGTGCCACAGGTGAACGCCGGCGCCCATATGGGACAGAACAGTTGCAGTACGGTCAATCTCGACTCGCCGTACTTCGTGACCTTCCCCGATTACTGCAGCCACCAGCACGCCGACTACCGAGGCAACTCCCACGGCCTGAACGTGACGAGCACACCACCTGCGCCTCCCGCGGACTCCGATAAGGACGGGATACCCGACTCGTCCGATGTGTGCCCGTCCGACGCCGGTTACGCGATCTACGACGGCTGCCCGATTCCCCGCACGGCCAACAGCACCGATTTCACCGGCGACGGCGCGGCCGACGTCTTCTTCGCGCACCCGAACGGCAGTTGGCAGATCTCGGCCGGCGGGACCAGCGGGTGGCGTTCGCTGGCCACGGGCAACATCCCGCTCGATCGGATGCAGTTCGCCGACTTCAACGGCGACGGGGTCGCCGATGTGTTCTGGCCGGACGATGCGGGCCGCTGGCGGGTCTCCTACTCCGGGACCTCGTCGTGGACCACCCTCGCCGACGGTGGGGGCGCACGCGGCGAGGACCTCCAGCTCGGCGACTTCGACGGCGACGGCAAGGCGGACGTGTTCTGGGCCCACCCGGACAAGGCCGAATGGTGGGTCTCCTCCGGCGGCACCTCCGCATGGAAGCGGCTGCCCGTGGCCGGAGTGCCCAACAAGGACATCCGCATCGGCGACTTCAACGGCGACGGCAAGGCCGACATCTTCTACGCGCACCCGGATGGCTCGTGGCTGATCTCCGACGGCGGGGCGAGCCCGTGGCGCAGGACCGTGAAGGCCGATGTGCCCGTGGCGCAGCTGAAGTTCGGCGACGTGGACGGCGACGGCACGACCGACGTCCTGTGGCCGAGCTCGACGGACGGACGCTGGTGGGTCTCGTACGGCGCCGCATCCTCGTGGGACAAGGGTGTGCTGGCGGACGTCCCCGCCGCCGAGTTGCAGCTCGCCGACCTGAACGGCGACCGCAAGGCGGACGTGATCTGGCCCCGCGACAGCGGCGCGTGGCTCATCTCGTCCGGCGCTCGCACGTCGTGGACCGCGGGCGCGAGCGGCAACGTCTCCCACTCGTTGCTCGTGGCGCGCTAGGGGCGAGGGCGGTGGCGCCCTACCGTTCTCCGAAGCGCGCCACCGCCTCCGGCGTCACCGGGGTGAAGAAGTTGATCACCGTCCCGTCCGGGTCGCGGAACAGCATGGAGCGGTTGCCCCAGGGCAGGGTGGTCGGCTCCATGACGAGGCCGCCCGCCAGTTCCGCGATGCGGTCGCGCTGGGCGTCGACGTCGTCGACCAGGAATTCCAGCATCAGCCCGCTGTTCGAGCGCGGGGTCACGGACGCGGCGGCGAAGCGATCCGTCAACGCGGTGGCACTGATCGCGATCGTGCCGCGGGAGGTCACGAGCTCGGCGAACTGGTCGTTCGCCCACTGCGCGGGGATGCCGAGGGCCTGTTCGTAGAACGCGACGAGGCCGGGGACGTCGTCGGTGGGGAAGCGGACGGATGCGAAAGTCATGGCGAGCTCCTGTCTGTATCAGTCAACTTATATAAGTTGACTGATACAGTGTAAGCCATGCCCGAGCAGAACCTCCACGGCCCGCGCGACTTCGGCGACCGGCTGACCTACCTCGTCCGCCGCATCGACGGCGCGCTCGCGCAGCGGCTCGACCAACGCCTGCGCACGTACGGGCTCACCCCCGCCCAGCTCTCCGCGCTCGCCCAGCTCGACGTCGAGCACCCCGGCACCCTGACCGGCGCGCAGCTCGCCGACCGCTCCGGCGTCACCGCGCAGTCGATGTCTGCGGCGATCGCACGCCTCCTGGAGCGCGGGCTGGTCAGCCGCACGCAGAGCACCGTGCACGGGAGGCGGCTCGACGTCTCCCTCACGCCGGCCGGCGCCGAGCTCCTCCACACGGTCCAGCGCGAGACCCTCGACGCGGAGGCCGCGGTCGACTTCGGGCTGGACGACGCGGAGCTCGACCAGCTCAAGCAGACACTGCGGCGCGTCGCACGCGCGCTCGGCGTGTTCCTACCGGCCGACCGCGCGAACTGAAGCGGAGACCAGCCCCGGCCGTGGAGCCGCCGCCGTCCGACGTCGGCAGGGTCAGCGGTAGTCGTACACCCGCTTGTACTTGCCCTCGCTGCGCGGCAGCTCGCCCGGCTCGGCGAGCACCACGTCGACGGTCGTGCCGATGTGCACCTTGATCTTCTGCCGGAGCACCTGCGCAGCGGCCTCGCAGACCTCGCGGTCGAGCTCGGGATGACGCTCGATGCGCACGGTGAGCGCGTCCATCCGGCCGTCCTTGCGCAGTTCGAGGACGAAGTGCGGCGTCAGCGTCTCGATGCCGAGCACCAGCTCCTCGATCTGCGTCGGGAACAGGTTGACGCCGCGCAGGATGATCATGTCGTCGTCGCGGCCGGTGATCTTCTCGATGCGGCGGAGCGCCGGGTAGGCGCTGCCGGGCAGCAGCCGGGTGAGGTCTCGCGTGCGGTAGCGGATGACCGGGAACGCCTCCTTGGTCAGCGACGTGAAGACCAGCTCGCCGGTCGTCCCGTCGGCCACGGGCAGCCCCGTCTCGTGGTCGATGATCTCCGGCAGGAAGTGGTCCTCCCAGACGTGCGGGCCGTCCTTCGTGACCACCGACTCGCTCGCGACGCCCGGCCCCATCACCTCGCTGAGCCCGTAGATGTCGACCGCTTCGAGGCCGAGGCGGTGCTCGATCTCGCGGCGGAGCTCGTTCGTCCAGGGCTCGGCGCCGAGGATCGCGACCTTCAGCGACGTACCGCGCGGGTCGAGCCCGGCGGCCTCGATAGCGTCCGCGATGGTCAGCAGGTAGCTCGGCGTGCACATGATGGCGTCCGGCTCGAAGTCGTGGATGAGCTGCACCTGCCGCGCGGTCTGGCCGCCGGACATCGGGATGACCGTCGCGCCGAGCCGCTCGATGCCGGCGTGCGCGCCGAGGCCGCCGGTGAACAGCCCGTAGCCGTAGGCGTTGTGGACCTTCCAGCCGGCGGCGACCCCCGCGGCCTGGAGCGAGCGCGCGACCAGGCCGGCCCAGCGCTCGAGGTCGCCCTGCGTGTACCCGACCACGGTCGGCCGCCCGGTCGTCCCGGACGAGGCGTGGATGCGGCGCACCTCGTCCATCGGCACCGCGAACATCCCGAACGGGTACGTCGAGCGCAGGTCCTCCTTCGTCGTGAACGGGAGGCGCACGACGTCGTCGAGCGTGCGGATGTCGTCGGGGCCGACACCCGCGGCGTCGAACTTCGCGCGGTAGAGCGGGACGTTGTCGTAGGCGTGCCGCACCGTCCACTGCAGCCGCTTCAGCTGGAGGTCGCGGAGCTCGTCGCGGCCGATCGCCACGGGGTCGATCTCGGTCAGGTCGGGGGCGGCGGGGGCCGGTGTCGTCGTCGACATGGTGTCCTTACGGGGTCATTCGGCGGCGTTGCCGTGCTCGACGGCCGACCGGTTGGTGGTGAGCGAGCGGCCGCGGAACTCCGCGACGACGTCGCCGGTCTCGTCGGTCACGGTGACGTCGTAGACGCCGTTGCGGCCGGCCACGGTGCGGCGCACGGCGCGCGCGGTGAGGGTCTGACCGGCCCGGGTGGACTTGAGGAAGGTGATGTCGGCGCCGGCGGCGACGGTCACCCGCTCGTCCTCGTTGCAGGCGATGGCGAAGGCGGTGTCGGCGAGCGCGAACACCAGGCCGCCGTGCGTGATGGCGAAGCCGTTCGTCATGTCCTCGCGGACCGTCATGGCGACGACCGCCTCGCCCGGCTCGTCCTTCTCGACCACCATGCCGAGGGCCGCGGAGGCGCGGTCCCGGAGCATCATGGGCCGCAGCGGCTCTGAGCTCATGTGCGCACCACCCACGGAACCTCCTCGTTCCTTACCGATCGTTCAGTAAATAGTGGCATCGAGGGTGCCGCGGCGCAACAGCCGGGCGAGAACTTCACCCGCGGGCGGTGCTACGACACGGGAAGGACCCGGTGCCCACGCGCCGGAAGCACCACGGGCCCGGCGCTTACCGCGACGCCATCGAGCACAGGACGAAGCGTCACCGGGTACGGCGCGACGTTGACCACGACCACCGCGGCCGCCTCCTCACTCGCGATCGGGACGCCGATCGCCCCGGGCCGATCGGCCCCGAGCTCCAGCCGCGGCTTCACGCCCAGCGACTCCAGCAGCGACCGCCAGAACCCAGCGTGCACCGGGTAGTCGGCGCCGAGCACCACGGCGACCCCGCCGCCGGGCGCCTCGACGCGCATCGCCGCTGGAAGCCCGCTCCCGGTCTCCCGGAGCAGCGGCTCGCCTTCCCCGGCGAGGAGCTGGGCGCGCGTCACGCGGACCTCCCGCGCTCCGTGTTCGACGAGCGGACCGGCCGCGCGCACGCTCGGGAAGTACGGCCGGTCCGCGTGCATGCTCTCCACCACGACGCCCGCGCTGCTCAGGCCGAGCGCGTCGGCGAGGACGGTGCACGCCGAGCCGTCCGCGTCCTCGGCGGGGAGGTCGCCGGCGAGCAGCAGCCGGCCCCCGGTCGCGACGTGCCGCGCCAGGAACTCCTGCACGCCGCGGCCGAGCTCGCGTCCCGTCGCCACGACGATGAGCTCGCGGTCGCGCCCGTCCCGGGTATCGGCGGGCGCGCCCGCGCTCCACGCCTCGTCGCCGCCGGCGGCGGCCTGGAGGTCGAGCGCCCGGAAGCTCCAGCCGCCGAACACGAGCGCGCGGGCGAGGGTCTGCCGCACGCCGAGGCCGCGGTGCAGCTCGCGGTCGCGCACCTGCTCCGCGCGACGGGTGGCCGCCGGATGCCGGTACTCGGTGAGGTAGTGGTCGGCGACGAAGCCGAGCACCAGGTCGTCGGTGAGCTGCGTCGCCGTCGCGAACAGCGCGGCGTGCTCCGTCACGGTGCGCGCCGCCTCCACGACGCCGTCGAGGCCCGCGGACGGTGCGCCCTCCGGCCCGATCGGCGCGGCGAACCCGTGCCGCTCGCCCGTGAAGGAGATGCGGTCGTTGCCGTCGCCCACCGGCTCGTCGAGCAGCGGGTTGATCCCGCCCGCGAACAGGTAGTAGTTGATCAGCCGGGTGCCCTGCGCCACGTCCAGCAGCGTCTTGAGGACGGTCGCCTCCGGCGAGACGAGCCGGGCGAGGTCCTCGCTGTAGTCCCCGCTGCCCGCGTCGAACTCCAGCGCGGTGAGCGGCTGGTCCGCGTCGTTCACCGCGGCCGTGAACGCGTTGGCGACGTACAGGTCGGCGGCGTCGGTCACGGTGAGCTCGCCGAGGTACATGTCGGTGCCCGCGGCGACGCCCGGCCGGCCGCGGTACGCCTGCGCGAGCTGGCTGATCCCGATCGGGAAGGTCAGCCCGCGGCCGGCGTCGGTGCCGTGGATGTTGACGAGCAGCGGCGCGGTGATCCCGGCCTCCCGCGCCCAGCCCTCCAGTCGCTGCAGGTAGGCGGCGTAGCGGCCGCGCACGAACCGGCCGAGCTGCTGATGGAGCGCGAGCTCCGCGTCGCTGGCCGCCGCTCCGGTGCGCGGGTCCGTCGTCTCGCCCGACCACTGCGCAAAGGCCCGCAGCGCGTCGTCGGTGAGCGTCGGGGTGTTCGACACCCAGTCGAGCATCCCGACCTCATTGTCCAGCTGCACGGCGATCACCGGGCCGCCGTCCTCACGCTGCCGCGAGGCGATCACCGGGAGGACCGCGTCGAACCAGGCCGACGACTCCGCCAGGAACGCGGGGGCCAGGTAGTCGAGCGAGTGCGTCGATCCGGGCTCCCCGTCCCAGCCGAGCTGACGCAGCTCGGGATGCTCGCGCAGCACGCGGAACGGGATGCCCTCGTTCTTCAGCTCCGCCATCTGGAACGGGCCCGGCCGCGCGATGAACCACAGCCCGTGCTCGGCGCAGAGGTCGATGAAGGCGCCCAGGTCGCGCTCGGGCCGGGTCGCCCCGGTCAGGTCGACCGTGCCGTCGGGGAGCTCGTGCCAGATCCACGGGATGTACGACGCGACGGCGTTGAGGCCGGCCTCCCGGGCGGCAACGAGGCGGTCCGCCCACTCGTCCCGGGGCACCCGGAAGTAGTGCACCTCGCCGGCGAGCACCATCCGGGGCTCGCCGTCGATCAGGATGCGCGAGCCCGCCAGCCGGGTCGGGAGCCCGGGCACCGCGCTCACAGCCCGTTCTGCCGCGCGATCGAGCCCAGCCGGCCGAGGGACGGCTTCGGCGTGCGCTCGAAGGTCTCCAGGTCGACGCCGATGAGCCCGAACGTCGGCCGGTACCCGCTGGCCCACTCATAGTTGTCGAGGGCGCTCCAGTGCAGGTAGCCGCGCACGTCCACCCCCTCGGCGATGGTCTCGTGGATGGCGCGCAGCGACGCCTCGGTGTAGTCGATGCGGCGGCTGTCGTCGGAGGTCGCGATGCCGTTCTCGGTCACCATGATCGGCGTGTGCCCGCTCTTCTCCCACGCCGAGCGGATGCCGTCGGCGGCGGCCTGCGGGAAGTACTCCCAGCCGGTCAGCGTCGTCTCGGCGTCCTCCGCCACCGGGCGGGGGCCCTCCGGCCCGATGAAGGTGCGGGTGTAGGCCTGAACCCCGACGAAGTCGTCGCCCGCGGACTCCTCCAGGTACCAGTCGTCGCGCGGGTACCCGTACTCGTGCAGCATCTCGGCGGAGCCCGGCTCGTCGGTCGGGATGAAGTCCTGCGTGGCGATGGTCCAGCCGCTCTGCAGGCCGGGGACCGACGACAGCACCTCGCGCGAGCGCCTGTGTGACGCCAGCAGCGCGTCGGCGACGTGGAGGTCGGGGTTCGGGAGGCCGTAGGCGACCAGGTTCTCCGCCTTCTCCCCTCCGGCCAGCATCGCCGCGATGTTCGGCTCGTTGATCGTGCACACGTAGCGCACGCCGTCCTCCAGGATCGGCAGCACGGTCTCGGTGTAGCGCGCGAACAGGTCGGGCGCCTCCGGGTTGCGCCAGAAACCGGCCTGGTCCATCCAGCGCGGCACGGTGAAGTGCATCAGCGTCACGACCGGCTCCATGCCGACGTCGAGGCAGGCGTCGATCATCCGCCGGTAGTGGTCGAGGTTGGCGCGCGAGGCGAAGCCGCGCTCCGGCTCGATGCGGGCCCACTCCACCGAGAAGCGGTAGCTGTTCAGGCCGGCGTCGGCGAGCAGCCGGAGGTCCTCCGGGTAGCGGTTGTAGTGGTCGGCGGCGTCGCCGCTCGGCTCCACGATAGCCGTGCCGGGGGTGTGCTCCATGACCCACCAGTTGCTGTTGACGTTGTTGCCCTCCACTTGGTGCGCGGCGGTCGCGGCGCCCCAGAGGAAGCCGTCGGGAAAGGTGAGCACAGAGTTCTCCTTCGTCGTTGTGGATGGAAGTCGGGGATCGGTCAGCCGCGCGACGGCGTCGGCACGGCGTCGAGGAGCCGTACCGTGTAGTCGTCCTGCGGGCGCTGCAGCACCTCGGCGGTGTCGCCGCGCTCGACCACGACGCCCTTGTCGAGCACCATGATCCGGTCGGTGACGAGCCGCGCGCTGAGCAGATCGTGGGTGATGTAGAGCATGGACACGCCCCGGGTGCGGCGCAGCTCCTCCAGCAGTGCGAGGACGCCGGCGCGCAGCGACATGTCGAGCATCGAGACCGGCTCGTCGGCGATGATCACCTGCGGGTCGCTGGCGAGCGCGCGGGCGATGACCACCCGCTGACGCTGACCGCCGGAGAGCTGGTGCGGCAGCCGGGTGGCGAACTTCTCGACCGGGGTGAGGCCGACCGTCTCCAGAAGCTCCAGCACGCGCATCCGGGCGGCGTTGCCGCGCAGGCCGGTGAAGTTCTCGACCGGCCTGGTCAGGATGTACTCCACCGTGTGCAGCGGGTTCAGCGCCGCGTACGGGTCCTGGAACACCATCTGCACCTCGGAGTGGAGCTGCTTCAGCGCGCGCCGGCCGCGGAGGGTGTCGATGCGGGCGTCGCCGAACTGGATCGTCCCGGAGGTCGGCCGCTCCACGCCGGTGATCATCTTGGCGATGGTGGACTTGCCGCTGCCGCTGGCGCCGACGAGCGCCATCGACATGCCGGGCTCCAGGGTGAACGACACGTCGTCGACGGCGCGCGTCGCACTGCCGCGGCGACCCTTCGGGTAGACCTTCGTGAGGTTCGAGACCACGATCGGCGAACGCGCGCCGATGCGCTGCCTGGCCGCGTTGCCGGCGGCGCGGGCTCCCGCGACCGCGCTGGTGACCGGCGCCGGCCGAGCCGCGCCCTCCTGCCGCCGCTCCAGCCCGGGCACGGTCACCTCGGCGGCCCGAGGGTCCCCGTAGTGGCTCAGCAGCATCTGCGTGTACGGGTGCTCCGGCGCGTTCAGGATGCGCTCGCTCGGGGCGTCCTCCACGATCACGCCGTCGTGCATGACGAGCACACGCTGCGTCGCCTCCAGCACGACGCCGAGGTCGTGGCTGATCAGGATCGCGGTGAAGTTCTCCGACGCCTGGAGCTGGCGGATGGTGTTCATCACGGCGTGCTGCACGAGCACGTCGAGCGCCGTGGTCGGCTCGTCGAACACCATCAGCCGCGGCTCCAGGGCCAGCGCGAGCGCGATCGAGACGCGCTGGCGCATCCCGCCGGACAGTTCGCCCGGGTAGCGGGAGAGCGTCGACTCCGGCAGCTCCACCTTCGCGATCAGCTCCTCGGCGCGGGCAACGCGCGCCCGCGGTGGCACGTGCCCGTGCGCGGCGAAGATGTCGAGGAAGTGGTTGCGGATGGTGCGCACCGGGTTGAGCGCGTTCATGCCCGACTGCAGCACCATCGCGAAACCGCCCTGGCGCTGGGTGCGCACCTCCTCGATGGAGAGCGCGGCGATGTCGGTGCCGTCGAACAGGATGCGGCCTCCCGCGATCCGCGCCGGCGGCTTGGACAGCCGGGTCAGCGCGAACCCGAGCGTCGACTTGCCGGAGCCCGACTCGCCGACGAGCCCGACGAACTCGCCCTGGCCGAGCTCGAAGCCCACCTTCTTCACGGCCTCGAACGACCGGCCCTTGCCCTCGTCGTAGACGACGGACAGGTCTTCGACCTTCAGCAGGCTCATCGTGCGGCCTTCCTCTCACGCAGACGGGGATTGCTCAGCCCGTCGACCCCGAAGTTGATGAACGTCATGGACACGGCGAACAGCGCGATCATGAAGCCGGGCGCGAAGAGCTGCACCCACTGGCCGGTGAGCAGCACGTTGCTGTTCTGCGCCCAGAAGAGCATCGTTCCCCAGCTCACCGTGTTCGGGTCGCCGAGGCCCAGGAACTCCAGGCCGGCCTCCGCGAGGATGGCCGCGGTCGCCGCGCCGAAGAAGCTCGCGACGATCAGCGAGGTCATGTTCGGCAGGATCTCCCGGAACACGATCCGGCTCGGGCTCTCGCCGCTGAACTTCGCCGCGGTGACGAAGTCGCGGGAGCGGAGGGTCTGCGTCTGCGAGCGCAGCACGCGGGCTCCCCACGCCCAGCCCGTCACCACCACGACGAACACGATCACGGCGATACCGCCGTTGTGCAGGTACGCGGCGATCACGATCATGAGCGGCAGCGACGGGATGACGAGGAACAGGTTGACGACGAAGCCGACCCCCTCGCCCCAGAACGCGCGGACGTAGCCCCAGCTCAGCCCGACCAGGATCGCGACGATCGTGCTCAGCACGCCGGCGATCAGCGCGACCGATACGGACACCCTGGCGCCCCAGATGAGCTGGGACAGGACGTCCTGGCCGACGCCGGTGGTGCCGAGCAGGTGCGCGGCGCTGCCGTCCTGGCTGTGCGGGAACGACGTGTCGTGCGGGTCATAGGGCGCGAGCAACGGCGCGAAGATCGCCATCAGGATGAAGAGCGCGAGCAGCACGATGCCGAAGCGCGCCTTGGGCTCGGACCACACGGTCCCGAACGCGCGGCCGACGACGCGAAGCGGGTTCCAGCCCTTGCGATCGTTCTCCGCAGCGGCAAGCTCGGTGGCCCGGACGTGCGAGGTCGTCGGAGTCTGCGTCATGGTGGGTTCCTTCTGCGTCATCGTCTGGTCCTCGGGTCGAGCACGCCGTACAGGATGTCCACGAGGAAGTTCGCGATCAGGACGCTCACCGTGATGATGAGGAACAGCGCCTGCATCAGCGGGTAGTCCTGGTTGGTCACCGCGTGGAAGAGGAGGAGGCCCACGCCCGGGTAGGCGAAGACGGTCTCCACCAGGAGGGAGCCGCCGACCACGCCGCCGAGCACCATGCCGAACGACGTGAACTGCGGCAGCAGCGCGTTGCGGGCGGCGTAGCGCAGGGCGACGGTGCGCGTGCGGAGCCCGTTGGCCTCCGCGAAGGTCACGTAGTCCTCGCCGAGCGTGTTCACCATCGTGTTGCGCATCCCGATGATCCAGCCGCCGAACGCGGTCAGCAGGATCGTCAGGCCGGGGAGGATGCCGTGGTACAGCGCATCGGTGAAGAAGTCCCAGCTCCAGTTCGGCGTCGCCGTCTGCGAGTACGCGCCGCTGGTGGGGAACCAGCCGGCCACGTAGCCGAGGAAGAACAGCAGCAGCAGCGCGATCCAGAAGTACGGGAACGCGGAGAGGAACTGCCCGCCGACGGTCGGGATGGTGTCGAGGGCGGTCCCGCGCTTCCACGCCGCCAGCACGCCGAGCAGCGTGCCGAGCACGAACGCCAGGATCGTCACCGTGCCGACCAGGACGAGCGTCCAGGGCAGCGCCGCGCCGATGAGGCTGGAGACGGACTGCGGGAAGTAGCTGAACGACGGCCCGAAGTCGAAGTGGACGATCTGGCCCAGGTACGTCACGTACTGGTCCCACAGGCTGCCGGTCGGCACGCCGAGCTGGGCCTCGATCGAGGCGCGCATCGCGGGCGACACCGGGCCGTTCTGGCTGAGCTTGGCGATCGCCGCGTCCGCGGGCGAGCCGGGCATCAGTCGCGGCAGGATGAAGTTGACCGTGACGGCCGCCCAGAGGGTGAGGACGAAGAGTCCCAGCTTTCCTAGCAGATAGCGCACGACGACCTCCTTTCCGTGTTCGGGCTGGCGGGATCGGGGCCGGTCGCGGACATCGCCCGCGACCGGCCGGCGATCACTTCGCCTTCGTGAGGTGGGTGAGGATCAGCAGCGAGTTCTCGGTCCAGGTGGCCGGGGTCGCGTACGGGTCGCTCTCGCTCGGCCAGCCGGTGAAGCTCTTGTCGCTGAACAGGCCCCACAGGCCGCCGTAGAACATGCTGATGACGGGCATCTTGTTGTACATGACCTCCTGGAGCTGGTCGATGTACTTCTTCTGGTCGCTCGTCGAGGTGGCCGAGCGGAGCTGCTGCAGCAGGCTGTCCGCCTGCGGGTCGCCGAACCGCTCGAAGTTGCCGGAGGTCGACGTGCCGACCGGCTTGGCGAACTCACTGCTCATCAGGGTGTTGAAATCCTGGTAGACGCTGCCGGCGCCGCCGAACGCGCCCATCAGGAGCTGGAAGTCGCCGTTGTTCTGCGCCTGCGTGTACGCGGCCGGCTGCGGCTGGTCGATCGTCACGGTGATCCCGATGGCCTGCAGCTGCTGCTGGACGGCCTGCACTCCGCGCAGCCAGTCGGTGTAGCCGTTCGGCGTGGTGATCGTGACCTGGAGCGGCTGACCGGAGGCGTCGACGAGCTTGCCGCCCTTCTGCGTGTAGCCCGCCTTGGCGAACGACGCGAGCGCCTTCTGGGTGTCCTGCGAGATCATGCCCTGGTTCGGCAGCGACGAGTTCAGCCACGACTGCGCGTTCGGCAGCAGCAGGCCGTTCTGGCCCGCGGCCTTCACGTAGCCCTCCTCGGCGTCCTGCGCGATCTTGTCGCGGTCGAGGGAGTAGCTGAGGCCCATCCGGAAGTCCAGATTGTTGAACGGGGCCTTGGTCAGGTTCGGCATCAGCGAGATGGTCCCGCCGGGCGGGAACCAGTACTTGTTGTGCTGCTTGTTCGCGCCGACCCAGGTCTTGTCCACGTTGTCGATGAACGAGTAGGCCCAGTCGTAGCCGCCCTTGACGAGCTGGAGGCCGGTGTTGGAGGCCGGCAGCACCAGCTTCTCCGCCGCGACCTTGTCGGCCTGCCAGTACTTGGTGTTCTTCACCATCGTGTACTGGTTCGGCGCGAAGGTGCCGACCGTGTACGGGCCGGTTGCGACCGGCTTCTCGTTGGCCCAGGTCACCGGGTCCTTCACGGACTTCCAGATGTGCTCGGGAACGATGATCTGCTGGTCGATGATGCCGGCGGCCGGGACGTTCGGGGCCTTGAGGTGGAACGTCACCGTGTCGCCGGAGGAGCTGATCGTGTCGATGTTCTGCCACTGGCCGAGCAGGTCGAGCGCGGAGGTCTTCTTGATGAGGTCGAACGTGTAGACGACGTCCGCCGGGGTGAACGGCGTGCCGTCCGACCAGTTGACGCCCTTGCGGATCGTGTACTGGATCGTCTTCGGGTCGACGACCTTGTCGCCCGTCGCGAGGAACGGCGTGGCCTTGCCGTCGATGGAGTTCACGACCTGGAGGGGCTCGTACATGTAGTGCGCGCCGGTGCGCGTGTTCGGCGAGAACGGGTTGAAGTTGCGTACGAACGTCGGGTTTCCGCCGTCCGCCCCGAAGAGCAGCGAGCCGCTGGCTCCCGAGTTGCTGTTCGACCCGGAGGTCTGGAGGCTGCAGGCGCTCATCGCGAGCAGTGACGCTGCGGCGGCGAGGGCGACGAGCGAACGCTGGAGGCGCGTCCTGGACATTTTCATCGCGGTGTGGTCCCTTCAGTCGACGATGACTTGGTGCTCCGTCACTGTAAGCGCATACGGAAAGTCTTTCAACCCCACCCGAAACAAGTTTCCCCGTGTCACAATGAGATCCTGACAACGGATTCACAGACGAACTCGGGGAGAAACGTGGCGAGAAAACCGACGGTGTATGATGTCGCCGCGCACGCGGGAGTGTCCATCGCGACGGTGTCCCGCGTCCTCACCCGACCCTCCGATGTACGCGCTTCCACTCAGGAGCGGGTGCTCGCCGCGGTGCGCGAGCTGCGCTACGTGCCGAGCGGGAGCGCCCGCGGTCTCGCGGCCCGCCGCACCGGTGTGCTCGGGCTGTTCCTGCCCGGCGTGGACGCGGTCCAGGACCTCAGCGACCCGGTGGTCAGCGACACCGGCACGGTGGAGGTCCGGCGCGACCCCGCCACGCCCGACCACGGCAACGCCGCCAACCTGTACTTCGAGGAAGTGCTGCGCGGCTGCGAGCTGGAGGCGTGGCGGCAGGGCTTCTCGCTGATGATCTGCGTCGGCCGAGGCCGCACGCCCGAGGGGCTCGAGCTCACGCTGAACGATCTCGCAGGGAAGGTCGACGGCCTCGCCGTCATCGCGCAGAGCGCACCGCACGACGTCCTGAAGCGGATCGGCGACACCATCCCGGTCGTCTACCTGGCCGGGCAGCGCCGCGGCGACGACTTCGACCACCTCACGGTGCGCAACCGGGAGGGCATGCGCGCCCTCACCGAGCACCTGATCGACGACCACGGCATCCGCGACCCCGTGTACCTGACGGGCCCGTTCGACTCCCCCGACGACGCCGAGCGCTACGGCGGCTTCGCGGACGCGCTGGAGGGCCGCGGCATCAACCCGACGGCGCTCCCCGTGCTGCACGGCGAGTTCTCCCGCGAGCGCGCCCGCGCCGTCGCCGAGGACCTGATCGCCCGCGGCAGCCTCCCCCGGGCCCTGGTCTGCGCCAACGACCAGATGGCGCTCGGCGTCCTGGACGCGCTGCGCCCGGCCGGCGTGCGCGTCCCGGAGGACATCATCGTCACCGGCTTCGACGGCATCGACGAGGGCGCCCGATCGGAGCCGCGCCTGACGACGGTGATGCAGCCGATGCTGGAGCTCGGCCGCGCGGCGGTGCGCGCGATGGTCGCCCGCCTCACCGACCCCGACCTGGACCCGGTCAGCACGGAGCTGCCGGTGACGGTCCTGCTGCGGGAGAGCTGCGAGGGGCCGCTGGGCTGAACGGATCGGGTCGCCCGATCCTCCTTCGCCCGGCGTACGGTACTTCCATGAGCGGGAGAGCCCTGGCCGCGTGCGCGCTCGCCGGCGTGCTCGTCCTCGCCGGGTGCGCACCTGGCGCGGCGCCCACGCCGACAGACGCGCCCGCCGCGACCCCGGCGCCCACGCGCCCTGCGCCCTCCACGCCACCGGCCGCCGTCGCGACCGCGATTCAGCACATCGTCGTCATCGTGGACGAGAACAAGCCGGCCGGATCCGTCATCGGCGACCCGCAGGCCCCCTACCTGACCTCGCTCGCGCGGACCGGCGCGCTCGCCACCGCGTACTCGGCGATCACGCACCCGAGCCTCCCGAACTACCTGGCGCTCACGAGCGGCACGACCGCGGGGATCACGACCGACTGCCCTCCCGGCGGCTCCTGCCTGGTCACCGGCCCGAACCTCGCCGAGGAGCTGGACCGCGCCGGCCGCTCCTGGCGGATGTACGCCGAGAGCATGCCGTCGCCGTGCACGACGGCGAACACGAGCCTGTACGCGGTGAAGCACAACCCGTTCCTGTACTTCCCGAGCGTGACGGGCTCCGCGTCGTACTGCGCGGCGCACGACGTCCCGTATTCGCGCTTCGCCGGCGACCTCGCGTCGGCTGCGACGCTTCCGGCGTTCTCCTTCATCAGCCCGAACCTCTGCAACGACATGCACGACTGCTCGGTCGCGGCGGGCGACGCCTGGCTGAAGGCGAACGTCCCGGCGATCCTGGCGTCGCCGGCGTTCACGACGCAGCGGTCGCTCCTGGTGGTGACGTTCGATGAAGGGGATTCGTCGGACAACGTGGTCGCGTGCGTGTTCGCGGGGCCGGCGGCGCGAGCGCACACCGTCGTCGGGACGCCGTTCACGCACTACTCCCTGCTGCGGACGATCGAGGAGGTATGGGGGCTGGCGTCGATGACCGGCGCGGACGACGGGGCGGTGGGTATGAGGGGGATGTTACGGTAAGGGACGAGTCTCGCTAAAACATCGACTCATACATATTGACACAAGATCGTGAAAGTGACAGTGTCGAACAAGCCGGAACCGGCATCGCCCACCTACGAACATTGCCGGCAGAGACCGGCGTCTTGGAGTAACGTGCTTCGCGATCAGCTCACACCGCACCGAAAGCGGGCGATCGTCCTCGTCGGAGGCGCGGCCGGCCTCCTCACCGTCGGGATAGGGGCATCGATCGGCATGAGCAGCGCGACCGCCGAAAAGTACGCGTCCAACGGCCCCGAGCCGCGCTCGGTGATCGGAGCGCTCGGCCCTCCGACAGAGGTGTTCCCCGCGGGCGTCGACACTGAAGGGCTGATCGCGGGAGGAATCGACCGAAGCACGCTGCGGAAGCTCGGGTCGGACGGACCGAAGTCGTTCTGGACAGGCGTCGATCACGCGGGGGACATCTGCCTTGTCACCGTCCTCGACGTGCAGGTCACGACCGCGGCGCCGTGCAGCGCTCCGAAGGACGTGGAGGCGAACGGGCTCGACCTTTCCGCTGCCGGCGCCAGCACTCGGCTGGACGACGGCCCCATCGTGGCCGTTCTGCTCCCGGACTCGGTCGACGCCGAGCCGATCACGGCGGGGAAGCATCCGTGGACGAGGTACGGAGACAACTTGCTCGTCGCCAAGCAGTCCGAGATTCCCGAGGACGTGACGTACGAGTTCGGCCGCAAGCGCGGTCATAGCGGACCGAAGATCAACTACCCCGGGTAGCGCGAATCGCCCCCATCCCCTCTGGCGTGTCGCCCATCCGCGTGCTTCCGTGGGACGCATGGCAGCGGTGAAGCGCGTGATCGTCTTTATCCAGGAGAACAAGACAACCGACTTCTACTTCCCCTCCCTCGCGGAGTGGGGCGCCGAGGTCGCCAATCATGGGAATCTGCGCACCAGCGCCCCCGACTTCGACCAGCCCCACGACCGGAACGCGTGGGTGCACTACGCGATGGGCGACTATCCCGCCGAGCCGATGCAGCTCGACAACGATCAGGTCATCCCCTATTACAGCTGGCTCGCCAAGAACTTCGTGTTCAGCGACCACCACTTCGGCTCCGGATCGAACTCGACGCCCGGCCACATGCTGGCCGTCGGCGGACAGATGCCGACGCTCAAGAACCCGCCGTTCGTGGGCGCGCACCCGGTGTGGGACCTGCCGTCGATCTTCAGCGTCGCCCAGAAGGCGGGCGTGAGCTGGGGCGCGTTCCCCGACCAGGACGGCTACCCGGTCAAGTTCTACACGACCACGTCCACCGCGCCGGAGTCGAGCGAGGTGCACCCGCCGTCGCAGTTCATCCCGATGGCGAAGGGCGGGACGCTGCCGGACGTCTGCTACGTCTGGTCCCCCGGCGGCTACGACGAGCACCCGCCGGCGACGCCCGCGCCCGACTACGTGACCAAGGGTCAGGGACTGGTCTGGCAGCGGGTCCAGGCGGTGATCGATGGCGGCGGCTGGGACGAGACGGTCTTCATCCTGACCTGGGACGACTGGGGAGGCTACGCCGACTCGGTGCCGACGCCGGCGATCGAGACGGCGCCGGACGCGCTGCACCCGGACGGCTTCCAGGTCATCGGCGGCTCGCGCATCCCGCTGCTCATGTTCGGCGGCGCCGTCACCCAGGCGATCGACCCGGAGTGGCACTCGCACGCGTCCATCCCGAAGACGATCTGCGACCTGCTCGGGCTCGGCACGTTCGGGGTGCCGCGCGTGGACGACGCGCCCTCGCTCGCGCACCTGGTGCAGCCGGGGCTCGGGAGGCCGGTGCCGCCGGCCCCGGGCAGCACGATCACGCAGCCGACCCCGCCGAGCCCGCGGCCGGCTCCGGTTGCGCCGAAGCCGTGGCCGGGGGCGTTGGGCCAGCCGCTGCCGGCGCTGGTGACGCTCGACGGCAGCACTGTGCCGGCACCGGCGGACGGGAAGGTGAACGCGAAGCCGCCGAAGGCGCCGGTGGCGCCGCCGGCGTGAGCGATGATCCGCTAGCTGTACGCCAGGAACCGCCCCGGCTTCCCCGGCTCCACATACTCGAACCGGCGCACGAGCCCCGCACCCTCGATGAGCCCGACCTGCTGCGCGAACGGCTCGCTCGCGACGAACACCGTCCGCTCGACCGGCCACTCCTCCGCGAACCAGGCGCGCAGCGCGGCGAGCACGCGCGCATCCAGCCCGTCCGCCATGCGCGAGCGGCGCACCCAGAAGAAGACGACGGCCTCCACGTCGGTCCAGGAGTCACCGCCGAGCGCCGTCACCGCCGACTCCGCCAGGAACTTCGCGCTCGTGTCGAACACGTACACACAGCCCAGGCACTCGGTGTCGTCCGGGTCGCGCACGGTGTAACTGAAGGCCTTGTGCTCGCGGTGCCGCTGCTCCAGGCCGGCCAGGTCCTCCCGATTCGCCGCGACGGTGAAGTCGTCGGCGGGCCAGGAGGACTGCTCCCACAGCCGCAGTTCGTCGCGCGTCTCCATCAGGGCCGCGTGGTCGTCCGCCGCGTCGTCCGCGGTGATCGGGCGCAGGACGAACTCGGCCGTCCGCAGCCCGGACGGGATCGGCACGGCCGGGTCGGTCAGCCGCACGCGGTCACCCCGCCGTCCGGCAGACCAGCACGGTCATCCGCTTCCGCCGGGTGAACCCCAGCCGCTCGTACACGGCGACCGCCCGCTCGTTCACGGTCTCGACGTGCAGGAACGGCCGCTCGCCGCGGTCGAGGATGCCGCGCATGACGGCGAGCATGACCTGCAGCGCGAAGCCGCGGCCGCGCCACTCCGGGTCGGAGCAGACCGCGCTGACCTCGCACCAGCCGTCCGGGCGCATCCGCTGGCCGGCCATCGCCGCAAGCCGGTCGCCGACGCGGACGCCGTGGTAGCCGCCGAAGTCGATCGTGCGCGGGAGGAACGGGCCGGGCCTGGTCCGCTCGACCAGGTCCAGCGCCTCCGCGACGTCGGCCTCCCCCAGCGCGACGAGGCGTGCGTCGTCGCCGAGCGCCGGCGGCGCGGGGAGGTCGGCGGCCTCGAACACGTACTGGTAGCAGTCGTAGCCGGCGACGGCCTCCCAGCCCTCCGGCGCCGCGTCGGCGAACACGCCCAGCGTCGCGCCCGGCCCGACGAGAGCGGCCAGGCGGTCCCAATCCGCGGCGCTGCCCCGGTCGGCGACGGACGCGAACGGCGACATGTCCGGCGGGTAGCGGCGGGCCCGGTCGTCCCCGACGGCGAGCGCAGCGTGCGGACCGGTGAGTGCGTTCCAGGCGGGGTCGTCGAGCACATGCATCCCCTCAGCCTCGCACACGCCGACCAACTCAGGCGTACTGTCTGGGGCAGCGTCGCGCCGCCCGAGCACGACGCCAGAAGGAGACGCATGAGCAGGGCCGCGATCGTGGTCAACCCGGTGAAGACCGACCCGGAACGGCTGCGGGAGGCCCTCGCGGCCGCCGAGCGCCGGCACGGCTGGGAGGACACCCTCTGGCTGGAGACGACGGAGGACGACCCGGGCACGGGCCAGACCCGCGAGGCGCTGGAGCAGGGGGTGGACGTGGTGATCGCGGCCGGCGGCGACGGCACCGTGCGCACGGTCGCCGAGGAGCTGCGCGGCACCGACACGGCGCTGGCGCTGCTGCCCTCCGGCACCGGCAACCTCCTCGCCCGCAACCTCTCGCTGACACTGGACGACGCCGAGCACGCCCTCGACACCGCGTTCGACGGAGCGGACCGGGCCATCGACGTCGGCCTCGCCGAGCTGCGTGACGGCCGCGACGCCACCGAGCGCCGCGCCTTCCTGGTCATGGCCGGGCTCGGGATCGACGCCAAGATGATCGCGGCGACCGACGACGACCTCAAGGCCAAGGCCGGGTGGATCGCGTACGTGCACGCGATGGGCCGGGTGCTGCGCGACAAGAACGAGCTGCGCCTGCGCTACCAGCTCGACGGCGGCCACGCCCACACCCTGCGCGCGCACACCGTCATGATCGGCAACTGCGGGTCGCTGCAGGCGGACATCCTGCTGCTCCCGGACGCGGCTGTGGACGACGGCATCCTCGACATCGTGGTGCTCCGGCCGGAGAGCATCGTGGGCTGGGCCCGGATCGTCGTCAAGATCTTCTGGGAGAACGGCGTGCTGCGCCGCACCAGCGTCGGCCGCCGCCTGATGCGCGACGACCGCGAGGTGCACGCGATGAACTACCTGAAGGGCAAGGAGATCGTGCTGACCTCCAGCCGCCCGGAGCAGGTCGAGCTGGACGGCGACCTCTTCGGGGAGGTGACCTCGATGCGCGTCCGCGTCGACCCTGGCGCGCTCCGGGTGCGCGTTCCCCGCGAGTGAGCGGCGGCGTATGCTGATGGTCCCCGTAGCTACGGGTATGGGGAAAACACGCCAGAGCCCGGCCGAGCGATCGGTCGGGCTCTGGTGCGTTCAGGCCTAGGCTGCCCCGCTGAGCGCCTTGGCCTTGAGCGTCTCGAACTCGGCCGGCGTGATCGTTCCGGCGTCGAGGAGCTGCTTGGCCGACTCGATCTCCGCGGCGGGCGAGGTCGTCCCCGTCCCCGCCACGGAGCGGATGTAGTCGGCGGAGGCGGCCTGGGCCTGCATCGAGCCCGCCGCGCTGCGCTGGGCCATGCGACCGCCCCGGGCGATCAGGTAGATGAAGGCGGCCAGGAACGGCACCACCACGAGGAAGATGCACCAGAGCGCCTTGGCCCAGCCGTTGAGCTCAGGGTCGCGGAAGAGGTCGATGAACACCCGGATGAAGATCGTGATGCAGACGAACACCAGGTAGAACCAGAACGACCAGACGAGGAAATCCCAGAAAGTCACGGCGACTCCGATCGGTTGACGAGAGCGGCCATCGCCTCGTGTGGCCGAACGGTACGACGCCGCGGCCCGGCTCGGCAAGAGGTCAATCCGGCCGCGGAGGCAGGGCGAAAACCCGCTGTTGCCAAGTACACGTTTTAGATGCATCATGCAGCCGAAAGCACCACACAGAGCGAGGGGACGGCACCATGACTCAAACACAGTCCCATCCTGGAGCGCAGCGGACCGGCTGGGTCGGATGGGTGTTCTTCGCGGCGGTCATGCTCCTGATCGGGGCGGCGATCGACATCTTCTACGGGATCATGGCGATCATCGGTCCCAACACCGCCTACTTCGTCGGCCCCAACGGCAGGGCGGCGTCCTTCGACGTCGCCGGCTGGGGCTGGTGGTCGCTGGTCATCGGAGTGGGCTTGGCACTGGCCGCCTTCTCGCTGCTCACCGGCCGCACCTGGGCGCGCATCTTCGCGGTCGTCGTCGCGGGGCTGAACGCCGTCACCCAGCTCATGTCGCTGCCCGCGCAGCCCTGGTGGTCGATCGTGATGGTCGCCGTCGACATCCTCGTCATCTACGCCGTCACCGTCCACGGAAAGGAAGTCCGAGCCTGACCGCCGTTCGCGCGCGGCTGCCGGATTCCCGCTGTTACGGGGGTTTCCGCGGACGCACCGGGGTCGCGCGCGAGCCCTCGTCCGCGCCCTCGTGCGCGCATGGGTGGGTACCATGCGTCCCATGCCCATCACCCTCGACAACGTCGGCATCGCCGTCCGCGACCTGGAGGCGGCGATCGCCTTCTTCACCGACCTCGGCTTGGAGGTCGTCGGCCGCGACACGGTCAGCGGCGAGTGGACGGACACCGCCGTCGGCCTCGACGGCAACCACGCGAACATCGCGCTGCTGCAGACCCCGGACGGCCGGGGTCGCCTGGAGCTGTTCGAGTACCTCCACCCCGACGCGATCGAGACCGAGCCGACCCTCCCGAACGAGATCGGCATGCACCGCGTCGCGTTCCAGGTCGACGACATCCAGCGCTCCCTGGAGGTCGCCGCCGCACACGGCTGCCATCCGCTCCGCGGCGTGGCCAACTATCGCGACATCTACAAGCTGACCTACCTCCGCGGCCCCAGCGGCATCCTCGTCATGCTCGCCCAGGACCTCACGCGCGCCGAGACGTGAGTAATCGCGGGAATCAGGTCGTGGATTCCCGCGACTAATCACGTCTCGGGTCAGTTGCCTGCTTGGAGGGCGGCAATTTGGGCTCGGGCGGCGGCGACCAGCTCCTCGTTGGTGTTGGCGTGGCCGGCGAGGCCCCAGCCGCCCTCGAGCGCCTCGGTGAGGAGGACCCAGGTGCGCTCGGCGAGCGTGGGGTCGCCCGCGGCCTCCGCGACGATGGCGGTGAACTGCTCGACCACCGCGAGCTGCTTCGGCCGGTCGAGCGCGCCGGCGTTGGTGAGCACCTGCACGCGCACGTAGTCGGAGTCCCCGTCGACGTTCGACAGCGCACCCTCGGCGAGCTCGTGGACGAAGGCGGCGGTGTTCTTGCGGAACATCGGGATGTCGGGCACCTGCTCGATCACCTTGAGGGTGTCGGCGAGAGTCGCGGCGAGCGCGTGCGGGTCGGCGAAGGTGCCGGCGGTCGCGTAGACGTCGATCATGGGCATGGGACTCATCTCCTCGGTTCCGGGGTGGCGTGCCCAGTGTGGATTATGATGAGCGTCATAGTCAAGGCTTCTCGACGGAAAGGTCCACCGATGGTCTCGGACGCGAAGGCGCGCATGATCGAGGGCGCCGCCCGGCTGCTGGCAGAGAAGGGCCTCCAGGAGACGTCCTTCTCCGAGGTGGTCGCCCTCACCGGAGCGCCGCGCGGATCGATCTACCACCACTTCCCCGGCGGCAAGGCGAGCCTGGTCGCGCAGGCGCTCGACCTCCAGCGCGCCAAGTCGATCGCGGTCATCGAGTCGGCCCGCGGCCTGCCCGCCGTGGAGGTGGCCGCGACGTTCCTGGACGCCTGGCGACGGCTGCTGCTGGCGTCGCACTTCACGATCGGCTGCTCAGCGGTCGCCGTCGCGGTAGCGGCCGACTCCGACGACCTGCTCGAACAGTCCGGCGCGGTGTTCCGCGACTGGGCCGGCCTCCTCGCTGAACTGCTGACGCTGGGCGGCGTGCCGGCCGGCGCGGCAGGCGGCGCGGCGGCGTTGCTCGTCGCGGGCAGCGAGGGCGGCGTCATCCTCAGCCGCGCGCAGTCCAGCATCGAGCCGTTCGAGGCGGTGGCGGAGCAGTTGATCGCGCACGTGCGCGGGCTGAGCCTGCCGGCCGGTCAGCCGCCCACCCGCTCCACCGCCGGCGGCGCCCACGTCCCGTCGAGGATCGCCCCGTCCGGCCAGTAGGCGCGCAGGTAGACCGAGAACGCGTCGGCCGGCGCCGGCAGCCAGTTCGCCAGCGTCGCCGGATCGGTGGGCGCGTCGCCGCCGACCGTCAGCGTGAGCGAGCCGTCGTCGGCGAAGGTGAGGTTCTTGTTCTTCGTGCCGAGCGAGAAGCGGTCGAGGCCGTTGGCGTGGAAGAAGTGGTGCTTGTTGTAGACGGTGAGCGACCAGAAGCCCTGCACCGGCGGCAGCGCCCCCGCCTCGAAACGGATCGAGTAGGTCTGCGTGCCGTCCAGCCGGGCTCCGTCCGCGTCGAGGTCCTGGTAGAAGTACGTCGTCTCGTTGGGTGTGTTGACGAAGATGTTCGACTTCCCGACCGCCGTCCGCATCAGGTAGTCGGCGCCGAACCGTGCTCCCGAGCGCTGCGTGGTCCAGTTCGCCCCGACCGGGATGCCGTAGTGGCGGAACTCGAACAGCTCCTTCACGGTCGCATCCGCTTCGATCGCCGCCGCGCGGCAGGCCGCCGCGACCTCCTCGTCCCGTTCCGCGGCCTCCAGAACCGTGCGGAACCAGTCGTACAACGCCTCCTCGCCCGGCAGCGGAGGCACCTCGTCCAGGATCTCCCCGAACGACGCGAAGAACGTGCCGGGGTCGACCCACTGCGTCTCCTGCTCGCCGGAGGTCGAGCCGGCCGCGCCGAAGGTCGGCACGGACGACCAGTCGACGACCTTCATCGTCCCGTCGAACTCCGCCAGCGGGTACACGCTGATCCGGTTCACGATGGGCTGGATGGCGGCGCGGTCCTCCGCCGTATCGTCCAGGAACACCCGCGGGATGACCACGGCCGAACGGGTCGCGTAGCGGAACACCCCGGCGATCCCGTCGGGCACCTCGCCCTGCCAGGACTCCGGGGCGAGCAGGTAGTGCCCGGGCGCCGTGCCGTACATCTTCCCCAGCTCCACGAACGAGTCCGTGCGCTGGTCCACCGCCTGGTAGACCCAGAACCTGTCCCCGAAGTCGGGCACCTGGACCACCGCTGGGCCGAGCGGCGCGTCGAGCGTGCCGAAGCCGTACGCCACGTCCTGGTTCGGGCACGCGACCACGCGCTCCTCCGGCCGGATGTAGTCGTGCAGCATCCCGATGCGGTTCGGCGGCCCGGCGGGGACGATCCCGGCCAGCAGGCCCGGCCCGGGGAGCTGCTCCATGAAGACGCGGCGGTTGTGGATGTTCACCAGGGGCCAGCCCCAGAGATACGCGGTCCGTGCGACCTGCGCCGCGTAGTCCGCCGCCACCCGCTGCCCCGCGCCCATGAGCTCCCCCGATCGTCCGTGCCGCTCCGGCCGGAGTCTAGGGAGGGCGCGCGCGGGCTGGCTAGGCCCGGGTTCCCGGGTACGGGGCCAGCTCCGCGAGCACCTCGTTGAGCGCCTCGGTGCTGGAGGGGTGGGTCCAGATCCCGTTCAGCAGCGCGTCGACCGTGACGCCGGCGCGCATCGCGAGGGCCACCAGGTTGATCACCTCCTGGGAGTCGACGCAGAACAGCGTCGCGCCGAGCAGCTGCCGGGTGGCGGCATCCGCCGTGAAGGTGATGATCCCGTCCGCGTCGCCCAGGATCTTCGGCCGGGGCATCGCGGCGATGTCCGCGACCTTCTTCGCCGCGTAGAGGACCTCGTGCCCGCGGCTCACCGCTTCGGCGGGCGTGAGCCCGACCTGCGAGAGCGGCGGAGTGATGAACGTCGTGTTCGGCACGGCCACCCGATCGGTCGTCGTGCGCCGGCCCTCCCCCGCGAGCTGATCCCACACCACGCGGTTGTCGTCCAGCGAGATGTAGGTGAACTGCGGGCCGCCGTTGACGTCCCCGACCGCGTACACGCCCTCGGCCGTGGCACGGAGGCGCTCGTCCACGCGGATGAAGCCCCGGTCGTCGGTGGCGACTCCCGCCGCCTCCAGGCCGAGTCCGGCGGTCACCGGCGTGCGGCCGGTCGCGACCAGCACGGCGTCGGCGTCGACCGCGCCGTCCTCCAGCAGCACACGCAGCGCGTCGCCTGAGCGCTCGATCGCGCGCACCCGGGTGGCCGTCCGCAGTGTCACACCGCGCGAGCCGAGCACGTCGCGGACGGTGGCGACCACCGCCGGCTCCAGCTTCGGCAGGAGCTCCGTGCGCGGGTCCAGCACGGTCACCTGCGACCCGAAGAGCTGGAACATGCTCGCGAACTCCAGGCCGACGAAGCCCGCGCCGATGACCGCGAGCCGCCGCGGGAACGGGTCGGCGTGCTGGATGGCCGTGGAGTCGTACACGCCGGGGAGGTCCAGGCCGGAGATCTCCGGCCGCGCCGGGATCGTCCCGGTCCCGATCACCACCGTCGCCCCGCGGATGGTCAGCGTCTCGCCGCCGGAGGTGCGGACGGCGACCTCCCGCGGGCCGGTGAACCTCGCGGTGCCGTCGACCAGCGTCGCCAGCCCCTCCAGCATCCGGTGGTTGGCGCCGTTCAGGCCGTGCACGAGCTCGTCGCGCCCGGCGACCGCGCGCGTGAAGTACTCCTGCGGGTCGTCGTCGGGCCTGCGCGCCTCCGCCGCGACGACCAGGTCCTTGGTCGGGACGCAGGCGACGTTGATGCAGGTGCCGCCGTACATCGCCGGGTCCCGCTCGACCAGCGCGACGGAGCGCCCGGCCGACGCATATCTCCTGGCGAGCGTCTTGCCCGCCTTGCCCCAGCCGACGACGAGCAGATCGACGTCCAGTTCCGAATCGCTCACGGTGCCTCCTCGGTCGCTCGGTGTCACCCTACGACCGAGGAGGCAGTGGCGTTCAGGCCTCCACGGAGCGTTCCGCCAGGAACGACGCGAGCTGCGCGGGGTCCGGATACGACGCCTGAGCGCCGGGATGAGCGGCCGCGTAGCCGCCGACACCGACCGCGAACCGCGCGGCGTCCACCAGCGCGTCGCCCTCCGCCAGCCGGACGAGCAGCGAACCCATGAAGGCGTCGCCCGCGCCTGTCGTGTCGACGGCAATGATCTGCACCGCGGCGACGTGAGCGGGAGCCGCGTCGCCGTCCACGATCAGGCAGCCGTCCGCCCCGCGGGTGACGACGGCGCGGGCGATCCCGAGCGTGGCGAACCCGTCGCGCACGGCGGTGGGGTCGGAGGCGACCGCGCCCCCCGCCAGGCCGAGGAGTGCCTGCGCTTCGCCCTCGTTGACGAGCAGGACGTCGGCGAGCGGGACGAGGTCGCGCGCGGCCTCCCCGAACGGCGACGGGTTGAGCACGACCGTCGTGCCGGCCGCGCGGGCACGCTCGGCGGCGGCCCGCACGGTCGCGGCCGGCACCTCCAGGCAGAGGCCGAGGACGGCCGCGCCGTCGAAGACGCTGTCCGGGAGGTCGTCCGCGGCGAGCGTTCCGTTGGCGCCCGCGGAGACCACGATCGTGTTCTCGCCGTCCGCGGCCACGGTGATGAGAGCGGTGCCGGTGGCCACGCCGTCCCGGACGGTCACGTGGGACGTGTCCACCCCGGCCGCGGCCACGGCCGAGCGCAGAAGCTCGCCGTTCGCGTCATCCCCGACCGCGCCGACCATCGCGACGTCGCCGCCGATCCGGCCGGCGGCGACCGCCTGGTTGGCGCCCTTGCCGCCCGCACCGACCAGCAGGTCGCCTCCGGAGACGGTCTCACCCGCACGAGGGAAGCGTTCGGTGCGCACGACCAGGTCGGCGTTCAGCGAGCCGACGACGACGATCCTGCCCCCGCTCACCGCCCGGCCTCCTGCGCCACCTCGGCCGAGGCGGGACGCGGGATCAGGAACGACACGGCGAGCGCCGCAGCCGTGATGACGGCACCGAGGATCATCCCCGCAGAGTATCCGGTCGTCGAGTGCCCCGTCGCGCCGGTCGCGATCTGGATCGCGGGCAGCAGCGCGAAGCTCAGGCCGGCGCCGAGGTTGAACGCGCCCGCGTTCAGTCCGGGCAGGAAGCCGGGGTTCGCGGCGGGCGAGAGCACGATGCCCAGCCCGTTCAGCATGATGTTCGCGATTCCCGCGTAGGTGATCCCGAGCAGCACAGTGGCGGCGATCAGCACGGGGAGCGAGTGGACGCCGACGAACGCCATGATCAGCGTCCCGATCACGCTGCCGGCCAGGCCGATCCGGAGGATGCGGCGGTAGCCGAGCGTCGGGGCGAGGCGACCGGCGAGCGGGCCGACCACCCAGCCGACCAGAGCATACGGCGTGAGGAAGGCGAGCGAGGCGAGGTCCGGCGCCATCCCGAACCCGGCGTCCGGGTTCTGTGCGATGGAGGTCACCAGGCCGTTGACGACGGCGAAGACGCCGGTCATCGTCAGCAGCGTGGTGAGCAGCAGCGCCCAGGTGGACCGCGGCTTGAGCAGCGGGGTCGGGATGAGCGGCTCGCTCCGGCGGTTCTCGATCGCCCAGAACGCGGCGAACGCGAGCACGGCCGCCAGCAGCGCCCCGATCACGAGTGGCCAGTTCGCGGCGGCGAGCTTGCCCGCCTCGTTGAGGCCGGTCAGCAGGGCGGCGAGCGACAGGGCGAGCGGGAGCACGCCCCACCAGTCCATCCGCACGCCGGCGGACGGCCGCGACTCGACGCCCCAGGCGGCGAGCATGACCACGGCGACGACCGTGACCGCGGCGATCACCCAGAAGACCGAGCGGAAGCCGAAGGCCGTCGCGAGCCAGCCGCCGGCGATCGCGTCGATGCCGGCGATGCCGCCGTTGACGGCGGTCAGCAGGCCCATCGCGGCGCCGTAGCGTCGCGGGTCGGAGATCTCCGAGCGCAGCATGAGCAGGCAGATCGGGACGACCGGCCCGGCGACGCCCTGCACGATGCGGCCGACGAAGAGCATCTCCACGTTCACCGCGAGAGCGGCGACGACGCTTCCGGCGAACATCACCACGAGCATCCCGAGCAGGACGCGCTTGCGGCCGGCGATGTCGCTGAGGCGAGGGAGGAACAGCGAGAACACCGCGGCGACCGTGAAGAACAGGGTCTGCGACAGGCCGATGGTGGCGTCGTCGCTGTGCAGCTCGCGCGCCATCGTCACCAGGACGGGGCTGAGCATGCTCGCGTTGAGCTGGAACGCGACGCACGCGGCGAGCAGGGCCGCGGTGAGGGCGGCGATGCGGACCGGGCGGCCGGTCGGGGCGGAGGTGGCGACGGGGGCGGTCACGCGACGGCTCCGTTCGCGGCTGCGGCAGTCGTGGCCTCCGGGTCGCCGATCCGCTCCAGCGCGTCCACCACGAGCCCCCAGAAGCGCTCGCGATCGAGCTCGAGGGCGGCCCAGGTCACGCAGCCGTCCGGCGCCGGCCCGCGGCGGTCGGCCACGGTCATCCCGGTGGTCAGGCGCCCCTGGGTCTCGATCGCGATCGGCATGCGCTCGGCGCGCACGATCGTGGGGTCGATCACGTACGCGACGGCGCACGGGTCGTGGACGGGCGGGCTGTCGAAGCCCTGCGCCTCCGAGTAGGTGTGCCCGAAGAAGTCGAGCAGCTCGCCGACGAAGCGGGCAGGGGCGGTGCCGACGGCGGCGATGCTCTCGCGCACCTCCGGGGTCGCGAGCGCCTGGTGCGTCAGGTCGAGCCCGACCATGACGACCTTCCAGCCCGCGCTGAAGACGATGTCGGCGGCCTCCGGGTCGATCACGATGTTGAACTCGGCGACCGGGCTCCAGTTGCCGACGTGGACGCCGCCGCCCATGAGGACGACCTGCTTGACGCGCTCCACGATCCTCGGCTCGCGACGGACCGCGAGCGCGATGTTGGTCAGCGCGCCGGTCGGGACGAGCGTGACCGAGCCCGGCTCGTGCGCCATCACGGTCTCCACGATGAGGTCGACCGCGTGCCGCCCGTCGAGCTCGATCAGCGGCTCCGGGAGGACGGGGCCGTCCAGGCCGGACTCGCCGTGGATGTCCGGTGCGACCTCGATCGGGCGCACCAGCGGGCGGTCAGCGCCCGCGGCGAACGGGATGCCGGCGATCCCGGCGACGCGCGCCACGGACAATGCGTTGCGGGTGACCTTGTCGAGGGTCTGGTTGCCCGCGACGGTCGTCACGGCGAGCAGCTCGATCTCCGGGTTTCCGTGAGCGAGCATGAGCGCGATCGCGTCGTCGTGACCGGGATCGCAGTCGAGGATGATCTTCTCCATCGGGTGGAGCCTCCGCTTCTTCGAGGAACGTAAAACGTTTGACACGATAGGCCTAAAGCGCTTTACGCGCAACCGGACCGGCCCTCGGTATCATGGGCGGGTGTCGACGCCGCCCCCTCCCCCGCCGCGCAAGCGGGTGACCGCGGCGATGGTCGCGGAGCGCGCGGGCACGAGCATCGCGGCCGTGTCCCTCGTGGTCAACGGCAAGCAGGCCGGCCGCATCTCGGACGAGAACGCGGAGCGCGTGCGCGCCGCCGTGCGGGAGCTCGGCTACGTGGTCGACAGCACCGCCAGCGCGCTGGCCCGCGGCACGAGCGACGTCGTCGTGCTGCTCGCCCCCGACCTCCCGAACCCCTTCTTCGGCCGCGTGATCAACGCGGTGCAGGAGACCCTCGGCCCGAGATTCCAGCTCCTGCTCTTCGCGTCGCCGACCGGCGAGCAGCCGACCGTCGCCGACGTCCAGCGGCTCGCGGCGCTGCGGCCGGCGGGCCTCCTCGTGTCGGCCCCGACCGTGGAGTTCCTGGACGACGCTCCTCCAGGCGTCCCGCTGGTGCTGCTGGACGCACCCGGCCTCCAGGACCGCGCCCCCACGGTCAACTACGACCTCGCCTCCGGCGTCCGCGCGCTGATCGCCCACCTCGCCGAGCGCGGCCACACCACGATCGGCTACCTCGACGGCTCCACCCCCGCCGCGACCTACGAGCTGCGCCGCACCCTGCTGCAGGCGGAGGCCGAGCGGCGCGGGATGACACTGCTCACGACTCCGCCGGTCCGCAGCCGCCCGGACATCGCCGAGGCGATGGCCGCGACCGAGGCCGCCCTCCCCGGCTGGCGGGCCGCGGGCGCCACCGCGGTGATCGCGGCCTCCGACACCCTCGCCCACGGCGTCCTCGCGGCGTGCGCGCGGGCGGGCCTGCGGGTCCCGGAGGACATCGCGGTCGCCGGATTCGACGACCTGCCCGCCTCCTCCGTCACGGCCCCGGCGCTGACCAGCGTCGCCCTGCCGGGCGACCTCCTCGGCTCGGTCGCTGCACGCCTCCTGCTGTCGCTCATCGAGGGCGGCGAGGCGCCCGAGACCCACGAGCTCCCGGCCGAGCTCGTCGTGCGCGCGTCGACCGGCTGACGGCCCGCGTCATACTCCCCGGCTCCGGCGCTCTCTCAGGGGCGTCGGCGACACGAGGAGAGAATCATGACGACACACGATGACCCGCTGGCGGAGCCCCGCGACAGCGTCGGCTTCCGGGTGTCCGCCGCACGGGCGGCGCGAGGAGCTGCACAACGCGGGAGGTCGCTACCCGGTCGCCGACGAGCGGCTGCGGCCCGGTCGCGGCATCCGGCAGCCCTCACCCTCCCGGACGGCGAAGCGTGACTGCGCGCCGCGTCCGCGCCCTGCTGTCCCGGCTCACCGGCCGCGGCGCCGCGGCCGCTCCCGAGGAGGCGGTCGGCGCCCCTGCGCACGATCCCGGCAGACCGGCCGAGGTCGAACGCCGCGGGTGGCACTTCTGGGCCTCCTGCCGGGTGTGCCCGTGGGAGGGCGACGATCGCCTCATCCACTTCGACGCCGAAGCCGACGCCGCGCAGCACAACGACTCCGCGCACCTCCCGCGGCCGGCGGCCCGGCTCGCCGCCGACTGACGGCCGGCTCAGAAGCGCGCCAGCCAGGCCCGCGCGATGTTGTACACCCCGGATGCGATGAGCCCGAGGCCCAGCACGACGATGGCCGCGCCGCCGAACGGGAGCTCCTGCAGCGCGGTCAGCCCGCCCGCGAGGCCCGTCGCGGTCGCGGGCTGGGCGCGGACCGCCGCGAGGATGAAGGCGACGCCCGCCAGCGCGACCACGACGCCCTTCGCGATGTAGCCCACCATGCCGAGCACCACGGTCCCGTGGCCGGCGACGCCGCCCGGCACCTCGATGTCCCGCCGGAACCGGCGGCGGATGCCCTTGACGACGAAGTAGCAGCCGACCGCGCCGGTCACCAGGCCGAGCACGCCCAGCCCGAGCTGGCCTCCCGGTGACGCCAGGATGCCCGCGCTGACCTGACGGGTCGTGGTGCTGGCGTGCGTCGGATGGCCGTCGGCGAAGGCGATCGCCGTGAAGCCCAGCACAGCGTAGGCGACAGCCTTGCTCACGTGCTCGGCGCGCGCGATCCAGCGGTCCGCGGTCGACCCGGCCCTGACCAGCACGGCCTCGGTCAGCAGCCAGAGCGCGAGGGCGAACAGGCCGATGGCGGCGATCCACAGCACGATGAAGCCGCCGGGGATCTTCGTCACCTCGCCCAGGGCGCCGGTCTGGTCCGCCTCCCCCACGTGCGCGGCGCCGAGCTGGATGGCCAGGCCGCCGAGCAGCAGCTGGATGAGCCCGCTCGCGGCGAACCCGACGCGCGCGGGAATCTCCAGCAGCTTGCTGTCGCCCGCCGTGCGCGCGGCCTTCCGGAGCTGCGCCTTGCCTTCGGCCGCTGTGCTCATGGTGCGAACCCTGTGCTCATGGCTCGGCCACGGGCTCGTCGACGCTGCTCAGCACCGTCCAGCCGTCGCCGGGGGCGAGGGTGAGCTCGCCGTCGCCCTGCGGGGAGTGCGCGAAGAACACCGCGGAGCCGGACTCCTCGCCCGGACCGCCATAGGTGGAGAGCAGGTCGTCGCCGGAGGGCGAACGAAGCACGTAGGCGCGTTTCGGGAGGAGGTCGCTCCAGTCGGTCACGACCTCTTCTGCGTCGTCGGTCATGCGCGGCGCAGCCACCCGAACAGCCCCGTCTTCTGCGGCCGGAACCAGTTCGCGTAGACCGCGAGCTTGGCCTCGGCGAGAGTCGTGCACGCACCGACCGTCCGGCCGTCGGCGGCCGACGCGGTGAAGCCCGTGTCCGTCTGCTCGATCATTCCGAGGTAGGCGGACGGGGTCTCGGCGACCCAGAGCCCGGCCACCGGCTGGCGCCACGCGAGGTGCTCGCTCTGACCCGGCGTCGCGGCCTGACGGATGCTGCGGCGCACCCGCGTCTCGCTGCGGCGCTGAAGCGGTCGTGCTGCCTTAACCGCGATCGTCATGGCGTTCCCTTCGGCCGGGCTGGTGCGGTGAGTGAAGAAGTAACTAGAGCTTCTAGCTAATCGACGGTCTCGGCAAGTTTTGCCCGGGGGGTTGATTCGCCGACGTCGACCTGCTAGTGCCATGGCGATCGAGCATCTAGAAATTCGTGTAGCTAGACGCACTAGCGATCCGCTAGGCTCATCCCGCACGGCCGACGAGGAGGGACGACGCAATGGGAACACTCACCTACGACGGTGACACCATCACCTTCGAGGACCGGACGCTGGCTCACCTGCAGGCGGCCATCACGACCAAGCTGCGGCGGCGGGAGCCCTTCCTGATGAGCTGGAGATGCGACGAACCGGGCCTCCCGGCGCGGAGGTCGCTGTGGATCGACAACTCCATCCCGATCCGCTACGAGTTCGACAGTGCCGAGCTGGGCCGCCTGAACGCCGCGTGGCTCAACAGCATGGTCGAGATGGCGGGACGCACCAGCGGGCTGCTGGTGACGGAGGAGCCGAAGGATCTGAGCGAGTACCGCGACCGTCGCGGCCGCGCCGGCGAGCGAAGCGTCGCGGCGAGCTAGTCTCTAGGCTCTCTAGCTTGTAGATGGTCTATCATCTACTGCATGACGACGGACAGCACGCGTCCGGCGCCCCACTACTGGTACAGCGCCGAGACGGACCGCGAGCGGGCGATCGACGTCCTGGAGCACCTGCGCGCCTACGGCGCCGCCGACAGCGCCATGCAACGCCGGTCCGAGAAGGCCATGCGGATGAACGAGAACGACATCTCGGCGCTCCGCTACCTGCTCAGGGCGAGCGAGCAGGGGACGACCGTCGGGCCGCGCGAGCTCGCGGAGTACCTGGGCATCCAGAGCTCGTCCATCACCGTCCTCCTCGACCGCCTCGAGAAGTCCGGCCACATCCGCCGCGTCCCGAGCCCGTTCGACCGCCGCGCGCTGATCATCGTGCCGACGGTCCCGACCGACCAGCTCCAGCGCGCCATCCTCGGCGACGTCCGCGAGGAGCTGGTCGAGGTCGCGTCGAACCTGACCCCGGAGGACGCGGAGACCGTCGTGGACTTCATCGACCGCCTCCGCGACGCGGTCGACCGGATCGACACCCCGGGCGGCGACACCGCGACCGCGACGAAGGCGTCCACGAAGGCGGCCTCGCACTAGGATCGACCCGATGAGCGAGGCACCCTGGTACGACACGGCGCCCGCGCACGCCGTCCGCGTCGTCGCATCGCTGCGGGAGTACCGCACCGCCGAGCAGGCCATGCGCCGCCGCACCCGCGAGTCGATGCGGATGGGCGAGGCCGACCTCAAGGCGCTGCGCTTCCTCCTGAAGGCCGAGGCGGAGGGCCGCCACGCGACCCCGGCCGCGCTCGGCGCGCACCTGAGCATCAAGTCCTCGTCGGTGACGGCGATGCTCGATCGCCTCGCCGCCTCCGGCCATGTCACCCGGCATCCGCACCCGCAGGACCGGCGCAGCCTCACGATCCGCGCCACGCCGGGAGCGGACGAGGAGGTCAGGCACACCCTGGCGGCGATGCACCGCCGCATGCTCGACGTCGCCGCGGGGCTCGACCCGCGGGCGGCGGCGGTCGTCGCCGGATTCCTGGCGCAGCTCACGGTGATCGCCGAGCAGGGCGAGCGGGGCTCGGCCGCCTGACGCCACGGACCGCGACGGCCGGTTCGAACGCCGTGGACCGACGTGTCCGAAACCGGCCATTCCGCTGTCCCGGATCGGCTTTCGAGCGCATGCGAACGGAAATTAGGTTCTTTCCATCCCGTAGCCGCCCGCCCCGCTGAGCACCCGATCCGGTACCCGCTCCGGACCTCTCCGCACCGGAGGGCGGCCTCTCCCGCATCGTCGGGGCGGCCTCCCTGTGTCGTGCATGGCCGTCCCCGGAAGGAACCGCCATGCGCCCGTACGCAGACACCACCGTCGACGACGACCTCGTCACCCGCAGCCGAGCAGGCGACACCGCGTCGTTCGCCGAGCTCTGGCGCCGCCACTCCGACGCCGGCCGCCGGTTCGCGGCCTCCGTGACCTCCGCCTTCGACGCGGACGACCTCGTCGCGGAGGCGTTCGCCCGGATCTTCCGGGCACTCCGTAACGGCAACGGCCCGGTCCGCGGCTTCCGCGCCTACCTGTACACGACCATCCGCAACGCAGCCGCCGCCTGGGGGTCCGCCCGGCAGGAGGTCGCCGTCGAGGACCCGGGCGAGTACAGCGACGAGCCGTGGACCGACGACCACCAGGACGTGGTCTGGGAGCGGTCGCGCGTGGCCGCCGCGCTCGGCGCGCTGCCGGAGCGGTGGCGGAGCGCCCTCTGGTACAGCGAGGTGGAGCAGCTGACCCCGACGGAGGTCGCCGGTGTGCTGGGCATCTCGCCGAACGCGGCCGCCGCCCTGACCTACCGGGCGCGCGAGGGTCTGCGCCGCGCGTGGGACGCCCAGCTCGCCGCCTGACGGCCTCGGACGGCCTGTCCGATCCGGTTCTCCCAGGGTCTTGCGCGATCGAATGTATGCGCATACGGTGCGCGGGGTGATCGCTCTGCGGGAGTGCGTTCCCGTTCGAGCAGTTGTCGACGATGACACGAAACGGAGACCGTCCCATGAGAAGACCCCATCCGCCGCGGCGTTCACGCCGCACCACCGCGATCGTGCGGGCCGGCGCAGCAGCCGTCCTCGCCGTCGCGTCGCTCGCGACCGCGCAGACCGCGTTCGCGACGACCGCGCCGGGCGATCAGAGCACCCAGGACCGGAGCGGCCAGGGCATGCAGGGCATGAGCGCCCAGTCGCCGCTCACCCCGGCCCAGAAGGCGAGCCTCCTCCAGGTCGCCAAGGACACCTGGGCCTTCTTCGAGAAGGACACCGATCCCGTCACCCACCTCCCGCTCGACAACCTCGGGCCGGGCGCCACCCGGGGCCAGTACACCTCCGCCGCGAACATCGGCACCTACCTGGAGGCCGTGGTCTCCGCCGGCGACCTCGGCATCATCAAGCGGCCGCAGGAGCGCGCGCTGATCTCCTCCACGCTCGACACGGTGGCCACCCTGAAGCGCTCGCACGGCTTCCTGTTCCAGTGGTACGACACCACGAACGGGCACACCATCCTGAACCCGGGCGCCGCCGACTGCTCCACCGAGACGACCCCGCAGCAGGACAACTGCTCGTTCCTCTCGGCGGTCGACAACGGCTGGTACGCGTCCGGCCTGATGGTCGCGCGCCAGGCGCTCCCCGAGCTGCGCCGGCAGATCGACGCGCTCATCGCCCCGATGGACTTCTCGATCTTCTACGACGACCGGGCGCAGACAGCCTGCAACACCAACCCGGACATCGCGGGCAACCAGCCGACCGGCCAGATGTACGGCGGCTACTACGCCGGCCAGGGCCCGGCCGGCTACCACAACGGCGCAATCTACAGCGACCCGCGCATCGCGATGTACATCGGGATGGGCCTCCACCAGATGCCCGGCGACGTCTGGTGGCGCACCTGGCGCACCCTCCCGCCGAAGCAGTGCCCCACCGACCCGGACTTCTCGTGGCAGGGCCAGTGGCCGGTCGGCGGTGACTGGCAGAAGTACACCGACCCGCAGAGCGGCAAGGTCTTCAACGTCTGGGAGGGCCACTACACCTACCCCGGAACGTCGATGACCTTCCTCCCGACCTGGGGCGGCGGGATGTTCGAGGCGATGCTCGCGAACGAGATCGTCCCGGAGACCACGTGGGGCCAGAACGGCTTCGGCCTCGCGGACGTCCGCACGGCGCAGGTGCAGGAGAAGTACGCCACCCAGACCCTCGGCTACCCGGTCTGGGGCATGTCGCCGTCGAGCACCGCCGACGACACCGGCGGCTACGGCATCTACGGGGCGACCGGCCAGAAGTTCCCGGCCGGCCAGGCGCTCGCCCAGTGCCCCGGCTGCTCGACGGAGGACGTGGTCACCCCGCACGCCTCCTTCACGGCACTCGGCGTGATCCCGCAGGACGCATACGCGAACATCCAGAAGCTGCGCACGCTCTACCCGGGCATCTACACGGCGGACGGCGGCTTCTACGACGCGGTCAACCCCGTCTCGGGCTCGATCGGCCACCGCCGCCTCGTGCTCGACCAGTCGATGATCATGATGTCGCTCGACAACGCCCTCCAGAACGGCGCCATCCGCCAGCACTTCGCGGACGACCCCGCGTCGTGGGCGGCGAAGACGTACCTGGGGATGGAGACGATGACGCTGAAGTAGGGAGCCCCGCGGACCGGACGCCCGGACACCGCCTGCGTGGCGGTGCCCGGGCGTCCGGTGCGTCCGGGGCAGGGTCGGGCTCAGGCGCGGAGGGCGACGACCAGGGCGAGCGGGGCGACCAGTAGTCGCAGCGGCGCTCCCGCTGGCCGAGACACCGCTCCGGCCAGGGGGGAGCGTCACGCGAGTCCCGGACCTCCCAGGGTCCTAGATCGATGGGCACCAAGCGAGCTTCGACGGTGGGCTCTGCCCCCAACCGGTGAACGACCAGCACTGATCCGGGACCTTCCATCCGCGATCGCTGTTCAAGGTCGTCATGTTCGTTATCGACGGCCCCGGGAGTGCCGGGTCGAAGATGGTGCCCATGCAGTCCGTGAACGCCATGTTCGGAAAGAAGACGCACCCAGCGTCACTGACTGCCTGATAGTTCCCACTCACCGTTGCCGACGTGCGGGAGCCGAGCGGTGCGGTGATCTGAACCAGCACCGTTTGGTTTCCGTCGGCGATCTTCGCAAGCTTCTGCGGGTAGCGCATGCCGATCGCAATCGAGTTCTTGCCGCAGGGGTCCGATAGGTCGTTGTAATCCGCATACGCGCCCACCGCACCGGCATTGGCTCCGAACGCCGTCATCAACGACCACGACCAGTTGTAGTTCACGGCCCAGTTGGCTTCCTTGTACCCGCCGCCGCAGACCGGCCGAGAGCCGCCTCCGTCGCCGTTCGAGATGTTGACCTCGATCTCCATGCCCCACCCCTTGGGCAATGCGGTGGTCGAGTTGCCGAGCGGAGCAACCCACCAGGCGCCCTGCACGACCTTGGCCTTCTTGGTGATGTTGTCCGTGTACGCGTTGATCTCCCCGCTGTAGGGAGCCCAGAGTGGATCGCTTCCGCCACGGCTCATTCGAGGCGACAGAGTGTTGGTCGCATCCGCCATTGCCGCGAGCCGTGCCCGGCGTTCGACCATCGTGCCGTGAGCAGCGGACTCGGGCGCCACTTCCGGCGCATCCGTGTCGACGGTCGTGAGCGCACGGCCTCGCGCCCGCGAGTTCATCTCATCCGTCGAACGCTCGACGATCACTCCCGTGGCGGCAGGTCGCACACCATAGTCTCCGACGAAATCGGCGATGAGGTCATCGACCGTCGGACCGGGATCCAGGTAGTACTCTCCGACGACGTCTCCGTTGTCGAACCGATAGCCTTTGACGTCTTCACGGAGCGTTTCCCCGAGCTCCACCGCGTCCGTGAGGTCGATGGGATGTTCGATCGGCAGGACAGTCGTGGTCTTGTCTGGAAACTGAGGAACAGCGGGCGCCGAAGTCTCATCGGCTAGCGCGGGGAGCTGCGCGCCCGTCAGACAGATTGCTGCAACGACGACGGGTATCCCGACGAGTGCTCGCCTCTTCATGGTGGTGGGGTCCCCTTTCTGGCCCTCCTGAGCCGGTGATCGTGACGGAAAAGGACGAAGGCGACGATGAACGCCAGCACCGAGCCGAGTGCGACCCAGTTGAACTCCCACCCCTGGGCGGTGTTCCGCCACAAGCCCGTCGCGTCGTCGAGATAGCTGCACTGGTAGTAGAGGGGGAAATCATGGAGGCCCGGCCAGACGTGCGGCTCAAGTGCGACGGTCGCCTGCGGCGTTTCGCTACACACATCGCTCGGGGCATACCTCGCCCAGGTGATGTACCGCCAGGCCACGAACAAGCCACCTGAAACCGCCGCGGACGCCAGAGACACCGAGCTCGCCCGCAACGACCAGCTGCTCATCCATCACCCCCGCACCTGGCCGAAAGCGAATCAGCCCTCGAATGAGCCGATACATGCTCCAGTCAACCTAGCGTCGGGCATCTGCGCATGACAAATCTATTACTTACTGATTAATATTTTCATTTTGCGCGAACCGCCGCCCGCCGCGCCAGCGCCCGAGCTCCCACCACGACATCCAGCACCGCGGCCGCGACGAAGCCGGCCGACATCAGGAACGACAACCACGCGCTGCCCGGCATCATCGTCCCGACCCCGGCCAGGAAGGTGAGGACGATCACGACGAACGCGGCGAGCGCGGCCCGCTGGCCGACGTGCTCGCGCCGGGCCGTCAGCATGGGGGTCCCTTTCACTGGACGGATCGCAACGTTCGGCCCATCCTCGTGCGGGGCGCGTGCGCTGTCATCCGGCCGGTGGAGTAGCCGCGGTTACTCTCCCGGGAGTAGCGGCTACTCTACGTAACGTGACGAACCAGCCTCGACCAGACGACATCTCGATCGGCGGCGACATGATCCGTCTCGGGCAGTTCCTGAAGTTCGCCGGCCTCCTCGACTCCGGCGGGAACGTCAAGGAGGCCATCATCGACGGCTACGTGACCGTGAACGGCGAGGTCGACCGCCGGCGCGGGCGGCAGCTCCAGCTCGGCGACATCGTCGGCTTCGAGGACCGCCTCGTCCGCGTCTGCCCGTGAGCTGAGCAGATGAAGCTGACGCTCGACCTGCACGACATCTACAACCGCGGCGGCGACATGTTCGTGCACTTCCGCTGGAAGTAGCGCCCGTCGCCGGCGGGATCACAGCACCCCCAGCCCCCGACCGCGCGACCCCACCGGCGACGTCCGCAGCTCCTTCCGCGTCGTCACGCCGAGCTTGGCGAACACCTTGCCCAGATGCCATTCGACGGTGCGCGGGCTGAGGTAGAGCTGCTCCCCGATCTCCGGGTTGCTCCGGCCGTCCGCGGCGAGGCGTGCGATGAGCGCCTCCTGTTCGGTCAGGTCCACGACGGTGTCGGGCGTTCGCGCGCGCGCCGTCTCCCCTGTCGCCGCCAGCTCGCGGCGGGTGCGTTGCGCGAACCCCTCCATGCCCGCCTCGCGGAAGAACTCGTGAGCGGCGCGCAACTGTTCGCGGGCGTCCGTCCGGCGGCCCTGCCTGCGCAACCACTCGCCGTAGACCAGCCGGGTCCGCGCCAGCGCCACGCGGATGCGGGTGCGGCCGAGCCGCTCGATCGACTCCCGGTACGCGGCCTCGGGATCGTCGTCCCCGGCGAGGAGCGCCCGGCAGCGGGCCAGAACGCCGAGCGCCCAGTCGGTGTCCGCGGCGCGGGCGATCTCGGTCAGGCGCGCCAGCGCATCCGCGGCCCTGTCCGGCTCGTCCAGGCGGGATGCCGCCTCGATCAGCTCCGGGTAGACCCACGTCGACAGCCCCAGCTCGAACGGGTGCGCCGCCGCACGCTCCGTCACCGCGAGCGCCTCCTCGTACCGGCCGAAGGCGTTCAGGAAGACGGCGGTCGTCAGCTCTGTGCCCGCCAGCCAGAGTCCCTCCCCGCGAGCGGAGACGTCGGCGCGGCTCGCGTCGAGCAGTGCCCGTGCGTCCGCCTCGCGGCCTCCCCACGCGGCGCGGAGGAACGCGATGTGCGGGCTCAGCGCGTGGCCGGTCGCGGAGGTCACCGCCTCGGCCTCCGCGGCCAGCGCCAGCGCGGCCGGGAGGTCGCCGACGAAGAGCTCCGCGGTGAAACGCTCGGTCAGCGCGATCGAGAGTGTGCTCAGCGCGCCTGTCCGCCGGGCGAGCTCGACCTGCCGGGCGGTGAGCTCGAGCCAGGCGGCGTCGTCGCCCACGGCGCGGGCGGCGCGGGAGGCCGGCCACAGCCAGCGCAACGCCTCCTCGTCGGAGAGCGGATCGGTCCGTACGGCGTCGAGCGCGCGATGCAGGACCGGGACTCCGGCGGCGTACCCGCCGGTGACGAGCGACGCGAGGCCGTCGAGCAGCAGGGCGCACCCGGACGGCGCGGCGGCGGCGTCCGTCAGCCCGGCCGCCGCGACCGCGGTCGCGACATCGGCGAGCGCCGCGCCGCCGTCGGCGAGCCGGCCGGCGAACAGGGCTGCCGTGAACGCGTCGAGGTAGGTGTCCCTGGCGACAGCGGCGTCCAGGGTCTCGTACCGCTTCGCCGCGCTCAGCAGCAGCGCGGGGGCCTCCCTCCCCCGGGTCGACGCGAACGAGAGCCGCGCGCCGAGGAGCTGGGCCCGGGCCTGGTCGGGCTCGCCGAGCGGCCCCGCCGACGCCACCGCCAGCATGTTGCGGGCGGCGTCGGCGGCTCCGGCCTGCATGCGCGCGTCCGCCGCGTCGAGCGCCCGCCGGGCCCGGAGCGCCGGGTCGGGGGTGAGCTCCATCGAGCGGGTCAGGAAGGAGCAGGCCGCCGACCAGCCGCCGCGGGCCCGCGCCCGGCCCGCTGACGCTTCGAGCTCGGCGGCGACCTCCTCGTCCAGGCCGACCGCCGCCTCCGCCCGGTGCCAGGCCCGGTCGTCGGCGTCGGCCTCATCGACGACGGCCTCCGCGAGGGCCAGGTGCGCCGCTCGCCGCTCCTGCGCTGTCGCGTCGCGGTAGACCGCCGACCGCGCGAGAGGGTGACGGAAGCGCACCTGTGCGCCGAGCTCCAGCAGCCCGGCCTCCTGCGCCGGCTCGATCGCGTCCGCAGCGATCCCGGCCTCCGCCGCCGCGCGCCAGACGAGCGCGGCGTCTCCCGACGGCTCGGCCGCCGCGATCAGGGCCAGCCGCCGGGTGTCGCCGGGGAGCAGCTCGAAACGTCGGGCGAACCCGCGTTCGATCCGCGCGGCGAGCGCGCTGCGGCCCTCGCGCGCTTCCAAGCCCGGTTCGGGCGCATCCACCTCCCGCGGCAGCTCCAGCAGGGCGAGCGGGTTCCCTCGGGCCTCCGCGATGATCCGGCTGCGCACCCGGTAGTCGAGCGGCCGGGCCGTCACCGCGTCGAGGAGCGCCTCCGCGTCGGCGTCGGCGAGTCCGTGCAGGTGCAGCGTCGGGAGGCCAGCGAACGCCTCCGTGGTCCCGCCCCGCGGCTCGCTGCCGTCGCGACCCCCCTCATCCCGCACCGCGAACAGCATCGCGACCCGCTCCGCCGCGAGCCGCCGCGCCACGAACGCCAGTGTCTGCGCCGAGTCGCTGTCCGCCCACTGGGCATCGTCGACGACGCAGAGCAGAGGCGCGCCCTCCGCCGCCTCCGCCACCAGCCCCAGCACGGCGAGCCCGACCAGGAAACGGTCGGGCGGGTCGCCGCTCTGCGTGCCGAGCGCCGTCCGGAGGGCGTGACGCTGCGGCTCCGGGAGCCGGTCGGCCCCGTCGAGGAGCCGGGCGCACACCTGCTGGACGACCGCATTGGCGAGCTCGAACTCCGATTCGACACCGGTCGCCCGCACGACCGCGAACCCGGTCGCACGCTGCTCCGCGAAGCCGAGCAGCGCGGTCTTGCCGACGCCGGCCTCGCCGCGCAGCACCAGGACGCCGCTGCGGCCGGACGACGCCGCCGCCAGCAGCCGCTCCAGCTCTGCGCACTCGTCGCGCCGGCCGCGCAACGGGCCGAGTTCGTCCTCGATCCTCATGGCGCACCCGACCTTAGGGACTGCGGAGGGCGCTGGCAAGGGAGCGGCCCGGGCACGGACCCGGGGGTCTCCCTGGCGCGACGGGCCGCGACGGCGACGAGCATTGCCGTCATCGAAACGAGATCTCTGGAAAGGGGATTCGATCATGAACACCACAACGAACACCACCGCCCGCTCGGCCTTCGGGATCGGGGCCGACCTCCGGGACGGCTTCGCCGAGGTCGGCGACGGCGTGACCCTGCACTACGTGGAGGCCGGCACCGGCCCGCTCGTCGTGCTGCTGCACGGCTTCCCCGAGTTCTGGTATGGCTGGCGCGACCAGATCGCGCCGCTGGTCCAGGCGGGCTACCGCGTCGTCGCGCCCGACCTCCGGGGCTACAACCTGTCGTCGAAGCCGGCGGACTTCACCGACTACACCGCCGACAAGCCGGCGGCCGACATCGCGGCGCTGATCCGCGTGCTCGGCACCGGGACGGCGGCGGTCGTCGGGCACGACTGGGGCGGCTCGATCGCCTGGACGCTGGCGATGAACTCCCCGGAGGTCGTCGAGCGCCTGGTCATCCTGAACGCCGCGCACCCGCGCAAGCTGAACGAGGGACTGAAGAGCCCCCGCCAGCTGGAGCGCAGCTGGTACTTCTTCTACTTCCAGCTCATGGGGACTCCGGAGCGCCACGCCGCCAAGGACGACTGGGCCTTCTTCGCCCGGTTCTTCCGCGACGCCCAGCCGGCCTACACGGCCGACGAGCTGGACCGCTACCGGGAGGCCTGGTCGCAGGAGGGTGCGGCCACCGGGATGATCGACTACTACCGCGCGGCCGTGCGGCTGGGGTCGAAGCAGAAGGTGCTCACCGTCACCGCGCCGACGCTCGTCATCTGGGGAGAGCAGGACCGCTTCCTCGGCTCCGGCCTGGCCGAGCCGCACGCGGAGGACGTGCCGAACCTCGTCGCCGTGGAGCGGCTGGAGAACGCGTCGCACTGGGTGCACCACGACGAGGCGGACCGCGTGAACGGTCTGCTCATCGACTTCCTCGGCGGGGCCGGGGAGGGCGACGCCCGCTGAGGCGGACACCCCCGGCGCCGCGGTTGGGGGTTTCCCTCAAATCATCCCCTCCGCCTCGCGGAGGTTGAGGGAAGCCCCCGAAGCCGCGGCGCCGCCGATACGGAAAGGTCAGGGGCGGCGACGTCTGTTCACCGTCGCCGTCCCACCAGACAGGAGGACCACATGTCCATCAGCGAACACCCCGCACGGACCGGCCACGACGACGAGCACGCCGCCGTCCGTCCGTTCACCATCGACATCCCGCAGGCCGACATCGACGACATGATGCGCCGCGTCCGCGAGACCCGGCTGCCGGAGCCCGAGACCGTCGACGACACGTCTCAGGGCGTGCGACTCCAGGTGATGCGAGACCTCATGGAGTACTGGAAGGACGGCCACGACTGGCGCGGCGTGGAGGCGCGGCTGAACAGCCTGCCGCAGTTCGTCACCGAGATCGACGGGCTCGACATCCACTTCATCCACGTGCGGTCGCGTCACGAGGGCGCCCTGCCGATGATCGTCACCCACGGCTGGCCCGGCTCGGTCATCGAGCAGCTCAAGATCGTCGGGCCGCTCACCGACCCGACGATGTACGGCGCGAGCGCCGACGACGCGTTCGACCTGGTCATCCCGTCGCTGCCGGGGCACGGCTTCTCGGCGAAGCCCGACCGGCCCGGCTGGGATCCGATCCGGATCGCCCGGGCGTGGGCCGAGCTGATGCGGCGCCTGGGCTACGACCGGTACGTCGCGCAGGGCGGCGACTGGGGCAACGCGGTCACCGAGCAGCTCGCGCTCCTGAAGCCGGAGGGCTTGATCGGCATCCACACCAACATGCCGGCGACGATCCCGGACGGCATCCAGGCCGCGCTCGACGCGCACGAGGACCCGCCGGCCGACCTGGACGAGGAGGAACGGTATGCCTGGGACCAGCTCGCGTTCTTCTACGCGCACGGCCTGGCCTACGCGCAGGAGATGGGCAACCGCCCGCAGACGCTGTACGCGCTCGCGGACTCGCCCGTCGGCCTCGCCGCGTGGATGCTCGACCACGACGGCCGCAGCTACGACCTGATCGCCCGCGTCTTCGCCGGCGAGACGGAGGGCCTCACGCGGGACGACATCCTCGACAACGTGAGCCTGTACTGGCTGACCAACACGGCGGTGTCGTCGGCGCGGCTGTACTGGGAGAGCAAGCTGGCGTTCTTCGCGCCGAAGGGCGTCACCCTCCCGACCGGCGTGAGCGTGTTCCCGGACGAGATCTACGCCGCCCCTCGGAGCTGGGCGACCCGGGCCTACCCGAACCTCATCCACTTCAACCGGCTCGCGAAGGGCGGACACTTCGCGGCCTGGGAGCAGCCCGAGCTGTTCTCCCAGGAGATGCGGGACACGTTCCGCGCACTGCGATGAGCGGGACGCCCGGCGGCCTCGCGCACATCGCGGCGGGCGAACTGGAGGTCGAGTACGCGGACTCCGGTCCGCAGGACGGACCGGCCGTGCTGCTGCTGCACGGCTGGCCGTACGACCTGCACGCCTTCGATGCGTCGGCGGCACTGCTCTCCGACGCGGGCTACCGCGTGCTCGTCCCGAACCTGCGCGGCTACGGCGGCACGCGCTTCCTCTCCCCGGAGACCACCCGCAACGGGGAGCAGGCCGTGCTCGCGACGGACGCGCTCGCGTTCCTCGACGCGCTCGGGGTGGCCGACGCGATCGTCGGCGGGTTCGACTGGGGCGCGCGCACCGCGAACGTGCTCGCCGCGCTCTGGCCGGAGCGCGTCCGCGGCCAGGTCTCCGTCAGCGGGTACCTGGTCGGGAGCCAGGCGGCGAACGCACAGCCGCTGCCTCCCGCCGCCGAGCTCTCCTGGTGGTATCAGTTCTACTTCGCGACCGAGCGCGGCCGGCTGGGTTACGACCGCTTCCGCGACGACTTCGCTCAGCTGATCTGGCGGACGGCCTCCCCGCGGTGGGAGTTCTCCGACGAGACGTTCGCACGCACGGCGGCGTCGTTCGCGAACGCCGACCATGTGGCGATCGTCATCCACAACTACCGGTGGCGGCTGGGGCTGGCGGACGGTGATCCGGCGCTGGCGGAGCTGGAGGCGCGGCTGGCGGCACGGCCGCCGGTCGGGGTGCCGACGATCACCCTCGAAGGCGACGCGAACGGGGCGCCGCATCCCGAGGCCGCCGCCTACCGGGACCGGTTCACCGGTCCGTACGAGCACCGGGTCGCCTCCGGCGGAATCGGCCATGACCTCCCGCAGGAGGCGCCGCAGGTGTTCGCGGACGCGGTCGTCGCCGTCGACCGGATGGCCCGCGAGGCGGAGACCGGGCGGCAACGGGAGGGGGTGCGCCGTGTCTGACGAGGATGGGCAGCGCCGGCCGTTCCGCTCGCTCCTGCACCGCCGGCCCGACGACGACCGGGACCACCTCCCGGACGAGGGCGCCCTCGCGCCGTTCACCCGCGCCACGGCCTGGCTGAACTCGCTGCCGCTGACGCCGGCCGGCCTCCGGGGCCGGGTCGTGCTGGTCGACTTCTGGACGTTCACCTGCGTCAACTGGCTGCGCACGGCGCCGTACCTGAGGGCGTGGCACGCGAAGTACGCGAGCGCGGGCCTGACGGTGATCGGCGTCCACACCCCCGAGTTCGGCTTCGAGCACGACCTCCCGACGGTGACGGACCGGGTGCGGCGGCTCGGGATCGAGTACCCGGTCGCGGTGGACAGCGACTACGGCGTCTGGGGCGACTTCGACAACCACTACTGGCCCGCCCTGTACGTCGCGGATGCGGACGGGCGCGTGCGCTACCACCGCTTCGGCGAGGGCGAGTACGCGATGACCGAGATGGTCCTCCAGGAGCTGCTGCGCGACGCCGGCGCGGACCTCGACGGCGCCCTCGTCACGCCGGACGCGCACGGCTTGGAGGTCGCGGCCGACTGGCCGACCCTCCGCTCGCCCGAGACCTACCTCGGCTACGGCCAGAGCAGCGGCTTCGTGTCGGAGGACGCCGGCCTCTACGACCTGTCGAGCGTCTACCCCGGCGGCGCGCGGCTGGCCCTGAACGAGTGGGACCTCACTGGCCGCTGGACCCAGACCCGCGCGGCCGCCGTGTCCGGCGGGGCGGACGGGCGCATCGCGTTCGCCTTCCACGCCCGCGACGTCAACCTCGTCATGGGACCGCAGGCCGGCCGCGGCGCCGTGCCGTTCAGCGTGCTGCTCGACGGGAGGCCGCCGGGCGACGCCCACGGCACCGACATCGACGCCCTCGGGAACGGCGTGCTCGACCGGCAGGACACCTACCAGCTCGTCCGCCAGCCCGGGGCGATCGCGACCCGGCTGGTCGAGCTGGTCTTCCCGGACGGAGGCGCCGAGGCCTACTGCTTCACCTTCGGCTGAGCCGGCCGCTCACACCACCCCGTGCCGCAGCGCGAACGCCGTGGCCTCGCTTCGCCGCGCCACCCCGATCTTGCGGTAGAGGGAGGTGATGTGCCGCTCGACCGTCCGGTCGCTCAGCCAGAGGACGGCGGCGATCTCCTTGTTGCGGAGCCCCTGGGCGAGCAGCCGGAGCACTTCGGCCTCCCGGTCGGTGAGCGCGGGCGAGCCGTCCCGCACCGTCGTCGTGTCCGGCAGTCCGGCATCGCGGATCGTGCGCGCGAGGGCGGCGAGCTCGGGCGCGACCTGGTCGGCGAGCGCGCGCAGGAGCTCCTGCTGGTGGAGCAGGGCGTCCTCGGCCGCCCGCCTCGCCGCCGCTTCCTGATCGAGTCGCTGCGCCGCATGGATCGCGATCGCCGCCTGGCCGACCGCGGCGCGCAGGAGCTGTCGCTCGTCGGCGGTCGGGAAGCCCGGCCGGGAGGCCGAGGCGACCACCACGCCGCTCTCCCACGGCAGCGCCACCGGCAGGGCGACCGTGCGTCGCGAGGCGACCTCCCCCGGCTCCGAGCCGGCGACCACGATCCCCTCGCCGCGCGCTGCGACGCGCTGCAGCATCCGTGCCAGCTCGCGCGGAGGACGCGACCCGGCCGGCCGCCACACTTCGAGCGCGTCCCCGCCGGCGTCCACGAACCGCGCGAAGGCGCTGTCGAGCTGCAGCACACCGAAGAGGACGCTCAGCAGCCCGTTCGCGATCTCGCGCGGCTCGCGGTCGACCCACAGCGCCGGAAGCGCCAGGAGCGCGCTCAGGTCCCTCGCCCACCCCCGAGCGTCCGCCTCCAGCGAGTCCGCGCCCATCAGCGCCGTGCACCCTCCCGGGCCGCCGGTGTCGCGGTGCGGCCACAACGGACATCCTGGAGGGTGAGCGGCCGCGCGGCAAGGCTACGCGCTCAGGCGCGGGTAGTCCGTGTAGCCCTCGGCGCCCGCCCCGTAGAACGTGGCCGCGTTGGGCTCGTTCTCCGGGTGCTCGCCCTTCCAGCGCTCCACCAGGTCGGGGTTCGCGATGGCGAGACGACCGACGGCCACCGCATCCGCGTGCGCGTCCTCCACCAGCGCGATGGCCTCGTCACGCGAGGTGACCGAGCCGAATCCGCTGTTGACGATGAAAGGACCGCCGAAGCGCTCGCGCAGGTCCTGGACGAGCGGGCCGGTGGGGTCGCCGTGCAGCACGCTCACGTAGGCGAGGCCCAGCGGCGCGAGCCCGTCCACCACGGCCTCGTAGGTGGCGGTGGCGTCGGCGAGGTCGGTCTCGAAGACGTCCTGGATGTTGTGCATCGGCGACAGCCGGATGCCCACCCGCCCGGCGCCCACGGCCTCGGCGATCGCGGAGGTCACCTCGACCACGAAGCGCGCCCGCGCCTCCGGGGACCCGCCGTACTGGTCGTCGCGGACGTTGGAGACCGGCGAGAGGAACTGGTGCAGCAGGTAGCCGTTGGCGCTGTGCACCTCCACCCCGTCGAGGCCGGCGGCGATGGCGTTCCTGGCCGCCAGGACGAACTCGTCGCGGACCGTCGCGAGCTCTTCGGTGGTGAGCGCGTGCGGCACAGGGAAGGCGACCTTCCCGGTCGTCGTGCGCGTCTCCCCGTCGATCGCGACGGCGCTCGGGGCGACGACGCGGTCCGTCCCGTTGATCAGCGGGTGCGAGACGCGGCCGCTGTGCATGAGCTGCATGACGATGCGGCCGCCCTCCGCGTGCACGGCGTCGGCGACGGCGCGCCAGCCGGCGATCTGCTCGTCCGTGACGATGCCGGGCTGACCCGGGTACGCACGCGACTCGTGGCTCGGGTAGGTGCCCTCCGTGATGATCAGGCCCACGCTCGCCCGCTGCGCGTAGTGTTCCGCCACCAGCGGCCCCGGAATGCCGGCCTCCCCCGAACGCGTGCGGGTGAGCGGCGCCATCACGACGCGGTTGGGAAGGTGGAGGTCGCCGAGCGAAACAGAGGAGAACAGATCCATCGAGGCATGCCTTTCGGTGTGCGGACACGGAGCGGCTGCGCGGTCGGGCGCAGCCTCTGAGGCGAACAGCCGTCGCGGACGCTCTATTCCGATACCGGAGTCGGAATCGAGCCGCTAGGTTCGCACTATGGCGCAGTCGCGATGGAAGGCCCCTCTGATCGCCCTCGCGATCGTCGTCGGACTCGGCGGAACGCTCGTCGGCGGCCTCACGCTCTGGAGCCTTCCCTCGCCCGCCCCGCCACCGCACCATCCGGTCCCGGGCCCCGACGCCACGCTCTCCGCGACGGCGCAGGCCTATATGGAGGCGGCGAAGGACAACGACTGCGGCATGACCCTCGCCCTCACGACCTCGAACACGACCGCATGGTGCGACGGCCCACGGCTGCTCTCGTACCGGTTTCTCGGCCGCTCCGGCGACGACGGCGAATGCATGGGGTACTCGATCACCACCGACCGCGGCCTCGACGGCACCGACCAGGGCGGGACGGAAGGCTGGTCGTTCTGCTACCGCCTGACGAAGGCGGGCTGGCGGCTCTGGGATCAGGGCCAGGGCTGATCCCCGAACGGGCAGCGCACCAGGAAGACGACTAGACGACTCCGCGGAGGAGGCCGCTGACGATGCCGAGCGGTGAGACCGGGAGCGTCGGAAGCGTCGGAAGCGGCAAGGGCGGCGCCGGCACCTGGACGACCGGCGGCGGGGCGACCGGCACCGCCGGTGCCGACGGGGCGGGTACCGGCGCCGGTGGGGCGGGCACGGGGCCACCGCTCCCGGCAGCGCCGCCGCCTCCGCTTCGTGCTGCTCCCGGGTTTCCGGTCCCGCCGGTGCTCCCGGCTCCGCCCGTGGCCGGCGTCACGCCCGACCCGGCCGGCGCCGAGACGGTTCCCGGGCCCGTCGAGCCGGCCGCATTCTGAGGAGCCGTCGAAACGGTGGATCCCGCCGGTGCGACGGTCAGGGCGACCTTCGCGCCCTTCGCGGCGTGCGTTCCCGCGCCCGGGGACTGCCGGATCACCAGGTCGTCCGCCCGGCCCGTCGCGGGCTCCCCGGACTCGGTGCGGAACACCACCGAGAACCCGCGCTCGCGCAACGTATCCCTGGCGCGGGACTCCGACAGGCCGATCACGTTCGGCACGATCAGAGCGACAACAGGGGAAGCACCAGGCGCTTGAGCATCTGAGTGGGCAGGCGCCGGCACCAGGTCGGCCGTGACCAGTGGCGTGACGACGAGCGCCGCCACCAGCGCGGCGGTCGCGGCGGCACCGGCCCGGAAGGGGTGTTCGGCGATGACGTCGCCGACGCGGCGGAGGGCGCCGGCCCGCGCGCTGTGCCTGCCCGCCATTCTCTCTTCCCTACTGATGATCGAGACGGCGGGCGCAGCGCCAGCCGTCCGCGGCGACAGTACGCCTCGCGCGCCGGATCCGGGAGGGACGCCCAGGAGGCTGCCAGGTCCGGCGGCCACCGAACAGGTCCCGGATCCGGCATAGCCGAGAGCGAAGCCCCCTCCTATACTTTCGCCCGAAACGGCAGACACCCACCCGAAGGAGACCGACATGACCGACGCAACATCCACTCCCGCCGACGGGACCGGCACGGGTGACGAGGCCGTCAGCGTGACGGCAGCGGGCATCAGCGACGGCGCCTACACCCTGATCGCCGCCGATTTCTCGGACACCGACATCGCAATGGAGGCGTACGAGGCACTCAAGACGGTGGAGGACGGCGCGACCGTCAAGATCGACGGGGTCGTCGTCGTCAGACGGGACGCGGGCGGCAAGCTCGAAGTGCAGAAAGCCACCGACCACAGCACCCGCGAGGGCCTCACCTGGGGAGCTGTCGGCGGCGCCGTCCTGGGTGTCCTGTTCCCGCCTTCGATCATCGGCAGCGCCCTCGTGGTCGGCGCGGGCGGCGGCATCATCGGCAAGCTGCGTGAGCGGCACCACAAGAAGGAGCTGGCGAAAGAGCTCGAGGACGCGATCGCACCCGGCCACTCCGGCATCATCGCGCTGGTCTCCAACCCCGGCGAGCTCAAGATCCGCAAGGCCCTCGAAAAGGCCGACCGGATCGTCGAGAAGGCCGTCGACGACGCTGCCGCGGCGGACATCAAGGCGGCGGGCAAGGAATCAGACGCCGCGGCCGACTCCGGTTCGGCGGCAGATGCACCCGCCGCCCAGGGCGACTCCGACAAGAAGTAGAACCGCACCGCGGCGCCGCACCCCGGGAAAGCGAAAACCCCCGCATCCCTGTAAACACGGGGATCGCGGGGGCTCGCATATGGCGGTACCGGTGGGATTTGAACCACAAAGTGAGACCTTGCCACGTCGCGGATGTCCGCCCGCATCCCAGTGTTTTACTGGGATTTTGCGTAAGAATGGATAGCCGCAGGCCCCATAAATCCCGTAGAAAGGGGGGGCAAATGGGGGGCTGGGCCGTCGGGAGCGCCCGATCCCGGGGGTCGCGCGCACTGCACGCGCCTCGTACAGGCGGGCGCGGGGCCGCTCGGGTGAGGTAACTCCCAGGGGCGTAGGAAAGCGCCCGTACGCGGCGCGTGCGGCGCACCAGGGTCGCAAAAGCCCCCGACCACTCGGTCGGGTGCTTGGTGCGGGGCGCAGCCTGGTGACGGGCGTGGAGATGTGCTGGACGTTGTGGGCACAGATCAGAGAACGCTCATACCATGTTGGCTGCCGCGATCGCGATGACGATGACGAACGCAAGGAAGCCGAGCGACATAAGCAAGCCGATGACCGCATACACCACACCCCTTTTTCTCTGCGATGCATGCAGGCCAATGCCGGAGAAGATCGTACCGAGAACTGAAAGCGGTAGGACAGTGTAGAAGAGTTCGGGCAACACGACCCCGATCAGGCACAGGATGCTGAGAATGAATCCGGTGATGGCGGTCCAACTGAAAGGTCGGCCCGCGGGCGATGGAGCGGGCTGGGTTGCGCCCATCATGGTCCCTCTCTCGTTGCCGTGCTCCGGGGGGAGCATGCTCTTGCTTGTGATCGGTCTTTCGATCATCGTGATGCGGGGCGCTGCGTTACTGCGCGTCCTTGCTGGGCACCAGCTCAATGTAACGTCCACGCACCCCCATAGGCGACATGCCCAAGTCCTTCGCGATGGCCTCCCAGGAGTCCCCTGCGGCACGGCGCTTCTCCACCAATTTGCGCTCGGCCTTCCGCTCGGGCGTGCTGGCCGGGTCGATCTTGGTCGGCTTCGCGGCGGCCTAGCTGCGTTGGTCGCCTTCTTCGTGGTGGTGGCGGTGGTGGTCGTCATGGGCGCCTCCTACAGGCGTTCGGCCCCGGTGGGGCCCTTCGTTCGGTGTAGGAACGACCTTCCAGGCGAAATCTGAAGCGAAGCTGTCGAGCGCCTGCGGCTTATGCGGGTACCAAGTCATGCGAGGGGTTGGAGAGCCACCTCGCGGATCGCGTTCGTGATTTCGGCGGTGATGTGCTCGCTCACCGAGTACCAACCGACGAAGTTTCCCTCGGAGTCGAGACGCTTCTCGTACTGCCAGCCGCCGAGAGGAGTGGTCGCGACATTTCCCGGCTCCTGAATCCTCGACTGGATATCAGCCACCAGCTTGTCGCGTTCGAGAGGATCAGTCGCGAAGAGGCGGCGGGTGTCTCGCAAGCGTGAACGCACAAGAGGAGACAGGACCTCCGTTACCGCGATGATCGAACCATTTGGCTGTCCGAGCTGTGCCCGCAGGTCGAGGGTCATGTCGAGGATTTTGGCGAGGGTCGTCAGGTCGAACTGCCGCTGGCGTTCTTGAGCAGCGCGTTCCCTGGATTTCCTGCTCTCGCTCGCGGTGTACATGAACGAGGCAACCGCGATACCGATAGCCAGTACGGTGCAAATCGCTACGACGTAATCAAGTAGACCAGGGACGGTGCTGACGGTGTAAACGGTCATGGGCAAGGTCACGCGCTCAGCTTATGGTGCGACGAAATCGGCATGGCCGCGCGCGCGTAGGGGGGGGGGGAGGGGTGATATTTTTTCCGGGTACCGGCAAACTACCGTGAAGAGCTAGCCGCGGTGGTGTGCGCCGCGATCTTGACTCCCATTCCCCGCAGATGACGAGCAAGACTGCGACCGGGCGTGCGCCCCACTGCTTCGCATCCAATAGCATCGCGACATGAAGCGCATCAGTGTGGGAGAGCTTAGATTCGCGCTCATTTTCTCCGTTGCGGCCGTGATCGGACTCCTCGCGGCTCACGACTATCTCCTTGCGGCTATGGTCACCGCGGTAATCGTGATCGGGACTGCATGGCAGGTCAGACATGGCACCAACCCGATCTCGCGGGTCGCCAAGTATGACGATGACGACGGGACGAACCGGGACGAATGACACGCTGAAGCTCGCTAGGTGATTGCGCTCAGGATGCGGAGCCGGAGGGCTACGGACTCGGTGGCAGAGTTGAGCGAGGGCAGGAGCCCGTCCACGGTGCTGCGCGCGCACGGCCGCCTTGCCGCCATTCTGGACAACGCGGTGGCCGACCGGATGCTAGCAAGCAACCCTGCCCCGGGGAATCAAGAACCTGCCGCGCCGACAGGCCAAGCGTCACCCCTACCTGACGCATGCCCAGGTGGCGCTGCTGGCCAGCCACAGCCGTCAGCATGCAACCCTGGTCGAGTTCGTGGCCTACACCGGCCTGCGCTGGGGTGAAGCGACCGGTCTACGGGTCCAGGACTTCGAGCCGCTGCGGCGTCGGGTGTTCATCACCGAGAACGCGGTGGCCGTGGGCGGGGAAATCATTACCGGTAGCCCGAAGACGCACGAGTCGCGCAGCGTCCCGGTGCCCGCCTTCCTGATCGAGCAGCTCGCCGTGCTCTACCAGGGCAAGCGCCGCGACCAGTTGATCTTCGGTGACGGCACCAACCACGTCCGCAGTCCCGACAGCCGACGTGGCTGGTATGTCGCCGCGATCCGTGAGGCTCAGGAAGCCGATCCGCTGTTCCCGCGCCTCACCCTGCACGACCTGCGGCACACCGCAGCGAGCCTCGCGGTGAGTGCCGGGGCGAACGTGAAGGCGGTGCAGCGCATGCTGGGGCACAAGAGCGCGGCGATGACGTTGGACGTCTACTCCGACCTGTTCGAGGACGACCTGGACGCGGTGGGGAACGCCCTTGATCGCGCCCGCGCTGCCGCAAAGAGGGGGGAAATGGGGGGCGTAGCGATCTGACGGCAAAGCAAAAGGCCCCTACTTCCCAGTGTTTACGCGGGAGTTGGGGCCTTTGCTATGGCGGTACCGGTGGGATTTGAACTCTAGTTCGGGTTCCTAAGACCCTTGGTATCTGCGTGAACTTCCGCGGAATGTCAACGATTTATGGACTCTTGTGATCTCGTAGAACCTCATTGGATCTCACACGATTGTAGTCAAAATGTAGTCAAACGAGAACAGCTCTGGAATAAAGAATGAATATGGAAGCATAAGAGACGGGCTACTTCCCCGACCTCATTGGCCGCGCGGCGTTCACCCCCTCCCGGACACCCTTGAGAGGATCTGGACGAGGCTGGGCTTGATTCCCACCGGGAGCGCATACGGGTCGCTGGCCGAGGGCCAACCGGTGAAGGCGTCGATTCGGCGGATACCGGTCACCGCGCCGAAGCCGAGCGGGATCACCGGCACATCGTCGACCAGGATGTCCTGGATCCCGTCGATCGCTTTCGTGTAGCTTCCCGAACCCGTCTGGGACGCCGCCATCGCTTGCAGCAGTGTTCCCGCGGACGGGTTGCTGTACCGTTCCCAGTTCCGGATCGCGTTTCCGCCGACCGGAGCGACAGGCTGGATCACCAGGCTGGTGAGTGCGTCATAGACGGAGCCCGTACCACCCGAGGCGCGCATCGTCAGCTGGAAGTTGCCGGAGGCGAGATCCTGCCGCCATGCCACGACGGACTCCGTTTTCGGCAGGACTTTGATGCCGGCCGGTTTGAGCTCACTCGTGATGAGGGTCGCCGCTCGCGTCCAGTCGCCGTAAGCCGCGCTCGCCGGCACCGTCAGCGTGATCGCGAGAGACGTCCCCTGCGGTGAGGTGAAGTATCCGTCGCCCCCCAGCGTGTAACCGGCCGCCTTGAGCGTGGACTTCGCTGCAGAAGCGCTTCCCTTGCCGAACGTCCGGTTCGAGTACTTCGACGCGATCAGCTTCGGCGATCCGTCGAGGCCGGTCTGGTTCTTCGTCGGCTCAGCACCGGGCCCGAGCGAAGCGGTGGCGATCGCCGACCGGTCCAGGGCTTCGCTGATCGCCTTCCGTACGGCGACGTCGGCGGTCGGCCCGGTGGCGTTGTTCGGGAACAGATAGATTCCGACGCCGGTGTTGACGGTGTAGCTGTCGAGGGTCTTGGGCGACGTCGCCGTGATCGCTGACGGGTCGGAACTCGCCGTGGTGATCCAGTCCACCTGCTTGCCCTCGACGGCAGCGTCCATGCTGCTCTCCGAGTCGAAGGACAGGTACTGCAGGGAGGGGATCTTCGGCGCACCCTTCCGCCAGTAGTGAGCGTTCTTCTGCAAGCTGATCGCTTGCGGGGTGAAGGTCTTGAGCGCGTACGGTCCGGTGCCGATCGGAGACGTGTTGGCGAAGGTCACAGGATCCGTCACCTTCGACCACTGCGCCTTCTGCACGGGCGCGGTCAGGAACCACAGCGTCTGGAACGCGGGCCGTGTGAAGTCGACCTCGACCGTCGTCGGGTCTGTCGCGGTCGCCGACTTGACCGGCAGACCATAGAAATTCAGCGCCTTGTTCTTCCCGATGAGACCGAAGGTGAAAGCCACGTCGGTCGCGGTAAAGGCCGACCCGTCGGACCACTCCACCCCGGGGTGCAGCGCGATCGTCAGTCGCGTCCCATCACTGTTCCAGGTGCCCTTCTCCGCGAGCCAGGGCGCCGTCGTCGACTTCGCGTAGTCGACGACCATCAGCGGTTCGTAGATGGCGGACATCGAATACCCGCTGGCGCTCTGGGTGGCCTGGAGGAACGGGTTGAACTGGTCCGTGAACGGCCCGGAGGCCGTGGCGGCCATCCGGAGCGTTGTCGGACCGGACGTTCCCGAGTTCGTCGGGGTGGTGCCCGTGCTCGTGCAGGCGGCGAGGGCCGTCGCCAGGACCACGCCCACGGCGACCGCGGCCGCCCGGGACATGCGCGACTTCACTGTCATTGCTACTCCATCGTGGCTAGGCGAACGATCGGAGGATCGCTCGTGCGGCAAGTATCAGTCGTTATGCAAAAATGAGTCAACTGTTAGCTCTAATTCTCAACGACCATTACCCGTTTTGACTGGATCCATTCGAGTTGGATATCGAAGCGTCGTGTGACGCATCCGGACGGATAGCCTCCCGTTGTGGTTGCCGATCGACGCCAGCTCGCGCTCTCCGTGCTCGACCTCGTCCCTGTTCGCTCAGGCCAGACGAGCGCGCAGGCCTTCGCGGCATCGCTCGAACTGGTGCGCACTGCCGATGCCCTGGGGTTCGCGCGCTATTGGTTCGCCGAGCACCACAACATGCCGGCGATCGCCTCGACCTCGCCGCCGGTGCTCGTCGCGGCCGCGGCCGCGCGCACCGCACGGATCCGGCTCGGCTCCGGCGGTGTCATGCTGTCCAACCACTCCCCGCTGGTGATCGCGGAGCAGTTCGCGGCGCTCGAGGCGCTGGCTCCCGGACGCATCGATCTCGGAATCGGTCGGGCCCCGGGCAGCGACGGAGTGATCAGCCAGCTGCTCAGGATGTCGGGGTCCGCCGGTGATGCCGAGGAGTTCCCCGACCGCGTGCGCGAGATCGGGCGTCTCCTGTCGCTCGACGGCTTGACGGTCGACCTGGTGCGCCTGATGGACCGCACAGGCAGCAGCCGGTACCACGTCCTCTCGACGCCCGCGGCCACGACGACGCCGGAGGTGTGGCTGCTCGGCTCAAGCGATTATTCGGCACGACTGGCTGCCGCCTTCGGCCTCCCGTATGTGTTCGCGAACCACTTCGCGGGCGCGGGTCTGGAACGAGCCCTCGACCTGTATCGGTCGCGGTTCCGCGCGACAGAGACGCAACTGCGGCCGCGCACGCTCCTCACTGCGAACGCAGTGGCAGCGCCGACCGCAGTCGAGGCAGAGGAGCGCGCGCTTCCGCAGCTGCACTCGACGGCGCGGCTGCGCCTGAACCTGCCCCTCGCGCCGGTCGAGTCAGTCGAGCAGGCGCAGGGCTCGGCGGACGCGTTCGACGAACGCGGCGGCGCGATCATGGAGGCCGCGCGCGCGACCTGGTTCGTCGGCACGGGCGAGACCGTGTCGGCCGGACTCCGTGCGTTCGCCGCGCGCTGGGATGTCGACGAAGTGATGATCTCACCCGTAGCGGGCGCATACCGGAATGAGCCGCCGGCAGTCGCCGGGTCGCGTCCAGACGCTCGAACTGCTTCACGCGCACGCCGGCGACGACACGACCGGCCGGCACGCCTGAGCGGGCTTCGCGGATCGTCGCCGCGAAGCCCGCTCAGGTATGGCTAGCTCTCGGTCCCGATCAACTCGCCGGGATGGGTCAGGCTGCCGTACTGCTCGGCAGCCAACTCAGGCGGCAGCGGGTGGTAGTCCGTCGATTCGAGGAGCGCCTGGCCCTCAGGAGAGAGCGCGAACCGCATGAAAGCCAGGAGGCTGCCGCTCATCGGGGCGGCATCGCCGACGACGGTGTCCGGCGCGACATAGATGTACCCGAACCGCGTCAGCGGGTAGGACAGGTCAGCCACCGTCTGCTCTGTCAGCGGGACGTACGGGCCGCCATCCGACAGCGGAACAGCGCGAACGCCCGGCCGGGAATACCCCAGGCTCGCGTACCCGATGCCGAACCGGTCGTCCGCCAGGGCCGAGAGCAGGTCGTCGGCGCCGGGGTACTCGCGGGTCCCCGGATTCACCGTGTCCGCGCCGCCCATGACCCGACGCTGGAAGAAGCTCACCCCGCCGGGATGCAGCGCCGGCGGAGCGTACGGAACGATTGGGGCGTCCTCCCACACGCCCGTCAGGCCCAGGTCGCCCCAGCGCCGGATGTTCCCTTCGGGTCCCCGCGCGGAGCCCTCCACCCAGGCGATCCTGGCTCCCCAGCCGCCGGAGCGCTGGTCCCCGAAGATCCCGTCCAGCTCGCGGACGCTGAGGCCGGCGATCGGATTGTCCTCGTGCACGTAGACGGCCGGCGCAGCTGATTTCCCGATCGAGGCATGGCTTCCGATCGCCACCGGGATCTCTTTCGACATGAACTGGGAGCGGCGGATGACCCCATACTCCTCGTAGGTGGACGACTGCCGCGCGCTGAGCGCGAGGTCAGCCGTGTTCGCTTGCAGTGTGAACTGCGCGGTAGAGGTGCCCTGCAGTTCCAGGGCGAAATGGATGTCGGGCTGACGTCGCTGGAACGCCGGTATCCAGACGTCCATCAGCTCCCTCATGCTCGGCGACCCGCTCACACGGAGCACATCGAACGGGAGTCTTTCGTTCTCATCGCTGGGTGACATTTCTTGCAACCTTCTCTCGTCGTAGGGCTCAGTCGAGCGCCGCGATCTGGCGACGCGATTCTTCGGCGTTGAGGGGCGTCAGGCGGTCCTGATCCGCGAGGATCTGCTGACCCTGCCGGCTGAGCACGAAGCGCAGGAACTCCTTCAAGCGGTCGGACAGACCCTCCGGCGGCTTGTCGAGGTAGATGTAGGCGTTGTTCGTGAGCGGATAGGTCCGATCGAACAGCGTCTGGCGCGACGCCGAGACGAACGGCCCCTCGGCCGTCGCCGCGATCGGCAGCACCTTGAGGTCCGGGTACTTCTTCACCACCTTCGGAAGGTTGAAGCCGATCGCGTACTTGTCGTTCAGGACGGCCTCGACCATCTCGTCGTCGGCGACCTTCTTCAGGCCCCCGCGCACCTTCTCCACCATCTCGGGGTTCCACTTGCCGCCACCCTTGAAGGCGACCTGCTGGATGAGGTGAGACCAGCCACTGAGCGTGTGGTCGAATCCGTAGGAGCGGATCGCCGCGTCGGCCCACTCTCCGCCGAGTCCGAGTTGCCCCCAGGTGCGGAGGTCCTTGTCGCTCCCGCGGGCCACGTCCGTGGTCCACTCGTAGGCGTCCGTCCAGCCTCCGGTCCGTTCGGCCCCGAAGATTCCGTCGATCTGCTCCAGGGTCAGCCCCGCCAGCGGGTTCTCCTTGTTGACGATGAAGACTGGCGCCGGCTGGATGCCGCCCTTCTGATCGAAGGGCCCGCTCAGCCGGATCTCGTGCGGATTGCGGCCGAAGACGTCGCGGAAGGCGGTGACGTCGGTGCGCCAGACCGCATGACCCAGGGTGCCGATGTCGAACTTCTTCGTCGTCAGACCGCCGATTCCGCTGGGGTTGAAGTAGTTGGCGAAGCGGATGCTCGAGTGGATCGAGAGGAATGCGTTCTGCCAGGCCGTGATCAAGCCCATGAAGTTCTCACCGGCCTGGATGCGGATGACTCCCCACTCGCCCTGGCAGACGTCGTTATGGCAGTGATCCGTGTCCTCGACGCGGGCCGGCGTGTAGAGCGGAAGGTCGCTGAGGTCGTAGTGACCTGCGGCCGTGCGGGATTCGGTGCTTTCGTGGTCCATTCCTTATCTCCCTGTCTGAAGGAACTCGTTCGTGAAGAGACTGTTCGCGTGCACGTCGGCGCTCTGAACGGCAGCACGCGCCTGCGCGGCGGCACTGTCATCGAAGGCGGCCGCCCGGATCGATTCGACGAGGAGCCTCATGGAGTCCTCCGAGATCGAGTAGTCCGACGCCATCGTTCCCCAGCGGCTGGCCACGATGGTCGCCGCGGCTTCACGGTCCTTGTCGGGGAAGAACGTCGATGGGAGGAGTTCGGCGACCTCGGCGGGGGTTCTTCCCTGTGCGTAGCGGAGGGTCCGGATGAACACCTTGACGAGCGACCGGACGAGGTCGGGCCGCTGTTCCGCGAAGGCCGGGTTGACGAGGAGGGACTCGGCCGGATAGCGGGCCCCCAGGACGGCAGTGGCCGCGTCGGTCGTCGTCAGGTCGTACAGGTCGCTCACGAGCCCCGTCGCTCGCACCTGCGACGACACGGGCTCCATGAATGTCAGCACATCGACCGCGTCGTTCTCGAGAGCGGCGGTGAGCGCCTCCAGCCGCCCCTCCGACGGCAACGGCAACGACGTGTAGCTCCCACTCGGCAGCCCGGCCCGGACCGCCAGATAGTTCGTCAGCATGCCTTTGGTCGAGTAGGGCGCGCCGACCGCGGCCGTTCGGCCTTGGAAGTCCGCCGCGCTGCGGATCTCCGCCTTCGCGCTGTTCGCGACCATGATCGAGATCCCCGGCGCATCGTGCAGGGTCATGACGCTCAGCTGCGGGAGGCCGTTGCCGACCCCGAAGACTGCGTAGTGCGCCCAGGCGACTCGCGCGGGGACCGTGTTGCCCGCCGACTCCCATGCTTTGATCTGCGCCTTGTCGAGAACCTCGACATCGAGACCTTCGTCCGAGAAGTAGCCCAACGCTTCGGCGAGGTAGGGAAGGTAGGAGTCCTTCGAGCCGAGCTTCAGCGTCTGCCGCTTCGTGCCGGAAATATCGTTCATGACCTCGTGCCTTTCTGAGAGGTGACGGCTGTTAGTTTGGAGCCTAAACTGATGTTGAATGCTCTACCAAACCAATTTCTGGCGCAATCGATCCAATGGAGGAATCGATGTTCTCGATGGTCCAGCTCGAATGCTTTCTCGCCGTCGCCGAGGAGTTGCACTTCGGCCAGGCGGCGGACCGCCTGCAGATGACCCAGCCGCCGCTGAGCCGCCACATCCAGCAGATCGAGCGCACGCTCGGCACGGCCCTCTTCCTCCGATCAAGTCGTCATGTCGAGCTCACCGCCGCCGGACGCGCGCTGCTGCCACGGGCCCGCCAGATCATCGACCTCGCAGCCAAGACGCAGGCCGAAGTGCGCTCCGTCAGTGCGGGAACCGCAGGGACACTAACGATCGGATACACCGCGATGGCGGGCCTGAGCATCCTGCCCGAGCTCATCCAGAGGAAACGGGAAGAGCTTCCCGGCGTGAGACTGATTCTCCGTGAACTCGCGAGCACCGACCAGGTCGACGAGCTCGCGCGCGGGACAGTGGATCTCGCTCTGATGCGCCCCTTCGGGGACAGGCGGCCGGGAATCGTCTCGCGCCGTGTCTTCGAGGAGGAGCTCGTCCTGGCTGTTCCCGCCGACTGGCCACAGGCCTCCGGCGGCACCCCGATACTGCTCTCCGCGCTCGAAGGATCGCCGTTCATCATGTACTCGCCCGGCGAGTCCCGCTACTTGCACGACCTGCTGCGGACGATCTTCCGCGAACAGGAGGTGCGACCTCGAATCATGCAGTATGCGGGACAGATCATGGCCATCCTTGCTCTCGTCGGCGTCGGGCTCGGTTGCGCGCTCGTCCCCGCATCCGCACGGGACATCGCCACTCCGAGAATCGCGCTCCTCCCGGTCCGCCACAAGGGTGCGGCGGATACGCCGCGGATCAGCATCGAGCTGGCGTGGAACCCCGAGACCGTCACGCCCCTCGCACGTGCCATGATCGCGATCGCGGTCGGAGGAGGCGAACCGCCGGCAGCCGCAACCGGCGACGACTGACCGTCGGTCCTACAAGACGGTGCGAGCGAGTCTCGACGGGATCGTGGACATCTGGCCGCGGAGCTCGATGAGCTCTCGGGCATAGGCGTCGAGGGTGACGTCCTCTGCCGTGATGAGCGGCAGCTGACGGATCGGCTCCGCGCGCTCGTCCGCGCCCTTCGCCACGAACACGGAGATGCACTGCGTCGTCAGGCTCAGGTCCTGCGGTGCTGCCGGATGGCACGACCGCACGGCGACGCTGATGTGCATGCTGCGGTCCGTCGTGTGGATGAGCCGCGCCGCGACCTCCACGATGTTGCCGATCGGGATCGGCCGGAAGAAGTTGATGCCTCCGGAGTAGACGGCCACGACCGAATCGGAGGCCCAGCCCGCAGCGCAGGCGTATGCGGTCTCGTCGATCCAGCGCATCACCGTTCCGCCGTGGGCGTTGCCGCCCCAGTTGGTGTCGCCGGGACTCGCCAGGAAACGGAAGACCGTAGGGGGAGCACTTGCGGCGGCGACTCCGTTCAGCGCGAGCATGGTTGCCTGGATCACCGTGCGCGGTTCGATCCTCGCCTGCGCGCGATCACGGATGGTCCGATCGCCGTCGGTCCACGGCTCCCACTGCGGGATCTCGCGGGGCTTGCCGTCCTCGTCGACGGCGACGAAGACCAGGATGCAGTGCGTCGCCACCGAGAACGACCTACCGCCCAGCTTGGCCGTCTCGATCGAGACGTAGGCGTGGATGCTCGTGCGTCCCGTGTACACGACGCGCGCGTGCGCCTCCACGATCGTGCCGGCGGGGATGGGGCGGGTGAAGTGCACGTCGCCCACGTAGGCGGTGACGCAGTAGGAACCGCTCCACCCGACGGCGCAGGCGTAGCCGGCCTTGTCGATCCACTCGAGGACCCGGCCTGCCTGCACGGTCTGACCGGTCGCATCCATGTCCGAGGGCGAGACGGGGAAGCGCAGTGTGATGGCAGCGTCGGCTTGCCCAGCTCGGGTGCGTGGTTCGGGCGCGGTAGACGGTAGTGCGTGCATGCGATCATCCTTGCGGCAGGGAGCGAGACAGTTCGGACATGTGACGCGGGAAGAATCGCGGATCTTGCGGATTCGCGAAACGCTCAGTCGTAGCCAAGGACGCACGTCTCCTGGAGGTCCGTCTCCCGATCCCATTCCGGAGGGGCGCACGCGACGAGCGCACCCTCGGTTACCGCAACGCTCCAGTGATGAGCCATGATGGTTCCGCTCCTTCCACCTCCGGCGACGTCGTCCCGCGTCAGTCCAGCTTCGCGAGTTCCTCCCGGATGATCTTCTCCGGCAGCGGGAAGTAGATCCCCTGGTTCAGGATCGCCCGCTGCCCGTCCCTGCTAAGCACGTAGCGCAGGTACTCGCGGACGCCGTCGGCCTGTGCTCCTTCTGCCCCGGCGTCGACGACCAGATAGACGTTCCGCGCCAGCGGGTACTCCCGCCGCCCGAACGACCCCATGTCGGGGACGTAGTGGACGTCGCCGCCACGTGGGGCCAGTGGCAGGGCCTTCACCCCGTCGACGCCGTTCGCGTGGTACAGGCCGGCGAGGGCGATCCCGTACGGATCGTCGGCCAGCGCGGCCATCATGTCCTTCGTGGTCGGCGCACCCGGAGATGCCTGCTTGGATCCCGCTTCGACGTACTCGCGGTAGTTGGGATTCCATTTGCGCCCGCCACCGAACACGACCCGCTCGAAGAAGGTCGTCATACCGGTCTGGGCGAACCCATAGGTCTGGATGGGCGCGTCGGTCCACGGGTCGTCCAGGCCGAGCTGCCCCCACACCCGGATGTCCCGGCTCGCGTCCCGGGCGACGCCGGCGTTCCACCGGATCTCGTCGAAGCCGCCCGTACGCTCGGCGCCGAAGATACCGTCGAGCTGCTCGATCGTGAGTCCGCTGATCGGGTTGCTCTCGTGGACGAAGACGGCCAGCCCGTAGCTTCCTCCCGCGACGTCCAGAGCCCCGGTGGCGACCGCGATCTCCGCGGGCATCCGCTTGACCTTCTCGCCGAAGGACAGGAACTCCGTGAGGACCGACTCGCGCCCGCTCGCGCCGAGGTCTGCGGTGCCCGCGATCACGCCGATGATGCCGGACGCCTTGCAGAGGTCGTCCTCGAACCGCACACCAGGGTGGAAGAACTGGAAGCCTTCCTCCCAGCGGGGCACCATATCGGCCAGTGAGACACCGAAGTGGCGCAGCACGCCGGAGAAGGTGGACCGAGGGCTGTATGGCGGGAGACTCTCGACCGCCCGGACGATCTCATCGGTGTACTCCATGCGTCGCCTCACGCGTTCCGGTCGCGGAGCACCGTGACCGTGTTGTCGTCGTTGAGGATGAACAGACTCCCCGCTGCCGTGTTGATGAGACCGCTGATGGCGCCGGGCGCGGGATCGTGGCCGAGCTCGGTGAGGCCGATCGGCGCGTCGGTCACGAAGTCGTAGACGAGCAGCTGCCGGCTCTTCGAACCGACGATAAAGAGCCGCTTCTGAGGGCTGACTACCCAGTTGCCCGGTGCGTCGACCACGTCGACGGTGCGCGTGACGACGTGATCGGTCCCGGACACCGCGGCAACGGTCCCGGCCCCGGTCTCACGGTCGCCGGCTCCGAGGACCCACATCTCGTCACGGCCGTTGATGGCCGCGATCGGCAGCATCCGGAAGGGACGGTGGTTCACCGGGACGGTCGCGAGGATCTCGTCGTCGGCGATGCGGACGACTGTCACGGTGTCGTCAGCTTCATTGGAGAAGTAGATGTTCCCGTGCTCGCGGAAGATCGCGTTCCGGTTCGGGCGGTGACCGAGCGGTATGCGGCGGATGACCTGATTGGTGGCGTCGTCGAAGACAGTCGCGTCGTCGGACTCCGTGCTGACGACGTACGTCTTGCCGACCGGCTGGGTGATCGGTTTGTAGCTTGCTCCCCACGGCTGTCCCCACTTGGGCAGCCCGCCGACGTCGATCGTGGAGACGACCTGGCCGGAGGCGATCTCGACGGCCGTGACCGTCGCGTTCCCCTCATTGAGCGTGTAGACGAGGCCGCGGTCGAATGCCGGCATCGTGCCAGTGGGGGCGCTTCCCTGCGGAAGCGCGACCCGGTCGATGATCTCCCTGGTCTGCGGGTTGATGATGGCAGCCTGGTCTGCGGTACGGAGTGCCACGAGACCGATGGTGCATCCCGCATCGAAGGAGAAGTGCGCTGCGCCGCCCCCGATGCGCCAGCGGTCGATCACGTGACCGTCAATGTGATCGAGCACGGTGATCGTGTCGCCGCCCGTATCGGAGACCCAGACGTGGCCGGACTCCTTGACATAGCCGAGATGGAGGTGCGGGCCGGTGCCGACGTCCACGGTCGCGACCTCGGCATAACGCGCCGGGGCGACCCCGGGCTGCACCGCGGTCACAGGCTCGTTCCTGAACAGTTGCTCGCCATTGTGCATGTTCCCTTCGTTTCGACATCGAATCCGTGTGGCGGCGCCTCTTCCGATGGCGCGTTCGTAAACGAAATCTATACTTGACACTAACGAATATCTAGATGACTTCGAACAATTGTTACATTCTGCCGGAGATGAAAGTGTTGCAATTCACAAACGATCTGGGAGGCTAGGGGCATGGCCCCAGAACGCACCTGGTCCGCAGGCGACCTCCTCGAGCTCGCTTCCGACATCGCACTGGAGGCGGGCGCCCTTCTCCTGCACCACCATCAGGACAGGGCCGCGATCGAGACCAAGGCCGGTGCGGGCGATGTCGTCTCCGATGCGGACCGGGCGTCCGAGACCCTCATCCTCCGACGCCTGGGCGCCGCCCGCCCCGACGACGGAGTCATCGCGGAGGAGAGCGGGGAGACTTCCGGGACCAGCGGGCTGACCTGGATCGTCGACCCGCTGGACGGGTCGTCCAACTACGTGCACGGCGCCACCCCGTTCGCGGTCTCCATTGCGGTCTGCGACGCCGTGAACGGCCGGAGGATCGCCCCACTCGCCGGCGTCGTGTATGACCCCGTCGGACGAGATATCTTCCGTGCGGCCCGCTCAGCGGGAGCCACCCTCAACGACGCACACCTGCGGCGCCGACCGGGACGCGCCATCGACGGCGCTCTCGTCGGCACCGGCCTGGCGCACACCAGCGCGTTGCGGTCGGCGCAGCTGTCCGTCCTCGCGCAGCTGATCCCGCACGTCGGCGACCTGCGGCGGTCGGGATCGGCGGCGGTGGACCTGTGCTGGGTGGCGGCCGGACGGATCGAGGCCTTCTTCCAGCCAGGCCTGAAGGTGTGGGACTACGCGGCGGCCCAACTCATCCTCACGGAGTCCGGGGGCGACTTCCGCCTCGCCGCCGGCTTGGAGGACAGTACGGAGACGATCGTCGCTGCGGCGCCCGAGGTCTCCTCGGATTTCCTCGCCGCCCTCGCCGGTGCGGGGATCGCGGAGCTCCCCCGATGAGGACCGTTCTCCCCCGAGACGCGACGCTCGTTCCGCCGCACGCGGAGCTCGCTTTCCGGGGCGTCCTCTTCGAGACGTATCAGTGGCAGCAGGAGCTCTTCGACGGCAGCCGCACGACGTTCGAGATGCTGCGACGACCCGACACGGTGCAGATCATCGCCGTCGTGGACGACACTGTCGTGCTCCTGCACGAGCGGCAGCCAGGAGGGCCCTGGTACCACGCGCTTCCCGGCGGCCGACACGACCGCGCCACCGAGACCGAACTCGAAGCCGCTCGCCGCGAGCTCCTCGAGGAGACCGGGCTGACCTTCGCCGACTGGCGATTGCTGGACGTACGGCAGCCGCACGCGAAGATCGAGCACTTCATCTACGTCTTCCTCGCCGGGGGATTCGACGGAGCCGTCCCGCCCACGCCCGACGAAGGAGAGCGTATCCGCATCCGATTCGTCCCTCTCTCCGAGGTGAAGGAGGTCGCGGCCGGGCCAGGTGCACGCGGCTTCCCGGAGCGTCTACTCGGCCGGGTCGACGACATCGCCGAGCTCCTGGCGCTGCCGCCCTTCCACCCGTGACCGCTTCCGCTCCTGTGAGTTTCCGGATTCGTCACATCTCGCCCGCACCGCCCGATGCCTTCGAGACATGTCGTTTGTTACAGTGACACCGCACGACACCGCACCCGGCGCGTGCAGCGAGGATGGAGAAGCGATGAACACGACTGTCGATCAGCTCACCGAGGCCGCGGCGACCGCACCGGAAGTCAAGGAGACCAAGAACCTCACCTGGCTGATCCTCGTCTACCGCGTCCCCAGCGAGCCGACGCGTCTCCGCGGCGCCGTCTGGCGCAAGCTTCGCAACCTCGGCGCTGTCTACATGCAGAACTCCGCGGCCGCCATCCCACGCACCATCCACACCGAACGGACGATGCGCGCCCTGCGCAAGGAGATCGTCGAGTCGATGTCGGGTAAAGCCTTCCTCATCAGCTCATCGTCCGTCGCGAGCGACGCCGACCTCCGCGACATGTTCAACGAGGCCCGCAACGACGAGTACGAGGAGATCCTCGACAAATGCAAGGACTTCCACACGGGCATCGACAAGGAGATCCGCGAGGAGCACTACACCTACGGTGAACTCGAGGAGAACGAGGAGGACCTCCACAAGCTGCGCGGGTGGTACGAGAAGGTGAAGACGCGCGATGTGCTGGGCGCCTCTCGGGCCCCGGAGGTCGTCGCTGCACTCGCCGGCTGCGCCGAGAAGCTCGAGGCGTTTGCCGCATCGGTCTACGAGGCCGACAACGCTTCGCTGTGACGACCTGATTTCATCGCTGCAGAAATCAAACAGCCGACACATCTTCTAATCATCGCCGGTTAGTGTTACGGTGAACAAAAGAGAAGACGAGGGTGTCGGCTGTTTCGTTGTTCCGCCGGCACCGCTCCAACTAAGGAGGGTCAATGGCTGACACAACATCCACACTCACGCCGGTGAAGCTCGGGTCGAAGGCGTCCTGGATCGCGTACCTCGCGGACGCGCTCGGCTACTTCGAGGAGGCGGGGCTCGACGTCACCCTCCTGGACAAGCCGACCATCAAGGAGCTCGAGGCCGCGGGCGAGCGGATCGACGTCCAGGTCAACTGGTTGCAGCACGCCGTCTATGGCACGGCTAATGGAAAGCCGCAGCTCGCGGTCATGATGCTCCACGACGCGACCGGCATCACGATCATGGTCGCGGACCAGGCGAAGGACCAGATCAAGTCGGCTGCGGACTTCGCCGGCAAGCGGGTCGCAGAAGGGGCAAGTCATTCGTCCAAAGGCATCCTGACCAACTACCTCGCCACCAGGGCCGGCCTCCCAAGCGGCAGCTACACCCCGGTCTTTGCGGCCCTCGACGGCCGGCGCGAGGCGGTAGCTCAGGCACTCCAGGACAACAGCGTCGACATCCTGACGTTCATGGAACCGATGACGACCTTCGTCCGCAACAGCCACAAAGTCTCCGTGCTCTACGACTTCGGCACCCGCGAGAGCACTCTGGCGGAGCTCGGACTTGTCTGGCCGGCGGAGTCGCTGCTGGTGAACCCCGAATACCGTCGCGAGCACCCGGACACGGTGCAGAAACTCGTGGACGCGTTCGTGAAGACGATGGAGTACATCCACAGCAGTTCCCCGGAGGAGGTCGCAGGTCAGCTGCGCGGCACGCTCCTGTCCGGCAAGTCCGACGCCGAGGCGGTCGAAGCCATCGGCAAGCGCTGGCCGACGCTCTCGCACGATTACGACTTCCAGCCGGAGTCGGTGCAACTCGTCATCGACGCCATCCAGGCGGCGCCGTTCGACGACTCTGCGAGTGGGCAGACCCGAGCGAAGGCAAAAGAGCAGCGCATCGACCCGGAGTCGCTGTACGACAACTCGTTCGTGGTGAACGCGCTCCAGCCTCTCGCGCAGGGTCTCTGAGCCGAGGAGGACGACACCATGGTGGCATTCTCCGAGTCTGCGCAGCAGGCTCTGAACGAGGGCAGGCCGTTCGATCAGGCCGTCGCCGAGTTCCGCGACGCCGTCTTCTCGTCGCCGTCGTGGATCGACCATGGACTGGCCGTCGTGGAGGGTGTCCCTGTGGAGGGTGACTTGTCCTCCACCCACGAGGCTGCGCTGACGATCTCACGGCTCCTCGGCCGGCTCCTGCCGCAGGACGGCGACGGGGCTCTGGTCCGCGAAGTGCGCTATCGGGGCAAGCACCTCGGCGAGGGCGCGACCGGACGGTACTCCGACAGCAAGGACGGCGGCAACTTCCACACCGACGGCCCGCACCGTCCGGACACCGCGCCGGAGTGGTTCTCGCTGCTGTGCGTGCGGCAGGCGAAGTCCGGTGGCGGACTGATCCTCGTGCTCGCCTCGCAGATCATCGAGAGGCTGGACGCCGGCACCGCCGCAGTGCTCCAGCAGCCGTTCCTCTTCGACCAGCGCGAGGAGGGAGCATCGCCGGTCGCACGGCCGGTGCTTCAGCAGGACGCCGACGGCCAGTGGCGTGTCAACTACCTGCGCGAGTACATCGAGCTCGGCCACCGCCACCCGGACGGAACCCCCCTCACGTCCGCGCAGCGGGACGCCCTCGACCGGTTCGACGCCGTCATCGCCGATTTGGTGGAGGCGCCGGACCGGATCGAAATCAAGCTCGAACCCGGACAGTTCGCGCTGATCGACAACCGGCGTCTGCTTCACGGGCGCACGGCGTTCGGCGACGACCCGACCGATCTCGATCGGTTGATGATCCGCACCTGGATCAGATCGGCGCAGGTGGACGCGGCAGCCTGATCGCCGCTGCCGAGGAACGGGTGAGGCCCGGAGACGATGTCTCCGGGCCTCACCTGCGTTACAGCAACGACGGCAGGTGCGCCGCGAGCCGTCTGCCGGCTTCCACCAGCCAGCGCCCCGGCTCGGCTTGGGCCGCCTCGACGCTCCCTGCCATCGTTGCCAGGCTCCAGGTGGCACGAATCCCGCCCGCCAGGAGTTCGGCCTCGCCGAGGGCGACGCGCCCTGCGATCGCAACCGCCGCTACACCGCTGCTCATCGCCCGTCGTGCCGCGACCACGGGTGCCTTGCCTGCCAGACTCTGCGAGTCGAGACACCCTTCGCCGACGACGACGAGATCGGCATCCCTGATGTCGGACTCGAAATCGAGCAGGTCCAGCACGACGTCGGCTCCGCTGACCGGTTGCGCTCCGAACGCGGCGAGCGCCGCGAATCCGATGCCCCCACTCGCCCCTGCTCCCGGTCGCCGTGCGACGCCATGCCCTCCGTCGAAGAAGTCCGCCCAGTGCGAGAGACCTGCCTCCAGCAACGCGACCTCGCGGACTCCAGCCCCCTTCTGCGGGCCGAAGACCACCGCAGATCCGTTCTCGCCGAGGAGGGGGTTGATGACGTCGAGCGCGACGTGCACGTCCGAGTCGCGGAGCCGGGCGTCAAGGCCTTCGAATCCCACGCTGCGGATGTCTCGCAGACCGCCCCCGCCCCGGTAGACACCGGCCTCCGGCCGCGTCTGCACACCGAGCGCGCCGAGCATCCCCGCCCCCCCGTCGGAGACGGCCGTACCGCCCGTCGTGAGCACGATTCGCCGGAAACCGGAGTCGAGGGCTGCGGTGATCAGCTCCCCCACTCCCCGGCTGCTCGCGCGCAAGCAGGTCCGGGAGTCGGGATGCGCGACATGATGAGCGCCGGCTCCCTGGGCAGCTTCGATGTAGGCGGTGCCTCCCGCACTAGCCCATCGCGCGGGGACATCAATTCCCAGCGCTCCCGTCACCGACAGCTCGTGCGCCTCGGCGCCGAAGGCGAGCAAGGCGTCGATCGTGCCCTCCCCGCCATCAGCGATCGGGCGCTCGATCACGACGTTGGCCCCATCCGCCGCGCGGATGCCTTCTGCGATGGCACGAGCGGCGTCGACAGCGGACAGCGTGCCCTTGAAGGAGTCGGGCGCGACGACGATCCGGAAAGCCACCTCGGCGCCTAGACGGACGCGACCAGCTCTGGCCGCTCCTTCACCTCGTCGGAGTTCAACCAGCACCGCACCTCGTGTCCTTCGTCGTCGACCTGCGACACCGGCGGCATCTCCGCGCAGCGCGGCATCGCAAACGGACAGCGGCGTGCGAACGGGCACCCGGTCTGCTCACCGGCCGATGCGGCACCACCGCCTCTCCCGGTGCCGCCCGAAATCAGTCTGTGGTCGCCACGCCGCGAGGGATCCGGTGCGGATTCGATCAGGAGCTGCGTGTACGGATGCGCGGGGTGCTGAGTCACGCTCTCGGCAGAGCCGCGCTCCACGACGTGACCGCGGTACATGACGACGATCTCGTCGGCGAAGTAGCGAGCGGACGCGATGTCGTGGGTGATGTAGAGGGACGCGAGGTTCCGCTGCTCCTTCAGGCCGGAGAGCAGGTTGAGGATGCCGAGCCGGATCGAGACGTCGAGCATAGACACCGGCTCGTCCAGCAGCAGCACCGACGGGTCGGCGGCGAGCGTACGCGCAATCGCGACGCGCTGCAGCTGTCCGCCGGAAAGCTCGTGCGGATACTTCGAGAGGAACTGCTGTGGAGGAAGCAGTCTGACCGTGGTCAGCAGCACCTCCAACTCCTCTTCAAGGGCCTTGCGGTCGCCCTTGAAGCCATGCAGCCGGAGCACTCGGGCCAGCTGGTAATGGATGGTGTGCGCCGGGTTGAGCGACGCGAAGGGATCCTGCAGCAGGAGCTGCACCTCCCCGACGTATCGCCGACGGGCCCGGCTGCCCCGGATCCGGACCGGCCGGCCGCGCAGCAGCACCCTTCCGTGCGACGGCAGTGTCAGCTGGGACAACAACCGTGCGACCGTGGATTTGCCAGAGCCCGACTCGCCGACCAACGCCACCGTCGTGCCCTCGCGTAGCGCGAGGTCGAAGCTGTCGACAGCGACCACCTGCCGCCCCCCGCGGACCCGGTACCGCTTGCCGAGCTCGACGGCCTGGAGGATCGGCTCCTCCGTGGATGCGCTCATCGGTTCACCACTCTCTCGGATGTCTCGTACTCCTGCTGCACCACCGTGCAGGCGACCTTGCGTTCGTCGCCGGTCGGATCACCCGACCACCCCACTGTCTGAACGGCGTCCGGATCGGACGGGATCTGGAGTAGCGGCGGGTCGATGGTCTTGCACGACTCGACGGCGATCGGGCAGCGGGGGTGGAACGCGCACCCGGACGGCATGCTGCGCAGACTCGGCGCGGCGCCGCCCAGCGTCGCCAGCTTCTTCCGCGGCCCGCGCAAGGTCGGGAAGGACTCCAGTAGCTTCTTCGTGTACGGATGCAGCGGGTTGCTCAGGATCAGTTCGGAGCTCGAGAGCTCGACGATCTCACCGCCGTACATCACGGCGATGCGGTCGGCGACTTCGAGCAGTAGTGAGAGATCGTGGGTTATGAAGATGAACGAACTGTCCAGCCGCTGCTGGAGATCTACGATGCACCGCAGGATGTCGCGCTGCACGACCACATCGAGAGAGGTGGTGGGCTCGTCCAGGATGACGACAGCCGGATCGAGTGCGAGGGCCATCGCGATCATGATGCGCTGACGCTGGCCGCCGGAGAGCTCGAACGGATGCGAGTCGAGGCGGGACGAGTCGATTCCGACGAGCTCCATCAGCTCCTTCGCCCGAGCGGATCGTCCGGCCTTGGGCATCTGAGGACGATGGCTCCGGATGGTGTCTTCGAGCTGGGCACCCACGGTCATCACCGGGTTGAGCGAGTTCATCGCCGCTTGGAACACGACGGACGTCTCCTCCCAGCGGAATCTCCGCAGCTCCTCGTCGGAGGCCGCCAGCACATCGAGCTCCTCGCTCGGCGCTCCGGTTCTGCCGTAGTAGGTGACCGATCCCTTGGCCACGCGGCCGGGGGAACGCAGGAGCCGGGTGATGGCGAAGCCGAGCGTCGACTTGCCTGAGCCCGACTCGCCCGCGAGGCCCAGGATCTCGCCTCGTCGCAGGGAGAGACTGACTCCGCGCAGCGCGTGCAACGGATCTTCGTGGCTGCCATAGTCGACCCAGAGATCGGAGATGTCGAGGATCGTACGCGAGGCGTCGACCTTTCTGGCGCGGATGTCCAGGACGCGGGCGGCAGCAGCCTCCGCGGCGGCGGCCTTGGCGCGGGCCCTGCCTTGACGCACCTGACCGACTCCGCGCAGCCGCGGATTGACGACCTCGTCGATGCCGAGGTTGATCATGGCGAGCCCCATGCCCACGAGAGCGAGGCAGATCCCGGGCGGGACGTACCACCACCACGCCCCGGTCAGGAAGGCGTTACCGTTCTCCGACCAGTGCAGAATCGCGCCCCAGCTCCAACTGGTGACGTCACCGAGCCCAAGGAAAGCGAGACCGGTCTGGACGATGATGCCGGCCAGGACGCTGAACAGGAAGTTCGTGGTGACGATGGCCGACACGTTCGGGAGGACTTCCACCCACACGATCCGCCAGGTCGGCTCGCCGGCGTTCCGCGCGGCCTCCACATAGTCGCGGTTGCGGATGGACATCGTCTGCGCGCGCAGCTTCCGTGCGCCGTGCGACCAGGCGGTGATTGCGATGACGAACGCCGTCAGTACCCAGCTGCTGGTGCCGATGTACGCGATGATCAGGATCTGGAGCGGCAGCACCGGGATGACGATGAAGACGTTGGTGAAGAGCGACAGGAACTCGTCGGTGAACCCGCCGGCGAATCCCGCGGTGACGCCGATCACAATGGCGATCAGCTCGCTGATGATGGCCGCAAGGAAGCCGACTTCGATACTCAGCCGGGTGCCCGTCAGGATCTGCGAGAAGACGTCCTCTCCGAGTGCCGTCGTCCCCAGCAGATGCTGCGCGGACGGCCCCTGCAGGACGTCGGCGCTGGTGGCCGACGGGTTGTAGGGGGAGATCCACGGGCCGATCACTGCGAGCACCAGGAACACGAGGAGGATGCTCGCGCCGATGATCACCTTGCTGGATCGTATCCACTGCCGCTTCGAAACGCGTCGTCTCGACGCTTTCACTGCGGGCATGGCAGCTGTGACGGTCATGGCGTCTCCTACGCGTTCCGGGTTCGTGGGTCGAGTGCGAAGAATGCGATGTCGGCGAGGAAGTTGGCCGCGAGCACTGCGAGAGTGGTGACGAGCAGAATCGCCTGCAGCAGCGGATAGTCCTGATTGCTGACCGCCTGATACAGCACGTAGCCGATGCCGGGGTACGAGAAGACCTTCTCGACGAGAAGCGAGCCGCTGACAATCAGACCGAGCTCCATTGCGAAGCCGGCCACGGCTGGGAGGATTGCGTTGCGAGCCGCGTAGCTCGTCATCACGCGACGCGAGGAGAGCCCTTTCGCCTGAGCGACGACGACGTAGTCCTCGGAGAGTGTGGTGACCATCATGTTGCGCTGGAGGAGCATATGACCCGCGAGCGAGCCGATGATGATCGTCAAGGCGGGAAGCACGGCATGCTGGAGCACGGAGCCGATGAACTCGAGGTTCAAGCCGGGCGTGGTGCTCGGGTCGTAGCCTCCGCTGACGGGGAACAGGCCTAGCCCCAGCGCCACCGACGAAACGAGCACGAGGCCGATCCAGAAGTGCGGTACGCCGCGGAGCAGAGCGCCGATCGGGAGGAGGGAGTCCATCCAGCCGCCGCGCTTCCATCCGGCCATGATGCCCAGCAGTGTTCCGATGCCACCCGCGATGAGGGTGGAGATCCCCATCAGGGCGAGCGTCCACGGCAGAGCGCCGGCGATGACCTGGAACACGGGTGTCGGGAAGTAAGTGAACGAGAGCCCGAGGTTGCCGTGCAGCAGGTTCGACCAGTAGTCGACGTACTGGCTCCAGAGGCTTTGGTGCTTATCCAGACCGAAGGCGGTGGCGAGGGCAGCGGTGGCGTCCGGCGAGAGTTGCCCGCTGAAGCGCTCCATCACCGCCTGCACCGGGTCGCCGGGCATCAGTCGAGGCAGCAGGAAGTTGATCGTCACGGCTGCCCACGCTGTGAAGACGTAGAACGCCAAGCGCCGAGCGAAAAAGCGCATTGCGCCCTCCTCCTGCATTTTCCGTCGAGGGCACCACAGGCCTTCGACGTTGATGGCCACGAGATTGTGTGACTGACACACTCAAAATGTATCAGCTGTTTTATTCAGGATCGAACGTACGCCCGTTTACATGCGGGTGTCAAGCAGATGCGCCGATGCAACAGCATTTCCCCGAGGATAGGTCAGGAACCCGTCCCACATCACGAACCGGCGCGCACTGTCGCGGTCGATACGCACGGGATGACCGGACATCCTCGACTGCGTCGCGAGGCCGGCGTCGATGTAGGCGTCCAGCCTCGCACCCGACAAGCGCGGCGACTCCACGAGCCCCTCGATCTCGGCGGCGGCCAGTAGTCGCCGGATGATCTCCGCCGCCTCTCGCACGTTCGGACTGCAGAGGTCGGGACGCCGATCGGACAGATGCTTCTCGACCCACGACATGCTCATGGCGCACGCGAAGCCATGCGGGATGCCGTACTCGGCGGTCAGGTGGTACGAGAAGGCGTGCGCCGCGGTGGTGCGACTGACGGCGATCGCGGTGCCCGCGAGGGTCGTCGCCGAGAGCAGTTCCTGCGCCGAGTCCGGGTCGAGCACGCCGGGCGACGCGGACAAATGGCCCACGATCGCGTTCCGCGCGACAGCTGCAGCCCGTTTACTGTCTGGGGTCCGTGCCTTGCTCCAGCCCGCCTCTACGGCGTGACAGAGCGCATCCAGGAGCGCGGGAATGCGATGCTCCGGCGGAGCCGTCAACAACAATGAGCCGTCGAGGAGGGCATGGTCCGGCCGCACGGCAGGTGCGTCGAGCGACACCTTGAGCCTGTTCCGGTAAAGGGTCGCGAACGGCGTCACCTCGGCACCGGTGCCGGCGAGAGTGGGCACCGCGACCAGTGCAGGCGCGTCCGACCGGAATCCCGCCTCCTCACCGCGCAGCCCGGCATCGACTGAGAGGCGGTCGGGCCGGAGCACTCGGGCGGCTTTCGCGAGGTCGAGCGTCGATCCGCCACCGAAGGCAACGATCGTCCGTGGCCGCACCTGATCGATGAGCGCCGACAACGCGATGACATCGTCCGTCGTCGGATTCGGGTGGGTGCATCCCCAGTGAGCGGCGCCGGCGGCGATGAGCGCAGCCGCGGCGGGGATGGTCGCGGCGGCGCGCACGCTCGCGACGACTAGGACGGGACCTGCGGCGATCATCGCGCCCGGCTCGAGCAGGCGGGAGACGCCTGGACCGACTTCCATGGCGGGCGCGCACCCTCGCTCAGCTGCGGCCCGCAGGAGATGGTGGACCTCAGGCGAGGACATCGACGTTCTCCGTGAGCCGCCGGACCCGCCCGGCGACCTCGGGCAGCCCGAGGCTCGCCCCCGCGCGGTGCGGGACGCCGCCTGTCACTGGACCCGCCCGTACGACGATGAGCCGCGGGCCGGGACCCTCGAAGGGGCGCACGAGGCAGTACTCGAGGTCGGTGACCGAGTCGACCGTCCAGGCGGAGGCGTAGCCGCAGGCGCGGGCGATGGCGACGAAGTCGGTGGTGGAGGCTGTGCTCTCCTGGGCCCCTGTCGACTCGTACCCGCCGTTGTCGATGACGATGTGAAGGAGGTTCTGCCTCCGGCCCGCGCCGATGGTCGAGAACACGCCGAGGTGCATCAGAGCTGCACCATCCCCATCGAGGACGACGACGGGACGATCCGGCTGCGCGGCCGCGTAGCCCAGTGCCAGAGATGAGGCATGGCCCATCGATCCCTGCATGTAGAAGTTCGCGGGCCGATCGCCGGCGGCGTGCAGGTAGCGGGACGCGTAGCCGGTCGTGGAGAAGATGGTCCACGCCGAGCCGCAGGCTCGGTGAACGGCCTGCGCGATCGCCGCGGTGTCGGGAAGACGGACGCCGTCACCGGCAGCGGGGTCAGCCGCGTCGCCGGACTCCGCTGGGTGCGCGCCGATCGAGCGGAACGGAACCAGCACGAACGCGGGCCGGCCGGACTCGACCACCTCGGCAGCCCGGTCGAGTACTCCGCCCTCATCGCCCTCCACCAGGGGCTCGGCCCAGACGCCGAGTCCGGAGAGCACCGACTCGAGCGTGGAGCCCATGACCGCGTGCTGCGGTTCGTCCGCCGACGGGTCGGGCCAGCCGCGCATGCTGACGAACGTCAGGATGGGGATCTCATACGGCTGGGACAGTGACGTCAGCGGATTGAGCAGGTTCCCGAATCCGCTGTTCTGGAGGAAGACGGCCTGTCGGCGGCCGCCGAGCCAGGCTCCGGCCGCCTCGGAGAAGGCGAGGCCTTCGTTGGCCGCGGGCCGGTAGCGGTCCTCGGCGGTCAGGTGCTCGATGGGGCCGCCGAACGTGCTGCACGGGACTCCCCCGGCATGGGTCCAGCCGCGGTCGGCCAGTGCGTCGACGAACCGGCAGCAGTCGATCATGCGCCGAGCTCCAGCCAGTACTCCATGTTCTGCAGCTCGAATATGTCGGCGACGGTGGCGATCCGGGACTCCACGGGGCGGGGACACCCGGCCGCGATCATCGTCTCGAATGTCGCTTGCACGGCGGTGACGGTCGCGCGCAGACCCTGGTTGGCATGGATGATGAGCGAGGCCCCCGCTTCGTATGCGTCCTGGACGGTCCAGTCGGGATACGTCGTCGGGACGATGGCGATGGGGAGTCCACCTCCCCAGCGGCCGAGGAACTCCTCGATCTCCGTCTTCTCCTTGGCCTTGGAGTGGATGAGGATGACATCGGCTCCGGCGGCGGCGAACGCGTCAGCGCGCCTCAGCGCCTCATCCATGCCTGCGCCGGCGATGAGCGCCTCCGTGCGGGCGATGATCACGAGGTCGGGCGACGACTGCGCTCCCTTCGCGGCGCGGATCTTGCGGCTGAACTCGTGGACCGAGACGAGTTCTTGGTGGCGCTCCTCGGCGAAGCTGTTCCGCTTGGGGAAGACCTTGTCCTCGAAGCACACGGCCGCGATGCCGGCGGCTTCGTAGCTGCTCACCGCGTAGGCGACGTTCGCCTCGCCGCCGAACCCGGTGTCGCAGTCGGCGATCACCGGCAGGGAGCTTGCTTTGTCCATCGTGCGCGCCGCCTGGAGGAAGTCGGTCATCCCGAGGAGTCCGATGTCGGGCAGACCGTGTGAGGCCGAGATCTCAAGGCCCGACGCCCACACCGCGTCGTAACCGGCTCGGCGGGCGAGGGCCGCGCCGATTCCGTTGTGCGCCCCTGCGGCGAGCACGGGACCGTCTCCGTCCAGAAGGGCTCTGAGTTGTGCGGCTTTCGACATGGGGTACCTCGCTTCTCGTATGTATATGGGAGCGGGTCCGGCGCTGACGTGTTCCGTCGGCGCCGGACCCACTGGTTTCGGTGGCCCGTCAGCCTTCCGGATGCGTCTTGGTGTCGATGAACAGGACGATCACGAACCCGGCTGCCACAGCGAGCGCCAGCAGCGGCGTCAGGATGAGCGGGTTCACTCCGGCGACTGCCAGGAAACCGCCGATGATCAAGACGACTGCGACGGACGCCGCGATCTTCCAGTCGTCGCCGATGATGAAGTCGTAGATGAACATTCCGATTGCTTTGAAGACCTTCATGGATCACACCTCCTCTCGGGTAGTCGTCGCGATGACCTGGCGGACGACCGGCGAGGGCTCCACCTTGAGGATGCGCACCAGGACGATGGACAGCAGGATCCAGAAGGCGAGGATCGGGATGAGGATGAAGTCGGCCATCGGCCATTCGAGGCTCTGGCCCGACGGGGTGATCGCCCCGAGTCCCTCGATGGCCCAGAACGTTCCGAAGGTGGTCAGCAGCATGCCGACGCCGAATTTCAGGGTGTTCTCTGGGACCTTGGTCAGCGGTGCGTGAATGACGACCGCAAGGATGAGCACGACGACGACAGCAGCGACAGCAGCGATGATGGCGACGGGCATGTTGTGCGCGTTCAGGCCGAATGTGATGACGATGAAGACGACCTCGACGCCCTCGAGGAACACGCCCTTCATGCTGATGACGAACGAGAACCAGTCGAGTCCGAGGAAGGTGCGGTTCTCTGCCGCGGCGGCCTCCTTGGACTTCTTCTCGAAGATCGCGGCCTCATCGTGCAATCCCTTGCGGCCGGCGGAGCGCAGGATTCCCTTGCGCAGCCACTGGAGGCCGAAGATCAGCAGAAGCGTTCCGACGACGAGCTGAAGCGATGATCGCGGCAGCCACGTTGCGAGCGCGTAGCCGGTGAAGGCGGTGAAGGCCGTCAGTGCGACGAGAGCCGCGACGATACCCCAGATGGTCGATTTCCAGCTTCGGGTCATTCCCATTGCGAGCACAATCGTCAACGCTTCGACCATCTCTACGATGGCCGCGACGAAAACGGAGATCGCCAGGCCCCATACGGCACTAGACATGCGATCCGTCCTTTCTTGATCTGTTCAGGCTCTTATCGGTTTGCATATTTGGATTGTAACAGTTGTTTGATTTTGATTTCAACGCTTCGGAGTACATTTGTCAACGACAGTTCGGTCTTGCCCGCTCAGTCCACACTGATGCTGTACCGCTCGGCGCGGACCAGAATCGTCTCGGCGCGGGCAAGGCGCGGCTTGTCGCTGCCATCGCGGATGATCCCGCCGCTCGCACTGAACTCGGCGAAGAACCCCATCGCCCAGCGCACGTCCGACGCGCTCGGACTGAGGCTCTCGTTGATCACATCCAGCTGGTCGACATCCAGGCACAGCTTCCCCGTCATCCCCATCGCGACGCCGGCAGCTGACTGCTCACGCAGGACGCCGTGCGATTTCGACACTGTCGGCCCGTCGATGGGGCCGGGGAGATTCCCGATGCGCGAGGCGACGACCAACCGCGTGCGCGGATAGGCCATCGCGAGCTCGTTGTTCTCGGCGCCGGTGTCGCGTCGATAGTCTCCGCTGCCGAACGCGAGCCGCGCCGCACCGCGCGCCGTCGCGATCCCGCAGGCCCCCTCGATCCCGACCGCCGACTCGACCAGTGCGACCACGGGGATCTCGCCCCCGAGCCGCTGAAACGTGTCTGTGACCTGCTCGGCGGCTTCGGTCTTGGCGAGCATCACGCCCGCGAGCGACGGGATCCTGCTCAGCGCCTCGAGGTCGGCCGACCAGTGCGGCGAGCTCCAGTCGTTGATCCGGACCCACGCGCTGCCTCCACCGAGAAGCCAGTCGACGACGTTCGAGCGGGCGAGCCCCTTGCGGGAGTCGTCCACCCCGTCCTCCAGGTCGAGCACGACCTGGTCGGCGCAGGACAGCTGGGCCTCATCGAACCTGCCCGATTCGAGCGCGGAGAGCAGCAACCACGATCGGGCGTCGTCGACCCCGATCCTGGTCGACTCCCGTTGACTTCGCTGATCGGCGCGAGCGGACGAACTGCTTACGCGTACACTCCCCATCGACTTCTCCTGCCTTGCGGGGACTGACGCCAATCAGTCACCATTGAAATGAGTTGGTCGCTTCACATAGTAGCTAACAGTCGTTAGTTTTTGAAGGCCCTCACCGAGATAGGCGTCTCTAAACGGCGGAAGCCGCCGGAACGGGCGTTCCGGCGGCTTCCATTCAGACAGTGGATGTCACCCGGCAGGGCTCACCGTTGCGAGGATCTGAGCGACATTGGGCTTGCTGGCGACCGGCAGTGCGTAGGGGTTGGCCGCCGACGGCCAGCCGGAGAAGGTGTCGGTGCGCCAGATCCCAACGGCGGCCGCATAGCCCAGCGGGATGACCGGAACGTCTTCGACCAGGAGATCCTGCAGTCCCGCGATCGCCTTGGTGTATGCGGCGGAGCCGGTCTGCGATGCGGACATCGAATGCAGCAGATCGTTCGCGTCCGGATCGGTGTACCGCTCCCAGTTCAGTAGTGCGGAGCCGCCGATCGGAGCGGGAGGCTGCGTCACGATCCGGCTGACGGCGTCGTAGACATTCCCCGTCCCACCCGAAGCGCGCATCGTGAGCTGGAAGTTGCCCTTGGCGGTGTCGTCGCGCCACGCGGCCACCGACTCGGTCTTCGTCTCGAGCTTGATGCCTGCCGCTTTGAGTTGCCCCGCCAGCAGTGTCGCGGTGCGAGTCCAGTCGCCGTACGTCGCCGAGGCGGGCACCGTAAGGGCGATGGTGAGCGGCGTGCCTTGCGGCGAGACGAAGAGGCCGTCCGACCCCGCACGATAGCCCGCTGCCTTCAGCGTGGCCTTCGCTTTGGCCGCGCTTCCGTTGCCGAAGGTCTGCTTCTTGTATTTGGAGGCGATGAGCGTCGGCGACCCATCGAGGCCCGTCACGTTCTTCGTCGGCGTGGCTCCGGGGCCGAGGGAGGCCGCTGCGATCGCCGAGCGGTCGATCGCCTGACTGATCGCCTTGCGCACGGCCTTGTCGGCTGTCGGACCGGCGACGTCGTTGGGGATCAGATAGATCGATACGCCGAGGTTGGCCGTATAGCTGCCAAGCGACTTCGGCGAGGTCGCGGTGATGGTCGCGGGATTCGTGTTGGACGAGGCGATCCAGTCCACCTGCTTGCCCTCGATCGCCGCATCCATGCTGCTCTCCGAGTCGAAGGAGAGGTACTGGACCGTATCGATCTTCGGCGAGCCGGCTCTCCAGTAGTGCGGATTCTTCTGGTATGTGATCGCCTGCGGGGTGAAGGACTTCAACGCGTACGGCCCGGTCCCGATCGGCGTGGTGTTCGCGAACGTGACGGGATCGGCCACCCCCGACCACTGCTTCTTCTGCACCGGCATGGTCAAGTACCAGAGCGTCTGGAAGGCCGGTCGGGTGAAGTCGACAGTGACGGTCGTCGGATCCGTCGCCGTGGCAGAGGCCAGCGGGAGCCCGTTGAAGTTCAGGGCCTTGTACTTCTGCATCAATCCGAAGGTGTAGGCCACGTCGTCCGCCGTGAGAGGCGTTCCATCCGACCACTTCACACCGGGATGCAGGTCGATCGTCAGCTCGGTTCCGGAGCTGTTCCAGCTGGACTTCTTCGCCAGCCAGGGAGTCGTCGTCGAGTTCGAGTAGTCGACCATCATCAGCGGCTCGTACATGACAGAGACCGAGTACCCGGCGGCACTCATGGTCGCCTGGAGAAACGGATTGAACTGGTCGGTGAACGGTCCGGTCGCGGTCGCGGCCATCCGGAGGGTCGTCGGGCCGTGGGAGGCGGAACTCGTCGAGTGCGCACTCGTGCACGCCGCGAGGCCGGCGATCACGACGACACCGGCGAGCAGAGCCGCGCCTTTGTGAATTCGAGACAACACTGACATGAGCTACTCCATCGTGGCTTGGTGATGTTCTACTAGATTATCCACCGCTAAACGGTGATTTATCAACTGTTTGAATCAACATTGTTTTATCGTTACTTCAAAGCGAAACGATGCGTACTGTGAAAACACACGTGCCTCCGGAGCGCGAGCGCAGCCCCGGAGGCACGTGCGGGCGGGCTGTTACTTCGGCGACACCTTCAGCAGCACCAGCTCCGCGTTGACGCTGCCGGGAACCGGGCAGGCGTACGGATCCGACGACGTCGGCCAGCCGGTGGCGACATCGTTCCGATAGATGCCGGCACCCGCGGCGAACACCAGGGGCAGAGCAGGGAGCTCGCCCACGATCACCTTCTGGATGTTGCCGACGGCGACCTGCTCCTGCTTGCTCCCCGGCGCGGCCGCCGCGTAGGCGGTCAGCAGCTTCGGCGCGTCGGCATTCGGATAACGCTCGTAGTTCAACTGAGTGCGCGTCCCCGCAGCCGCGCCGACGGGCTGCTGATTGATGATGCGGTTGTAGTAGTCGTAGACCGATGGCGTGCCGCCATTGGTGCGCATCGTCAACTCGAAGTTGCCGAGTGCGACGTCCGACACGTAGGCCTGCTGCTGTTCCGACTTCACGGTCACCTTGATGCCCGCAGCAGCCAGCTCGGGCACGACCTCACGCGACATTCCGAGGAGGTCCGCCTGGGGGTAGGTCGCCGGCACGGTGAGCGTGAACTCCAGTCGTTGCCCGGAGGGCGAGACGAACACCTTGTCGGCGCCGAGCTTGTAGCCGGCCGCGGTGAGGATCTTCTTCGCCGCGCTCGGATCGCCCTTGCCGTACTTGAGCTTGGCGTAGGCGGACGCGATCAGGTTGCTCCGGGTCCCGGTGTCCATCCCCGTCGGCGACACGACGGGGGCGTTCAGTCCCGCGGTCCCGACCTTCGAGATCTTGTTCCGGTCGAGGGCGGCATCCATCGCCTTGCGCACAGGAAGCTGATCCAGTGGCGCCTTCGCGAAGTTCGGCAGAAGCAGTGCTACCGATGGGTTCGTGGTGGTGTTCCAGTAGCCGATCGCGTTCGGGGAGAGCCGCTTGACCGTCGATCCGTCGACGCCGCTCGTGCCGATCCAGTCGACGGAGCCGGCCTGGAGATTGGCGATCATGCTGCTCGCGGAGTCGGACGCGAGGTACTGCACCGTGTCGAACTTGCCTCCCGCCTGCCAGTAGTAGGGGTTCTTCTTGAGAGTGATCACCTGCGGGGTGAAGCTCTTCATGGCGTACGGGCCTGTCCCCACAGGGTTCTCGTTCGCATACTTGACCGGGTCGGCGACTTTCTCCCAGACGTGCTTTGGAACCGTCTCGGTCCGCCACCACATCACCTGATACGCCGGCTTGCTGAACGAGATGACAGCCGTCGTGTCGTTCGTGGCCTTCGCGCCGGACAACGGGAGGGAAACCGAGTTGAAGGCGGGGTTCGCCTGCATCAGGTTGAAGGTGTACGCCACGTCCGCCGCGCTGAACGGCTGACCATCGGACCACTTCACGCCCTTGCGCGTCTTCAGGGTGAGGGTCTTGCCGTCGGCGCCCCAGGTGTACGAGGTCACGAGCCACGGACGGGTCTTGCCGCTGCCGAAGTCCTCCTGCAGCAGCGGCTCGAAGATCGCATACGCGGCGTAGCCGCTCGCACTCGACGAGCTCGCGATGAGCGCGTTGAAATTGTCGGTGAACGGCCCGGATGCCCCGGCGCTCACCTTGAGGGTGCCGCCGGTCTTCGCGGTCGCTTTGGCCGTGGTGCCCGTGCACGCCGCCATGGCCAGCACACAGGCCACCGCGGCGGCGAGGGCGGCGGTGGCCCGAAGGGACCGCCTCGTCGTAGTCATGAACTTCATCGTTCTTCTTTCGTTGACGTTGAGGATCAGGAGGCCGCCCACAGCGGTGTGGATGGGACCGCTCGTGGCGCCTACTGCGGGATCTGACCGCTGCAGGAAGGGCCCGTGGAACGCGGGTGTGAGAGCGACGGTAACCGGAAACAACAATCACGCAAGACGTAATCGTAGATTTTTAACAAACGAAAATGCAATAGTGATTTAACAACTGTTAGTCAACACCGCGAATGCTCGACGCGTGGATGGCATGCGTCCCGTTCCGGAAGAGAGGACGACGATGTCGACGATCGAGACGAGAACTTCAGGTTCCTGGCAGGTGCTGCCGGAATACGAGCCACGAGCCGAACTGAGCGGAAGGCTGGTCGCGTGGGGCGATCCGGCCTTCCAAGAGCTCTGGGACGGCTGGGTCGCACGGTTCGGCGAATTCCATCCCGGACTCGAGTTCGACTCCTTCCTGCGCGGAACGTCGACGGCAGTCGGTGGGCTGTACACCGGGGTGGCCGACATCGGGCTGTTCGGGCGCGAGATCCGCAAGCTGGAACGCACCTCATGGAAGCGGATCTTCGATCACCAGCCGGAGGGGTTCGCGATCGCCACCGGCGCGTTCGACACATTCGCCAAGACTGTGGCGGTCGCCGTGCTGACCAACGCCGACAACCCGATCTCCGAGCTCAGCTTCGATCAGCTCGACGCGATCTATTCGGCGGAGCGGCGTCGCGGCGGCGCAGAGCCGATCACACGGTGGGGGCAGCTCGGCCTCACCGGCGAATGGGCGGACGCGCCGATCAACGCATACGGTCTCGACCGGGACACCGGTACGGCGCAGCACCTGTGGCTCCGCGTCCTCCAGGAAGGGCCGTGGTCCGACCGGGCGGTCCTCCCCGAAGGCGCGCCGACGCGGATGTACGCCGGCTCGGGCGGACACGCAGCCGAAGCCCTGGTGACCACGCTGGAGCAGGACCGCTACGGCATCGGCCTCGCCGGATTCCGCAACGTGACGCCGGGTCTGAAGGCGGTCGCGATCTCGGAGGACGGGGACGCGGTCGAAGGCTCGCGAGGGACCACGGCCACCAGGGAGTATCCGCTCAGCCGGTCCGTCTACGCCTTCGTCCGCGAAGCGCCCGGAACCGAGTGGGACCCGAAGGTGCTGGAGTTCATGCGGTTCGTGCTCAGCCGCGAAGGCCAGGCCGTCGTCGCGCACGAAGGCGACTACCTTCCCCTTCCCGAGAAAGTGGCCGGTCCGGAGCTTGCACGACTGCTGAGCCTCTCGACGCCCGCCTGACCGGACCGGATGTGGCCCGGCGGCCGAGCACCGCCGGGCCGCACCTTACGCCAGTCACCTTGTTGATTCGCCGCGACGGCTGAGGTGTCGTGGGTGTGCACGAGATGACCAAGCGCGTAGCTGCCGCGAACGCTCCCACAGCCGCTGGGACTTAGGGCCCTACCTGGATGGCAGCGCGACATGAAGGATGAGGCCGCACACCTAGTCCGGGAGTCGATATGGGACGCGTCCATTACCGCCGTGATCTTGTCGGCCACAAATGCAGAGGCTCTCGCGGCTGGTGACCACCTCACTGCCTAAGCAGCGCAACAACCGGAAGTGGATCATCGGTCTGGCCCTGGGGGTCGTGCTCGTGGGGCTCGGGGTCGCGATCTTCGTGCTCAGCGTGAACGCAACGCCCACGTCGAATCTGACCTACTCGGCGTTCGTCGCCGACGTCCAGAAGCACAAAGTGTCGACGGCCACCATCGACGCCGACGGGACCGTCACCGGCGACCTGACCTCCGGCGCGCCGTACACCACCGTCGTCCCCCTGCCGCTGGCCGGGCAGCCGATACTCGTCTCGCTGCGTTCGGCCGATGTCGCCGTCACGTTCGTGCCGGCCAGTCAGGGCTCGTTCTGGTCGAGCCTGGGCACCTGGCTGCTGATCCTGGGCCCGATCGTTCTGGTGTGGTGGTTCATGGCGCGGATGGCGCGCCGCGCCGGCGCCTCCGGGGGGATCTTCGGCGTGACCAAATCGTCCGCGAAGCTCTTCGAGCCGTCGGCCAGGACCACCACGTTCGCCGATGTCGCCGGATACGACGGCGTCAAGGCGGAGGTCTCCGAGATCGTGGACTTCCTGCGGAATCCGGAGCGCTACCGCCGGCTGGGCGCCGCGGCCCCGCGCGGGGTGCTGCTGGTCGGGCCACCCGGCACCGGCAAGACCCTGCTCGCGCGGGCGGTCGCCGGTGAGGCGGAGGTGAACTTCTTCTCCGTCGACGGTTCGAGCTTCGTGGAGATGTTCGTCGGCGTCGGAGCCTCCCGCGTGCGGGACCTGTTCCAGACGGTTCGCGCCAGCGCACCCGCCATCCTCTTCATCGACGAGATCGACGCGATCGGCCAACGGCGATCCAGCGCGACCTCCTACGCGTCCAACGACGAACGCGAGCAGACCCTCAATCAACTCCTCGCCGAGATGGACGGCTTCGAGACCTCCTCCGGCGTCGTCGTGCTGGCGGCGACCAACCGGCCCGACGTCCTCGACACCGCGCTGCTGCGGCCGGGACGGTTCGACCGACACATCACGGTCCCGCTCCCGAACGCGACCGAGCGCACGGCGATCCTGGCGGTGCACTGCCGCGACAAGCCCCTCGATACGGCGCTCGAGCTGGAGGCGATCGCGCGGGGCACTCCCGGCTTCTCGGGAGCCGACCTGGCCAATCTCGCCAACGAGGCGGCGATCGAAGCGGTCCGCGCCGGGCGCGAACGCATCATCGCGTCCGACTTCGGGGCCGCCCGCGACCGCCTGATCCTCGGCCGCCGAGAGAGCTCCAGCGTCCTCCTGGTGGAGGAGAAGCGCCAGGTGGCGGTGCACGAATGCGGTCACGCCGTGGTCGCCGCGCTGAGCGAGCACGCCGATCCAGTCGACAAGGTCACCATCCTGCCCGCCGGGGACACCCTCGGAGCGACCGAGCAGCTCCCGCTGGCCGAGCATCACCTCCAGAGCGAAAGCGCCCTCCTGGACCGACTCACCGTCGCATTGGGCGGACGGGCCGCCGAGCTGATCGTCTACGGGGAGGGGTCGACAGGCGCCGCCTCCGACCTCGCGGCCGCCACCGCACTGGCGACCCGGATCGTGCGCGACTTCGGCCTGTCCCCCGCACTCGGACCGGTCGGCTACCCGACCGGCGAGGACGCCGGCGAGAGCGGCACGACCCTCAACCGGCCGTATTCGGAGGAGACCCAGCGCGCCGTCGACACCGAGGTCGCCCGGCTCGTGCGTCAGGCGGAGGCCAGGGCCACCGACCTCCTCTCCCGCCACCGCACAGCCCTCGACGCTCTGATCGCGCGCTTGTTCGACGCCGAGACGCTCGACGGCGCCGTCGTGTACGGCGTGCTCGGCAGACCGGTGCCCGAGCGCATCCCCGAACTGGGCACCCAGCTCAGCCCCGCCGCGTCCCCGCACGAGCTCGGCGCCGCGCGACCCAGCGCACCAACTCGTCAGCGCCCCACACGATGACCGGGCACGGCACCAGCCCCGGGTGCGTTCGGCGGCCGATGGCCGCCGAGCCGCACCCTCAGCCGAACGGCTGGTCCACGCGACGGGTCAGCTGACCCGGTGTCACGGCAGGACAGTAAGCGATATCCAGGTGCGGCGTCTCCACGGCGACACCGCCCAGTCGGCGCGAGGAGATCGCGGCGTCGAGTATCCCGCTGGTGAGGACTGTCCGCTCGATCGGGAACGGCGAGCGACCTGTGAAGATGAACCGATCGACGAACGCCGCCAGGTGATCGAAATTCCAGGTCGGCGGCTTCCTCTGCCCGGGTCGCGCCACCTCGGCCCCCACCATCGGCACATCGGTGAGCTTCGATCCGGTGGGCGTCCAGGTGACGACGGGGTCGGGAGAGTCCGCCAGACGCACCGCGACGGATCGGCGCAGCATGAACCCCGTTAGTAAAAGCACGCTCACCCGCATGCCGTCGTTGTAGTCGACGATAACCGCCTCCTCTCGGCCGAGCGGCGGCGTGGGAGGCCCGCCGACGACGCGATCGGTCGGGTAGCGGTCGTAGTATTCGCGAGCTCCGCCGGCGAAATGCGGCACCGCTTCGATCGCGGCATCGACGAGATCCCGAGACCAGAGCCCGCCGTTCGAGAAGGCCTCCCAGAACTCGTCTCCCGAGACGAATCGGACCGAAGCGACACCCGTCTCGAATCCCGCGCGCCGCTCGACCATCGACTGGACCAGTTCGAGAGTGTGGAAGATCGGAGGCTCACCCGAACCGGTCGCCACCGCCACGACCTCCTTCACCCGGGAGTCGACCGAGATCTCGACTGGAGGGCAGCGCACCGTGACCGGCAGAGACGAGCCGGCCATGACGGGTATCGACAGTCGTCGTGCCGTGTCGTACACCTCTTTGATCTCGGACCACGAATTGCCGAGATGCTTGTCGAGGAAGATGGGAACGGGTCGGCCGGACTCCTCGCACGCGCGCGCCGCCCGCATGAACAGTTCGTGGCGCCTGTCCTTCGGGCGCCCCCGCTCGTCGTACTCTTCCGGCCGACCCGAGCGCGGGTTCCGCTCGGCGATCAGCACGACTCCGTCGAGGTCAACGCCGGTTGCCCGTGCGGAGAGCGCGTGGGACACGTCGTCAGCCCCGCGGACTCCCCACGCGTCCGCCCTCTCGGCGCCGATATCGGTCGGCCCGGGATCGAGCACATGGAGGGCGTCGAGCGAGCTCAGCGGCGCCGTCGGAGTCCAGAGCAGCTCAAACCCCTCTTGCATTCGGCCGATGAGGAGGTCGGCATGCGAGCCCGGCCAGTATTCGTTGACGACGGCGGCGAAGCGCGGCCGATCCGATGTGGACATCCAGTCTCCTGTCTTGTGAGGCTTGTCTAGCTCTGGCCGGCGCGCGGGTCCGTCCTCGAATGAGCCGAACGCCTCCTGGCCTCGATGAGGAGGCAGGCGGCGGCGTCCAGCAGCCGCGAGTTGTGCAGGGGTCCGCAATCGACGGGATGGTGACCCATGTCGCGCACGAGACCGGCGACGAGGGCAATCGCCTCGGGGTCGTCGGCGACGAGCCGGACATCGATGACGGTCGGAGGATCCCCCGGTGCCACGTCGAGCTGGGCGGCGATGTTGTCTTTGAACGCCGCCACGAGCCCGGACCTCCGCCCGAGCGCGTCGGCGACCAACTCGCTGCTGCCGAGGACGCCGTCGACGTTGTAGTCGAACGGGTTGGAGGGATCGATCACCGTCTTGCCCTCGAGCAGGTCCTTGTACTCGCTCGCGAAGCGCACGATCTCCGGGAACGGCAGCGCGAGAACGACGACCTCCGATTCCCGGATCGCGTCGCCGTGCGCACGGACCGACGCTTGCTCGATCAGCGCGGTGATCCGCTCGTCGTCCGGTGTGCGCGTTCCGATGCAGACCGAGTGACCCACGCGCGTCCAGGAAGATGCAAGTGCGCGAGCCATCGACCCAGTACCCATGATCGCAATGTTCGTCATCGTCACCTCGTTCTCGAGTCCAGGATCGTCCTGGACAGTAGGCCTATTCCGGGACTTCTTCAGTCGCACTCGGGGGTACCGCATCCGCGATCCCGGGAGGCGTGCGCGCGCCGCGGAGCAGCACCGGCAGCAGCGCGACTCCGAGGAGGACGGTCGGGATGCCACCGGCCAGCAGGCCCCATCGGCTACCGAACTCCTGTGCGATCCAGCCCACCAGCGGCGCGCCGATAACCGTACTGCCTCCCCAGCACATCGACCACAATGCCATCACGCGACCACGCATGTCCGGCCGGGCGGTGAGCTGCAGGGTCGCCTTCGCGTCCGCGTTGAAGACGACACTCGTGACTCCGACGAGGGCCATCGCGATGATCGCGATGAGGAGCGTCGGTGCCAATGCCGCGAAGATCATCGTGACCCCCCAGCCGATCGCGGTGAGGCACAGCGCGACGGTGCGCGACGCCGTCCTCCTGCTGGCGGCGATGAGACCGCCCACGATGGAGCCTCCCGACATCGCCATGATCAAGGCGCTGTAGGTGGCCGCGTTGCCGTGGAAGGCCCCCGTCGCCAGCAACGGCAGCGTCGTCGGGAACTCCCACGCCAGAGTGCCGGTCACTGTGATCATCATCAACGTGATCGCGAGGGTGGGGGTCGTGAACGCATACGTCACCCCCTCGCGGACCTGGCCGCGAGCGCGGGGCGCGGGGGACGAACGATACATGTCGGCCGGGCGTATCAGCAGGAGGCTGAGGATCACCGAGGCAAAGGACGCCGCATTGACGAAGAAGCATGCCGGGATGCCGATGACCGCGACCAACGCCCCGCCCGCGCCCGATCCCAGCACACGGGCCAGGTTGATCATCACCGAGTTGAGGATGATCGCGTTCGCGAGATCCTTTTCGGAGACAAGCTCGGAGATGATGCTCTGCCGGGCGGGGTTATCGAACACTGTGAGGCAGCCCAGACCGAAGCTCAGGCCGAGCAGCAGGGGGTAGGTCATCCACCCCGAAAGGGCCAGCACGCCGAACGCGACCGAGAAGAGTGCGCACGCCGTCTGAGTAAAGAGGAGCATGCGGCGCTTGTCGTACCTGTCTGCGATCACGCCGCCGAACGGCCCCGCGAGCAGGTACGGGAGCAACCGAACGCCCACCGCGACCCCGAGCGCGGTGCCGCTTCCTGTGAGGTGGAGCGTGAGGAAGGCGATCGCGAGCATCTGCATGAAGTTGCCCGCAACAGAGACGGACTGCCCGACTGAGTACAGCCGGTAGTTCCGCACGCGCAGGGAACTCCCCGCAGCTACGAGCCGGTGACGGATCGACTCCCCGACGATGCTCACGACGCCGGATACGTCGCGAGACGCTCGAGCAGGTCGCCTGCCAGAAGGAGCTCGCTCTGCTCGTGTTCGTCGAGCGTCGCCTCAATGGCCTGGTGCAGTCGGGAGGACTTCGTCGCCCGGCGTTCCGCCATCGCAGACCTCCCCTGATCGGTCAGTACGATGTCGACGCGCCGTCGATCGTGCTGGTTCGGTTCGCGGATGACGTAGCCTCCCCCGTCGAGCTCCCGCAGGGCGGAGGCGATGTTGGACGTGGTCATGCCGAGCTCCCGTGCCAAGTCGCCGGGCCGCGGCGCTGGGCTCCCCGCGCGCACCGTCGCCGCGAGCACAGAGATTGCACTGCGTGAGAGACCGTCGATCGGCGGGTGGGCGGAGCGGTTCCAGCGAATGAACCGCTTGAGCTGCTCTTCAAGCCGCAGCGCCTCTGACGTGTCCATTTAGCTATTGTACATAGCTATATCAAATAGCGAAATGGCAGAATGCGCATCGGAGCCGCCTAAATGACCGCGCGCAACCTCGACGCGGAGCGAATGCCCACAACGAGGGGCACCTGGGATTGCGGAGGAGTCTTGGGCCTGCGCTTCTGAGGCCTTAGATGAGGTCGTAGGCCGGACTGATTGAGGAAGGAACACCTGACGCAACAAGACCATGACGGACTAACAGGAGAAGGGAGACGACCCAGGGAAGACGAGGACTGACGCAAACAAGACAAGAGACCAATAGCCGAGAAGGCCATTGAGAAAAGACATGCACGTAGGCACTTAAGTGGAAGTGCCTCGGCCAGACCCGGTTTCCAGAGCTCACCCATTGGACGCGATCGCCTTGATCGCACCGACGTTTGGAGCGGAGCGATCGCATGCGCAACCCAACGATGACGGCGAGCGAGGCAGTCCGTCTGCAGTGAATCAGTCGCTGATTGCAGGGGATCCGTCGTCGTTGAGAGCTTCACCGAACGCCTGACGAATGCGAATGCCCAGTCGATATAGCCGCTCCCTGGTTTCCGTATCGGGAGCAAGCTGCGCGCCATGTTCCTCCAGAGAGACCTCAAACCGTCGCTTCATGCCGTCGACAACGCCCGCTGGGTCATCGACTAAGTAAGACACCTCGAACGTCTGAACGATCTTGAGAAGGATGAGCAGCTCGTCATCGGTCAGCGGTTTCCTGGTCATGAAGACAGATAATTCCACCAGCCCGTCCGTGAGTCCACAGCGCACGAATGAAGCGCGATCGGGACGCCATACGGTGTGCTGTTTTGCCTGGTGTTCTTTCCGATCCGGCAGCCGATCATAGCAAGCTCCACCAGCTCCGTTCCCTCCGCACGCTTTTTGCAGACTCCACTCGCTGCGCTCCCTGCGCTTAGCAACCGCTCCCTCCGGGCACTGCGCTGCCTCCACCCGCTCTCGATCTTCGTGCCGGAACGGCAAGAAACACGAACGAGAGATTGACGAGAGGACGTAGAAAGGGCGCTTTGCTCCGCTGCGGTATTCCGCGGTCCCGGCACTACACACCTCCCACTCGCTCTCGATCACTCGCCGGAAAGGCACTCAAAGACGATCGACCCTTGGGAGTGAGTGGGATGCGGGTATTCATCATCGACACCAGCAACATGGCACAGGAACTGCAAGGCGGACTCATCGGCGTGGAAGGGACCTCGAACCCGACCGCTGCCGAGAGGCACGAATGCGTGGAGACCGTCAGCCACTACGTGATGGACGGGTGGGCGATCGCCGCCGACCCACACACGCCGATCGGTTGGCTCGCCGCCCTCACCGCGGAGACGGCGTGCGTGCCATTCGTCAACCTCACCCGGATCACTCACGACGAGCCCCGGCCGCAGCCGGCTCCCGCCAGCGTCGGTGGTTAGTCGCACGATGGCCGCGCGGTCCCCAACACGGTCCCAGCCGAAGCTCCGCCCATTCGAAACGGAGTTGTAGCGGGTCTCGGACATTTGTGGGGTTCGCGCGTCAAAACCGGCTGGGAAACACAACGTGTAGGTATGAAGGCAATCGTTTCGGACACTGCACCGCAACGCAGCTCGCCGGCGAGCCGCTCGGACCTCCCTGGCGTGGGCCGGCGCCGCAAAGAGACGGACGGATCTGCACTCGGTGAGCTCGCCGAAGTCGTCACGCCCTGCAAACTCACAGGCGAAGACGGGGGGCCCGCTCAAACACCCGGAGACACAGGCCAGATCTGGTCGGTCACCTTTGTTCGGGGGGGCCGGCGATCTCCGGAACGAGAGCGGGTGCGCGCCAAATGCGCGCAAAAACGTCCGCCGAACCGGAACTTGTAAGTAGAGGGAGTTTTTTCGAAAAGACAACACTGTCCAGTTTCGGGAAGCCCACGACGAGGTAAGCGGGAGGTGAAAGCAGGTGCGAGGTGGAGTAGCCAGATGGAAGCGGGGACAGCAGTCCCACGGGGTCAAGCAAGCAGTCAACTACGCGTTCTCCGGTGTCTGTGACGCGACCCTGACCGCCAAGACCGCCGACGGGGTGATCGCTGCCGCCGGATACGCCGACGCGGTCATGACTCGGTACATCGTCGAGGACGGTGCGATCCGTGACGACCTGCTCACCCGGGACCAGCTCAAAGCCTGGGTTGACGGACTTGACCCGCTCACCGGCGAGCGCCGCGGCCGTGATCTCGAGTCTCCCGTTGCTGATCTGGTTCTGGATGCGACGATCAACGCGCCGAAGTCGTTCTCGATCGCCGCGATGCTTGACCCCGACCTGGCCGCCGCGTACGAAGACCTCCAAGACCGGCTCCGGGACCGGATTGTGAAGCTGTGGCAGTCCGAGCTGAACGCCCGACGCGGCAAAGGCGGCGCCATCCGCGAGGACCTGGCCCGGATCGAAGTCGTCGAACTCCGTCATGAGCGCTCCCGGTCGTTGGATCCGCATAAGCACCGCCACCTCTGGTTGAACGTCAAAGTCCAAGGCCAAGACGGCAAAAGGTCCAACATCGACACCCGGGTCGCGTTGCGATTCCAGAACGTCATCAACGCCGAAGGGGACCTCACCTCCCGAACCGACCCCACGTGGATCGGTGCTCTCGCCTCGAAGGGGTTCACCCTCAACGCGGATGGCGAGATCACCCAGCTGCAGCACCTGGTGCGGCCGCTATCGAAACGATCCGCGCAGATCGAAGCCAACAAGATCACCCGCACAGCCTGGTGGAAGCAGCAGCACCCCGGGCAGGAGCCCTCCCACGATGTGCTCAGTCAGATCGACCATTGGGCGTGGGCGGTCGGCCGGCCCAACAAGCCGGGCGAGCTGGACGAAGACGGATGGGCCGCGCTCGTCCGGGAAGAACTCTTCACCGCCGACCCTGCGCTGGGCATGCAGCGTTCTCCTGCACCGCTTCCGGCTGTCGCAATCGAGGACCTCGACGTCGAGTTGCTAGCAGCCAAGGCCGTTGTCGACGCGGACGCCCGCTCCACCGGCAGCGGCGGCCGCTTCAGCATGATGGACGTACGGGCCGGCGCACTCCGCGCGATTGCAGCTACGGGCGTTGTCGCCGACCGGGTCGTACTCACGAAGCTCGCTGAGGAAGTCGTGGCGCGCTCGCACACAGTGACGCTGATCTCCGAACCGAACGCTCCGCTGCATGTGAAGCACCTCATGGCGCTCTCCACCGCCACGCTGAAGGCTACGCTCGCCCAGAAGGTTGACGCGTTCTCCGCGCCCGGGCAGATCCTCGATACAGAAGACGTCGCTGTGATCGGACGCGTCGTCGAGCCGGATCGGACGCTCGATGACGGTCAACTCGCTGGTGCTGCGGCGATCGGTGGCACATCCCGCAACGTCGTCATCTCCGGCCCAGCCGGCACCGGAAAGACAACGATGCTCAAGGTGGCCGGAGCTGCTCTGAGGCGTCGCGGTCACGAGATGATCATCGTCGCGCCGACCAAGAAGGCTTCCACTGTCGCGGGCCGCGAGACGATGAGCTCATCGTCGTCTCTCCACCAGCTCCTTCACGATTTCGGATGGCGCTGGACGACCACCGAGTCCGGCGCAACGGACTGGCAGCGTCTCGCTATCGGTGAGGTGGACCCGACTTCGGGCCGGGTCTATAGCGGCCCAACGAACCGCATCAACCCTGGGGATCGCATTGTCGTGGACGAAGCCGGCATGTTGGACCTTGAGGCCGCGTCAGCCCTCCTACACGTCGTGCACACCACTGGCGCTGGCGTGGCGCTCGTCGGTGACGAGCAGCAGGCCCTGCCGGTGGGGCACTCCGGCGCGATGGCGCTCTTCTGGCGCCGGTCACCTCGGCGCGTCGAACTCACGACCACCCACCGATTCAACGACCCAGCTTGGGCCGCGCTCACGCTTAGGCTCCGACACCCGGACAGCCAGGACGAGCGCTGTGAGGTCGCCGAGGACCTCATTCGCACGAACAGTGTCGTGATGACCGATAGCGATGCCGCGGCGCGCGAGGCGATGGTCGAGGGATGGTTCGAGGCCCTGCGGCGACGAGAGACGATCGCGCTGGTGACAGCGACGCACGCTGAAGCGCAGGAGATCAACGAAGCCATCCAACGCCAACGAATCGAATCCGGGGTAATCCGTACCGAGCGTGCGCTTTCCGGACAATCGGGTCAGACGATCTTCGTCGGTGACGTTGTCCAGACCCGACGTAACGACAGTGCTGCTGACGTCCAGAACCGCCAGAACTGGATCGTGAAGACGATTGGGAAAGACTACGCGATTCTCGCCGCGAGCACGGACACGACCGATCTGAGGAAAGTCAGCCTCGACTACGCCGCAACGCACATCCATCTCGCCTACGCCACAACGGTCTACGGCGTTCAGGGTGAGACGACCGACCGCGCCCTCGTCGGCCCGGGAGTCGACGCCGCCGGCCTCTACGTCGGTCTCACTCGGGGGAAACAGCACAACGCCGCGGTGCTGGTAGCTCCGACCTCGGACTCTGCGAAGTCCCAGCTGGTCGAAACGATGCAACGACAGCCAGTGGAAGAGACCATGGCGAAGTCGCGAGCGGCAGCACAGGCGGAACTGAGGCGGGCTGCTCAAGCCACTGCCGGACCGGTCGTCACTGCGTCGGGCGGCCGACCCACCGCGGTTGGCCTCAAATGATTAAGCTGAGGTCTCTAACCGGCCAAGCCCGTCGTGCACCACTCGCGACCGACCAAATTGACTCCGTCGAGAGTCCCCCCTTCAGGGTCGAAGCCGAAGATTGCGATCCCGAGATAGTCAGCCCTGTCGACCGCTTGCGGGAGCACGCCGTGGCGAATGAACATCAGCCCCCGGCGCCCATCCGCCGCAGCAATCAATGCAGCTCGTTCCACAGCCTCCAACCCAAGATTCCCTCGCTTGTTCTCAACCCACGCCAGGTAACCAGCACTGTAGAGGTCACACGCTTGAACTGTCGTGCCCGAGGCCACAACGGTGTCTGCCGCGCCAAGGTAAATCATCCATTCGCGACACAATGCGATTGCTTCATCGTCCGAAGCGCCCCAGGGCCTCGGCTCCGGAAGTTGCCGTTCCACGGATCCAGTCTGCCCGAGACTGCCGTCCCCGCCACTTTTGGATCTTCTCCGGAAGATGGGATGTCGGAACTCGCGCGTAGCCTGACGCCACCCCCCTCATCGCGGCGCAAAGCGTCGATCGGCGATCGGAGCTGAGGTATGGGCAGCATTCACGCCTACGAAACGGCCGGCGGCAAGCGTTATCGCGTTCAGTACAGAACACCCGAGCGAGAACTTACTGGCAAGCGTGGCTTTCGAACGAAGCGAGACGCCGAGCTCTTCCTCGCTTCGGTCGAGGTCGCGAAGGCTCGAGGTGAGTTCCTCGACGCTCGAGCCTCACGGTCCACAATTAGCGCGCTCGGTGCCGAATGGCTGGCCAACCAGCACCATCTGAAGCCGTCATCGCTTAGGCCGGTCGAGATCGCCTGGCGGCTGCACGTCGAACCCAAATGGGGAAGTCGCCCAGTGGGCGAGATCCGTCACTCGGAGGTACAGAACTGGGTGACAGCTTTTACCAAAGGCGACGGCAAACCGCGCTCGGCGACAACGGTCCTACGCGCCTATGGTGTCCTTGCTGGCATTCTTGACACCGCCGTGATGGATCGCCGAATCCCGTCGAACCCGGCGCGAGGCGTCAACCTTCCTCGGAAGCTCAAAGGGAAGCACAAGTACCTCAGTCACGCGCAAGTCGATCTGCTCGCGGAAAGCGCGAAGAAGCACCGGACCATGGTTCTGTTCCTCGCTTACACCGGGTTGCGATGGGGAGAAGCGACCGCCCTGCATGTGAGCGATGTAGATCTGAATCGCCGACGTGTCGACGTACATCAGAACGCAGTTGAGGTCTCGGGCACGATCCATGTCGGGACGCCGAAGACGGGTGAAGCACGCAGTGTCCCGTTTCCGCCGTTCCTCGCACCACTCTTAGCTGCTTCCGCTAACGACAAGGCTTCATCGGAGTTGCTCTTCGGGGATGGATCCAGCCACCTTCACCAGCCTGATCGCCGTCGCGGATGGTACGTCTCGGCTATCGCGAAATCGCAAGCGGCGGATCCAAGCTTTCCGCGCGTCACGATTCATGACCTCCGACACACGGCTGCGAGCCTCGCCATTAGTGCCGGAGCAAACGTCAAGGCTGTGCAGCGAATGCTCGGTCATTCGTCTGCTGCCATGACCTTGGATACATATGCGGACCTATTCGACGATGACCTTGATGCAGTCGCTATTGCATTGGACGCGGCTCGTAGTGCGGCTCGAAACTCTGGCAATCGAGAATCATCGACGCGAGATTGACTACTTGATGACGATTTCGTTCGTCACCTCGGTAGTGACAGGCAACCCAATCTCGTTGGCGACAGGCGTGTAGAGATCGATGTCGTTCCTGCTCGTCCTGAGAGAGACAATGAGCGCGTACCGAACGGGCATCGATGTGCGGTCTGCGCGCCGGTTGTTCTTCCACCAGCCGCCTACCGGGTACACCGCGATTGCCCCCGATTGCGCAAGCTCCAGCCCGGTACCGGTCCATTCATCCTGGTGCAGGGAGCCGAGGTTTCGCTGATTTGGTCCGATGAGCCACCTATCCGCCGTTGAAGAACTTCGGGCCGCACCCTCCTCATCACGCTGCGCGTCCCGATTTACTCGGTTCACGAATTCGCGCTGCGTTTCGAGCGATCCCTGGATATCGAATCGCAATCCATGCGACGCGTAGGAGTACCGCTGTCTCCATCCACGACGGGAAGCTGAGGGTTCAACGAAGTAGGACAGGGTGAGGCGTACCGTCACGTCTTCGTCGCCGAGCCCCTCGAGCGCCTCGCGCGGCCATGGCAAGTTGTGTAGACGAAAATGTCGCATCCGGTAGTCGCTGCCGCTGAATGGCACGAATCGGTCCTGGCTAACGAGGGTCACCGACTGCTCTGAAGAGAATTGAATCGCGTCCTCAGTGGGAACACCCCAGCCATACCGGCGCAGTAGCAGCAGCCGTGCCGACTTTCCTGACTCAGAATTGATCTCGGTACGCATCGGATCGGTCCACTCCGCCGAGTGGGTGAGGAGTCCGCGCACGGTCTCCGGCCAATAGCTTGGGTACCGCGCCATCGTGATGGCAGCGAGCCGCGCGGCCTGAGCGCTTGCGGCGCTGGTCGCATTCGCTGAGGTCAAGGCGAGGTCGCCCGAGTGTCCCGTGGTGCGCAACGAGAGGAGCGGGTGCTTGTCTTCGAAGTTTCGCGCACCGTCGGTTAGGACGTTTCCGCCCTCCATGCAGATGTCTGGCTTAATCGGCCACTTGCGCCCGGAGAACATCGTGGAAGTGCGACTGTGGGGCGACAACTCACCCGGCGCCGCCATCGGGTGCCAACCATGGTAGTCAGGATCGGTCGGTAGTTCACTGAGCTCCGTAAAGGCGGAGACCGTAACTGCGTTCCACGCCTGCGCGGGATCCTCAATCGGGGAAGTGTCGGACTCTAACCGGTGGTCAGTCTCGTAACTGTCGACGTTTCCGGCAGCCACGATCACCAGGCGGGATGAATCGGCATCCGGGGCCGATATCAGCTGCAGTTGATTGCCGTCGCGAACCACCGGAGTTCCAATAGCAAGAGCGTCAACCGTCGCGGACCAGAGCGTTGGCTCGCCGGGGCGATCAGGACGGGTGCTTATCGGAAGGCAGAACACTCGAGGCCGGGTCGCAGCGATCTCGGTTAGTGAAACGGCGTCAGCCGTCACAGTTCCAAAGTCCATCGGATCTGTTGTGGGCTCTCCGCGTCCCGGGATCATTCGCACTGATTCGAGACGGTGCAGGAGGGCGACCTGTTCGTTCGATTGGAGAGCGAGATCCAGATCACCAAACAATGCGAGGCCGGCCATCGAGGTTCCGTGACCAGCTACATCGCCTCCGTCGCTCCCTATGACAGTATGGACGTCGGTCGGGGCAAGCGAGTCACGCAACAGCGTGTGACCGCGAAAAACACCCGTGTCCAGGTGAGTAACCGCGGGTGCGTGGTCAGGGGCTGCAACCACGCGGGCGGCGAGGTCAGCTACGTACTCGTCCTGCTCCTGAGGGGCGAGGTCTTCGACGGTGTCGATGAACTCGGGACGTCTAATCTCGCCGACAAGCACACTCGTAAACGGAAGGATCTCGAGTTGCTCCCAACTCGCGTAGACCCATACGACGAGTCGCTCTCGAAATGCGAGCGAACGGTGCACAACCCGAAGTTGGTGCGCTGCGACAAAGGAGCTAAATGCCCGAGCGCTCTCAGCCGAAGTATCCAGCCAAAGTTCCCACCAATGAGGCCCCCGTTTTTCAGGCTCACCGTCCGAGGTCCATAGGTCAAGAAGCACCGCTCGTCGGATGCGGCCGATATTGGCAATAAGCCCCTGATTGGCGGGGTTCCCGTCCGGAGTACTCCAGCGCTCTTGTGCGCCGCTCGTGGATAGCTTGGTTAGGTAGTCCTCGAAGAGCCCTAAGAACTTGGAACGGTACTCGTCTGCAACCCACACCGTCGCGCGTTCTGGCTCTGCCTCAGTCGCGGGCTGGACCGACAAAAGCAACCACATGGGCTTTCGCGGTCTACTTCTGTGCATGCTTAGACGATCGAGTGATTCAACCTTCAAGGGGAATGCGGCGTCACCGCCCTCGAGCACGATAATCGTTCCTAGAGCCTCAAGCTCCTCAAGGTCGATACCCGACGATCTGCGCTCGCTATCCATTTCAGAGAAGGCCTGCTGAATCTCACCGCGCATAGCGAGGCCGTGTGCGCGGTGCTCGACCGGTCGGACGCGCGCGTTTCCCTGCCCACGACGCGTGAAATCTTCATTTGCAGCCCGGTCGACTATGTAGAGGTGGTCGAGGTGCCGCAGATCATCAGCCAACGCTTGCCTGTCGGCGAGTTGTCAGCGCAGCGACCAGATCTTCTCGCTGGACTGAGGATTGGCCTCGCATCAGTGCAGCCTTCGCAGCATTTTCCGCCGCCTTCACGAGATCGGCGTGACTCAATCCGTTCGTCTGTTCTTGAAGCTTCGCAAGGCTTAGTCCGGATGCCAAAGACCCTAGTCGAGCCTTGATAACGGACGCCGCCTGCCGGGCGTCGGGGAGGTGGTACGTCAAGACCGCATCGAAACGGCGGAACAGTGCGCGATCCAAGATCGCTCTGTGGTTAGTCGCAGCAACAACGATCGATTCCGCGCTTGCTTGCTCCAGGAAGACCAAGAACGAATTGAGTATCCGACGCGCTTCACCCACGTCGTTGCCGCTTCGGTCCGCACCCAGCGCATCGAACTCATCGAACAAGTACACCCCACGCCGTTCGGCTACGGCATCAAACACCGTGCGCAACTTGGCAGCGGTTTCGCCCATGTATTTGCTGAGGAGGCTATCTAGACGAATCGTAAACATCGGGAGCGATAGCTCGGATGCGAGCACCGATGCCGTCATCGTCTTACCGGTTCCGGGAGGGCCTTCAAGTAAGAGACGATGCGTTGGCGCGAACCCATGATCGAGCAACGTCTTTCGTTGTCTTTGCTCAGCCAGGATGTGCCTAATCTGTCCCTGGAGCTCGGTTGGCAACACCAAATCGCGAATGTCTACATCAGGGTGGGTTGCTTCAACGAGTTCCGCCAGATCTCCACGCGATTGCGCGAGCTTTGTGACATTGCTCCGGGGGGTCGCGTTGCGGTACGTATCGACTGTTTTCTTGATGTCGTTGGCCAGCACATGATGACCGCTGCGTGCTTCACGCGCCGCGACTTGGAGCGCCACAGAGTAGAAGGCGGCGTCGTCTCCTGACGCGTGGCTGCGCACCATAGCGGTGATGTGTTCGCCGAGTCCGGCCATCGCGTCCCCTCCTGCGCAAGTACCTAGCTGAGTCAGTTCTTATCGTAGAGGTCCGACATCCCTAGGGCGGCTTGCAGCCGTGCGTCTCGTGGCAGATCGAAACGTATTTGAATGTAGTCAAAATGTAGTCAAACGGCCGTTCCACCCCAAGAGAAAACCCCCGCATCCCTTGTAAACACAGGGATCGCGGGGGCTTGCACGTGGCGGTACCGGTGGGATTTGAACCCACGGTGGGCTTTCACCCACACAACTTTTCGAGAGTTGCACCTTCGGCCGCTCGGACACGGTACCGCCGATGAGTTTACTGGATGCGCGCGGTCACCGCGAATCGGCGGAGGACCGGGCGCGTCCGAAGCTCAGCGAAGCGCAAGAGGGCCGCAGTACGCTGCCGGGATGGGGATTCTGAAGCCGGTGGTCTGGCTGGGCGGCGCCGTGGTCGTCGCGGCAGGCGCGGTGGCCGGGCGGATGTGGGTCGCGCAGCAGCGCGCGTCGATCGCCGCCGGGAAGGAGCGCATCAACCAGACGCTGCCCGTGCACTCCGCGTGGTGGCGCGACCACGCCAAGGCGGAGGGCGAGATCCTGTACGTGGCCATCGGGGACAGCGCCGCACAGGGGATCGGCGCGTCCGTGCCGCGCAACAGCTACGTCGGCGTGATCGCGGACCACGTCCGCTCCGCGACCGGGCGCAGCGTCCAGGTCGTCAACCTGTCCGTGTCCGGAGCGACCGTCGCGCTGGCCGTCGCCGACCAGCTGCCGCGGCTCGCCGACCACGCACCTGACCTCGTCACCGTCTCCATCGGCGCGAACGACATCGCGGACTTCGACGCCGCGCGGTTCCGGGAGGGGATCCGCCGGGTGTTCGACGCGCTGCCCGCGGACGCGATCGTGGCCGACCTCCCGTACTTCTACCTGCCGCGAAACGAGCGCAAGGTCGCGGTCGCGAACGGCATCCTCCGTGAGGCGGCCGCCGAGCGCGGGCTCGCGGTCGTCCCGCTGCACGAGGCCATGCGGCGTGAGGGGTGGCGCGGGGCGCTGCACCAGTTCGCCGACGACTGGTTCCACCCGAACGACCACGGCTACCGGGTCTGGGCGTCCGCCTTCCTGCCCGCGGTCATCGAGCAGGCGACGGCCAAGTTCCCGCGGCGCGCAGCGCTCTAACCGGCGTCGTGCAGCGGCTCGGGATGCGGCGCGAGGAACGACAGCACCCGCGCCCAGGCCGGCGCGATGACGAGGTGGCCGGCGCCCGGGACCATCTCCATCCGGGCGTCCGGGATGGCCTTGCGGTACCAGGCGGCGTGCGCGTGGCCGGCGATCGGATCGGCGTCGCCGCCGATGATGAGCGTCTTCGCCTGCACGGCGCCCGGATCGAAGCCCCACGGCCGCGCGGTGTAGCTCAGGATGTCGTCCGCCACGCCGCCGGGACCCTGACGGTAGGCGTCCTTCAGCATCCGGCCGAGCCGGTCCTCCAGGCCGCGGAGGCCGAGCACCCCGGCGTCCACCGGCCCGACGCCGAGCGCGTCGAGGGGGACGCCGCTCTCCAGGTCGGCGGCCCGCATGGCGTCGGCCTGACCCTGCAGCATCGCCGAGAGCCGGCTCCTCGCCTCGTCGGGTGAGAGGCGGCCCAGCTCGTCGGACTGCTTCTGCAGCTCGGGAGGGATCCACGGCACGGCCTCGTTCGGGGCGGGCGTCGCGACCACCGCGACCCGGTCGACGAGCTCGGGATGCCGCGCGGCGAACGCGAGCGCCACCCGGCCGCCTGCTGACCAGCCGGCGATGCCGATCGTCGGAGGACGGTTGACGCCGATCGGCGACTCCAGCCGCTTCATCTCGCGGATGTACTCGGCGATGTCGTCGGCAGCTCCCACGATGCTCGGCCAGGAGCCGGCCGGCCACGGGTCGCTGGAGCCATACCCTGGCCGGTCGAGCGACACGATGTGGACGCCGCGGTTCGCCGACGCGTCCGGGTCGGGGTCGAACACCGACGAGCCGGGGGCGGGATGGCAGAACACGATGACACGAGCGGCGAGCGGGTCGCCCAGCGTGGTGACGCCGACACGTCGGCCCGAACGGAGGGTGAACGTCAGGTTGGCCATGCGGCCCATTGTGGCCCGCGCGCCCCGCGGCGAGAACCCTCGCGTGGCTACGGGAGGAGATTCGGCTCGACACGCCGCGCGGGAGCAGTCAACGGAGGAGCCGCACCGCGTGTCGGGGCTGAACTCCTCCGTTAGCTGCGGGTCGGGGCGAGCGAGGCGGCGGGCGGCGAGGCCGGGGGTCAGAAGGCGGCGTCGAGCTCCCGCTCGCGCGGGGTGGCGGCAGCGGTGAACGCGACCCGCAGCGCTTCGCGGACGGTGGCGGCGCGTTCGTCGATGCGCGTGGAGAAGCCGAGCCGTGTCGCCTCGGTCGCGCGCTGCTTGCCGCTGGTCACCGGGCGGATCTCCCCTGCCAGGCTGATCTCGCCGAAGGCGACCAGCGTGTGCGGGATGGCCCGGTCCGTCGCTGCCGACGCCACGGCCAGCGCGATGGCCAGGTCCGCTCCCGGCTCGGCCAGCCGCACTCCTCCGACGGTGGACACGTACACGTCCTTGTCACCCAGCCGGATGCCGGCCCGCCGCTCCAGGACCGCCAGCAGCATCGCGACGCGCGAGGAGTCCACACCGTTCGTCACGCGCCGCGGGTTCGGTGCCGTGGTCGCCACGACGAGCGCCTGCACCTCCACCGGCAGCGGCCGCCGTCCCTCCATCGCCACGGTGACGCAGGTGCCGGACACCGGCGTCGCCGTGCGGCTGAGGAACAGTCCGCTCGGGTCGGGCACCTCCGCGATGCCGTCGCCGGCCATCTCGAAGCAGCCGACCTCGTCCGTCGGCCCGAACCGGTTCTTCAGCGCGCGCACGAACCGCAGCGCCGTCTGGCGGTCGCCCTCGAACTGGCACACGACATCCACCAGGTGCTCCAGCAGCCGCGGCCCGGCGATCGAGCCGTCCTTGGTGACGTGACCGACGATCAGGATGGGGAGGTCACGCTCCTTGGCCACGCGGATGAGCGTGCTGGCGACCTCGCGCACCTGGCTCGGGCCGCCCGCGATCCCCTCGGTGGACCCGCTCGACACGGTCTGCACCGAGTCCACGATCACGAGGGACGGACGCACGGCGTCGATCTGGCCGATGATCGTCGCCAGGTCGGTCTCGGACGCGAGGAACAACTGGTCGTGCATGGCTCCCGTGCGCTCGGCGCGCATCCGCACCTGGCTCACCGACTCCTCCGCGCTCACGTAGAGCACCGGCCGGCCCTCGCTCGCGGCGCGGGAGGCCACCTCCAGCAGCAGCGTCGACTTGCCCACGCCGGGCTCACCGCTGAGCAGGATGGCCGCCCCCGGCACGATGCCGCCGCCGAGCACCCGGTCGAACTCGCCGATGCCGCTCGGCCGGCGCTCCGCCGGCTCCGTGCCGACCGACGTGATCGCGCGGGCCGCCCGGTCCGCGCCGACGACGACCGGCTTCAGCGCGCGCAGTACGCCCGTGGGCGCCGAGGCCTCCGCGACCGTGCCCCACTCCTGGCATTCGCCGCAGCGGCCGACCCACTTCACAGTCGTCCAGCCGCACTCGGTGCAGCGATACGTCACAGCGGCCTTTGCCACGGAACCTCCTCAGTCGCGCTCCACACTACGGTCGGCCACCGTCATCCGCGGGAGGATCGCGGAACTCGTGGAGGAGTCACCGAGGAGCCCGAACTGTGGAGGACAACCACGCACTCAGTTCAGCGCGAACTGCTTCGTCGTCGCCGACGTGATCCCCGCGACCGACACCTGCAGGTGGTACGACGCGCCACCCGCGGGCACCTGCGCGCGCTGCGCCTGGCACGTCGTCGGATCGGACCGCGTGCGGTCCCAGGTGATCGGGGTCTGCGACGAGATCGTCTTGCCGGGCTGCAGCAGCACCTGGGCGTCGACCTTCGAGCTCTGGCAGTCCGTCGACTTCCAGTAGACCTCCGAGCCGCTGGTGATCGTGAACACCTGCTGCGCGGTCCCGGCGTCGAGGACGCACGCGTTCGCGCCCGTGTTGGTGAGGGCGACGGAGAGCTGCGGGAGCTGGCCCGCGGAGTAGCTCGCGGCGTCGGTCACGGCCTCCACCTTGACGTCCGCCGGCTTGCACGGCTGGCCGCTCGCACTCGCACTGGAGGTCGGGATGCTCGTGGCGGCGGCGGTCGGGGCCGGTGTGTTCGTCGTCACGGGACCTTTGGCGGGCTCGCCGATCGACGATCCGGGCCGGACCACGATCAGGACGATGACCACCACGACCGCGACCAGGCCGAGGAGGACGATGAGCCGACGGCGCCAATACACGCCGCTCGGCTTCGGGCCGACTGGGCGCTTGAACGTCGACATGCCCGCAGAGTAGCGCCGACCCGCGACACGCCGGGGCAGGCGCGCTCAGAGACGCTTCAACATGCGCGTGTTTCCCAGGGTGTTGGGCTTCACGCGGGCGAGGTCGAGGAACTCCGCGACACCCTCGTCGTGCGAGCGGACGAGCTCGGCGTAGAGCGAGGGGTCGACGGTCTCCGAGCCCATGTCCACGAAGCCGTTGCGCTCGAAGAAGCCGACCTCGAAGGTGAGGCAGAACAGCCGGCTGAGCCCGAGCTCGGCGGCGTCGGCCTCCAGCCGGCCGAGCAGCGCGCGGCCGACGCCGCGACCGAGCCACGGATCGGCGACGGCGAGCGTGCGCACCTCGGCGAGGTCGCTCCACATCACGTGCAGCGCGCCGCAGCCGATCAGCTCCCCCTCCGGAGTCTCTGCGACGCGGAACTCCTGTACCGACTCGTAGAAGGTCACCGCCTCCTTGCCGAGCAGGATGCGTCGCTGCACGAGCGGCTCCACGAGCTCCCGGATGCCGGGCACGTCGCTGGTGCGCGCCCTCCGAACCACGTACGCGCCCTCAGAACTCACGCTTCCCACCCTACCGACCCATCGCTTCCGGAGTTCTGCACGCGACACGCCGGCCAGGGGCGTACACAACTCCGGGATTGATTGCGAAAGGGCCGGCCCCGCGAGTGCGGAGGCCGGCCCTGGGACGCGGTGGTGTCAGTCGTTCGCGTTCGCGGCGAGGTCCGGGGTGGCCGGGCCGGTGCCGATGGCGGCGGTGGCGTTGACGCCGGCGCCGACCGACTCCTGGCGGGTGGTCGTGGTGAACACGAAGTCGCCGTCCTTGAAGTCGACGTGCACGTGGTCGCCCGCGTTCAGCTCGCCGTGGAGGATCTTCTCACTCAGCCGGTCCTCGATCTCGTGCTGGACCGCGCGGCGCAGCGGCCGGGCTCCCAGCGTCGGGTCGAAGCCGACCTCGATCAGGCGCTCCTTGGCGGGGACCGCGAGCTCGATCGTCATGTCGCGGTCGAGCAGCCGGTCGGAGAGGCGCTTGATGAACAGGTCCACGATCTGCAGCAGCTCCGCCTTGTTGAGCTGCGGGAACACGATGATCTCGTCCACGCGGTTGAGGAACTCCGGCTTGAAGTTCTTCTTGAGCTCCTCGTAGACCTTGCCGCGCATCCGGTCGTAGCCGGTGGTCGGGTCGCCCTCGATCTGGAAGCCGACGGGGCCGCCGGAGATGTCCTTCGTGCCGAGGTTCGTGGTCATGATGATCACGGTGTTCTTGAAGTCGACCACGCGGCCCTGGCCATCGGTCAGACGTCCCTCCTCCAGGATCTGGAGCAGCGAGTTGAAGATGTCCGGGTGCGCCTTCTCGATCTCGTCGAACAGCACGACGCTGAACGGCTTGCGGCGGACCTTCTCGGTGAGCTGGCCGCCCTCCTCGAAGCCGACGAACCCGGGAGGGGCGCCGAACAGCCGGGAGACCGTGTGCTTCTCGCCGTACTCCGACATGTCGAGGGAGATCATCGCCGACTCGTCGTCGAACAGGAACTCGGCGAGCGCCTTGGCCAGCTCCGTCTTACCGACACCGGTCGGGCCGGCGAAGATGAACGAGCCAGAGGGACGCTTCGGGTCCTTGAGCCCGGCGCGTGTGCGACGGATGGTCTTCGAGAGGGCCGAGATGGCCTCCTCCTGGCCGATGACGCGCTGGTGCAGCGCCTTCTCCATGTAGACCAGGCGGGCCGACTCCTCCTCGGTGAGCTTGAACACCGGGATGCCCGTGGCCTGCGCCAGCACCTCCGCGATCAGGCCCTCGTCGACCTCGGCTGTCGTCTTGACATCGCCCGAGCGCCACTGCTTCTCCAGCCGCAGCCGCTCGCCGAGGAGGTTCTTCTCCTCGTCGCGCAGGGACGCGGCCTTCTCGAAGTCCTGGTCCTCGATCGCGGCCTCCTTCTGGGAGCGCACGGCGGCGATCTTGTCGTCGAACTCGCGCAGCTCCGGCGGCGCCGACAGGATTGACAGGCGCAGGCGGGCGCCGGCCTCGTCGATCAGGTCGATGGCCTTGTCCGGGAGGAAGCGGTCCTGGATGTAGCGGTCGGCCAGGTTGGCCGCGGCGACGATCGCTCCGTCGGTGATGGAAACCTTGTGGTGCGCCTCGTAGCGGTCGCGCAGGCCCTTGAGGATGTTGATCGCGTGGGGCAGCGACGGCTCGGCCACCTGGATGGGCTGGAACCTGCGCTCCAGCGCGGCGTCCTTCTCGAAGTGCTTGCGGTACTCGTCCAGCGTGGTCGCGCCGATGGTCTGCAGCTCGCCGCGGGCCAGCAGCGGCTTGAGGATGCTGGCGGCGTCGATCGCGCCCTCCGCGGCACCCGCGCCGACGAGCGTGTGGATCTCGTCGATGAACGTGATGATGTCACCGCGCGTGCGGATCTCCTTGGTGACCTTCTTCAGGCGCTCCTCGAAGTCGCCGCGGTAACGGGAGCCGGCGATCAGGGAGCCGAGGTCGAGCGTGTAGAGCTGCTTGTCCTTCAGCGTCTCGGGCACGTCGCCGCGCACGATCGCCTGGGCGAGGCCCTCCACGACGGCGGTCTTGCCGACGCCGGGCTCGCCGATCAGCACGGGGTTGTTCTTGGAGCGGCGCGACAGGATCTGCATGACGCGCTCGATCTCTTTCTCGCGCCCGATCACCGGGTCGAGCTTGTTGTCGCGCGCGGCCTGCGTGAGGTTGCGGCCGAACTGGTCGAGGATCTGGCTGCCTGCCTGCGCGGTCGCCTGATCGTTGCCGCCGACCTGCACCTGCTCCTTGCCCTGATAGCCGGAGAGGAGCTGGATGACCTGCTGGCGCACGCGGTTGAGGTCGGCGCCCAGCTTCACGAGCACCTGCGCGGCGACGCCCTCGCCCTCACGGATGAGGCCGAGCAGGATGTGCTCGGTGCCGATGTAGTTGTGGCCGAGCTGGAGGGCCTCGCGGAGGCTCAGCTCCAGGACCTTCTTGGCGCGCGGGGTGAACGGGATGTGGCCGGTCGGCTGCTGCTGACCTTGCCCGATGATGTCCTGGACCTGCTCGCGGACGGCGTCCAGCGAGATACCGAGCGATTCCAGCGCCTTGGCGGCGACACCCTCACCCTCGTGGATCAGGCCGAGCAGGATGTGCTCCGTCCCGATGTAGTTGTGGTTGAGCATCTTGGCCTCTTCCTGGGCCAAGACGACGACGCGGCGAGCGCGGTCGGTGAATCTCTCGAACATGTCTACTCCTTGGCGACGCCGTTGCAGGGTCGGCGCCGATACATCGAGAGTAACCGCGGCATCCCGTGCCGCGGAGGCATGTTCGCTGGAGGCGTGACGCCGTGTCAGCCGCGGATGGCGGCGATCGTGAGGGTGGTGTCGGGGAGCTTGACGGTGACGTCCGAGCTGGTCGTCACACCGCTGGGCGTGTCGAACACGGTGGTGTGCGGGACGATGTCGTGCGTGCAGACGCCGCCGGACGCGGGCGCGAGCATGGCCTCCAGCTGGTTGGACGCCACCACCTTGACCGACTGCACGGTCGGCGGGCAGGTGGAGCTGCCGTTGAGCACGATCCCGAACTGCTTGCCGTTCTCCAGCCAGGTGGCCCAGGATGCTCCGCCTGCGCTGCTGGCCGGGGGCTGGACGCCCTGCGGCTCGCCCGCGTAGTCCTTCGCGGGTTTCACCTGCGTGCTCGTACATCCCGCGAGCAGCAGGGCCGCCGCGACGAGGGCGGTGGAGGCGGCGACGGAGGTCCGGGGGCGCGCTGCACGATTCACGCGCTCATTCTATGGGCGCGCCCTGACGCCTACGATGCCACTATGAGCAACCTCGAACGCGACCCGGTGGAGGTCCTCGCGGGCGACGACGTGGTCGTCGCGGACGCGGGCGTGGAGATCCTGGAGCCGCGCGAGGTCCCGCTCGGCGGCCCGCGCGCGATGACCGTGCGGCGCACCCTCCCCCAGCGCAGGCGCTCGCTGATCGGCGGCTGGTGCTTCGTCGACCACTACGGCCCCGACGACGTCTCGCTGACCGGCGGGATGCAGGTCCCGCCGCATCCGCACACCGGGCTGCAGACGGTGAGCTGGCTGTTCGAGGGCGAGATCGACCACCGCGACAGCGTCGGCAGCCACGCCCTGGTGCGGCCGGGCGAGCTCAACCTGATGACGGCGGGGCGCGGGATCAGCCATTCGGAGGTCTCCACACCCGGCACGCAGCGGCTGCACGGCGTGCAGCTCTGGGTGGCGCTGCCGAGCGCGTCGCGGGAGGTCGCCCCCTTCTTCGAGCACCACGTCCCGTCGCCTGCGCGGCTCGGGGACGCGACGGTGCGGACGTTCGTGGGCGCGCTGGCCGGGAGCGGGACGGCGGCGACGGTGTTCTCGCCGCTGGTCGGAGCCGAGATCGTCGTGCCCGCCGCGACGCGCGTGACGGTTCCGCTCGATCCGGCCTTCGAGCACGGCGTGCTGGTCGACGCGGGGGACGTGACGGTCGCGGGAACGGCCGTGCCGCTCGCGCATCTCGCGTACCTGTGCCCGGGGCGGGACTCGGTGGAGGTGGAGGCCGCGGGGCCGGCGCGCCTCCTGCTGCTCGGCGGCGAGCCGCTGGGCGAGGAGATCGTCATGTGGTGGAACTTCATCGGCCGCAGCCACGAGGACATCGTCGCGGCGCGGGCCGAGTGGCAGCGGGATGTGATCGACGGGGAGGACCCGGACGGGCGGTTCGGGACGGTGCGCGGGTACGACGGTGGCGCGCTCCCGGCGCCGGTCCTGCCGACGGTGCGACTGAAGCCCCGCGGCTGAGGCCTCAACCTCCTCCACAACGTCCGCTCCCCAACGACTTCTCCACAGATTCCCGCATCGTCCACCTTCGAGGACTCCCACGCCCTCACAATTGATTCATGCATGCACTTCATCTGGTTTTGCATGCGCGATCCATGTACGCTCGAATCTATGGGAGTCACAGTGCAAGTACGAGATCTCGACCCGGCGGTCGACGCCCGCCTGAAGAACGCCGCGAGCGCGAAAGGCCTTTCCTATTCGGAATACCTCCGCAGGGAGCTGACCCGCATCGCGGAGCGGCTGCGGATCGAGGAGCGATGGGCGCAGGTCGTCGCGGCGGATGCGGCGAGAGCGGAGGCCGCCGCAGAGGCCCACGCGCCGTTCACCGGTCTCGGTATCACGAGCGAGGAGATCGTGGAGATCGTCCGCGAGAGCCGGAGCGAGCGATGATTGCGGCGGTGATCGACTGCAGCGCGATGGTCGACCTCCTCGGCTCGACGGGGTCCGCCGGCCCTCGGACGAACGGCGAACTGGCCGACTGCGTGCTCGCGGCCCCGCATCTGATCGATCCGGAGCTCATGAGCGCGGCGCGACGGCTCGCCCGGCAGCATCCCGACCGAACCGAACAGGTGGAGCGATTGCTGACGGAGTTCTCGCAGGTGCCGATCATGCGGTTCGAGCACGGGCCGCTGCGGCACCATGCGTGGAAGTGGCGTCACGACCTGTCGGCGTACGACGCGATGTACGTCGCGCTAGCGCATGAGCTCGGCCTACCGCTGGTCACGAGCGACGCTCGGCTCGCGGCCACAGCTCAGCGGTGGTGCGAGACGAGACTGCTCGCGGAGGTGGTCGGGCAGGAGCACCCGACCGAGTCGACCGTCGCGTCGACTACTGCAGGGCGGACGTGAGGCGGGCGAGGTTGTCCAGCACGGTCGAGCGAAGCGGCTGCTTCATCCACTCGTCCAGGGTCAGCTCGCGGCTGTCGCGGCGGTAGCCGTCCTCCACCTCGCGCATCTGCTCCACGAAGGAGCGTCCGCGGACCATCAGCGAGACCTCCATGTTGAGCAGGAACGAGCGCATGTCCATGTTGCTCGACCCGATGACGGCGACGTCGTCGTCGATCGTGAAGTGCTTGGCGTGGAGGATGTAGGGCGCCTTGTACATCCAGATCCGCACGCCGGCCCGCAGCAGCGCCTCGTAGTACGAGCGCTGCGCGTGGTACACCAGCGCCTGGTCGCCGATCTCGGAGACGAACAGGTCGACGGCGATGCCCCGCTGGGTGGCGGTCGTGATCGCGGTGAGCATGGCCTCGTCCGGCACGAAATAGGGGGAGGTGATGACGATGCGCTCCTGCGCGTAGTACAGCAGTGCGAGGAAGAGCCGGAGGTTGTTCTCGCCAGCGAACCCGGGCCCGGACGGCACCACCTGGGCGTCGAGCTCCTCGGGGTCGCTCGCGTTGCGGGCGTCCTCGTCGGTTATCGGCTCCGTCTCGCGGCGGAGCAGCTCGTCGGTCTCGCTGTACCAGTCGGTGATGAAGATCGCGTTCAGACCGGCGACGATCGGGCCCTCCAGCCGGACGATGAGCTCCTTCCACTTGAGGCCGCGCTTGATGTTCGACTTCTTGTTGTAGCTGCGGTCGATGACGTTCTGCGAGCCCATGAACGCCACCCGGCCGTCCACGATGAGCAGCTTGCGGTGGTTGCGGAGGTCCGGGCGCTGGTACTTGCCCTTGAACGGCTGCACCGGCAGCATCAGGTGCCACTTCGCGCCCATCGCGGTCAGGCGCTTGATCGTCGCCTTGTAGTCGGGCGTGCGCACCGATGCGATGTGGTCGAGCAGCACGCGCACGACGACGCCGCGCGCGACCGCGGCCTCCATCGCCTCGAAGAACGGGGCGGTCGTCTTGTCGAGCGTGAGGATGTAGAACTCGACGTGCACGTAGCGCTTCGCGCTGGCGATCGCGGCGGTCATCGCGGCCAGCGACTCGTCGTAGTGCCCGTTGAGGCTGGCGCGGTTGCCGCCGACGAGCGGCATCGCGCCGAGGTTGCGGTTGAGCTCGACCACCGACTCCAGCCACGCGGGCCACGGGTGGTCCTTGCGCACCCGCTCCATGCCCTCTGTGCTGTCGAGGATGAAGCTGTTGATCTCCTCCTGCTTCTCCCGGCGCTTCTTCGGGAGCTTGTAGCTGCCGATCAGCAGGAAGAACAGCACGCCGATGTACGGGATGAGGAAGATGGCGAGCAGCCACGCGGTCGCCGAGGTGGGCTTGCGGTTGCGCGGGACGACGATGATGGCGATGACGCGGATGACGAAGTCGAGGAGCAGCGCGAGGACGACGATCGTCGTGGTCAGCAAACCCGCGTCCATTCAGCCCCCTCCGGCGTCGAGGACCGGGATCCGCCCTCAGTGCCTACCGTAGTGGGCGCGGAGCCCTGGGAGCGAGACAGCGCGGCTCAGCTCTTCGGCGCGAGGCCGCGACGGGCGCGCTCCTCGTTCTCCATGCGCGAGTACACCTTGCGCTCGGTGCGGTCGGCACGCACGATGGCGCGCATGATCACCCAGAACAGCAGGCCGACGAGCACGGTCGGGGCCAGCGACCAGACGATTCCACCGATGATGTCTCCCATAGCGGGATAATGGTACCTCCCGCACATGTGAAACCCGACTCCCCCGGAGCAGCACCACGCCTCCCTTCCTCGTCTTCCTCACCACCTGGTCGTTCGACCCGGCGGCCGCGATCATGCTCGTCGCGGCGGCCGCCCTCTACCTCGGCGGCGTGCTGTCGCTGCGGCGCCGCGGTCACCACTGGCCGGCGCGGCTGACGTGGATGTACCTGCTGCTCGGGCTCGGCTCGTACGCGGTCATCTCGTTCGGCTTCCTCGGGGCCGAGAGCCAGGTGCTGCGCTGGGCGTTCACGACGCGGATCGCGCTGCTGCTGTTCGTCGTCCCCGCGCTCGTGAGCCTCGGGAGGCCGATCGCGCTCGCCCGCGTGGCCCTGGGCAGCACGGGTCAGGGGCGCACCGACCGGTTCCTGCAATCACGGCCGGTGCGACTGTTCGGCAACGCGATCTTCGCGACGGTCTTCGCGTGCGCAGCTTTCATGATCTTCCTGACGCCGGTCGCGGCGGTCCTCCGCGACAACCCGTGGTCGGAGTGGACCATCTCCGTACTGGTGCCGCTCGCGGGCCTGCTGATGGTGCTGCCGATCGCAGCCCACTCGGTGATGCACACCAGCTTCTTCATCACGGTGGAGTTCCTGCTGGCCTTCGTCGCGCTGCTGCTCGACGCCATCCCCGGCCTGCTGCTGCGGCTCAACGACGCCGTGCTCGACCACGCGCCGGCGGTCGTCGGCCCCTTGCCGCTGTGGTTCCCGAACGCCCTGCACGACCAGCATCTATCGGGCGACTTCCTGTGGTTCATCGCCGAGGTCGCGGACGTCCCGATCCTGGTCATCCTGTTCATCCGCTGGATGCGCCTGGACCGCCGCGAGGGCAAGAAGCTGGACGAGCTCACCGACGAGGAGATGGAGGCACTCACGCAGGCGCACCTCCACCAGCGCGGCTGAGCACCCCCGCTATCGCTTCCGGAGTTATGTACGCCCGCACACGGCGTGTCGCGTACACAACTCCGGAACGGATGGAGGGGATGAGCGCGGCTACTTGACGAGGGGGAAGAGGATGGTCTCGCGGATGCCGAGGCCGGTGAGGGCCATGAGCAGGCGGTCGATGCCCATGCCCATGCCGCCCGTGGGGGGCATGCCGAACTCCAGGGCGCGCAGGAACTCCTCGTCCAGGCGCATCGCCTCGTCGTCGCCGGCGGCCGCGAGGCGCGCCTGCTCCACGAAGCGCTCGCGCTGCACGACCGGGTCGATCAGCTCGGAGTAGCCGGTCGCCAGCTCGAAGCCGCGCGTGTAGAGGTCCCACTTCTCCACCACGCCCTCGCGCGAGCGGTGTGCGCGCACGAGCGGGCTGGTGTCGACCGGGAAGTCCATGACGAACGTCGGGCGCACGAGCCCCGACTTCACGTGGTGCTCCCACAGCTCCTCGACGTACTTGCCGGGCAGCGGGTGCGGCACCTCGATCTCGGCCTCCGCGGCCAGCTCGCGCAGCCGGGACATCGGGGTCTGCGGGGTGATCTCCTCGCCGATGGCCTCCGAGAGGCTGTCGTACATGCGGATGCGGTCCCACTGGCCGCCCAGGTCGTACTCGGTGCCGTCGGCCCAGGTGACCACGTGCGAGCCGGAGACGGCGACCGCCGCGTCCTGGATGAGCTGCTGGGTCAGGTCGGCGATCGAGTTGTAGTCGCCGTACGCCTGGTAGGCCTCCAGCATCGCGAACTCGGGCGAGTGCGTGGAGTCAGCACCCTCGTTGCGGAAGTTGCGGTTGATCTCGAACACCCGGTCGATGCCGCCGACGACGGCGCGCTTGAGGTACAGCTCCGGTGCGATGCGCAGGAAGAGCTCGGTGTCGAACGCGTTGGAGTGCGTGACGAACGGGCGGGCGGAGGCGCCGCCGTGCATCACCTGCAGCATCGGCGTCTCGACCTCCACGAAGCCCTGCCCGGCGAAGGTGCTGCGGAGGCTGGCGACGGCTGCGGCGCGGTCGAGCACGTTGCGTCGGGCCTGCTCGCGCGCGATGAGATCGAGGTAGCGGCTGCGGACCCGCGTCTCCTCGTTGAGCTCGTTGTGGAGGTTCGGCAGCGGCAGGATCGCCTTGGACGCGATCTCCCAGCCGCGGACCATGATCGACAGCTCGCCGCGGCGGCTGGAGATGACCTCGCCGGAGACGAAGACGTGGTCGCCGAGGTCGACCAGCTCCTTCCAGCGCGCCAGCGACTCCTCGCCCACCTCGGCGAGCGAGATCATCGCCTGGAGGCGCGACCCGTCGCCCGACTGCAGCACGGCGAAGCAGAGCTTGCCGGTGTTGCGCTGGTGGACGACGCGGCCGGCGAGGCCGACGGTCTCGCCGGAGGCCTGGTCGGCCTCCAGGTGGCCCCAGCCGGCGCGCACCTCGGGGATGGTGGTCGTCACCGGGACCTGCACCGGGTAGGCGCCGCCGCCCGCGTCGCCGGCCTCGGCGATGAGGCGCTCACGCTTGGCCAGGCGGACGGCCTTCTGCTCGCTGATCTCGTCGGCGGTGAGGTCGCCGTCGGCGTTGAGGTCGGTGGCGGGCGCTTCGGTCATCGTGTCTTTCCGTTCCGGCGGTTCTGTTCGGGGCGTGCGGCGTGGGGAGGTTCAGCCGAGCGTGATGCGGGCGTTGTCGATCAGGCGGGTGGAGCCGACGCGGGCGGCGATCAGCAGGAGCGCGGGACCGTGGAGGTCCGCACCCGCATCGAGGAACGTGTCCTGATCGACGATCGCGAGATAGTCCAGTTTAACGACCGGCTCGGCCTCCACGCGCGCGGTCGCGGCTGCGAGGGCGGCGGCCACTCCCCCGGACGCCGCGGACGCGCCGGCGGCGAGCGCCTGCGACAGGGTGATCGCAGCCCTGCGCTGGTCGTCGTCCAGGTAGCGGTTGCGGCTGGAGAGCGCGAGGCCGTCCTCCTCGCGCACGGTGTCGACCACGGCGATCGTCACCGGGAGGTCGAGGTCGTCGACCATGCGGCCGACGAGGTGCACCTGCTGGGCGTCCTTCTGGCCGAACACGGCGACGTCGGGCTGGACGATGTTGAGCAGCTTGGCGACGACGGTCAGCATCCCGTCGAAGTGGCCCGGACGCGAGACGCCCTCGAACAGCCGGCCGACCTCTCCCGCGGAGACCCGCGTGGAGGACGGCCCGTCCGGGTACATCTCGGCGGCGGTGGGCGCGAAGACCAGGTCGGCGAGGCCGTCGAGCGCGGCGACGTCGGCGTCGAGGGTGCGCGGGTAGCGGTCCAGGTCCTCGTTCGGCCCGAACTGCAGCGGGTTGACGAAGATCGAGACGACCACGAAGCCGCCCAGGTCCCGGGCCCGGCTCACGAGGCTCAGGTGGCCGCGGTGGAGGGCGCCCATCGTCGGGACCAGCACGACCCGGCCCACGGGGGCGTCGGCGGGACCGTCGAGCGCGGCCTCCCGCCTGGCGTGGGCCACCCGCTCGCGCAGTTCGGCGATGGTGGTCACGACGTCGGGCATGACGGTCCTTCCGGGGTGGTGGCGGTGAGGTCGCGGGCGCCGGCGCAGTGCGGGCGACGCGGCCGCATCCAGGCTACTCGCCGCGGAGGTACCAGCCGCGACCGTCGTCGCCCGGGTCGCCCTCGGCCGGGCCGTCCGCCGCGCCGCCGAGCGCCTCCAGCACGTCGCCGACGTCGAGCGCCGTGGGCGCTCCCGCGCGGGTCAGGGCGTTGTCGACGGCCGAACGCAGCAGCGAGCTGAGGAACGATCCGGGGTTCTCCACGCCGATCCCCGCGAGGATGCCGGTGGACTGCTCCACGATCGAGCGCGAGAACGCTGTCGCCGTCGCGATGGCCTCCGCGTAGGCGGGGCGGTCGGCCTCCGCGATCACGACCGGCTCGCCGCCCATTTCGACCACCAGGGCCTGCGCGATCGGGAGCACCGGGGTGGGCGCGGTGACGGCGAACCAGCTCTCCGCCAGCCGGGCGAGGTCGAGGCTGGTGCCGGTGAACTCGAACGCGGGGTGCACGGCGAGCGGGATGGCGCCGGCCTCCGCGGCCGGGCGCAGCACCTCGACGCCGTAGCCCGGAGCGGTGTGCAGCACGAGCTGGCCCGGCTGCCAGGTGCCGGTCGCGGCGAGGCCGGAGACGAGGCCGGGCAGCTCGCGGTCGGGGACGGCGAGGATGACGAGCTCGCTGCGCTCCACGAGGGTCGGGACCTCCAGGATGGGCGCCTGGGGCAGCATGGCCTGGGCGCGCTCGCGGCTCTCGGCGGACACCGCGGAGATGCCGACGATCGCGTGGCCCGCTCCGGCGAGTGCGGCGCCGAGGACGGGTCCGACGCGTCCGGCGCCGATGATGCCGAGGCCGAGGCGGCCGGAGCGGCGGGTGCTGTCGTTCATGCGTCCTCCTCGTCGGATTCGTGCCGAATGTCGTCTTTCGTGGCACTGGAGTCGACATTCTGCACGAATCCCGGGGTGTCCCTCCAGCGGTGGGTGCGGTCGGCGGCGGCGGCCGCCACGGCGCGCACCGCCACGCTCTCGAACAGGCGCTCGCCGGTCGCCGCGTCCATCGCGCCGAGCCGGGGATGCACCGGGCCGGACACCGTGTGGAACCGCGCCTCCGCCAGTCCGAGCAGCCGGTCGAGCGGGCCCTGCTGCAGTTCCAGGCTCTGCAGCCGGGCCAGCGGCACCACCGCGAGACTCCGCCAGACGAAGCCGCGGCGCAGCAGCACGGCCCCGTCCACCATCCGGAAACCGGTGCGCTGCCACGAGAACGGGCGCAGCCAGATCGCGCGGCGCGGGCTGCCGGTGAACGCGTCGCGGCCGCGGGAGGTCATGCCCTCCAGGATCGCGGCGCTGTGCTCCTCGGTGAACGCCGGGAGCACCAGCGACAGCACCTTCGCCACATCGGCCTGGTCGCCGACCGGCAGCATGGTCGTGTTCGGCTGGCCCGCCGCCCCCTTCTCGCGCGTGTGGCCGGCCGTGTCGATGCGGATCTGCCACCAGCCGAACGGCCGCCAGAGCAGCGGCTGCAGCACCTCGACGGCATGGATGCGACCGGGCGGCAGGGTCTCGTTGCTCGTCGTGAGCAGGCCGAAGCCCATCCGGACGCCGTCCGGCGTGCCCGCGATCGAGTACCGCAGCGACTTCGTGAAGCGGTTGATGTAGAAGCTCGCCGAGCCGATCAGGCCTGGGAGGACGACGATCAGCAGCCAGGGCGCGCCGCCCGCCGAGCCGATCACCAGCAGGACGATCACGGCGATCACGAACACCGTGAAGCCGCTCAGCACGAGCGAGCCGGCGAGGCGCGCGGGCGGGATCTTCACGACCGACTCCGGAGGCGCCGCGTTGGGGTCGAGCTCCGGCGCGAGGAAGTCGTCGATGCGCCGGCTGACGAAGTCGCCGACCTGGGCGGTGCGCGAGGCCGCGACGGCGACGCCGCCGGCCGGGGCCGCGGCCTCCGCCTCCCGGACGCCCGACGCGAGCCGCAGCACGTCCGACCGCAAGCCGTCGGCGAGCACCGAGCCGAGGTACGCCAGGGTCACGTTCGCGTCGTGCCCGGCCACGGAGATCTCCAGCTTCGCCGCCCCGAAGATGCGCGCGAGCAGCGGCCGCTGCACGTTGATGCCCTGGATGCGGTCGAGCCTGGCCTTGCGCTGGGTGCGGAACAGGATGCCGCTGCGCACCTCCACCGCGTCACCGGTGATCCGGAAGCTGTGCATCCGCCAGGACACGTAGAACGCGGCGAGGCAGCCGAACAGCACGACGGCGACGCCGAGCAGCGCCCAGCCCTCCCAGCCGTGGTTGTAGATCGCGTCGATCGGGTCGCCGCCGAGGACCGGCGCTCCGACGAAGAAGCCCACCAGCCGTTCGCGGAGGTTGGACAGCACGAAGCCCAGGACCGCGATGAACACGATGCCGCCCCGCAGCAGCGGCGTCGCGGGGTGGAGCCGGTGCCACTCGCCGTCGGTGAAGCGCTCGGCTGCGCGCTCGGCGGCGTTCAGCGGGCCGCCCGGCAGTGGCGCTCCCGGCGCCCCGCTCTGCGGCACGCCCCTGGGCTCCGGAACGGTCACAGCCCTGCCCGGCGGCTCTCCGCCAGCTCCACCAGCCGGTCCCGCAGCTCCGCGGCCTGCGGCTCCGGGAGACCGGGGACGACGACGTTCGTCGACGCCGCCGCCGTCACGAACTTCAGGTCGGCCAGCCCGAGCATCCGCCCGACCGGCCCGCGCGTGATGTCGATGAGCTGCATGCGCCCGTACGGCACCGACACGAAGCGTTGGAACATGATCCCGCGCCGGAAGAGCAGGTCGTCGGCGCGCAGGATGTACCCGATCGAGCGGGTGCGCCGGTTCGCGATGAACAGCCCGATCAGCGTCGCGACCACGACGACCACCAGCAGGGTCCACGCCCAGGACCAGCCCGCGACCAGCCAGAGGAACACCGTCCCGGCGCTCAGGACGATCCCGGTGAGGAGGGTGCTGACGACGACTACCACGACGTACTTCGGCGAGACGCGGTTCCACTCCCCGACGCTGAGGTCAATGCGAGCGGGCACGAGCGGCCTCCGGGTCGTCGTCCTTGTCGTCGGGCGGGAGGGTGCAGAAGAACTCGGCGACCAGGCCCGCGACGAGCAGGACCACAGCGCCCGCCGTGCCGAGCGCCGTCAGAAGCACCGCGTTCGAGGCGGGCAGCACGTCCCGGGTGAGGATGTAGATCAGGATGCCTGCGCCCGCACCGGTCAGCAGCGCGCCGCTCAGGCTGCACGCCTTGGCGAGGACGACGATGCGCGTCGCCTGGAACGGGTCGATGCGGCGCGAGCTGCGGCCGCGGACGGCCCGGCGGATCGGGACGGCGAACGCCACGACGATGATCGCGACGGCGACCAGCGTGATCGGCAGCGTCAGCGGCGGGATGAACACCGCGACGCCGGTGCCCGACGCCGCGAGCTCCCCGAGGAAGCCCACCACCAGTCCGAGCACCCCGAGGCCGATCAGGGAGGTGGGACGCGTACGGTTCATGCGTCGCCCGCCTCGTACAGCGTCACCGGGTCGGTCGCCTGGGCCGCCAGAGCGGCCACCGGCCCGTAGCCCGGCAGCACGGCATCCGGGTCCACCTCCAGCCACGGCACCAGGACGAAGGCGCGCTCGTGGGCGCGGGGGTGCGGGAGGACGATGCGCGGGTCGTCGTCGGCGACGATCCCCTGGTAGTCGACGATGTCGATGTCGATGGTGCGGTCTCCCCAGCGCTCCTCGCGCACGCGGCCGAGGGCGTCCTCCACCTGGTTGACCGCCGCCAGCAGTGCCAGCGGGTCGAGGATCGTGTTGACCAGCGCGACGGCGTTGAGGTAGGCGGGCGCCTCCTCGTCGATGCCCTCCGGCTTGAGCGCGGGCGTCTCGTAGAGCCGGGACACGGCCTCGACGCGGAGGCCGGGGTCGTCCGCGAGCAGCCGGAGCGCCTCCCGGATGGTGGCGACGCGGTCGCCCAGGTTGCTGCCGAAGGCGAGCACCGCCGGCACGCCCACGCGCAGGCGCTCGGGCCGCCCGATGCGGTTCGGCGGCGTCATGGCCGGCCCCGCAGGATGCGGACGGCCACGTCGCCGAACGGCACCTCGATCGGGGCGTCCGGCTTGTGCACTGTGACCTCGACCGAGTGCACCGGGTCGTGCGCGAGAACCACCCCGGCCACGCGCTCCGCGACCGTCTCGATGAGGTCGACCGGGTCGCGGCGGACCGCGTCGGCGATCTCGTTCGCCAGTTCGCCGTAGTGGACGGTGCGGGCGAGGTCGTCGGAGGCCGCGGACGGCGACAGGTCGAGGTACGCGGTCACGTCCACGACGAAGTCCTGGCCGTTCTCGCGTTCGAAGTCGAACACCCCGTGGTTCGCCCGCACGCGCAGCCCGGTCAGCACGATCGCGTCCGTCGGCGTGCGCGAGACGGACACGGCAGCGGAATCAGTCATCGCGTCCAGCTTGCCACGCCTGCACCACATCCAGGGCCATCCGCGTGGACGCCACGTCGTGCACCCGCACGGCCCAGACGCCGGCCTGCGCGGCGAGCGCGGAGATGACGGCGGTCGGCGCGTCGCGGTCCTCGACGGTGGCGCCGTCGCCGAGCAGCGTGCCGAGGAACCGCTTGCGCGACGCCCCGATGAGCACCGGGTAGCCGAGGGTCTCGAACTCGTGGAGGCCGGCGAGCACCTGCCAGTTGTGCTGGGCGTTCTTGGAGAAGCCGAGGCCGGGGTCGAGCACGAGCTTGGCTGGGTCGACGCCGTGGTCGAGGAGGCTGGTGACCCGGGCGGACAGCTCGGAGCGCACCTCCGCCACGGTGTGGCTGTAGACGGCGCGCGAGTCGGCGGCGTCGAGCCGGCCCCGCCAGTGCATGACGACGTACTGGAGCCCGGTGTCCAGGACGGCGTCCGGCATCCCCGCGTCCGCCAGTCCGCCCGAGACATCGTTGATGATCGCGGCGCCGGCGTCGGCAGCGGCGCGCGCCGTGGAGGCGTTGAGCGTGTCGACGCTGACCGTGACGCCGTGCTCGGCGAGCGTGCGGATGACGGGCACGACGCGGGCGCGCTCCTCCACCGGGTCGACGCGCAGCGCGCCGGGCCGGGTGGACTCGCCGCCGACGTCGATCAGGTCGGCGCCCTGCGCGACCAGGTCGAGCGCGTGCGCGACCGCCGCGTCCGGCTCCAGCCACAGGCCGCCGTCGCTGAACGAGTCGGGCGTCACGTTGAGGACGCCCATGATGAGCGTCACGCAGACGCCTCGTCGCGCGCGGCGCCGACGCCGATGAGCGCGATCAGCTCGGCGCGGGAGGCCGGCTCGCGGAAGGCGCCGCGCGCGGCCATGGTGACGGTGGTGGCTCGGGTCTGGCGTGCGCCCCGGGTGGTCACGCACTCGTGTGAGGCGTCCAGGACCACGAGCACGCCGCGGGCCTGAGCGCCCTCCTCGATCGTGTCCGCGATCTGCTCGGTGAGGCGCTCCTGGAGCTGCGGGCGCGACGACAGCGTCTCGATCACGCGCGGGATGCGGCCGAGGCCGATCACCGTGTCCCCGGGCAGGTACGCCACGTGCGCGACACCGAGGAACGGCAGCAGGTGGTGCTCGCACACCGACCGGAAGGCGATGTCACGCAGGATCACGGTCTCGGCGCGGGCGTCCTCCAGCGGCACCGGCTCACCGAGCTGCTGACGCGCGTCGACGCCCACGCCCGAGAAGAACTCGGCGTAGGCGTCGGCGACGCGTGACGGGGTGTCGCCCAGGCCCGGACGCGACGGATCCTCGCCGATGGCGGCGAGGATCTCGGCGACGGCCGCCTCGATGCGTGCGCGATCGAATCCGGTCATGCGGTGCGCGGCCTAGGCCGTCGCCGGCCGCGGCTTGATGGCGGGAGCACGCTTCGGCTTCGACGACGGCGGCTCCGAGTCGACTCCGCCGTCCACCGCGCCGGCGTCGATGGGCGCCTTCGGGAACGGGATGGGCGGAAGGTCGGAGATCGGACGCTTGTCGCTGGACAGCCACTGCGGGCGCTCCGGCAGCTTCTTCACGTCGGCGAAGATCTCGGCGATCTGGTTGTGGTCGAGCGTCTCGTGCTCCAGCAGCGCGGCCGCGAGGCGGTCGAGCACGGCGCGGTTGTCGTTGATGACCTCCCACGCCTCGTCGTGCGCCTTCTCGATGAGCGCACGCACCTCGGCGTCGACGCGCTCGGCGATCCGCTCCGAGTAGTCGCGCTGGTGGCCCATGTCGCGGCCGAGGAACATCTCGCCGTTCGCCTGGCCCAGCTTGACCGAGCCGATGTCGGCGCTCATGCCGTACTCGGTGACCATCTTGCGGGCGATGGAGGTCGCCTTCTCGATGTCGTTGGAGGCGCCGGTGGTCGGGTCGTGGAAGACGATCTCCTCGGCGACGCGGCCGCCCATCGCGTAGGCGAGCTGGTCGAGCAGTTCGTTGCGGGTGACCGAGTACTTGTCCTCCAGCGGCATGACCATCGTGTAACCGAGGGCGCGGCCGCGCGGGAGGATGGTGATCTTGGTCACCGGGTCGGTGTGGCGCATCGCCGCGGCGGCGAGGGCGTGGCCGCCCTCGTGGTACGCGGTGATCAGCTTCTCCTGGTCCTTCATGACCCGGGTGCGCTTCTGCGGACCGGCGATGACGCGGTCGACGGCCTCGTCCAGCGCGCGGTTGTCGATGAGCTGCGCGTTGGAGCGGGCGGTCAGCAGCGCGGCCTCGTTGAGCACGTTGGCCAGGTCGGCGCCGGTGAAGCCGGGCGTCTTGCGCGCGAGCACTTCGAGGTCCACGGAGGCCGCCAGCGGCTTGCCGCGGCCGTGCACCTCCAGGATCTTCTTGCGGCCGAGCATGTCCGGAGCGTCGACGCCGATCTGACGGTCGAAGCGGCCGGGACGCAGCAGCGCGGGGTCGAGGATGTCGGGACGGTTGGTCGCCGCGATCAGGATGACGTTGGTCTTCGGGTCGAAGCCGTCCATCTCCACCAGCAGCTGGTTGAGCGTCTGCTCGCGCTCGTCGTGACCGCCGCCGAGGCCGGCGCCGCGGTGACGGCCGACCGCGTCGATCTCGTCGATGAAGATGATGGCCGGCGAGTTCTCCTTGGCCTGCTGGAACAGGTCGCGGACGCGGCTCGCGCCGACGCCGACGAACATCTCCACGAAGTCCGAGCCGGAGATGGAGTAGAAGGGGACGCCCGCCTCACCCGCGACGGCGCGGGCCAGCAGGGTCTTGCCGGTTCCGGGAGGGCCGTACAGCAGCACGCCCTTGGGGATGCGCGCGCCGACCGCCTGGAACTTGGCGGGCTCCTTGAGGAAGTCCTTGATCTCCTGCAGCTCCTCGATGGCCTCGTCGGACCCGGCGACGTCGTCGAAGGTGACCTTCGGCGTCTCCTTGGTGACGAGCTTCGCCCGGGACTTGCCGAACTGCATGACCTTGTTCCCGCCGCCCTGCATGCCGGAGATCATGATCCAGAAGAACACGCCGATGAGCAGCGCCGGGATGAGGAAGCCGAGGATGTTCACGAACCAGTTGGGCTGCGGGACGGAGTCGTCGTAACCCTTCGGGAGGTTGGCGTCGTCGATCGCCTTGACGATGTCCGCGCCGCGCGGGGTGACGTAGTAGAACTGCACCTGGTTGCCGTTGGCGCCGTCCGCCTGCTTGAGCGTGAGGTCGACGCGGTTCTCGCCGTCGACGATCTTCGCGCTCGACACCTTGTCCTGCTGCAGGAGGTCGAGCCCCTGCTGCGTGGTGACGGGCTTGAAGCCCGACATGGTGATCAGGCTGGAGCCGATCCACACCGCGATGATCGCGAGCACGACGTACAGGATCGGGCCGCGGAAGATCTTCTTGAGGTTCATGGTGCGACCACAGTACCGCCTGGGCGCTGTGGGTCGGCTGCGTGTTCGCTCTGGGCGCGCTTACCGCGGATGGCCGTGTACGCCAGTCGTCGCGCCGATCCGGGGCCGGATCAGGAGGCCGGGAGGATGGCCGGCCAGTACTCCGCGATGACGCCGTCCTCCACCCGCACGAAGTCGTGCCCGGCGAACGACATCGTCTCGTCCCCCAGGGAGCAGGTGAGCACCCATCGCGCCGCCACGAACCCGTCTCCGACGAGCGGCCCCGCCTGGACGTCGAACTCGACCCGGTCGAACTGGTCGACGGTCTCCGCGATGGCCCGGGCGAACCCGCGCGGCCCGACGACGTCGCCCTCCGGCCAGTGCCCGACGGCGTCGCCCGCGATGATGGGCTCCAGCGCCGCGTGCCGGTCGCTCCACGCGGCGAGCCAGCGTCGGTACAGCTCGGTGGGTTCGTAGGGCATGGGGTCATCGGACCACTCCGCGGAGGCGGGCGCAAGTCGACAGGGTCGAATCGAGCTATTCGGTTGAAATGGTCCATTCAGGGCGTAATAGGTCTATATGGGCTAGCATGGTCGGTATGACCGCACTCATGCCCATTTCCGATGCGAAGCAGCACCTCGGCGCCCTTGTGGACCGCGCGCACCTGCAGCATGAGCTCGTCTCCCTGAGCAGGCGGGGTCGCCGTGTCGCCGTGCTGGTCGACGCCGACGACTTCGACCGCATGGTCGAGCGGCTGGAGGAGCTGGAAGACGCCCAGGCCGCCGTCGCCGCCCGCCGGGAGCTGGAAGAGACGGCGGCCGAACCCATCCCGTGGGAGGACGTGAAGGCAGAGCTCGGCCTGGCATGACCTACCGGATCGACGTCGCGCCGGCGGCGGCCAGAGAACTGCGCAAGCTGGACCCGCCGGCGCGCCGCCGCATGCAGGCGGTCGTGGAGCTCCTCGCGGAGACGCCGCACCCTCCCGCCGCGAAGCCGCTGGTCGACAGCGGTGGGGCGTGGCGCGTCCGGGTGGGCGATTACCGGATCGTCTACGACATCGAGGACGACCGGCTGGTCATCCTCGTGCTGCGGGTCGCGCACCGGCGCGAGGTCTACCGCCGCTGAGGGCGGTCGCCGCGCCGCCTAGCTGTAGACGGCCGGCGCCAGGATGCCGACGCCGCGGAGGTTGCGGTAGCGCTCGGCGTAGTCGAGGCCGTAGCCGACGACGAACTGGTTGGGGATGTCGAAGCCCACGTACTTCACGTCGATCTCGACGCGGGCGGCCTCCGGTTTGCGGAGGAGCGCGAAGATCTCGATCGACTCCGGGCCGCGGCTGTGCAGGTTCGCGAGCAGCCACGAGAGCGTGAGCCCGGAGTCGATGATGTCCTCGACGATCAGCACAGTCTTGCCGCTGAGGTCGGTGTCCAGGTCTTTGAGGATGCGCACGACGCCGCTCGATGCGGTGCCGCTGCCGTAGGAGCTGACCGCCATCCAGTCCATCGTGACGGGGATGCGCAGCTCGCGGGACAGGTCGGCCATCACCATGACGGCGCCCTTGAGGACGCCGACGAGCAGGACGTCCTTGCCCGCGTAGTCGGCCTCCACGACCCTGCTCAGCTCGGCGATGCGGGAGCGGATCTGCTCCTCGGTGATCAGAATCTCGGTCAGGTCGTCGTGAACGTCCGTGAGTTCCATGAGGGAGGCGCTGTCCTTAGCTGTCGGGGTGAAACGTGAGCAGGCCGTTCTGCCTGACAACTCTAACGCCTGGCAGGCTGAGCGGTCCCTGGCCGTGCCAGCCCGTGATGAGCTCGGCGACGGCGAGGGTGTGCGCCCTGCTCAGGGACACCCCGAACTCGGCGGAGACGACCAACCGGATGATGCGCTGGCGGAGCGCGGCGGGGTCGGCGGCGAGGCCGCGGACGTCCAGCGCGACCGCGCCGTCCTCGGTCTGGCTGACCAGCTCCTGGGCCCACTCCAGGGCGAGGCCGTCGAGGGCGTCGTCGTCCTCGCGGAGCTGCTCGGCGGTGCGCGCGAGCGCCTCGGCCACGCCGGGGCCGAGCTCGTCCTCCAGCGCGGGCAGCAGCCGGGTGCGGACGCGGACGCGCGCGAAGGCGGGGTCGTCGTTGTGCGGGTCGTCCCACGGGGTCAGCCCGCTGTCGACGCAGAAGGCCCGCGTCGTCCGGCGGCGCAGGCCGAGGAACGGGCGCAACAGTGTTCCGGTGTCGGGGCGCATCCCCTGGAGGCTGGACGGGCCGGAGCCGCGCGCGAGGCCGAGCAGGACCGTCTCCGCCTGGTCGTCCAGGGTGTGGGCGAGCAGCACGCGAGCGGCGCCGGTGTCCGCGCGGGCGCGGTCGAACGCGGCGTGCCGTGCGGCGCGCGCGTCGCCCTCGGGGCCGGACGCTCCGGGTACGACGGTGACGGGCTCCACGAGCACCGGGTCGAGGCCGAGGTCGCGGGCCTGCGCGGCGGCGACCGCTGCGACCTCCGCCGAGCCGGGCTGGAGGCCGTGGTCGATCACGATCGCGCCGGCCCGGTAGCCGCGGCGCGGGGCCTCGAACGCGGTCGCGGCGGCGAGGGCGAGGGAGTCCGCTCCCCCGCTCAGCCCGACGAGCACGAGCGCCCCGGGGGCGAGCGGCGCAGGCCGGGCAGGGCCGTGGTCGTCGTGCGGGTCGACAGCGGGCAGGCCGGCCGCGGCGGCCAGGGCCTCCCGCACCGCGCGGCGGGCATCGGCGATCGGCGGCGTCAGCCGCGGCCGGCGTGAAGCCCCGTCCGGCGCTCCACCCGCAGCTTCACCCGAGGACCCGTTGAGGCGCATCCAGTAACGTTAGTGCAGATTTCCAACAGCTAAGGAGCATCGGCATGGCCGCATACGACGTCGTCATCGAGATCCCGAAGGGGAGCCACAACAAGTACGAGGTGGACCACGAGACCGGTCGCGTCTACCTGGATCGCGTGCTGTTCACCAGCTTCGTGTACCCGACCGACTACGGCTTCTTCGAGAACACCCTCGGCCTCGACGGCGACCCGGTCGACGCGCTGGTGCTGCTCGAGCACCCGGTCTTCCCGGGCGTGGGCGTCAAGGTGCGCCCGGTCGGCGTGCTGAACATGTCCGACGAGGCCGGAAGCGACGCCAAGGTGATCGCCGTGCCGCACAAGGACCCGCGCTGGCTGCACATCCAGGACGTCAACGACATCCCGGAGCAGACCCGCAAGGAGATCGAGCACTTCTTCGCCCGCTACAAGGACCTGGAGCCGGGCAAGTTCGTCAACATCGAGGGCTGGGGCGACGCCGCGGAGGCCGAGGCCATCGTCGAGGCCGGCTTCGCCAAGCTCGCCGCCGAGGGCCACTGACGCAACGCAAGACCGCCGAGTGGGCAGAAGATCTGCCCACTCGGCGGTTTTTTGCGTAATTCGAGCCGTCTCGGCGGCTTGGGTCAGGCGCTGGGGCGGGCTACCTGGCCCCAGGGGGAGCCCCAGACGGACTGGATCTTGACGACGTCTCCCTCGGTGGGGGCGGCGATCATCATGCCGCCGCCGAGGTAGATGCCGACGTGGTAGAAGTTGCCGGGCGAGTCTCCCCAGAAGATGAGGTCGCCGGGCTGGCGCTGGCTGTACGGCACGATCTGGCCGCGATTGGCCGCGGTGAAGAACTGGTCGTTGACCGAGTGGGAGCCGATGTAGACGCCCGCGTAGGCGTACGACTTCATCGTCAGGCCGGAGCAGTCGTAGCCCGTCGGGCCCTCGCCACCGAAGATGTACGGCTTGCCGAGCTGCGCCTTCGCATACGAGATGGCGGTGTCGACCACGTTCCCGTTCGGCGGTGCGACCGGGCCGCCCCCGCCACCGCCGCCTCCACCACCGCCGGACGAGCTGCCGGACGAGCCGCTGCCAGCCTGTTGCTGGGCCTGCTGCTGTTGCTGCTGCTGGCGGATCTGCGCCTGACGCTGCGCCTCCGCCGCCGCTGCGGCAGCCGCTGCGGCCGCCGCCTGCTCCTGCCGGATCTTCTCGCCCTGCAGGTATGCCGCCTCCACCTGGGTCGAGGTGTTCTTGAGGGTCGCGAGCTGGGCGACCAGCTCGGTCGACTTGTTCTGCTGCTCGACAAGCGCCGCCTGGGCGGCGGACTGCGCGTTCTGCGCGGCGGTCAGCGCCTGGTCGGCGGCGGCCGAGAGCTTCTCGCGCTCGGTCTTGGCCGTCTTGGCCTGGGCGTTCAGCGACTCGGCGGTGTTCTTGTCCTTGGTCGCCTGGTCGTAGACGGCCTTCGACTGCTCGGTGAGCTTGCTCATGGTGCCGAGCTGGAACAACAGCTTGTCGGCGTTGGAGCCGGAGCCGCCGCCCTTGAGCAGGAGCTCGGTGCTGACGTCGGTGCTGCCGCCGGACTTGGCCAGGTGGGAGGCGAGGAGGCCGGCACGCATCTGCGAGGTCTTGGCCTTCGCCGCCGCGTCCGCCGACTGCTTCTCCAGGTCGGCCTGTTTCGCCGTCGCCTTCGCGAGTGCCTCCTTGGCCTGGAAGTAGGCCTCCGCCGCCTTCTCGGAGGCGATGCGGGCGGCGTCGACGCTGCTCTGGAGGCCGCTGATCAGGGTCGTGATGTTCGCGATCATCGCCTGCTGGTTGGCGACGTTGGCCTTCGCCTGCTGCACGTCGTTCCAGGACGGGTAGTCGACGGCCTGCGCCGGGGCGACGATGCCGATGGAGGCCGTGACGGCGCCCATCACGCCTGCGCCGATCGCGAGGCCGGTGCGGGTACGGGAGTTCTTCGGAGTATCGCTAGCCAAGGGGTGCCTGCCTTGCTCTCATGAACGGGATTCCGTCGATCTTCTGGCCGTTCACCAGCACTTCGTAGTGCAGGTGACAGCCGGTGGAGGCGCCGGTGCTGCCGACGCGGGCGATCGGCTGGCCGGCCCCGACGCTCTGGCCGATGCCGACGAGGATGCCGCCGTTGCGGATGTGCGCGTAGCCGGTCTGGATGCCGCCGCCGTTGTCGAGGAGGACGTAGTTGCCGTGGGTGCCGTCCGGCCCCGCGTAGACGACGGTGCCGCCGTGCGCCGCGTAGATGGGTGCGTTGCAGGAGGCGCCGATGTCGATGCCCATGTGGTACGTGCTGCCGATCCCGCCGGGGGACGGGCGGGGGCCGAAGCCGTCGGTGATCGGTCCGGCGGCCGGGACCGCCCAGCCCTGCGGCCCGACGTAGCCGCCGGGGAGGCCTCCCGAGCCCCGCGCCGCCGCCGCCGCGGCCGCTGCCGCGACGCCGGCCTCGTAGCCCGAGACCGTCTTGGCCGTGGTGTCGCGGAGGGCGGCGAGCTGCGCCTGCATGACGACGATCTGCTTCTGCTGCTCGGCGAGCTTGGCCTGCGCTGCCTTCGCGGCGGCGACCGCGGCCTGGAGGGCGGCGGTCGCGGAGACGCGGAGCTTCTCGCGCTCGGCCTTGGCGACCTCCGCCTGCGCCGACAGCGCCTTGGCGGTGTTCTGGGCCACGCGGGCGTCGGTGTAGACCTTGTCGGACTGCTCGGTGAGCTTGGACATGCTCCCGAGGCTGGTCAGCAGCGTCTCGGGGTTCGTCCCGCTGGCGCCGTTGCCGCTGAGGAAGATGTTGGCGGTGAGGTTGCGCCCGCCGGTGCGGTAGAGCTGCGCGGCGAGCTTGCCGGCTTGGGCGCCCGCCGCGTCGGCCTTCTGCTGGCTAGCGGTGGCCTGGGCCTCCAGATCCCTGGCCTTCATGTCGGCCGCGTCGAACGCCGCCACGGCCGCCTGGAGCTCCTCGCCGCGCTTGACCGCGGCCGCCTGGGTGTCGGAGACCTCCTGGTCGAGCTGCGCGATCAGGGTCGTGATGCGGGTCACCTGGGCCGCAGCCGCCGCCTCGTTGGCCTTGGCGTTCTGGACGTCCTGCCAGCTCGGGTACTGGTCCGCGTACGCCGGCGCGGCGATGGAGCCGACGACCCCCGTCAGCGCGATGGCGCCGACGGCGAGGAGGCGCAGCAGCGCCCGGCGCGGCCTGCGCCGGTGCGTGTCGTCTCTCGTCGCGTATCTCATCGTCACCTTCAACCCGTCGGATGGAACATCGGCTGTCACACGATCAACACGGGTCTCGTCATCACCAGGAGCAACATTAGCAACATCACCATACGCCGCCCTGGTCGGGGGTTGGGCGGCGGTGCTCGATCGGGACCACGTGCGGCTCGCACGGACGACAGGGGGCCGTCGCTCGCAATCCTCCCGGGCGTCCGGCCTCTCACCGGGCATTTCATCGGGGCGTGGCGGGAACCCGGGGCGATCGACCCGCCCGGGCTGCAACCCCGATTGGCATTCTGTCGGGGACTTCCGTATGCTTATGCGTCGGTGGTCATCGAAAAGCGAAAGCGATTCGAGACGATCCGGCCCCATCGTTTAGTGGCCTAGGACGCCGCCCTTTCACGGCGGTAGCACGGGTTCGAATCCCGTTGGGGTCACGATGGCATCCTTTACAATTCAATAAGCACCACAGTTAGGCCCTGTAGCGCAGTTGGTTAGCGTGCCGCCCTGTCACGGCGGAGGTCGCGGGTTCAAGTCCCGTCAGGGTCGCCACGGCGACAAGCCCTTCCACTCGGAAGGGCTTCCGTCTAGGTGGGCACGACTTCGTGCCTCCCGGCTCTGTAGCTCAGTTGGTAGAGCGTTCGACTGAAAATCGAAAGGTCACCGGATCGATGCCGGTCGGAGCCACCAGAGAAAACCCCCGGTCCGATGCGGATTCCGGGGGTTTTCTGTAGGCCTAGTGAGGCCGACGAAATGGCGTTTGACTACATTTTGACTACAACTGATTTCGCTGCTTGGGCATCGAGGGCGTTCGCAACGTCATCAAGGTCATCGTCGAAGAGGTCCGCATAGACGTCGAGGGTCATGGCGGCGGACGCGTGGCCGAGCATCCGTTGCACGGACTTGACGTTGGCTCCGGCCGAGACCGCGAGTGACGCTGCGGTGTGCCGGAGGTCGTGAGGTGTCAGCCGCGGAAAGCTGTCGTCCTTGTGCATGCACCGAGCGACCGCAGCGTTGAAGACGCGGTTGCGGAAGTTGCCGGCCCTTAGCACCCCACCGTCGGCGCCAACGAACACCGGCTCGTCTGGGTCGCGACCGGCGCACCGTACCTCTAGCGGAGCGGTCAGCAGATCGGGGAATGGCACAGAGCGCCGCTCGTGATTCTTGGGCGTTCCCCACACGATCACTCCCCGCGGTTCGGAGATCGCTCGAGCTATGTCGAGTCGTCGGCGCGTGAAGTCGACGCGGTTGACTTGGAGGCCGGCCATCTCGCCCCAGCGGAGACCCGTGTACGCGAGGAAAAGGACGATGTCGCCGTGCTCGCCGCATTCTGTTGCTAGCGCCCGCACTTGCGCGTGCGTCAGGTAGCCGTGCTCGCGGGAGGACAACCTCGGCAGCTGAACGCCGTCGGAGGCGTTGAGGGTGATGCGCCCATCGCGGATCGCATACTTCAACACGCCCGCCAGCACGAGATGTATCTGCCGCACCATGGACGGGCCGAGGCTGGCCGAGAGCTCGCCCACCCATGCTTGGACGTCGCTGTGTCGAACGTCCACGAGTCTTATGTTGCCCCAGCGAGGAAGCACATATTTGTCGAGGTGGAATCGGTAGCCCGAGCGAGTCGTCGGCTTCACCTGCACCTGGGCACGGAACCATTCTTCGGCCACGTGCGAGACCGGTGTTCTCGCCTTCGTCGGGTCGACCCACTCGCCCTTGGCTTGGGAGACGTTGACCGACGAGAGGAAGAGTTCCGCGGCACGCTTCGTAGTGAAGCCACGCTTCATCGTGTTGCGGTGGTCAGGCGTTCGGTACTGAACCCGATATCGCTTGCCTGCTGCTGTCTCGTAGGACTCAATCGATCCCATGTCCGACACCCCCTGAGTCGATGAGGCGATTGTCCGTCGGACCACTGACGTGCAGGTCTCCCTCATCCCGCAGCGGGCAACGCCGGCGCCGTCGGGGGCGAGGCGGGCCCCGAAACCCTCCCGTCGGCCGACGGACATCCGTGCGGACTTGGCGGAGCAGGCAGACGCCCGAGTCCGCCCACTCCGCCAATTGTCGGCGGTCGACTCTCAGCGGCCGGGGTCCATGTCTCCGGCGCCGTCGGCGGTCGGGTCATCGTCGGTTTGCTCGTGCGCGCCGTGCTGATGCGGGGCTCCCTCGTGCTCGGCCTTCGGGTAGTTGCCGCTACGCAGGTGTGAACTGCGCACCAGCGGCTGCTCGCCGGCGCGCTCCGACCCGACATAGGCGCCAACGATGTCCGATTCGGGGCCGGGGTGGCCCTCGGACTCCGTGTACTGACCGTGGACCTCGCGTAGCTCCGCCGCCTCCGGCTCCTTCTGGGTGTAGTGGCCCTCGACCCGGTCACGCTCCTCTGCTTCCGCCATGACCATCGCCTCCTTAGTTGCGGTATCGCAATTGTCTCACCGTGGACGCTGAAGGAGAAGCGTCAGCGTCAACCTCGGAGCCGGTCCGCAACTTGAGCAAATGTTGCCCGGGCGCAAGTGATTCGTTGTACAACTGAGAGAGTGGACGAACAGGGTGAGAAGCTGCAAGATGTGGATGCCGCGCTCCTTGCGGTGGACGTGATGATGCGCGTCGCGGCGCGCTCTGTGCTCGAGGTGGAGGATCTCGTCACGTCGCCGCAGCTGCGCGTGTTGGTAGCGATCGCCACCCGCGGCCCGCAAACCCTTGGCGAGATTGCCGCCGAGCTCGGCGTTCACGCCTCCAACGCGACCCGCACATGCGAGAAGCTCGTGCAAGCCGGTCTCATCACCCGCTCCGAGAACCGGGCGGATCGGCGTTTCGTGCACCTCACGTTGACGCAGGAGGGGACCGCGCTCGTACAGCGCGTGATTGGTCACCGCCGCGCCGCCCTGGCCGAGGTGCTCGCAGCGATGGAGCCTCGCGACCGGGCGACTGCATTGCACGCGTTCCGTGCGTTCGCGCACGCCGCCGGGGAGCGGCCGGCAGCGGACGGGCGATTCGGCCTCGTGCTGCCCGCGATCTCCTGAGGTGGTCAAGGCAGGGCTTCCCAGCCCACAAAGAACTTCATTGCGCAATCGCAAACATTGCGCGACACTAATCGTATCGACGTGATGACACGCCGCTTCCCAACGGAGGTACGGAATGTCCGATGACACGATCCCAGTCCTATTCCGCGGCTGGGGACTTAAACGAAGGAGCGGCCTGTGGGGCGAGTGCCTCGCGGAGTTCCTGGGAACCTTCGTCCTGATCGCGTTCGGCGACGGCGTCGTGGCGATGGCTGTGGCCGCGCTGCCAGGCTCCGGCCGCACGGAGGGGCCGACGACGTTCTTCCTCGGAACGGGCGACTGGCTCCTGATCACCTGGGGCTGGGCCATGGCGGTCGTCTTCGGTGTGTACGTCGCCGGCGGCGTTAGCGGCGCCCACCTCAACCCGGCGGTCACCCTAGCGTTCGCGGTGCGGCGCGGCTTCGCCTGGGTGAAGGTGCTGCCGTACATGATCTCCCAGCTGCTCGGCGCGTTCGTCGGGGCTGCGCTCGTGCTCGGCGTGTATGCGGCGGCGATCGGCGCGTTCGACACGGCAAGCAAGGGACCGAAGACGAACGGGCACACGCTTGCCTCGTTCTCGATCTTCGCCACCTTCCCTGCGCCGTACTACAAGGGCAACATGTGGGGGCCGCTGTTCGATCAGATCGTCGGGACGATGTTCCTGATCCTGCTGATCGCGGCCGTGATCGACCTGCGCAACACGGCGGTGAAAGCGAACCTGGGCCCACTGATCATCGGCTTCGCCGTGGCGGCGATCGGCATGTCCTACGGTGCGAACGCTGGGTATGCGATCAACCCGGCCCGTGACCTCGGCCCACGACTGCTCGCCTGGATCGCCGGCTGGGGGAATCTGGCGGTCCCAGGCGACGGACCCTGGTTCAGCTGGTACATGTGGGTGCCGATCCTTGGGCCGCTGATCGGCGGCGTGATCGGTGTCGTCCTCTACGACCTGTTCATCGGAGACATCCTCCACGCCCGCCTGCTAAAAGCCGGACCCCGGATACCAGTTGCTGGTGGTCCCCCGGCCGATCAGCCTCCCGGACCCGACACCAAGGAGCTATGAAACGTCACCGCACCCGCGGTGCCGAAACGAGGCAACCGACGACAACACTCCCCTCGTTCGTCGTTGCTCTCCGAGTGATCGGCCGGCTCTCACCTGAACCCTCCCAACGGGGACGGCACGAGCCGGCCGTTCACGCGAACCCACACATTGTGATCGAGACGGCGGAGACCACGGGGTCGGAATTCAGAGGGCGGTGACGTCTTGCCTGCGCGGATCCAGCCTCGATTCGCTGATCGCTATTTCTGGCAGTCGGCGATCCCCTCCACACCGTTCTGCCTTGAACCAGATCTTGGCTCGTACAGGGAGGGCTAGTTGGGTTCGCGTACGAAGCGGAGTACTTCTTCCCATCTGTCGGCGATGGGCCCAACGGCGGCTTCTACGCGTTCGACCTGCGCGTTGGGCATGCCTGCTGCGTACCAGTTGGCGTCCTGGATGGTGGCGTAGCTGTCTCCGGCGCTGTACAAGATCAGGGCAGGCGCGTTGCTCGAAGGGGGTGGCACGTCTTTGAATGCGTTGCGGTCCGCCGTTGCCCCGATCCCGCCGTGCACGTACGCCGCCTCGCGCATGTGGTCGAGGCGATCCTGATAGCCAGGGCGGCTGTTCTTCTCCATCAGCTTCGCGAGCTGTTTGCGTCGGTTGATGACCTCCGGGTCCGTGTCTATGCTGGCTCGTTTCGGCGCGGGTACACCGACGAGCGCAAGCCTGCTCACGAGGTGTGGATGGCGGGTGGCGAAGGCCGCCGCGTAGATACCGCCCTCTCGCCAGCCGATGACTGCGATTGGCCCATACTTGGTTCCGGTGGAGGTGATGGCTGTTGATTCGGCGGATCGGAGGTAGCCGGCAAGGTCGTCCACCCACTCGGACACCTGGAGGTTGTCTGGCTCGGTGGCGCCGTACCCGGGGCGGTCGAAGGTGAGGATGTGAAGGCCGGATCGGGCGGTCACGGTCGGGTCGGGGTCGAATCCGGACGCTCCTGGAGTGGGATGGAAGAAGATGGCAAGGTGTCTGGCCGCGGGGTCACCGATGCCGGTCATTCCTACATCGCGACCGCTGGGGAACCTGACCAATCGATATGTCATTAGGCGTGTCCTTTCGTGCCGAGAGCTGTACTGAGGCCGTCCACGAGGTAGGGCTCGACATCGGCTTCGCGCAGTGTGAGACCGTGACCGGGTGCTGCGCGGTCCGGGAGGAGGTCGCCGTGACGAAGGGCCGGAACGCCATCGAAGAACGCGCTTTCGATCCGCACGTGGTCGTGGAAGTACTCGACGTTGGTCACCGCCCGGAAGCCCGCCCCGACGCTCGCGTGCAATCCGGGCGCCGTGTGGGCGCTGAGCGGCAGCCCCCACGCGTCCGCCAGGGCCGCCGCCGCAGTGAACCCGCTGATCCCGCAGCGGGTGGCGTCCGCCTGCAGCACGTCGACGCAGCCGTCGACCAGCAGATCGCGGAAGTCGGCCAGCGTGTAGGCGTACTCGCCCGCCGCGACCCGGATCGGGGCGGGCAGGCGGTCGCGCAGCATCCGGAGTCCTTCCCGGTCGTCGCTGGAGACGGGCTCCTCGAACCAGCTCACGCCGCGTTCGAGGAACGGGTCGGCGAGCGCCAGGGCCTGCTTGCGGGTGTACGCGCCGTTGGCGTCGACGAAGAGGTCGACGTCGGGCCCGATCGCGTCGCGGGCGACCGCGACGCGGCGGGGGTCATCGGCAGGGTCCGTCCCGACTTTGATCTTCACCGCCGACAGCCCGTCGGCCGCCCAGGATCCCAGTTGTTCGGTCAGTTCGCCGTCGGTGTAGTCGGTGAACCCCCCGCTGCCGTAGGCGGGTACACCGTCGTGGGCTCCGCCGAGGAGCTGCGTCAACGAGACGCCCCGCAGCCGGGCTTTCAGATCATGGACGGCGATGTCGACGGCGGAGATCGCCGACGCGCTGACCCCGCTCCAGCCGAGGTTGCGGACGGCCCGCGCCATCGCCCAGTACAGGCGCTCACTGTCCAGGGGGTCGGCGTCCCCGATGACAGACCAGAGGGTGTCGCGCAGTACAGCGAGCGCACCTGCCGACGTGTAGGAGTAGCCGAGGCCGGTCTCCCCTCCCGTGGAGACGCGCACGACCAGCATGTCGGTGTGATCCCATTCGAGCGTCCCGTCGCTCTCCGGGCGTTCCCGTCCGCCGGTGGCCGTCGGCACCCGGTAGACCGCGGCCTGGACGGACTGGATGCGATCGGCGGGACTACTGCTCATCGTCGTCGTCCCGGTGCAGTGCGTGCTTCACCCGCTCGACGCCCTCGGTGAGGAGGGAGGTCGCCGAGTCCTTGATCGCTGCGAGCCCGTCCGGGTCGCCTTTCAGCAGCGCGAGGCCGGTGTTCTTCGCGAACTCGAACGTGATGTGCGGCGGCAGCGGCGGCACGTTCTTGCTGGTGTGCGCGTCGATGAGCGTCACCCCGGGATGCGCGAGGGCGGCATCCCAGGCCGCCTCGATCTGGTCGTCCGAGGTGACGGTGATGCCCTGGAAGCCCAGCAGCTGCGCCCAGCCCGCGTAGTCCACCGACTCGACGTCCTGGGAGGTCG